>Ga0308157_10000007_pt1 | contig 1150661 bp, 992 predicted proteins | sample PhyBR1_FD_201035 | JGI IMG/M metagenome (GOLD analysis project Ga0308157, IMG submission 201035) | Phyllosphere microbial communities from UC Gill Tract Community Farm, Albany, California, United States - DLSLB.R1 | ecosystem: Host-associated > Plants > Phyllosphere > Unclassified | place...
AATAATTTTTAAATTTATTTTTTCGACCCTTAATACCAGACTTTTATAAGAACATCCCTCTCTTGCGGGCTGCAAAGATAACACAGATTTATTCTTCTGCAAATCTTTTTTGAACGAAAATCGATAAATTTTTTCACGATATCCCTAAAGCGCTGGGAGTAAGTTTTTTGAAAGGCAAATATTTTTTTAATGATTGAAGTCGACCAAAAAATCCCCCGAAGCCCGGCCCCGATTGCAGCGAAATCCTTTTGCCCGTTCCTTTAACGGGCCAAAGATTGAAGCGTAAAGCGGGAAGTTGCCGGCCGGAAAATCAATCGAAGCGAATGGCCCTGACCGGAGAAATTTTGGTGATAATCCAGGATGGGATCAGTAAAACCAACAGACAAACGACTATGGTTCCTGCATTGAGCGCAAGGATATACATCCAATTGATGTAAACGGGCGCTTCATTGACATAATAATTTTCGGGATTGAGTTTGATAACGCCAAAATATTGCTGGATTAACAGCAACCCGATACCAATAAGATTTCCCCAAAACAATCCGCGTAAAATCAAATAAAACGCATTGTAGAGGAAGACTTTGCGAACTGTCCAGTTATTGGCGCCCAGCGCTTTGAGGATTCCGATCATTTGTGTACGCTCGAGAATCAACACCAGTAATGCGACGACCATATTAATCGTGGCGACGACAATCATGACAATTAAGATTACGATGATATTAAAATCGAAAAGTTCAAGCCATTCAAAAATGTAATAGAATTTTTCGACAATGGTTTGCGTATCGAGCGTCGAGCCGGTTTGCTCGTAAACTTCTTCACCTTTAGATTTGATGTTCTTGAAATCATCAACGAAGACTTCAAATGATCCTACCTGATCGGGATTCCATTTGTTGATGCGCTGCAGGTGGCGGATATCGCCGATGATATACGAAGAATCAAATTCCTGGAAACCCGAATTGTAAATACCCACAATTTGAAAAACGCGCAAGTTGGGCAATTGGCTTGTATCGTCTTTCATAAAGAACGTATTGAATCGGTCACCAACTTTTAGTTTGAGTCGGTTTGCAAGATACTCCGAAATGAGCACTTCAGAATTTAAGTCATGGGAAACATCGGGCAGTTTTCCTGCAACCAGATATTCTTTTAAGTTTTGCCATTGGTAATCGGGACCGACACCTTTAAAAACAATGCCCTCGAATGCTTCGGCGGTACGGATGATCCCTGTTTTTGTTGCCACCGCCTGAACATGGCTGATGCCTTCGACCGTTTTGAAAGATGGATAAAAATCCTGATGTTTTGAAATTGGCGTAACGCTTCCCAGGGATTGGTTGTCGTCGTAATTCGAAATAATAATATGTCCGTTGAATGCCGAAACTTTTTGTCTTATTTTTTGCTGTAGCCCGATTCCTGTAGCAACTGAAACAATCATCATGATCATTCCGATCGCAATGGCAGAAATTGCAATTTTTATAATTGGCGCAGATATAGTACTTTTACGGCCTTTGGCGGTAATGAGCCTTCTCGCAATGAAATATTCGATATTCAAATTGAAATTCTTAAAATAATTGTTTCCAAAAATACGGCTTTAGCAATGATTTTCCGGCATGGAACGACCAAATTAATTACAATTTATGGCTTTCAACAGCGTTATAAAACCAACCCAATATTTTTCGACCTTGTTTACTAAAGTATCATCCTTTCTACTAATCATCGCGATGTTGCTGGCCGTATCTTGCAAGACGCCGCAGTCGGTCAACTACTCGGTTCCGGCGATGACGATGGTAAAAAGCAAAGTCAAATCGACCAAATTTATGACAGGCGCCGACAATATGGCGAGCTATTTTGATTTGCTCAAAAATAAAAAAGTCGGTATCCTTACGAACCAGACCGGGCTTGTTTCATTTGATTATGACTTCACCACGATCGACTCTGTAAAGCATACCCAGCTTGCCGGAAAAAAAACTGCCACGATGCATGTCGTTGATTTCCTGGTTCAGAAAACCAAAGTTGATCTTGTGAAAATTTACGCGCCCGAACACGGTTTTCGCGGAACTGCTGACGCTGGCGAACTCATCGTTGACGGGAAAGATATTGCCACGGGGCTTCCGATCATTTCACTTTATGGCAACAACAAAAAGCCTACGCCCGAGCAATTACACGGAATCGACGTGATGTTGTTTGATCTTCAGGATGTTGGCGCCCGTTTCTATACCTATATATCTTCGCTGCATTATGTAATGGAAGCTTGCGCTGAAAATAATGTCGAACTCATTATTCTAGACCGGCCGAATCCAAACGGCAATATTGTCGATGGACCGATACTCGAAAAAGAGTACAGCAGTTTTGTTGGGATGCATCCGATTCCGGTTTTACACGGAATGACGATTGGCGAATATGCGCTGATGATCAATGGCGAAAAATGGTTAAGGAACGGAATGCAGTGTAAATTGAAAATCGTTCCGTGCGAGAATTATCGGCGTGAAATGAAATACAGTCTTCCTGTCAAGCCATCGCCGAACCTCCCAAACGATCAGGCTATCAACCTTTATGCGAGCCTTTGTTTTTTTGAGGGAACGAACGTCAGCATTGGACGCGGAACTGACAAACAATTCCAGATTTACGGTTCGCCATATCTGACAACCAACCATTTCAACTTTACGCCAATGCCGAATGAAGGTGCGAAAGATCCGCCGTATAATGGCAAAATTTGTTGCGGCGAAGATTTGACGCACATCAAAAAAGTCAATAAACTCGAACTGAAATGGCTTATAAAGGCGTATAAAGAAACCGAGGAGCCATCGAAGTTTTTCAACCCTTATTTCACGAAATTGGCCGGAACAAAAAAACTGCAACAGCAAATCGAAAGCGGCATGAGCGAAGACGAAATCAGGGCAACGTGGAAATCGGGGATTGAAAATTTTAAGGAAACGCGCAGAAAATACCTGATCTATCCCGACAGTTTCCTTGTTGCGAGCGAGAATTGATTATAGCGGGATTCGCTTTTTCATTTCTTCTACAATATTATAAGCCGCGGGGCAAATAGCCACATTTTGCAAAGTCAGGTTGGCTATTTGCTGGAATTTTCTTCGATCAGTATGCGGGAATTCACGGCATGCTTTGGGTCGCACCTCATAAATCATACACGCGTTTTCGTTGTCGAGAAAAGTACACGGCACACTCTGCAACACATAATCATTGTCTTCATCGATGCGCAGGTACTGGTCGATGAATTGCTGTGGTTTTTGCCTCAGGTGTTTCGAAATCCGTTCGACATCAGCCAAAGTAAAAAGCGGGCCAGTCGTTTTACAGCAATTTGCACACGTCAGGCAGTCGGTCCTTTTAAACTCGGCATCATGCAATTCCTGCATCACATAATCGAGATTTTTGGGTGTCTTTTTTTTGAGCTTATCAAAATACTTTTTGTTTTCGATATGCTTATCTTTGGCGAGCTTCTTTAAGTTGTCGAGTAAACTTGTCAATTGCATTTGGAAATAGACAGCAAAACTAAACAAATCGAATTACCGATTCACCATTTTTAACAAATGACTTTATGAAAGACCTTTTTGGGAAAGCCATACTCGACTTTCAGACCAATAATGCACCCGAGGATTTGATTACTGAAACTTCGATTTCGGAAGCAGATGAAATGAGCGTGGCTTATCTTTTTCGATCGTACCCGGAGATGCCTGAAATTGAACAAAAGGCGCTTCAACTGGCGAAAGGCAAAGTCCTCGATGTGGGATGCGGAGCGGGAAGCCATAGTCTTTTCCTTCAAAATGAAAAAAAACTGGCGGTTACTGCAATCGATATTTCGGCAAATGCAATTGAAGCCTGCAAGTTGCGTGGTATAAACGATGCGCGCGTACAAAATGTAATGGCTCTGGAAAACGAAAAATTTGACACAATTTTATTGCTGATGAATGGCGCTGGAATGTGCGGGCGACTCAAAAATATTGCGCCATTTTTAATCAAATTGAAGTCGCTGTTGAATGATGGAGGCCAAATTTTGCTTGACAGTTCCGACATAATCTATATGTTTGACGATGACGAGGATGGCGGCAAATGGATTCCACAAGAGCATGAATATTATGGCGAAGTCGTTTTTAATGTTTCGTATAAAGGGGAAAATGAAGAACCTTTCAATTGGATGTATATTGATTACAATACGCTTCAGAATGCTGCAATTGCAAATGGGTTGCAAAGTGAACTCATTTGTGAAGGGTTGCATTACGATTACCTCGCAAGGCTGACTAAAGTTTAAGAGAATTTTCGGATGTAAATTCTGTAATTTTTTTAGTTTTATTCAAAAGCGCTATCTTTTATCTTTACTTCGTAAACAAAAAATTTAAACAGATGAAGTTTTTAAAAACGATTACATTAATCCTCATTCTTTTCGTTTTCGGATGTTCTTCGGACGATGACAATTCGAATATTGAAAACGGTATTAACCACACCGCCAACTTACAAATCACCGGAAGCAGCGCACGGGATTTCCTTACTGCGGCAAAGTACAACTCGGTTGTAGTGGAAGTTTTGTATGTAGAGAATTTTCATCCAAATGCCCAGACCCTACTCAACCTAAAAGATTTCATGGAAGCGCGCCTCAACAAACCAGGTGGGGTTACTTTTATTGAACGACAAATTGCGAGTCCCGGAAGCAGTCCGTATGATATCAATGAGGTAGCCAATATTGAAGCACTAACAAGGACGAAATACAACAATGGCAATATCCTGACGCTTTACCTTTTATTTCTTGACGGCAAAACCACAACCGATACTGACACGAGTGCAATTTTAGGAACGGCATACCGAAATACTTCTTTCGTTGTTTTCGAAAATACGGTGAAAAGATTCAGTGACTCTGTAACCGAACCTTCACGCACGAATCTTGAAACGACAGTAATTCTTCACGAATTTTGCCACTTGCTCGGACTTGTGAATTTAGGGACGCCAATGACTACAGAGCATCTCGACGAAGCACATGACAAACACTGCGACAACGAAAACTGTCTTATGTATTGGCAAGCTGAAAATAGTACAATTGTTCAAATGATGCTCGGTGGAAACATTCCGCAACTCGATGCGCATTGCCTCGCAGACTTGCAGGCAAATGGTGGTAAATAAAAAAGTCCCGACACAAATCGGGACTTTTTTATGAAATAGTTCAGATTATTTTTTGATGACTTTATCTGATTTCAGGAATTTGCCTTCGTTGTAAATCCTTAGATAATATGGTCCAGATGCCAATTCTTCAATATTGATAACATTATTGGTTTGTGTCAATTTCTGCGTTTTAACAAGTTGGCCAACAGTGTTGTAAATTTCAACTTCATCGATTTTTGTTTGTGCCGAAGTAATCATAAAATACTGCGATACAGGATTCGGGTAAACGCTGATTGCATTGATTGCCTGAAATTCGGTTAATCCCAAAGTGGAGCAGCCATTGTTTGCTGTAATCAGGCTCAACCTCGGACCAGCCAGCGTATTTTGCATAATTGTTTTTTGTCCTGCTGTAAAAAATGCCATACAGGCATCATTCACATAATCCATATAATTCATGAACATTGAACCGTTGGCCGTGCTGGTGCAGGCGTTAGTATTACTTGGAAAGGTCGGACAGTTAAAATATGGATCTTTGGTAGCGGGTGTGTCTGCCACTCCATCGCTGTTTGCGGCACTTGAACAAGAACTGCCATCATCGCCCCATGGATGCAATAGCCCGAAGTAATGCCCAATTTCATGTGTTCCAGTGCGGCCTTTATTAAAAGGGGCGGTCGCGGTACCAGTTGTCCCGAAATATTGGTCTCCGATACAAAGTCCATCATTTGGAAGTCCGGCAGAATCGGGTAAATACGCAAAGCCAAGCAACTGATCATCCGTAAACCTGCCAATCCAGATGTTTAAATATTTTGTAGGATCCCACGCCGGCTCACCTGCTGCAGTGTAATAATTATCTTCAAAAACAAAAGAGGTACTGACCGACTTTCTCGTGATTCCAGTGGTTGATGCACCTGTTGGGGTTTTCGTTGCCTTACAGAAAGTGATTTCCATATCGGCTCCAAGCGGCCTGAATGCGGCTGGAACTACCGTATTAAAATCTGAATTTAATTTTCTGTAGTCGTTATTAAGTACGGTCAGCTGTGACAAGATTTGCGCATCACTAATATTTTGCGCAGCATTTTTATACAATACGTGAAAGACTACAGGAATCGTAACAACCACAGCCGGTGCATTTGGTCCTTTGCTAAAAAGCGTTTGCGGATTGTTCGGATTTTGGATATAATCCATAACTTCCTGGTGGTGTTCAGAAAAACCCGCAATGGTATTGATCTGATCGTGTACTTTATCCATCGTGGCACAAGTGCGTTGTGCAAATGTGAAAACTGAGGTAAGAAGAATAAAAAGAGTGCTGATTTTTTTCATTGCTATTTATTAAGGCTACAATATTACAAACATTTTTTTTATCTCCTAATGGGAATTTAATTTTTTTAATTTTTTGATTATAAACGATTTAAACTGCTATAGAATGAAGTCCGTAATAGCTTTGATGTCAATAATAGCGTCGCGCAGTGTATCTAGGTCTTTTTGTGAATTATAGCCATTAAGTGAAATTCGAAGGAAAAATCCATGATCGGATTTCATTACTGGAATTTCAATTTTATATTTCTGGAACAACAACTCTTTTAATTCAATCGGTTTTTCAGTCCGAAGCGGAATGCTGCACATTTGTCCCAAAAATTCCGAAGTTACAGGACAGATTGGTTCGGTTCCGAGCAGGTTGCAAAAGTCCGAATAGTTATCGCGAATCATTTTTTTACAACGGTCAGATTGGGTTTTCCAGTCGTTCGTATTTAAAAAATCGATTGCGGCAGCGGAGGTCAAAAATGCTGAAATATCTCGCGTTCCCTGATATTCATGGTAATCAAGAAAACGGCTTTTGCCTGGTGATTCGCTTTGAAATCCCCAACTTACTATCAACGGGTCGATTATTTCCTGGAAGTTTTTCTTAACATAAAGAAAAGAGCAACCTTTTGGCGCAAGCACCCATTTGTGTAAAGTCCCTGTATAGAAATCGGGATTCAAATCTTGAATATTTAAATCGATATGGCCTGGAACATGGGCACCGTCAACAATTGTTATAAGTCCGAGTTCTTTTGCCCTATCACAAATTTCTTTAACCGGGAAAATTAAAGCGGTGGCGCTTGAAAACTGGTTCAGGAAAATAATTTTCGTTTTGCTTGTATAGCCCTTCCAGAATTCTTCGAGGATTACTTCTTTTGAAACCACTGGAAGCGTAATGGATTGACGCACATATTTAGCTCCCGATTTCTCGCAATAGAAATTCCATGTTCGATCCATTGCGCCATACTCATGGTTGGTCGTGAGGATTTCATCACCGGCATTGAGTTCCAAACTGCGCATTATGGTGTTTATGGCGACAGTAGGATTGGGCGTAAAGAAAAAATCCTCAGCCGCACATCCGATGTAATCCGCAACAGATTTTTTAGCGTTCATAAGATAACCTGCCGACTTTTTTGTGATGAATTGTACGGGCTCTCTTTCGAGTTCACGTTGCCAGTATTGGTAATTGTCGAATACAGGTTTAGGGCATGCCCCGAAGGAGCCATGATTTAGAAAGGTGATTTTGGGATCAAGTAAGAAAAAGTCCTTCATTTTCTTGTCGAAACGTTACGAATTATGGAATGTTTAGATATTTATGTGTCTGTAAAGAAACCCGCCATTTCGGATTGTTCATTACATAGTCGACAATTAATGGGGTCATCTCCTCTTTTTTGCTCCATTCGGGCTGTAGGAACAAAATGGCATTTTTATTAACCTTTTGGGCTTGTTCTTCGGCGAAAATAAAGTCATGTTTATTATAAATGATGACTTTAAGTTCATTGGCATTGTCATAAACGGTTTGCGTTGGCAACTTATTTTTTTTAGGTGAAAGACAAATCCAGTCCCACGTTCCTGTGAGCGGATAGGCACCTGAAGTTTCAATGTGGATTTTAAGATTGCCGGATTTTAGGATTTGCGTGAGCTCGGTCATATCCCATGTCAGTGGTTCACCGCCGGTCACGACAACGGTATCGGCATATTTTTTTGCATTGTCGACGATTTGGGTAATTGCCGTTGGTGGATGCAATTCTGCGTTCCAGCTTTCTTTCACATCGCACCAATGGCAACCAACATCGCAGCCGCCAATCCGAATAAAATAAGCTGCAGTTCCGGTGTGGAAACCTTCGCCTTGAATGGTATAGAATTCCTCCATGAGCGGGAGCATTGTTCCCTTTTCGACGGCGGATTGAATTTCTTTTGCTAACATGTTTGTAAAATAAAGCGCAAAGATAGGAATTATAAATGGTGAAACCGGAATTGCCCACGGACACATTAGCCCTGATCGAGCCGGTATCCTTTGTGCCCATTCTTTTGGGCGCAAAGATTGAGGTGAGAGCGGGAATAGCTTCTAACAAAAAAACCGACAGCTTTAAAACTGTCGGCTTTTTTTGAATTTACCGTGACTTATTTTTTTCCCAATGACTTTATGGATTCTGTAGCATATTCATTAGTTGGATCGAGTGCCAATGTTTTATTAAAGTATTCTTTGGCTTTTACCTTATCGGTATTTGCGTAACTTGCACCGATGTTATTGTATGACTCGATGAACTTTGCTTTGTTTTTGGTCACTTCTTCCTCGCCTTTTTCTGTCACGACCCTAAGATAATCCTCGTAATATTTGATAATCATATCTTCTTTTTCAAGCAACCTGTTTGTTCTCGCGCGGAAAATATAAGCGTCCTGTGTGGTTGGGGAAGCTTCGATTACTTTTCCGAAAGCAGCATCCGCTTTTTGGAGTGCAATCGGATCGGGTTTTACAATGTCTTTTCTTGTATTGTCATAGTATATCGAGTTTCCAAGGTAGAAATTGTCGAGCAAATAATTTTTTGAAGTCGTATTGGTAACTGCAATTTCGTAAATCGCCGCAGCTTCTTTAAATAGTTTCTGCTCATAGAACTTTTTACCAACTTCGCTTAAATCGTTGGTCATTGTAATTTCCATATCCACCGATTTTTTAATATCGGCTACGCCGGCAGCGAATAATGCAGCATCTACGGTCTTAGTTTCTGTGTTGTTGGCTTTTCGAAGTTTCGCAAGTCCGAGGTACATATAATCTCTAGCAATTATTTTGTTCGACGGGTTCGCGATAAAATCTTGTAACGACTTTAAGGCCACGTCGGTGTTTCCATTTTCATAAGCCGAATAACCGAGGTAACGCAAAATCCTTGGATTGACTTTATCGATTTGTTTCATCTTGTTGGCTTCCGCTTCCAATGCTTTGTAATCTTTAGCAAGAATAAGGAAATCTGCATGACGCATACGAGAGGTTAAAGAGTAGTCGGTCAATGTCATGTATTTCTCATAAAAGCCCAAAGCTTTTTGGATGTATTCATTGTATTTCTTGGGCTCGTTATTCCCCCAGTAATAATAAGTTTCTGCAAGTTCGCGGTAAACAGGGCCATAATTTGGATTAATAGCGATGACATCATTGTAGGCTTTAACGGCTTCGGTATAGGCTTTGGCACCTTTTAGCAAAACACCAAGCTGCATTTTTGCGCGAATCAGTGTATTGTCGGCCTGGTAGGCATTTCTGTATGCCGCATAAGCTTCGTTTTGATTTTTATCGCCATAGTGGGCGTCTCCTAATGCAAGCTGAACATTTGCATCTGCCGCATTGGCGGCTTTGGCTTTTTCTAATACAGCAAGTGCTGCTTTATAATCGGGCTTGTCAGCATTCATATATGCTTTTGCAACATACACATATTCTTCGGTGTCTTTCTTTTTGACATCTTTGGTAGCAAGGGCAAAATTTGATTGTGCTGCCGACTTGTTGTCATGGTCCAAATCAATTTGGCCCAAACCAATATAATTTAATTTGCCACCTTCTGATCCGGTCAAGCCTTTTTGGAAATAAATTTTGGCGGAGTCTTCAATATTTTGTTTGAGGTAAATATTTCCCAAGAGAAATGCGGCTCTACCATTTGCAGGTTTGGCCTGTACTATCGATTTAAGCATTGATTTGGCCTTTTCAAATTGTTCGGCATCAATAGCCTTTTTTGCCTGTTCTATATCCTGTGCTTTTACTACTGTTGCTGTGGCGAGTAATATCAAGCTGAAAATTTTTACTTTATTCATAGTAATTATTTTAATTTATTTTTTATCATTATTGATTTGATGTCTGAATTGTATTTTCCGGGAGGGAACACGAATCGGGACAAGACCTGATTTTAATATAATCCGCTGTCCGATTTCGCTGGTCATGAACGCACTGAACCCCATTCCGATGCCTACATAACCCTGACAATTTACGGCATACAAATCACGTGCCAAAGGATACTTGCCTTCCGCAATGTCATTTTGCGTCGGGCTATAATATTTATTATCGGTGCCTTTTACGCTAAGAACATTAATATTGTCAATAGCAGATTGGATTTGGGTTGACGGTTGATAAATATAGTTGATTCCGACAACCCCGATCATTCCATCATTTTCGGCAATGTATTTAATAACTTCATTATTTGTTTTAAACGAGTACACGTTTTTTTGAGGAAGACTTTTTAGACCCGCGAGTTCGCACATAAAGCGTGCTGTACTCGAATTCGGATTGTCAAAAACCAATCCTTTAAATTTCGTTTGGGTTTTGCCCTGCATTATAGAAACCATATCCTGCAACGCAATTAGTGTGTCTTTATTGCTTTTGTTAGAAATAATGGCAATTGCATCTTTGGCAAACGGCGTAATTCTCGGGATTAGCTTTTTATTCTCAAAAGCTTTAATTTCTTGTGGCGTAAGTGTCCTTGCCAAGATGGCGATGCTCGAACTATCTTTCACCATGGTTTGAATTACTTCGGACTCCGATTTTGGTAGAATGGCTATTTTTGCATCGTACCGATCCTCAAAAATCTGAACCTGCGCTTCTACTATTGGCGTAAGCGTTTCATCTACAAGCAACGTAGCCTTGCCTTCGGTCATCGTTTCCGTGCGCGGATTTTCTCCCTGCTTGCAGGTGATGGCCAAAAATACAAAGGCAACAAATAAAAGCACTTTTATGTATCGTTTCATGCTATTCATCGTTAGAATTAAAAAATCTAAGAAAACGTACAAATGAATACGCTATCAAAAGCAGTCCAAAAGCCAACCGGTAATTGTAAGACATGGCAATTGGCAATTGTTTCCAGAAGATTATTATTAGACCAAAAGCCAGATAAATCAAAAAAAACAAAATTCCTATAACGAGAAGAAATCGCTCTTTTGGCGATTTCTTCTTAAAAGTCACAATTATTCTATCGAACACTATTCCGCAGATTGGATGTTGATTGGTAACGAATACAATACCCTTACTTTTTTACCATTTTGCTCTCCAGGATTCCATTTCGGGCAGCTTTTTAAAACACGGATAGCTTCCTTTCCAGTACCATATCCGATGTCACGAATTACTTTGATATCTGTAAGTGATCCGTCTTTTTCAACTACAAACGAAACGAATACTTTCCCTTTCAAACCTTCTTCTTCCGGAACCTGATAATTTTTACCTACAAATTTGTAAAACTTGTCAATTCCGCCCGGAAATTCGGGCTTTACCTCAATACCCGCAGTGTTGTAAATATTGTTATCTTCCTCTACCACGTCTTTCGGACCGTTACCTACGGGTTCAACAGTTAATTCGGCATCCGGATCTCCTTTGATGGTTTCAGCACCGATTTTCTTGTCGACAATTTCCTTGATTTTTGGCGGTTCTTCTACAACTTCTTCAGCTTTCGCCACTACAGGCTTCACAAATTTCACCTGATCTACTTTTGGTGGAGGTGGCGGCGGTGGCGGCAAATTTTCCTTCGGTTTTTCCTTAGGAGGTAATTTCACTGTAGTGATTTTCTGATCTAACGTAGTATCTTCAGTATCATCCGGAAGCAAGTTGGCTAAGACCGGAATACTTACAAGCAAAGTAAAGATTATACCACCAATAATGAGCGATCGAAAGGTCGTCTTGTCATTCGACTTTCGCAGTTCATAAGCACCGTAGGATTTGTTACGACCTTCAAAAACGATGTCGAGCCATTGCTTTTTTAATAAATCTAATTTCATGTTCTTTTTATCTTTTTAATTAGATTACGGATTTGCGGGCGTTGCAGCCGGTGCAGCACTTACGGGTTCTCCCAATAGTTTAGTCTCTTCAGGCGTAAAATCATTCACAATTGCATAGGTCGGAACGTTTACAATTGCCATTTCGTCCAATATATCGACCAAATTTCGGTAATTCGATTTTTTGCTTGGCTTGATGATGACGATCATTCCTTTGTCTTTGTTGCCGGTATATTGAAGAACTGCGTCTTTCCTACTCAACAATTCTTTTCGGATACCGTCTTTGCCATACGCAAATTCTTTTGGCGCTCCGCCAGAAACAGGAGTTGCCAATAAACCTACGTAACGAACAAGTTTGTCGTTGTCACCCAATAGGATTGTCATCGTTCGGTTTTCGTCCACTTTGACGTCCTTATTTTTGTCTTTATCCGGGTCTTTATCAGGCAATCCCAAATTCATAGATTGCGGTTTTGACAAAGTGGTGGTGAGCATAAAAAAGGTGATCAGTAAGAAAGCCAAATCCACCATAGCGGTAAGGTCAACTTTATTGTTTCCTTTTTTACTCCTGACTTTTTTACTGCCTTTCTTGCCACCGCCGTCGCCGGTATTTAATTCAGCCATTTAGTATATTTTTTAATTATTTTTCTTTTCCTCTCAAACCAGTGACCAAACTGAAATTATTGATCTTCTGGTCCTGCAAAATATCCATAACCCTTTTGATTACCGGATATTCTTCTTTCGCATCCCCTTTTATCGCAAGCTCTAATTCTTTATCGTGCTTCTCGATGTTGGCAATGCGCGCATTCTGAACCCAGTCCGCCAATTGATTGTCAAGAGAGTCTTTCGGAATGCCCGGTTGCTGGATACTTTTTCTTTCTGAAGGCGACGCATCTAAAACTTGCTTCAGGTTTTGAACCGGAACACCGAAACTTTCCATAACAGCAAATTTATTCTTGTCATCGTCAGAAAATGTAAGTCCATATTTATCTCCCATCAACTCCAATGTCCTAACGCGGACATCTTTCCCTTTTACATCAAAAAAGACTTTTCCTTTACCTATGGTTAAAGTTGCAAGATCTTTTTCGGGCAGTTTGGTTTGCACCGTTGACGCAGGTGTGTCAACAGGCATTACTTCAGGAACTTTGGCAGTAGCAGTCAAAATAAAGAACGTAAGCAAAAGGAATGCAACGTCACACATCGCCGTCATATCGGTAGATGTTGACTTTTTTTTCATTTTTATTGCCATTATTTATATTTTAATATTGATATATAAATATCAAAAATTATTGTTTTAAGCTACCTCTGAAGTGTCTGTAAGTATTTACGATTGTAGTTCCAGCCTCGTCAATCGCATAAGTAAGGCTATCAATTTTTGAAGTAAAGAAGTTGTAGCAAATAATTGCCAACGCAGAAGTTGAGATACCTGTAGCCGTATTGATCAACGCTTCAGAAATACCATTTGCAAGCTCGGCAGAATCTGCTCCACCGCCACCAGCCAATCCGGCAAACGCTTTAATCATCCCTGTTACTGTTCCAAGCAATCCTGCAAGCGTTCCCAATGAAACTAAAGTAGAAAGAATGGTCATGTGCTGCTCCAACATTGGCATTTCCAATGACGTTGCTTCTTCGATTTCTTTGTGGATGGTTTCAGACGCCTCTTCGCTATTGAATCCTTCTTTTTTAACATCCTGATATTTCACTAATGCTGATCGGATCGCGTTGGCAACCGAACCTTGTTGTTTATCACAAGCAGCAATGGCATCGTCAATTTGTCCGCCTCTGATGCTTGCCTGAACGTTTTTCATGAATTGATCCAAATTCCCTTTTCCTGTAGCTTTAGAAATTACGATATATCTCTCAATTGAAAAAACCACTACCATTAATAATAGCCCCATCAAAACAGGAACAATTGGCCCTCCTTTGTAAACCATTGCTAAATAATTTCCTTTTAGTGGCGCTCCGGTATTGACACCGCCTTCGAAATTTGCACCATTACCCATGATAAAATTCCAAATAACCCATCCTACCAATATGCATAATACAATTACTATCCCAGAGAAAATTCCTCCTAAGCTTGAACCACTTTCTTTTTTAACGTTTGCCATTTTTTTAATTTTAATAGTTTTAATTTATAATTTCGGTTGTAATATTTTTGAATAGGAGCAAATTTAAATTTTTACTTTTAATAAAAAAACTTTTTTCTATTTTATTGTGATTAATTTAAACGCCGTAAAGCCCTTTAAATTCGACATCTTATCGATATTTCAGAATTCAGAATTAAAAACATTCTTTTCCAAACATTTAAGCAACTATTTGTTTTATAACGCAAAAATAACCCAATATATTATTATCGTTAAAATTGTAAATTTACTCTTATAAGTTGTATATTTTAACACATTTACATTTTACACTTTTTTTGATTTGCAAAGCAAAGTTGATACCTTTAACCAAACTTCACACACATTTTAAATTATGTCAAGAAAAGAAGACTTTATACAGGCGATAACCTCTGGCTATTCTTTCGCGGGAGAAAGCATAACGATAGGCGCGGCAATGTTAGATTCGGAAGTCCTTGCGGAAGCTCACGTTAAAATTCCGCTGAAAACTTTAAACCGTCACGGGCTGATCGCAGGAGCAACCGGAACCGGAAAAACTAAAACCATCCAGGTGCTTTCCGAACAACTCTCGGAGCATGGCATTCCCGTTCTCATGATGGATATCAAAGGCGATTTCAGCGGTATCGCAAAACCTGGTGAAGAGAAACCCTTTATTACCGAACGGCATGCCAAAATCAATATTCCGTATGCCACCGCCGCGTATCCGGTTGAGCTGATGTCGCTTTCCCAGCAAAACGGCGTGAGGCTCCGCGCAACAGTTTCGGAATTTGGCCCAGTCCTTTTTTCACGAATACTCGACCTCAATGACATCCAGGCCGGCGTAGTTTCGGTCATTTTTAAATACTGCGATGACAATAAAATGCCCTTGCTCGATCTCAAAGACATCAAAAAGGTAATCAATTATATCACCGAAGAAGGCAAGTCTGAAATTGAAGAAACCTACGGGAAAATTTCCGCCTCAACCACAGGGACCATCCTGCGCAAAATCATTGAACTCGAGCAACAAGGCAGTGACCTCTTTTTTGGCGAAATGTCATTCGATATTAACGACCTGCTGCGTTTTGACGAAAATGGGAAAGGATACGTCAATATCATCCGCCTTACCGATATCCAGGACAAACCAAAATTATTTTCGACATTTATGTTGAGCCTGCTTGCAGAAATTTACCAACAAATGCCCGAAAAAGGCGATTCCGATCAACCCGAGCTTGTACTGTTTATTGACGAGGCGCACCTGATTTTCAATGAAGCGAGCAAGACTTTGTTAGACCAGATCGAGTCGATCGTGAAATTAATTCGCTCTAAAGGAATCGGAATTTTCTTTGTAACGCAAAACCCGATGGACATTCCGAGTGGCGTATTGGCGCAATTGGGACTCAAAATCCAGCATGCGCTTCGTGCATTTACTGCCAATGACCGCAAAGCAATCAAATTGACAGCCGACAACTATCCGACATCCGAATTTTATAAAACGGACGAGCTCATTACGGCGCTCGGAATCGGCGAAGCGCTTGTCACAGCACTCAGCGAAAAAGGTATTCCCACGCCGCTGGCCGCTACAATGCTGCGTGCACCGCAAAGCCGCATGGACATTCTCACAGAAAATGAAATTGCGGATGTCAACGCCAAATCGAAGCTCGTACGCAAATACAGCGAAGTCATCGATCGCGAAAGCGCCTATGAAATGCTCAACAAAAAAATTTCCGACCAAAGTCAACAGGCCACCAGACAACAGGAAGAAGCGGCCGCACAAAAAGAAAATGAAAAGCCTTTAGAAATGAGTCCGGTTGCCAAGTCGGCCATTAAAGTACTTACAAGCGCAACCTTTATCCGCGGCGCGTTCAGCATTTTATCCAAAATCCTTAAAAAGTAATTGCCTAGAAATGAAAAGTTTCCTAACCATTTTGCTGTTGGTCGTCTCAAATATTTTCATGACACTCGCGTGGTACGGCCATCTCAAATTCAAGGAACTCAAATGGTTTGAAAATGCAGGGTTAATTACGATTGTCTTAATCAGTTGGGGGTTGGCATTGTTTGAATATTGTTTCCAGGTCCCTGCAAACCGGATCGGTTTTGACGGAAATGGCGGCCCTTTCTCACTCATGCAACTCAAAGTGATCCAGGAAGTCATTACATTAATGATATTTGTCGGATTCTCGTTGCTGTTTTTTAAGAATGAATCCTTTCGTTGGAACCATGCTGTCGGTTGTATTTTTCTTGTTCTTGCAGTGTATTTTATATTTAAAAAGTAATTATGAAAAAGTATTTTATCCAAGACACTCCGTTTATCGTGCCCACTACTGATGGCAAACGCATCGAAGAGTACCACGGCATCGCGACAACTCAAAATGCCGACATTTCCATTGCGCATATGATCGCGCCGCCACATTGGAAAGAACCGTTTCAAACACCCGAATTCGAAGAGTACACGTATATCATTTCGGGCAAAAAGCAGTTTATCATCGAGCGCGACATTGTCGTTCTTGAAGCAGGGCAATCCATAAAAATCGAGAAAAATACAAGGGTCCAATATTCAAATCCTTTCGACGAGCCGTGCGAATACATCGCGATTTGCCGGCCAGCTTTCGATTTCAACAAAGTGCATCGCGAAGGTGAATAGTTATATTTTTGAAGCATGAACCTGCTCTCGCCTTTATCTCTTCGCTGCGCTGCGAGGATACCGGCTCCATCAGGGCTAGGCGCTATTCTCCCAAATAAATTCCTGAAATAAATTTATCCCAGCAATTCGAGCATCTTTTTTTCGATGATTTCACTGTCCCAGATCGCTTCGATATTGTCCATTTTTAGGATGGTTTCCATAATAGCATTTTGCGTATCGCCAATTGCCAGTGCCTCGGTATAAGGACGGTCACTGAATGTTACGCGGCTGTATAACGGAATCCACTTGTCGGGGTATTTGGCCGAAAAGTGCTTTTCGATTTTTTTCTGAAGGTGAAATTTATCGTCGGCGGTCTTGGTGCTCATCTCCATAAAATTGCGATACGACAATTCTGCGATTGCGTCGGCATTTGGCTTTCGCGATTTTTCGTATTCGGTGAAAATCATTTTCCAATCATCACCATATTTCATCATCATTTCATTGAGAATCGTGATGTCTTCAAAACCCGCATTCATCCCTTGCCCGTAAAACGGAACAATGGCATGGCACGCATCGCCAATCAATGCGACTTTGTCTTCGTAAGTCCACGGATAACATTTCATCGTCACCAACGTACTCGTCGGATTTTTAAAGAAGTCTTCTGCGAGTTTCGGAATCACATCAATTGAATCGGTGAAGTTTTTCGCAAAAAACGCCTCGACCTGCTTGCGGTCGGTTAAAGTTGCAAACGAATTTTCGCCTTCAAATGGCATAAAAAGCGTGCATGTAAAACTACCGTCAAGATTGGGCAATGCGATAAGCATGTAATTGCCGCGCGGCCAAATGTGGAAAGAATGCTTGTCGAGCTTATGCGTTCCGTCGGGATTTGCCGGAATATTAAGCTCCTTATATCCTGTATCGAGAAATTCCTGGGAATAATTAAACATGCTCTGGCGCTGCATGCGGTGGCGTATTCTCGAAAATGCTCCGTCGGCGCCAAAAACAATATCATACTTTAAATCTTCCCATGCACCGCGTTCGGTTTCACCAATATGTAAGATGGCTTCGGCAAGCGAAACATCCCAAATTTTATGTTCAAAGAAAAATTGCGCTCCGGCTTCCTCGGCAAGATCGATCATTTTGCGATTGAGCGTCCCGCGTGAAATTGAAAAGATACTTTCGCCTTCCTTGCCGTAATTCTGTAAATTGATCTGATTATCTCTAAGATGTATGGCGCGCTTGTCCATTCCGATGGCTATCTCGCGTACCGCATCACCAACACCAACACCATCTAGCGCTTTCCAACCGCGTTGCGACATCGCCAGGTTGATCGACCGTCCCGAAAAAGTGATATTACGAATGTCAGGGCTTCGGTCATAGACATGCACGGTATGCCCCGCTTTTTTGAGGTAGATCGCCAGCAGCGACCCAACGAGTCCGGAGCCTACAACGGCAATTTTAAGGGGTTTCTGCATCAATCGAGATTGTCTGTTGGAACCGTAAAATTAGCGAATAATTGTACGCTTCGCGATTATTTAGCCTATTTGTTAAAGCGGATTTTGGCACCCACTTCCATTCCATTATTTTTTGCAAGTACGCCACACATGTGGTACAACATTCTCGCACCTACGTTGCCATCCCAGTCGTCGTCATCACCGGGAGCGACCTCAACAAGATCAAAACCGATGATTTCTTTGCCGCTGTCGGCAAGCTTGCTGAATAAATAAGTGGCCTGCTCGAACGAAAACCCGCCCGGAACCGGTGTTCCCGTATTCGGGCAATACCAGGGATACATTCCGTCGATATCAAAGCTGATCGTTACTTTTTGCGGCAATGCCGTGATAATTTGTTCGCATTGCATTTCCCAGGTTTTGCCTGTGAAGTTCTCCGTTTTCATGTCCATGTCAGTATGCACGAGTACCCGGTTGCCTTGCGACATCACGGTTTCGACTTCCTGTTTGCAGAAATCCCGGATTCCAACCTGGACGATTTTTGAAATCTGTGGAATCTTCAATGCATTGAACATAATCGACGCATGCGAATATGTAAATCCTTCATACGCGTCGCGCAAGTCCATGTGCGCATCAAGATGCAGGATTCCGAAGTCGTTATGCTGCTCTGCCAACGCTTCATAATATCCGAGCGGCGTCGAATGGTCGCCACCTAAAAGTGCGACTTTCTTGCCTTTTTTTGTCCAATATAAAACGCGTTCCCTAAGTTCGTCTTTCATCGCAGCGCAAGCTTTATTGATTGCATCGAGATCTGATTTGAGCTCAGGATGATTGTCAACCGAATCGCCGCGTTCGAGTGTTACAATTACTTCCTGCGCAAGTTCTTTATACTTTGCACTTCGGTCGGCCCACTGTGCGGTTTGTTCGTTAAGGTCGAGATACATGCCGAGTTTCCACAATTCGGGAAATTCCTGATGGTGCAAATCAACCTGGAATGACGCTTCCAAAATTGCATCGGGACCATCGGAAGCGCCTGCGCCGTAACTTACGGTAACTTCCCATGGCACGGGAATAATAATGATTTCGCTTTCTTCTGCAGTAAACGGCAATCCAAAAATACTTTGATCTGCAAGTCCCGGCTGTGAAGGATCGAAGTTGTCTATTTTTTCTTGTTTGGTCATGGTAATATCTTCTGCATGAAAGCAGTGTTGCTAATGATTAAATATCAGATAAAATGCCGCGTTTCAATATTTGCCCGAATTCATACATGTCCTCGTACGAACAATACAAAGGAACAGGCGCAAGGCGAATTACGTTGGGCTCGCGCCAGTCGGTAATGACGCCGTTTTTCATTAAATAGTCGAAAATCGGGCGGCCTTCGCCATGCAGGAAAACGGATAATTGTGAAGCGCGTTCGGACGGATTCGAAGGGGTTATAATTTCAAATGTACTATCAACCTCCTTGTCAATTTCGCGCAGGATAAATTCAAGGTACGAAGTGATATGGTCTCTTTTTTCAATCAATGCATCCATGCCAACTTCTTCGAACATTTCAACCGACGCGAGGTATGGCGCCAATGTCAAAACCGGCAGGTTGCTTATTTGCCATCCATTAGCGCCGTCATTGGGTTCGAATGCCGGTTCCATTTTGAAACGGCGTTCTTTGTTATGACCCCACCAGCCAGCAAAACGCGGAATCTCATTCTTGCCATGATGTCTTTCATGAATGAAACATCCCGATGCATTTCCGGGCCCCGAATTCATGTATTTGTAACTGCACCAGCACGCAAAATCAACGTTCCAGTCGTGCAGTTCGAGTTTGATGTTTCCTGCGGCATGCGCAAGGTCCCATCCAACGTTGGCACCCACTTGATGCCCAGCCTCGGTGATGGCTTTGATATCGAAAACCTGTCCCGTATAATAATTTACGCCACCGATAAGCACCAGTGCGAGCGCATCGCCGACTTCATTGATCTTGGCGATAACATCTTCAAGACGGATATTGTGTTCTCCTTCGCGGCGTTTGATTTCAACAATGGCGTCTTCGGTTTTATAGCCATGAAAATTGACCTGGCTTTGGAGCATGTATTGATCGGAAGGAAACGCTTTTTCTTCGCAGATGATTTTGTAACGCGTTGTTGTCGGACGGTAAAAAGACACCATCATCAGGTGCAAATTGACAGTCAGCGTGTTCATCACCGTAATCTCCGATGGTTTTGCGCCCACAATCTTACTGAGCGGATTGGCAAAGCGCTCGTGATAATCCCACCAAGGCTTGTTGGCAAAAAAATGCCCTTCAACGGCGAGGTTGGCCCAATCGGCCATCACGTCTTCGACATACTTTTTGGCGCGGTGCGATTGTAAGCCAAGAGAATTCCCCGTAAAATAAATGACATTTTTACCATTGTGCTGCGGAAAAATAAACTCGTCGCGGTAACTGCGAAGTTTATCCTGCTGGTCGAGTTGCTGTGCAAATTCGCGTGTATTCTGGAAAGCCATCGGTTGTTTTTTAATGCCCGTAAAAATAAGAAAAAATAAGCATTTCGGTTGGCTTAACTACCGTCATATTTTATACATTTATGTCACTTAAACAAACTCTGATGAAAAACAACCTCAACACCATTATTGTTGCGATAGCCGTTATTGTTTCAGCGTTCTTGTTTTCCAATGCGTTCCGCAACCGCAACCGCAGCGAAAACACGATCAGTGTTACCGGATTGGGCAAAAAAGATTTCGTTTCAGACCTCATCGTATGGAGCGGTTCGTTCTCACGGAAGAGCCTTACGCTTAAAGAGGCATATGCCGCGCTCGATGCAGACCGTGATAAAATAAAAAGTTACTTGTCAGGAAAGGGAATCAGCGCTGGAGAAGTTGTTTTTTCTGCGGTGAATTTCAATAAAGATTACAATTTTATCTATAATGAAAACGGCTCGACAAAAGAACAGATTTTTACGGGTTTCACACTAACACAGACCGTAACGGTACAATCAAAAGATGTCAATAAGATTGAGGACATTTCGCGGCAATCGAGCGAGCTTATCAATTCGGGGATTGAATTTTACTCGAATCCGCCTGAATATTACTACACCAAACTTGCCGAACTCAAAATCCGCATGATTGCAGAAGCTACGAAAGATGCGCAGACCAGAGCGAAGAGCATTGCCGAAAACGCGGGCGCCGGACTTGGCCATCTCAAGAAATCGGATATGGGAGTGTTTCAGATTACGGGGCAGAATTCGTCGGAGGACTTTTCGTATGGCGGGTCATTTAATACTGCTTCAAAAAATAAGACTGCGAATATCACGGTGAAATTGGTTTATGAAGTTGATTAATAATTAATAATGAACAATTAATAATTGACAATGGGGCGGGGTTCGGATGCTTTGGAAGCGATTGTATTGCGGGTTCGCGTGAAGGATGGCAGCGGAAATCCTTTTTGGATTGTCCGGAGCGCGGCGCAGGAATTTAAATTGGATCGGACGGGAAAATCGCGATAGCGTGCAGCGCGGCTAATTTGTGATGAAGCGCAGCGGAAATGCAAAAAGATTGAAGCGTACAACCTGACAGCGGCGCAGCGCAGCGGAGCCGGTGGCACGCCCAAAAAAAAATCCCGCCGTTGGGCAGGATTTCTCTTGGGTTTTGATTGCTTACAAAATCAGCATGGCGTCGCCGTAAGAATAAAATTTATATTGTTCCTTGATCGCCTCGTCGTAGGCTTTTTTCATCAGGTCGTGGCCACAAAAAGCCGAAACCATCATCATCAGCGTTGATTTTGGCGTGTGGAAATTGGTAACCATGCATGTCGCGATACTGAAATCGTGTGGTGGGAAAATGAATTTGTTCGTCCAACCTTCAAACGGGTTCAATGTTTTTGCAGAGGAAACCGAGCTTTCAACGGCGCGCATTGAAGTGGTTCCGATCGCACATATCTGTTTTCTCTTGGCTTTGGCTTCGTTAACGACATCACATGCTTTCTGGGTGATGATGAGTTCTTCGGAATCCATTTTGTGTTTCGACAAATCCTCTACTTCGACTGGGTTGAAAGTTCCCAGTCCGACATGAAGCGTCACCTCGGCGAATTGAATTCCTTTGATTTCAAGGCGTTTTAAAAGATGTTTCGAAAAATGCAGCCCTGCAGTCGGAGCAGCAACAGCACCTTCTTCTTTGGCGTAAATCGTCTGGTAACGCTCGGCATCTTCTGGAGTCACTTCGCGGTTGATGTATTTTGGGATGGGTGTTTCGCCAAGTTCTGTTAGCTTGTTCCTGAATTCTTCATACGAACCATCATATAAAAAACGCAATGTTCTTCCGCGTGAAGTCGTATTGTCAATTACCTCAGCGACGAGTGAATCGTCATCTCCGAAATACAACTTGTTTCCGATACGGATTTTTCGTGCCGGATCGACAAGCACATCCCAAAGGCGTTGCTCAGAATTGAGTTCACGCAGCAAAAACACCTCGATGCGCGCGCCGGTTTTTTCCTTGTTTCCGTAAAGTCGCGCAGGAAACACCTTTGTATTATTCAAAACAAGTACGTCTCCATCATCGAAATATTCGATAATGTCTTTAAACATTCTGTGTTCTATGGTCTTAGTGGCGCGGTGAACAACCATCAGACGGGATTCGTCGCGGTTTTCGGCTGGGTATTCTGCAAGAAGTTCTTTGGGTAAATTGAATTGGAAATGCGATAATTTCATACGTGGATACTATTTAGAGCGGCAAATATACGATTAGCGGACAGGCGATGTCAAGTGTTTTGGGTTTTATTTGTCTGACTTATACGCGAGTGCCTGCAAACATGGCGATTTATTCGATTTCAATACAATCAAAACCGATTGTTTTTAAATGCGCCCAGAATTCGGAATATGATTTTGAAACTACTTCGGCATCTTCTATAATAAGTGGAACGCGCAATGCCAGCGGCGCAAAAGCCATGGCCATGCGGTGGTCGTGATACGTGGCGATTGAAATATTTGGTTTGATTGACTGCACAGATTCGAATGCAAGGCTATCATCGGTAATTGAAATGGTCGCGCCGAGTTTTGACAATTCGGTTTGTAATGCGCCAAGCCGGTCGGTTTCTTTTATTTTGAGTGTGTGCAATCCCGAAAGCTGGCATGACATCCCGAGTCCAAAGCAAGTGACAGCAACGGTTTGTGCAAGGTCGGGATGATCGTTAAGGTTTACTATCAGTTGCGGTAATTCCTTATCGACTTTTTTAAGTGTAATGGAATTCCCGAAGAATATCGTTTGAACGCCAAAATTTTTATAGATTTCAGTTAATTCGGCATCACCTTGAAAACTATTTTCCGTGTAACTCGATAAAGTGATTTCGGTTCCGATGGCTGACAACGCAATAATCGAATAAAAATATGATGCTGACGACCAATCTGATTCGATCATTATGGTTTTGGTGGCAACGGTTTGTTCCGGGATTACGTTAATCACATTTTCATGAAAAGAAGTCTTAATGCCGATTTGCCCGAGCAAGCCCAGTGTCATCTTGATGTACGGCATGGAAGTTATTTTGCCATTGAGGGTCAGCTCGATTCCATTTGGAAGTTTCGGAGCCACGAGCAACAGCGCCGAAATGTATTGGCTGCTGACATTGGCCTGGAGTTCAATTTTGTGTTTGAGGAGTTTTTTACCTGTGATTCGCAGCGGTGGAAACCCGTCAATTTCTTCATAATCGATTTGCGCACCGAGTTGCCGCAACGCTTCGACTAAAATTGAAATCGGGCGTTCCTTCATGCGTATGGAACCCGTTAGTAAAACGCTTCGATTTTCATGTGTTGCAAAAAAAGCGGTGAGGAATCGCATTGCAGTTCCGGCGTGGTGAATGTCGATTGTATTTTCTTTTTGGGAAAGTGCTTTTCGCATCACTTGGGAATCATCTGAGTCAGAGGCATTTTCCAATATCAGATTGGGATAAAGTGCCTGAAGCAGCAGCAGCCTGTTGGTCTCAGATTTTGAGCCTGAAATCCGGATGGTTTTTCCCGAATTGACTTTCGATAATGGTAGCAGTAAATTCATTCGCAAATATGCAGGATCCCAAAGATACGAAGAACTTTATTTCAGTTTTTTATTATTTTGGTGCCGGTCGTGGTCGCGGCTGGTTTTCAAATCCATCTTTTTGTCGAAGGCCGCTTGAAGATCGATTCCGGTTTGATTGGCAAGGCACAATACTACAAAAACCACGTCGGCCAGTTCCTCACCGAGGTCTTTATTTTTATCAGATTCCTTTTCCGATTGTTCGCCATAACGACGTGCGATAATACGCGCCACCTCGCCCACTTCTTCGGTAAGCTGCGCCATATTGGTAAGTTCATTGAAATAACGAACACCATGGTTTTTAATCCAGTTATCGACGTCGAGCTGTGAATTTCTAAGGTCCATATTATATTTTTTTAAGGATGATTTTTTCGTTCTGCCTGTCGATAGATTTTTGGTAAAATTCTTTGAGCGTCGGATAAAAATCGGCGGGTAAAATTACATTGTTCATATCGGTAGTCACCGCCACCTGAATTTTATTCTCTGCCGTCAGTATCTTAAAAGCAAAAGTGCCTACATTTTCAGGCATTGCAAAGGTAATCGACTTTGGTACTGATTCAACAGTGTAGCCAGCGGGAATCTCGAAACTGATGTTGTATTTTATCTGTTCCGGATACGCAAGGTATATGGGCAATTCCCGTTGTTCTTGGTTAAACGGATTCTGCGCGATTGTAAAAAACAACAACGGATCGATCATCATCCTGTTGCCAATCACCTCGGTCTCATTATTGGTCTCAAAATCGAAACTTTCCACCACGGGTTTTGAAAGATCGGTGACTTTGTTTTCGATCAGGTATTTCGAGATTTGCAATCCGGGGTGATCATTTTCAAACTTTTCGACGTATCCATCCTGATTTGCATTGCCATATTTTTCACGGTAGTGCAAGGCATTATAATTTGTTTTCTGCGAACGGCATTTTCCCGAAATTTTACCCGAAGCATCAATTGTTCCGATAATATTTACCAATTCTTTTGAAACAATTTTGGGAACCAGATTGATCTCTTCCGAAGAGCCATCAGACCTGATCAGCCTGCCATTCCAATTCAAGGCGTAAAACGGCAGAATGTTCGGGGTTGTGTATTTATTGACTGCATCAAACAACATTCGGCTGCCATCAACAGTAGCAGAGGCAATCACATAGTTGAAAATGGTACGGCCCGGAAAAACCGGTACGCCGTGGCTGATTGTGCTCGTCAGAACGGCATTGGCGTTTAGTCCGGCCTGATTGAGCATCGCAATTAAAATAAAGTTGATCTCTGCCGCATTTCCGGTTCCGGCTTCGTAGGCTTTTTTAGCACCTTTATCAGCGTAATAGGAATAATCACCGTTCCAATTCATTTTATGTTGAACGAAATTAAAAATCGCATTGGCCTTTTCGGTTTCGGTTACGGCGTCTTTAATTATCATTTTCAAATCTGGTAAAAAATAATCATGCTGGTCGAGCTGTTTTCCGAAATCCCTCTCCTTAAAAATCGTATTGGCTACGCCTTCCCATGTGGTGGCATAATTTTTTTCGGGCGCATCATGGAAACGGGTTTTTTCAAGCTCATGATGAACGGACGACCGGTAATTTTCGATATTATCGACAAATGCCTCGTCATGGAGCGCCGGAATATGCTCGGCAAAATAGCTGCTGTTGATTTGCTGATAGCTTAAATTGACCGTCTGGTTGTACTGATTGCTAAAATTCTGATGTCCCGAAACGATTTTCGATTCCGTATTCACTTGCCTGAATCCCTGCAGTATGGGTTTGTAGATAAAATATTCCGGAATTTCGGTGTCGTACCGGGCATAATTAACGGGAATATCGTACTGAAAAGTAAATACCGGAAACCGTACAATGTTTTCTGATTTTAATACATATTTAAATTCGATGACCGAGCCTGGCTTTACATTGGGCATTGTTATGGCTGCTTCTTTCCAATATTCGTTTATCTCCTTCTTGAAACTGCCTTCGCCCGCCAATTTGGTTTTGACAATTGCGCCATTTTCCAAATTATAAGTTACGCAGTTTGAAAACGCAACGGTCTCATCGCGAAGATTCTCATAGCCAATGTAATACCGGACTTTGTGATTTGCCCAGGACAGCCCTTCTTTTTTATAAATTTTAATCCTGAATTCGTATTCGTGTACCGTTGAAAATCCGGTTTTATCCTCATATACAAAATGTGTCCGCGCCTTATTGTACAGTATGGCAGCAACGGCATTGCTATCGCTCGGGCACACTTTTTCCTCAAGTTCGGCGACGGAAACTTTGCCGAGTTCGAATTTTTGGGCTGTTCCGAAAAAAGGGATGAACAATACAAACAGAAAGGCTTTATTGAAAAACATTATAACTTTTTAACCAATACGATTTTCTCATTCTGTTTATCGATCATCTTCTGATAGAAATCTTTCAAGACATCGTAGTAATCTGCCGAAACAATTGCGGTATTGATATCCGAAGTCAGTGTAATCTGAATTTTATTATCGGTGCTTCCGACTGCGTATTTAAACGCTCCGATATCATCGCCAGTAATCAGATTCGCCGCTTTTGGCAACGTTTCAACCACATAGCCCTCAGGGATTTCGATGCTGATATTGTATTTTTTTTCAAATGGATTTCCGAAATCCACCGGGTATTCGCGCTTTTCCTGTTTGAACGGATTTTCTTTAGTTGAAAAGAAAAACAACGGATTCACATAAATCTTGTCATTGATAATTTCCATCGCATTTTTATCGTTGAATGCGTAACTTTCTATAACTGGCTTGGCAACTTCCTGTTCGTTTTCACGGACGTATTCGCTGATTTCGATAGCATTGCTTTTATTTTCGAGTTCTTCGATATAGTTTTCATTACTAACGCCTACACTTTTTTGTCGGTAAGCAAGTGCAGTATGATCGGTGTATTGACGCCGTATCTTGCCAGACGCTGAGCCATCATTTTTTAAAACTGCGGTCATGTAAGTAATTTCCTTTGACAATTTCTTCGGCATCAGGTCAACTTCAGAAGATGTCCCGTCTTTACGCACCAATCGGCCATACCAGTTCAAGTCACGCGACGGAAGCACATTTGGCAATGCAAATTTGTCCGTAGCATCAAGCAATATCAAGTCGTTTTGTATTTCTACGGCGGCAATTACATAGTTAAATGCCGTCAGGTTTGGAAAAAATGAAATCCCGTTTGATCTTGTGCTGATTAAAACCGGGTTGGCATCTATTCCCGCGTGGCGAAGCATTGAAGTAAGCATAAGATTAATTTCGGCGGCATTCCCTGTTTTGTTTTTATATGCCGCACGAACGCCGTCATTACATGAGTATCCGGTGAATCCGTTCCACTTTATATTAGATTTGACGTAAGAAAAAATTGCATTTATGATATCATCACGCTCTTTAATCCCTTTTACCAATGCATCGATATCAGCCTCATAATAACCTGTTTTGGTAAGTTCGTCGCCGAAATCATCAAACTCATAAATCGTCTTTGTCACGGTCGCCCAATCGGTTGCGAACGATTTGAACGGCACACGCGGAAATTTAGTCATCGATAATTCCTGCGAAATACTGCTTGTATAATTGTTGATGTTGTTTACAAATGCCTCTTCTTTCATTGCGGGCACGTTTTCCATTACATAAGTCTGAACCGTTTCCTCATAATCGATTTTAGAAGACGAAAAGTGTGTTTCAACGACTTTTCCATCGGTTCGTTCCTTTTCATTAAAAACGATCGAGCGTTGGAATTTGTCAACGGTTACTTTGGGAAATAATGATCCTTTCTGGTTTGCGCTATACACGAAGTACTCCGGAATGTACGTCACAAATTCCGAATAGTTCACAGGAATCGACGTCTGGAAAGCCCAATCGCGGATCTTTCCCACGCTGGGTGAAATGACTTTGTATTCGTATTCAACTATACTACCCTCTTTAATATTGGGCAGCGTGATTTTCTTATTGTTCCAATATTTATTGATCTTTTCGTCGAATTCGCCATCGCTTTTGAGTTTGCTTTTTACGACTTTCCCTTGCTCAAGGTTGTAAGTTGCCGCATCTGAAATATCAATTTTCTCTTTGTTTTTTCCTTGGTAGTACCGAATTTCCTTTGTCGCCCAGTCATAACCCTCTTTTTTATAAATTTTGATGCGGCGCCGCACTTTGGTAATCATGACAAAGCCTTCATTTTGGCTATATTCAAACTTGACTTCTCCTTTTTCAAACAAGACCGCTGCAGGAGCCGAAGGATCTTTCGGATGTTCTTTTTGCTCGAGTTCCGCGACGGAAACTTTGCCCAATTCAAATTTTTGTGCATTGATGCTAAAAGAAAATAAGAGAAACAGAAAGAGGGTTTTGGATAATTGCATGACTATTGGTTTCGGGTTAATATAATTTTTGCGTTGTCGTTTCTGGAAACCTGTTCCATGAAAAGGCGGTAATCTTCATATTCTGTATTGGCATACCTGCCGCTCTTCACAAGAAGGCTGCGGTTATAGGTCAGATTGCCATTGTCATTTTTGACGAGTGTCGTTTTATACTCGCCGTACTTGGTTTTGATTTCAAAATCTTTTGGCAGTGATTCCACTAAAAAACCAGCCGGAAGCACAATCGCAATTTCGTCAACGTCATGAAAGCCGCGCTGAATTTCAAATGGCGTTTTTCTGTTTCGTATCCGCTTGATTCCGCCAAAACGATTATAAGCATTCGGAACGATCATCATGGTTTTGCCCGAAATTGCCGCATAATTGGCCGCGCTGAGCGAAAGGTTTTCTGTAAAAGCCACCTTTTCCTTATCATTTGAAAATGCGATTTTGCCGATTTTTAAATTGGCGATATTACTCCAGTAGTCTTTATAATATTGTTCTTTTTCAGTTGGAAGTTTATTCTCTATATTCGATTTTGAGCCATATTGGGATCCTTCGGAAACCATCGCAATGTCACCGACAAGGTCTCCATTTTCATTAATGGAAAACTGACCTTTGCCCATTTGGAAATTGTCGTGGTTTTGGTAAATGGTAGTATGCACGATTTCACCGCCTGTTGGCTTAATCACGAGAACATTCCGGTCATCGGTAAAGTTGGCCTGATACCCAAACGGAGCATCCTGGCTCGTACATTCAAGCCAAATATAGCGATCGCCATCCGGAACCGAAAGGATCATGTGATTGCCTTGTATCGAAACGAAATCAGATTCGATATCCCTTTTTTCCCTGCCGCCGTAAAGAATCGTGTTGTACGATGGAACACCCACAGCCTCAAGTAACGCCTTTGTGTAATTGGTCAGCGCCTTGCAGTCGCCATAACCAAGCCGGTCCACATCTTTGGCAGGCATCGGCTTGAATCCGCCGATTCCCACTTGAATGCTGACATATCGCGATTTCTGCTGTACGTACCGGTACACGATTTTCGCTTTTTTGATTGGCTCTTTTTCATTTCCTACAAGCGCCGAAATCTTTGCTTTGGTCTCTTCCGGCAATACTGTCGTTCCCGCGAGGATTTTCTCGGCATACCATTGTCCGAATTCCCGCCAGCTCTTCGCATTTCCGTCAACACCTTCAAGATTGAAATATTCTAATCCGAGCAAAACTTTCGGAAAACATTCATAATATTCCGGACTGTAACTTTCTTCTTTTTGGGCAGGAATATTTACCGCGGTGTAAGAGAGTTTTTTCGAGGTATTACTCGTATTGGTGATCTGGAATTTCCCAAAATTGGCTTCCTTTTTCTTAAATCCGAGGTCTTCGGGAAATGTGACGGTCAATGTGCTTTTCTCCACACTTGTCAGATAATTCAACAGCGGATACCAAGTGGGTATAAAGGCGGTGTTCGATGTCGAAAAATCACATTCATATACAACCGTAAACGGAAATTGGGTGGGTGTATAATCAAGATAGATCACCCGATTATCCGAAAAAAGCGTTACGCCATCAAGCACGCACTGATCGCGAAAATCTTTACGGCGGATTTTTTTGATCTCGTTCCCGGAGCCATCATATACTGTAGCCTGTATGCTATTGACACTCGTTCTTTTGTCATAGTTGGCATAAGCTTTAATCGCATCCATGCCTTTTTCATTAAAAACCGTAACCGCCCTCAGATAGGAAACTTCCATGTTTCGCTGTGATGAAATGGCAATATCTGTACGATCCAACCGCACGACCGCATTGGCATTCTGCTTCAGGCTGTCGGCAATCGATACCGTTGTGTATTCGAGTTTTTGTGATTGGGAAAGGTTTGCCGATAAAAATACCATCAGGCAAAATATATAAACTTTCATGGACTATAGTTTGTCCAAAAATATAATTTTTTTTAAGATAACATTAACAATCAGCATTTATTTTTACTGTCGATGATAATTGTCACCGGCCCATCATTTATGAGCTCGATTTTCATGTCGGCGCCGAATATGCCTGTTTGTACCTTTTTGTTTATCACGGCGCTCAATTGCAGTATCATTTTTTCGTAGAGCGGAATGGCTGTCTCGGGTTTTGCCGCTTGTATGTAAGAAGGGCGATTGCCTTTTTTTGTTGAAGCATGTAATGTAAACTGGCTAACGAGAATTATATCGCCATTGATTTCTTTAACCGAGAGATTCATTACGCCGTTTTCGTCACCAAAAATACGCAGGTTTGCGATTTTCGATGAAAGCCATGAAATATCGTCATCAGTGTCTTCATCCACAATGCCCACAAGAACCAGCAAACCGGCAGCAATTTCGGCATTTATTTTTCCGTCAATGGTAACAGAAGCACGAGAAACCCTTTGGATTACGACTTTCAACTGAAATTATTTTCGGGTTTCATCACTTGCAATGCGATCGTCATTATAAATATCGGTGCGATAATGCTCATCGTCGCCCTCCAATATCTGCAGGTAACTTCGGTAACGCGACCATGCAATTTCGTCTTTTTCCAATGCCTTTTTTATTGCGCAATGGGGCTCTTCCTTATGAAGGCAGTTGTTGAATTTACATTGATCTTTGAGTTTGAAAAATTCAGGGAAATAGCCGCTGATTTCGTCCTTTTCCATGTCAACAATCCCAAAACCTTTAATTCCCGGAGTGTCGATAATTTTGGCGTCAAAAGACAAATCATACATTTCTGCAAATGTCGTCGTATGCTGTCCTTGTTTGCTTTGTTCGGAAATGTCTTTTGTCTTTAACTGCAGGGTCGATTCCATCGCATTGACGAGCGTCGATTTTCCTACACCTGAATGCCCCGAGAACATGCTCACTTTACCAACCATCATTTCTTTGAGCTTTTGAACACCCGTCCCTTGGATCGATGAAACGCGCAGGCATTTGTAGCCGATTTTTTCGTAGATGTATTGCAGGTACAATTGCTCGTCTAATGTCGCATCATCAAACGTATCGATTTTATTGAAAACCAAAACCGTTTCGATCCCGTAAGCTTCAGCGGTTACAAGGAAACGATCGATAAAACTCGTTGTGGTCGGCGGATTGTTGATTGTGATCAGCAGAAAAACCTGATCGACATTTGATGCAATGATGTGCATCTGGTGCGAAAGGTTCACCGACTTGCGCACAATGTAATTTTTGCGCTCATGAATGTGGTGGATTGTTCCCGTGACGGCATCAGAAGTTTCGTCAAGTTCGAAATCGACAATATCACCAACGGCAATCGGGTTCGTGCTTTTGATGCCTTTCATGCGAAACTTTCCTTTCATGCGGCATTCGATAAAATCACCTTGCTCCGATTTTACGGTGTACCAGCTTCCTGTCGATTTGTAAACGAGTCCTGTCATTCTTATCTTCAAATTATCACGGCAAAATTACTGTTTTCCTCGTTCAAAATAGGGTTTCCTAGTAAAATTCGAAAATCAGGAATTGATGATTTTTTCCTGGTGCGCAATGCTTTCCATGTGGATTGCCTTGAAGAGCTTCAAAATAAATTCCTCGCTGAGTCCTTTTTCCTCGCCATCGAGTATCATTTTTCCCAGAATTTCATTCCAACGCTTATTTTGCAAAACAGCAATATTTTTGGCTTTTTTCAGTGCGCCGATTTGCTCTGCGACTTTCATGCGATTGCCTAAAATCTCTAGTAATTTGCTATCGGCCACGTCAATATTGGCGCGTAGCTTTATCATTTCGATATTGTAATCGTCTTCATCGGTTGATGTTTTTCGGATACGGAGATCCTTGAATATCTGTTTTAATACCGTTGGCGTCACCTGTTGCGCCGCGTCGCTCCAAGCATTGTCGGGGTCGTAATGCGTTTCGATAATGAGCCCGTCATAATTCAGATCGAGTGCCTGCTGCGAAACTTCCTGGATCATTGTGCGTTTTCCTGTAATATGCGACGGATCGCAAATCAGCGGCAAGTCAGGGAAACGGCTTTGAAGCTCAATTGCAATCTGCCATTCGGGGATATTCCGGTACTTGGTCTTTTCATAAGTTGAAAATCCACGGTGAATCACACCGAGTTTTCTTACTCCCGCATTATATAACCTTTCAACGCCGCCAATCCACAATGCCAAATCTGGATTTACGGGATTTTTGACCAATACAATCTTATCGGTATTCTGAAGCGCTTCGGCAATTTCCTGTACGGCAAACGGATTTACAGTCGTGCGCGCGCCAATCCACAGCACATCGATATCATGCTCAAGCGCCAATTTTACGTGCGTGGCATTTGCAACTTCTGTAGCCATCAAAAGTCCGGTTTCGGCCTTGGCTTTTTGCATCCATTTTAACCCGATGGCGCCAACCCCTTCAAATCCACCCGGACGCGTACGCGGTTTCCATATCCCGGTCCTGAAAATACTTACATCTGAATCTTTGAGTTCACGCGCAATTTTCAAAACCTGGTCCTCGGTTTCGGCACTACACGGCCCTGCTATAACCAATGGATGCGACAGTTTGAAATCCTCGAGCCACGTGCGCATCGCTATATTGTTTTCCATGATATACGGTTTATTACGTTAAGATACTGCGCGATTATCGCGAATCTTAACTCATGACAAATTTAGTTTTTCAGACGCATTCAAATCAACTTCGTGGCTATTTTCTGTAGCACATTTTAAAAAAACGACGCAGAAAAAAAAATCCCGACGAATCGGGATTTGTATCTCTTGAATTAATAATTTTCAAATAACCATACCGCAATTCTTTTCTCCTGAGAGGAAATATGATTGCTGTAACATTAGCGGTTATTGAACATGCCTTGTTTTTGTTGAGAACGCTAATTTAAAAAAAAATGTCTGCGATTTTACAAAAATTTACTTTTTAACAAAAAAGCACGCTGGCGACAGAGGGTCTATAAATCCAATTTTAATTAGATTGCCGGTAAATTTAGCAGACAATCTTACTTTACTCTTGATGGCGTGTCAGCCCCATTCACAATACTTTGCGAACTCATTACAATGGCTTCGATGATTTGCTTCATGTTGTCAAAATCGATTGCGGAAACATCATCGGTTAATTTATGGTAGTTGGGTTCCGAATCCATTTTGGACGTCGAAATTGTATGTGCCGGAACACCGAATGCCGCCAGGGTCGCGTTATCCGAGCGGTAAAAAAGATTTTCCGCAGGATATGGATCGGGATAAAAATTGAAATCAGATCCTTTCAGGTTTTTTTGAAGAATGGTGCCGAAGTCAGATTTGTCAAAACCTGTAATATAAGCCGAGTTGCGTCCCCACTTGCTTTCCGTGCCAATCATTTCAATATTGAACATCGCCACAACTTTCGCCGGATCTATATTTTTTGAAAAATAACGCGAGCCAAATCCGCCAACCTCTTCTCCTGTAAAAGCAACAAAAACAATCGTCCTCTCATTTTGCCCGAGTTCCTTGAAATACCGCGCCAATTCAATTACCGCCGTAGTTCCTGAAGCATCATCATTTGCACCGTTGTAAACTTTATCGTCACCACGCGACGCAACGCCAAGATGGTCGTAATGCGCCGAAAAAACGACATATTCCTCGGGCTTGGTTTTTCCTTTGATTATACCGATGACATTATTGGCCGACTTGCCTTTGGTTGTAAATTCCTGTCGAAAGCTGCCAAGCGATTCAAAATAGGAAAGTCCGATTTGTGTAAATTCGTTTTCAATAAAAGCCGACGCCATTTGGATTCCCGCTGTGAAAATTTCCCTGCCTTCCATCCTGTCAGAAGCGAGTTCGGTTTCGATCCGGATGACATCATTTTTTTGAATTTCGGGTTTTACTTGTGCGAATGCGAATCCGGGAAGTAAAAGTAACAGCAACGTTTTCTTCATGAGGGTTTGGTTTTGTCGTAAAAGTAGCAATCAAAATCGGAAATTTATGTTGGATGAAAACAATTAATGCGCGATTTTTCTGTTTACATTTGCGTTCTCAGGGCCACGTGCCGGACAGAAAGAAGTTAAATTTGCGAATTATGTCAATAGAAGTTAACGCCATCTCGAAAGCTTATGGTGCGCAAAAAGCGCTCGATAATGTTTCCTTTACTATCGAAAAAGGTGAAATTGTGGGTTTCCTTGGTCCGAACGGCGCGGGAAAATCGACACTCATGAAAATCCTGACGACGTATATCACGGCCGACGAAGGTTTCGCTGCGGTGAATGGCAAGGATGTGCGTGCCGAGCAAAAAGCGGTGCAACAGTCTATTGGTTACCTGCCTGAGCACAATCCGCTCTACACCGATTTGTATGTGCGCGAGTATTTATCATTTAATGCAGATGTTTATAAAGTGCCCAAATCCCGCATCGAAGAAGTAATTAATCTTACCGGACTCGCCGCGGAAAGCCATAAGAAAATTTCTCAGCTTTCGAAAGGTTTCCGTCAGCGTGTCGGACTTGCGAATGCACTGCTGCACAATCCTGACGTTTTGATCCTTGACGAGCCGACGACAGGACTCGACCCAAACCAACTCGTCGAAATACGCAATGTAATCCGAAATGTGGGCAAAGACAAAACCGTTTTCCTTTCAACGCATATTATGCAAGAGGTAGAAGCGATTTGCGACCGCGTAATCATCATCAACAACGGCAAAATCGTAACCGATAAAAAGCTTGACAAATTGGTTTCTGCCGATAAGGAGCAGGTTATTGAAGTGGAATTTGATTTCAAAATAGAAGCCGAAGCGATTGCGAAAATCCCGCATCTCAAATCGTATGTTAATACACACGATATGACGTGGGAACTGACATTTGTTTCCGAAAATGATATGCGCCCGGCCGTGTTTGATTTTGCGCATGACAATGGCCTCAAGACTTTGCAGCTCAACCAGAAGAACAAAAACCTCGAAACTTTATTCCGCGAGATTACGAAGGAGTAAATTGAAGCAACAAGCCTAGCCCGGATGGCAGTGGAAATCCTTTTTTGATCTGGGAGCGCAAAGAAACATCAGTTATCCCCAGCAAAAGACAATCGTCATGAGATGCACAGCGGGATGGCAAAAAAGATTGTAACGTACAGCCGGAACAGCTCCTAATAAAAAATCAGCCTGCCCTGATAATGCGGCGTAACTTCGACGACTTCAGGGTGGTGAACCGCTATCACATTGCCGCTGTTGTAAATATCGCCGCGAATTGCATTTTGTGGATTGACAATCATGTCGTTTGTGCCGCGGTGGTAAACATAGACATTGTTTCCGAACAGGTTTTCACCGTGAAAGATTCCGCCAGATTCATAAAAATTGACATTGAGGTTGTCTGCAGTTCCGTTTACAAAATAACGCGACACCGTATTGCAATCAATCGTAAGCTGCGCAGCCTGAACCTGCATGATAAAATCGCCCGTTCCCACGCCATTGTAGCCATCGAAGCTATCCATCGCCGCGAGCCGCAGGTTTGGAAAAGTCAGTATGCCGTTCGAAATGATGCTTTTTTCAGTTTTTGAATAAATATCAGTAAGGTCCGGAGCAGTGATGTAAACGACCGTTGCGCCATATTCGCGCGTCCAGTTGCACGTGGTATTGTCAGAAACGGTGAGCATGTTTCCCGTAAGTTTTACCTCGATGTCATTGATCAGGTTTTCGCCAGCCTGAACTTCTACTTTATAAGTGTCGCCTTGCGTGATCACCGCGGCAACACCTTTATTGATCAGGATTTTATTAAACTCGAGTCCGTCAAAATCCTTAGCTACAATTTTTCCGGTCGATTTTACGCAGTCACCTGTTTTCTCGCAACTTGCGAAAACAAACAAAATACTTATAACGGCTAGAAATTTTCTCATAATTTACAATCTGGCGCCGAGCGCGATTTCGAGTGCCTCGGCAAAGAAACCGTGGGTTTTGACCGCAACGCCGGTAAAGATTTTCTTCGAAATATAATATTTAATTCCGAGCCGGTCATACACCGGAATATCAAATTTATACGGCTGGTAAACATAATAACCGAGTTGCGCTTCGATCGAAAGACGGTTGATGAAAAGCTCATGCCCAATGAAAACACCCACGCGTTTGTAATCGGTACCAACGGTGACGCCATCCTCGGGAAACGCAATCGCGCGGTACTTTATGTATTCTTTATTCGACGTTGTCAGGAATAACTCGGTTCCCAATTGCAACGCACTTTTTCTGTTGAGGCGTTTGTCGGCGTAAAATCCGATGTGGTAAAATGGTTTTTGGCCGCTGCCTACATTCGGACTTTCATTAAAACCCGTGCGCAACAGGAAATTGTATCGTATGGGTTCTGTCAATTTCATCTGCAATGCAACAGAATCTTTGGGTTTGTTCGGTGCATTTTCAAAATTATAATTGATGCCGAAATTAATATTATACGTATTGATGCCGCTGTTGGGCGATTTGAGTCTGCCATTCGAAAAATGCGTAAAGATTAACCCCGCTTGAAAACCGAATTTATCGATCACATTTTCCTTTTTATAATTGAGCGCAAAATCGGTATTGGCCATCAACGGTGCTCCAAATGCCGTGTTCTTGGAGTTCGTCACTTTATTGTACGGATTTGTCGTGTAAGCAATCCCTTGCGCGACTTTCAAACTCAAATGCCGCTTTAGGAAATAAAAATTGTAAAAAGCACCCACTGCGTAGTTCTTGCCAAGTATTTCACTTTTAAAATCCTCGTACAAAAAATAAGCGCCATAATCAGGGAAATTGTAGATTGCATGCCATTCCTCATCGCCGTGCGTCTTTTTGAAAAAACTCACCATAACGCCGTCGGGATGCCCAGTGATCACTTGTGCAAGATCGGGCGAATGCAGCATGATGTTGCCATGGAAAAAATTGACATCGATTCCGTCAGTATCTTTAAAATCCTGACCGAAAGCCAACGAAGAAAGCGCCAACAGTAAAACGCATGCAATTTTTTTCATTCCGAAGTTAAAGCCGCAAATATATCAAAATATCGCTTTCGCAATCGCCTTAATGTTGTCTGCTTTCCCCATCGAATAATAATGCAAAACCGGAATTCCGGCAGCAACCAATTCCTTGCTTTGTGCAATGCACCATTCAATGCCAACCTGCCGAACCGCATCGTTGTCTTTGGCTTTGACGACTGCCATAATCAAATCATCGGGCAAATCAACGCTGAAGCGGTGCGGAATCTGGTTCAATTGCTTCTTTGTCGCAATCGGCTTGAGCCCCGGAATAATCGGAACCGTAATTCCTTCCTTCCGGCATTTCCCTACAAAATCAAAAAACTTCTTATTGTCAAAAAACATCTGCGTCACGATATAATCGGCACCGTTTTTTATTTTCTGCTTCAAAAAGTGAATGTCGCTGTCAAAACTCGGCGCTTCCATATGTTTTTCAGGATAGCCAGAAACGCCGATACAAAAATCGGTCTGGTGCGAATTCTGCAAATCGGCATCGAGGTAAATGCCTTTGTTGAGATTTGAAATCTGCGACACCAATTCAGAAGCAAAATGATGCCCTTCCTTCTCGGGACGAAAATAAATCTCGCTTTTGATCGCATCGCCGCGCAGCGCGACGACGTTCTGGATGCCAAGGAAATCAAGATCGATCAAAAAGTTCTCGGTGTCTTCCTTGGTAAACCCGCCACAAAGGATGTGCGGAATCGCATCAACCTGGTATTTGTTCTGGATCGCGGCGCAAATCCCAACGGTTCCGGGACGTTTTTTTACAATTTTCTTCTCGAGCAAACCGTTCGGAAGCTCTTTAAATTCATATTCCTCGCGGTGATACGTCACATCGATAAACGGCGGATTGAATTCCATCAGCGGATCAATACTGTCAAAAATCGACTGGATGTGCTGCCCTTTGAGCGGCGGCAAAATTTCAAAAGAAAACAGCGGCTTTCCGTTTGCGTTTTCAATATGCTGGGTTACTTTCATTTAATTTTTTTATTTTTTTGGGCGTGCCGGCGGCGTGCCACTTTTTTCTAAATTGAACTTTTATACAGCGCCGCCGTCGGGCTTTCCGCTGTATCATTTATTGCGCTGCGCTCCATAAAAGGATGCCGCTGCAATCCCTCACGCAGCTTAATCTGCAATATTCGGACTCAGCCATTTCGCTGCTGCTTCAGTTGAAATCCCGCGGCGCTTCGCGTAATCAGCCACCTGGTCGTGTTTTATTTTTCCGAGACCGAAATATTTGCTTTCAGGATTTGCAAAATAATAACCCGAAACTGAAGATGCAGGCCACATCGCCATGCTTTCGGTCAGTATCACGCCAATTTTGTTTTCAACGTCGAGCAGTTTCCATATCGTGGGTTTCTCTAAGTGATCGGGACACGCAGGATAACCCGGCGCCGGACGAATGCCTTTGTATTCTTCCTCAATCAAATCCTGTTTTGATAATTGCTCATCCGAGGCATAACCCCAAATTTCGGTTCGGATTTTTTCGTGTAAATATTCCGCAAATGCTTCAGCCAAACGATCGGCAAGCGCTTTAACCATAATTGAATTGTAATCGTCAAGGTTTTTTTCAAATTCGGCTGCCCACTCGTCAACGCCAAAGCCCGTGGTCACACAAAATGCCCCCATGTAATCGGTTTTTCCCGACGCTTTTGGTGCTATAAAATCGGCGAGCGCAATGTTTGCAGCGCCTTTATTTTTTTGTGATTGCTGGCGCAACGTGAGGAACGTTTCGATATGTTTTCCATTCTCGTCTCGGAGCGCAATGTCGTCATCGTTAATCGAATTCGCGGGAAAAATGCCATACACACCTTTGGCTGTAAGTCGGTTTTCTTTTAAAATTGTATCGAGCATCTGACTCGCATCGGTAAAAACCGATTGCGCCTGTTCGCCAACTATCTCATCAGTAAGAATCGCAGGATATTTCCCAAACAATTCCCACGTGCGGAAAAATGGCGTCCAGTCGATATAAGGTACAAGCGTTGCCAAATCAACTTCAATCGTTTGCACGCCAATAAAATTCGGCTTTGCAGGATTTAAATTTTCCCAATTCAATTGCAGTTTGTTAGCGCGGGCCTGCTCAATCGTAAGGAAGTTTTTATCGCGGCTTCTGCTTAGATAACCTTCTCGCAATTCGTCATATTCGGCGCGCAGGGTTTTGTTGTATTCGAGTTTCGCCTCCGCATTCAATAAATTTCCGGCTACGGTCACCGCGCGCGATGCATCATTGACATGAACCACTGTCGCCGAATATTGAGGCGCAATTTTCACAGCGGTATGCGCACGAGATGTTGTCGCCCCGCCAATCATGACCGGCGTTTTAATATTCAATTTTTCGAGTTCCTTTGCGATATAGACCATTTCATCGAGCGATGGCGTGATCAAACCGGAAAGCCCTATGATATCGACATTTTCTTTTATTGCAGTTTCAATAATTTTTTCGGGCGAAACCATAACGCCTAGGTCGATGATTTCATAATTGTTACAACCCAACACCACAGCCACAATATTTTTGCCGATATCGTGCACGTCGCCTTTTACAGTCGCCATGAGTACTTTTCCGGCAGAAGACGATTTGCCATCTTTTTCAGCTTCGATAAACGGCAGTAAATATGCCACGGCTTTTTTCATGACGCGCGCCGATTTGACGACTTGCGGCAGGAACATTTTTCCGCTGCCAAACAAATCCCCTACGACGTTCATTCCTGCCATGAGATTGATTTCGATAACTTCGATTGGTTTTGTGGCTTGTTGCCGCGCTGCTTCGACATCGATTTCTATAAATTCATCGATGCCTTTGACAAGTGCATGCGTCAGCCTTTCCTGTACCGGTGCGGATCGCCATTCCTGGACAGCTTTTTCATTGGTTTTAGAATCGCCTTTGAAAGTTTCGGCCAAATCGAGCAAGCGTTCGGTCGCGTCCTCTCTTCTGTTCAATAAAACATCCTCAACATGCTCGAGTAAAATGGGATCGATTTCGTCGTACACTTCGAGCATTTCAGGATTGACGATGCCCATCGTCATGCCATTCCTGATAGCGTGGTAAAGAAACGCCGAATGCATCGCCTCACGTACTTTGTCATTCCCACGAAACGAAAACGAAACATTGCTGACACCGCCGCTTACATGGGCGTGCGGAAGGTTTTCGCGAATCCATCTTGTAGCGTTGAAAAAATCGAGTGCGTTTAATTTGTGTTCTTCCATGCCCGTTGCGACGGGGAAAATATTGGGATCGAAGATGATGTCCTCGGCAGGAAAATTTACTTTATTGACCAGAATATCATATGAGCGTTTGCAGATTTCGATGCGCCTGTCGTAAGTATCGGCCTGGCCATTTTCATCAAATGCCATGACGATGACGGCAGCACCGTAACGCTTGATTAACCGCGCATGGTGAATAAACGCTTCTTCGGCTTCTTTGAGTGAAATCGAATTGACAACGCTTTTGCCCTGAGCTACTTTGAGTCCGGCTTCGATAATCTCCCACTTTGAGCTGTCGATCATTATCGGAACTCGGGCGATATCGGGTTCGGAAGCAATCAGATTGAGGAATTTTGTCATTGCATAAACGCCGTCGAGCATGCCTTCATCCATATTAATATCGATGATCTGGGCGCCACCTTCGACCTGATTTCTAGCGATATCAAGTGCTTCTTCGTAGCGTTCTTCTTTAATCAGGCGCAGGAATTTTCGAGAACCGGTTACGTTGGTTCGTTCGCCGACATTGACAAAATTCGTTTGCGGCGTGATGATTAGTGGCTCGAGGCCGGATAGTTTCAGATACTTTTCGGTTTGCATTATATCGTTTCGAGGATTTGGCGTGGTTTGAATTCTGCGGCAACTTCAGCAATCAGTTTAATGTGTTCTGGCGTAGTTCCGCAACAACCGCCAATAATATTAACAAGATTATCCTGCAAATATTCGCGGATCAGCGCCTGCATCTCTTCCGGTGTCTGGTCGTATTGGCCAAAGGCATTCGGGAGTCCGGCGTTTGGATGCGCCGAAATATTGAGCGAAGTATTTCGTGACAATCTCTTAAGATACGGTTTGAGCTGGTCGGCACCAAGCGCGCAATTAAATCCGACGCTCAACAATGGAATATGTGAAATTGAAATCAAAAACGCTTCGACGGTTTGTCCCGAAAGCGTTCTTCCTGAAGCATCGGTAATTGTTCCCGAAACCATAATCGGAATATCGATATTGCGTTCTTCTTTTACTTCTTCGATCGCGAAAAGCGCGGCCTTGGCATTGAGCGTGTCAAAGATAGTTTCAACCAGAAGCAAATCGCAACCACCATCAATAAGCGCTTCGGTTTGCTGTTTGTACGCGATTCGTAATTCATCGAAAATGATGGCGCGGAAACCCGGATCGTTGACATCGGGTGACATGCTTGCGGTTCTGTTTGTTGGTCCGATTGAGCCTGCAACGAAACGTGGTTTCTGGCGATTTCTCGCAGTGAATTCATCGGCGACTTCGCGAGCAATTTTTGCCGATTCATAGTTGAGTTCATAGACAAAATCTTCGAGGTGGTAATCGGCCATTCCGATGGTGGTTCCTGAGAACGTATTGGTTTCGATGATATCGGCGCCGGCTTCGAGATATTGCTCGTGCACTTTGCGGATGGCTTCTGGCTGCGTGAGCGACAGTAAATCGTTATTTCCTTTTAACGAATGCGGAAAGTCTTTAAAACGTTCGCCGCGAAAATCGGCTTCGGAGAAGTTGTAGCGCTGGAGCATTGTTCCCATGGCACCGTCGAGCACGAGGATGCGATTTTGTATGGCTTGTTGAATTGGACTCATTTATTGGTTTTCTTGTAAATTCAATATGTTCATTTTTAGCCCTGATGGCAGCGGTATCCTTTTGCTTTTCGCAAAAGATGTAGCGGACAGCAGGACCGAACCTGACTGAAAAATCAGCAGGTTGTGCTTCTAAAAAATAAAAATGTTATTGGAAAGAAAGGGTTCTCGTGGGTTATCTGTCCGCGCAATGCGGTAGAATGTAGCACCTTCTTTTGGTAAAGGGTTGCTAAGCTTTCAACGGGTCTAATCCCTCTGGCTTTCGTGATAACAGTCAATATGTTTAGGAACACGACAAAGATAGGTCAATGCGGTGTGAATTTGCAAATGGTTTTTGAAATAAATGCGACAACGTTGTAGTGACGCGCGAAAGGAGGAAAAAAGCTTGGGCAAAAAAAAACCCGCTCAAACGAACGGGCTTTTATAAAAAAACAAGTGAATTATTTTTTGATCACTTTTGTAGTTCCTGAACCTTGAGCGGTATTGATTTTTAGGAAATAAACTCCTGCATTCAATTCGCTGATGTTGATTTGAGAAACTTCATTGTTAACAGATTTCACAACACGTCCGTTGATGTCTGTAACTTGCGCTGAAGTCATTGCAACGTTTGATGTTTTATTGATGTTGATAACGTCGTTCGCAGGGTTTGGATAAACTGAGAAGTTTTTGTTAACGAAGCTTTCAGTTGCCAAAGGACGATCTACTGAGAATGTATCAACTCCGATAAGGCTTGAATTGTTTCCGCCTGGACCACCATCTGTTACGAAATAACGGAAAGCGAATTTCGCTGAAGTTTCAGCGTTAAGTCCGCTGATAGTAGCCGAATACTTTGTCCAAACTTGTGGGTAAGCACCTGCTGCAGTAGACAAGTCAGGGTTTACAGTAACAAGCAAAGTGTTGAAATCACCAACATTAAAAGGATCTCCTCCTGTTGGAAGCGCGGTAAAATCGCCATTTTCGCTCATTCTGAATTCAAGTCTGTCAGCATAATCTGTTGTTCCGTTTGCTTTGAAAGTTCCAACGCGAGTGTAAAAAGAAACAACATCACCGTTTTGAACTGTAACAACAGGCGTAACCAACCAGTTGCTAAGTGTAGCTCCGGTTGCTGCAGTACTTGTTGAGCTTGTGTAATTTACCAAAGCAAATCCGTTTGGCTGACCGTCCTGACCATTTGGTGCTGGATAAGCCTGACCTGTTGTATAAACCTGATTTTGGAATTGCCCGCCGTTTGTAGCGGTAGCTGTTCCTGCAGCATAGTTTGCTACAGTCCATAATGTAGTTGGAGAAGCTAACGTACTTTGGTTTGTTCTAAGAAATCCGGCGGCTGTCATATCAGCAGTAGTACCGCTGAAATTGTAGCTGTAAAGGGTTTGTGCCTGCATTGAACCTAATGCCAATACTAGCGAAAGAGAAAGTAATAGTTTTTTCATGTTTTTTGATTTTTTAAATTATCACGCAAAGCTATTAAAAAAAACATTCATCAAAGTTTTTTTTTTCATAAATCAATATGGTTTCATACATTTGCTTCCGAAAAAAACAAGAGGAAAGATTTGACTGATTGCAACCTCTGATGCTGGTGTCTTCCGCATCAAAAAATGCTAAAGCAGAATACTCTTCTTTAGCTGTTGCCTTCGGTTTTTTCTAACACTAATTTTAATAAATTTATTGATATGGCTTATTTATTTACGTCGGAGTCTGTGAGCGAAGGGCATCCTGATAAAATTGCCGACCAGATTTCGGACGCACTCATTGATAACTTCCTTGCTTTTGACCCGGCTTCGAAAGTGGCATGCGAAACATTAGTGACAACAGGGCAGGTAATTCTTGCCGGAGAAGTGAAATCGAACACGTATCTTGATGTGCAGCAGATTGCGCGCAACGTGATCAAAAAAATCGGGTATACGAAAAGCGAATACATGTTTGAAGCTGATTCTTGTGGCGTACTTTCGGCAATCCATGAGCAATCGAGCGATATCAACCAGGGTGTTGAGAGAGCCAATCCTGAGGATCAGGGCGCGGGCGACCAGGGGATGATGTTTGGTTATGCAACAAATGAAACCGATGATTATATGCCATTGGCGTTAGACTTATCGCACAAGCTGTTGCAGGAACTTGCGGTGTTGCGCCGTGAAAATAATGAAATCAAGTACCTTCGCCCCGATGCGAAATCGCAGGTGACATTGGAATATGACAATAATAACAAACCTTCTCGTATTGACGCGATTGTAATTTCAACGCAGCATGACGATTTTGACGAGGAAGGAAAAATGCTTGCGAAAATCAAGAGCGACCTTGTTTCTATCCTGATTCCGAGAATCATCAAAAACAACCCGCAATATGCGCATTTATTCAATGACGCGATTCAATACCACATCAATCCGACCGGAAAGTTCGTTATTGGCGGGCCACATGGTGACACGGGATTGACAGGGCGAAAAATTATCGTTGACACATACGGTGGAAAAGGCGCACACGGTGGCGGTGCTTTCTCTGGAAAAGACCCGAGTAAAGTGGACCGAAGTGCGGCTTATGCTACACGCCATATTGCGAAAAACCTTGTTGCTGCCGGTGTAGCCGATGAAATTTTAGTTCAGGTTTCGTACGCGATCGGGGTTGCAAAACCAATGGGAATTTTCGTGGAGACTTACGGAACCTCGAAAGTGAATATGACGAATGGCGAGATTGCCAAAAAAGTAGAATCGATTTTTGACATGCGTCCGTACTTTATTGAGCAGCGTTTGAAACTCAGAAATCCGATCTATAGCGAAACTGCAGCTTATGGTCACATGGGACGCAAACCAGAAACCGTAACCAAAACTTTCTCGACACCAAACGGAGAAACCAAAACGGTAACGGTAGATTTGTTTACGTGGGAAAAATTGGATTTTGTTGATAAAGTAAAAAGCGCTTTCGGTTTGTAATCGCAACGCTTCCTGAAATATGAAACCCGACGTGAATTTTACGCCGGGTTTTTTTTAGCCCTGATGGCAGCGGCATCCTGCGGCTTTCAAAACAAGGCGCGAGCCGTAGTTTTGTTGCCGCAGATATAGCGGACAGCAGGAATAGCTTCTATAAATTGTACTTCAAAGAGAAAATAATGTAGCGCGGCTGTACGACATATTGCGAGGTGCGCGTCTGGAACTGCGTAAAACTGTCGTCGTTGAGCGAAGTCGTATTGAGCAGGTTGGTTGCCGAAATTTTGTACTCCCATTTGCTGTCTTTTTTTTGGTAAATCAAATCGGCTGTAAGGAAATCGTATTTGTTGTCGATTGTTTTATCGTTGTTTCGGTAATGGTAGAAATTGTATTCGGACACCAATGAAAACGCATCGAGGAAATAGTAATCAAGCCGCACCGAAGGCCGCTGCGTATAAAACGTCGTGCTCTGGTAATCGTTGACCGTGATGTTGTAACCAAGTTCGAGGTTTGGCAATTCTTTGTAATTCGTAGATAATTTGGCCGTGTAGCTTTGCGTGAAGGATTCGGTGGTCTGCGCGATTTCGCGATTTACAATTGGCGCGATGCGAATGTTGTTGAATTTCGACCAATTGAGGTTGGCATTGATCGACGCTTTATATTTTCCGAAAGACCGACCGTAATTCCCTACGCCCGTCAGCATCTCGTCGGCAAAATTCGAATTGTACGGCGTTGACGATTGGTTGATTCCGCTGAATTGCGCCTTTGTTTTGACGGCATCAACGCGGCGGCTGTAATTGGCAAAGGCAAAAATATTCGTAAAATTAAACATATTGTATTTGAAATAGCGCAGCGAATGGGTTTGCACGAGCGCGTTTTCAAGGTACGGATTGCCGCGGAACAATGAATTGTAATTGCTCAGCACGTAATTTTGCGCGAGCTTGCTTACATCGGTAAAATCGGTTGTCATCGCGTAGTTGTAGGTCAGCGATTCGGCTTTTTTGATTTGGTAAATGGCGTACATATCGGGCAAAACCCTAAAAATGTTATCGGTAGTTTTAATTCCGGGCTGTGTATTTTTTGTGTTGTATTGGTGGACGCTGAATCCGGGATTGAACGTGAATTTGCCTTTAATAAACTTGTAATGCAATCCGAGGAAAATGTCGTTGAACGTATAATTGACGTCATTTTGTGCGTTTGCGGCCGGACTTTCAACAGCGTTTTCAACTTCGAAAATCCCCGAATTGAAATGCTGGAATGAGTATGTGTCGCCAACTGTGATATTAATATTGCTTTTTGGCGTCACCATGTAATAGTAATCACCTTTCACGTCGGTTTTATTGGTTTGTACGAATCGTTTTTGGTTGAAATTATAACCTGATGGTGCATCAGCAAAAATTCCCGGAAACGGATTAAGGTCGAGCATCGCATTGTAAAAAGGATTTTCATCTTGGTACAAATGCTGCGCTTCTACTGCGAAAACATTTTTGTCATTCGCGGTATAATAGAAATTGAGGTTTTGATTGAGTGAAATCGGATCTTGTTTTTTAATTGTATTCACCGATTGTGACTCGTTAACCAAAATCGAATTGGTTTGTGTAAAAAGATTCGTGTATTCGTTCTGTTTCGATTTCTTGAGCAGCACATCGTAATCGACCTGCAACTTTGTGTCAGGTTTGTAAGTCCCGCTGAGTTTAAACAATCCGAGGTTGCTTTTCTGGTGCGTCGCGTCTTCGGAAAATTGGTTTGTAGTTCCCGAATTGTCGGCAATTCCAAAATCGCGACGGCTCGTTTGCGTCTTCGTATTGAGTTCGGTTACCGTTGAGGAAACTATCGCAAATCCGCTGAGGCTAAAAGCTTTATTGATATTGTATGAGAAATTGGTCGCACCGAATTGCGTTTTGATTTCCTTTGCGCGGTCGTTACGAAGCAGCGAAATACCGAGGTCGTTTGACGGGATATTGAAACCCGTTCCGCCTTTGCGCATGAGGTTTTTAAAGCCACCCGTGAACTTGAAATAATCCTGTGGCGTAAACGGCAATTCGCCGATGTTGTTGAAATTTCCGATCAGGTTGATGCTGTATTCGGGGCTGTAATAAAACAATTTCGGGTTAACGATATAGCGTTCATCTTCATGGCCCACACCGATTCCTGCAGTCGCATCGCCAAACCAAAAATTCTTCTTGCCTTTTTTTAGTTTGATGTTCATCGCCACGCTTTCCTCATTATTTTCGAGCCCTTTGAGTTGGCTGATTTCGTTGTAGTTGCGCAGCACCTGAACTTTGTCAATTGCATCGGCGGGGATATTTTTAACGCCAAGTTTGGTATCGCCATCGAAAAAATCCTTGCCTTCAACCATGAGTTTCTGGACTTTCTTGCCTTCAACTTCTACTTCGCCATCTTTATTGACTTCAACGCCCGGAAGTTTCTTGAGTACATCTTCGAGTTTGCGCTCTGTACCGGTTTTGAACGAATCGGCGTTGTAAACAATTGTATCGCCTTTTATCGACACGGGCATTTCGCGAACAATCTCTACACCTTGCAGTTCGATACCGCCCGCTTCTAATTTTATATTTTGATTGATGTTTTCGGTTCTGGTCAAAACGGTAATTTCTTTCGATTGCATGCCGAGGTAACTGATGCGTACCGTGTAAGAAGTATTTTGTTTGAGGATCAACTGGTAGCGGCCTTTGTCGTTTGTGATGGCGTAGGAATCCATTGCTTTGGTCGCCGAGTTGACGGCCATGACATTCGCCATTTCAAGCGGCTTCGAGGCATTGTCTAGAATCAAACCTTCGAGCCGGATGTTTTGTGAAAATGCAATAGTCGAAATAAGAAGCAAAAAAATTGCAGCAGTTTTTTTCATGGACAGCGAACGGATTTATTTAGTTTCCGATACGCATCTGCATCGCGCCGTTGCGTCCCTGGTTCATCTGTCGGAGCTCTTCCATTTTTTTGACAACGGTTTCATCGTAGGCGGCTTGTGAGATTTCCTTTCCGTTTGTTGGCGCTTTGATGACTGCTTTCTCTTTGGGATTTAAGACTACTTTCGAACATAGGATTATTGTTTTTCCATCAGTGACTTCGAGGATCAAACCCGGAAGTCCCCAGTAGTTTTCCGGGCCCTGGCTTACCGGAATATCCGGCGTGTACCAAGCGGTGATCGTGACGTTTTTCGGCATCTCGAATTCTTCCATGAGATTGGTCGTTTTTTCTTTGCCGTCGGTTGTCGTTTTCTTGGTGTCGTCTTTTTTGGTGTCGGCATTTTTCGGGCGGAAATTCCTGAAATCTGATTTGCTGACAGGACGGATTGCCGTTGCTTTAAAACACGTATATCCTCCAATTTGTTTTGATTCGCCTTCAATTTTCCATTGCAGTTTCGGAAGCGAATCCTTCACGAGAAATTCCTTCCCCATGAAATCCTTATCGACAACATAATTTTTTTCTTTGATGTTTTTGTAGAAAGTTCCGCCGCCGCCAAGCATTGAACTCACCATTTTAAAATTGCTTCCGGCCTGGTTTTGACCTGGCGCATCAAGTTTTTCTTCTTCTTTGTAAATGGATGTAGTTTTATCAAAATTGAGGACAAACGTTTTTTCGAACATCTGCTTCATACGATCTTGAATCATCTGACGCATTTCGGGTGAGATGTCTTTATTGCCTTCCATTTTAGTCTGGACATCGGCTGTGCTGGTTTTGGATTCATATATTGCCATACCTTGGAATTCCTGGGCCTGGACGGAGAATAAGAAAGTCAAAAACAAAAAAGAAAGAAATTGTTTCATGGTGCGAACTGTTAATTTTTAAAGACAAAGATGACGAATGCGATTTATTTGTGTTACAAATGTTTTGTTAAAAATTTCATTAGGAACTGTTTAAGGCTGAGTGTTTAATTGTATTTTAGCGAATATGAAAATATGTTTTTTGTCGATTGCGCTGCTCTTTGTTTTCGCCACTTTTGGGCAGCAACAGCCCATTGCGATCACTGCCATCGACTCGGTACGGATTGAAGCCGATGCATTTGCGGGGCGTGATATTTACGGCGCTTCTTACTTTATCGAAAACAATGCACTGATCAAAATTTATAAGGCGAAAGACTGGCAATATAAAAGTACGGCTTTGGGAAAAATTGCAAAAGTCGATTTGCAAAATCCATTATCGATAGTGGTTTTTTACGAAAATTTCAATACCGTTGTGCTCCTTGACAACCAGCTCAATGAAACGCGCCGGATCAATTTATCGGAAAATGAAGTTCCGATAGTAGCTTCAGCTGTGGGGCTCGTTTTTGGAAACCGTTTGTGGATTTTCAATACGGTCACGCAACGCATCGGGTTGCTTGATTATGTGAAGAATGAATTCCAACCCATTACTGCGCCATTTAAAGGGCGATTGAAATATTATAAATCTGATTTCAATTACTTTCAATGGATCGATGAAAACGATGACTGGTACCGTTGCGACGTTTATGGGAAAGTCACTGTTGTTGGAAAAGTTCCGCAATATGATGCTTTACAACTCGTTTCTGACAACAAATTGTTGTTCAAAAAAGACAACCGATTGTATTATTTTTCGGTCGACGGAAATAAACCGACTTTAATCGATTTTGGCAAAAAAACCTTTGAAAGTTTCTCTTATAACGATCAAATTTTATCTATTTTTACCAGACAAGGAATTACGAATTATAAAATCAAATTACCATAATGCATATAGCAGTAGCAGGAAATATCGGCGCAGGAAAGACTACTTTGACCCGTTTATTGGCGAAACATTTTAAATGGGAACCTCATTTCGAGGACGTTGTTGATAATCCCTACCTCGATGATTTCTACCACCAGATGGAACGCTGGTCGTTTAACCTGCAGATTTATTTCCTCAACAGCCGTTTTCGCCAGATTTTGCAGATTCGCGAGAGTGGCAAAAACATTATCCAGGACCGGACGATTTATGAGGATGCGCACATTTTTGCTCCTAACCTGCATGCAATGGGACTCATGACCAATCGTGATTTCCAGAATTATTCTTCTCTTTTTGAGTTGATGGAAACGCTGGTTGCGGCGCCTGATATGCTGATTTATTTGAGAAGTTCGATTCCGAATCTTGTGAGCCAAATCCATAAGCGCGGTCGTGATTATGAAAACTCCATTTCAATCGATTACCTGAGTCGGTTAAACGAGCGTTATGAGGCCTGGATTCATACTTACGAGAAAGGAAAATTATTGATTATTGATGTTGACAACATCGATTTTGTAAACAATCCTGAAGACCTCGGCGGCATTTTAAACAGGATCAACGCCGAACTCAACGGATTGTTTTAGGCATTTAAAAATACAGCCTTAATTCTATTAAACCTGCTTTATGGTTTTCTGATTATTCATTTAAATCAAAAATCATGAGACGATCTGCATTACAACATTGGTGTGTTATTCTTTGCGCAGCGTTATTATTTCAAAGCTGCCAGGTTTACAGAAAAAATTCGATCACGATCGACGAAGCCACAAACGCGAAAAAAGTATTGGTCGAAAGGAACAATCTGCCCGATTTGCACCTCAGCAAAATTGAACGCATTGACACAAAGTATTACGGCACTGCGCGCGTAAAAGGGGAAACCGTAAAGATACAGCTCGATACTACTGAAATCAAAACCATCCGCCCATTAAACCGAAGTGCGACGACGTGGGCCAACATCGGATTGTTTGGCGGACCGCTGATTGTTATTACTGCAATCATTATTATAAATGACCAAACAAAATGGAAAGGCGATACCTACGATTTAGGCTATTGATACCAAATACGTTTAGTTAAACTTATAACCGAGCGAAACCTGGAAAACGGAATTTTTATAATCGGAACTTGTTGAATAAAGTCCGGTGCCGCCACTTGGTGAATAATATCCGCTAACATTAGGTATGCTTTGGAGTGTGTTTAAGCCGAAATAATAATGCGCCTGAAGCGAAATCCTATCCGACATATCATACACCGCACCGAAATTAAGTCCGAAATCAACGGTTTCAAGTGACTTTTTATAAGGACGTGCCGCACCAAATTCAGTGTAGGTTCCGTCTTTCAATGGATCTAAAGTGGTTGTGTAATTTCGTACAGGATTCGCCGAATTGGTATATTCGTCTTTCTGCTCTGCTTTCACAACGTAGCCAATTTGCGGACCGCCTTCGATACTTAAGTTATAGAGCACGTAATACCGCAGCATAATAGGAAGATCAATCTCTGTGAAATTCACCTTTGTTTCCTGGTCGATATACGTGTAGGCGCCGTTGTCAAGACTCAATTGTGAGCGCTGTGTCACCGATCCTTGCGTAGAATAAAGCAGTTGCGCGGCTAATGCAAGTTTCGGATTGGCCAAAGGATATTCGGCCGTAGCACCGGCATGAAATCCGATTTTTTGCTTGTTTGTAATATTCGATGGATAGGTTCCTTTTAATGATGCAATATTGAGCCCGGCGATAACGCCAAACCTCATTTGAGAATATCCGGTAATCGAAATGGCAACGAGTACTATTAGGAATACATTTTTTGTTTTCATGCTGTTATATTTTGAATAACAATATTAAGCTTTTTAAACAAAAAATGCCTCACTTTCGCGAGGCATTTTTGCTGAATCAAATCTGATATTAATTGAGCGCATCAATTTTTGCCTGAACTTCTTCTTCGGTTCCTTCAAAATTCTGCACGTCTTCTTTTCCGTTTACAGTCGTTTTAACGGTAGCTTTTACTTTACCGTTTTCGGTGGTTTTTTCAACCATGATTTTTTTGGAAACTTCTTCTGTCATTGGAGCCGCAGCCATCATATGCTCGCAGTTTGCGTTTGTGCATCCTTTGGCAATACACTCTTCTTTCGTCATCGAAGTGCATGCTCCTTCAGTCGTGCAGCAAGAAGCCATTTTATCATTGATCGTGTGGCTTCCGCTTCCTAAGATTGGCGCAATTACCAATCCGATAAGGCAAGTCAATTTGATCAAAATGTTCATTGACGGACCAGAAGTATCTTTGAATGGATCTCCAACAGTATCTCCTGTTACGGCCGCTTTGTGTGCGTCAGAACCTTTATAAGTCATTTCACCATTGATCAAAACACCAGCTTCGAAAGATTTCTTGGCATTGTCCCAAGCGCCACCGGCATTGTTTTGAAACACAGCCCAAAGCACTCCAGATACTGTAACACCAGCCATATAACCACCTAACATTTCAGCGATCAATTGGTTGTTGTCTCCGTAAACCAATTTCCCGACCAATACGATTGCGATTGGGAAACCGATAGTCAAAATTCCGGGCAACATCATTTCACGCAATGCCGCTTTTGTAGAAATCTCCACACATTTTCCGTATTCCGGTTTTCCGGTTCCTTCCATAATTCCCGGAATTTCCTTGAACTGGCGACGTACTTCATAAACCATATCCATCGCTGCTTTTCCAACAGAATTCATTGCCAAAGCAGAGAATACTACCGGAATCATTCCACCAACGAACAACATCGCCAAAACCGGAGCTTTGAAAATATTGATTCCGTCGATTCCTGTAAAAGTCACATAAGCTGCAAATAATGCGAGTGAAGTCAACGCTGCCGAAGCAATCGCAAAACCTTTTCCTGTTGCTGCAGTCGTGTTTCCGACTGAATCCAAAATGTCTGTTCTTGTACGTACTTCTTTTGGCAATTCGCTCATTTCAGCGATACCACCTGCGTTGTCAGAGATAGGTCCGAATGCATCAATAGCCAACTGCATGGCCGTTGTAGCCATCATCGCTGAAGCGGCCAAAGCTACACCGTAGAAACCTGCGAAAGCGTAAGATGCCCAGATCGCACCTGCAAATAAAAGCACGGTTGGGAAAGTTGAAATCATTCCTGTTGCCAAACCAGCGATTACGTTTGTTCCTGCACCTGTTGATGATTTTTGTACGATAGCCAAAACCGGTTTCGTACCCAATCCTGTATAATATTCAGTTACTGACGAAATAGCGCCACCAACGATCAATCCGATAATAGTTGCGTAGAAAACACGCATTGAAGAAATATCGCGCATACCTTCACCGAAGAATTCCATTTTCATGGTTTCAGGAAGCATGAATTTTACAAGGAAGAAGCAAGCGATTGCAGTTAAAATAATAGAAACCCAGTTTCCAATGTTCAATGCTTTTTGCACTTGTGCTTCTTTGGCGCTGTTGTCAGAGATTTTCACAAGCATGGTTCCGACAATCGAAAACAAAATTCCGAAACCTGCAATGGCCATTGGCAATAAGATTGGTCCGATTCCGCCAAAAGCGTCTTCGATTTTTCCGCCCATATCTTTGATAACGTAGTTTCCAAGAACCATCGCAGCCAAAACAGTTGCAACATAAGAACCAAATAAATCGGCACCCATACCGGCAACGTCACCAACGTTATCTCCAACGTTATCGGCAATTGTAGCAGGGTTTCTTGGATCGTCCTCTGGAATTCCAGCCTCAACTTTACCTACAAGGTCAGCACCAACGTCAGCAGCTTTGGTATAAATACCACCACCAACACGCGCGAACAATGCGATTGATTCGGCTCCAAGAGAGAAACCTGCCAATGTCTCAAGCACAACGGTCATGCCTTCAGTATCGGTCCAGACACCGCCCATGAACACGTTGAAAAATATGATGAAAAATGTAGTCAATCCTAAAACGGCAAGTCCGGCAACACCTAATCCCATCACGGTACCACCGCCGAAAGAAACTTTCAAAGCCTGTGGCAAACTTGTACGCGCAGCCTGTGTTGTTCTTACGTTTGTTTTGGTTGCGATTTTCATTCCCATGTTCCCAGCCAATGCCGAGAAGAAGGCGCCAAAAATAAAGGCAATAACAATTAATAAATGTGTTTTAACACCTGGCAAAAACGTAATTCCAGCCAATGCGGCACTTGCTACAATAACAAATACTGCCAATAATCGGTATTCTGCTTTGAGGAAAGCAAGGGCGCCTTCGTAGATGTAATCTGAAATCTCTTTCATTTTACCGTCTCCGGCATCTTGTTTTAAAACCCACGCTCTTTTTACTGCCATGAAAAGCAGTCCTATCAATGCCATCACTATTGGCACATAAATCATCATTGATTCCATAAATAAATGTTTGTTATAAATTTTATCGGTCGCAAAAGTAATAAAATGATGTTAAAAAAAACAATTAAACATGCTTTAAGTTACAAAGTTCGCCAACCTTAACTTTTACGGATTGTAGTTGACCGTGCGGTTCCTTTTACGCAGGTAATAATGCCACAGCAGAAACGTTGCCATGGTGCGATATGGACTCCATTTTGCGACATACGCTTCCATTTCTTCGCGTGTGTGAATGTCGAGTAATTCCTTGATTGTGTTGATCACGCCAATATCGGCAAGCGGAATAACGTCAGGTGCGTCGAGGCTCAGCATAAGATACGTATCTATTGTCCAGTTGCCGATGCCTTTGAGTTTGATGAGTTCATGGCGGATTTCTTCGGGCGACTTAGATGCGAGATTTTCAAGGTCGATTGACTTATTTACAATGGCTTCGGCGAGTCCTTTGATGTAAGCGGTTTTCTGTCGGCTTACGCCTAAGTTTCGAAAATCTTCATCCGAAAACCGAATCAAATCTTGAGGAAGAAAAGCTGGTGCTTTCGCCTTTATTTTGAGGAAAGTTGCTTTCGCCGAATCGATCGAAACCTGTTGTTCGAGGATCAAAAGCACGAGCGTTGCAAAACCCGGTGGCCGGCTCGGGATTGGCGGCGGACCGTATTTGTCGAGGATATGCTTGAAGATCGGATCGTTTTCCGACAGAAAGTCGAGTGCCTGTTTCATAGTGTGTATTCTAGCCCGGATAGTAGCGGCATCCTTTTTCCTGCTTCTTTAGCAGGGAAAAGATAAAGCGGATAGCCGGAAAATGCTTCTAAAAATAAAACCCGAAAGAACCTTTAACAGCAAATTTATTCGCATCAGGCATGTTCAAGTAACTGCCGCGCCACGAGAAATCGATGCGGAACACCTTGAAGATATTCCCGATCCCCGCGCTGTATTCCCAATAGCCTTTTTCGGGCGCATTGTAAACGAGTCCAGAAGCATTGATTGCGCGGTTCTCCTCCGAAATGCTTCCGATAACACCTTTCACGCCAATGATTTCGCGCCAGTTTAGTTTGCGCATGAGCGGAATCCGCGCGAAAAGTTTCCCGTGAAAGTTGTGGTTCCATTGGAAAGTCGCGTATTGGTCGGTTACAAATTCATAGAAATTAAGGTTGCTGAATGTATTTTCAATTGTGAAATACGTTTGGTTTCCCGGAACGATGCTCAACAATCCGAGCGGCACCTGGCCGAAAGTTTTTCCGAGTTCTACAATCAAATTTGTCCTTCCAATAGCACCAATCAGAATCGGTTGCTTGTAATACAACTGGAGTTTTTGGTAATTGAAATCGCTGTCGGCAATGCCCTTGATCCCGTTGCTGTAGCTCACAAAAACACGGCTGAACGGATTATCAACCTCGGTGCGTTCGACGCCGAAACCTACGGTTCTTCGTTTTGGCGTGAGGTCGATTTGGATTTCGGTTTCGAATTGCTTTACGTCGCTTTTGGTCATCGTATGCGAAGCATCGGTGTAATAGTCAAGGCTGAATGTGGGCGATGCGGATTCTAAAGTGCGATACGAAAAATTGGTCGCCACCGTAAAGTTTTTCACGGGTTCAATTTCAAAACCAAGCGTTGTCAGGTTAATATTGGTGAGCTTGCCGTTAGATCCTGACGAGAAGATTGCTGAGGACGCAAAACTTCGCCCCAACACATCGTTTGTTGTCGTTAAGCTCGCGCCAATTTGTTCCACATCGCGGCGGTTTCCTCCTGAGATGATGAGGCGGGTTTTTTTGTCGATCATCCATTTTCCGGACATTCCGTATTTGAATTTATCGTCTTTAAATCCGTAAGCCACGTAACCCTGCAGACGCCAAGGGTCGTTCGGACCGAAATATGTTCGGCCACCGGTCCGGATGCGCAATCCTTCGACTTCATTGGAACCGATTGTCGAAAAAATGGGTCCGTAATCAAAATTCCCAAACTGAATATACCCGCTGCCGAGAATGGCTACAAGATTGTATAGGTGCTTGAACTTCTTGACCGTTTTTAAAGTATCGAGCATTTTGTACACACCCTGTTCATCGTTGCTGAGTTTTTCAAAACGGTTTTTTTCCCAATAGTCATCATCTTTCGCATAGACAGCATTATCTACAAAGTTGACTTCTTCTTTATAGAAATCTTTTGGCTTCGGGATATTAAATTGGTGGTTGCGGAAATATGTCGTTCGCTTCCCGTAAACGCCTTTTGATTTTTCGCGTTTGTTGAGCGCGAAATCGGTCATAAGATAATCTTTGGTCAAAAGAAAAACAGAGTCATTGAGCACTTCGAATTCCTGTTCGATATAAATATCCTTCACCCAATTGATATTAGCGCTTTTGGTCACCGCCATATTAATATTTTTAATCGCCCAGGTTGTGTCGTTGACCCAAAAATCACCTTTGAAAGTCAGCTCGTTTTTACGACGCGGATAAAATACAATATTGTAGCACCATTTCTTGTCAACGTATGCGCTATCGGTCAGCACGTAATTGTATACATCGATTCCGGTGCGCGACAACGGACTCGTGAAAGCCTTATCAAAAAAAGTCAGGTAGTTGTTGTAGATGTCATAGTCTGCATACAAATCTTTAATAAACGCGATGATTTGCTGGTTGCCGCTAAAACCCGAATTGCGGTTGGCTTTGAGGATTTCCTTTACTTTCTTTTGCACGTTGTCGCCATACACATTTGAAAGGGCTTCATTGATGAAAATCGGCAAATAGGTTTTTCCTGTAACGCGTGAGGTATCGACCTGGTTGAAGATGAATTCCATGCCCTTGAAAATCTTCTGTTTCATAAACGCGCTGTCAATCGAGTTCATATCAAACTCGACCTTCTCGTATTTTTCCATCTGGTATTGGTCGAACATCTTGAGGCCGTTCTTGCGCCGGCGTTCCCAGATTTTACGCAGGATATCAAGCGCGGGATTGTTTTTCTTTGACGTCTTTCCTGAATAAACCACTACTTCTTTCAATTTCTGGCCTTCACTCAAAACGACTTTGAAGTCATAGTTGACCAATTTGGGAAGCGGCACTTCTTTGGTCTCAAAACCCGTGAAAGAGACAACCACAGCGGTATAAGTCTTGTCGGATTCGATATAAAATCGCCCATCGGTGTTGGTTACGATCCCTTCGTTAGAGCCTTTAAAAACAACATTGGCGTATGGAACCGGCTGGCCTGAATCATCGACAACCACTCCGCTTACTTTCGTTTGCGCCAAAATAACCGTCGTAAGTAATAAAAGTAAAGCCGAAAATAATTTCTTCATAGCATCAAAAAAAAAACTTCACCAGGTTGTGCCCGATGAAGTTTCAAATATAACTTAATTTAATTCATAATTAACAATGGATAATTGACAATTCAGGAACGTGAATTTTCAATCGCGTCAACAATTATTAATTATTAATTATCAATTATTAATTGTTTTATACATTACTTTTTTAACCGCTTTCACCACATCGGCTGCGTTCGGAAGCCATTCTTTCAACAAAGTTGGAGAATAAGGCGCGGGCGTATCAGCAGTTGTGATTCTTTGGATCGGCGCATCTAAAAAGTCGAAAGCACGTTCCTGAACGATATACGTAATTTCCGAAGCAACGCTCGCAAACGGCCACGCTTCTTCGAGCACCACCAATCGGTTAGTTTTCTTTACAGAAGTCAAAATCGTTTCATAATCCATCGGGCGAACGGTTCTCAAATCGATGATCTCACATGAAATTCCTTCTTTTTCCAATTCGTCAGCCGCATGATGCGCTTCTTTAATAATCTTTCCAAACGATACGATCGTCACGTCTTTTCCTTCTCTTTTAATATCGGCAACACCAAGCGGAATGGTGTATTCGCCTTCCGGCACTTCGCCTTTGTCGCCATACATTTGTTCAGATTCCATGAAAATCACAGGGTCGTTATCGCGGATTGCCGCTTTCAATAAACCTTTCGCGTCATAAACCGTTGAAGGCACAACCACTTTTAATCCGGGCGTATTGGCAAACCAGTTTTCAAACGCCTGTGAGTGTGTCGCGCCCAATTGTCCCGCCGAAGCTGTAGGGCCACGGAAAACCATTGGCATTGGGAATTGTCCCGCCGACATCTGGCGCATTTTCGCAGCGTTATTGATGATTTGGTCGATACCCACCAACGAGAAATTAAACGTCATATATTCCACAATCGGGCGGCAGCCGTTCATCGCTGAACCTACAGCAATCCCCGCAAAACCTAGTTCTGCAATCGGCGTATCGATCACGCGTTTTGGTCCGAATTCATCAAGCATTCCTTTCGAGGCTTTGTAAGCGCCATTGTATTCGGCTACTTCTTCGCCCATCAGGTACACCGACTCGTCGCGGCGCATTTCTTCACTCATCGCTTCGGCAATCGCTTCCCTAAATTGTATCGTTCTCATGTTTTTTCAAATTTTGAACAGCAAAAATAAATATTTTAAATCAGTTAAAAGCAAAAATCATTTTAATTTTCAGGAGCTGTTCCGGCTGTCCGCTATATCTTTTCCGCGCTAAAGGAGCGCAAAAAAGGATGCCGCTTCCATCCGGGCTAAAAAACCCACGTCGAAATCGAAATAGTACGGCAATTTATTATGCATGCATAGTTATTTTTGTCAAAATAAATTATTAATTTCGTGCCCGAAAATACACTTATAAATTATATCACATGAAAATATTAGTTTGCATCAGTCACGTTCCTGATACTACTTCGAAAATTAATTTTACGAATGGCGATTCTGAGTTTGATACGAACGGCGTGCAGTTCGTGATCAACCCGAATGACGAGTTCGGACTCACGCGTGCGATCTGGTTCCAGGAGCAGCAGGGCGCGAATGTAACGGTCGTTAACGTTGGCGGGCCTGATACCGAACCAACTTTAAGAAAAGCACTTGCGATCGGCGCCAATGAGGCAATTCGTGTCAATGCAACGCCAACAGACGGTTTCTTCGTGGCAAAACAATTGGCCGAAGTTATCAAAAACGGCAGTTACGATTTGGTTATTGCCGGAAAAGAATCCCTCGATTACAATGGCGGAATGGTTCCGGGAATGCTTGCAGGTTTGCTGGGCTATAACTTTGTAAACTCGTGTATCGAACTCAAAGTAGATGGCACCAACGCGACAGCAGCACGTGAAATTGACGGCGGAAAAGAAATCGTATCAACGGCATTGCCATTGATCATCGGCGGACAAAAAGGACTCGTAGAAGAAAAGGATTTGCGCATCCCAAACATGCGCGGAATCATGACCGCGCGAACCAAAGCGCTTACGATTCTCGAGCCGGTGGCAGCGCCTTCGGAAACCAAAGCGGTAAAGTTTGAAAAACCGGCACCAAAATCAGCGGTAAAGTTGTTTTCGGCTGACGATCTTGACGGACTCATCAATGCCCTTCACAACGAGGCAAAGGTAATTTAAACGACAATCCGCGTGAGGGATTGCAGCGGTATCCTTTTGCAAAGCGCAGCGGCGCAAAAGATATAGCGGAAAGCCCGGCCCGAAGGGACACGCTAAAAAATCAATAATATTTAAAAATCTATACTATGTCTATATTAATATACGCAGAATCGGCAGAAGGAAAATTCAAAAAAGTGGCTTTCGAGCTTGCTTCGTATGGCGCTGCTGTAGCAAAGTCGTTGGGAACAACCGTAACTGCCGTGACCGTGAACGCCGGGGATGTTTCGGAATTGGCGAAATACGGTGTCAACAAAGTGCTGAAAGTCAGCAACGACAAACTCGCCGGATTTACCGCAAAAGCATACGCCGATGTGATCAAACAGGCGGCTCAGAAAGAAAATGTAAAACTCGTTTTGCTGTCTTCGACGACCGACAGTTTGTATATGGCGCCATTGGTAGCTGTTGCGCTTGAGGCAGGTTTCGCTTCGAACGTTGTGGGATTGCCGGTAAGCACATCGCCGTTCCAGGTAAAAAGGCATGCGTTTTCGAATAAGGCGTTTAACATTACTGAAATCAGCACCGAAGTAAAAGTGTTGAGCCTTGGCAAAAATTCATATGGCGTTTTTGAAAACGCGGCTTCATTGACTGAGGAAGATTTTAATCCGACCATTGGTGAAAATGACTTTGGTGTGAAAACATCATCTGTAGAGAAATCATCCGGAAAAGTAACAATCGCCGATGCCGACATTGTGGTTTCTGGCGGCCGTGGCATGAAAGGACCGGAAAATTGGGGAATGCTTGAAGACCTGGCTTCGGTTTTGGGCGCTGCGACGGCGTGTTCGAAACCGGTTTCGGATCTTGGGTGGAGACCGCACAGCGAGCATGTTGGGCAAACCGGAAAACCCGTAGCTACGAATCTGTATATCGCACTGGGAATTTCGGGAGCGATCCAGCATATTGCGGGAATCAATTCGAGCAAGGTGAAATTGGTGATCAATTCAGATCCTGAAGCGCCTTTCTTCAAAGTTGCCGATTATGGTGTTGTTGGGGATCTTTTTGAAATTGTGCCAAAACTGACCGAAAAATTAAAAGCTTTTAAAGCGCAGAATTCATAATTTTTTATAAATTGCCTACACAAAGGCTATCTGAAATTTAGTTTTTTGGATAGCCTTTTTTGTATTTAACCGCCAAAAATTTTCCTTGGAAATTTATAGGCATTCGTTGTACTTTTGCATTTATGAGTTTAGTAAAATTAACTATTAAAGGGATTTCATACAGCCAGACGCAAAACGGTGCATACGCGCTGATCCTCAATGAGGTTGACGGCGAGCGCAAACTGCCCATTGTTATCGGAGCGTTTGAAGCACAATCAATTGCCATTGCGCTTGAAAAAGAAATCAAGCCGCCGCGTCCGCTCACACACGATTTGTTTAAGAATTTTGCTGAGCGCTTTGATATTGTTGTCAAACAAGTGATTATCCATAAGCTTGTTGACGGCGTTTTTTATTCGAGCATTATTTGCGAAAGGGATAAAATTGAAGAGATCATTGATGCGCGTACTTCGGATGCGATTGCTTTGGCATTGCGTTTCGCGGCACCGATTTTTACGTACAAAAACATCCTTGATAAAGCCGGAATTTACCTCAAAAGCAACGCGGAGGGTGAAAAAGACATGCAGGACATGGACGGCGTGTTGTCATCGCCTGAAACTTTCGGTATGGAAGAAAGCAACAAGGCCGGAGAAACGTATAGCAAACACAGCCTTTCCGAATTGCATGAATTACTCGAAGGTGCAGTGAACGATGAAGATTATGAAAAAGCGGCGAAAATCCGTGACGAGATTTCGAAAAGAGAAGGGTAACCAAAGAAAAGGAATAAAATGAAGCAGTATCTTGACCTTGTAAAGCACGTCCTCGAAAACGGAACGCAAAAAGGCGACCGCACCGGAACCGGAACCAAAAGTGTTTTCGGCTACCAGATGCGTTTTGACCTCAGCGAAGGATTCCCAATGGTTACTACCAAGAAGCTACACCTCAAATCAATCATTTATGAATTGCTGTGGTTTTTGAAAGGCGACACCAATATTGCATACCTCAATGAAAACGGCGTCAAAATCTGGGATGAATGGGCCGATCAAAATGGCAATCTCGGACCCGTTTACGGGCACCAGTGGCGCAATTGGAACAGCGAAGAAATAGATCAGATTTCGGAACTTATAGAAACCCTAAAGCAAAACCCGAATAGCCGCCGAATGTTGGTTTCAGCCTGGAATCCATCGGTTTTACCGGATACAACAAAGTCATTTGCCGAGAACGTTGCTAATGGAAAAGTCGCGCTTCCACCATGCCATGCGTTCTTCCAGTTTTATGTTGCAGACGGAAAGTTGTCATGCCAGTTGTACCAAAGAAGCGCCGATATTTTCCTTGGCGTTCCGTTCAATATCGCTTCTTATGCGCTTTTAACGATGATGATTGCACAGGTTTGTAATCTCGAATCCGGCGAATTCATCCATACTTTTGGAGATGCGCACATTTACAACAATCATTTTGAGCAATTGGAATTGCAACTTTCGCGAGAACCGAAACCACTGCCCAAAATGATATTAAATCCCGACGTGAAAAATATCTTAGATTTTAAATTTGAAGATTTTACGCTGGTGGATTATGACCCGCATCCGCATATTAAGGGAATTGTTGCGGTGTAATGAAAAACCACTTAGTTCATATTGTCCTTCTTTTACTTTTCCCTTTACTAACGCGTTCTCTAACTTACGATAAAGCGATTTACCTTGACTCATTGTCGGTGGAAACTGATTTCGACAATTCCGTCTACACAAGCATTATTAACTGCCCCGACTTTAATTCGGCAGAAAAATCACTGAATAAACGCAAAAAAGATCATCAAAATTCGAATTACTGTTGGGTCAGTTAATCAATTTTTTGATAAAAATACAGCAAAAAAAAATCCCGAACCGAAGTTCAGGATTTTAAAGAGCGGAAGACGAGGCTCGAACTCGCGACAACCAGCTTGGAAGGCTGGAGCTCTACCAACTGAGCTACTTCCGCGTTATTGTGGCGCAAATATACTTAATAAGTTTATTGTGGTGCAAGTTTTTTTTAAAAAAAATTTTGAATTAATGGCCGCGCCGACGTTTGATTAATTTCAAAAAAAGGTAATGTTTTTATAATTAAATTGTTATCGTATTACAACTAACCAAAACAGTATGCCTGATATCCGAGGAATTTTAGCCAGTGAAACCTTCCCCGTACGACATCCGGTGCTTCGAGCGGGAAAACCTATAGATTCTTGTCGTTTTGAAGGCGATGAACTCGCAACAACAAAACATTTCGGACTATTTGTGAAAGAGCAGCTTGCGGGCGTTGTTTCTGTCTTTAAAAACCGTAGCAATTTTTCAGATGCTGAAGCGCAATACCAGCTGCGCGGAATGGCAGTCCTATCAAGTTATCAAAAAAAAGGGTATGGAGAGGCATTGCTCAAATATGCCGAAGATTATTTAAACTCTGAAAATGCACAAATAATCTGGTTTAATGCGCGTCTGGTTGCCATCGGTTTCTATGAAAAACTCGGCTATTCAACTGTTGGCGAACCGTTCGAAATTGGCGATATTGGCATCCATTACGTAATGTTCAGGAAACTCTGAGTTACGAAAGTAATTTCGACGGCGCAGTAAATTTATGCGATGGATGGTAAATGAAAAGACACGATTTATTTTTGATCGTATCGATAATTTCATTCGTCAATCCTGCTGGCAACGCCGGACAACCCTGGCTTCTGCCTAAACGGTGGTGGTCTTTGATAAAAGATTCCGAAACGTAATCGGCTGCATGCATCACCACGCCACGGTTTCTCGCATTGTCATTGACGCCTTTCTCAAGTCCGTCAAGTTTCAAAGATTTGCCATGCTTGCCATTGTAAATTTCGCCTGTAACATAAAAACCAAGACTACTTTTAAACGAAGAAGCATCATTCGAAAACGAAGTCGCAAACTCATCGCCCGTATTTCTGCCATGCGCGACAAGTGAATTCATCATAACGGTATTCGTTGACAGGTCGATTACCCAAAGTCTTTTCGTATTTGAAGACAGGCTGAAGTCGATCAATGTGAGGATGTCTTTCTGAATCATTCCTTTTTCCTTCAAAGCATAGAATCCTTGCAACGCTTCGGAAAAGCTTTCCAATTTTGGCAATGAATAATTGTTTGATTGTAATTTACCATATACGGCAGCAATTTTAGTATCGACGCCGGAAACGACGTTTGCGGCTATAAATTTTGTGTTTGCTTGGTGAATTTTTGTTGTTGGAGCGGTGTGTTTTTCGCTTGTCGTAAATGATATCAAGGCAGAAAAAACTATGGGGAATATTTTGTAAATCATTCTCTTTCTTTAAGTTATACGATAGACTCGGGATGACAAAAGTAAAACAAAAGCGTTCTCAGTCAAATGTTTTAAGAAAATTTTATCGATTATCTGCGTGAAGTCCCGATAAAATACTCCTTTTCGCACGAATTGTCGCTGAAAATGCACGAATGAGTAAAACGCAACAACCTCAAAAATAGTATAAATAAATTGTGTTAATGGTTTTTATAATTATTTTTGCCCGACCAACGCCACCAATATGAGTAAATTTTCTTACTTACTATTACCCTTTTTCTTCACGTGCACTTTCGCTTTCTCCCAAAAGAAAGTACTGCATGCGATACCATCGGGAAATATGGTTATTGATGGCAAACTCGATGAACCGATATGGGAATTCGCACCCGTCGCTTCCGATTTCATTATGTTCGCGCCCGACAACGGCAAACCCATCGATCCTTCAAAGAAAACCGAAGTCCAGGTTGTCTATAACGACGACGCCGTTTATATCGCGGCCAAACTATATGATAACGAACCCACTAAAATTTTAAAGGAAATTACGAAGAGGGATGTCTTCGGCGTATCCGAACATTTCGGTGTTTTTATCAACGGATTTAACGACAGCCAGCAGGATTTCCGGTTTTTTGTAAGTTCGGCGGGTGTCCAGATGGACTGCATTTTCACCAATCAGGACGGACAGGATTTTACATGGGATGCAATCTGGGACAGCAAAGTCGCCATAACTGATTTCGGTTGGGTCGTAGAAATGAAAATCCCGTACGCGGCACTTCGTTTCTCTAAAGAAAAACAACAGACATGGGGCATCAATTTTTATCGCGAAATCCGACGGACCCGGCAGGATTATACGTGGAATTTCATCGATGCCAAAATCAATAACGAAAGCGCGCAGTCGGGAATCCTCGAAGGAATTGACAACATCGATACACCAACGAGACTATTCTTTATTCCGTATTCTTCGTTTTATCTCAATGCCAACCGCGACCAGAAAATGCGCGGCGAACTCAAAGGCGGACTCGATATCAAATACGGAATCACAGATGCCTTTACACTCGATGCGATCCTTGTTCCCGATTTCGGGCAAACGCGTTTCGATAATGTCGAATTGAATTTGAGTCCGTTTGAACAGCAATTCAGCGAAAACCGCCCGTTTTTTACAGAAGGAACCGATCTTTTCAACAAAGGCGGACTTGTCTATTCACGGCGCATCGGCGAAAGCCCTTCAATTGCAATCAAAAACAATGAAACCATCGATGAATTTCCGAATACGATCAAGCTCGTCAATGCGTTAAAGGTTTCGGGGCGTACCAAAAACGGACTCGGCATTGGCGTTTTGAACGCAGTTACCGAAAAAACAAGTGTCACCATCCGCGACACCGATACAAACCTTACGCGTCGCGAAGTCCTTTCACCGTTATCGAATTATAATGTTGTTGTACTAGACCAGCGTTTCCTTAAAAATTCATCAGTGTCTTTTGTCAATACCAATGTTACGCGCGCAGGCAATTTCCGGGACGCAAATGTATCGGCGGCGCTGTTCGACCTCAATACAAAACAAAACACTTATAACGCAAAGGGCGAATTCAAATACAGTTACATCAATGAGCGTCCCGTTAACAAAACCGGCTACAATGTCGGATTATCGCTCGGGGAGACGAGTGGCAAATACCGATACAGCCTCGGCGGCCGATATATTTCTAAAGATTATGACAGCAATGACCTCGGAATCAATTTTCTTACGCATTATCACACGATCCAGGGCGATGCGAGTTACCGGATTTTAAATCCCACAAAAACATTCAATACCTTCCTGGTTTCGTTGGGTCTGTATTCTGAATTTGACAACGCAACCGGACGCATACAAGCCGCAGATATCAACCTCGGAATCGACAGCAACAATAAAAAAAGTGACTATTACGGACTCGGAATTACCGCGCGGCCAACAAAAGTTTACGATTTTTATGAACCGCGTTCGCTAGGTGAAAAGCGCTTCGTGACTTCGCCTGAATATTTCGAAACGAGGCTCTATTATTCGCCGAACTACAACAAAAAATTCCTCGTTGACCTCAATGCGACTTATGCGCTAATCAATGAAACGGAACGCGCCAATTACGGTTTTACGATTGCCCCGCGTTATCGCGCCAACGACCATCTTTCGCTCATTTACACATTCAAATTTTTGCGACAGAATAACAATACCGGGTTTATCGCCAATTTTGACGATGATGCAAGCGAACTTAGTGACGACAAAATAATTTTTGCACGCCGCGACCGAATTACATATACCAATTCGCTCGAAGGCAAATATGCGTTCAGCAACACGATGAACCTTAATCTTATCGTTCGCCATTATTGGTCGTATGCAAAAAACAGCAACATCCTCGAACTTCAAAATAACGGCAGCCTCGTTGACAATTTTACCTACACAGGCAACCAGAATTCAAATTTCAACACGTGGAATTTCGACCTTTCTTACAATTGGTGGTTCGCGTCAGGAAGCCAGGTTTCGCTGCTCTACCGCAACAGTTCGCAAATTTTCGAAAGAAATTTAACCACAGGTTTTGGCCACAATTTTGGCAATGCTGTTAACAACGAGAATCTCAACCACATTTTTTCGATCAGCGTGCGCTATTTTATCGATTACAATTCTCTGAGATAGCCGATTTATTGCGTAAATTTGAAGCTATTCCCGCTATCCGCTCTATCTTTTACTGCTTAAAAAAAGCAGCAAAAGGATGCCGCTGCTATCGGGGCTAAACCCGAGCCGAAAGGCGACTGATGAAGTAAACTGAAATTACCATGAATAAAAAAGTCATTTTAATGATTCTCGATGGCTGGGGAATTTCGCCCGACCCAAAAGTTTCGGCGCCAGACAACGCAAATGTACCGTTTATAGACTCGCTCTTTAAAAATTATCCAAATGCGCAACTGCGCACCGACGGCCTCAATGTAGGACTACCAGAAGGACAAATGGGAAACAGCGAAGTGGGTCACATGAACCTCGGCGCAGGGCGTATTATTTACCAGGATCTCGTCAAGATAAACCTCGCGGTTGAGAACAAGACTTTCAATAAGGAAAAAGCAATCGAAGCCGCATTTCATTATGCAAAAGAATACAATAAAGACGTGCATTTCCTCGGGCTCGTTTCTGATGGCGGCGTGCACTCGCACATCAATCACCTCAAAGGCCTCATCGATGCGGCATACGATTATGGTTTACAAAAAGTTTTTATTCACGCTTTTACCGATGGCCGCGATGTTGATCCCAAATCGGGAACCGGGTTTATCGGCGATATCGTAAATCACATCAAAGGAACATCGGTCAAATTAGCGAGCGTTATCGGGCGCTATTATGCAATGGATCGCGACAAACGATGGGAACGTGTCAAACAATCTTATGATTTGATGGTGCATGGTACCGGCGCGCATTCTAAAAATGCGGTTGAAAGTATCAAAGAAAATTATGCTAAAGGCGTCACCGACGAATTTCTTCCGCCAATTGTCATGACCGATGAAAACGATCAGCCTACGGCTGTAATTAAGGAAGGCGATGTTGTAATCTTCTTCAACTTCAGAACCGATCGCGGCAGGCAATTGACCGAAGTGCTTTCGCAAAAAGACCACCTCGATTTCAACATGCACAAAATGAATTTGTATTATGTCACAATGACCAATTATGACGATACGTTCAACAATATCTACCGCATTTTCGACAAAGACAACATCACCGAAACGCTTGGCGAAGTGCTCGAAAAAAACAACAAAAAACAAATCCGCATCGCCGAAACCGAAAAATACCCACACGTCACGTTCTTCTTCTCGGGCGGGCGTGAGGAACCTTTTGAAGGCGAAACCCGAATCCTGCGCAATTCACCAAAAGTTGCAACTTATGACCTCCAACCTGAAATGAGCGCCTACGAACTTGCCGATGCACTCGTTCCCGAACTTGAAAAAGGCGAAGTCGATTTTGTTTGCCTCAATTTTGCAAACGGCGATATGGTGGGCCACACCGGCGTTTTCGAAGCAGCAATCAAAGCGTGCGAAGCGGTAAACAATTGTGCAGAGAAAGTGATCAAAGCGGCTTTGGCAAACCAATACACGACAATTGTGATCGCCGACCATGGCAATTGCGAAACGATGGTCAATCCTGACGGTACGCCAAACACGGCGCATACGACCAATCCGGTTCCGATTATTCTTGTCGATCCTGAACTCACAGAAATCCATAACGGCATCCTCGGTGACATTGCCCCGACAATCCTTGAACTCATGGGCATTGAACAGCCTGCTGCGATGACACAACATTCGCTGCTTCATAAATCCAATTAATTAGCTTATTTTTGCCGTCCGAAAGCACAATTTATGATTATCCAGAAAACCAGAGAAGAAATTGAACTAATGCGTGAAAGCGCACTCATTGTTTCGAAAACTTTAGGGATGATTGCGGGTGAGATAAAACCCGGAGTCACCACTTTATACCTCGACAAATTAGCGGAGGAATTTATTCGCGACCATGGTGCGGTTCCGAGTTTCCTCGGGCTTTACGATTTCCCGAACTCGCTTTGCATGAGTCCGAATGCGCAGGTCGTTCACGGCATCCCAAACAACAAACCACTTGAAGACGGCGATGTGATTTCAGTTGATTGTGGCGCTTTCAAAAATGGCTACCACGGTGACCATGCCTACTCTTTCGAAATTGGCGAAGTGGCGCCCGAAACCAAAAAATTGCTACGGGTTACCAAAGAATCTTTGTATGTCGGCATCCGCGAATTTAAAATCGGGAACCGTGTTGAAGATGTTGGGAACGCAATCCAAAAATATACAGAAGGCCACGGTTATGGCGTTGTTCGCGAATTGGTCGGACACGGTCTGGGGCAAAAAATGCACGAAGATCCTGAAATGCCAAATTACGGCAAACGCGGACGCGGGAAACTTTTTGTTGAAGGAATGGTTGTCGCGATAGAACCGATGATCAATATGGGAACACGCAACATCAAACAACTCAAAGACGGCTGGACCATCCTGACGGCAGACGGAAAACCCTCGGCGCATTTTGAGCATGATGTCGCCTTGATTGACGGAAAACCCGAATTGCTATCGACATTCGCTTACATCTACAAAGCGTTGGGAATAGAAAGCAATGAAGAAGATGAATTCAGGCAACAGCCGTTGGTTTTATAATAAATTTACCATTAAGAATACAATCCTTAATGGATCGCCATGAAAAAAATCTTCAAATTTATTTTAAATACCATTCCGAGGCCATTGCTGATCCGTTTGAGTTATGTCGCAAAACCAATGCTGGCATTTTTACTCAAAGGAAACAAATTCACCGATCCGATCGACGGCAAAAGTTTTCGCATGTTTCTTCCCTATGGTTATGGAAACCAACGGAATAATGTACTTGCGCCCGGAACGCTTTCGCTTGAAAGGCATCGTCTGCTTTGGCTTTACCTTAAAAACGAAACTGATTTTTTTACAGCTCCGAAGAAAGTGTTGCATTTTGCTCCCGAACAAGCGTTTTACAATTTGTTCCGCAGCCAGAAAAACCTCGATTATACTACCACTGACTTGCTTTCGCCGCTTGCCGATGTGAAAGCCGATATCTGCAATTTGCCTTTCGATGACAACACATACGATGTCATTTTATGCAACCACGTTCTCGAACATATTCCCGACGACACTAAAGCGATGCAGGAACTTTACCGCGTTTTAAAACCTGGTGGAATGGGCATTTTTCAAATTCCGCAAGACCTTTCGCGCGCTACCACTTTTACCGATGACAGCATTACCGATCCAAAGGAACGTGCCGCCATTTTCGGACAGTATGACCATGTACGGATTTATGGCCGGGATTATTTTGACAAGCTCAGAAGCATTGGCTTTAAAGTCGCTGAAGTAGATTATACCGCTCAAATGGCTCCAGAATCAATCGAGCGGTATTGCCTTGCCAAAGGTGAAATCATTCCGGTTTGCACCAAATAAGCTTTGGGTGCTGCGCGAGCACGGATAAACATAATTTGTTATATTTACCACACAAAACAAATTGTTATGCGCAATTCGCTTCTTTTTAAAATAATTTTCCTTCTTGCGATTACCGTGGCTTCAGCGCAGACAGAGCGCGAAATTGCCCCGCCATATAACATCAGGACTGTGACGTTTGTACAGAATGGTCAGAATATCATTCCGCTGATCAGGCTAGGTGATTCTTTCCAGTTGCAGTTTGATGATTTATTTGGAAACGAGGCAAATTACTATTATCAATTCGTGCATTGCAATTACGACTGGAAACCTTCAGAACTTGTGAAAAGCGAATATCTGCGCGGCTTCGACGACCAGCGTATTCAGGATTACACCAATTCATTCAACACATTACAAATCTATTCGCATTACAAAATACAATTCCCAAACCGAAATACGCAACTATTGGTAAGCGGCAATTACATGTTAAAAATCCTGAACGAGGACAAGGAAGTTGTGTTTTCGAGGAAATTAATTGTATATGAAGACCTTGTTTCTGTCGGAATGCAAATCAAAAGAACGCGAAATGTAAAAGAGATTGATCGTAAACAGAATGTTGAATTTACAATCAAGTCGCCAAACATTCTTTTCCAAAGTCCGCTAACTAACGTAAAAGTACTGCTGCTTCAAAACGGGCAATTAAATACAGGCATCACGAATATCAAACCAATGTACACCATCGGTAACGATTTGATTTATAAATACGATGCCGAAACGCAATTCTGGGGCGGCAATGAATTCCGGTTTTTTGAAAACAAAGACATCCGGGCCGCCAATAACAATGTGGGTTCGGTCGATTCAAACGGCATTTACAATGCGCATCTTTACACGGATAATGCGCGCGCACGAAACCAATACAGCTACAATCCCGATATCAACGGAAACTTTTTGATAAAGAACATCAGTGCCGAAAACAATGAAGTGGAAGCGGATTATGCATGGGTATTTTTCAGCGTTTCAGCACCGGCTTATTATGGCAAAAGTGATTTGTATGTGAATGGAATGTTCAACAACTATTCGTTGGCACCCGAATTCAAAATGGATTACAACAAAGACAAAGGCATTTACGAAAAAGCAATTATGATCAAGCAGGGATTTACCAATTATCAATATGTAGCTGCCGATAAAAACGGAAAGATCGATTACGAAAATGCCATTGACGGTAACTTCTACCAAACCGAAAACAACTATTTTACGTTAGTCTATTATAAGGAAAACAACCAGCGTTATGACCGCGTAATTGGCAAAGGCGTAGCAAGTTCCGAAGATATTATCAATTAGAAAATTTAACTTTAATTGGGATTTAGAAATTCTAATTTTTGTAAATTTGGACATCTATTAAAAACGAGCCGCTATGGTTTCCCAAATAACAAGAGGCATAAAGATTTCGGTATTGACGACTTTTGAAGGCACGTACTTCAAAAATCACAAAATCCATTTTGCCTTCAGTTATGAAATTACGATTGAAAACCATAGCAAAGATTCGGTACAGCTTACGTCACGCCATTGGGAAATTTACGACTCTTTAAATGAAATCGAAACGGTGGATGGTGAAGGTGTAATCGGAAAAAAACCGGTGCTTAAGCCAGGTGAAACCCATACTTATAATTCAGGCTGTTTGCTATCTTCTCCGTTTGGAGCGATGCGAGGCTATTTCAACATGATTAATTTTACTACGACACGAAACTTCCGCGTGATTGTACCTTCCTTCAGGCTTAGCGCACCGTTTGCGCTCAATTAAGAACCCGGAATCAAAATCACTGCTTCATTTGTAATGGCGTAAATAATGTCGTTTTCCATCGGCATGAGGTAGAAATTTCCTGTAAATTCTCCAAATGCCGGAAGTATCATTTGGTTTTTCCTTCTAAAAAAACAAGGAAGACTAAGCGATTGCCGACCGCTTCCCCGCAAATTGATCCCGGGATGGATGTGTCCGCAGAAATTAAAAAAACCGTCCTCCGCTTCCGGATGATGTGTCAGCAAAAAATCATCTATTAGCAACGAAGGGAAAGTCCTGATGTTTAATTCTGAATATTTTTCTTTCGAGATAATATCGTGATTGCCTTCAACGAGGATGATTTCAATTTGCGTCGCTTTGACCCAATCGGCGAACAAGCGCCATTCGTTATTGAGTTTGCTGTGGAATAAATCGCCCAGAAAAATAATTCTTTGTGGTTTGAAAAAGTCAAGGACAGCATTCAATCGCAGGAAATTTTCAAATATTGCCTGATTCGGAATTGCGATGCCATGTTTCCTGAAATGCGCGACTTTTCCAAGATGCACATCCGAAATCAGCAAGGTCTGCTGTCCTTCCCAATAAACAGCGCCGCTTTGGTGCAATACAAAAGATTGCTCATCTATTGTTATGCGAAGCGTCATGGCTGGTCATTTTTCATATACGAAGCTGTCATTTTTTTGATGCGTTCCTCGAGGGTTTCGCTGCTTAATTTTTCACGAAGCCTGTCGGTAATAATAGGAAAACTAAACGGCGTTGGCTTTTGACAAGGTTTCCATACAATTTCCTGACTCCCGATGCGTTCAAGCGCCTGAAGCAATCGGCCTTCTTCAAGTTGGTGCTCAAAAGTTTCACGATACGCCTGCTGTAACAACAAGTTATCGGGTTCATAATCGCGGAAAACCTCAAAAATTAATTGTGAACTTCCCTGAATATGTTTTGTCTTGAACTGCTTGCCGGGCATTCCCGTAAACACCAATCCCGTGATGACGGAAATATCGCGGAATTTCCGTCGCGCCATCTCGGTTGCATTGAGACTTTTCTGCAGGTCATGATGCAAATATTCGGTTGTAAACAAATTATTATCAAACACGGCTTGCATGTCGATTTCAGTATCCGAAAGCAATTCAAATCCATAGTCGTTATACGCGAGCGAAAATGAAATCGGCGATAACAAACTGATGCGATAAGCCATCACACTCGCAAGCGCCTCGTGCACAAACCGTCCTTCAAACGGATAAAATATCGCATGGAAACCTTCACGGGTTTTAAATGTTTCAATCAGGAACTGATCGGCATTCGGAACAATACTTTCTTTGCGTTGTCTCCGGAACAAAGGCGCGAGCGCGATAATTTCATCGGTCATTTCTCCGGTGTTTGCGGCGTACAATTCCTTTCGCAACAATTCGCTCATCTGCGCCGATAAGGTCATTCTTCCGCCCATCCACGCAACGGTTTTGGAAGGTTTTGAAGGTTCGGCTTTCCGGACTAGAGCTTGCATATTCTTAACGCGGTACAATTCGAGTTTTCGCGCAGCAAATGTAAACGTATCGCCGGGTTTGAGTTTCGAAATAAACCATTCTTCGATCGTTCCAAGATACCCGCCACTGAGGAATTTGACGTTGAGCACCGCATCGCCAACAATGGTTCCAATCTGCATTCTGTGGTGCATCGCAATGCGGCGGCTCGTAATTTTGAAACAGCCGTTTTCATCAATTTCCACTTTTTTAAATTCATCATACGCTTGCAGGCTTTGGCTTCCATGCGTGATGAAATTGAGAATCCAGTTCCAATGTTCGTCGGTGATTCCGTGGTAACAGAACGTTTGCCTAATTTCCTTCAGAATGTCGTCAGCAAAAAAACCATCCGACACCGCAAGCGTATTGAGGTATTGCACGAGTACATCATAACTGTTCAGGTGCGGAATCCGTTCTTCGACCTCGGTTGTCAGAACCGCTTTCTGCAATGCCGACGCTTCTATGAGTTCCATCGCATGTGTTGCCAAAAAATAAATGACGCTTTCCTTTCCTGGTTGGTGCCCACTCCTGCCCGCCCGTTGGAGGAACCGCGCAACGCCTTTTGGACCGCCAACCTGGATAATGGTTTCTACAGGAGCAAAATCGACCCCAAGATCCAAACTCGAAGTACAAACGACGACTTTGAGCGATTCGAGCCGGATTGCATTTTCGACCCACAACCGCGTTTCCCTACTGATGCTGCCGTGGTGCATTGCCATTTCTCCAGCAAATTCAGGATATTTTTCGAGTAATGTCTGATACCAAAGCTCACAAGCAGAGCGTACGTTGACAAAGATCAAAGTCGTTTTGCTTTTGCGTACAATTTTCGCGACCTCATCGATTAAATGTAATCCCATGTGTCCGCGCCACGGATAGGTTTCCATTTTATCGGGAATGATCGAGCGTACTTTTATTTTCTTATTGATATTCGATCGGATTAAAACAGAATTCCGATAATTGTCAGTATTGACGCCAAGCAACACTTCCTGCGCCTGTTTCAAATTTCCGATGGTTGCCGAAATTCCCCATATCTGCATTTTTGGCGAAATGGTTTTGAGCCGCGACAAGGCAAGCTCGATTTGCACGCCGCGTTTAGTTCCGAGGAGTTCATGCCATTCATCGACAACGATCGCAGTACAGTTTTCGAAAACTTTGTTATATCCTTTTGACGCAAGGAGCAAATGCAGGCTTTCAGGAGTTGTGATCAGCAAATCGGGCATTTTATCTTTTTGCTTCGAGCGCTCGGTTTGTGTCGTATCGCCCGAGCGGATTCCGACGCTCATTTGTGTACCGAGATCGTCAGAAAACCTTTGTGCGGCCTGCTGGATTTCGACCGACAATGCGCGCAGCGGCGTTATCCAAATAGCTTTGAGTCCGGGTTTGTGCTTGTCCTTGTAATTCGGATTTTTTCTAATGTAATCCAAGACAATCGGAATCCATAATGAATACGTTTTTCCGCTTCCGGTCGGCGCGTTAACAAGTCCGTTTTTACCTTGCAGGAAAGCTTCCCACGCGTCTTTCTGAAACGCAAAAGGTTTCCAGTCCTGATTTTTAAACCAGTTCCCGGCGATATCAAAAAGCTGTTTTTTATTCATCACGAAATCATGCTTTTTAAATCCTCAATCGAATTGGCTTCGTCAATTTTCTTGTCATGCCGCCAGCGTAGGATTCTCGGAAACCGTGTTGCAACGCCACTTTTATGTCGCTTCGAAAGTGAAATGCCTTCAAAGCCGATTTCAAACACGAGCTGTGGCGTTACGCTTCGAACCGGACCGAAGCGTTCCAACGTATTCTTTTTAATCCAGTCATCCACTTTCCGAAACTCTGCATCGGTCAAACCCGAATACGCTTTTGCAAAAGTGACAAGCTCGCGTTCGCCATTATCGTTCGTCTGCCAGAGTGCGAAAGTATAATCGGTAAACAAATTGGCGCGCCTCCCCGACCCGCGCATCGCATAAGTGAGCACGGCGTCGATGACCAGTGGTTCGATTTTCCATTTCCACCAATCGCCTTTTTTTCGCCCCACCTGATAAGCTGAATTTTTGCGTTTGATCATGAGTCCCTCGCTTCTCATTTCGCGCGCCCGCATGCGTTCGGCAGTTACTTCTTCCCAAGAATTGAGATAGACTTTTTCCGACAAATGCAATGGCAGGTTTTTATCTTTTACCGCATCGTAAAGTTGTTCGAGCAGCAGCCTTCGTTCTTCGTAGGGCAAACTCCGGATATCTTCGTTATTCCACTCTAAAATGTCGTAAGCCTTGATAATTACGGGTGTTTTTTGAAGCAATGACTGCGAAACGTTTTTGCGCCCGATTCGGGTTTGCAGGTCATTGAAAGTTCCGATTCCGCCTTCAGCAAGCGGGAGGATTTCGCCGTCGATGACTGTCCCATCTGGAATTGCACCAAGAAATAAGTTGAATTCGGGATATTTATCGGTGACCAGTTCTTCCCCGCGGCTCCAAACGTAAATTTGATTGTCGCGGATAATCGTTTGCGAACGGATGCCATCCCATTTGTGCTCGATAGCCCATTCGTCGGCGCTTCCGAGATCGCTGACCTCGCCTTCAATCGGATATGCAAGATAAAACGGAAATGGTTTGGAAAGGTAATCGCTGCTTTTTTCGTCAAGAATCAATTCCTGGAATGTAATTGTATTCGGATTCCAGTCGCCCATAAGTTTATAAGCCAGCAAGTCTTCATCGACGCCGGCAGCTTTTGACAGCGCGCGCGTCATCAATTTTTGGCTGACACCAATACGGAAGCTTCCCGTAATTAATTTAGTAAAAACAAAACGTTCATAGTAATTGAGCGCAATCCAGTTCTCGTGCAGGTAATTGCGTTTCTCTTCGTCTGTTTTCTTTTTGAGGGCGATGATTTCGCGAAGGAATTCCGTCAGGCTTTTATCCGAATGTTCGTCTGATGGCGGGATAATTAATGCAATGGTTTCGGCGAGATCGCCAACAATATGGTAACTTTCCTCGAAAAGCCACAACGGAATATTCGCTACTTCATTCGCCCAGATCCGGAGCAATGTCGTATTTACCGGACGTGGGGGCCGCCGGTGCGAAAGGATTGCAATGGTCCAGACTTTATCCTCGTCGGAAGCATGCTTGAAATATTCGTTCAGTGCATCGACTTTGACGGATGTCTTGTTCGAGCTGTCGAGGGTTTTTATGAGTTCAGCAAAATTTTTCATGCGGCGGTTTCGGATTCTTCTTTATCAATCGCTTCTGCGGCTTCACCTTCATCGCCTTCATATTGCGTGTGTGCGGTTCGCGCGTCATAACCGATTTCCCTTAAATATCTTGAAAAAATATCGGAATAGCCGTGCGTACAAATTACCTTTTCGGCGCCTGTTGCTTTAATGCTTTCGAGCAATCCGTACCAGTCGCAGTGATCGCTGAGCACAAATCCTTTATCGATGGCGCGTCTTCTTCGTGCGCCTCGGAACGCCATCCAACCACTTGCCGATCCCGTTACAAACGGCGTCATGCGGCGGATCCAGACACTGCCATGTGCGCTTGGCGGTGCAATAACAATGTTACCATGCAAATCTTCCCTTTTTGTTTCGCGTGTAATTAATGTCGTTGGCGGCAGACTCAGCATCGGACGCAACACTTCGGTCATGTTTTCGACGGCACCATGTGTGTATATTTTTCCGATATCGGTATCGAGGTATTTCAGTAACCGCTGCGCTTTTCCCAAAGTGTAACCAAAGAGAATCGAAGTTTTCCCTTCGGCTTTGTTCTCTGCCCACCAATTGTTGATGCTTGTCATGACTTCCTGCTGTGGAAGCCAATTGAATGCCGGCAATCCAAAAGTGCACTCTGTAATGAAAGTGTTGCATTTTACGACTTCATACGGAACGGCAACACCATCATCTTCGGTTTTATAATCGCCGGTAAAAACCCAGACTTCGCCTTTGTACTCAACCCTGACCTGTGCACTGCCAAAAATGTGTCCGGCAGGATGGAACGAAAATTTGACGCTATTGATTGTAAAGGACTCGTTCCAGTCTTTCCCCGTCACACTAATTGGCCCGAGCCGGTGCCTGATTATCGGTACATTGGTATGGTGCGTGATGTAATTCTGGTGCCCCCAACGCGCATGATCGGAATGCCCGTGGGTAATGATCGCATTTTTGACTGGACGCCACGGATCAAGATAAACGTCGGCCTGCTCGCAGTAAATCCCTTTGTCATTGAACGCAAGTAGCGGTGCTTTCATGGAAAGTGTTTTCTATAAATTTACAATCTGAAACTTATATTATGCGCTTATTTTTTATAAGTTTAACGATTGTGAAAGATGGAATGTGGCCTAACGCGATTGCCAACGCCGACTTAAAAGTAGCTGATTTTTAAAATAACCTTTGTACTTTTGTCGCGCTAAAATCCGTTCCCGGAATTTATCAGATGTTTTAATTATTAAATTCAAAATATTATGTCAAAAGGATTTTTTCATGTCCCAAAAGCAGTTAACGAACCTGTAAAATCGTACGCTCCGAACTCGCCTGAAAAAGCAGCCGTTCTTGCCGCTTACAAGCAGATGTGGAACTCAAAAATCGATGTTCCGCTGTACATCGGAAGCGAAGAAATCAGGACAGGAAACACCAGAAATATGACAGCGCCGCACGACCACCAACATGTTGTCGGCACTTATCACCTTGCCGAAAAATCGCATGTTGAAAAAGCGATTGCTAATGCTTTGGATTCGAAAGCAAAATGGGCAAATATGGCTTGGGAGCAACGCGCTGCAATCTTTTTAAAAGCGGCGGAACTCATTGCCGGACCATACCGCGCCAAAATAAATGCGGCGACGATGATTGCGCAATCCAAAACTATATTCCAGGCAGAAATCGACGCTTCATGTGAGCTCATCGACTTCTTGCGCTACAACGTAGAATTTATGACGCAAATCTACAATGATCAACCAAAATCGGATTCTTCGGTATGGAACCGTTTGGAATACCGTCCGCTTGAAGGATTTGTCTATGCTGTGACGCCATTCAACTTTACCGCAATTGCCGCGAATTTGCCTGCAAGTGCCGCGATGATGGGAAATGTAGTGCTTTGGAAACCAAGCGACAGCCAGGTGTTTTCGGCTAAGATTATCATCGATGTCTTCAAGGAAGCGGGATTGCCCGACGGCGTTATCAACGTTCTTTTCGGCGATGCGCAGATGATCAGTGATACGATTTTCGCGAGCCGCGATTTTGCTGGAATCCATTTCACGGGATCGACAATGATTTTTAAAGACATTTGGAAAAACATCGGAATGAACATCCACCATTATAAAACCTATCCAAGAATTGTTGGTGAAACAGGTGGGAAAGATTTTGTTTTGGCCCATCCAAGTGCGAATGTAAAACAGGTCGTTACGGGATTGGTTCGCGGTGCATTTGAATTCCAGGGTCAAAAGTGTTCTGCTGCTTCGCGCGCTTACATTCCGAAAAGTTTATGGAACGAAGTCAAATCGCAATTGATCACCGATGTAAAATCGATGAAAATGGGAAGCCCTGAAGATTTCGGAAATTTCATTACAGCGGTCATCCACGAAGGTTCATTTGACAAACTCGCGAAATATATCGACCAGGCCAAACAAGATGCTGATGCTGAAATCATCGTTGGTGGCAATTACGACAAATCGAAAGGCTGGTTTATTGAACCAACAGTTATCGTTACGACCAATCCGAAATATACAACCATGGAAACCGAATTGTTCGGGCCCGTGCTTACCATTTACGTTTACGAAGATGCCAAGTGGAGCGAAACGCTGAAACTTGTTGACGAAACTTCTGAATATGCTTTGACAGGTGCCGTTTTCAGCCAGGACCGTTATGCTATCGAAGAAGCAACTATTGCACTACAAAATGCAGCCGGAAACTTTTATGTGAATGACAAACCTACCGGAGCCGTAGTCGGTATGCAGCCTTTTGGCGGCGCAAGAGCTTCGGGAACCAATGACAAAGCGGGTTCGGCATTGAACCTGTTGCGTTGGGCTTCACCGCGAACCATCAAAGAAACTTTTGTTACCCCGGAGGATTACCGATATCCTTTTCTTGGGGAATAAGGAAACAGCAATCAAGCCCGTCAATTGATGGGCTTTTTTATTGGATATCAATAAATTTTGTTAATTTGGTGCTGTCAAAACAGAACCTTATGAAAACGAAACTCTCCGTGCTGGTTGTCTTTATTTCGCTTTGGAGCCATGCGCAAAATCCAATAAACCATTTTAATATTGGCAATACCAATGTCTATGATATCATGGCTTCGGCAACACCGATTAACCAAAGTGCGTCTGGCGCCAATGTAGCCTGGAACTTTAGCGGCCTTTTGACTATCGGACAATCTTCGTATTCTGACGTGAATCCGACTGCTGCCGAAATAACAGCCCATCCCGGAACAAATAATGTAATCTTGAACAGCAGCACAATTGATGGGGTTACCTCTGATACAAAAATATTTTATTCGAATCAATCCAATTTGATAAAACTAACTGGCGTAAAAAACGACGGGCTCGATTTGAATTACATTACCAATAATGCAACGCTGGGCACATTTCCGCTTACTTATGGCTACAACAATTCTGATCCGATTGCAGGAACTTATGTTTATGGCACGTATTCGGGAACTTTCACCGGGACGATGGTCACGACAGTTGATGCGTACGGGACCGTGAATGTGGCATCCGGCGGGGTTTTGACACGTTTAAAAACGGTTCAGACATTATCTTTGAATTACGGAATTTTGACCAATGTGGGTACCGCAGTGCAAACCTCATACGGCTATTACGGATATGACAGCAGCGATACTGTTCTCAATGGCTCGTTGATCAATTACTTTACCACGACGAATACCGTCATCAATGTGCCTTTGTTATCGATCAACCAGACGACAAATCAAATCGAGCGTTATGCCTATTCCGTATTGGGAACGTCGAATCCTGCGGTGGTTGACAACCGCGTTTTGATAGCGCCAAATCCCGCAGAAAATTCTTTGAATATTGCGCTGCCCAACAATGCCAAGGCACTTATCAGCATTATGGATATGACGGGAAAAGAAATACTGACCTCTACCCAAAGCACAATCGACATCGGCCAATTGCAAAACGGAATGTACTTCGCGAAAATTTCGGCAGACGATGCAACTTATACTACTAAATTTATCAAAAAGTAAAGCTATGCCTTAAACTTTAAAGGCAAATGGACAACTTTTTTGGTTTCGAAGAAATCGGGTTGGAAAAAATCCGAAATGTTATATTCGGTGGCTTTTGGAAAATCTTTTAACTCTTCTGTCAAGTCGCCGCCTTTTAAATAAAGGATGCCATTTTTGAGTTCATGCTTATTTTGTTTTTTGATTTTGTCTTTTACCCACGAAACAAAATCAGGCATATTCGTCACGGCACGGCTCACGATAAAATCGAAATCGCCTTTGACATTTTCGGCACGCATCTGCTCGGCTTTGACATTTTTTAACCCGAGCGCATCGGCGACCGCTTTGACTACATTAATTTTCTTCTGGATCACATCAACCAGGTAAAACCGCGATTCCGGAAATAAAATCGCAAGCGGAATTCCTGGAAATCCACCGCCTGTGCCAACATCGAGAATGTAGCTTCCGGGAACGAATCGCTGGATTTTCGCAATGGCGAGTGAGTGCAACACGTGTTTGACGTACAGTTCATCAATATCCTTGCGCGAAATGACGTTGATTTTGGCATTCCAATCGTGGTATAACGCGTCGAGTTTTTGAAACTGTTCCTTTTGATTATCAGTTAAATCCAGAAAATATTTGAGGATTTCTTCCATAGCTTTGTTTTTAACAAAAGTAATACTTTACGGTTGAAATTTTTATCTCAAATTTGGCAAAGCCAACCTTTATAATTTTTATATTTGCGACTTACAATATACTTATGAATGCTACAATTCCGACTTTTTCCAAAACCGATAATCTGAAATTTTTCAGGACACTAAATTCAAGGGTCAACGCTTATTTTAAAGACAACAATATCCAGAAAACGGGCAACTGGAAAATACACCTCAAAACCGTTATCTTATTTACTATTTTCCTGACACCATATTTTTTAATCCTGACATTAGACATGTCGATTTGGTTGCAATTGTTGCTCAATATAGTCATGGGAATCGGGATGGCCGGCATTGGCATGAACGTCATGCACGATGGCAACCACGGCTCTTATTCTACCAAATCGTGGATCAACAAATTTATGGGCGGCAGCATTTACGTGCTCGCCGGAAATGTTTACAATTGGCAGGTACAGCACAATGTTTTGCACCATACTTATACCAATATCCATGGGCACGATGAAGATCTTGATGCAGGACGGATTATCCGTTTTACGCAAAATGCCGAATGGAGAAAGTTTCATAAGTTCCAACATTACTACTCATTCTTTTTATATGGATTGCTCACATTCAACTGGGCACTGACGACCGATTTTAAGCAAATGAACGCTTATCTCAAGAGAAAATTATCATACGGCGAACCACAAAACCCGACACGTTTGTGGACGGTTCTTGTCATCACGAAAGTAATCTACGCATTGATCTGGATTATCCTCCCGATCGTTTTCGGCGTGACTTGGTGGAAAGTGCTTGTCGGATTTCTTGCGATGCATTACACCGCGGGACTCATCCTCAGCATCGTTTTCCAATTGGCGCATGTTGTTGAGGAAACTGCAAATCCGATCCCGAACGAAAACGGCGAAATTGAAAATACCTGGGCAATCCACCAATTGTACACGACGGCGAACTTTGCGCCAAAGAACAAAATTGTAAATTGGTTTACAGGTGGACTCAACCACCAGATTGAACACCATTTGTACCCGAATATCAGCCATGTACATTATGGTAAAATCGCCAAAATCGTAAAAGAAACCGCAAAGGAATGCAACTTGCCATACCATGAATTCAAAACCATGCGCGGTGCGGTAATCGCACATTACAAGCATTTGAAGGATCTCGGGCAGAATCCGCAATTGGCATAATTCCTAAGACGCTGCATGGCGTCTTTTGCTTTTAACCTCAACACTATTAAACGCACATGAACCATATTCTTTCAGACCGCATAAACAAACTTTCGACATCGCAAACGCTTGCTATGGCCGCTTTGGCAAGGGAATTAAAAGCGCAGGGAAAAGACATCATCAGCCTGAGTCTTGGCGAACCCGATTTCAATACGCCCGATTTCATCAAAGAAGCCGCAAAAAAAGCAATCGACGAAAACTACAGCACCTATACGCCTGTTGATGGTTATGCAGACTTGAAAGAAGCCATTTGCCGCAAATTTAAAAGAGACAATAATTTAGATTATAAACCCGCAAACATTGTCGTTTCCACTGGCGCCAAGCAATCGTTATACAACGTCGCGCAAGTGATGCTCAACGACGGCGACGAAGTCATTCTCCCTGCACCGTATTGGGTAAGCTATTACGAAATCATCAAAATGTCGGGCGGGATTCCCGTTGAAGTGCCGACGACTGTTGAAAGCGATTTCAAAATCACACCCGAACAGCTCGAAAAAGCAATCTCGCCGAAAACCAAAATGATCTGGTACAGTTCACCTTGCAACCCCAGCGGTTCGGTTTACAACCGCGAAGAAATGACCGCGCTTGCCAAAGTACTCGAAAAACACCCCAACATTTTTGTCGTTGCCGACGAAATTTATGAACACATCAATTTTTCAGGAACGTTCTGCAGCATTGCGTCGGTTCCCGGGATGTTTGACCGCACCATTACCGTTAACGGAGTCGCCAAAGCATTTGCCATGACGGGTTGGAGAATCGGCTACATCGGGGCACCCGAATTTATCGCAAAAGCATGCACCAAAATGCAGGGCCAGGTCACAAGCGGCGCGAATTCGATTGCACAGCGTGCAACAATTGCCGCGGTAGATGCCGACCCTTCGGTATTGAGCGACATGGTAAAAGCGTTTAAAAACCGCCGCGATCTTGTTGTTCGTTTGGTGAAGGAAATCCCGGGTTTAAAACTCAACACGCCCGAAGGCGCTTTTTATGTTTTTCCCGATGTTTCATCATTTTTCGGAAAAACTTTACGCGGCACCACGATCAATAATGCCGACGATTTCTCGATGTACCTTTTGTCCGAAGCCAATGTCGCGACGGTTACCGGAGATGCTTTTGGCAACCCAAACTGCATCCGGATTTCCTACGCGACGAGCGAAGATTTGTTGACCGAGGCAATCAAAAGAATCAAAGAAGTGCTCGCATAATTTTTTTGGAATTATCAGGGCGTTTCCCTTCGGGCAGTCGGCTTACAGCGTCGTGTCCCTGCGGGCCAGGCTGTCTGCCGTAGCGGGACTTGCTTCCTCCTACCCGAGCAAAGCGAACTGGCGAAGCAAACGCGATTCAGCTTTAAAGCACGCCTTTTGAGTTCAATTGAAATTCGAAACTATGGATATCCTTCAGAACATCTTCAAAATTGTCTCCCTCTCTCCCGAGGAGCAACAACTGTTCTTATCCAAAACCGAAACCAGGCAATATAAGTCGAAAACCATTTTGCTCAACGCGGGTGAAATCTGCAAACATTCGTATTTCATCAACTCAGGCCTGCTGCGCAGCTTCAACATCAACGACAATATCGTCGAACACGTTTTGAGTTTCGCATGCGAAGGCTGGTGGATCAGCGATATGTACAGCCTGCTCTCGCAAAAACCCGGGACGCTCTTTATCGAAGTGCTCGAAGACGCCGAAGTCGTATTGCTTTCGAAAGAAAACCAGGAAAAATTATATCATGAAATTCCGGCTCTCGAACGCTTTTTCAGGATCCTGACCGAAAACTCGCTCGTCGCAAACCAGGAACGGCTAATGGACAATTTGAGCCTTTCTGCCGAAGAACGTTTCGATAAATTCTGCAAGCGCTATCCAACAATTATGCAACGGGTTTCCCAAAAACAAATCGCTTCCTATATTGGCGTAACACCCGAATTCTTCAGCAAGATGAAGGCACGTTTGCTCAAAAAATAATTTTGTTAGCATTGCGTGGTATTTTCACTTCTTAACTTAGATTAAGTGCTTTGGCTGTATCGTCAGCGTAAATTTGTATCACAATAATTACTAAATTTATCTGTCATGAAAAATACCGTTTTACACAAAGCCAACACACGAGGCCACGCCGATCACGGATGGCTCAATGCTTACCACAGTTTCAGTTTCGCAGGTTACTATGATCCGAATCGCGTACAGTTTGGTGCGTTGAGGGTTCTTAACGACGATACCGTTGCTGCCGGAATGGGTTTCGGGACGCACCCGCACGACAATATGGAAATCATTACGATTCCGCTTGAAGGTGATCTCGCGCACAAAGACAGCATGGGCAACACCGAAGTTATTAAAAATGGCGATGTACAAGTAATGAGCGCCGGAACCGGAATCCAGCACAGCGAGTTCAACCCGAATCACGACCAGCGCACGAAATTGCTTCAGATTTGGGTTTTCCCGAAAGAAAGAAACGTGACGCCGCGCTATCAACAAATCACGCTAAATCCCGAAGACCGAAAAAACAAATTGCAGCAAATCCTTTCGCCTGATGCGAATGATGCCGGCGTTTGGATCCACCAGGATGCATGGTTCAGTATGGGAAAATTCGATGCGGGCACTTTGACTAATTACACGCTACATAAAGACGGAAACGGCCTTTACATATTCGTAATAAATGGCGACGTTACTATTGATGGAAACGATTTGTCAACACGCGACGGATTGGGAATTACCGGTTTTGAGAACATCGAAATCAACGCAACCACTGATGCGGAATTCCTTTTAATGGAAGTTCCGATGGGCTACTAACAATTAAAACAAATATCATGGGCGAAACCACAGATGTAAAATACAATGAAAAAGGCGGCCATTTTTTTGTCGCCGTTGGTGGAAACGAAGAAGCCAAAATGACTTTCGTATTCGCGGGAGCCGACACGATTATTATCGATCATACCGAAGTCAATTCGGATTTCAACGGAAAAGGATTCGGGAAAAAGATGTTCCTCAAAGCGATTGATTTTGCGCGCGAAAAAAGCATCAAGATTATTCCACTTTGCCCTTTCGCCAAAAGCATGTTCGACAAAATGCCCGACGTCAGAGACGTTTTGAAATAATGGAAAATATTCTCGCAAATGACCTGACCGGAAACATCGGCGCACAGAAATACTTGTGCACAATTTATTGGCGCAACGGAAGATTTATCACCGATGAGCCCGAAGATTTGGGCGGGCGCGATTTGGGTCCGGATCCTTACAGTTTATTACTCTCTTCTCTGGCTTCGTGCACCTTATCGACGCTGAGAATGTATATTGACCGCAAAGGCTGGAATATTTCCGAAATTAACATTGCGTTGAACCTGTCGCAAACAAATGAGAGCGAATTGATTACGACGATCACAAAGGCGCTGACTTTTCCGCCAACCGTGACGGAAGAACAGAAAATCAGGCTGCTCGAAATTGCAGAAAAATGCCCGATCTCGAAACTATTGAAAGCAAAAATACTTATCAACGCTTCTAAAACATTATAAACATGGATCCGAACAACATCAACAAGGAATACACCAACGGCGAAATTACTGTAGTATGGCAATCCGGAAAATGCATCCATTCGGGAAATTGCGTGCGCAACAATCCTGATGTATTCCAGCCGAAGGAAAAACCGTGGATCAAAATTGACGCTTCCGATACGCAGAAGATTGTCGAAACCGTACAGAAATGCCCATCGGGCGCGCTGAGTTTCTATTTGAATGACAATGCCAAATAGTCATTGAAATGAACACATTTCATTTTAGCCCTGATGGAAGCGGCATCCTTTTTTGCGCGGCGTCAGCGCGAAAAAGATATAGCGGACAGCAGGACGGAATTTTATGTCAGCGGACGGAATTTCTGCTCCTCAAAAGACAACTTCGGCGCATACAAAAAAATGCTATTTTTGTTCCCTCAAACTTAAAGCAACTTTATGAAAGCATACGTATTTCCGGGCCAGGGCGCGCAGTTCACGGGCATGGGCAAAGAACTTTATGAAAAATCGGCCGTAGCCAAAGACTTATTCGAAAAAGCCAATGAAATTCTGGGTTTCCGGATCACCGACATCATGTTTGAAGGTACCGCAGAGCAGTTGAAAGAAACGAAAGTGACGCAGCCTGCAGTGTTTTTACACTCGGTTATCCTTGCCAAAACGCTCGAAGATTTCAAACCTGAAATGGTTGCGGGACATTCTCTTGGAGAATTTTCGGCTTTGGTTGCCAACGGCGCTTTGTCGTTTGAAGACGCGTTGCAATTGGTTTCTAAAAGAGCGATGGCGATGCAGAAAGCGTGTGAGATTACGCCTTCGACGATGGCTGCGGTTATGGGACTTGACGATAAAATTGTTGAAGATATTTGCGCTTCGATTGACGGCGTTGTGGTGGCTGCAAATTATAACTGTCCGGGGCAGCTTGTGATTTCAGGCGAAACCTCTGCGGTTGAAAAAGCGTGTGAGGCGTTGAAGGAAGCAGGTGCAAGAAGGGCGTTGATCCTTCCTGTTGGCGGCGCTTTCCACTCCCCGATGATGGAACCGGCGCGTGAGGAATTGGCGGCGGCGATTGAAGCGACGCATTTTTCACAACCAATTTGCCCGGTTTACCAGAATGTCACGGCGCGTGCGGTTTCGGACCCGGCGGAAATCAAGAAAAACCTCATCATCCAATTGACTGCGCCCGTGCGGTGGACGCAAAGTGTGCAGCAAATGGTGAAAGACGGCGCAACTTCGTTTACAGAAGTGGGTCCAGGGAAAGTATTGGTTGGCCTTGTGAATAAAATTGATAAGGACGTCGAGACGATTTCGGCATAAGCTTTTAGCATCATAATAAAACAAATCCTCGTAAGCTGTTGTTTGCGAGGATTTTATTTTACATTTGATTGAACTTAGTCGAAGGTCATGAAAAAAATTGTACGCCTGTTCGTATTGTCGATTGTTGTAATCGGTGTGCAAAATGGAAACGCACAGGAATTTTGGCGTGATGCCGACATACACCCTGCAATGCCGAGCGCTGCAAATCCTTGCATCAACGCGGCCGAATACGCGAGCCTGGAAAAACAATGCGCCGAAAACGTCGAAAGGCTTGGTCTGGAAAAGAAATCCCCGCGCAGTGTTTTAACAACGTCGTTACTTTGGCCAATTCGCGCTGCGGCAAACCTCACCGATTGCGGATACCATTTCATCGGCGCTTATGTCGATCAGAATACGGCAGCAGGTAGTTTTTCAGATTTCAATTGCGAATCGAATACTTATGATGCACACCAAGGCACTGACATTGCGATCTGGCCTTATGGTTTTTATAAAATGGACAATAGCCAGGTTGAAGTAATCGCCGCTGCGGCGGGCACAATCGTCCAGAAAGCCGATGGGAATTTCGATCGGAATTGTTCACAGAATACGCTCACGGCAAACTCAATTATTATCGAGCATGCCGATGGGAGCTATGCTTTGTATTGGCATATGAAAAAAAATTCGGTGACTTTAAAAAGCGTTGGGCAAACCGTTACCGCGGGAGAATACCTGGGCGTTGTTGGAAGTTCTGGAAGCGCTTCGGGGCCGCATTTGCATTTTGAAATCTGGAGTGGCGCAACAAGCAGTACGTATAAAGATCCGTTTTCGGGAACTTGCAATACTTTAAATGCAAATTCATGGTGGTCTTCACAAAAACCACATACCGATCCGCAAGTCATCAAAGTTTCTGTCAACACTACTGATCTTGTTTTACCGGGATGCCCAAATACGGAAACGCCAAATGAAAGTGATTCTTTTACGATTCCGTTTCAAGGCTCCGGGCTCGCGCCTGGATATGCCAAATTCTATGTGTTTTCGCGAGATGACAATACGGGTTTGACCGGCGTGTGCAAAATATTGAATCCGAACGGGAGCACTTTTAATAGTTGGACCTATACAAGTACCGCTTATAACAAAGCTTATATCCGCGGTTACAGTAAATTGCTGCCGACAAATCCGGGAATTTACACGTTTGAGGTTACTTATAATAGCGTTAGATGCGCCAGGAATTTTACGATTGTGAATCCGCTGGCTTCGACGGATTTTGAAAATTTTAAAATGCTAGAGGTATCACCCAATCCTGTTTTGGATTCGTTTACGATTTCAGGAAAAGGTGTTCCCAATGGCATGTATGATTTGATTTTAAGTACTGCTTCTGGACAAATAATCAGCAACGAAAAAATGTACGTCACCAAAAATGACCTCTTAAAATCCTTTTCGATTGCAAAACTAGCTCGCGGCGTCTATTTGCTGACTATCGATAACGGCAAGACACGCACCGTAAAAAAAATAATAAAGCAATAAAAAACCTGAGGTTTCGCTCAGGTTTCTAATGTTATTTATCCGCTCTTATTTTCTGTTCCCATTTCCATGCGCTTGCGAGCGAATCTTCTAATGTGGATTTGGCTTTCCAGCCCAGAACCGAATTGGCTTTGTCGGTATTTGCATAAGCCTCGGTAATGTCGCCTTCACGCCGGCCGACGATCTTGTATGGCAATTTTTTACCGCTTACTTTTTCAAATGTTTGGATTACTTCAAGAACCGAGCTTCCTGTTCCGGTGCCGAGGTTGAAAATTTCAACTTTCTCGGGATTCTTCTTATTCAACAGGCGCTGCAATGCAACGACGTGTGCTTTGGCGAGATCGACCACGTGAATGTAATCGCGGACGCAGGTTCCGTCAGCGGTGGGATAATCATCGCCGTAAACCGACAGTTCTTTGCGGATCCCGATTCCGGTTTGTGTGATAAACGGCACGAGGTTTTGCGGAACGCCGAGCGGCAATTCGCCAATGGCTGCAGAAGGGTGTGCGCCCACCGGATTGAAATAGCGCAACAAAATGGCATTGATGTTCGTTACCTTTGCCGTTTCCGTGATGATTTCCTCGCCAATTTGCTTGGTATTTCCATATGGCGAAAGCGCAGGCTGAATTGGCGCGGCTTCGGTGATTGGCATCTTTTCGGCTTGCCCGTAAACCGTGCACGACGAGCTGAAAATAAAGTTCGCCCGGTTTTTTTGTTGCAATTCCTGCAAAAGATAAATCAATGAATTGAGGTTGTTTTCGTAATACAGCAACGGGTTTTCGACACTTTCATTTACGGCTTTCGACGCGGCAAAATGGATTACGCCTGCAATATCGGCGTGGCGTTTAAAAAAATCCTGTACGTCGGCTTTTTCGCGCAGGTCGATTTTCTCGAAGATTGGTGTTTTCTGCGTAATCGAGGTGATTCCGTCGAGTACATTTTCATTCGCGTTTGAAAGATTGTCGATGATGACCACATCGAAACCTTCAGTCTGCAATTCGACCACGGTATGCGATCCGATAAAGCCGAGCCCTCCTGTGACTAATATTTTCATGCGTAGATTATAAGGTGTTATTATGATGGTGCCTAACCCCGATTGCTTCGCCAGTTCGCTTTGCTCGTGTAAGCCGGTATCCTCGCAATGCAATGGAGAGATAAAGGCTAAAGCGGGAAAATGCTTCAGATTATTTCAAAAATTCCAAAATTGAATCGGTGATGAATTTGATTTGTTCGTCGTCGAGTTCGGTGTGCATTGGCAATGAAATCACTTCTTTGACCAATTGGTTCGTTATGGGAAAATCTTCTTCTTTGTATCTTGAGTCGAGATATGCTTTCTGCGAATGCAACGGAATCGGGTAATAAATCGCGCACGGAATGCCTTTGTCGAGCAGGTGTTGCATGAGTCTGTCGCGGTCAGCATCAACGATTCGCAGCGTATATTGGTGAAAAACGTGGCTGTCTTTATCGCCTGAAATGAACGGCGTCACGATATTTTTATGGTTTGCCAGAGCAGAAGAATATTTATTTGCTGCGTTCTGGCGTGCCGAATTGTAAGTGTCGAGATGCGGTAGTTTTGCGTTGAGCACAGCCGCCTGGATGCTGTCGAGTCGTGAGTTTACGCCCACAACATCGTGGTGGTAACGCACGTACATGCCGTGGTTTACGATGCCGCGAAGTGTGTGCGCCAAAGAATCGTCGTTCGTGAAAATTGCCCCTCCATCGCCATAGCATCCTAAGTTCTTGGATGGAAAGAATGATGTTGAAGCGACATGCCCGATGACGCCGACTTTCTTTTTCGAGCCGTCAGGATATTTGTAATTGGCGCCGATGGCCTGCGCGTTGTCTTCGATAACATACAGATGGTGCGCTTCGGCGAGTTTCATGATTTCGTCCATGTTGGCTGCCTGGCCGAAAAGGTGTACCGGAACAATTGCTTTTGTTTTTGGTGTGATTGCTTTTTTGATCGCGTCGATTGAGATGTTGAATGTGTCGATTTCGACATCGACAAGAACCGGTGTCAACTGCAATAGCGCAATGACTTCGACGGTTGCGGCAAATGTAAAATCGGCTGTAATGACTTCGTCTCCGGGTTGCAGGCCAAGTCCCATCATTGCAATCTGGAGTGCATCGGTTCCGTTGGCACATGGAATTACATGTTTCACGTCAAGATAAGTTTCGAGTGATTTCTGGAACTCATGCACTTGGGGCCCGTTGATGTAGGTATTGGTATCTAAAACTTCCTGGATTGAAGTGTTTACGGTGTCTTTTATTTGTTCGTATTGCCCTTTGAGGTCAACCATCTGGATTTTTTTCATTTTCATTATAAGTTAAAAACACGCAAAACTACTAATTAAATGACTGACGGCAATAAAAATTCTGTAAAGTGGTGTATTTTAGCGACACAATTTAACACCTATGTTTTTCCTGTATAACCTTGTTGTGGTTTTCGTCGGTTTTGCCTTGAAGATAGTCGCTGTTTTCAGTCCGAAAATGAAACTTTTTGTCGATGGAAGGCGTTCGGTTTTTAGCACTTTGGCTGCGAAGATAAACTCAAACGACAAAACAATCTGGTTTCACGCAGCATCATTGGGCGAATATGAACAAGGGCTACCAGTGATGGAAAAAATCAAATTGGAATATCCGAATCATAAAATTGTTTTGACATTTTTCTCGCCATCGGGATTTGAAGTGCGCAAAAACAATACGGTTGCCGATGTGACGGTTTATTTGCCTTTGGATACTGCTGCCAATGCAAAAGAATTTGTGGCTTTTGCACATCCTGACATGGTGTTTTTTATCAAATATGAATATTGGCCGAATTATTTGAATGAACTTCGGAAACAAAAAATAAAAACGTATTTAATTTCGGGAATTTTCAGAAAAGACCAATTGTTTTTCAAATGGTATGGCGGGTTTTACAGAAATGCGTTGGCGACTTTTGCGTATTTCTTCGTGCAGAATTCGGGTTCAAAAGAATTGTTGATGACGTTGGGCAAAACAAATGTCGCCGTTTCTGGCGATACCCGATTCGACCGGGTTGCTTCAATATTGGAAAAAGACAACCGCCTTGATTTTATTTCGGAATTCAAAAATGAACAGCTTACAGTTGTTGCCGGAAGCTCATGGCCAAAAGACGAAAGTTTGCTTGTGGATTATATCAACCAAACGACAAATGAAGTTAAATATATCATTGCGCCACATAATATTAAAGCGGATCAAATTCAGCATTTGCGAAATTCAATTACGAAGAAAACGGTTTTGTTTTCGGAAAAGGAAAATAAGAATCTTGCGGAATATGATGTATTTATAATCGATACGATTGGCATTCTTACGAAAATTTACAGCGAAGCCGATATTGCGTATGTTGGTGGTGGATTTGGAAATCCCGGCGTCCATAACATTTTAGAACCTGCGACTTTTGGGGTTCCGATAGTAATTGGCCCGAATTACTCACATTTCGCCGAAGCCACGGCGCTTGTGGGAATGGAAGGATGTATTTCGATTTCAAATCAGCAGGAATTGAACCAGGCGCTTGATAATTTGATTCGAAACGAAGACATCCGAAATGAAAAAGGCCATATATGCAGCACCTTTGTACAGATGAATAAAGGTGCGACCGAAGTAATATTGAAACAAATCCGGAATAACGGCGACCAATAGAACTTTGCACAACAATAAATAGAAACCCAAACAAACCCCATTATGAAATTTTTAAAATTATTCTTCCTATTATTTATACTACAGGTCCAAGCCCAACAGGGAGGTATGTGGATTCCTTCGCTATTGCAGGGAATGAATGAAAAAGAGATGAAAAACCTAGGCATGAAAATGTCGATTTCAGATATTTACGATGTCAATAAATCGAGTTTGAAAGACGCGGTTCCGCATTTTAATGGCGGCTGTACATCGGAAGTGATTTCGCCAAAAGGACTGTTGCTTACAAATCACCATTGCGGTTTTGATGCGATCCAGAATCATTCGACTGTTGACCACGATTATTTGACCAACGGATTTTGGGCATACAAAATGGAAGACGAACTCCCAAATGAAGACCTAGTTGTGACCTTTATTGTGCGGATTGAAGATGTGACCGCGAAAGTACTTGACGGAACATCGGCATTATCGGAGGCAGACAAGCAAAGGAAGATTCAGGACAACATCACTGCATTGAGCAATTCGCTGCCAAAGGAAAGCTGGCAGGAAAATAAAATTCGCACCTTTTATGAAGGAAACCAGTACATGCTTTTTGTTACTGAAACGTTTAAGGACGTACGTTTGGTAGGTGCACCGCCATCATCGATTGGGAAATTCGGATCGGATACGGACAATTGGGTTTGGCCAAGACATACGGGAGATTTTTCTCTGTTCCGCATTTATGCCGATAAAAACAACCGTCCTGCAGCGTATTCGAAAGACAATGTTCCGTATAAACCGAAGCACTTTTTACCAATTTCACTTGACGGCGTAAAGGATGACGATTTTACGCTTGTTTTTGGCTATCCCGGAAAAACGAATGAATACCTTCCTGCTGTGGCGATTGAACAGATCGTAAACGAATTGAATCCTGCAAAAATTGAAGTGCGTGACCGCGCGTTAAAAGTAGCAGACGGATTTATGCGGAAAGACAATGCGATTAAAATTCAATATGCCTCAAAATATGCCAGCATTGCCAATTATTGGAAAAAATGGATTGGCGAAACCCAAGGGCTGAAAAAATCAAATGCCGTCGCCATCAAAAAAAAGCAGGAGGCGGCTTTTATGGAAAAAGTAGCTAAAGCCGGAAAACAGGCTGAATACGGAAACCTACTTTCTGATTTTGATAAAAATTACAAGGAAATTGCACCCTATGCCCTGAGCCGCGATTATTTTATCGAAGTCGTTTTGAGAAATACAGAGTTATTGACTGTTGCTTATAAAATGTATCAATTAGAGCAAATACTGAACACGAAAGGCGAGCAGGCGTTTACTGACCGTAAAAATACGCTTGCTACAGGGCTTGGCGATTTTTACAAGGATTTCAACAAAAATGTTGATGAGAAAGTGTTCGAGCAATTAATTGATCTGTACGCAAATAAATCACCCAAACAATTCCTGCCTTCAAGGCTAATGAATGTTGATATTGCGAAATTGACGGCAGAAACGTACGGCTCTAAACTCGTGAGTTTTGAAGGCGCTAAAGAATTGCTCAATGGAGATACCAAAACCGTATTGGCAAATTTGAACAATGACAAGGCGTATCAATTGGTAAAAGAAATGGCGGAGAAATTCACGAAAGAGGTCGCCCCGAAATACGACGAAATCAATCTGCGTATCACTGCATTGCAACGCACGTACATGAAAGCGCAACTTGAATTAAATAAAAATTCGCGTATTTTTCCCGATGCCAACAGTACGTTGCGCGTAACGTATGGTAAAGTAAAAGGATATGAGCCCAAAGACGCTACTGTTTATAAATCCAAAACTTATCTTGACGGCGTGCTCGAGAAATACATTCCAGGTGACTATGAATTTGATGTTCCCTCAAAACTCATCGAGCTGTACAACAGGAAAGATTACGGACCTTATGGTGAAAACGGAAAAATGCCTGTGTGTTTTATAGGGACAAATCATACGACAGGTGGAAATTCGGGAAGCCCCGCAATAGATGCTCATGGAAATCTTATCGGATTGAATTTCGACCGTGTGTGGGAAGGAACAATGAGCGATCTATATTATGATCCCCAGATTTGCAGAAACGTGATGGTAGATATACGGTATGTGTTGTTTGTCATCGACAAATATGCAGGGGCAAAAAACCTTATTGATGAAATTAAGATTGTGCCCCCAAAAACCGCAAAGAAAAAATAAATTATTTTTCTTTGAAAATCGCTTTTTTGGCACAGTACTTGTAAAGCGTGGCGCGGCAAACGATTTATATTTTTTAAAAAAAAAATGAAAAAAATTTTTCCATATTAAAAAATTTATATCTTTGCCTCGAATTAATAATTAACCTTTTATAATTAAGTAAGATGAAAAAAGTATTTTTAAGTTTAGCACTTATCGCTGCATTAACTGTAGTATCTTGTAAAAAAGCTGAAGCTCCTGCTGAAGAGGCTCCAGTAACTGAAGAAGTAGCTCCTGCTGCTGAAGAAGCTCCTGTTGCTACTGACAGTACTGCTGCTGCTGCAACTGCTACTGACGCTGCTGCAACTGCTACTGATGCTGCTGCTACTGCTACTGACGCTGCTGCTACTGCAAAAGACGCTGCTGCTGCTGCAAAAAAATAATTAGAAATTTTTCTAAGATTTTTAAAGCCACGTTTAACGTGGCTTTTTTATTTCCTTTTATTTTGGATGAAACTGCTACTCGTTCCTATCTTCTAGTGTGGTTTCAGTTTCAGGAAATACAAAACCATTTTCTGAAAAATCAAGCATTTCAGCATTGGCCACATCGCGTATGATTTCGTCAATCCCTTTTTGCAGCCTCAGCTCGGTAGTATATTTTCTGCTGTTTGCCAACACAAGTCCCTCCTTTGACAATCTAAAATGATATTTACCGCCGGTGCTTCTTACTTTCGTAAATCCGAACGCACTTAAATCCCTCTTCATTTGCACGATCATCTCTTCGCACAATAATTTCGAATTACAGGAAATGCTTGTGAAGATCACCTTTCCTTTGCGCGAAGCAAAAACAAATTTATATTCCCCGTTAAATCGTTTGCTGACAACAAAAGTACCCATAGTTGAGATTAACATATTAAAACAAAAAAGCTCCAAACATAGTTTGAAGCTTTTTTGTACTCAGAGCGGGACTTGAACCCGCACGAACATTGCTGTTCACTGGATTTTAAGTCCAGCGTGTCTACCAATTTCACCATCCGAGCAAACACTGGAGCGAAAAACGGGGCTCGAACCCGCGACCTCGACCTTGGCAAGGTCGCGCTCTACCAACTGAGCTATTTTCGCAAATTATATTTAAAAGAACAGCAATATTATTCCGTATTGCGAGGGCAAATTTAATACTTTAATTCAATTTTACAAGCGTTTCGGATAAAAAAACTTCGGAAACATGGTAACCTGCTGACTATGCCTATTTTAAAATCAACCTATGGCTTTTTAATCAGCATTCTCTTGATTTCATTGAGCTTCATCATCGCTTCAATCGGCGTCAGCGTATTGATATCAAGACTTAAAATCTCGTCCTTAATTTCTTCGAGCAAAGGATCGTCTAGATTAAAAAAACTCATTTGCATTTCGGCCTTCTCAGCTTTTATTCCGTTTAGCGCTTCTGCCGAATGGTCTTTTTCAAGTTTCTTGAGTAACTTTTGCGCCTTTGCAATTACTGTTTGCGGCATCCCCGCCATTTTTGCTACATGGATTCCGAAACTATGCGCGCTACCGCCTTTTACAAGCTTCCTTATAAACAGCACCGTATCTTTTAATTCCTTTACCGATACATTGAAGTTTTGGATTCGCGGCAATATTTCGCTCATTTCATTGAGCTCATGGTAGTGCGTAGCAAATAAAGTTTTGGGCTGCGACGGATGTTCATGCAAATATTCGGCGATCGCCCATGCAATTGAAATTCCGTCATACGTACTTGTTCCTCTTCCGATTTCATCCAACAAAACAAGGCTACGATCAGAAATATTGTTCAGAATTAACGCCGTTTCATTCATTTCAACCATAAAAGTCGATTCGCCCATCGAAATATTATCGCTCGCGCCTACCCTGGTAAAAATTTTATCCACAATTCCCATCCGCACACTATCGGCAGGAACAAAACTTCCCATTTGCGCCAACAATACTATTAGTGCAGTCTGGCGCAAAATGGCCGACTTACCCGACATATTCGGGCCAGTTATCATAATCAATTGCTGGGTTTCCCTGTCGAGGAAAACGTCATTGGCAATGTAAGGCGTTCCAACGGGCAGTTGTTTTTCGATGACCGGATGACGTCCATTTTTGATATCGAGCTCAAAAGTGTCATCGAGTTCCGGACAGACATAATTGTTTTCGATCGCCAATTGCGCAAATGAAGTCAGGCAATCAAGCTGTGCAATAAGACTTGCATTTAATTGGACGGGTTTGATGTATGTTGCAATCCAGTTGACCAATTGTTCGAACAACTCCACCTCGAGTTTGTATATCTTTTCTTCTGCACCAAGAATTTTTGTTTCATATTCTTTGAGTTCTTCAGTGATGTATCGTTCGGCATTTACCAAAGTCTGCTTGCGGATCCATTCGGCTGGAACTTTGTCCTTATGGGTATTTCTTACCTCTATATAGTAGCCAAAAACATTATTGAACGAAATCTTCAATGAGGAAATGCCCGTTTTTTGGGATTCGCGTGTTTCAATGCCTTCGAGATATTCCTTGCCCGATGAAGAAATTGCGCGCAAATCATCCAATTCTTCGTTAACGCCTTTCGCGATTGCATTCCCTTTTGCTATGGCAACCGGCGCTTCCTGATTGAGTGTTGCCTTTATTTTATCGCGAAGCAAATCACAACTGTGCAGGCTGTCGCCAATCATTTTAACGGCTTCCTGCGGACTCTCGAGCGCCAACGTTTTAATTGGAATAATGGCATCGAGCGATTCCTTCAAATATACAACTTCACGCGGTGAAACCTTTCCGGTTGCAATTTTTGAAATCAACCGCTCCAAATCTGAAATTTGCTTGATTTGGTGTTGGATGCGTTGAAGCACTTCGCGGTTGTCCTTTAGATAAGCAACCACTTCATGGCGGCTCCTTATTTTTGCAATGTCTTTCAAAGGCAACGCAAGCCAGCGTTTTAAAAGCCTGCCTCCCATTGGCGACAACGTCCTGTCGATTACATCAAGTAAGGTGACGGCGTTTGGGTTGTAGCTATGATATAGTTCGAGATTTCGGATCGTAAACCGGTCCATCCAGACATACGCGTCCCCTGCAATACGCTGTATTGACGTGATATGCTGTAATTTATTATGTTGTGTTTCCGACAGATAATACAAAACCGCACCCGACGCAATAATTCCTTCAGGCAGCTCTTCGATCCCGAATCCTTTGAGCGAAATCGTCTGGAAATGGTTCGTCAAAGTATCGAAAGCGTAGTCTTCCTTGTATATCCAATCTTCGAGGTAAAAACTATGGTAATCATCGCCAAAAATTTCGCTGAATTCATTCTTGTGGGTTTTCGGAATCAATACTTCGCTCGGATTAAAATTCTGAAGCAATTTGTCGATGTATTCGTCGTTGCCTTGTGCCACAAGAAATTCACCGGTAGAAACGTCAAGGAAGGAAATTCCGATATTTTTTTTTCCGAAATAAACCGATGCGAGGAAATTATTCGATTTTGACAGCAGCACCTCATCGTTCATTGAAACACCTGGCGTCACGAGTTCTGTTACCCCACGCTTGACAATTGTTTTTGTCATTTTCGGATCCTCAAGCTGGTCACAAATGGCGACACGCAGTCCGGCTTTTACCAACTTAGGCAAATAGGTATTGAGGGAATGGTGCGGAAATCCGGCAAGTGCAGTTTCTGTCTCCGAACCTGCGCCGCGCTTGGTCAGCACAATTCCGAGAATCTTCGAAGCGCGGATCGCATCTTCTCCGAAAGTTTCATAAAAGTCGCCTACTCGAAATAGCAAACAGGCATCGGGATACTTCCGTTTGATTTCGTTGTACTGCTTCATCAACGGCGTTTCCTTCACTTCTTTGTCTTTGGCTGCCAAGGTATAGGGATTTAAAATGAAATTAAGAATGGCGAATTTAAAAATTTAAATCGAAAATTTGCCGCCCGAAAAATTAAATTAAATTTAAGAAAGATTTAGGATGTAGTAATATTTTTTTATATAGATTTGTCCTTTAATTTTAATTAAAATAACAATGAAAAAAATAATTTTATTAGCTGTGTTAACCGTTTTCGGTGTTGTTACTTCTAATGCCCAAGCAAAAAAAACGACAAAAGCTGCCCCTGCAAAAACAGCTGCTGCTACAAAATCAGAAACCCCAAAAGTTGAAGGCGCCGGAATGGTCTTCGAATCTGAAACAATCGATTACGGTACTATTCCTCACAATGCTGATGGAAAGCGTGAGTTTGTTTTCACTAACAATGGTAACAAACCTTTGATCATTACTAACGCGCAAGGATCTTGTGGTTGTACAGTTCCAACTTATCCAAAAGAGCCAATTGCTCCAGGTGCAAAAGCCGTTATTGGTGTAAAATATGCTACTGACCGCGTTGGTGCTTTCACAAAAACCGTAACATTGACTTCAAATGCTACAGGACAAGAGAGCAAAGTGCTTACTATCAAAGGAACCGTTTTAGCTGACGAAACTCCAAAAGGATAATAAACTACCAGAACACAAAAAAGCTTCCTATTTCGGGGAGCTTTTTTTTTACCTTAAATTCACCTATGCGAAAACTTGACAACAGCGAATTGCAGCGAAAATCAATCGCCGATTTTAAAGAAGCTGTCAAAACCCCAATTATCCTGATTCTTGACGACATTAGAAGTTTGCACAATATCGGTTCGGTTTTTCGTACCGCCGATGCTTTCCTGATCGAAAAAATTTATCTGTGTGGCATTACCGCTACGCCTCCAAATAAAGAAATCCATAAAACGGCGTTGGGCGCCACAGAAACGGTGTCGTGGGAATACCATGAAAATGTTTTGTCGGTGATCGAAAACCTCAAAAAAGAAAAAATAAAAGTTTATGCTGTCGAGCAAGTCGAAAACGCAATCTTCCTTCAGGATTTTGAGATCGATGAGAATGAAAAATACGCACTCGTTTTCGGAAATGAAGTCTTTGGTGTAAATCAGAATGCCATTAAACTTTGTGATGGAACGATTGAAATCCCGCAATTGGGAAGCAAACATTCGCTCAATATTTCGGTCAGCGCCGGGATTGTAGTTTGGGATTTATTTACAAAAATGAAATTTTAGTGCGCGAGTTTCTGTTGGATTTCTTCCAAAATGAAAACGTAATCTTCCTGGTTTTTTACAAAATCCTTTTCCGAAACGTCTATGATCAAGACATTCAGGTCAGTCTGCGATTTGATGTAGTCTAGATAGCCTCGGTTGATTTTGTCGAGATATTCTCCCGGGATTTCCTGCTCGTAACTCCTGCCACGGTTTCGGATATTTTCGAGCAAGCGTTCAGTATTCTGGTATAAGTAAACATACAGATCGGGCTTGGGCATTTCCCTGTAGATGATCTCAAACAATTTTCGATACAACCTGTATTCGTCATCGGTGAGCGTGACTTTGGCAAAAATCAACGATTTGAAAATATGGTAATCGGCAACGATAAAATCCTTGAATAAATCAAACTGCGCCAAATCATCTGAAATCTGCTGGTAACGGTCGGCCAAAAATGACATTTCGAGTGGAAAAGCATACCGCGGTTGATCCTCGTAAAACTTCGGCAGGAACGGGTTATCGGCAAAACGCTCCAACACGGTTTTTGCGTTAAAATCCTCTGCAATCTTCGTGGTCAATGTTGTTTTTCCCGCGCCGATATTTCCTTCAATCGCAATATAATTGAATTCCTCAAGCCTGATTTTTCCTAATGGCGCTTGCAGTGTCCCAATAATTTTACAATGCGCTTTATCTTCAGAGGCTTTCAACAACTCGGGAAGGTATTTCTGCAATATCGGATGCCGCCAGTCCAGATTAAGATCGCGCATCGGCACCATTACAAATTGGCGTTCCTGCATCGCGGGGTGTGGTACTTTCAAAGTTTCTGTTGCAATAATTTCCTCATCAAAAGCAATCACATCAATATCGATAATCCGCGGCTGGTATCCCTCAGCAGCCGATCGGGTCCGACCAAGCTTTTTTTCAATCGCAAGTACATCTTCAAGGATTCTGTGCGCATTTTTTTTTGTATGCAAAACCAACGCGCAATTGTAAAATTCATCGCTTTCAAAACCCCAGGCAGGCGTTTCATACAATCGGGAAACTTTTACGACAGTACCGGCATGAAGATGTATGGCGGCAATGGCGTTTTCAATGTTTTGCAAGCGATTGCCCTCGTTGATTCCTATCGATAAAATGACCTGGTGTTGCGAATTCATATTAACCACAAATTAACTAAAAGAATTTTAGAATAGAAGTATATTTGCGCGTGTGTTGATAAATAAATTTTAACACTATTTTTGTGTCGGAAATGCCTCGATGGCCTCTTTATAAAATAAACAAATATGAAGTTTTTAGGAAATGTACTGGCCACGATCACAGGGCTTTTTATCTTTTGTATGATATTCTTTTTCGGCATCATGCTGGTGGCTGCAATCTTTGGTGGTTCTGATGCTATAGAAGTGAAATCGGATTCGGTTATCGAACTTGATCTTTCTGAAGTGACCACTGATTACGCCGGAAAATTCAATTATAAAGATTTTGATTATTTTGAAGCGCGGCACGACGGACTTTCCGATGTCATCAATGCGATTGCAACTGCAAAAACCGATTCGAACATTAAAGGAATTTCAATACTCAACGATAATTCGAATCTCGGCGTCGCACAAATCCACGCGTTGCGCAAGGCGTTACAGGATTTTAAAAAATCAGGCAAATTCGTTTTGGCATATGGCAATTATTTTACGCAAAAAGAATATTACCTCAATTCGGTTGCCAACACCATTTATCTCAATCCTGTAGGTGAACTCGAGTTTAAGGGACTTTCTTCAGAAGTTATGTTCTTTAAGGATTTTCAGGAAAAATACGGTGTAAAAATGGAAATCATCCGACATGGAAAATACAAAAGCGCCGTTGAACCTTTCCTCGAAAATAAAATGAGCGATGCCAACAGGGAGCAGATTTCGGCATTACTCAATTCGGTTTGGAATAATGTCGCATCCGATATCGCCACAAGCCGGAATATTCCTGTCGCGCAACTCAATCAAATTGCCGACAACCTTTCTGCACGCACGCCCGAAATGGCAAAGGCTGCCCATCTTGTCGATAAAATCGCTTACGAAGATGAATACCATAACGATATCAGAAAGTTGCTCAAGGTTGACAATGAAAAGAAATACAATAAAATATCGATCATCGATTACGCGCAGCACAACGCGACTACTGCGAAAAACATTACCGCTGACGACAAAATTGCAATCGTATATGCACAAGGTGAAATCGGAAGTGGCGAAGGTGGCGTAAACGAAATTGGCGAAGGATCGATGCGTCGCGGCCTCGAGGAAGCACGCAACGACAAAAATATTAAAGCAATCGTATTGCGAATCGACTCACCGGGTGGAAACGCCCTTACCTCCGACCTGATCTGGCGCGAAATAGAAATCACAAAAAAGGTAAAACCGGTTATCGTTTCGATGGGCAATCTTGCCGCTTCGGGAGGATATTACATTGCGTGCAACGGAACGCGGATTTTCGCCGAAAACAATACGATTACCGGATCGATCGGTGTATTCGGAATGTTGCCGAATTTCAACGATTTAACGAGCAAAATGGGAATCCACACCGAGCAAGTCAGCACCCACCAGAATGCAGCCGACTACAGCCTTTTTAGACCGATGGATGAAAAGTACCGCAGTTTCGCACAGGAAGGCGTCGAAAGAATCTACAATACTTTTGTGACACGCGTTGCAACGGGACGTAAAATGACTTTTGCGCAGGTTGATGCCATCGCACAAGGCCGCGTTTGGTCGGGATCTGAAGCTGTGAAAATCGGTCTTGTCGATCAGATTGGCGGAATGGATGACGCGTTGAAATTTGCCGCAGATCTTGTAAAAATCAAAGCGTACAAAACCAAAAATTTCCCGACATACGAGAAAACATTTAAAGATCTCCTTTCGGGAATGGGCATACCATTTCTCCAATCGAAAGAAAGTCTTGTACGCGAGGAAATTGGCGAGGAGAATTACAAAGTGCTTGAGCAAATCAAAAAAGCACAAGCCAGAAAGGGAATTCAGGCGAGTATGCCTTTTGAAATCAACATCCATTAACAATCAATATTTACAACCAACCGTTAAATCCAAAATACGCTGTTATGGGCAAAATCCTAAAAATTGTCGGAATCGTTCTTCTATTGCTAATCGTTTCGTTATTCGCCATTCCGTATTTGTTTGAAAACCAAATCAAGGCAAAAATTGTCGAAGCCATCAATAAGAAAGTCGACGCAAAGGTTTCTTTTGCTGATGCCGATTTAAGTCTTTTCAAAAGTTTTCCTCAGGCGAATGTTACTGTCGATAAATTGCTCATCATCAACAAAGCGCCGTTTGAAGGCGATACTTTGATTTCGCTTGGTGAACTCAACCTCAAAATGTCGATCAAAGAATTGTTTAAAGGAAAGGAAGAGCCGATGGATATTGAGGCTATTTCTTCAAAAAACGGACTCATCAATATCATATTCAACAAGGATGGTATCGGGAATTTTGACATCGCGCTCAAGGACGATAAGAAAGATGATGGCAAAAGTGATCCGCTTTCGTTAAAAATCAAAGAGTACAAAGTTGAAAATATGCGTTTTAAATATTTCGACGAAAGCTCCAAAGTAAAAATGGTCATCGACAGCCTGAATCATTCTGGAACCGGGGATTTTGCCGCTTCGAAGCTCGACCTTACCACGACTTCAACGGCGAAAGTTTCTCTGTTTATGGACAAAACCAATTATATGAACAAGGTTTCCCTTGCGCTCGATGCAGTTTTGGGAATCGACCTCAACCAGAAAAAATATACATTCAAACAAAACAAGGCAATGATCAACCAATTGCCATTGGAATTCGATGGATTTATTCAAATTGTGGAAAATGGCCAGCAATACGACCTTACGTTTAAAACGCCTACATCGAGTTTCCAGAATTTCCTCGGACTCATTCCGTCAGCTTATGCGGGAAGTCTTAAAGATGTAAAAACGACAGGTGATTTTACTTTCGCAGGATTTGCCAAAGGATTGTATTCTGATAACAGCGTCCCGAAATTTAATATTGCGATTGCGTCGAATAATGCGTCCTTCCAATATCCGAACCTTCCAAAATCGGTACAAAATATCGTCATAGATACCAAAATTATCAATGAGACCGGCCTCATGAATGACACCTATGTCAACCTCGACAAATTGTCTTTCCGGATTGATCAGGACGTTTTCAATGCCAAAGCCAACATTCGCAACATGTCTGAAAATGCTTTGGTAGATGCACACCTCAACGGAAAAATCAATCTTGGCAATGTTTCGAAAGCTTATCCGGTAAAACTTAAAGTGCCACTCTCCGGACTTCTCGTTGCCGATGTCGATACCAAATTCGACATGAAATCGGTCGAAAACAACCAATATGAAAACATGCAGAATTCGGGAAATATGACGCTCACGGGTTTCCGATATGTCGATGACAGCAACAAAGCGATGAACATCAATAAAGCCGCGGTTCAGTTTACCAATACGCGCATCAATCTGCAGCAGCTTGACCTCACGACCGGAAAAACGGATATGAATGTGAATGGCGTGCTTGAAAATTTCCTCGGATTTATGTTTAAGAATCAAGAACTCAAAGGGAACTTCAATATGACATCGAACCAGTTTGCGGTTGCCGACTTCATGTCGCCAGAAAAACCAAAAGGGAACGAAAAACCTAAGGAAGCCGTCAAGATTCCGGCATTTCTGAATTGTTCGCTAAATGCAAAGGCGAATACGGTTTTGTATGACAACCTCGTGATGAAAAACGTGTCGGGGAAAATTATCATCAAAGACCAGACAGTAACACTCGAAAATGTAAAAACTTCGATTTTTGACGGACAAATTACAGCAACCGGAGATGTTTCAACAAAAGAGAAAACGCCGGTATTTCATATGAACCTGGGCATGAATTCTGTCGACATCCAAAAGACATTTACGCAATTGGATATGATGAAAAAAATTGCGCCGATTGCCGGTGTGATCAATGGGAAATTGAATACAACGATTCGCGTTTCGGGAAATCTCAATGATAAAGAAATGACGCCAAACCTCAACACTTTAACCGGCGACCTCATTGGCCAGATGGCTTCAACGACAATCAATCCGAGCAATTCTGAAATCCTCAATAAGCTTGACGACAACATCAAATTCATCGACCTCAAAAAACTAAATCTCAACGACCTTAAAGCGGCGCTGACGTTTAAAGACGGGAAAGTCAATGTCAAACCGTTCCAGTTAAAATATCAGGATATCAAGGTCAATGTTAGCGGGCAGCACGGATTCGACCAAAGCATGAATTACAATTTGAAATTTGATGTTCCTGCGAAATACCTGGGAACCGAAGCCAATAAACTTATTGCAAAACTAACACCTGCCGAAGCCAATAAACTCGAAAATATTCCAGTGAATGCGGTGCTTACGGGAAATTTCAAAAACCCGAAAGTAACAACAGATATGAAAAGCGCTGTGAGTAATCTCGCGAACCAGCTCGTGAAACAGCAGAAAGAAAAGATTGTCAAACAAGGAACATCGGCGCTCAATGATATACTGACAAACGCCACTAAAAAAGACACTTCCAAAACGAAAACGCCAGTCAAAGAAGATGTCAAGAAGAAAGCCGGAGAATTGCTAAACGGTTTGTTCAACAAGAAAAAATAAAATAAAAGCCCCGAAGTGATTCAGGGCTTTTTTTATATATCAATTTTAACGCCGTAACCTTCGTAAGCGCGCACGTTAAATACGGTTCCGTCCTGAAAAATTAAATACTGACCCTTGACGCCAATCAATTTTCCGCTGAAGTGTGGCGTATTTTCGAGGCTTAGGCTTGAAACCTTTTTAGGATATTCGAGGACGGGATATTCAAGCTCATAAACGTCGTTAATGTGCGGGATGAAATAGTCACGGACTTCTGTTGGCAAAAGATCATGCAATTTCGATTTGTGTTCGATCAAATCAAAAACGACAATTTCATTGGTCAGCATTTTTCGCCAATTGGTTTTATCTGAAAAATGGGCTTTGAGCGCAACTTCTGTTATTCCGGCAAGATACCGATTTGGGACTTCGACAACAGCGATCGCTTTTTCAGCACCTTGATCGATCCATCGCGTGGGCATTTGTGTTTTTCTCGTGACGCCAACTTTCACTTCGCTCGACAATGCGAGATAAACGATATGTGGTTGCAACTGCACTTGCGACTCGTAGTCAAGATCGCGATCGGCGAGGCCAAGATGCGCGGTGCTTAATTCGGGTTTCATGATCCAGTCGCCAACTGCCGGGCTTGCATAAAAGCAGTCGTAACAAAATCCCTGGCGGTATATTTTTTTCTTTTTGCTGCAATTTAAACATTGGTAACCATCAAAGTGAATTTCCATTTCTCTGTTGAGCATTTGGTTCAGGTTGAGGAACCCGGTTTCAAACACAAGATAGTATTGAATGGGTTTGCCGTATTCGGTTTGCATTTTCGTGAGTATGCCCTGATAAGTCATGTAATGGTAGGTTTTCTGGAATTTTTTATTATTTTTGGTGAAGTTGTAAAGTTATGGATTTGCAATTGATTTTTTAATCCGAAAAAGTAAATCTGATGCCACTGCCAATTATCAATTCGATTGCTTCGTGGGTTTTGAAACAGCGCATCCATCAAATGGAACTGTTCCTCAAATACCCGAATGAAGTACAGGAAGAATTGCTGATGAACCTTATACGTTCGTCGGAAAACACCGTTATTGGCAGGAAATACGATTTCCTTTCGACCAAATCTTACCAAACCTTTACCGAAAGGGTTCCGATTTCAACTTACGAGGAACTCGAACCACTGATTGAGCAGACACGCCGCGGCGAACAAAATATCTTTTGGAACACACCCGTAAAATGGTTTGCCAAATCGAGCGGCACCACCAACGCCAAAAGCAAATTCATTCCGGTCAGCAATGAAGCGCTCGAAAATTGCCATTACAAAGGCAGTAAAGATTTGCTTTGTCTTTATTTAAACAATAATGAAGATTCGGAACTTTTTATTGGAAAAAGCTTGCGGCTTGGCGGCAGTTCGCGGATTTATGAAAATAACAATACCTATTTTGGGGACCTCTCTGCGATCCTGATTGAGAACATGCCAATCTGGGCCGAATTCAGCAGTACGCCAAGCAATAAGGTTTCGCTGATGAGCGAGTGGGAAGCCAAAATTCCGGCAATTATCAACGAATCGAGAAATGAAAATGTCACGAGTTTTGCGGGCGTTCCGTCATGGATGCTTGTGTTGCTCAACAAAGTACTCGAAGAAACCGGAAATGAAAACCTGTTCGAAATCTGGCCAAATATTGAAGTCTATTTTCATGGCGGCGTGAGTTTCGATCCTTATCGCGAGCAATATAAAAAGCTGTTACCCAAAAATGATTTCAAGTACTACGAAATCTATAATGCGTCTGAAGGATTTTTCGCGATCCAGGATCTCAATGATTCGAATGATTTGCTGCTCATGCTCGATTACGGAATCTTTTACGAATTTATTCCGATGGATGTTTTTGGAACAACCGACCAAAGAGCCATTCGCCTTTCGGAAGTTGAACTCCATAAAAATTATGCTGTCGTTATAACAACCAATGCAGGATTGTGGCGCTATCTTGTTGGCGACACCGTTCGGTTTACTTCATTGAATCCTTATCGAATCCGTGTCACTGGACGCACCAAGCATCATATCAATGTTTTTGGCGAAGAGCTCATGGTTGAAAATACAGATCAGGCAATTGCAAAAGCGTGTGCCGAAACGCAAAGCGAAATTGTTGATTATACCGTCGCCCCGATATTTATGGATGGCAAGGAGAAAGGCGCCCACGAATGGATTATCGAGTTCAAAAAAAATCCGAAAGACCATCACGTTTTCGGGCGAATTCTGGATGAATCATTACAATCGCTCAATTCAGATTACGAGGCAAAGCGATACAACAATATGACTTTAAATCCGTTAGTGTTGAATGTTGCGCGTCCGAACTTATTTTACGACTGGCTAAAAGAACAGGATAAGCTCGGCGGCCAGCATAAAATTCCGCGGCTTTCAAACCAACGGAATTATCTCGAACAGCTTATGAACATGCAGGTAAACGCGTAATGACAATGAAAAAAGTACTGCTGATAGTAATGGCTTGTTTTATATTATCGTGCGGACCGCATCGAATGCGTTGTGGACCGCGTGGCATTTGCGAGCAATCCAAAATCGAAAAAAAGCCGAGCAAAACTTCCTAAATTTTCTGTAACATTTGATGATGGAGATAGTCATATGGCAATCATCAATCAATCAATCATCAAATGAAATCATCACTACTGGCCGCAGTTTGCTTTTTTGCAAACCTTACCCTCTTTGCCCAACAAACCACAAAACTTGAAATCAACCAACCTGTCGAAAATATCGCTTGCGAAAACGATGTGCTGCAAAGAACGATACAGCTTGAACGCGTAGAAAACGACAAAACATTTACAACCAACTCTTTTACAGCGACCGGATGTACATTTACCGCATCGCAAAATCTGATACCAGGAAAGTATCGTGTCATAGTTTCAGCGATGGGATATGACGAAGAGAAAATTTATTTTGATGTGACAGAAATCCACCAGGATAAAATGACCTTATCGGGAAATCCGTTAACTGCAAAAGTCAATTCGCTTCAGGAAGTTTCGGTGTACGGAAACAAAAAACAATACCTCAAAATCGAATCCGATAAAACCACGGTAGATGTCAAAAACAATGCGATGCTCAATAGCGGCAGCAGCTTCGACGCCGTAAAAAAACTTCCCGGAGTCATAACATCACCAACGGGAAGCCTGACGTTGAATGGAAAAGGCGTTGCAATTTATATTGACGGTGCCCCAAGCACTTTAAGCGGAACCGATTTACAAAATTATTTGTCGTCACTGCCCGCGAACGCAATTGAAAAGGTCGAATTGATTTACAATCCCGGCGCGGCGTTCGATGCCAATTCGAGCGGATCGGTGATCAATATTGTCACGAGCTCGAAACGCATGAAAGGCATAAACGCAAGTTTTAATGTCAATTACAATTTCAACAAATACCAGAAACCGAGTCCGCAGATTCTCATGAACGGAAAAGAAAAACACTTAAGCTGGCAAACGATGATTGGTTATAATTATATCGATCGCGAGGAAAGGACGCGGAATCAGCAATTGTTTACTTCATTCCCATCGTATGAAGCGCTCGATCAAAAGCGTTTGACAGTGACGACAAATCGAAATTTTTATTTCCGCTCCGGACTCAACTACAAGCTTTCCGAGAAATCAAATTTGCTGCTCAATTACAACCTTAATCTTGGGAACGACCGCGAAGTTTTTACTGCAACAACTATTGGGACCGGGATTGAGGCGGGCGGAATCAACTACTACAATGAAGGAATCAACAAGATTAAAAATGACAATCATGAAATCAGCTTGCAATACAAAACCAAGCTCGATACCGTTGGAAGGACGCTTGATGTTACTGCTTTTTCAAATTTCTTCAGTCGCAATCCGATAAGTCATTCGAATGCCGGGGCGAGTTCAAACGATTCGAATGTTGATTTGGGACTGACAAACTATTACGTTAAATATGATTTCGCAATTCCGTTTGAAAAAATGAATTTCTCTATCAACACAGGAGGAAAATTCAATTACATCGGCGTGACTGACGACGGCATGTATAAATACAACGGGACGCCGGCTGTGACAAATCCAGTTATCAATTTCGACTACAAAGAAAAGAACCTTGCTTTATATGTTGAAGCGCGCAAAAAAGTCAAAAAGTTCAATTTTACGGCTGGGCTGCGTTATGAAAATTTCCACATAGAACGCAATGCAAGTACGATTGCAGATGGAATAAAATACACAAACAACAACCTTTTCCCAAACGCAAGTGCCTCATTTGAAGCGACGGAGAACGTCAATATCAACGCTTCTTATTCGAGAAAAATTGCCCAGCCAAATTATAATGTCCTCGATCCGAACAGTTCTCCGCCAGACCGATACAATAAATTTGAAGGAAACCCATTTCTGGATCCTACGTTTTTTGACAATTATGAATTTAAGATTTCTGCGTTTCAGTTTATCCAGATCGGAACAAATTATACGGTATCGAAAGACAACAACCTTTTCCTTATTGGCGCCGCACCGGGTACATTGGTGAGTACACAGACATTTCAACAATTCGATAAGTTTAAAACCCTCAGTGCATTTGCGTCGTTTCCAATTCCGATCGACTATTTTACCCAAGGCAAAGAGGAATTCCAAAAAAGGATGAACAATATGGATCGGATGAATTACATTTTTGTAAATATCAATTACATCAAATCGCTTACCGAAGGGTATAATTTTTCTTTTAAAGCGCAGCCGGTTTGGAATTATTCGGCGCAAGCGCAATTTATTTTACCATGGGAAATCAAAAATAGCATGAGTTATTTCATCCTGCCAAGTGGTACTTGGGAAATCTACAAGATAACCAAGCCAATCCAGCAATTTGACATTTCCTTCAACAGGGATTTTAGGCACCAAACGCTTAAAATCGGATTGCACGTTTTTGATGTTTTCAACCAGAATGAAATCAATGCTTTGATATCGTCAACGAATTTACAGACGCAGTTTCATCGAAAAGAAGATTCACGCACTTTCAGGATTTCGCTGACGTATAATTTCGGAAACCTCAAGCTTGAAAAAGAAAATACGGACATCGACACCGAAAAAATAAACAAGGGCGGTGGAATGCTCAAGTAGTTTTGTAAAATAAAAAAATCCCGTCATTGCTGGCGGGATTTTTCTTTTTGAATATTTATTTACGACGCAATTTCGAGTCGTTTGAGCAGATTTTTGCTTAATGTATCCTTTGCATAATCACGATCAATTCGCAATATTTTCTCATCCGAACTTGGAAGATCGTACATCGCGTCGGTCAAAATCGCTTCGCACAACGAACGCAGCCCTCTCGCCCCGAGTTTGTATTCCAACGCCTTATCAACAATAAAATCGAGTGCTTCTTCGGTAATGCTGAATTCAACGTTGTCCATTGCAAAAAGCTTTTCGTATTGCTTGATCAGTGCATTTTTTGGTTCGGTCAAAATAGCACGAAGCGTTTCGCGGTCAAGCGGATCCATGTGCGTTAAGACCGGCAAACGTCCGATGATCTCCGGAATAAGTCCGAAATCTTTAATATCTTTTGGAATGATATACTGCAAAAGATTGTCTTTGTCGATATTGTCAACATTTCGTGACGTGCTGTAACCAACGGCTTGGCGGTTGAGACGTTTCGAAATGATTCGCTCAATCCCGTCAAAAGCACCACCGGCAATAAACAAAATATCTTTGGTATTGACTTCAACAAATTTCTGGTCGGGATGTTTCCTTCCTCCTTTTGGCGGAACGTTTACCACGGTGCCTTCAAGCAATTTGAGCAAAGCCTGCTGTACACCTTCTCCCGAGACATCGCGTGTAATGGAAGGATTATCGCTTTTGCGTGCAATTTTATCGATCTCGTCAATGAAAACAATTCCACGTTCTGCTTTCGTCACATCATAATCTGCGGCCTGCAAAAGGCGCGTTAAAATGCTTTCGACATCTTCACCTACATAACCTGCTTCGGTCAAAACCGTTGCATCGACAATCGCGAGCGGCACATCAAGCATCCTTGCGATTGTTTTAGCGACAAGCGTTTTTCCGGTACCCGTCTGGCCAACCATGATGATGTTACTTTTTTCAATTTCAACATCGTCATTGAGCTGTTGCTGCATGAGTCGTTTGTAGTGGTTGTAAACAGCCACTGCCATTACTTTTTTGGTTTGTTCCTGGCCGATAACGTACTGGTCGAGAAAGGTGCGGATTTCGATTGGTTTTTTCAAAATCAAATCAGCCACCAGTTTCGCGTTTCCGTTGGTTTTGAGCTCTTCAAGAACAATTCCGTGAGCCTGTTCAATGCATTTATCACAGATGTGCGCATTGATTCCGGCAATTAATAGATTGGTTTCTGGTTTTTTTCTGCCACAGAAAGAACAATCTAACACTTCTTTTGCCATTGTTTTATTTTTAAGTTTAGTATCCTAAACTGTTATTAGCTTCTTCTTAGGACTTCGTCGATCATACCATATTCTTTGGCTTCATCGGCAATCATCCAGTAATCGCGTTCGCTGTCTTTGTGAACCCTTTCGTAAGATTGACCTGAATGTTTTGCTATAATCTGGTACAATTCTTCTTTAAGTTTCAGCATTTCGCGAAGGTTGATTTCCATATCTGTTGCAACGCCTTGTGCACCTCCCGAAGGCTGGTGAATCATTACCCTTGAATGCGGCAGCGCCGAACGTTTCCCGGCAGCACCTGCACACAATAAAACCGCTCCCATAGATGCGGCCATTCCGGTGCAGATTGTCGCCACATCAGGTTTGATGTATTGCATCGTATCGTATATTCCAAGGCCTGCATAAACGCTTCCGCCAGGGGAATTTAGGTAGATTTGTATGTCTTTTGACGCATCGGCGCTTTCAAGGAACAGCAATTGTGCCTGTACGATGTTAGCGATCTGGTCGTCAATACCGGTTCCGAGGAAGATAATGCGGTCCATCATCAATCGTGAAAAGACGTCGAGCTGCGAAATGTTCAGCTGGCGCTCTTCGATGATATATGGGGTCATATTGGTTGGTGTCATTGCGCTTACGATCTTGTCGTAATACATTGAATTTACACCATGATGTTTTGTAGCAAATTTTTTAAATTCTTTACCGTAGTTCATAGTTGATTTTTCGTTATAGCATTTTTTTAGACAAATTGAGCGTCAAATGTAGTTTTTGACGCTCAAATATAGTAATTTATTTTGGATTTATTCGCCGTAAGACGCCGCAATAAATTCCTGATACGTAACTTCTTTCGTTTTGGCGTTTGCTTTCTCTTTGAACAGCTGCAGCATTTTTTCGCTTGCAACCTGCTCCGAAAGTCTTCTTACTTCATCCTGGTTCGATAAAACGCGTGCCACAATGCCCTCGACTTCTTCATCGGTTGCGTCAAATCTCCCGAACTGCGCCATTTGCTGGCGGATCGCATTCGTCGTAAAGCCTTTCAAATCCTCAAAAGTAATCTGGATGTTGCTTTGTGCTAACGCTTTCCCTTCGATTAGTTGAAAACGCAATCCTTTTTCTGAACGCGCGTATTCGGCTTCTGCTTCTGAAGGCGATAATTTCTTTTCGCCCACGGTTTGCAGCCATTTTTTAAGAAACTCTGACGGCAAATCAAATTTTGTATTTTCGATGAGGAAGTCCGTCACGTCAGCCATCAGCTTTTGGTCGGCCTGCTGCGCAAACTGCCGCTCGGCATCTTCTTTAATTTTTGCTTTGAGTTCATCAAGAGTGGCGATTGTTCCTTCGCCAAAAAGTTTATCGAACAATTCCTGGTTTAATTCTGCTAGCTCCGTCCCGTTGATCGATTCGATGGTAAAATCAACATCAACTGCGAGTCCGTGAACGTCATCATGGCTCACTTTCATTACGTCCATCAACTGGTGGTCGTCTTCGAAAAGGCCTTTTGTGTTGACTGTGACCACATCTCCAACTTTCTTTCCGATGAATTTATCGGCAGTTTTTTTGTCTTTAAATGTTGAAAGCGAAATGGTTGTATTGGCGTTAATTCCTTTTTCCTCGTTTACGAAAGTACCGGTCAAATCAGAATTTTCGCTTACCGTATCCTGCGGAATCGGTGTTCCGAACTGCTTGCGGATGCGCTGAACCTGCTCGTCGATTAATTTATCGTCGGCTTTGACGATGTATTTTACAATGTCGTTTTTCGCGTCCATGTCAAGGTCGAATTCAGGCGAAAGCCCAATTTCAAATTCGAATACCAGCTCATCATTGTCCCAAGAGAAATCTTCGTTGATTTTTGGAAGCGGCGAACCCAATAGCGGCAATCTTTCAGACTGTAAAAAACGCGTCAAAGCAAGATCGACAACTTTGTTGACTTCTTCAATCTTGATTGCTTTGCCATATTGTTTTTCGACAAGGTCTTTCGGGACTTGTCCTTTTCTGAATCCTTTTACGGTGGCCAGTGGCATTTTTTCGTTTATCCTTTTTTGCACCTGACCTTTGTAATCCATCGGGACAACGGTCATTACAATTGTTTCATTTACCGCGTCTTTCGCTACTCTTTTGATATCCATTGTTGTTTTTTTACATACTAAAATTGGGTTGCAAAATTAGGACATTTTTGCAACCCAACCAACTTTTTAAGATTTTGTAAATTATTTCTTTTCGCCTCCGGTTAGTGAGTACATGACCGACTGCAAAAAGGACAAAATGATGCTGAAAAATACAGCTGTCCAAAACCCATCTACAGCAAAACCACCGACAATTTCTGTGCACAGCAAAATGATCAATGCGTTGATGACCAGCAGGAAAAGACCGAACGTGATTACAGTCACCGGAAGTGTAAACAATACAAGGATTGGTTTGATAAAAAGATTAAGCAACCCAAGCACAATTGCTACGATGACAGAGGTTGTAAAACTTGCCACGTCAACACCCGGCATAAAGTGCGCGATAACCATGACAAGAAAGGCAGTAACCAGGATTCTAATGATAAGATTCATGAGAGATGATTTTAAATTCGAAATAAAAGTAAGAAATTTTCGAATAGCTTACGACTTGAGAAAGTTTACAGTTTTGGCGAAAAATTCGGTTGGATTTTCGGCATGGAGCCAATGTCCGGCATTTGAAATGGTATCAATGAGCGCATTTGGAAAATGGTTTTTGATATCCGGGAAATCTACGTCTTGAATGTAATTGGATTTTGATCCGCGCAGGAACAACGTTGGTTTTTCAAAAAACGAATCTTTCGGCAACGCCTTTCCGATCGTATCAATTTCTTTATTGAAAACGGGAAGGTTAAACCGAAATGCCAATTGTTCAGGCGTTTGCCAGTACAGGTTTTTCATCAGGAATTGGCGCGTTCCGAAATCAGGAACATATTGCTGCATGATGGCGTCAATATCGGCGCGTGAAGGTTTTTTAGTGAAATCTACAGCATTGAGTGCGGCCAGAATATCCTGATGGTGTGGTTCGTAATAACGTGGGGCAATGTCAGCGACAATCAGTTTATCGAGCATTTCAGGATGCGCCATCGCGAAAAACATAGCGACCTTACCTCCCATCGAATGACCGATCAGGTCAAAGGTTGAAATCGCATTTGCCTGGCAATATTCGTAAACATCCTGAACCATGGCCTCATAAGTAAAGATCTCGGAATGGAAGCTGCGGCCGTGGTTGCGCAAATCGAGCGAATGAACTTGAAAACCTTCGGCGGCATATTTTGTCGCGAGCGTTTTCCAATTGTCGGACATGCCGAGAAAACCGTGCAGGATGAGAAGTGGTTTGCCTTGTCCTTCTATTTTTGAATATAACATTGCTATGAATTGAAATATTAGTATTGGGCTGATTCGAACCCGGTTTGCGTGAGGGATTGCAGTGAAAATCCTTTTTCAGTTCCGAAATTTCTGCGGCCTAGCTAAACAGGCAAAACTGAAAAAGATTGTAACGCAAAGCCCGACCCTTGCGGTCACGCCCGAATCCTACTTTAATTTACGGAGATACATATTGACGACATTTTCGAGTCCGAGGTAAATCGCTTCGGAAATGAGCGCATGGCCAATCGAGACTTCAAGAAGGCCGGGAATATTTTGTTTGAAAAACGCAATATTGTCGAGGCTTAAATCGTGCCCGGCGTTGATCCCGAGTCCGAGTTCATTTGCTATTTTCGCCGACGCCACATACGCATCGATTCCGTTTTTATTCCCGAGTCCGTATTGGTGCGCGAATGCTTCCGTATATAATTCAATGCGATCGGTTCCCGTGGCTTTTGCGCCTTCGATCATTGCCGCGACGGGATCGACAAATATCGATGTCCGGATGTTATGGCGTTTGAATTCATCAATAACCTCCTTTAGAAACGATTGGTGCTTTACCGTGTCCCAACCCGCGTTCGATGTAATTGCGTCAACAGCATCGGGAACGAGCGTGACTTGTGTAGGTTTGACTTCGAGCACGAGGTCGATGAACGATTGCTCTGGATTTCCTTCGATATTGTACTCTGTATAAACGATCGCTTTGAGGTCGCGCGCGTCCTGATAACGGATGTGTCTTTCGTCGGGACGTGGATGGATCGTGATGCCTTGTGCGCCGAAGTTTTGGATATCGGCGGCCACTTTGAGCAAATCGGGCACGTTGCCACCACGCGCATTACGAAGCGTTGCGATTTTGTTGATATTTACGCTTAACTTTGTCATTGTAAAAGATTTGGTAAAGTTGAAAATTGGTTGTACAAAAATACGAAGTTAAAACCGCCGCATTTGCATTATTTTGATTATTTTGCATGCGTTATTTCATTAGGGCTATGACTGAAATTAAGGATTATATCAACGCTGAATTTGAACCCGTTAGTGGCCGCGACACGATTGCCGAAGTGCAGGATTTTTTCGATGAGCTGGCTTTTTCGCACTTTCCTGTATTGGAAGAAGGCGTATATTTAGGGAGTATCGCTGCCGATGACGTTGAAACTTTTGACACAGACAAAACCGTCAATGATTACCGTTATGCGCTTGAGGGATTTTTTGTGCGCACGACCGATATGTGGCTTGATGTGCTTGAAACCTTTGCCAAAAACCACACGAATATTGTGCCCGTGCTTGATGAAGGGAATCAATATACAGGCTATTACGAACTCGAGGATATCATGAAATTTTTCCACGAGACACCGTTCCTCAAAGAACCAGGCGGCATTATCGTCGTGGAGCGCAATGTGATTGATTATTCGATGAGCCAGATTACGCAGATTGTCGAGAGCAACAACGGGAAGCTTTTGGGATTGTTTATTTCGGAAGCCGACACCGAAAAAGTGCAGATTACGATCAAGATCAGCCTTGGTGCGATGAACGACATTATTCAGACTTTCCGCCGTTACAATTACGAGATTATTTCGGGGCATGAGGAAGACAATTACATCAACACACTCAAAGAACGCTCAGATTATCTCGACAAATACCTCAACATTTAATGAAAGTTGCGATCTACGGACAATATTACCAGAACAGCACAGAGCCGATTATCAAGGACATCTTTGTTTTCTTCAATTTAAATGACGTTGAAATCGTAATTGAAGCCCAGTTCCTGGCGATGTTACACGAGAAAAAAATCGTTTCCAAATCGTACCAGACCTTTAGTTCGTATTTTGAGCTCGACAGCAGTTTCGATATGCTCATCAGCATCGGCGGTGATGGCACCATTTTGCGTGCAGCCACGTGGGTACGCGATTCGGGAATTCCGATTCTTGGCGTCAATGCGGGCAGGCTCGGATTTTTGGCTTCGGTACAAAAAGAAAATATTGACGACTTCCTGCAATTGGTCATGCAGAAAAAATACACGATTTCGCAACGCACTTTATTGTCATTGACCTGCATTCCCGAAATTGCCGCGATTAATGAGATCAATTTTGCGATGAATGAGATTTCGGTGAGCCGCAAGGATACGACTTCGATGATAACTATTGACACGTATCTGAATGATGAATTCTTGAATTCTTATTGGGCAGATGGACTCATCATTTGCACACCAACGGGATCTACAGGATATTCGATGAGCTGCGGCGGCCCAATCGTAACGCCCGATGCACAAAGTCTTGTTATTACGCCCATTGCGCCGCACAATCTCAACGCGCGTCCGCTGGTAATTCCTGACAACACCGAAATTCGGCTCAAGATTTCAGGACGCGAAGAAAATTATCTCGTTTCGCTCGACTCGAGGATTGCATCTGTTAAAAACGAGTCGACCCTCATTATCAAAAAAACGCCGTTTCGCATCAATATGATTGAAATTGAGGGCGAAACATTTCTCAAAACACTCCGCAACAAATTGCTCTGGGGAGAAGACAAAAGAAATTAGGACATTTGGGAAGGCTTTTATACTACGATGCCGTTTATTTCCGTTTCCTGTCTGTTCTTTAAAAAGAACCATCGATTTACTAACGCAATAAATTCATATAAATACCAATTTGATGTCTGATTGGTAGGCAGAATTGTTATATTTGCACGCTATTTTCAAAACAATGAATAGATTTTTTTTAATAACCTTTTTAATTTTTTGCGCCACATCATTGCAGGGACAGATTCACGAAATCGGTGTTTTTTTAGGTGGCAGCAATTATATAGGTGATATTGGAAAAATGGATTATATTGCACCAAACAAGCCGGCTTTTGGGATATTGTACAAATGGAACAGGAGTCCGAGGCATTCGTGGCGAATTTCAGCAACGCAGACAACAATTGAAGGTGACGACAGAAATTCGACAGAGCCCAGAAGGAAGTTGAGGGGTTATCATTTCAAAAATGATTTGTTGGAAGTTTCGGCCGGACTCGAGTTTAATTTTTTCGATTTCAACCTGCATGATATGGAGCCGAAATTCACTCCTTATATCTATTCGGGTTTGAGCTATATACATTACAACGGGTTGTTTTTTGTGGGCGATGTTCCCAAGTATGACAGCAAACATGACGGCGTTGCGATTCCGATGATAATTGGATTGAAAGGCAAATTGACCGACAAGCTCATTCTGGGATTCGAAGCGGGCGCAAGATGGTCATTTAAGGACGACCTTGATGGCAGCGGCCCGACAAATAAAAATCTGACGCAATTGAAATTTGGAAATACAAATAGTACTGACTGGTATGTTTTCACTGGCTTTACGCTAACTTATACTTTCGGAAACAAACCCTGCTATTGTGCAGATTAAGATATGAGCCTGATCGATACCATTAACAAAGACAATCTTCCAAAACACCTTGCCATCATTATGGATGGGAATGGGCGTTGGGCCAAACAAAAAGGATTGATGCGTGCGTTTGGTCATGAAAACGGAACCAAATCGGTGCGAATTGCTGTTGAGACCTGCGCCAAACTCGGCATTGAAAACCTTACATTGTATGCATTTTCTACAGAGAACTGGAACCGCCCGAAACTGGAGGTTGACACATTGATGAAATTGCTGATCAAGTCGTTGAAAAATGAATTCCGCACCTTAACCGAAAACAATATCAGACTCAACTCGATTGGGAATCTGGACATGCTTCCGAAGTCGGCAAAAAAACAGCTCGACGAAGTTATTTTCAACACAAAAAACAATACCAGAATGACGTTGACCCTCGCGTTAAGCTACGGTTCACGGGAGGAAATTATACATGCAGTAAGAAACATCTGTAATAAAGTTAAAAATAATATAATTTCAATTGACGGTATTGACGAATCAATTATTAATCAGCATCTTTACACGCAAAATTTACCAGACGTAGATTTATTAATAAGAACCAGCGGTGAGCATAGGATCAGCAATTTTTTGTTATGGCAGATAGCCTATGCGGAATTGTATTTTACGGATGTTTTATGGCCAGACTTTAAAGAGGAAGATTTGTATGAGGCTATTATTAGTTATCAAAAAAGAGAGCGCAGATTTGGAAAAACAAGTGAACAAATTAAATAAATTCTTAGTGTTACAAAAGAGCATAAAACTAGTCCTTACCGTATTATTTTTTGGAAGTTTCTCACAATTAAAAGCCCAGGATCGGGTTCCGTTTGACCAAGGCACAAAATACATTCTGGCCGATGTAAACGTCACCGGAAAAATCAGCTACAACGCACAAACCGTCACCACTTTTGCAGGTCTCGAAAAAGGCCAGGACATCACAATTCCGGGAGAGGAAATTAGCAATGCCATTAAAAAACTAGGGAAACTCGGGCTTTTCAGCGAAATAGATTTTTATATCAACCGCATTGAAGGCGACAGCATTTACCTCGAACTCAATATCAACGAATTGCCCAAATTAAGCGAGGTGAAATTCGTTGGTGTCAAAAAGGGAAAAGTTGAGGGGCTTATTAAGGATAACGGACTCACTAAAGGCAAAATTGTAAACGAAAACCTGATTACCACTACCAAAAATTACATTGAGAATAAATATAAAAAAGACGGTTTCTACAATACCAAAGTAACGATAACCACTAAGGCAGACACTACTACAGTTGCTAACGAGGTCAAGATGCTCGTAGTAATTGACAAGGGCCATAAGATTAAAGTTAAGGATATTGATTTTTCGGGGAACGAAAAGTTCTCAGACACCAAGCTTCGTGCTGCAATGAAGAACACGAAACGCAAGAATTTTGTGCGTTTCTGGAAAGGCTCAAAATACATCAAAGAAAAATATAAGGAAGATTTAACCAGCGTCATCGACAAATACAAAGAAAAAGGATACCGTGATGCGCGCATTGTTTCGGATACCGTAGCTTTCGATAAAAACAAAAAAGATTTGTCGATTAAAGTGAATGTTGAGGAAGGTCACAAATATTACTTCGGCGACATTAAGTTTATCGGAAATACCATTTATAGCGACCAAAGCCTGACGCGAATGCTTGGCATCAAAAGAGGCGATGTTTACAATGGTGTTTTGCTTGAAAAACGAATCGCTGACAAATCGCGCCCTGACGGAGAAGATATCACCAACCTTTACCAAAACAACGGCTATCTTTTTTCAAATATCAACGCGGTAGAAGTTAAGACTGCCAACGATACGATAGATTTCGAAATTCGTGTGGTGGAAGGGCCTTTGGCTTACTTTAATAAAATCAGCGTGGTTGGAAATGACAAAACCAATGACAAAGTTATTTACCGCGAATTAAGAACAAAACCGGGACAGAAATACAGCAAAGAAGAATTGGTGCGTACCATCAGGGAAATCGGCCAATTGGGATTCTTTGATCCTGAAGCTATCAAGCCAGAATTTAAAAATGTCGATCCTGCAGCAGGAACAGTCGATATCGAATACCAATTGGTTGAAAAAGGATCGAGCCAGATCGAACTTCAGGGTGGTTATGGCGGCGGTGGATTTATCGGAACACTCGGATTGTCATTCAACAATTTCTCTGTCCGCAATTTATTCAACAAAGAAGCTTACAGGCCATTACCGATGGGCGACGGACAAAAAGTGTCGTTGCGTTTGCAGGGAAGTACCTATTTCCAAACTTATAGTGTTTCGTTTTCGGAACCTTGGTTTGGCGGTAGAAAACCGGTACAATTTAGCACTTCGTTTGCCTACAGCAAGCAATATGCGCAAAACAGGTATGGTGGCGGCGCTGATAAGGACCAAAGCTTAAATATCATATCGGTTTCGGCAGGTATTGCAAAAAGATTGTCGGTTCCCGATGATTACTTTGTGTTGTCGCAATCGGCGAGTTTCCTGTATTATGACCTTAATAATTTTAACAGCGGTCTATTTAGTACGTTCAAAGATGGTTCGTCTAGAAACCTTTCCTACACGATCGGTTTGAGCAGAAACAATAAAGGCGTCAACCCGATCTTCCCGACATACGGTTCGGAATTCAGTTTGACCGGTAAGTTTACAATCCCGTATTCGCTTTTCGATAATACCGACTATGCAAATCTTGGAAAACTGCCCGAGTATAAGCTACGAAACAATACCGGTGGTGTGGTTCGCGGTGCAAATGGTGCGGATATCCAGCCAGGAGAGTTGATAAGCCCTGCCGGAAATAAAGTTGACAAACCCGAGGATGCGGCTACCGACGAAGGGAAAGTCGATCAAAAAGAATTTAAATGGCTCGAATACTATAAAATAAAGTTTAAAGCTGATTGGTTCACCAAAATCTATGGTAAATTGGTTTTGCGGTCTTTAGGTGAATTTGGTTATTTGGGACAATATGACACAAGCAGGAAACAGGTTCCGTTTGAAAGATTTTATGTGGGCGGAAGCGGTTTGGCAAACTGGTCGCAGGATGGCCGTGAGACAATCCAGCTCAGGGGTTATCCAGACAATTCGCTATCTTCAGATGATGGCGGAACAATCTATAATAAATTTTCATTAGAGCTCAGATATCCGATCACGTTAAAGTCGGCAGCGTCAATTTACGTACTTGGTTTTGTTGAAGGAGGCGCTTCCTATGACAATTTTAAAACCTATAATCCGTTTGAGTTAAAACGATCTGCTGGTGTCGGTTTGCGCATATTCATGCCGGCCTTTGGGTTGCTCGGAATTGATTTCGGATATGGATTCGATCCACTGACGGGCCAAACTAAAGCCAATGGTATGGAAACTCACTTTATAATTGGTCAGCAATTTTAAAAATACCTATATTTGGCAATGTATTTAGTAATGAAATTTTGAATTTATGAAAAAACATTTTTTATTTCTGCTTCTTATTGCTGCTGTTTCTTCGGCAGTTCATGGCCAATCACGTGGTGTGAGAATTGGATATATTGATATGGAATACATCCTGCAAAATGTTCCGGACTACATGGAAGCCAAAAACCAATTGGAACAAAAAGCCCAAAAATGGAAACAGGAAGTTGAAGTAAAACAAAATGAAATAGCCCGACTAAAAGAATCGCTCAAAGCGGAAAGGGTTCTTCTGACCAAGGAATTAATTGAGGAACGCGAAGAAGAGATTACATTTCAGGAAACCGCCCTTTTAGACTACCAACAAAAAAGATTCGGACCAACCGGAGATCTTATGGTGCAGAAAGCTGTTTTGGCGCAACCCGTACAAGACCAGGTTTTTACCGCAGTTCAAGATATTGCCGACGCAAAGAAATATGATTTCGTTTTTAACAAAACTTCCGATTTAACGATGCTTTTTGCAGCTAAGCGCTACGATATAAGCGATCAGGTAATACGCGTGATCACGAGGTCTTCGAAAAGAAACCAACTGACCAAAAAACAATTGAAAGAGGAAGAGGCAAAAGAAGCAAAAGAAGATATGATCGACGAGAGCCCGACGCTTTCAGACCGCCAGAAAAAACTTGACGAACGAAAAGCAGCACGCGAAAAACTTGTTGCCGACCGCAAATTGGCGGCCGAGGAAAAGAAAAAAGCGGCTGAAGAAAAAAGAAATGCAAAGAAAAACGGAACAACGGCTCCTCCTGCGACCGATGAAGCCGGAAAAACAACGGATAACGGCACCAAAAATTCGGTAAATCCGGAAACTCCTGCCGACAGCACAAATGTCAGTCCGAAAGAAAAAGCAGCAAACGCACGTGCGCAAACGCTTGCCGATCGCAAAAAAGCGCTCGAAGACAAAAAGAAGAAAGCGCTCGAAGACCGCGAAGCTGCAAAAAAGGCTAAAGAAGAAAAAGCCAAAAACAATAAAAAAGATTAAATACAATAATTAATTAATTTAAAATGATGATGAAACAAATCAAGACTTTAGCAATAGTTGCCCTTATATTTATTAGCGGCAACCAAGCTATGAATGCCCAGGCTAAAACCGCACATGTTGATGTAAGTGATATTATGGCTAAAATGCCTGCAATGATCGAGGCACAAAAACAATTGGAGAAATTAAGTGGTACTTATGATGCCGAATATAAAACGATGGTTGATGAATATCAGAATAAATTAAAAAAATACGAGCAGGAAGCTACCACGGTGACCGATGCTGTAAATGAAACAAGGTCTAAAGAAGTTCAGGACATGCAAAAAAGAATTGTCGATTACAGAGACAATGCACAGAAGGAACTTCAATCAAAAGAATCGGATATCGTTAAGCCAATCATGGAAAAGGTAAAAGCCTCAATCCAGAAAGTCGGAAAAGCAAAAGGATATCAGTATGTATTAAATTCAGAAGGCCTGTTGCTTGCCGATGGCCCGAATATTACGGTTGACGTTAAAAAAGATTTAGGATTTTAATTAAATCCAAACCATAAAAAACTGCTCCTTCTCAATTTTGAATGGGCAGTTTTTTTTTACATTTGATTTATGACAAATAACAATCCTATTGGTCTTTTTGATTCGGGCGTCGGAGGTAGTTCGATCTGGTCGGCGATTCACGAATTGCTTCCAAATGAGGATACCATTTACCTTGCCGACAGCAAAAATGCACCTTATGGTCAAAAGTCGAAAGAAGAAATAATCGCACTGAGTATCAAGAATACCGAATTTCTTTTAAATAGTAATGCGAAAATTATTGTCGTTGCCTGTAACACTGCGACTACCAATGCCATTAAAGAACTAAGGGCAAAATATGACGTCCCTTTCATTGGTATTGAACCGGCCATAAAACCTGCAGCACTCAATTCAAAAACCCAGACCATCGGGATCCTCGCAACAAAAGGTACGTTGAGCAGCGAACTTTTTAATAAGGCGGTAGAAATATACCATGACACAAAAATTGTAGAACAAGTTGGCCACGGACTCGTAGAGCTCATTGAAGGCGGCAAAATAAACTCGCCAGAAATGACGCAATTGCTCCAAACCTATCTCGAGCCAATGATCGTCGCCAATATTGATTATCTCGTATTAGGATGCAGTCATTATCCCTACCTGATTCCGCAGATAAAAAAAATCCTGCCCTCACATGTCAAAATAATCGATTCGGGTGAAGCTGTCGCAAGGCAGACACAGAAAATACTCAGCGAGAAAATTGGGCTGCATGAACCGCAAGGTCAAAGCCGTAACGCTTTTTACAGCAATACCGACCCAAAAGTGCTTTCGGAAATTTTGGGGAACAAATACCGAATTGAGCAAAAGGATTTTTAAGCTATTCTTTGAACCACCCCGAATACATCACATAGTTGTTCGATATTCGTTCAATCTCTCCCGCAAAATCCGAAACGCTGATGTCTTTTACTTTCCTGGCCGGAACGCCCGCATAAATGGTCCCTGATTCGATAATAGTATTTTGGGTAACTACTGCACCGGCGGCTACGATTGAATTACTTTCAACAACACAGTTATCCATCACTATTGCGCCCATCCCAATGAGCACATTGTCATGGATGGTACAACCGTGAACAATGGCATTATGCCCAATAGAAACATTATTTCCGATAATAGTAGCGTGTTTCTGATAGGTGCAATGGATTACGGCGCCGTCCTGTATGTTCACCTTATTGCCAATTCTGATACTGTTTACGTCACCCCGTACCACAGCATTAAACCAAACACTGCAGGATTGCCCAAAAGCGACATCGCCAATTATGGTTGCATTTTCAGCTACATAGCAATCTTCTGGAATTGATGGCGTTTTGCCGTTTACGGTTTTTATCAACATAGTGAAAAAAAATTGTCCCGAACAAATCGGGACATGGTATTAATTAATCGCGGGACAGTTACAGTGGTATCTTTCTTTCTTGCAGAAAAGATTCATTCCCAAAGTAATCTGGTGGTAACCGCCATTATCGAATTTAATGGCACCTGTGACATGACTATAAGTATATGAAAGCATATAGTCTCTGAAGTTAATCCCTACAATTGGTGTAATGTATTGCAGTTTCTGGGTTTTCACCGAATTATTTTCAACAAATTCAGCGCCGTCAAGGCTTCTTCTATAGGAAATTCCGCCCCATATCTGACCGAAGTCCAAAGGCTTATATACTTTCAAGTTGACATCAAACGACTTTTCTTTGGTTTGGTTAACCAATTGAAACATAAACGAAGGCTCCCATAATAAACCGCCATCGTCATTTCCAAAAGTATAGCCTGCGTTAAGGATTATTTTCCGGATGTTGTCATTTTCAAATTCAGTGTAGATTTCCCTTCGCGTTTCTATCGCGTTTTTTAAGGTAAGATGCGCATAAAAATCAAGAAAATTATACGACATGCCGACATCGACATTAAAATAAGAATCGCGTTGAACGATGGTTCCATCGATAATCGGATCAAAATCACCAGATCTCAAGAAATCAGTTTCATCAAGCGAACTCTGCACCAGTCCAACGCTCAAACCAAAAGACAATTGATTCAAATCAACATTATCTCTCGAAAACATAATATGATGTGCATAGGTTAATTTCAGCCCTTTTTGCGAGTGATATCCATTTTTGTCATTGTATAAAATGATTCCCGCACCCGATTGCTCTGTGATACTTCCATTAAAACTTGCCGTTTGCATTGCAGGCGCATCGGTCTGTCCAAACCATTGCTGACGAGCTGTAACTCTGAGTTTGGCACAATTTGCGGCACCGGCCATCGAAGGGTGTAACAAATAATAATTATCCGACAAGTAGTCTGAGTAAACTGCCACGCCTTCCTGGGAAAATGAAAATTGCGCCACAAATAACACAACTAACAGCAATAATTTCTTGAAATTCATATTTATCTTTTTAATGCGAAATGGGACTTATATTCTTTATCTATACTATTTTCACTATAGTGAACTACAAACCAATAGTCTGATGAAGGAACGCTATGTTGGTTGTACGTACCGTCCCAACCTGCGCCGGATGGACTGATTTCCTTCAGTAATTTTCCGAGACGGTCAAAGATATAAATTTTTGCATTAGCTTGGGTACTCAGCGCAAAAATATTCCATGTGTCGTTATAGCCATCTCCATTGGGTGTAAAATAATGCGGATAGTCCATAATCATTACTTCTTTACTGAAATCGCCGCATTCGCTTTTGATGTAAACGGTATGGTTGCCTGAAGCGACATCCGTGAAAACATTATTGGTTTGCAATGCCCCGTTGTCAAGTTGATAATAGTAATTTCCGGCAGGAAAAACATTGACGGTAATGGTTTGCAGTTCCGAAAAATATTCTGAGGCTATTACGTTAATTTGATTTGGGGTAGGCGAAAGTGAAACTGTTGCTTTTACGATATCCGATTTGCATCCTGTGGAAGAATTGGTCGCACGAACACCGTAATTTCCAGCCATATAACTCGTATAAGTCGCTTGCGTGGCACCCATAATAGGCGTGTACGCACTGTTGATGATTTCGAACCATTCAAAAGTATAGCTGGAATTATTTAAACCTGTATCGAGAACAAACGGATTCAATACCGTATTCGTTTGACTGTCAACACAAATATTTCCATTTTGTAACGTAGGTTGGGGAATCTGATTCACAGTAACATTTACCGAACCCGGCAAACTTGAACATCCTGCAACCAATGTTATCGTAACATTATAAGTACCTGACATTTCAGGAGTAGCATTCGCCAAAATAGGATTTTGAAGTGATGACGTAAAACCATTCGGGCCGGTCCATTCGTAAGCTGCGCCAGGCACAGTTGCGACATTCAAATAAATTGATTCTCCAATACAGGAAGTATTTCCGGTAGGTGAAGGAGTTCCAGGCGGCAAGACTGTCGGATTGATTACGAGTCTTGTTGCAGTTGATACGCAGCCTGTGACAACATCCTTTACGACAGCCATATATGTTGAATTCAAAGCTACACTCGCAAAAGCATTACTGCTTTGAAATGTGATTCCGTTATCGATACTGTAGGATAGACCGGCACCGATCGGACTTGTGATGCTGATGCTCCCCGTCGGGCTGGTACATGTCGGCTGCGCGAGTGTTGCCGTTGGCGCCGGAGGATTAGCGGGCATCGCGTTCACGCTTGCAGACGCCGTAGCCGAAACACATCCCGTGATGATGTCCCTGACCGTGAAATTATACGAAGCCCCCGGAGGGAGCCCTGCAAAAACGCCGCTTGGTTGATATGTAGTCCCGCCGTCGTTGCTGTACTCAAAGTTCGCCCCCGCAGGTGAGGAAATCGTTATCGTACCCGTCGGTGTGTTGCAATTGACTGACTGGGTAAGTGTGGCGGCAGGTGCCGGCGGTCCTGCAGGCATAGGGGTCACGGTAACCGAAGCCGGCGGCGAAACGCACCCCGAGGTGGTATTGCGTACCGTGATGCTATAAGCCGTGCCCGGCGTCAAACCCGAAAATAAAGGGCTTGGCTGGTAAGTCAATCCACCGTCGATGCTGTATTCCAGATTGACGCCAAGGGGCGCATTTATTCCGATGGCTCCCGTCGGAGCGGCGCATGTCGGAGCAACGGTTACTGACGCCGTCGGTGCTGACGGAATTGTCGGGGCCAGGTTGACCGCCACTGTCGTCGCATTAGAGATACATCCCGTGGCAGTATCCTGTACTACCACCGTATAAGATATGCCTGCCGCAAGCCCGCTGAAAGAGGCTCCGCTCTGGTAGGTGATTCCATTGTCAATACTGTATTGAAGTCCCGCACCCAATGGGGACGAAATCGTAAAGCTGCCCGTATTGACCGCGCATGTTGGCTGTGTTAACACAACCACAGGTGTTGCAGGACTGGCAGGCAACGCATTTATGACAAACATCCCGGGCGCAGAGACACATCCTGTTGAAATGTCGCGCACAATAATGCCATACGACCTATTTACAGAAAGTCCGGTAAATGAGAGTCCGCTTTGAAAGGTAACACCGTCTATGCTATATTCTAAAGACGCTCCTGTAGGTGCTGTGATGGTTATGTTCCCTGTTGGACTGGTACATGTCGGCTGCACGAGGGTTGCCGTTGGCGCCGGAGGATTGGCGGGCATCGCGTTCACGCTTGCCGTCGCCGCAGCCGAGACACATCCCGTGATGATGTCCCTGACCGTGAAATTATACGAAACGCCCGGAGGGAGCCCTGCAAAAACGCCGCTTGGTTGATATGTAGTCCCGCCGTCGTTACTGTACTCAAAGTTCGCCCCCGCAGGTGAGGAAATCGTTATCGTACCCGTCGGTGTGTTGCAATTGGCCGACTGGGTAAGCGTTGGTGTGGGAGTTGAAGGACCGCCCAGAGCAGGATTCATTGTTCCTGTAATTACAGGGGATGTACATTGAGAACCGATACTTCTTACAATTATATTATAAACACTTCCTGACGGCACTGATGCAAACACTGGACTAGATTGCCAGGTGGTGCCATTGTCAACACTGTATTCAAGTCCGACACCTAAAGGCGCAGTAATTGTAATTGTGCCAGTGCTTACAGCGCATGTTGGTTGAACAATAACGGCTACCGGAGTCGGTGGAGAAAACCCAATAGTAACATTGGCGGGTGTCGCAGAAAATGCCGGACAACTTCCCGACGCCGCCAGATCGTAATTCACGGTATAATTGCCTGGCAAGCTCAATGAAGGATTAATAGCGCCGGTTAACGGATCGATATTTAGTCCGCCAGTATTTTCAGAATATACTCCGCCTGGCGTGACCGTCGTTGTGATGCTTTGCGGTGTGTTGATATCCGAACAATACGATAATTGGGGATAGGAAATCGTACCTGAGGGTGCCAATGAGGCGCTTAGAGTAAAAGATCGCACAACGACACATCCTGTCAGGACGCCCTCGACACGAACCCAAATCGTACGCGAAGAACCGGAAACGGTATAACTAGCCAGATCAGCGTCAGGAATTAAACCCGTTGATGAGCCATCGGCCGCATCGGTGCTAGTACTGTCATAATAACTTACAATGTATCCCGTCGGATCGGATGTAGTTGATAAGATCAAACTGGTTTGGTCTATATTAAATACATACGGCGGCGGAAGTGAAGTACAATTATTCAATGCCAGCGGCGGGGTAATCGGAATTTCTGGCAGGTAACCAATTTCAATGTCGTCTTTTGCAATCTGGCATCCATAATCGGTAAAAACCGTAAGACCATAAACACCACTTTCGGTAACAGTTAAAGCAGTTCCTGTTTCCCCTGCGATCACCACACCATCCTTCGTCCATTCAAAAACATTGGTTCCGGGAATGAGGTTGGAATCTATCGTCACCACTTGCCCGTAACATACATTCAAATTTTCAGACAGATTTAAATTGTCCAACAGCTCGAGTGGCTTAATTCTGAAATTCTTTAAAAACACGGCCGAGTCGTATTGATTGTCACTCACGTTTCCGATGGCAAGCTTAATGTGATATGTCCCGCCACAAATTAAACTCGATTTAGCCGTCAACAGCGTCGTAAAACCATCATATATTACGGTCGGTATTGCCACCGAAGTATTTGGATTGGCGCCAATAGTGGTGTTATTGTAATAGTAACTTGAATTTGGTCCCCCTCCCGAATTATTGAAACCGTTGTTTACGTTATTGATCGTAATGGGAGTCGTGCTGTTTGGAACCAACGCAATATTTTTAGCATTCCCCGAATATGGACCACTAATTCCCGGTCCACGCAAAAAGAACCCAAAAACATCATTAAATGTGGAGTTCACGAACTCAGGATATTCTTCCGACGCAAAAACATAATCAAAATTAAGTTCGAGGCCAGTGGCCACAAAGTCGAATTCAATGACACTAACGTTTCCAATTGAACCCGTCGCCAGTAAGCTTAAATCCGCATCACCAATCAACGCGTTCGTTGGCGTACTCGTCGTATTGGGCGCATTGTTTGGCCCGGGTGCCGCCGTAGCCTTTCCTGTCGACATAACGACTCCTGAGTCAATCCCAAGATTGCTTCCGTTAAAATTTGTGGTAAAATGCCCCGCTTGTTCGCGCACCGCATTACCCGGAGCGCCATTAAAAGTAATATTTGTCGGAACAACACCTTGCCCAATAAGTACGTTTTGAACAAGCTGTGCAGGGGTTTCAATATTGCTCACAGAAATTTGCGCCTGCACCACAAAACTGTAAAACAGCATAATGCCAAAAGTAATTTTTTTCATAAGCCCCCCAAACGTTAAAAAATCTTTAATTCTCAAATATAAGTAATTACGAAAAATAACTTCGTTAAATTTGCCGAAAATATTCGCATTATGTCTAAAATCACCATAAAAGAAACACAGAATCCGGCCATCTTAAAGTTCGAATTTCCCGATTTCATCACCCAAAACGAAAGCTACGAATTCAAGAACATCGACGAGGCCAAAAATTCGCCGATCGCACAACAATTGTTTTATTTGCCTTTTGTAAAAACTGTCTATATTTCAGGGAATTTCATCGCCATCGAACGTTATAACATTGTAGAATGGGACGATGTAAAAGATGCCGTTGCCGAACAGCTCGAAAGTTTTGTCAAACAAGGCGGCGTAATCATCGCACCCGATGAAAACAAATCGAAAAAACAGCCCGTAACCGTTTATGGCGAAACCACGCCAAACCCTTCAACACTCAAATTTGTTGTCAATAAAATGGTAACAAAAACGGCAATCGAATTCAAAAACATTGACGAAACCAAACCGTCTCCACTCGCCAAGGAACTATTTAATTTCCCTTACGTCAAAGAAGTTTTTATCGATGAGAATTACATTTCCGTAAGCAAATACGACGCCTACGATTGGAATGATATCACACATGAACTGCGCTCTTTCATAAAACTTTACATCGAAAATGGCGGGACCGTGCTCGACGAAGAATTCCTCGAGACGCCTAAAATCGAAAAACAAAAAATCGAAAATTTCGACAGCCTCGATACCACCTCGCAAAAAATCATCAACATCCTCGAAGAATACGTCAAACCTGCCGTCGCTGCCGATGGCGGAAACATTCTCTTCGATTCGTATGATGCCGAGGAAAAGCGCGTAAAAGTGGTGCTTCAGGGCGCCTGCAACGGTTGCCCCTCCTCGACTTTTACGTTAAAAAGCGGTATCGAAAACATGCTCAAAGACATGCTCCACGACAATGATATTAAAGTCGAAGCGCTCAATGCCTAGCACAAAATCATAAAAAATTGTATCTTTAAGCGTTTCAAATCCGAGACGCTTTTTTTATTTTTAGAAGCTATTCCGGCTATCCGTTTCAATCTTTTTATTGCCTGAACCATCGCGAAAAAATCAAATTACACCGATGGCAATAAAAAGGATTTTCACTGCTATCCGGGCTAAACCTACGAGCCATGAATGAACTTTCAACAGAAACAAGTCCGTACCTGCTGCAACACGCTAACAATCCCGTACACTGGAAACCCTGGAACGACAAATCGCTTTCCGCAGCAAAATCCGAAAACAAACTCATCATCATCAGTATCGGCTATTCCGCCTGCCATTGGTGCCACGTCATGGAGCACGAAAGCTTCGAGGATGAAGCGGTTGCCAAAACGATGAACGATCATTATATCAGCATCAAAATCGACCGCGAAGAGCGTCCCGACATCGATGCCGTTTACATGAAAGCCGTACAGATGATGACCGGGCATGGCGGCTGGCCCATGAACGTTGTAGCACTCCCCGACGGACGGCCTGTTTGGGGCGGAACATATTTTCGAAAAAACGAGTGGATCAGTGCGCTCGAACATTTGCAAAACCTTTTCAAAACCGACCCGAAACACATGACCGATTATGCCGATCAGCTCCAGGCAGGCATCGAAAATATAAGCCTTATCGTCACTAAAAAATCAACCGAAGAACTCCCGCAAAACCTGATGCAGCCTTTGATCGCCAAGTGGAAAAGAAGTTTTGATGATGAATACGGCGGAATGGCACGCGCGCCCAAATTCATGATGCCCAACAATCTTGAATTCCTCATGCGATACGGCTATGAAAACAATGACAATGAGCTCCTTGATTTTGTCGACCTGACCTTGACACGAATGGCGTGGGGCGGACTTTTTGATACGGTCGGCGGCGGCTTCTCGCGCTATTCAGTAGATATGAAATGGCATGTGCCGCATTTCGAAAAAATGCTTTACGATAATGGTCAATTGGTTTCGCTTTATGCAAACGCTTTTAAACGCACGCAAAACCCGTTATACAAAGAAGTCGTCGAGAAGACATTAAAATTTGTAACTGCTGAATGGCTGACTGCTGACGGTTCTTTTTACAGCGCACTCGATGCCGACAGCCTCGACGAAACCGGGCATCTTGAAGAAGGCGCCTTTTATATTTGGAAAAAAAATGAACTGCGCGAATTGCTTGCCGAGGATTTTGAACTTTTCAGCGCTGTCTTCAATATTAATGCATTCGGACATTGGGAAAAGGACCATTATGTATTAATTCAGAACCAACCGCTTGAAAAAATTGCAGATGACAACAATATCGATATTACAGCACTGCAATCCAAAAAGAAATCCTGGGAAGAATTGTTGTTTCAGCAACGGCAAAAACGCAGCAAACCACGCCTTGATGACAAATGCCTTACGTCATGGAACGCGATAATGCTCAAAGGGTTTGTCGATGCTTACAAAGCGTTGCAAAATAAAGATTATTTGAAAATCGCGCTTCAAAATGCCGCCTTTCTTATCAAAAGCCAATGGTCTCCCGAAGGCCATTTGTGGCACAGTTATAAAAACGGAAAAAGTACAATCAACGGATTTCTAGAAGATTACGCGCATGTAATCGCTGGGTTTATATCGCTTTACGAAGTGACGTTCGACGAACAATGGCTACAGCATTCCAAGCAATTAACCGATTATACGCTCGAGCACTTTTATGACGCAACCAATGGCTTTTTCGGCTTTACTTCCAACGCCGATACTGCTCTGATTGTGCGCCATTTCGAAACCGAAGACAATGTCATTCCGGCTTCAAACTCAATCATGGCCAATAATCTTTTCAAGCTTGGAATTTATTTCAACAATGCGCACTATGAAAAAATATGTGCAAACATGATTCAGCACATCGTTCCTGAAATCGATTATCCATCGGCATTTTCGAACTGGCTCAATGCGTTTTTAAATTTTTCGGAAAACCATAAGGAACTTGCTATTTGCGGAGCCGATGCATTGGCTTACAACGAAAAAATTACAGCGCAATATCTCCCTAATGTGGTTGTAGCCGGAACCCAAAATGTGTCTGCATTGCCTTTTCTGGAATACCGCTACGACGAAACCAAAACGCTGTTTTACATCTGCTACGGCAAAACCTGTGACGCGCCGCAAACCGATTTTGGAAAAACCACAAGCGAATTAAAAAGTAACGTTAAAAGCGCCCGTAAAGACGAAAATAAATTTTAAAAAAATCCTATTTTTGCATGCGACAACGCCTTCCTTTCGGAGGGCTTTTTAATACCAAATGAAAATAGCCACAGAAATCGGTTTTATCGAGCAATACACCACCTCGTTTGTAAAAATCCTCATTGATTATTCGCCAAAACTCATCGCGGCGATTTTGCTTTTGTTCGTCGGAATCTGGATGATAAAAATTATCAATCGGGTGTCGCGCAAGATCATGGTCAAACGCGAAGTCGAGCCTACGCTGATCGAATTTTTATCTGATATCATTTTCTGGGGACTGCGGATCGTGCTTTTTATAGCCGTGATTTCAAAACTCGGGATCGAATCTTCGTCATTCGTTGCAATATTGGGTGCTGCGGGTCTGGCGGTCGGACTCGCATTACAAGGTTCTCTTTCCAATTTCGCAGGCGGCATTCTGATTATCCTGTTCAAACCTTTCAAACTTGGTGACGCGATCGAAGCCCAGAACGTTGCGGGAACCGTAATCGATATCCAGATTTTCGTGACCAAATTGCTTACGGCAAACAATCAGGTAATCTTCATTCCAAACGGCGCGTTGTCAAACGGAACTGTCGTCAACTATTCGCAAATGCCTACAAGACGGACGGACATTGTTATCGGGATTTCATATGATACCAATATCGGGAATGCCAAGGCTATGATATCCAAAATATTCGAAACACATCCAAAAATCCTTAAAAATCCGCAACCTACCATTGCCGTAAAAGAGCTAACCGATTCCGGAATTAAGCTTGTCATTCACGCATGGGCGAAAAACGAACATTTTGGCGAAGTAAGTTCCGACCTGCTTGAACATTGCAAATCCGCATTTGACGAAACGGGTGTGTCATTCCAACCATTTGTTATAGAAAGCGCAAAGTTGTTGTAAATCTAAAAATAGTTTGTAGTTTTAGCGACACTAACCTTCGAACCAAATGAAAAAAATAGTTTTTTTAACCCTGTTGATTTCATCTATTGCATCGTCTCAAAACATTGGAAATGCCAAGGACCAAACCTCGGTCCACATGGCTGGCGGGAGTTATAGAAATCCATACACGATAAAAAATAAGCCAAAAGGATCGCCTTATTTTCAAGAGGCTTTTGCTGCGGCAAATGTTGCCAGTACTCCGGGGAAGGTCTTCATGCGTTATAATATTTTCAACGATGAATTTGAATTTATTGCGTCAAAGGGCGATACGCTCGTGCTTGACAAGATTGAAGATTTCAGCAATATTACGTTTCCGGGACTCGGGAAAAATTATAAGCTGACGTCCTATACCGACCGTAAAAATAAGCTTGCTTATGGTTATTTGATTGAAGTGTTCAAAAAAGGTGATCTCGCGTTATACAAAAAGGAAAATATAAATTTTGTCGAGGAAAAACCTGCCAAAACCTCTTTAGAAGTGACAATGCCTGCTCGATTTTCAAAAGGAGAGGATACATTTTATTTACAAAACAAAAACTTGGTAACCGAATTTCCGGATGGAAAAAAAGCGCTTGCGAAATTATTCCCCGAAAAAAAAGCCAATATTGAAAACTTCCTGAAAGAAAATAAAATTTCATTTGATTCGGAAGCCGACCTGATTAAGATCATCGATTTTCTTGCGACCCCATAATTATTTTTTGGGAGGCGCGATCATGAAGTCCTTTAGGTATAGCGGTTCAAAATACGCAACATCGACAAAATCGCCTTTTTGAAATTGCTCGAAACTCAATCCCGACATCTCTTTTGCAGAGGGATAAACGATGTCATCGCGGAAAATAAAATTTGATTGCTTGAGCACCGTCTGGCATTTTTCGGAACAATCTCCAACAAAATATACCGTTTCGTTACAACCTGAAAACGAATCCTCATCGATGATTTCTGCCTCGGTATTCCTTATTTTTTCATGTTTTTTATTGAATATAGCGCTGTAAACTTCCATCCTTCTTGCATCGATCATCGGCACGATCAATCCGTCGGCAACAACAACGCGTGACGCCAAAATTGCCATTGTATCAACGGCAATCAACGGAATATTGAGTGCGAAACACAGGCCTTTTGCAGCAGAGACGCCAATACGCAAACCCGTGTACGAACCAGGTCCCTGACTCACCGCTATGGCATTGAGTTCGGAAAACGCAATCCTGGCTTCCCTGACAGTTTCTTCTATAAATACATGGAGTTTTTCGGCATGTGAATAGCCTTGCTCAGCCATTTCCCTGCACACGATGGTAGTTCCGTCTTTGGCAACAGAAACCGAACAGTTTTTTGTCGCCGTTTCAATATTTAAAATGTAAGACATTATTTCTTGGCATCTTTATTTTTCCCGGAATCAACGGTAACTTTATCGCCCGAATTCAAGTCTTTCGTCACCGTCGTGTAAGGTCCGATGATCACAACATCGCCTTTTTTTAGTCCTTGTGTCACCTCAATATTCGTGTCGTCCTGGATTCCGGTTTTTATGATTTTAATCTTCGACTTGTCGCCCACCTTTACAAAAACACATTCGAGCTTTTTATCGCTTTTGGGTTTGACTTTACTATCCTCGGCTGCCGGATCAATCACCACTTTCTTGGTTGGTGTCGTATCCGATTTTACGACGACTGAACTGATCGGAACGGCAAGCACATTTTCTTTGCGTTTCGTAATGATGTCAACCGTTGCAGTCATTCCGGGTCGAAATGGTGAATAGCTCGCCGGTTTTCCTTCGGTTAAATCTTCATAGGATTCCTTCAAAATCCTGACTTTTACTTTAAAATTCGTCACTTGGTCGGCAGTCAAAGCAGTACTCGCCGAATTTGAAATGCTTGTTACCAAACCTTTGAATTGCTTTTTGAGATAGGCATCGACCTCTACATTCGCCGAATCGCCTACATTGATTTTGACTATATCATTTTCATTGACATCGACTTCAACTTCCATATTGTTCAAATTGGCAACGCGCAAAAGTTCGGTTCCCGCCATTTGCTGGGTACCAAGTACACGCTCGCCGAGTTCGACATTCAATACCGAAATCGTTCCGTCAGCAGGTGCATAAATTGTCGTTCTTCCAAGGTTGTCTTTGGCTTCGTTTACCGTTGCCGATGCGCTTTGAACATTGTAATATGCAGATTGCTTTGACGCATTCGCGCTTTCAAATGCCGCTATTGCCTTGTCCCATTCAGAACGCGAAATAATCCCTTTTTCAAATAGCGTTTTGCTTCGGTCATAACTCGCTTTAGCTTCCTTGAAAGCGGCATCTGCCTGGCTCAATCCTGCTTTGGTTTGCGATAAGCCTGCAATTGTCCGGTTGTAACCCGAGGTGTATAAATCGGGATTTATCTTTACAAGCAAATCGCCTTTCTTCACAACCTGTCCTTCTTTTACTGGAAGTGCGATAATTTCTCCTGAAACTTCCGATGAAATCTTGACTTCTATTTCGGGCTGTATTTTGCCCGTCGCCGAAACGGTTTCGACAATGGTCATCTGATCAACTTTTGCTATTTCAACGGCTGTGCCCGTTTCCTTGTTGCCGATAAAGCCCATTTTGGAAAGTACAATGAGCAGCAGAATTAAAAAAACAGCGCCCCCAATGAGCCAGTAAGTTGATTTTTTCGACATAGCCTATAATTTTTGCATGATTGGAATCCCGAAGTAGAACTCCACTATTTTGGTTCTGAAAATGTAATCGTATTTGGTACGTAAAACCTCCGATTGCGCCGTACTGAACAACGTTTGCGCCTGATTAAAATCGAATGCATTCATCATTCCAACCGCGTATCTTTCTTTGGCATAATTGAAAGCGCTTTCTCGTGCTTCAAGTGCGGCAACTGCGGCTTCATAGGCTTTATATGCGCCGCTCGCATCGGTAAATGCGGTGTAAACCGTGCGTTCAAGATCGAGTTCACTTTGTGACATTGCGATCTTCGCTCGCTCGAGCGCTACTTTGGAACGCGCTACATTATTTCTTGCGGCAAACCCGTTAAATATCGGAATATTGAGTTGTGCACCAAAATTATGTCCGGCATTATCGCTGATTTGATTTAGAAAAGGCGCGGCTTTGCCGAAAACGGCTGAAATATTGGGTTCAAAAATCGGATAATTCACGCCGTCAACCGTTACGAAATTTTGCGTTTGCACGGTCGGATTTAATGCGTTGAGCTGCGATCCTATTATGCGGTCAGAATACCCGGCCCTTGTGCTAAGACTATAAAAACCTTGCAGTGTTGGCTGGTAAACGCCTTTGGCAATTTCAACATCTTTGGCTGCAATGTCCATATTGGCTTTTGCAATTTTGAGTTCAACCCTCGTTTCGCGTGCTTTTTGGTACACAGCATCGGGCGTTTGAAACATGACTTCGCTTTGTTTTGCTTCATAATCAGTGTCGGCGATGTCGAAATCCTTGAAGTCGTCGAGTTGCAGCAGCTGTGCGAGGCTGAGTTTTGATATCAAAAGCGCATTTTCGGCAGTAATGACTTTTTGTATATCACCTGCCGTCGTTGCTTTGATGTCCAACAAATCGCCTTTGGGTATCGATCCCGCATTGACCAATTCCTGCGTGCGTTGCATTTGCCTGAGATTGCTCGCCTGCTGCTCTTTCTGAACTTTTATATTTTCCTTATTGAAAAGGATTTGCAGAAATGCATTCGCAACGTTGAGCGAAACGTCATCTTTCATTTTCGAAAGCTGGTATTGCGAAGCGATTATCGAAAGGTTCGCGCGGCGCAGTCGATTCTGGTTTTGAAGTCCTTTATAAATATCAATTCCGGCAGTTAATTGTCCCGATGTAAATTGCGTAGTTTCATTTTCCAACAATCCCGTGGTGATGTTTTGGTTGAGTCCGATATTCCACGAATGTGAAGCCGTTGCATTTATTGACGGCAGGAAGTTACCGAACGCATCTTTTTTATCGATTTTGGCCAGTTGCGCATCAAGTTCGGTTTGCTTGATCGAAATATTATGCTCGAGTGCATAAGCGACACATTCTTCCAGGGTCCATTTTTTTGACTGCGCCTGCGTTGAAATTCCAAGCAACAGTAGAAAAACAAGGATGCTACGATTTATTTTTTTCATATATACCAAATGAAAGTGTCGCCAATTAAGCCACACAAATTTAACTTTTTTCAAACACTTTTAATGTACTTCCTCTTTTTTATCGTCGGGGTTTACGCCTTGGTTCCAGACTTTAATTTTATCTGAAGGTTTTACGCCATTTTTTATTTCAACGTAAATTCCGTCGCTCACGCCCAGCGTAACATCGCGTCTTTCGAATTTCTGATCCGAAGTTTCAACTTCTACAAAAGGCTTTTGTGTTTTGGGGTCAAATTGAACCAATGCTTCTTTAATCGCCAGGACATTTTCGGCTTTTTCAAGGATGATCGAAGCGTTGGCACTAAGTCCGGCGCGGATAAAAGTATCGTCGCGATTCGTTAATGAAGCTTTGATTTCGAATTGGATCGCACCGTTTTCAGTTTTACCCTTTGGCGCGATGTCGGTTAATATTGCATCGAATTTTTTGTTTTCGATGGCGCCGACAGTGATCTCGATGGGCAGTTTTTCTTTTATTTTTCCGACTTCCGATTCATCGACTTTACCGATGAAAATCATTCGGCCCACATCGGCAACGCTCGCAATTGTAGTTCCTTCGTTAAAATTGTTGCTTTCGATAACCTGGTTCCCGACTTTCACCGGAACATCCAGTACCATTCCGTTGACCGTTGACCGAATTACAGTATTGGCATAACTGCCGAGACCTGATGAAGTTCCGGTTTTGACAATATCCAACCCTTGTCGCGCTGCGTTGTAATTTTGTCTGGCCTGGTTGTAAGCCACTTCGGCGGCTTGAAAATCGTTGGCAGAAATAACATCTTTATCAAACAATGTCTTTTGTCTTTTGAATAATCGTTCCTGGTTATCGAGTTCAATTTTTGCCGTTCGCACCTGATTTTGGGAACTGCTTAAATTGGAAACATTCGCTACCACTTTAATTTTCGCAATCATATCACCCGCTTTGATCGACTCGCCAGCCTTGATATATACCGCTTCGATAATCCCTGAGATGTTGGGTTTGATCAGCACTTCTTCATCCGGGACAATATTTCCTGTCGCGATGGTGGTCTTTACGACGGTTTTGGTTTCGCTTTTTTCGGTCTCAAAAACCACGGGCTTTTCCTGATTTTTCGCGTAGAGGTAATACAGCGCGCCAAAAAAGACAATGGCGATGAAAATTAAAACGGTGATGGTTATTCCTTTTTTCATTTGATGATGATTTAAATCTTTATTTATTCGGTTCGAAGCGCGTCAACGGGTTTGACATTGATTGCCGTTTGGGCCGGAACGAATCCTGCGAGAAGTCCAGAACCTATGAGTATCAATAGTGCTATGAAAACGACGGTAAGGTCAACACTCGGATTGGAAAACATTGTGTTTTCGCCTTTGGGCATCGAATCCAATATCTTATTGATTCCGGCCAATAACCCTGTTGCAACCGCGATACCGAACATCCCCGCGATGATGGTAAGGAAAATCGATTCGGTTAAAATCTGCTTGCGGATGGCACCCGGAGTTGCGCCAAGTGCTCGTCTGATGCCGATTTCCTTGGTACGTTCTTTTACAACAATGAGCATGATATTCGAAATTCCGATAACGCCCGACAATAAAACCAAAGTTCCGACAAAGTACGCGATGAATCGTAAAATCATAAACAAACCTTGAATTTTGCTGAATTCTTCAAAAAGGTCGAAGTTTCCAATGGCGCGATCGTCAGCCGGATGGATCGAATGCCTCGATTTCATGAAATCAAAAATTTTAGGTTTGAGCGTTGTAATCGACGCATTGTCATTTGCCGTCAGCGCCATCCACCCTACGGTATCGCCAAAATTGAATGCCTGCTGGAAAGTCGTAAACGGAATAAAAATATTCTTCTGTGCTTCCTGCGCGTCGCCGCCGCCGTGGCCTTTTGCGTGATAAACGCCGACGACCATAAAATTGACGCCATTGACTTTAATGTAGGTACCGATCGTTTCTTCGCCTTTCTCGTACAATCCGTCAATGACACCTTCACCGATAATCGTTACTTTTCTTTTGAGCAAAATATCCTGCTGGTTGATGAAGCGGCCTTTGGTAATCGTCATCGATTCTTGTTTGATGAGTTCGGGATAATCACCATAAACCGTAAAGGCAGCCGTTTTATCACCCCGGATAACATTGTTTGCGCCATTGTATCCACCCAATTGATTCCTTGGAGAAACATACAGTAAATCGGGGAAGTTGGCTTTAAGCGCCGGGACATCATCGTTCTTAAAATGAAATTCGCGTGTCTGTGGTAATCCTTTATAAGCTTTCGATGTCTTTTGTGTCCACATAAACATGGTGTTTGTCGCGATTCCAGAAAATCCCTGCTTGACACCATTCTCGAGTCCGTTGCCCGCAGCGAGCAAAATCACGAGGATAAATATTCCCCAGAAAACGCCAAAAGCCGTTAGGATTGTCCTAAACGTGTTGGCGGTCAAAGCCTGAAGAATTTCGTTCCAGTTGTCCCTGTCAAACATATTTATTCGTCTCTGAGTGCTACAATGGGTTTTATTTTGGATGCGCGATAGGCAGGGAAAAAGCCTGCTAAAGCCCCAGCAAAAACCAGTAAAAACAACGTCGTCAACGCCACGCCGAAATCGACTTGCGGATTGAGAAAAAATTCACTTTTTATTTGCGGACCGACAAGTTCCAACAATAGCAAGCTCATTAATAAACCAACAAATCCCGCAATGGTGGTAATGAAAATCGACTCGTGTAAAATCATCCCGATAATTGAAATCGGCGGCGCACCTAACGCTTTTCGAATACCGATTTCTTTCGTGCGTTCTTTCACAATAATCAACATAATGTTGCTCACGCCAACGACACCGGCTATAATCGTACAGATGCCAACCCACCAAAAAAACAGCCGGATGTACAAATTGAGGTCGTAAAACTGCTTGGCATCTTTGACCGAGTTGTGTACTGAAATCGCACTTTCATCATCGGGCGCTACGGTGTTTCTGCTTCGAAGCAGCGTTCCGAGACCTTTTTCGAATTTTTCGGCCTCAGCCAATGCGTCGTCGTAGTTGTCTTTTTTCTTCATCGTATAAAACAACGTGCTGATTTTATCGCCTACGCCATACGCTTTCTGCATCGTCGTTAACGGAATATAAACCCTGGTTTCTTCGCGTTCGCCACCCGGATCCGTGAAGACACCGATTACTTTGAAATTGATATTGTTGACGGTGATTTCTTTGCCAATCGGGCTTTCATCTTTGAACAAATCCTGTTTGAGTTTCATTCCGATGACGCCCACTTTTTCGGTATTGGCCACATCATTGTTGTTGATCCAGCGGCCTTCGACCATTGTGGCATTTTCGACGAACTGGTAATTCGGATACGCGCCGCGGTATTGGTAATTGCCGGATTCTTTGCCATAGACGACCGTGCCGTTCCATTGGTTATAAGTGGCTTCCTTGAGCGCTAATTCATCACCGAATTTCTGCACCGAAGCATCATAATCGCTGTTTCGAAACTGGATTTGTCTCCCGGGATTCAATCCTTTGTATTCCTTCGTTGTCGTTCCTGACCAGACTTCAATGATTCCGGCAGCATCACGCTCGAATTGTTTTTCGATGCCATTCTGCAAACCCCTTCCCACGCCTAATAAAATGACAAGGATGAAAATTCCCGACGCCACAGAAATTCCGGTGAGGAACGTCCTCAGCTTGTTTTTGGCAATTGCCTCAAAAATTTCCTGCCAGCGTTCGATGTTAAACATGTGTCGTTGCCCTAACCTGTTTTATTATTTTATCGTCAATGATGAGTCCGTCCTTGAGTACCACATTGCGTTTGCACATCGCTGCAATATCAGGTTCATGCGTTACAATGAGGACTGTTTTGCCTTCATCGTTAATTCCTTGAATCAACTCCATTACTTCATAAGAAGTATGCGTATCGAGGGCGCCTGTAGGTTCGTCCGCCAAAAGGACTTTCGGATTTGAAGCCATTGCGCGTGCAATCGCGACACGTTGTTTCTGTCCGCCCGACAATTCATTGGGCAAATGGTGTGCGTGCGATGAGAGTCCGACTTTCTCAAGATAATTCATCGCGATTTCATTGCGCTCTTTACGTTTGATTCCCTGGTAATACAGCGGCATTGCGACGTTGTCGAGTGCGGTTTTGTAATTGATCAGATTGAATGATTGAAATACGAAACCCAGAAATTGATTGCGGTATTTGGAAGCGATGGTTTCGTTTAGGTTTTTTATCGGAAGTCCATCGAGGATGTAGCTTCCGGAATCGGCTTCATCGAGAATTCCCAAAATGTTGAGCAATGTGGATTTTCCCGAACCCGAAGAGCCCATAATCGCGACGAGCTCGCCTTCTTTGACATTGAAATTGATTCCCTTTAACACATGCAGCGCCGAACTTCCCATTTTATAGGATTTGTGTAAATCTTTGATTTCAATCATGTTGCGGGATTTGATAACAATATTAAATAAACTGTGACTGTAATTGTAATAATGAAATGTTAATAGTAGGCGTCGTATGAGCGATAAGACTTTGTCAAACCGAATTTGTTACAATGTGCGGAAAATATATAACGATTACTTAATTTTGACACCAAATTCAATTCTTGTTATGCGCAAAACCATTTATTTCCTGTTGTTTTTTATTGCCGTCAGAATGCTATCGGGATGTTCTTCATCGCAAAAAATTGCGGCTTTAAAACCCGAGCCTGATGATGCCGCGCCGCTGCTTTATGACAATGCACCATCTTTTATCAATCTGCCGATAAAGATCAAATTGAAGGATGTTGAAAATCAGGTAAATAAATTCATGACCGGGCTTATTTATGAAGACAATAATATTAATGACGACGATTATGAAGTCAAGATTTGGAAGCTAGCGCCCATTACGATACAAAATGAAGCCGGAAAAATCAAAACCATTTTGCCGCTAAAAGCATATGTGAAATACCGCATCGGAACCGATAGGCTCGGGATTGCCCTTTACAACACCAAAGAATTTAATTTTAATGGCAATGTAACTTTGCTCAGCACTGTCGGATTGACGAACTGGAAACTTAATACCAACACCGAACTCAAATCACTCGATTGGAATGAGAGTCCGTCAGTAACAGTTATGGGAAAGGCCGTGCCGATTACGTATTTGATCAATCCGGCAGTACGATTGTTCCGCTCGAAAATTGAAAAAAGCATTGACGACGCGATCGCAAAATCGATGGATTTTAAGCCGAATGTACTTGATGCATTGGAAAAAATCTGCCAACCGTTTGAAATGAGCGCGGCTTACCAGAGTTGGCTTCGCGTGGTTCCAATCGAATTGTACACCACTGACGCTAAATTGCAGAAAGACCTTATTGCCTTTGAAATGGGACTTAAATGCACGATGGAAACCTTGGTTGGGCAAAAGCCCGTGAATAAATTCGACCGCAACAAAATTGTCCTGAAGCCGGTTTCGAAAATGCCTGAACATGTTTCTGCAAATATCGTCGCGGTTTCTTCGTATGACGATGCGTCGCGCATTATGGCCAAAAACTTTGCGGGACAGGAGTTTGGTTCCGGAAGCAAAAAAGTTACGGTTCAAAATGTCGCAATCTGGCATAAAGAAGGTAAAATGGTCATTGCACTTGATTTGCTCGGCAGCCTGAACGGGACAATTTACCTTACAGGTTTTCCGCAATACAATGATGACTCGAAGGAAATTTATTTCGATAAACTCGATTATGCGGTTGATACCAAAAGTACTTTGGTGCGTACGGCAAATTGGCTGGCGCAGGGTTACGTTTTACGAAAAATTCAGGAAAGCTGCCGGTATTCGATCAAACCCAATTTGGAAGAAGGCAAGCGCAGCATGGTAAAATACCTCACCAATTATTCGCCGATGCCCGGTGTTTTTGTAAACGGAAAAATCGAGAACATCCAATTTGAGAAAATCCAACTCACCAATAAAGCGATTATTGCATTTATAAAAGTAAACGGCGATGTGGATATTACGGTGGATGGAATCAAATAATTACTCCTTCGTTTTCTCTTTTCGCATGCGGTAAATCGCAAAACCGATCGCTCCTATTAACAGGTACGGAATCACCATCAGGTAAACGATTCCGTCGTTAATGGCTTCCGCTTTTCCCGTGTTGCCTTCACTTTCAATCGCGGCACGGCACATCGCACATTGTGCACTCGCAATCGTTGGAAGAACCAAAGCGAAAATCAGCACAAGAAAAATCTGTACGGAAAAAACTGTTGCCTTATTGCTTCTTTTAACTGGCATAATAAGGCGAAATCATTAAGTAAACCAATACGCCTGTTACGGCAACATACAACCAGATCGGAAACGTAATCTTCGCGATTTTTTTGTGGCGGTCAAAGCGTTCGGCCAAGGCACGGACATACGTGACAAGCACCAACGGAATTATGGCAATCGACAGTAATATGTGTGTGAGTAAAATAAAAAGGTAGATATACCTCGATGCGCCAATGTCGGTTTTTTCAGAAGAGTCAAGTGTTCCATTGTGGTTGATATCGCCGAAAACCGTTGAATCGGCGGTCATGTGATAGGCCACATACATCACCAGGAATAAAACCGAAAGTGCGATTGCCGTTCCCATAAAATTTTCGTGTAATTGGCGTTTGCCATTCTTTATTGCGGTTACGCCAGCGATCAGGACAAGTGCTGTCGTGCCGTTGATGGTCGCATAAATCGGCGGGAGAAAAGATAAAGGTTCGATATTATAACCGAAGTCCTTTAATTTCACACTAAACAAAACCGCTACAACAACCGGAATTATGATTGAAATGGCAACAATAAATTTGCTGAATTTCTGCTCTACTGCAGTATTTCCGCGTTTGGCCTCTTGTGTTGGATTTTGTTTCATTATTCCTGTAGTAAAATTGCGATGTCCTGTTGTATGGCTTTCACCCCGTCTTTTTCTATTCCGTCATAATACAGAATCGGGTTTCCATATTCGTCGGTTCTGCAACGGATAAAACCCTTTTTATCGATGAGCGCAAACAATCCTGAATGTTCAAAACCGCCATTGACTTTACTGTTCTCTCCTGCGTATAGATTGAATCCCTTATTGGCAAGGCTGTAAATGTAGTCTTTATTTCCCGTCAGAAAATGCCAGTTTGATGACTTGGCGCCAAGCAATTTGGCATGGTCTTTTAAAACCTGTGGCGTGTCGTGATCGGGATCGATAGATATTGAAGCGATTCCGAAATTGGGATTTCCAAAAAACTTATTTTGGATATCAACCATATTGCGGTTCATCTTCGGGCAGATTGACGGACAGGTCGAAAAGAAAAATTCAAGTACATACACTTTTCCGAGATAATCGGCATTGGTAATGGCTTTGTTATTCTGGTCGGTCAGGCTAAATTTTGGTGCAGGCCCGATTTCCCTGAGTTTGCCATCGGTTTTGCCGTGATTGTCAACGACATCGAGACGATCGCCTTTCACTACATCATCATTCTGGATCCGGCTGATAATCTTTGGAACAGCATAGATTCCAAACAAAAGGATAATGAATGAAATTCCGATATACGATTTATTTTTCAGCATATTAAATTTGCCTGTCGGCGTTATTGCGTTTGAGTGCGAGTCGGTATTCAGCAAGAATGACTTTGACATCATCGGTCATTTCATTGTACAAGTCCGATGGCGAAGCAGCGTTGTAGCCTTCTTTATATTCATCTTTGTCTTTACGTCCACGAAGGTTTCTCTTTTTATCGATAATAAAAACATTGGTTGTCCCGAAATCGCTTCCGAGTTTTCCTTTAAGCTTTAGCGAATTGTAGTACGATTGAATTTCATTTGTCGGGGCGAAAACAAAAAGCCATTTGGATGTATCGGTTAAATCGGATAAACCTTTGAGTAGTTCGCGTGCCTGGTTTTCGGTTCCTTCGGGCGCGATCATTATGAATTGAAAATCTTTGAAGTCTTTGTTTTTGTTGTAAATTTTTTGGTTCAGGTTGAAATAGTCGCCTTTGTTGTAAAGAATGTTATTTCCGGTAAAGCCGAGAATCGTAATTTTTTTATTAAGGGTCACCTTTTCACCATGCAACGAATGCCAATTTCCGATATCGGGAATCGACTTGGTTACGGTGGGCAGAAACATAAAACTATTGACTCCTGTGGCGAAAAAAAGATAGGCTACAATGGGGAAAATAAAAAGGAAAAATAAAACGAAATTTTTTTTCATCCGAGTGGCAGATTAGACTGTGCAAAAATAAAAAAAGGCACGCAATGCGTACCCTTTTTTGTGAATTAATATGCTGTTAAAAATTCCACTTGATTGTGCCATTTTTAAATACTTCGAAGATGTAATCCGCTTCGACCAACAATATAAAAAGTAAATACATTACCAGAAAAATAACAGGCGCTACGACAGCCCAACGAAGCGAGGCTTTTTCACCCTCCATGTGCATAAACGCCCAAACAATATAATAAGCTTTGAAGATGGTCAACGTAATGAAAATCCAGTTCAGTAAATTCATGCTGAGCAAATTATTCATATGGAGTACATCGGGTTTGACAATTCCGAGGAAAACTTCAACAATCGTGACAACCGAAAGAATCCCAAAAACCATCCAGATTCTTCTTAAATTCGATACATGTTCGTGTGACATAATAATAACTTTAAAAAATTAAACGAGGTAGAAGAATGTGAATACGAATACCCAAACCAAATCTACAAAGTGCCAGTAAAGTCCGACTTTCTCAACCATCTCATAAGTTCTTCTCTTTTCATACGTTCCCAAAAGAACATTGAAGAAAATAATGATGTTGATGATTACACCTGAAAATACGTGGAATCCGTGGAATCCGGTAATGAAGAAAAAGAAATCAGCAAAAAGCTTGCTTCCATACTCGTTTCTCGTAAGGTTTGCGCCTTCAACTACAAGCGTTGCGTTGGCCATTCTGGCTTCCGACTCGGCTCTTGTTAAAATTGTTTTATGCTTGTGCTTGCTTAAGGCATGGTCAACTTTCGGATCTTTTTTAGCGGCAGCATCGTCCTTGTATAACGTTTCCGTACGCACTAAAACTTCAGGATGCGCTTTGAATCCTGCCTGCACTTCAGCAACGGTGTACGATGGCAACGAAGATTCTTCCATAAACCAACGTCCTTTATTTCTTTCGAGGCGTTCGCGCTCAACAGGCAATCTTACTGCAAAATCTTCAAGTTTGATGTGTTTTCCCGTATTGTCAACGAACTGCAACAAACTTCCACCTTTGGTTTCAACAGCGCCATACTCTCCTTTGATAAAATTCTTCCACTCCCAGGCCTGTGACCCCACGAATATGAGTCCACCAATAATGGTCAGGAACATATAAAATGCCACTTTGCTTTTATTCATGTGGTGTCCGGCATCAACAGCCAATACCATAGTAACAGATGAGAAGATCAGGATAAAAGTCATCAAAGCCACATAATACATCGGCGCAGGAACGCCATGCATAAATGGAAAGTGCGTAAACACCTCTTCCGCCAATGGCCATGTCTCGATGAATTTAAATCTTGAAAAACCATAAGCGGCCAGGAATCCCGAGAAAGTCAGGGCATCCGATATGATGAAAAACCACATCATCAATTTCCCGTAACTTGCTCCCAACGGTTCGTTTCCGCCTCCCCAAGTTTTTGCTTCGCTGTTTGCAGTAGTAACTGTCGCTCCCATAAAAGTAATTAGTTAAAAAGTTCCCAAATTTACGTTTTTTTCTTATTTAAAGAAATATAAAAATAAAAACAAATATACCCACAATAAATCAAGGAAATGCCAGTACATCGCACCGAGCTCTATTCCAAGGGTTTGGGCAGCATTGTATTTTTGTTTAAAATGATTATAAATTATAATTAAAAGCGAAATCAATCCACCCGCGAGATGCGCAAGGTGCGCCACCGCTACCACGTACAAAAAAGTCGTCGTGATGTTGCTTGCGCTGCCGGTAAAATAATAGCCCAAATCAATGATCTGGCGAAATCCGGTAAACTGCAAAACCACGAATAAAATTCCGAGCGTGAACGTTGCCAGTAAAAAACCTGTTGTGGCACTGCGATTGTTCTTTTGGATCGCTTTTTTCGCGAGGTGAAACGTAATGCTGCATGCAATAATGGTTGCTGTGCTATAGAAAAAAGCGCTCGGCATCTGGAAATCCTTGAGCCAGTCAGCCCTCGACTTGCTCACTACAAATGCGCTTGTCAATCCGGCGAACATCATTGTCATGCTCACCATCGCAAAAAGCAACAGCAATTTATAAGAGCGGTCGCTTCTTGATTTGTATTCTTCCGGAGTCATTTTGTCGTATGTCATCATCTTAAAAATTTATCTAGTATATAAGCTATCTGCAGCAACGTAATATAAGAAACACTCACCAGCATCAATGTCCGTGCGGCTTTCGGCGTGCGCAACTGGTACAATTTCACTGCATAAAAAAGCATCCAAAGCCCAAGCAGAAACACAATGATCGCGGTAACCGGCGTAATAAAGAACTTGCCCGTATAACCCAGCATCGGCAAAAGTGAAGCAATGATCAGCCAAACCGTGTAAAGGATAATTTGCAGCGCCGTCGATTTGTCTTTCTTTCCCGAAGGCAGCATAAAAAATCCGGCTTTCGCATAATCGTCATACAAAAACCAACCGATCGCCCAAAAATGCGGAAACTGCCAGAAAAACTGAATCAGGAAAAGTGTGCCCGCTTCGATCCCGAAATTGCCTGTCGCAGCAACCCAGCCAAGCATAAACGGAATTGCGCCGGGGAAAGCACCAACAAAAACCGACAAAGGCGTCATCGTTTTCAAAGGCGTATAAACACTTGTGTATAAAAATATCGAAATGGCCCCAAACATCGCACTCTTCGGGTTGATCGTATATAAAATTACAATCCCAGCAATTGTAAGCAAACTCGCGATAACCAGCGCTGCATTGCCCGACATCCTGCCCGAAGGCACCGGCCGGTTTCGCGTGCGGTCCATCAATGCGTCGAGGTCTTTCTCGATCACCTGGTTGAAAGCATTCGAAGCGCCCACCATGCAATACCCGCCAATGGCAAGTTTGAGCAGAACCATCCATCCCTGCGCGGCGAAATCTTCAACGCCAATCATGAATCCCGCCAGCGACGAAAACACCACGCTTACTGCGAGCCGGGCTTTCGTGATCTCGAGAAAATCGACAGAAATGGATTTTAAGGAAAAAGTGTTTGCGGTTGCGTTCAATGCCTCTTAATTAGTTTCCCGGTTTCGGGTGCGCAAATGTACTTTATAGTTCGTAATCCGGCAAAAAACTATTCATAAAAAACGCCTTGTTTTTTCAAATTTTCAGGAGCCATTCCCGCTGTCCGCTCTATTTTTACGCCTTAAAGAAACGGCGCAAAAGATGCCGCTTCCATCGGGGCTAGGGCATTGTGCTAATAATCGAAATACCAGTTAAAAATATCGCATCGCAATCCGACAGAAAACCAGTTTGTGCTTTCCTTGAAAGTAGTCGGTGTCTCCTGCGTCGGGTCGAAATTCCTGTAAATATAACTGGCGAATAATTTAAGATTTGTCGCCGGATTGACAAGGTAACCAGCCTGGACATCCGCGATAAAAACCGTGGTTTTATTGCCCTGTCCGATTTTCACACCCGTATCAAAGGCGCGATTTTCATTGTAACCTTTATAAATGTCACCGCCATAATTGAGCGAATCGGTTGGCGTATTAAAATCAAGGCCGCGTGTACCGTAAGTTACCTTGGCATCAGCAAAATAACGCCCTTTGTGATAACGCGCAATCGCAATAACTTCATTGAAATTTCCACCCCATTGGTGCCCGAGACTTTGATTCGAATGACCATAATTCGTTGCGGGATCGCTATGCGAATAGACATACGGCCGCACATGGTTATATTCAGCCTGCAACAACAGGTTTTCAATGTTAAATGCATTGAAATACTTTACGCCAAGCTGGTATCCAAATTTATTTTTCCAGCTTTGATTGCTGTCTTTGATTGCACCAAGTGAAAACTCATCAACCAAAAACTGGCTGTAAAAGTTAAACTGGTTGTTCCATTTGTATTTTGCGGTAAGTCCCAACAGCGCATTTCCCGACTTTGATGACGACGCAAACTCAACCGAACGGTAAAAAATAATCGGATTGAAAAAGCTCATATCGAAACCCCTGCCGTTTGTGTTGGCCCACACCACCGACTCAAATAAACCGATATTCAGTCGCTTGCCTGCATTCCAGCTTAAATAATGGTTTGCCATATATTTTGTCGTGTAGGTACCGTCAATTGAAGTTGGGTCCTTGCGAATGTCTTTTAGGAACATGTAAGTGTTCGTGTACTTGATTTTCCAGAAGCTCGTATTGAATTTAAAAAAAGGATACGGACTCACGCCATCAGTTGTAATTAGCGAACGATATCCATCGCCGATAAAATTGCGCCCATAACCCAATTGAACGTCGATCATTTTGCTCGGCGTATAGGTTAAATTGGCTTCAGCGAGCGGCATATCAAAGGAATCTGTTTTAAAAGTTTTGGTGATGCCAATTCCGGGAATAACAGCGGCAGTCGCTTGTCCTCTTGCGCCGTTTAGTTTTGCGCTGCGATTAACATAATCTGCAAACCGGCCTTGGCTTTCATAAATTGTTGTCGTAAAATTTAGCTCCGTTCCTAATCCGCCCTGAATCTGTAATCCGCGTGTATTGAGATAAGTGCTCACATCTTTAACATTCGAAACACTTTTCCCTAACTGTAAGTCAAAAATCGGATTCATCGTAAACCAGTAGCCATCACCTTGAATCTGCACCAAATTCTCATTCCACAGTTTCCTGCCCCACCAGCCGCTTGTCTTTTTCATCAATTGCTGGTTTTCATCGCGAAGGCTGTAATATCTGGAAACTTCCGCATAAGTGTAAGGCTTTACAGCAGTATGGTTATTGGTTCCGACCTGGTTCATCGCCGCATCGAAATGCGCATAATAACTGTGCGAAAACGGAATATTGAGATGGCTTTCAAATTTCGGATTGTCAAATTTATGATAGACAATGCTGTCGTATTCGGCAAGTTCTTTATCCTTGTTTTTGGTATAATTTTTTGACGCTATAACTTTCGCGGCTTCTGTTTCGGCAGCAATTTCAGCGGCGCTCTTCAGCGGAATTGCAATACGGATCGTATATTTAGCATACGAAGGTTTTCCGTTATACGTTGGCGGTCCAATCACTGGCAGTTGCGCAAATACGCGTTTGGCTTCCTGAGACAACAGCTCGTCATTGGCATCGACATAAATAACTTTAAAAGCACCTTTATCATCAACTTCAAAAAGCACCGTGACATTGCCTTTGTAATTTGGTTTGAGATTTTGTGGGACTTTAAAGCTATTGTAAACAAAGTCCTGAACCTGAGTATAAAAACAATTTTCGAGGTCTTTGTTGTTTTTGCCTTCACATGACGGAAATACGGGCACTTGTTCGGTATTCTGATTCGTCACCTGCGCACCGGCAAAAACGCCACATAACAGGAAAAACAAATAGGTAAATTTTTTCATAACAATATTTGAATTGCAAATTTAGTAATTACCGTTGGAAACCTGCCCGTTGGCAATGGTTTTCGCTCCTGATGTACCGATCCTTTTTACGCCGAGCCTGATCATTTCCTCTGCTTCCGCATACGTTCTTACGCCGCCGGCAGCCTTTACAGGTAGTGGCGATGCGTTTTCAAGCATCAGTATAATGGTTTCTTTTGTGGCTCCGTTTGGCAAATTGTTTTCGGTTTTATAAAACCCCGTTGAAGATTTCACAAAAACCGAGGCGTACTGTTCGTCATCAAAGTTCGAAATCACGACATTCTTAATCAGCGTTGAAAGTTGGATAATCTGCTGGTGGTTTAAAGCCGCCACTTCAATAATCCATTTGACAATTTTATGATGGCTCAGGCCAAGCGCAGTACAAGCAAGTATTTCTTCTTTAACCAACGCAGCATCGCCATTTTTAAACGCTTCATAATTACAAACGAAATCGAGGTCATCCGCGCCGTCATTGATGGCCTGCTCGGCTTCTTCGAGTTTTTTGGCGAGCGGCGACCGGCCTTCGGGGAAGTCAATAACAGTTCCGATATGCACATGTGATTTGGCTTTGGCAATCATTTCTTTTGCACTTGCAACCATCTCGGGACGAATCATGATGAGCTTGAATTTTTCGTCTATCGCTTCCTGTATAAAGGATTCTGCGACGGCGCGGTTTTCGGCTTCTGTGAGTCCGCTTTGCGAAGCTGTTTTGAGATATGTCGAATCGAGGTATTGTTTAATATTCATAGCGATTTAATTTCACGTGTAAAAATAAAAAAATCCCACCGAAGCGGGACTATCTTGTGTTGTTTATTTCTTTTCCCGATATACAACCAGAATGGTTGCTAAAGCGAATAATGCGCCGCCTGTATTTGCCATTACATCGGTGATGTCGGCTGTCCGCGTTGTCGTAAACAGTCCCTGCATTATTTCGATCACAATACCGTAAAACAACGACGCCAGAAATATCCGTGACAGTACTTTTCGGTTATTGGTATTTTGCTGCCTCAAATAAAGAAACCACAAAAGTGTAAAAACAAAATGAAAAGTGACATGAACATACTTATCGGCGCCTTGCACACCAATTTTTGGTAACGTCCTGAACGTCGCCAAACACAGGCACGCAACAAGCAGCGTCCAGAGTACAGCCGCAAAGAGGTAAATGTTATGCGCCGATGAGCGCTTTGTAATCTTCACTTGAAAGTAATTCGTCGAAATCGGCTGTATTTGAAACTTTAACTTTGATCATCCATCCCTTTCCGTATGGATCCGAGTTTACGGTTTCGGGCGCGGTTTCAAGCGAATCATTAAATTCGACAATTTCGCCGGCCATCGGAAGGAATAAATCAGAAACCGTTTTTACCGCTTCGACAGTTCCGAAAACTTCATCTTTTTCAAGGGTTTGATCGAGTGTTTCAACCTCCACATAGACAATGTCTCCTAATTCTTTCTGTGCAAAATCAGTGATGCCCACAGTTGCAACATCGCCTTCAAGAAGGATCCATTCGTGGTCTTTGGTGTATTTTAAATTCGACGGGATATTCATTGTATTGTAGTTTATGTTATTTGTCGCAAATGTAACAGTTGCGATGATGATTTTAAAATGTTTGGCCCTTAATTTCCGAAATTATATCGCAACGTAAATCCTGCGCGGATGTTCGTAATCGGGAACGATGTAGAAATCACCGCTTTAGAGAACGAATGGTCGTAATAGAAAATTGCTGTCAGGTTTTTGCTAAACGCATAATCTGCCGTAAACTTCGCCGACCAGATATTCTGACCACCTGATAACTCGTTGTTGTTGTAATCAAGATAGCGCACGATTGTCTGGCTGTTCCTGTAAGAAACGTCAGCTTTCAGGTTGATGTCGCTCTTGATAATTCCCGTGGGATTGTCAGCAAGCCTTGTCGAGAAAATGACATCTTTGATGCGATACCCCAAACCAACAATATATTCGATTCCTTTGACTTCGGTGAGCAGGTTGTTATCAAAGCTCATCGACAATGCGCGGTCTTTTTTCATTTCTGCGAGTACCTTAATCGAATTTTTGAGCTCAAAATCGATACGCATCAAAGGCGCCCACTGTTCTACAAGATTCACGTTTGAAATAATCGTTTTGTTAAAAAGGTTTAAACCTGTATCAGCATTCAATGTTAAGCTCGATGCACTATTGGTATGGACGGTTACGGGTCCATCTGGGTTGATTCCGCTTGGCGCCTTGTCATACTCGAAATTCGAACGGAACGCATTTACCGTATATGACGCTTTGTAGCTGTTCTGCAACGAGAAACGCTTGAATCGGTCTTTGAAATATTTGTAACGCATCAGTCCGCTATACTTAATTGTCCAGTTCGGAATCGGAATGTCGCGGAAGGCATCGAGCGAAACTTTTTTCGTATCCTCACCTGCTTTATGGCTGATCAATCCGGTGTAAGCCGAAAGGAATGACGGCAGCAAGACCGCCTGATTATTCTTGCCATAACCAATCGGATAACCCAGATTTGAAATATAAGTATTGTAATTCGGATCGTCGGGTGCCGGAATCGGATTGAGCGCATCGCCGTACCTTGGAATAATAGGGCCGTAAAATTTCGCTGCCAGACGGTCGGCAATTATGAGCCTGTTGTTTTTCAAATCTTCAAATGCCGAAGAAAAATTCTCATCGCTTTGTTTGAAAGTCGATTTGAGCATCATCGTCGTAATCGAGAAATTTCCGAAAGAATACGGAGACAGCGAATTGTAATGCCCGTCGGTCACATCAAATTGTTCAGAAAAATTATCAACATACGTCCTGTCGGCATTAAGGTCAATTTTAAAATCAGGGAACAAGTCAACATTCGCAGTAAGGTTGAGCGTTTTACTCGTAATCTGTGTAAAATTCTGGTTGAACTCCGGATAGGTCGTTAGCCAGCCGTTCTTGGCCGCTTCCTGGCGCACGTCTTCCTGCGAACCCAACACGAATCCGAGGGTTGGCTTGGACGTTCCAAAAAATCCGAGTCCGGGCAGATATCCCGGAAGTACGGTACCACGGTTTTCGGTATAGTTGAATTGGACATTCTTAACGCTAGTGGCAATTCCGATCAAAAAGTTCGTAAATGCATTTCCGCCTTTGTCTGCCTGCACGTTCGTATTGGTAATTTTCTCCCCTGGTTTTGGTGCGGCTGTGGGTCTTGCCGGTGCCTTAGGTGCTTTTTTCGTCAGGCCGATATAACGGTAAAACGAATCCATGTTCAGCGCCGTATTGAGTTTATGCGATGCCGCATTCTGAATGGTATTTCCGAGATCATACATTACACCTTCACGTTCAACTTCAGAAAGCGCGAGCGAAGAGCGTTGCCAATTGTAATCACCCGTATAAGAATAAGTAGATTTTATAAAACTTAAAAACGGAATCTTGTTGATTGGCAAATCATAATTAAGCACCAACTGCTGCGCGTGCTGGTTGGCATCCCCAATATTCCAGTAATCATCCCAAATCGTCACGGTGTTGTCGGGCTCATTGTTTTCGTTTATATAATTCCGGACAATATTGCTCGACGTTGCCGTATAATTGATCTTGAGTGCTTTGGTCAGGTTGTAATTGAAACCATATTGATAGTTGAAAAGGAAATTTCTCCTGTATAAAGGATCGAGTGCAATTCCTTCAACATCGATTTGGCGGAACTGCTGTTTGTTGAACTGCCTGATGATATTCGTACTGAATGAAATATTTGAAGGCAGGTAATTGAAATTAAAATCGCGAAGCAGTTGCCAATAGGAGCTTTTCTTTAAAAACTTATTATTTTTTAAAGGCTCAACGGGTTTTGGTTGGAACGTAAAAGCGTAATCAACGGTCGTATTTACCTGCTGGTCGCGATAGCTTTCAATCTCATAATTATGTCTGTTTACTTCGTTGTATGAATAGGACAACGTTAGGTTCTCCGGATCATAAACGTGCGGTTTTTGTTGCGCCGACCGTTCTTTTTTGACCCCAATGAAGTTTATACTTTGGCGTTTGGTGTAATCAATCGCGCGGTTTTCGACGTTGTCTCGTTCAGGGCCGCTCGGCGTAATCGCAAGATATTGGTCTAATTTGATATCCTGGGTAAAAGGATCATATTCAGGCGTAATCGTTTCTTCGCCTACCGCATAATTGAAAGGCAGGTTGATACCCCACTTTTTAGGAAGTAACTTTCCGAGGCCAAGATTCGTCACAACGTTGTATTGCTGGAGGTCTTCACGGCTGCGTTCGTTAGGGCCCTGCTCGAGCGTACCAAATCCGATCGTGCTCATTTTTCCCGTTGCAGAAACGGTAGCAAAATCGGCAATATTTCCATCGATATTCACAACCGCAGCCATGCCACCTTTATTGTCCATCTCGGCAAGCCTTAATTCGTTAAACCAGACTTCTCCGAATATTTGTCCTCCGGGCCTGTCTCCAACATCCTTGTTGTTTTTGATTCCGACCATAAGTGTCCGCACCAAACCAAAATTAGGATTCCCGCGGATACCCAATTTCAAATTGCTTGGGTTCGACGGATCCATTTGCGCCGCATTCATGTAAAAGATTTCATTTGGGGCAAACGAATAATTTCGGGTGGCAATCTTCAGACTTGTAAGCAATGCCAATGGCAAATCGATTTCGTTCTCGCCACGCCAAACGAGTGATGCCGGAACAATTCCAGTATCATAATTTGGCGGCGTAACTTTTAGTGGAATCTCAACCTGGTAGAAGTTTTCTGTAAAGTCGTTTCCAAAACGGATGAAGGCCACCATCTCGTCATCGTTTAATTGAGGGAATGCACCGGTCTGAACACCTGGGAGCGATTCGGCATGCAGGAACATTTTCAACTTTTTAAACTGTCGCATGTCAACGCTTACGTTTTTGAAGACGGCTCGCGAATCGGCAGGCTCAAGTCCGTCTCCCGAAACCCGTAGCGCCAGCGATTGTTCATTTTGGTTGATGACCGTATTGTTGTTGTACAATTGCTCGCGTTCCACTCCTGGTGGTGAAACATAATTTATCGGATGACGATCAGAATTCTCTTCGATGTTTACCGCCTCTACGTCAAAATCAGTATTGTCGGCGTCATTATTTGTTTCTACGGGATCAAGCGAATTGGTAAATCTTCTCCATTCCCCGCGCACGAGGTCTAATGTACCGAAACGCAAAGTAACATTGTCGGTAAAATCAGTTAGGAACATTCGCATAAACCGAATCGAACGAAAATCTGAAATCGGCCCAATGGTTACCGGATTTAACGCTACCGGGATCTTAAATTGCAGCCAACGTACAGGTGTAGAAACCCCTAATGAGGACCCCGGTGCCGTGATTCCGTCGGTTTCAAATACATTGGTGATGTAAGGCGAATTCGCTGCGTTCATTCCGTTGAACAAGTCGATGTGATACTCGTAATAAGCGTTAATGCCATCCATGGTATTATCCCTGTTGATATCCTCAACATCGGGAAGCGTTGTACTCCCTCGGTTGGTGTCAGAAACCCCGACAGGCGAGTTCCCTTGCAGGTTGTTGTATTTTTTATAGCGCTCGAGCACATTTCCTGTGGCAGCCAGATAATATTGATAATTGTCGGCAGCCGGATCGGATTGACCTGCAAAATTGTTGTAAATCGCTGCTTCCTCACCGTCAGAGAGTCCGTCTAGCCCCACATCCTGCACCGCGCGATTGCCTTCATTCGTATCAAACGCATAAATCAAGGATTGCGAATTAGGGACTCTTCCCCAAATTGATGGCGTGCTATGTGATTCGATATTTTGCCCAGGCTCAGGAAGGCCATTCTCAAATTGTTTTCTACCATCCTTTAAAATATCTTCAGAAATGGAACCCAAATCAAAATACAGCTTTCCGGTATTTGTAATCGGCAGCGCGTCGGCCCCATAGTATGGGTCCATCATCCAAAATTGGATGTATTCAACATTGCTCTGCTCGAAATTGGTCGAATTCAATGCCCTGGTAATTCCACCAAAGTTACTCGCCGGATCCGGGAGGATGCCTGTGCCCGCAGCCGCCGGATTGTTATTATACGGCCCTCTTTCTTTTGGATAATAGGATAAATCGAGTGTATTTACGACCACGCTTTGCCCGGTTGCAATTTGTGTATTGGGGAATAATTCCTGTTGGAAAATTCTTCTCGTCTTGTTATATGAAATATCATCAGCACTTACGCCTGACGGCCTGCTGCTGTAAAAAACGGGATCAATGGTGTACCAGTTGAGCAATGCCCTTTTGTCACCATAGGATAAACTATTGGAGTCGGCACCAAAATCTTTTGCAGACGTTGCCGGTGTTGAAGACAAAAACCATGATGATGGTGCGCGCAAATCAATATTGGTTTGTGAACCTTCAAAATCGTCAACATATATTGTAGATTCCCCGTTAAATTTATCCGCTTTTGGCGTATCGGGTTGCAGGAATGCAAGCTCGCCACGGAACGAAAAGTTTGAAGGCACGTCGGTGTCGATGTTTGGAAGCTTATTAACCCATCGCGTTAAAAACGGAAGTTCTGTTGAGAAATTGGTATTGATTCCGAAAATAGAGTTGTTCACCGATTCCTGTCCGTAGCTTGACTTTTGCGTCAACGGTTTCTCGGTCATCTTAAGGAATGTAGCTCCCAAAAGGAAATTATCGGAAAACTTGTGCTCGACATTGATTCCCATAAACCGTCGGGTTTGTTGTCCGAAAGTCGAATTGTTTTCAACCGAAACTTCAATTGGCGTGTTCGACGCCTGCAATGCCGGATCCAAAATCTGAACCCTGCCCGCCTGATAATTGACGCTGTAATCTACACCTTCTACAAGAACACGTCCTCCGGCTGTTACAACTACCGATCCTTTCGGAACATTGAACGCACCAATTGGAATTCCGTCTCCTCCCGCCGATTTAAATTTTCCTTTTAACTGGTATTTGTTTTTTTGGCTGTCCTGCAAAGCCGACGCTTGTGTTTTATCATACATCTCATAAAACACGTATTTTCTTTGGTTGTCATTGTATGTCGAAGGATCGTCATAATTCTCCGTGCCATAACTTAATTTGTCGAAAATAAGTTTCCCGAAAGGCTCGACGGTCGTGAAAAACAAACGCCCGTTCTGAGGATCAACGGTAAGCCCCGGAATAAAATCGAAGAAACCGTCACCGCCAACTTGTGGATCATTGTTGTAATTGAGCCTATCCACATTAAACACTTTTAAAAGCGGGGTTTCAGCAACCGTATTGCCCGGTGTAGCAGGCGGAAATGCGAGTGTTGGCACCGGACTGATGTAATTTAAAGGCGACGGATCAGAATATAAAATGTTGAACCTGAAGTCTTCCTGCTCGAGCTGGTAAGCGCCTGGAATCTGATAAACGTTTTTCATCATCAAATTCCAAATTGGGGTTTTGACGTTAGTCAGGCTGCTTTTCAGCAATTTCAGAACAAGCGTTTGGGTTGTGATTGATTCTGGTTCGTTCGTTTCGGGATTTATCGGACCTGCCTGTGTGGCATCGACACCGTCATTCCCGAATTCCCCCACCTGATATACTTTGTCCCCAATGGTATATTGGTATGCCACAGCAAGCACCTCGTCATTGGCGAGTCTTTGTTGCAACGAAATGTAACCGAGTTGCGCATTGAAAGTATATTCATTGGAATTCAATTTGCGTGCGTTTTCCAATTTCGAATAATCCTGTCCTTCAACGGGTGTGATGTTGAAACCTGCATTTGAAGTTGCGATTTCACGGATATTTGAATTGAGGTATCCGCCGCCTGTAGCGATTAATGCAGGATCGTATTTGTTGTTTTTATTATCAACGGGCGTGTTAACCGGCACAGTAAAAAAACCTGCGGGAGCGGGAGCCGGAGCACCAACAACGACCACATCGCTATCGGATACGCCTGGAATTTGCGCTTCTCCTAAATCCTGAAGTGCAATCACGTTTCGCAGATTGTTATTTGTGGTATTGATGCGGTTTTGCCGGTTCGTGATCCAGACTTCCATACGCGTAATCTGAACACGGCTGTCGATGAACGGATAGTTTTTTAATGAAGCATCGTATTTATTTCTGAAATATTGCGAAAGGAAAAAGTGACGGTCGGTGTCATAATCCAACGCAAACAATTCGAAATCCTGAATAGTTCCACCGCCTTGTGCCGTTACGGTTTTGGTTTGCGATTTCTGTTCCGAGAAAACCCCGGTAACGGTTGTCCTTCCAAACTGCAATTGCGCCTTTACGCCAAATAAACTCTGCGCGCCGCGGATTAATGAACTATTCAGCGGAAGGCTCACATTTCCGACTTCGATTTTCTGGATGATATCGTCCTCGGTTGGCGTATATTCGAGCTTGATCAGGTTTTGGAAAGCAAACGTGGACTCGGTGTCGTAATTCGCTGTAACCTGCAACCGCGTGCCCACTTTACCCATCAGACTCATGCTGATGCGCTGGTCAAAATCGAAAGTGGTGCTTTTTCTGTTGCGCGGCGAAAATGCGGGATTGTCTTGTTTGGTATGGCGAAGGCCAAAGTCGATTTCAACAGATCCTGTAGGTTTTACATCAATGCTGTTGCTTCCGAAAATCGACTCGAAGAAACCTGAATTTACGTAGTAACGCGGTAGTAAATCTTTTTTCCCTTCCGCCGAACCTTCTTTTTTCCCGTCAATGGCATCCGATTTTTTCTTGAAATAGGTTCGCATCGACTCACGCAAAACCAACTCGTCATACTCTTTCGGAGTCAGGATTATCGGGTAGTTAATATTAAATTCGTCAACTTTATTCGTATAAATATAGCGATTGGTTACAGGATCATACGTGTAGGCTTCGATAATACTCGGCGGGTTGCTCAGTTGCAGCGTCCCCAACGAATAACCGGATTTTATAGAATCCTGCTCTTCTGGAGTAACCTGAGCGGAAATGGCGTGGCTTATGAAGAAAATCAGCGTAAAAACAGCAATTTTCAGGATTGAAGCTATTTTAATTGGGTAAGATGTTTTCAAGTACTATAAATTTTTTAAAGCCTGTTTGATTATTGATTCGACACCTGCCTCGGGATTTTCCTTAACAATTTTGTCAACGGTTTTTTCTGCCAATTTTTTGTTAAAGCCTAAAACTTCCAAAGCTGATAACGCCTCATCTTTATTTGTATTGTTTTGCGTCATCGAAACTTCATCGATGTCATAGAGTTTTAACACTTTATCTTTCAGGTCAAGTATCGCCCGCTGCGCCGTTTTTGTGCCAATTCCTTTTATTGATTGTATGGTCGCTAAATCGCCAACGGCAAGTGCCTGAATAATTTGTTTTGGTTCTAACGAAGACAGCATCGTACGTGCTATACCCGCGCCAATACCCGAAACGGAGAGCAGCATCTTGAATATTTCGCGTTCCGATTTTTCGACAAAACCAAACAAAGTATGCGCATCTTCTTTAATCTGGAGATGCGTAAAAAGCTTAATCTGGTCAGTGTTCGGAAGCAGCGAATAAGTATGCAGGGAAATATTAACATGGTAGCCAACGCCGCCGCAGTCAATCACGACATCAGTTGGTGTTTTCTCTACTAATTTTCCTTGCAGATGTGCTATCATAAGTGTGTTAAAATCATCCAAATATAACAAAAAACTTTAAGTGGGTAATTCTTAAAATTTATGTGCTAAAATTTAATGTCGAGGTTCTTCAATCTTTTGTGTTTTTCCTGCGCATCTACTACGGCAACCGCAGCCATATTGACCATCTCCTCAACACTCGCGCCGAGTTGGAATATGTGTACCGGTTTCTCCATCCCGAGCATTATTGGCCCGACCGAATCGACGTTGTAAAGTTCCTTTAGCAATTTATAGGTAATATTTGCAGATTCAAGATTCGGAAAAATCAATGTATTTACTTTTTTCCCCGCCAATTTTGAAAACGGGAATTTTTCCTTTAGCATATCCGAATTCAATGCAAAGTCAGCCTGGATTTCGCCATCTACAATCATGTCGGGATAATATTTGTGGAGGTAAGCCACAGATTCCCTCACTTTGGAAGCGCTTTCGTTAGCCGATGAGCCAAAATTCGAAAATGAAACCATGCCGATAACGGGTTCCATCCCGAACATCCTCACCGTTTTGGCAGTCATCAGTGCAATTTTAGCAAGATCATCGGCCGAAGGATCGGGATTGATTGCGGTATCGGATAAGAACATGGGTCCGCGATTGGTCATCATCATATTTGTGGTCGCGATAATCGAAATGCCGGGCGCTTTGCCAATAAGCTGCATCATCGGCTTCACTACCGAAGGGTAGCTTCGCGAATAGCCCGTCACCAGAGCATCTGCTTCACCTTCATTGACCATCATTGCTGCGAAATAATTGCGTTCGCGCATCCATTTTTGCGCATCGAGCAATGAGATTCCACGTCTTTGGCGCGCCTTCCAGAAAATCTCGGCATAATGCAGCCGCCTTTGGTCTTCTTCTTTGGTTTTTGGATCATAAATGGGCACTTCAGCATCAAAGCCAAGTTCTTCTTTAAGCTCCAAGATCACTTCCCTGTTTCCCAATAAAATAGGAAATCCGATGCCTTCCTCATGAACAATCTGTGCTGCTTTCAATACGTCAAGATGATCTGCTTCGGCAAAAACCACGCGTTTGGGTTCGGTCTTTGCTCGGTTTGTAAGAAGGCGGACCATTTTATTGTCGGAACCCAGTCTCTCGAGCAATTCCTCTTCATATTTTTCCCAATCCTGAATCGGATGCAGTGCAACCCCTGAATCCATCGCCGCTTTTGCGACTGCGGGGGCAACCATTGTAATCAATCGCGGATCGAAAGGTTTTGGAATAATATATTCCTTTCCAAAAACGAGCTTGGTTTCGCCATACGCAATATTGACCTGCTCAGGAACCGATTCTTTTGCCAGCGCGGCCAATGCTTTAACAGCGGCCATTTTCATCGCTTCGTTTATTTTTGTAGCGCGTACATCAAGGGCTCCGCGAAAAATATACGGAAATCCCAATACATTATTGACCTGGTTGGGATGGTCTGAACGGCCCGTTGCCATGATGATGTCTTTTCTGGTTTCAATGGCGACGTTGTAATCGATTTCGGGAATCGGGTTGGCCATTGCAAAAACGATCGGATTTTGTGCCATGCCGAGCAACATTTCGGGCGAAAGTATATTTCCGGCTGAAAGTCCGAGAAACACATCGGCGCCAATCAATGCTTCGCCTAAATTAATGCCCTTCTTTCCTTTTGAATATTGGCGTTGCAATGGCGACAAATCGGTTCTGTCGGCTGACAGTACGCCGTCTTTGTCGAACATGATGATATTATCGAGATTGACACCGAGTAAAACATACAAATTCGCGCAAGCAAGCGCCGCCGAACCAGCGCCAGATATGACAACTTTTATATTTTCGATTTGTTTTTTGGCGAGTTCAAGCGCATTGAGCAGGGCAGCCGAAGAAATAATTGCCGTGCCGTGCTGGTCGTCGTGCATCACGGGAATATTGAGTTCCTCGACGAGGCGCCGTTCGATTTCAAAAGATTCGGGCGCTTTGATGTCTTCGAGGTTTATGCCTCCAAAAGTAGGGGCAATATTTTTTACAGTTTCGATAAAAGCATCAATATCTTTCGTGCCGATTTCGATATCAAAAACATCAATCCCCGCGAAAATCTTGAACAGCAGTGCCTTTCCTTCCATCACGGGTTTGGATGCCTCGGGGCCAATATCTCCGAGTCCGAGCACCGCCGTACCATTGGTAATAACGGCAACGAGATTGCCTTTGGCGGTATATTTATAAACATTGTTGACGTCTTTTGCAATTTCGAGGCAGGGTTCGGCAACACCAGGGGAATAGGCCAAAGATAAGTCGCGCTGTGTCGCATATTTTTTTGTTGGGGTCACCTGGATTTTTCCAGGCGTCGGTTTTGCGTGGTATAAAAGCGCTTCTCTTCTTTTACTGTTTCTGTTCATTGTAGTGGATTTATTCCGACTTACAAAGGTAAAAGTCTGAAGTGAAAAAGGAAATTTTTAAAGGTTTTCTTTTAAAAGTAATTGTTACCCGTCCTACGAAAACAAAAAAGCCTTTCTTTTAACGGAAAGGCTTTTGTTAATAAAATTCAACTAACTCAAAATTTTATTGCTTTATTAATTTCATGGTTTTTTCACCATTGTTTTCGTCTGTTGCTTTTACAAAATAAACGCCTTTATCAAGGTCGCTGATCGGGAATCTGAAATCAGCGGACTTGCTTTCAAAAGTTTTTACCAATTGTCCTGTCACAGAAAAAATCTGCACTTTGTTCATATTGGCATTGATCGAAAAGAAATCAGACGAAGGATTTGGGAACAATGCAATACTGTTCTTTGTAAAAGCCGTGGTGCCAAGCAACGTACTTGGCTTGTTTCCGTAAACTTTAAATTCGCCAGGCCCAAGTGCTATTGGGGCTGTCATGCTGGTAATTGTAACGGGTGAATTGTCCATAAGATTGTACCACGTTCCGATATACGGGAAATCTGGTACTATCGTCGATGCTGACACCGAAAAGTTTGCCAGTACCACAACGTTTTGAATCTGGTCTGGCTGCAACGAATTGTCGTAAATGTAAATTCTTTGCTTGAGGTTGTTCGCATTTGGACTGATGGCATAGTTTCCTTCAAACACAGGTTCGTTGATTTTTAAAGCAATCAGTCGCGTCCAGTCGTTGTAAATTTTTGCACGTTCAGGATCGCCAAGCCAATTTTCGGCCCATTGTGGCTGTGGTTTCGTAGCCAATTTACAATCACCCGCGGTTGCGTCACTCTCAGTATTTATTGAACCATCGGTACACGTATAAATGGAATCATCCATACCCAATTCGGCGAAATGCCAGATCATTTTCGGTCCCGGAACGAGCAATGACGTTGCTCCGATAGCCGACATTCTGGCGAGTGCATTGCTCAAATTGTCAAACGGCGGCGCTGTTCCTGCAGGATTTCCATAAGTTAGCGCTTCATACATCAACCGGTCTTTATCGTGGCTTTCGGCATAACCCAACGCTCTTTTTGCTGTAAAGCCATGCGCCACGTTGCCCATCCTCGAAATATCGGCGTTTGTGGCATAACCCAACTCAAGTTGCTTGTACGCGTTGAACATTTCAGACCACATCATAACACCTTTGCTTGGTGTATCGCCAATTCGATAGTTGGCCCATTGTTGCTCCTCATTATCGGCGCCAAGGTGTTCGAAAATCACATAATGATAAGGATCCAGGCTCCACGAATAATCAGCATATTCTTTCAGTACATCAACGCGGTCTTGTTGATAGCTATTGGTACAGGCGTCACTTCCGGTACAGTTTTGCGTAAATCCTTTGGTCAAATCCCAGCGGAAACCGTCAATTTTGAATTCTTCAATCCATTGCTTGATTACCCTTTTCACATAAGTTTTGGTTCTCGGCTGTTGGTGGTTGAAGTCGTTGCCCACGCCATAACTATGTGTTGCGGTAACGTTGAAATAAGGGTTTTCAGAACTCGGTCCGCCCCAACCATCGCCATCAGGATCACTCATCCACATTCTGTCCATTGGGTTTCTTCCGAAAGCATGATTGAGCGCAACATCGAGGATAACCGCTATTCCGTTAGTATGGCATAGATCGATAAACTCTTTCAATTTTGCGCCCGGACCGTAGGCTTTATCGAGTGCAAGGTGGAAGACAGTATTGTATCCCCAGCTCTCATTGCCTTCAAATTCCATTACCGGCATCAGCTCAATAGCATTTATCTTTAAGGTTTTGAAATAATCGATACGGTCGATCAAATCCTGAAAACTTCTGTGGGAATCAAAATCGCGCACCAAAACCTCATATACTACTAGATCTTCCTTTTTAGGTTTACTGAAATTATTGACCTGCCAGTTGTAAGCTGGCTCACCGGTTTTCAAGACTGTAACTTCACGCTCTTGTCCCGAAGGATAAACTGGCATATCAGGATAGGTGCTTGCGGGAATATATTGGTCGTCAAAAGGAGACAGCACCAATGTTGAATACGGGTCTGCAGTTTTAACCAACGCCGGAGAATTTGCAATCGGCGTGGTATCAACAACCCAGTATTGATAAGTATAGTTTGTTCCTGGTGTAAGGCCTGTCAATTCAAGCCAGAACTTGGAAGAAGATGGATCTTTTTTCATCGCATAATTCGCATCGGGCTGCCAGTTGTTGAAGCTTCCGGCAACATAAACGAAATCTTTCAGAGGCGCGTCGAGAACCAAAGTTGCTTTTGTGGCATCGCTGGGATTGTAGTTTATTCCTTCCTGGAGCGTTGCGGATGGCAAGCCCTGTGACACGGTGCCCGGATTTACAATCACAGAAAATTTTCTGGTTTGTGTCGAAGCGCCTTGGGTAATGAGCAATTCATAGTTTTGGTTTTGTGTGATATTCGTATGGTTGTATGAATACGAAGTCACACCAAACGATGTGTTGATGCTAACGCCATTGGCTTTGAGGTTGTAGCTCGCCACACCATTTGTGTTTGTAGCGGTCACATTGAGGTTCCCTCCCGAATTGATGATTGTTGTACTATTGGCCACGGGCGAATTCAGGCTAACCTGAAAAAATCCAACATTAAAAAAGAAGTCTCCACAACTTGGCGGCGACTTTAAAGTCTGTGAACCCGACGCATTCCTGAAAACCATTCCCATTCTTGAGGCATTGGCTTGCTGGGTGGCATTCAACCCAAAATACGCACTGGGCGTAATGGTTTTGCTCCACGTACCGTTACCGTTGTTGGTCATAACGCCAACTTCATCGTCAGCGCCCCAATTTCCAACTACGGCATATCCCCATGGATTGGTATTGTCTCCAATTCCGGCATGCATATATACTTTGGCCGGTGATGCCCCCATTGAGTTACAAGTGGCACTTGCAAATGAAACCGTGATCGTAATTGGATCGGTCACATTAAAAGTCGAAGGCGAGATCGTGACCTGTGCCTGCATTGCAAACGCGCACAAGCTCATGATGAAACCCCATAAAATATTTTTTTTCATATTCTTTTTTTTGTGAAAAAAAGGACTGTTTAAAGCAGCCCTCATTACTAAATTTTGTAATTTTTTTTTAAGGAATCTGTGTAATTGTATAACTGTAATTCCTTGGCGAATTCAAATCCAAAGTAATTTCAAAGTTTGAATTGACGCGTGGATTAGGCCGTAAACCCGGAACCGGCAGTTCGTTTTGTGACAACAACGGTGCCGTGGTTGTATTTGGAACATACGATAAAATTGGTCCGGCATAACTAACGGGTTCTTCCTGGTTTGGAATAAATTTGCCCAAAACGAAAATATTTGAACCCGAGCCGTTTGATCTGAATTTGAATCCGTAACCCGGAGTCAATGAAACTGGCGCTGCCGTTTTCCATAATTTTGAAACAGGGTCGTAAGTCAGCGGCGTATTGGCCAAAAATCCGGTAGATTTTGCGGTACCAAATATGCCCCAGGTTGTTGGCCTTACTGAGTATGCATTCGTACTGGTATCTGCACGCACCAAATAAAATCCCGCAGTCGTCACTTCATAACCGGCACCGTTTAGCACCAATGCATTGTACGATCCGCTGCCATCGTCGCCATAAACAACTGTCGAATCAAATAAATTACAGGTATTGTCTGGCTTGTAAAATTTATAGAAGCCGGGTGTAAGCCACATGTAGCCTTCATAATCTGTTTTTAAAACCCCGCTTGACGCCAATTTCGGTGTTGCTGCGGTAATTACGCCATCCGAAGAAAAAGCCATAAGCGGCAAATCGGTTAAATAAGGTGTTACATGAATTGTTCGGATATTTGAATATTGGATTAGCGAATTGTTATCGACAATACCAAGGGTCGATTTCACACGAATATCGATATCGAGTGTTTCGCACGGACTGAATCCAAGGTCGGTCAGCAAGGAATTCAGATAACCCACCGTCCAGGTGTATGTTCCGGTTGGGGCGATATCAGTGGTTCTAACGGCGGTTAGAGGATTGGCGAAATTGGTTCCGCTCTTCGCAATCTCGATCGTATAAGTTGAAACTGACGCTACACCATTGTTGCTGGGATCCCATTTCAATGTCAGTAAATCGTCAGCGCTATTTTGTGGCAGCAATACATAACTTGATCCCGAAGCGGGCTCCTGCAATGTAAACCCATTTGGACTTACAATAGGATCCTTATCGTTTTCCGTACACGACGCAATTCCAAATAGTAAGATAAAAGCACTAATTATTTTAGAGATATTTTTCATTTACTGTGATTTAAATAGTTAATAACCTGGATTTTGGGTCAGATTCGGATTTGCCTGCATTGCTTTTAGCGGAATTGGAAAAAGATTATACGTTGCAGGTATTGCCGTACCATCTTTAACCCCGCCTTTCCAAGGCCATAGGTAAGATCCACCGGTGAATTTACCGAAACGAATCAAGTCGGTTCTTCTGTGGCCTTCGAAATTGAGTTCGCGCGCTCTTTCATCAAGTATGAAATCGAGTGTCAGTTCACCTGCTGTTATCGGATTGGCATGAGATCTTGTCCTGATCTGGTTTACATAATCGAGCGCTTGCGAATTGCTTCCGCCTGTCGCGCCGCGCAGCACACACTCTGCGTAAATCAAATACGCATCGGCAAGCCTGAACAGTGGAAAATCAGTACTCGTAAATAAAGAAATCGTCGTTGGTCCTGCGAAATAAGTATTTCTGAATTTGATGCTTGGAAAGCCGTCAATCCACAATTTGTAATCGTTCATTTCATAGTTATGCCTTTTTGTTGGATCAGGGTTGCTCGAACCGGTGAAGAAAAGCTTCGCGCGGTCGTCTGGTGACGCCTCTAAAGCCGCCGTCGAATTACCAAACAGGCCGTACCAGGCTTTTGTGGCCCGATGCCCACCCCATGCATTGGTGTCGCCGCCCGGATTTCCGTAATCAGTTGTAGTCATTGTTGCGCTGCTCAAGCTGCCACAAGTCAGGTAAGTGGTGTTCCCGTAACTTTGGCTTACCACGGCATCGGCAATTAACGGATAAATAATTTCGTTTTTAGCAGCCGTTACATCATTATCGCACATGAAAAGGCTGGCAAAATTTGGTGCCAACGAATATCCGCCTTCATCAATAACGAGTTTAATTTGTGCGAGTGCATCGTTATATCTGGGAACGCCTGTATATACTTCGGCATTCAAATACAATTTTGCAAGCAACATTCGGGCAACGGCTTTATTGGCGCGTCCGTAACCATTTGTAACCGGCAATACATTTTGCACGTTCAGAAGGTCGGCTTCGACAAAATTGAACATTTCAGTCCGCGATGCCTGTGGTTTAAGCACGCTGCTTCCCAAATCATCCTCGGTTACCAAAACCCCTTTTCCAAAACAATCGATCATATAAAAATAAGCCAGAGATCGCAAAAATTTCATTTCGCCGATGTATTGCTCTTTGTTTGGAATGTCAACGTTGCTGAAAACCTTGATCAGGTTGTTGCATTGCGGCACCGTATAATAGACCCTATTGTATAGGTATCGGAAAAACTTGTTGCTGTCGTCCCAATTGGTAGTGGTCGTCAATTGGTCTAAGCCATTGTCTCCCCATCGGTTTTTCATATCGTCTGCGGTAAAATCCTCAAGGTTGATAATCCCCCTTAAAAACGGAGACTCGCCCGGATCGTCTCCAGGTGTATCGGTGCTTCCAGGACCTGACGCGCCTGACAATGCGAACGATCCGTAAATTTTTGAAACCAAGCCTTCAACCGCTTGCGGATCCTGCGCGAGAAGTTGTTCTAAAGTCAGTTCTGCCTTTGGCTCTGTATTCAGGTCATTGGTACAACTGCTCAGTAATAATAAGATTAAACCTAATCCTAATATATTTGTTTTTAAATTTTTCATAGTTTATTTATTAAAAATCAAGACTTAACCCAAAAGTATACGTAATCGGCCTTGGATACAGTTTTTTATCAATGGCATTAAAATTTTCGGGATCTTGTCCGGAATACTTTGTCACCACAAAAACATTATTGACTGAACCATAGACTCTTAGAGAAGATTTATGTACAAATTTAGCAAACTTATATCCTAAAGTAATGTTATCACATCTTAAAAAAGAAGCGTCTTCAAGCAGGTAATCGGAGAATTGTGCGTTTCCGTTGTAATCATTAAACAACGGACTTGCAGTACCGTCATAAAAGTTCAAAACGTTGTTTAACGCCGTTGAAGTAAGTGGGGCGCCTGCTTGTAAAAAGCCATTAGTCGTCTTTTTGAAATCATACATTTGGCCGCCAATTTGTCCGCGGAAATTTGCAGTCAAATCCAAATTTTTATAATTGAAACTGGTACTGAAACCATAGGTCCAGTTTGGTCGAAGTGCACGGTAATAGCGATCCGAATTGTTGATTTGCCCGTCGCCGTTTCGGTCAACATAGGCTCCAACAATAGGCTCACCGTTTGCATTGTATATTTGCTCATATACATATGCCGAATAAGGTTGTTGGCCCACGGTGTTATAAGCGAGGTAAACTCCCGTCCCAACAATTGTACTTCCGCGATCCGACACTGTTGATACGCCTCCAAGTTCGGCAACTTTATTGTAATTGTAAGCGATATTTCCGCCAAGGTTCCATCCAATGTTGTCGGTTTTTATCACTTTGGTGTTTAATGTCAACTCAAAACCTTCGCTGTCGATCGATCCGACATTTTTGATAAACTCGGTACCCCCTGTACTTTGTCCGGGCGCTGCAGGCACAATTGAAAGCAAGTCTTCTGTTTTGCGTTTGTACACGTCAAAACTTCCCGACAATTGGCTGTCTTTAAAAAATTCAAAATCGAGTCCTGCGTTGTACGTGCTCGTTTTTTCCCATGTAATGTTCGGATCAAACGGATTGGCTGTGTAGGTGTTGCTTACACCCGGCAAATACTGTCCGTTTGTGTTTCCAATAGTAAATAAAGGTCTTGATGGAAAATAGCCTACACTTCCCGCAATATTAGCCTGGCCGGTCTTACCCCAACCCAAACGCAATTTCAATTCCTGGACAAATTTGGAACCTTTGAGGAAATTTTCCTCCTTAAGCTTCCATGCAGCACCTACCGCCGGGAAATAACCCCATCGTTTGTCTTCGGCAAATATTGATGATGCGTCGGCGCGGAACGTAAATGTAAAAAGGTATTTGTTTAACAAGTCGAAGTTACCACGTCCAAAAAACGCTTGCAGGTTTATTGGTAAATAATACCTTGAACTCGGATTGCTTGCATTTTCGATAAAGACTTCTCTTTCGCCTGTGAGCGTGCTGTACTGAAATTGTTCTTTGTTACCATCAGTAACGAAATCCTGATACGAATACCCGCCTTGAAGATCTACACGCGATACAAAACCACTAAGGTTTTTAGTATATACAAGGTAAGCATCCATCGTTTTATTAGTGGCTGTTTGTCGCTCCGCGTAATTTACGCCTGGATTGAAAACGTAATTCGCAGTCGGATCAGTTATTACTGGATTTGCAGGATCAGTTATCGGCCTGTATGTAGCCAACGAATTATCCGAAAACACCTCGCGAATCCTCGATTGTGAAGCGTCAATACCTAAATTCAAGACTGCTCTCAAATCGCGCAGAAATGGTAGTTTATAATCAAATTCAACATTGCCTAAAAAGCGCAACACTCTTTCCGGACGTGTTCTCTGGCTCAGTAATGCCAAAGGATTTGAAGCGCCCTGCAACACATATTGATTTCCTGTTAAGTTTGTCGCCTGATAATAGCCGGCAAACCTGCCATTTGGCGAATCTCCGTAGATAGGTTTGGTTGGGTCCATGCTGATGGCGGAACCGATAGCGCCGTCTTCGTCTATAGCGTTTTTGTCAGAATACGTTCCTTTCGCATTGACATCAATTTTTAAATCATCGTGCAGCAATTTTGGCGTCATTTTGAACGAATAGCTAAAACGTTCGTAATCACTCGTGTTTACAATTCCTTGTGTATTGTTGTATCCCAATGACGCGCGGAAGGGAATTTTTTTGTAAAGATTGGCTCTCGCACTAAACGTATAATCTGATGAAATTGCTGTTCTGAAAATCTCATCCTGCCAGTCTGTATTGCTCAGGATTCTTCCTTCAACCTGCGGAGTCGCCGGATCGTCAACTGCCTCGGTAGACGGATCGTCAATTCCCAACTTGTTTGTTTGCGTAGGGAAATACTGTTGGATGAACCTAGTAAACGTCGGCCCATCCATAACATTGAGCTTGTTACTCACATTCGCTATCGAAACGGAAGATGAAAAGTTAAATTCCGGCGCTCCGGAACTTCCTTTTTTGGTCGTTATCAAAATCACACCGTTTGACGCCCTTACACCATAAATTGCTGTCGCAGAGGCATCTTTCAATATTGAAAAACTTTCAACATCGTTCGGATTGATCAATGAAAATGGGTTGCTAACACCAGCCGGATTGAGATCGCCGATCGGCACGCCATCAATGATGATTAAAGGATTGTTTGATGCGCTTAACGACGCGCCGCCACGAATCCTGATGCTCGGTGCAGAATCAGGCTGCCCGCCTTCATTTGTGATTCTGACACCAGCAGCTTTTCCCGTCAATAATTGATCGACCGATACAATCGCACCTTTATTAAAGTCCTTTGCAGTCACCAAAGCTACCGAACCCGTTGCGTCTTTCTTCCTGACCGAGCCATACCCTACCTGCACGACAACTTCCTGCAATTGATTTGATTCTTCTTCAAGCGACACTACCAGGTTGGTTTGCGAATTAAAAGTAATAACCGAATTCTTGTATCCGAGATAAGAGAAAACCACTTTGTCGCCCTTGTTTATTTTGGATATTTTGAACTTCCCGTCAAAATCGGTTTGGGTGCCTGTTGCCGCGCCCTGAATAACTACATTTACACCCGGCAGGGGCTGCTTGGACGCATTGTCAACAACAGTTCCTTCGAGGCTTTGCGCCACTATTCCAAACGGCAGCAACAGTAATAAAAATAACAACTTATTGTAAATTGTTTTCATACATTTTGTTTGAGTTAGAGTTAATTTTGGAGGTTATACTGTATACTTCGAAAGTTAAATTTAAGTAAATATTTAACCGTTCCTAATTATACGTTGTTAATTGTTGCTCGAAAACGTTTTCGTGTTGACAACTTTCGGATATATTCATATTTTTAAGGCTCAAATTTCAATTAATCGAAAATAAAAGTATCTTTATTCGCAAATCATTACTCTACCGTATTTAAAGCAAAATGAAAAGAAAAGTAACCTTAAAGCAAATCGCCAAAGAGCTTGATGTATCGATTTCGACCGTTTCAAAATCACTTCGCGACAGTCCCGAAATCAGCGAAGATACGCGTCAAAAAGTACAGGCATTCGCAAAACTATACAACTACAAACCCAATCTCATAGCGCTGAGCCTCAAGAATAAAAAAACAAAAACCATCGGCATCATTATTCCCGAAATCGTACATCATTTTTTTGCAACGGTAATCAGCGGAATCGAGCATGTCGCCAATGAAAAAGGCTATAATGTAATCGTCTGCCTTTCTGACGAATCTTTCGACAAAGAGGTTATCAACATGGAAATGCTCGCCAACGGAAGTATTGACGGATTCATCATGTCGCTGTCAAAAGAAACACAGCTCAAAAAAGATTTTCACCACATCACTGAGGTTATCAATCAAGGTATGCCCGTAGTGATGTTCGACCGCGTAACCAACGATATTTTGTGCGATAAAGTGATCATCGATGACAATCTTGCCGCATTCGAAGCCGTACAAAACCTCATCAACAACGGATTCAAAAAAATTGCTTTGATTACCACAGTCGATTATGTGAGCGTCGGGAAGTTGCGCACCGAAGGCTACCTCAAGGCGCTAAAAAACAACGATCTCAAAGTCGATGACAACCTCATCATCCGCATCGAAGACATCGACAATTGCGCCGATCAGATTGAAAACCTCGTCGATACGCAAAAGCCCGATGCCATATTTGCCGTAAACGAATTGTTTGCCGTAACAGCAATCAAAGCAGCAAAAAAATTAAAGCTCAACGTTCCCGAAGATGTTGCAGTCATTGGCTTTACTGACGGAATCATTTCGACCTATTCGTCGCCAAGCATCACAACGGTCAGCCAAAACGGAATAAAAATGGGCAATAAAGCCGCGCAAATGCTTATCGAACGACTCGAATCGGAAGAGGAAGAAGAAGAGCATTACAAGACCGAAGTGATCGAAACGCATCTCGTGCTTCGGGAATCTACGCCATCGTTGTAGTTTATCCAACGTGTTGATTATCAAATGAAAATTGCCCGATTTCACACGCAATAACAAATGTTAATTTCTGTCGATTTCATTTTAAATTAAATTTTATTATATCTTTACCGCCAATATCAGAGCTTATACTTATACTTCGAAAATTTAGGTAAGTTTTGATAAGCATCGCGCTTATCGTATTCAATCATTAAATTACGATAATGGAAAAGCGTAAATTAGGTTTCTGGGAAATCTGGAACATGAGTTTCGGTTTCTTAGGGATACAATTCGGTTTTGCACTGCAGAACGCAAATACTTCAAGGATTTTCGATACACTCGGTGCAGATGTTGACAAAATCGGCCTCTACTGGCTAGCCGCACCTTTAACGGGATTGATCATCCAGCCCATTGTTGGTTATTTTTCTGACCGCACGTGGACGAAATTGGGAAGAAGACGACCTTACTTTCTGGTTGGCGCCATACTCTCCGCCATCGCATTGTTCATTATGCCAAACTCCCCAACGCTATGGATTGCCATCGGTACTTTGTGGATCATGGATTCGTCAATCAATATTTCGATGGAACCTTTTCGAGCCTTCGTTGGCGACAACCTTCCCGAAAGCCAGCGTACCCTCGGTTTTGCCATGCAGAGTTTTTTTATTGGAATTGGCGCCGTTGTAGGTTCTGCACTTCCGTATGTATTTACGAATTGGTTCAATATCAGCAACACTGCGCCTGCCGGAATCATTCCTTCTTCGGTAAAATGGTCGTTCTATGTAGGCGGAATCGTTTTCCTGCTTGCTGTTTTATGGACGGTTTTTAGTTCAAAAGAATATTCGCCCGAAGAACTTGAAGCACAGGAGGAATCTAAAAAACAACACGCAACAAAAAATCATCACGAAAAAGTAGCCACGCAAAGCGGCGTATCCATACAACGGCAATTTGTCATTGGTGCCGTGTTACTAATTATCGGAATTATCGCTTCAATTTATGTACACCACATCAATTCGCAAGGTGCGGGTAACGAACACAAGGAATTGTATATCCTTTCTGTCGGTTTGCTCGTTGTCGGATTCCTGTTTGCATTGGTGTCGCAACTCCGAAAGCAACAAGTCCGCAACGGTTTTACAATAATTGTTACCGACCTTCTCAATATGCCCAAAACGATGAAACAACTCGCATGGGTACAGTTTTTTTCGTGGTTTGCACTGTTTTCAATGTGGATTTATACCACCAAAGCAGTGACGGGACACGTTTTCGGTACTTCTGATTCGACTTCAAAATTGTACAATGATGCAGCCGACTGGGTTTCGGTGATGTTCACCGTTTACAATGGAGTTGCCGCGGCCGTTGCATTCCTACTCCCGGTTTTAGCGCGCAGAACAAGCAACAAATTCACGCACATGCTTGCTTTGATTGCGGGCGGCGTCGGATTGATCTCGATCTATTTCCTTTCCGACAAAACCGGTCTTTTGCTTGCTATGGTTGGCGTCGGAATTGCGTGGGCAAGTATTCTGTCTATTCCGTATGCCATGCTTTCAGGATCGTTGCCTTCAGGAAAAATGGGCTACTACATGGGCGTTTTCAACTTCTTTATCGTGATCCCGCAAATTGTTGCCGGAACGATTTTAGGATTTTTAGTAAAAGAATTTTTCAACAATGAGCCGGTTTACGCTTTGATTGTCGGCGGATGTTCGATGGTCCTCGCAGGACTGCTTACGCTCAATGTTTCTACGAATAAAAAGATTGACATTAATGAATAAAAAAGCTTTCATATTCGACCTCGACGGCGTCATCGTTGACACTGCCAAATATCATTTTACGGCATGGCAGAAAATCGCTGATGAACTCGGAATCGAATTTACCCCCGAACACAATGAAGATTTGAAAGGCGTGAGCCGTGTGCGTTCGCTCGATATCATTCTGGAACTCGGTAAAATTACCGCATCACAGGAAGATAAAGACAAATGGCTCAAGCAAAAAAATGACGACTATCTGACCTACCTCACCGATATGGATTTTAGTGAAATCCTTCCCGGTGTAATGCCCGTACTGCGTTTTCTGAAAGAAAACAATCAGGCAATCGCTTTGGGCTCTGCGAGTAAAAACGCAAGGCCGATTCTCGAAAAAACCGGAATCATCAGCTATTTCGATGTGATCGTCGATGGTAATGATGTTACCAACGCCAAACCCGACCCCGAAGTTTTTGTACGCGCTGCGACAATGCTCGGAATTCCGTCAAAAGACGCGATTGTTTTTGAAGATTCTGTGGCAGGCATCCAGGCAGCCAACATTGCCGGCATGACCAGCGTTGGCATCGGAGAAGAAAATATATTGCGTGAGGCGAAATACATCTTTAAGGACTTTACTTATATGGACACGAGTTTTCTCGAGGCCATGATTAAAAATTAATACGAAAATGATAAAGTCGGTTTGACCGATTTTTAAATGAACACGAATTGATAAATACACTAAAATGAACCAGGATTATATCAAACCAGACAATTGGTCGATCATCGAAGAAGGATTTGATGCAGAAAGGGTAAAATCGTCTGAAAGTCTTTTCAGCATCGGCAACGGTGCGATGGGACAACGTGCCAATTTTGAAGAAACATATACCGGATCTACATTCCAGGGAAGCTATATCGCCGGAATTTATTATCCCGACAAAACAAAAGTTGGCTGGTGGAAAAACGGCTATCCCGAATATTTCGCCAAAGTGCTCAACGCGCCAAATTGGATTGGCATCGACATCGAAATCAATGGCGAAAACCTCGATTTGAATACGTGCGCCAATGTAAAAAACTTCCGCCGCGAACTCAATATGAAAGAAGGCTGGTACAACCGTTCCTTCGAAGCGACACTTGCAAACGGAACTGAAATCGCAGTCAATGTCCGCCGTTTTCTTTCCCTGAATCTTGACGAAGCTGGTTTTATCAACTACGAAATCACACCGCTAAATAAAGACGCAAAAATCATTTACAGACCTTATATCGATGCGGGCGTCACCAATGAAGATGCAAACTGGGAAGAAAAATTCTGGGAACCTCTCGACGCAAACTATAACGTCAACAGCGCTTTTGTAACGGCGCGTACTTTTAAGACGCATTTCGTCGCGACGACCTTCATGCACAACGCTGTCTTGTTGAATGGCAAAGATTTAAACCTCAAGCCTGAGAATTCCGAATCCAATAACGAGAAAGTGCAGTTCACTTACTCCGTTGAAACGCCTAAAGGTAGTACTTCAGCGATAGAGAAAACAGGTGGTTACACCGTTTCCTTAAACCACAACAATACCCAATTGGCCGCTGAAAATGTCATTGCTAAAGCAGTCGCAAAAGGATATGCGGCGGCGCTGCGGGATCAGGTTGCTGCGTGGGCAAAAATCTGGGAAATGTCAGACATCACAATCGATGGCGATGTCAAGGCACAACAGGGCATCCGTTTCAACATTTTCCAACTCAACCAAACCTATCTCGGAAAAGACTCGCGCCTCAACATCGGGCCGAAAGGTTTCACAGGCGAAAAATACGGCGGCTCCACCTATTGGGACACCGAAGCGTATTGCATTCCGTTTTACATGGCAACCAAAGACCAGCAAGTCGCGCGAAACTTACTCACGTACCGCTACAACCAACTCGATAAAGCGATTGAAAATGCTGCCAAATTAGGATTTAAGAATGGTGCGGCATTGTATCCAATGGTTACGATGAACGGCGAGGAATGCCACAACGAATGGGAAATCACTTTTGAAGAAATCCACCGCAACGGCGCGATCGCGTTTGCCATTTTTAATTACCACCGGTTCACTGGTGATTATTCATACATTCCTGAAAAAGGACTCGAAGTGCTCATCGGCATCGCGCGTTTCTGGCACCAGAGAGCGAATTTTTCAAAAGCCAAAAACAAATATGTAATCCTCGGCGTTACTGGCCCGAACGAATACGAGAACAACGTCAACAATAATTTTTACACCAATTATATTGCGAAGTGGTGCCTCGATTACACGCAGGCACAAATCCAAAAAGTCGCGGCAGAATACGCTTCCGATTACGCAAGAATTACGGCCAAAGTAAAAATCTCCGAAACCGAATTGCAATCGTGGAAAAAGGTTGCCGACAACATGTACTTCCCCTACTCTGAAGAATACGACGTTTACCTGCAGCAAGACGGATTTTTGGATAAAGAATTGGTGCGCGTAGCCGACCTCGATAAAAGCCAGCGCCCGATCAACCAAAAATGGTCATGGGACAGAATCCTGCGTTCGCCCTACATCAAGCAAGCCGACGTTTTACAGGGATTCTATTTCTTCGAAGACCATTTTTCAAAAGAAGAACTCAAACGCAATTTTGAATTTTACGAATCGTTCACCGTACACGAAAGTTCGCTTTCGCCATGCGTGCATTCGATCCAGGCCGCGGCATTGGATAAAATGGAAATGGCCTATACGTTTTACTTGCGCACCTCGCGCCTAGACCTCGACGATTACAATAAAGAAGTTGAAGAAGGCTGCCACATCACCTCGATGGCTGGAACCTGGATGAGCATCGTTGAAGGATTTGGCGGCATGCGCGTAAAAGACGACGCACTGCATTTCACGCCCAGAATCCCGAAAGAATGGAACGGCTATTCGTTTAAAATCAATTTCCGAAATCAAATCCTCAAAGTCGCGGTGCACCAGAACGAGACGAAATTCTCAATCGACGGCACTAAAGATTTAACGGTATATGTTAATGGCAATGCGGTTTTGGTCGAACCAAACAGCTTGGTGACCGTATAGAAAATTTGGGCGCCACGGGCGGGCTGTACGCTTTTATCTTTTTTTGCAAAAAAGGATAACCGCTCCCATCCCTGGCGCACTTTATCGAAACGGGAATGTTCGGCTCAAATTTGGTATATTCTCAGTACGACATTGTAGCAGCACGGCAAAGGCAACGACAAAAGTATAGCCCCGATAGCAATGAAAATCCTTTTGTGGAACGCAGTGAAGCAAAAGATTGCAATGGATAGCGGGAATAGCTTCTAAAAACAAACAATGAGAAAACTACTGCTTTTTTTAATTCTTTTGACCATTACCGCAAATGCGCAACTACAACGTACAGAACCGCCGTCCTGGTACGCCAACATGCACAATCCGGAACTCCAAATCCTGTTTTACGGCAAAAACATCGCTGAAAATTCGGTTTCGGTTTCAAATAAAGTTGTCATCACAAACGTGCAAAAAACCGCAAACCCAAACTATCTTTTTGTTACGATCGACACCAAAAACCTTGCGCCACAAGACCTCGTTTTTTCATTTTCCAAAAACAAAAAAACCGCATTTACCAAAACGTATCCGATCAGGCCACGAAAGGCAAATTCTGCTTTGCGTAAAGGTTTCGATGCATCCGATATGATTTACCTCATCATGTCCGACCGCTTCGCCAACGGAAATCCGAACAATGATTCAACCGCCGACACGAATGAAAAAGGCGACCGCACCAAAGAAAGCGGACGCCACGGCGGCGACATCGAAGGCATCATCAAAAACCTCGATTACATCAAATCGCTTGGCGCCACTGCCGTTTGGCCCACACCGCTTTGCGAAGACAACGACCCGCGCGGATCGTATCACGGTTACGGCCAGTCGGATGTGTATAAAATCGATCCGCGATATGGCACCAACGACGATTATTTAAGATTGTCGTCTGAATTGCACAAGCGCGACATGAAACTGATCCTCGATTACGTCACGAACCATTGGGGCGCCGAACATTGGATGTATAAAGACCTGCCTTCGTATGACTGGATTCATCAATTTCCCGGTTATTCGCAATCGAATTACCGCATGACCACGCAATTCGACCCGAATGCGTCGGATATCGACCGCAAAAATTGTGTTGACGGCTGGTTTGTGCGTTCGATGCCCGACCTTAACCAATCGAATCCGCTCATGCTCAATTACCTGATTCAAAATGCGATTTGGTGGATTGAATATGCCGATCTCGATGGTTTCCGCGTTGACACGTATTCATATAACGACAAAGCCGGAATTTCAAAATGGACGAAAGCCATTCTTGACGAATATCCGCATTTCAACATCGTTGGCGAAGTCTGGATGCACGATCAGGCGCACATGGCTTATTGGCAAAAGGACAGTAAGGTTGGCGCAATAGAAAACTACAATTCCTATTTGCCAAGTGTTATGGATTTCACGTTGCACGACGCTCTGGGCAGTGTGTTTAACGAAGATGAAGGTGCTTGGGACAAAGGCATGATCAAAATTTATGACAACTTCACAAACGATTTCCTGTATCCAAATCCCAACAACATCATGACATTTGTTGAAAACCATGATACGAACCGTTTCAACCAAACCTACAAAGCAGATTTCAAAAAATACCAGATGGGCATGGCGTTGATCGCTACGGCGCGCGGCATTCCGCAATTGTATTACGGTTCCGAAATCGGCATGATGGGCGACAAAGGAAAAGGCGACGGCGACATCCGCCACGATTTCCCGGGTGGCTGGAATGGCGATGCAAACAACGCTTTCACAAAATCAGGGCGGACTGCAGAACAGGAAAAATTCTATGATTATACGTCAAAATTATTCAACTGGAGAAAAACAAATGAGGCCGTGCACTTCGGAAAAATGAAGCATTACGTTCCCGAAAACAACGTGTATGTGTATTTCCGTTATACCGATAGTTCGGCCGTCATGGTTTTGGTCAACAACAGCGCAAAAACACAAATTGTGAAAACGAGCCGTTTTAGCGAAAGTATCGGCAGCTGCCAAACAGGAAAAGATATTTTCAACGCACAATCGCTGGATTTGAAAAATGACATTTCGATTGACAGCAAATCGGTATTAATATTAGAATTGAAATAAATGAAAAAAATTTTGTTCTTTCTTTTCCTCTCGGCCTTTTCGTTTGCGCAAAATGCCACCCGCAAATTTGAAAACTTTCGGGAAAACGGAAACACTTTAGAAATTAACACTTCCGACGGGCAATACCTGATTCGTCCATATTCTGAAAAAATTGTCGAGACTTCTTTTATTCCAAAAGGCGAAACTTTTAATCCTGTTTCGCATGCTGTTGTCTTGGCTCCAAAAGCAGGAATTTCAAAAACAACCGAAGCGGCGAATACTGTTCTTTTTTCTACAACCGGAATTGTGGTTTCAATTCAAAAATCGCCATTCAAGATTTCGTATCTGTACAAATCAAAAGAAATCCTTTCGGAGAAAAATGGATATACCAAAACAGATTCCACCGAAACTTTGGATTTCAACATCGATAAAACCGAAGCGCTTTATGGCGGTGGTTCGCGCGCCGTTGGAATGAACCGACGCGGTAAAAGATTACAGCTTTACAATCGTGCCCACTATGGTTATAGTGATTATGCTGACCTGTTGAATTTTTGTATTCCGCTCGTCATGTCATCTAAATTGTATGCAGTGCATTTTGACAATCCTGCCATCGGTTGCCTTGACCTCGATAGCAAAAAAGACAACACCATTTCGTATGAAACGATTTCGGGAAGGAAAACCTACCAAGTTATTGTTGGCGACAACTGGACCGATCTTGTCAGCAACTATACCGCTCTAACTGGCAAACAACCGCTTCCCGCACGCTGGATATTTGGTAATTTTTCGAGCCGTTTCGGATACCATTCGCAGGCAGAAGTCGAAAAAACGATCAAGCGATTTGAAGATGATAAAATTCCTGTTGACGCGATTATCCTCGATTTGTATTGGTTTGGCAAAGCGATCCAGGGAACTTTAGGCAACTTCGAATGGGACAAGGAAACGTTTCCGAATCCGGAAAAAATGATTGCCAACCTTAATGCGAAAGGCATCAAAACAGTATTAATTACCGAGCCCTTCATCATCAAAGACACCAAAAAATGGCCGGAAGCTGTCGATAAAAAAGTCCTCGCAACTGATAAAACGGGCAACGCCGCGGAGTTCGATTTTTATTTCGGGCATACCGGAATTGTGGATGTGTTCAAACCAGAAGGCAAAGATTGGTTCTGGAGCATTTATAAGAAATATATCATCCAAGGCGTTGGCGGTTGGTGGGGCGACCTCGGCGAACCTGAAGCTTTTCCGTCAAACGCAATCACTGCGGCAGGAACAGCCGATGAAGTCCATAATATTTACGGCCACAATTGGGCAAAATTGGTGGCGGACGGTTACCAAAAAGATTTTCCGCAACAACGACCTTTTATTTTGATGCGCTCGGGATATTCAGGATCACAGCGTTATGGCATCATTCCGTGGTCGGGCGATGTGAGCAGGAGCTGGCAAGGATTGCAATCGCAGCCGGAGATTTCGCTTGAGATGGGCATGCAAGGAATCGGATATATGCATTCGGATCTCGGTGGATTCGCTGGCGATTATTTCGATAACGAACTTTATACAAGATGGCTGCAATATGGTGTTTTCCAGCCGATCTTTCGTCCGCACGCACACGAAGACGTAGCGGCAGAACCCGTTTATAAAGATATCGTGACCAAAGCTGCGGCAAAAAAGCAAGTCGAATTGCGCTATCAAATGCTGCCATACAATTACAATTTGGCTTTCGAAAACAACCAGAAAGGAACGCCATTAATGCGTCCGTTGTTTTTTGAGGAACCCACAAATGCAAGCCTGCTCAACTCAAGCGCGAGTTATCTTTGGGGAAATGATTTCCTGGTGACGCCAATCACAAAAGCGGGAATCAAATCAACATCGATTTATTTTCCCAAAAGCAGCAATTGGTTCGATTTCTATTCGGATAAAAAATACGCCGCGGGAAGCACTGTTAATGTTGCGGTTGTTCCTGACCATCTTCCTGTCTTTGTCCGTGGCGGCGCTTTTATTCCGATGATAAAAACGATACAAAATACAACTGCATATTCATTGGCGAACTTCGACCTCCATTATTATTTCGATCCAAAAACAACTAAGAGTGAAGGCCGATTGTACAACGACAACGGCGAAACACCAAATGCCTTTGAAAAAGACCAATATGAAATGTTGCATTTTAATGCTGCCGTTGCAACGAAAACGGTAACTTTAAAACTATCTGCTCAAGTCGGAAAATCATATTCGGCGGCAAACAAGAATGTGACACTCATCATCCACAATATTCCGAAAGCATTGAATGTACTCATTGACGGCAAAAAAGCTGCTTTTAAAACCTCAAAAAACACAACCGAGATTCCGGTTTTATGGGAAGCCGGAACTTCCAAAGAAATAAAAATCCAATATTAATGAAAAAATCTATACTGCTTATTTTAATTCCGTTATTGTTGATTGCTACGCCAACCTCGGCACAATCAAAAAAGAAACACGCAGCAAAAACCCCTTTTATTTGGGAAGGTGCCAACTTGTATTTCTTGATGACCGATCGTTTTCTCGATGGCAATGCGGTGAAAGAAACCAAACTCAACCGCACCAAACCGACCGGAAAATTGCGCGGTTTTGAAGGCGGCAATATCAAAGGCATCATCCAGAAAATCGACGAAGGTTATTTTGACAAATTGGGCACCAATGCAATCTGGCTCACGCCCATTGTCGAACAAATCCACGATGGCGTTGATGAAGGCACCGGAATGTCATATGGATTTCACGGCTATTGGACGCGCGACTGGACGGCTTTAGATCCGAATTTTGGCACCAAAAAAGACCTCGCAGAATTGGTGTCGAAAGCGCATGCAAAAGGAATCCGGATCGTGCTCGACGGCGTGATCAACCACACCGGGCCGGTTACACCAATTGATTCCGTTTGGCCGGAGGATTGGGTTCGCACAGGGCCGCAATGCGATTACAAAACCTTCAAAGGCACAACAGAATGCACGTTGGTTGCAAACCTGCCCGATGTGCGCACGGAAAGCAATGAGACTGTTGCGCTGCCTCCTTTTCTAATTGAAAAATGGAAAGCCGAAGGCAGATACGAAAAGGAAGTGGCGTCACTCGATGCATTTTTTAAACGTACCGGTTATCCGCGCGCGCCCAAATACTATATCATCAAATGGCTCACGGATTATATTACCGAATTCGGAATCGACGGCTACCGCGCCGACACTGTAAAACATACGGATGAAAGCGTTTGGGCTGATTTCAAAACACAATGCGATTATGCGTTTGCGGCCTGGAAGAAAAACAATCCATCGAAAGTGCTCGACGACAATAAATTTTATACGATTGCCGAAGTGTATAATTATGGAATATCGGCGGGCCAACTATTTGACTTTGGCGACAAAAAAGTCAATTATTACGAGCATGGTTTCGACAACATGATCAATTTTGAATTCAAATGGAACGCAGCGCAAAAAAGCTACGAGGAAATGTTTGCGATGTATTCGGATAAACTCAACAACGAACTCAAAGGTTACAGCGTTTTAAATTACGTCTCGTCTCATGATGACGGAAAACCGTTTGACGCCAAACGCGAAAAGAGTTATGAAAGCGCCAACAGATTATTGCTTTCGCCTGGTGTTTCGCAAACCTATTATGGTGATGAGACCGGAAGATCGCTCGTTGTCGAAGGGACGCAAGGCGATGCAACCTTACGCTCGCCAATGAACTGGAACGATGTCAAAACAAATCCTGAGACGCAGAAAATATTGCGACACTGGCAGAAACTCGGCGTGTTCAGAAAAAACCATCCCGCTGTTGGCGCCGGAATCCACAAAGAAATCTCGGCAAGCCCGTATGTTTTCAGCCGGACTTTTTCTAAAGGGAAATATTCGGATCAGGTGGTTATCGGACTTGAATTAACCAAAGGCAGAAAGGTAATTCCTGTTGCCAACGTTTTTAAAAACGGAACCCGTTTGAAAGATGCGTACTCGGGAAAAACCGCGAAAGTTTCGAACGGCAAAGTCATCATTGATTCGGAGTCGGACGTAGTGTTATTGGAACGGACGAAATAATCATAAAAAGATTTCATCAGAACGCCTTTAGAAATGAAGGCGTTTTTTATTTTACCTTTATCGCATGCAAAAAATCCTCAAGATCGGGCACCGCGGGGCAAAGGGACATGTTGCCGAAAACACGCTGGCTTCTTTCCAGAAAGCATTGAATTTTAATGTTGATGGAATCGAGCTCGACGTACACCGGACCGCCGACGGCGAAATTGTCGTGATTCATGACGATACGCTCGATCGCACGACGAATGGACACGGATTTGTCGATAGCCATTCATTGCAACAATTAAAAAAACTCCGCATTGACAACAAATATGAGATTCCGACACTCGCTGAAGTTTTTGACGCAATCGATAAAAAATGCTTTATCAATATCGAACTCAAAGGCGACGGGACAGCCAAACCTGTAGTGAAATTGGTCGAGCGGCATGTTGCAGAAAACAAATGGCGCTATGCGGATTTTATCATTTCGGGTTTCGATTGGAATGCGCTGCGCGAAGTCAGTTTGATGAACCCGAAAATCCGTATAGGTGTTTTAACATTGACCGACATTGATCTTGCGATTGGATTTGCCGAATTTGTCAACGCTTATGCAATCCATCCGCATTTTCACCTGCTCACACACGAAAACACCGCAGTAATGCAACAGAAAGGATTTCGCGTTTTTCCGTGGACAATCAATGAAAATGAAGATCTTGAAAAAATAAAATCATTCCAGGTTAACGGAATTATCACTGATTTTCCAGACAGAATATGAACCAGAACTTTGACATTATCATTGTTGGCGGAGGCGCAGCAGGTTTTTTTACAGCGATTAATGTTGTAGAAAAAAAACCAAAACTCAAAGTGGCAATTCTAGAGCGCGGCAAGGAAGTGCTTACGAAAGTCCGCATTTCGGGCGGCGGCCGATGCAACGTCACGCACGCGTGTTTCGAACCCAACGAACTTGTAAAATTTTATCCGCGTGGCGAAAAAGAACTGCGCGGCCCGTTCCATCAATTTGCTTCGGGCGATACGATTGAATGGTTTGAAAAACACGGTGTGGCGCTCAAAATTGAAGAAGATGGCAGGATGTTTCCGGTTTCGGATTCGTCGCAAACCATCATCGACTGCTTTCTTAAAGCGACGCAAAAACTCGGAATCGCAGTATTGACTGGTCAAAGCGTGCAATCGATTTTCAAAAAAGAAAACATTTGGAAAGTCGAAACGCAAAATACACAATTCATCACCGAGAAACTGGTGCTGGCAACGGGCAGCAATCCGAAAATCTGGGAGATGTTGCAGGAATTCGGCCATGCAGTTGTTAGTCCGGTGCCGTCATTATTCACTTTCAACATCAAAGATTCCCGGATTAAAGAATTACCGGGTGTTTCGGCGGTGGTTACGGTAAAAGTGAAAGACACCAAATTAACTTCTACCGGGCCGTTGCTCATCACGCATTGGGGCATGAGCGGTCCGGCTATCTTGAAACTTTCGGCTTGGGGTGCGCGGATTTTATTCGAAAAGAATTACCAGTTTACGATTTTCGTCAATTGGCTCAATGATACAGATACCGAAGATGCCGAAAAAATACTGCGCGATTTAAAACACGAACATTCCAAAAAAGCAGTTTCCAAAAAATCGCCGTTTGACTTTCCAAACCGATTATGGGAAAGTTTGGTGCTTGCTTCGGGAATCCAAAGCGAAACGAAATGGGCCGATTTGTCGAAAATGCAGATTCAAAATCTCTCGAGTCAGTTGACAAACGGGAGCTTCAACGTCAATGGCAAGAGCACGTTCAAAGAAGAATTCGTGACCGCCGGCGGCATCGATTTGAAGGAAATCAATTTTAAAACGATGGAAAGCAAACTGCACGAAAACCTTTATCTGGCCGGCGAAATTGTCAATATCGACGCGATTACGGGCGGATTTAATTTCCAAAATGCATGGACCAGCGGATTTATAATTGCCAACGCTTTGGCTAACGGTTGAGCCACCAGATGCTTGCGTTAAGCACTGTCGCAAAACTTACCCATAAAATGTAAGGAATGAAAAGATAGCCCGCAATTTTATCAATTTTGATGAATTTGAGGAATGTTTCGTATATCATCAGCCACAATATAATGATCTCAATCAGCGCGAGCAACGGATTCTTCAAACCGAAGAAAAGCAACGACCATCCCGCATTCAAAGCCAACTGAATCGCAAAAAACAGCAACGCTTTCCGGACAGCTTCCCTTTCAAAATCAATGCGGCTCCAAACCAATCCAGCTGCAACGCCCATGATGATATAGAGAAAACTCCACACCGGGGCGAATACCCATGCGGGCGGATTAAACGACGGTTTCACCAATGTTGGAAACCACGTTTGCACACTCGACTGTGTGACGACTCCCGATAAATAACCAACACCGACGCAGGTTGCAACAAAAATTAAGATCTTCTGGAATTTGTTCATGGCTTTTGATTTGTTCAAATTTAGGCAATTCCGCCGAACCAAAGCACGAAAACAAACCAACAAAAAAGTATCTTTGCTTAAATTTAGCCGCATGAATTCACCCAACGACTTTATCCCGAAACCCTATTCCGAAACAATCGACCATGGAAAATTTACGTGGAGCGCGCCGAGCAATATTGCACTCGTAAAATATTGGGGAAAAAAACCAAACCAGATTCCGGCGAATCCGTCAATCAGCTTTACGTTGCGGAATTGCAAAACCACGACCGCATTGTCTTTTGCAAAGAAAGAAACCAATATCGATTTTTCATTCGACTTACTTTTTGAAGGAAAACCCAAAGAAGATTTCAAACCAAAAATCCTCAAGTTCTTTGAACGGATCGAAAATTATTGTCCGTTTTTGAAAGAATATCATTTTACGATTGACACTTCCAACACTTTTCCACACAGTTCCGGCATTGCCTCTTCAGCGTCAGGAATGGCAGCATTGGCATTGAATATAATGAGCGTTGAAAGGAAATTGCATCCCGAAATGACCGAAGAATACTTCTATCGGAAAGCGTCGTTTCTGGCAAGACTAGGATCGGGAAGCGCGTGCCGAAGCATCAAAGGAAATGTTGTGGTTTGGGGAAACCATTCGGAGATTAAAGGCAGCTCAAACTTATTTGGTGTTGAATTCCAAAAAATGCACGACATTTTCACCAATTTCCAGGATACCATTTTGCTTGTCGATAAAGGCGAAAAACAGGTTTCAAGTACGCTTGGTCACGATTTGATGTACAACCATCCGTTTGCCGAGCAGCGTTTCGATCAGGCGCATAACAATTTATCGGCGATAAAAACAATACTCGAAACAGGTGATCTCGATGGATTTATTAAAATCGTCGAAAGCGAAGCCCTGACCTTGCATGCGATGATGATGACTTCGATGCCATACTTTATTCTGATGAAACCCAACACGCTCGAAATCATCAATGCAGTATGGCAATTCAGGAACGAAACGCAAATTCCGCTCTGTTTTACACTCGACGCCGGCGCTAATGTGCACCTCCTCTATCCCGAAAACGTTAGCGTAAAAGTTTTGCAATTTATTAAGGACAAATTAGTTGGCTATTGCAAAAATGGTGAGTACATTTGTGATGAAATTGGAGAAGAGCGAAATAATTAACAATGAATAGTTAATAATTAATAACGCCGCAACTCACTGACTCTCTTACACGCCAATCAGAATAAATTATGAAAAGAAACGTTCTTAAGGAAAAGTCTTTTGTTTTTGCTTTGGATATTATTCAATTATACCAGTCCATAAGCGCAAAAAGAGAATACGTTTTGTCTAAGCAGATGCTGCGTTCAGGTACGTCTATTGGCGCCAATGTTCGTGAAGCTGAATATGCACAAAGCAAATCGGATTTTATTCATAAGTTGTCAATAGCGCTAAAAGAGGCGAATGAAACCGATTACTGGCTTGAGTTATTGCATCTTTCCGGCTATCTGAGCAGCCCCGAATTCGATCATATTAAACCAAAAATATCAGAACAATTAAAATTGCTTACAAGTATCATCAATACTTCAAAAAGCACCAATTATTAATTATTCCTTGTTAATTATTAATTAAATGAAAGGACCTCTATTTTACTCCAAAATCCTCCTCTTCGGTGAATACGGCATCATTAAAGATTCCAAAGGTTTATCGATTCCTTATAATTTCTACAACGGCGCACTCAAACTCGACGGCAACGATTCGGATGAGGCAAAAAATTCCAATAAAAATTTAGAGCGTTTTATATCGCATCTCGACGACTTGCAGACCGAGCAGCCTTATCTCGTAAGTTTCGACATGGAAGCACTCAGAAAAGATGTTGCTTCAGGAATGTATTTCGATTCAAGCATTCCGCAAGGTTACGGCGTTGGAAGCAGCGGCGCTTTGGTCGCAGCGATTTATGACAAATATGCGCAAAATAAAATCACCGTCCTTGAAAACCTGACGCGTGAAAAATTGTTGCAGCTTAAAAATATTTTTGCGCAAATGGAAGCTTTTTTCCATGGCAAAAGTTCGGGTTTGGATCCTTTAAACAGCTATCTAAGCATCCCGATCCTCATTAATTCAAAAGACAATATCGAAGCAACAGGCATCCCGACACAAAGTTTCGATGGCAAAGGTGCTGTGTTTTTGCTCGATTCGGGCATTGTTGGCGAAACCGCCCCAATGGTCAACATATTTATGGAAAACCTCAAAGACAAAGGTTTCCGCGCCATGCTCAAAAACCAATTCGTCAAATATACCGATGCTTGCGTTGAGAACTTCCTCGGCGGCGACATGAAATCGCTGTTTTCGAATACCAAAAAATTATCAAAAGTCGTCCTCAATAATTTCAAGCCGATGATTCCCGAGCAATTCCACGGCATCTGGCAAACGGGAATCGACACCAATGATTATTACCTCAAACTTTGCGGCTCCGGCGGCGGCGGCTATATCCTTGGTTTCACCGAGAATATCGATAAGGCGCGAGTTGCTTTGAAAGATTATAAACTTGAAGTAGTCTATCAGTTTTAAATTAATTAATAATGAATAATTAGTAATTAATAGTTAACATGGGTATAGCGAAATTGAGACATGCAATACACATGACTATCCCGTCATTATTAATTATTAACTACTAATTATTAATTCCGAAATATGTTGAGCAGACAAAACAAATTGCTTTTAATGAAAATTGTCAGTTTGTTTTCTGTCGTACGCGGCTACAACATCCCAATTATTGCGATCGCACAGTACCTTTCGGCCATATTTATTCTCGCGCCGCAAAAAGGCGCGCTTAACATTTTGCTCGATGGCAATTTGTTTATTCTTGTGCTCGCATCGAGCCTGACGATCGCCTCTGGTTACATCATCAACAGCTTTTACGACAGCAAAAAAGACCTCATCAACCGGCCCAACAAATCGATGCTCGACCGGCTCGTGAGCCAAAAAACAAAACTCCAGGTTTATTTCAGCCTCAACTTTTTTGTGGTGCTGATTGCCTTTTTCGTTTCGTTTCGGGCTGTGATTTTCTTTTCAACATACATCTTTCTGATCTGGTTCTATTCGCACAAAATCAAAAAATACCCAATCATAGGAAACCTCATGGCAGCATTTCTGGCCGTACTGCCTTTTTTCGGGATACTGCTGTATTACAAGAATTTTTACGAAGTGATTTTCTTCCATGCTTCATTCCTGTTCCTGTTGCTGCTTGTGCGCGAAATGATCAAGGACCTCGAAAACCTCAAAGGCGATCTCGCCAATGATTACCAAACCATCCCCATCGTTTACGGAGAAGACGCTTCCAAAAAAGGCATAACAATGCTGCTGTTGCTAACAGTCCTGCCCGTTTATTTCTTGATCAATGTTTTCGATGTCGGCTACATGGATATTTACTTTTACGTGGGCTTCATCATCATGATTTTCTTCGGAATCAAACTGTGGAAATCGACGTCAAAAGAGCAATTCCTCCAACTGCATAACATCCTCAAAATACTAATTGTTGCCGGCGTTTTCAGCATTATCCTGATCAATCCCACTGTTTTTTGGCACGGAAGAAAACTCCTGTCAACAATCTGACTTTCATTTGTGGACTAGCCCCGATAGCAGTGGAAATCCTTTTGTTTAGGATCGACTTTATGGACGGGACCCAGCGTTCCAAACAAAAGATTGCAACGGATAGCGGGAAAAAGCTCCTGATAACTAATTCAATTACCTATCTTTGCACTCTAAATTTAGCGTTATGAATAATAAGGAAGGCAACAAAAGAGGCGGCTCGGGCACCAACCGTTCGAGGCCAAATTCGAATAAGCCCAAACCTGCGATGGCCAAACGCGCACAAGGCCCGAAAAAAGCAAAACCTGCAGCAAAAGCCGCTGAAGCCGCTGCAGAAAAACCCGTAAAGAAACCAAATCAGGCGCCGAAAAGACTCAAAGAAAAAGACGAGATCCGCCTCAATAAATACATTGCGAATTCGGGCGTTTGCTCACGACGCGATGCCGATATCTACATCCAGTCGGGCAATGTCAAAGTCAATGGTGTGCCCGTTACCGAAATGGGTTACCTCGTAAAACCCGGCGATGTCGTAAACTTCGACGGCTCGGTTTTGACGCCCGAAAAGAAAGAATACATCCTGCTCAATAAACCCAAAAATTTCACGACAGCACTTGATGAAGGTCAGGAATCGCGCAATGTACTTGAACTTATCAAAGGCTCAACCAATGCAAAAGTAGCGGCGGTTGGCAGAATGGACAAAAATACAACGGGATTATTGTTATTCACAAACGATACCGATATGATCAGGAAATTCAGCCTGCCAAACCAGAAATCGTCAAAGATTTATCAGGTATCGCTTGACAAGAATTTAAAATACGAAGACCTCGAAAAGATTTCAGGCGGTGTCACGTTAGACGGCCACCGACTCGCAATCGAGGAAATCAGCTATATCGACAACGAGCCAAAAACTGAAATCGGACTCAAACTGCGCACTGCGAATGTAAAAGTAGTACGCGCCATTTTTGAAAGTTTTAAATATGACGTTTTAAAAATCGACCGTGTTGCCTTCGCCGGACTTACAAAAAAGAATTTGCCGCGCGGCAATTGGCGCTTTCTTACGGAGCAGGAAATCATCAACCTTAAAAACGTTTAAATTAATTGAGAATGGATAATGGATAATTGAGAATGACAGACCTATCAATTATCCATTATCAATTGTCAATTATCAATTGATCTATGGTCACTAAAAACCTCTCTATCGCCCACAAATGGTTCGATGCGTTTAACCAGCACAAGCTCGACCAGCTTTTGTCTTTGTATGACGACGAAGCGGAACATTTCAGTCCGAAATTAAAAATTAAAAAACCCGAAACCAACGGACTCGTCAAAGGAAAAAACGCTTTGCACGAATGGTGGCAAGAAGCCTTTGAGCAGTTGCCGACGTTGCATTACAAAGTCACTTCCCTGACTGCAGACCCGAACCGCGTTTTTATGGAATATGTGCGCACCGTTGAAGGACAGGAACCCATGCTTGTTGCCGAAGTGCTCGAAATCAAAGATGAGAAGATTGTATTTTCACGGGTGTATCACGGATAATTTTCGATTTCTAAAATAACTATCTTATAAAAGCCTTTCTTTTCAGAAGTTTTTTTTTTGACACAAACATGCGCACGCTATTACAGTCTAAACCCAGGTGTATTTCATTTCAATTTCCCGGAATTTCCCTTTCTGTTTTTGCCGTATCGTTGTTGTGTGAAAAATTTTTGATTTAAAAATTCAACACCAATCTGTGGTACTTTTTTTGTGTTTAAAAAATCAACACACAAAAAACCACACAATGAAAAGAAATCCTTCAGCGAGTTCCTTATTGGGCGCCTCTCATCTGGAGATGGCAGCGTTATTGAATGTGGGCATTAGCCATTGGTCGATGTACGAATCAGGCAAACGCCAATTACCAACCAAAGCGTTTCTGTTATTGGGAGAAATGCTTGAACATGTCCGCCAATGCGAGGCAGAAAGTGCGGCGGTCTTTAAAACTGAATCACCGCCTGACAAAGAACAACGCGACGCTATAATATCTTTATTGCGTGAAAACGAATACCAACAATTGCTACTGGCCAAAAAAATAGCAACCGCAGAACGCAAGAGGCTCGCGCAATTCAGGTCAATCCAGCTTGCAGGTTTTATAAAATTACGCATCGCAGCGAATAAAATGGTGACCCCGGAGCAGCAAATTTTCGCTGACGGCAACCGAACAACCTTGGATCCCAAACATTCAACGGTATTGTTCGATCTCGAAAGACGACAAGCAATGTTGGCGTTTGAGCAGCAATGGCTCGAAGAGAAATTACTTGGTGACACAAAATAAAAAAAGCCTCTCTTTTCAGAAAGGCTTTTTTTTGTGCGGGTAATAGGACTCGAACCTACACGCCTTGCGGCACCAGATCCTAAGTCTGGCATGTCTACCAATTTCACCATACCCGCGTCAATTACCTCACTTAGCTCTTATTTTAAAAGGAGTTCGGTGAACTGCGTTTGTGGGTGCAAATATAAAAAGAATAATTAATTATCAATTGTCAATCATCAATTTTTTTCGCTCTTTTTTGTATTTTTGGGATGCTTAAAACCAAACAAACATGGACAATATCAAATCGTATGTGCAACAGCACAAAGACCGATTCATAAATGAACTCATCGAATTGCTCAAAATTCCATCGGTCAGCGCCGACCCTGCTTACTCCCAGGATGTTATTAATACCGCCGACGCCGTAAAAGCCAGCCTTGAAAAAGCGGGATGCGATTTCGTAGAAATCTGCGAAACGCCGGGCTACCCTATCGTTTATGGCGAAAAAACAATCGATAAAAATCTGCCCACCGTACTCGTTTACGGGCATTATGATGTGCAGCCACCCGATCCGATGGACCTATGGACTTCCCCGCCGTTCGAGCCTGTCATCAAGAAAACCGATATCCATCCCGAGGGCGCCATTTTCGCGCGTGGTTCGTGCGACGATAAAGGCCAGATGTACATGCATGTCAAAGCGCTCGAATATATGGTACAATCGAACACGCTGCCTTGCAACGTTAAATTTATGATTGAAGGCGAAGAGGAAGTCGGTTCCAAAAGCTTAAGCTGGTTCGTCGAGCACAACCAGGAAAAACTCAAAAACGATGTGATTTTGATTTCCGATACGGGGATGATCTCAAACCAGCAACCATCGATTACAACCGGATTGCGTGGTTTGAGTTATGTTGAAGTCGAAGTCACCGGAGCCAACCGCGACCTGCATTCAGGTCTATACGGTGGCGCCGTTGCGAATCCAATCAACGTTCTCGCAAAAATGATTGCCTCGCTTCACGACGAAAACAACCACATTACGATTCCGGGATTCTACGACAAAGTTCAGGAACTATCGACCGAAGAACGCGCCGAAATGGCCAAAGCGCCTTTCAGCCTCGACGATTATAAAAAAGCACTCGACCTCAACGATGTTTATGGCGAAAAAGGCTATGTGACGAACGAACGCAACTCGATCCGCCCAACACTAGACGTCAACGGAATCTGGGGCGGCTACACAGGCGAAGGCGCAAAAACCGTCATCGCGAGTAAAGCATTTGCGAAAATTTCCATGCGCCTCGTACCCAACCAGGATTGGGAAGAAATCACCGAATTGTTCACCAAGCATTTCATCAGCATCGCTCCTGCGGGCGTAACGGTTAAAGTAAAACCGCATCATGGCGGGCAGGGTTATGTAACACCAATCGACAGCATCGGCTACAAAGCCGCAAACAAAGCTTATACGGAAACCTTTGGCGTGCCTGCAATTCCTGTGCGTTCAGGCGGCAGCATCCCGATTGTGGCGCTGTTTGAAAAAGAACTCAAAAGCAAAACGATATTGATGGGATTTGGTCTTGACAGCGACGCGATTCATTCGCCCAACGAGCATTTCGGAATATTTAATTACCTCAAAGGCATCGAAACGATTCCGCTATTCTACAAGTATTTCGTGGAAATGAGTAAATAAAAAAACGCCCGCTTTCCGCGGGCGTTTTCATTTTATTTACTCAGTTCAGGAACCGAGTGATAAAGGTAATCGCCATGCACGCCCGTAAAATATTTATTGTAGCGGTCATCAAAATCTTTTGCTTTGGCATCGTCTGTAAAAACGGTTTTAAACAATTGATCGTCGCGGTCGAAACCCTTTTCAATATCACCCAGATTTTCTACGACAAAAACCTCCGTAAACTCCGTATTATTGGCGCCCCATGCATGAACATTGGGATAATACGCTTTTATGTAATCATTTTTAAAGGTCACTTCATTGAGGTATTTGTTGCGAAGCTCATTAAATTCCTTTTCCGTGCCGTCTTTCGGGCTGGCCCAATGCGATTTTCGTACGTAATAAATCATCTCTTTGGTAAAATTCGCAGGTGGATTCTTCGCGCCCGAAAATGTGGCGTAAATTTCATCCGAATGATTGGGCGCATAATAAGCCTGCCGCTTTTCAAAGAAAGCATTTCGCGCCTTTTCGTCTGGCCAGGCCAATTTGATCAGCGCGTCATTTTTTTCACTCGCCTTTTCAATCGCATCCCACGAATCATACATCGTCACCAACAAAATTTCGGTATTATCCGCTGTAAAATAGTGACGCAATACCTCCTGGCCAAGAATCAGGTCGTTTTTTTTGATCACCTTATCAAAATATTCCTTTTCGATTGCTTTCCACCCTTCCAATGTAAGGTCCGGGCGGTCCATATTGCGGTGCAGCGTGGTCACCGTCAACATATATTGTTTGGGTTCTGCAGGCTTTGCAGGTGCTTGCGAAGCTACATTGTTTTTTGATTTTGCAGCCTTTTTGGTCTGGGCCGTAACAGGGTTGCCCAAAAGCAGCAAACCGATAATTACAAAGAATGTGCATTTCGTTTTCATAATTTCAAATGTATTAAGTTAGAGAGTAAATACTTTTTTGAAATTTGGGGTGAAAATATGCGGGGGGAGTAAATGTAACTAAAATTACTTAATGATGCTGATTTTCAGCATTTTATTTTTTTGGGCGTTGCCTGCGGCCGGGCTTTCCGCAGTGCGCGGCACTTGCTTTAATCCCTAACGCGCGCGCAGTGGCTATTTTGTGTTTTTGGCTTCTATCCACCGCGACATATATTTGGTGCTCGCCAGCGTATGGTGCAGCAGCATTGCCCCGAAGAAATTGCTGTGCCGATGCTTTTCAAGGTTTTTTAGGATGCCGGTAATCCGTTCCAAAAATGCATCTTCAAACAGGGTTTTTGAATACCGTTGGTTTACGATTGCAATCCCATTGCGCTGCGCGACGTGCCAACGGTTTTCGTCTGTATACAATTGAAGGGCGGCATCAGCGATAGCTTGATCTGAATCGGCTATGATTCCGCTCCAGGGCAAATTGGCGTTCATACCTTCCGCGCCAACCGAAGTGGTAACACTCGGCGTTCCGCATTGCATCGCTTCGAGTAATTTGGTTTTTGAGCCCGCACCAAACCGAATTGGCGCTAGCACCACGCGTGACTTCGAAACGACAGCTTCCGCATTTTCGGCTCTTCCGCAAATAAAAAAATTTTCGCCAGGCTTGTGAAGTTGCAGCACTTTCTGAGAAGCATAGGCACCATAAACTTTCATTGACGCATTTGGCAATTGCTTTTTGATTAATGGCCAAATCGTTTCTTTAAGGTATTGCACCGCGTTCCAGTTGGGTTCATGCAAAAAATTCCCGATAAAAATAAAATCTTTGCGTTCGCCAAACGGCAGCCACCTTTGAATTGCCGATTCGTCTATAGGTTTAACAAAAAACGGCAGGTAATGCAGTAGCGCAGCGTCGATTTTAAATAGCGATTGCAGTATTTCAATTTCCGCTTCAGAAATCAACAGCGATAAATCACATCGCAAAATGCTTGCAATTTCCCTTTTTGCCGTATCCGAAAATAAATCTTCAGGAATGTAATCCGTATTTTCTTTGAACGCCTTTTGCCGCGCCAGACGAAGGCTATGCAAATCAATGGTATCGAGAATCCGCAACGCATTCGGGCAATTTTCGGCAATGCGCCAGCCAAATTGCTCTTCCACCATAAAGCGGTCAAACAGTACGATGTCGGGAGCAAGTTTCTTTACAAAATCATCAAAACCGGAATCGTTTATCGCAATCGAAACTTTCGCTACTCCAAGTGATGTTACATCAAACATGAATTCACTGTCGGCAGCGCTGCTCGCAAAAGTAATTTTCCAACCCTGAAGCAGAAACAATTCGATAAGCTGCAGCATGCGTGTTCCGGCTCCCGACGACTTCGGCTCAGGCCATACAAAACCAATGATCAAGATTTTCATTTGGATAGATTTCATTGCAAAAATAGCGTATTTAAAATGTAAAATTCCGGCGCCGTAAACCAAAATAAACCAGCGCTTTAACAACATTGCCAAAATTTTGGCGTTACTTTTGTAAACCCGCGACCCGATGGTTTCGGGTAATCATCAATCACTTAATCACAATCAATCATGTTCAAAAAATTCTTCATCCTGTGTTCGGGAGCAGATAAGAATCTTCTTTCTGCGTGCTCCGAAGGCGAACAAACCAAGTTCGTCGGCATTGGCGCCACCGTTTTCTTTACTGCCGTAATGGCTTTTATCGCGAGCAGTTATGCGCTGTTTACCGTTTTCGACAATCCGTATATTGCAATGGGATTTGGCATTGTATGGGGATTGCTGATTTTCAACCTCGACCGTTTCATTGTTTCTACGATCCGCAAACGCGATAGTTTTGGCAGTGAATTTTTGCAGGCCACACCGCGAATTATGCTAGCGATCATCATCGCAATCGTCATTTCGAAACCGCTTGAGATTAAGATTTTTGAGAAGGAAATCAATACCGTGTTGCTCAAGGAAAAAAATGCAATGGCGCTCAACAACAAAAAAGAAGTGTCGGATTATTTCAAATCAGATCTCGATAAAAACAAAGCCGAAACCGATAGCCTAAAATCGGAAATCGCTAAAAAAGAAAAAGAAGTCAACGGCTTATATGAAACGTATATTACCGAGGCCGAAGGAACGAAAGGCACGATGAAAATGGGTAAAGGGCCCGTATTCAAAGAGAAAATCGCAAAACACGATTTAGCAAAATCCGAACTTGACACGCTGCGCAAAAAAAACCTCGCTAAAATTGCCGACAACGAGCAAAAGGCTAAAACGTTGCAGGCCGACCTCGATAAAAAAGTCACGCAGACCCAGCCAATCATTGACGGTTTCGACGGACTCATGGCGCGCATCAATGCACTCAACAAATTGCCTTTGCTGCCGTCGTTGTTTATTATGCTGCTGTTTCTGGCCATTGAGACTTCGCCAATCATTGCAAAGCTTCTATCACCAAAAGGCGAATACGATTTTAAACTAGAAGACATCGAGACTGCACTCAAAGCTACGATCTCGCAGGACAAATACCAGCGTGATTTACTCGTCAAAACAAGCGCATCGATGCACGATAAGGTTTATGAGGACATTGCCCAGGACAAAGAGTTGTACAAACTCCAGCGCAGCAAAGCCACGGAATTGTTAGCACTTCAAGCCAATAGTTTTGTAGAGAAACAAAAACGAACCCTGTAATAATTTTATAAAAACGAAAAACCTGAAATTTGCAATGCATCTTTCAGGTTTTCTGTTTTGGGCTGCTGCCAATTACATGTGCGCCAATATCTCTTTCTTCAAAGCGTCATATTCAATTTGCAGGATCAGGCCGTTGTCTAGCAGTTTTTTGTAATTCTGCAGTTTTTCGAATAGTTCTTCGCTCGAAAGCTCGACAAGCGGCTTTTCTTTGACCAATTCGGGTCCGTCATCAGGATGTTGTTTTTCGTCGCGATAACCCGACAATGAAACGGGAATGATTTCGGCGTAATCAATTATTTCTTCTGTTTCAATGGTTTCTATTGCTGTGTCCGGAGCTGTCGATTGCGAAACTTCAGCCGTTCCATTCTTTAATATGTCGAGTTGTTCTTTGGCGAAAGTGTAAATTTTCCGCGCCTGTATTTTCGGAATGTAATCGATTGAAATTGTAAGGTCTGTTTTGGTGGTAAACGAAAATTCCGAGCCCAATATATTTTCCTTGACAAAAGTCGCTTCGATATCATCCCAATTGTAATCGGTAAAGTCCATCGACAATCCGAGGTTCTTTGGTTTGCAGATGATAATCCTTTTATTGGTCAGTACGATGCTATCGGGAAAAACGTTGATTGCGGGTTTTTTCTGTACGCCGATATAACCCACTTCTTCGCCTTTCATGAGCAAATCATTGAGTTTGGATGTTATTTTCTCAATCGCTTTGGGATCCTGCTCTTCGTTGAGGAATTTTTTGATCTGGTCTTTCATAATCTCTTCTTATTGGCGGGGTTATCAAATAATTACATACAAAAATACTTCTATTTCTTCGATTCGAGAATCTCCTCACGCAATTTTTTTGTAAGACTTTTGAAAACCAGATCATACGAATGGTCGATCAACTCGTTGATTAAAGAGTCGGAAACATCGCGGTTTGCATTGACGGTGTTCCAATGGATTTTACTCATGTGATAACCCGGCGTGATGTCATCATATTGTGCACGCAGTTCCTCGGCGCGGTCAGGATCACATTTGAGGTTGATCGCAGGATTGCCATTCTCCCATTCCTTTAATGAAGCGAGCGCGAACATTTTGCCGCCGACTTTAAACACAAGCGTGTCTTCGTCAAAAGGAAAATGCTCGGTAACGGCTTTTTTGGAAAGACAATATTGGTAATACGATTCAAGGTTCATCGCGGTCTTATTTGATTACTTTTTCCATCATTTTTTCGGGGTGCGCCAACGGTTTGAATCCGAATTTCTCATACAGAAAATGCGCGTCGGTAGTGGCAAGCCGCCAGATTTTGATGCGGGTTAATTCGGGTTCGTTCATCATAGCTTCAATTAAAATAGATGAATAGCCTTTGCCTCGGTGTTTTTCGGTGATAAAGACATCCATCAGATACGCAAAAACGACATAATCAGTGACAACGCGCGCAAAACCGATTTGTTGGTCGTCAAAATAAATACCAAAGCAAAAAGAACTGTCGATCGTGGTTTGCACTTCTTCAATCGTACGGCCCGCGGCCCAGTAAATGTCCTTGAGAAAATCCTGGATAAAAGGCACATCGAGTTTACTTTTATCGGTTGAAACAACAATCATATTTTGTACAAAACGGGCTTGCTCGGACTCGCATCATTTTCGAACGACGCGATTTGAAGGTTGAGTAAATAATCGCCATCGGCAACCGAATCGGGAACAAAAACCATTTCGGTGATAGTGGCTCCGAGCAAAGCATCCTGATTAAGGTTGTCTGTATTTTTTACATTCCAAAACGCTTTGTGTGCCCGTAATTTCCCTTCATCGTGTTCTTTGTCGATGCTTGGCAGGTCAACGAGCAAATGTCGGATTCCTGATTCACGGATGAAAGTGGCTGCGGCTTCATCGAGGTAGGGCGGATTCGTATTTGAATATTTTTTCGATAGTTTGTCCTCTTTATTTGGAAGCGTCCTGATGACAAGCGCTTCGGGAGTTCTGCCTTCGAGTGCCGCCATGATCTGAATTTTTGTAATGACATGATCTTCACCTTGAACATAGGGACGCAGCGTGATCAACTCGGCGATAAAGAAAAATTGTTTCAGCGATTGGTTGATGCTGTAAAATTCCTTTGTGATGTGACCGAGGCATTCGGTGTGCGTACCGTGTCCGTGCGGATTGAATTGGATGTTATTGAAATTGGTCGAAGCGCCTTCTGAAATCTTTCCGACCCAGTCGCCAAAACGAACCGGTTCAATCGTGGGTTTTTCAATGTACCACGCGATCGGGTTTTCATCGGTATTGGTTAATGGAATGGAGATGTCGATGGGTTTGGAAAGATCGACTTCGACAGTTTTGTTATTTGTTGTTATTTTGGCTTTCATTTTTTTTTACCGCTGGGGTCGCAAAGTTATACGCGAAGTGCGCTATAGGTTGTTGGCAATTCTTTTGATTCCGCTTTTTATCAATGCAACATTGAAATTTATTAATAATCCCAGTTTACAGTTGGACATTTAAGATAGGTCAATAACTGGGCGAAATGAATTTGGTTTAATGCTTCTACAGCTTTTAGTTCTATTATTAGTTTATTCTCGACTATTAAATCTACGCGATATACAACATCTAATACTTTCATAAACTAATAGTAAGGGCTTCTGTTTTTCTATCAATAACGGATATTTTCAATTCATAAAACATACATTCTGCATAACTATTTTCTAAAAGTCCAAGACCTAAATTCCTGTGGACTTTTAAAGCAGATTCAAATACAATTCCTGATAATTGATTCTCGGTCATAACTAAAAATATTGCGGTCGTGGCGTATAACTTTGCGTTCCTTGCGGTTTGCTTTCTATTTCAAATTTAAATAAAACAAATCACTCGCAATTCCATCTGTCAAAAACTTTCCTTTTATAGTCGGTTTAAGAATATTTTCCTCAAGTTTCAACAATCCGTCATCAATAAAACGCTGCATTTGCTTTTGAAGGTATTCAAAATACAGATTACCAAAATCTGCATTAATTCTGTCAAGTGAAACGCCCCAAATCGTACGCAATCCCGTCATGATGTATTCATTGTAGCGATCGGCTGTCGAAAGGATTTCGGTTTCGCTTGGCAGTTCAGATTGGGCAATTGCGTTGATGTATAATGAATTGTTTGACACGTTCCAGCTTCGGGAAATTCCGTCATAACTGTGTGCCGATGGACCGATTCCCAGATATTTTTTCCCGAGCCAGTATGCCGAATTGTTCTGCGAGAAATAATTTTTCTTGCCGAAGTTCGAAAGTTCATAGTGGATGAAACCATTGGCTTCGAGCATTTCTGTCAAAATGAGGAAATGTTCTTGGGCGATTTCATCTTTTGGCGCTGCAATTTTTCCGGTTTCGATCAGTTTTTTTAGCGCGGTTTTGGATTCCACGGTCAACGCATAACTAGAAATGTGCGGAATGTTGAATGACAGCGCGGTTTTGATATTCTGTTTCCATTTTCTGCTATCCATTCCCGGGATGCCATAAATGAGATCGATGGAAATATTGTCGAAATATTTTGACGCGGTTTCAAGGCAACGTTTGGCTTCTTCAGCATTGTGCGCGCGGTTCATCATTTGAAGATCGTCCTCAAAAAACGACTGGATGCCTATGCTGAGTCGGTTGACGCGTGAATCTGAGAGTTCAATGATGCGTCCATCAGACAAATCGTCGGGATTGGCTTCAAGTGTGATTTCGGGATTTTCGCAAACGCTATAATTCTTGTAAACGGTGTCGATCAGGAAGTTGATTTCTTCCACCGACAAAACCGAAGGTGTTCCGCCGCCAAAATAAATTGTTTCGACAGTGTCGTTTCCCAATTCGCTTTTGCGCAACTGCATTTCTTTGGCCAAAGCCAAAACCATTTCGTCTTTCTTTTTCATCGAGGTCGAAAAATGGAAGTCGCAATAATGGCAAGCCTGTTTGCAAAAGGGAATATGGATGTAGATTCCGGACATTTAATATCGGTGGCGATTAAACCGTGATTACTTTTTTACGCGTTCTTCGTTTTGTTTGACAAAGGCATCCCAACCCGAATAGCTTTCATTTCCAATGACTTTTCCCGAATTAAAGAAATGGCAGACCGCTGCGGCCAGGCCATCGGTGCTGTCAAGATTTTTGGGCAGTTCTTTGAGTCCTAGCAATTGCTGGAGCATTTTGGCAACCTGTTCTTTGCTCGCATTTCCGTTTCCGGTGATGGCCATCTTGATTTTTTTGGGTTCGTATTCGGTAATCGGGATTTGGCGCGACAACCCTGCCGCCATTGCAACGCCTTGCGCCCTTCCGAGCTTGAGCATTGATTGGACATTCTTTCCGAAGAACGGCGCTTCAATCGCAATTTCGTCGGGATGGTGTGTTTCTATGAGTTCGATGGTACGTTCAAAAATAACTTTGAGTTTGGTATAGTGATCATCGTATTTGGAAAGAATCAGTTCGTTGAGCTGGATAAATTCCATCTTTTTGCTGACGACTTTGATAAGTCCGAAACCCATAATCGTCGTTCCCGGATCGATTCCCAATATGATGCGTTCGTTTGCCATTTTAAATATAGAATTGTAAAGAGTTTTCTTTACTTTGCGCTCATGATTCCGAGCAACGACAAAGCTAAGCAATTCCTCGCCTTTACCATCAAAGTTTCGATTGTATTGGCTGCGTTTTATTTTATGTATCGGCACCTTGCAGATAACGATGCGCTCGACTGGCAGAAATTCACACTCGTATTTCATCGGAATTACAGTGTTGGTGGTATCTTTTTTATTTTGCTTTTGAGTTTTCTCAACCGCTATTTTGAAATCCTCAAATGGCAGAACCTGATTTCGGTGGTTGGAAAAATTTCTGTATATGAAGCGTCGGAGCAGGTTTTGGGTGCGCTTACGGCAGGCATTTTTACGCCAAACGGACTCGGGGAATACGCAGGCAAAGCGTTATTCTTTGAAAAATCATCGACAAAAAAAATCATATTCCTAAATGGCATCTGTAATGGCATCCAAATGATCCTTACCGTGATTTTTGGAGTGATCGGGCTTTTGTATTTTAATGCCACGTTTCATATTATCACCATTTCAGCAATTGCGGTTATTTTCACCTTTGTTCTGGCTTTATTGACTGCTGCTTTTTTCCTTAAACATTTTACGGTCAAGGGATATTCGCTCCAAAAGCTCGTGCATAAAATCAATGCGATCCCACAACCGGTGCACCGCAAAAATATTTTTCTTGGTTTGGCGCGTTACATTGTGTTTTCGCACCAGTATTATTTCTTGTTTGTTGCTTTCGACGTGCATTTGCCGTATTTGGTTTTGATGCCGGCCATTACAAGCATTTACTTTTTGGCGTCATCACTGCCGACATTTCAGTTTCTTGATTTCGCGGTCAAAGGCAGTATTGCGGTTTATTTCTTCGGAATGTTGGGCGTAAATGAATGGATTGTGGTTTTCGTTACCACGCTGATGTGGTTGCTCAATGTGGTTGTGCCGGTTTTTATCGGAAGTTATTTTGTGTTGAATTTTAAATTGCAGCGCGCGGTATGATACTGATCCTCATTTTAATCCTTTGCATTTATGTCGTAACAATTGCGCAACTGATCTGGGGTTTTGATAAGATTAAATTTTACACTGTATCAGAGAACAAGCCCAAAACTTTTTTTGCGATTGTAGTTCCTTTTCGCAATGAGCGCGACAATTTACCCAGATTGCTCGAAAGCTTTAAAAACCTCAATTATCCCATCGATTTGTTTGAGATTATTTTGGTTGATGATTTTTCGGAAGACGATTCGGTGCGGCAGGTTTACAACTGGCGTATGGAAAACGGAAAATTCCAAACAACTTTGCTTGAGAATATTTCGATTTCAGGCTCACCAAAAAAAGATGCGATTTCGCGTGCCATCCCGATTATCAAAAATGAATGGGTCATTACCACGGATGCCGATTGTGTCGTACCGCAAAATTGGTTGCTCACGCTCGACAATTATATTCAAAACCATGACGTTGCCATGATTGCAGGTGCGGTTTCTTATGAATGCGAGAAATCATTCCTGCATTATTTCCAGCAGCTCGATTTGGTTAGTTTGCAAGGCGCGACAATTGGAAGTTTCGGGATGGGATTGGGTTTTATGTGCAATGGCGCAAACTTTTGTTATAAAAAATCGCTCTTCAATGCACTCGATGGCTTTGCACGCAACAATAATATTGCAAGCGGCGACGACGTTTTTTTGCTGCAGCAAGCCGTTCGCATGCACGCGTCAAAAGTGCATTATCTTAAGTCGAACGAAGCCATTGTAAAGACAAAACCCGCTGAAAGCTGGAAAGCGTTGCTGCACCAACGCGTGCGCTGGGCCTCGAAAACCCGTTCGTATCAAAGTGTTTTTGGAAAAGACCTGGCAGCCATTGTGTTTGCTGGAAACCTTGCGATAGTAGCGGGGTGGTTCTTGCTTGCCTTTAAGTTGTTGGGCTGGCAATATATTGTTATTTTGTTTGCGGTGAAATGCAGTTTTGATTTTATGCTACTTTACAAAACCAATACGTTCCTTTCGGGCAAACCCATGCGGTTTCTGCTTTTGGGAAGCCTGCTGTATCCGTTCTTTTGCGTTGTAGTTGCTTTGTATTCGCTTCGTGGAAAATATGAATGGAAAGGCCGCGTTCTGCAAACCAAAAGCAAATGATACACTAAAACCTAGCCCCGATGGAGCCAGCATCCTTTGCGAGGCACGAGCAAAGATAAAGGCGAGAGCGGGATCAAGCTTCTAAAAATCGAACCCTCGAATCAGGTTATCCTCCTTTACTCCACTTTCAAAATAACGGGAAGTACGAATTGCGTTTTAACAGGAATGCCGCGTTTGAGTGCCGGATTGACTTTTGGAAAATCGACGAGGCGGGCTTTGATAATGCTGTCGATGGCCGGTGTATTGTAGGAAAGCGTATCGGTGATTTGAGGTTCGAACTGCATTGAAGAGTCGGCCAGGACCGTGACCCTGACATTAATCGTATCGAGTTTTGGGTAAAGGACAGCAAGCGTATCGGTGTTGAGTTTTTCCTGGATGAGCCGCGTCAGGAATTCAAAAAAGCATTGTTTCTTTTGGTTTTTATTGCTGACCGAATCGCAATCGGCTACCGAAGGATATTCATCAACCGCTTTCCAGTTGATCGACTCGAGCTGCTCCTTAAGCAATGCTTCTTTTGACGGGACCTGCTTGTCGAAATATTGGCAGGAACTGAAGAGCAGTATGATTAAAAGGATCGGAACTAATTTCTTCATTTTGTTTGGCAAACGTTTCGCCCGGATTGCTATTAATTTTCAAAAATAGTAAAAAAAACTTTACGGAATTGCGGTTTGTGTTCTGGCAGTACACGCCGTGTTTTAAAAAACTTATGGATTTATGGGCGGGATTGAACTGAAGAAACGTTGGATTTGCCAAAACCGCCAAAAAAAACCATCCGCATGGGATGGCTTATTATTTTTATTTGGAATAGCAAATCAAATTTCCTGGTTAAGGTTTACTTTTAACTGAATGCAGCGGCTAAAGTACTGGTGGTAATCTGAAGTGGCTTCCTGAAGCTCGCGTTCAGCCATTAGATAGGCAATAACGTCACCGGCATCGACGAATCCTTCGGCTTCATATCGGTCGACAACAGCTGCTTTCATTTCAACAGCGGTTTTTAATACTTTTAAATTCTCAGCGTAAGTCATATCCAAATTTAAGTATTTTTTTAAAAAAAGGAATAAAATAACGTTGTTTTTTTGCAATCGAATCAAAAGTAATTGGCTCGTATCAAATTAAAAAATATCTTTGGTTTTTTAAATCCTAAAATTGCGCATGAATACTAAAATATATTATGTCGATGACGATGAAGATGACTTGGTGATCTTTGGTGAAATATGCGCCAAAATCGGTGTTGATGTCAATCTCTACCTCGACGCTGTGGGCATGTTGGAGGTATTGCTATCTACGTCAGAATTGCCTTCCATTATATTTGTCGATGTCAATATGCCGCTATTGAGCGGGTATGAGGTAATCAAAAAAATCAAGGCGAACAAGGCCACAGAGAATATTCCGATCGTCATGCTTTCTACGGCCAATGACAAGGCTACCGTTGAAAAATGCCAAAAACTGGGCGCGAATTTCTACATAACCAAACCCACGACAATGCAAAATTTGTACAAAGCAATTGACGCTACTTTGCGCATTGACTGGACCCAATTTCATCCGTCTGACAAAGAATTTGTGTATAAATAGCCTTGTTTGGTTGGAGATAGGATATCGATTGGATATCCCATAAAATCAAAAAAGCTATCCACAAAAGTGGAAAGCTTTTCATTGGTCTAACTACTAAACCTGCTGCGAGTTACAAAGTCGCAGCGAAAACAACACAACTGCTTTAAATGCTTTTCCTTCAAAAGGAACTGCGTCTGAGGATGCTTTTCTTGGGCAAAAAAGGCTTTCATCGCTGAAAACCTTTTCCCAATTTAGCGGTCTGGACGGGACTCGAACCCGCGACCCCATGCGTGACAGGCATGTATTCTAACCAACTGAACTACCAAACCTCTGCTTAATTGCTTCACTAAACGCCTATTGTGATAAGCGTTCGGCGATCTTGCGATTGCGGTTGCAAATATACTATAGATTTTTACATCTGCAAACGTTTGTGCTAATTTTATTCTGTTAATTCGTTACTGTTTAACCAAAGCTTTGTTTTTCAACAAGGTAAGTAGTAAGTATTTTCTCAAAATTGGCACCAACACTTACCGGAACATACTTAATCTTGTTCTGTGCACAGGTTTGTGCGAGTTTCTTAAAATAACTTTCCACGTGTTTTTCATATGCATCTTTAACGGTATCGGCAAAAATATTGACCTCATCGCCGGTTTCGATATCAATAAATTTGCGCGGCGCGTTATCAAAATCAAAATTGAGTTCTGTTTTATTGTCAATGACATGAAACAATACAACTTTGTGTTTGTCGTGCTTCAGATGCTGCAGCGCGTTGAAAAGCGCTTCTTCACTTCCCGACTGGAACATATCGGTGAAAATAATGATCATCGATCGCCGGTGTAATTTCTCGGCAATCTGATGCAGGAATTTTATTGTGTCTGTATTTTTTGCCTGTTTGGTATTCTGAAGCAGTTGCTCTAATTTGTTGAGCAGCATCCTGTGGTGGCGGTCGCTGCCCTTTTCAGGTGCATAATATTCGTAGGTATCTGAATAAACACTCATTCCTACCGCGTCACGCTGCTTTTTAAGCAAGTTCATGAGTACGGCTGAAGCCAACACAGAAAAACCGATTTTACTTTCAAAAAAAGGCTGGTCGTGCTTCAATTTCGGATAGTGCATCGACGACGAATTATCGATAATCAAATGGCAACGCAAATTGGTTTCCTCTTCATACCGCTTCGTATAAAGGCGGTCGGTTTTTGCAAATAATTTCCAATCGATGTGCTTCGTGCTTTCTCCCGAATTGTAAACTTTATGCTCTGCGAATTCGGCTGAAAAACCGTGAAACGGACTCTTATGCATTCCCGAAATAAACCCTTCGACGACTTGGTTCGCAAGCAGTTCGAGATGCTGGAAACTCGCTATTTTTTCTAACTGTGTTTCAATCTTCATCTTCCAAATATATTGAAGATAAAAAGATTAAAAAATAAAAAAATGCTAAAGTTCTGGGCGTTGCCGCGATGAAGGTGCCCGTTACGATTCGCCTTTTTCGCGCGGCCGGGCTGTACGCGCTACGCGGTAGCCAGCTTCCATCCCTAACGCGATCCCGTGGTCGTTCTTAACTGGCTGGAAACCTTGTTATCGCTTGAAACATACAAATACAAAAAAAACCCGACATGTGCCGGGCTTCTTCTGTTCTTCTTTGATTTATATCGTTCTCAGGAATGTAAAATTCACATCCCCATCAAAGTAATCAGGTGCTGAATTGCCTGGGAAATCCTGCAAGATATCACTATATACCGCACCGGTAATTTGGATATTACCTACAGAAACCGGATATGCAGCACTGCTGTTATTGGTTTTGTAATGTCTGTAATAATCACCCGTATTGATCGTGATTGCGTATTCTTTGTCTTTCATTAATGCCAGCGGCGTAATGGTTTTATTGACTGCAACACCTGAAGAAGTGACATTAAAGGTTTCTGTTTTAATGGCTGTCATGGTAGCCACGTCCCAAATTGTGGCAGTAAGTTCGCTATTCACGTCCGGAATTCTAACCGAGATTGCCGTAATAGCACCTGTTACTGTAGGGCGAAATTTAAACCCATACTCACGATTTGCGCCATCAGTTATAAGATCTGTTTCCTGATTAAAGCCTGTAGTGATAAGGTAATTTTCAAGAGGGCTTTCAGAAGTATAAACCGGTATGGTATTATTGTCATCGTCATCCTTATTACAAGAGAACGTCATTGCGGCAATTGCCAAAATCATTACTGCTTTCAATTTGTAGGTTTTCATAAATGCTTGTTTTAAAATTTAATTTTTAAAATTTGAGGCAAAAGGGTATTAATTGCTTCAAACAAACATACAAAAGGCGTTTTTAGAGATTTCAGGTAAATTTTATGTTATTCACAGGCGATTTTCCTGTAGTCGATGCTTTGTTAAAATCAAATCCATTCATAATCAGAAGTTTGTCCAAACCGGCGCAATTTGGCATAAAAAAGCCCGATTGAAAATCGGGCTTTAATTAGATTATCCGGAGATTATAACAATGCATCCAAACTATCGGCATATGTCTGCTTTGGTGCTACGCCAACCTGACGTCCTACTACTTCCCCATTTTGGAAAACCAAAACCGTCGGAATGTTTCGTACGCCATATTTGGCTGCAAATTCCTGGTTTGCGTCAACATCAACTTTTCCAATTACCGCTTTCCCGGCATATTCTTCGCTGATTTGGTCAATGATCGGACCCACCATTCTGCACGGACCGCACCATGCAGCCCAAAAGTCAACCATTACCGGTTTATCTGATTTCAATACTACTTCATCAAAAGTTGCATCTGTTATTGCTAAAGCCATAGTTTTTTATTTAGAAAATTACATCGCAAATTTACATTTTTATTTTCAATCATCCCGTTCTCAAAATTGCTTTTGATTATAAATGTATTGTCTGCGGTTATTTAATTGAGTTTAAAATTGATCTGCATTTTTTCGAGTTCAGCCAAAAGTTCATTAGAAATCTTAATTTTGAGTTTGCGGCTCGGCATTGACAATCGCGTAATGATCCGCGTTTCTTCAACTTCTGCAGCCACTTCAATTTCTGGTTCGGCGACTCCGATTTCAACATCATCCATTCCCGCCTCTTCAATATTGAGCACCACAGGAACGGGCAATTGCTTTTTGATTTTTTCAAGCTCCATCACCTCAAAGGTTACCGGATTTTCGCCGCGATTTAGTTGAAAAATTTCGCTCAATTTGGTGATCATTTCGGTTTTAAGGTCCTTTATGTTTAAATGGATGATAAGTTTTTTGGCAAACGCCGGAAGCACATCCTGTAAGTACTGAACGAGCATAAATTGCAATCTTGGCTCGCCTTTCTTTCCTGTTTCCTTGTCTGTCCAGCCTTCCTTGACATTCACTTTCATATAAGTGAAATTGTTTTGGATCAGAAAATGGCGAAACTTTAGATATTCCTCGCCAAAAATTCGGAACTCAAAACTCTCTTCATAACCTTCCAATACAAATGATGCCCAACCTTTTCCGTTTTTCGCCGTGCGATGCTGGACATTAGTAATTATCCCGCCAAAACTCAGCGTTTTATTGATATGCTGTTCGAGGTTCTTAAGCGCTTCGAGTTTCGCATTGCAGAAATATTGCATTTCAAACTTATAATCGTCAAGCGGATGCCCGGAAATATAAATTCCAACAACCTCTTTTTCCTTAGCCAGCTTTTCCATCGTACTCCAGTCTTCGCATGGCGGCACGATCGGTTCGGGAATCTGGACATCACTGGCTTCGCCGAACAGACTGACCTGTGATGAATTTTCGTTTTCCTGAAATTTCGATCCGTATCTGATGGCCTTCTCCAAAAATGTAATGCCGTCGCCTTCATCGTGGAAATATTGTGCGCGGGTGGTTCCCGCAAAAGAATCAAATCCGCCTGCTAGCGCAAGGTTTTCAAACGCCTTTTTATTGGCGGCGCGCAAATCGATTCGTTTGGCAAGATCGAAAATTGATTTGTACTTGCCATCCTTTCGGTTCTCGACAATGGTTTGTACCGCGCTCATTCCGACGCCTTTTACAGCCCCAATTCCAAAACGAACCGCATAATCTTCGTTTACGGTAAACTTGTAGAATGACTCATTCACATCCGGCCCCAAAACCTGTAATCCCATGCGTTTGCATTCTTCCATAAAGAACGAAACCTGCTTGATATCGCTCATATTGTTCGAAAGCACAGCAGCCATATATTCAGCCGGATAGTTTGCCTTGAGATATGCCGTTTGATAAGCAATCCACGCATAACAGGTAGAGTGCGATTTGTTGAAAGCATATTCGGCAAATGCTTCCCAGTCTTTCCAGATTTTCTCGAGCTTATCTTCGGGATGCCCTTTTGCCGCAGCCTGAGAAATAAATTTTGGTTTCATCTTATCAAGAACATCGCGTTGCTTTTTCCCCATCGCTTTACGCAAAACGTCAGCGTCACCTTTCGAAAAATCAGCAAGTTTCTGCGACAACAACATTACCTGTTCCTGATAAACTGTAATGCCGTAAGTGTCTTTCAGCAATTCCTCGCATGCGTCGAGGTCATATTCAATCGGCTCTTCACCATTTTTTCTTTTGATAAAACTCGGAATGTACGCAATTGGCCCGGGTCGATACAATGCGTTCATTGCTATAAGGTCATTGAAAACCGTCGGCTTGAGTTCTTTCATGTATTTCTGCATTCCGGCGCTCTCATATTGGAAAATCCCAACTGTTTCACCACGTTGGAATAACTCATATGTTTTGACATCATCTATCGGGAATGCATCGGGATCAATATCTTTCCCGGTTCGATATTTTACCAGTTTAACCGTATCCTTTATTAACGTCAGCGTTTTTAATCCGAGGAAATCCATCTTGAGCAAACCCGCACTTTCCACAACCGAGTTGTCAAATTGCGTCACATACAAATCTGAATCTTTCGCCGTTGCAACGGGAACAAAATTCGTTATATCATCTGGCGTAATAATGACACCACAGGCGTGGATTCCCGTATTTCGAAGATTTCCTTCGAGAATTTGTGCTTGCTGTAATGTTTGTCCGCCCAAATCGGCCTCGCCCGCCAAAGCAATCAATTCTTTGACTTTCTCTAAATCCTCCGGACGCAGCGCCGCCTTTAGTTTGGCGTCATCATATGAAAATATTTTGGCCAAGTTTAAATTGAACGGAATCAGTTTGGCAATCTTATCTGCCTCGAACAACGGCAGGTCAAGCACACGTGCCGTATCACGAATCGCCGATTTCGCCGCCATGGTTCCATATGTAATAATTTGCGCAACCTGTTTGGATCCGTATTTATTGATTACATAATCCATGACTTTGCTTCGGCCTTCATCGTCAAAATCAATATCGATATCGGGAAGCGATACACGGTCGGGATTAAGGAAACGCTCGAAAAGCAAATTGTACATCAAAGGATCAATGTTTGTAATGCCGAGGCAATATGCAACCACCGAACCGGCTGCAGATCCACGCCCGGGACCAACCGAAACGCCGAGGTTCCTCGCTTCGGCAATAAAATCCTGGACAATCAGAAAGTAACCCGGATAACCCGAATTTTCGATTGTCGCCAATTCAAAGTCGATGCGCTCCTGAATTTCAGGCGTAATTTCAGCATATCTTCTCGCCGCTCCTTTATAAGTGAGGTAATGCAGGTATTTATTTTCGCCACGTTTTCCGCCATCGGCAATATCTTCTTCCACGACGAACTCCTGTGGGATTCCAAATTTTGGAAGCAATACTTCACGCGCAAGGTTGTAGATTTCAATTTTATCAACGATTTCGGCACAATTCGAGATCGCTTCGGGCAGGTCGTTGAAAATCTGTTTCATTTCATCGCCCGACTTGAAATAATATTCCTGGTTGGGCAACCCAAAACGATAGCCACGGCCGCGACCGATTGGCGTATTTTGCTTTTCGCCATCGCGTACACACAATAAAATATCGTGTGCATTGGCGTCTTCTTTATTGATGTAAAACGTATTGTTGGTCGCGACGAGTTTGACATCGTGCTTTCTTGCAAGTGTAATCAGTCCTTCATTGACGCGGTTTTCATCTTCCTGATTGTGGCGCATGACTTCGATGTAGAGGTCTTCACCAAATTGTGCTTTCCACCAGATCAACGCTTCTTCGGCCTGGTTTTCTCCGAGATTTAAAAGCTTGTTGGGAATTTCACCATAAAGATTACCAGATAAAACAATCACATCCTCTTTGTATCGCTCGATGACATTTTTGTCGATTCGCGGCACATAATAAAAGCCTTCGGTATAAGCGATCGACGACATTTTTGCAAGGTTATGATAACCGTTTTTATTTTTGGCGAGCAACACAACCTGGTAACCGTTGTCTTTTCGGGATTTGTCTTTGTGGTCTTCACAGACAAAAAATTCACAGCCCACAATAGGTTTTATGGGCACTTCCGAAGGGCTTTCGCCTTTTGCTACCGCTTCCTTATTTTTCGCTTCCGCAGCTTTATTGTGGTTGAGAATGTCGCGCACAAAATGGAAAGCGCCCATCAGATTCGCATGATCCGTGAGTGCTACTGCAGGCATTTTTTGTTGCGCGGCTGCCTTCACCAATGAAGCAACACTGATAGTCGATTGCAAAACTGAGAATTGCGTGTGATTGTGAAGGTGCACAAAATCGGTATCGACTAAAATTTGTTTGTTTTCAGAAAGCTCTTTCTGCGTAATCGGCGCTGTTTTCTTTTCGCCGAATTGCTGGCGGATCTTATCAGAAGCTTCTTTGAGGTTGATATGCTGAAGCCCGATCAGCTGAATTTCGCGTGGATTCCGATTTTGGAAATCGTTGAAATAATCGCTTGGAACATTGAGTTCTTCTTTCGTAAAAATCTCGCGTCGGACCAATTCGAGAAAACAGCGCGTTGTCGCCTCAACGTCTGCGGTTGCGTTGTGTGCTTCGGCAAAAGGCACATCGAACAAGTATTGGTGGAGCTCTGTAAGCGTGGGCAATTTGAATTTTCCGCCACGGCCTCCGGGCAATTTGAGCAACGAAGCGGTAACTTCGGTACAAGTGTCAAGCACCGGAATACCGTTTATTGGATTTTCGATTCCAAGACGGTAAAATTCGCAACCCATGATATTGATATCGAAACCCAGGTTTTGCCCGACGATAAACTTCGTTTGCGATAAAGCGATATTGAATTTTTTGAGGACTTCTGCAAGCGGAATTCCATCGGCCTGCGCCAATTCGGTTGAAATTCCGTGAATGCGTTCGGCATCATACGGAATATTGAAACCTTCGGGCTGCACGAGGTAATCCTGATGGTCGATGAGTTTCCCCATCGCATCATGCAACTGCCATGCAATCTGGATACAGCGCGGCCAGTTGTTGGTGTCGGTTATAGGCGCATCCCAACGCTTTGGCAATCCGGTGGTTTCGGTATCGAAAATTAAGTACATAGCTGAATTTGTGGAAATCGGAATTTATTAAAATTACCGAAAAATGGAAGTCCAAATTTAGCAGTTTCCAAAGTAAAAATAATTGGAAGTTATCAACAAAAAAACCATCCAAAAATCGATTCCCGATTCATGGATGGTATATCTAAGAAAATATTTTACTGATTCTTAAAAACAGTTCGGATTAGTATCCGCCTCTGTTTCCGCCTCCGTAACCTCCGCCACCGCGGTTGTTATCCCTGCCGCCACCGTAACCACCTCCGCCTCCGCGGTTGTTGTTAAAGCTTCTTCTTTCGCCTTCCGGTTTTGGCTCTGATTTGTTTACCACGATTGCACGACCCTGAACCGTTGCGCCATTCAATTCATCGATTGCTTTTTGCGCCTCATCATCATTTGCCATTTCTACAAAACCGAATCCTTTACTTCTTCCAGTGAATTTATCAGTAATAATTTTTACAGAATCAACTGTACCATAAGCCTCGAAAGACTCTCTTAAATCTGCTTCCTCAATACTGAATGGAAGGCTTCCAACGAAAATGTTCATATGTACTATTTTAATAATTTAAACAAATATAACTTTATTTTTTGTGGAAACTACTAACCCCGCCTGAATTATGTTTTAAATTTAACATAATAAAAAAACCACCCGAAATGGATGGCTTTTCTGTATTTAATCAAGACGTTTTTGCTTTAAAAAACCGGCACTTTATATAGCACGCCACTCTGTACATTTACGATTGGCGCCGCTTCAGAGTCGGGATCGACATTTTTAGCATTGAAGCGGAAAGTTCCCGAAATCGTAACACCGTCGTATTGCGAAATCACAATTTGACCGTCTCCAACACCTGTCGATGTCTCATAATCGTATGTATTTCCGTTGATGGCTTTGGTGAAATACGCTTTTCTGATATTGCTTGTTCCGAGGATGTAAGTCACGAAAGTATTTTTGTTTTTCGGATCAATATTCAATGGCGGTTCCGGAATTTCAAGCTTCATATGATCAACCAACGTAGCAGCTTCAATAATCAATTTGCCGTTTTCGTCAAACGAACCCTTGGCATTGCCACCTTTCCAGGAAACATTATCCACCACTCCCTGAAAAACAGCTTCGTTATTGAATTTTATATCCTCGCTGCACGAGCCCAAAGCAATTACCAGCAAGATTAACGGGAGAATCTTTTTCATTACAAATAAATTTTAGCCACAAAAATAACTTTTTTCATTAAACTGCCTAACGAAAATATCATAAAATCGACCCGCTGCAAACACAAAATTACTTTAACTATTTAAAAATGAAGTACGATTAGTATTTTTGAAATATAATTGTATCTTTGCGCCCTTAATTAACCGGGGTCGAGTACCTCAAAATTTAATCATTAGATTATGTCAGTAAAAATCAGATTACAAAGACATGGTAAAAAAGGGAAACCTTTTTACTGGGTTGTAGCGGCAGATGCCCGCGCAAAAAGAGATGGTAAATACCTTGAAAAAATCGGTACTTACAATCCAAACACAAATCCTGCAACAATCGATTTGAACCTTGAGAGCGCTGTACAGTGGCTTCACAATGGTGCACAACCAACCGATACTGCAAGAGCAATTCTTTCTTACAAAGGCGCTTTATTGAAACACCACCTTGATGGCGGCGTTCGCAAAGGAGCACTTACGCAAGAGCAGGCTGATGCCAAATTAACCGCATGGTTGGAAGCAAAAGCCGGAAAAGTAGATTCTAAAAAAGAAGGACTTTCAAAAGCACAGGCCGATGCAAAAGCAAAAGCATTGAAAGCAGAAAAAGCAGCTAACGAAAAACGTATGGCAGCGGCTGCGCAAGCTGAAGCTGACTTAATCGCTGCTGATACAGCTGCCGAGGAAACGACTGAAGAAGTTGCCGCTGAAGAAGCTCCTGCTGCTGAAGTTGCTACCGAAGAAGCTCCTGCTGCCGAAGAAGCAAACGAAGAAAAAGAAGCATAATTTACCCCGCGAAAATGCGTAAAGAGGATTGTTTCTATTTAGGTAAAATCGCAAAAAAATTCAGCTTCAAAGGGGAAGTCCTCGCGTATTTAGATACGGACGAACCCGAATTATATGAAAATATGGAATCAGTTTTTGTTGAATTCAACAACAATCTGGTTCCATTTTTTATTGAAAGCAGCTCACTTCATAAAAACGATTTCCTGCGCATCCGTTTCGAGGACGTCAATTCTGAAGAAGAAGCCGACCGCCTGCTAAACTGCCCGATTTACCTGCCATTAAAAATGCTTCCGAAACTCACCGGCAATAAATTCTATTTCCACGAAGTCATCGGTTTCGAGATCGAAGACAAACGCCTCGGGGTTTTCGGAAAAATCGAATCGGTAAATGACTCCACAGCACAACCTCTGTTTGAAGTACGCAACGGCGATGTCGAAATCCTCGTGCCGATGATCGACCAGTTCCTCGTCAAAATCGACCGCGAAAACAAAAAAGTTGTTATGGACCTTCCCGAAGGACTCATCGAAATGTACCTATAATTGTTAATTGTTAATTATTAATTATTAATTATTTGAAGCAGGGCTAGGCACCAGATCCTCCATTACGCCCTCCATTATCAATTATCCATTGTCAATTATCAACTAATTTGTTCGAGTTTAAACAATTTAGCGTCCAACAAGACCGCTGCGCGATGAAAGTCGGCACCGATGGCGTATTGCTCGGCGCGTGGGCGCCAATCGATCACAAACCTTACAGCATCCTCGATATTGGCACCGGAAGCGGACTCATCGCGCTCATGCTCGCACAACGAAGTGCCGCTGAACAGATTGACGCGCTCGAAATCGACGAAGATGCCTACGAGCAATCGGTTGAAAACTTTGAAAATTCGCGATGGAGCGACCGCTTGTTCTGTTTCCACGCCGGGCCAGACGAATTTGTCGAAGAACCAGAAGACGAATACGACCTCATCGTTTCAAATCCGCCATTTCATACCGAGAATTATTTTTCGGGAAACGAAAAACGCGACCAGGCAAGGTTTACCGAATCGCTCCCTTTTGAAGATTTGATCGAAGCCGCTGATTTACTCCTTTCCGAAGATGGCATTTTTGCCGTCATCATCCCGTTTGCCTCAGAAGAAAAATTTATCAAGCTTGCACATGATTTCGAATTGCATCCCGTAAAAATCACACGCGTTCAGGGAACTCCAACCAGCGAAATCAAAAGAACCCTGCTCGCATTTGGGCGCGAACGCAAGTCGGAATTCGCAATCGACACCATCGTTATTGAAACCGCCCGACACCAATATACCCCGGAATACGTTGCGCTTACTAAAGATTTCTATCTGAAGATGTAAGTACCGGCGTGGCGCAACAGCGATAGCAGTGGAAATCCTTATACGGTTTTAGCAAGCGCAGCGCGAAAACCGTATAAGATTGCAACGAATAGCGCGGCCGCATGCGGGTTGCCAAAAAAATCAGGAACTATAAGGCCTTGCTTGCTGACATTTTCACTTTGCTTCCCCAAAATATCAATCGTTTTCGTTGATTTGTTACCAACGTTTACTTACTTTTGCGACGCTTAAATGAAAACTTATGAAACCCGATTTATTCCAAGCTCCAGATTATTACAACCTCGATGAATTGCTCACTGACGAACATAAATTAGTACGCAACGCTGCCCGTGAATGGGTGAAGCGTGAAGTATCGCCAATCATCGAAGATTACGCGCAAAAAGCCGAATTCCCGACGCAAATCATTAAGGGACTTGCAGAAATCGGTGCGTTCGGACCTTATATTCCGCACGAATACGGCGGCGCTGGGCTTGACCAGATCTCTTATGGTTTGATCATGCAGGAAATCGAAAGAGGCGATTCGGGCGTACGTTCAACGGCATCAGTACAGTCATCTTTAGTCATGTATCCGATCTGGAAATATGGAAACGAAGAGCAGCGTATGAAATATCTGCCAAAGCTTGCCTCGGGTGAATTCATGGGATGTTTCGGATTGACGGAGCCAAATTACGGTTCAGATCCCGGCAGCATGATCACGAATTATAAAGATATGGGCGACCACTATTTGCTCAATGGCGCCAAAATGTGGATCTCGAATGCACCATTTGCGGATATCGCTGTGGTATGGGCGAAAAATGAAGAAGGCAGAATCCACGGACTCATCGTTGAGCGTGGCATGGAAGGTTTTTCAACGCCCGAAACACACAACAAATGGTCGCTTCGCGCTTCGGCGACAGGCGAATTGATTTTTGATAACGTCAAAGTTCCAAAAGAAAATTTATTGCCAAACAAATCCGGATTGGGCGCGCCGCTTGGCTGTCTTGATTCGGCACGCTACGGAATCGCATGGGGCGCTATTGGTGCCGCGATGGACTGTTACGATACGGCCTTGCGTTATGCCAAAGAACGCGTGCAGTTCGATAAACCAATTGCCGGAACGCAGTTGCAGCAAAAGAAATTAGCTGAAATGATTACCGAAATCACGAAAGCGCAATTGCTTACGTGGCGTCTTGGTGTTTTGAGAAATGAAGGCAAAGCAACAACGGCACAGATCTCAATGGCAAAAAGAAACAATGTGAACATGGCCATCGAAATTGCGCGTGAAGCACGTCAAATCCTTGGCGGAATGGGAATCACCGGCGAATATTCAATCATGCGACATATGATGAATTTAGAATCGGTAATTACTTATGAAGGAACGCACGACATCCACCTGTTGATCACGGGTCTCGATATTACTGGAATTCCGGCGTTTAAATAATAAATTAGCCCTCATTGCAATAAAAAAGCGGAAGACATAGTTTTCCGCTTTTTTATTTGTGCTTTTCCCGATTGTTATGATTCGGGTGCCAACGCAACTTCGAGCCCTTCCAGCGCCTCGGTGATGTGAATCTGGCAACCCAATCTGCTATTCGATTTTACATGAAACGCTTCTGAAAGCATCGCCTCTTCATCATCTCCTTTTTCTGGAAGCCCCACGTCATTGAGGACATAACATTGGCATGACGCGCACATCGCCATTCCGCCGCAAATGCCAATTGTACCTTCGGGCGCGAGTTCATACGCGCGTACGAGTTCCATGATATTCATGTTCATGTCGGTGGGCGCCTGCACCTCGTGTGTTACGCCGTCGCGGTCGGTGATTTTGATGTTGATATCCATTTTATTTTTTTTGAGGAGCATTTTTCCCGCTTTCCGCAGCATCTCTGCGAGGATGCCTGCTGCAATCGGGGCTAGGCCCTCGTATTTTGTTTAATCAATCGATTTTACTACGGCTTTCTCTGCTTCTTTTCGCGTGCCGTCAAATCCGTCAACGCCCGAAACCGTCGTATATTTCATCACATATTTTTTTCCGGGATTCATCCTTTGATAAACGCTTTGGCACATCAATGTCGCTTCGTGGAAACCACACAAAATGAGCTTGAGTTTTCCGGGATACGTATTGACGTCGCCAATTGCATAAATTCCGGGAATATTGGTTTGGTAGTCGAGCGCGTTATTTACTTTTATCGCGTTCTTTTCGATTTCCAATCCCCAATTGGCAATCGGGCCGAGCTTTGGCGTAAGCCCGAATAGCGGAATAAAATAATCGGTTTCGACTTTGCGGTGTGCGCCTTTGTCGTCTTCGATGTCAACCGATTCGAGGTGTTCGGCACCGTTTAGACCTACGACTTCTCCGGGCGTAATCAATCTGATCTTTCCCTGGTTTTTTAATTCCTGTACTTTTTCAACCGAATCGAGTGCGCCGCGGAATTCATTTCTTCTATGTACCAGCGTAACTTCTGAGGCAACGTTTGAAAGGAAAATACTCCAATCGAGCGCAGAGTCGCCCCCACCTGCAATCACCACGCGTTTGTCGCGGAACTTCTCAGGATTTTTGATAAAATATTTGACGCCTTTGTTTTCGTAAAAACCGATGTCTTCAATCAACGGCTTGCGTGGTTCGAAACTCCCGAGGCCACCCGCGATTGCAATTGAATTCGCATGGTGTTTTTTGCCTTTATCGGTGGTGACGATAAAAGTTCCGTCGTCGAGTTTTTCAATCGTTTCTGCGCGTTCGCCCAATGTAAATCCGGGCTGGAACTGCTTGATTTGTTCCATGAGATTGTCAACGAGATCGCCCGCAAGTACTTCGGGAAATCCGGGAATATCAAAGATGGGTTTTTTTGGATAAAGTTCGGTGAGCTGGCCGCCGGCTTGTGGCAGCGCATCGATAATGTGGCACCTGAGTTTTAAGAGTCCGGCTTCAAAAACGGCAAAAAGTCCGGTGGGACCTGCGCCGATTATAAGGATGTCTGTTTCAATCATGTTTTGAGGTTCTAAATTCCGTTAAAAAATGCCGATGGGCGCAAATTTATTTAAACCGGGACTTTTATGAGGTGATATTTATCACATCTGAACTGAAAAATTTATTTACAACGCCGTAGTTAGATTAGGTCGATGCTTGCGCGTGAGGGATTGCAGTGGAAATCCTTTTTTTGCAATGCAGCGCAGCGGAATTGCAAAAAAAGATTGCAACGGAAAGCCCGACCCGCAGGGGCACGCCCGACTTTAAATATTGACTACGGTTTCGATCTGCGGTGCAAATTTCTTGATCGTTGTTTCAACGCCGGCTTTGAGGGTCATGTGATTGACGCTGCACGAAATGCAGGCTCCTTCGAGGCGCACGGTTACATGCTTGTCGTCGTCGATGGAGATCAGCGTAATGTCGCCGCCATCGGAATTCAGGAACGGCCTGATTTCTTCTAGCGCTTTTTCGACGCTGAGCGTGAGTTCTTCTGTGGTCATAATGCGATTTTATTTCTTGTTTACCGCCGAACAGCCTGCCATCGTGGTGATTTTGATGGCCTCGGTGGCGGGTAAATTCTGATTTCTTTTTACGGTTTCTTCAACGACGTTACGCGTGATCTGCTCGAAAACCATTTCGATTGGCGAACCGGTTTGCATTGCTGCGGGACGACCGTAGTCGCCAGCTTCGCGAATCGACTGTACGATTGGCACTTCGCCGAGGAATGGTACATCGAGATCTTCTGCAAGGTTTTTAGCGCCTTCTTTTCCGAAGATGTAATATTTGTTTTCAGGCAATTCCTGGGGTGTGAAATAAGCCATGTTTTCGATGATTCCGAGAACGGGAACATTGATCGATTCTGACAAAAACATCGAAACGCCTTTTTTGGCATCGGCAAGTGCCACGGCTTGCGGCGTACTTACGACCACCGCGCCCGTAATCGGCAGCGATTGCATAATTGACAGGTGAATATCACCGGTTCCTGGCGGCAAATCGATAAGCATGAAATCGAGTTCACCCCAATCGGCATCAAAAATCATTTGGTTCAATGCTTTTGAAGCCATTGGCCCACGCCAGATCACAGCCTGGCTTGGTGCTGTAAAAAATCCGATGGAAAGCATTTTGACTTCGTAGCTTTCGATGGGTTTCATTTTGGAGCGTCCGTCAACGGTAATTGAAATTGGTTTTTCAGATTCGACGTCGAACATGATCGGCATTGAAGGTCCGTAAATATCGGCATCGAGCACACCAACGGCAAAGCCCATTTTCGCAAGTGAAACGGCGAGGTTCGCGGTGACGGTAGATTTTCCGACACCTCCCTTTCCAGAGGCAACGGCGATTATATTTTTGATTCCGGGAATTGCTTTTCCTTTGATTTGCTGCGCCTGTTCGCTACCGCTCGAGCCGTTCGGATTTGCGGCTGTCGGAGCTTCTACTTTGATATTGACTTTGACTTTTGCATCGGCAGCGATTTTTTCGGCAATCACTTTTCTGATATCGTCTTCGGCGCGTTTTTTAATGTGCATTGCCGGCGTGTGAAGGACGACTTCGATTACGACTTCGTCACCGAAAGTCAGTACGTTGGTGATGGCACCGCTTTCGACCATATTTTTTCCTTCTCCAGCGACAGTGATTGTTTCTAGAGCTTTGAGGATTTCTTTTCTATCTAACTTCATAATATTGCTTGTCTTAATTAAGACTGATTTTAGATTGCAAAGATAATAGGAATTCTTTGTAAAGTGCGGTTAAAGAATTGAAAATGTTTATGTGCGCATCGGTATTCCGCGATATTATTCGGTGCGGATTTCGGGTTGCCAGAAATGCTTTTCAAAATCGATGATCTGGTTGTCTTCGACGAGGATTCCTTCGCTTTCGAGCAGTTGCTGCATAAGGTTGGTACCGTCGAAATGGTGTTTTCCCGTGAGCAAACCGTTGCGGTTGACAACGCGGTGCGCAGGAACATCATCGATGTTGTGGCAGGCGTTCATGGCCCAGCCGACCATTCTGGCTGATCTGCCCGAACCGATTGCCTTGGCGATTGCGCCGTAGGAAGTCACGCGGCCGTAAGGAATCTGGCGCGCCACTTCGTAAACCCTTTCGAAGAAATTAGGTTCCATCAATAATAATATTTTATGATGTTGCACAGCGAGGCGAATGCTACGAGTCCGGTGATTGCGCCAATAATCTGGTTCATGTTTTTGAAAAAGAAATCGGTTTTGGTTTCGATGCGGTTGAAGAAACTAATGTAATAGTAAAAAATCGCTGTTGAACCGATTACAACACCAACTAAAAATGAAGATATTGGAAGTTGGGTAAAAGTAAAAAGCCTGAATGAAGCCAAGGTAATCGTAATGAAAACATAATAAGGGACCGGAAAAAAATTGATTGCCGAGAGCAACATTCCGAGAAAAAAACGGCTCGTTTTGCTGCGCATCTTAAAATCTTCTTTTTGGGCTTTCGGCTTTTTAGCCAGGAAGAAAAAATAAATCGTAAGTGCGGCAAAAATCCCAAAACCAATTTCGCGCAACAGTATAATGATATCCGGCCGTGAATCGATGTAGCGTGCGAAAAGTATGGCCGAAAGGGTTTGTGAAAATACAATGATCATCGCACCCGTAATAAACATCATTGCCCTGTCGCGGCCATCGCGGATGCTCACTTTTGCGGCCGTCATGTTGATCAGTCCCGGAAGCGCAGTGCCTACAGATGCGGTAATCAATCCCGAAAAAAAAGGCAATGCGATATTGAACATTTGACGGCTATCTATTTAATTTTAAACCGAATATACGTAATTGCTTTGTTGATTTCCAAATATTGTTTCTCATAAAACGTCTGGATGGCCGTTACCTCTTCGGGCGATCCTTCATTCACGTACACATTGTGGTTGGCGTACAATACTTCGTGACCTTGTCCGTGAAGCAATCCCAACGTATAACCGTGCATGAATTCGCTGTCGGTTTTGAGGTTCATCACGCCATGCGGCTTCAGGATTTTTTTATAAAGTTGCAGGAATTCGGAGTTCGTCATCCGGTGCTTGGTGCGCTTGTATTTGATTTGCGGATCGGGAAAAGTGATCCATATTTCATCGACTTCATGTTCGGCAAAAATATGGTCGATGATTTCAATCTGCGTGCGGACAAAAGCGACATTGCGCAATCCTTCCTCAACGGCCGTCTTGGCACCACGCCAGAATCTCGCGCCTTTGATATCGATTCCGATAAAATTCTTGTTCGGATATTTTTTTGCCAAGCCAACAGAATATTCGCCTTTACCGCAACCCAACTCGAGAATTAACGGATGGTTGTTTTTAAAGAAATCTGAATTCCATTTGCCTTTGAGCGGAAATTCGCCCGAAACCACTTCCTCGCGCGATGGCTGGAAAACGTTTTCAAAAGTTTCGTTCTCCTTAAATCTTTTTAATTTATTTTTACTTCCCACGATGATTTAATGTTTCGGCAAAATTAACGAAATATACCCAACAGAAAATCTTTTTATCTTGCCGACCCAAATGATACCATAATGACCAATGTTTCACCTGAAAAAAATATTCTCGTCGCACCGTTAAATTGGGGATTGGGCCATGCCACGCGGTGCATCCCGATTATCCGCGCTTTGGAAGAAAACGGTTTTACACCCATTCTGGCTTCTGACGGCGATGCGCTCGAATTGCTTCGGAAGGAATTTTCGCACCTCAAACTTCTGGAACTTCCATCTTATGATATTGAATATCCCGAAGACGGCAAAAATTTCCGATGGAAAATGCTTAAGAGTATTCCCGGAATGATGCAGGCTATCGCCGCAGAAAAGAAAACGATTAAAAAATGGGTAAAAGAATTTGACCTTATCGGAATTATTTCAGACAACCGCCCCGGAATCCTGAACAAGAAAGTACACTCCGTTTTTATTACGCACCAACTCAATGTGCTGACGGGAAAAACCACGTTGATTTCGAGCAAGCTCCACCAAAAAATAATCGATAAATACGACGAATGCTGGGTTCCTGATTTTGAAGACAAGCCCAATCTTTCCGGAAAACTCGGGCACCTCAAAAAACCGCATCCCAAAGTAAGATATATTGGCCCGCTGAGCCGCTTTGAAATGTCGGATGTTGCCAAAAAATACGATCTGATGGTTTTGCTTTCGGGACCTGAACCCCAGCGCGGCATGCTTGAAGATTATCTTCGAAAAAGCATCAATCAATTTAATGGAAAGGTTGTTTTTATTCGTGGTGTCGTGGAAAATAAACAAGAAATCGTTGTTGAAAAGAATGTGACCTATTACAATTTCATGACTTCAGCAGAACTCGAAAAAACATTAAACGAAAGCGAAATGGTGCTTTGCCGTTCTGGTTACACAACAATTATGGATCTGGTGAAACTCGGCAAAAAAGCATTTTTTATTCCGACGCCGGGCCAATACGAACAGCAATACCTTGCAAAAAAATTAAAAAAAGAGGGCATTTTTCCTTCTACTGAACAAGGAGAATTTAAGATTGGCGATTTGACGGCGGTGGATTGTTCACTTGGATTCCCACGCCGCGAAAACAATATTCACTGGAAAAATCTTTTTTGCTTGTTTGCGAAGAAATAAAGCCAACGCATCTCGTGGCGCCTTTGCTAAAACAGTCCACCGGGCTATTTTAAATACGGCATTATTTTGCCTTTTCGAGCGTAAAGGAAAATTCTGAGCCGATGCCAAATTGGCTTTCAACATAGATTTTTTCGCCATGCGCCTCGATGATGTGTTTTACAATTGACAACCCGAGCCCTGATCCGCCCTGGCTCCGCGCGCCGCTTTTATCGACGCGGTAGAATCTTTCGAACAGCCTTGGGATATTTTGCTTTTCGATTCCTTCGCCATTGTCGGTGATGCGGATGATGACTTTGTTGTCGGTAAGGTTTTCGATGCTGACTTCGGTCGAACCTTTTTCCTTACCATATTTAATCGAATTGACGACAAGATTGATGACGACCTGCTCGATCTTTTCGCGGTCACCGTCAACCATAATCGGTTTGTTGTATTTCATGTCAAACAACAAAAGAATGTCTTTTTTCGACGCCTCCATTTCGAGCAAATCAAAGACATTCTGCACCAGTTTTACGATGTCGAACTCCGTAATCTCGAGATTGAGATCGCCAATTTCGAGCTTCGTGATCATGTCGAGATCCTGTACGATGTAGATTAACCGTTCAACGCCTTTTTCAGCGCGTTCGAGGTATTTTTTGCGGATTGATTTGTCGTTCATTGCGCCATCGAGCAAAGTCGAAAGATAACCCTGGACGGTAAACAGCGGCGTTTTGAGTTCGTGCGACACATTACCGAGGAATTCGCGGCGGTATTCTTCGCGTACCCTGAGCATTTCAATTTCAAGCTTTTTGTCGGTTGCAAATTTTTTGACCTCACGCATCAGCGTAGCCATATCGGTCGTTATGGGCTGGTTTCGGAATGTGGAAGATTCGAGCAGTGAAACATCGTCGTATATTTTTTTTACCCTTCTGTAAATGAAGTGTTCGACACGGTATTGGAGTACAAAAAATGAAAAAGCACCGATGCAAACGGCGAAATACATGCAGAAATTTAACGAAAATTCGAAAAAGTACCATGTCAGCAGCGCCACCAATCCCGTTGAAAACAGCGTGATGTATAAAGCCGATTTGACTGCGAACTTGTATGTTTTCCTGAAATTTACCGCCATTTATACTTCAAACTTGTAGCCGACGCCTTTTATGGTTTTGAAATAATCGTCGCCAATTTTTTCACGCAATTTACGGATGTGCACATCGATGGTCCGGCCACCGACAATGACTTCATTGCCCCAGACCTTGTCGAGGATTTCTTCTCTTTTGAACACTTTTCCGGGTTTTGACGCGAGCAGATAAAACAATTCAAATTCTTTGCGTGGCAGGATAATTTCGGTATTTTCCTTTACGATTTTGTATTCCTCGCGGTTGATTTCGATGCCACCGACGTTGAGGGTTTCGGAGTTTTTATTGTCTTCGCTTTTGAGTCTTCGCAGTAACGCTTTGACTTTACTTACGAGCAATTTTGGTTTAATCGGTTTGGTGATATAATCATCGGCGCCTGCATCAAAACCGGCTACTTGCGAATAATCTTCGCTTCGTGCGGTCAGGAAGGTGATGATGGTTTGGCTTAGTTCTGGTATTTTGCGGATGTTTTCGCATGCTTCCATGCCATCCATTTCGGGCATCATGACATCCATGATAATCAATTGCGGCAATTCTTTTTTGGCTTTGGCGATGGCTTCTTTCCCGTTGGCTGCAGTCACAATCTGATAACCTTCCTGGCTCAGGTTGTAGCCAACAATTTCGAGGATATCGGGTTCGTCGTCTACGAGTAAAATCTTGATTTCCTTTTTCTTCATAACCAAAAAAATGATTGTTTGTGAGTGTAAATGTAAAGATAAAACCCCAAGCGAAAACCCGCTTAACCGTAATTTAATATCTTAACAATTCGGTAAACTTTAACCAACAAAATCGTAACCCGTGAATAACACCAACTTTACAACCTCGGCTTTACTTTGCATCAATAAAATAAGCTCTGATGAATTTACGATTTTTACTGATTACACTTCTTTTTTGCTCCATTACAATAGCACAAACCAAAGGCACCGTTTCGGGCGTTCTTACAGACAAAGATGCCAATAATGCTACGCTGCCTTTTGCCAATGCAATGATCAAAGGTTCAACAATTGGAACCACTACAGATGAAAATGGAAAATACGCGATCAACATTGTTCCCGGAAATTATACGATTGTATTCAGCTTTTTGGGATATGAAAATGCCGAAGTTCCTATTTCAATTACAGCCGGCGAAACCATCACCATCAATAAAGCGCTTGGTTCGGGAAGCTACAAACTCGAAGACGTAGTTGTTAAAGGCGCTGGCGGACGCGAAAAAGAAACCGCGCTGCTGCTCGACCAGAAGAAAGCCATTGTAATCAAACAAAGCATCGGCGCTCAGGAATTGTCGCGAAAAGGCGTGAGCGATGTCGAGGAAGGACTAACCAAAATCACCGGAATTACGAAAGTGGGCTCGCGCGGTTTATTTGTTCGCGGACTCGAAGACCGGTACAATAATTTGCTCATCAATGATTTGGCGGCACCAACAAACAATCCGTTTAAAAAAATCATTCCGCTTGATTTATTTCCGACAGATATTGTAAGCGTAATCGAAGTTTACAAGACTTTCAACCCTGACATTTCGGGCGATTTCTCTGGAGGAACATTCAATATCGCAACGTCACTGAGTGGAAAAAGCGTTACCAAAATCAGCCTCGGCACCGGTTACGCGACCAACAACAACTTAAGTCGTTTCCTGATTTCGGACGATGCCAATTCAACAAAAGGTTTCTTCGGATTGATTGGCAAAGACTGCGAACTTCCTTCGGTTTTTGGAAAAAAGCCATCGAATAAAAGCCTGACATCAGCGCAGTCATTAAAGGAAAATGAAAACGGCTGGAATGCGGATGAAACAAAAAGCCCGTTGAACTCAAGCATCGGATTCCTTCACTCGGAAAAATTCGATTTGTCGAACGACCGAAAGATTTCCTATTTGCTTTCGCTCAATTTTGACAACAGTTATGAAGTGCGAAATGGCGCGAACAATACGTTTAATGCAAACGGAAAACATGAAAATGATTTGGTCGGAAATGAAAATAAATACAAAACTTCAGCTTCATCATTAGTGGGCGTAAATTACAAAACCAATCGCGCCAACCTTTCTTTCAATACCATGTATCTGCATTCGACCGAAAGCCTGATCCATGATCAAAAAGGAACGACCGACCTTAATACCGAAAGCTATAAAATCATCCGTACCAACCAATTTGAGGAATCGAATTATTTAAACGGACAGCTTTTCGGTGATTTTGCGTTGACTTCAGATAAAAATCATACAATCAAGGCGGGCGGCTCTTTGGCAAAAACTTCATTTGCAATTCCGGACCGGAAATTCTTTAGCGGAGCGCCGCAAAATGAAACCGATATCATCGCGAATTATGGCGCGAACAGCTTTATCAAGCAGTATTTGGATATCAATGGCGAATATTTCTACTCTGATTTGCTCGAATACAATTGGAAATTCGGCTCCGAAAAAACGAATAAACTATCCATTGGCTATAATGGCAACGGCAACAAGGCGGAAACTTCGTATCGGTTTGTTTACATCAAGGAAAATTCGGGCGTGCCATCTTTCACAACCCCGATCAACGCAATTGACGATGTCGTAAATAGTGATTTTGCTTCGGGAGCGATTTATTATGCCGAGGGCTCTAACGCGTCTTATAAAACCAAACTCAATGAAAACACGAATGCAGGTTATGCGAACCTGTTGCTTAAATTCGGTGGATTTGAAATCAACGGTGGTGTGCGCGCCGAACAATACACACGCGAAATCAAATACAAATACAACGGAACATTTGCTTCGCCGATGTTAAAGAAAACGGTCGATAAAGTGTATGTCCTGCCGTCGCTTAATGTAAAGTATGCATTTGATGACAAAAGCAATTTGCGGTTTGCAGCGTCACAGACCTACACCAAACCCATTTTAATGGAAGTACTGCCGATAACGATTGTCAATGCTGATAAAACAAGCCAGCAGGGAAATCCGCTATTGCTCAACAGCGACAACATCAATGTCGATTTGAAATATGAATTGTTCCCGACTTCGAAAGAAATGCTTGCCGTGGGAGTTTTCGGAAAACGACTTGACAACCCGATTGAGCGGACTTATAAAGCGGATGCAGGCGGACAGATTACGACTTTCCTCAATTCGGATTATGCCAACTTATACGGTGTCGAGCTTGAAATGATTTTGGAAATGAGCCGAATCAGTCAGCGCTTATCCGCATTTTCGTGGGGCTTCAACACCTCGGTGATGCAGACAAAAGTGAAGGTAAAAGATTTTATCCTCAACGACCAGACGCACATCAATGAGCAATCGATTGAAACGCACAAAGAGCGGGAATTACAAGGAGCATCGAAGTGGATCATCAATTCGGATTTGAAATACCAATTCGATTTCAATAAAAACTGGAGCAATACGCTCTCATTCGTTTACAGTGTTTTCGGAAAACGGATTTACAGTGTCGGGACGAGCAAACTCGATCACATTTATGAATTGCCGGTGCACAAACTCGATTTGGTTTGGGGCAACAAACTTGGCGAACACTGGAACCTTAAATTTTCTGCCGACAATTTGCTCAATCCGAAAGAAAAATTTGTACTCGGCGACAACAGTTACACACCGGTTTACGACAACAAGACCATACAGGATTACAAACGCGGAACAGGATTCTCGCTGAATCTGAGCTATACTTTTTAATTTCAACAACTACAAATAAAACAACAATCAACAAATTTTAAAACTATGAAACCAACTAAAATTCTTGCAATGGCTTTTATCGCCGCGTTATTTTTAAACTCGTGCTCGAGCGACGACGACGACGATACCACGCCTATTATTCCGCAAGTGGGCGAAATCAGCGGAAACATTACGGCAAATAAAACGTATGCTTACGGAAATTATACGCTTATGGGAATCGTAAAAGTAAACCCCGGCGTGACTTTGACCATCGACGCGGGATCGACCATTACTTGCGACAAAGCCAACGGCGATAATGCTCTGGTAGTTCTTAATGGAGGAAAATTAATCATCAATGGAACTGCGGATATGCCGGTTGTTTTTACAGAAAAATCGAAAGTGCCTGGATCATGGGGCGGCATTATCATGTATGGGGATGCGCCTATAACAGCGGCATCCGGTGCAACAACCGCACAATCTGAAGATGGAAACGTACTTACTTACGGCGGAACCAACGCTGCGCATAACGGCGGCTCTTTGAACTATGTTCGTGTGGAATATGCCGGCGCGAAATTAGCCGACGGACAAAAAGAAAACAACGCATTTACTTTCTATTCTTGCGGATCGGGAACTACACTGGATCATCTTGTTGCCTACAAGGGAGCAGATGACGGTTACGAATTTTTTGGTGGAACCGTAAGCGCGACAAACCTTGTTTCTTACGGAAATTTCGATGATGCATTTGACTGGCAGGATGGCTGGAGAGGTGAAAACAACTCGAACTGGTATGCTTATCAAACAGGTAAAGGCAATTTCGGAATGGAAATCGAAGCCTCGAACAACAACAATGCATTTGGTCCGAAAATTTCAAACATCACATTAAAAAGGGCTGCGGGAACAACACCTGAAGCCGACACAGATGTGCAGGTAGATGCATTCCAATTCAAGAAAGAAGGCAACGGTGAATACAACAACATTCTCATTGACGGTTATGGAAATTATACTGTTGGCGCTACTGTTTACGAAGGCGCAGCCGTCAAAATTCAGGATCAGAATACAAGCATTGACCAGGTTACGGGCGGAAAATTGAAACTGACAAACGTTAAAGTGTCGAACACGACACAATCAACACCGGTTGGCGCAACGGGCGTTATCGTTGCTTTCCCGGCGTCAAATTTTACCACTTCTGCGAGCGCAACGGGCGCGTCGTTGACAAATGGTGCGTGGTCGAATGTAAGTGGCACGAACCTGATCAATTAGACAACCAGGATTAGTTAATAAAAAGCACCTTTTCGAAGGTGCTTTTTTTATGAAAATTTTAAAAATAAAATTTCTATCTTTACAGCATTGAACCTACTATGAGAAAAAATTACTTTTATACTGCAATCTTATACTGTCTGTTTTCCCTTGCGGCATCCGCACAGGACGTAAAACTTCAGCCTAAAGTTCAGGACAGTACCATCGATGGTTTGAGTTTTTATCCAAACCCGGTGAGCAATGGTAAGATTTACATCACTTCAAAGTCTTCACTCGATAAGGACATCACTATTTTCGATGTATTGGGCAAAAGGGTATTCCAGGCTTCAGTGAACGCCAAAGAACTTAATATTTCTAGTCTTTCCCCTGGCGTTTACATTATCAAAATCCACGAAGGCGACGCTACGGCCACACGGAAACTGATTGTAAAATAACGCCAATTTCTGGCTGTTTTAATTTAATCTTTTTTTCACAATAATTTTTTATTTACAAAGAAAAATACTGCTATCTTTGTCTTTGATAAATCAAAAAACATAGACAATGAAAAAACTTTACACTTTATCTTTATTATTCGCCGGGGTCTTGTCATTCGGACAGGCTCAGGATTCTTTTAACTATTCAGGTGCATTGAACGCAAACGGATGGTTGACTCACAGCGGAACCACTCCAGGCCAAATTGTGACTTCTACTGGTTCTATTTCGTACCCAGGTTTCACAGCAAGTGGTAATAAAACCATGATTGTGGCTGGAAATAGCGAGGACGTCAATCTTGCATCTGCAACGCCAATTACAGGAACAGGATATTATTCAGCAATCCTTAATGTCTTGAATACCGATGGTTTGTCTCCAAATACAGATCCAACTGGTAATTATTTCCTCATGTTTGGGGTTCAAGCCGGGGCAACGGGAGTAACAGGTTTTAACGGCCGTTTATACATCAAGGCTGGTGCTACTGCTGATACTTACAATCTTGGAATACTTAACGGTGCTGGCGGAACTGCAACACCAACCTATTCAACAACTAATTATTCTACAGCTACACCAATATTTGTAGTGGTTAAATTTGACTTTGCTACCAATACGGCAAGTCTTTTTGTGAACCCTGCTTTAGGCGGAACTGAAGGAACACCAACTGTTTCAAATGCTACAGGAACAACAGCAGCTCCTGCACAACTGTTAAGCATCGCGATTCGTGAAGCTGGAACTGCAACTGCAGGAACAGGAAACATCGAAATTGACGAAGTTAGAGTTGCTTCTACTTATGCGGCCGTGACTTCAGCGTCTTTGGCTACACACCAAAATAACGCAATTGCAGGATTGAAAGTGTATCCGAACCCTGTTACAAACGGAAATCTTTTCATCACTTCTGATAGTGGCGAGGCAAAACAAGTAATTGTTTACGATGTATTGGGCAAACAAGTAGTAAAAACTACTGTTACAAACCAGCCAATCAACGTTTCAAACCTTAACAGCGGTGTTTACATGGTAAAAATCACCGAAGAAGGAAGAACAGCTACAAGAAAATTGGTGATCAAATAATTGATTCTTTACTATAACCAAAACTCCATCTGAAAAGGTGGAGTTTTTTTATTTAATTACTTTTGCAATAAAAACCTTGATTCCCATTTCTGACATATTCACCATCTCCAACCAAAAACAATTTGAAAAAATTGCGCTCAAGGTTTTTCGTTTCCAATATGAAAACAATCATGTTTACCGTGACTTTTGCGACCATCTTAACGTAGAAGTTAGTTCAGTAAAATCGTTGCGACATATTCCTTTTCTGCCAATTCAATTCTTCAAAAGCCATGATGTCGTTTCAGGCGAAGGCAAAATCCACGAAACTTTTACCAGCAGCGGAACGACCGGAATGGTCACAAGCCGGCACCTCGTTACCGATATTTCGTTATATGAAGAAAGCTATCGCCGCGGTTTTTCCCAATTCTATGGTAATATCGAAGATTATGTGGTGCTCGCATTACTGCCTTCATACCTTGAACGCGAAGGCTCTTCATTGATTTATATGGTGAAAGATCTTATCGATCTATCAAATAATCCCGAAAGCGGATTTTACCTCAACCAATACGCCGAACTCATTGAAAAACTGACCGAGCTCGACAATGCCGGACAAAACGTAATCCTGATTGGCGTTACCTATGCACTTCTCGACCTGATTGAAAAGCATCAATTCAATTTAAAAAACACGATCATTATGGAAACCGGCGGCATGAAAGGCAAGCGCCGCGAAATGATCCGCGAAGAACTGCATGAGCAATTGTGCAAAGGTTTTGGGGTTCCTGCAATCCATTCAGAATACGGAATGACCGAACTATTATCGCAAGCTTATTCGTTAGGAAACGGTGTTTTTGAATGCCCGCCGTGGATGCAAATCCAAATCCGCGATACCGAGGACGCACTTACATACATCGCAGATGGTAAAACCGGCGGCATCAATGTGATTGATCTCGCCAATATTAATTCTTGTTCATTTATCGCAACGCAGGATTTGGGTAAAAAAAATCCCAACAACTCTTTTGAAGTATTGGGACGTTTTGACAATTCCGATATCCGAGGTTGCAACCTCATGGTGCTTTAATTACACAACGCGCACGACAAAATAATTTTTCTTCCCGCGCTGCAATAGCACAAACTGGTTGTTAATTAAATTATTAGAAGAAAGCATAAATTCCTCATTCACTTTTTCTTTATTGACGGCAATCGAGTTTTCAGCCAAAGCCCTTCTCGCCTCGCCATTCGATTTTAAAAATCCTGATTTCTCATTGAGCAAATCGACAATCCCGACACCATTTTCAATATCCGTTCTCGAAATCTGCGCCTGCGGAACGCCGTCAAAAACTTCGAGGAAAGTGGCTTCATCCAATTGTTTCAAATCTTCTGAAGTGGCATTGCCAAACAAAATATTTGATGCCTGAATCGCCTTGTCAAGATCCGCTTTCGAATGCACGAATGTTGTCACTTCTTCAGCAAGCTTGCGTTGCAAAACCCTCAAATGTGGCGCTTCATGGTGCTGCGCGATTAAAGCATCAATTGTATTCTTATCTAAAAAAGTAAAAATCTTAATGTATTTTTCAGCATCAACATCGGTCGTATTAAGCCAAAACTGGTAAAATTTATATACCGAAGTCTTATCGGCATCAAGCCAGATGTTTCCGCCTTCCGACTTCCCAAATTTAGATCCGTCAGCTTTCGTAATCAACGGACACGTCATCGCAAATGCCTTCGCGTTTTCGTCATTCGGGTTCATTCTCCTCACGAGCTCGGTACCTGTCGTAATATTTCCCCATTGGTCGCTTCCGCCCATCTGCAACACACAGTTGTAATGTTTGTGCAAATGATAAAAATCGTAACCCTGTATCAATTGGTATGTAAATTCCGTAAACGACATGCCATCGCCGGCTTCTCCCGACAAACGTTTTTTGACCGAATCTTTCGCCATCATATAATTTACGGTGATGCGTTTGCCCACTTCACGCGCAAAATCGATAAACGTAAAAGTCTTCATCCAGTCGTAATTGTTGACGAGGATCGGCGCATTCGCGGCAGCCGAATTGAAATCAAGGAACCGCGACAAAACGCGCTTGATTCCCGCAACATTGTGATTCAAAGTCGCCTCATCCAAAAGGTTCCGCTCGTCCGATTTTCCCGAAGGATCGCCAATCATTCCTGTTGCGCCACCCACCAAAGCAATCGGTTTGTGTCCGAATTTCTCAAGATGAACCAGCAAAATTATCGGCACCAAACTTCCAATATGCAACGAATCCGACGTCGGGTCAAACCCAATATAAGTCGTCGTCATTCCTTTTTGCAATAGTTCTTCAGTACCCGGCATCATATCGTGAACGAGTCCGCGCCATTGTAATTCGGCTATAATATTCTCCATCTTAAAATCATTTGTGCGCAAAGATAATCCAATTCGCGATTAATTATAATTGTCAATTTTAATTATTTTCAGGAGCATATTCCTGCTGTTCGCTGTATCTTTTTATTGGGACACAAGCGAATCGAATTGAAAATACAACGCCAATAAAAAGGATGCCGCTGCCATCAGGGCTAGGCATTGTAGTGGCATGTATCCGAAGTATAAATTATTATTTCTTGATTATAATGATTAATTTCACCACATGGTACTAATCACAGGAGCAACAGGTCTCGTCGGATCGCATTTGGCTTTGCATTTGGCAGAGAATGGCGAATCGGTTCGCGCAATTTACCGCAGTCCGGCATCGCTCCAAAAAGCGAAATCCTTGTTTGCATTGTACCAGAAAGAAAGCCTTTTCGATAAAATCGAATGGGTTCACGCTGATATTATCGATATCCCTTCGCTGTATTCCGCATTTGAAAATATCGACTACGTCTATCATTGTGCCGCGCTCGTTTCGTTCGATCCCAACGATGAAAAAGCATTGCGCAAAACCAATATCGAAGGCACCGCCAACATTGTCAATTTCTGTCTGCAGTTTAATATTAAAAAATTGTGTCATGTAAGTTCGATTGCGGCGCTCGGCGATCCCAAAGAACACGAACCGCAAATCACCGAGGAAACCGAATGGAATCCCGAAGCCGTTCACAGCGATTATGCGATTTCAAAATACGGCGCCGAAATGGAAATATGGCGCGGCCAGCAGGAAGGACTTAACGTAGCAGTTGTCAATCCCGGAGTCATCATTGGTCCCGGATTCTGGGACAGTGGCAGTGGCGAAATATTTTCAAACGTTGCTAAAGGACTGCCTTTCTATACCAAAGGTTCTACCGGATTTGTAGCAGTCGCCGATGTTGTGAAAATGCTCGTGCAATTGATGAAAGGCAGTATTAATGGCGAAAAATTTATTGCGATTTCTGAAAATTTAACCTTTGAAGAATCGCTTCATGAAGTAGCATCAGCACTTGGAGTAAAACCTCCATCGGTGTACGCGCGGCCATGGCTTACTTCTATTGCATGTACAATAGACTGGATGCTGTCTGCTGTTTCTAAAAGAAAAAGAAAGCTTACTGGGATGATGGTTCCGTCGCTGCACACAGCGCATCATTTTTCAAATGAAAAAGCAAAGTCGGCACTCGATTTTCATTTTAAGCCGATAATGGCAACAATACGCGAAACTGCCGCTTTTTATCCAAAGAAGTAATTATTCCACACGTGGCGCATCGGGATCGCCAGCATTCGGAACCGGTGCTTTGTTGCCGTTTTGTTGCCTGGCGAGCGCGTCAGCCGCCTTTTGCTCTAACTCAATCCGGTGTGCGACTTTTTCATACATTTTTCGGTAATGACCGATATCACCTGCATAATAATGCGTGCTTTGAACGAACTGCAGGCTGTCGATATTGTATTTTTTGTAGATGTATTCTCTCGGATTTACAGGATTCGTATCGGCCGCTGCGGGATATTGCGAGCGCATCGCGTCAAGGATCGCAAGGTCGTATATAATATTGACCATGTCATCCTCTTTAATGAGTTTGGCAGGTTTTTCAATCACTTCGTTTTTACAACTCATGAGCAATAAAAAAACACTCAAAAGCAGCGCAATTTTTTTCATTTCGTTTTTTTTATCGGTCGAATAATAACCTTTGGCCGGCACGCACTTCCTTCACCTTAAAATTATTGTAAACAAGCTGGCCGTTTACAAAAGTATGCGTAATTCTTGATTTAAAAGTATAGCCTTCAAAAGGAGACCAGCCGCATTTGTATAAAATATTTTCTTTTTTCACATTCCATGGCGAGGCCGGATTCACAATCGCAAGATCGGCATAATAACCCTCGCGAATAAAACCGCGTTTCTCGATTTTAAAAATGGTGGCCGGATTGTGTGCCATTTTCTCAACGATTTTCTCCACAGAAATTTTCCCCTGATGAAAAGCTTCAAACATCGCTACGACGGCATGCTGTACCAATGGCCCGCCAGACGGCGCCTGCAAATAAGGTTGCATTTTCTCTTCAACCGTGTGCGGCGCATGATCCGTTGCGATAACGTCAATACGTCCGTCGTTTAATGCCTGCCAAAGTGCTTCGCGGTCTTTTGCTGTTTTTACTGCGGGATTCCATTTGATCCGATTGCCTTTGGTATTGTAATCTTCATTGGTAAACCACAAATGATGGATGCACACTTCTGCGGTTATTTTTTTGTCTTTTAGCGGAATCTTATTGGTAAACAATTCCATTTCCTTCGCGGTCGAAAGATGAAATACATGCAGTCTCGCGCCTGTTTTTTGCGCCAATGCAACCGCTTTGGACGAGGATATGTAACAGGCTTCTTCGCTCCGGATTAAATGGTGTGCATTTATCGGAATGTTTTCCCCATATTGCGCTTTGTATTTTTCGAGATTCTCGCGGATGGTTTGCTCATCTTCGCAATGCACCGCAATGAGCATGGGTGTCGAAGAAAATATTTTCTCAAGGATTTGCTGATTATCAACAAGCATATTGCCTGTCGAAGATCCTAAAAAAATCTTTATTCCGGCAACATTTTTCGGATTGGTTTTGAGAACTTCTTCGAGGTTGTCATTTGTTGCACCCATCATAAATGAGTAGTTCGCATAGGAACTTTCGGATGCGATTTGGTATTTCTGTGCAAGAATTTCCTGCGTCACTGCATTCGGAACTGTATTGGGCTGTTCGATGTACGATGTGATTCCGCCCGCAACTGCCGCTTTTGATTCGGATGCAATATCACCTTTGTGTGTAAGACCTGGTTCGCGAAAATGCACCTGATCGTCAATAGCTCCAGGAATCAGGTAATTTCCTTCGGCATCTATAATTTTGGTCGTTGGCGATTTGACGCTGATGGTTTCGGCAATTTCGGCAATAAGGGCATCTTCAATCAAAACATCGCCTTCGAAAATCCTGCCTTCGTTGACTATTTTTGCATTTTTGATCAGAATCGTGTTCATTGCTACAGTTGGTTAAATAATTTCCTGATGCGTAAAGAGATGACGCCAAATACGGCTTCCTTGATAATCGAGTTGCTCATTTTAGATTGTCCTTTGGTTCGGTCGGTGAAAATAATTGGCACTTCGACAATGCGAAAATTTTTGGCAAACGCGCGGTATTTCATTTCAATCTGGAACGCATAACCGATAAACCTAATTTTCTCAATTCCGATGCTCTCGAGTACATTTCGCTTGTAACAGATAAATCCCGCGGTCGCATCGTGAATTTTCATTCCCGTAATAATCTTCACGTAAACTGATGCAAAATAGGACATCAGTACGCGGCTCAAAGGCCAATTGACCACATTTACGCCGGTGACATAGCGCGAACCCACAGCCATGTCGCCCGTTTCAAAATGACATGCATTGTACAATTTCTCAAGGTCTGCAGGGTTATGCGAGAAGTCGGCGTCCATTTCAAACACATATTGATAATGCCTTTGCAGCGCCCATTTAAAGCCGTGCACGTAGGCCGTTCCGAGTCCTGCTTTCATTTGGCGTTTTTCAAGGAACAACTGATTTGGAAATTCGTTCGCGAGGGCCAATACCTTATCGGCGGTATTGTCGGGCGAATTATCATCGACAATTAAAATATCGAATGGCCGGTGTAACGAAAACACAGCGCGCACGATGCTTTCTATATTTTCAATTTCGTTATAAGTTGGAATTATAACTATACCGTCGTTCATCTGTTGTCGTGATTTGAAGGCAAAAATAAACTTTTTATGGCAGTCGCATCACAAATAATTTATAATAAAACTCCGCAGCACGCAAAAAAATACGCGGCGTATTGCGAGAAAATTTTACTAATTTTGCTGCGTTATGACTGAGAATGTTTTACATCCGAGAATGATCGAACCGCGCGACTGGGCCACGATTTTATTTGTGGTTTCACTGGTTCTTGTTGCGGTGACCAAATCGGTGTTTGAAAACCGTTTCAGCGAATACCTGCGGCTCATTGTTTCAGACAAATACATCAAGGTTTATCGCGACAGCAGCCACCTCATGAGCGGATTTAACATTGCATTATTTGTAGTGCAATTGATATCCCTCGCATTTTTTATACAATTGATCCTGAGTTATTTTGGTTACGCACACAAGACCGACTGGATTCTTTTCATACAAATTATAACGTTCCTTGGAGTATTCATATTATCGAAATTCCTGATTGAAAAAATTATAGCGACCTCGTTTAATATCGAAGAATTTACTGAGCAATTCAACTTGCAGAAAGTGAGTTACCGCACCTATATCGGGCTACTGATCTTACCCATCGACATCGTCCTGTTTTACAATGATAGTCCCTCGAAAACCTTAATTTTCATTCTTATCGCTATTGTTTTAATAATAAACATGATAACATATCTGATTTCGTTGAAGAATTATCAAAACTTACTGCTAGGCAAGATATTTTATTTTATTTTATATCTTTGCGCACTCGAAATAGCGCCCTACTATTTCATGTATTATTGGTTTACAAAAAGTTAGCATATCAGAAAATGTCAAATATGAAAGTGAAAACAATTTTGGTGTCACAGCCTGAGCCTAAAGTAGAAAATTCCCCTTACTTTGAGCTCCAACAAAAGCACAAAGTGAAAGTTGATTTCAGACCTTTTATACATGTTGAAGGTGTAAGTGCTAAAGACATCAGGCTTCAGAAAATAGACCTTAACAACTATACCGCAATCATTTTAACGAGCAAAAACTCGGTGGATCACTTTTTTAGGGTTGCCGATGAAATGCGTTATAAAGTGCCTGAGGGACTCAAATATTTCTGCCAGTCGGAGGCCGTTGCATTTTACCTGCAGAAGTACGTTATTTACAGGAAGCGTAAAATCTATGTAGGACAAAAGGATTTTGTCGATATGTCGCCGCTGATTAAGAAATATAAAGATGAGAAGTTTCTTCTTCCCGCTTCTGACCAACTCAATGCAGATGCGCCACAGGTATTGAATAATCTAAAAGTGAACTGGACACAAGCTACTTTCTATAAAACTGTGATGAGTGATTTGTCGGACCTTGCCGATGTGTACTACGATATCCTCGCATTTTTCAGTCCAACCGGAATCAAATCGCTGTTCATGAATTTTCCCGACTTCAAACAGAACGACACACGTATTGCGGTTTTTGGAAGTACGACACAAAAAGAAGCGCTCGAACACGGATTGCGTATCGATATTCTCGCTCCGACCCCGGAAACGCCATCGATGACTATGGCACTTGAAAAATATATTGCAGAAGCTAATAAAGGAAAATAACATTTGGAGAAAAAATACTTATAAAGAGCCCTTAGGGGCTCTTTTTTTGCGATTATTCTCCGAAATCGGCATTGCTATTGAAACAACGAACCGCGTTTGTCTATCAAAGCCGAAATGTCGATATGGAGTTTCGTACTCTGCCGTTTTTGTTGGTACACTTCATTTAATTTGTGGATGAACACGTCCATTTGATCCGCCGTCAAGTGCATGTCGGCTGCGACTTTTTTAATTTCATCACCATCAAGATCATTGTCGATGACGAGCTGGGTCAATCCGAGTAAAGACGCAACGGGCCGTCGGATGACATGGCTAATGTCAAAAATAATCTGCTCTGTTGACGCAATATATTCAACAAGCGGTGTAATATCAGTTGAGGATCCATACCATAAAGTCTTTCCACTGCTGTCCTTTTCTGGAACTGCCTGTAGCCAACGCCATCTGATATCATTTCCTACCATTGTCCGGTATTGAATACTCATCGGCGCTCCGGATTTGGAGCTACGCTTCATTGCCTCATTAAATTTGAGTTTATCATCGTGATAAACCAGTTCTCGCACGCTGTTTTGGTCTTCGCGCTGTGCTTCGAAACCTAAACCGGGATTTGAATCCGTTCCACGACTCATAAAAAGAATTTTGGTGTTTCCGTTTTCTTCGATTTCGAACAGGTATGTATTTCCGGGAATTTGGCTTGTAATTTTCTTTAGCAACTGTTCATTTTGCCGGATGATATCATCGGCCTCTTTTCTTGGCGTAATATCATGGCTGATTGAAAGATGTTGGTATACCTTTCCATCACTATCCAAAAACGGCACTATAGTCGTGTCAACCCAAAGTAAGGTACCGTCCTTTGCCCTGTTGCAAAATTCTCCTTCAAAAGATTCGCCTTTTTCTAAAGCATTCTTTAACGCCTTGGAAAACTCTCGAGACTCATTGCCTGAGAAAATTTTACCAAAGTTTTCGCCAAGCAATTCTTCCGAGCGATACTGTGTCGATTTACAAAAATTATTATTCACATACGAAAAATGTCCGCCAGCATCAGTAATAGAAACCATATAACCTAAATCAAGAGCATAGCGGTAATCTTTGAGTTCGGCTCTGCCATGTCGTTGCTCAAGATTGATCCTGATCATTTCGGTGACCATATCGATCAGATTCCGCTCTTCTGTCAAAAAGGGGCCTTCATCCAACTGGGCCGTTGAGTCAAGATATACAATTTCTACCATCAGTTTGGCGCCGTTGGCCGTTGTAACATTAGTGCGTTGGTAATGTTTAGACGCGGTGTAATTGGGCGACGTATATTCTGTCCCAGCGAAAGAGATACGCGCGGCAGTGATTTCTGGATATTGCCAGCCGGCAGGAAGTATTTCGGTAATTTTATGAAAAAGCGTTTTTAGCGGAACGTCTTCGTTTTGAAGCATACTGCTTATTGCATAAAGCGTTTTAAGTTCTTTTACGCGTTCTTTAAGGTTATAAACGGTTTGGCCTATCATTTTCTCGGCAATTTCCCTTTTTTCGATTTCGCGCTGCAACGCTTTTAAACCTGTATGTAAGTGATCGGTAGCATAGTATTGCAGCGCCAGGATGGTTCCGAACGGAATGATAGCACTAACCCAACGTGTAATAGGATTGTGAACAACTGTCGGTATGGGCAAGTTACCCTGGATTTCCTGATAAGCAAACCAAAAATCGGTTCCAATTGTGAGCAGTCCAATGACAAATCCGCCGCTCCGCCCCAATAAAAAACCAGCGGTCAGGATCACACTTATCTGCGATAAAATACCAGGAGCCATCATGCCTCCAGCAGTATAACAAGGTATAGTAAGAAAAAGCCACAGCATTACAGTCAGTGTCCATCCCGCTATTTTGGTGTAACCCAAACGGTTTAGCGTAAGATTTACCATTGCTATGAAAAGGGCTATACCAATTAGTAATGACCAGCGCATCGATAGATGAGGGAAATAAATAAAACCTATTGCTACAATCAACATCATTACCACCCACCACATAATGGAAAGTACAAACACCATATAACTTTGGTAATTCCGCTCCTTATCGGGTATCGTAAAAAAGTTTGCCATGGCGGATTGATACATGTTTTCGTTTTTATATAGCCTAAAACGTTTGAGATTAAAACTACAACTTTAGGGCAAAGGTCGTTGAATTAAAACGAATATCCGAGCATTGGCGGTAGGAAAACCCAAAATAAATCGTTTAAGGGCCAATCAAAATTTTATCGCTGTGCAATTCGGTTTCGCAGTTTTTCCTTAGGTTTGTGCAAACAACTGAAGCATTATGAAAATCGAAAATCCATCGAAGTTAATTGTACTCTTGGGGCAACTGCTGGCCGAAACCGAAAAAATGAATATCGGCAAAATCTATATAGCGATCATGTCTGAATTAAAACGCATTGCGTTTGTAGAGACGAATAATCCGTTCACCGAAAAGGTCTATAAAAACCTCATCGAGCTCTCGATCAAAGACTATATTCATTCGGGGCGGTCAGAAAAAAGCAGCGCGGTAATCAAAGATGTGATAGATGTTTTAGAAACCGCTGAAGTGACTATTTCGTGATAAAGATTTAAAACAGCGTCGAATTGACACTATCAAATATTTCGGCCAATAAGCTATTTGGGTAAATGGTTTGTGCCACATCAAAACTATAGCCCGAATCGAGCAGTTCTCCAGTCGCGCTGTAAGCTACATAATCGAGCGTGTCATAAGTGCGGTCATTCAAATGAAATACAAAGGAAGATATTTCAGAAACCCCACCGCTCGATGACTTTCCTTTGTTGTCGATAGTCTTCGATTCAGGAAGCACACCCTTTAAAGAAAGTCGTACCTGATGATTGCTTTTATCAACCGACTCTACTTTCACGTAATATTTAATATGGTCAATGCCTGTGGTAACATATTGATAGGCATCCTGACAATAAGCGTTGAAGCCGATGAACGAAATAATAAACAGCAGATACTTCTTCATAAATCAAACTTTAAAAAGGGAATGATTGCACCTTTTTCACTTTATAAAGATATGCAGATTTGTTTACGGATAAAACATATTTTTACAAAGTTTTAAGAGAATCGATGCTGAATGTTAATAACTTACATTTATAAGTAAGATTTTATTTATCTTCATAAAAATCTAAAGTTAAAAACACTCGCTTCCGATTTCTGCACCTTTTGGTTGCAAAAAAAAATCGCCGTTAAGCGATTTTCGTATTATTTATTCGACAATTATCTTCTTCGTTATCGATGCCGTTCCTGTGGAAAGCCTTAAAAAATAAAAGCCGCGCGGCAGATTTTGTACTGTATAGGTATGGTTTTCCATTTGCGGGTTTGCTATATGCTGCACCACTTGCCCATTGACATTTATCAAAAGTACTTCATCAAGCGTGGTCGCACACGAAATACTAATTTTGTGATCATTTGCAGGGTTTGGATAAACAGTGACATCGGCAAAAACATCAAATGAAGCCGTTGCCAATAACGGTGAGCCCCAAACGGCCGTTACGTATGCATTGTTGTCGATATACGGATTGCGGTTGCCCTGACGCGCATAAATGGCATTGTTTCGATCAATTTCCCTTTGGCTTACCGGATCCATCTGGTTCCACGTGAGCAAAATATTTTTAAACGTATCGGTAAATACTTGTGTGGATGTGCCGTTAAACATTGCATAAGGCACACCCCATGTCGTTACTGCGTTTTGGTAACGTGTCGCAAAATAGAAATACATCCTCGCGATATCGCCTTTGAATTCATCAATGGGCTCGAAAACGATTCCGCTATATCCCGCGGCATATCCCGTATTGGATGCCTGGCCGAGCTTCGAGCCATTTCTCGAAACATTTGTTGCAGCACCCACAACACCATGCGGATAATTGCTTCTCACCCCATTCACTTTTCCGTCAGTCGGTGTGATGAAATGCGCATCACTTTTCATCGGTGTAGCTTCATTGAAGATTGACTGCGGAATAATGTGCTCACGGTTGTAGCAATCGCCTTCAACACTATAACTGCCACATTGGTGGTTGCCGGGCGTAAAATTGTAAGCATCGGTCCCGTTCGGGTTTTCTGAATACATATCGAGGACAGTGCCGTCATTTTCATAATAATAATCGCGGTCAGAAGTCTGATAAGTCGTATAAAGCCCGTCATAGCCTTTATCAGCATGGCCTTTTATGATGTTATAAAGTTGGGTCTTCAGCGTGTAGCCGGTACCTGTTGCAGTGCTGTAATAGCCTGAAGGCGCTTGTGCAATGCTCACAAGTGTAAGCAGTAAAATTGCGAAAGTGTAGGTTTTTTTCATAATTAATTTTATTGTAAAGAACTTATGCTTTTTGGTCGGGCGGTTTAAAGCGAGGGCAAAAATATATTTTTAATTGGAGTAACAATGCTGAAGACGTGATTTTAACTAAATCAAAATTTTAGCATTCATTTTCAACAGTCTCTGTGAAATATAACAGATGCCTTTTACGTTCAGGATAAGAACAATGCCTTCAATCTAACAGCTATCATTATGACTTATGCGCAATATATCAATATGCTGCTTGCCTGCTACAAACTTAAGGTTTCGGAAACCCGAAAAATGCTTGCGGGCGGATTTTCGGATGGCGATGAAATTATCCGTTACCTTCATGCCGAACGCGACACTGAGCTTGCAAAACGCGAGTACTTCCAATTCTTTGATCAATGCGTTAAATTAAATCTCGATCTTGATAACGAAATTTGATATGTTTTGTTTTCACAACTATTAACGGGAATCGCGTAAAATAAAATCGTATTTCTTCACGAAATTAGTGTGGGCGCAGGTGTTATAAATCTGCACAATCGGATGTGATAATTACACATCCGGCAGCAAAGATTATTATTATATTTACAAGCAGAAGCAAATCTCCTAATTCAAAAAAATATTGCCCCATTATGAAAAAAAGGTATTACGCACTATTTTCTATAACCTTAGTTATAGCAGCTGTGCTAGCAGGCTGCCAGAACAGGATCGAAGCAGAAAACAGAACTCCGCAACCCAAAACCAACGCAGTAAAGACCGTCGCCGTCGCTGTCGATAGCAACACAATTGATACAGCCGACTATACTAAGAGAGTCAATGCATTGCGGGTAGCCGATACTACCGGTAAATGGAAAATAAAAACCCCGTATCCGCTTCCAGGGGCAATTCTGCCTTATAAAAGAGTCGTTGCTTTTTACGGCAATCTGTTTTCAAAACGAATGGGGATATTAGGGCAGTTGCCCAAAGACGAAATGCTTGCCAAATTAAAGGAAGAAACAAAGAAATGGGCCGAGGCCGATCCGACTATTCCTGTGGTTCCTGCATTGCACTATGTCGCAATTACAGCCCAAGGCAAACCCGGAAAACAAAATATGTACCGCCAAAGGATGCCATTCGCGCAAATCGATAAGATTCTGGATTGGGCAAAATCAATCGATGCAATCGTATTCCTCGACGTCCAGGTTGGTCACAGCACCGTAAAAGAGGAAGTAGCGACGCTTGAAAAATACCTTAAGCTTCCCAACGTACATTTGGGCATCGATCCTGAATTCTCGTTAAAAAACGGAGAAGTGCCCGGAACAAAAATCGGCACATTATCATCCGCTGATATCAATGATGCGGTCGAAATCCTTACCAAAATTGTAAAAGACAATAACCTTCCGCCAAAAATCCTGGTTGTCCACCGCTTTACACAAGGTATGGTAACGGGCTATGAAAGTATAAAACCGTGTCCCGAAGTGCAGGTCGTCATGAACATGGATGGATGGGGCGGCAAGGCACTGAAAAAATCTGCCTATCACATGGCAATTTATCGCGAACCGGTTCAGTTCACAGGCTTTAAGTTGTTTTATAAAAATGATATTAAAAATGGCCATCCGATGTATACGCCGGAAGAGGTATTGCATTTCACGCCAAAACCAATTTATATTCAATACCAATAAAGCCATACCCATGTCATTATGCCGATTCATTATAGCTGTCAGCCTGATTCTTTTGACAGGCTGTATCGACAATTCTAAAAAGGAAGTTTTGCCACCAACGCCCAAGCAAAAGCATACGGTCGCCCAACATAAGTCCGAAGCACCCCATTTTAAAGGAACAAAAGTGCCCGTATTATGCTACCATGCGATTCGTGAAATTGGTCCGCATGACAGTTCAGACCAGAAAGCGTATAGTGTCACACCTGAAAATTTTGAACTGCAAATCAAATCGCTTGCAGAAGAAGGGTATCACAGCGTTACGCCCGACGAACTCAAAAATTTTTACACAAACCACGGAATCCTGCCTGAAAAACCCATCATGATCACCTTCGATGATGGCCGCAAAGATCAAGTCACTATCGGCGCTGCAACATTGGAAAAATACCATTTCAAAGGCGTTTATTTTGTAATGACCGTATCACTTGGGAAAAAGCATTACATGAGCCGAGACGATGTGAAAATGTTAGCTGACCACGGCCATATTATCGGATGCCATACCTGGGACCATCACATGGTAACCAAATACCAGGGCAACGATTGGATTTTGCAGCTTACCAAACCCCGGAAACAGTTGGAAGCAATCACAAACAAACCCGTTACCACATTTGCGTATCCATTTGGGGTATGGAATAACGCCGCGGCTGATTCCCTGAAAACCCACGGCTTAACCACCGCTTTTATCTTTTATGGAAAACAGGATTCCATCCGCCCTTTGTACACAATCGAGCGCATCAATATTCCGAGTACAATGAAAATCAAAAATTTTGTTGCCCAAATTGAAAAAACGGGCACCAATTAAATCCGAAAACACGGGAAATAAGTACCGTTAACGTGCGGACAACGACAAATTGGGGCGCAGTTGTGTTCGTCACCGACAATTTCTGCAGTTCATCAATTATATTTGACGCAATCCTTTGATGCATATACATTTGGAAGACCATAGCATTAGTAGGTTAAGTTTATGGTAGATTTGGGGCAAAAAGGGTGAAAGCAATTTCACCTTTTTTATTGGTTTGCACTCGACGCGCTTCAAACAAAAAAACCGATACTCACGCATCGGCTTTAATCGCAGAGAGGATGGGATTCGAACCCACGATACAGTTACCCATATACAAACTTTCCAGGCTTGCTCCTTCAACCACTCGGACACCTCTCTATTGTTTGCGGGTGCAAATAACTACAAATTTTTTGAGTTCTGAAAACTTAATACGCCAAATTATGATAATTCGCCGCGCAATGAAGTTTCAAAGATTGTTTTGAAAACATTGGGTGCAACTTTCTGACCCAAAAGATACATGAGCTTTGTTATAGCAGCTTCAGTTGTGCTGTCTTTTCCTGAGATAATTCCGATTTTCTTAAGCGTAGTGCTCGTTTCGTATTGCCCCATATTGACGCTTCCTCCTGCACATTGCGTCACGTTAATAATATGCAATCCACTCTTGATGGCTTTTTTTAAGGCATTAATAAACCAACCTTCCGTAGGTGCATTCCCAGAGCCGTAAGTTTCCAGGACCATCCCTTTTAGGTTTGGGATTTTTAATATCGAAGACAATACATTTTCATTAATTCCAGGAAACATTTTCAATACAACCACATTATCATCAAGCTCTTTATGGACGGCGATTTTTTTTGAATTGGTCTTGGGAAGCACCAGCGTATTATTGACTTTGAGATGCACGCCAGATTCTGCCAGCGGAGGATAATTTGGCGATGTAAATGCATTGAAATGTTCGGCGTTAATTTTTGTGGTCCGGTTGCCGCGATACAATTTATATTCAAAATAAAGGCATACTTCCTGGATCACGGGTTTTTGCTTTTGCTGCAGCGAGGCAATTTGAATCGCCGTTATAAGGTTTTCTTTTGCGTCGGTGCGAAGGTCACCAATTGGCAACTGTGACCCCGTAAACACTACAGGTTTGGCAAGGTTCTCGAGCATAAAACTCAGTGCCGATGCCGAATACGACATGGTATCAGAACCGTGAAGCACGACAAATCCGTCAAAACGGGAATAATTTTCTTCGATAATGGTCGCGATTTTTACCCATTTCTGCGGATTCATATTCGATGAGTCGATCGGGTTTTCAAATGAAATGGTTTGGATGGCGCAATCCAATTGTTTGAGTTCGGGGATTTTCTGTAGCAGTTTCGAAAAGTTAAACGCCTTCAAAGCGCCCGTTTCGAAATCCTTCATCATACCGATTGTTCCGCCGGTGTAAATCAGCAGGATGTTCGGCTTAGACAGCATTTTGGTATTTGAGTTTGTTGACGACCGGATTGGCATACATGTTCAGGAAACTCTCAAGCGCAACGGGATTGTTTTCATCGATACGGATTTCAAGCCTTCTTTCAAACAATGACTTTTCATTTACCGTATAAAAATCCTTGTATTTGTCAGTTTTGTGTAAAAGATCATACGCAATGTAATTTGTCGGCCATAGTTTATACGATGTAAGAATCGAATCGTCAATGGCCTGTGCGAGCGCCTGGATTTGTTTGTTCGAATTGTCAAACTCAGAAGCGATTACATCGAGCTCCTTGTCGAGTATCTCCCCAACATGGATGTGAATGCGTTTTTTCTGCCCCATGATACCGCTGAGCAGTGTCATAAAATCCTCATTTTTTTCCTTGATGTAAATCTCATTGTTCGCCTCGGCCATCAGCTGCGGCATTTTGAGCGCGTCAGTCGGATCGTATTCGTACGAAATAGAAACCGGCACGACTTTGATTTTTTTAAAATAATCCATGAGGTTTTGCTCTTCCGAAGCCATTGCCAGCATCTTTAGAACGCCCGGATGTGTCGCATCATTCCCGTCTTTGGTTCGTCCTTCCCTTTGCGCGATCCAAACCGAACGATTTTCGCGAAACAGTAATTGTGCAATGTATTCCGACATCAGTTTACTGCTTTGGAGCAACTCCCGGGGCGGCAAACCACGCTGCACCAAAAAATTCCTGTTGAGTTTTGACAACGTCAGCAGGAACGATTTCTTAACGAGATTGTCGCCGATTGCTGATGCCGTCATGATTAGTCCATGTTCAAACAATGCACTGTTCAATAACGAGGTGTCGAGGATGATATCGCGGTGGTTCGAAATGAAAAGATATGCCGTATTTTTTTCAAGTTTTTCAAAACCCGAAGTACTGAGGCCGTCGGAACTTTTTTCGAGCACTTTCTGCACCGACTGATAGATGAAATTGCATTGAAAGTCGCGAATCGAATGTGTTTTGAGCAGCTGCGCTTTCCAGACCGAATCCTCCACATCTGGAAATGTAAAATTCATCAGCGCTTTCATCATCGGGTGGTTTACCGATGAACGGATTCCTTCATTTATTTCACTGTCATAAAACGGCCGGATTGCATCAAACTTCTGCATTGTATAGTTTCATTTTGGTTGCACAAAAGAACAAAATTTTATTGACATCGGCGGTCTCTTTTTTATTAAATCCCGAAAATATCCTTTGAATTCTGCGTTGTAATGCGCGCTATTTCTTCAGTTGAAAGCTTATAAATTTCAGCCAATTTTGCAACAACATTTACGATATAACCGCTTTCGTTGCGTTTGCCGCGATACGGGATCGGGGCAAGATAAGGAGCGTCAGTTTCAAGGACAATGTGTTTAATGTCGATCTGGTCTAAAAACTGATCGATCTTGCCATTTTTAAACGTGACAACCCCGCCAATCCCAAGTTTCATGTTGAGTGAAATCGCGTATAAAGCCTGCTCAAAAGTTCCGGTGAAGCAATGGAAAATTCCAAACAGTTCATTTGATTTTTCTTCTTCGAGGATTTCAAATATTTCATCAAATGCTTCGCGGCAATGGATCACTATCGGCAACCGGTATTGCTTTGCAAGTTTAATCTGGCGCCGAAAAGCGATCTGCTGTTCTTTCAAATGCGTTTTGTCCCAATAAAGGTCAATTCCGATTTCGCCAATCGCGTAGAATTTTCTTTTTGACAACTCAGCTTCCACGTGCAGCAGTTCAGCTTCATAATTTTCTTTGACATAGGTTGGATGCAAACCCATCATAAGGAAAATATTATCGGGATAATGCTTTTCGAGGTCATACATTGAGGCAGTATAATCTGAATCAATCGCCGGAATAAAGAATCGTGTCACTCCGCCATTAATTGCGCATTGCATCATTTCGTCACGGTCATCGGCAAATTCTTCGCTGTAAAGATGCGTGTGTGTATCGGTAATAATTATATTTGAGTTCACTTTGGAAAATTAATTTTCAAAATTACGACTTTAAAAAATTTATTGCATTGTTTGATGAAAAACCTACAGGAACTGCTCAAAAAAGAAAAGTATAAAAAAATCAAATTCAAGATTACCAAAACCCAGCATATTTTGATAAAAGCCAGCATCAACGGGGTAAAAGGCAATTTTATCCTCGATACGGGAGCCAGCAGCAGTTGTGTTGGGCTCGGGGAAATTGAGCTTTTTAAACTCGATGCCGCAACATCCAAAACCAAGGCCGCCGGGGCTGGCGCTTCGGGAATGGCAACACAAATTTCAACGCACAATGACTTAAAAATCGGCACCTGGAAAATGAAATATTTTCATTTGGTAATCTTCGATATGTCACATGTCAACCAAGCACTGAACGAACATACAACGAATGAAGTACAGGGAATCATAGGCGCTGACGTGCTGCTTCACGGCAAAGGAATTATTGATTATTATAATCATTGCCTTTATTTGAAATAAAAAAAAGTGACGTAATATTTTTTTATACATTTGATTATCAAAACATTCCAGTATGAAAAATTTATTACTCCTTTTGTTTGTGGTATTAAATTTCAGCGCATATGCCTTTGGACCAAGTATTATTGTGCATTGTGGGCCTGGCACTGCAAATCTTACTACAAATGCGGATTATTTTATCGGTTCGCAAAATCCACAGGATGTAGTGCTTTTTTATTTTACTTCGCAAATTGATGCCGAGACTAACACCAATCCGATACCTCTTCCTCAGGCTTACTTTATCCCAGCCACAATGACCGTGTATGTACGAATTGAGAATACTGCAACAAGCACAATAACATATGATTTCTTTGAAGTGTTTGTCGAAGCGCCGATGACGGTCACCATTGCACCAAGCAACGATTTTCCACCAAGCCAGCTTATTGCCACTCCCCAAAATGGCACGCCTCCTTACCTTTACACGTGGCAGATAAATGGCGGCGCCATGCAATCAAATTCCACCGGATGGATACTCCTTCCAAACACCGCAGGAACTTTATCTTTTTCCGTATTCGTGACCGATGCCAATGGCTGCACTGCAAGTACCTGGTTTATTTACCAGCAAAGTTGGGTACATGCATACAATGATGATATTTATATTCCACTTTCGGGCAGCGATGTTTCGGTTTCTACAATTTCCATACTTGATAATGATGTTTCGGGATCGGCTCCTATTTTGCCAAATCAGGTTCAGATAACGTCGTCAAATCTTCCGACTGGATTTTCGTTTAACAATGACGGAACGATAAACGTTTTACCCGGGACCCCGGCTGGCGATTACACATTCAGCTACACAATTTGTGAGGCTTTGGAAGGTACCTGCTCGACGGCAACAGCTACCGTGCATGTTATCAGCGACGGACTCCTGTTGCATGCGTTTGTTGACTCGAACGACAATGGCGTTCAGGACACAGGTGAACAAAATTTTGCCCTGGGCCAATTCCATTACGACCTTAACAACAGCGGTAATATCACTACTGTCACTTCCTCAACGGGCAGTTACCTCATCAATGAAAGTAATCCCGCTAATTCCTATGATTTCAGTTTTACAATTGACAGTGATTACGCCGCACAATATAATTTGACTACCGCTTCATACGCCAACATCTCTTATGTCTCAGGCATTACAGCATATAATTTCCCCGTGACGGAAGTTCCTTTCAATGATTTGTCTATAGTCATTTATAATTTTTTGAACGGTCCACGCCCGGGTTTCACCTATAAAAACAACGTTGTATATACGAACAACGGGACACAACCCATGTCGGGAACCGTAACCTTTACACACGATAACTTACTGTCCATTTCCAGTGTTTCGCAATCGGGAACAGTCGCGACTGGTAACGGATTTACGTATGATTTTACGAATCTACTGCCCCACCAATCACGCAATATAATCGTGACGATGCAGGTTCCCACAATTCCGACAGTTGCTCTGGGTGGATTATTGACCAACACCGTAAGCGTAACGACCCCACCCGATGATATCATTCCCGAAAATAACGCGAGCACCATAACACAAATGATTGTCGGCTCTTACGATCCAAATGAAAAAACCGAAAGCCATGGCGGAAAAATCGTGTTTGCCGATTTTGCTGCCGACGACTTCCTCACTTATACCATTCAATTTGAAAACACGGGGACATTCAGCGCCGAAAACGTAAAGGTTGTTGATGTGCTCGATAGTCAACTCGACGAAACTTCCGTAAGAATGCTTAATGCTAGCAGCGAGTACACTCTGGCGCGCGAGGGCAATATGCTGACCTGGCACCTTAATGGAATCGATTTGCCGCCATCAGTAACAGATACCGAAATTGGCCACGGGTATGTGACTTTCAAGGTTAAACCAAAACCAGGTTTTGCCTTGGGCGATATCATTCCAAATACGGCAAGCATTTATTTTGATTTCAATCCGCCGATTGTCACCATTCCGTGCCTCACGCAGTTTGTTAATACTTTGACTACCGATGGTTTCACTTTTGGTGCCCTCCGATATTATCCGAATCCGGTAAAAAACACCTTAACGATTTCAAATAATTCGCCCATCGATTCAATCGTGATTACCTCCGTGTTGGGGCAGGAAGTGTTGCGCCAAACGGCAAATACTACAGAAGTTGATTTATCGAAGCTTGCCGATGGAATTTATTTTGTCAAAGCCACTTCGGGCAAACAAACAAAAACTTTCAAAATTATAAAAGAATAGTAATCCGCACTTAAATAACAATCCCGCCAACCAGCGGGATTTTTTATTTCTTAAACGAAAAATATGCAATAACAGCACTTACGATCATCAGTATTCCCGCAAGGATAAATGGCGCACCTGCAAACTGGAATGGCGCACCTTCATGAGTGAAGTAATAAAAAATTGTTGACATTAGCGGCGGTCCGATAATCGAAGAAGCGCTCATCAGACTGGTCAGCGTTCCCTGGATTTCACCTTGCTCTGTCGGAGGCACATCGCCCGAAACCACTGCCTGCAAAGCCGGTCCGGCAATTCCACCGAGGCAATACGGAATCAAAAATACAAACATCATCCAGCTTTCTGTGGCGAATGCAAACAGGAACATGCCAATTGCATACAACGCCATTCCCACGTAAATACTTTTCTCATTACCAAGTTTTGGATTGATCCACCGGATGAGACCACCCTGCACAATCCCGACGAGAAGCCCCACCACGCCGAGCGAAATCCCAACCATCTTTTCGTCCCAATGCAATTTATACATCGTATAATAACTCCAGTTGCTCTGCACCGCGTGTGACGCCACATATAAAATAAATATCGAAGAAATCAATCCGATCAGTTGCGGATATTTTTTAAGGTTTACCAAGGCGCCAACCGGATTTGCGCGCTTCCATTCAAATTCGCGTCGGTGTTTGTGGTCAAGCGATTCGGGAAGTATAAAATACCCGTAAATAAAATTAAGCAGACACAATCCCGCAGCCGCATAAAATGGTACGCGAGAACCAAACGATCCGAGCAAACCGCCAATGACAGGGCCTATAATAAACCCAAGTCCAAACGCAGCGCCAATCATCCCGAAATTCTTTGCGCGGTTCTCATTTGTGCTTACGTCTGCAATGTACGCTGATGCCGTCGTGATGCTCGCTCCCGTAATCCCGGCAATGATTCTTCCCACGAAAAGCCAGCCGATTGTTGGTGCCACCGACAAAAACAAATAATCGAGCGCAAACCCAAATAACGAAATCAAAATAATCGGGCGTCTTCCGTATTTATCACTCAGATTTCCGATCATCGGCGCACAAACAAACTGCGTAATCGCATACGCAAAAGTAAGCCAGCCGCCTATCTTCGCGGCCTCGCTGATATCGCCATGAATTAGTTCCTCAATCAGTTTCGGGATAACAGGAATAATGATTCCCCAACCGGTAATATCAATCAGCATCGTGATAAAAATAAACCCGATCGCTGCCTGTTTCTTGCTTTTTTTCATAGGTTTTATTTGGGCGTGCCACTTCGTCGTGCCTCCTCGTGTCGTGCCATCCGCAGTACGCGGTACTTGCTGCTGTCACTCACGCGGTATAACAAATAAACAAAAATCCCGCAAAGTTTCCAATGCGGGATTCCATATAATATTTTTGAAATTTACAATTCTAATGCCTTCATCGGGTTGCCACCCATCAAAAGCTCGGCCGGATTTTCAAGTCCTTCTTTTACTGCGACAAGAAAACCAACCGATTCGCGTCCGTCGATAATCCTGTGGTCATAAGACAACGCGACATACATCATCGGGTGAATTTCAACCTGCCCGTTTACGGCAATTGGGCGCTCGATAATATTGTGCATTCCGAGAATTCCGGATTGCGGCGGGTTGATGATCGGTGTAGAAAGCATGCTTCCGAAAACACCGCCGTTTGATATCGTAAATGTTCCGCCCGTCATATCGTCAACGGTAATTTGACCGTCGCGTGCGCGAATCGCCAATCGCTTGATTTCAGCTTCGACGCCGCGGAAAGTCAGGTTTTCTGCATTTCTGACCACGGGAACCATTAGTCCTTTCGGACCCGATACTGCCACCGAAATATCGCAGAAATCATAAGAGATTTTTTGGTCGCCATCGATCATCGAGTTCACATCAGGGTATAATTGCAACGCGCGCGTCACCGCTTTGGTAAAGAATGACATATAGCCCAATCCCAAGCCGCCGTGTTTGGCTTTGAACGCATCTTTGTATTCATTGCGGATCAGGTTGATTGGCGTCATGTTGACTTCATTAAAAGTTGTCAGCATCGCGGTTTCATTTTTAGCGGCAACGAGTCGTTCAGCCACTTTTCTGCGCAGCATTGACAATTTCGTGCGGCTTGAACCACGTGTTCCGCCCGTTGGTGTGCCCATTGAGGGAACAGCATTCATCGCGTCGTCTTTGGTAATGCGGCCGTCTTTTCCGGTGCCCACAATATCTGAAGGTTGGATGCTTTTCTCGTCGAGTATTTTTCTGGCGGCCGGTGAAGGCGTGCTTGTAGCGTATGTTGTTGGAGCGGCTGCCGGTTTCGGAGCTTCCGCTTTTGGAGACTCTTGTTTTACTTCGGCTTTAGGCGCTTCTTTTGGTGCTTCCGGTTTTGCCGTTTCTGCAGCGCCGGCTGGTTTGGCAGCGTCGGTATCGATGAGACAAACGACTGCGCCCACGGCAACGGTATCGCCTTCTTCAGCTTTGAGTGTGATGATTCCCGCAGCTTCGGCAGGCAACTCGAGTGTTGCTTTATCTGAATCAACCTCGGCAATTGCCTGATCTTTTTCTACATAATCGCCGTCTTTCACCAACCATGTTGCGATTTCAACTTCTTTGATCGACTCTCCCGGTGATGGGACTTTCATTTCTAAAATCATATTTCTTGGTTTAAAGTTAGCCCATCGGTTGTGCTCCGGGCGACATTATTATCTTGTTACTTCAAATCGTTGTTCTCACTCTGCAGCCTAGCCCTGATGGCAGCGGCATCCTTTTTTGCGCTGCTTTAGCGCGGAAAAGATAGAGCGGACAGCAGGAAATGGCTTCAAATTATTGAAACAAATTTTTATCAAAAACCATCCTGATTGCATCGGCATGGCGGCGTTTTGCGCGCGTGTAACTTCCTGCCGCGGGCGCTGCGTATGCTTTTAGCGAAGCCAATCTCCATTTGACGAGATTGAAATTCATCAGCATAAAACTGTAAGCACCCATATTTTTTGGTTCTTCCTGTGCCCAAACGTAATCGTCGGCATTTGGATAGGAAGCGATAATTTCTTTTAGCTGTGCGGTCGGCAGTGGGAACAATTGCTCAATTCGCACTACGGCAACATCATTTCTCTTCTGGATTTCGCGTTCGGCGACGATGTCGTAATAGAATTTTCCGGTACAGAAAACCAAAGTTTTAATTGCCTTTTTATCAGCAGCCGGATCATCGATCGTTTCCTGGAAACTGCCGTTTGCGAACTCCTCAACCGTTGAAACCACCCGCGGATCACGCAATAAACTTTTTGGCGTGAACACGATTAGCGGTTTGCGGAATTCGGTTTTCATCTGCCTTCTGAGCAAATGGAAAAAGTTTGCCGGAGTCGTACAGTCGGCGACAAACATATTCTGGCGTGCGCACAATTGCAGGTAGCGTTCCATTCTCGCTGAAGAGTGCTCTGCGCCCTGGCCTTCATAACCGTGTGGCAGTAAAAGTACAATGCCGTTTTGGTTGTTCCATTTGTCTTCGCCGCAAGAAATGTACTGGTCGATCATGATTTGCGCACCGTTGCTGAAATCGCCAAACTGCGCTTCCCAGATGGTAAGCGTTTTCGGACTTGCGAGTGCGTAACCATAATCAAATCCGAGCACGGCATATTCGGAAAGCAATGAATTGTATATATGGAATTTTGCGTCTTTGGTTTCGAGCTGCGACAAAAGAACCACTTCTTCTTCGCTGTCTTCAACTTTAACTACGGCATGACGGTGTGAAAACGTTCCCCTTTCGACGTCCTGACCAGAAATCCTGACGCTATAGCCTTCGGTCATCAAAGAACCGTATGCGAGGAATTCGGCCATCGCCCAGTCGAGTTTGTTGGTTTCGAAAAACATTGTTTTCCGGTCGTTGATGAGCTTTTCGATTTTGCTCATGAACTTTTTATCTTTTGGAAGATTGCAGATGACGTTTGCAATTTCGGTAAGTTTCTCTTTCGGGAATGTCGTATCGACTTTCTGAAGCATCACATCATCGGAAACCTGTTTGAAACCCTGCCATTCATTTTGCATAAACGGCGTGATGACGGTAAGTTCTTTTTTACGGGAAGCTTCGAGGTTTTGGTCGAGATCCTGTTTGTATGAAACCTCAAGATCCTTCACAAAATTGGCATCAATAACACCTTGCGATAACAATTTTTCAGCGTAGATGTCTCGTGGATTCTGGTGTTTCGCAATGATTTTATATAGCAACGGCTGTGTAAAACGCGGCTCATCACCTTCGTTGTGTCCGTATTTTCTATAGCCTAACAAGTCGATGAAAACGTCGCGGCCAAACTGCATGCGAAAATCGAGTGCAAAAAGCATCGCATGTACAACAGCTTCGGCATCGTCAGCATTAACGTGCAAGACGGGCGAAAGTGTGACTTTAGCTACATCAGTGCAATAGGTTGAAGAACGCGCGTCGAGGTAATTGGTTGTAAATCCGACCTGGTTGTTGATCACAAGGTGGATCGTTCCACCGGTTTTATATCCGTCGAGCTGCGCCATCTGGACAATTTCATAAACGATTCCCTGTCCGGCCACCGCAGCATCGCCATGAACGGCAATTGGCAAAACCTTCGAGAAATCATCAGCGAAATAGTGGTCTTGTTTGGCCCGCGTAATGCCTTCGATCACGGAACCAACAGTTTCAAGATGCGACGGATTCGGGGCAAGGTTGATATTGATGTTTTTTCCCGATCTCGTTTTACGATCGGATGTGAGTCCGAGATGGTATTTCACATCGCCATCAAAATATTCCTGGTCGTAATCTTTACCGTCGAATTCAGAGAAAATGTCCTGCGTAGATTTGCGGAAAATATTGGCCAGTACATTGAGTCGGCCACGGTGCGCCATTCCCATCACAAATTGCTCTACGCCTTTTTCGGCAGCGGCTTCAATCAATGCATCGATTGCTGGAATGATGGTTTCGCCACCTTCAAGCGAGAAGCGTTTTTGTCCGACGTATTTTGTGTGGAGGAAATTCTCGAAAGAAACGGCCTCGTTGAGTTTACTGAGTATGTGTTTTTTTTGTTCTGCGTCAAAGTTGGGCAGGTTGTCATTGACATTGATTTTATCCTGAATCCATTGGATCACTTCGGGACTTCGCATGTACATGTACTCGATTCCGATGTGCTGGCAATACACTTTATTGAGGTGATTCAGGATTTCTTTGAGCGTTGAAGGTTGGTGTCCGAGGATTTTAGCCGCATCGAAAACCGTATCCATATCGGCATCAGAAAGTCCGAAATTCTGTATGTCTAATGTTGGATTGAAATGTCTTCTTTCACGCACCGGATTGGTTTTGGTAAAAAGATGGCCGCGCGTGCGATACGCATCGATCAATTTTACCACATTAAATTCTTTGAGGATTTTGTCTGAAACAGGACCACAGTCAATTGCTTCAACGGCCGTTTTTGCCATCGCTATCGCGTGCTCCTCGTTGTAAGTGGCCATACCGAAATCAAAACCCTGGAAAAAGCTTCTCCAGCTGGGTTCAATGCTATCGGGATTCTCAAGATATTGGTCGTAAAGTTGTGCGAAGTATTCGGTGTGTGCTGCGTTTAAGAAGGAAAACCTATCCATAATGTGTCGAATGTCCTGATTTGTAAAATAGTTACGCAAAAGTACAATAAATGCGCTAAAATCTTCATTATTTTAGATAACTTTATTTTTCCTGAACGAGCTTTAAAAAATCATGAAAAAACAACCTTTAGATCGTATTTTAAAAACTATTTTGTTGGTTTTATCTGTTGGATACTGCCTGCATGGCGAAGCGCAAAATATGCCGGTTTCATCAAAAAGCGATTTCTGGCAGAGGGTGCAATTTGGTGGTGGCATCGGAGCCAGTATTGGTTCAGGATATACCGATATTTCGATAGCGCCTGGTGCAATCTATAATTTCAACCGCTACTTTTCGGCCGGTGTTGGAGTTCAGGGTACTTATGTGCGCGCGAAATATGATTACGAAGCATACATTTATGGAGGCAGCCTTATCGGGCTTTTCAACCCGATTGAACAAATCCAGCTTTCGGCCGAACTCGAGCAGGTGCGCGTCAACCGCAATTTCGTCGGGGTGTCAACGAATGATAATTTTTGGAATACGGCGCTTTTTCTCGGTGCTGGTTACCGGGCACAGAATGTGACGATCGGCGCGCGCTATAATGTGCTATACAACAAGAATGATTTTGTTTACAGTGATCCGTTTATGCCTTTTGTAAGGGTTTATTTTTGAGTCGGTTTTTCACATCTGCTGAAATGTTAATATTTTTCTTATTTTCGCGGCGAACCCATTCAAAACCCATGAGAAAAATCTTTACCATTTTTGTACTTATTATTGCATTCAAAGCCGCATCACAGGAACAGAAATTCGGCATTATCGCCGGCGTCAGCAACCCGACATTGACAGAAGGAACATTGGAGGCAGTCAATTTCCGGTACGGACTCAGACCGCATTTCAGCGTTTTTTACGAGATGAAATTTCACAACAAAATTCACTTCAGGCCACGCCTTATGTTTGCATCCCAAGGCAGTATGGTCGCATCCTATGGTTATAACAGCTATCAATATGCCGATTACACGCTGAACTATCTCGATGTTCCGCTTGACTTTAAATTTTGGAACAAAGTGTATGTTGTTGCGGGTCCGCAGGTTGGCTTTTTAATAAGCGGCAATATTCCGGATTCGCAAATAAAATCAAATATTGATTTCGGTGGCAACCTCGCACTGGGTGTCCGCATCCATAAAGTTTTTCTGGAGTTGGGAATTTATCAGGGTTTAACCCCGGTACTTGAACCAGGAAGTGGCATTTACAAAGAAACTTATAACAACGCCGCTGCCAGATTTTCGGTGGGCTGGTATATTTTATAAGCTACAGTTTATTGCGAAACCATACTTTCTGCCATTCTCTTTTTAAGATAAGAAAGGCTACCTGTTCTGAAAGTGCTACAAGATCAGATCCATCGAGCTTTTTGATCTGATCTTCGGACACATCAATTACGTACAATAAATTGAGGTATTCGGCGAATTTGTATTGAATCAGCCGGTAAATTTTTTCATGGAGCTGGATTTTCAATTCTTCGGGCGTAGTGCTCATCGGGAAATCGATTCCCTCGTTGGCCAAATTGAAATCTTTATTGATCTGTTGGATGAGTTTTGAATACAGGTTTTCACTTTCGGCTTCGGTGAGCAGCAATTCGGCAGATTTTGGAGCGATAAAATTCATTTATTTTGAATGTACTTTGATTGGTATGAATTCACAATTTTTGCAAGAAGCACGTCACCTCCGGCATAAAAGAAAACGGCGCCCATCGGCGGATTGGCAGCTGGAATTATTCCAAATGTTTTCGGAACCCATGTCCAACATTTATAAAAAGTCCCGACAAGCTCTATAAAAATGACGCACAAAGCGATAAAATAATATAAATTCTGCCAGCGTTTCCTTCTTAAAAGTACAAAAAATAATGTTCCGAAGAGCATTGAAAACCAATCGCCGAGAAAAATTCCGACCCCAAGAAACAAAACAATAAAGCCTGCCGCGAAAAATTTTCCGAGCGTTTTACTATTATCCGACGCCCACTTGGTTTGCGAAAAAATATATCCCGATGCATACACAATTGCATGCCCGAATGGAACATAAAGCGGTATTGCTTCTGTACGGTAATGGTACATTCCGAGTGCTTTGCAGAAAATTAGTTCACCTATATAAGACAGGAAAACCATCACAAACATGAGTTGCCGCAAGGTTGTACCCGAAGCGCAAAACAAGAAAAAGAAATACGCTATTGCGAGGAGATTGGTGATCTGGCGTCCGTCAAAATAATTTTTGGTAAAATAAACCGAGTCAATTCCGAGCGCAATGACAGTAAACAACGTAAAAAACAACGCAAGAAACCGTTGCGTTTGAGGTTGTGGCTTTTTGTTGCCGAATAAAAGCACGTATTTCATTTTACAAACCTTAAACCTCACGGCTCATAAGCTGTTCGCCAAAAGCACGCAGCCCAGCCTTTTTATTTTCTTCGATGTCAATTCGTGCGAGTGTATCGATGGCTTTTTGGGTATATTCGAAAATGGCCTTTTGGGTAGCGGCAGAAGCGCCCGTTGTATTGAAAATTTGCTTGACCGAGTTTATCTTGTCTTCATTGTCGTCCGGTTGAATCGAAAACAGGTGCATCAACTGCTCGTTTTCGCTTGCTGTCGCAAACTCGATGGCCTTGAGATATAAATAGGTTTTTTTATTTTCGATGATGTCGCCACCCACTTGTTTTCCAAACGTTTCAGGATCGCCAAAAGCATCGAGGTAATCATCCTGGAGTTGAAATGCGAGTCCGAGATTAATCCCGAACTCATAAATAAGCCTGCAATTTTCTTCCGAAGTTTCAGCTACGATAGCGCCCATTTTTAGTGCGGCGCCAATAAGCACCGCGGTTTTATACTCGATCATCCGTAGGTATTCGGGAATCGTAACATCGTCGCGGTTTTCAAAATCGACATCCCATTGCTGGCCTTCGCAAACCTCGAGCGCCGTTTTACTGAACAGCCTTGCAAGATCCCGGAATATTGTAGGTTCATACCTTTCAAAATATTGGTACGCTTGAATCAGCATCGCATCGCCCGATAAAATTCCGGTATTGATATTCCATTTTTCATGAACGGTTTCATTGCCACGTCGCAACGGCGCATCATCCATTATGTCGTCATGTATCAGCGAAAAATTGTGAAAAACCTCAACGGCAAGTGCGGCCGGAAGGGCTTTTGTGTAATCGGCATCAAACGCTTCGGCGCTCATCAGTGTCAGGACCGGTCGCAGCCTTTTGCCACCAAGACTCAGAATATATTTGATTGGTTCATATAAATTCAGCGGTTCTTTCAATTGATATTGTTCCGATAAATATTCCGAAATAAAAGCCTGGTACTGCTGAATCGAATGCATCGCGATTAATTTTCGGCTAATTTACAGTATTCGGCTCGTAATCCAAACACGTTAGCCAAATGTTAAAAAAATGTAAATACTTTGGAAACTATTTTCGTGTCTAAAGTTTCCGAGTTACTTTTGTCGCTAAATTTTACCACACCGATTCAAATGAAAGAGAAGATTATATCGAAAGCGACGGATTTGTTTTTAAAACTGGGTTTTAAAAGCGTGACTATGGATGACATTGCGTGCGAAATGTGTATTTCAAAAAAAACGATCTACAAATATTTTATGAACAAGGAATTGCTGATTGAGGAAAGTACTGAAACCATGCACCGTACAATCAATGAAATTATCAACTCAATTCTGAAGCAAAACTACAATCCGATCAAAGAGAATTTTGAAATCCGGAAAATGTTCAAAGGAGTTTTCCAATCGGCCGATACCTCGCCTTTATACCAGCTCAAAAAACATTATCCCGAAATCCATTCCAAATTGATGTGCCAGGAAATGGATGAATGCCAGCGGTTTTTACGGCAAAATATCGAGCGCGGAATCGAATTGGGTTTGTATAGAAAAGGCCTCGACATGGAAAATTCAATTAAATTTTATTACACCTTAATTTTCCATATCAATGAAAATACGGCGCTCGAAAGAGAGGCTCAGGAACTCGAGCTTGCCGTTTTAGAATACCATACGCGCGCCATCGCCACAGAAAAAGGGATTGCCGAACTCGAAAAACACTTATCAACTCCTAATATATAATCAATCAGCACCATTATGAAAAAAATCCTTCTAACAATCTTACTCATCAGCTTCATAACATCGCGTGCGCAACAGCCACAAGAAAGTTATTCGTTCAGCCTCGAGCAGGCCATAAGCCACGCATTGGTGCATAACTACGGTGCGATAAACGCAGCGCGCGATATTGAATCGGCAAAGCAACGCAAATGGGAAACTACCGCAACGGGACTGCCACAAATCAGCGCCAAAGTTGACTACCAGGATTATCTCAAACAGCCGGTTTTGGTAGCCGATTTTAACCAGGATGGCATTTTTGAGGAGTTGACTTTCGGCACGCGCCAGACAATGAATGCGACCGCTACGCTGAACCAACTCTTGTTTGACGGTTCCTATATCGTAGCGTTGCAGGCAGCGAAAACCTACCTTCAATATTATCAGAATGCGAAACAGAAAAGTGACATCGATATCCGCGAGATGGTGATCACTTCTTACGGGAATGTATTGCTGGCCGAAGAAAGTATCGGAATCCTTAACCGAAATAAATCAATCCTCGAAAAAACCTTTAATGATACAAAGGAAACTTTCAAAAACGGCCTGATCGAAGAAGAGAATGTCGAACAACTGCAGATTACGCTTGCTACCGTAAACAGCAACCTCAATAATACGACACGGCTGCGCGATATTGCTTATAAAAATCTGAAAATTGCTTTGGGTATGGACATCAATGCCGATTTGAAACTTACCGACAAACTCGAAGACCTTACCGCCAGCAATATGGGCATGGCATTTTCAGGAAGCGAATTCAATGTTACCAACAACATCAATTACCAGATTGCGCTCAATTACCAGCAGCAACGCAAACTCGAGTGGAAACTTGAGAAAAGCAAGGCACTTCCATCGTTAAGCAGTTTTTTGAATTATGGAGCTGCCGCAAATAATGGCAATTTCAACTTCTTTAATTCCGATCAAAAATGGTATGCTTCGTCATTGGTTGGGGTTAGTTTAAATGTTCCGATTTTTAGCAGTTTTGCAAGAAATGCGCGTTCGCAACAAGCCAAAATCCGATTTGAACAAGCAACAACGCAATTGACCGAGGCCGAACAAAAACTCAAATTGCAATACGAAAGCGCCCGCAGCGAATACGAATTCAGCGTTGAAGAATACGCGACAGCGAAAAGCAACTTAAACCTTGCCGAACGCATCGAAAGGAAACAGCAAATTAAATTCACCGAAGGTTTGTCGTCAAGTTTCGATTTCAGCGAAGCACAACGCCAACTTTACACCGCGCAGCAAAATTACCTGCAGTCGATGATCAATGTCATTAACAAGAAAGCAGGACTCGAATCTGTAATCAATCAAAAATAACAGCAACTAACAAACTTTATCCATGAAAAAAATACTTTTATTCTCTGCATTATTTCTCTTTTTGCTTTCGTGCTCGAAGAAAGAAGAACCAAACAATATTGACGCTTTGATCGCTTCAAAAAACGTTGCCGCCATCCAAGCCAAACGAATTGCACTACAGGCTGACATTACAAAAATCGATGAAGCCCTTGCAACACTCGACAACCAAAAACCCACTGAAGCGCTCGTCTCGCTGGCCGTCGTGAAAGACACGGTTTTCAACCACTATCTTGAAGTGCAGGGAAATGTGGATACCAAGGAAAACCTCATCATTTATCCGCAGTTCTCAGGAACGCTCGAATCACTCAATGTAATTGCAGGACAAAAAGTCACCAAAGGACAAGTCCTGGGTAAAATTGATGACGGCGGATTGAGCCAGCAAGTCGCACAGCTCGAAACCCAATTGGCATTGGCGAAAACCACCTTTGAAAGACAAAAACGTTTGTGGGACCAGAAAATCGGTTCCGAAATTCAATACCTACAGGCACAGACAAACATGATCAGCCAGCAGAAAGCCGTTTCGCAGATGAAAGCGCAGCTCGCCAAAACAGTCCTTACCGCGCCATTTACTGGTGTCGTTGATGAAATCATTACCGAACGGGGATCGGTCGTTGCACCCGGACAAGGCATTGTGCGCATCGTCAACCTCAATAACATGTACATTTCGACATCGGTGCCGGAGTCGTATATTGGTAAATTGAAAGTTGGAACACCCGTTGACGTCGAATTGTCTTCGCTTGGCAAAACCTACGTTGGTAAAATTCGCCAGGTCGCCAACAACATCAACCCGAACAACAGAACTTTCAGCATTGAAATCGCAGTTCCGAATACCGACAATTTGTTACGCCCGAATCAGGTAGCCAAATTGAAAATCGTTGATTACACCAGTAAAAATGCACTCGTTGTTCCGACGAACGTGATCCAGAAAGATGCGCAAAACAATGAATATGTTTTTGTGGCAGATCAGGTCAATGGCAAAACCGGTGTGGCAAAAAAAGTCGCAGTCAAAACCGGACAATCGGCTAACAACGTTACTGAAATCCTCGACGGACTTCAGGCGGAAGACAAAGTCGTAACCGAAGGCGCTAACACGATTTCGGATGGAATGAAGCTGAATTTCTAAAAACAGACCGTTCACCGTAAACAATTTTCGGATTAAAAACGGCGAATTGTCACTGTCAACTAACAACTACAAAATATGAGTCACAATAAACACGAATTCAGCATTTCGAGCTGGGCGGTCGACAATCGCGTCACCGTTTACATCTTCACCATATTGATTGTCATTACGGGGATTATCGCGTATGTCACAATGCCGCGCGAGGATTTCCCGGAGATTATCGAAAACAAAATTTACATTTCTTCGGTGTTTCCCGGAAACTCGGCTGAAGATGTTGAGAAACTGATTGTAAAACCGCTTGAAAAAGAAATCAAAAACATCAGCGGCGTTGAAAAAATTACGTCTTCGTCGTTCCAGGATTACGGAATGATTGTCGTTGAGTTTTCCGACAATGTCACAATCGAACAAGCCAAAGAAAAAACAAAAGACAAAGTTGATTTGGTCAAAGCCGATACTGATTGGCCCAATCTCGACAACGGCGGAAAAGTCGAACCGAGTGTCTTCGAACTCAACATTTCCGAAGAAGTGCCGATCCTTAACATCAACCTACAAGGAAATTACACGACGCAGCAATTGAAAGATTACGGAAAATTGCTCCAGGACGATATCGAAGAAGTTCCCGAGGTCAAGAAAGTTGATATTCTCGGTGTTGACGATAAAGAAGTTGAAATCGCCGTCGATATCTTCAAAATGACGGCAGCGCAGGTTTCATTTGACGAAATCCAGAATGCTGTCAAATATGAAAACATGACACTTTCGGGCGGAAATCTGATTTCTCAAGGTTCGCGCAATAACATCCGGATTATCGGGGAAATAAAAGACCCAAAAGAACTTGAGAACGTAATTGTCAAGTCATACGGCGGAACGGTGTATCTCAAAGACATCGCAACGGTCAGTTTCAAGGAAAAAGAAAAGACAACCTATGCGCGCGAAAGCGGAAAAGAAGTTGTTATGCTTACCGTCAAGAAACGCGCGAGCCAGAATATGATTTCGGCAATTGAGCAGGTGAAGGAAAAACTCGAAAAAGCAAAGCATTCCTACCTGCCCGCGAATTTGCAAATCAAACTTACCAACGACCAATCTTCGCGCGTAGAACACCAGGTTGACGAATTGTCGAACCACATTATTTTCGGGATTATCCTCGTAATGATCGTACTGATGTTTACGATGGGATTGCGAAACTCACTGTTCGTTGGAGCGGCAATTCCGTTGTCGATGATGATTGCGTTTAGTATTCTTTCGGCCGCCGGACTCACACTCAATACGATGGTGCTTTTCGGATTGGTTATGGGACTCGGGATGCTCGTTGATGACGGTATCGTGGTCGTTGACAACGTATTTGCCAATATGAAAAAAGGCATGGACCGCTATCATGCTTCGAAAATCGGTATTGGTGAAATCGCTTGGCCTGTAATTTCGTCAACAGCGACAACACTTATGGCGTTTCTTCCATTCCTGCTTTGGCCGGGAACGATGGGGAAATTCATGAAATATTTTCCAATAACATTAACTGTAACTTTGACTGGTTCACTTTTCGTTGCGATGGTCATAAACGCTGCAATGACAGGTGGTTCAATGGATATTGAAGACAAAAACGTCACGAAAAAATCAGCCAAATTGTATTCAATAATTTTCACAATTGTAGCTGTAATTTTCGTCATCCTAGGAAATGTATATGATTCCAAGCTCGCACGTGCCATCGGCCATCTTGCGATTATTGCCTTTGTTTTCATGTGGGCGTACCGACTCAAAATTTACCAGTGGACGCAGGATTTCCAGCACAGTTTTTTCCCTCGAATGGAAGAAAAATACAAACGCTTTCTTGCCAGAATCTTAACAGGAAGAAACGCTTGGTTTGCATTGGCTGGAATTATCGGAATGCTGTTTTTCTCATTTATTTTACTTGGAATTTTCCCGAGAAAAGTATTGTTTTTCCCCGATAACATTCCGAATCAAGCCATTGTGTACATCGAATATCCGCAAGGAACCGATATCAGCAAAACCAATACAGCGACGTTGTTTGTAGAAAAACAGGTAATCAACATTTTGAGTAAATATGTCGATCCGAAAACCAAACAAAATTACCTTGCCGAATCGATTGTTTCGCAAGTGGGTGTTGGTGCAGGAAATCCAAATGTTGATGCAGGTTCGGCTTCGGAAACACCTTATAAAGGAAAAGTAACAGTGAATTTCTCCGAGTTTAAATTCCGACGCGGCCAAAGCACGGCTGACGTCCTTGAAGAAATCCGCGCCAAAGTAAAAGGAATTCCGGGCGCTTCGGTTATTGTTGAAAAAGACGCAAACGGGCCGCCGGCAGGTTATCCAATCAGCATTCAGCTTACCGGACTCGATTATGACGACATGCTTAAGGAAGCCGATAAGATGATTACGTTCATCAATTCGAAACACATTCCGGGAATCGAACGCCTGCAAGTTGATGTCAACAAAGAAAGCCCGGAACTCGAAGTAAAAGTCGATCGTGTCAATGCGGGAAGCCTTGGTGTTTCTACGGGACAACTCGGATTCAATTTGCGCCGTTCGGTTTACGGACAGGAAATTTCAACTTATAAAGAAGGCGACGACGATTACAATATAGTAATGCGGATGCAGGATGACCAGCGTAAAAACGAAAGCGTGTTGTTCAACCAATCGTTGACGTTCCGCAACCAGAATAACGGACAGATCGTTCAGGTTCCGATTTCAGGAGTTTCGACAACTGAAAAAACCGAAACCTATAACATGATTAAACGTAAGAACCAGAAAAGGATCATGACGATTTATTCAAACGTTCTTACGGGCTATAATGGCGACGAAATTACAAAGCAAATTGCAGCCGATCTTAACGGCTATCGGATGCCAAATACCATCACATACTCGTTCTCGGGCGTGCAGGAAGAGCAAGGCAAAAACCAAAGCTTCCTTATGTATGCGCTGTTCCTCGCACTGGCCGGAATTATGATTATCATCGTGCTGCAGTTCAACTCGGTATCGAAAACAATGGTGATTCTATTTACGGTATTGCTGAGCTTCAGCGGGGTTTTCTACGGTTATGTGATTGCAAATATGGATTTCGTAATCCTCATGACGATGATGGGAATTATATCGCTCGCGGGAATTGTCGTCAAGAACGGAATCGTACTGATGGACTTTTTCGTATTACTGCTTGATGAAAAAGTGCGCGAAAACGATCTCAAAAGCCACGACGACCTGACACTCGACGAAATTAAAGACGTCATCATTCATTCAGGGCAATCAAGGCTTCGCCCGGTATTGTTGACGGCGTTGACGGCCGTGTTGGGATTGATTCCGTTGGCAATCGGACTCAACTTTGACTTCTTCTCATTGATCACCGACTTGAATCCGCACGTGTTTATCGGCGGCGACAACGTAATCTTCTGGGGACCTCTGGCCTGGACAATTATTTTCGGATTGACCTACGCGACGATATTAACGCTCGTCATGGTACCGGTAATGTTCTTCCTCGTGAAACGCACGAAGTATTACCTGCGCGACCGCAAAAGAAGAAGGCAACAACAAGCCATCACAGAATAACACCAAACAAAAAACCCGCTGAACAATTCAGCGGGTTTTTCATTATTAATTATTAATTATTAACTATCAATTGATTAATTCCTGTTTGCCAAAGTTTCCTGTTTCCATTTTTTAACCGAAGCAATCGAATTGTCAACATACGTTACTTCGTTTAAAGTAGCATCAGTCCAGAAAACCCATTTTCCGGTTTTGATTCCGTGGCTGTACTCCCCAATTGCTTTTTTATTGCCATTGGCGTCATACGCTACCCATTGGCCTTCAAGTTTGCCGTCTTTGAAAAATCCGGTTTGCTGCACTTGTCCGTTGTCATAAAAGTAAGTCACCTTTACCAAATCGCCGAATGCCTCGAGCTTTGGCTCTATATTGTTTGCTGAAATCATTCCAGAAACCAGCATCGCTCCCATGATAATATACTTTTTCATTTCCGTAGGTTTTAAATGTTATATCAAAGGTAGCAATGTCTTTACGATAAAAAAACTTTTACTTAACAATTTGGTAACATTGAGTGAAAACTTAACATTGGAACTAGATTTATAGTTGTTTGGGCGTTCCCTGCGGGGCGCGCTTTGCACTGTATCTGCGCCGAAAAAGGCGCAGGATGCCGCTGCAATCGCTAACGCACACTCAACTGAATTGACAATCCGGATTTCAATTGAAGCACAATTTGCGTTAGCGATTACCTCCGGTCAATTCGGCCACGGGCCTCGCGTGCAGCAAAGTGCCGTACACTGCGGAAAGCGCGGGCCGCCAGGTAACGCCATAATAAATTAATTCAGGCTCCCGATAATTGACAATTATCACTAAATTTGCCGCTTAAATTTCAAACCATGTACAGAAGTCACAACTGCGGCGAGCTCAATGCCGCACACATCAATCAGGAAGTCACACTCGCGGGCTGGGTGCAGAAATCGCGCGACAAAGGTTTTATGAACTGGGTAGATTTGCGCGACCGTTATGGCATCACGCAATTACTTTTTGATGATCGAACTGACAAAGACACGTTTGAAAAATCGCGTACGCTTGGCCGCGAATTCGTAATCCAGGTGAAAGGAAAAGTCATCGAGCGCGAATCGAAAAACAAAAACATTCCGACAGGAGAAATAGAAATCCTGGTTGCTGAACTCACGATTCTGAATGCGGCAATCACGCCGCCTTTTACAATAGAGGATGAAACCGATGGCGGTGAGGAAACGCGCATGAAATACAGATACCTTGACATTCGTAGGAATCCCGTTAAAAACGCGTTGTTGTTTCGCCATAAAGTGGCAATGGAAGTGCGCAAGTTTCTTTCGAATGAAGGATTCTGTGAAATCGAAACACCGTATTTAATAAAATCGACTCCCGAAGGCGCGCGCGATTTCGTGGTCCCGTCAAGGATGAACGAGGGACAATTTTACGCTTTGCCGCAATCGCCACAGACTTTCAAACAATTGCTGATGGTGGGCGGTATGGACAAATATTTCCAGATTGTAAAATGTTTCCGTGACGAGGATTTGCGCGCCGACCGCCAGCCTGAATTCACGCAGATTGATTGCGAAATGGCTTTTGTGGAGCAGGAAGATATCCTCAATGTTTTTGAAGGCTTGACGAGACATCTATTAAAAGAACTCAAAGGCATTGATGTCGAAAAATTCCCAAGAATGACATACGACCACGCGATGAAAACGTATGGCAATGACAAACCTGATATTCGTTTTGCGATGGAATTCGGTGAACTTAATAGTGTTGCCCAACACAAAGATTTCGGCGTGTTCAATTCGGCCGAACTTGTGGTTGGGATTGCTGCACCAAAATGTGGCGAATTCACGCGCAAAGAAATCGATGCATTGATTGATTGGGTCAAACGCCCGCAGGTTGGCGCCAGCGGAATGGTTTACGTGAAATGCAATGAAGATGGGACATACAAATCATCGGTAGATAAATTTTACAATCAGGAAGATCTTAAAAAATGGGCAGAAATCACGGGTGCAAAAGCCGGAGATATGATTTTTGTGCTGTCGGGTCTTGCTGATAAAACGAGAGCGCAATTGAGCGCACTCAGGATGGAACTTGCATCGCGATTGGGACTTAGGAATCCTGAGGAATTTGCGCCTTTGTGGGTCGTTGATTTCCCGCTTTTGGAAAAAGATGAAGCATCGGGAAGATGGCATGCAATGCACCACCCGTTTACGTCGCCAAAACCCGAAGATATGAAGTTGCTTGAAACCGATCCCGGAAAAGTGCGCGCCAATGCTTATGATATGGTGCTTAACGGAAACGAAATCGGCGGAGGCTCAATCAGGATCCACGATAAGGCAACGCAACAGTTAATGTTCAAATATTTGGGGTTTTCTGAAGAAGAAGCGAGGAATCAATTCGGATTTCTGATGGACGCTTTCCAGTTTGGCGCGCCGCCGCATGGTGGCTTGGCTTTCGGGCTCGACCGATTGGTTGCGATTTTGGGCGGACAGGAAACAATTCGTGATTTTATAGCGTTCCCTAAAAACAATTCGGGTCGTGATGTAATGATTGACGCGCCTTCGGCAATTGACAAAGCACAACTGGAGGAATTGCATATTAAAGTTGATTTAAACTAAAAAATTTTCAATAAAAAATCCGAAAAGCCTGAAAATCAATAATTTTTAGAAATTTTTAACACTTTCTCACCGTTCGTATTATTTATTAGTTTACATTTGCCCCATTATAAATTTTATTACAATTACAATGCGTACAGGTACAGTTAAATTTTTCAATGAATCAAAAGGTTACGGATTCATTACAGACGAAGAAACAGGAAAAGATATCTTCGTTCATGCTTCAGGAATCAAAGCGGAAGAACTTCGCGAAGGTGACCGAGTAAGCTACGAAGAAGAAGAAGGAAGAAAAGGTAAAGTTGCTGCTCAGGTAGTAGCTCTTGAAGACTAAAATATATAGATTCTTTTTGTTACCTATGAATGTTTAACGTTCCGATTGATTTCGGGACGTTTTTTTTTGCCGTTTATTTAGGCGGTTCGTGTGGAAATTCTTTCTTATTTATAATTAATAAAAATTAGGAAAGTATAACACGTGATTTCAAATGAAATATTACTTTTTTTTGGTTGCTAATTAATTATTGAAACTTATCTTTGTACCAGTTTTCAAAAAATTAAAAAAAAGCCCATGCAATCAAGCCAGCTAGATTATTTTCCGATACTGATGCAGTTTTTACTTGCCGTTGGATTTGTCGTTGGAACGATTTTCATTTCGGGAAAATTAGGTCCGAAAAGATCATCAACGGTCAAAGACAAAAACTTTGAGTGCGGTATTGAATCGGTAGGAAATGCACGTATTCCGTTTTCTGTAAAATATTTCCTTGTCGCCATTTTGTTCGTCCTTTTCGATGTGGAAGTTATTTTCCTTTATCCGTGGGCAATCAACTTCAAGGAACTCGGAATGGAAGGGATGCTCAAAATGGTAGTTTTCATGTTGCTGCTTCTTGTCGGATTCTTCTATATCATTAAGAAAAAAGGGCTCGAGTGGGAGTGATAAATAGATGTTAAAGATAAAATTTTCAAGGCTTTACGCCGTTATTTAAACATCTAATCAAAATTAAAATTACAATGAGTGATTCAAATATAAAAATGGTTGACGCACCCGAAGGTATTGCCGGTGAGGGTTTCTTCGCAACAAAACTGAACGATGTTGTCGGAATGGCGCGCGCCAATTCACTTTGGCCCTTGCCATTCGCCACCTCTTGCTGTGGGATCGAATTTATGGCTACCATGGCATCGCATTATGACCTCGCTAGATTTGGTTCTGAACGTGTGAGTTTTTCGCCACGTCAGGCCGATATGCTGATGGTGATGGGAACAATCTCAAAAAAAATGGCGCCTATTTTACGCCAGGTTTACGAACAAATGTCAGAACCGCGCTGGGTGATTTCTGTCGGTGCCTGCGCTTGTTCTGGAGGAATTTTCGATACGTATTCTGTTCTTCAGGGAATTGATAAAGTGATTCCCGTTGACGTATATGTTCCGGGATGCCCGCCAAGACCAGAACAAATCGTCGAAGGCGTAATGAAATTACAGGAAATGGTGCGAACCGAATCTGTACGAAGAAGAAGCTCTCCTGAATATCAGGAATTGTTGGCTTCTTATAACATTCAATAATTGAAATGGCTTTAGAAACAACTACAATCCAACAATATCTTAGCGAAGCCTTTGGCGACAAAGTCTACGATTTTAAACACGAAAGGGATATCTTTTCTTTTGAAATGACAGCCGATATCAACACGGCTGTTCTTTTGTTTTTAAAAAATCATGAAGAATTGCGTTTCCATTTTCTGACGACGCTTTTTGCCGTTCATTATCCCGATGCTGAAGCTGACAGGCAATTTGCAATCGAATACCTTTTGCACAATTGGTACGAAAACAAACGACTCAAAATACGCGCTTTTATCAACGGAACGACTCCGCAAATAAGTACCGTAACTAATATTTTCCTTTGCGCCAACTGGATGGAAAGAGAAGCGTATGATTTCTTTGGAATTGATTTCAAAGGCCATCCGCAACTCAAACGCATCCTCAATATGGATGAAATGATTTCGTTTCCGATGCGCAAGGAATTCCCAATGGAAGATAGCGGAAGAACCGACAAGGATGACCGCTTCTTCGGACGAACAACAGTAAACCTATAATTTTTCAGACCACGATAAATGTCAGATCCAGAATTATTATTGCCGCCGGAACATCGCTATGCCAGAATGGTAGAAGAGCGTATGAATGAAGATGGAAGCGAACTGTCTATCCTCAATTTAGGTCCGACACACCCCGCAACTCACGGAATTTTCCAAAATATTTTATTGATGGATGGCGAACGCATTCTTGAAGCCGAGCCCACCATCGGATACATCCACCGCGCGTTTGAAAAAATTGCCGAAAACCGTCCGTTTTACCAGATTACGCCGTTGACGGATCGTATGAACTACTGCTCCTCACCCATCAACAACATGGGCTGGTGGATGACATTGGAAAAACTCCTCAACATTGAAGTTCCAAAACGCGCGCAATATCTGCGAGTTATTGTGATGGAACTTGCCCGAATTACTGATCACTTAATCTGCAACTCCATTCTTGGGGTTGATACCGGCGCTTACACAGGATTTTTATACGTTTTTCAATTCCGCGAAAAGGTCTATGAAATCTACGAGGAAATCTGCGGTGCGCGCTTAACAACCAACATGGGACGTATCGGCGGTTTCGAAAGAGACTGGTCGCCTGAAGCGTTTAGAAAACTCAATGTTTTCCTCGAAGAATTTCCCGTGGCGTGGAAGGAATTCGAAAACCTTTTTGAAAGAAATAGGATTTTTATCGACCGTACCGTGAATGTTGGTGGTATCACCGCCGAAAAAGCAATGGCTTACGGTTTTACGGGTCCGAATTTACGGGCCGCCGGCGTTGACTATGACGTCCGTGTAGCACATCCATATTCTTCGTATGAAGATTTCGATTTTGTCGTTCCGGTTGGAAAATCTGGCGATACTTACGACCGTTTCTGCGTTCGTAATGCCGAAGTTTGGGAAAGTATCAGCATCATCAAACAAGCTTTGGCAAAAATGCCTGAAGGCCCATATCATGCTGACGTTCCTGATTATTACCTTCCGCCGAAAGAAGACGTTTACACCACAATGGAATCGTTGATTTATCATTTCAAAATCGTAATGGGCGAAGTTCCAGTTCCGGTTGCCGAAGTATATCATGCGGTTGAAGGTGCGAACGGCGAGCTCGGATTCAATTTGATTACAGATGGAAGCCGCACACCTTACAGATTGCATTTCCGCAGACCTTGTTTTATTTACTACCAGGCTTATCCCGAGATGATCAAAGGCGCGCTTTTATCGGACGCCATTGTAATTCTTTCAAGTATGAATGTGATTGCGGGAGAATTAGACTCTTAAATTATGGAAAGAAAATACTACAAACAGGATATCAATATCACCGAGGCTTTGATGGCGCGAATCAACGAACTCATCAGCCACTATCCTGAAGACAAACGCAAATCGGCTTTGTTGCCCGTATTGCATGAAGTACAAGACGCGCACGACAATTGGCTCAGCATTGAATTGCAGGACAAGGTTGCCGAAATTTTAAATATCAAGCCAATCGAAGTTTATGAAGTGGTGACATTTTACACAATGTACAACCAACGTCCAATCGGTAAATACATGTTCGAATTCTGCCAGACATCTTGCTGTGCCACACGAGGTGTCGAAGATTTGATGGATTATACCTGCAGTAAACTCGGTGTCAAAATCGGTGAGCCAACTGCTGACGGAATGTTCGAAGTGCGTGGTGTGGAATGCTTAGGCGCTTGCGGCTACGCTCCAATGATGCAGCTCGGCGACACTTTCAAAGAACACCTCACAAAAGAAAAAATCGATCAGCTTATCGATGATTGCAAAGACGGAAAAATAAACTTACACTACAAAGTAAATGGGTAAGCAAATATTATTAGACAAAATCAACGTTCCGGGCATCAAAACCTATGACGTATATCGTCGCGAAGGCGGATATGCTTCTGTAGAAAAAGCGCTCAAAACGATGACGCCCGATGAAGTGGTGAGCCAAGTTAAGGATTCACAGCTCAAAGGACGTGGCGGCGCGGGATTTCCGATGGGAATGAAATGGAGTTTCATCGACAAGAAATCAGGAAAACCAAGACATTTAGTGTGCAACGCTGATGAATCGGAACCGGGGACTTTCAAGGACCGTTTTTTAATGGAATACATTCCGCACCTGTTGGTCGAAGGAATGATCACGGCAAGTTACGCTCTTGAAGCGCATCTGTCGTATATCTACATCCGCGGCGAATACATGTGGGTTTATAAGATTTTAGAACAGGCCATCAAGGAAGCATACGCTGCGGGATGGCTCGGAAAAAATATATTGGGAACAGGTTACGACTTGGATTTGTATGTCCATGTTGGTGCCGGAGCTTACATCTGCGGTGAAGAAACAGCGCTCATCGAATCGCTCGAAGGCAAACGCGGAAATCCGAGGATTAAGCCGCCATTCCCTGCGATCAGTGGTTTATGGGCGAATCCGACAGTTGTGAATAACGTAGAATCGATTTCGGCGGTGCCGTGGATTGTCAATAATTCTGGTGCCGAATACGCTAAAATCGGAACTGAAAAATCGACCGGGACAAAATTGATTTCCGCTTCAGGACACATCAAAAAGCCTGGTGTTTATGAAATTGAACTCGGAATTACCGTTTACGATTTTATCAATTCTGAAGAATATTGTGGAGGAATGATCGATGATCGTCCGATAAAAGCTTTGGTTCCCGGGGGTTCTTCGGTGCCGATTCTTCCTGCGCATCTGATTTATAAAACGGCAAATGGCGAAGACCGACTGATGTCTTATGAATCAATGAGTGATGGCGGGTTTGCATCAGGATCGATGATTGGTTCGGGTGGATTTATCGTTTATAATGACACGACGTGCATCGTTAGGAATACGTGGAATTTCGCAAGATTCTACCACCACGAAAGCTGTGGGCAATGTTCGCCATGCCGCGAAGGAACCGGTTGGCTTGAAAAAGTTTTGCACCGAATTGAAAATGGCCATGGCCGTGAAGAAGATATCGATTTGTTGTGGAGCATCCAAAGCAAAATAGAAGGAAATACGATTTGTCCGTTGGGTGATGCGGCTGCATGGCCTGTTGCTGCAGCGATCCGTCATTTCCGTGAAGAATTTGAATACCATGTTCGTTTTCCAGAAAAAATAAAAAACAGAGATCATTTTGTTGCCGAACCGTTTGAGAAAGTCAGACATTTAGTCGCGAAAGAAACCGTATAAAGTCAGATTACATGAAAGTAACTATAGACGGACAAAGCATAGACGTAGAACCAGGAACGACAATCCTCCAGGCAGCGCGTATGATTGGTGGCGAAAGCGTTCCGCCGGCGATGTGCTATTACTCCAAATTAAAAGGAAGCGGTGGCAAATGCCGTTGCTGCCTTGTTGAAGTTTCAAAAGGAAGCGATGCCGATCCGCGACCGATGCCGAAATTAATGGCGTCCTGCGTGACGGGTTGTATGGACGGGATGGAAGTCAACAGCAAATCATCGGATCGCGTTGAAGAAGCACGCAAATCGGTAACCGAATTTTTGTTGATCAATCACCCGCTCGATTGTCCCGTTTGTGACCAGGCCGGAGAATGCGATTTGCAGAACCTCAGTTTCAAACACGGAAAGTCACAAACACGTTTCATCGAAGAGAAAAGAACTTTCGAACCCGAAGATATCGGACCGAATATCCAATTGCATATGAACCGTTGCATCCTTTGCTACCGATGTGTGATGGTTGCCGACCAATTGACCGACAACAGGGTTCACGGCGTTATGGATCGCGGCGACCATTCGAATATTTCAACGTGCATTTCGAAAGCGATCGATAATGAGTTTTCAGGAAATATGATTGATGTTTGTCCGGTTGGCGCTTTGACCGACAAGACTTTCCGATTCAAGCAAAGGGTTTGGTTCAACAAGCCATACAATGCTCACAGAGATTGTACAAAATGCTGCGGAAAGACGACTGTTTGGATGTTTGGTGACGAAATCCAACGCGTAACAGGAAGAAAAGACGAATACCACGAAGTCGAAGAATTCATTTGCAACGAATGCCGTTTCGACCACAAAGATCCTAAGGATTGGGTAATTGAAGGGCCGAGGAGATTTGAGAAAGACTCGGTGATCAACCAAAACAACTACACGAGAAAATTGGATAAAGTTGAAATTGCGACAGAGAAAAATATTTTATTGGGCCGCGACATCGACCGAAAAAAAATCAGCATGCCTGCGATTCCATTGACCGAAGAAGACATTATCAATCAGGAAAAACTAGGCAACAATGGATAGTACACTAATCATAGAAAAAAGCGTCATCATCGTTGCAGTTTTTGCGATTACGATGCTCATGGCGATGTATTCGACATTGGCTGAGCGTAAAGTGGCTGCGTGGTTGCAGGATCGTATCGGTCCGAACCGTGCGGGAAAAGGCGGAATTTTGCAGCCACTTGCTGACGGACTCAAATTATTTTCGAAAGAAGAATTTTTTCCGAATACTCCTAATAGAATTTTATTTATTACCGGTCCCGCGATTGCGATGAGCACGGCTTTGATGACAAGTGCCGTAATTCCGTGGGGAGATAAATTGCATCTTTTCGGGCGCGATATCATTTTGCAGGCTACCGACATTGATGTGGCTTTATTGTATGTTTTCGGTGTTATTTCAGTTGGTGTTTACGGAATTATGATCGGAGGCTGGGCATCGAACAATAAATTCTCGTTGATGGGAGCTGTTCGTGCCGCATCGCAAATGGTTTCGTATGAAGTCGCGATGGGATTGTCGGTAATTGCATTGCTGATGATGACCGGAACATTGAGCCTTCGCGAGATTTCGGCGCAACAGCCCGGAATGCACTGGAATGTATTTTACCAACCATTATCGTTTTTGATCTTTTTGATTTGCGCGTTTGCTGAAACCAACAGAACACCGTTTGATTTGGCGGAATGCGAAAGCGAGCTTATCGGCGGTTACCACACAGAATATTCTTCGATGAAAATGGGATTTTATTTGTTTGCCGAATATGCGAACATGTTTATCTCCTCGACGATTTTGGCGGTGTTGTTTTTCGGGGCGTACAATTATCCTGGAATGGCTTGGGCTGTTGAACATTGGGGGGTTAACATTGCGAACGTGATCGGGATTGCGGTCTTGTTTGCGAAAATCTGTTTCTTCATCTTCTTTTATATGTGGGTAAGGTGGACGATTCCGAGGTTTCGTTACGACCAATTGATGCATTTGGGATGGAAAATTCTGATCCCGTTGTCGATTGTCAATATTATGATTACGGGCGTTGTGATTTTGCGTCACGATATCGCCGCGTATCTGGGAATGTAATTACAGCACGAGGCCTAGCCCTGATTGAAGCGGCATCCTTTTGCTTTTTTCTTTAGAAAGCAAAAGATATAGCGGAAAGCAGGAAATAGCTTTAAATAAAAAAATAAAAATGTCAATAGAAACAATTTCATTATCGGGCAGGAAAAAGCAGGTTTCGAATAAGGTGATGACCTTTTGGGAACGGCTGTATCTTGTGGCGATTATCAAGGGTTTGATGATTACGATCAGGCACTTGTTTACGCGAAAAGTGACGATTCAATATCCCGAACAGGTACGTGAGATGAGTCCGGTTTACCGTGGCCAGCACATGCTTAAACGCGATGAACTCGGACGTGAGAACTGTACGGCGTGCGGATTGTGCGCACTGTCTTGCCCGGCGGAAGCGATCACGATGAAAGCCGAGGAGCGCAAACCCAACGAAAAACATTTGTACCGCGAGGAAAAATACGCGTCGATTTACGAGATCAACATGTTGCGTTGCATTTTCTGCGGATTGTGCGAGGAAGCGTGTCCGAAAGACGCCATTTACCTGACGACTTCGAAAGTGCTTGTTCCGGCGGCATACGACCGTGAAGATTTCATTTTCGGCAAGGAAAAACTCGTGATGCCATTGACCGAAGCGATGAAAAATGCCCAATTAAAAAACGCCAATTAATGTCGACGATAACCATTCTTTTCTGCGTACTTTCTGCCGTGACACTGGCGAGCGCTTTTATGACGATTTTTTCGAAGAACCCGATTCACAGTGCGTTGTATCTTGTGGTTTGTTTCTTTTCGATTGCTGGACATTACTTGCTTTTGAATTCACAGTTTTTGGCGATTGTGCATGTAATTGTGTATTCGGGAGCCATTATGATCTTGTTCCTTTTTACGATCATGCTCATGAACCTCAACAAGGAAGATGAAGTGCACAAGCCGCGTGTGACAAGGCTTGCGGCTGTAATTATATTTTGTTTGATGTGTTTGGTTTTGATTGCGATTTTCATCAATTCGAAACCGATTGTAGGCGAATACGACGCGACGGGCGAAGATTACCAATCGATTAAATTGCTCGGAAAAGTATTGCTCAACGAGTATATGGTGCCGTTTGAATTTGCCTCGATATTGCTTTTGGTTGCGATGATCGGAACGGTTTTATTGTCTAAGAAAGAAAAATTACAGAAATAATGGCGAATAATATCTTGAACCATATCGGTATTGAAAATTACATTTTCGTCTGCGTCATTTTGTTTTGCATTGGCGTTTTCGGAGTGTTGTACCGACGCAATGCGATCATCGTTTTCATGTCGATTGAAATTATGCTCAACGCAGTGAACTTATTGTTCGTGGCTTTTTCAACGTACCACCAGGACGCGCAGGGGCAGGTTTTCGTGTTTTTCTCGATGGCCGTGGCCGCTGCGGAAGTCGCAGTTGGACTTGCGATATTGGTTTCCATATTCAGGAACCTTGGTTCGATCGATATCGATAATCTTAAAAAATTAAAAGGATAATTTACCGATGGATATAAATTTAGCACTAGTTTTAGTTTTAGCGCCTTTTTTAGGATTTCTCGTCAATGTTTTCTTCGGGAAACAACTTGGGAAATCGGCTTCGGGAATTATCGGGACGTTGGCTGTTGTCGTTTCGTTTGTAGCGACGCTTGTGTTTTTTCTTCAGATACAACAGACGCAACAACCCATTCAAATTGTATTATTTGATTGGATTCAGATCAGTAACTTCAAACTCGATTTTGGTTTTCTTTTAGACCAGTTGTCTTTATTGTGGCTTTTGTTTGTAACGGGAATCGGTTCGCTGATTCACTTGTATTCGATCAGTTACATGCACGATGACGAGAAAATGCACAGCTTTTTTGCTTACCTGAATTTGTTCGTGTTTTTCATGATTACGCTTGTGGTTGGAAGCAACTTACTCGTGTTGTTCATCGGTTGGGAAGGTGTTGGATTGTGCTCGTATTTGCTTATCGGGTTCTGGTATAAAAACCAGGAATACAACGACGCTGCGAAGAAAGCGTTTATCATGAACCGCATCGGGGATTTGGGATTGCTGATTGGAATTTTCATCCTTGGCAGTTTATTCTCGACATTGGATTACGCTACTTTAAAAACGGCAATCACTACTTCAAAAGATTTAAATATTTACTGGCTTTCGTTCGCGGGAATGTGTCTTTTTATTGGCGCTTGCGGAAAGTCGGCGCAAATTCCTTTATACACGTGGCTTCCCGATGCGATGGCGGGACCAACACCGGTTTCAGCATTGATCCACGCTGCGACAATGGTAACCGCGGGAATTTTTATGGTGACGCGACTCAATTTTATATTCGAATTGACGCCAATCGTACAATCGGTAATTGCCATTATTGGTGCCGTGACTGCATTGGTTGCCGCAACTATCGGACTCGTACAGAATGATATCAAAAAAGTACTCGCCTACTCTACAGTTTCGCAATTGGGATTGATGTTCCTCGCGTTGGGATTGGGCGCTTATGAAGTTGCCGTATTCCACGTGATTACGCATGCATTTTTTAAAGCTTGTTTGTTCCTTGGTTCTGGTTCGGTGATCCACGCTTTGCATGGCGAACAGGATATGCGTAGAATGGGCGGACTCAAAAAAGCAATGCCGATCACGTTTATTACAATGCTGATTTCAAGTCTCGCGATTTCGGGAATTTTTCCTCTGGCCGGATTCTGGTCGAAAGACGAAATATTAATGGTTGCTTTTGAACACAATAAGGTACTTTGGATTATTGCTTCTTTGGCTTCAATTATGACAGCTTTTTATATGTTCCGACTGATGGCGCTCACGTTTTCAAACGACTTCCGCGGTACAGAAAAACAAAAGCATCATTTGCATGAAAGTCCGTCGTTAATTACCATTCCATTGATTGTTCTGGCAATCCTGGCGTTCTTTGGCGGAGCGATCAATTTGCCCGGAAGCAATTGGCTCAACCATTACCTTGCGCCGCTTTTCACGAGACAGCTTGAAGAACATCCTTTGGGTTCAGAACAATATATGCTGATGGGAATTGCATTGGCAGGCGCGATATTCGGAATTGTGTTCGCGTTGGTAAAATACGTGAAACAACGCCAGCTTCCCGAAGAAGACACACAAATTACGGGTCTCACAAAAGTCCTTTACAACAAATATTATGTGGATGAAATTTACGACATGTTGTTTGTCAGACCAATCAATGTGTTGTCGCGTTTGTTCCGTGATTATATCGAAACTGCTTTGTCCGGATTTATTTTCGGACTCGGAAGCGCAGCAAATGAAATCGGCGTTTATGGTAAAAAAATACAAAACGGAAACACCGGGCTCTATCTTTTTGCTTTCGTTTTAGGCGTTTGCGCTATTGTTTCGTTTTTATTTTTAGCTCAATAATTTTTACATAATGGATGTAACTTACTTATTAATTCTACTTTTCGCAGGCGCACTCGCAACGTATTTTTCGGGAGATAAATTCGCGTCGAAAGTGGCTTTGCTTTTCGGACTTGGCGCTTTCGGATTATCGGTTTACCTTTTATGTTTAGCCAATTGCGGTCAAAGCATCGATTTTATAACGCCCTGGATCACGAGACCCAACATTTCATTTGCGTTAAAAGCGGATGGGCTTTCATTGGCCATGGTATTATTGACCACTGCGCTTACCCCGTTAATCATATTTTCAAGTTTCGGAAACGATTTTAAAAACGCAAAAGCCATTTACGCGTTGATTTTATTCATGTCGTTTGCAATGGTGGGGACTTTCCTCGCTGCCGACGGACTTTTATATTATGTTTTCTGGGAATTGTCTTTGGTGCCGATTTATTTCATCGCACTGCTTTGGGGCAATGGCGACGCACAGGAACGCCAGAAAGCCGTGGTCAAATTTTTCATTTATACTTTCGCGGGGTCATTATTTATGCTTGTGGCTTTCGTTTACCTCTATGGCAAAACGGGAAGCCTGCTTGTCGAAGATTTGTACAATGTAAACCTCACACCAAAAGAACAGGTTTGGATTTTCTTCGCGTTCTTCCTCGCGTATGCGATTAAAATTCCGATTATACCGTTTCATACGTGGCAGGCGAAAGTCTATCAAAAAGCACCGACTGTCGGAACCATGCTATTATCGGGAATCATGCTCAAAATGGGATTGTACAGTGTACTGCGTTGGCAATTGCCGATAGCGCCTTATGCAGCAATCCATTACCGTCATTTGTTGATCTGGATGGGAATTGCAGGTGTTATTTATGGATCGATCGTCGCATTGCGCCAGAAAGACCTCAAAAAATTATTGGCGTACTCTTCACTTGCCCACGTCGGATTGATTGCCGCGGGTGCTTATGCATTGAATCTCGACGGATTGCGCGGTGCCGTATTACAAATGATTGCGCATGGATTTGTTGTTGTCGGATTGTTCTTTGTTGCCGAAATCATTTTCAGGAGGTATGAAACGCGTGCGATAGCCGAAATGGGAGGTATTCGCGCCCAATCGCCAAAATTCACTTCGATGTTTATGATATTGGTATTGGCTTCGGTAGCGCTGCCTTCAACGTTTAACTTTGTGGGAGAATTTACGGTATTGTACAGCCTTGCCAATGTTAATGTGCTGTTCGCGATTTTTGGCGGGACAACCATCATCCTTGGCGCATATTACATGCTTAAGATGTTCCAGCATGTGATGCTCGGCGAGACCAATGCAAAAATGTTTAAGGACGTTACTTTTAACGAAGGACTGACACTTGTAATTATTATTGCTGTGTTGTTTTTCTTCGGATTGTATCCAAAACCAATAACCGATCTGATCACGCCAAGCCTTCAGGGTATCTTAAATCAAATAACGCGATAACCGTCAAATAAGAAATGAATACATTAATAGCTATAATTGGATTAGGTGTTTTATGCCTTTTATTTGAAATCCTCAATTGGAGGAAGGCGTTGGTGCCTGTCACGGTTCTCGGACTTCTTGGTACGCTGTGTCTGACCGCATGCGACTATTCGATGCCGGGTTCCTATTATAACAATATGATTGTCGTGAGTAAATTTTCGTCGGCATTCTCGGGATTGTTTATTGTGCTTACGATTTTCCTTGTAGCACTCAGTCACAATTTTTACGAAAACCACCAGACAAAGCTTTCGGATTTTATAGCGATCAAAATATTCCTGTTATCAGGCGCGGTAGCAATGGTTTCTTTTGGAAATCTTGCCATGTTCTTTTTGGGAATCGAAGTGCTGTCTATTTCGTTGTATATTCTTGCGGCGAGTAACCGAATGAACCTCAAAAGCAATGAAGCCGGAATGAAATATTTCCTGATGGGATCGTTTGCATCTGGAATTATCCTTTTTGGAATCTGCCTCATTTATGGCGCGATGGGAAGTTTTGATGTCATTGAAATCAGCGAGTTGTCACGTTCCGCCGAATTGCCGGTGTGGTTTCCGATCGGAATTTCTTTAGTTACCATCGGGATGTTCTTTAAAATTGCCGCAGTGCCGTTCCATTTTTGGGCGCCTGATGTTTATGAAGGTTCACCTGCCCTGACTACTGCAACCATGAGCACGCTTGCCAAAGTGGTCGCGATGGCAACGCTTTACAAATTGCTTGTGGCAATGAATTTTGATATTTCAGAATCCTATAAACTCGTTGTCGTCGTTGTTTCAATGTTGTCAATGACCGTTGGAAACCTCATGGCTTTGCGCCAGAACAATGTGAAACGTATGCTTGCATTCTCGGGGATTTCGCATGCCGGGTTTATGCTGATGGCTTTGCTAAGCGCTACTTCTGCTGCGGGGAGCCTTTTGTATTATGCTGCCGCGTATGGACTTTCGGGAATTGCCGCGTTCAGTGTATTGCTTTATGTGTGCAAGAACCGAGATAATGAAGACATCGTAAACTTCCATGGATTGGGTAAAACGAATCCGTTATTGGCGGCAATCCTTACAGGATCTTTATTGTCGATGGCTGGGATTCCGATTTTCTCTGGATTCTTTGCGAAGCTTGTTTTGTTCAACCAGACGATTGAAGCCGGATATATTGCGCTAGTGATCGTCGCAGTAGTCAATTCGATCATCAGTGTGGGTTATTACTTCAAACTCATATTGGCGATGTACAGCAAGGAGCCAAATGAAACAAGAACAGGAACGCCTGTTTTGATTTACGGGGTTGCGCTCGTATCGATTTTACTCAATATCGCACTCGGATTATTCCCTTCATTGGTAATGGATTTATTGGGATAGGGCCAAGCGTTAAAAAACAGTCCCGTGGACTGTTTTAGCGATGGAGCCAGCAGGCGCGTTGAAAAAAAACACGAAAGACCATCGGGATCCCGGTGGTTTTTTTTTGAAAGTTGATTAAGACTCAAATGGTTCAACCCACTCAATACCGTAGCCCGGATGGAAGCGGTATCCTTTTGCGGATGACGAGGTACGAGAAACCGCAAAAGATATAGCGGACAGCCGGAACATGCTCCTGATAATTAACTTTTTGGCAAGATTTTTTTCGCCGTCAATTTGTAAATTTACGCGATGTATGCTTTAGTCGACTGCAATAATTTTTATGCTTCGTGCGAGCGGCTTTTCCGACCGGATCTCGTGGGAAGGCCTGTTGCGGTGCTGTCTAACAATGACGGCTGTATCATTTCGCGCAGTGATGAGGCCAAGGCGCTTGGTGTTCCGATGGGCGCGCCGGAGTTTAAAGTCCGTGATATGCTGCGCCAAAATAACGTCCATGTCTGTTCCTCCAACTACGCGCTTTATGGCGACCTCAGCGAGCGCGTGATGCAGATTTTGCAGCAGTTTACGCCCAATACCGAAGTGTACAGCATTGATGAGGCGTTCCTCAATTTCGATGGGATGAAAATCGCCGACTACAACCAATACGGCCACGAGATGCGCAATCGGATTCGGAAATGGCTCAGCATTCCGGTTTGTGTGGGCATTGCGCCGACGAAAGCACTGTCAAAAGTTGCGAATAAAATCGCGCGCAAATTTCCAGAAAAGACTAACGGCGTGTATGTCATCGATTCGGATGAAAAGCGAATCAAAGCTTTGAAATGGACAAAAATTGAAGATGTCTGGGGCATTGGTTACCGCATGAAAAAGAAGATGGTCGCGCGCAATATTAAAACTGCCTTTGATTTTATCGATCCGATGCATGCGGCGTGGATCAAAACGCAGATGGGCGTGACGGGTTTGCGTTTGAAAAAAGAACTCGAGGGTGATTCGGTTTTGGAACTTGATGAGATCTCGGATAAAAAAAGTATCGCCATCACGCGCAGTTTCCCAAAACAACTTGCCAATTTTGACGCCTTGCGCGAACGTGTTTCAACCTTTGCGTCGGTATGCGCCGAGAAATTGCGGCTTCAGCATTCGTGTTGCCAGACCATTATTGTAATGCTTGGAACGATGGAGCATAAAACCGCGCGCACGAAAATGTATTACCAGCATGCAGTGACGCTGCCGTTTGCAACCAATTCGACATTGACTATTGGTAATACTGCCATACAAATATTAGAGCGTTTGTATGCAGAGAACAAAGGATTGCTTTTTAAAAAAGCCGGTGTAATCGTGTCACAACTTACGCCTGAAGATCAAAAGCAATTTGACCTTTTTACCGACGAGAATCCCAAACACCTCAAACTTATGAAAGCCATGGACGCGATCAACGAAAAAATTGGCGACCGTAAGGTGAAAACTCGCAACCCAAGGCGAAAAAACCTGGAACATGAAACAGAACCTGCTATCTCCGAAATATACAACGCGGTTTGATGAAATCCTTACGATAAATGTCGACAGCTAAAAACAAACTTACTTTTTTTAAGCCTGATTTTGAAAGTGAGATCCGCATCCCGTTTTCAGATGATGGTGTTTCTGCTGGATTTCCGTCACCCGCGCTCGACTTTATGGAAACAAGTATCGACCTTAATAAAGCGCTGTCTGAAAACCCACTTGCGACATTTTACATTCGTGTGGAAGGCAATTCGATGGTCAATGCGGGTATTGACGACAAAGATGTGCTCGTTGTTGACAGGAGCATCGAACCCCAAAACGGTAAAATCGCGATTTGTTACATTGATGGCGGATTTACCGTAAAGCGCATCAAACTCGACAAAGAGGCGTTGTGGCTCATGCCCGAAAATGAAAAATATGCACCGATTAAAGTTGGTGAAGAAAATCAGTTTTTGGTTTGGGGGATTGTGACATATGTAATTAAAAAGCTTTGATGCACAAATGCATCACATTTACATTTTAAAAAGTCCTCAAAAGTTTTACCCTTGAGGACTTTGTTTAATATAATACCATTTCCTGCTGATGTACGATTTCGCCGAGTCCTGAATTTTTACAACTATTGCAATCATTGATATGTTGGAGCAATTGGCACAATTGATCGGGTTTTTTGATAGGTGGTTTATTTTTTTGATATAAAGTATCCAATGGGCTAAAAGGTTTGTAACGGTCATAATGTGCCACGTGTAAATAGACTAACGTTGTTTCAATCCGTGAATGGCCGAGCAGTTCTTTAATACTGACGATATCCAATCCTTCTTCGAGTAAATGCGTGGCGAAAGTATGGCGTAACGTATGAGAAGTAGTGTGTTTGGATATTTTCGCCTTTTGGGCGGCCTGGCCTATAATCCATGAAAATCCTTTTGGGGAGTACTTTTTATAGAAGAGGTTGTGCGGATTCTGACCTCCGTACAACAGTAAGTCGGACGGCTCGTAAATATCGGTGTATTCGCGAATCCAACCGAGCAATACCACGCTAAGCGGAACGTATCGGTCTTTCTTTCCCTTACCCTGGCGCACATGCAGCATTTTACGGTCAAAGTCGATATCGGTCAGCATGAGGTGTCGCACTTCAGAAGCGCGTAAACCACATCCGTACAGCAATCCGATAAGGACTTTATGTTGTATGTTTGACGTGACGGCAATTAATCGCTTCACTTCACCCCTGCTGAGCACAACCGGTAATTTTTTATTGGTTTTAATCGATGGAAGTTTATGATAGCGCTCGGGCATACCTTCAATTTTATAGGCATAACGAAGGCTGAAAATGGCAAATTTGAAAAAGGAGGAGGAAGCGTTGAGCGCGCTTTGATGCAGGTAAAATAAATATTGTTCAACCTGTTCATGATCGGCCTCGGTTGGAACGCAATTAAGATACACCGCCGCTTTCGCCAAATGGTTGGCATAATTCTCTAAAGTGCTTTGGCTTCTGCCCATAATTGCCATCTTGATGGCCAGCCGCTGATAAAAGGCATCAAATCCATTAATGGATTCACGCGCAATTTGAATGGTACTTTTTTTTCATGATGTGATTTTAGGTTGGCGAAAGTACGATTTCGGGGGCAGTGATAGGAATAAGATTCGTAGTATTGGATGACTAAAATAAAAACTTCGAAACCAATCGATCATGAAACTTTTCTGCGAATTTCCATTAAATCCAATTGCAGGTTTCTAATCACCTCTTCTAATGGCTGTTTGTTATTTTCTATTTGTTTGAAAACCCCTCGTTCGATGCTTCCGGCATATTCCCAAATTTCAGCGATATCAGAAAATTTAACATCGTAAGGTTCATAAAATGTATTGTCTGATTTCAACATAAAAGTATTTTCACCATTTTTGTTTAATCGTTTATAGATTATTTCGGCATTTTTTGTAATGACGATATAAGTTCTTCCATCTACGACATCGCCGAGCTTTTCAATGTATTTGCCCACAATAAAAGAATCGTTATTGTGCGGCGGCATCGAATCGCCCTCTACGGGAAAAGTACGGTATTTTTCATTTCTGCTCAGCCACGGCAAACTAATATGATCGAGTTCAGAAATAAAAGTAAAGTCGGCATAGCCTCCCGCAGCATAGCCTGCTTTGGCTTTATGCGTAACAATTTCAATCAGATTATCCCCATTTGAATCCACAAGTATGGGCAACACAATGCGATTATCTTCCAACGTTACCAATTCATCAATCTTATACTTTCGCAAATCAACCGATAGCATCAGGTCAATGCTGATTCCATATCGTTGGGAAATTTTTATCAACATGTCATACGGCGGTTCACTCTTTCCGCTTTCCCATGGCTCATACCGTCCGCGCTTGATTTCAAGGTTATCCGCGGTTTGCTGCTGGCTTTCCTTTCGGCTTTCCCGAAGATGTCTGAGATTATCTGAAAATATAGACATATGTTAATGTTGTAAATTACAACAACAAAAGTAAGTAATTTTGTTGTTTATAACAACATTGCAATAATAAAATGCCTAGAACTATGGAAAAACAGGAATTGGCAAAGCAGCTTCAGGCCAAAATAAATGCTATGCAGGGTTTAGGCAAACTGTCTGAAGCCTCTACTGCAAGCGATTTGTACCCGTTTACAACTGCTTTTCCCGGGCATATTTTTCCCACCAGTGCTATCCATGAATTTGTAAGTTATGAGCCTGCCGACGCCGCTTCGACGAGTGGTTTTATTACTGCTTTAACCGGGAAATTTATGAAAGCCGGAGGTCTTTGTCTTTGGATTGGCAACGGTCGTAAAGTTTTTCCCACTGCTTTGAAACATTTTGGTTTACAACCGGATCAGATTATTTTCATTAATGCGCCCAAATTAAAAGATGTATTATGGATTATTGAAGAAGCGCTCAAATGTGAAGCGCTTACAGCGGTGGTAGGCGAAATATGTGAACTTGGTTTTACGGAATCGCGGCGGTTTCAGCTCGCGGCAGAACGCAGCGGTATTATCGGTTTTGTTCATCGTTACCGTCCCAAAATGGAAAATGCAACCGCGTGTACGACCCGATGGAAAATAACTCCATTGCCCGCCACCATTGAAGAAGGCCTGCCCGGAGTAGGTCACAGTTTATGGAATGTGGAATTGGTCAAAGTCAAAAACGGAAGACCAGCTTCCTGGCAGGTCAGTTTCGTGGATGATCATTTTCATGAACAGATTGAAAAACAAATCACGCTATACACAAATCACGATCGAAACGCTGTTTAATGTCAAGATATGCCTCAATATGGTTCCCTTACCTGCTCACCGAATTTGCAGCCCGAAAAAAGCCGCAACTTCGGGATACGGTTTTTGTTTTGGCATCACCGCAACGCGGACGAATGGTTATCGATTCGGTCAGCATTCAGGCCGCACAAAAAGATATTCATCCCGGTATGGTAGTGGCGGATTGCAAGGCAATTTTCCCCGAATTGGAAATTTTAAAATCAGAATCAGGCCAAACTGAAAAAGTGTTGAACGCTTTGGCCGAATGGTGCATAGGCTATACGCCATTGGTAAGCATCGATCTTCCTGACGGCTTGATACTCGATATCAATGGTTGTGCTCATTTATGGGGCGGAGAAAATAAATACCTGGAAAATATAAAATTAAAACTACGTGGATATGGTTATACAGTCAGAATAGCTATTGCCGATACGGTTGGCACGGCATGGGCTATGGCAAGGTTCAGCAATCACGAAATTGTAAAACCGGGTATGCAGTATGAAGTCTTGCAAAAATTACCGCCAGCGGCATTAAGAATCGAAGCGGGGATTTTGGCAAAACTGCGGAAGTTGGGATTGCAGCGCATAGAAAATTTTATGAAAATGCCACCAACCGTTTTGCGAAGGCGCTTTGGATCTTCATTATCGTTCAGGATTGCGCAGGCATTGGGAAGTGAAACAGAAATAATCATACCCATTAAACCCGTCGAACCTTATCAGGAAAGACTTTGCAGTATGGAAGCGATTGCAACGGCAACAGGAATCTCGATTGCTTTAAAAAAATTGCTCGAATCGCTCTGCATTCGGTTTGAGGCTGAAGGTATGGGATTGCGCAACGGAATATTCCGGGCGTATCGCGTCGATGGCAATATCCAGCAGATTGAGATTGGCACAAGCCGGCCATCCCGAAATGAAGCACATTTATTTAAATTGTTCGAACATAAGATCGCTACCCTCGAGCCTGAATTGGGTTTTGAAATGTTTGTACTCGAAGCACCTAAAATCGAACTGATCAGCAGCGAGCAAAGTGCCATCTGGACCTCTTCAAGTCAAAATGACAAAAAAGTGGCCGAACTGCTCGACCGCATTGCTGTCAAAACCGGCATGAATGCTATCACGCGCTACTTACCGGCAGAACATTACTGGCCCGAGCGTTCCATGAAACAAGCAGTGCCTTTATGGGAACAACCAGCGACCGCTTGGCGGACAGATTGGATGCGGCCAATTCATTTATTGAAACTTCCTGAACCTGTTGAAGTGACTGCAACCCTACCCGATTATCCGCCGATGTTGTTTCGTTATAAAGGGAAACGTTACAATGTAGTAAAGTCTGACGGCCCTGAACGTATCGAACAGGAATGGTGGCTTGCCGATGGTCTTTACCGGGATTATTATTGCGTACAAGATGAAAGTGGTGCACGTTATTGGTTGTTCCGTTCCGGGCCATACGATACCGATCATCCCAAATGGTTCCTTCACGGATTTTTCGCATGAGTTATACAGAATTACAGGTTACGTCAAATTTCAGTTTCCTGCGCGGCGGCTCACATCCCGAAGAGCTTGTCGAGCAGGCAGCGTTACTCGGTTACAAAGCAATTGCAATAGCCGACCACAATACGCTTGCCGGTATAGTAAGGGCACATGTGGCGGCCAAGAAAGTGGGAATTCGGCTCATTATAGCTTGTCATCTCAAACTTATTGATGGCCCGCCGTTGCTGGCCTATCCTGTCGATAGAGAAGCCTATGCGCGTTTATCAGGATTGCTTTCAATCGGAAACCTGCGTACCGAAAAAGGGCAATGCCATTTATACAAATCCGATGTTTTCGGGTGTGCCGAAGGGATAAAGTTCATTGCATTGGCGCCGTTCTCACTCAATGAATCTTTTGATTTCGATGCAACCTTTAAGTCGGCACTCTCGGAATACCGAACGCGTTTAGGAAAATCGTTGTATCTCAGTGTCAGCCGTTCTTACCAAGCAAATGACAATAAACGCATGCACCGGCTTTGGCAGCTTTCCGATACTTTTGATATTCCCTTGGTGGCAACCAATGATGTACATTACCACATAACTGAACGCCGACAACTACAGGATGTATTGACTTGTATCCGAAAGAAATGCACGATTCATACAGCAGGTTTCAGGTTATACCAGAATGCCGAACGTTACTTGAAACCGCTTGATGAAATGCAGCGTTTGTTTCGTCAATACCCCGAAGCACTCAAAGCAACGCAGGAACTTGCGAACGCCTGTCAATTCTCGCTTGATAGTCTGAAATATGTTTATCCGGATGAGATCACTACTGGGAAAAACACCACACATTTTGAGCTTAAAATGCTGACCTGGCAAGGAGCCAACAAACAATTCAGGAATAGAATACCAAAAAAAATTCGTAAGACCATCCGCTACGAACTAGAATTCATTGAACGCAAGAATTACGCTGCCTATTTCCTTACGGTATATGATTTCGTACATTTTGCCCGTAGCCGCAATATTTTGTGCCAGGGACGCGGGTCGGCGGCAAATTCTGTGGTATGCTATTGTCTTGGAATTACTTCAGTCGACCCATCAAAGTTCAATCTTCTTTTTGCCCGATTTATGTCGGATGCACGCAACGAACCACCCGATATAGATGTCGATTTTGAGCACGAACGCCGTGAGGAAGTCATGCAATATATCTATAACAAATATGGTCGTGACCGCGCGGCAATTGTGGCTACCGTAACGCAAGTCCATTGGAAAGGTGCCATCCGCGATGTTGCCAAAGCGATGGGATTGTCGGCTGATGCAGTTGACAAGCTTGCCGCAACGATTTGGGAATTTCGCGACGCACTTGATGGCGATCGGATTACTTCGGAAGGTTTTGATCTTTCTGACCCCTATTTGCGCAAAGTAATTAATCTGACGGAACAATATGTTGGTTTTCCGCGTCAGCTCGGGCAACATACCGGTGGCTTCATTATTACGCAGGACAAGCTTTCGGATCTGTGTCCGATACTCAACGCGCGCATGCAGGATCGTATAAACATAGAGTGGAACAAGGACGATATCGAAGCGCTTGGTTTTTTAAAAGTCGATGTATTGGCGCTCGGTATGCTGACTTGTATCCGAAAAGCATTCGATTTGGCAAAGCAACATTGTGGGCTGGATTTGACCTTAGCCGAAATCAACAAAGAAGACGACCCGGCCGTCTATGAGATGATTCAGCATGCCGATACACTAGGCGTTTTCCAAATAGAAAGCCGTGCCCAAATGTCTATGCTGCCCAGGCTCAAACCCAAATGCTTTTATGACCTCGTCATTGAAGTGGCTATCGTTCGGCCTGGCCCAATACAAGGCGATATGGTGCATCCTTATTTAAAAAGACGGGCAAACCCGGATATGGTAGAATATCCATCTGAAGCATTGCGTGGAATTTTAGGCCGAACATTAGGTGTACCACTTTTTCAGGAGCAAGCGATGGAAATTGCAATCGTCGCGGGCGGATTTACGCCTGCCGAGGCTGATGGCCTGCGACGCAGTATGGCTACTTTTAAAGCAAAAGGAAAAGTCAGCGAATGGCACGACAAACTGGTTAAGGGAATGGTCAAAAATGGTTATGAGGAAGAATTTGCCGAACGTGTATTCAAGCAATTGGAAGGTTTCGGATCCTACGGTTTCCCCGAAAGCCATGCCGCAAGCTTTGCTTTGTTGGTGTATGTATCGTCGTGGATTAAATGCTACCATCCGGATGTATTCGCAGCGGCATTGCTTAACAGTATGCCAATGGGTTTTTACCAGCCTGCACAAATTGTAATCGATGCGCGCAATCATGGCGTGGAGGTGCGTCCCGTTGATATTAATCTGTCATATTGGGATAACACACTCGAAGAAAAGTCGGGGAAATATTTTGCTATCCGACTTGGTTTTAGACAGGTCAAAGGACTTTCGTTTGAAGATATGCAGTTGTTGTTGCACGCCCGGCAAAAACCGTTTCAATATGTACCTTCGTTGCGCGATGCCGGTGTATCAATGGCCGCGCTCGAAAAACTTGCTGATGCTGATGCGTTCCGTTCAATTGGACTCGACCGCAGGCGCGCTTTGTGGGAAGTCTCGGCTTTGTCTGACAGTCCGATTGGCCTATTCAAAGGACAACCGTCGGAAAGTGTCAATGAACCTCAACTTACCTTGCCATTTTTGTCGGAAGCCGCTCATGTAGTAGAAGATTACGCCACCACGGGATTGTCATTGAAAGCCCATCCAGTAAGTTTTGTACGTCCGCAACTCAACAATTTAAAAGTGGTTCCGACAGGAAATTTAAGTAAAATGAAAAATGGCGATTCCATAAAAGTAGCTGGATTGATTACCGTTCGCCAAAGGCCGGGAACGGCAAAAGGAGTTTTATTTGTAACGATCGAAGATGAAAGCGGCTTTGCCAACTTAGTCGTGTGGGAAAAAGTATTCGAGAAATACCGCCGCGAAATTGTACAGGCCCGGTTACTCATGGTTGAAGGCAAACTTCAAATTGAAGGTGAAGTTATCCACGTCATTGCGAACCACTGCTTCAATCTTTCACCATTATTAAAAAGCATGACTACCGAAAGAAATGTAGCATCGGCTGTAGCTACCTTGTCACGAGGCGATGAAAAGCAAAGCGGCACGGAGGAAGTTTTCTATAAGGGACGTAACTTTAGATAATGAAAGCCCTGAAAATAATTGCGAACGATTCCATAGCTCAAACCACAATAAAAAAATAAAACCTCTAATCCTGAAACAGTTTTAGAGGTTTTTAAAGTACCCTTTGACTTCGTATTGTCGAACCGTTTTATAGAAGATTTAAAGCGGCTTTCCCATGCTTATATCCTTTTAACGAATCCAGATAAACCACATCATATTGCAGGCATTTATGCCCCTTAATAGATTTATTAATCTTTTTAAGGGCTAGTGCTGTAACATGATTATCACGTTAGGCATTCTGAAACACCACCTCTTAAATTACTCCCGCCCTCCCTGCAATCGACGATATTAATGCTGTTTGCCATGTTTTTCGCTTCATATCTCCGCTCTCTCATATCAGATTACCAACTTTTCTGATTGACGCAATTAGATATGGCTTCAAATTCCTAAACAATTTTGAAAATCAAGTTTGTAAGTGTCTCACTTTGAAACAGCAAATATTTTAAATAAATTTCGCCTCAATGTCCCAAAAAGCTACACTTTTTAAAATTTTGTAGTATTTAATAGTAACAGATTCTTGATTCCCCGCCTTGTATGGGTTTCTTGTATCAAAAAATAACACACATTATCAATACAATATTAGATGAAATACGAAGATTTAGAAAAATTCTTGGTAACAATTAAACGAAGCAAAAGTACCCTTAGAAGATTTTATAATAAAAATACTGACCTTACAGCTGAAATTAAAACCAAAGGAAGCAAAAAGGTTTATCCAATATCTCACGCTCGATACTTCGATAGCGAGGTAATGTTCGACGAAAATAAAGTATTACGACAGGAAAACCAATCTATGAGAAACCTGATTGATTGTCTGGTTGACAAGGACAGTTTACAATATAAACTTTGGACTATGGAATGGAGTTTATTCGCAACTGTAGCATACAAAACAGACCGAAATAAAAAGGGTTGCTTCAAACAGATGAACGCCTTGTTTGAACACTTAACCGCCAAATATGAAGGCACGGTTATCAGAATGTTTTTTACTACTGAAGAATTCACAGACCGAAAAGGATGCCACAGCCACTTTATTCTTTATGTTGAGAATAGGGACTTGCATGAGCAAGTGGTGTCCGATATTAGAACGTTTTTCTCATTTGACAGAACTGATTTCAAGGCGTATGACAAATACAAAGCGGGCTTGTTCTACGTCAGCAAAACGGGACTTGTCAACGAGGACTGGGATATTTTGTTTAATAGATTAGATGAGACAAATTTTGATGCGGCATGAAAATAATCCTTACATCGGCGCAATTGCTGCGTTTATTGAGCAATGGACACAAGCCTAAATTTCCGATAATTGTGAAGCTGAAAGGATTTACAGAAAAGGAAATGCAAACACTTTTCAAGGAAATTGAATTGAAAAACAAAAAACAGTAAATTACGATTGACCAACGATAATTTGACAAATACCGTCATTTACTAATTCGTTAGTGAATTTGTTTTCAAATAATCCTAATTTTGAACTATGATAAAAACGATAATCATAGATGACGAATTAAACGCTAGAGAGTTTCTGGAAAAGTTATTGGTACGATATTTCCCGAATAAGTTTCTGATTTTGGATAAATGTGATTCGGTTGACAAAGGAATTGAGGCAATCGAGAAGTACAATGCAGAAATTGTCTTTCTGGATATTCAGATGCCAAATAAGAATGGATTTGAGTTATTCAAACATTTTAAAAAGGTCGATTTTGAAGTGATTTTTACAACGGCGTTCAAAGACTTTGCTATTGACGCAATCAAGTGTAGTGCATTGGATTACCTTCTAAAACCAATAAATTACATTGATTTACTTGAAACCGTAAAACGGTACGAAGACAAGAGGAGCGGCAGAAATAGTCAGGAACGAATTTCTTTGCTTCTTGAAAATTTGGGTAACGACAATCTGAACTTTAGCAAAATTGTCCTGCCAACCGAAAATGGATACGAATTTATAAAACCAAACACCATCTTATATTGTCAGGCTGATAGTAACTATTGTAAAATTATTTTCATCGATGGAAAACAATTGATTCTGTCAAAAACTTTGAAATACATCGAGGACATTCTTCCACGAGAATTATTTTTCAGGATACATAAATCTTACATCGTAAACCTCAACTTCATCGTCCAATTTGACAAAACGAATGACCTTTTTGTCAGATTATCCAATGGCGAACAATTGCCCGTATCAATACGTAAAAAAGAAGAATTCATAAATGCTGTTGTTCAAAAGAAGTAGCCTTGTCGCTTACTTGCTCCTATGTATTTACGGGGCGTTCGCCCAGCAATTCCCTTCAAAGAATTTTTCAACTTTGGATGGCTTGCCAAGCAATGACACCAAGGCTATTTACAAAGACAGTCGGGGAATATTGTGGGTCGGAACGCAGAACGGCATTGCGACCATTATCAATGGTAAAATCAAGACCTTAACCGCCAAAGACGGATTCCCGAAAAGCAGTTGCTGGACGATTGAGGAAGATTCTCATGCTAACATCTGGTTTGGCTGCTATGGGAACGGCGTATTCCGATTTGACGGGAAGAATATTAAGTCTTACCATCAATCTAACGGTCTAATTCACGATGAGGTTCGAACGTTGTTCGCTTTCAAAAAAGCAATTTACGTAGGAACGACGCACGGAATTTCGGTCATTGACACAAACACTAATCGAATCCAAAATTTTGTCGGAAAAGGGCTTGAAAAGCGTTTTCAGGTCATGGGGTTCTTTGAGTACCGTGATGAGGTTTATTGTATGACCTATATCGACGGAATTTGGAAAATCGAAAATGGATATTTAAAGTTGGTAAGACCCAACCATGACCCCTACGGCAGTATTTCGGTCTATAAAAACAATAACACTATTTACGCCGATGACAAAGACCCGTTCAAGGGGGAAGCCTTACAAAAGACATCAGTTCCTAATTTTCTATCAGAAGAAAATAAAAATCAGAACCATTTCGGTAATACTCATTTCTGGAATTATTCTACCGATAAGCACGGAACTATCTATGCGGCGGGTTATGGAGTAGATTATCCTACTGGTGGAGTATTCCAGATTACCGATAACGCGGCGATAAATCTAAACGAAAAATATGGAATTGAAAGCCATGATGTTTGGAGTTTGTATTATGACCGACCGAATGATTTTCTGTATGTAGGAACGCTCGACAAAGGATTGTACCAAATTGATTTGTCAGGTAGTATCGTCTTTCATAACAACGGAATGGAACAATCGCTCATCGGCATTGACCAACTCAAAGGGTCGACCTTCTTTCTCTATGAAAATGACCTTCGGATTGAATCGGAGGGCAAAGCAACAGTAATACCAAAGAGACGGTTTCACGAGTTTGCAACACACTATGCAAATGCAAATCATCTTTCTGCACAAAATAAAGCCATTTATCCCAGTAACGCATTACATGAATTCGGATTAAAGTCGATGCAAGTTCACGAAGGCTTGCTATGGATAGGAACAAGTCGAGGAATGTATGTATTAGATGCAAACGGAACCTTTAAACAATTCTTGCCCATTCGGAACAACAATACGTTCGGGTTTAACACAAGCGGAGAATTATTATCCCCTTTGCCATATAGCGGAATCGAAGTTTTTCCTAATCCGACTAGCCTTCGCGGAATGTTTACGGATGTAGCGGAGCAAACGCCAGTCGACATCGTCAAGGTTCTCAATGTTTCAAAGAAGTGCTATTTGGTATCACGGTCTAAGGGGTTGTTTTCTTATCGCGATGGAACGTTCAAATCCTACTGCGCGAAACGATTTTGGAATGAGAAAGCACTTGTTCAAGCAACCAAGAATGACAAAGACGAACTTATACTTGCAAATTCGTTGGGAGATGTGTTCCTCATAAATGACCACGAAGGTTTTAAAGTGGTCGCAAAAATTCCGAGCGCAATAATTTTCGGAAACACCATCACCGTTCTGGAATCTTACAAAGACCTCATCCTGATTGGAACTGACAAAGGTTTGAATATCTGGAAGAACGGTGTGTTACGATTTCTTGATGAAGAACAAGGTCTGACCAACAAAATTTTTACTTCATCGAAAATTATCGGTCACGACTTGTTACTCGGAACCGATAAAGGGTGTTATGTTGTGGACTTACAACGTTACCTGAATTCTAATCCATTCCCGTTTAGCATAGCCATTTCCGATATTACAGTGAACAACGAGCCTTACAACAAGGCATTTGAGTGGTTTCGATTCAATGATAAGAAAATCAAACTTCCATACGACAAAAATACTTTATCATTTTCGTTCACACCCATTAACCATCCCTTCCCAAACAAACTTTTCTACCGTTACAAAATAATCGGACTTGACCGTTCTGAATGGAGCGCGTGGAGCCAGAACCAAAATATTAACCTTCCCTTCCTTCCCGAAGGCAATTTCAAACTAAGACTCGAAGTCAAAGACTTTGCTACTGGTAGAACAAAATCGTTTGACCTCATCCAATTTATCATCACACCGCCGTTTTGGAAAACATGGGGGTTTTATTTCGGAATATCCGTTTTGATATGTTCGTCAGCCTATTGGGCTTACCGAAAACGGATAGCACACGTCACAACCCAAGAACGGGAGAAAGCCGAAATCCAAAAACGCTTATCCGAAACCCGATTGGAAGCCTTGCAAAGCCAAATGAACCCGCATTTTATTTTCAACGCGATGAACTCGATACAACATTTTATTATAGACAACGATACTGATAAAGCCCTTTCGTATATGGGTGAATTCGCCAAATTGGTGCGACAGACGCTCGACAATTCTTCAAAGTTAAGAATTTCACTCGACGGGGAATTGGACTACCTCAAATCTTACATTGCACTCGAAAATATGCGGGTTAGCAATCGTGTGGATGTCAAAATTTCCGTAGCTGAAAGCATTGACCCTTTCGAGGTTGAAGTGCCGCCAATGTTGATACAGCCCTTTGTTGAGAATGTGTTTGTCCATGCTTTCGACGGCTCGACCATTTCACCACAACTGACACTAATCTTTGCAGAACAAGAAAGTGCGCTAACAATAACCATTCAAGACAACGGCAAGGGAATGAGCGCGACTCACAATAATAATTTCTTGAAATCAAAAGGAATGAGACTGGCGAAGGAAAGAATTGCCTTAATACAGGATAATTCACGTATCGAAATTATTTCTAATACTAATGATGGCACAACTATTATACTAAAACTTCGGATTTAAGAACGTTAAATTAGGAAACCTCAGCGGTAACTAATTCATAAAAACTTTACTGTAGAGTTATTGTAGTTTTGGTCGACTAACCAATTAAATGAAAAATGAAAAAATTAAATCTTATTTACTTTGTAGCTTTTTTGATTGTAGCTTCATGTTCTTCTGACAATTCAACTGACGAGCCTAATGTCCTCAATCCAGCATTAAAAGATGTTTATCTTGCAGGGGTTCAGGTGAAAAACTCTTTGGGATTGGCAAAAATCTGGAAAAACGATGTTGGCACGGCATTAACGGATGGAACTCGCGACGCTGTAATAAAATCAATAAAAATTGTAGGGAATGATGTCTACGCCGCAGGCTATGAATACAATAACTCAGTAAGCATCGCAAAATATTGGAAGAATGGAATTCCAATTTCACTTACTGACGGAACAAAAAGCGCAGAAGCAAACTCAATTGCAGTGGAAGGAGAAAATGTCTTTGTAGCAGGCTATGAATTCAATGGCTCGAAAGAAGTTGCAAAAGTGTGGAAAAACGGGGTAGTGTTATATGCGACAAGTGGAATTCAACATTGCGTTGCAAATTCTTTAGCCATCGAGGGTTCTGATGTTTATTACACAGGATATGTGGATAATAATATTTCCAGAATCGCGACATATTGGAAAAATGGAACTGCTTATCCATTAACCAGTGGAACTACTCTGTCTATGTCGAATTCTATAACTATATCAGGAGGCGATATATATGTCGCGGGAACTAATAATGACAAAGCAACCCTTTGGAAAAATGGAAATGAAATTTCCTTATCCAATCAAATGTATTCAGGTGCCAATTCGGTTACGGTTATGAATAATGATATTTATGTTGCTGGTTATGAAAACAACTTAGCAACCGTCTGGAAAAATGGAATAGCTACCCATTTGGACAATGGTACTCAAAGTGGTGATTTGTTATATTCAAATCAAGGGGGTAAAGCAAATTCGGTAATAGTCGTGGACGGTGACGTATATGTTGCTGGTTATGTCGATTCAGTGGGTTCAAATGGTGTGGCTAAATTTTGGAAGAATGGTGTTACTACACCGCTTGCGTACGACCCAGTCCTAAATTCCGAAGCGTATGATATTTTCGTCAAATAAATTTCTACAAATTACTCTAAAAGATAGAACTATGAAACAAAAATTCTTTGTATCCGTAATGCTCTTTATATTTTGTAATCTTTCAAATTCACAATCCTTACCTGATTACGTCCCTTCTAACGGTATTATTGGTTGGTATCCATTTAATAGTAATTCTAATGATGAAAGCGGAAATGGCAACCATGCCATAGCATACGGCTCTTCCTTAGCAAATGACAGATTTGGAAATACCGATAATGCCTACTATTTTAATGGAGCGGGAAATTACATGTCGGTAACTCCAATAAGCCCACTTGATTTTCAAAACGGATTGAGTATCAGTTTATGGACTAAGATTGTTTCTCCAATAATAAATCCCAATAATCTTGCCGCATTTCTCGTATCTCGCGGAAACGATACCCAAGAAGGGCATTTCCATCTCGCTTATGACCAGCAGGCACAATCGGCAGATAATGGGCAACACTTTCAAGCAGATGTAAACGGACTGGGTAATTCGGTATATTCTTCATATGCAGTACCTTATCCGCAAACAACTTGGCATCATGTGGTCATGGTTCACGATAATATCACTACTAAAATTTATTTGGATGGCGTGCTTTCTAATAGTAGGGAAGAAACAAACGCGGTTGCCGACATCACTAGTCAGATTTTATTTGGTAAACACCAAAATGCAGCATTTCCTTACTATCTGAAAGGACTTCTTGACGATATTGGAATCTGGAACCGACCATTAACAGCAGAGGAGATTTCGCATTTATTCGGCTCAAACCTCAGTACCGCCAGCGTAACGGTCAAAAATGAGTTCGTCATTTATCCTAATCCTTTAAAACGTGGTGAAGCTATTAAAGTCCAACAAGATTCTACTCGTAAAGGATATGTCGCAATATTTGATTTGATGGGAAGACGTATTTTGAATGCTACATTTGAAACAAGTTCAATAAATCTATCTTCGTCCTCACTCCAATCGGGAATTTATCTTGTGAGTGTATATGACGTGACGATGAAAGTTATTGGAACGAAAAAAATTGTAATTGAATAAAGATTCAAAATTGGTTGTTCAAAATTAGACCATGCTTCAAAGTAATACAAATATTTGCATTAAAAGCCTGGTTTTCAGGCGTATAATTTTGCCAGTCTAAAAATATACATTATCTTAGCGGTATAAATTATACGCCAAATGAACAAAGTAAAATATGTAAGGGTTAGCACGGAAGAGCAAAATACTGCTCGTCAGCAGGTAAACGCCAAATCTTTTTTTAAAGTCTACACCGACCGTGTTTCGGGTTCGGTCAACTTCGCTGACCGTAAAGAAGCGAAAAAACTTTTAGCGGATGTTGAAGCGGGATTGGTATCAGAAATTCACATAAATTCCATCGACCGTTTGGGTCGCTCTATTCTCAATATCCTAATGATGGTGGAGTACTTTAATGAAAAAGCTGTAAACCTTCATGTAGAAAACATCGGTATGTACTCTCTCATCGATGACAAGCCAAACCCAACTTTTAAGATGCTAGTCTCAGTTTTAGGAAATGTAAGCGAGATGGAGCGTTTAAACATGCTCGAACGCCAACGGCAGGGAATTGAATTAGCTAAATTAAGAGGGTCTTATAAAGGGCGGATGTATGGCTCTAAAATAACGGACGAAGAAGTCCTGCACAAATACAAATCGGCAGTCAAAGAATTACGCAATGGTGAATCCCTTCGCCGTGCGGCAAAAATTGGAGGTTGCTCTTTAGGAACAACGCAAAAAATTAAATCAATCTTAGATAATCGCCATGCAACAGTTTAGAGTTAAATTGTGGGTTGGTAGCAGTCCGACACAAGTTGTAGTAACAGCGGCAAATTCCGCTAATGCTCTTTCAATCGCTCGTAAATTATATCCGACAGCAAGAGTAATTAGTGCTAGAGCAGCATAGACATGTTTATATCATTGGCTCTCATCGTTTTATAAAAATATTTGATGTAAGGGGTTGCAACCATAGAAAGCATTGTGTATTTTTGCTTTAATCGGTTCTCAGTAGTAGAAGCCATCAGCAAACCCGAGACAGGGTTTCATATTCTATATCTATTGTATATAGATTTACCGCCAATTTCCTTTGGCAAGTCCCACAGACTTTAAAGAATAATTCCGTCCCGCTAAAAAAACAGGAAGAGCGGCGCGTATTTTATGTTATCTCTAACAGAATGCAAAAAAATTCTGAACAAAGGGGGTCAGTTCTATTCAGATGAAGAAATAGAGTTAATTCGTAAAGTTCTCTACAAAGTGGCAGAAGCATGCCACACAATCATTACCAACTAAATTTAAATTATGAATTACCAACAAGTGAATGCAATAAACGTCATACTATACCTAAGGGTAAGCACAGATGAACAGGCTGAAAAAGGGTTCAGCCTTAATTATCAAGAAGAATCTTTAAAAAGATTTTGTGATAAAATGAAATACAATGTAATTAAGGTTTACAGAGAAGACCATTCGGCGAAGAATTTCAAACGACCCCAATGGAACGAACTTCGTTTATATACTAAAGCAAATAAAAAGTCCATTGATAAGATTTTGTTTGCAAAATGGGATAGGTTTTCGAGAAATATTGAACAGGCATTAACCGTCATCAGGGAATTTGATTCCATGGGAATAGAATTGAACGCTTCCGAACAGTATCTTGACATGACTAACTGCGACAATAAAATGGTGCTGTCTATATATTTGACGGCGGGCGAAGTCGAAAGAGATAAGATTTCAAGCAGGACAATGAACGGTACTTACCAAGCTAAGTGTGAAGGGTACTACGCCAGCCGTGCGCCATATGGATATGACAGCTTCCGCGACGGCTCAAAAGCTACTAGAGGCTCATCAAAGGGGAAACGGTCAACACTAATCCCCAACGGAAATGCCCACTTTGTAACGAAGGCTTTCAAAACTGTGGCAATGGATTTTGAGCCGATTGAAACCACCCGAAAGAAACTCAAAGAACAAGGGATGCAATTACAAAAAAGCGCGTTCAATCAAATGCTTAAAAATATTGTATATGCAGGGAAAATAGAAGTTCCTGAATATAAAAAAGAAGCGTCAATGATTGTAGATGCTGTCCATGAGGCTTTAATTGATTTGGCAACATACCGTAAAGTACAGGATGTTTTTAAAGGGAAAAGGTGGAACGGAATAAAGGCATCTAAGCAAGACAATTTTCCTTTGCGTGACTTCCTTCAATGTTCTTGCTGTGGTCGCCAAATAACGGGCAGCTTTTCGCAAGGTAGGAGTAAAAAATACGCGTATTACCATTGTCGGGAGAAGTGCAAAACGAGAGTTGCATTAGGTGAAACGAATTTAAAAATTTCTGGACTTTTAACGAACCTGCAAATAAATCAGAACATCAAAACACTATTTGCGTCAGTATTACGAGATTCGGAAGCGAAAATTAATGGTGACAAAGCAGAGCAATTAAAATTAAAAGTCGAGCGACGGGATGCGCTAAAGGAGAATCTCGACAAGGCAGACGATTTGCGTTTGAGTAATGACCTTACACCAGAGAGATATAAAAACATTGTACAGCGTTACAATGGGGAACTGATGCAGATAAACATGGATATTGAAGTTTTGAAATCAAACACTCAATCCATCAAACCTTATATTGACAGCGGATTAGAATTACTTGCAAATCTTGACGTTTTATTTATGAAAAGCGACTATGATGGCAAAAGGATATTGGCTGGTTCATTATTCACGAAGAAATTAATTTTGGGAAATGATGGGTGTCGAACCGCTGAGATTAATGAGGTGCTTGAGGTTTTGACCAGAAACGGCGGTGGTTTACGAAGGTCAAAAAAGAAAAACGGAGACACTTTTTCAAGTATCTCCGCTTCAGTACCCGAAGCCGGAGTCGAACCGGCACGGTTTCCCACAGGTGTTTGAGACCAGCGCGTCTACCAATTCCGCCATTCGGGCTTAGCAGACAGACCTGAAACATCAGATCCGGCGCAATAGACAAGCAAGCTTATCTTTTAACACGGTGCAAATGTAAAAAATAATATTACATCTGCTACAGAAATAACTCAAAAATATCCTTTCATAGTTAGATTTAATTCCTAAATTTGCACCGCGGTAACGCAACACACAACTAACTAACTACATCCGAGGCATTTATATCATTAAGCTTTAGCCCAATGGTATAGCGCGCAGCGGATAAAAACAACCGAATAAAAATGCTGCACCAGGAACCGGAAGCAAAAATTTTTGCGTGTTCGCAAAGTGTATATCTGGCGGAGAAAATTGCCACGCATTATGGCGTTCCGCTGGGTAAAGTGACGTTCTCTAAATATAGTGATGGTGAATTCCAGCCTTCTTACGAAGAGTCGATACGGGGTTTGCGCGTGTTTATCATCTGCTCGACGTTTCCGAGCGCTGATAATTTGATGGAGCTGCTGCTCATGATCGATGCGGCAAAAAGGGCTTCGGCAAGGCATGTGACCGCTGTGATTCCGTATTTCGGATGGGCGCGACAAGACAGAAAAGACAAGCCAAGGGTTCCGATTGGGGCCAAGCTCGTCGCCAACCTTCTTGATGCTGCGGGCGCAACGCGAATCATGACAATGGATTTGCATGCCGACCAGATCCAGGGATTCTTTGAAAAACCGGTTGACCACCTTTTTGCTTCGACAATATTTTTGCCGTACGTGAGAAGCCTCAACCTCGAAAACCTGACGATTGCGTCGCCTGATATGGGTGGTTCGAAAAGGGCTTATGCGTATTCGAAATACCTCGAGTCGGATGTGGTGATTTGCTACAAACAACGAAGGGCTGCAAACATTGTTGACACGATGGAACTCATCGGTGAAGTCAAAGGACGCAACGTGGTTTTGGTGGATGACATGATCGATACGGGAGGAACACTGGCAAAAGCCGCCGACCTTATGATTGAGAAAGGCGCATTGAGTGTAAGGGCAATATGTACGCACGCGATTTTATCGGGCGATGCGTATGAGAAGATAGAAAATTCCAAATTACTGGAATTGATTGTTACCGATTCCATTCCGTTGAAGAAGGAATCAAAAAAAATAAGGGTTGTGAGTTGTGCCCCGCTTTTTGCCGATGTGATGAACATGGTGCAAAAAAACAACTCGATCAGCGGCAAGTTCCTGATGTAAGTCGGAACTGCGTTAGCGATTGCAGCGGCATCCTTTTGAGGCCGTAGCGCAGCGAAGGCCGCAAAAGATAAAGCGAAAGCGCGGCGCGAGGCACGAGCGCAACGCCCAAATAATTATCAATTATCAATTGTTAATTATCAATTAGTATTTATTTATTAACTATATATTTTTACAATGAAATCGATTACGATTAAAGGATCAAAAAGAGAAAGCGTGGGCAAGTCGGCAACGAAAGCTTTACGTGATGCTGGAATGGTTCCTTGCGTGTTATACGGAGGAGATCAACCAGTGCATTTCTCAGCAGAAGAGAAAGCATTCAAAAACCTGGTTTACACCCCGAACGCGCACACCGTTGTGATCGAGGCCGGTGACAAATCATACAATGCCATCCTTCAGGACATTCAGGTTCATCCGGTGTCTGACAGAATTTTGCACATGGATTTCTTCCAATTGAACGACTCAAAAGAGATCACAATGGAAGTTCCGGTAAAAGTTTCAGGAGTTTCTCCTGGTGTACTTTTAGGAGGTGTTTTGCGTTTGAACCAACGTAAACTTAAGGTGAAAGCTTTGCCTAAAAACCTTCCTGATTATGTTGAAGCAAACATTTCTTCTATGGAGATGGGTAACAAAATGTATGTTACTGCTTTGGCTTCAGACCAGTACAAATTGATGCACCCTGATAACACGGTTGTTGCGCAAGTGAGAATTTCTCGTGCCGCGATGAAAGCCGCTCAGGAAGCAGCAAAAGCAGCAAAAGCGCCTGCAAAAGGAGGAAAGAAAAAATAATCTTTTTTTCAAGTATAGAGAAAGCATCGGTTTTGGCCGGTGCTTTTTTTTTGGAATTGAGCGTTGCGCTCGTACCTCGCGCCGCACTATCCGCTGCAATCTTTTTAAGGATTGTATTTCCCTTCCGCTGCGCTGTAGGGCAATCCTTAAAAAGGATTTCCGCTGCTATCGCTAACGCGGGCCTTCAATTCGAATTCAGTATTCACATTTGATTTTTCTATATTTGTTTTATGAACTGGTTTTCCAAATTATTTAAGGCAACGCCACAAGAACAAATTGATCCCATGAAGAAATTCTTAATCGCCGGACTCGGGAATATCGGCGCCGAATACGTCAATACGCGCCACAACATCGGTTTCCAAATACTTGATTTCCTCGCCGAAAAAGAGTCTTTAAAATTTGAAACAGTAAGGCTTGGCGCGGTTGCAGAATATAAATTTAAAGGGCGTACGTTTTTTCTGCTCAAGCCAAATACGTATATGAACCTGAGTGGCAAAGCGGTGCAATACTGGCTTGATAAAGAAAATATTCCGCTCGAAAACCTTATGGTAATTACTGACGACTTAAACCTTTCGTTTGGTACAATTCGCATCAAACCCAAAGGAAGCGATGGCGGGCACAATGGCTTGAAAAATATCAACCTTGTACTCAATACACAAAATTATACGCGTTTTCGTTTTGGCATCAGCGATGAATTCAAAAAGGGCCAGCAGGTCAATTATGTTTTGGGCGAATGGGATTCGGCTGAAAAAGCAAAAATGCCCGAACGCCTCGAGTTGGCGTCGGAAATTATTCGATCGTTCGGGACCGCGGGGCTAGAAAATACGATGAGCAATTTTAACGGAAAATGATATGAAAAAAGCGTTGTTGTTTCTGACACTGATATTATTCTCGTGCAATACTGCAAAGGATGCGCATTCGGAGAATATTGTTGCGCTTACGAGCGAATGTCCAACGAGCGGCATGTGTACGCTTGAAATCCTGAAAGACAAAGCGATGGTAGTTAAAAAAGACGAATTTGGTCGGCTATATTATGAGGTGGAAGATTCGACCGATAAAAATGTCATCAAATTTAAATACAACAAAATTGTAAAAGGCGATATCCAAGATGCCAGTTACCGCGAAGAAATTGTCATGGAATGGAATCGCGATATGAAATCATTATCCGCTGCAGCGATGCAGAATGCCAAACTCTTATTCGGAAGGTTTTGTTTCTGCAAAGGCCAAACCGGATATTATAAAGTTACAAACGGAAAATTAGATATCGTTTCGAATTCTAAACAAAAGAATGTAACCCTTGATTTCAAAGTTGACGAAGTTCCACAGATCATCAGCCATATATCGTTTGTCGTTAAATAAAAAAGAGTCCGCTTTGGACTCTTTTCTACTTAAACGTTCTTTTATCTTTATTGCTTTACTATCCTTTTGACCACTTTGTGTGTGCCATCTGTTATGGAAACAAGGTAGATGCCCGATTGCGCATGCTCCAATTGCAGTTTTTCTGAAAACAAACCAGTATGGTTATAGGCTTTGTCAAAAATCTTACGTCCCCTCATGTCATGGACTTCAATGTTAATTTTACTGGCGGATTGCGCATCAAACTGTACGGTAAAGTTTCCGTTGTTCGGGTTGGGATATAATGCGAAATTCTGGAATTCAAAATCTGTTGTAGCAAGTGTCACGACTTGACTGCATACTTCAAGTGTGATCGAGTTGATTGTTCCGGTATCACCTACGACAGCATCCCTGAATCCGAATTGCCAGTTTCCTACAGGATTTAATCCGTTGAGCAGATCCATGTTGTACCCGGTTGGCGGAACATAGGTTCCTATTGTCGGGCTCGCACAGGTAAATAAGTTCCCCTGACCGTCAAAAGTCACGCTCATATCAGCATTACCCGAACATTGTTGGCTGAATAAAGTTGTCAGCGATCCGCCCGGACGCACAAATGCCATGATAAGGTTTTGCAGGTTCGGATGCGTTGCCTCGATATGAATATTCACATCGCTTATTGCGCCCGCAGCACTTGCAGGAACATTAATCGATTTTGCTGTGTAAGACCCTGCGCCATCGGGCAACGCGAATGGAACACCGTAAGTATATGTATTACATACATTTTGTATATTATAACCCAGATAGAATGGCGCTTTGTTTACTGCGTAGAATACGTTGCCGACGGCTTCAATCAGGATTCGGCAAGCCAGTGAAACGGCATTAGGCGCTACAACAGTTTCACTTCCGTCATTTGGTGTGTTTGCAGCGAGCGTGTAAGGAAAAGTAAGACCGCCGTCAATAGACATTTTTATATTTACAAATGTGGTATTGATTCCATTCGCATCGGTTCCCGCCACATCCCAAGTAACCGTTTGCGAAGACCCCTGAAGCCATGCAACCGCAGCAGTTTGAGAAGTTACTTTGAAAGGGCCGGTATTGGCAAATGTCAGGTTCATGGTTGACCGCTCGGTTTGGCCTCCAAGTGGCGTCTGATTGTCCCGCACGACCAGAGAAAAAACCATGGTCCGCGCAACATTTGGAATAACTTCCCATGTTGGCGCGAGATTATTGGCAAGCACATCTGAAAATTTCGGGAAATACCTGCTCGGTGATGTGGTCGGATTGTAAGACCTGAAATTTGGTCCGGTTAAGCTTGTCGCAACCGGTGGTTGTGTTGAAAGTTGGGCATTGTATTGTTCCCAGCAATAGGTCAGTCCTGCAGTATCGGGATCGGTTGCAGTTCCTGTCAATACAAAAGCAGTCCCGAAAGGAATGGTATAAGCCGGTCCCGCGCTTACTGTTGGCGGCGTATTTCCATTGGGCACCGCTGCAGCGCAAGTTCCATTTGAATTTACATAAGTAATCATTTGAATGATGCTTCTCGCATGAAAATATGCGTCGGAGTGTAACTGCACATCCTGAGGCGCACATATTCCGGCATAGCCCATGATTGTCGTTCCACTACCAGGTTCGAATGCAGATGTCGTCACCCTATTTCCTCCGCCGCAGTTTCCGGCATCACCGTTAAAGGTATGTGAGCAACCGAACTGGTGTCCCATTTCGTGCGCAACAAAATCAATATCATATTCATCTCCTACTGGCGAGGGCAATCCGGTGACCCCTTTTGCTTTACTTCCCGAAAGACAAGGTCCTTGTGTCGCGACACCGCCTCCGCCGGTACTTGCCACGTGTCCGCTGTCGTAATTTGCCGTACCGATGATATTGTCTATTTCGGTTTGATTTTGAGTTAACAGGACATTGGCAGTATTTGAGTTGTCATAATTGTCGGAAGTAATGTTAATGATTGCTTCGTTATTTGGTATGATGCTCATCGTTAAAGCCATATCTCTTTCATAAACGCCGTTAACCCTGGTCATGGTAACGACCATTGCCGCAAGAACCGCCGCTTTTTTCTGAGCCAGCGTCCCCGAATTTAAACCTGCTGCATTCACATGAAACGCTGCATATTCAATTGTGCAGGCCAAAGCCAATCGGTAAGTTTTAAATAAACTGTTGTTGGCGCGCAATATTGGTGCGTTTGAAGGCAAATCCTCGGCAAGATTTCCATTATCCGACACGTCGCATCTAAACGTTTTTGTTGTATTCAGATCCGCTTTGTTGAAAACCATATAGCTTTTTAAATCCTTGTCATACGGATCGATAAAAGTAGCGCCGTCAACACCTGAAAAAGTCATCGTATGCAAACCAAACAACGTCGTGCTGAAACGAATCGTTGCCGTTTGATCGTCAATTCCTTTGCCCACATACGACTGGATTTCAGGATGCCTGGCCGCTAATTCGGGATGCATTACCGATGCTTCATAGATTCGGAATTTTTGCATGGTCCCATTTGGTTTTGGGAATGCTATAATGACATTCGATTCCTGTCCGCTGTTTCTTGATGGCGCATTGCGTAATTCAGCTTTCAAAACGTTCATGTCCAAAGTATATAATGAAAATACCGTCGGATTTGAATCTCTGGGTAACTTTGCCGAAACGACCTGCGCTTCATTGATCCTACTCCACACGTTTTGTGCGGAAGCGCTTGCCATCGCAAAAACGGTCAAAACAAGAAGTAATGCTTTTTTCATAATAATTAAGTAAGTAGTTAATAGCTTATCAAATATAGCGTTTTTAAATAAAAAAAAAGCGCCTCGGTATGAGACGCTTCTAAAACTTTATGTTACAAATTATTGAATGACAATTCGTTTTACCATTTTTTTGCTGCCATCAGTGATGGAAACCAGATAGATTCCAGCCTGTGCCTTATCGAGTTGAATGTTTTCAGAAAATAATCCTGAGTTATTATAAACCCTTTCAAATATTTTCCTGCCACTTATATCATGCACTTCGATATTGATTTTCTCTGATGAACCAGAATTAAACTGCACTTTGAAAGTTCCGGTGTTCGGATTTGGATAAAGTGAAAAGTCTTCGAATGCGAATTCCTGGTTTGCAAGTTGTACAGTTTGTGTACAAATGTCAAGTACAATAGAATCGATGCTTCCTGCATTCGCATCATTTACAACATCTTTAAATCCAAACTGCCAATTGCCCAGCTGATTCAAGCCGTTAAAAGTATTCAAATCAAAACCGGTCGCCGGCAAATAGATACCCGTTGTCGGGCTTCCACAAGTAAAGGCACTTCCCTGCGCGTCAAAAGTAACGTTCATGTTAGCGCTGCCAGAACATTGCTGGTTAAAGATTGTCGATAACGTTCCGCCTGGTCTAACAACACCAATCACAAGGTTCTGCAAATTTGGATGCGTAGCGTTTATTGTAACATTTACATCGTTAATTGTTCCTGAAGTAGGCACATTAATCGATTTTACAGTATAGCTGTTTGTCCCGTTTGTTAGGGTGAAAGGCGTGTTATAGGTGTAGCTGTTGCAGCTTGTGGTAATAACATACCCAATGTAAAACGATTTAGAATTCAAGGCATAGAATATATTCGCCGTAGGTTCAACCTTAATTCTGCAGTTCAACGAAGCAGGAGTTGAAGGAACGGTGATTACTTCACTTCCATCATTTGGGGTATCAGCCGCCAAAGTATATGGAAACGTCAGTCCACCATCGGTTGATAATTTGATATTCACATTTGACGCGCCGGTAAGCGTGTTTGTATTGTTTACATCCCAAGTAATTGTTTGGCTGTCGTTTGCCTGCCATGTAATGCCCGCTGTATTTTGCGAAGTTACATTAAACGGACCAGTGGTGGCGCTTGTTATGATTGTAGTCTCATCTGTGTTTGTCTGTGGTCCGGTAACATTATTGTCTCTCACAGTCAACGTGTATTTGGAAGTTCTTCCACCTGTATTGATAGATTCCCACATTGTCGTCAGCGTTCCGGCCAATACTTTATCCAAAGCTGGCATGTAACGGTCCGGAGAAGATGTGGCTGGCAATGAGCGGAAGTTAGGCCCGCCAATCTTAGTAGCATAACAAATACTATTTGCACCGGCAAATGCAGACGTTGCATTGTTGTTTTGTTCCCAGCAATAGGTCAGCGCATCGCCTTCGGCATCTGTTGCAGCGCCATGAAGCACGAAAGCAGTTCCTTTAGGAATGGTGTAATCCGATCCAGCGCTCACAGTTGGCGGTGTATTTGGAATTGCCACGCTTACCGGACAGGTTTTCGTATCCAGATTGGTTTGCATCTGGAGGATATTTCTATACGTGAAATAAGCATCCGAATGTGCCTGAACGTCGTAATCCGTGATTCCTGCGTAACCCATAATGGTAGAGCCGCTTCCTGGTTCGACATTCACGCCTGATCCTTCTGTCGAATAGGAGAAACTGTGATTTGCTCCCATTTGGTGTCCCATTTCGTGAACCACATAATCGATGTCGAAATTATCTCCTGCAGGGATATTATCTGATGGCGAAGTGAACCCACTTCCTTTATAGCTATTTGTAGCACCTCCGCCGGTTGACAACACATTTGTGCATACGCAACCGATACATCCTGCATTACCTCCTCCTCCTGAAGCACCAAACAAATGTCCGATGTCAAAAGCGTCATCACCCAAAACGGTGTGTAGGTTATTCATAAGCTCTGCATTCCAAGCGCCACCCGATCCGGCAGCAGCTCCTGAATACGGGTCTGTATTTGCATTCGTGTAAATGACAAGGTTGTTATTAGCGATGATATTTAAGTGCAGCGCCATGTCTTTTTCGAAAACACCATTAACCCTGGTCATTGTCGCGTTCATTCCTGCCAGCGCACCGGCAATTGTACCACCAAAGTAAGCTGTGTATTCTCCTGTACAAGACAAGGCAAGACGCATGGTTTTGTATTGTTGGTTATTTGCTCTGTTGGCAACTTGACCACCAAGTTCTTCACTTAAGTGCTGATCGGCAGTTGCGCAATTGAATGGAAGTCGCGCCGTAGTTCTAGTTTGAGAATCAAACAACACGTAAACGGAATGATCTGTTGTGTAAGGCTCAATAAATTCTGATCCTGAACCGGCTCGCAGCACCATCGTCTGAAGTCCCGCTGGCGATAAGCTAAAATTGATGGTTGCCGATTTATCTGCAGTACTTCTACCTACGTATGCACGTATTTCAGGATATTGCGCCTGCAATTCGGGGGCAAAGTTAGAGTTTTCCCATACAAGGAATCGCTCGAGCTGACCTTCGCTGTTTGGAAAGTCGACTGCCACTCCCGCACGACCGGAAAATTTGTCCGCTGCATTGGCAAGAATGGTTTTCAACTGGCCTACATTTATCTCGAACAATTCCTGTCTTTGTGAATAAGAAGTAGTCTTAATCGTTGGAAGATATTCAACATTTTCGCGGCTCACTTTTTTCCAAATCGCATTTGATTGCGCCAACGATTGCGCAATGGGCAACGCAATTGTTAAAATTAGTAGTAATTTTTTCATTTTTATATAGTTATGATAGGGGAGCAAAAATAATATTATTTTTTAATTATTACAGAATAGCGGGAATATTTAACAGCCAATCTGCTCTCGCTATGGGTTTATGTTTACCATTGCGTTCAAAATTGTTTCGTGGTGATTCACAATCTCGTGCACGATATTATAAAATGTCAGATTGAAAACCTAAATTTGCTGCTTTAAACCGTATACTTTGAAGATTTTCCAGTCGATAACCGAATTTCATAGCGATAAAAAAACTGTCGTTACCATTGGAACTTTCGACGGTGTTCATCTGGGCCACCAAAAGATCATCGAAAAATTGACCGAGAACGCCAAAAGTTGTGACTGCGAAAGTCTGATCCTCACTTTTTTTCCGCATCCGCGCATGGTATTGCAGGAACAATCGGAAATCAAATTGCTCAATACGATTCGGGAGCGAACGGCTTTACTTCAAAACACCGGACTCGATAACCTCATCATCCATCCCTTCGACAAAAATTTTTCGCGCTTAACCGCAGAAGAATTCGTAAAAGATATTTTGGTTGATAAACTCAATATTAAAAAAATCGTCATCGGTCATGACCACCGTTTTGGTCGGAACCGCACTGCTGATATCGATGACCTTGTTGCTTTTGGAGAAAAATATGACTTTGAAGTAGAGCAGATTTCCGCGCAGGAAATCAACTACATTTCGATTAGTTCAACAAAAATCCGCATGGCCCTTGAAGAAGGGAATATCGGTCTTGCTAATGATTTTCTCGGCTATTCGTATTTCCTGACGGGAGTTGTGGTACAGGGAAAACAATTGGGACGCACTATTGGTTTTCCGACTGCAAATTTGAAAATTGCTGAAGTTTATAAGCTCATCCCAAAAATAGGAATCTATATTGTGCGCTCGGTTATCAATACCAAAGTAGTTTATGGTATGATGAGTATTGGGACAAATCCGACTGTAGGCGGGCAAACATTGTCTATCGAAGTTTATTACCTTGACTTCAACGGCGATTTGTATGGCCATGAAATAGAAGTGGCTATTCTGCATTATATCCGACCTGAAGAAAAGTTCAGCGGAATCGAAGCGCTTAAAGCCAAAATCCACGATGACGAGCGTTACACCCGGAAATTCCTTCTCGACAAAGTTTAAGAACCCCATCACTTTTAGCAATACTCTATTTACTAAATTTTTATTAAAATTTGGTTTTATGTTTAATTTATAAAAGTTAGTACGTTATAATTCCTTAATTTTAAGTGATATTTCTACCTGAAATATCTCGAAACGGAATGTCTAATCGCGATTATCACAGCAAATCTGTATAATTTCCTAACACCTTTTTTATGAAATATTCAAGAGAACTTATAAACGGATTTATCATCTTTTTGGGTATCGGCATCTATTTTCTGATTCTTCAATATCTTGGCCTCTCAGATGAATTCATTTTGCGAATATTCAATATCGTTTTTGTCATTTATGGGGTCAATCGTACTTTGCGTCAGAATCACGCCGATGGCATTCGCGGTTACAACACAAACTTGCTTTCCGCGGTTCTTACTTCGATGATCGGGGCATTAATAAGTGTTGCCGCATTGTTGGCTTTTATCGAATTCAAAGGCGGAAAAGCCTATCTTGAAAAATTGTCCGAAAGTTTTATTTTTGGCGGCGGCGAACTTACGATTCAACAATACTGTATCGGTTTGTTGTTTGAATCTACGGCAGCTTCATTGATGGTTTCTTTTTGTCTCATGCAATATTGGAAAAATAAAGTCGAAGTCATTAACAGGGTCGACTAACAAAAAATACATCAAAATTCCTGTCTCGTAAGCAATTTATGGGACAGGAATTTTTTATTTGACACCTGCCTTTTTTTTACTTTGAATAAAACGTTTTTTACTTCACACCGAATTCCCTATTTTTGAACCATCAAAAAAACAGCTATGGGCATGACAAGACACAATTGGACAAAAGAGGAAATTCTTGCGATATACAACAAACCAATGATGGATCTGCTTTATGAAGCAGCATCAATTCACCGCGAACATCATGATCCGAATGTGGTTCAGGTTTCGACATTATTGTCGATAAAAACCGGCGGTTGTCCTGAAGATTGTGGATATTGTCCACAAGCTGCGCGTTATCACACCAATATCGAAGGAAACGATTTAATGTCAGTGCAACAAGTCAAAGCGCAGGCATTACGTGCCAAATCAAGCGGATCTTCGCGCGTTTGCATGGGCGCTGCATGGCGTAATGTCAAAGACGGACCTGAATTTGACGAGGTTCTCGAAATGGTGCGCACGATCAATAAACTCGATATGGAGGTTTGCTGCACATTGGGTATGATTACTGAAAACCAGGCACACCGCTTAGCCGAAGCCGGTCTTTATGCCTACAATCACAATCTTGACACCTCAGAAGAATATTATAAAGAAGTGATCTCAACCCGCGGATTCGAGGACCGTCTTGAAACAATTGAAAATGTCCGAAAAACCAATGTTACGGTTTGTAGCGGCGGCATTATCGGAATGGGCGAATCAATAGAAGACCGCGCGGGAATGCTGGTAGCACTTTCAACTTTGAGTCCACAACCCGAATCGGTACCAATCAACGCATTAGTTGCCGTCGAAGGCACACCGCTTGAAGAAGAAAAACCAGTTGAAATCTGGGAGATGATCCGGATGGTCGCCACCACGAGAATTGTAATGCCGGAAACTCAGGTCAGGCTTTCGGCCGGAAGGATGAATATGAGTCGTGAAGGACAGGCTATGTGCTTCTTTGCCGGTGCCAATTCGATCTTCGCTGGAGATAAATTGTTAACGACCCCCAACCCTGATGTTAATGACGATATGAAAATGTTTGAAATGCTGGGATTACAACCGCAAAAACCGTTTACGAAAATGATGCAGCCTGAAACTGTAGAAGCCTCGGATTCGAAATTTGCACCGCTGGGTGAAAAACCGAAATGGTCAAGACCCGGACACACGATTGAAAGAAATCTTGAAGCTTCCGGAAAAGGAAAATTATAAATAAAAAAATCCCGCTTTTCAGCGGGATTTTTTTTTATGGTTACTTTTTAGAATACTATTTTTCTGGATATCGTTTGGCCATTCTGCAACCTGATCTTAACGATTAAGGTTTGGCGCGTTGATGGCAGGCTATTGATTTCCAATTCATTTTCGCTGATGTCAGTTGCATTGAAAATTTCTCTTCCCAATACGTCATAAATTGCTACGGCATCCATCTCTTCGGCGTAAGATCGGATTGTGACAGTTGATTTTCCTGAAATGATCGCAACATTATTACTGTTTTGAAAATTTTCGGTTGCCAACGTTGTATTTGTATAACGCAATACGAACCGGTTATCAAATGTTCCTGCATCTGAGGAGAACGAATACGGTTCCTGACGCAAATCGTGTATAATATTGAGCAATTTATCTTCGATATAAATCGGTTGCAAATTGCCATCGAACAATCCATCGACAGCCGCAATCGCTATTTTGTAAACGCCATGCGCCGGAACTTTCATTCCGAAAGGCACAAGGTCACTTGATTGAAAAGGAACCGGACGACCCTGTATGGAAACTTTTTCGTCATTGATCAACGAATAAAATTGCTGGCTGTCTTTGCCTAAAAGATAGGCATCATACATCACGTCTTTTTGCAATGTTGCTTTCGGAACATATCCGACAACACTACGCGTAACGGTACCGGTTGGCGCAATAAGATCGAGCCAGATTCGGTGTTTGCGTTCATTTCCGGTTACTTTCGGTCCGTTATCAATAGCCCTGAAAAACTGGGAATTTGTTCCTGCTGCTTTTACACGCATACTGTTATTAAAAGTCAATTGGGCAGTAGCCGCCGGACCTTCATTCATCAGCACAAAAAATCCTTGTCCTGCACCGATATAACCATTGAATCCTGATGGACCTGAAAGTGTGGCCGTTCCGTTGTAAACGATATAGTCGCTGCTGGAGTAATTGTATTGGTAGGTGCTGTAAAACGGACTTGTTGAAGAAACAGGCATTGTGCCGTGTGTCCAGATTCTCACCGCACCCTCAATCACATTATTTGGGCTTGTCGTATTATAAGTAAGGAAAGTATTCGCACTAATCGCACTTGGGTATGGATTACCTACGAGGTTGTAATTATCGTCTTTCTCAGTAAACGGAACGCCATTGGCACTTGTATAAGAACCAAGGGTTGCAATTGTCATAGCGCCTCTTTGGATGGTCGGTTGTATTACACCATTATTTGGCGTCGCACCACTGAAGGCCGCGGCAGTCAAAGCTGGTATCGAATAATCCAGACTCAACGGTCCGCGGGCAATATAACCAACGCCGGGTGTCATAGTATTACCGCTCGCTGATCGCCAAAAGCCAAGCCCGCCATTCGGATTTGGATATACAGGATCCCATTTATAAATATAACCTGTCGGCATTCCTGTGATGATATTGTTTACGTTGAAACTCGTGAGCGGAGAAGACCAATAAACATAGTCCATTCTGTTGATATTGGCTTTACGTTCGACGGTAATATTTCCGGTATCTACACCTGAATCACTGATTTGTACCAGATTTCCTTTATCCTGAACAATTAAATTTCCGTTAACCGTTAAATTATTTTGAATGTTGATATACGTGTTGGCGCCAATCGTAGCTGTGAAACCTGAATTGACAGTTAAACTACAGGCGTCAAAACTTCCCGATGTCGTTGTGTTGTAATTTGCGTTCAGAACAACCGAAGTAGTAAGTGAAGGCGTTGCAGATACGTTATTTGAATCCAGAAAATTCGTTCCGTTCCAGGTCAATTGCCCATCAGTCACTTTGACGGCATTTGTTGCAGTGTAACAGGTGGCGCCGTTTTCCCGGATTTGACAATAAAATTGGTATCCCGCCAATCCCGAAAGATTCGAGATGTTAAGTACTGTTGAAGTAGCGCCCGAATAAACCCCGCCGTTGCTCACCGCTGTCCATGTTGTTGCATTTGGCGCTGCTGAATACCATTGGTATGCGAGTGCATTACCCCCGACAAAACCTTCGGTACCCGAAACGGTCAGGCTCGCTGCGCCGCATGAAGGTGAAAAAGTAGGCTGCGTTACTACGGCTGGTGGTATTGGCGTTAAAAATGTATAAGCTCCAATTCCGGTATAATCATTATTGGCGCATGCTGTCCCTGCATAATCGGTAATGGTCCAATCAGCGTTGCTGTAGGTGGCATTCGGAACAACTGCTGTGTTCAATCTTTTAAATCCTACACCATCAGTACCAATTGTAGCAATTAATGACGACGCCCAATTGGCATTTCCGTATATTCCAAAACTGTCAACAAGTGTCGCGCCGTTGTACAATCCGATAAAGTCATTTCCGCCCGAGTTAAAGTTGATTGATCCACCACCACTGGTTTGGTTCGCATAAGACCCATCGCCACCAGGAATCGCGCACGCACTCGAGGTTACAACCCCTAATGCAACAACGTAAATCCCACCCGGTGCCAGATTGTAATTGTTTAAAGTTACGGTGTTTGAAAAAGTCGCTGAACCGTTATTTGCAGTCTTAATAGAATAAGTGGAAAGGTTTACCGAAACCGCTTTTGGATTATAAATTTCGAGATAGGTTAAAGCGCCTGTGTTCGAGTCGGTGACTTCGCTAAAAAACAATTCATTCGCACTATTCCCGCCTTGGCAAGCTGTAATGTCTTTATCGATAACAGTAAAGGTTGTATTCGCATTACAAGGTTGGCTATCTGTGATTGTTACTGTTCCTGTTGTTGCGCCAGATGGAACAATTGCCACGATTTTCAACGCCGAACTCGAAACCACTGTCGCAGTCACACCATTAAATTTTACGATGCCACCTGCCAGATTTCCCGAACTGGCATTAATGGTAACTTCAGTACCCACCGGTCCCGAGGCAGGTGTAATGCTGGATATCACTGCCGATGTACATGTTGGCGGCGAAATTGTTTGTGTATTTCCAACCGCAGTTCCAGTAATTGGGCCGGTTGGTGTGATGGTTGCCGATAAATTATTGCTCAAAGCGATGCTTGCCTTGATTGTATTCCCATTTACTGCGCCAAATGCAACGTCAGCGACGAGCAAATAATTGCGTGTTGTCGTCAAGCCGGTTTGTCCTGTCAGTGTGAAAACCATGTTGGTGGCGAGTGCTATTCCGGCGCCTGTCACTGAACTTTCTCCGCCATCGATTATACCGTTGGCATTGGCATCATAATATATCCTGAAATTGGAAAGGTCTGAAGTAGTAGCAGTTCCCGACTTTGTAATGGTAACACCTGTAAGGCTATAACTTGTTGCGCAACTTGGCGTCGTATTGAAACCCATGATCACCACGTTGCTTGAGTTGGCGCTGATAAAACCTGCCGCAGGGCTGCCTGTATTGGCAATATTAATCGTTCCGCTTGTAGTAACCTGAATTGAAAAAGCGCTTGTTTCGGCAGTAGTATCATACGCAAGAACCCTTATATAATAAGTCGTTCCCGAAACGAGTGTATTGCTGATGGTTTCTGTTGAAGTAACACCAGCCGAATTGTCCTGATACGTTACCGTTGACGGACACGACGGGCCCGCAAAAAGTTCAAGATCCATATCGCCTGAAAAACCGGTAAGGTTGATGTTGTGGGTTCCGTTGCAAATTGCCGTAAAACTGTACCATACGTCTTTTTTGGTGAAAGGTGCAGTCAATGTTGCGCCGGTCATATTTGAGGCTGTCGCGGCGGCATTTACGGTGAGTGCTGTGGCCGAGGCACACAAATCGTTTGCGGAAGCGATTGAAAAAGATATTGTTGCAGCCCCTCCTGTTCCCGATCCATTTGTACCTGTAACGGTAACGCTGAATGTGCCCGCAGCGGTCGGCGTTCCCGAAATAACTCCTGTAGTTGTATTTAAGGTTAATCCCGTTGGCAGTGTTCCACTAGCAATTGCGTAACTTGTTGGAGAATTCGTAGCTACAATATTATATGAAAATGCGGAGTTTACAGTTCCGGTTAACGATGCTGGCGTGATTACGGGTGTTGTGCTCACTGTCGAGATTGCAACGTCATCCATCGTCATATTTGACGTTCCTTTTGTGAAAGTCCATCTGACATACCGCGTTGTTGAAGTTAATGCATATGGGCCTTTTACTGTACAAGTCGTCGGTAAATCGGCAGAGCCGCTTAGTGAAATTACCGGAGTGTAAGAAATGCCGTCCGCAGATTGCTCAACTACTAGAGTTGAAGTCGTCGCAGAATTCGACTTTACCGTAAATGATAAGCTTCCTGGTGTTCCGGTAAAATTTACAATTTTAAGGTCGCCTGTGGTATCGAATTTCGCACCATTATTACCTGAACAGGCAAAGCTTGTGAGATATGATTTAATACTGGGTGAATCTGTCCAGCCAGTTGGTGTTGTATCCCATGTCGTTCTGGAAACTGGCAATGTCGTCTGCCCTGAAGAAAGTGCACAACTCAGAACAAAAACGAAAAGTATAATATTTTTCATAACGGTGGTATTGTAGGTTATTCGTAAATCTTTGAGTTTATTTCGTGGGCAATTGTTTAACTAAAATTCAACCCACAAATTTATGACATAAAATACTTATTTTCAATATTTTTACGCTATTAAAATATTCACAAATTTTTACGGTAACGCAATCGATTACAGATGGATAACATGGGGACCACAAGGGAAATCCGACAAAAAATAGAACACTTTTGCGCCTATCAGGAACGCTGTCACGATGAAGTGATCAGAAAGTTACGTGCAATGGCGGTATCTCCCGACGAAATCGATGAAATTATTGTATATCTTATCCAACATGATTTTTTGAACGAAAAACGCTTTGCGTGTAGCTTTGCAAGAGGCAAACACCGCATTAAATTATGGGGAAAAAATAGGATCGTCAATGAATTAAAGCTCAGAAACATCTCACAAAGAAATATTACCGTGGCTTTGCGCGAAGTTGGAGTCGATGAATACCACACTACATTTGAAAATCTCGCGACAAAACATTGGGATACGATAGCCGAAAAAAACCTTCTCAAGAAAAGAAAAAAATTTTGCGATTACCTGGTGCGCAAAGGCTTTGAAAACGATCTCATATATTCAAAACTTAAAGCGTTAGAGTCAGGTGAAAAATAATCAAGACTGCAATCAGCATTCACTGTAAGAATTATATTCCTGTTTTTTATTAAAATATGTAGTTCGTCGTTTTTTAATGCCGATAATCTGTTTTTTTAAAAAATATTTCAAACATTTGCACCACGTTCTTTACCGCTTTCAATATTTAGAATCCCTAAACCTAAACATTTTGAAAAAAAATTACCTGCTAATGCTGCCGCAATATCATGTTGCGGCGCTAACCTTTCTGTGCCTGCTTTTTTGTCATATAGGCTATTCAAAACAAACGAACCCAGCCCCCATCCCTGTTTTTTCAATAAGCCAACCACCAATCATCACTTCTGATGGTACTACATTTTGCGCGGGCGGCTCATTGCTCCTGACGTCCTCAGAAGGACTCACTTATCAATGGTATAAAGATGATGTCGAAATATCAGGCGCAGTAAACCAAACTTATAACGCTTCTGTTTCCGGAGTTTATAAAGTGTATGCCACTTTCGAAAACGGCCTTGATGGCGTTTCTCCTTCTGTCCTGATTACGCAGGTTAATACATGGACCGGTTCGTATGAAGACGGCGATTGGAACTCCGCATCAAATTGGAGCTGTGGCATCGTGCCGGTGGCTGGCGATTTTGTGGAAATTGCTGAAACCGCTGCACTTTATCCTGTAATATCGGATGACTCGTCTATTGTTATTTTCAATCTTAATGTCGCCGCAAACGCTGAGTTAAAAGTATATTCCGGAAGCACGCTTACCATAACTCATGCGATAAACATTGATCCGAGCGCCAAAGTCGTTTTACAGGATGGCGCCAGTATTGTTCAAATTGATGACGTGGAGAATTCGGGAAACATTACCGTCATGAGAACCACAAAACCAATGAGGAAATTTGATTTTACGTATTGGTCGAGCCCCGTTTCAAACCAGACGCTGCATGATCTTTCGCCAAATACTATGGCTGACAAATATTACAGCTTCAATCCGTTAACCGGCGGTTGGGTTGTCCATTCAAATGGAAACACCGTGATGCACGAAGGGGTCGGTTACATCATACGGGCGCCACAAAATTACAGCACTAGTATTGCGGAGGTTTATGAAGCGCGATTTGTAGGCACTCCAAATAACGGAACAGTTGAAATTCCGATTGCTATTGGCAACAGCGACATGAATCTCGTGGGAAATCCGTATCCATCTGCGTTAGACATCGATGCCTTTTTATTGAATGAAACTAACGCGGCCTTGGTAGGTGGCACCATATATTTATGGACACACAATTCGCCACCGTCACAAATTACGCCTGGCGAAAGTGCGTACAATTATACGAGTGACGATTATTCGACTTATAATTTGCTTGGCGGCGTGGCAACCTCAACTGTCGGAAATAATGAGCGCCCGAATGGGAAAATTGCATCAGGACAAAGTTTCGGAATTCAGGCATTGGCAGAAGGAAACATTGTTTTCGACAACAGTATGCGTGTCTCCGCACAGAATGATCAGTTTTTTCGCGCCACCCAACATTCCGAAAAAAACCGCATTTGGCTCAACATGTCAAATACACAAGGCGCATTCAAGCAAACGTTAATCGGATTTTTGGATCAGGCTACAGCAGGAATCGACAGAAATTTTGATGGCGCGTTGCGAAACGGCAACAGTTTTGTGAATTTTTATTCCATCATCGACGGTCAAAATTTTTGCATCCAGGGACGCGGTTTGCCATTCGATCAGATGCAAAGCATTCCGTTGGGTTACAGCACGACGATTGGGGGAACTTTCTCGGTCAGTCTGGGCGAATTTGACGGCCTTTTTCAAAACCAGGACATTTATATTTTCGACCACGCCGACAATTCGCTGCATAACCTTAAGAGCAGTGCGTATGCGTTTACAACTGCAGCCGGTACGTTCAACAACCGTTTTGAATTGCGTTTTACCGAAACTACTTTGAGTTTACAGCCCTTACCGGTCAACGGAAGTGGAACAAATGTGTGCGCCAAGGACCATCAGGTAAGTATCCAATCTTCAAAGGCGATTAAAAATGTCGCGATCTATGACGCGTCAGGGAAAAAAGTTTTTGAAAAAAACGACGTCAAATCAACTACGTATAACACAGAAAGCCTAAATATCCGTAATCAGGTTATTATTGTAAAAATTGAAAATGAGCAAGGTTATGAAAATGCAAAAATTGTCATGGACTAAAAAAGATACCCACAAACTATTACAATTTGTGGGCTGCTATCTTATGATTTTAATAATATTAGTAATCGATTTTCTTAGACACGGTAACACCGCTTTCCATATCGATTTTTAATATGAGTACCTGGTGTGCCGAATCCAACGCTGAAATTTCGAAAGCATTATTCTTTATTTTGTCTTTTGAATACAGCGCACGTCCGAGTAAATCATAAACCGTTATTTTATTGATAACATTCGCTGAAGACGAAACTTTTATCGTTCCTGCGTGGTTCACAACTCCGACACCATTTTGGACATCAGGATTTGAGGTCGCCAAAGCGGTATTGGTATAAACCAGCGCAAACCGATTGTCAAATGTGCCTGCCTCAGTTGAAAAAGTATACGGCGAAATCCTTAAATCGTGAACAATACCTAAAAGATTGTCGCTGATAAAAATAGGTTGGCCATTGTTTTCAAATAATCCGTCAACTGCTCCTATGGCAATGTTATAGGTTGTTGCTGTTGGTGCAGTAAATCCGATTGGCACAATATCACTCGGATCAAATGAAGGTCGTCCCTGAATGCATACTTTTTCCTGCTCGATCAAAGTATAAAAACCCTGGTTGCTGCCGAGCTGGATATTGCAGTCATACAAACGGTCTTTCGCGTATGTCGCGCCTTCGGTATATCCTATTAACGTACGGCTCACGTTTCCGTTTGCCCCAACGAGATCAAGCCATATCCTGCTTGGTTCGTTGTCTTGCGATGTTCTGAAAAACTGCGCATTACTGTACGTTTTGTTTCGCATCGAATTGTTGAAAGTCACTGTTGCAGTTGTCGCAGCCCCATCATTCATCGTTACAAAAAATCCTTGTCCCGAAGCGATGTACCCATTAAAAACCGTCGGACCGCTCACCGTACCAATTCCGTTATAAGTGATATAATCACTCTCGCTGTAATTGTAAACAAAATTGCCATAAAACGGATTAGTAGCAGAAGTGCTTGGCAACGTCCCGTGCGTCCACAAACGAATTGCTCCGTCGAGATTCGTATTGAGTGTAAGGAAATCCAAAGCTTTTATCGATGATGGATAAGGGTTGCCCAAAAGATTATTATTGTCATCAAATTTGGTCACGATGCTGCCACCTGGCGTTGTGTAATTGGCCCCTTGGTAACTGCCGCGCTCAATCGTTGTATTGATTGTCCCATTGTTTGGAACACCCGAAAAAGTAGAGGTATATACCTGCGCCGAAACGTTACTGTAGGTACTCGGTCCCCTTACGATATAGCCCTTTCCTGCTACCATGGTCTCGCTTGTATTGCTCCAATTGCCATAATTTCCTGCTATAGTAGGAATCCATTTCCACAAATGCGCAGTTGACGTAGATGGGGAAACATTCGGCAATGCGAAACCCGCCACCGGCGACGCCCAATATACATAATCGAATTTTTTTACATTCACGTCGCGCTTCACAATAATATTCCCCGTATTGACAGCGCTGCTATTTGTCTGGATCAGGCTTGCATTATTTTCAATTGTAAGGCTTCCGCCCAATACGTTTACGCCCTCGTTTAATGTCAGCGCATATCCCGAACTGATAACAATATTTCCTGAATTGATTTGGCATGAGCACGCATCGAGATTCGCGGTTGCCGTATAATTGCCGTTGAAAATAGCAATTTTTGAACTCGTAGGCGTTCCGTTTGACCAGGAAGTGCCGTTCCACGTTGTAGAAGCGACAGCAGTAACCACGGCACTTGAAGACGATGATGATGTGCACGATCCGTTATTGACCGTAAAAGTATAAGTACCTGCCGCGAGCCCCGAAACTGTCGTTGTTGTTCCTGTTCCGGTGGTTGTTGCGCTAGAAGTTCCACCCCTGGTCAATGTCCAGGTTCCCGAAGAAGGCAAGCCGCTCAATAAGATGCTCCCGGTTGGGGCAGCACATGTTGGTTGTGTAATCGTTCCGATAGTTGGTGCCGAAGGACCTGAGGTAACCACTACTGAAATCTCTGCAACCATTGGCGTTGGCGAAATTGAACTTTTCATTTTTACCTGGTAAGTGCCGCTAACGGTAGCCGAAACTGTATAATTCGGGCTGCTGCTGTATGCAGTAGGCGCAAGTCCGTTGCCCGACCAAGAGTAAGTGTAAGTCCCATTTGGTGGTGGCGTAGCAGTAAGGCTTATCGAATTTCCGACACAAACCGGCGAATTGGCCGATGCGCTTCCGGTACCACCCAATGTAGTGAGGTCACTGAAACTGATATCTGCGCCTGCGTTACCATTGCAGCTTGCGAGTAAATTGGTACCAATATAAAGACGTTCGGAAGCATTACAGGATCCGCCAATAAGACTTGAGCCTGTCTGGAAAGTGACCGAAGAACCTTCTGCAAGCGTGAGATAATCGTTTCCTGCCGAAAAATTAATGCTGGCATTATTTGTAACGACCAGACGAATGGCACCAAGACAAGTAAGGTTTAAAGCGGTATTCATGACAAGCGAGGTAGCGGTTACACCGTTTCCAACGTACACATATCCACCGCAAGAACTGATCGGGGCAGTGCCGCAAGAGAGTGTACTCGCGTTTACTGTTCCCGTAATTGTACACTGTGCCGTAGTGCTTTGAGAAAAGATAAACGAACACATTAAAATTAGAACTAAAAAGAATTTGGAAAAGTAGATCTTCATCATATATTTTTTAGCCTGTTTTGAATTTGTTAATTATTCTAAGCCGGGCCAAAAGTATATCGACAACAAACAGTTAAAAAATATAGTCGTTGAATCGCCTAAGTTTCAGATAAACTGCATTTTGATGGCGCCCTCCAACGTTTTCGTGAAATTTATGCTTCCGCGTGATTTACAATGCGATTAAAATACTGACGGCATTTCCGCCAAAACCCACTGCGTTGACGAGAACTTTTCGGATTTCCTTGCGCGCGTTCTGAACAACACCAAAAGGCACATTGATGAATGCCTGATGTTGCAACAGCATCACCGCCAGTTCAATGTTAAGCATTCCCGAGGCAGCAAAAGTATGCCCCGTCTTCCATTTATTTGTGGTAAGCATCGGAATGTCGCTGCCGAATATTTTTTGTATCGCGCGGTATTCGGTGAGATCGCCCGCCTTGGTTCCGGGCGCATGCATCACGATAGCGCCTACTTCGGACAAAGCGGTGTTTTGCAGTGCCATTTTCATCGACTTTTGGAAACAATCCGCTTCAGCAGAAATCGATGTGCCGTGTTCGAGAATTTCTGTCGCATAACCAATACCTTCGATAAAGGCGAGCGCATTTTCTTTTTTCCCGATTTCGAGGCAGCAGACCGCGGCACCTTCACCAAGGATCATCGTGTTTTGCTTCTTTTCAAGGTCGAAAGCGCGGCACGGGAATTCCTGTTCTTCCTTTGCGTAAATTTTGAGCGCGTGCATCTGCGCAATCGTGAATTCGGTCAATGGGGCCTCGCTACCACCAACAAGAAATTTGTCGGCCATTCCTGCGCGAAGCCATGCAACACCATTCAGCAAGGCGTGCAATGCGGTTGAACATGTAATTGAATGTGAAATTTCAGGCCCTGTGCTTTGCAGGTCGTGCGCCACCCATGACGAAATATTGCCGAGTGTGGTGGTTGGCGACGAAAGCGTGGTGGCTTTTCCGGTTTGCACGAAATCGGTGTGGTGTTTTTCGAAAAGTCCGGTGGCACCGCGAGACGATCCGAGATTGATTCCGAATGTCGCATCTTTATCCCATTTGGCTTGTGCGATTGCGTTGCGCGAAACGGCGATGGCAAACAAAACTGAATCGTCAAGCGATTTGTATTTTGAGTCAGAGTTCTTGAGCTTTTCAATAATCTGTCGCGATTCGGCGTCAAGAACTGCGGCAAATGCTTCAGTTTTCCCAAACTGTCTTTTGGAAAAACAATGTTGGGGCCGCAGGTAATTTCCCCAAACCATGTCAGGGGTATTCCCGAGTGCGGAAAGTGATGCGATGGCGGTTATGGAAATGGTTTCGGACACGATTATTTCTAAAAGTAAATTTTGTATTCGGGAGTGCAGCCCCGGTAGCAGCGGCATCCTTTAGCTGCTTTTTTAAGCAGGTAAAGATAGAGCGGATGACGGGAAATTGCTGCCAAAATTACACTATTTCGAGCGCTTTTTCGACAACATCGTAGACTTTCTGGAGCTGGGCTGCACTGATAATGTATGGCGGCAAAATATAGACAATGTTGCCCACGGGGCGCAGGATCACGCCGTTTTCGATGAAGAAATCGTAGAGCCTGTTGCGCAAGGTGCCGTAGTAACTTGCCGCGCTTTCGGTTTGGATTTCGAGCGCGAAAATGACGCCCAAAACGCGTGTGGCCGTTACTTTCGGGTTTGTTTCGATGTGTTTTTGAAAGCCGATATGGCTTTGGTTTACGCGCGCGATATGTTGCTGCATTTCATTGGCTTGCAACAATTCGAGGCTTGCCAAAGCGGCCGCGCAACCTGTTGGGTTTGCAGTAAATGTATGCCCGTGAAATAATGCTTTGTTGATGTCGTCGCTGTAAAATCCGTCGAACAATTCCTGTGTAAAAGTTGTGATTGCCATTGGGATCGTGCCACCCGTAAGCGCTTTGGAAAGGCACATCATATCGGGTTGCATTGTGAGAAAATCACATGCGAAGATTTTTCCGGTTTTGCCGAAACCCGTCATGACTTCGTCGGCAATGGTCAGGATTTGGTTTTGTTGGCAGATGGCGATGAGTTTATCGAGCGCTTCGGGTTCGTACATCACCATTCCGGCGGCGCCCTGAACGAGCGGTTCAAAGATAAACGCGGCGCAGTTATGGTTTCTTATGACTGTTTCCAACGCATAGAAACTCGTTTGTTCGTGTCCTTTTACGGGAACCGGAATTCGGACCACATCGATGAACATGCCTTGAAAAGCCTGGGTATAGAATGAAATTCCGCTCGCTGCCATCGCGGCAAAAGTGTCGCCGTGGAAGGCATTTTCGAATGCGATGATTGTGGTTTTCTTTTCACCATTATTGTAAAAATACTGCAATGCAACTTTGATTGCGACCTCTACAGCCGTTGAACCATTGTCGGAAAAGAAAATTTTCTTTTGGTTGTCGGGAAGGATTTGCATGAGCTTTTCGGCAAGCAAAATCGCAGGCCCATGCGTAAACCCGCCAAATAAAACATGTTCGAGCGTCGTGAGCTGTTTGTAAATCGCATCGGCAATGTATTTATTGCTGTGGCCAAACGGATTGACCCACCATGAGGCGATCGCATCAATATATTCTTTCCCGTTTTCATCCCAGAGCAGCGCGCCTTCGCCTTTTGCAATTGCAATCGGAGGCGCAGCGGTTTTGTGCTGCGTGTACGGATGCCAGAGGTATTCGCGGTCTTTTTGAGTCAGGTTCATCGTTGAATGTTGAGGAGATTTTCAAGAAACAAATCGGCATACTCGGCGATGACATTTCTATCGAAATACGGTTCGTCATCAATTCTTCCGATCATTTTGAGTCCGCTTTTTTCAAGAATAATTGATTCCGTCGATTGATTTTCATTGCCATTAAAAATGATTCCCGCAATATTTATTTTTCTGTTTTGTAATGCTTCGATAGTCAATAAAGTGTGATTGATGCTTCCGAGGTAATGCCGAGAAACAACAATTACATGGTAATCGGATTGAATCAGGTCGGCAACCATCTGCGTATTGTTGATTGGCACCAGGATTCCGCCTGCGCCTTCAACAACAAGGTGGTTTTTTGTTTTGGGCTCGATAATATTTTTGCTGTCAATCGCAATGTTATCGATTTGTGCAGCAAGGTGTGGACTTGCGGGCGTATTTAATTTATGGCTCTCGGGATGGATTTTCGTTTTTGGGTTTGACAGCAACGATGCTACTTTCTGGCTGTCGGAATTTTGGAGGTCGCCAGCCTGGATGGGTTTCCAGTAATCTGCTTGCAGGGCTTCGGTGACTATCGCGGCAGCAATGGTTTTTCCGACATCGGTTGAAATTCCGGTAATGAAAATTTTCATTTTGATTGTTTTGTTGCGCAAAGATACGCAACAATCGCAAATTCTTTGACGCTCGAATCTGCCGCTTTTTTGCCTGCATTACTTTAGTATTTTTTTTAGAAAACACCTTTCTATAATCGCTAAATTTGGGTAAGCCATAAAAATTCTGCTGATGAATACGACTAAAGTACCTTCCTATATCAAGGCTGTTTACATTTCACTCCTGATTATCATCATCGTTTTTTTTATGATTATGGCAAAGCCTATTCTCGTTCCTTTAATGATATCGGGATATATTGCGATGCTGATGACCCCTTTTTGCAATGGGTTGGAACGGTATAAAATTCCGCGCTCGCTCAGTGCTTTTCTTGCGTTGCTGTTGGGTACGATTGTTTTGACTGGCATTATCTATTTTATCGTTACGCAGTTGCAGAATTTCATGTCGGATTTTCAATCGGGGTTTGAGGACAACCTTAACCGGTTTGCGATGCGCATCCACCAAACGGTAATGGATTTTTGCGGGATTGATATCGGAATGAAATATGGCTTTGAGATTGAGGAACTCATTGCTTTTGTGAATTCGGGAAACACCAATGCGCGGCAATTGCTAATGAAGACCCTGGGTACAGTGTCGGATATATTGCTGCTTCCGATTTTCGTATTTTTCATGCTGATTTATCGCGACCATATTGCAGTTTTTGTGACAAAAGTTTTTCAGAAACAGCGCAACAAAATCCTGTTGGAACACATCAGTTCCATTCGCCAGATCGTACATTCGTATATTGCGGGAGCTGGGAAAGTCATGTTGATATTGGGCGTTGTCAATACCACAGTGCTGTTTATCCTTGGCATCAAGCATGCGATTTTCTTTGGAATGCTTGCCGGAATGCTTAATATTATTCCGTATCTCGGTCCGGCTCTTGGCGCAATATTACCCTTCCTTTTTGCATTGCTTACCAAAGACAGCTTATTTTATCCATTTGCGATTGTCATTGCTTTTACATTGATTCAATTGATGGAAAGCAGCTGGCTGACGCCGAAGATTACAGGTTCAAATGTGAATCTCAACGCATTCGTCACGTTCTTAGGTTTATTGATTGGCGGCGCGATTTGGGGAATCGTGGGCATGATCCTCATAATCCCGACGATTGCTATCCTTAAAAAATTGTTTGAGTTGAGTCCGGAAACCGAACCGTATGCGTATTTGTTCGGTGAAGAAAATGTGCGGTGGTTTTCGAAAAAAAGTTAGAGTACCGACCTTGCCAGTACCTCCAATACTTTTATCATTTCTGCTTCGGTGTTGTAACTATGCAGACAAAAACGGAGGCGTTCCTGGCCTTCGGGCACAGTAGGTGATAAAATTGGACGGACATCACATCCTGAATTTTGAAGAATTGTCGCAACCGATTTTACCTTCTCATTTCCCGGAATTATGGCGCATTGAATCGCCGATTTGCTATAGACGAAAAGCGGCTTGAGTCCGAGGAGTTGTTTCTGACGGTTAAAAAAGTTGATATTTTCGCGCAATTGCGGCATCGCGATATTATCCTTTTCCAAATGTTGATAAGCGGTAAAAATAGTGGCTATTGCGTGTGGCGAAAGTCCGGTGGTATAAATAAAACTGCGCGCAAAATTGATAAGATATTCTTTTAGCGCAACGCTTCCTAAAATAGCGGCGCCGTGGCATCCGAGGCCTTTTCCGAACGTGACGATGCGCGCAAAAATTTTGTCCTGCAACTGCAATGATTGTAAATAACTTTCTCCTTTTTGACCGAATACGCCAAGTGCATGCGCTTCATCAACTACAAGTAAGGCATTGTGTTTTTCGGCCAGAGAAATTAAGACTTCAAAATTTGGGGTATCGCCATCCATTGAAAATACCGATTCAGTGGCGATGTAGATAGTAGCGGCAGATGCTTTGAAACGCAGGAGCAGCAATTCAAGATTTTCGTAATCGTTGTGAGTGAATTTGTATGATTTGGCATTCGACAATCGGATACCGTCGCGGATTGAAGCGTGGCACAATTCATCGAATAAAATGACATCATTCTTTTGTGGCAAAGCGCTGAAAAAACCGATGTTTGCGTCATAGCCGGAGTTGAAAATCAGTGCGCTTTCGGATCGGTGGAAGGCGGCGATGTAGGTTTCCGTTTCGATATATAGCTCATGGTTTCCCGAAAGCAATCTCGAACCAGTAACACCGTTTGATTTTATGTTCCGGTCGAGCAAAAACTGATGCGTCGCGTCGAAAATGGATTCTGATTTGGCAAATCCGAGGTAGTCATTAGAAGAAAAGTCGATACCATTGTTTGAGGCTGACAACTGCCGCAATGCATTATTGTCTTTGCGTTTTTCGAGTTTATCCTGTAACGGTTGCGGAAGTTTCATATGCTGCAAATGTAAAAAATGAAAGCTGAAGTTGTTCGTTCGGAGGGTTTATATAATGAAATCGATCGTGTCAGGCGAATGCGTTAGGGATTACCTTCGGTCAGTTCGGCCGTTGGCCTCGAGTGCAGCAGAATTCTTTTATTTGCCCCAGCTCAGGGAAGTAAAAATTGGAGCGGAAAGCCCGACCGAAGGTAACGCCCAAAAATAAAAACCCCGACATATTGCCGGGCTTTCATTTCATAAATCAGATTTTTTAATCGACCAATACGATCACTTTGTTGTCCTGCATTTCTATCGTTCCCGAATTGATCGCGAGCGTGTATGTTTTGGCATCCAATTGCGTGAATTTTGGCGCAGCCTCTTTGCTGAATACAAAATTCTCGGCGGCGATTTTGATCACGCCTTCTTTAAGGATTGATACAATCGGCGCGTGGTGATTTAAAATCTGGAAGCTGCCGTCAACGCCCGGAAGGGTCACAGATGTTACCTGTCCGTGAAATAATGAAGCTTCTGGTGATACTATTTCTAAAATCATTTTAATAAATTGAAAATTGATAATTAATAGTTGATAATGACGAACCAATAATATTAATTATCAATTGTCAATTATCAATTGACTACGCTTCTGCAAGCATTTTCTGACCGGCTTCGATTGCGTCTTCGATGGTTCCTTTAAGGTTGAAGGCTGCTTCAGGAAGGTGGTCGAGTTCTCCGTCGATGATCATGTTGAAACCTTTGATGGTGTCTTTGATGTCAACCAATACGCCAGGAATTCCTGTAAACTGCTCCGCAACGTGGAATGGCTGCGACAAGAAACGCTGTACACGACGTGCGCGTGATACGGCCAATTTATCCTCTTCTGAAAGCTCTTCCATACCAAGGATCGCGATGATATCTTGTAATTGTTTGTATTTCTGAAGGATTTCTTTTACGCGTTGTGCGCAGTCGTAATGCTCATCGCCAAGGATGTGCGGTGTCAGAATTCTTGAAGTAGAATCCAAAGGATCTACCGCTGGATAAATTCCAAGCTCAGCGATTTTACGTGACAATACTGTTGTTGCATCCAAGTGGGCGAAAGTTGTAGCCGGCGCCGGGTCGGTCAAGTCATCCGCAGGAACGTAAACCGCCTGTACAGATGTAATTGATCCTTTATTGGTAGAGGTGATACGCTCTTGCATCGCGCCCATTTCTGTTGCTAATGTTGGTTGGTAACCTACCGCTGACGGCATACGCCCGAGAAGTGCAGATACCTCAGAACCTGCCTGGGTAAAGCGGAAGATGTTGTCAACGAAGAAAAGTACGTCTTTCCCTTGATCAGAACCCGCTCCGTCACGGAAGTACTCAGCGATTGAAAGTCCAGACAAGGCAACACGTGCACGTGCTCCAGGTGGTTCGTTCATCTGTCCGAATACGAAAGTTGCTTTAGAGTCGCGCATTCCCGGTTTGTCAACTTTAGACAAATCCCATCCGCCAGCTTCCATAGAATGCATGAATTCGTCACCATATTTGATAATTCCAGACTCGAGCATCTCACGAAGCAAGTCATTTCCTTCACGTGTTCTTTCACCTACTCCAGCGAATACTGAAAGTCCACCGTGGCCTTTTGCAATATTGTTGATCAACTCTTGGATCAATACGGTTTTACCAACTCCGGCACCACCGAACAAACCGATTTTCCCTCCTTTTGCGTAAGGCTCGATAAGGTCGATTACTTTGATTCCGGTAAATAAAACTTCAGAGGAAGTTGAAAGATCTTCGAATTTTGGCGCCTGTCTGTGGATAGACATTCCATTTGCGCCTGTTTTAGGCAATTCACCCAAACCATCAATAGCGTCTCCGATTACGTTGAACAAACGTCCGTAAACATCCGGGCCGATTGGCATTTGGATTGGATTTCCTGTTCCTACGACTTCATATCCTCTGCTCAATCCGTCGGTTGAGTCCATCGAAATGGTACGAACCGTGTTTTCACCAATGTGAGATTGAACTTCGAGTACCAATAAAGTACCGTCTTTCTTAGTGATTTCCAATGAATCGTAGATTTTTGGAAGTTCAACATCTTTACCATTGAACACCACGTCAACTACCGGACCGATGATTTGCGCAACTTTTCCTATTACTCTTGACATTGCTTATGTATTTATTAAATAGCTATTTAGGTTTGGGAATCGAGAGGCGAAAAACACCTCTTTTTTCCGAGTGCAAAGATAATTTTTTAAAATACAAAATCAATAATTTTTTGAGAAAAAAATCCCGTGTCTCTGAACGGTCGGCTGCTATATCGAAATAATTAGAAAATTGTCTATCCTTGAAACGTCTTAAAAATAAAAAAACCATCCGTTGCGGGATGGTTTTGTCAGCGATTATCCTATTAGTTAATTGTTGCTGGATATTGGATTGGATATTTTTCAATATCGACTGGCCTGAATGTAGAGCCGTATTTGGCGTTAATTGCTTCCATAAACTTATTCGCTATCAACGCATATCCGCGCGCGCTTGGATGCACACCGTCTAATGAAAATGCACCTCCGACGACGTATGAAGAAGAAAGGTGGTAGTTCCCGAAACGGATTCCACCATTTGCAACCTGGCTCAATAATGCATTTGCGTCAACAAAAGCCAAGTCATTCGAATCGGCTGCAGATTTAATGGTTACGTTGTAAGCATCGGTTGCCGCTTTCAGATCAGCAATTTCTGAAGGTATCAAAACATCTTTGTCCTGCAGCGGATAAGTGATTCCATACTTATTGATTGGCGCTGGAACACCAGGTGCATCCGTTGCAATTATCGATTTGGTAGTCAACAGAACCAAGTCTCCTTTTTTCGCCTGTCTCGCTTGTCCATAAACTTGTCCGTAAAAAGCCGCACTTGCGGGTCCAAGCGTTGGTGTGAACGCCATAGTCAGCTGAGCCGACAAATCGGTTAACGTTTCATCCTTGATCAACAATGGGTTTGCGTCGCGCGCTTCCAACGATTCGGAAAGCAGATTGATTCGATCGCCGGCGCCAAAAACTGTAAGCGCTTGTTTCAGCGGTCCGTAAAGTTGTGTGTTAAGCGCTTGAATAGTTGCTACACCAGCGGCTTCATTTCCTGAGCCCAATGTTTTTGGTGTTAGCGGATTGACTGGTACGGTCGTGAAAAACGGAATGGTAGTAACGTATGGAATATTTGCTAAAACACCTTTTGCACCATTTGCTGTAAGTTGCGAAACAAGATAGTTGTATGTGCCATCAAAACCGACGCCCGGGGTACCCGTTGTTGGCGTTATCGGATTTGAGCCATCGCCTCCGGATGTGGCATAACCTAGCACATCGTTGTTTCCGATCCAAAGCGAAAAAAATGTTGGGTTTTGTGCCAAAGCATCAGCGAGTACCGTTGTTGACGGACTTGAAGCAAATCGGACAAAATAAGGATTTGCGGTTCCGGTAGCAATTCCCGCAACATCGCCATAGCCGGGCGCGAGCAAATGATAGCTTTTAGCACCTGGTACGCCCATATTGTTGAATGGTCCGGTAAGGTGATTGAGAACTTCAGTAATTGGGCTGGTGGGAATTGGACGAATGTCGGGACTGCCATCTACAATTCCGAAAATTGCAAGCCTTGTCGATTGAATCGGCGTTCCTCCGAGAAGCAATCCGCCAAAGTTATCATCGCCTGTGTACGGGATTTTGAAATCTCCACCGCCAACAAGCGCAAATTGCTGTGCAAGTATGTTTGGGTATGACCCTTCCTGTCCTTTTTTGAAAAGCGCGCCGTCGCTGTATCCCGCACAAAGCGAATTTCCCAACGATACATAAGTGGTGAAATCGGCTCTTCCTGCTGTAACCGGCACTTCAGGCACCGTGGTGGTGCTATCATCATCATTATTACAGGCCGCAAAGCTCAAGGAAACGAGCAGCAGCCATTTGAAATTTTTTATCATGATTGTGAATTTTATGTTATTATCTGTTTATTTAAGGATTGATTGTCCATGACACATACCAAAGCTGCCCAATAGCGCCAGCTCCGATAACCTGAATATAATCTTTCCCTCCAAGATTGTTGGCGCCGACTTTCAGCATCGATTTCAATACCGGAATTGCATAGTTTACCTGCGCATCTACTACCGTATTTTCCGGAACGATACCATCTATAAAAGAAGACTGCCATAAATAGGAAGTACTCCATCTTACATTGGCATTAAATCCGAAGTTTTTGAACAATTTAGCATTTCCGATTGAAGCTTTTATTCTATGCTTAGGCGTGTTGAATCCGGCCTCAAAACTTGGATCTTCATCCTGGTTGAAATCGAAATCAGCAAAATTATAATTGGCACTCACTTCAAATTCTTTATACACTTTTTTAGAGAGTCCGACACCAAAGCCCATCGATTGCACCTGCACTTTTGAATTGGTGTACACCTGGAAAACCCTGCGGTCTCCGTTTGCCAGCGCCGCCAATGTTGCGGCCGTTTGTGGTTGGCTGAAATCAGTTCCGACAACTCCGTAGTAAGGCGTTATTACATTGGCCTGATTTAGGAAATCATTGTAAATGTTATAATAGCCGCTGATATCCACCGAAAAATCATTGATTATTGAGCGGTATCCGAGTTCAAAAGCCTGTACTTTTTCAGGCTTAACCAATCCAGGGTGTGCGACTTCTAATAATGCTGCGGCGGATGGCGTACTTTGACCCGCAGCAATTGCCGCCCCGAAAGCTTGTACTGAATTGCTGGTATAGGCGTTGTAATAAGCGCTTTGTCCGGTCAAAGTAACCTGTGATGGCGCGCCTACACCAGTTGGATAAGCATCTGATTGTGGCTGCTGTGCATTAAAACTCACATCCCTTGTTTCAACATACCTGTTCAAGTTATCAGGAGCTGATCCGATCAACGCAAAAGGTCCGAGATCCAAACCGATGTATTGGTCTTGCGTCGTCGGGTTGCGGAAACCTGTTTGATAGGAAGCCCTGAAGTTGTGTTGCTTTGAAGCACCAGCCGAATAAACGGCGGCAACTCTTGGGGAGATATTTCCGTCAAAATTTTTCGATTTGTCATAACGCAGCGAGCCCGTCAGTTTTAATCTGTCATCCATTAACTTCTTTTGAACCTGTGCGTAAATACCGTATTCATTATATTGGATCGGGCGGTCATAATCGGTGAAAATTGTTCCCTGCGAATCCATGATGTATTTTCTGTATGACCCTCCAAGCTGAATTTCGGCAACTTTTACGATGTCCCTGAAGTTGTAATTGACATCGGCATGGTATAACTTCGAATGGTCAATAAATTTGGCCCCTTTAGTAAAATCAGGATTCTCGATTATTTTTGCCAATGCATCCTTAAATTCTGCAGTTCCGGGTCGAAATCTCGGTCCGTTTGGCGCATTTGGATTTTGAGGATCTACATAAGGCGTAATTGGCAGGCTTGGAAATCCCGGCAAAAATTTATTGTTATCGGCAAAATAACGCGCGTAATTTCCGGCTGTATAAGTATCCAGACCTAAAAGTGCGCTCGACAATTGATATGCTTTACCATAATCGTTAAACCAATTGACATCGGCTTTAGCCAAGCGGTTTACGTTCCATGCGGCAAAACGCATATCGTAAGAATCACCGGCATTTTCATCGGTCATATAACCTCTTACAAAGAAATTTTTTCCTTTGACTTCGATGCGATTCTGATTCATGTAGAAATTTTTGAGCGCATAACGATTCGCTCCCTGATAAATCGTGTTACCGGTTCCGATTTTACTTTGAAGAATAATTTCAAAATCATTTGCCCATGGCTTGAAGTGCAAAGAAAAGTCGGCTTTAACACTTTTTATTTTATTGTCGTTCAAATCTTGCTCACGGTACCCCGTTCTGCTTACTTGTCCCGTGTTCGGAATAAAGAAAGTAACCTCATCACCGTATGAATTGAGTCCGTCATAATTTGGATTGACGCCATTTCCCACAAAGTCAGGTGCTGTCAGGACATTCCCGTTGATCACGTTTCTTTCATCCGATGCAATCCATTCGGTCGCTTTCATAAATGTAAAGTTGGCTTTTCCGGCGATGTATTTATTGAAAGCGTGCGCAGCCCTGATTCCCATATCCCAATAATCGTTGGTTCCGGCAGTTTTCTGCGAGGTGTTTCCATATTTCAGATAAGTGCTTATTCCCTGATTTGTAAACGGGCTTTTGCTGTTCATGAATAAAATTCCGTTGAAAGCATTTGCACCATACAATGCCGAAGAAGCGCCAGGCAGCAATTCCACATTAGCGACGTCGAGTTCAGAAATCCCAATGAGATTCCCCAACACAAAGTTTAGCGCTGGCGACGAATTATCCATTCCATCAACAAGCTGCATAAAACGCGTATTGGCGACTGTCGCAAAACCACGTGTATTGATTGACTTAAACGACAAACTACTGGTGTTAAAATGTACTTCTTTCAGGTTTTCGAGACCATCATAATAGGTTGCGGCGGTGGTATTTTTTATTTCCTGAAGCCCCATCCTTTCAATGGTTACAGGTGATTCGATTACACGTTCCGGCGTTCGGGATGCCGAAATGACGATTTCATTCAATTTCGTTTCTTCGTCAAACAACATTACGCTGATTCTTTGATTGATGGCAGTAATGTTTACCTTTTTTGAACCGTAGCCCACGCTCGATACTTCGATTGAAAATGGCGGTTGTTTTGTTGTACTGAGCGAGAAATTACCGGAGTCGTTGGTAACCGTTCCTGCCGTTTCCCCTACCACTTTAATATTGGCTCCCGGAATTGGCTGGTTGTTACTGTCAGTAACCGAACCTGTGACTGAATTTTGCGCAACGCTAACGCCACAAAACAACAGCGACAAAATAAATAAGTACACTTTCATTGGTTAAATTTTTGTTGGTTTATGTCGCCAAAGTACAAATATTTTTGACATTAAAACACAATGAAAAATATTTATTTAGCGGGTACAAATAAAATTCAATTCAGAGCGCGAGGGTACGCGTTGAAAGGGCTTTAATTTTTTCTTAACAACGAATTTGCGTGGTTACAAAATTCGCTCCGCAAAGAATTACACGCCGCAAATAATTCAAGTGAATATTTAAAAAAACTGCCATATTCTGCATAAAAAAAGCGGAAATAATTCCGCTCTTTTTAAATGCTATTTTAATCTTTATTCTACCGTAACCGACTTCGCCAGATTTCGTGGCTGATCGACATTGCAACCTCTCATCACTGCTATATGGTAAGACAACAGTTGTAATGGGATTGTGGTGAGCAGCGGCGAAAGTGCATCAGCCGTTTCTGGAATTTCTATTACATAATCGGCAAGATCGCGCACTTGCGTATCTCCTTTCGTTACGACGGCAATAATTTTTCCGCTTCGCGATTTTATTTCCTGTATATTGCTCACAACCTTATCGTAATGACCTTGTTTTGGCGCGATAACAACGACAGGCATGTGCTCGTCGATTAACGCGATTGGCCCGTGCTTCATTTCTGCGGCAGGGTAACCTTCGGCGTGGATGTATGAGATCTCTTTTAATTTTAATGCGCCTTCCAACGCAACTGGGAAATTGTAGCCGCGTCCGAGATAAAGACAGTTTGGCGCGTCTTTGAACTTTTCGGCAATTTCTTTGGCGGCATCGTTGGTCTGCAACGCTTCTTTTACTTTTTCGGGAATAACTTCAAGTTCCTGCAAATAGCGATGGAAATCAGAATTAGACAATGTCCCTTTCGCTTTTGACAAACGCAAAGCAATCATTGTTAAAACGGTGATTTGCGTAGTGAACGCTTTTGTAGAAGCCACTCCAATTTCTGGTCCGGCGTGTGTATAAGCTCCGGCATGTGTTTCGCGCGATATTGATGATCCCACGACATTACAAACACCGAAAACGAAAGCGCCTTTTTCTTTGGCCAATTTAATCGCCGCCAATGTATCGGCGGTTTCTCCCGATTGCGATATGGCTATCACCACATCTCCGGGATTGATGATGGGATTTCTGTATCGGAATTCAGATGCATATTCCACTTCTACCGGAATCCGCGTGAATTCTTCAATGATATACTCGGCAACAAGGCCAGCATGCCATGAAGTACCGCATGCGATGATCAGGATCCGCTCGGCATTGAGGAATTTCTCAAGATTGTCTTCTACACCGGCCATTTGGATAATGCCTTGGTTGGCCAACAGTCTGCCGCGGTAGGTATCTTTGATTACACTGGGTTGTTCATAAATTTCTTTGAGCATGAAATGATCGTAACCGCCTTTTTCTATCTGCTCAAGATTCATCTGAAGTTCCTGAACATAAGGATCAACGAGCGAATCGTCTTTTATTTTTCGGATTTTGAGTGGTTTGTTCATGCGAACAATAGCCATTTCTTCATCTTCAAGATAAATTGCATTTGAAGTATATTCGATGAAAGGCGAGGCATCCGAAGCAATAAAGAACTCATCTTTACCTACACCGATCGCAAGCGGGCTTCCGAGACGCGCTACGATAATTTCGTCGGGTTTCTGCTTGTCGAAAACACAGATTGCATACGCACCGATAATTTGGTTAAGGGCTACCTGTACCGCTTTTCCGAGCTTTAAATTGTCTTTTTTCTGCACTTCTTCAATGAGGTTTACCAATACTTCGGTATCTGTGTCAGAATGAAAAACATAGCCTCGTTTTATAAGTTCCTTTTTTAAAGGCTCATAATTTTCAATGATTCCATTATGAATAATGGCCAGATTTCCCGAATTGGAAAGATGTGGATGCGAGTTGATATCGTTTGGCACACCATGTGTCGCCCAGCGGGTATGGCCCATTCCGATATTGCCTTTGCTGACGTTTTCCCTTGCGGACTTTTCCTCCAGGTCAGAAACCTTTCCTTTGGTTTTGGAAATTTTTAAATTTTCGCCATCAAAAAGCATGATACCGGCACTGTCGTAACCGCGATATTCCAGTCTTTTTAATCCTTTTATTATGATTGGATAGGCATCCCTATATCCAATATATCCAACAATTCCACACATAATTAATCTTGTTTAGGTTTTGTATAGTACACTTCAAATTTTGGTCTTTTTGTTACATCGGGATCGGCGCTGCCATGAAGAACGGTTCCCAGCGAATGTATTGCAGACATTGCCGGAACCACTTTTATGCCATTCACAGGCGTTCTCACTTTAACATTGGCGGGCTTATTAATATCTTCGGTAACAACCAATCCCAATTTTACATTTGTAGAATCGGCTTTTATCATTCGGATCAAATGGTTCGTGATCCTGATTTTATAAGTAACTCCTCTTCCATTTTCATCTTTTTTAATGATGCCGCCATGAAGCGATTTATTAAATTTAGTACTGTTAGAGCTGGCCGACTGGTCTGTGCTATAATCAAGCAACGGAATCTTATTTTTTAAATCGTACAAATAAACCCGCTGTGGCTCGTATGCTTTGAGGTGGGTAATGGGATCCTCTGTGTCCATTATACCTCTGTCAATTGTAAAAGTAAGCGCGGCATCGTTGATAAGCCAATTGCTGGCCTTAAGTTGTGCGAGTTCGCCGGGTGTGAAAAGATCAATAATGGCCATAGAATTATTAGCACCGCCTTTGAGTACAAGTCTGTCTGATGGGATGGACACATTCGGATTTGCCTGCTCCACGAGGCTCACCGTTTTTCCGGAAAAGTTTAGGACCATTGTTTTATGATCGGATACGGGATTTGAAGTTGAATAATCCTGTCTGTAATTGATCGTAATGTTGCCCGCAGCAAAGTTAAGCATGGCAAGGTTGCCCATTTCGCTATCGGCCTGTTCAATTTTAAAATATATTCCTCTGAAATAATCAACAAAAACATTATTATTTAAAAGTTTGCCCGCCGGGGCGTTTAGTATCTTGTTTGTAAAAAACGCAGTATCGAGGTTCAATTTCATCGCGGGTGCCGTCTTGGTTATAACGGGATCGCCTTCTTTTATCGTTTGAAGTTGCGAATTATATTCAGTTTTCAAATAGGTCTTTACAGTAGTCTGTGCCGCGCTGAAAACGAAATTATCATTTTGGTTATGCCCGTCACTATCATCATTGTTGAGTCTGGCACCCAGTTTAGCGTTGTCAAAATCTACATTCTGGTCGTTAAAATAAACCTGCCCCAATTGGTCAACCGGATTGATTTCGCGCATAAAATAACCCGACTCATACACACTAAGCTTCATTTTGCTATATGGGCTCGGACCATACACTGAATCTAACGCATACGTACTGTTCCCTTCGGTATTGGTCCCGAGATTGGTCGCATAATAAGGCACTGTTAACACGACGCTTTCAATCGCAGGATGTAGCGCAGGATCTATGGTAGGATTTTCGGTGGCGAGTTTTACCTGTGCTGCAAAATTTGCGACAGTTTTCCCAAAAACGGGATTGTCATAAATACCGAAAGCATTTGGTGTACTTGGCGTTAAATATGGTGTTCCTACAGGTCCAATGAATTGGTTGGCGGCAGCTACAGTATAGGATTGGCTATCCAATTCGTAATTATTGATTCCGATGATATCGGAACCCAACTCATTAAAATCATTGTCGCACGAAGCAAAAAAAACAATGGTGAAGGCAAATAAAATACTTTTGAGAAATGAATTTTTATTCATGCTTGGAGTGATCATTTTAGGACGTTGAATTTACAAAAGCGTATTTCTATAAAAATTAGTATAGGCTTCTGCGAATTTATCTTTCGGTGTGAAAGGTAAAAAAGGTTTTTTTGATGATTCAATATATTTTGTTAAACTTGGAGAAACGCCTTCAGACGCAATAATCACGGCATCAGAATGCATGACAGAGGCTTTAATAATATTCTCGTAATTGGGCACTTCAAGATCCGCAATTGACTCATCGGGAATGCCGTCGAATTTTACTTTATTGATCATACCCATGTCGAGTGTACCATCAAAAGACTGGGCGTAAACTGAAGTCACAATTTTAGTGTGTGCAAATAACGCCTCATCTTTATAGTAATGTTTCATATAGATTGGAAGCATCGCGGCCATCCAGCCATGAACGTGGATAATATCGGGAACCCAATTGAGCTTCTTTACTGTTTCCACAACGCCTTTAGCGAAAAAAATCGCACGCTCGTCGTTATCAGTGTATAAAACGCCTTCCTCGTCGGTGAATGTCGCTTTTCTTTTAAAATATTCGTCATTGTCAATAAAGTAAACCTGAATGCGCTCTTTAGGGATCGAAGCCACTTTAATTATCAACGGCATATCGAGGTCATTGACCACTAAATTCATTCCCGATAACCGAATAACCTCGTGTAATTGATGTCTTCGCTCATTTATATTCCCGTAACGCGGCATGAAAATCCGGATCTGCCCACCCTGATCATTGATCATTTTTGGAACATCATAAGACATTAAAGAAACCTCGTTTTCAGCCAGATAGGGCACCACTTCAGATGATACGTACAATATCCTCTTATCCTCCATATTGTAATTTTACTTTACTTATTGCCAATAAAAAACAGGCAAAATTACAAAAATTTATGCAGTTATTAACTAAAATCTTAAGTTTGCAGCTCATTTGAAAAACGATACATGTTAGTTTTCAATAAACAAGCCGACCTGGTGCGTCATCTGCAATCTGTCGCGAAAACCAAAAAAGCGATTGGATTCGTCCCTACAATGGGGGCCCTGCACGAAGGTCATTTATCGCTTTTGAAAGAATCCCTTCACAATAACGATATAACCGTGGTCAGCATTTTTGTAAACCCAACACAGTTTAACAATCCCGAAGACCTTGCAAAATATCCGCGCAATTTAGACAGCGATATCGAAAAAATTAAATCTGTTTCGGACGCGATTATTGTGTATGCGCCATCTGTAGCAGATATTTACCCGAATGAAGCGACTTCCCAGCATTTTGATTTTGACGGCCTCGAAAACCAGATGGAAGGGCGTTTCAGGCCCGGCCATTTCGATGGTGTGGGCACCGTAGTAAAAAGGCTATTGGAAATTGTAAAACCGCAGAATGCATATTTTGGGGAAAAGGATTTCCAACAACTGCAAATTGTCCGGAAAATGGTCGAAAAAGAAAATCTCCCTGTCAATATTGTCGGGTGCCCGATTTTCAGGGAGGCAGGCGGATTGGCAATGAGTTCGAGAAACGAAAGGCTTTCTGAAGAAGAAAGACATGACGCTTCCATCATTTACAAAACCCTGCAACTGGCGAAAACAAAATTTGCGTTGGAAAGCCCAAAACAAATCACCGATTGGGTCGTCGCGACTTTCAAATCAAAAAAGGACTTCAAATTGGAATATTTCGAAATTGCCGATGAAGGCACGCTCGAAATAGCAAACTCAAAAATCGACGGCAAAAAGTACCGCGCGTTCATCGCGGTGTTCGTTAATAATGTTCGTTTGATTGACACGATTTCATTAAATTGATTACTTTTGCACCATGCAAATCCAGGTTGTAAAATCGAAAATCCACCGTGTCAAAGTTACCGGCGCCGATCTTAATTATATTGGCAGCATCACCATTGACGAAGCATTGATGGAAGCCTCCAACATCATTGAAGGTGAAAAAGTGGCCATCGTCAATATCAACAATGGCGAACGCCTCGAAACTTACGCGATAAAAGGCGGGCGTAATACCGGCGAAATTACACTCAATGGTCCGGCCGCAAGAAAAGTGCAAAAAGGCGACATCATCATTATCATCGCTTACGGGATTTTAGATTTTGAAGAGGCCAAATCTTTCAAACCTTCGCTCGTTTTCCCAAATGAGAATGACAATTCACTGACTTAGCTTTGAACAAGCAAATCAGCAAATGGTTGTCGATACTGCTTCCCATATTTGTGGGCATATTTCTCATTGTCTATACTTACGATAAGTTTACTGCCGAACAAATCAATGAGATTAAAGGGTATTTTAAAAATGCCAATTATTCGTGCATTTACATTGGCGTTTTCATCGCTTTTTTAGGGAATGCCTCGCGTGCTTACCGCTGGAAGTTCGTCCTCGAGCATATGGGTTATCGCACCTCTTTTTACAATAATTTCATGGCCGTGAACATCGGTTACCTGCTCAATCTTACGGTTCCAAAATCGGGGGAAATTTCACGGGCAGTGATTCTTAAAAAATACGAAAACGTGCCATTCGACAAAGGTTTCGGAACCATCGTTGCAGAACGGGTAATTGACGTGATCATCTTATTTTCCTTTATGCTATTGGCAATCCTGCTGCAATTCAATATCGTAAAGTCGTTTATCCTGGATAAGATTCCGTTTCAGAAATTATTGATTTTTACCATTTTGTCAATTCTGGGCGGCATCATTCTGCTGCTGATTTATTTTTATTCGAAATCAAATATTGTAGCTACGGTCAAGAAAAAGATTTCCGGACTCAAAGAAGGTGTAATGAGCATATTTCACATGAAGAAGAAACTCGAGTATTTCCTCCACACCATATTTATCTGGTTTTCCTATATCCTGATGTTTTACATTACGCTTTTTGTTCTGCCTGAAACCAGCGCGATCTCAATCGGGGCTGTCGTGACGGCTTTTGTGGTAGGCAGCATTGCAATCGCATTTACAAACAGCGGATTCGGCTCTTATCCGTTCCTGATTTCAAAGATCCTGCTATTTTATTCGATTTCCGAAACTGCCGGAAATGCCTTTGGCTGGATTGTATGGAGTTCTCAAATGTTCCTCGTTGTCTTCCTTGGCGTGTTGTCGTTTTTATTGTTGCCCATATTTAATCGAAGCAAATAATTTGCTACCTTGCTCTTCTGTTTTTCAGATTCTATAACCAACAGAAAAGGCATGAAAAAAATTGTTTTACTACTGGCATTGGTATGTTCCGCTGGCATTTGGGCACAAAAAATAACAACTTTGGTTTCTTCTCCCAGACTGAACGAAAACAGGGAAATCACAATTGGCCTTCCGCCATCGTATGAAAAAAGTCCCGGTAAAAAATACCCGTTGCTTGTGCTGCTTGACGGCGATTACCTTTTCGATCCTTTTCAGGGCGCTTTAAATTACGGTGCCTATTGGGATGATATCCCCAAAATGATCATCGTCGGAATTACGCAAAATAAAAATGACGAACGTTCGAATGACTGTGCCGTTGACGAAACCACAGGATTGCCTGCAGAATCCGGCGAAAAATTTTTTGAATTCATCAGCATGGGTGTTATTCCTTACATGGAAAAAAAATACCGCGTAGCACCGTTTAAAGTGATTGCCGGACATGATGTAACAGCGGGCTTTTTAAATTTCTATCTTTATAAAGAACAACCGCTTTTTAACGGATACATCTCAATGAGCCCTGAGCTTGCCAAAGGAATGGAAGAGCAAATCCCCGAGCGCATGGCGGCACTTACGCAACCCATTTTCTATTATCAATCGACTGCCGATGGCGATATCAAAAAGATGCAGACCAGAATCAAAGCGCTCGACGACGGTGCAAAAGCAATTAAAAAGCCAACGCTCAATTACAGGTTCGACGAATTCAAGGGCGCTTCACATTATTCGCTCGTGCTGCACTCCATTCCAAATGCGCTTTATCAATTCTTTGCTTCCTACCAACCGATATCAAGCGTGGAGTTTGCTGAAAAAATCGTCACCTTGCCTTCAGGATATGTAGATTACCTGACCAACAAATACGATGTGATGGAAAAAGCCTTGTTCATGAAAATGCCGATTCGCATCAATGATTTCAAAGCGATTGAGGCCGCAATCCTAAAAAATAAGGCGTATGACGAATTCGAGCCACTCGCCGCGCTTGCGAAAAAGAACTATCCAAAATCGATGTTGTATGATTATGAGATTGCGCAGATGTGGGAGAAAAAAGGCGATCTAAAAAAAGCTGTGAAAGCCTACCAAAATGCCTATCAAAAGGAGGAAATCGGAAACCTCACCAAAGACATGATGCTCAACAAAGCCGACGAACTTAAGAATCAGTAAATACCCATGTCAAAAGTGAAGACGACGTTCTTTTGCCAGAATTGCGGCGCCCAATATGCCCGTTGGCAAGGACAGTGCAATTCCTGCAAAGCGTGGAATACCATTGCCGAGGAAATTATCCAGAAAGAAGAAAAAGCTGCGTGGAAAGCGCCTTCTTCAGAAATTAAAAAAGCAGCAAAACCTTTACGCATCACCGAAATCGACTCGGCGCAAGAAGTCCGTATGGATACGTGCGACGGCGAACTCAATCGCGTGCTTGGCGGCGGTATCGTTCCCGGCTCGCTTATCCTGCTTGGCGGCGAACCCGGCATCGGAAAAAGTACATTGCTGTTGCAGATTTCGCTCAAACTTCCCTATAAAACGCTCTACGTTTCGGGCGAAGAAAGCCAGAAGCAGATAAAAATGCGCGCCGAAAGGATCACGCCCAACAGTGATAATTGCTTTATTCTGACCGAAACAAAAACGCAAAACATCTTCCGCCAGATACAGGAAATTGAACCCGAAATCGTGATTATTGATTCAATCCAAACTTTGCACACAGAATACATTGAGGCTTCGCCGGGCAGCATTTCGCAGATTCGGGAAACTACTGCAGAGCTTATTAAATTCGCCAAAGAAACCAATATTCCTGTGATCCTGATCGGACACATTACCAAAGACGGTAACATCGCCGGACCCAAAATCCTCGAGCACATGGTTGATACGGTTTTACAGTTTGAAGGCGACCGCAATCATGTCTACCGAATTTTGCGTTCGCTCAAAAACCGATTCGGATCTACCGCAGAACTTGGTATTTATGAAATGCTGGGTTCAGGTTTGCGCGAAGTTTCGAATCCGTCCGAAATTCTGATTTCGCATAAAGACGCCACACTTTCGGGAACCGCAATCGCCTCTACACTTGAAGGCATGCGTCCGCTGATGATCGAAATTCAGGCGCTTGTGAGCACTGCGGTTTACGGAACGCCACAACGCAGCACGACCGGATACAACGCCAAAAGGCTCAATATGATTCTTGCAGTACTTGAAAAACGCGCAGGTTTCCGCCTTGGCACCAAAGATGTTTTCCTCAATATTACGGGTGGAATTTCGATTGATGATCCCGCAATCGACCTTGCCGTGGTAGCTGCCATCCTTTCTTCAAATGAAGACATTCCGATTGAGGAGGGCTTTTGTTTTGCTGGCGAAGTTGGTCTTTCGGGTGAAATTCGTCCCGTAAACCGTGTTGACCAATGCATCCAAGAGGCCGAAAAACTCGGGTTCTCAACCATCTTTGTATCAAACTATAACAAGATTTCGCTCAAAAATACATTGATAAAAATCCGTCTGGTTTCAAAAATAGAGGATGTCGCAAGCGAATTGTTCGGGTAATTAATTTTATCTTTATACAAAAACACTACACTAATGAGGACCCGAAAACAAAAATTGCTGCTTGCCGTCAAAATCATCAGCGCCTTTTTTGTATTGATAATTGCCCTGGCCCTCATTTTCCGAAATACGATCCTGCAAAAGGCAATGGTCAAAGTTTCCGAAAAAATGGAACGTGATTACGATTGCAACTTTACCGTTAAAAAAGCGCAATTCGAAGGTTTTTCGGGTGTGGCAATGGAAGATGTATTACTTGTTCCGAAACATGCCGATACTTTATTCCGCGTCGAATCGCTAAAAACGCGCATCAATTATTGGAAATTATTGACCGGCGAAGTCCAGCTTGGCAGCGTTGAAGCCAAAAACGGGTTTATGAAGCTTTCCAAAAATGGAAAAGATTGGAATTTTAAAACTTTTATGCCGAAGAAGGATACCGTTGACACGGGCGAAAAACCCAATTATGCCCGCATGGCTTACCGGCTTTTAAACCGTACGCTCAATCTGATTCCAACTGATATGCATCTCGAAAACCTGTCATTGCGCATGAATGATAATGGTAAAAAGGCCAGCCTCCGACTCGACAAACTCCAACTCGTCGATAAGCAGATGGAGAGTTCAATCCAGGTGCAGACAAATACGTTTACACAACGCTGGAAAATAAAGGGCTTTGCCGACCCGAGGAACAAACAAACCGATTTGCGGTTCTTCAATCTCGACACGGGAAAAATCCGGGTTCCTTATTTTGATGAGCGCTACAATCTCAAAGCAAGCTTCGATTCGATTCGCCTCAATGTTGCCGACATTGATATGAGTGGCGGCGAACTCCACGTTGATGGGTTTACCTCAATTGCAAATTTTACGGTTAACAACCCGAAAATTGCACGTAAAGACGTTGTCATCCGCAACGCGCGTTTCGATTATAATTTGTTATTTGGCGAGAACTTTATTGCGGTCGATAGCAGTTCAACGGCAATGCTCAATAAGATAAAATTTCATCCCTATGTTTCGTATAATAATGAAACGGATAAAATTTACACGCTCAAAATCGCAATTCCGAAAATGAAAGCCCAGGATTTTATCGAATCACTGCCGAACGGACTTTTCACACATTTTGAAGGCATGGAAGCCACTGGTAATTTCGATTACAACCTCCATTTCGTTTACAACAAAAATAAGCCGAACGGTGTAGTCTTCGATAGCAAACTCAACCGGGAAAACCTTCAGATTATTAAGTATGGCCAGGCGAATCTCGATAAGCTCAACCATGAATTTGTGTACCATGCGATTATCAATGATGTGCCGCAGCGCGGAATCCTTGTGGGCAATGCCAACCCGAATTATGCGCCGTTGAACCAGATTTCTCCTTATCTGAGAAAATCGGTATTAACAACCGAAGATCCTTCTTTCTTTTCGCACAAAGGATTTATCAACGAAGCTTTCAAACAATCCATTGTAAAAAATATCAAGACCAAAAAATTCTCGCGTGGCGGAAGTACGATCAGCATGCAATTGATCAAGAATGTCTTTCTGACACGAGAAAAAACATTATCGCGAAAACTTGAAGAAATCCTGCTGGTTTACATTATGGAAAACAACCATATTGTGAGCAAGGAGCGCATGCTTGAAGTATATTTCAATATTATAGAATGGGGACCAAACGTTTACGGAATTGGCGAAGCAGCCCATTTTTATTTCCAAAAATATCCGTCAGAACTCACTTTGAACGAATGCCTGTATCTTGCCAATGTGATTCCGAGTCCACGCAAATTCATGTACCAGGTCAATTCCGAAGGCAACTTAAAACCATACGCTTCTGGACGTGATAAAAGCCTCAAACGCATGATGATGGCACGCGGGATTATTACGCCGCTCGACACTTTGTATTCGCTGCCGATCATGATTACAGGCCCCGCAAGATCGTATATCAAGTCGAAAAAAGAACGCGCCGCTGAAATTGATTCAACGTCAATTCAGGAATTTGACTTTTAAGCCCGGACGAAAAATTTATCGGATTCCACATTCTTAAATTTCTTATATTTACTAGGTTAACTCAAAATTTAAGACAATGAAATCAACTTTACTTATTATTTTTTCGTGTATTTCCCTTGTCTCGTTTTCCCAGACAATCGGTCTTTCCACGTTTGCCTCAGGCTTTAACAGCCCCACCGAAATCACGCATCCTCCCGGTGATGCCCGTTTATTTGTGGTGCAGCAAGGCGGCGCGATCCGAATTTTAAATCCGAACCAAACCATCAATGCGACGAATTTCCTGACGCTCACAACCGCTACAATTTCAACCGGAAGCGAACGGGGTTTGCTCGGTTTGGCATTCCATCCCAATTATGCGACAAATGGTTATTTTTATATTAACTACACCAACACGGCTGGAAATACGGTGATTGCGAGGTATTCAGTTTCTGCAGATCCTAATATTGCCAATCCTGCGGGAACCATTTTACTGACAATCGCTCAACCATTCTCAAACCACAATGGCGGAACGCTGCGTTTCGGACCCGACGGTTATTTGTATATCGGAATGGGCGACGGCGGAAGCGGTGGCGATCCCGGAAACCGCGCGCAAACGATTACCGAAAATCTTGGAAAAATGTTGCGTATCGATGTTGACAATGGTACGCCGTACGGTATTCCGCCCACCAATCCGTATGTTGGCATCGCGGGAAATGATGAGATCTGGGCGATCGGATTGCGGAATCCATGGAAATGGTCTTTTAACCGACTCACGAATGACCTTTGGATTGCCGATGTGGGGCAGGGTTCTCATGAAGAAATCAACAAAGTGAGTCCAACGGCTGCAGGTTTAAACTACGGTTGGCATTGTTATGAAGCGACAAGCGTGTATCTTGCAGGATGTGCAGTTCCGACAACCACCTACACTTTTCCGATTGCTGAATACGATCATAGCGGCGGGGCTTGTTCGATTACTGGAGGCTATGTTTATACGGGCTCACAGTTTCCGAATTTTACCAATAAATATTTTTTTGCCGATTACTGCAACAATAAAATCGGGATGATCAACGCAACGGCAGGCGGACCTATAATGTGGTCGAATGCCTTCACCGGTTCTAATTTTACGACTTTCGGTGAAGATATTAATGGTGAACTTTACATTGCCGGCGCAACCTCGGGAATTGTGTCACGGTTAATCGATACGTCTTTGCAAGTGAATACTTTTGGAAAAACAAGTTTCAGCATGTATCCCAATCCGGCAACCTCAGAAGTTTTTATCAAGGCTGAAGGTTTAACTTTTCCCGCAACGGTAAGTATTTCGGATATAACCGGAAAATTACTCACCACACAGTTGCTTCACACTGCGAACAATACCATTGCTACCGGAGCACTCGAAAGCGGTCTCTATCTTGTGAATATCAATGACAATGTGGGAGGTAGTTTTACTTCCAAACTAACAATCAAATAATATGAATCCGAACCTCGAAAGTTCCTTTTTTTCATCGATGATATTTTTCGCCGGTATCCTCGTTTTTGTGGCGATGCTGTTCTACATTTTTCCACCCAAACGCATGAATTACTTGTACGGCTACCGAATGCCATCTGCAATGAAATCGCCCGAACGGTGGCAATTTGCACAGCGGTATTCTGCCATTGCGATGCTCAAGTGCGGAATTTTGCTCGCGGCTATTTCTGTGCTGGGTTTGTTTTATTCGTACTCTGAAAAAGTTGACCGCATCGCCGCCTTTGCAATAATTTTCATTGCTGTGGTGTTGCTGTTTGTGCGGATTGAACGCGAAATAAAAAAACTTCCGTAACTATTAAAAAGTTGGTTAAGGTGCAGGATCAGGAATCTGGTTGTGCACCTTTTCTATTGCTTTTAAAACCGTTTCGGATAATGCAATTTCGATTGAATCGATATCCTGCTCAAGTTGTCCCAGGCTTGTTGCGCCGACAATTGTACTCGTCACAAGCGGTTGATGGTGGACAAAGGCGAGTGCCATTTGCGTTAATGAAAGTCCCGAATCTTGCGCAATCTGCTGATACATTTTAGTGGCTTCGCGCGTTTGTTCCGAATTGTATCTCGTAAAATTAGGAAATTTATTAAGTCGGGATTCTGCATTTGCTTCGCCGTTAATGTATTTTCCGGTCAGAAACCCGAATGCGAGCGGCGAATAAGCGAGCAAGCCGACATTTTCGCGGTGACAAACTTCGGCCAAATTGATTTCGAACGTGCGGTTCACCAGCGAGTATGGATTCTGAATTGTAATCGTCTTTGGAAGATCGTGTTTTTTGCTCTCTTCAAGAAAACGCATAAGTCCCCAGGAGGTTTCGTTAGAAATACCGATATAGCGGATTTTCCCTTGTTTGATGAGCGCTTGATAAGTTTCAAGTACACTTTGAAAATTATCTTCCCATGAATCATCCTGCAATTTATAACCGCGCTGCCCAAAGAAATTCATTTTGCGCTCGGGCCAATGCATCTGGTACAAATCGATGTAATCTGTTTGTAATCGTTTCAGGCTTTTCTCAACCGAAAGTTGAATGCTTTCCTTTGAAAAATCAAGATTTTCACGGATGTATTGTAGGTTTCTGTTTGGTCCCGCGATTTTTGTCGCGAGTACTATTTCATTTCTTTTACCTGACTTTTTGAGCCAGTTGCCAACAATCTTTTCGGTACTGCCATAAGTGGCTTCGCGCGCAGCCACGGGATACATTTCGGCGGTATCGATAAAATTGATGCCTTTTTCAATTGCAAAATCGAGTTGTGCGTGGCCGTCGGCTTCAGTATTTTGCTCGCCGAACGTCATGGTACCAAGGCAAATTTTACTGACCTGGATATTGGTATTGGGAAGTGTGGTATATTTCATTTTTTGAAAAGCGGCAGCGTCTGGGCTTTTTTCAACCTTGACATTGCCGCCCAATAACTTTTACAATTCGTTCAACATTTTCGAAATCTCATCGAGTTTTGGCGTCAGGATGATTTCGATTCTTCGGTTTTTTGCTTTGCCTTCGGGCGTGGCGTTGCTTGCCAATGGCGCATATTCGCTACGTCCGGCTGCGGTAAGGTTTGTTTTGTTGATGTTTTTGTTTTCGCCGAGGATTGAAACGATTGCCGTGGCCCTTTTTGTAGAAAGGTCCCAGTTGTCGGCAATCGGTCCCGAGCCGCCGTATGCATCATCATCAGTGTGGCCTTCGATGAGCACTGCAATATCAGGGTTGGCGCCAAGCACTTTTCCAACTTCAACCACTGCCCGTCTTCCTTCTGCGCCAACGGCCCAGCTCCCTGAACTGAAGAGTAATTTATTCTCCATCGAAACATAAACTTTTCCGTTTTTCTGTTGAACGGTCAGTCCTTTGCCTTCAAAACTATTGAGCGCTTTTGACAAAGTTTCTTTGAGTTTTCGCATGCTGGCGTCTTTTGCAGCCATAAGCCCCTCGAGTTCTGCAAGTCTTTTCGAGCTGCTGTCAAGGTCATTGCTAAGTTTGTTGAGGCGGTTTTGTTCGGCGGCCAATGCTTTTTCTTTGGCTTCTAGTTGCGCGAGAAGATCACGATTCTTGTCCATGTTGGTTTTAAGCGCATCGTCGCTGTTTTTCTCGAGCGCTGAATATGAAGCCTGCAATGTTTTGAGGTTTTTGTCTGCCGAATTGTAATCGTTCTGCAATTTGTCGCGTTCCGATTTGGTTTTTTGGAGTTCTTCTTTCAATGACGCATACGCCATGTCTAGGTCGGCTTTGGCTCTCGTACAGTCTTCGCTTTCGTCCTGCAGCTTGCGGTTTTCCTTTTTGAGTTCGGCGAATTTGTTTTCGAGGTCGGTGTACAGTTTCTTCGATACGCAAGAAGTTGCGATTGCGAGTACGATCAATGCGAGCGAAATTTTCTTTATCATTTTCATTGGTTTGTTATTGGGGTTTCTTTTTTTTCTGATGTTTGTTTTTATCGTTAGTGCCTAGCCCTGATGACAGCGGTATCCTTTTGTATTGCGAGGCACGAGCGATGCAAAAGATATAGCGGACAGCAGGATTATGCTCCTCATTATTCTATTTCTGCGAGCACCGGGCAATGGTCGGAATGTTTGGCTTCGTTTAAAATCACGGCGCGCTTGAGTCGGTTTTCAATCGATTTGCTCACCAGAATATAATCGAGCCGCCAGCCTTTATTGTTCGCACGCGCGTTTCCGAAATTGCTCCACCACGTGTAATTGTGCGGGTCTTTGTTGAAATGCCTAAAGCTGTCAACAAAGCCATTTTCGAGAAAAACACCAAGCCAGTCGCGTTCGGCAGGCAGGAAACCCGAAACGTTTTTGTTGCGTACGGGATCGTGGATGTCGATTGCCTGGTGGCAGATATTATAGTCGCCGCAAATGACGAGATTTGGAATCTGAACGCGCAATTCATGGATGTAATTTTTGAAATCTTCCATATACATGAATTTGTGCGGGATGCGCAGGCTGTTGGTTCCCGAAGGCATGTAAAAACTCATCACCGAAATGCCGCCAAAATCAGCGCGGATGTTTCTCCCTTCAAAATCCATGTGTCCGATTCCGGTGCCAAAAACCACATTGTCAGGCTTGATTTTCGAGAGGATGGCAACGCCGCTGTATCCTTTTTTTTCGGCGGGAAACCAATAATGGTACGGATAACCTGCGAGTTCAAAGTCAAGTGTCGGAATTTGTTCGGGTGTGGCTTTGATTTCCTGGAGGCAGATCACATCAGGATCGGCTTGTTGCAACCACGTGATGAAACCTTTTGAAATTGCGGCGCGTATTCCATTGACGTTATAGGAAATAATTTTCATTCTGGTGCTTCAAAATTCGTGTTCCAAAAGTACAGAAAAATTGCAAAGTATAATGAACAAAAAATATCAAAAATGGACTTTTTTGCTATCTTTGTTCACCTTCAATAAACACAAAAACTACATGGGTTTAGTTACCGCAAAAGAAGTTGCCAAAGCGATACATGCTGACAAATATGGGGTCTTCGGAACTTTTTCGGGTTGGTTGTTGATGAAAGTCCTTAAGATTTCCACGTTAAACGAAATTTACGACCGCAATAAGCATTTGACCGACCTGGAATTCCTCAATGCCATTCTTGATGAGTTCCAGATTAAGTTCGAAATTCCTGAAGAAGATCTCAAAAGACTTCCCAAGGACGGCGCATACATCACCATTTCAAACCATCCGCTTGGCGGCATCGACGGTATTTTGCTTTTGAAGCTCATGCTCGAACGCGAACCCAATTTTAAGATTATTGCGAATTTTTTGTTGCACCGCATCGATCCGATGAAGCCGTATATCATGCCCGTGAATCCTTTTGAAACACACAAGGACAGCAAATCGAGCGTTATCGGGATTAAGGAAACCTTGCGCCATTTAAGCGATGGCAAACCATTGGGTATGTTTCCTGCGGGTGAAGTTTCAACCTATAAAGACGGTAAACTCGTGGTTGACAAACCGTGGGAAGAAGGCGCGATAAAAGTGATCCGCAAAGCGCAAGTGCCGGTGGTTCCGATTTATTTTCATGCGAAAAACAGCCGGTTGTTTTATTTCCTTTCGAAGATTGGCGATACGATGCGCACGGCGAAATTGCCATCGGAATTGTTTTCACAGAAAGACAGGATCATCAAGGTTCGCGTGGGCAAACCAATTTCGGTCGCCGAGCAAAATGAGCACACTTCGCTTGAAGAATATTCAGAATTCCTCAGAAAGAAAACTTACATGCTCGCCAATCCGTTTGAGAAAGAAAGCAAACTTATCAGCACGCCAACGTTGAAGTTGCCAAAAAACCCAAAGAAAATTGCCTCTGCGGGAAGCCAGGAAAACATGATCGCCGAAGTGCTTGCGTTGCGCAAAAATGGCAGCCGTTTGTTACAGAGCAAAAATTACGAAGTGTTTTTTACCGAAGCCAATAAGATTCCGACAATTTTGCATGAGATTGGTCGTTTACGCGAAATCACATTCCGCGAAGTGGGTGAAGGCACAAATGAATCGCTCGACCTTGACAAATACGATTCGTATTACCACCATATGTTTTTGTGGGATGACGAAACGAGCCAGATTGCTGGCGCTTACCGGATGGGATTGGGTTCTGAGATTTTCCCAAAGCACGGCATCGATGGATTTTACCTGCAGGAACTTTTCCGTTTCGAGCCCGAACTTTTTGATATGATGCAAAAGTCGATCGAGATGGGCCGCGCATTTATTACAAAAGAATACCAGCAAAAACCAATGCCTTTGTTTTTACTTTGGAAAGGCATCGTCCATACGACTTTACGCTATCCTGAACATAAATTCCTGATTGGCGGCGTGAGCATCAGCAACCAGTTTTCTGATTTTTCGAAGTCACTGATGATCGAGTTTATGAAGTCGCATTATTACGATCCGTACGTGGCGCAATATGTGCACCCGAAAAAGGAATACAAAGTGAAATTAAAAGATGCCGACAAAGATTTTATTTTTGACGAAGCCGAATCCGACCTCAACAAGTTTGACAAGATTATTGATGAATTGGAACCCGGAATTTTAAGGCTTCCGGTGCTGATCAAAAAATACATCAAGCAAAATGCGCGTGTGGTTGCTTTTAATGTTGATCCGCTGTTTAACAACGCGGTTGACGGCCTCATGTACATCCGCATTGCTGACATTCCCGAAAGCACGATGAAACCCGTGATGGAAGAATTTCAGGCTGAGCTTGAACGCCGTCTTGCGGATAAAGACGAATTATAAATGAAAAGAGGTTTGACATCTCTTTTTTATTTTAAAACCAACCCCTTTTCCCGATCTGATAGGTTTTATAAAATTCTTCATCGGTTTTTGTCAGGTAGATAATCCCTTCGATGAGTCCGATAAAGCTTCCGATTCCGCAGGTCACCACCGAAATTACGATTTGAATAATTCCTTCATTCGTATATCCTAACACAAATTTATGAACGCCGAGACCTCCAAGGCAAATCCCTAAAATCCCGCAGACGAGCTTTTTGTTTTCAGGGCCTGATGGCGGAATATGCGGCTCGTTCCATGCTTCAAATTTCTTTTCTTCCATGTAAAATTGTTTATTTGATTCGATATAAAAGTAGAAAAATTATTGAAATGCGCTGTCGATCGGTTCCCAAAGTTCAATTTTATTTCCTTCCGGATCGGTAATCCACGCAAATTTCCCGTATTCAAATGTTTGCATTTCGCCAATTTGTGCGACGTCTTGTTCTTTCAAATCTTGTAGCAGCATTTCGAGATCGTGCACACGGAAATTCTGCATAAATTGCTTTTGCGATGGTTCAAAATAAGCCGTATCTGCAGCAAACGGCGACCATTGGGTCGAACAATCCTTTCCGTCTTTGTCTTTCCACCAAAAGGTTGATCCGTATGCGTTGGTTTTGAGTCCGAGATGTTTGCCATACCACGCAACGAGCGCTGTCGGATTTTCCGATTTAAAGAAAAAGCCCCCGATTCCCGTTACCTTTTTCGATTCGAAATTTGCTTCGGGCACGCCATAATATTTTGCCTGGATTTTGTCAACGATAACCTGCGCCAATTTCTCATGGCTTTCATACGTCCAGCCGGCGACATGCGGCGTGAGGATCACGTTATTCGCATGCAATAAATACTGAAAAGCTTCGGGAGGGTCAGTATCATGGAACAGGTTTTCGAACGAAGATTTTTCATATTCGAGAACATCGAGTCCTGCCCCGAGAATTTTACCCGATTGCAATGCTTCGACCAAATCTGCAGTCACCACATTTTTCCCGCGCGAGGTGTTGAGCAGCCAAAACGGTTTGGCAAATGAACCAATGAATTCGCGGTTGACCATTTTATCAGTTTGCGGTGTCCACGGAATGTGAAGGCTCAGCACATCAGCGTTTTTATAAAGTTCTTCCATCGAAACCTGCTTGGCATTGGCATCGCCAACATTTTCAGCAATATCGTAACACAAAACCTTTACGTCAAATCCGCGCAGTTTTTTGGCAAATGCTTTTCCCATATTGCCATAACCGATGATGCCGATAGTTTTGCCGTCGAGTTCGTGACCGCGGTTGCTTTCGCGGTTCCAATGCCCCGATCTTATTTCGCGGTCTGCACTATTGAGTTTGTTGAAGAGTGCCAGCAGCATGGCTAGTGTATGTTCGCCAACAGCGTTGCGATTGCCTTCGGGCGCGGCGATGAGCGTAATGTTTTTGCTTTTGGCATATTCGGTGTCGATGCTTTCGAGTCCGGCGCCAACGCGTGCTATAAATTCCAAATTGGTTGCCTTGTCGAGAAAATCCTTATCGATTTTGAACCGACTTCTGATCACGATGCCGTGGTAGTTCTCGATTTTGGCTTCAATTTGAGCTCTCGATGAAGTAAAATCCTCATCGTTGGTAAAACCCAGTTGTTGCAGTTGTCCGATCAGAAGCGGATGATTGCTGTCGATATGTAGGATTTTGATGGTTTTCAAAGTTGTTTGTATTGTGTCATCCAAAAATACAAATTTGAATTGAAACACTGGCGCTTGCATTAGGGATCGCAGCGGTATCCTTTTATGGAGCGCAGCGCAATAAAAGATAAAGCGGAGCGCCCGGCCTGAAGGGACACGAGGCTGCTAAGCCGACTGCCCGAAGGGAAATGCCCTAAACGCCCAGAATCAGCCGCGCGATAACGAAGTACAGGAAAATACCAAAAACGTCGTTCGTAGTAGTAATAAACGGTCCGGTAGCGATCGCGGGATCGATTTTATTTCGGTGGAGCAAAAGCGGCACAAGCGTTCCGAGTGTTGCGGCGAACAAAATGACGGCGATCATTGAAATTGAAATCGCAAATCCGACCATAAACTGGCCATATAAAATAAAATGGTAGCCCAAAAGGAACAGCGAGATTATGGTTCCCGAAATCATCGAAACCGTAAGTTCTTTGCTGAAATAATTGCGGTTGAAATCTTTTACCGAGCCGTTTGCCAATCCCTGCACAACGATTGCCGAAGCCTGGACACCGATATTTCCGGCGGTTGCCGAAAGCAATGGAACGAAAATGATCAAGGTTCGGAATTGGTCGGAAATGGTTTGGTTGGCATCCAAAACGCGTGAGGCGAAAAGTTCGATGACCATTCCCATCAAAAGCCATGGCAGGCGCGCTTTGGTGAGTTCAAGAACGCTGTCATTTGCCTCAACGTCCTGTGTGATACCCGCCGCCATCTGGTAATCTTTGTCGGCTTCGTCTTTGATTACATCTACGATATCGTCGATGGTGATGCGCCCCACGAGTCGGCCGAGTTCATCGGTAACGGGAATCGCTTCGAGGTCATATTTTTGCATGATCCGCGCCACTTCGACGTCTTCGGTATCGACATTGACCGAATTGAGTTTACTGATATAGACTTCGCGGATCGGTGTTTTGGTGGAGGTGGTAAGCAAATCTTTCAATGACAACCTTCCTTTGAGCCGGTCTTCATCGTCGACGACATAAATCGAATGGACGCGTGAAATGTTTTCGGCCTGGATGCGCATTTCTTTAACGCAGGTCAGAACGTTCCAGTTTTCATTGACTTTTACAAGTTCTTTGTGCATAATCCCGCCCGCCGTATCTTCTTTATAACGCAACAGATCGACAATGTCTTTCGCGTGCTCGACATCTTGAAGCTCGGAAATTACCTCTTCCTTTTTGCTTTGCGAAAGTTCGGCGATGATGTCGGCGGCATCGTTGGTTTCGAGCTCGTCAAGCTCTTCGGCAATTTCTTTTGGGGAGAGGCGGCTCAGGATGTTTTCGCGCAGGTCGTCTTCGAGTTCGAGTAATATTTCAGCGGTTTTCTCGCTGTCAAGAACTTTAAAGATATAAGTAGCTTCCTCAAAATCGAGTTCATCAAGAATTTCCGCAATATCAGCATGGTGCAGGTCGTTGAGCAAAAGTTCGAGCTGGGTGTCGTTCTTTTGTTCGATGAGCTGTTCTAATTCGAGGATTAGCTCCTTGCTGATTTTAAATTCCATCGGCTTCTATTTTTTGCGTGAGTTCGATAAATGCCTCCACCGAGAGTTGCTCCGGACGCAGGTCAAAGATACTATCTTCGCGCAAATTATCCGATAAATTTAGTGTTTTTAAACTGTTGCGGATCGTTTTGCGGCGCTGCTGGAACGCGGTTTTCACAACGGTAAAGAACAGTTTTTCATTGCATGGCAACGTGTAATTTTCTTTTCGGCGCAGGCGAAGCACACCCGATTTTACTTTTGGCGGCGGAATAAAAACATCTTCGCTTACAGTAAACAAATATTCGGCGTCGTAAAATGCCTGCGCAAGGACGGAAAGTATTCCATAGGCTTTTGTGCCTTTCTTTTCGCAGATGCGTTCGGCGACTTCCTTTTGGAACATTCCGGCGAACTCGGGAATCTGGTTGCGGTATTCCAATGCGCGAAAGACGATTTGCGTGGAGATATTGTATGGAAAATTGCCGATGATCGCAAATTGGCGGCCATCAAAAATTTCATTGATGTTGTATTTGAGGAAATCCTTCGAAATGATTTTGTCTTTCAATTTCGGAAAATTCCCGTCAAGATAAACCACCGACTCGGTATCGATTTCAATCACATAAGTATTGACCGGTTTTTCAAGCAGGTATTTTGTAAGCACGCCCATGCCGGGGCCGATTTCGAGCACGTCATTATAACCTTTAAGATTCAGTGTGTCGGCAATGGCCTGCGCAATGCTTTCATCTTTGAGGAAATGCTGTCCGAGATGCTTTTTGGCTTTTACTTTTTCCATAGTTTTGTGATGAAAGGTGCGACTGCCATCAGGCAGAATGCGATTATTAATACTCGGAAATCAATTCGAGTTCGGTGCGGAAAGCAATCATTTTATCGCCAAAAAGCTGTAGCGCTTCGTGGCGTAATTTGGGTGCATCTTCGGCGTAATATTTTTCGAGCGTTGCTTTACTGTCGGTTGTATATTGCACCGAGTAAGTGGTTCCGCCCATTTCCTCGACGATTAAAACTTTGGTGAGTTTTGCGGCTGAGAATTTTCCCGTCGCGAGGATTTCAGGAATGTGCTTTTGCTGCATCCAGCTGAGCCATTGGTCGTGAACGGAGTCGTCGATATTGGTGGTTACGTTGTAGATGATCATAATGGTTTTTGCTTATTCGATGGTGGAAATTTCGAAATATTTATAGAGTGGTATCGCCGCGCAATTGCCTGTACTTCTTTCGCGCATCGGTAAAATAGATGCTGTCTTCGTGGTGGAAAATTAATTGCTCGTACATTGTCTTGGCCTTCTCGACATCCTTGAGTTGCTTGTTGTAAATCTCCGCGGCAAAATAATACGCCTCGTCAATGTAAATGCCGTCTTTGTGATTGTCGATAATCGATTGGTATTGGCTTAAAGCCGAGTTGTAATCGCCGAGTTTTTCATAAACACGTCCCAAACGGTATAACGTCACACTTTCAATTTCCTGTCCTTTGAAGCTTTTTAAAATGGCCTGAAATTGCGCCAATGCCTCCTTATTTTTATTCTGGTAAAGCAGGTAATCGGCATGTGCGAATTGTTTGAGCGCGGCTTGCGTAGAATCGGCAACCGTATTGTCATTGATCAGCAGAAAATATTCGAGAGCATCATTGGCAATTAGTTGCGAACTTGCGGCTTTAAGTTCTTTGAATTGCTTTTGCGCCCATTGGAAATCGCTTTTGAAATAACTCGTTTTCGCTGCTTTCAGGCTTGCTTCATGCCCGACAACATCGTTCTTCAAATCCTCTTCGATCTGCGAATAATAGATTAATGCCTGGTTGAACTTTTCCTCGTACAATAAAATATCGGCGAGCTCCATTTTGACATCGGCCTGCTGGTAAAGGTTGATCGGAAGCGTCAATGCGGTTTTGAGTATGGTTTTCCCGAGTTCGGGATTGTTGAGATTGAACGTAACGAAATGCGCCTGGAGGATTTGCAAGGAAAGCGAATACGGACTCACGCCAAATTCTTTGAGTAAATTATCGAGGTCGGTTTCAATGGGTTTGAGGTCTTGCTGCTGCGCCGAATCGATGCGCATCTTGAGCAAAAAAGTATGCGACTGGATTGACAATTCGAGGTCTTTGGTGTTTTCGAGGACAAAGCCAAGGATTTCTTTTGCCGTGTCTTTTTCACCCTCTTCCATCGCCAATTGTGCAAGGTTGATGATGTTTGAAAACGTTTCGGGATTGCGTCGGTAAATTGCTTTTTCCTGAATAAACGCCTTTCCGTATTCCTTTTGCTGTACATAAAACCAACTCAGGTATTGGTTCCAGAAAATATCCTGCCCTTTCTGCGCACGCACCAATAACGCTTTTCGCAGCGATTCATTGAATTTGGCATCAGGATCTTCGGTCATGAAACGCGACAACTGATTTTGGATCATGACAGAATTCTGCTGGTTTGTATAGGCTTCGGTGAGAAATTTTTCGATCATCAGATCGGTATTTCCAAGTTGCCCGTAAAGCATTGCCATCTGGAAATTGAAATTGAATTTGGGTTCGAGTGACAGCGCGAGTTCATAAGCCTGCAACGCATAATCGATAAGCACCTTTTTTTCAAACGTAGAAGCAACGCCATAAACCTCATTCGGATTTTTCCGGATTTTATCGAGCGCGATATCGTAATTCTTTTTGGCTTTGCCCATGTCTTTGAGCAACTGGTAATTGTAACCCAATTCGACATACAGGCTTGCCTGCTGGTAGGTTTTAAGACGGTCTTCGATAGCTTTTTGCGCGATGTCAAATTGAAGCAATTGCTGATAACATTCAATCGTGCGTTGGAAATAATAGGCGTTAGAAGGCTGGCTTTTGAGCAGCTCCTCATAAGTTATTTTCGCCTTTTCAAAATCGCCTTTGTCGAAATAATTCTGCGCGAGCTGGTCGTTTTGCGAGAAAACCAATAGCGGCAGCGCGAGGATTAAAAACAAGAGTAACTTTTTCATAGCCGGTTAAAATGACAACGCACCAAAGTAACACATTTGCGTCAAATTAGTACGTCGTTTGGTAAAGATTAACTTTTTAGCTGATCTTGTCGAATCCGCAATACGGACGCAACACTTCAGGGATTATAATGCCATCGGGCGTCTGGTAATTTTCGAGGATGCCGGCCAGTACACGCGGCAGGGCCAACGAACTTCCGTTGAGTGTATGTGCGAGCTGGTTTTTACCGTCTTTGTCACGGAAACGTAATTTAAGTCGGTTGGCCTGGAACGTCTCGAAATTCGAAACCGAACTGATTTCAAGCCAGCGGTCCTGAGCCGTAGAAAAAACTTCAAAATCATACGTCAATGCCGACGTGAATCCCATGTCGCCACCGCACAAACGCAAAATGCGATACGGCAGTTTGAGTTCCTGCAAGATGGTTTTAACATGTTCGACCATGCCTTCGAGCGCCTCGTAAGATTTGTCTGGATGCTCGATGCGCACGATTTCAACTTTGTCAAACTGGTGCAAACGGTTGAGCCCGCGCACATGTGAACCGTAAGAACCCGCTTCTCTTCGGAAACAAGGCGTGTAACCTGTACACAAAACCGGGAGTTCGTTTTCATTTAAAATTACATCCCGGAATAAATTCGTGACGGGAACTTCGGCAGTCGGAATCAAATATAAATCGTCAATGCCAACATGGTACATCTGTCCTTCTTTATCAGGCAATTGTCCTGTGCCATAGCCCGACGCTTCGTTGACAAGGTGCGGCACCTGTACTTCATTGTAACCTGCCGCGGTGTTTTTATCGAGGAAATAATTGATCAGCGCGCGTTGCAACCTGGCGCCTTTTCCTTTATAAACCGGAAAACCTGCGCCGGCAATTTTCACACCGAGTTCAAAATCGATGATGTCATATTTTTTTACGAGCTCCCAATGTGGCTGTGCGCCTTCGTGCAGTTTCGGGATTTCGCCTTCCTCGAAAACCGTGACATTTTCCTCGGGTGTTTTGCCTTCCGGAACAATGTCGGCGGGAAGATTTGGAAGCGTATATAATTTCTGCGTGAGTTCTTGCGCAAGTGCTTCGGCCTTTTCAGAAAGTTCCTTGCTGCTTTCTTTGAGCAACACGGTTTTTTCTTTAAGAATCGCAGCTTTGGCTTTCTCGCCGCTTTTCATAAGCTCACCGATATCTTTCGATAATTTATTGGATTCAGACAGGATATTGTCGAGTTCAACTTGTGTCGCCCGGCGCTTTTCATCCAATTGCACGACATCTTCAACCATCGCCCTGGCATCAAGGTTTCTTTTTGCCAACGCCTTAATCACTTTTTCGCGATTTTCCCTGATAAATCCTATCTGTAACATACTGTAAATATTAAATGATCCGGAAATTTTTCCGAATCCGAACGCAAATTTAATCAAATGTTTCACATATGGCGACGCATTGATAAAAAGTTGGCCCATTGGCAGCGCAGCCTTTTACGGAAATTAATTTGAAATTAACACGCATCTCTCACATTATTAATTAAATTCGCAAAAATTTGTACAAACGAAATGAAAAAAACCTACTTATTATTTTTATTGCTTGCAGTTTCCGCAGCCTTTGCCCAGTCAACCGGTGCCGATTTTGAAGCGATGGTGAATGCCGAGAAGAAATCGGCTTCAAAACGTATGGCAGTCCTTACGAATCCGGACACTTACAACTACAATGTGACGTATTCAAAACTCGAATTGACAGTCGATCCCGCGGTTTACTATATTTCGGGAAAAGTAACGACAACTTATATCGCACTGGCATCGATGAATACCGTAATTTTCGATTTGGCGCGTATCACTGATACTTCCGACCCGAATTATGGCAACCAGATTGAGGTCAGTTCTGTAAAAGTAAATGGCTTTACTTCGGCTTTTACGAGAAACGACACTGAATTAATTATCACATTGCCGGCGACACAGCCCCTGGGTATTTCGGCAACCGTCGAAATCACTTATGCCGGTGCGCCTGCAGGTAGCGGTTTTGGCTCCTTTGTTACGGATGAACACAATGGTGTTCCTGTGATGTGGACGTTGTCTGAACCATTTGGTGCGCGCGACTGGTGGCCATGCAAACAGGATTTGAATGACAAGATTGATAATGGAATTCACGTTCAGATTATTGCGCCAAGCAATTATATTGCAGTTTCAAATGGACTTCAAGCCAGCAGGACAGACTTGGGCAACGGAAACACTGTAACGGAATTTGTGCACAATTACCCGATTCCAGCTTATCTCGTTGCTTTTGCGGTAACGAACTACCAAATTTATAACCAGCAAGGCGGATTGGGAACTGTTGCGAGTCCGTTTTTTCCGATTATCAATTACATGTATCCTGAAACGGCAACTGCAAATATTGCGAGTGTAGCGCCAACGCCCGATATTATCAACTTTTATGAATCGACCTTTGTTCCATATCCATTCAGAAATGAAAAATATGGCCATTGCCAGTTTGGATGGGGCGGCGGCATGGAGCATACAACCGTTTCGTTTATGACGGCAAACAATTCAGGCGGCTATTCGAGAAGTTTAATTGCGCATGAAATGGGGCACCAATGGTTTGGCGACAAAGTGACTTGCGGTTCATGGAAAGACATTTGGCTCAATGAAGGTTTCGCGACATATCTTGCCTCGATGGTTATTCAACACTTTAATGGCGACGCGGCATTTATTACCGATAAAAGCAATATGATCAACAGCATCACTTCCAGTACTTCGGGCGCGATTTATTTAACCGACGCACAGGCGCTTGATGTTAACCGGATTTTCAGTACGCGTTTGACTTATAATAAAGGAGCGATGGTACTAAACATGTTGCGCTTTAAATTGGGCGACGATAATTTTTTCCAGGGATTACAAAATTATTTGAACGACCCGGGATTGGCTTATAAGTTTGCCCACACGCCTGATTTGCAATCGCATCTCGAAGCGGCTTCGGGCGTGAGCCTTACCGAATTTTTTAATGATTGGGTTTATAATCAGGGTTATCCGATTTATAATATTACAGCACATAATATTGGCGCAGGGCAGACACGAATTACAATTAACCAGACACAATCTGATCCTTCGGTGAGTTTCTTCGAAATGCCTGTTCCTGTGCGTTTGACGGGGTCAGGCGGACAGCAACAAGATTTTGTGCTAGACAATACAACCAATGGGCAGCAATTTATAGTCAACGTACCGTTTACGGTTACGGGCGTCACTTTCAACCCTAAAAAAGACATCATCTCAAAAAGCAGCACTGCAGTGCTTGGCACGGAAGGATTTGACTTGTTATCGGGTGTGGCTTTATATCCGAATCCGGCGCAGGATAAATTGACCTTGAATGTGCCCGCTGGTATCAACATAAACAAAACACTGTTTTATAATGCCCTGGGCCAGGTGGTGAGGGAAACCGCATCAGAAACCAATTGGGATGTATCGGATTTCGCCTCGGGGATTTATCTCATTACAGTGTATAGCGATTCGGGAACGAAAGAAATGAAATTCATCAAGAACTAAATCATAAGCCTTCGAATCCGGAGGCTTTTTTATTATGATTCCCACGATGCTGACATTTAACAAACATTTAAATGTCGCCCCCAGATTAAACCGCGATAAATAAACAGAAAACCTTACTTTTGTGCGGTATTCAGAAATCGAAATTTAAAAAATGGAAATAGTTATCAAGTTATCCCAGTTCCTATTGAGCCTGTCATTGCTCATCATCCTTCACGAACTCGGGCATTTTATTCCTGCAAAATTATTCAAGACACGCGTAGAAAAATTCTACCTTTTCTTCGACATCAAATATTCGCTGCTTAAAAAGAAAATCGGTGAAACCGAATACGGAATCGGATGGCTGCCGCTTGGAGGTTATGTCAAGATTTCGGGTATGATCGATGAAAGCATGGACAAAGAGCAAATGGCCCTTCCTGCACAACCATGGGAATTTAGATCGAAACCGGCATGGCAGCGACTCATTATCATGCTTGGCGGTGTTACGGTAAACTTTATCCTGGCGTTTTTGATTTACATCGGAATGGCGTTTTTTTACGGTGATCTTTACCTCAACAACAGCGAACTCAAAGACGGAATAGCAGTTACTTCTCCTGTGGGTGAAGAATTGGGCTTTAGAACAGGAGACAAAATCGTATCGATCGATGGCGAAAAAGTAGCGCGTTTCAATGAAGTTCCCGGGAAAATATTGTTTGCCAAAACCGTAGTAGTAGCACGTGACGGTAACGAGCAGCAAATCAACCTTCCGATCGACCTCATCAATAAAGTGCTGGGCGGCGAGAAAAGGTCTTTTATTTCATGGAGAGAGCCCTTTATGGTGGGCATGGTTTCAGATTCTTCGGCCAATGTCAAAATCCTTGAGCCAAAAGATGTGATCAAAACGATCAATGGACAGCCGATACGATATGCCGATGAAGTCGTTGCATTTGCGAAGTCTCATCCTAATCAAACAATCAATGCGACAGTACTTCGCGACCAGAAGGAAGTGCCGCTAACCTTGCATATCAATGAAAAAGGAAAACTGGGCATTTATGCTGCCTCTTTGGGCGTTGACAGTTTAGAAAAACTCGGCGTTTATAAATTCACCGAAGAAAAATATGGTTTCTTTGAATCGATTCCGGTGGGTCTTGAAAGAGGAAAAGAGCAATTGCTTGGGTATGGCAAGCAACTCAAGGCAATATTTACACCAAGTACAGGTGCTTATAAAGGCGTTGGCGGATTCAAGGCCATTTTCGATATTTTCCCCAAGACGTGGAGCTGGGAAGTATTCTGGAATATCACGGCGCTGCTTTCGATCATGCTTGGCGTGATGAACTTGTTGCCGATTCCGGCGCTTGACGGCGGGCATGTGATGTTTCTTTTGTATGAAATGATCACACGCAAAAAACCGAGCGACAAATTCATGGAACATGCCCAAATGGTTGGTTTTGTGCTGTTGATCGGGCTGCTTTTATTTGCCAACGGAAACGACATTTACAAGGCCATTTTCCAGAAATAATTATTTTTTTAAATTTTACAGCAATTTGTTTGCGGAAAATAATTTTCGCGTTATATTTGCACCGCTTTAAAAGGCAACACGCCTTCCTCCTTAGCTCAGTTGGTTAGAGCATCTGACTGTTAATCAGAGGGTCCTTGGTTCGAGCCCAAGAGGGGGAGCAGAAGCAGAAAGACTTCACAGAGATGTGAGGTCTTTTTTGTTTTTGGTAAGTGTACTTTCTAAGTGTACTTGATTTAATTGCACCTCATCCGTTAAAATTAGAATCTAAGATTCGATTCTGTATATTTGCTATCAATTACAACATTCAGAATTCGAGAACAATAACAAAAACAAGCGCCTAAAAATATTTAGCATTGATGTAGTTGTTTCTTGCATTCGAGAAAACCATTGAATGCTTGATGAGAAAATACACCGCGAATTACGCTTATACTAATCCTAATTTTGTAATTCAAAATTTGGCAGAAAATCCAACCAAATCAGAGTTGTTGCCAATCTTGTATGTAATTAAAAATATTCTCCAACGTGGCTTTCCGACGACACTCTCCAAAAATCTTCAATCAACATTGGGCGCAATTCATAGACTTGACAATTTTGACGAAAGGTTTCTATTTGCAACAAATCAAACGCCAATTTGGAACCACACAATTAAGGGAGACCCAGCCACAAACTATTATCCAGCTAAAGAATTTTTAGAGAAAATCATCCCAAACGAATTTGGTGAGTATTCTTTTATTCAATCTCTAATCATACCTGAGATTGAAATAAACGAAATTACTGGGCATGAAGACAAAGGTTTCATCAATCAACAAGTTGATTTCTACTTGCCTCAAGCCAAGCTTATCATCGAAATTGATGGTCAACAACATAAAACCGATGAGGTTACGAGAGTTTCAGATACTACAAGAGATAATCACCTTTTCGCGCATGGGATTACAACAATAAGGATAGGCACAGCTGAACTACACAATGGCACTTATAGAGAGAAAATTGTGCGAATCCTAGAACACCTATCCAGATTTGATAAACTTCTTACTTTTTACAAGAGTGCCTCTCATAAGATTGAGCAACAGAAAATCAGCGAATCCGATATAAAGACAAAATTGTTGCCTACTGCAATCATCCGTTTTCAAGTGTTGCTAATTGAGTTACTTATCCAAAACCATTTACACATTGATAAAGATTGGTGTTTTAACGTCTTATGCCATGAAGATTTGGGTAATTTCCCTGAATTGGCAACTAACGATTTGCTTATTTGGTTAGACAATTTGAATCGGCTTAAAAATAAGACATCGTTGAAGAAACCTAATTTGACTATTAAAATATCAACCCAAAAAAGTGTCTACAAGCCGACCAACAAAGGTGTAAATGTCAATTTTTCACTATTCAATCGATACACCGATGAGAATGAACTAAATCCTGATGTGATTTATGTACGAACTGATTATTTCGACATTGTAAAGGATAAAAATTATTTCAGCGTTAGTACGACTGTACCAATAAACTACAATATCACGAACGAAGACAAAGAAGTTTTAGAATTTTTTTTACAAAACATTTTTGATAAGCCCAGATTTAGGGAAGGACAATTTCCAATCGTTTTAAATGCTCTAAACAGGAATGATACGATTGGGCTTTTACCAACTGGTGGTGGGAAATCAATTTGTTACCAATTACCTTGCTTATTACAGCCGAGTGTCAACTTTGTGGTTTGCCCTATCAAATCGCTGATGTACGACCAAAATGAAAATCTAATAAACATGTTGGTCACGAACGTCAATTTTATAACGAGTGATTTGGACGCTGTCGAAAGAAGGCAAATCGAAACAAACTTCGAAAAAGGTAGATACCTATTCGTCTGGATTTCCCCCGAAAAATTTCAAATCCCATCCTTTCGAGAAAAAATATCCTCAATTCTCGCCAATTTTTCCATCGCTTACGCTGTCATTGATGAGGTACATTGCTTATCTGAATGGGGGCATGATTTTAGAACATCTTATTTGAATTTGGCAAAAACCATAGACACTTTAAGTCCAAAAGACGAGAATGGAGAGGGCAAAATAAAATACATCGGACTTACTGCAACGGCCTCTGTTAATGTGTTAAAAGATATTAAGATTGAGTTTTCAAGAAGGAAGGAGAGGCTCGAAGATGAAAATATAAAATCTCTTTTGGATTACAGTCGAAAAGAATTACAATTTGAAGTAATCAATGACAATGGAAACAAGAATCAAAAAATGCAATCTCTTTTAAAAGAATTGCACGATAACGAAGGCTTTATAGTGTCAAACGAAAAAGCAGGTTTAGTATTTACTCCAAACGTAAATGGAGCGTTCGGTTGTTTTTCTGTTTCAAATGCTTTAAATGCAATTTATCAAGATAAAGTAGGCTGGTATGCTGGTAGCGTACCAACAAGACCGTTACATAATGAGCAGGGCCAAAAAATCGGAACTGAGAATGTAATGACAGAAAACGAGTTCAACTCTTATCGTCTAAAAGTTCAACAGGATTTCAAGAAAGACAAATACCAAATTTTAGTGGCTACTAAAGCATTTGGAATGGGTATCGACAAACAAAATATATTTTACACTTTCCATTATGGTTTGCCGAGTTCCGTAGAAGCTCTGTATCAGGAAGCGGGACGCGCAGGAAGATGGGATAAAAGCAAAGCTGAAAACGAAAATAAAATAGGAAAGTGTTATGTAATCTACTCTCCAGAGACCCACGACGGCGAAAGGGTTGAACGGTTATTTCACAAAGACACGACTTTTACTGAAATGAAAGAGATTAGTGCCGAGGTCGGTTTTGGCGGAAGAGACATCTTTAAACAAGTCTTTCTATTTACTCAAGGGCAAAATGATATCGACCAAGATTTCGAAATAATATTAGGCGTGATAAATTGTTATTTCGAATCAGAAACCAAGGTTCGGATTTTTTGGAACGACGCTTATAAAAAGTTGAGTATAAATAATGATACTTTACAAAAGGCGATTTACCGACTAAGTTTGTTAGGTATTGTTTCCGACTGGACAACAAATTTTATTGACCATTTTGAAGTCGAGTTCAAAATCCAGAACGAAAACACAATTTTAAAAAGTATTTCAGATTATATCACAAAATATGAGCCTAATACCGATGTAGCATCAGAGATTCTAAAGGTTCAAAAAGGTACTATGTTAGAGAAAGCAATCTGGTTTTTATTAAACTGGACTTTTGAAAATATTGCATATAGCCGAAAACAATCATTGAAAACACTTTCTGACTGGTGCAATCAGTTTGACAATAGCGAGAGTTTCAAAAGTCGCATTGATAGTTATTTCATATTTTCCGAAACAACTTTTGTTCTCCAGCATATTGCTGAAAATCCAAAAGAATTTGAAAAATGGTTTGAAGTTTTAACATCCAACAACCAGTTTCCAAATAAATTCGAATTCCAGAAACTGAGAGATAGTATCAGCCGTTTTTTGGAAAGCTATAGAAATAATTTAGGCTTGAACTTTTTAAGCGGCTTTGTTAGATTATCGCTCAATGATTATGATGATAGCGATGGCAAAGAACGTTTTGAAAGTGCGTTAGGAACAATCAAAAAGACATTTTCCATCAGTGAGCAAGACAGCTTTTTAGGTGCGTTAATGATTATAGGAAAGCACTTGCCAGAAGAGCAAAGAATGGAATTGTGCCGTTCAATTTCTAAATTTTTCCCTGAAAAATTAGAACACCTTGCAGAATACTACGATTTGGCTTATTTGCTAAATGACGTTTACGCTGAAAAACTAATAGAATTAAAAAAACTGAATAGCAAATTATATGAGCAACTTACAGAAATTTAATAGCACATTAGAAGATTTTGACAAAGAAGTTGGAAAACTTAAAGCCGTTTCAGAAGCATATCAGAAATTAGATGGGCTGACCGTTACTTATGATAAAATAAGTCGGCAATTTGATGATAACAGCAAGAAACTTGAAATCATCAACAAGGGCATTGATAAATCAATTACGGAACTGTTTGACCTTATAGAAAAAAAGACGGACCTAATAAGCAAAGAAAATAAAGAATTTTATAAGGACCTTGCGGGGACAATTAAAATTCAACTTGATGATAATAAATCTCAAATCAAACATTTAATTGAAAACGAAAGAAATCAAATTAAGCAGATTTTTGAAATCGAGTTTGCTAAGAACACGAAGGAGATGCAGCGAATTATCGAATCAGAAATAGATAAACAGACTTTGCTACTCTTTAATAATCAAAAAGTAATTAAAATTTCACTTTGGGTCATTGGGTTAATAACGATTACTTTAGGTGTAATTTCAATTGTAAAGTAGTAAGCAAAACTTGAACGAATTGGTACTAAGCAGATAGAAAGTACATTGTTACAGTACCAAAGTAACCGAATAATTACCGTAAGGTACTTATTAACTGCTTCCTTTTAGAACATCGTTTGCACGTATTTACGATGATAGTCATTTAAATAATCCCCCATTGTTGTATTGTTTAGACTATATAATCTGAATGATATGTGTATTCCCTCCCCTTCCAAGCGGTTTTTTCAGGAAAACTAAAAAAATGCGTTCACGAATCCCAGCTCTCATAGCCAATAAAAGCCCTTTAGAAAAGCTCGCTTGGATTGTCTCAAAAAAATTTCCGCCAAAAAATCGGTAAAAAAAAGACTTTTCCCCATGGCAAGATATTTATGGAGAAAGCAAAAGATGAAAGTAAAACTGACACTGGCCCAACTGAAAAAAATTTTACAGACCGAAGAACCGAAGTTTCCAATCACAATTATTATGGCTGGTATCGATAAGGACGAATTGAAAGAAGTAGTAAAAATATTGAAAGCCAAAAAGAAGAATTAAACCCCTTCAAAAATTGCCGACATTTCGACATTCAGAGCTTTGGCAATCTGAATACATTTGTCAATTCCCATGATTTGCTTTGCTTCCATATAAAGGCGCAATGCTTCAATATCCAAATCAGAATCGTGAGCCACATGCCTCACTTTTAGTTTCATTTCCTTAACTATCTTTCTAATATTACCGACTGCTGTATCCTCTTCAGAGGTTCGGTCAGACCATTAACGTCGGGTTAGGAATAATAAAAAAGAAACGCGCCATTGATGGCTCGTTTCTTTATAAAAAACATTGGTTTAATCTACTAAGTTTAAATTTTTTAAAATATGTGCAACTACATCTACCGTAAATGCAAGGCCCAGCGTCTTTAATTTTTCAGTTTTTGAAACGCCAGCAACTCCATCAACGTAATCATCAGGAATCGTCATTAGCCTCGAACATTCTTTTATGCTTGGATGTCGATAACATCCATTCGGAAAGTCAAGTTCATCCTTTACTTCACGGGCTTTGCCTTTGTATCCTGAATCGGCCAATATCTGTGGGTATGTTGATAGCTTTTCCTCTATTGGCAGTTTGACGAAATCTTTATCTTTATATATGACGTTTCCGATATTCATCTTGAAATGTCTGAACAGCCCATTTGTCAGGGTTACATTCCCGCTCAAAAGGACATTCGCTTTCTCTCTATCCACAAATCCATTTTCAAGAATATCGGCATAGCTAAGACCTGTTGATTCTGGAATTGTAACATTAGGAATGTTAGTCCAATAATATCTTCTCCTATGTGCAGGTGCGACAAGTGCCGAATCAATTTTAATCAGATGTACCTCATCTTCAAAAACATTTTGCAATTCGTCTGTAATCTTATCCCTATCTACCGCCTTCATTGAAGCAACATTTTCCATAATGAAGTAAAGTTTTTTGTGGTAGGGCTGGAACACGTATATCTGCCTTAACAAGCGCAAAGCCTCATAAAATAATTTGGACTCGGCTCCTTCCAATCCACGGCGGTCTACAGGATTGATACTGCTCAAATTTGTACAGGGCGACCCAAAGACAATCAAGTCAATCTCATCAGCCAAATCATATCCATCGATATTTCTGATATCGCCCAACTGAATAAAGTTTGGGTCATCACCATAATGGTGGGCTTGGATTTTCAATGCGGATTTGTCTATTTCCGAACTATAATACTTATTGATTTTGATTCCCGCTTTCTCTAGGGCGAGCTTGGTACAGGAAATCCCATCGAACAGGGCCAAAACATTAATTCCTTCGTTTTCATTTTGTGTCATATTTATCTTTTATGATAAATATTTCGCTATGGGGAAAACGACCGTTTTTGCCGTGGAGAAACCATAACTATTTTAAAAAAGTCCCTATTTACAAGGTCTCCCGCTGAAAAATATTTTTAAAAAAGCTGGCGTAGGAATTTTATTCCTTGTACACTCGTGGTGTACAACTTTAAAACCATATACACCATGCAGACTTCTCAAGAAACAATGGAGATAGCTTACACTATCTTAGACCAAATCAAATATGCTGACCGCTCGGCACTAATGGCGTGGGGCGCGGTCCATTTCGCAGCCATCAGTCAATCAAAAGAATTTCAGGGCGGAATAGCTTTCCAAGTCTCAGGTTTATCTCATCAGGGTTGGGTAAAGGTTCAGTTGAGGTGGGTCGATGACTATACAATAACCTTTATCAACCGCAATAGGCAAATCGTTAAAGAGGTCGAAGGATGTTATTGCGATATGTTGGTCCCTGTTATAGATTGGATTGAAGGGAATAAAAACTCGTCTGAATTTTGAAGACAATCAGAATTATCTGCGACATTTTGGAGTGAAATGAGGCAGCATTATCACAAAAAGGAGTAATACGCAATATGCTATTGTTTAAATCTCTTGTGCTGTGCTTCTCTCTCGGCCTTTTTAGCTTTTTCTAACGCTTCTTTTTTCGACAACCGATGTGCCCTTCTTAATACAGGAAAATATTCACAATGTCCAAAAACCTTGTAAGACCAATCATTATTTACCACTCCTGTACACGAAATTTGGGTAAGTCCAATCGGTCTGAAACTTATCATCGAAATTGAGTATGCAAGCCTTAAAACCATATCGTGCTTACTATGATAGTTGTGAATCTCGCCCATTACTTTTTCACTAACTTTCAACCATTTTTCAGGACTATTCCCAACTGCACCGCCAAATAAGTGGGCCTCTAAAATTTTCTTCTCGCTATTCAAATCGTTTAATTCTTCCAAGCAATTGTAAATGATTCGTGCGCCTAGGGAATGACCAAGAAGAATGAAGTTTTTTCGTGGACAAGCATCTAAGACCATAGCTAACATTCTACCAGCTATCCTCGAATTCCGTACTGCTCGATGCCAAAAGTTATTTACTATTGCTTTTGCAGCCAACACCGTTCTCCCATAAGGTATCATACTAAGTAATGCTGTAACTAAAATGGGGCTTTTTTTTTGGCGACGATTTTCTTCAGGCTCAATTGGAAACTTTGTCATTTCCTTTTTCCCAAAGGGCCACTTTTCCGCATTCCACTCGACATGAAACCATTCCCTGTCAGGATATTTGTTCAAGACATAAGTCTGCCACCTTATCCTATTGTCAAGGTCTTCCGTACAAAAACCGCTAATAGTTATTATGGCTGGGTAGATGCCGTCTCTTTGTTTCGTAATTTTAAATTTATCATCAAATTCATCTAGGAGTACGCTGGCGTTGGAAAGCTTTCTTCCATCAAGCACCTTTTTATATTCTGAAATGCAATCGATAAACATAGCTTTGTTATTGTTAATTTTTTTCGAATCTACAAAAGCGATAGAGAATAACCAATAATTTTAAAGAAAAGGTATAAAAAACTGGCGTGGGAAAATAATTCATTGTATCCTCGTGGAGTGTTATATAAAAAGGTACTGGTTTCCTCATAACACGAATTGAGGTGAAAAGGGCTTATCAAACCAGTAAAATCGTTGCCAAAATCGACAACCCTTTTTTTATAACACTAACACCAAAATTTAAACGCCATGACGACACCAGTAGTAATCTTCTCAAGAGTAAGTTCACAGGAACAATCATTTGAACGACAAATCTCCGATTTGAGGGCAATTGCGGTAAAATTAAATTACGAAGTGGTTCAAGAAATATCCGAAAAAATCAGTGGTGCAAAATCGAATGACCAAAGAAAAGGAATTCAGACACTTTTGGAAGGAGCAAGAAATGGAAATTTTAAGAAGGTGCTTTGCACAGAAGTTTCCAGATTGGGAAGGTCCACGATTGAAACCTTGAAATTAGTTGAAGAACTCCACGGTCTTGGAATCAGTATCTATTTACAGGACTTAAATATGGAAACTTTGAATGAGAAGGGTGAAACCAATTTCCAATCCGAGATAATACTTCATATGATGTCGCTGTTCGCAAAAAATGAAAGACGCACACTTATAGACAGAATTCATAGCGGAATAAAAGCGGCTAAAGCAAATAATATTCATTGCGGCCGAGCAAAAGGCAGCAACGAGGATACTGAAAAATTTATGTCAAAATATCCTAAAGTGGTGGACGGCATAAAACGGGGCTTCTCTGTTAGGGAATGTATTAAGTTATACGATGTCTCGCTCGGGACTGTCGCTAAAGTTAGGAAAGAACTCAAAGCGCGCCATGAAATATAATGGCACTAAAAATCAAAAGACATTTCTTCAAATTTGTTTGGGTGGCAAACCCCTTCAAATTCAATCTTTCCTTTTCCGTCCACTAAAGAAAGGAAATGCGCAAGCTCAAGTTTAGTCCTGAAATAAAAGTGTTTTTTTAAGACCCTAATGGTTGGCTTATGGTCACCTTTTATCTCGATAATTCTTCTCGCCCACATTATTAAGGTCGAATTTGCTTTAAGCTCATCTGGATTACCATGGCCGAGATGGAAAAGGGCCGCCCTTATTTCTCTTGCTAAATTATTGGGTATAATTGGTTTAAAATTGTCTTTTTGAAACAGTTTATCTTTAAGTAAAAGATTGGGAAATTCTTTAACTTCAAAATAGGAATTATCGTCATAGTCATTGTTAACTCGGTTGCCAAACCCTTCCCAATCATCTAAAAATTGATTTGGACGTAGTTTCTTGTCTTTTGAATAATTTTCAATAAATTCTTCATAATGTTTTCCAACGATATAACTCTCAAAGTGCAATAACAATGCAGTTCTTAAATCCGAAGGAAGTCTAAATCTTAAACCTGAAACTTGAAAAACGTTATGGACGTAGATTCGTTTTTTGTCGAACTCGCAGTAAAGGAAGTCATTCCAGTCAAGTTTTAGAAACTCTGTCAATCTGATGCCAGAGTAGAGACTTAGCCAAAGCAACAAACGTATACTGCCTTCGCGAAACATTACATTAGGATAATCTTTTTTTAAAAAATTACTGAATGATGAAAATGATTGAAAAGAATATTCCTTACCATTATTAAAGTTTTTGTCGTGCAATGTGACTAATGCTTTTTTCTGGTCTAAATCTATGTGGAAAAGATTGTACTGGATTTCAGCTTTCTTTGATAACCTGCAGAATTTTAGAAGTTCGCTGGTGTGTCTAATCTTGAATTGCACCTTCAAGTCCTTTATACATTCGTCAGAATAGCCATTAACTTCAAACAGTCGTTTGGCAAATATCGGTCTTAAATCAAATTCGGGAGCCTTAATGAAAAAAGGAAGGTGGTCCGAAACTACAAAATTTAGACTTGAGTGATATTCGCTAAGAACCTCCCTAAGTCCATTCGGGATAAATATTCTGTAATTTCTAATTTTTAGTTCTTTGCGAATTGTCGGGTTTTTACTGGAATCCAATTCATAAATGTCCTTCCAATATAAAGCTTCAATTTCCCCTTTACTTAATCCACATTGGATTTGGAGCAATACGCCTAACACGTCTTCATAACCCTTAGACCTAATGTTAAACTTACTCAGAGCTATCAAATGGTTATATTCTTTATCAAAATCGCGGCGCGTAAAATCTATCACTTTTCGGGGAAATTAAAATTTTTTTACAAATATAGTATATAATAATCAATTAGTTACGTGGTTTTTTCCATAGCGTAATTTACGGTGGTTTTCCGAACACTATTTTTTTTTCCAATTGTTTCTCAGAACTTTGCCATATCAAAATCGAAGTTGCAACGAGATTTAAATATTAACTTAAAGAATTAAACCATGAAGAAATACGAAATAAGTTTAGAAAAACTCGAAGCAATTAAAAATCTGTTTGGAGAGGCTGTTTTGGAATTAGATAAACACGACTTATGTAATGACGAGGTTGCGTTTCACGACATTATGAGCAATGGCGCGAACGGTATTATTTGGCATATTGATATGGAATTCGAAGAACTTCCTGAAAGTGTTGTACTGGCCTTAGACAACTTACATGATGAGGTTTGGAACTCTTTTGATGATGTTGAACTCAAAGACGAATTCATTGAGGAATTTCTTGGGGAATTTTATATGTGACCATCACAATTAGATAGGCGTGGATTTATAAAATATTAAACCTTACAATTTAGACCCCCACCTCAATTGCAAAACTGTCCCAAAAATAAAAAAGGGCATTACACAAAAGCAAGGCAAAGTGTTAGACCCAATATGCGTTGCGCTTTACGATGATTATTTTGGAGCTTAAATATCTAAATCGAGAAGACTTGATTTTGGAGAGTTCAGGCGAAAATGAAGACTGCCAAATCTATCTTTCAAAAATACAGCCCAGAAAGCTTTAAGTCTTGCTTTTAGGGTGCCGATAAATTTTTGAATTAGAATTTCTATCTAATTCCTTAACAAGGAAATAATCTATTAACCATACATCATCGGTTGCGAATGCCAATCACTAAAAGTGAGTGGTGGAGCTTCCATTGTCAAAACCCAACACAATGAAAAACACTTTAAGAGACAATCTTGAGCAGATTTGTCACGAATTCACAGAAGCCTATGAATGCTTGCTTGGCTCTGACACGATAGGGACTTGCTACCTCATAGGTCATTGTCTTTCCGAGGGATTTAAAAGGGCGGGTTATAAAGCTCTTGAAGAGACTGGCACGGTAATATACAAGGACGGGCTGGGAAAGAATGTCATTTATGGCAAGCAATTGGTAAAAGGAAGGCTAATAGGCTACTTCCATACTTGGTGTAAAGTTCAATTTGGTGAAAAGGAAATCATCATTGACCCAAGTTACAAATACAACAAAATGAGTTATAAACACTACGGTTTTAAGCCTAATAAGAGAATCCCTGACTTTATCATCACCGAACATAACGATTGTTGGTTATATCGGTTTATTCAAGATAATAGCCTGACAAGCCAGTCAAAACAATGGCTGACCAGAATTCCATCAGAGTTGATTGAAGAACTAATACAAAAAGTCCAGGATTCGGTGGAAAAATGGATAGGATGTCCAAATATCTTGCTGTTTGATTAGCTTGTTTACAAACTACGGACCATGTTCGAGAATATACATTTCTCAATTTAAGGAACTTATAAATCGTAAGGATGTAAGGTCTGCCCGAAACTGGTGCAAGAAAAACAACGTCACCCTTCACAAAGATTGTTCTGGAGAATTTGTTTATCAGGCAGACTTTGAATTAGCGTATGACATGCCTCTAATAAATGATTTGCGAAAAAAATATCATGAAAACTGGAAGACATGTTACGCGCTATATAAAAGTGGGAAAGCATTCGAATCACTGGATTCCGTTGATTCTTTACCCCAATCAAAACTATATACGCCTAAGGGGAAAATTGCTAAGAAATTGTTGGATGGGTCATGGAAATGACCTATCCTCGCATTAAAACCATTACAAAATGAGCATACTAAAATATAAGAAATTTACGGGACTACATATTGTTTGCAAAATTTGCAATAAGCTCGTTGAGGTATCCCAAAACCCATATAAAGGTTGCAAACACCCTACTGACAGACAGAAGTACAAAGCAATTGTAAAGATGAATGGCACCCGTAAAACAAGAGATTTGAAAGCCAGTGATTACAATGAGGCGGTTAGGGAACTGTTGACCTTTAGAGACGAACTATTAAATCCGACGATTGTGATTCCTCCACCAAAAACTGAATATACTTTACTGACCGATTTTGTAATGATGTATAGTGATTGGTTGGAAAATGTAGACGTTCCAAAATACGAACAAAGGTTGAGGTCGCATAAGTATATAAAGGAAACGGTTGGATATGTCCTCAAGTTTGGAGAGTTCCTCAAAAGCCAGGGACAGAATTTGGAGAAATTGACAATTTATCAAATCGACAAATTTATGTTAGGTGCTTTTTATGAGCATTTGGAAAATACCATAAAAAGTCCCGCGACTTTCAATCACAATTTGAGGGCAATTAAGAATTTTTATAATTTTTTAGTCATTGAAAAAGAACTGCTGATAGTCAACATTCCAAAAAAGATGAAACTAAAATACGAGAATCCAAATCCGACAAGTATTGCTGACCACGAGTTTAAAACCTTGCTTAATGCGATTACACCAGAAAATTCAATCCAAGTGCTCAAAAACGGCATAAGGAAAAGTAGATTCAGGTCATACACGAAATCAGGAATAGAACTATGCGCATACACGGGTATGAGATTGGAAGAAGTCACTTCCCTAAAGTATTCAGATATTGTTATCGATGACAACGGGGAACTGGTGAGTCTAATTGGAACAGACCTAAAATTTGAACGAGCTCATAATTGGGATAATACCAAAGCTAAAAAAGTAGTCTATATACCAATCTCTCCCGAGCTAAGAAATTTGTTGGTCAGTCTAGATTACAAAAAGAATATTGGGATTAATAAATATTTGATTGCTGGCGATGATAATATTTCCAGAAGTACATTGGCGAAGCAATTGAGCCATTCATTTACTTTTATAGAAGACAAGCTGAACTGAGCAACGATTTTAGTATAAAACATCTTAGAAAAACCTTTTTGACAAAACTTCACTTGCAAACTGGGTTGACAGAATCGATGGGTTACCAAAAGACTTCAAATGTGGTTTTGAAAAACTACATTGATAAAAGAGCAGTTGTTAATGAGGTTACAAAAAGAGGATTTTCTTATTTCTGACATTGGGTTCTATTACTAATTAAGCTGAGGTAATTGGATAATTTAACGAAGTAATTGAATAATTGCCATTACATCATTGGTAGATTACCTCATTATAAGATTATTAATAAGAATAAGAAATAAGATAATATACTATATATTATTATATATCATAATAAGGTAATCGTTAGATTACCTTGGGTTAAACTTTCTTCCAATTTTCGATTTCCATTTCTCTTTCTTCTGATGGGAATCAGTCCAAGGAAAGAATTTTTGAAGATTAAAAGCGCGAGGTAATTATTAGATTGCTTCGGCACTAAATCTGAATCCAACGAACAACATTGGCAATTTCGAAGTCGTTTCACTATCGGGCCTCCTCACTTACGTTTAAAACCCATTCCAAATAATTTAACAATTAAAATTAAACTAATATGAATTTCATTTCTTTAGACCATGCTTTGAGCAACAACTTTATTAAATCACTTCCACACCTTACAAGATTAAATTTAAACGCCAACGAAATAAAACTCATCGAACTGGTGTTATCATTTACCCGAAAAGGGAATCAGTTCTACATGAACTACGCTGATATTGCTGAGTACCTCCATTTGGGAGACACGAAGACTAAGGCAAAGTCAGTAGGTAACATCGTCCTTAGTCTAAAAACCAAAGGTTACATCATAACTGACACTACTCATAACTTCAATGGCAAAAACGGTGGTTCGTCAGCTAATTTAAAAGTAGATGAAGCCTTTTTGGAAAGACAACTCGCCGCGTTCTTCAATCCTTTGATTGAAGCGGTCACGGAAGACCAAATAAGCCTCAAAGCGGAAGCTAATACTGTTGAGGTTGCCGTAGCTCCAAATCCAGTACTAAGTGCAGCAAAAACCTTTATAGATGAACTGTCGGAACTCGATAATCATGGTGAAACTGTTATCGAATATGATGGCTTGGAACCTGCTTATGAAAATCCTGAAACTATCGTCAATGATAATGATGCTATTAGTTACAAGAACATTGAAACATTACCCAAATTTGAAACTATGCTCAAACGGTTAATGAGAAAGAATTCCATGCGCAGCAAGAAATCAGCAATACAATTCATGATAGATAATAAGAATGGTTGGGATATTGATAAAATGAAACAGGCGTTTGAAGCCCTTGTCTTAACCAATCCTATAGAATAACATAATCGTTCCGAGGGAACGATTATGTTATCTCTTTTTGGTCAAAGCTGGCGCGGGAAAAGCGGATTGCTTATCTTCATGGCTCAAACAACAAAAACAATGAGCAAAAACTTTCCAGACTTCGGCGGATTTCCAACTGATAATTCGAGTAGTACTAATTTAAAATATGACATTATAGCCAGTAAGTTTATGACTGGCATCGAGAATCATAACCGACAGAAAACACCTGCTCCATATTTCGGGGTTGCCTTTTATCTAATAGGCGCGGTGGTAGAGTTAGTAGTCGGAGTTGTGCTATTACTTGGAATAGTATTGCATATGATTTGGAAATCGTTAAAGTAGTAGGCTGCCTTCCTATTAAAATTATCTGATGTAATTTAAAAAATTTAGTCCCCTGCTACTAATTACCAACCCCTTATCTTTACTTCCGAATAAAATTAAAATATCCAATTGCAGGATTGTCTAATTCTCCAATTAACATAGCCCTATCAAGAAGCATATTTGATTCTTCACAGCAAGTTTCTGGCAATAATGAGCAATTATGGCAAGCGGCTAGATTGCATGAATTTGGGCCTTGGCCATTACTATCAATGCAAATAGGGTCACTCGAACACCATCTCGCGTTTTCAATTGCATTAAAAATAATTGTTTCAAGATTGCCAGGTTTTCCTTGTCTAACAAGCCCACCTAACGACCCTTCAGAATCACCAGATGCCGTATAAATTAAAACACCATTCATGTCATGGTCAGCACCCTCTAGGTTAGAATAAATTCTTTCCCTCAAAGCTGAACTTCCATAACCGCATTCGTAGCTAAATTGATTTATTACTAGATGAGCGAATGTATGTATCAGAACGAACTCTGGTTTTATTTCTCTTACATTCTGTCCTTTAGCTAGCCTAGGTCTATTGTAATTATTAGAAAGAAGTTCAACTCTTTTTTTAACCTCATCGGTTGATGCCCATTCTTTAATTTTCTTTTCATTAAATTCAAAAAACACTCCTTCCCCTTTAACAACTATTGCAGGAAGCCAATTGATGCTTTTCCCTAACTTTATGAAATCCTTTTTTGCTTCAAGAGTTTTTTCATCAAAAGAATACAACCGAGAAAAACCGAAAAACGCTCTAGTCTCTCTCAATTTATGTAATAACCCAATACTGGTTAATCCTAAATTAATTGCATTCCCAATAGTCGAATCTTCGTAAGCAGTTGATGAATTTTTAGTAACAAAAAAATCCTGATTTTCTCCTCCTGCTCCTGAAAGTATAGCATCATACTCCATTTTTCTGTAATATTCTTCTGAATCTTCGAAGCCTGAATTGTCATTAATAGAAATTCTTTTTGTTGCTGCATCCAATAATTTTTCCGTAAAACTTTCTTTATTTTCCTCTGCAAAATTCCTCTCTGCAACTAATTCGAACCTCATTTTCTGAAACTCACCATTTTCCATTCCTGTCGAAAGAAATATCCAATTTTTTTCTAAGACCTCAACTAATTTTCTATCAATTGTTTTATCCCATTGAGGCAGATAAATGGAGCTGGCAACATTTGAAAAATAGACATTTGATGCTCCTTTCTGCACGACAATTAAATCTTGACCGCAATGATGGGTATTGTGTCTTTCAGATTCTTCTCCTAACCAAGGTCTATCGCCAGAACATGTTACCCCAATTTTTGTTAGAGATTTTTCGTTAAATGCTCCTGCCATTGTTTTATATGCACCGCAACTACATGTAATTTCAATTCCCGTTAAAGCTCCAGAATTTCTTCCTGCTCTTAATCTTAAATCATGATAGCCTTCAGGCTTATTCCCTCCATGAACCCATTCAGGAAAAGGAAAGTCTTGAATATGTCCGCCTTGACAGACGGCGATAAAACGAACTGGTATTAATCGTTGTCTTTTATTTACAGGTATTTCAGAGCATGACCTTCCAGAATTAAATGAAATCCCCGAACAAGTAGGTTTAATGGAACTGTATATTGAAATTTTCTCCATATTACCACATCTAGTGCAATAGTGCCAACGTGGAAATCTTATAAATGGAATTTTTAAAGATGGATTTGTAACTCCTTGTCCTGGGTCTCTAAAATCAGGAGGCAATCTAAAATCTTTTACCCCTAATCTTTTTGCTAATCTAGGTTCTTGTATTTTAAACTCATCAAGTTCTGTAATAGTTCTAAATTTTTCTTCCCACATATCAAGTCCTAAAACCATCAATGATTCATCCTTCGGAAAATTTATCATTTGGCCTACTCCCCAAGGAGAAATTAATTGTGCTCTTCTTATAGGTTTTTTTGCTGGCATAATTTAATTATCAATATTTATATATTCTGCTGGGATAATATACGCTTCGCAAGTGGAATCAACATTCCGCATTGACGTTGGTGTTGACCATGCCCTTTCTTTAATGTCTTCTGAAGGGTTTGTTCCTGCAGGATACATTAAAGGCATGTTTGTCATTTGGCCGAACGAACCATATATTAAAGGCAATTCATTTCTCCAATAAGACAGTTTTTCTTCAATAAGCTTTAAGGTTTCCTCATACTCTTCTTTGTCAATCAGATTAACTCTGTCATAAATTATCTGCGTAACGCGAGCGATTAATGCGTCATTTGGGAAAGGTCTCGGAGACGTGGAACTTTGGTCAGTAGAATAATATCTTATCAATCCAATTAAGATTGCATGTAAAGCTCTTTCTCTCGCAGGGGCAGAAAATGGAGTTACACTAGTAGGTTCAACTTTACTGTAAATTTTAGAATGGTATTCTTGAAAATGTTCGAAGTGCGAACGGTCCCTTGGTTTAGAGCAATTATAAATTGTAAAAACAATACCTGGCCCTTTTTTTGAACGTCCAACACGGCTTGTGGCTTGTATATATTCAGAAGTGGTTTTAGGCTGCCCGATAACGGTCATAAGACCTAATCTAGGTATGTCAACGCCTACAGAAATCATATTTGTTGCTAAGCAGACATCTACTGGGAATTCAGATTTATCACCTGTCCAAGATTTTAAGAGTTGCTCAAGATATTCAGGAATATCATTACTATTTATTCTGCTGGTCAATTCAATATCTCTATTTATAAATCTTCTTTCATCTCCTTTTATTGCTTTTCTAATCCATATAGAATTCATATACTCTCGGATATCTGCTCTTATAAGAGTTGCAGCATGTCCCAATTCACGTATACTATTGAAATAAATTAACGAAGTCCAGTAAGGGTCTTTTGTTTTTTCGTCTGGAACAGGAATTGACTTAACAGATTGGAGTAAGGCAGATATAACTCTGACTTGTGCTGTCGCATGTGAAGGCAATGCAGACGCAAAAATGCCAGCATATAATCTCCCTTTACTCGACGTGTCTTCTTTTGCAAAAAAGGAATCACCTGCATTTAAACATTGAGCTGGAAAAATATTAACATTAGAAATCCCTCTCCCATAAAGTGAATTGATTTGCTCTTTTGCTCTGCTAATTGTCGCTGAAGAAGCAATAATTTTTGGTTTTATGCTATTAACAGTGCAAAGCTCTTCAATCATTGTTTCATAAAGTCCAACCATCGAACCTAACGGCCCAGAAATCAAATGTAATTCGTCTTGGATAATCAATTCAGGGGGCGAAAACGGTCTATTGTTATCTCTAAATCCGAAAAGCGTTTTAGCTTCTGGTTTCCATGTAAGCATTGCAAACTTATCTACTGTTCCTATCAATAGAGTAGGCGGATTGTCATAAATATCTTCATCAATCACAACTAATGGTAAATTGAAATCTCCTTTAGAAAAATCACATTTTAAATTGTCGCACTGGTAAACTATAGTTTCTTTAGTTCCGACTTTTCTTCTTTTGTAACCTTTAACATTGTTGGTTTTAGCATCTTTCAAATAACCCATTTGAGCACCACAGCATGGACATTTTAAAACGATAAAGGGATTATCTTCCTCTCTTCGTTGTTCCATTTTTTGAAACGCTTTTCTAGCATCATCTCTTTTATTAGGTGTCAATTCACCAACCCAAAGTCCAATTGTAATCCTTTCAGTTCCTAAGACAGCCTCATTCTCTTTCCTAATTTTATCACAAGCACAAATCAATGATGCTGCACGCTGAAATTGTTGTGCAGTTAACAATCGCAATGTGTAACGCATTAATACTGTTGTACCAGAATCATTTTTATTATTTAATCTTTTTAAGAATATTGTAAAAGCGGATAAACCTAGATAGGCTTCCGTCTTACCGCCACCAGTTGGAAACCAAATCAAATCTACCATTTCCCTATCCTGATGTTTTGAATCAAGCATTGAATTCAAATTCATCAGAATAAAGGCTAATTGAAATGGCCTCCACGCTCCGAGCCCTTGCTTCCATGTTGAGGTATCATTGATATCGGGTATAATTGCATCCTTTAATCCTGTTATGCTACCTTTTTCGATTATCCAATTCCTTGTTTCAATACTATAATTAAGCTGTTGAAGTAACATTGCCCGATTCATCAATCTAAAAGCTCGATTAACTTTCTCATTGCTAACCAGTAGTTCAACACCTTCTTTCATTCTTGATAGACATGTTCTACAGCTTTCAATATGTCTATTTGCAGTACTCAATAATTCAGGAGCATTTCTAAATTCTTGAACTGCTATTGTCTCTTGCTCATTTATCCATTTTTCGTATTCTGAATTAAGTTTTATTAGATTCTCAGTAATATCAGTAGAAGATAAATCACTCAGGTCGAACATATTTAATTCCACGCTCTTCAATTCGTTCGGGACAATTGGTTTTATCTCATAGGAAGGAATTGCATTTGTGTTAATCGAATCCGTCAAATCTATGTCGTCGTCATTCCATGAAGGCGAACATCCATGACCAACAGCAAAAGTTTTTTTGTTTCGGAAAAGTAGCAGATTTGATTTTTCGTCTTCCTTATCCGTGCTTGACGAAGCTATTTTGTAGGGGTAAAAGCATTTCTGATTTGCAATTACCGAAAATGAAACCTGAAAATAACAATCTTCATTTTTTATGTTTTCAGCTCCGCCTGAATTAAAATTTATTAATGTAAATGTTAAGAGTTGAATTTTTTCCTTGAGGCTTACACCATGCGTCCTATTTCGGACATTTAATTTTAAATTTATTTCCTTGCCATCTCTATCTAATAAGATTTTATCAAAAGATTTGCCAGATTCAGATGGAATCTCACTAGGGCTTAAAATAAATTCTTGGTCTAATGGAACTCTAAAATATGCTTTTCTTGTTACTGGAGTTCCGTCATCTTTCGAGTATGTGTATTCTTTAATCTGATAGATTGCAACAGCTACCTTTATATTAAAACCCTGTTCTGGAATTTGAGTAAAACAACTAAATCCCATAGCTGATGGCAGAAAACTATTTGCCAAACCTATTTCTTCTTCGAAATTTTCACTTACATCAGTGGGAACTATACTTTCTGTAGTTTTTACAGGGTCGTCGGTATTTTCATCAAGCTCCTTTTCTAAAATAGCTTTTTCGTCACTCGAAGTCGAATCAGATTTTTCTAAAGTTGCCGCTTTCGGAAATAATACTCCTGCTCCATATCGCAAACGTGGCGGTTCATTAATTAGGATTTCTTCACCATTGTCTTGTAAATGTGGCTTTATAGGGTCTGGGCCAATTAATTCTCGCCTAATAAATTTTAATATATCTTCTCTCATTTCAATTGAGTTTTCTCCTTAGAATTTCTTTATAATCGTTTCTAGATGCCTCTGAAATCATTAATATTAAACCATATCTTGCCCTACTCATTCCCACATATAATATTGACTTTGCCATATCACTAGTTAAATCTTCAATGTCTGTCATTATCATGTAATTACTTTCCATGCCTTTATATGATTGTATCGTTGAAAAACTTACACAGTCTTGAGTGGTTGCGGGCAAATTACCATTTTTAATTTCTACAATTTTTAAGTCCTTTATTAGACTTATTGAAGAATTCTCGAATTTTCTTGGGGAAGTAATTATCAATTCACTAAACGGCAATTTACTTTCAGAAAGTTTTTTTAATTGCCTCATTAACAACGCATTTTGTTCCGATTTATCTTTATAAAAGATATATTCTAAAGGAATCCCCTCCAGATTTTCCAGTAAAAATGGAGGTTTTTCAAATCCTGAAATCAAAGAAGTCTCTTCACCAATTTGTTTAGTGTTCCTACAATTTATTTTTAAAAGAAATTTTGTTGGTTGAGACTTCATGAGAATTAGGCCAATCATTTCTTCTTTTGTAAGCTCTGCAAAAATTGCCTGTCTTTCGAAATCCCCATATATTTCCCAATTACCATTTCCCAAACCTCCCTTTAACATTGAGTCAAACAATTGTAGATACTCTACATTAATTAAATCCTGTCCTTCATCAATAATTAATTTGTCAAATTTGGCATTGATTCCTTTTTCAAAAAAATCTTTCAATAATAATGGTAAATATTTACTATAAAAATCTTGTCTGTTTTTTTGTGATTGGTCATAACTAAAACCTTTTGACTGTTCGAATAAATAACTATGTAAATTTGAAACCGTTATTTTATCTTTCCAATCTAGGACCTGACTTTCCATCCATTCCCCGATTAGCCTATTGTAGCACGTAAGAAAGACTGTTTTACCCTCTGAAGCAGCCCTGACGGCTGATTCAATGGCTATAATTGTCTTTCCAGTTCCAGCACTACCTTGGATGATACTTTGGTCATTTAATTCAATCGAATCTAAGATTCTGAATTGTTCCTCAGTATATTTTTTTACTTGGTTATCGAATTCATGTAGCCTTTCTTTTGCCGTCCTAATTCTTTCAAAGTCTCCTCTTAAAAAGTCGCATACTAGGATTAAATCTTCTTTACTTGGTAAAGAATTCTTTTCGGAAAACCATTTTTGGGTTTTGTGTTTTAAAACAAATTGTTCGATAAAATTTTTAAAAAACGATTCTATTCCAATCTGCAGCGAATCTTTGTCTAGGATTTGCCATTGTTCATATTCGACGCTATGTTTGTCGAAACTAATCTGAGGGAATGCGCAAAGAAAGCCGAATAATATTTTTGTAAACCTGTGCCCTCGGCCAAATTCTTTTTCAATTGCTGAACGAACTGAAAACATGGCATCTCTTGCTTGATTAAATGGGCCAACATTACTGGTGTTCGTGATTTTGAACTTATTCGTAAAATGCCATACACCATCTATACATTTTACATCGCCACCCTTGACTTCCATTACAAAAATTCCAGCATCTGGAATCAAAATTAAAAAATCGATTTCACCATATAAGCGAACTGTGTGTTGTGCAAGATTTAAAGAATGGAGTACAATCCAATCTTTAGTGCAGGGTGTGTTTTTGAAAATCTCAAAAATCATTCGCTCGCCTGTACTTTTACAGTTTTTATCTATGTATGGTGGAAGTATCTTCGCCATCAAATAATTTCTTTTTTGAGCAATCGATTTACATATCTCACATCAATCTTTTGAAATTCCGTAGCAACCTCAGTGATTTTTAAGACCGATACACTTCCCAATCCATCTATTGTTATTCGCTTATTGATGATTGAACTATCGGCAAATGTGTGAATCTGAGCTTTAATTTTATTGATTATAAACTCAGACGCATCATGCCGCAGCCCTTTCATTTTTGTTATTGATTCTCGAACTTTATTAATGTTATTCATAAGTAATTCAGAACCTGTAAGCAATGCGATACTTATTAAATCTGCATCATCATCTGGACCTATTCTCGCCTCGTCCTGTAACCAGGTTTTAATAGTAACCTCATGTTTTACGCAATCATATTGGCGTAAACCTTTAATTAATTTTTTAAAATCGTTTCCTGTTGAAGCATAATAATCTTTCAGAAGAGTTTTCCAGAGTGTTGTCCACTCCTTTAGTGACGCTAAATCTTTTGGATTAGTATTTTTTTCTACTAATTCAACCAAGATATCTCTATCTGTATTTATAATCAAAATTACATCCTCTGTTTTTAATGCTTCAACCTTTTTCCCATGAAGATTTCCATGCTCGCTTTTTTTATCAATAAATTCATTTATTACTAGAAATTTATGAGATTCATTTGTATAGATAAAAGATTCATTTTCAAAATCAATTCGCTTGGCCTTAATACTCTCAATAACATTTCCTTTAGCGTAATATTTCGAATATTGCGCATCCTCGAGTTTCCATTCAAAAGTAAAAATGTCAAAAGCCAGTTCAGCGTTTGGCTCAGAAACATCAGTATTTGAATATAAATCGGCAAAACCTGATTTAGTGCTATTAGTATCCCATAAAATACCTTTTTGGTTAATTGTTGAATTTACTGTTTCAGAGTATTTTTTATTTCTATTTTGTAGAGAGTTATAATATTTGTTTTCGAACTGGTAAAATAACACCGTTAGTTCCGAGAAAAGAAAACACGAAAGAATTCTATTAATATTGTTTGATTTTGCCCAACCAGTAAGAATTACTTTTAAAGGTTTATTTGAAAGTAAGTTATCATTTACGTCTGCGACAGATATTACCGCTGGCGGATTTATGATTAAGGAATTAGACAAAAAAAACTTTAAAGATTTTACTTCGTCTTCACTTGGGCAAATTATATAATCGTATTTTTTGGTCGTTAGTAATTCTTGCAACTTCACACATTTGTTTGATGGATTTTCTGCAAGTGTTTGTACCAAAGATTTTAAAAGTGAAATACTTTCTTCAATTGGTTTTTGTGACTCTCCTAGCCACATCTTTGAACGAGTAAATAAAGAATCAATAACCTCAACTTTAGAATTGAAAGCGATAATTTCGGAAGCTTCTAACAGATGAACAATTCTCGAGATAGGATTGACGAGCTGAATTAGAGAAATCTTTAAAGTATTTAAATCGTTATTTGATTCGTCGTTTTCGATTGAGTGAATTTTTTTTACAATCGTTTCAAGTTCTGGGTTTTTGCAAATCTCCTTGATAAGGTGAAAAGATATATATTTTTCCAACTTCCTGTTAAGAGAGTTAAAAGGAGAACCATTATGTGGAGTATCTAGTATTAGATTGTCTTTAGTAAAATTGAAAAACTCGAAACCATAATTTGCTATCGTTTCAAAGTTCTCTATTTCCGACAAATCGGTAATCAAGATTGTTGGAATATTCTTTGCATCGATGTCCGAGAAGTCTGTACCCCTTTCTCTAATGGCTGAAAAACCATCAATTATTATTTTTGTAATAGAATCCGAAAGTGTAATATGCAATGCAAGGTTAGAAAGGTTATTTGAGATTAAAAGTGGGCTTTTAGTGTTTATTGACCCATTCTCATCAATCCTACTAAACTTAAAGTACTCTTCAATTAAAAAATCATTAATTAATATATCGGCAACAGAATTTCCAAATGCAACGTGTTTACTAATCAGGCATATAGAATTTTTATGAAACAATTTATTACCTTCGGCTTGTATGCCAAGAATTTTATCCGTCGCATTTACACTTTTTTTTGTAACTGCATTCATCACACATTTATAACCTGACAACGCCTTTCGACTAGCTGGGGCAGGTTGAATTTTAGATATTCTTTTAATATCTACAGTTAATTCGTCGACTCGGTTAAATTCCTTATGCCTAAAAACAAAACCGTTTACATTTCTACCTCTCCACTCAACTACCGCCTCATTATTTAAGATTATCCTGTCTCCTTTTTTATAGCTGTTTAGCGTTTCAACGATTTCATTTTTAAATTGTGCAAAATCCGATTCGACTACAAATAAAGCAGAAGGAACAGCAAGCCATTGAGCCGCAAATTCTTTTGCAGGAAAAACTAAACAAAGCTTGTTAGTTGAGTTATTGGTAAAAAAATCAGATATAAGTTGAAGTGACTCCTTTAGAGGTAATGAAAGAGGATGCACTATTGTATCTCCCTTGCAATTATATTGCATTTTCTGAACCAGCTCTCTATTCATTTTTGTCTCAAGGAAATTATCCGTTCATTAATAAATCTTTTAATGTATTCGCAATCGATTCGGCCATTAATGGTGGCACGGCGTTTCCAATTTGTTTAAATGAAGCTGTTCTTCCCCCTTCAAAAAAATAATTATCGGGAAAGGATTGAATTCTAGCGGCTTCACGCACAGATATTGACCGTACTTGTTCCAAGTCTGGGTATATATAATAGTGCCCGTCTTTGGAAATATGAGCAACTACTGTGTGGGAGTGACCTATTGGGTCAACAACTTTATAGCGGTCTAGAAAAGCAGTCGTGTTTTTATGGGTTTGTAATCGTTTTGGAATATCATTATATTTTAATCGTTCCCTATCATTCAGCCATCTTTCTATTGCAAGTGCGTAAATTTCTAAATCTCTCTCATTGTGATTTCGGGTAATATGTTGCGTTGTATAATTTATGCCATTTCTCGTCACGGTTTTGTTTAAATACTCATTAGGTTGTTTAGTATATTTCGCAATTGGCATTTCTTGCCCAGGTTTCAGAGTTGGTAAATCAAAGAACAAATCTTTTTTTATTTCCCACTTATTTTCCATCAATTCGAATTTTGGAAAATTAAACTTTGATTTGCCTCTTTTACCAATGATAATTACCCGTTTACGTTTTTGCAGAACACCAAATTCGTCAGTTTTTAACACTTTGAAATCCGCGGAATAGCCAATTTCCGAGAACAGCTCTAACATTTCATTCAGATATCTTGCATTTCCAGCGGTCAGTAAACCTAAAACATTTTCAAAAACGAAGAATTTAGGTTTATAATGAATTAGAAATTTGGCATAATACCTGAAAAGAAAATTTCTTTTATCGTCCCTCATGTTATTGGGGTCGCGACTTCTTCCGACCAGCGAATACGCTTGACAAGGAGGACCTCCAATAATTATATCGACTTTTTTAGAATCTAATTGAATATCAATTTTTGAAAAAATTCCTTTGATACTATCGTCATCTATTTCTTTATTGATGACTGATTCAAGTAGTTCTTCAGGAATAGAATTCCATAATTCGTCTCTTGAGATATCTTGATTTAAGTATGAGTAATATTGCTTAAGGTCGTCTTTTTCTAATAAATGATGAAAAGCTACTCTCGTTCGAAGTGTATCAGATGCGTCTTTATTCATTTCAACATGCGCAATCGGCTCAAATCCTGCTTTGACAAAGCCTTCTGACAATCCTCCTGCTCCTGCAAATAAATCTATATATCTAAGTTTCCCCATTTGTATTTTTAAATTCCGTAAGAATTAATGCCAATGTTTGTTCTCTGTTTGAGCCTTTCAGTTCGCATTCCCAAACTGTAATAACTTTCCATTTTTGTTGTTGTAGTTCGGCTATATTTTCGGTATCTTTTTTTTTGTTGTTATTAATTTTACTTAACCACCAATCAGCTCTCGTCTTGGGCGTAACAAAATATTTACAACCCTGATGTCCATGCCAAAAACATCCGTTTATAAAAACCACTGCACGGTACTTCGGAAAAACCAAATCTGGCCTTCCTGGCAATTTTTTGTCGTGCAGCCTATATCTAAGTCCTTTTGAAAAAAGAAATTTTCGAACCAACATCTCAGGTTTGGTATTCTTCCCCTTAATTTGACTCATATTGAAACTCCTTACTTCTCTCGTATGAACATCCGCCATCAGTCTCAGTGTTTAGTTGGCATTAAAAGCTCCCTTATGTCAACATCTAAAGTCTTGGCAATATTCCTTAATACCTCAATACTAGGCTGCGTGTTGTTGTTGCAATAATTTGTAACAACCGCATAACTCTTATCGATTTGTGTCGAAAGCCATGCTTGTGAACGTCCCTGAACTTTCAAAATCTCCTTTATTCGGTTCATCGCTCTTTCACCTTTGACAGAATAATTGTTCTTTTGGGTCTGGGTCTGCGGCATTATAAAATTCCTTTGAATACGCAATATAAAAATATATTGAAAAACAATACATTTATTTGCACTAAACTTTCAATTGACCTTCGGATATCAAATCTGTTGATTTCCAAATTCGATATCTTACGGAAAACCGCAATCAAAAAAATGAAGGAATTCCGCTAAGTGTACTTTCTAAGTGGCAAAATGCAAAAATATGTATATATTTGCGCACTTTACAAAAGCAAAAGGCCTAATTATCAGCTATACACCTCTCGAAAAACCCACTGTTAATCAGAGGGTCCTTGGTTCGAGCCCAAGAGGGGGAGCAAAAGCACAAAGCCACTTGAAAGAGTGGCTTTTTTTATTTTTAAATTACTTCGGCATTTAAAACGCCTAAAAAAGTCGCCCCTTTCAGTTAGTTTAGGCTTTGTTTGCCAATTTCTTCAATCTCGATTCCAATAATGAATTTTCAAATTCGAGCTTCCACTGTATGCTGCGGTTTTTCAAGGTTTGTCGAAAATCAAATTTGCGATTCCATTTCCGCTTTACGTGCAATCATATTTGGAAGGGTAGCATGCCTGAACACATACTGTTGCTGTACATCTTTTAATTCTACCGCGAAACGGCTGATTGAGATTTGCACCAGGCGCTTTCGAGTGGCCACTGGAAATTATTTTCGCGAAAATCTGCTTCGAGAGCTGCCAATTATGCTTATTTTTTTCGAGGTCTATATTGGTAGGCCTTTTGGCAGTGAGGTCGATCGAAGTTGCACATAGGCCTTCCAGCGCTCAAGTATGGTGAGTAATAGGGTAGCCTATAATGGCAAATCGCTTTTACCGCTTTCGCACATTTTGTTGTAATGGTTGGTTGGAAAAATTTGAACTACTTTTTGCGATAACTTTCCGATTGAACGTCATTAAACCTAATATTTACGCAGTTTATCGATAATTTAATTGAAAACTATTGCAGCTATCTTTTTTTTTAGTTATTAGCATCCTATACCCCGGTTATCAACCAGACAAACAAACAGATGCACAAACTTATCCTTATTTGCCTCTTGAGCTTTTTACAGCTGCATTTGTCAGCCCAGACAGCGCCCGGTAGCTCCTCTTGCACCAATTCCGATTTTGAATCAGGCGACCTCAGCGGGTGGGTCGGTAAAACAGGCAACTGTTGTCCGATTAACGCCAGTTTGGTGGGTATGGTGTCGGGAAGGCATACCATTATGACAGGTACGGGAACAGATCCTTATACTTGCGATATGGTAACCGTAGTAGCGCCGGGCGGGCAGTACTCGGCACGTCTGGGAAATAGTGACTCCGGGTCACAGGCTGAATCGCTATCGTATTCATTAAACGTTACTGCATCCAGTGCTTTGTTTATCTACCGTTATGCCGTGGTCCTTGAAGATCCGGGACATGCGGCCGCAGACCAACCCAGGTTTCAGGTACGTGTGCTCGATGCAACTAACCACGTGCTGGATCCCGTTTGCGGTGTTTACACGGTTGCGGCTGCAAGCGGTCTTGCAGGATTCGCAGACTGCACCAATCTGGCTACTGTTCGTTACCGGGATTGGACTACTGTTGGACTCAATCTCACGAGTTATATAGGACAAAACGTTACACTCGAATTTTCAACGGGCGATTGTGCGCTGGGTGCCCATTTTGGCTATGCCTACGTAGATGCGTACTGCTCGCCATTGGCCATTACGGCGAATTATTGCTCAGGCTCTTTCAGTGCCGAATTGATTGCACCAGTTGGTTTTCAATATCTTTGGAGCAACGGTGCAACGACGCGTACCATAGAAGTGAACAATCCAACCGCAGGTCAAACATACAGTTGCCTGCTGACTTCCGTAACAGGATGCACCGTTTCAATATCAACCTCATTGCAGCAGGTCGATCCTTCGGCAGAATTTACTGTGACCAACGCCTGTTACAACGATGCCGTTTTCCAAAACACGTCGTTTACACCTGCAGGAATCTCTTTAAGTACCTATAGCTGGGACTTTGGCGACGGGACTACTTTCTCTGGGGAAAATGCGCAACATACTTACGCCGCGGCAGGTACCTACACGGTGACATATACCATTTCGAATGCGCGTGGTTGTATCAGTACAATCACCCATCCAGTCACCGTAGTGAACCCTCCCACCGCTGCGATCCGATATGGCAATACTGCTTATTGCACATCTCAAACCACTAACCAGCCCATATCGTTGACCGGTACAGGGCCATTTACGGGTGGCGTTTATTCATGTCCTAACGCGGCACTTTCGTTAAACTCGACAACTGGCGCCATTATACCCTCTTTGTCAACACCCGGTACTTATACCGTAACTTATAAGATTCCGACAACTAACAATTGTACCGTTCCCGATGTGAGCACCACCGTTACTATTACACCGGTCCCAACTGCGTCAATCACGTATTTTGATGGCACTTATTGTTCGACAGAACCTGTTCAAAATGTTCAACTTACCGGAACCGGAACTTATTTAGGAGGCAATTATACCGCTGCAAACGGGCTACAGCTTAACAGTACTAACGGACAGGTATCGCCACCGTCGAGTACACCTGGCAATTACGTAATCACTTATACCATACCTGCTTTTGGTGGTTGCCCGTCTATTCCGGTGACAACCTCGGTGCAGATTAACCCATTGCCGAAGCCCGCTATTGAGGACGGTAGGATATGTGTTGATGAAAATGGAAATACTTTCAGGACCGTACTGCTCGATACCGGACTTTCTGAGACGCAGTTTAGTTTTGCATGGACATTTGAAAATGCTCCGATTGCCGGTGCGACGCAATCAAGTTATATGGCGGACGCACTCGGCTCGTACTCCGTCATCGTCACCAACAATAGTACAGGATGTGTGTCCTTCCCCGCCGTAGCTGTTATCGAGCAGTCAGACACGCCTACAACCTTTTTAATGACAATTTCGAACAGCTTTACCGAAAATGCGGCGCTTACCGTGACGGTTGTAGGCGGAACGGGACCTTTTCTTTTTCAGATGGACGATGGACCGGTTCAGGCAAACAGTACATTTTTTAATCCGCCCGCGGGATTGCATCACATTCATCTCACAGATATTTACGGGTGCACCGATTTAAGTCAAGACATAGTAATTATGGAGTATCCGAAATTTTTCACACCAAACGATGATGGGCATTTTGACACCTGGATTTTACACCACCTCGACCAGCAACCCAATGCGACGATCCGGATTTTTGACCGATATGGGAAGTTTATCAAGCAATTATCGCCAGGCGGTGAAGGGTGGGATGGCACTTACAACGGGAAACCCTTACCCGCATCGGATTATTGGTTCACCGTTGACTATCAGGTAACAAACACTACCGGCGCGGCTGTTTGGGAGCAATTTAAAAGTCACTTTTCACTGAAGCGATAATAGCTCGGGTAACTTTTTACGGCAGATATAGCGGCGTACTATTTAAAAATAAGCGTCAGGATCGGGAAGCTTCTCGGTCAGATATTTCCAATACCGTTTGGGGACATGCCTGATGTGCAGTTTCATATTTTTACGCGCCGGAATATTTGTGCTTTTAAAATAATCCTGCCACAGCAATCCATACAATTGTTCCTTATCGTGCAACAGGTCCTTTTTTAAGTACGCTGCCGACTTCGTTTCGGGAAGCTGTTCGAGAACAATCTCGGTTACCGACTGCAGGTCATAGTAAAGTCCGTATTTTCTTTTAAGATCATAAATCATCCACCGCTGGTCAGCATATCTGTTTTTAAAAAATGTGCCAATGAGCGGCAAAACGTTGTAATCTGGTTCAACCGGCGCATAAAAAATGCCGTCAATAGTTTCCTGGAAACGTATGAACGCTTTCATCCGGTGACGCTCGCGGCTTACGCTGCGCTCCATTTGCGTTACCGCAATTACGGCGGGATGTCCGAAATTTTGCTCCGCGCCCTTGGGGTTGTCAAAAATATAACATGCAAATACGAAAAGCTGTTGAAACATGACGGGTTGTTCTGATAAGAATGCCTTGTAAAACCGCAACAACCAATCACTTCCAATCTTTTTCCGCATCCCTTCCCAAACACGCCTGGCTTTTGGCTCATCACTGACCACTTCAAACACTTCGGTCAGTAGCAACGGTTCAAAATGTTGCTTTGAAACGAGCGCGATACTTTTGGGTTTGCGCTCATAAAATTCGAATATGGCCGTGAGTAGCCCTTCGAGGGATCCATCAAAAACATAAGTTTCCATCAGAAAAGGCTAAGCTGGTTTTGCGGCACCTTTAAATATTTGCTGTTGCTTTCGGAAAGAATTAATCCTTTGACATGCATCGGCTCAGGCTCATTGCGCTGGAAAATACTGTCGGCGCAACGGATAAAATGTTTGGCGCGGTTGTAAGCAATCCCGATTTTTTGCAACTGGTCTGAACGCAGCCTGCCAAATTTTCGGGCCATCACAATTTTTTTTGCCGAACCGACACCAATTCCCGGCACGCGCAAAATCATGCGGTAATCCGCGGTATTGACGTCAATTGGAAACTGGTCCATGTTGCGTAGCGCCCACGATAATTTCGGATCAATATCAACATCCAGGTGCGGGTTTTTGGTATTAAGCAATTCGTGTACGTCAAATCCGTAAAAGCGCATCAGCCAGTCGGTTTGATACAGCCTGTTTTCCCGAAGAAGCGGCGGTTGTGTGCCGATAATCGGCATTCTGTCGTCATAGCTGATTGGGATGTAGCCCGAATAATACACGCGTTTCAAATCGTAATTCTTGTAATATTCATTGGCGCTGTACATGATTTCCATATCTGTTTCAGGTGTGGCACCAACAACCATTTGCGTGCTTTGCCCCGCTGGGACAAACTTTGGAACATGTTTAATAATTTTCCTTTCGTCTTTCAAAGCTATGATGCTGTCTTTTATAAATCCGAGCGGCATTTTGACGTCATCATGCGACTTCTCAGGAGCCAATAATTTGAGTCCGCTTTCAGTCGGCATTTCAAGATTGATGCTCATGCGATCGGCATAGAGCCCTGCTTCAGTCAACAGTTCCTGGCTTGCGCCGGGTATCGTTTTCAAATGGATGTAGCCGTTGAATTTATTCTCAAGCCGCAACTTTTTGGCGATACGAACCAATCTTTCCATCGTATAATCGGCATTTTTGAAGATTCCGGAGCTCAAAAATAACCCTTCAATATAATTCCGTCGGTAGAAGCCCATGGTGAGTTCAACGACTTCATCGACCGTGAATGCAGCGCGTTTGATATCATTGCTTTTGCGGGATACGCAGAACGCACAATCGAAAATGCAATGGTTGGTCAGCAGGATTTTGAGCAGCGACACACAACGGCCGTCTTCGGTGTAGGTATGGCAGATGCCCGAACCGTTTGCATCTCCAAGACCTTTATTGGTGTTCTTTCGATTGCTGCCGCTTGAGGAGCACGAAACATCATATTTCGCGGCATCGGCAAGGATATGCAGCTTTTCACGAATTCTTTCAGACATTGGGCAGGTGAGTTTAGGTGCGATAAAATTAAGGCAATGCAAGTTTGAAGATTGCCAAAAAACGGACTTTAACTTTTGTTTAAATGCCGCAGAAAGGAAAGACCTTTTAGGTTGAAAGATACAAGCATTTTAAATACTGACTACACCAAATAAGGCACAGTCTCATTCAAATAAAAAAGCCTTCGAACTGAAGGCCTTTTCTTATTTATTCAAAATCTTTAAAACGGTACCGAGCATGACATCTGCGCCGAGCGATAAATCTTCATACGAAGAATATTCAAGCGGATTGTGGCTGATGCCGTCTTTGCAGCGCACGAAAATCATTCCGTAGTCACAAGCATATGAAAGTGCAAGCGCATCGTGGAATGGCCCGCTCATGAGTTCAGGTACATTGAGATGCAACGCTTTGCATTCTTCATGAATAATTTCCTTGATCCAATCGGCGCAGTAACGCGGATCGCTTTTGGTATCTTCCGAAATTTCATAGGTAAGACGATGCTTTTGTGTAATCGATTCGATGCGGTCACGCAGCTGCTTTTCGTATCGGTTTCTGCGATCAAGATCGATGTCGCGTAAGTCAACGGTAAACGTAACTTCTTCGGGAATAATATTTCTCGATGCCGGGAAAACCTGAATAGTTCCGACAGTTCCAACTGTTGGCGCACCCGGAATTTGGGTAGCGATTTCATTGACTGCAACGATAATTTCTGCTGCTCCTGCCAACGCATCTTTCCTAATCGGCATTGGAACCGATCCTGTATGCCCCGCCATTCCTTTGAGTTTGACTGTCCACCAAAGTGGTCCTGAAATTCCCGAAACAACGCCAATCGGTTTGTGTGCCATATCTAAAACGGGCCCTTGTTCGATATGGAGTTCGAGGAAACAGAAAATGCTTCCGGGTTTGTATTCCGATTCTTTGAATTTTGTGATGTCGCATCCAAAATCTTTGAGCGCCTGTTCGCGCGTGATGCCATCTTTGTCGGCGCGTTCGAGTTCGCCTTCTTCGAGTTTCCCGAGGATGCCTCGTGAGCCGAACAACCCTTTGTTAAAGCGCCAGCCTTCTTCGTCAGCGAAAGAAATAACTTCAATCGAACGTTCGGGAATGATTTTATTTTCGGTCATCGTGGTGGCGACTTCAATCGCGCACAACACGCCGGCAACGCCGTCGAAGCGTCCGCCGTAAGGTTGCGAGTCGAGGTGCGAGCCCATCATGAGCACCGGAAGTTCTGGGTTTTTACCTTCCAATCTTCCGATCAGGTTTCCGAAATTGTCAGTATGCGTTCTCATTCCGGCTTCCTGCATCCACGAAGCGGCAAGCTCGAAACCTTGCTTTTCAAGTTCGGTATGTGCGGGACGGCAGGTTCCGGTTTCGCCAATTTTGCCAATGAGGCTCATCGCTTCGAAATGCTGTTGGAGCCGTGTTGGATTTGTTTTCATCTTTAGTTTCTATTTGTAAACGGGCGTCCGCGTAAGGGATGGAGCGATTGTCTGAGCTCTTTTTATTGCAGCTATGCGGAAATAAAAAAGCGAGTGCGACAGCCCGGCCCAAAGGGACACGAGGCTGTAAGCCGACTGCCCGACGGGAAACGCCAAAAAAATAAAATTAGTGATCGTTAAGCGGCAATCCCATGCGCTGCCAGTCTTTCCAGTTGACGTAATCGGGTGCCACGCGGTGCTCTTCCATTGTGATACAGCCTGTGACTGGGCAAACGAGCATACACAGGTTACAGCCGACGCATTCATCTTTCTTGATTTCGTAATGGTTGTACGGCGTACCGCGATCGACATGAATCGATTGGTGTGACGTGTCTTCGCAGGCAATATAGCAGAGACCGCAATGGATGCATTTGTCCTGGTCGATGTTGGCAATATGATGGTAATTGATATCGAGATCTTCCCAGTGTGTGATTTTTTCTACCGATTTTCCGATAAAGTCGGTAGTTTTTTCAAAGCCTTTCTCATCCATCCAATTGTTTAAACCTTCGCACATGTCTTCGACGATGCGAAAACCATGCGTCATCGCGGCTGTACAAACCTGTACGGAAGTGCTTCCCAAAAGCATAAACTCAACTGCATCGCGCCACGTGCTGACACCGCCGATTCCTGAGATTGAAACGCGTGATGCGATTGGGTCTTGTGCGACTGTGGTCAGCATTTTCAACGCAATCGGTTTTACTGCCGGACCGCAATACCCACCGAAAACACTTTTCCCGGCTACATATGGGTTCGGAACCAAAGTATCAAGATCTACTCCTGTAACGCTTTGTATCGTATTGATCAAACTCAATGCATTGGTTCCGCCCTCTACGGCAGCCCTTGCAGTTGGTACGACCGAATGGACATTTGGCGTTAGTTTCGTGATGACGGGAATCGTTGCTTTTTCCATGACCCATTCGACTACCATTTTAGCGATTTCAGGATCTTGCCCAACAGCCGCACCCATGCCGCGTTCAGTCATTCCGTGCGGGCATCCGAAGTTGAGCTCGAAGCCCATCGCGCCGGCATCTTCGCATTTCATGATCAATTCATGCCAGGAAGCGCGGTCGTTGTCGGCCATTAATGAAACGATCATTGCACGGTCGGGAAACATTTTGACAACTTCGGTGATTTCTTTCAGGTTGATGTCGAGCGGCCGGTCGCTAATCAATTCGATGTTGTTGAAACCCATCATGCGTTTGCCGCCATAATTCACTGACGAATAGCGCGACGACACATTTTTCACTTGTGAGCCGAGTGTTTTCCAGACGACACCGCCCCATCCGGCTTCAAAAGCGCGGAGAACATTTATTTTTTTGTCCGTTGGTGGTGCACTCGCAAGCCAGAACGGATTTGGAGATTTGATTCCGAGGAAATCTATAGATATATCTGCCATAATTTTATTTTTTAATGCTTAATTCCTTTGAGTCATTAAGATTTTAATTGTTGAAAGCTGGTTTTAATTCTGATTCGATCACGTAGTCGGGCCGGATAATGGTTTTGAGGATGCGCGCGGCACCATCTTTTCCAGCCTGAACCGCATCGACGACTTCACGGCCGCCATTGACGCAATCGCCTCCTGCAAACACGTTGTTTAGTGTGGTAGCCGACTTGAATTCGACTGCAATTTTACCGCTGTTGTTCGCAAGCTGGCTGTCGTTTACAAGTTCTTCGAATGGCATTTGCCCTGCAGCTTTGATAACCATATCGACGTCAAGTGTGAAAGTTTCGCCGGTTTTGACAGGGCTTCTTCTGCCGCTGGCATCAGGTTCGCCAAGTTTCATGACGTCACAGATCAATTGTTTTACGTTTTCACCGTCGCCGATGATTTCTTTTGGAGCGGCAAGCCAGATGATGTTGCAGCCGTCGAGTTTGGCGATGTTGAGTTCTTTTTCGGTACACGGCATTTCATCCTGGGTTCTGCGGTAAATGAGACTTACTTCGGCAGCGCCGAGACGTTTGGCCTGCGTGGCAGCATCAATAGCGGTCATTCCCATTCCAATGACTGCCACGCTATTACCCACTGCAATTGAGGAATAACTATTATTACGTAGGTCATATATGAATTTAATCGCATCGACAACGCCGAACAAATCTTCTCCCGGGATATCAAGCTGTCGCGCTTTTCCTACACCGAATGCAAGATAAACCGCATCATAATTGCGCTGCAGTTCCTCAATTGTAAAATGTTTGCCGAGTTCGTGATTGTATTTGATTGAGATTCCGCCGATAGATGTGATGTAATTGACCTCATCTTCGCAGAATTCCGGAGTAACTTTGTAAGCGGCAATTCCATAGGTCATGAGTCCACCGCCTTTGGCTTCTCTTTCATAAATCGTCACCTCAACGCCTTCACGACTCAACGTGTGTGCACAACTTAAACCCGCAGGACCCGCTCCGACGATTGCGACGCGTTTGCCTGTTGACGGTTTGCGCTCGAACAATTGCCATTGGTGGTCGATTGCTTTTTCAGTCGAATAGCGTTGGAGTTTGGCAATATGGATTGGCGTTTCATGCATTAAATTATAAACACAAGCGCCTTCGCACAATTTCTCGACGGGACAAACTTTACCGCAGCCCGCGCCCATAATATTGGACGATAAAATCGTATGCGCCGATCCTTTGAGATTGCCAGTGGCTATTTGTTTGATAAATTTCGGAACGTTAATCGATGTCGGACATGCCTTCATACAAGGCGGGTCGTAGCAAAACAGGCAGCGGTTCGCTTCTGTCAGCGCAGCATCGGGCGTTTCGAACGGCGGATGGATATCGGAAAAATTTTCCTGGTATTCTGCCGTGGAGAGTCGGTTATTTTTTATGGACATAATTTTTTGGTTGATTGGTATTAATATTTTTAAAGTGTCGTAATTTCAGTGTATGTTTCGGGTCGGCGGTCGCGGTAGAATTGCCATTTGCCGCGTATCTGGTCGATGAGATCAAGATCGAATTCGGCGACAAGTAATTCATCTTTATCTTCGGAAGCACAAGCGATAATTTCACCCAGCGGATTCACGAAATAGGAAGTGCCGTAAAAGCGCCCGAGATTCCAAGGCTTTTCTTCACCGACGCGGTTGATGCATCCCATGAAATAGCCATTGGCAACGGCATGTGCGGGCTGTTCGAGTTTCCATAAATATTGCGATTGCCCAACGGTTGTTGCTGACGGATTGAAGACAATTTCGGCACCGTTAAGTCCGAGGCACCTCGCGCCATCAGGAAAATGCCGGTCGTAACAGATGTAAACCCCAACTTTTGCGTATTTCGTTTGGAAAACGGGATAGCCTAAGTTTCCGGGTTTGAAGAAAAACTTTTCCCAAAATCCGCCGGTTTGCGGAATGTGGTTTTTGCGGTATTTGCCAAGGTAAGTCCCATCAGCATCGATGACGGCAGCTGTGTTGTAATAAACGCCGGACTGCTCTTTCTCATAAACCGGAACCACAATCACCATGTTGTATTTTTTGGCGTATGTCTGCATGAGTTCGGTCGTTGGCCCGGGAACAGTTTCTGCCGAAGCGTACCACGCTGAATCTTGTCCCGGACAAAAATATGGAGTATTAAAAATTTCCTGAAAACAGAGGATTTGCACGCCTTGCTTCCCGGCTTCTTCGATATATGGAATGTGCTTTTGGAGCATCGCGTCCATGATTTCGGGAATCGTTCCTTCGCCTTCGGTTTTGGCGAGGCTGAGTTGGATGAGTCCTGATTTAATTATTCTTGCCATAATTTGATAGGATTATATTTTCCCCTGTACTTTATTGCGTTTGACGAACCGACCATAACCTTTTGCTACTTTGCATTCGTTGTTATCAATCACAACTTGTCCGCGCAATAAAACCGTTTTGACTTTTCCTGTGAGTTCCCAACCTTCGTAGCCGCTATAATCAACATTCATGTGGTGCGTTTTAGCCGAAAGCGTGTGTTTCTCATTCGCATCGAAAAGGATAATGTCAGCGTCGCTTCCTACGGCAATGGTTCCCTTTTTAGGAAACATGCCGAATATTTTTGCAGCGTTTGTACTCGCTACTTCGACGTATTTATTCAACGTAATCCTTCCTTTATTGACACCTTCGCTAAACAGCAATTCCATACGGTTTTCGATTGCGGGATGGCCATTTGGGATTTTAGAGAAATCGTCTTTTCCCATAAGTTTCTGTTCCCACATAAAAGGACAGTGGTCGGTGGCGACAACATTTACGATGCCTTGATTCAATCCGGCCCATAAGGTTTCCTGGTCTTTCTTTTCGCGTAGCGGCGGACTCATGACCCACTTAGCGCCTTCGAAATTCTGTTCGTACAACGAAGCGTCAAGAATTAAATATTGAATGCAGGTTTCTACAAAAATGTTTTGGTTTCGCCTCGTGGCATTGCGTACAGCATTGAGCGCACCTTCGCAAGTCAAATGCACAATATATCCAGGACAGCCGGTGTAATTTGCCATGTCAACAAAACGCTCACTTGCTTCGGCTTCGGTAACCTCGGGTTGTGAAAGATAATGATATAGTGGTGCGAGCTTGCCTTCGGATTTGTGTTTCTGAATCAGATAATCGATCATGTCACCGTTGGTCGCGTGGACGTTTATGAGTCCGCCGTGTTTTTTGACTTCTTCCATAAGTCCAATCATCTGGCGGTCATCAATCATCAGCGCACCTTTGTACGCCATGAAAGTTTTGAAAGAGGTGATGCCTTCGTTTTCGATGAAATGCTGGATCTCCTTTTTGGTTTCATCATTAAAATCGGTTACCGCCATATGAAAACTGTAGTCTCCTACCGCATTATTATCGCTGCGTCCTTTCCATTCCTGCAAAGCGGACTGAAGGCTTTTGCCCTGCGTTTGCAGTATGAAATCAATTACGGTTGTCGTCCCTCCAAACAAAGCCGCTCGCGTTCCGGTTTCATAATTGTCGCTGCTATATGTTCCCATAAAAGGCATGTCGAGGTGCACGTGTGGATCGATTCCGCCGGGCATCACGAGTTTACCCGAAGCATCGATGGTTTGGTCGGCCGTCACATTCAAGTTGCGTCCGATTGCTGTAATGGTTTCGCCTTCGATAAAAATATCGGCGGTGTAATCGTCAGTCGCCGTTATAATTCTGCCGTTTTTTATTAAAATGCTCATTTTATAATTTATTTTGAATGAAAGGACTTAATCATATCCTAACTTTTATTCTTCATTAAAATCCAATAAATAATTCCGCTGATGCCGAAACCGACGAACCATGCGTAATGGTACAAACCAGAAACCCACTCGGGAAAAACACCTTCTCGGACTACAGTTATTGTGGTCAGAAAACCTGGTATGTTGGGTACGATTCCAAGCAATAATGCTGCAATGGCCTTGCTGTTTAAACCATTTGCAAAGCGATAAATGCCATGCGTATTATATAAATCTTCGACTTCGAGTTGTTGTTTTCGGATGAAATAATAATCAACAATCATGATCCCTCCGACGGGCCCGAGCAAACTTGAATAACCGACGAGCCATGTGAAAATATAACCGCTCGGGTCGGCGATGAGTTTCCATGGAAAAATCAGAATTCCGATAATTCCGGTAATGTAACCACCTCTCCTGAAATCGATTTTTGATGGTGAAAAGTTGGCAAAATCATTCGCCGGACTTACGATGTTGGCTGCGATATTTGTTGCCAAAGTCGAAATAGCGACAGCAATCATTGCAGCGCTTACTAATAATTTGCTGTCGAATTTACCTGCAAGTACGACCGGATCCCAGATTGTTGTTCCGAAAACAATCGTAGTTGCCGAGGTTACGACAACACCGACAAACGCAAACATTGTCATTGACGGTGGCAGTCCGATAACTTGTCCTTTGATTTGTGCTTTTTGAGATTTCGCGTACCGCGTAAAGTCGGGAATATTAAGCGAAAGTGTTGCCCAAAACCCGACCATTCCTGTCAACGCAGGGAAAAAGAAATGAAAAAAATCGGTACTGTTTGCAAATTTAGATGGTGTTTCAAGTATCGGCCCGAGCCCGTTGGCTGCGCTGATTGCCCAGAATAATAACGCCAAAGCGGCTACGGGTAAAAAAATCGCTTTGAAAACCAATAGCTTTCTGATGCTTTCGACTCCGAGATAAACCACATACATGTTCAATAACCAAAACAGGAAAAAACAAAGTGCGGGCCCTGTTTGCAGTCCAAATGACTCAGGGAATATTTGTGGGAATCTATCAAGGGCGGGAATCCACAAACGAAACATCTGGTACAATGCAAAACCGCCGATCCAAGTCTGGATTCCGAACCAGCCACATGCCACAATCGCACGCAACAAAGCGGGAATGTTGGCACCTTTTGTTCCGAAGCTTGCCCTTGCAAAAACCGGAAATGGTATGCCGTATTTGGCGCCTGCATGACCGTTTAGAATCATTGGAATCAATACAATTGTATTTCCGAGGAAAATGGTCAGGATCGCCTGCCACCAATTCATTCCGCCTTCGATGAGCGAACTCGACAACATATACGTTGGTATGCAAAGGCTCATACTGATCCACAATGCTGCATAATTCCACGTTCCCCAAGTGCGATTTTCAGGCGCGACTGGGGCAAGGTCTTCACTATACAAAGCGGAATTTGTATGCATTTGTTTGTTGGTCATTGCGATTTTGATTTTTAAATCAGTGCTTCATCTGCTATTTTCAAAGCTTCACTGATAATCGCGAGTCCTTCGTCGATTTGGTCTTTCGTAATGCACAATGGTGGCGCGATGAAAATATAGCCCCATCGAACAAAGGTGTACAATCCTAATGCGCGTACTTTTGCTGCAATCTGATTGGTGACTTTGAGATCGTCTCCGGCGGCATTATAAGGTGCGATGAGTTCTCCTGTAGTTTTATTTTTTATGACGTCAAGACATCCCAACAAACCGGTGTTTCGGAAAGCGCCCATACTTGGATGCTGGCTTCGCATTTGTTCAATTCGCGATTCGAGATACGCACCCATTTGGCGTGTGTTTTCAATAAGGTTGTCGCTTTCGTAAATGTTGATAACGGCAAGTGCTGCTGCTAGTGCAACGGGATGTCCGTTATATGTAAGCCCAATCATCATCGGTGTGTTTTCGAACTTCTCGGCGATTTTATCCGAAACCATCAAACATCCGAGCGGCAGGTAGGAAGACGTAAGTCCTTTTGCCATACAAACCATATCGGGAATAATATCGTGGTTTTCAAATCCAAACCATTTTCCGGTGCGTCCGAAACCACTCATGACTTCATCGGCAATGAAAAGGATTCCATATTTTTCGCACAATGCTTTAACGCCTTTTAAATAGCCTTTTGGATAATGCAGACAGCCCGAAGAACCGCTTTCGCCTTCAAAAATAAATGCTGCGATATTAGTTTTGCCTTCGAAGTTGATAACTCTTTCTACGTATTCAAGACTCAGATTCAATTTGGTTGCTTCATCGAGATTTTTCATTCCGAAGAAATAATATGGATCATCGAGATGTACCGCATTCGGCATTTGTTGCGAATCGTTTGCGAGTTTTCTTGGGTCGCCACCAACGGTCATTCCGCCGATTGAACCGCCATGAAAAGCGCGATAACGTCCAATAATTTTATGCCTGCCTGTATAAAGTCGTGCCAATTTAATGGCATTGTCAATCGATGACGTTCCGCATAGCGTATAAAAGGCTTTGTTCAAATCACCGGGACAAATTTCAGCAAGTTTGCGTGATAATTTTGCCCTGATTTCGGTGGTGCACGATGGCGTAACAAAACTAACTTTTTGCATCTGCTCAACTACGGCATCAGTAACGCGTTGGTCGCCGTGGCCAATATTTACCGACATTAATCCTGATGAAAAATCGATAATTCGGTTTCCATCATAATCATATAGGTACACACCTTCGGCTCTTTCGATGGCAATTGGGTTTACGCTTGCCTGCGCCGACCATGAAAACAAACTGAATTCTTTGCTGTCGGCTATAATTTGTTCTTTGCTTAATGTATCTTCTTTAGTAATCATTTTAATTTAATTTTATTAGCTCATCCAATTCACTCCTGCTTCTGCATTCCATTTGATCGTGCTCTTCTTGAGTTTTGTCCAGAACTCGATCGAACTTTTTCCGGTGATGTCGCCAACACCAAATTTACTTTCATTCCAACCCCCGAAACTAAAAGGTTCGCGAGGAACAGGTACGCCCACGTTCACCCCGATCATCCCTGCGCTTGCCTTATCGATAATGTAACGTGCCATGCCGCCGTTCTGTGTGAATACGCTCGCCGCGTTTCCGTACGGATTTGCATTTTCAATCGCCAACGCTTCATCAACCGTATTTGTGCGCATGATAGAGATCACGGGACCAAAGATTTCTTCGGTGGCGACGCTCATATTTGGCTTGACATAGTCGATAACTGTTGGTCCGACGTACGTTCCACCTTCTTTTCCGGATACTTTAGTATTTCGTCCGTCAACAAGGATTTTGGCGCCGTCATTTTCTGCCTGTGTTATGTATTTTTCAATGCGTTCCTGCGAAACTTTATCGATCACTGCACCAAGATTTTCTCCGGGCACGATTTTACGCGCTTCGTCGCATATCTTACTAACAATTGCATCAACGTTACCGACACCAATCATAGCCGAAGCCGCCATACATCGTTGACCGGCACAACCCGACATTGAGGCGGCAACATTTTGCGCCGTCATTTCGGGAATCGCATCGGGCAATACCATGAGGTGGTTTTTCGCGCCTCCCAATGCAAGGCATCTTTTATAATTGTTTGTGGCACGTTGATAGACAATTTTGGCCACTTTTGTAGAACCTACAAATGAAACGGCTTCAATACCCGGATGATCGCAAATTGCTTCCACAATATCGACGTCGCCGTGTACAACGTTGAACACGCCATCAGGTAATCCGGCCTCTTTTAATATTTCGGCGAGGCGACCGCAACTCAAAGGCACTTTCTCAGAAGGTTTGATGATCATGCAATTGCCAAGTGCTATTGCGTTCGGGATCGTCCAGTTAGGCACCATTGACGGGAAATTGAAGGGCACAATAGAAGCGACTACGCCAAGCGGCACATGTTCGGTGCGACATTCGACACCGCGGCTGACTTCAAGTAATTCGCCCGTAATTAGTTGGGGCAACGAGGTTGCAAACTCCGTTAGTTCGATACATTTTTCTATTTCGGCTACTGACTCGCCGTAGGTTTTTCCATTCTCTTCACTGCACAATTCAGCAAGTTCCTTGAGGTATTTTTCGAGCAGATATTTGTATCGGAAAAAAACCTGAACTCTTTCCTTTATTGGCGTTCGGCTCCACGCCGGAAATGCGGCCTGCGCGGCTTTCACGGCATCATCAAGATCGTTATAAGCCGACATTGGGACAGTTGATAATTGGGTTCCGTCAAGTGGGGAAATTACTTTCATGGTACGTGACGTGGAAGCGCTGACGAACTTCCCGTCAATATAATTTTGAATAGCGGGGTATTTCATTTTATGTAATAGATTTTTTAAAAATTTTAATAAAAATAGAAACAAATTCGAAATAAACAAGAAGTGCCTTTAAATAATTCTCAGCCCAGCGAATGACCTGTTGGCTTATTCTCATTTCAATCAATAAAGTGTCAAATTCCTAAAACTTTGCATGTTAGCCAATTAACGATTAAAACCTTAACAGAAATGGCGTGGGTTTTTAGTGGAAAACCATGTATGTTTGTACTTCCAAAGCTACTCCATGAAAAAAATACTTGTACTATTTTCTTTACTCCTGCTCTTTAATTGCGGTGATGTTGACATTCTTCCAGTCGACAATGTTGCAACTTCTAAAACTACAGTTCCGATTGCGGAATCGGATGTTTTCAATTTAAACCAGGTTCCGGTAGTAACGTTTGAATTTTCGGTTTCAGAATGGAATAAGCTTCTTTCCGCTTATGATCTCAATCCAAAAAATGAGAAGAAGGTCGTAGCAAAATTCTCATTTAGTGCGTCGTCGGGCACCACGGTAATCGACAGCATTGGACTTAAACTAAAAGGCAATACGAGCCGCCGCCGCCCTGAAGGCAACACCGGTGAAATGCACAATAGTTTCAATCCGGACTGGCATCACTTTCATATGTCACTCGACTTTTCTAAATATCGAGATGCGCAGCGTTTCAAGGGTTTGAACAAGCTCAATCTCAAATGGTTTAAGGATGATGCGAGCTATTCTCGCGAAGTGTATTGTTATGATTTATTTCGCCGATTTGGTTGCTGGACCGCGCCATTGACCTCTTATTGCAGGGTCAATATTAAGATTACGGGCGAAAACACGGCTTACTATGGCGTGTATGCGTTGCTTGAGAGTGTCGATGAAGATTATATCAAAAGACGCGCAGTTAATTGGAGTCCGGCTATTGGATGGTTATGGAAAGGTGGCTATGGCACCGATGGCAGCAAAACCGATTTTGTCCATACTACAAGTATTGGTGTTGAAGATGTCAACAATACTAACGACGCATTATCGCAGTACTTTGCTTACGATTTAAAAACGCGAAAGGATGAAATCGCTTCCGGAAAAGCCGCATTGGTGCAGTTCATTTCCGATCTAAATACAAAAACAGGCGACGATTTTAAATCGTGGATATCTCAAAAAATGGACGTCAACCTATTCCTTAAAACGTATGCGACGAGCGTGGTTGTCGGAATGTGGGATGACTATTGGGTGAATGGCAATAATTTTTATTTCTATTTTGCAGGAGACGGAAAAGCGTACTTTATCCCGTATGATTATGACAACACGCTCGGGACGTCACTTCTTATAACAAACTCCGGGACACGGAATCCGCTAACTTGGGGCAATATGACACAACGCCCGCTAATTACTAAAATCCTCGCAATTCCAGAATACCAAACCCTTTACAAAAATTACGTCAAGGAGCTTACTATTTTCACCAATGATTATTTTGCTGCCGGCAAAAGCATACCGCGCATCCAGGCATGGCAGGCCAGGATTTCGCCTTTTATTTCGAATGATACCGGAGAAGACATGACTATTTCCGACAATCCTGCTTTTTGGGGCAATCAACCGAATTACAGGCTACTTTCAGGAAACAGTCAAGGCGGTAGCAATGGAGCGGCGAATTTCTTTTCAAGTCGGATCGCGACAATTCCGTGGTAAAAAAAACCGCGGCAGTGCGCGGTTCATTATTTATCAGCTTGCGAAATTCAGCAGCGCAATGATCAGGTTCAGGCCGACGCTCAACAATAAAAGATTGAATACGATCTTTGGTTTCTGCTGGCTCAGGATACTGCCATTGTAAGCAGTGCTCAAAGCTACTACAAGAAAAAGCTGTATCATTTGAATAATGCTCGTGCCGTTTTGAAGAACTGCCATTGCAGCAATGCCCCCGACGCAACTTTGTACCAAAACGCCTAAGGTGCTTCCCGCAAAAAATCCGTGTTCGAATTGTTCGTAATATTTGGTGTATGTGCTCATGGTATAAATTTTTATTGGGACAAAATTACTACGCACTTCGCGGGCAGAATATGATAAAAATCATGTCTTCCATTTTTTTTCGCTGATATTGAATTGGAAATCCTGATTGGTAAACCATTCGCGGAAATCTTTAAAATACAATTCGTATCTTAGCGTAAAACACGCCGTCATGAATGAACATTTTAAAATTGTAGCCGAAACCCTCATCCGGGAAGGATTTAAAAGCGTTACTGAAACTTCTGCAAAATCTGAGAAAGAATTTGACTTTAATATTACGCCATATTCGCTCAATACAAAGCTTAGTTTTAAATTCAACAACCTGGAGGATTTTACGACGTTTCTAAAAATTCACCACGATCCGGTCGATCTTGCTGAAAAGACACTGGTCATTCAAACCACGCTAATGGAACTCGGACTGGACCCAAAGGAGTTTTTTTACGTGAATTTTTTTGAGCGCGGTAAAAGTGAAGAAATGTGATAATCCATTGTATAGATTTTGAAATGTTATAACAATTTCTATAAATTTTACAACCGGGGTAGTACATCCAATTTATAGCTTTACGGCTTTCTTTTCCCAGTTTGTACATTCAAAATAAAATCTCATGATCACAGCAGGAACAACATGGAATAGTCCGAACCTGTCAATGCAAGGCGATACGATTGCAATCACTGATGGTCATAAAAAACTGCAGTTTTCACTGGCCGAAATTCGTAAAATGTGCCTTCGACCTAGTAGAAATGGGTACTTCAGCAGTATTGTAAACAACTTGCCTTTTATGCACGAGCGTATTTACCTATTGTGTATTACGACGCGAGACCAGCGCGAGCACACCATACGTATAAAAGGCCATGAAAAGCAACTGTACGTGAATCTCATTTCCTATGTACGCCGTATCATCCAAAAGGATAAGGCAGTGGCGCCGTTCGCTTAATTAATTGTCATATACCATTGCTGCAAGTCGGTTATCGCGGTTGTAGATGTCTTCATAGAAATGCACCGCACCTTTATTGTCTACCCATGCCGTAAAGTAACCGATATAAACTGGTATCCGCTTTTTGAGCGTCACCCATTTTTCGTCGCCGGCATTCATCGCCTCGTCAATTTTCTCAGGCGTCCATGTTTTGTCGCGTTTCAGAATTTCAATCGCAAGATCTCTGGGTTTTTCCAGACGGATGCATCCATGGCTGAAGGCACGATCTTGCTTGTTAAACAAAGATTTTGCAGGAGTGTCATGAAGATAAATGTTATTGTTATTCGGAAACAAGAATTTGACAAGTCCCAATGAATTTTTAGGTCCGGGTTTTTGCCGTATTTCATCGCCATTCCGTTCCATATCGTGATTTTCGAGGTAGTTTGGATCCTCAACCAAGCCAGGCTCGATTTCTTTTTCAACGATACTTTTCGGGACGTTCCAATACGGGCTGAACACTATAAATTTCATCATCCCGCTGAACACGACGGTTTTATTAAGCTCTTTACCCACTACAACGCCCATTGTCAGCGCGATTTGTTTGTCCCTGAAATACGTGAGTCGATAAGAAGGGATATTGATTACGATATATTCGTCGGCCTTTGTAAGGTCGGTCGAAATCCACCGGCAGCGTTCCATATTCACAATAATCGTCTTAATGCGATCACCAACGGAAACGTTGATATCTTTTATAAAATTAGGTGTGATCTTATCCGTTGGGTGGTCATCGCCCATCCGCGTCTTAAAAGCAATGATGCCGTCTGCCAGCTCTTTGTCGAAAACTGTACTTTTGGAATCCGATTTTAAATCCCCGGTGATTGCCAAACGTTCACGCATTTGAGCAATGGCTGGCGAAGAGTCGCCCACTTTCGGGGAGTTTTTAGAATTGAATACCACCGTTTTCCATCCTCCTTTCTTCTGGATGTCACGGTAACGCTGCAAAACCTCACGCAGTCGGTAATATTGTCCCATGATTTCCTTTTCATCCTTATTGATCAGCGATGGACGAATCAACAACGAATCCAAATAATTAACATATGACATTTTTTTGCGCGGAAGGTACCAACCAAGCTCTTTGCTTTGTTCAGGATCGATGCCATGCAATACCTTGTCGGCATAATAAAAATACATCGCCGAAAACAAGAGTTCGGTTTCAGCATCCGGTTTCGAATGTTTTTCGGCATCTTCAACAGCGGTATTAAATTCAACGCGATAAGGTACGGTGTTTGGCACGCCTTCATCGTCAAGGTTGTTAATTTTACTATACAACAACTCGCCCACCTCATTAATGCCACTTCTGTCATACCACAGATAATGATGGGCATGTTTTTCATAGAGTTTTTCAACCTGCGTTTTAAAGGAAGCCAATTTAGGGTGCTTTCCGAAGAATGATGCGATTTGATTGCTTTCAAAAGTATCTTTACTTTCAATTTCCTCAGGAGACTTGACCGTTTCCTTTTTACACGAAATCAATGATAAAAAACAAAAAGTCAACATGACAAGGGGAATCTGTAACTTTCTCATAGTATTAATTTAGAAACATATGCACACAAAGGATGTCTGTTATTTTTTTGCAAGGTACGGCAAGAAGCGAAGGAACCTGTGTGAAATTTACGGCAATTATTATGTTTAAAACGTATATTTGTGTATTACATAAATTCCATCCAAATGAAAAAATACATCTCATTGTTACTGACAATATTATTTGCGAATGTAGCTTTTGCACAATCTGATGTTACCAAAGACCGTCTAAAAATTAATCAATTGCTTGATGGATGGCACAATGCTGCGGCAAGAACCGATTTCGATCGTTACTTCGACGCCGTGACCGAAAATTTTTCATTCGTAGGCACAGATGCCACTGAACATTGGGACCGACGTACATTCGCCGAGTATGCGAAACCTTATTTTGACAAAGGCAAGGCTTGGAATTTTACTTCAATCGAGCGCCATATTTATTTCAGCCCCGATCGCAAAACGGCTTGGTTTGATGAACTCCTCGATACACAAATGAAAATTTGCCGCGGGTCGGGAGTGGTCTTGCGCCAGAACGGGGTTTGGAAGATTGCACAATACGTACTTTCGATGACCGTCCCGAATGAAAATGTTGAGGCAGTCATAAAAGTCAAGTCTCCCATCGAAGATCCGCTTATCGAGAAGATTAAAAATTTCAAATAACATATAAAACAGAACCACATTATTCATACCCATTCTAAATACAAGCCCTTTTGGGCTTTTTTTTTGCTTTTATAAAACCATACCGCTCAGTGTCTCGTAACTGGTAAGACACAAAATCAAGAAAGCATGAAAGCAAGAAAAATTAAAATGATCATCGGTAGTATTGCGGGAACGATGCTGCTGTTATTTCTCGTTCTGGTTGTGCATATCGCAATTGTAACCAAGAACACGCACTACGACAACGCCACGTTGCAATTGGGCCGGATCGATTTCAGGCAACCTATTGATTCAGCTCAAGCCAAAGAGATCAATCACCAAATCCGGATGATTGCCGGCGTAGGAAATACACATTTTAATATTAAGGACGGCATCCTGATTTATTCGGTCGATACCAGAAAGAACACGAACGAGCAAGTTTACAGGCAATTGGTTTCGAAAGTTCCGTACAGAACCGAACTGTTTAAGGTAACCGAAGAAATGACTGCAAATGGCTGTCCGGTAACCGACAAAAGCACCTACACTTACGCGTTTACGCATGCCGTCACAAAAATTATAAATTAATCTTTAAATCCAATCTATATGAAAAAGTTTGCCCAGCTGGCACTATTCGCAGTTATACTCGGATCGAGTGCCTTTATTTCGACATCCTGTAACAAAGACGATGACGACGCTATTGTTTATCCTGTGACACCTACGTTGTATCAAAAACTCGGGGGAAGCACGATGGTTTCCGATCCGAACAGTCCCGGAACAATGATAGAAAAAGGACGACTCGGTCTGCGCTCGGTAGTTGACAGTACCATTTATGTAATTGCCGGCGACCCACAGCTGAATGGTTTTTTTACCGTCTTACTCACCGAAGTCACTGCGGGTGATACAAGCGGTTTTGCAGAATTGAGTAAAAATCTTACCGATTTCTTTTGTGTAGGAACAGGCGCTACGAATTTTACTTACACCGGACTTAACATGGTTGAGGCGCATAATCCGGCCACAAATCCAAGGATGACGGCCAAAGCCAACAATGCCAATATGGACCGATTTATCGCCGATGTGGTCATTGGCGCACAAAAAAACAACGTCCCGAACGACCTTATCGGAGAAGTTGGCGCAGTTCTTGAGTCGCTGCGAGCGGATGTCGTACAGGCACCATAATTCACTTATTTGCCCTGAAAAAAAACCGCCCTCAAAAGGCGGTTTTTTTATTGATGCTGTTCTGATAGATGTTCCAGCATGTCAATTGTCATCGAGGCGAGGTCGAATTTATGTTCCCAACCCCAATCTTCACGTGCTTCATGGTCGTCTATACTGGCGGGCCAACTATCGGCAATTTTCTGTCGGAAGTCGGGTTTGTACGAAATTGTGAAACCCGGAATATGCTTTTTGATTTCGGCTGCAATTTCGGTTGGTGTAAAACTCATCGCCGCAAGGTTGTAGGAAGAACGGATTTTAATTTTTTCGGCATCGGCTTTCATGATTTCAATCGTCGCGTTGATCGCATCATCCATATACATCATCGGCATTTTAGTTTCTGACGAAAGGAAACATTCATAAGTCCCGTCGCTTAATGCCTTGTGGTAAATATCGACCGCATAATCTGTAGTTCCGCCTCCGGGCGCTGTACTCCAGCTGATCAGTCCGGGATAACGTATGCTGCGCACATCGACACCGAAAATGTTATGGTAATATTCGCACCATCTTTCCCCGGATTGCTTGCTGATGCCGTAAACCGTTGACGGTTCCATAATGGTATATTGCGGCGTGTTTTCCTTTGGTGTTGTAGGTCCGAACACGGCAATGCTCGATGGCCAGAAAATTTTCTTGATTTTTTTCGCCTTTGCCAAATTAAGGACATGAAAAAGCGAATTCATATTGAGGTCCCAGGCAAAAGCCGGATTTTTCTCAGCTGTCGCAGAAAGTAAAGCTGCCATGAGGTAAACATCAGTAATCTGGTGGATTTCTACGAGGTGCTCAATTTGATTGAAATCAAGTGCATTAACAACTTCAAAAGGTCCGGAATTCACAACATCGGTATTGAGTTTTCGTATATCTGAGGCAATAACGTTTTTGGTTCCGTAGATGGCGCGCAGTTTATGGGTAAGTTCGGTACCAATTTGGCCGCAGGCGCCGATGATTAAGATTTTTGGGTTCATTGTAGTGGTTTGAGATGGTAAAGATAATGTTTTGGTGAGATTCCGCCTCTTTCCCTATGACAAAAAAGTAGCGTCAAGATTGCAAATTCGTGTTAAACCAATATCTTCTTCAAACTTTCATTTTACCTTTGTAACTTTGCTGACCACCCGAGGCCATGTTGGCCCGAACGGACGTAAGTAAACCCATACGGATGAAGTTTAAATGGTTATTTTTTCTTATCGCTCTCACTTTGTTTTCATGCCAGGACGATGAAAAGCGGCTCGCCGAACAGCGCAAGGATGCCAAGTTAAAGGAAGAAATTTTCAATACAGTGAATCGCGGCTGGAATTTTGCCACGCCTCCGCTGAATCCGAAAGCGCAATTATTGACACGAACCTGGCCCGAATTGCAGCAGTTTCTCAACGAACTAAACCAAAAACCGCAAAGTACAATCGGGGCATTCCAGAAAAAGGCAAAAACACTTTCGAAAAAAGCAGCTGAACTCAACAATCACATTCCGGCACAATTTAACAAACCCGAAGTCAAAAGCAGGATTTCGACGCTGACAACAAAAATCAATTCGATTAATTTATACGTCAACCTCGATGCCATTCCGGCGCAGAAAGTCGTTGCGAATGTTGCCGATGCCAATACCGAACTTAATGCGCTATTTCGCCAGATGGACGAAATCATACGCAAAAGCGAAATCCCAAAAGAACAGGGCGAATCGGATATGATCAAAATGCTCGACACCACCAGAGCCATTCCAACACCGGGAGCGCCAAAACCATCTTTACCAAAGATGCAATAACAATTACCTTGAGCAGGAAAAATCTTTTCAACACTTACGATAATTCTCCCAAAGTCAGGCAGATTGGCGACAGCCTGCAGCAACGTGGGCAAAAATTGCACCTCAACGGGCTCGTTGGTTCGTCGTTGTCGTTTGTCGTACAGTCGCTTTTCAAGACCGCAGCGCATCCCTTTCTGATGATTTTTAACGACAAGGAAGAAGCGGCTTATTACCTCAACGACCTTGAACAGATGATCGGCAATGAAGATGTGCTGTTTTATCCGGGTTCGTACCGCCGTCCGTACCAGATTGAGGACACAGATAATGCCAATGTTTTATTGCGTGCCGAAGTACTCAACCGCATCAATTCGCGCAAGAAACCTGCCGTGATTGTCACCTATCCCGAGGCGCTTTTTGAAAAAGTGGTGACAAAAAAGGAACTCGAAAAGAACACATTGAAAGTTGCGGTTGGCGACCAGATTTCGATCGAATTTATAAATGAAGTCTTATTTGAATATGAATTCAAGCGGGTCGATTTTATCACCGAGCCTGGCGAATTTTCAGTACGTGGCGGAATCGTTGATGTATTTTCTTTTTCAAATGACAATCCGTACCGAATTGAATTTTTTGGCAATGAAGTTGACAGCATCCGAAGTTTTGATGTTGAAACACAGCTTTCGATCGAAAAGCAAAAGAAAATCGCGATCATTCCGAATGTTGAGAATAAGTTCTTTCAGGAAAACCGCGAGAGTTTTCTCGAATACATCAATGAAAACACCATCATTTTTATAGAAAACACCGATTTGCTTTTGTCAAAACTTGATAAGCTTTTCGAAAAGGCCGGCGAGATTTTCAACAGCCTCAATGCGACGATAAAACATGTCGAGCCTGCTAAAATATTCCTGAGCCAACATGAATTCCTAAAAAAAGCGCTTGACTTCCAAATCGTCGAATTGGCTTCGAAACCCACATTTAAAATTACAAAAGCATTCGATTTTCACATTCAGCCGCAGCCGTCGTTCAACAAACAATTCGACTTGCTGCTTAATAATCTCAACGACAACCATTTCAACGGTTACAAAAATTACCTTTTTTGTTCAAATGAAGCGCAGGCCAAACGTTTCGATGATATTTTCGAAACACTCGATGAGGCCAACCATGAAGACGTCAGGAAACAATATCATACCATTGTATTTCCCCTTTACCAAGGTTTTATTGACGAGGAAAACCAGATTGCGTGTTATACAGATCACCAGATTTTTGAGCGTTACCACAAATTCAACATCAAAAACGGCTATTCAAAAAAGCAGACCATTACGCTGAAAGAACTCACGACGCTTTCGGTTGGCGATTACGTAACGCATATCGATCACGGTATCGGGAAATTTGGCGGACTGCAGAAGATCCAGGTTGAAGGCAAAACGCAGGAAGCGATCAAACTCGTTTATGCCGACAATGACATCGTGTATGTGAGCATTCATTCGCTGCACAAAATTTCAAAATACAATGGCAAAGACGGCGCGCCGCCAAAAATATACAAACTTGGTTCGGGTGCCTGGAAAGCGCTCAAACAAAAAACAAAAGCGCGCGTCAAACACATCGCGTTCAATCTCATTCAATTGTACGCCAAACGCAAACTCGAAAAAGGTTTCCGTTATGCGCCCGACAGTTATCTGCAGGCCGAACTCGAAAGTTCTTTTATTTACGAGGACACGCCCGACCAGATCAAATCGACACAGGAAGTCAAAGCCGATATGGAAAGCGACCGCCCAATGGACCGGCTCGTTTGTGGTGATGTAGGTTTCGGAAAAACCGAAGTCGCAATACGCGCGGCGTTCAAAGCGGTCGATAATGGCAAACAAGTCGCTGTTTTGGTTCCGACAACAATACTAGCGTACCAGCACTTCCGGACATTTACGGAACGATTGAAGGAAATGCCTGTCACGATTGGATATTTGAACCGCTTTCGCACCGCAAAGCAAAAGACACAAACACTTAAAGATTTGGCCGAAGGAAAACTCGATATTGTAATTGGAACGCACCAGCTTGTCAATAAAAATGTGTCTTTTAAAGACCTTGGGTTGTTGATTGTTGATGAAGAACAAAAATTTGGCGTCAACGTCAAAGACAAATTGAAAACCATCGCGGCAAATGTTGATACACTCACGCTCACGGCAACACCGATTCCGAGGACATTGCAATTTTCATTGATGGCAGCACGCGATTTATCGGTAATTACCACGCCGCCGCCGAACCGTTATCCGATTGAAACCAATGTTGTCGCTTTCTCGGAAGAACTTATACGAGATGCGATTTCGTATGAAATCCAAAGAAACGGACAAGTATTTTTCATCAACAACCGCATCGAGAATATCAAGGAAGTTGCGGGCATGATCCAACGTTTGGTTCCCGATGCACGCGTCGGAATCGGCCATGGCCAGATGGAAGGCAGCAAACTCGAAGAACTAATGCTCGCTTTTATGAATGGGGAATTTGATGTTTTGGTGGCTACAACGATTATTGAAAGCGGACTCGACGTTCCTAATGCCAATACGATTTTCATTAACAACGCCAACAATTTCGGACTTTCCGATTTGCACCAGATGCGCGGCCGTGTGGGACGAAGCAACAAAAAAGCATTCTGTTATTTTATTACGCCGCCGTATTCGATGATGACCGAAGATGCGCGAAAACGAATCCAGGCACTCGAGCAGTTCAGCGAGCTCGGCAGCGGTTTCAACATTGCGATGAAAGACCTTGAGATTCGCGGCGCCGGAGATTTGCTCGGTGGTGAACAAAGCGGTTTTATCAATGAGATCGGTTTCGACACGTACCAGAAAATCATGAATGAGGCTATCGAGGAACTCAAGGAAAACGAGTTCAAAGACTTGTATGCCGATGAAGATAAAGGTGAAAAAGAATATGTCAAGGATTTGCAGATTGATACCGATTTTGAATTGCTTTTTCCCGATGAATACATCAATAATATTTCGGAAAGGCTTAATTTATATAACGAACTAAGCTTGATCAAGACTGAAGAGGAATTGCTCAAATTCGAAACCAAACTGATTGACCGCTTTGGCGCTCTGCCAAAACCTGCCGTTTCTTTGCTTAACAGCATCAAAATAAAATGGATTGCAACACAGCTCGGGATTGAGAAATTGGTGATGAAGCAAGGAAAGATGATTGGCTATTTTGTTTCGGACCAGCAAAGTGACTATTATACTTCGGCGCAATTCCATAAAGTCATTCAATTTGTACAGAAGCAGCCCCAACTATGCAAATTAAAAGAAAAACAAACGCCAAATGGATTGAAGTTGCTATTGACTTTCGAACATGTGAAATCGGTAAGAAAGGCGTTGGAATTGCTCGAGTTGATGGCGAAATAATTACAAGAAAAATTTCTTAATCTGGTGTGTTAATTCGGTCGTATCCACGCGCTCAATTGGATGCTGTGTATTGGGCATGACCAAAAAACTTCCATTTGAAAGTGTGCGATAGGTTTCGAGACATTCTTCAATCGTTACCATAACATCTTTATCGCCAACGGCAATCTGCAAGGGCATAGTGATTTTTGAAAAGTCTTCGGTAGATATTGTCGGATTTTTTCCAAGTTCGAGCATCATTGCCGCAGTCTTTTCCATGAGCGATTCCCATTTTTCACCATGCAGATTTTGCAATGCCGCAGCATATTTAGGAATTTTTTCTTTGACAACTTCAGGATCCAGGAATGCGGTTTCCTTGGCTGCTATTTCAGGATTCCAGCGAATTTTTGTCGCCAATGTAAAAAGCTTTTCAACACGGTCGGGAAAGTTTGCGGCCAAATAGAGTCCGACATAACCGCCCATGCTATACCCAAAAATGAAAATTTTTTCGATGGCATTGGCGTCGAGATAGGCAATTACTTCTTCCGCGAAATTCTCAATCGTAAGTGCGTCCGGAACTTCGCTGCCGCCATGTCCTTTAAAGTCTAGCGAATGGCATTCAAACGCCGCCGCGAGTTCAGCTTTCAAATGGTCGAATCCCGCCGAACTGCCTAATGCACCGTGGAGTAACAGCAGTTTTTGCATGGTTTACATTTTACACATCATCGTAATCAACATAAAGAGAAGGTGATGTAGGATGCGCCTGGCAGGTCAATATCAATCCTTGCGCAATTTCGCCGTCGGTTAGGATTGCATTTTTTTTCATAACCGCCGTTCCTGAAGTGATGCGTGCGAGGCAACTGCTGCAAATCCCGCCCTGACATGAATAAGGTGCGTCAATACCTTGTTTTAAAGCGGCTTCGAGGACCGTTTGTTTTTGCGACATTTCGAACGTCGTTTCCTCGTCATCTACGAGCACCGTGATTTTGGTGTGCCCTTCAAGGGATTTATCGATTTTGTTTTCGGCTGTGGTGGTTGAGAACAACTCGAACTTAATTGCCGATTCTTTAATGTTGTGTTCCTTGAGCACATTCGAAACCGTATTGATCATGTTCTCGGGACCGCACAGGTAAAATTTGTCGAATTCAAGTTCTTTATGTTTGCTGTTGAGGACAAAATTGACTGTCGATTTTTCGATTCGCCCAAACAATTCGCCATCGATTTTTGCCTGGCTATAAATGAAGTGTACGAAAAAGCGGCCCACATATTTAAGCTGCAATTCGTGAAGTTCATCATGGAAAATTGTGCTGTCAGGGGTTTTATTTCCGTAAACGAGTACAAAAGTGCTTTTTGGTTCATTTGCCAAAACTGTTTTTATGATCGACATGATTGGCGTGATGCCGCTACCTGCCGCAAATGCCGCGTAATTTTTGAGTCGGTTGGCATCAGGCTCAAACGTAAACTTTCCTTCTGGCGTGCCCACTTCAAGAATATTGCCTTCTTTTAATTTGGTATTGGCGAATTGGGAAAAAGCGCCGTCACAAACTGCCTTGATGGCAATGCGCAATTCTCTGCTTTCGGGTGCGCTGCAGATGGAATAAGCGCGGCGAATCTCGTTTCCGTCAAGTGTCAGTTTTATATTGACATATTGCCCGGCGGTAAAGCGGTAAAAATCCTTGAATTCAAGAGGGACATTAAATAAAACCGATACGGCATCTTTGGTTTCGCGACGGACTTCCGTTATGTTTAATTTGTAAAATGAGGACATGAACTAATTTTTTACAAAAGTACGGAAACCGTAAATATACCACACTTTTTTATTTGCGAATATTTTAAATGTCCTTGATTTCATTGATTAATTTAAACTTTTAGGTGATAATTTTCGCCATATCAAAAAGAAACGTATTTTTACCAGTCATTATACTAAAAGCAACTTTTAAAAGTTTAAGCATAAAACGTTTTACATTGAAAACTAATATATTCAGATATCTTTCTATCGCCGGACTTGTGGCAATCATGATTGCCTGTTCTACGAAAAGAAATAGTTTCCTCTCCCGAAATTCCCACGCCCTGAGCTCTAAATACAACATCTTGTATAATGGCGGCGTTGCGCTTGATAAGGGTGTTACGGATCTGAAACTAAAATACAACGATAATTTCTGGGAATTGCTTCCAATTGAAAGGATGCAAGTTGATAAAAATAAAATTGTAGAGGCGCCGCCAGCAGCACCGGGTGGCAATGACAACACCACCGCTTCGACAGATGCGAATTTTACGCGCGCCGAAACCAAGGCAACAAAAGCCATCCAAAAACACTCCATGAATATCGGCGGTTCCGAGAAAAATCCCCAAATGGACGAGGCTTATCTTATGCTAGGGAAAGCACGGTACTATGACCAACGTTTTGTACCTGCGCTCGATGCTTTCAATTATATCCTGTACAAATATTCGAACAGCGATAAGATTTACGAGGCAAAAATATGGCGTGAAAAAACCAATATGCGCCTCAATAACGACGCATTAGCGGTCAATAATCTGCGTGCATTGCTTAAAGAAATCAAATTCAAAGACCAGATTTTTGCAGATGCCAACGCAAGTTTATCGCAGGCATTTCTAAACCTTGAGCAAAAAGACAGCGCCATTGCAAAACTCAAACTCGCACGCGATTTTACGAAACAGAAAGAAGAAAAAGCGCGTTATAGGTTTATCCTCGGACAATTGTACGAGCAATTGGGCTATAAAGACAGCGCTTTCGCTTCGTATCAGGAAGTGATTGACATGAAACGCAAGTCGGCAAGGCAATATGTCATCTATGCGCACGTCCGCCAGGCAAGCCAATTCGATTATTCCAAAGGCGACACATTAGCATTTGTTGAAAAATTCAAGCATCTGTTAAAGGACCGCGAAAACCGCCCTTATCTCGGCGCGCTGAATCACCAGATGGGATTGTTTTACGATAAACAGAAAAAATATGACCTGGCTGCGAAATATTATAATGTCTCGCTAAATGCCAAGTCAAACGACCCATATTTAATGGCCTCGAATTACAGAAACCTGGCCGATATCAATTTCAATCGTGCCAAATATATAACTGCGGGGAAATACTATGATAGTACACTCGTGCAGCTTGATGCGCGAGGGAGAGAGTTCAAAGCAATAAAAAAGAAGCGTGAAAATTTGGTCGATGTCATTAAATATGAAGGCATTGCGACGCGAAACGACAGTATCCTTAAAATTTCTTCGATGTCAGAAGCCGACAGGACCGCCTTTTACCAGGCCTATATCGACAAGCTTAAAAAAGAAGATGAAGCGCGTAAACTACTTGCCGCAAAAAATTCCGATGCAGATTCCGATAATGGCTCAAACAAGACTGCACCGGATGCAGTTGACGCCAATGGAAGATCGATAGCGAAAGTTGCGTCACAAGAAATGAGCCGCTTACCGCAGGAACCTGCAAATCCCGTTGCGGTGTCTGAATCAGCCGGGAACAGCAATTTTTATTTCTACAATCCGAATACGGTACTATTCGGGAAAAGCGAATTCAGAAAACTTTGGGGCAATAGAAGCCATAAGCAAAACTGGCGCCTGTCAGAGATTAAACAGCAGGGCGGACCTGAAACCAGTGACGATCTTGCGGTGGAAAATTCCGAAAATGAAAAAGAAGTTGCTGTAAAATCCGACGAGCTTTACACAACAGATTATTATATCAAACGACTCCCGAAATCGCAGATGGCAATCGACAGCATTGCCAAAGAACGCAACTTTGCTTATTACCAGCTTGGCGTAATATATAAGGAAAAGTTTAAGGAGTATCAATTGGCAGCCGACAAACTCGAAAAGCTATTGGACAATCATCCTGAAGAAAGACTCGTACTCCCTTCGATGTATAACCTTTACAAAATTTATGAGATTATCGATAAAGATAAGGCTACTGCGATGAAAGACAGGATCATATCGCAATATCCGAATTCCCGTTATGCGCAAATTCTCGGACGCACAAATGGCGCAAACGATGCGCTTGCCGACACGCCCGAAGCGAGTTATGACAAATTATATAAGCTATATGTGAACGGGGATTATAGGAATGTTTTGAACGAGGCAAATAAAGCTGTTGACCGATACACCGGTGATGAGATTGTTTCAAAATTTGAACTGCTGCGCGCCAATACCATCGGGAAAATAAAAGGGCTCGGAGAATATGAAAAAGCACTCAATTTTGTCGCATTGAATTATCCAAACAGCGAAGAAGGCAAAAAAGCTGAAGAAATGTTAGCGACGGATATTCCACAACTTCAAAGTCTCCAGTTTTATGCGCGAAAACCGTTAAGTTGGAAAATCCTTTACAAAGCAGACAATCCAAACGACAAAAACACAAAGCTGCTTCAGGATAAAATCAAAAAATTTATCGCTGACAGAAATATCGCTAAGATTACAATGTCGTATGATATGTATACGATGGACGAAAATTTTGTGGTTATTCACGGCCTTAAAAGCGAAGAGTATGCAAAAGGGATTGCATCAATTTTAAAGGAATTGAAGGAATATAAAGTTTCGGGCACACCCTATATAATCTCAAACGACAATTATAAAATTGTGCAGATTAAAAAGAATTTTGAAGAATACCTTAAAACACCACCTTCAGATCCGTTGCCTGACACTCCTGCTCCTGCTGTTCAAAAACACACAGAAGAAGCGCCGACCGAAGCGCCGGCCGTGAGGAAGCAACAGCAAAACGCAGAGGATCAGAAGGCACAATTCAACCAATCCTCTCCGCAAATGCCGCCACAGTTGCCCATTGATCCTGCGGCTCCGCCAAAAGATAAAGAGGGTCAACGAAAACAGGGTCCTGTGCAACCTGTCAAAAAATAATTATGTTCGACAAAAAGCCAAAATCATACACTGATCTTTTAGGAAAAACCAACAGGATTGTGGAAGGCACTATTATTAAAGGTAATATCCTTTCGCATGCTGATTTCAGGCTAGATGGCAACCTTGTAGGTAATTTTCAGTCGGATGGTAAAATTGTTATTGGTCCCGCGGGAAACATCAAAGGCGACATCATCTGTAAAAACGCGGATATTGAAGGGAAATTTGACGGCAAGATTCAAGTGGCTGAAATACTGAATGTAAAATCAAAAGCCAGCATTCACGGCGAGGTGATTTGCGCGAAATTGTCGGTAGAACCCGGCGCCGATTTTAGCGCTTCCTGCGTGATGAAACAGCATGTAAAAACGCCATCCCAAAATGACGGACAACAAATCGCCGAAGAAACCGGCCGGCAATAAATGGCTTGCCTTCATGAATATCCCAATTCAAATGGGTGTTATTGTTTTTGCTTTTGCTTACGGCGGCAAATGGCTCGATTCGAATTATCCGAACCCGCATAATGTTTATGTAAAAATCCTGACTCTTGCAGGCGTCGCTATCGCTTTTTACAACCTCAACCGTCAACTCAAAGCCATCAATAAATCAGACAATTAAAATGAATTTACAAAAGTACAAGCCTTTGCTTGAAACCTTCTTTCTCGCGGTGCTGGCTTTTATATTGCATTGGCTTTTTTTTAATTTCTTTGGGTATTATAATGAAAACAACTTTCACTATCCGCTTGTGGTTTTGTATGGTTTTTTTATGCTGTGTTCTTTGATTATTGTTTCGGTACTGATCCGAATGAAACAAAAAAACATTGACAGTGTCGGAAATACTTTTATGCTGCTTACATGCGTCAAAATGGTGTTGGCGTATGTGATGCTGTATCCGATCCTGAGCGCAAATACCGGCAAAACAGCCACTGAAAAACTAAATTTTTTTGCTGTCTTTGCCATATTCCTGACAATAGAAACCGTTGTGTCAATAAGGATGCTTAACAAAAATTAGTTTCTTCAAAACTTCAGATCGGCATCTTTTTATTTTTTGACAAAACAACACATCTTATCATTCTAATTTTGAACAATTAACAATCGGCCATGGCGGCGATAAATTTTCGACTAAAAAATAGTTGTGCAAGACTTTTGGATATTAATAAAAAATGTACCTTTGCACCAAATTTCAGAAAGTAAAATTATTAAATATTCGCTATGGTGTTTTCCAATAAGCCGCTCCAATTTATAATAGCCACTTTAGTCGCCTGTCTTCCTTTATTGGGTTTTGCAAATAACGCGCAGGACACAATCGCCTCACATATTGAAACCACTGCGACGCATCACGAAGCACATGCCGAACCAAACGATTTGAAGTCGAAAATCGCGGCTTATAAAATGCACCACGTCCTTGATGCCCATGATTTTGTACTGTTCTCAGATGAGGCCGAGGGAAAACATTACGGATTTCCATTGCCGATTATCCTTTGGGACAACGGATTGCAAATTTTCTCTTCTTCAAAATTCAACCATGGTGAGTCTGTTGCCGAATCAAATGGTAACTACTATAAAATAGGACACGACGAAAAAATATACAAAACCGATGCTGCCGGAACGTTACTTGGCGACGAGCACCATCCTACGAATGTCAAACCGCTTGACTTTTCGATTACCAAAAGCGTGTTGATTATGTTCATTGTAGCAGCTTTGATGCTTTGGATATTTTCCAGCCTGGCTAAGTCATTTTCTAAAAACGGCGGAATTTCCTCAGGTGTCGGAAGACTTTTCGAGCCTCTTGTACTATACATACGCGACGAAATTGCAATTCCAAACATCGGGGAAAAACATTATAAAAAATATATGAGCTATTTATTGACCATCTTTTTCTTTGTGTGGTTTTTAAATATGTTTGGGTTGACGCCACTTGGAATTAACGTTACCGGAAACATTGCAATTACAGGCGGGCTTGCCATCATCACCGCATTGATCACAAATTTCACGGCCAATAAAAACTATTGGGGCCACATTTTCTGGATGCCTGGCGTTCCGACACCGATGAAAATTATTTTAGCGCCAATCGAGTTGCTCGGCGTTATCATCAAGCCTTTCTCATTAATGATCCGTTTGTACGCGAATATTTTTGCAGGACACGTCGTGTTGATGAGCTTGATCGCATTGATATTTTTATTCAAAAGCTGGATTGGCGGAAGCTTATCCTTCCTGTTGTCGTTTGCGCTATCGACAATTGAAATTCTGGTAGCGCTGCTTCAGGCTTATATCTTTACAATGCTTTCTGCGTTGTATTTTGGGTCGGCCGTTGAAGAGCATCACCATGACGGGGACGAGCACCATTAAAATATCTCCGCAGAGGTTTTGTGCGAGGAGCCAGCCGGCAAGCTGGCAATCAAATCGAATTTTTAATTTTTAATACATATCATTATGGAAATTCCTAGAATCATTGGAGCAGGATTGGTAGTAATCGGAGCTGGTATCGGTATCGGAAGAATCGGTGGATCTGCTATGGATGCTATCGCGCGTCAGCCAGAAGCTACCGGAAAAATTCAGACAGCTATGCTTATCGCTGCTGCTCTTATCGAAGGTATTGGTTTCGCTGCAATCTTTGCATCGTAATTAAAAAAGACAAAAAGCTGTAACGGTTGGTTGCAGCTTTTGTTTAAAAATTAAATTAAAGACAACAAATATTTTTACCTCTATACTATGGAAAAGTTAGTAAATGATTTTTCGTTTGGATTGTTCTTCTGGCAAATGCTCATCTTCATCGGATTGATTTTCTTGTTGAAGAAATTCGCCTGGAAACCAATTCTTACCGCTGTCAATGAAAGAGAAGAAGGCATTCGTAGTGCATTGCTTTCTGCTGAAAATGCACGAAAAGAAATGCAGAACCTTCAATCTGACAACCAAAGAATTCTTCAGGAAGCCAGAATGGAGCGCGACGCGATGATGAAAGAAGCACGTGAAATCAAAGAAAAAATGATCGCCGATTCTAAAAACGAAGCGCAGGCTGCCGGACAAAAAATGATTGAGCAGGCAAAAGCCGCTATCGAAAGCGAAAAAAACGCGGCAATGGCTGAACTCAAAGCAAAAGTGTCGTCGTTGTCGCTCGACATCGCAGAAAAATTGCTAAAAGACGAATTATCCAACAAAGAAGCGCAGGTAAAACTCGTTGAAAAGATGTTGGGCGATGCTAAATTAAACTAATATGGCAGGCACAAGAGCAGCAATTCGTTACGCCAAGGCAATCCTTGATATCGCACATGACAAAGGTGCGGCAACCGAGGTTAGCAACGACATGGCTATGATTGCATCGACAATAGACGGCAATTCAGAATTAAAGACTTTTATCGGGAACCCTACTACAAGCGTCGAAATGAAAAACAACGCAATTGGTGAAATTTTCGCCGGTGCAAACGCAACGACAAAAGGACTTTTTCGACTATTGCACGAAAACAAAAGGTTCGAAATTCTTTCTGACGTAGCTTCAGAATACAACCGATTGTTCGAAGAAATGAACGGCATGGAAAAAGCGATCGTTACGACTGCCATTCCAATGGATACAGAACTTGAAGCGAAGGTACTGTCTAAAATCCTTACATTTTCGAACAAAAAAGTAATTATCGAAAATATCGTAGATCCGGCAATTATCGGCGGATTTATACTAAGAATAGGCGATCAGCAGTACAATGCTTCGGTTGCCAACAGATTGCAAGTATTAAAAAGAGAATTAAGTAACTAGTTATTTATAAATAATTATGGCGGAAATTAAACCTGCTGAAATTTCAGCAATATTAAAGAAACAAGTTGAAGGTTTCGAATCGGGAGCTACACTAGAGGAAGTTGGTTCTGTTCTTCAGGTTGGAGACGGAATTGCACGTGTTTACGGACTTTCAAATGTTCAATACGGTGAGCTTGTAGAATTCGACAACGGAATGGAAGGTATCGTACTGAACCTTGAGGAAGACAATGTGGGTGTGGTACTTTTAGGTCCTTCAACCGGAATCAAAGAAGGTTCGACTGCCAAAAGAACACAACGCATCGCTTCATTGAAAGTGGGTGAAGAAATGGTAGGCCGTGTTGTCAATACGCTTGGTTTTCCAATCGACGGAAAAGGGCCAATCGGCGGAACGCTTTACGAAATGCCGCTTGAAAGAAAAGCGCCGGGAGTAATCTTCCGTCAGCCCGTAACCGAGCCATTGCAAACCGGAGTAAAAGCCGTTGATGCGATGATCCCTGTCGGACGTGGCCAACGTGAGCTTGTAATCGGTGACCGTCAGACTGGTAAATCTACCGTATGTCTTGACACGATCCTGAACCAAAAAGAATTTTATGATGCAGGAAAACCTGTATTCTGTATATATGTTGCTATCGGACAAAAAGCGTCGACAGTAGCCGGAATTGCTAAAACGCTAGAAGAAAGAGGCGCAATGGCTTACACGGTAATTGTGGCTGCCAATGCTTCAGATCCGGCGCCAATGCAGGTTTACGCGCCATTGGCCGGAGCTGCAATCGGTGAATATTTCCGCGATTCGGGACGTCCTGCCCTAATCGTTTATGATGATTTGTCGAAACAAGCGGTTGCTTACCGTGAGGTGTCGCTTCTTTTGAGAAGACCACCGGGACGTGAGGCTTATCCTGGAGACGTTTTCTACCTTCACAGCCGTTTATTGGAGCGCGCTTGTAAAGTAATCAATAATGACGAGATCGCAAGACAAATGAACGACCTTCCCGATTCTATCAAAGGAATCGTAAAAGGTGGCGGATCTTTGACAGCATTGCCAATTATTGAAACACAAGCGGGTGACGTTTCTGCGTACATCCCAACCAACGTAATTTCGATTACTGACGGACAGATTTTCCTTGACGGAGATTTGTTCAACTCTGGGGTTCGTCCTGCAATCAACGTAGGTATTTCGGTATCGCGTGTTGGAGGTAACGCACAGATCAAATCGATGAAAAAAGTAGCCGGTACATTGAAATTAGACCAGGCGCAATTCCGTGAACTCGAAGCGTTTGCTAAATTCGGTTCCGACCTTGATGCCGTTACTTTAAACGTAATCGAAAAAGGAAGAAGAAACGTAGAGATTTTGAAGCAAGGTTTGAATAGCCCTTACACGGTAGAAGACCAGGTTGCAATTATCTACGCCGGTTCTAAAAACCTTTTAAGAAATGTTCCTGTAAACAAAGTGAAAGAATTCGAAAAAGATTTCCTTGAATACATGAACAACAAACACAGGGATACGCTTGATGCTTTGAAAGCCGGAAAATTAGACGACACCATCACAGATGTTATCGAAAACGCCGCTAAAGAAATCTCTGCAAAATACAATTAATATCAGTTGATTGTTATTGGTTGATGGATTTCAGATAAACTCCAATCCATCAACCGATAACCAACAACCAACAACCATACTATGGCAAATTTAAAGGAAATCCGTAACAGAATTACTTCCGTTTCATCAACGATGCAAATCACATCGGCGATGAAAATGGTTTCTGCCGCCAAGCTTAAAAAAGCACAGGATGCGATCACCGCGATGCGCCCGTATGCTGAAAAACTGACGGAACTGCTTCAAAATCTTTCCGCTACACTTGACGGTGATGCCGGAGGAGAATTTACCACAAACCGCGAAGTAAAAAGGGTTTTGATTGTTGCAATTACCTCAAACCGTGGATTGAGCGGTGCGTTTAACTCAAATGTCATCAAAGAAGCCCGACGTCTTACTGAAAAAGAATACGCGGGAAAGCAAGTCGATTTTATCACCATTGGTAAAAAAGGAAACGACGCCATCCGTAAAACGAACACGGTAATTTCAAACAACAATACCATCTTCGACAACCTTACGTTTGATGCCACTGCTGAAATTGCGAATGAACTCATCGAGCTTTTCGTAACCGGAAAATTCGATAAAATTGTTTTGGTGTACAACCAATTCAAAAATGCCGCGACACAAATCGTCCAGGCCGAGCAGTTTTTGCCATTGGCGCCAATTGCTTCCGACACACATGCCAATGCGGGTGATTATATTTTCGAGCCGTCAAAAGAGGAAATTGTACTTACCTTGATTCCGAAAATGCTCAAAACGCAATTGTACAAAGCCATCCGTGATTCTTATGCTTCAGAGCATGGTGCCCGTATGACCGCAATGCACAAGGCAACCGATAATGCTACCGAGTTGCGTGATCAGTTGAAGTTGACTTACAACAAAGCACGTCAGGCAGCCATTACAAACGAAATCCTCGAAATCGTAGGTGGTGCAGAAGCATTGAAAGGTTAAAAAATAAATTATTGATTCATAGAAAAGCCGGTTTATGCCGGCTTTTTTATTGGTTCAAATGGTAGAGCACGAAATTGAAAAAGTCTGCTTTTTCGTAAACCCGACTCATATAAGTAGAAACTTTTCCGTTATGCCCCGAATCGTCAAGGGTTTTTAAGTAAATGGGGTTTTTCTGCGCAGGCCGATTCTGCAGCTTTGCGGCAAATTTATAGGAATGAACAGGCGGTACGCGGTCGTCATTCTCTGATGTGACAATCAACGTAACGGGATAATTTACATCTTCCTTGATATTGTGGTACGGCGAAAAAGACAACAGCGATTTGTACTCTGCTGCTATTTCAGGATTTCCATATTCGGGATAATTGCGCACGCCAGACGTAAATTTTCCGTAGGTTGCCATGTCCGCCGGTGCCATTCTCGGAATCGCTACTTTAAACAAATCGGGTCTTTTGGTCATTGCAACGGCCACAACCAATCCGCCGTGTGAAGTTCCCGTTATTGCTAACTTATTGGCTGATGTATATTTTTCGGCTATCAGATATTCTGCGGCATCTATAAAATCATTAAACGCGTTGACTTTGTTGATTCCCTTTCCTGCTTCATACCATTTTCGACCTTTTTCTCCGCCGCCACGAATATTCGCGTAAGCATACACGCCGCCTTTTTCAAGAAAATACAGCATGCCTGTGTCATAAGTAGGACCGCTCACAATTCCATAACCACCATACGCTTTTAAAAGCGTCGGGTTGTTTCCGTTTAACTCCAAGCCTTTCTTGTAAACAATCGTTATGGGCACATCCTCATTATCGCGGCTTTTGTAGGTCAGCATCTTCGTTTCAAAATGGTCGAACGGAAATAGTGTCGGTTTTGGCGGCAAGTAATCAGTGAAAAACGGGTTGCTTTTTCCGGTTTCTATATTGAGCGTATAATTTAAATACGGAATCGTGTATGAATAGAAACTTACGAAAATGTTTTTGGTTTCAGGATTGATAAAATTTACGGCGAAATCCATTCCATAAGGCACATCGAACTTTCGAACGAAAGCACCGGTTTTATCATACACAATAATATAATTTCGGCCTTGCGTCAGGTAACTGCAAATAATGTAATTATCGATGAATTTGCAATCATTGAGCAAGTGCGTATAAATCTGCGGGACAACGACCTTTTCATCGCCAACGTTATTGATGTCAAACGAACGGATGTCGCCCCAATCGGCTGCATATGATGAGAAGTAAACCCTGCCATCGTGATATCCTATGAAATTAAAATTATTGCCGTTTTCCAAATATTTCACAAGCGTAAAAGGCTCGCCGGTCAAAGATGCCTGATAATATGTCCGATCATTATTATCCGAATTGTATTCAGTAATCAGCAACTTATTTTCGGCAGTCCGAAAACTGAAAGCATTTTCACTTTTGGTCGTATCAAACACCAATTTATCATCGCTTTGCGGCGTTCCGATTTTATGGTAAAAAAGCTGAAAGGTCGAATCCTTTTCAAAAAAACGCGCATTCGAGTTTCGCTTATAAAATACACCGATATCCTGATTCCATGCAATATTTGAGGTTTTCGAATTCGACAGCACTTCCTCCGAAATCGTATTTTTATTCATATCGATAAACCTCACATCGGTCCGGTCACTCCCGTTAAGCGTAACCTTCAATGCAACAAGCTGTGAATTCTTTGATGGAAAATAATCCGTCACGTATGCATTCTCATCATGGTAGAGCTTATAAGGATCCGCGATTTCGATTGCATTGTCATTGATTGTTTTTCGATAAAACAAAGCACCCGGACGGTTTTTGTCTTTTCGGTACAACGCATAAAAATACTTGCCTTTTTTCTGAGGCATCGGGTTCGACGAATAGGTATCATATTCTTTTATTTTTGAGACCGACGACCACGTTTTCCTGACATCTTCCAAATGCATGTTCGTTACCTCATTTTGTGCATGCTCCCAATTAACAACGGCTTCCGATTGCATCTCTTCGAGCCACGGATAGTCGTCCTCAACGGTAATATTATGCCTTGTTACCGTTATGGGCGTTTTTTTGGCATACGGGAAATTTTGTGAAAAACAGACAGTACCAATCAATAATGCTATGATGGGGAATACCTTTTTTTGCATAATAGAAATGTGAGTTCAGGACAAATGTAAAAGAATTCCAATACGCAACAGAAATCAGACTGTTTTATTTGACACACAGGCCGTTTTAAAACCAAAGAATTAGTTATTTTTGTTCGTACCAAATACGCAATTCCCAATTGAGCCTTTACAAAAATCTTTTTAAGCAAACCGCCATTTACGGACTCGCAACGGTGTTTCCGCGAATGATGAGCTTTTTCCTTGTTCCGCTGTACACCGAGTTGCTTCCAAAAGAAGAATACGGAAAAGTCACCGTGATCTTTGCATACATGATTTTCTTCAATGTGATTCTGGCTTACGGAATGGAAACCGCTTTCTTTCGTTTTTACAATAAGGAAACCGATAAGAAAAACGTCATTGAAACCGCTACGATTTCGTTGTTCTGGAGTTCGCTCGCATTTCTCGCAATTGGTCTCATCTTCCGAAATACGCTTGCCGCTTACTCCGAAATCGACGTGCAATATGTTACCTACACGATTTGGATTCTCGTCCTCGATGCGCTCGTTGTCGTTCCGTTTTCAAAATTGCGCGCGAATCAGCGCCCGATGTTTTATGCGATTGTAAAAATTAGCAATGTCTCGGTCAACCTTATCCTGAATGTATTTTTCCTCGTGTTTTTGCCGCATATCGCCACATCAAATCCAGATGGTCTCTTGAGCAATTTCTATTTCGAAAACTTCCAGATCGGCTACATCTTTATGTCAAACATCATTGCGAGCCTACTCACCTTTATTGTGCTTTCTTCCGATTACCTCAAAGTAAACTGGCGCTTCGATTTCGACCTTTGGAAACGCATGATGCGCTACGGACTTCCGATTCTCGTGGCCGGAATTGCATTCGCCATCAACGAACAGTTCGATAAAATCCTGCTCGGAAAATTATTGCCGTCAAATATTGCCGATTCCGAAGTCGGCGTCTATTCCGCCTGCTATAAACTCGGGCTTTTTATGGTGTTGTTCCGCACCGCTTACACGCTCGGAATCGAACCGTTCTTCTTCAGCCACGCCGATAAAGAAAACGCCAAACAGACTTATGCAACCGTGACCAAATATTTCGTGATATTCGGATCGTTTATCATGCTCGCCGTAATTGTTTTTGCCGATTTGTTTAAGATGCTCATGATCCGCGACAGTTCGTATTGGGTTGCGATGAAAGTGGTTCCGCTGATCATCCTAGCCAACTTTTTCCTCGGCATTTACACCAATCTCTCGGTTTGGTACAAGCTCATCGACAAGACGCATGTAGGCGCATGGATCTCGATTGTTGGCGCTGTTGTTACGCTGGTACTGAACTTTCTGCTGATTCCAAAATACAGCTACATGGGCTCGGCAATCGCGACAATCGCTGCTTACGGAAGCATGATGCTAATTTCATACGTGCTCGGCAATAAACACTATCCGATTCCGTATGACATGAAAAAAATCTGCGGTTATCTTGGCCTTTCAATTGTTTTTTCGGTCGTTTCTTTTTATTATTTCCGCGAAAATTACTTCGTCGGAATCGCTTTATTAATGGTATTTTTGTATTTCATCTACCACAACGAAAAAGAAACATTACAACGCATTATCAAAAGAAAAGCAAAACCAATTTAAATTTTTCAGGAGCATGTTCCCGCTTTCCGTTCCAATCTTTTGCGCCGCTTCGTGCCTCGCAAACGCAAAAGGATTTCCACTTTAATCGGGGCTAGGCAACATCATAAAAATTAATTCCCACCATATCATGACCGTAAAGATCATCAACAAATCACAGCATGCGCTGCCAAACTATGAAACCGTCGCTTCGGCAGGAATGGACTTGCGTGCCAACCTAACCGAATCCATAACACTCAATCCGCTTGAACGCGCGATCGTAAAAACCGGACTGTTCATCGAGCTTCCCATAGGTTACGAAGCGCAAGTGCGTCCACGAAGCGGACTCGCAGCAAAACGCGGCATCACCGTACTCAATTCACCCGGAACTGTCGATGCCGATTATCGCGGCGAAATTGGCGTAATTTTAGTAAATTTATCAAACGACCCTTTCGTCGTAGAAAATGGTGAACGCATTGCGCAACTAATCATTGCAAAACACGAACGCGCCGAATGGATCGATGTGCAGGAACTTTCAGAAACTTCGCGCGGCGAAGGCGGTTTTGGAAGCACTGGTGTGAAATAAACTGTCAATAACTAAATCTCAATTTTGCGAACTTTGCGAAAAACTTCGTGAACTTTGCGCTAAAACATAAAGCATGAAAATCATAGTTCCCATGGCCGGACGCGGCTCAAGATTGCGCCCACATACACTCACAGTCCCAAAACCGTTAATTCCAATAGCAGGAAAACCAATAGTTCACCGTTTGGTTGAAGATATCGCCGGCGTGATCAACCAGGACATCGAAGAAATTGCATTCATCATCCACAAGGATTTTGGCAAACAGGTTGAAAATGATCTCATCGCAATCGCCGAAAAACTCGGATCCAAAGGAACCATCTATTATCAGAATGAAGCGCTAGGAACGGCTCATGCCATCATGTGCGCCAAAGAATCGATGAGCGGCCCTATTGTCGTGGCGTATGCCGATACGCTTTTTCGTGCCGATTTTACACTCGATACTTCCGCTGACAGCGTGATTTGGGTAAAACAAGTTGAAGATCCCAGCGCCTTTGGTGTAGTTCAGCTCAACGACCAAAATCAGATTGTCGATTTCGTCGAAAAACCAAAAGATTTTGTTTCGGATCTGGCAATTATTGGAATTTATTATTTCCGCTCAGGCGAAACTTTGCGTGAAGAATTACAATATTTGCTCGATAATAATGTTGTTAAAGGTGGCGAATACCAACTTACGGACGCTCTTGAAAACATGAAAGTCAAAGGACTCAAATTTGTTCCGGGAAAAGTTGATGAATGGATGGACTGTGGTAACAAAAACGTTACGGTAGAAACGAATTCACGTATGCTAGGATTTTTGCACAACGATGGCGAACACCTCGTTGATTATGATGTAAAACTTGAAAATGCGACAATCATTCCGCCATGTTACATCGGTGAAGATGTAATTTTGATCAATGCAACGGTGGGTCCGAATGTGTCATTGGGCAAAGGCTGCCACGTGATTGACAGCACGATTAAGAACAGTTTGGTGCAAACCCATTCGCATATCCGAAATGCAAGCCTTGACAATGCGATGATTGGAAGCCATGCGACTTTTGATGGCAATTTTACAAGCATCAGCATCGGTGATTACAGCGTTCTCGAATAGTTCACGCGTTTTTTCGATAAATGAATAAAATGAAAAAGGTAATTTTTGTATTCTTTTCGATGTTGCTTCTAAGCAATCCGTTGTCAGTTTTGGCGCAGGCCAATCCCGACGATATCGCTTTGGCAAATGACGAATTTGAAAACGCATTTTATGAATCGCTTGTTCAAAAAGGAATCGAAAATTACGACAAGGCAATTACCGCGCTTGAAAAATGCCAAAAGCTCCAGCCACAAAATGCAACGGTTTATTTTGAAATGGGCAAAAATTATTTGTCGCAGAAAAAATACAAAGATGCGTACGATAATTTTGAAAAAGCCACCAAGATTGATCCGACAAACAAGTGGTTTTGGGTCGGACTTTACGATGTTTGCTATGAAACGCGCGACTTCACCCAGGCGATAGTCATCGTAAACAAGCTCATAGCATTCAAAAAAAGTTATGAAGAAGACCTGGTGTCGCTTTACATGAACACGCAGCAATTCGACAAAGCTTTAGAACTCATCAACAAGCTCAATGACAGTGTCGGCAAAACAGACATGCGCGAAAACTACAAAGCGCAAATCTTACGCGACGCCAAATACCAGGGCAGCGAAAAAGACAATCTCATTGCGCAGATCAAAAAATTCCCGAAAGAAGAATCGAATTACATCGCACTAATTTATCTGTATTCTGAAAGCAACCAGGAAGAAAAAGCGCAGGAAGTCGCCAAACAGCTTGAAAAGGAAATCCCGACATCTGATTGGGCGCAGGTAAGCCTTTTTAAATACAACCTCAACAATAACGATGGCGTGAGCGGCGTGAAATCGATGAACCTTATTCTCGCGAGCAAAAAAATAGACAATAAAATCAAGCATCGCGTACTCAATGAATTCCTGATCTTTATAAAAGACAAACCCGAATTCGACAAAGACCTTGAGAAAGCCGTTGCATATTTAGACAACGACAAAGAAGTTGATGTAGCCAAAGAAATCGGGAAATTTTACCACGCCAAAAAGAATTGGGACAAAGCGATCCAATATTATGAAATGCATCTCAAAACCGCTTCAGACGATATTGAAACCCAATTGCTGTTGCTTCAGGCTTATACTGAAAAGCAGCAGTTTGACGTTTTGGCAAAAAAGGCAGAGGGATTGACCGAACTTTTTCCGTTGCAACCACAGTTTTATTATTTCGCGGGATTGGCTTACAACCAGCAAAAAAATTATAAAAAGGCAAAAGACCTTCTTGAAACCGGACTTGATTACGTTGTGAATGATACGGCGCTCGAAATCAATTTTAATATCCAACTCGGCGAAGCCTACAGTGGCCTCGGTGATGCTAAAAAGAAAGAGCAATATTTCACCAAAGCAGACAAGCTTTTAAAACAGAAAAAATAATGACCAGATATATTGCATTAATTATCGTGCTCGCGGGCATGGCTTCTTGTAAGTCGAAGGCGGTTGTCGCCGAAGCCACAGCAACCAAAGCGCTCCCTTCAGAAAAGGTGGTGCAAGGCCATTATGCCAACAAACGCGACTTTGCCACATTGTACATCAAAGCGGCAGCGCATTACGAAGATGCCAAACAATCGCAAAATGTTACTGCCGAAATCAAAATCAAAAAAGACCAATTGATTCTTGTGAGTGTGCGATTTCTTGGCATTACGATGGCCAAAGCGTTGATTACGCCCTCGGAAGTAAAATATTACGAGAAGATTGAAGGGAAATATTTTGAAGGCGATTATGCTGCGCTGAGCAAATGGCTGGGCACCGATCTCGATTTTTCAAAAGTTCAGAATATGCTGATCGGTCAAGCTTTGGATGATTTAAAAAAGGGCGAGTTTACGACATCCATTGACGAACAACTTTACAAACTCGAAGACAATTCGGACCGAAATACGACTAAAACTTATTTTTTCGAAGCATCGAAATACCTGCTAAAGACACAGCAAATCGAGCAAAAGGCAAAGCAACGCGCACTGCTGATCTTTTACCCGAATTATGCTGAAACGAACCAGATTATGTTGCCAACGGGACTTAACATCGAAGCGAGCCAGGAGAAGGGAAAAACAACTATTAATATAGATTATAATGCCGTTACCTTGAATGAGGAACTTTCTTTTCCTTATAGCGTTCCCGAAGGTTACGAAAGGATATTTATTAATTAGATTTGCATAAATTTACTCCGATGCCAAAATTTATTTCCGTATTGCTGTTCTCCTTGCTCACTACATTTTCGTGGAGCCAGATAAGTCAACAGGAAAAACTGCAACAACGCAAAGCCGAAATCTTAAAGGAAATTCAGGAAAAAGAACGGATGCTGCAGGATGTGCAGTCTAAAGAGAAATCGGTTGCTAGTCAGCTTGCACTTCAGACCGAAAAAATCCAGCTTAAAGAGAAATTGATCAATACGACCGAAAAGCAAACCAAATTGCTCAACAATGACATGTATATTAATCAAGTTAATATCAACCGACTCAAAAAAGAGCTCGTGGTGCTGAAAGAAGATTATGCCGAGATGATCGTAAAATCTTATAAAAGCCGATCTGAGCAGAGCCGGGCCATGTTTTTATTGTCATCCGAAAATTTCCTGCAAGCCTACAAGCGCGCGCAGTACATGAAGCAGTATACGCGTTACCGAAAAATGCAGGGCGAAGAAATTCAACAGAAATCGCGTGAACTCGAAGGTTACAACGAAAAAATTGCCGTTCAAAAAACCGAAAAGCAGAAACTTATCGAGGAAAACGCGAAGGAGAAGCAAACACTTGAAAAGGAGAAGCAGGTGCAGCAGGAAATTGCAAAGTCTATCAAAAAAGACAAAAAACAGATCATTGCTGAAATCAGTAAAAAACAAAAAGAAACACGCGCAATCGACAACCAAATCGAAAAATTATTGAGAGCGGCGATTGCTGCAGCCAATAAAAAGACTGCGAGCGCTGCGGCAAAAGCCAATCCGAGAATTAACAAGGCCACAACGGCAGCGACCGAAAGTTCCACAAAAATTGTCCTCACTTCTGAAGGGCAACTGATTGCAAATAATTTCAGGGCAAATAAAGGCAGGCTCCCATGGCCAGTAGAAAAAGGATTTGTGTCGTTGGCTTATGGTGATCAACCGCATCCGGTTTACAAAACACTTGTCGTACACAATAGCGGTGTCGAAATCACAACCGATCAAGGCGCTAGTGCACGTGCAGTTTTTGGCGGAGAAGTCATCAGCGTCATGGTGCTATCTCCCGTCAACAAAGCCGTAATGATCCAACACGGTGATTTTTTCACGGTTTACCAAAACCTCAGCAGCGTCAGCGTCAGCAAAGGCGATAAGGTTGCGATTAAAGAAACCATTGGAAAAGTGCGTACCAATGGCGATTCAGGAAAGACAGTCTTAAAGTTTACGATTTCGCAAAATACGACCTATAACAATCCGGCGGATTGGTTGTTTAGAATGTAATTAATCGAGGAATAACGCCTTTAGTTCAGTAGCCTCATGTGGCTTCATTTTTCCCGCAAGTACAAGACTCAATTGTTTCCTGCGCAAAGCCGCATCGAAACGCTCCTTTTCCAAATCCGTTTCAGGAATTACGGGCGGAACCTCTACAGGTCTTCCCATTTCATCAACAGCCACAAAAGTATAAATAGCCTCGTTGGCTTTGCTGCGGCTTCCAGATTCGCGATCTTCAACCCAGACATCGATAAAAATTTCCATCGAACTTTTAAAGGCGCGCGAAATTTTGGCTTCGATAGTAACCACGCTTCCCAACGGAATAGAGCGGTTAAAAGCCACATGGTTAACCGAAGCGGTAACCGTAATCCTTCTTGAATGCCTTCTCGCCGAAATACTGGCAGCACGGTCCATTCGCGCGAGCAATTCGCCTCCAAAAAGATTGTTTAACGGATTGGTTTCACTTGGAAGGACAAGATCGGTAAGTATGGTGAGGGATTCGGTAGGATGTTTTGGGTGCATGTTTTTTTTTAACAAAGATACTTCAGTTCATAAAAAATCCCGCAGTTGCGGGATGATTTTTACAGTTGTTTAACGAGCAGCCAGGCATCAGGATTGGTTTTCCGGATTTCCGACATCGCTTGTTGCGCTTCGGCATTCGTGGCATAACTTCCGTAAAGTACCGGAAATAGTTTGTGCCTGTTTGGCGCAAGTCTTCTGGCTTTGAAGCCCGCACCAATCAAATCGGTGAAAGCTTTTTCGGCATTCTCTTCATTTCTGAAATAACCTGCCACAATATGATACGATAATTTTTCTTCCTTAACCGTTAACGTCACAGAAGGCATTGGGTTTTCAATCATAAAAGTTGCCTCCTGGATTTTATCCTGAACTTGCTTCTGAACCTCAGTCTGTACTAACAAAGTCTGCTCAGCCACATGATCCTGATACAGTTTAAAACCAATACTTCCGCCTACGGTCAGTGCCGTTACAAGAATCGCAGCGTATTTGAGATACGGACGTGTGCGGTGCTCTTCGGTTTCGGGATACAGCGTTATTGTTTGCGTTTCGACGGTGACCGGCGCAATTTCCTTCTCAACAAAATCGGCTTCGGATAATTCTTTTGAAGCGGTTTCTCTTTTTACCGCTGGCGAAACAAATGAATTGAGCCCGAACGATTCTTTGAGGTAATTGATATTGTCAGAGGGAACGAACACAAGATTTTTTTCGGCATTCAATGACAATTCACCGATATTTTTCAATGTAAAACGCTCATTCACCTGAAGGATGCTGTTCCAGATAATCACTTCACTTTCTATCGCTGCCACCGAATTTTCATAGGTGGTTTTTTCAATTTGCGAAATGTGATTGGCAAGCAATCCATCATTATTTTTTAAATGCGAATTGAAAGAAATTACCTTTTTGGGAGGGTAAAATGAATTGGTGTTCTCATGCAGGTGCGCCGAATGGATTTCAGTCAGAAACGCCCCAAAACCAGGCACTGTAACGCACTGATGGCGGTATAAAAGCTGTGAAATATATTGTTCAATCTTCATAGTAACAAAGTTATACAATGAGAGTGCGTATCAAAATTTTATTCACAATTTTTATTAACAATACGGGTAAAATTTTATACATTTCACCTTCAAATAGTTAGTATGCGCCATGAAGATTTATTTTATGTTTTAGCCTTGCAAAAAGTCGAAGGTGTCGGCGATATCGTTGCCAAAAAGTTGCTTTCGCATTGCCGCGATGCCGAGTCAGTTTTTAAAACCAAATTCCGTGAACTGCAATCCATCGACGGCATTGGATCAGTGTTGTTGAGAAACCTCAAAGATAAAAGTGTTTTTGAAAAAGCGGAAGCCGAATTGAATTTTATTGTCCGCAACAATATCCGCGTTGCGTTTTTCGAGGATGATGATTATCCTGAACGTTTAAAACATTGTATCGACGGTCCGCTATTGCTATTTTCTTCAGGAAATATTCAATTGCAAAACCGCAAAATCATCAGCATCGTAGGAACGAGGCAAGTCACTTCTTACGGCGCAGAATTTTGCCGGAATTTGATATCCGAATTGGCGCCCCTCGATCCTATTATTGTTAGCGGATTTGCTTATGGCGTTGATATCGTAGCACATCAGGCGGCTTTGGAAAATAAACTGCAAACCATCGGTGTCGTTGCCCACGGACTCAATCAGATCTATCCGAAAGTCCATAAAAAATATGTGACGAAACTCGAAAACAATGGCGGGTTTATGACAGAGTTCTGGAGTTCATCAAATCCCGATAAGGAAAATTTCGTGCGTCGAAACCGCATCGTCGCCGGAATTTCAGAAGCCACCATCGTAATCGAATCTGCCGATAAGGGTGGATCTTTGATTACGGCAAATATGGCCAATGGCTACAACCGCGATGTATTTGCCGTTCCCGGAAGAACTACAGACAAGTACAGTCAGGGTTGCAACAACCTTATCAAAACACAAAAAGCAAGCGTGTTGACGGGCGCGGCAGATTTGATCTATAATCTAAACTGGGATATAGAACCTAAATCCAAACCGGTACAAAAACAATTGTTTGTGGTGCTCGACGAAAATGAACAGCGGATCCACAATTACCTATTGAAAAAAGGAAAAGAATTGCTCGACGTCATTGCGCTCGATTGCGATTTTCCGATTTTTAAAATCTCGGGAATCCTACTCAATATGGAGCTCAAAGGTGTAATCAGGCCGCTTCCCGGAAAATTATTCGAGGCGGTTTAGGATTTATTTTCGAAGCCAAGTTTTTCGCGGACTCTTTCCAACACGCCATTTGCGATAATCCCCGCACGTGCCGCACCGCGTTGTAAAGCATTGTCAATTTCGGAAATGTTATTCATGTAATAATTGTATTTCTCGCGTTCGGTTGTAAACTTTTGGGTGATGAGTTCGAATAATGCTTGTTTCGCATGGCCGTAACCAAAATCACGATTAGCATTCGCATAATTGACCGTCATTTGTTCAACCTGCGCTTCATCGGCCAACAATTTATAGATTGCAAAAATCTTACAGGTTTGCGTGTTTTTTGGTTCTTCCAAAGGCGTACTGTCTGTTTCTATTGACATCACCTGCTTACGCAATGCTTTATCGTCGAGAAAGACATTGATGATGTTATTGGCCGATTTGCTCATTTTTCCGCCATTGGTTCCCGGCACAAGCTTGGTATCTTCGTGTGTAAATGGCTCGGGAAGCACAAAAGTTTCGCCCATCTGGTGATTGAAACGCGAAGCTACGTCGCGCGTGATTTCAATGTGTTGCAATTGGTCTTTTCCAACGGGGACAAATTGTGCATCATATAGTAAAATATCTGCAGCCATCAGCATTGGATAGCTGAAAAGTCCGGCATTTACATCTTCAAGGCGATCCGATTTGTCTTTGAAAGAATGCGCGAGTGTCAAACGCTGAAATGGGAAAAAACAACTCAGGTACCATGACAATTCCGCGGTTTGCGGCACATCCGACTGTCGGTAAAAAACTACCTTCTCGACGTCAAGTCCACATGCAAGCCACGCCGCAGCCGTACTATACGTATTGGCTCGTAATGTTGCGCCATCTTTTATCTGAGTGACCGAATGCAGGTCGGCAATAAAAAGGAACGATTCATTTTCAGGCTTGTTTGCCAATTCGATTGCAGGAAAAATAGCGCCGAGTAGATTGCCAAGGTGCGGTGTTCCTGTGCTTTGGATGCCTGTCAGTATTTTTGCCATGATTTTTCTAAGTTGTCCACAAAGATTGTAAAGATTTTAGAAAAACCAAAGGGTTGCAGTGGTTTTATCTGCTTGGTACAAAGTATTATTTCTTCGTGTATGGTTTCTCGAAATTCCGCTTTGATTGCGTATTTTTGGCGCTATGAAAATACTCAAAATCATTTTCTGGATTTTCTGGCGGATTTGGTTCTACCTCATGATGGCCATTCCCATACTTGTCATGCTCCCATTCTTGGTAGTATCCATATTAAAAGAAGAATGGTATCGTTATTTCTTCGTAATGGCGCGCATCTGGGCCAAATTTATCCTGTTTGGAAGCGGATTCTATTATCGTGTGGAACGCGAGCAAAAAATTGATCCGAACAAAAGTTACATGTTTGTTGCCAATCACACTTCGATGGCCGACATCATGCTGATGCTTGCCGTGACACGAAATCCGTTTGTTTTTGTGGGAAAAAAATCGCTCGTTAAAATTCCGCTTTTCGGATTTTTCTACAAACGCACCTGCATCCTTGTTGACAGGAACAGCTCGAGAAGCCGGATGGAAGTTTTTAACCGCGCCCAAAAACGTCTCGACCAGGGATTAAGCATCTGTATATTTCCAGAAGGCGGCGTTCCGGATGATGAATCAATTTTACTCGATGAATTTAAAGATGGCGCTTTCCGGCTTGCCATTGAACATGAAATTCCGATTGTGCCAATGACTTTTGCCGATAATAAAAAACGGTTTTCCTATACTTTCTTTAGCGGAAGCCCTGGAATCATGCGCGTTAAAATTCACCACTTTTTAGAAACGACTGGGAAAACCATTGAGAATAAAAAGGACATCAAAACGCTGAAAGAAGCTGTTTGGTCAATTATGCACAAACAACTTATTGCATTTGGCGCAAAATAAAAAGCGTATTTACTAAGGAAATCTTTTCACTGCACCGACTCCAATTGGCTACTAATTCTGCCCAATTAAAAACTATAACTTAGACCGGTATATAATCCAAGGAAATACGGTTTGAAATTGCCTGCATCTTTGCTAAAAGTATTGAGCTGGTATTTGAACATTGGCTCAAAGTTGGCCTGAAATGCCTTGTAAAGACGATACCGAATCCCAAGCCCAATGTTCGAACTGAAATGCGTTTTATTCAAATTATTGGCTTCACCCAAATCGCTTGTCAATCCCGAAGAAACGACAACAATTTTATTTTCATTTAAAAATAGCGTACTGATGCCGCCAATGATATTGAGCCCGAATCTTTTGTCTATAATATTGTACGAAACTTCAAGCGGAACCTCGATATAACCCATTTGCTGGTTGATATAACTGCCGAATTTATCTGTAGTTAATTCGGTTTGGGCGGCTGTTGCCGAAGTTGGTGCGGCAGCCCTTTTTCCGAATTGCAGAAACTCGCTTCCCGGTGCCGGATCAACATTTCCAAGCCCATTTCTTTGAAGACCCGAATACATCAAAACATCATTGGTGTTGTAGTTGAAAGTAACCTGGCTGATTCCAGTCCGGATCTTGAATTTTTTATTGATCGCATAGTTAACGCCAAGTCCGACACTCACATTGGTCTTATAACCTTTAGAATTTCCAGCAAATGAAGAGTCGATTGGAGAGCCGTTGGAAGTTGAACCAAAATAAATAGGGGCAACACTCGAAGTGATTTGCCACCTATTTACATGAGGTTCTTTGGTAACTAAATTGTTTTCTTTTTCATTTAACAATTTCTCCAACGCATTAGGAACAACAGTAGCAATAGCTGTTGAATCTAGTTTTTTAGTATTCGGCTTTTCTTCCGAAGACGCTACAGGGTTTGGTTTCCCTTCAATTTTATTTATAGTTTCAGGAATTTCCTTTTGACTATTTTTTTCATGATTGACAATAGCCGGATTGGTTTCTTGAGTATACGAGGTGTTACCGGTTTTGTTTTTGTTATTGACTGGAACAACAGAATCATCATTTAGCGCTTTTGAAGCTTTAAGGTGCGGCGATCTATTTATTGCCTTGTGATCTGAATTTGATGCGATGGTAGCTGAATTATTTTTTCTATTATTATTAGAAAATATTTTTCCGGTTTTATTTTTTTCGGACTGCGGTGTGGCGACAGGACTCTGGCTCTCATTAATAACCAAGGCATCTTCACTTTTGGCGCGCAACTGATTTTTCATACGCGGATCGATGTCGTGAGAACTTTTACCATTAGTATTCGATAGGTTTCTCTTTCCTTCGGAATTTGCGCCATTTTCGTTTTTCACAATCGCTTTTTCTGAATTTATTGTGCTTCCTCCAAGAGGTTGTGCTTCCGGATGATTGGTTACGCTAACTGGCGTTGAATCTGCGTGGTTTTGTGATGCCGCGGACTCATTATTTACAACTGATTTTGGTACTGCGTTGATATCCTCTTTTGACTTTATGTCATTGTTGTTGGTTTTCGGATTCCCGTTAACAACCACTTCGCTTTTATTGTTTTCTTCCGATTTGAGTAATGCATCGGCAATCAGAAACCCAATCAGCAATGCCGCAGCAATCCCCGACAGTTTCCACCAAAGAGGAATTACCCTTCGCTTCTTTTTTTCTTTCAGTTTCGCTTCAATAATCGGCCATGAATTTTCGGGTGCGGCCGACTCAAAATCCTTGAATTTTTCCTGAAAGAGCTTGTCTATATTTTTTCTCTCGCTCATTTTACTGACGGTAATTGATTTGTTGTGTTCAGTGCCTCTATTTTGTCTTTCAGAATCATCCTTGCCCTTGACAGGTTTGATTTTGATGTCCCAATGCTGATATTGAGCATTGCGGCAATTTCCTTATGCGAATAATTATCGATAACATACAAGTTAAAAACCAGGCGGTAGCGATCGGGCAGTTGTTGGATTATGCTGAGAAGGTAATCAAGTGAAATCGATGAATCGTCAATTTCTACTTCCTGTTCTTCGGCTATATCATCATTAACGAGGTGGAGAAATTTTTCCTTGCGATAATACTGCAGTGCATTGTTGATCATGACCCTTTTTGCCCAGCCTTCAAAAGACCCTAAAAAAGAAAATTGTCCAATCTTTTCAAAAATCAATAAAAAACCATCCTGCAAATTGTCCTGCGCCTCTTCATAACTGCGCGAATACTTGAGGCACACAGCAAAGAGCTTAGATGAGAATAATCTAAATAACTGTTCCTGAGCCTTTATGTTATTATTTTTGCAATCTAATATGAGTTGTTCTAAACTCAATTTTGTCGGGGTTTAAAAATTAATTTTCTACGGGTACTTCTACATCATAATAAGTATCTTCACCTTGCGCATTCTTTCCAGTCCAAAATTTAAAAGTGTAGGTTTCCGTTCCAGTTGCCGTAAACTTACATTTTACGCTGTCGGGTTGCAATGAAGTGTTGTTCTGATAATCGTAAGTCACACATGAATTTGTTTCAACCACAGCGCTTTGGATGGCAACAATCCTGGTATTGCCTTGTTTTTCAAAGTAAATTCCCTTGTAAAAATGACACGAAGTAGGTTTTTTAAAAAACATTTCGAGGTCATAAGTCTCCCCTTGCTGAAAATAATATGGCATTCTGCAATAGTCTATCGGTAGTAATTCATACCGTACCTGCGAGGAATTTTCCTCTTTATTACACGAATTCAGGGCAAAGGCTACGATTATAAGGAGAAATATTTTTTTCATTTACATAGGAATTTCGTCATTAACCGAAAGATACGTCTTTTTGGAAAGGGTTGCGTGGGGATATAAAAAAACCCGAAATTATTTCGGGTCTAAAATTTATGCGGTAGCTTTAATCTGTGCTTTTATTTTTTGTTCAAGCTCATCTGCAAGCTCGGGATTGTCTTTTATCAGAGCTTTGACCGCATCTCTGCCCTGCCCTAATCGTGTTTCGCCATAGCTAAACCATGAACCCGATTTTTTTATGATTTCAAATTCAACGGCAAGATCAAGGATTTCACCTGTTTTGGAAACGCCTTCGCCATACATAATGTCGAATTCTGCTGTTTTAAACGGTGGTGCCACTTTATTTTTGACCACTTTCACTTTGGTCCTGTTTCCGATTACGTTTTCACCATCTTTGATTTGCGAAGAGCGACGAATGTCCAAACGAACCGACGCATAAAATTTCAACGCATTCCCGCCTGTAGTTGTTTCAGGATTTCCGAACATAACGCCGATTTTCTCACGAAGCTGATTGATGAAAAATACGGTACAGTTGGTTTTGCTGATCGTTCCTGTTAGTTTTCTTAGCGCTTGCGACATCAACCGGGCATGAAGTCCCATTTTAGAATCGCCCATTTCGCCTTCTATTTCGCTTTTTGGCGTCAACGCCGCGACCGAGTCGATTACTACAATATCAATTGCTCCGGAACGAATCAGGTTTTCTGCAATTTCGAGTGCCTGCTCGCCATTATCCGGTTGTGAGATAATCAGATTTTCTATATCAACACCCAATTTCTCTGCATAATTCCTGTCGAAAGCGTGCTCAGCATCGATGAATGCGGCAATGCCCCCGGCTTTTTGGCACTCTGAAATCGCGTGTAACGTTAACGTTGTTTTTCCCGATGATTCAGGACCGTATATTTCAATAACCCTTCCTTTCGGATAACCGTTGACACCCAAGGCCAAATCGAGTCCCAATGACCCTGAAGAAATCGTCTCAACTTCTTCTACGGCTTTGTCGCCCATTTTCATTACCGTGCCTTTTCCGTAGGTTTTATCCAGCTTGTCAAGGGTTAATTGTAATGCTTTTAATTTCGCTTCTTTTTCTGAACTCATCTTTTCCTTCATTTATATTTTGCACTTAATTTTCGTAAAAATAGTTCTTTTTTTCCAAGTTGCAAGAGCCGTTTCGGCCGATTTGGAAATAGTTATTTACAATTTTCATACGTCTATTCAGACCCAAAAATTGCGTCCAAAATCGTACGTGATTCTATCGTTGTGATTTGTTTTAAAAAAAACAACCCAATGTTCTGCGGCGTATAAATAGTCTGAATCGAATTAGATATTGGGCTGTTTTTAAAACTTGTCCGGTAATTATTCGTTGGGTTAATTTGATTCAGGCGCCTCACGCGATTTCGGTTTCAATGCCCGTTTCAAACCTATAAAATAGCATTTCGGTACGATTGCAGAAATTCTGCCCGATCTGTTAAACGCCTCATATAGAGCCGAAAAGTCAGTACTTCAGCAGCTTTTCCAACACAAATATATTTCTTACTTTTGCGCATAATTTTTTGACAATGGAAAAAATCATATCATATCCGATATCCTTACTAGCAGTGCTGCTATTTGTATTGGTTTTGGTTATTTTTCATCCGATTCAATGGATTTGCTTGAACGTTTTCGGCTATCAGGCTCATAAAAAAAGTGTTGACTATCTGAATTTTTGTCTTCTGCGGATCGGTCACATTTTGGGCACTACTTATAAAGTTGAAAATCGCGCGCTAATTCCCCAAGGGGTTCCGCTAATTTTTGTGTCAAATCACCAAAGCCTCTATGACATCATCGGGATAATTTGGTTTTTCCGAAGGTTTCATCCCAAATTTGTAAGCAAAAAAGAACTTGCCAAAGGAATTCCGAGCGTCTCCTACAATTTACGGCATGGAGGTTCCGTTGTTATAGACAGGAAAGATCCAAAGCAGGCCATCCCGGTTATCAAAAAACTAGCGGATTATATTGAATTGAATAAACGCACGGCCGTAATTTTTCCGGAAGGAACACGCAGCAAAACCGGCGTCCCGAAAGAATTTGCCCAAAGCGGATTGAAGATTTTATGCAAATACGCGCCTTCAGCGTATGTGGTGCCGATCACGATTAATAACTCATGGAAAATGGTAAAATACGGTTTTTTTCCGCTCGGTTTGGGAAATCGCCTTACCTTTACAGTCCACAAACCATTACGGGTAGCTGATTTTTCATTCGAAGAAATTATGGAAAAAACCGAAAAAGCAGTGGTTGAATCGATTAAAATAAAAAAATAAAAAAATGTCTATAAAAAACGTTCGTCTGGAAGTGATGCAATTTCTGGAAGATAAAGTAGACGGGTTCATGGAACAATACCTGATTCCCGTTGAAAAAATCTGGCAGCCCACCGATTTTTTACCCAATTCCGAAAGTGATACCTTTTTTGAAGAAGTAAAAGAATTACGCGAATTAGCCAAAGACCTGCCTTATGATTTCTGGGTTGCAATGGTGGGCGATACAATTACCGAAGAAGCATTACCAACCTATGAATCTTGGTTAATGGATGTAGAAGGCGTTGACAATGTTGAACGCAATGCCTGGTCGAAATGGGTCCGCCAATGGACTGGCGAAGAAAACCGTCACGGCGATGTACTCAATAAATACCTTTATCTATCGGGTCGTATCAACATGCGCGAAGTTGAAATCACAACGCAATATTTAATTTCTGACGGTTTCGATATCGGAACAGGAAGAGATCCTTATAAAAATTTCGTCTATACTTCATTCCAGGAGCTGGCGACATACATTTCACACAACAGGGTTTCGCAGCTTGCCAAAAGTTACGGCGATAACAAACTCTCGAAAATGTGCAAAATGATTGCGGGCGATGAAATGCGCCACCACCACGCTTACAGCGAATTTGTAACGCAGATTTTCAAAGTCGATCCCAGCGAAATGATGCTTGCTTTCAACCACATGATGAAGCATAAAATCACGATGCCTGCGGGTTTCCTTCGGGAGTCGGGACAAAAAATTGGCGCGGCATTCGAACAATTCTCCAACTCGGCACAAAGGATTGGTGTTTATACGGCGAGCGATTACGTTGATATCATGCAAAAGTTGATTGACAAATGGGAAATCGATAAAGTCACAAACCTTACCGACGAGGCCGAAAAAGCGCGCGATTATCTCATGAAACTTCCGGCAAGGATGGCGAAGGTTTCCGAAAGATTAATCATCCCGCCAGATTCGTTTGTTTTCAAATGGGTCGAGCCCGCGACAATTAGCTAGATAAAATCCACAATGCTGTTCTTTTGGACAGCATTTTTTTTAAATTTTCACATGTCAGCACTCATAAACAAAACGATCACTTTTGTCAAAAGCAAACTCGAAAATGCCGAAGGCGGGCATGATTGGTTTCACATCGAGCGCGTTTATAAAAATGCATTGCTTATCGCAAAAGATGAAGTTTGTAATATTACCGTCGTGCAGTTGGGCGCATTGCTTCATGATATTGCCGATAGTAAATTCCACGATGGCGACGAAACGATTGGCCCGGAAACGGCGCGAAAATTTCTCGAACGCGAAAACGTATCGTCAGAAATCACAAATCACGTCATCAACATCATCGAAAACATCTCTTACAAAGGCGGCAATTTCGAAAAGAAATTTTCGTCAAAAGAACTTGAGATTGTCCAGGATGCCGATCGGCTCGATGCCATTGGTGCCATTGGAATCGCACGAACTTTCAATTACGGCGGATTTAAAAACCGGCCGCTTTACAATCCCGAAATCGCTCCCAATCTGCAAATGACCAAGGAAGAATACAAAGCGAGCGAAGCGCCAACAATCAATCATTTCTATGAGAAATTGCTATTGTTGAAAGACAAAATGAATACCGAAACCGGAAAAAAAATTGCATTGCAGCGCCACGAGTACATGGAGAAATTTCTCGAGCAGTTTTATGCAGAATGGGATGGGACGCGCTAATTTAACACCACTTTGAGTAACTGCTTTTCCTGGCCTTTCCGGCCCAAAAAGTAAACCGAATTATCGATGACGATGCCTTTTGAAACCATAAATGGAATCGGGTTTTCGTCATTGCCAAGGATTTCCTGGTAGTTGAAATCGCCATTGGTACCAACTCTTAAAACGTTCAAATTTGATTTGTCTTTGCTGACCTGGCCAAATTCAATTCGGCCGTCATCAAATTTCTTTACCTCATCGTCGGCATTGATAAAAAAGTAAGCGTCATCGTTTTTTACGATCGAAGTGTAGGAAATATAAAAGTTATCCTCGTCTGAGCGTTTTTGGTTTTTATTGATATTCCGCGCCCAAAGCAACTCGCCTTCTGAGGTGAGTCGTGCGCAAATTATATCATCATAATTGTATGTGAGCTTGGTCTTGGTTCCGACGCCGATGCCGACACCACTCGACGACGTCCAAATATCCTCTTCTTCGGCTGACAAAATCACATCGTTGTTTGGCATGAAGTGAATGTTGCGAAGCACAAGATTTGTCAATGCCTTATATTTTCCATCTTTTGGAACGCCATACTTATCGATGATAAAGCGACCCGGGAAATTATTGAACTTTGCGCTTTTTACTTCTGTTAAATCAGAATCGGTTTTAAAATGGCAGATTCCCGTGTAATTTTGATCACTAAAATCAGAATAAAATCCAAGGCACACAATTTCATTATCGTGCATATAAGGCTTCAGATAGCCAATGAAGTGCTGCGCAGGTTCAATACGCAATGACTTTTGTGCGGCGGCCGTTATCCTGGTCAGTTCAAAGTAATATTTTGCACCTTCTTTCTTTTTTTTCAACTCCTCTGCATAGGATTTACCCAAGACATACATAGCATTTCCATCATCTGACACCTGGATGTTTTCAAAAATATACTTGTCGTCCTTCATCTCGCGCGTAAAATGCGTGTCGATTTTTTTATTTCCGTGACTGTCAAAAAGGTACACCTTGAGTTCTTTTGATCGCGTTTGTTTTATGTCGAGTGCAATTGCGAACGCGGTTTTTGACGCATTGACGACCATGGAAATATTAGAGTTGATTCTTGGGAATGTATTGATGGATTTCGACAAATCGGTTTCTGATTTTATATCGCCCGAATTGCTGTTTGACCACATTTCCTTGCTGCGGTCAAAATAAATCTCTTGTAACGAAAATGATCCCAAATCCTGCAATTCTTCTCTTCCCAAACGAAATAACTCTTTTTTGGAAGTTCTAAAATCCGAATCGATGTCGGTAGCACGACAGATAACGGATTTCGCGTTAAGGTCGTAATAAAGGTCGATGACATGGATAGTATTTTCCGAAGCAAAAACGCCAACGATCACGTTGTACTTTTCATAATTCGGCCGCTCGGTGCCAAATTCAAAATCCTTTTTTAATTTAAGATCAGAACCGTATTTTTCAATGTACAAACCATCTCCTGCAGCAAGTCCGCCACTTTCATAATAACGCGCGAAAAGCATTCCGCCTTCATGGTCTTTCTCGGCAAGAACAAAAACCGACTGTTTGTATTTGTCTTTGAAAACCGCGCTTTTTTGCGTCGAAAACGGAATCGTTTGCGCTGTTCCGAAAATCGAAAACGACATCAAAATCCACAATGACGCAGCCGCTCTCATCAATTAGTTTCCATTAAATTCCGCTTTCCTTTTCTCCAAAAATGCAGTTGTCCCTTCTTTGAAATCTTCGGTTCCGAAACATTTCCCAAACGCCTTGATTTCGGTTTCAAACCCATTGACACCGTCCTTGAAATTTGCATTGACGGCTTTAATGGCCTGCCCGATTGCAGTCGGAGAATTTCTGGCAATTTTTTGTGCGATGCCATTACAAAAATCGAGCAGTTCGGCTTGCGGAACAACATGGTTCACCAATCCGATACGGTAAGCTTCATCGGCGCCGATCATTGCTGCAGTCATAATCATTTCCATCGCGCGCCCTTTTCCTATAAGTTGCGGCAAACGCTGCGTTCCGCCATAACCCGGAATCACGCCAAGCGATACTTCGGGGAGTCCCATTTTGGCATTGTCGGAAGCAACCCTGAAATGACACGCCATAGCCAATTCGAGGCCACCACCAAGCGCAAAACCATTTACCGCGGCGATTACGGGCGTTCTTAATTTCTCAACAAAATCGAAAAGTGTTTCCTGTCCCTGTTCAGCAAGATTTGCTCCTTGTTCGACAGAAAAATTGGCAAACTCTGCAATATCGGCGCCCGCGACAAACGCTTTTTCACCACTGCCAGTAAGGATGATTACACGAATCTCGCGATTCAATCCCAAGGTGTTGAAAGCATGGTGCAGTTCGGCAATTGTAGCTACGTTGAGCGCGTTGAGTTTCGCCGTTCTGTTTATTGTAATGGTTGCGATATTATTTTCAGTGGCGACAAGAATATTAGTATAATCCATAATGGTAATTTTAAGTGTTGGTGATGGGAAGCGAAACGGTAAACGTGGTTCCGCGTCCGAATTCTGTTTCAAAAGTAATGGTTCCTTTATAATTTTCAATGATGTTTTTGATGATTCCGAGGCCGAGTCCCATTCCGCTGTTTTTGGTTGTGAATTTCGGTTCGAAAATATGCCCGATGTTGTGTGCCTCGATTCCGGCTCCGTTGTCGCTGACTGCAATCATCACCTTATCGCCGATTCTTTTTACAACCACAGCAACCAATTTTTGAGGCTGATTTTCCGGAATGGCCTGAATTGCATTTTTGACAAGATTCGTAATAATGCGAATCAGTTGCGTGCGGTCCATTTCACATATTATGACTTTTTCGTCACTTTCAAAGGTCACGTCATCTTCATTGAAAATATCGAGCGCAAGTTCTACCACCTCAACCACATTGAGCGTTTCGTTCTGCTGTGCGGGCATCGAAGCAAAGTTCGAGAATGCCGAAGCCACGGCGCTCATCGTATCAATTTGTTGTATCAGGGTTTCCGAATAATCTTTTAGTTTCTGCTTAAGCTGTGGGTCATTGGCGTCAAATTTTCGCTCGAAACTTTGTACCGTCAAACGCATGGGTGTTAGCGGGTTTTTGATTTCATGCGCCACCTGTTTTGCCATTTCGCGCCAGGCTTCTTCCCTTTCACTTTGTGCCAATTTAACAGCGCTCTGTTCGAGTTTGTCGACCATCCCGTTGTAAGCCTTTATCAGTAAATTAATTTCTTTGCTGTTGGCTTTGAGGTAAATTTTTGTGTTTTTCTGGCTCAGGGTTGTTTCACTCAACTTATCGGAAATCGTTTTGAGTGATTGTGTAATGTAAGTCGATAGAAAATAAGCGAGTCCAAAAGCGATAACAAGCATGATTGCATAAACCTGTCCGAGCCGAATGAGGAAACCCTGCAATTCTTTTTCGTAAAATCCATCATCTTCAACGTACGGAATGTTTAAAATTCCGAGCGGTTTGAATTTCTCGTCTTTGATCTGGCTATACGAAGACCTGTTTCTAACACCGTTGATGTTTTGGATGTCAACATATCGCTTTTCAATTGAAGACTGTACGAGTTTGAGGATGTACTTCGGAATCGGCGGCGACACGGTATCTATCGAAAACGAAGCTTTCGAAGATTTGAGCAGTTTGCCATCGAGGCTGTAAATGTTGATTTCGAGATTGTGAATTTGCGCGAGTTCGTGAATTTTATCCTTAAATATCAATCCGAGATTTTTGGCCGTCAACGGATAAGTTGTCGTTGAAAGCACGTAATTGATGTGTTCCTTTATCGCCGTTTCTTTGCGCTCGAGCCGTTCCTGATGGTAGTCTTTGGCTTCATTTTTAAACTGGATGATTGATATCGACGCCATCAAAACCGAAGCGATCAAAATCAATACAATCATCGACAGGAAAATCCTCGTTCGCAGTGAAAGCATCGACATATTGAATCGCTGTGCGGCCATATCAAGATTGGTTTTTCTCGCGTATCCTTTTGTAAAATTTAAATCCGAGCATAATCAATATCGAAAACAAAATGATTCCGACAACGCCGTAAATCCAGTTAAACGCATTTTTCAGCACCACTAAAAATACTACCGAAAACAGGATAATCGTTGCACCTTCATTCCACAGCCGCATAAAGTTCGAAGAATATTTTACCTCGTCTTTCTGGAGCTGGGCATAAATCTGTTGGCATTTGGCATGGTATAAATAGAGCAGGAAAACGAAACCGAGCTTGACATGCATCCACGGCATTTTTAGCCACGCATTGCCCAAATCAGTAAACAACAACATCCATAAACCAAAAAAACTAGCCAATATAGCCGATGGCCACGTGATAATATACCACAAACGATAACTCATGATTTTGTATTGCCGCTGCAGGATTTCCTTTTCAGGAGATGCTTTTTGAGATGCCTCGATCTGGTACACAAACAGCCTCACAATATAAAACAAACCCGCAAACCATGTAATGACAAAAATGAGATGCAGCGATTTGAGGTAGTTGTACAATTCCATTGTTGTTATTTTAAAGACCAATCTTTGATCCAGTTCGCCACAGTTGCGCACCATTCGTCGTTGTCGTTCAGACACGGAATCGCAACAAATTCTTCGCCACCATGTTCTTTAAATTGGTGATTGGCTTCCATTGCAATTTCTTCGAGCGTTTCAAGACAATCCGACACAAAAGCGGGCGTTACAACAGCCAATTTTTTGATTCCGTTTGGCGGCATTTTGTTGATTTCAACATCGGTGTAAGGCGTAAGCCATTTGTCGCCAGCAAGCCGAGATTGAAAGGTCTGGCTGTATTTTCCTTCGGGAATGCCAAGAAGTTTTACAACTTGTTTCGTCGTTTCATAACATTGGTGGCGGTAACAGAATTCATGTGCCGGAGATGGCGTATTGCAGCATGAGCCATCGATTTTGCAATGCGATTTGGTGACGTCTGTTTTTCGGATATGACGCTCCGGAATACCATGATATGAAAACAATAAATGATCGTAGTCAAAACCTTCGAGATGTTTTTTGATTGAATCAGCGAGGTTTTTAATATAAGCAGGTTTGTTATAAAACGCAGGAACATTTGTAAATTTCATATTCGGAAAATGCTTCTGGCGCAGTTCTTCGGCCAATACCACAATGGTCGTCGTAGAAGCCATCGCGTGCTGCGGATACAACGGAAACAACATCACTTCATCTACACCTTTATCATGCAATTCCTGAAGCCCTGAAAGTATTGAGGGTTTTCCGTAACGCATTGCAAGCGAAACCGGGATATCGGTAAGCGCCTGAACTTTTTTATGCATTCTTTTGGAAATGACAACCAAAGGCGAACCTTCATCCCACCAGATTTTTTTATAAGCTGCCGCCGATTTCTCGGGACGCTTTCTTAAGATAATGCCGCGAACCAAAAGCGCGCGAAGCAAAAATGGAACATCAATAACGTATTTGTCCATTAAAAATTCATCTAAATATGGCTTGACATCTTTTGGCGTCGGACTTTCGGGTGAGCCGAGATTCACTAATAAAACTCCTTTCATTTTGGCTTTGGATTGTTTAATTATTTGGGTTGATAGACATTAAATATTTTTTTGGCGTCGTGGCGAACTTCTTTTTGAAAGCAGCGATAAAATGGCTTCCCGTGCTGTATCCTATTTTGAGTCCAACCTCATTCACATTATACGAACCGCTGTCGAGCAGCTTTCGCGCATAATCCATTTTATAATCGAAAAGGAATCCGTAAACCGTATCGCCATAAATCTGCTTAAAACCCATTTTCAGTTTCTTAAGGTTGATGCCAACTTCATCGGCAAGCTCCTGTAAACCGGGCGGTTCGGCCATATTTGCAATTACGAGTTCTTTTGCTTTGCGGATTTTCATTACGTTTTCCTCATCGACGAGAAACGGACATTGTTCTGCGTCGGGATCCTCGGTGCGATTGAAATACAGGCTCAAAAGTTCGTAGCCTTTTCCTTTATAGTACAGATTTTTGATCGACGGATTGAGATTGTAATGAAACAATTGGCTTAAAACGATAGCCATCGACGGACTGATATCGGTTTCGCTGTAATATTTTTTGTCTTTATTGTCATCGCTGAGGAACGGAATGTAATCGGCTTCGGCAGAAAACAACCCATGGAATTTCTTTATCGAAATGATAACCGAAATCACCCACGAATGCGGATCAAGTTCAAGGTGCAACGGCAATTCCTTTTGCGGATTGTAGAGCAACAAAGCTTTTTCTTCTTTGAGATCAAGCGAATAAGTGCCTTGGTTGAAAATAAATTTTGCCCTGCCTTTGATGCCGAAATGAAATTGAATCAACCCTTGTCTGATCTGCCTTTCAGCCTTAAAAACTTCGTTGTCATCGTTCTGGAAACGGATTAAAATAAAGTCGTCTTCAATAGTGGTAACTTCCTGAGAACCCATAGCGATATTTTTTCGTATATGATTTTGAAGAAAGGCGATTATTTATTTAGAATTATTCTACATAACCCGTTTTCAAGCGCCCGAATTCATTGCAAATTTATAAGAAATTACGATGAAAGTCCTATTTTGGTTCAAAATATCTCACAGCGTTATAAATAGTCCTTTAAGCGTTATTTTTATAATAGGTATAATGATAATTTTGTTTCACTTTCTACAGAAGTATATTTATGGAAAATCATAATGCCCCAAAGCATCAGTATTTTTACGTCGTCGGATTGAGCTATAAAAAAGCCGATGCCCAGACGAGAGGCAAATTCAGCTTGGATGCTGCCGCCAAAACGCGCGTCCTCCAGCAGGCGAAAGAAGACGGTATTGAAAGCCTTATCGTAACTTCTACATGCAACCGCACCGAGATTTACGGTTTCGCTGAGCATCCGTTTCAGTTAATCAAACTGATTTGCGAAAATAGCAATGGAACCGTCGAAGCATTTCAAAAAGTCGGTTTTGTCTATAAAAACCAGGAAGCCGTCAACCACCTTTTCCGTGTTGGAACTGGACTTGACAGCCAGATTCTTGGCGACTTTGAAATCATCAGCCAACTCAAAAACAGTTTTAACGAAGCGAAATCATTGGGATTGATCAACACTTTCCTCGACAGGCTGATCAACGCTGTGATCCAGGCCAGCAAAAAAATCAAGAATGAAACCGAGATCAGCACTGGAGCCACATCGGTTTCTTTTGCATCGGTGCAATACATCATCCGAAATGTCGAAAATATTGGTGACAAAAACATCCTGCTTTTCGGAACCGGAAAAATTGGACGAAATACGTGTGAAAATCTCGTAAAACATACGAAAAACGAACACATCACCTTAATCAACAGGACAAAAGACAAAGCCGAAAGACTTGCCGGAAAACTCAATCTTATCGTTAAAGACTATTCCGAATTGCACCTCGAACTTCAAAAAGCAGATGTTGTCGTTGTTGCAACGGGAGCTCAGAATCCGACGATTGACAAAGCAATCCTGAATCTCAAAAAGCCTTTGTTAATCCTCGATTTGTCGATTCCGAAAAATGTCAACGAAAATGTAAAGGATCTGCACGGCGTGACGCTGATCCACATGGACCATCTTTCACAAATGACCGATGAAACTTTGGAAAACAGGAAGAAACACATTCCAAAAGCCGAAGCGATTATCGAAGAAATCAAAGAGGAATTTACGAATTGGACCAAAGCACGGAAATTTGCGCCGACAATTCATGCCCTCAAAGAAAAACTCAATGCCATTAAAACTTCTGAATTGGTTTTCCAAAGCAAAAAAATGGCCGATTTCAACGAAGAACAAGCCGAAATCATCAGCAACCGAATCATTCAGAAAATCACCAACCATTTTGCAAACCACCTCAAAAACGACAATACGGTCGTAGATGAAAGCATCGAGTGGATTGAAAAAGTATTCCAGATTGAAGCGAGCGCAAAATAATGGAAAAAACAATACGCATTGGAACCCGCGATAGCGAACTCGCACTTTGGCAGGCGCATACGGTAGAAAAAAAACTCAATGACCTCGGCGTTAAAACTGAAATCGTTGCCGTAAAATCACAAGGCGACATCATTCTCGACAAACCACTTTACGAACTCGGGATCACCGGAATTTTCACCAAAACGCTCGACATCGCCATGATCAACGGCCAGATTGATATTGCCGTCCATTCGATGAAAGATGTTCCGACCGCGTTGCCAAAAGGAATCGTGCAAAGCGCCGTTCTCGAACGCGCCAACGTTCACGATATTTTAGTTTATAAAGACAACCTTGATTTCTTGGGTGACGCGGCAACTGTAGCCACTGGAAGTCTTCGCCGACAGGCGCAATGGCTGCATCAATATCCGCATCATAAAGTCGTTGACCTGCGTGGAAACGTCAACACGCGAATGAAAAAGCTCGAGGATAATGATTGGAACGGAGCCGTTTTCGCCGCTGCCGGACTCGAACGCATCAACCTCAAACCCGAATCGCATATTGTTTTAGATTGGATGATTCCCGCACCAGCACAAGGCGCGATGGTGATCGTAGCGATGGCAAACGACGAATTTTCGAAAGAAGCAGTTTCAGAACTCAACGATCTTGAAACCGATATTGCAACATATATCGAAAGGCAATTCCTCAAAACGCTCGAAGGCGGCTGTACCGCCCCGATTGGCGCGTTGGTTGAAATTATCGAAGACGATATCCTATTCAAAGGCGCGTTGTTTTCATTAGATGGAAAGGAAAAAATATATGTCGAAAAACTTGTCCCGATCGAGGAATGGAAGAAATTAGGTTTTTCGATGGCGCAGGAAATCCTTAAAAATGGCGGCCGTGAAATCATGGCGCAGCTCAGGAAAGATTTAAAACCGAAGTAATGGAAAATCAAATCCGCATCGTTTCAACCAAAAAGCTTTCGCCAAACCAGAAGCAATATTTGTTGAACGCGGATTTTGCGGTGATCGAGGCCGATTTCATCGAAGTCGTCAGCAAGGAATTCACTTACGAACACGACAATGACTATCTGATTTTTACAAGCCAGAACGCCGTCATAAGTGTTCTTAAAAATAAAAAAGCATCCGAATTAAAAACGATTAAAAGTTTTTGTGTCGGAGAAAAAACAAGAACGCTGCTCGAGCAAAACGGTTTCGAAGTGATATTGCATTCGGAATATGCAGCCGAACTCGCCTCTGTAATCTGCAACCAATTTTCAAAAAGCAGTTTCACGTTTTTCAGCGGCAACCTGCGACGCAATATTTTGCCCGAAGCCATGCAGCTCGCCAATATAAAATATGATGAAATCGGCGTTTACCAAACCATATTGACGCCGCACCAAATACAATCAAAACCCGATGGACTGTTATTTTTCAGTCCGTCTGCCGTTGAAAGCTATTTGCTTGAAAACAAAATTTCCGACGAAGTCTGTTTCTGCATCGGGAAGACGACAGCAGAAGCATTAACCAAAACAACGCAAAATTGCATTATCGCGAATCATCCGACCGTTGAAAATGTAATCATACAGTGTTTAAACTATTACAGTAAAAAATAAATTGCAAGCCACAATGATAAAGAATGACCTGTTTTTAAAAGCCTTAAAAGGAGAAACCGTACAACGACCACCCGTGTGGATGATGCGCCAGGCCGGAAGATATTTACCCGAATTCATCGCCCTGCGCGACAAATACGATTTTTTCACACGCTGCCAGACGCCAGAACTCGCTGCCGAAATCACGGTACAACCCATTCGGCGTATTGCTCCCGATGCCGCGATTTTATTTTCGGATATTCTCGTCGTCCCGCAAGCCATGGGAATCGAAGTATTGATGAAAGAAAGCGTCGGTCCGTTTCTCCCAAATCCGATTCGTACCGCTTTGGATGTTGAAAGGGTAATCGTTCCGGACATTCACGAAACATTGGGCTACGTCATGGACGCCATCAAACTGACCAAACAAATGCTCAACGATGAAGTGCCTTTGATTGGTTTCGCGGGTTCACCGTGGACGATCTTCTGCTATGCCGTTGAAGGAAAAGGTTCCAAAAGTTTCGATACCGCCAAAGGATTTTGCTTTACGCATCCCGAAGCCGCGCATGTTTTACTCCAAAAAATCACCGACACCACGATTGCCTATCTCAAGGAAAAAGTAAAAGCGGGTGTCAATGCGGTCCAGGTTTTCGACAGTTGGGGTGGCATGTTGTCTCCTGTAGATTATCAGGAATTTTCGTGGAAATACATCAACCAGATTGTAGAAGCTTTAGCGCCCGAGACGCATGTTATTGTCTTTGGAAAAGGCTGCTGGTTTGCGCTCGGCGAAATGGGGAAAAGCAAAGCCTCGGCGCTTGGTGTCGACTGGACATGCTCCGCAAGAAATGCCAGATATTTATCTGGTGGAAACATTACGTTGCAAGGAAATTTCGATCCGTCCAGATTGTTATCTCCAATTCCAACCATCAAAAAAATGGTGCACCAAATGATCGACGAATTCGGTAAAGACAAATATATTGTCAACCTCGGCCACGGCATTTTGCCTAATATTCCGGTCGATCACGCCATGGCGTTTGTTGACGCGGTAAAAGAATATGGAAGTTAATTAATAGTGAATAGTTAATAATTAATAATTTGGGCGTGCCCCTGCGGGTCGCGCTGTTCGCGGTGCACGGCACCTTGCTGCCATCGCTCACGCATTCCCGAATAATCCAACGCAAATGCCTTTAACCGCAAGACTCCGCGATGAAGAAAACGAACGCATCAACAACATCCTGAAAAAGTTGGTGGCGCTTGATTATGTCCCGGAACTGGGTGGTGAAATTGATTCGGTTTTGCGCGGTATCGGACTCGACAGGCAAACGCTGCTTGATATAAGTGCGGCAGATTTAATTTCACATCTCGAAAATTATAATTTTGATTGGGCCAATGCTGAAATATTTGCCGACTTTGTTGCTTCAATTGCCGCAAGACTTCCCGAAAGCAGGTTTGCATTGAATGAAAAGTCGGTTGCAATATACAATTACATTCAATCGGAAAGCAAAACGTTTTCGTTAACAATTTCAGGCAAAATCACTTCATTAAAAAACAGCTGATGGAAAACTGGGAACTTCAGACAATAGCGCAAATCCATGCTGAAGAGTTTTGTGAACTCATCCAGAAGAATCGCGCGCACCTTGCAAAGACATTCCCGGTAACTTTAAAGAACTGCGAAGATTTGCCAAAAACAATTCAGTTTCTTGCCGAAGCGATTGACAAACAGGAAAGCGGCGACGGTTTTTATTTTTACATCCGAAACCGCGAAAACCAGAAACTGATCGGTTACATCTGCATCAAAAACATCAATAAAAATATCCTGAAATGTGAACTCGCCTACTTCATCGACAAAGATTTTGAGGGAAAAGGGATTATAACCAAAGCAGTTTCACAAACGATTTCGTTTTGCTTTAACGAACTCGGAATGAACAAACTTTTTATCTGTACCTCAAAAATCAATGCGGCAAGCCAGAAAGTTGCGGTCAAACATGGCTTTGAACAAGAAGGCATTTTACGCGAAGAGTTTAAAAACGGCGACGGCGTGCTCGAAGATGTTGTTTATTTCGGATTGCTCAAATCACAATACAATGAAAGATAAATTTTACGCATACATACAAAACCTACAGGATCAAATCGGCAGCGGCCTTGAAGCTGTCGATGGCGCCGCCAAATTCCGTGAAGACATTTGGGAACGTCCCGAAGGCGGCGGCGGACGCACACGCGTCATTGAAAACGGCGCGGTCTTCGAAAAAGGTGGCGTCAATATTTCAGCCGTACACGGCAAATTGCCAGAAGCCATGCAAAAAATGTTCAACGTCGGCGAAGCTGATTTTTTTGCTTGCGGACTAAGTCTTGTCATTCATCCCAAAAGCCCGATGGTGCCAACGGTTCATGCAAATTGGCGCTATTTCGAAATGTATGATGGCGACGGAAAAATCATCAACCAATGGTTTGGCGGCGGACAGGATTTGACACCTTATTATTTGTTCGAAGAAGATGCAAAGCATTTCCACCAAACCTGTAAAACAGCGTGCGACAAACACAACCCCGACTTTTATCCAAAATACAAAAAGCAATGCGACCAGTATTTCTGGAACGCACACCGTCATGAAGCGCGCGGCATCGGCGGACTCTTTTTCGACTATTGCAAAGCCGATGAACAGATGTCGATGGAAAATTGGTTTAACTTTGTAACTGAAGTCGGTAACAGTTTCCTCGACGCGTACGTACCAATCGTAGAGAAAAGAAAAAATTTGCCCTATACCGAAAGTCAAAAAAATTGGCAGGAAATCCGCCGCGGCAGGTATGTCGAGTTCAATTTGGTACACGATAAGGGCACGCTGTTCGGACTCAAAACCAACGGCCGCATCGAGAGCATATTGATGAGTTTGCCACCGCATGTGCAATGGGTTTACGACCATCATCCTGCCGAAGGAAGTGACGAAGCGAAATTGGTACAAATACTCGAAAACCCTGTTGATTGGGTTGCGTGAGGGATAGAGGCAGGCACCGCGTGCAGCCGAAAGCCCGACCCGCAGGGGCACGCCCAATTATTAATTATTAACTATCCATTATTAATTGAAGAAAAATGTTTAACAGAAACAGAAGACTCAGAACCAACGAATCCATCCGAAGCCTTGTTCGCGAAACGAGCCTGAGTCCACAAGACTTTATGCTGCCGATGTTCGTTGCTGAAGGCAAAGACGTCAAAGTTGCGATTCCGTCGATGCCCGGAATTTACCGCCATTCGCTCGACAATACAATTAAGGAAGTCAAAGAAGCGTGGGATCTTGGCATCAAAGCCGTCAATATCTACGTCAAAGTTTCCGAAAACCTTAAGGACAACGCGGGAAAAGAAGCGTGGAATAAAGACGGGCTCATGCAGCAAACGATCCGTGCGATCAAAGATGCGGTTCCAGAAATGATTGTAATGCCCGATGTGGCGCTCGATCCGTATTCGATTTACGGCCACGACGGCATTATCGAAAACGGTTACGTTGTTAATGACGCGACCGTTGACGCGCTGACGCGAATGAGCCTTTCCCATGCCGAAGCCGGAGCCGATTTCGTTGCGCCATCGGATATGATGGATGGGCGTGTGTATGCGATCCGCAAAGCTTTGGAGGAAAACGGTCACCACAATGTGGGCATTATGAGTTACAGCGCCAAATACGCTTCGGCATTTTACGGTCCGTTTCGCGACGCATTAGACTCAGCCCCCGTTGACATGATGGATATTCCGAAAGACAAAAAAACATATCAAATGGACTACGCGAACCGCATCGAAGCCATCAAAGAAGCGCTCGATGACGTTGCTGAAGGCGCCGATATTGTGATGGTGAAACCTGGAATGGCGTACCTCGACATTGTGCGTGAAGTCAAAAACGCCGTCAATGTTCCTGTTGCGGTATATCAGGTTTCTGGCGAATATGCGATGGTCAAAGCGGCATCGGAAAGGGGCTGGCTCGATCACGACCGCATTATGATCGAGCAATTGATGTGCATCAAACGCGCAGGTGCCAATATTATCTCGACATATTTTGCGAAGGAAGCGGCGGCACTTTTGAATAGATAGCATGAAAACACTATTTTCTGTTGCCAGTTTATTGCTGTTGTTGTCGTGCAAAAAAGAACAACCTCTTCCCCAAACGGCGCAAAAACCTGAGCAATCCGGGAAAGAAATTTTTGAAAACAAGGGCAATTGTGCCGCGTGTCACCAGGTTTCTCAGAAAATCGTAGGCCCGTCGATACAAGAAATCGCGAAAACGTATAAAAAGAAAAACGGCGACATTGTCTCGTTTTTAAAAGGCAACGAAGAACCACTTGTCGACCCGGGCCAGTTTGAAGTGATGAAGACTAATTTTGCCATTACAAAAACAATGTCAGATGACGAACTCAAGGCGCTCGAAGCTTATATTTACAGCAATGTGAAATAGAATTGTCAGGAGCTGTTCCCGCTATTCGCCTCTATCTTTTACGGCTCCGCTGCGCTGCGCCGTAAAAGGATACCGGCTGTATCGGGGCTAGGGCCTCGGGATTTCTTTGTGCGTTCGCCCTTCTCGGCAAATATTTCTTAATTTTACCAAATGGAAACTGCCTTCATCAAAACGCCACTCGGAACAGCCAGAATTACGGGCGACGAAAATGGCATCTGTGAAATTTCTATTTTGAGCGAAGGTGTAGTTTCCAAAAAAATCCCTGCTGTTTTAAAAGAATCCGTCAAACAACTCAATGAATATTTTGACGGCAAGCGTACCGGATTTGATTTTGCGATCAATCCGAAAGGCACCGACTTCCAACAGAAAGTATGGCAGGAATTGCTCAATATTCCATTCGGCAAGACCGTTTCTTATATGGACATCACGAAAAAGCTCGGCGACGTCAAAGCGATTCGCGCCGTGGCTTCCGCCAATGGCAGAAATCCGTTGTGGATTGTCGTTCCGTGCCACCGCGTTATCGGAACCGACGGGTCGCTGACAGGATACGCAGGCGGACTCTGGCGTAAGAAATGGTTGCTCGAACACGAAAATCCCACGCCGCAACAAAGTTTGTTTTAAAGATTTCTAAAGCGAAAAGATTTTATGTAAATTGCTGCACCCGCCTTAGGGTTAAATGATTTGCGATGAAATTCTTCAAAAAATTCGTGCTTTGGTTTGTAATTGTCATTGCGCTGCTTAGCGCAGTACTGTATGTTTCCGGATATGGATATGTGCTGAGCGCTGTTGGTAAGGTTTACTTCCACGGACACACGACCGCCTTCCTCGATGATTACACCGAATTCGAAAACCGTACGATTCCGAAAAGCCATACGCCGCAACCGTGGCCGATTGCCAGAAATTACAACGCGGCAAAACCCACGGCCAAACTCGAAAAGTGGCATCAAAAACTCGGCACCGTTGCTTTCCTTATTATCAAAAACGACAGCATCGTCAGCGAAAGCTATTATGATGGTTACGATAAAAACGCCAAATCCAATTCTTTTTCAATGGCGAAAAGTGTCGTGACCGCATCGCTCGGAAAAGCCATTATGCAGGGCAAAATCAAAAGCCTCGACCAGAAAGTGTCGGATTTCTTTCCGCTATTCGGCAAAGGAAAAGCGGCAAAACTGACAGTGGGTGACTTGTCTTCGATGGCTTCAGGATTGAATTGGGACGAGTCGTATTACAGTCCGTTTTCGGTAACCACGCGCGCATATTACGGTACCGATTTGAACAAAGTTATCCTTGGACTTAAAGTCATCGACGAACCCGGAACTTCGTATAAATATTTGAGCGGCAACACGCAGCTGCTTGCGATGGTTATCGAAAAAGCTACCGGAAAAAGCCTTGCCGATTTTGTTGCCGAAAATTTCTGGGATCCGATGGGTGCCGAAAACGAAGCGCTTTGGCAAACCGACCATAAAGACGGCATTGTTAAAGCATATTGCTGTATCGCAAGTAATGCACGCGACTTTGCGCGTTTCGGTAAGTTATTTGAACACTCAGGAAATTGGAACGGACTGCAAATAATCGATAGTGCTTTCGTAGCAAAAGCGACGATGCCCCGGTTTAAAGATTCCCCCGATTATGGCTACGGCTTTTGGCTTTCGAACTACAAACACAAAAAAATATTTTACATGCGCGGTCACCTTGGGCAGTACGTGATTGTGATTCCGCAAGACAATATCATAATTGTCAGATTGGGAAACAGGCATCAACGAAGCACAACTGGCAGCTTGCACAGCGATGATTTCTTTGTTTATATTGACGAGGCTTATAAAATGCTCAACTCAAAGTAATTCATGTGTCATCGAATAAATCTACAACAATAAAAAACAGAAAAATATGAGAAAAATAATTTCATTTATGCACGTATCGCTCGACGGTTTTGTGGCAGGCCCTAACGACGAAATGAACTGGATTACAGTCGATGAGGAAATTTTTGACCATATCGGCAAGCGCATTAGCGAAGGCGACACTGCATTATATGGTCGCATAACATACGAAATGATGGAAGGATACTGGCCAACAGCGGGCGACTCACCAACAGCGTCGAAGCATGACATTGAACACTCAAAATGGTATGCAAACGTACACAAAGTTGTTTTGTCAAAAACAATTAAAGAGGACCTTGCCAACACGACAATCATCAGCGACAACCTTTCAGAAAGCATAAATAAACTAAAGCAACAACCCGGTGAAGACATTTTGCTGTTTGGCAGCCCAACGGCGACCCATTCGCTTATGCAAAAAAACTTGATTGATGGTTATTGGCTATTCGTCAATCCGGTTATTCTTGGAAAAGGGATTCCATTATTTGTAGGCATTAAAGATAAAATTAAACTTAAATTATTGTCAACACGGCAATTTTCTTCGGGAGTAACAGAACTGAGTTATATCGTAGATAAACAATAATAAAATGAAAAAAGTAACAGGAATTGGCGGCATCTTCTTTAAGTGCAAAGACGCCAAGAAAATAAGCGAATGGTACAAAACGCATTTGGGAATGGACACCAATCAATATGGCGCAAATTTCGAATGGCGCGAAGCCGAAGATCCAGCTAAAACGGGATCTACGCAATGGAGTCCGTTTGATGAAAAAACCAAATATTTCGAACCTTCAACAAAAGATTTCATGATCAATTACAGGGTTGAAAATCTCGAGGCGCTTGTTGCACAGCTTCAGTCGGAAGGCGTTACGGTTTTAGACAAAATCGAAACGTATGACTACGGCAAGTTCGTACACATCATGGATGTTGAAGGAAACAAAGTGCAACTTTGGGAGCCAACTGACCATTAATACCACAATTATTATTATTTTTATCGTAGAATCAAGAATTGGTTTTCCGGATTCTTTACAAGCCATAACTTTAAATTAAACGCCATGATTGAAAAAATGAACCTTGAGAACATCTTGTTTCTCGACATTGAAACCGTTCCCGAAACCCAGAATTACCAGGAACTTGATCCCGAAATGCAATCGCTTTGGGAAAACAAGACACAATACCAACGCCGCGACGAATACACGCCTGAAGATTTTTACGAGCGTGCGGGCATTTGGGCAGAGTTTGGAAAAATCGTCTGCATTTCTGTTGGTTATTTCACTTTTAAAGCAGACATCCGACATTTTCGCGTCACTTCATTCTTTGGCGAGGAGAAAAAACTGCTGCACGATTTTAATAACCTGATCAACAATCATTTCAGCCAGCCGCAGCATTTGCTATGTGGGCACAATGCGAAGGAATTCGACCTCCCATTTATCGCGAGACGCATGATTATCAATCAGGTTGCGATTCCGAACAAACTTAACTTATTTGGTAAGAAGCCATGGGAAGTTCCGCATCTTGACACTTTGGAATTGTGGAAATTCGGCGATTACAAACATTTTACTTCGCTTAAATTACTTACGAAAGTGCTCGGGATTCCGTCTTCAAAAGGCGATATCGACGGCAGCCAGGTTGGGTATGTATTCTATGTCGAAAAAGATATTGATCGCATCATCACCTACTGCGAAAAAGACGTCATCGCTGTGGCGCAGGTTTTCCTCCGGCTGCGCAGGGAAGATTTGTTGGTTGACGATGAAATCATCCATATTTAAAAAAAAAGGCTTCCGAATGGAAGCCTTTTCTTGTTATTTATTGAGCACAATTTTTTTGGTGGTTCTTTGCTTTCCATTATCAAGAGATAATAAATACACCCCATTTGCCAAATGATCAATATTTAGATTTTCCGACATTTCTAAAGCCGTTTTTGAAAGTACTTTTCTCCCTTGAATATCGGTAATGGTCATGACGGTATTTGGTGCCGGTAACTCCGAAAACCTGATGTTAAGAATCCCTTTTGTGGGATTTGGAAATACATTGAAAGTTGCAGCATTATTCCCGGTCGTACCAAGGAAAGGCTGTACGGTACAAAAATCGAGCGCGGCAAAATTTACAATTCCTGCATCTCCAAGATAATTATCGATCACATACAGCGTCCAAACACCTTGTGCAGGTTTGTTGTTAAAGAAACTCAATGATTCAAATGGTTTTACGAGTCCAGAAACCGTCGGAATTGCAGCATTGCAGACAAAGTCAATTCCCGAATCGTCGATTGTACAGTCAATCCCCTGGTTTCCACCGCACGGTTCTTTGAGCAGCGTCGCGCGAGGAAAATTCAATTCTGCCGGCCCTTCAAGTACTACCGTTAAATCGCCAACGTTCGCGTGTGTAATGTTGAGTTCAACATTGATATCGCCGACGGTGATGCCGGCAGGAACTTCAATCTGCAAAATACCCATTGTTGTTCCCACGGTGCTCGTGATTTCAGCGTTGGCGTAATCAATAGGTTCAAAATGATAATTGCATACCAATTGACCGGTCTCAAAAGTGAAAGCATTTGCAAGCGATCCTTCGCCACAAGAATTCAAAGGAAAAACGCGCCAATAATAGGTTGTTGCCTCATTGAGCCCTGCAATTGTATGCGTGGTCAGATTTGTCGTTGCCTCGTTAATAATGTTAGTGAAGTCAGCATCGGAAGCCACCTGGATGTGATATGAATCTGCATCGCTGACCGCATTCCAATTAAATTGTGTGTTTGGCGATACACCAGTTTGATTATTGGTTGGTGTCACTAAACCAACACCTGCCAGATCTGCGCTGATTACTTTTAAAGTTACGGTTCGGGTTTCTGTTTCGAATCCACTATTTCCCGTTATCGTTATCGGATAAACGCCTGGAACGGCATTCTGGAGGTTGGCGATATTCAATGTAAAATCGCCTGTACTCGTCACAGTTGGCGCGCTAAACACTGCGACAGCTCCATTTGGCAAACCATCTGCGGTCAAATTCACTGGCGTGGCACCGGCATTCGTAAAATGAAAACTATAAACGGCGTTTCCATTAAGGCAGGCAGTCTGATCGTCCGAAATCGAGGCGATGCTAAATGCCGACGAAAGTCCAGTTACTACAAAAGAAAACTTTTGCGGACCATCTTGCAATGTGCCCTTGTGTGTAACGGTAATGGTATAGGTTCCCGAAGGTGCATCTATATTGACACGTTCTACATTATCGACCGAATTATCTTCTGTCCGGATTGCTGCAAGATTCGCCGCCGACTGTAGTTTCCATGGATAATACGTTACATTGTCTTTTGTTACGCGGATATCAAGATCATTAACAAGTGCTGGAGTCGTGCTGTTAAGATTGTTTTCATTGACGGTTCCCGGAACGTCGGTCCAACAAATTGACGCCAGAAGCGGTGTCACGCCATCAGAAGTGGCCGTGAATGTAAAAGTTTCTCCATTATGTAATGTTTCTTCCGAAATCCATGAACTCAATCCGTTATTTGTTATTGCCTGGGCTGCTTTTTTGGCGTTGAGCAATCCCCATCCCCAAATCGGATCGGGACCTACTTTTCCCTTATCATCAGCGGTGTGGCAAGCAAGGCCCTTGAGTGTGGCGGCGCGCATAAAACGATGATTTACATTATTGTAATGTTGTTGTACAAGAATCAGGGTGCCCATAACGTTTGGCGATGCCATCGAGGTTCCGGAAAGTGTCCCGTAAGAAGTATCGCTCCCATCAGTCGTCGAAAACAGTCCCGTGCCGTTTCCTGTAATATCGGGCTTTACCCTACGGTCGTCGGTTGGTCCTTCGCTGCTGCTTGAATTGATTGCTACAAAAGTGAGATTTCCTTGCGCATCAACCGTAGCATCTTGCGCATTTGCGACTACAAGATTGTTTTTGGCATTTTTATTCCCCGTAAGTTTATCATAACCCGCGGTCATCGGTGCAGGATTGGTGGCATTACCATCGTTGCCTGCGGAGGCGACCATGAGGTAATATGGAACTGCATAAGCGAGTTCGTCCCAAACCTTAGCCGGACCAGAATAGGCGCCTGCATACCAGTTTCCTGGCGTACTGTCGAGCGGAATTCCGTAAGAATGGTTTGACAGAAGCAATCCGTTTTCGGCTTCGGCCAGGACTTCGGCCAAATCGTTATTCCAATCAAATGTTTTTACTGTAGAAAGCGGTGCCATTCCTTTTGCATTGGCTGAAAGACCAGTCGCGCCAACGGTTCCCGTTACATGCGTTGCGTGAAAGGAGTTGTCAGTAAGCTGGGTAGCGCCATCGCTTATTACCATTCTTCCGCCAAATTCCTGGTGCGAAACCCGGACCGGGCCACCATCCCACACGCCTGAAAACATATTTTGTCCATCGAGTGACAGGCCGAGGATTCCACCCGAATTTAAAGTATTTGCACGCGTTGATTTTGCCGCATTTACATTTTCTACTGAATAATAAACCGGTTTTCCATCAGCGGTGAGCGACATCAGTTCGTCATAAGTCCCATCACTATTATGCCGGAAAACTTCCCAGCCATTTTTCTTCGCTGCTGCAATCGCTTCGGCTTTTTCCGCTTTGACCTGCGCTTCAAATTGCAGTTTGAGCTTTTGTATTTTAGCATGATCGTAATTTCGTGTAATCTGTTGTTTTTGCTGTTCGGTTTGTGCAACTGCAACGGTCGAAATCAAACACAATAGAGCAGCAGACGTTTTGAGGAAACTATAATTTATTTTCACTTTTTGGAGATTGGATATTAAAAAATTTTCCAAATATAATCAATTGTCAGCCATTCATTTATTTATTATTGAGGTATATCCGAAATTAACGTTTAGCACAGCACCAATGTCTTTCGCGGACTTATCGATAAAAATAATTTCTGTGCAAAGTCATTAAATATTACATTTACGAAAAAAAGGATTATGGTTTTAAGCAGATTCTGGCTCGCAATTTTTGTTTCGTCGATCGCATTTATAATCGTGGGATTATTTACCGGCAACAGTTATACGATTGACTTTATACTCAACGGCAAAAAAGACGATCCTGTGCTTATTTCCGAAAAATATATCGAGCAGCTCCCGGCTTTTATCAAAGACAGCATTGAAAAAGCGCCAGAGAAAACCATTGTCGTTAATAAAATCGAATCGAATCCTGACACCACTTATATTTATCAGGGCAAAACGGTGAAAATTTACAGCGGCGTCCAGAAATCAGACGGCTTGCTTCCTACATGCAAAAACAGTTTGCTTGACCTTATTATTCCTTTGATCGCTTACCTTGCTTTTTTCTGCGGACTCATGGAATTGCTCATTATCTCTGGCGCTGCCGAGAAACTCGCCAAGGGACTGAGCCCTGTATTTGTCAAAATATTTCCCACCGTTCCCAAAAATCACGAGTCCATTTCGTATATGACGCTTAATTTTGCCGCTAATTTTTTGGGGTTGGATTCGGCTGCGACACCGTTCGGTCTCAAAGCAATGCAAAGTTTGCAGGAAATCAATCCCGATAAAGACAAAGCCAGCGATGCACAGATTATGTTTTTGTGTTTGCATGCAGCGGGACTGACATTAATTCCCACTTCAATCATTGGATATCGCGCCGCGGAGAATGCAAGCAATCCCGCAGATGTAATGCTTCCTTGTATTATCACTTCATTTATTGGAACCATTGCAGCTTTCATTATAGTCGGCTTACGACAGAAAATTAATTTCAAAAGCGCCTCGCTTGTGGTAGCAATCATCACTTTGGTTGCCGCTATTGTTGGATTATTGATGTATGTGAATCGGCTTGACTTGATTTCGAAAAATTACTTTACATCAAATTTATCGGGACTGATGTTGATTGCAATTATCGGATTTACATTGATTTTTTCATTTGTCAATGAGAAGAAATTTGTCGCCAAGGACACGACGATTTTCGATTCGTTTGTAAGCGGTGCCAATAACGGACTCAAAACCGGTGTCACTATTTTTCCTTATGTTTTGGGAATGCTCGTGGCAATTTCGCTCTTTCGCAACAGCGGATTGTTTGAAATTATCAGCAACGGAATTTCGTTCGTTTTCTCAAATATCGGAATGAGCAAAGAAATCACCGATTCGCTGCCTGTGGCCATGCTAAGGCCGTTCAGCTCCGGAGGTTCGAGAGGGTTTATGATTGACTCGATGCGAACATTCGGACCCGATTCGTTTACGGGAAGGCTCAGTTGTATTTTCCAATGCAGCGCCGAGACGACTTTTTATGTAATCGCGGTTTACTTTGGTTCTGTGAAAATAAAAAACACACGTTATACATTGAGTACCATGCTGCTCGTTGATTTGATATGTGTGATTACCGCTGTTTTTGTGGCGGGATGGTTCTTTTAATTTAAAATTCTGATTTATGGCAAACATTTTCGACAAAGAGGCAAACCGCGAACTCATAGAGAGGCTCGAAAAACTTACTCTCGAAAGCAAGGCTTTATGGGGAAAAATGAGTGTATCCCAAATGGTACTTCATGCGCAAAAACCACTTGACGTCGCTTTGGGAAAACTGATGATTAAAGGTGGTTTGCTCGGATTCTTATTCGGAAAAATGGCGAAAAACAGTTTTCTCAAAAATCATGGTTTTAGCAAAAATTCACCGACAGCGCCGCAATTTAAAATCGGCTGGATGCCTGACTTTGAAAAAGAAAAGAATGAACTGATTAGTAAGGTGAGGGCGTTTGGTGATAAAGGACCTGATATAATTGCCAATAAAAAACATCCTTTTTTCGGAGAAATGACTGCCGAGGAATGGGGAAAGTTGCATTATATCCATCTTGACCACCATCTCAAACAGTTTGGCTTATAAATAAACCCCGATAATTTCGGGGCTTTTATTTCTAATCGATTGTCATTTCAGGTATTTCGCCTTCGATAATGAGCTCGGCTTCCGTCGAGGCGATAATGTGTTCAACTGATACACCGGGCGCGCGCTCGAGTAATTTGAAACCCTTTGGTGTAATTTCCATAACGGCGAGCTCAGTCACTACTTTTTTGACACAACCGACGCCAGTTAATGGCAGCGTACATTTTTTCAGGATTTTCGATTCGCCGGCTTTATTGACGTGCATCATCGCGACAATAATATTTTCAGCCGAAGCCACGAGATCCATCGCGCCGCCCATTCCTTTAACCATTTTTCCCGGAATTTTCCAGTTGGCGATATCGCCGTTTTCTGCGACTTCCATCGCGCCCAGAATCGTTAAATCGACCTTTTGGCTGCGGATCATCCCGAAACTGAAGGCCGAATCAAAGAAACTCGCGCCCGGCAAAGTCGTAATGGTTTGCTTTCCTGCATTGATAATGTCGGCATCTTCTTCGCCTTCATAAGGAAAAGGCCCCATACCGAGCACGCCGTTTTCACTTTGAAATTCTACCGAAATATCGGTACGCACATAATTCGCAACCAGTGTTGGAATTCCGATACCAAGGTTTACGTAATAACCATCACGGACTTCCTTTGCAATTCTTTTTGCGATCTGATTTTTATCTAAAGCCATGATTATTCTCTTTTTCGGACTGTTCGTTGTTCGATACGTTTTTCAAATTTTTCGCCTTTAAAAATGCGCTGTACCAGAATTCCCGGGATGTGGATTTGATTGGGATCAAGGCTTCCTACGGGCAATAATTCTTCGACTTCGGCGATCGTGATTTTAGCGGCTCCCGCCATAGGCGCATTGAAATTTCTGGCGGTTCCCTTGAAAATAAGATTTCCGGCTTCGTCGCCTTTCCACGCTTTTACAATCGAAAAATCGGCTTTGTAGGCATGCTCCATAATATGCATTTTGCCGTTGAATTCGCGTGATTCTTTGCCTTCTGCGATTTCGGTTCCGTAACCTGCGGGTGTAAAAAACGCAGGAATACCGGCTTGTGCGGCGCGGCATTTTTCGGCCAATGTTCCTTGTGGTGTGAGTTCGACTTCGAGTTCGCCCGAAAGCATTTGACGCTCGAACTCTGCATTTTCGCCCACGTATGACGAAATCATTTTTTTGATCTGGCGTTTCTGCAGTAACAGGCCAAGTCCGAAATCATCAACGCCGGCATTATTTGAAATACAGGTTAGGTTTTTTACGTCTTTCTTCACGAGTTCAGCAATGGAATTCTCCGGAATTCCACAGAGTCCGAAACCGCCAAGCATGATGGTTTGCCCGTCTTCAATGCCCTGAAGCGCTTCGGTGACCGAGTTGACTTTCTTATTGATCATGGTTTGTTTTTTAGCCCGGATGGCAGCGGAAATCCTTTTTGTTTTTTCTTTAGAAACAAAAAGATTGCAGCGTACAGCCGGAATAGCTTCTAATCTTTACAATTCAAATTCGTCGGTGCTTTGCTCGAAATCCGTTGTGTCTTTTACGGGTACCCAGCAATCGACTTTTATTGATAAATTTTTCGGCCTTTCAAAATCGTTTTTAGAGACATTCAGATTTTTATCGGCATAACATTTTTTCATGAAGATTCCCCAGATTGGGAGTGCTGCAGTAGCACCTTGGCCGTAAGTGATTCCCTTGAAACGCGCCGATCGGTCTTCGCAACCCACCCAAACGCCCGTCGCAAGATTCGGAACCATGCCCATAAACCAGCCGTCGGATTGGTTTTGCGTTGTTCCTGTTTTTCCGGCAATCGGATTCGTAAACATATACGGATATCCCGTCACGCGGTTGTAGCCGTTGCCGCCACCTTGTGTACGCAAACGCGCTCCGGAGCCACTTTCGGTAACGCCCTCGAGCAATTTGATTACGGCAAAAGCAATGTCCTTATTGAGCACATCGTGCGATTCCGGACTTGGCTCGTAAATCACTACGCCGTTTTTATCTTCGATGCGCGTGATAAATTGTGGTTTGATGTAAACGCCTTCGTTGGCGAAAGTGCTGTAAGCTGCAACCATATCATGAACCGTGATTTCTACGGCGCCAAGTGCGATTGATGGCTGTACGGGGATTTCAGATTTAACGCCGAGCTTGTGTGTGAGTTCGACAACAGCTTCTGGTCCGACCTTATCAATCAGTTTGGCCGAAACCGTGTTGATCGACAACGCGAGTGCTTTTTTCAAAGTAACCATGCCGCGGTACTCACCGGTCGAATTTTGTGGCGTCCATGATTCGGTTACGTGGTGGCGTCCTTTTGGGATCGTAAATGGCGAATCGATAATTGAATCACATGGCGACATGTTGAGTTGTTCGATTGCCGTGGCGTATACGAATGGCTTGAATGTAGAACCCACCTGACGCGCGCCCTGGCCCACGTGGTCGTATTGGAAATATTTGTAATTGATGCCGCCGACCCACGCCTTGACATGACCCGTTGATGGTTCCATCGCCATAAGACCCGATTGCAGGAATCCTTTATAATAGCGGATTGAATCGGTTGGTGTCATGACGGTATCTTTTTCGCCTTTCCAGGTAAAAACTTTCATTTTGGTTTTGACGCCGAACGATTTGATGATTTCGGCTTCCGATTTTTCCTGTGCTGCCATAGCGCGCCAACGATCAGAAGATTTCATGGCCTGCATCAATAGTTTTTTGGTTTCTTCCTCGTTGATGCGTACAAAAGGTGCGTTTTTATTGGTTTTCTGTTCGCTGTCAAATTCCTGCTGGAGGTTAGAAAGGTGTTGGGTTACGGCTTCTTCGGCATAAGTCTGCATGCGCGAATCTATGGTAACATAAATTTTGAGACCGTCTTTGTAGATATCGTATTCGGAACCATCAGACTTTTTGTTTTCTTTTGTCCACACGCGCATAAAATCACGCAGGTACTCGCGGAAATACGTTGCGATTCCGTCTTTATGGCTTTCGGGCTGGAAGTGTAAAACAATTGGCTTTTGCTCGAGCGTTTTTTTAGCAGTTTCTTCAAGGAAACCATTTTTTTCCATTTGGCCCAACACTACATTTCGGCGTTTTCTTACTTTTTCTATGCGTCGGATGGGGTTGAACAACGATGGGTTTTTAAGCATTCCAACAAGCATCGCGCCTTCTTCGATGGTCAGGTCTCGCGGTTCTTTGCCGAAATATACTTTAGCAGCAGAACGGATTCCGACCGCAGTGTTTACGAAATCGGCCTTGTTGAGATACATTGCAATGATTTCATTTTTGGTATATTGGCGCTCGAGGCGAATCGCGATGATCCATTCCTTTGCTTTTTGAATGATACGAAGTGGCAAAAAATGCGAACCTTCACCGTGAAATAACAATTTGGCGAGCTGTTGTGTCAATGTACTTGCGCCACCGCTGGTTCCGAGGCTTAATACAGCGCGCAAAGTTCCGCGTCCGTCGATGCCCGAATGTTCGTAAAAACGTTCGTCTTCAGTCGCCACCAATGCATCGACAAGGTGTTTGGGAAGGTCAGAATACTTGACCATCGTTCGGTTTTCATTGTAGAATTTACCCAACGTCACGCCATCGGTAGAAATGACTTCTGTGGCAAGATTCGAGTCGGGATTTTCAAGATCTTCGAATGAAGGCATCGATCCGAAAAGACCCCACGAAGCCAAAATGAAAAAAAGAAAAATTCCGGCAAGGCCATAAATGAAAATCTTCCAGAACTTCACTTTATAATGTTCGAAATCCTTATTCTGATTGTTGTTTTTTGCAGCAGCCATAGCCTAATCTAATTTTTCTATTCTGAAACCTACTTCTGTTATTCCTTCGAGCTTTTGGACACCCGTTACTTTTCCGGTCTGGCGAACGGCCTGGCGGATATGTACTTTGTATTTGCCTGGCTTGAATTTCATGCGTTCTTTGTAAACCAATTTACTTTCTTTGACGTCGGTAAATCCGTCGCCAAGCAACATTCCGTCGGCATCGGCCATTTCGTATTCGAGCGTATCGACTTTCGTAATCTTATCGGGCTGCTCCATCGAAACAATCAGGAATATGTTGTTAAACGGATAATCATTGTTATCACGCAGGTTTAAAAAAAGATTGTATTGTTTTTTAACATCGAGTTCGGGCAGGTCAAAACTAACAATGCTGTCTTTGTTCCAGCCTTTTCCCACCGATTTATATTCGTCGAAAACTCTTTTTTTATCACAAGAGAAGAGCGACAGCACCACCATAAAAAGCAACAGGCTATTTCTTAGGCTCATCTTTTTTATTCGGTATAATTTTATTGCTTGCGGGTCTCGGCTGGTTTTGGTTTGGGCTCGGATTTTGCTTGCGTTGTTCGCCTCCACCGCGGGACTTATTTTGGTTGGGCTTTTGGTTTCCGGACGGGTTTGGGTTTGCAACTGCCGCTTTTTCGCCGCTTCCGGGCCTGCGTTTCTTATTCGGTTTTTTCTTCCTTTTTGGCTGGTCGAAACGCGTAAGGCTCTCCTGACCCATCGCATTGTTGAAATCTTTTTCGGGTTCCTGAGTCGTCTCAACTGCAAAGTCTTCAAGTGACGAAACTTTATTTTTGAGCTTATTTTCGGCGACAATTTCTTTGACTTGCTCAATTTTGAGGACATGCCAATTGGCAAAATTATCAGTGTAGGCAAACCACATGAGTCCTTTGAAAATATCTTGTTTCTGACATACGGCCATGCCTTTTTCGGTCATCAGTTTTGTGTCGAAATCAGGAAAACCTTTGAGCGCGTCCATGTATGTATCGAGTTCATAGTTGAGGCAGCATTTAAGTTTGCCGCACTGCCCCGCCAATTTCTGCGGATTCAATGACAACTGCTGGTAACGCGCCGCCGAAGTGTTTACACTCCTGAAATCCGTAAGCCATGTCGAACAACACAATTCCCTTCCGCATGAACCAATTCCGCCCAAGCGTGAAGCTTCCTGTCGAAAACCAACCTGCTTCATCTCGATTCTTGTACTGAATTCGCGCGCGAAATCCTTGATCAGCAATCGGAAATCAATCCGGTCATTCGCCGTATAATAAAATGTTGCTTTTGAGCCATCGCCTTGGAATTCAATATCAGAAATCTTCATTTCAAGTTTGTGCGCAATTGCAAGCTCGCGTGCACGAACCTTCATAGGCTCTTCTTTGTCACGCGCTGCCGACCAGATGTCGATGTCTTTTTGCGATGCTTTGCGGTATATTTTGAGGATTTCGTTGCTCGCCGGATTGACGCTTTTTTTCTTCATCTGAATGCGTACGAGTTCGCCCGTAAGCGTTACGATTCCGATATCGTGTCCTGGTGAAGCTTCAGTAGCGATAATATCGCCAATGCTTAATGTGAGTTTTTCAGAGTTTCGATAAAATTCCTTGCGTCCATTTTTAAAACGCACCTCAACACAGTCGAAAGGCGCCTGTCCTGTCGGTAAACTCATGTTTGAAAGCCAGTCGAATACCGTTAATTTGTTGCAGCTATCGGTGCCGCAGGTCCCATTATTTTTACAACCCTTTGGCGCTCCGCCATCAGAAGTTGAACAACTTGTACATGCCATGATATATGTAGTGTCGCGACGCGCGCGACTTAAGTTCTTAAAACGTTTTGCGCGTAAAGATAGTATTTTAGTCTGAAAGAGAAAAGCCGAAAAATCAAAGTCGGACGCAATAAAAAAACCCGTTTCAAATTAATGAAACAGGTTTTTTGAAGCGCCAATCTTGGCTTTCGGTTACGATCTATTCATCAATGCGATACAATCTATCTGAAAGCCTGATCCTGAACGGCAGCTTAAACGAAACTGTATCATTCTTGACTGCTTTATCTGACGGATTATCATTGACGAAAATCTCTTCAAGTATTACAACTTGTTCGCCGGTCGTGGTTCCTTTAATTAAAACTTTATCGCCGGTTTTGATTTCGCCCGACTCTATATAAAATTGCCCGATACCCGCTTTAGGGAAATAATGAATGCCTTTGCCAACAAGTGTTTTCTTTATTTTTTCGGTTTTGGATTTTTGTTCTGTTTTTGATTTTGGAGCTTTGGCTAAAATAGCAACGTCGTTGTTTTTAAATGTTAAAACATCCGACTTTCCTTTTTTGAAAATCTTGTTTCCGTTTGTGATGCCGCGGCGGATTGCTTTCTGTTCTTCTTCGGGCAGATGAATTACCTCAACACACGTTGAGGAGCAGCAGCCTTCCATAACGGCCGCACATTCTTCGCATTGGATGAATAACAAATGACAGCCTTCGTTCGCACAGTTGGTATGCACATCGCAAGGTTTTCCGCATTGGTGGCATTGCGAAACGATATCATCGGTAATTCTTTCCCCAAGACGGTGGTCGAAAACAAAATTCTTTCCGATGAATTTACTTTCAAGACCTTCGGCTTTTACTTGTCGTGTATATTCGATAATGCCGCCTTCGAGTTGGTACACGTTTTCAAAACCTTTGTGTTTAAAGTAAGCGCTGGCTTTCTCGCAACGAATTCCGCCTGTGCAATACATGAGTAATTTTTTGTCTTGCTTGTGATCGGCGAGTTGTTCTTCTATAATCGGAAGGCTTTCGCGGAAAGTATCCACATCGGGCTTGATCGCTTTTACAAAATGGCCGATTTCACTTTCGTAATGGTTGCGCATGTCAACGACAATCGTGTTCGGGTCTTCGAGAAGTTCGTTGAATTCTTTTGCCTTGAGGTGAATTCCGATATCGGTTGCATCGAAAGTGTCATCATTGAGTCCGTCGGCAACAATTTTATCACGGACTTTTATCGTAAGTTTCAAAAACGAATAGTCATCTTGCTCGACGGCAATGTTGAGGCGGATGCCATTCATAAAATCATACTTTTCTATGGAGTCCTTGAACGCGTAGAATTGATCGGCCGGAAGCGACAATTGCGCATTGATGCCTTCGTGTGCGACATAAATTCGGCCGAGAACCTCAAGCGGATTCCATGCCAGGAATAATTCGTTTCTGAATTGTGTTGGATTTTCGATTCGCGCATAAGCATAGAAAGACAGCGTGAGTCGCTGCTTTCCGGCGTCATCAATCATGATGGCCCTTTCTTCTGCGCTTAAAGTGTTGTACAGTTGCATGCTATAAACAGATTAAGGTTGGAAATATTTTCGGCGCAAAAGTAGACAAAAGTTGGAAAGTGGCAAATTTCGGAGTAGCAAAGTTTCAATGTTGCGCTGCGTTAGGGATAGAGGCGGTACCCTTTTGAGGCACGAAAAAGGTAAAGCCAAAAGCCCGGCCGCGAGGCAACGCCCAAAAATAAAAAAACCACGACTGGCGTGGTTTGATTATCTGTTTTTGGGTTTAGCAAAATTCGTTGAAGGCATCTTTAAGGTTGTCTGCGATCATTTCGGCTGGACGGCCTTCGATGTGGTGGCGCTCGAGCATGTGCACCAGTTCGCCGTTTTTAAACAATGCGATACACGGCGACGAGGGTGGAAAAGGGAACATCAATTCACGCGCAGCGTCAACGGCTTCTTTATCTACACCGGCAAAAACTGTCGCAAGATGGTCTGGTTTTTTCTCGTTGTCAAGGCTCATTTTTGCTCCGGGACGTGCGTTTCTGGCTGCGCAACCGCAAACCGAATTCACGACTAAAAGCGTTGTTCCTTCTTTGCTGACCGTATTTTGTACTGCAACTGCGCTGTATAATTCTTCGAACCCTGCGTCGGCTAATTCGGCGCGCATCGGGCTTACCATTTCTTCTGGATACATAGTTGTGTTTTTTAAGTTGAGGCTCCAAAGTTACAAAGAAATTCAGATAGCCGTGTTTTGCAAATCATAAAGATTTGTTATGGGCACAATGCAGTAAACAAGGAGTAATAGCATGAGACATAATCCTGCGTTACATCCTGAACGAAAATCCCGTCGCGGCATAATAATCGGGGGCATTATCGGTAATTCCGACGCCTCCTGATAAATCAACCATAAAATTGTGGTTTAGCAGATAGGTGAATCCCCCGTCGAAATTATGTTCAGCTGCGCTTTGCTGCGGTGCGAATCCGAAAATTTCTGCGTAGGCACCTAGTTTTTTATTAATGGAAAGGCCTGTCGATAAAGTATAAATGAATGTCGGTTCGGCAGAAAACCCATCCCATTCGCTTCCGACGTTATAGCTTAGTGACAGTTTATTCGTGAGCGAATGTTGCATGGTAAAACGGTATTGCGGCGCATAAAACTCAGCCTTATATTTTGAGGAAGTCAAATTGGGAAACTGGAGATGCCCGATAAAAGAAGTTTTGGGGACGATTTCGTTTTCGTCGCAAATTTTGATTTTACAACCGATTAAAACGGGGCTCAGGCCGGAGGTTTTAATATTGTTATTTTTTTCAGAAATAAATTCGGTAATCAATCGCAGTTCAAAATTGTCATTGACGCCATATTTCCAAAGTACTGATGGCGCTGCGAAAGATTTGCTTCTGGAACTGTTTCGCTCGAAACTGCAACCTGTTTCAATCTGAAATTTTCCTTTCGGCACAATTGCGGGTGTTTCGGTTTGGTCTGGCCGATCTGCTTGAATGGGTTCAATTTCCTGTGCATTTATAAATGTTGAGAATAATAATGCCAATATCGGCGCGGTAAATCTCATAACAAACTATTTTTAGACAAACCTAAAAAATTATTTACTCAAATCAAATTTATATTATATTTGCTTAAAATTAGTCTGTTATGAATTCATCTCTTGAAGAAGTTAACCAGTCGGTCCAGACCCAAAATAAAACTTCAGTTTTTCGTAAAATCCTTGCCTTTTTTGGGCCTGCCTATCTCGTAAGCGTGGGTTATATGGATCCCGGAAACTGGGCAACCGATATCGCCGGCGGAAGCCAATTTGGTTATGCATTGCTTTGGGTTTTGCTAATGAGTAATATCATGGCGCTGCTGCTGCAGAGTTTAAGCGCACGACTCGGAATCGTCACACAGCGCGATCTGGCGCAAGCATCTCGCGAAACGTATTCTCCGTTCGTTAACTACATCCTTTATTTTCTCGCTGAAATTGCGATTGCCGCGTGTGATCTTGCGGAGGTTCTCGGAATGGCTATAGGCATCAACTTATTATTCGGGATTCCATTAATCGAAGGCGTGCTGATTACCGTTCTCGATACCTTTTTATTATTGTTCCTGATCAACAAAGGCATCCGTAAAATGGAAGCATTTATTATCGCGCTTGTCATGATTATCGGAATTTCGTTCATATTTGAAATGATTTTCGCCGAACCTGAAACCGGTAAAGTCTTGCGCGGATTAATTCCGTCAATGCCGAACGAGGCTGCGCTTTATATTGCGATCGGAATCATCGGCGCAACTGTCATGCCCCATAATCTGTACCTGCATTCTTCATTGGTGCAGACGCGGAAATTCGACCGCAGCAAAGCCGGAATCAAGCAAGCCTTAAAATACAACCTCATCGACAGCACCATTGCACTAAACCTCGCTTTCTTTGTCAACGCTGCAATTTTGATTCTCGCCGCCGCCACGTTTTATCGCAACGGCATGTTTGACGTTGCAGAAATCCAGGACGCGCATCAATTCCTGCAACCGATTCTCGGAACCAAATGGGCACCCGTTTTATTTGCAGTCGCATTGATCGCGGCAGGCCAAAGTTCGACAGTCACAGGAACGCTCGCAGGCCAGATTATCATGGAAGGCTACCTCAACCTGCGCATACAGCCTTGGGTCAGGCGTATTATCACGCGCCTTATCGCAATTGTTCCGGCAGTAATTGTCATTTCGGTTTTTGGCGAAGGCGTTACGGGAAAATTATTGATCTTGAGCCAGGTTATTTTGAGTTTGCAATTGGGATTCGCGATCATACCGCTGATTCACTTCGTAAGCGATAAATCGAAAATGAACGGTTTTCACATTGGCCGTGTCACGCAAATTGCCGCCTGGATTATCGCATTAATTATTGTTTCCTTGAATGTCAAGCTTGTTTTCGACGAAATCACGGATTGGTTAACCTCGTCGCAGAATCCGACGCTTTTATGGCTAACCGTGGTGCCGCTGGCTTTCGGTTTCCTGATTTTGTTATTGTATATTGTTGCAAAGCCGTTTTTCATCAAATCGAAATCCGATATCCGAAACCATTCGCCGCACAACATGACGCTCAAATTTTCTTCAGCGGCTTATGCCAAGAAAAAGATTGCAATTTCGGTTGATTTCTCGACAGCCGATGAAAAAGCGTTACAGCATGCCATTGACTTTGGTGGAAAAGATGCGAAATACACGTTGATCCATGTTGTAGAAACCGTGGGAGCCATGATGTATGGCACCAATATCAGCGATCATGAAACCACAATCGATGAGAAATTGCTCAGTGAATACCACGAATTGCTTTCCGAAAAAGGTTTTAATATCGACACGAAACTCGGCTTTGGGAAACCCGATAAAGTAATCTCCAAATTGGTCAACGAAGGCAAATATGACATCCTCATTATGGGAACCCACGGACATGGAAGTTTCAAGGATTTGATTTTCGGTACGACCGTCAATAATGTGCGCCACGCGATTTCAATTCCGTTGTTTATTGTAAAAAATTAAATTATCGGGAGCCTTCCCGCTTTCGCTCTCATCTTTGCCGCAACGGATACGGGCTCACAGCAAAGCGAACTGGCGCAGCAATCGGCGGCTAAAATAAAAAACCATGACTTTATCAGAAGAGAATTACCTCAAAACCATCTATCACCTGACACATCTTTCCGATGCCGGCGTGAGCACAAATGCAATTGCCGAAATGATCGAGACCAAAGCATCTTCGGTGACCGATATGCTGCGCAAACTGGCCGAAAAAGGGCTTGTAGATTACAAAAAATACCAAGGCGTTTCATTGACCGAAAAAGGAAAACTGTCGGCAAAAATGATTGTGCGCAAGCACCGTTTGTGGGAAGTATTTCTTGTTGAAAAACTTGATTTTTCGTGGGATGAAGTCCACGACATTGCCGAACAGCTCGAACACATCAAATCCGAAAAGCTCATCAACAAACTTGATGCCTTTTTGGGCAATCCAACCGAAGACCCGCATGGCGACCCGATTCCCGACGCGAAAGGCAAAATTATAAAAGTCGAAAAAGTATTGCTTGCCGAACTGCAGCCTAGCCAGATCGGCATTTGCGTGGGCGTTCGCGATTCATCGGCAGCATTCCTTAAATACCTCAACAAAAACGGCATTGCTCTGGGCTCCGGAATCGAAATCGTTTCCAAAGAGGATTTCGACCAGTCACTTAAAATAAAAGTGAATGCCAACGAATTGGTGATTTCAAACAAAATTGCGGGGAATCTTTTCGTGAAGCTGTTTTAAATCGTTTTCTTATCTTTGGGTAAATCGCTTCGACATGAAAAATTTGACCTTGCTTTTATTTATAATCGGATTTACAGCAACAACTTTTGCCCAAGACGCGCAACGCGAAAAACTGCATTACAAAAACATCACACAAAAAGAATGTGTCAAAAAGAAAGGCTATCGTTTGCTTTTAAAGCAAGTCATTTCTGATTCGCGTTGCCCTGAAAATGTAACTTGTATTTGGGCTGGGGAAGTGAGTATTGTTGTCTCGGTTTATAAAGATAAGAAGTTTGAGGCCGATGAAACGCTAACGTTATCCCCGAAAAACCGCTCCGAAATCAATGCATGGTTTTCAAAATATACGGGCAGGGAAGTAGCGTCGGTAGCGCTATTGCCATATCCAAAAGAAGGAGTTGTCGTGGATCCAAAAACCTATTCCTTGCGCATTGGCTATATTAAATAATCAATGGCAGCCGCAATCATCGCCACCGCAATTTTTACCGGATTTTTTCTTCCAGAAGAATTTTCGCGCCAAAAAGGCAACCGCAAATCCCAAAACGATAAAAGCCAAAATCTGCTGAACCATGACGATTATTTTAAAAATTGGTATGCAATCAACGCTACAATATAAGCAAGTCCGCTCATAAAAACCAATTGCACGGCGGGCCATTTCCATGTGTTGGTTTCTTTCTTCGTGATGGCAAGCGTACTGGCACATTGCATCGCAAAAGCGTAAAAAAGCAGCAAGGATATTCCGGACGCAAAATTGAAAATGGCTTTGCCCGTTTGCGGGTTCACTTCTGACTGCATTTTGTTTTTGATCGTGTCTTCATTGTCGCTGTCCCCAACACTGTAAATCGTTGCCAGCGTTCCTACAAAAACTTCGCGCGCGGCAAACGAACTGATAACGGCAATCCCGATTTTCCAATCGTACCCCAAAGGCGAAATCACAGGCTCAATCGTTTTGCCCATCAAACCGATATACGAATTTTCGAGTTTCTGCGATGCCACAGCATTATCGAATTCGGTTTTAGATAATTTTCCGTTTGATTGCTGTGCGACGATACTTTCGGCATCGCTGAAATTCTTTCCTGGTCCGTTAGAGGCAAGAAACCACAAGATAATAGAAATGGCCAAAATAATCTTGCCGGCGCCAAAAACGAACGCTTTAGTTTTTTCGACAACATTAATAAAAACGTTTTTGAACAACGGCAATTTATAGCTTGGCATTTCAACAACGAAATAGGTTTTGCCTTTGATCTTTAAAATCTTATTTAAAATATAAGCCGAAGAAATCGCTGTCACAAAACCCAAAAGATACAATAGCATCAACGTCAATCCCTGCATATTGATCACACCCAAAAACCTTTCATCAGGAATGACAAGCGCAATAATGATCGCATAAACGGGAAGCCGCGCCGAACACGTTGTAAAAGGTGTTACCAAAATAGTTATGAGCCGTTCTTTCCAGCTTTCAATATTTCGCGTTGCCATAATCGCGGGAATCGCACATGCAGTTCCTGAAATCAAAGGCACTACGCTTTTCCCAGATAGCCCGAAACGACGCATGATTTTGTCCATCAGAAAAACCACACGGCTCATGTAACCGCTTTCTTCGAGGATTGAAATAAACAAAAACAGGAAGGCTATCTGCGGAATAAAAATCAGGATTCCACCAATGCCTGGAACAATTCCCTGTGCAATCAGGTTTGTGAGTACGCCCGGCGGCAATTGCTCTGCTACCGTTGCGCTCAGTGCCGCAAAAGTGTTGTCGATGAAATCCATGGGCACCTTTGACCATTCGAAAATCGATTGGAAAATCACAAACAAAATCGCAAAGAAAATCACATAGCCCCAAAATTTGTGTGTCAGGACGCGATCGAGTTTGCTTCGGAAATCTTTGGCATTCGTAGCATCTATCGTTTGACCAACCTTAAGTACATCATTGATAAACTGGTAGCGCTTAATAGTTTCCTTTTGTTGCAGTCTTTTCAGATCGGCATGCGATTTTGTAAAAGAATTTCGGATTTCATTGCGGTCGAGATTGAGGAAATTCACATCCTGTGTAATCACGAGCCAGAGTTTATACAGCAATTGGTTCGGAAACGCCTTGCGCAGTTTGTTGAAATATTCAGGATCGATTATAGACGCGTTAAGACATGGCTCGGTCGAAATTTCGTTATAATTGATGATAAGTCCTTTGAGTTCTTCAATTCCCTGCCCTTTTCGCGAACTGATAACCGCAATCTTGGTTTTGAGTTGCACTTCTAAAAACGGAACATCGAGTGAAATGCCGCGCCGTTCCATTCTGTCGGCCATGTTAATTACGAGGATTGTCGGAATTTCAAGGTCCTTGATTTGTGTAAACAACAGTAAATTGCGCTTTAGGTTTTCAACATCGGTGATTACCAAAGCCACGTCAGGATAAAGTTTATCGTTTTTGTTGAGCAACATTTCGATGACAACATTTTCATCGATCGAGCTCGCGTTAAGGCTGTAGGTTCCCGGTAAATCGAGAATATTCGCCTTAATATTATTAGGTAATTTGCAAAACCCCACTTTTTTCTCAACGGTGATTCCGGGATAATTTCCAACCTGTTGGTTTAATCCGGTAAGTTGGTTGAATACCGAAGTTTTCCCGGTATTCGGATTTCCGATTAATGCAACGTTGATGTTTTTGGTGCTGACCATCAATGGGTGCCGTTTAGGATATCGACTTCAATCACGCGTGCCGTTTCGAGACGGATAGCCAGATGCGAACCATTGACATCGAGATACAGCGGATCGCCAAATGGCGCAATCTGCAGCATTTCGACCATGTTGCCGGGAAGACAGCCCATTTCGAGCAACTTGAGCGGAATGGCTTCCACATCAAATTCGCGAATGATGGCTTTTTCACCTTTTTTAAGGTTGGCGATTGTAGGTTGCAAATCTTATTTAGATTGAATTAAGATTGCAAAAGTACAGATAAAAACACAATGTCAAATGATATTTATCACGTTTGACGGTTATTCTTCGCTACAGAGGTAATTGATGTCGGCAATCAGGCGTGCAATATCTTCTTTATTCGTTCCGTCATAAAAACCACGGACGCGTCTTTTGGTATCGACGAGCACAAAATTCTCGGTGTGCACCATGTCATATAATTCGGTTGGTTTGCCCAATTTCACTGCGAGATAAGACTGCCGCGCCATGCGATAGATGTCTTTTTTATCTCCGGTGACTAGGTTCCATTTCCGGTCATCCACGTGGTGTTTGAGTGCATACGCTTTTAATTGGGGAACGCTGTCGGTTTCAGGCGTAACAGTATGGGAAAGCAGCATTACTTTCGGATTGTTGCGGATGGCTTGTTGTACTTCTTCGAGATTGGCTGTCATTTTAGGGCAAATCGAACCACAGGTGGTAAAGAAAAAATCGGCGACATAAATTTTTCCGTCGTAATCTTTCTGCGTGATTGTTTTGCCGTTTTGATTTGTAAATGAAAAGTCAGCAATCGTGTGGTATTTGCTGATGTATTGTTTCGTACTGTCAACGAGTTCGGGGTTGACGTCGGAAGGATTATAAATTTTCAGCGTTTTTTTCGGTTTGAGTGCTGAATAAAACAAACTGATAATAATAACCGAAAGTACCGCCATTACGCCAAAGAAAATCCGGTATCTTCTCAAAAAATCCAACATATTCTATTTTGTAACAAAACTACAAAAACACGACGTATTGGCGTTTGAATTAACAGAATGTTTTGTTCTCAAAATTTAACGATTTACAATTTTTATTTTCAATAGTTTTGCACCAAACCAAAAAAGTACCACATGAATTTACATTTTAAAAAACAACTGTTTTTCCTCATTCCGGCATTGATCGGATGGGCTCAAAGCAATGCGCAGGATTTTAAAAAAGAACCGGGAATCAATTTGTCTTACATGGACAAAACGGCTTCCCCGAACAAAGACTTTTATCAGTTCGTCAACGGAACCTGGCTCAGCCATACAACAATTCCCGCTGATAAAGCAGCTTGGGGAAGTGCCGAAGAGCTCTTTGAAAAAACAAACAAAGATGTGATGGAAATTGTAAAACAGGCGTCCAAAAATTCATCCTATACTTCAACCAGTGGTCCTGGAAAATCAATCAACTTATTCAAATCAGTGATGGATACCGTGTCTCGCGACAAGCAAGGCATTACACCATTAAAACCGTATCTTGCGAAAATCGACGCGGTTAAGAATGTTTCCGATTTGCAAAAATTGCTTGCCGAAATGGAACCAATGGGCGGAATTGGCTTTATCAACCTCTATATCGGCGCCGATGACAAAGACAGCAACAAAAACTCGATTAACCTTGGCCCCGGAAAGCTTGGATTCTCTGATAAGGATTACTACAGTTCGCAGGATAAGGAAATGATTGCTATCCGTCAAAAATATGTGTCGCATCTTGAAAGAATGCTGCAGTTAATTGGCGAAACTCCGGCTGCGGCCAAAAAAGATGCGCAAAACATCCTCGCATTCGAAACAAAATTATCAGCGCCCAGACTTGACCGTTCGGAGTTGCGGGATGGAAAAAAACTATACAACCCGATGTCGGTGGCCGATCTTCAAAAACTCATGCCTGCTATTCAGTGGCGTACTTATTTTGAAAGCCTCGGAATTAAAAACGCAAAAGAAGTTATCGTGAGCCAGCCAAAATACATGACGGCGCTCAATTCAATCCTTCACGAAAATAATGTTGAAGATTGGAAAGCTTACATGCGCTGGACAATCCTTAGCAATAAAGCGTCGCAATTGTCCAAGACCGTCAGCGATGCCAATTTTGATTTTTATGGAAAAACGCTTGCTGGGGTTACGAAAAGAAGACCGCTCGAAGAAAGAGCATTGTTTACTGTAAATGGTTCCGTCGGAGAAGCATTGGGACAATTGTATGTTGATAAAAAATTCCCTGCCGAAGCCAAAGTCAAAGCCGAAAAAATGATCCACAATATTATCGATGCTTACAAAGTGCGAATCAACAACCTTACGTGGATGTCGCCCGCAACGAAATTAAAAGCCATCGAGAAACTCGACAAGATGACAATTAAGATCGGCTACCCAGACAAATGGAAAGATTACGCTGCTTTGACGCTTAAAAGTCCACAGGAAGGCGGAACGTACTTCGATAATATGAACAATATCGCCGCATGGAATTTCCATAAAGACGTTGACAAATTAACAAAACCTGTTGACAAAACAGAATGGGCGATGGCACCACAGGAAGTCAACGCTTACTACAATCCATCGTACAATGAAATCGTATTCCCTGCAGCAATTCTTCAGCCGCCCTTTTACAATTACCTTGCTGATGAAGCGGTGAATTATGGCGCGATCGGAGCGGTGATCGGTCATGAAATCTCGCATGGTTTCGACGATTCTGGTGCTCAGTACAATGCCGAAGGAAACCTTATTGACTGGTGGACGGAAGAAGATTTGAAACAATTTACCACATTGGGGAATTTACTTGCCGACCAATACAGTGCACTCGAACCTTTTCCGGGCAATCACGTTGACGGAAAGTTTACACTCGGTGAAAATATCGGCGATCTTGGCGGAATCAATGCTGCTTATGACGGATTGCAAATGTATCTTAAAACCAATGGCAATCCCGGACTGATTGATGGTTACACTCCGGAACAACGTTTCTTTATTTCGTATGCGACGGTCTGGCGCTCGAAAATGCGCGATGAGGCTTTGAAAAACCAACTCAAAACCGACCCCCATTCTCCTGATATGTATCGCGGGTATATTCCGCTTAAAAATGTGGATGCATTCTATAAAGCATTCAACATAAAGGAAGGCGACGGCATGTATCTCGCGCCTGAGAAACGCGTAAGAATCTGGTAACAGCAAACAAAAAACCCATCTGCTTTGATGGGTTTTTCTTTTTTATTACTTGAGCAAATATTCCTGCATAAAGCGAATCACGGCCAATCGCTGGAAATCGACATTGGGCTTTTTACGGAATCCATGGCCTTCATCTTTGGCTTCAAGATACCAGACTGTATTGCCTTGCGCTTTGAGTTTGTCGCGCATTTGCGTGGCTTCGGTTACAGGAACACGCGGATCGTTTGTTCCCTGGATAATAAACAATGGTTTCTTGATTTTATCAGTGTTGTTGAGCGGCGCGATTTTGTCAAAAAAGGCTGCCATTTTCGGGTCGCGCTCGTCACCGTATTCCACACGGCGCAAATCACGTCGGTATTCTTCGGTATTTTTCATGAAGGTATTGAAATTGGAAATTCCAACGACATCCACCGAACATCTGATCCTGTCGGCAAAATGAAACGCCGTAGCCAATGTCATATAACCGCCGTAACTTCCGCCCATAATCATCACACGGTCTTTGTCGAGTTCGGGCTGCTGCGCAATCCAGTCGAGCAAAGCGCCAATATCTTTAACCGAATCTTCCCTTAAAAATCCATTGTCTTTGGCGATGAAAGTTTTCCCGAATCCCGAAGAGCCGCGTACATTTGGAAAAATCATCGCTACGCCCAATTCATTCATATAATAGTTTCCCGAACCAGAAAACGACGCCATAGATTGTGCTTCAGGCCCGCCATGAATGTTAATTACAACAGGTCTTTTCCCAGTAAATTTTGACGCGGCGGGATAATAAAATCCTGTAATCGTGAGGTTGTCGAAACTTTTCCATTGGATGGGTTTCGGCAATGAAATATCAGCTTGCTGGAGTTCGCCGAGTTCACTTTTCGTCCACTGTTCTACTTTCCCCGATTGAATGTCGAGCTTAAATACATCAGAAGCTGTTTTTGCTGTTGATTGCGTAAAGAACAAACTCTTGCCGTCCTTTGTAAAACTTGCACCGCCCAGGAGTCCGACCGGCAAATTCTTAACCTCAGCATATTTTTGATCTGCCGTATTCATGAGATACATTTTATTGAGGCCCGCTTCATTGGTGATGAAAACGAGGCGCTTTTTATCTTCCGAAAGCGTATAACTGTCCACATTCCATGGAATAGCCGAAGTAATATAAGTTGTCTTTTTGGTTTTGAGATTGAATGTCGCAAGGCGTTGAAATTCATTCTCCCTATCGGTCACATACCAGATTTCATCTGCATTGTTTGAAAAACTTGCATTGGCCTGGATGATATTTTGCGATTTTCGATCGGTGACTTCCGATAATTTTCCGCTTGCGATATCAAGCGCCCAGATATGCGATTCATTGGCCGAAATGTATTCGCCGATTAAAAGCATTTTGTTGTCTTCTGAAATATCAGCAATGCCCCAACCGCCTCCTTTTACCTGCAAAATCAGCTTTTCGGAAGAAGGATTTTCTGGATCCATATAATAAATATCGCGATCGCCGCCATTTCGTTTTGTCGAAGTATAATAGAATCCTTTCCCGTCTTTGCGCCACGTCACCCCTCCGTTTTGGGAACGCCCGCCGTCAGTAAGCAATGTCGATTTTAAAGTCTTAAGATCAAGCTTATACAACTGCCCGAATTCATTTCCGCCAGCATCGCGACTGTAAATGATGTACGCGCCATTTACGGGTTGGAAACTTGCGCCACTGATCGGCTCGTCAAAAAAAGTGATCTGCGTTCGTGCGCCCATTGGCTGCTTCACATAATGCAGTTGTGGCGTTGCTCCAAAACGCGTGCTGATGATAATTTCATTGGTTATCGGATTAACGTCGGCGATTGAGGCACCGCGCGCTTCAGAATATTTTTTGACCTGCGCTGCAAGATCTTTTGAAATTTCGGGAATATTCTCTGCAATCAGATTTTCATTTGGCACAACAATATTGTTTTTCTGCTGTGCAAAAACGGCTGTGCCCCACAGGAAAGCTAAGGCAGCCGCGATTTGGTGTGTTTTCATAAAAGGGTTGGTTTGTTCTGTTTGTCATTGAAATGGACCCGGAGTTACAATTCCGGCATTTTAAACCCATAGTTCAAAAACGTTTTTATTTTTGCGCTATCGATTGTTTTTCCCGCTGATTTTGCATCGGATGCAAATTCGGGAACCGGCAGATTCAATTGTAAGGCCATTTTGGTATAATATTCCTTTCGCGTGGGATGGAAAGGCGCCACAGCATTGAAAATTTCGTTCCACGCCTTATTCTCGATAATTTTTTCTATGATTCCAATGCAATCCGATTGATGGATCAGATTTATGGGTGAATCGGGATTTTCTACATCCACTTTTCCGGAAAGGTATTTAACGGGATGGCGGCTGGCGCCAATGAGACCGCCAAAACGAACCACCGTAGTGCTGAAATTTGGATTCTGCATAAGATTCATTTCAGATTCAAACAATTGCTTTCCACTTTCCGAATCGGGATTTGGAAGTGTTGTATCGGAAACAATCCCATGGTCATCACTAAAAACCGAAATCGAGCTTACGAAAATAACATGCTTCACACCTGCTTTTTCGATAAACGGCATTAGCGTTTTTATTTTTTGGGTAAAATTTTCATTTTGATTTCCACGTAATTTCGGTGGAATATCGACAATCAATACTTCACTGTCTTCTAGAAATGCCACAATATTCCCATCGATGTGTTCGGGATAAAGCGTCACTTGAAAAGCATCGATTCCGGCATTTTCCAAATCGGCCATCTTTGTTGCCGAAGTCGTAGAGCCTTTTACATCAAAACCTTTATCGATAAGTAATTTCGCTAATGGCAATCCCAGCCATCCGCAACCCAAAATGCTAATTTTCATCATTTGTAGCAATCGTATCGTTAACAACATGGTTTTGCGGCACAACGATTTTTGCTGCCGGAACAGCAACCGATACCGATGGCATCGGCGCAATCTTCTTCTTAATGACAACGGCGTCATTCAATACGAATGGCGTTGGCATCATCCAGGATTTGCGTTTTTCCATACTAAAAGCCGGATTGCTCATAAGGTCGAAAGACGATTCCATCATGCTCATGTCGAGATTTTGCCTTTTATCGATACTGAATTCGAGTTCGAGCGGTTCGTTATTGACGACATAATAACTGATAATTTTCTTGCCATTGCGCAACAATCTCGATCCTTTTTGTTCCAAAGCCGCAGTGCCATTTGCCTTGAAATTTTGGAAAACCATTTTCTCGTTAGCAAAAACATCATACCGATTGACTCGGCGGTTTGGCGCAATCCGGATTTTAAGATAGCGCTGCGTACCGCCAATAGAATCACGAAGGAATGTGGTTGTCGGCTCCGGGATTTCACGCACCATCGCCTCGTTGGCAAAGGTAAATTTCGAATCATATTTGCTGAAAAGCGGATTTTCATTCAATGTGGTTGCGGGCTTTGGATTTTCTCCAAGATAATTTTTCGTCCATTCGTCTAAATTTACATCATATGTTGTCCAATACGCTTTGTCCTTGTCGGCGTCATATAGGTATAAAAGACTATTGGGTTTGGCTTTTCCGGCTTCATACCCGGAATTGAGATGCGCTTTTACAAAAAACCCGACTGAGCATACAAAAAGCACAACTGCCCAAATCCATTTTCCTGAAAACGCACCAAAAACCGGAATCAGCAAGCCAAATATCAAGATGGTGAGAACCGAACTTGCGACGAGAATTTTCAATCCGAGGCCAATCGGAAACATCACAACAAATGGCACAAAAATTACGAGCGCGGGAATCGCGAAAATCAGATTTACCAATCGATTCGTGTGTTGCGTAATGATGAAATAACCAAACATCAGCAATCCGAAAAATACAGGAATAATAAAAAATCCCACGCCGGGCAGATAAAATGCAATCGCAAAATTAATGAGAATCCACAGAAATAACGGCGCGACAAAATAATTGGCAGTCATTTGAGCCGATTTCAATTTCAGATAAAACAGGAAACAAATCGCAAGGCTTAAAAAGACAAATGCCGCGATGTAAGCGTGGCCGTTATAGGTGAAACCATTGAGCATATCGGCGTATTGCGGATAAATTTTGAGCAGGATTTTCCATCCAAAAAAAGTTACCGCACCCGCCACCGCCAACATCCCCAACAACGAAAGAAAACCTTTTCCTATTTCCGCAGGATGCAGCAGCCTCTTGCCCATGCCGATAAAAACGAGGAACAGCAACAATAAAAACGCTCCGATTGCCATTGGTAGAACCCACGAAAACGGGTAATGTACAAAGCAACACGGCATATTGAAATAAACCTCATCTTCAACCGTGTCAAGCTGCGTAAGGTCTGCATTCGAAAAATATTTAAGCAGCGGCATAAGATAACTTCCCTGATGCGCAATCGTATTTCTGCTGATATGCGCGTAATCATCCTGAGCCGAATGGTAATTGTAATGCCCGTCGATAAATGCAAAATTGAAGCCCTGCACTTTGCCTTGTTCCCTAAAAACCGTAAGGTCGGTGTCGTTCGGAAGCATTTTGTAAATGCTGTACATGAGCGAATTGGAAACGGGATATTGCGGATTAGCCGCAGCGAAATTTTCGACCATTGCTGCATTTCCGTGATTGACTTCCATCAGCATATAGCCAGGACCACTGGTGCCGCGTGCTTCAAAATTGAGTGCGAGCCCAATGTCTTTAGCCCATGGATTTCGCGTAACAAACAAAGCCGCACCGTTGAGTCCGAGTTCCTCAGCATCCGAAAATAGTATAATAATATCATTTTTATGCGGTGCCTTGCTGTACAGAAAAGCGCGAACCCCTTCGAGTATTGTCGCAACACCCGAGGCATCATCGCTTGCGCCGTGCGATGACGAATGCGGCGCGCTGTCATAATGCGATAACAATAATAGCGCTTTCGAATGCGCGGTACCTTTGATACGAACCAGGATATTTTTTGAATGCACGAGATTGCCCCAGTCGGAAAGCGTGGTCCCTTCTTCGGTTTTTGTTTCGAGACCGAGCGCCTGCAATTCCTTTACCAGATAATTTGCTACGGATTCATGATTTTGCGAACCAACATAATGTGGTTTTTCAGCAATGATTTTAATATGTTCGAGGGCGCGTTGTGTCGAAAATTCCGAGAGCGGCTGATTGTCAGAAATCCATTGCGGCATCATACAAAACCAAATCCCGCACAAAATGACAGCGACAAAAAGTGCGGAAAAAAGTGAAGCGTAATTTCTTTTCATAAATTGGGGTTAGGTGTCTTTTTTTACGAGCATAAACGAGTCGTTTTCGAGAATCAGGTAGCCCTGGTCGTAAACAAAATAGTAAGTATTTCCGGTTTTTGTCTGTAGGATGTTGGTGAAAAATTCAAAGTCAAAGCCTTTTCCCAACATGGCGGTTCGCGTGGTTTTGCTCTTTCCCGAGGCATTAAGCGTCGCAAGTACACGGTAATTGCGCCGCAGCTTGTTATTGACATTCCGCATAAAATTGGTACTGTCTTTATTGATTTTGTTGTTGTGGGCATTGCGGCAACCGTCGCTGCAAAATTTTTTGTCTTCGCGGCCGATAATTCGATCTCCGCATTCCGGGCAGGTTTTCATGGCGTATATAATTAGTAGCTATTGCTTGGTTTCGATACAATTGGCATCCGTCCTGCTTTCGCCTTTATCTCTCCACTACGTTACGAGGATACCGGCTCTATCAGGGCTATGGCGGACATCCATTGCTATCAACAAACGCCGGCCAAAAGCTTAAAAGACAATCAAATATAACAATTAATTTTCCACGTACAAATGGTTACAAATATTTACAACCGAAATTAAACGGTTAATTACCGAATACGTTAAGCGCGTCTTTGCAACTTTGCCTCATCGGAAACAAACTCCCGATAGTCTATACAATAACATTTAAACTTTTTAAACGCCATGAATGCATTGAGAAACAAAGTACAGCTTATCGGCCACGTTGGTGCCGACCCCGAAATCATCACCCTTGAATCGGGAAAAAAACTTGCGAAATTTAATATCGCAACAACGGACACCTACAAAAACGACAAAGGCGAAAAAGTCGAAGAGACGCAATGGCACCGCACGGTTGCTTGGGGAAAAACTGCCGAACTTATTGAGAAATACGTTCCAAAAGGAAAAGAAATTGCGCTCGAAGGCAAACTGACTCACCGCAGTTACGAAGACAAAAATGGGGATAAGAAATATGCAACTGAGATTGTAATATCCGAATTGCTGCTTCTCAAATAGTTACAGAAAAATAGAAATTCTATTGGTATTGTCGCGTTATAGTATCAGCTACCGTAAAAACTTGTCAACACGCAAACGTTTTCGGGAGCGTTTATGATTGAAAAATGTTAAAGCACAAAGGGAATTGGTTATATTTATTATGTCTTTAAAACATTCTTAATCAATGAACTGCTTAAAACAACTCGTTTGTATTCTTTTTTGCGCGCTGATTTCTCATGAAGTTTCAGCCCAGGTTGGCATCAATACGATTGCTCCTTTAAGTACCTTAGACATTAATGGAAATTTGTCTGTCAAAGTAGTAAATCTCAACGGCGGACCGTCAGGAAATTGGACCGTGATCAGCGATGGGATTTATCTCTCGTTATCGCCGTCTGGCGCGAACGTTGAATTTGCCTTGCCAGACCCAACCACCGTTCCGGGCCGTGTTTACTATATTCGCAACATTACCGATTTCGATACAGCGCAACTTTATACGGCAGGAGGAAAATTACTTTTTCCCAAAGATTCCAAAGTCGGTGTTAATCCGTTGGCAATGCCGCCAAATACCGCGAACAAATCGATTATTGTCGTAAGCGACGGTTCAAACTGGACATGCTACAATTAAAAAACCTCCAAACAGGAGGTTTTATCTTTTTAGCAAGTCGAACATCGGGCAGCGTTTGCAGCGCTTGTCTTCGCTTTTTTTATATTTCTCGCAGCATTCAAATTTGCAATTCGCCGAAAGTTTAATGCCTTTGACGAGTTTGGTTTTGTCCTTTTTCTTCTTCTTGTTTTTTTCTTTCTTGCTCACCTTCATTTGCATTTATCACGGCAAAAGTATTTTAATTGCTTCGAAGTGGAATACTTCTTAACTATTCCTTCTAAATTTTCGGCGTGGTCAATTGCTGGATATCGCGGTCAAACAAATACAATCCCCCTTTATCATCACCAATCAGATTGATTTTGTCAAGGATAAGCTTTGCCTGCGCTTCCTCTTCTATCTGTTCAGACACATACCACTGAAGGAAATTGTGTGTGGCATAATCCTTTTCCGAGAGCGTGACGTGTACGAGTTCATTGATCGAAGCCGATACGAATACTTCATGGTTGTACAATTCCTCAAACATTTCCTGAAAAGTTCCATAAGTAGTCTTAGGTGCCTTCAGATCGGTAATTTGGGCATGACCGCCTCGTTCATTTATAAACTTTACAAGCTTCAGCATGTGCGTACGTTCCTCATCAGACTGCGTGTACATAAATCTCGAAATGCCTTCGAGACCGTGCGTTTCGGCCCAACTTGCCATTGAAAGATAAATCTGTGAAGATTCCGCTTCAATACGGATTTGGTTGTTTAATGCTGTTTCAATATTTTTTAATAACATAATCCCGTGTTTTATGTAAAGTTAAAAAATAATCACATTACCTGTTCATGTTTTCCTGCAAACAATCTATGAATGCTCCAATATGAAATCCGTCCATCAACCCGTGGTGTACGTGAACCGACATCGGCATGCTTCGGTTTGCGTTCTCAGTCAGAGTCATTTTTCCAAACGAAATTTTCGGGCAACTGTCGGCCAAAGTAAAACTTCTCGCGTGAGAAAGTGCCGAAAAGTCAACCCACGGCAACGCCGAAAAGTGAATGAGATTTTGCTGATCGAAAGTACGCGTAAAAAGTCCGGGTGTTTTCCTGACGCGTTCGATTTCGTTTAATGCCGTTTCGGCAAAAACCTCCAGATCGGGATCATATTCGATGAGCGAAAAGCCAAACGACCCATCTTCCCGACTAATTGTTGCAGACGCATCAATGCGTTCATATACAAAAACTTGCTCTGCGTCAATGCGATATCGAAAAGGCTCCACCGAGTTAACAGCAATCAATGTTTTGTGCAGGTAATAAACAAAAAAAGAAACTCCTGACGCTTTCGCATTCTCGTAAGCCTTAGTGCAGTCTATAGCAACCGTTGCTCCCCAGAATGGCTCTTCCATTTTACTGAAGAATTCAAAATGTTCCTTTCTCGGCCATTTGCCAATATCTAAAAGACTTCTCATTGGAAAAGTTTGACAACATCAATTATTTTTTCAAGCGATTTCATGCGTTCGTGTTCGACATTGTGGTCGATTTTTTCATGCGCCCATGTGGTATGAAACGGAATATGAATGGCATGCGCCCCGATGCCAAGGACTGGCAACACATCCGATTTAAGTGAATTGCCAACCATCAGGAATTCTTCAGGATGGATGTCAAGCCGTTTGACAAGATCAGTATAATCGCGTTCCTGCTTGTCCGACATCACTTCAATATGGTGAAAATAAACGCCCAGACCTGAATTGTGCAGCTTGCGGCGTTGGTCGAGCAAATCGCCTTTTGTTGCTACGACAAGCTTGTAATTTTCTTTTAGGATTTGCAAAGTTTCCTCGACCCCATCGAGCAATTCAATGGGCTTTTCCAACAATTCTTTTCCGTACTGGATTATCTTTTCAATTATTTCGGTATTGATCGTGTTGTTCGAAATATTCAAAGCCGCTTCAATCATCGAAAGAATGTATCCTTTAATTCCGTAACCGTACAATTTCAAATTGTCGATTTCTGTCTTGAACAATTCCTGTGAAAGCGAATGCCTCGACAAATATGGGGACATAAGCTCACAAAATTTCTGCTCGGTTTCCTGAAAATAAGGTTCGTTGACCCAAAGCGTGTCGTCAGCATCGAAAGCAATAACTTTGATATTCATCTTATTTTGAATTAATTTATGGTTTCGCCATTTAGCGCGTCAGCGTCCGGATTGACAAAAACCAATTTCCCTTCGGCATTGTTGGTCATTAAAATCATGCCCTGGCTTTCAACGCCACGCAGGTTTCTCGGCGCCAGATTTACAAGCACCGTTACCTTTTTACCAATGACTTCTTCAGGCGAAAAACTTTCTGCAATTCCTGAAACTATGGTACGGACATCAATTCCGGTATCCACTTTTAATATCAATAGCTTGTTGGCCTTTGGCATTTTCTCCGCTTCGAGGATAGTTCCAACACGCAAATCCATTTTCGCAAAATCATCAAACTGAATCGCTTCTTTTTGTGGTTCCATAATTTTATTTTCGGCCTTGTTGGCGGTTTTCGTGGCCTCGAGTTTGTCAATTTGTTTTTGGATTTCGGCGTCTTCAATTTGTGCAAACAGGATTTGTGCTTCCCCGATCTGATGTCCGGCCGGAAGCAAGTCAGAATCCACGGCAACCAAATTCCATGACAATATTTTATCAAGTACAATATTTTTCAATCCATCCACATTGCGAATTTCGAGAGTATCGATGCCCGCCAAGCGCGTTTTGATTTGATCTGTATGGAGAATTTCCTCAAGCTTTCCTGCGGTAAATGGCAAAAACGGTTCGCATAAAATCCGCAGCGCCGCAGCAATCTGCAATGCAACATACATTTGTGTTTTGACGCGTTCAGGATCGTTTTTGATGACTTTCCAAGGCTCTTCATCAGCAAGGTATTTATTGCCAAGACGTGCAACATTCATGAGTTCGCCCAAAGCTTCGCGGAAACGGTATCTTTCGATTGAACTTGAAATCACCGCAGGATACGCTTTCAATTCGGCCAATGTTGCAGTATCAACTTCCGAAAATTCATTCGGCTCCGGAACGATTCCACTATAATATTTGTTCGTCAGAACCACGACACGATTAATGAAATTCCCAAAAATCGCCGCGAGCTCATTGTTATTGCGCGCCTGGAAATCTTTCCATGTAAAGTCATTGTCTTTTGTTTCGGGTGCATTTGCAGTCAATGCATAACGCAGTACATCCTGCTTATTTGGAAAATCTTCAAGGTATTCGTGCAGCCAAACTGCCCAGTTTTTAGACGTCGAAAGCTTATTGCCTTCAAGGTTCAAAAACTCGTTCGCCGGAACATTGTCAGGCAAAATATAACTTCCTTCAGCCTTTAGCATCACCGGAAAAATGATACAATGGAAAACGATATTGTCCTTCCCGATAAAATGAACAAGCTTCGTATCATCGCTTTTCCAATACGGTTCCCAATCTTTTCCTTCGCGTTTTGCCCATTCCTTTGTTGAAGAAATGTAGCCGATTGGCGCATCGAACCACACGTACAATTTTTTTCCTTCGGCGCCTTCAACCGGTACATCAATGCCCCAATCCAAATCCCGCGTTACTGCGCGGGGCTCAAGCCCGCCATCAATCCACGATTTTACTTGCCCGTAAACATTGGGTTTCCAGTCGTTTTTATGTCTTTTGATAATCCATTCTTCCAGAAAATCCGAATAACGGTCTAATGGCAAAAACCAATGTTTGGTTTCTTTCAAAATTGGTGTTTCCCCTGTGATAGTCGATTTTGGATTGCCCAAATCGGTTGCATTTAATGTTGACCCGCAATTTTCACACTGATCGCCGTATGCTTCAGGATTTCCGCATTTCGGGCATGTTCCTGTTACAAACCGATCCGCAAGAAACTGATTGGCTTTGGCATCATACAACTGCTCGGTGACTTCTTCTGTAAATTTTCCATCGTCATACAATTTCCTGAAAAATTCGGAAGCTGTGTCATGGTGAATTTTAGCAGATGTCCGCGAATAATTGTCAAACGAAATCCCGAAATCTACAAACGACTTTCGTATGATTCCGTCATATTTGTCAATCACTTGCTGCGGCGTAATCCCTTCTTTTTTGGCTTTCATCGAAATCGCCACGCCGTGTTCGTCGCTTCCGCAAATAAACGCAACATCTTTTCCCTGCAATCTCAAGTACCGCGAATAAATATCCGAAGGCACGTAAACCCCCGCCAAATGCCCAATGTGAATCGGACCGTTCGTATATGGCAATGCTGCCGTAATCGTATATCGTTTTGGATTTTGTCCCATATTTCAAATAAGTTAACTGCAAAAATAAGCAATAGAATTAAGATTTTATGCTTTTTATCAAGAGCCGGGAACCTGCTATCCACTGCAATCTTTTTCAGGATTGTTCTCGCGTCGAGCCTTTCGTGAAGTAATTAATTATTCATTTCGCATCGCCTGACCCGACAATCCTGAAAAAGGATTTTCGTTGCTATCAGGGCTAGGCATTCGTCATTCGTGTCATTATTAATTATTAATTATCCATTATTAATTATTTTATATTTGTGCAACGATTCCAACCAATGAAAAATCCAGCAACACTTTTTATACTGATCCTCGGACTTTTCATCCAAACCACACAAGCCCAAAGAAAAATGATTACACCTGAATTTTTACAAAAAGGAGACACTGTCGGCATACTGGCCACGGCGCGCAAAATCGATTTGGCAACGCTGCAGCCCGCTATTGCATTGCTCGAAAGCTGGGGATTGCATGTGGTCATCGGCAAAACTATCGGCAAAGAAGACCACCAGCTTGCGGGACCCGATTGGCTGCGGGCGACCGATTTCCAGGAAATGCTCGACAATCCAAAAATCAAGGCGATCTGGGCAGCAAAAGGCGGATATGGAACTGTTCGCATTATTGACCGCATCGATTTTACGAATTTTAAAAAGAAACCCAAATGGATCGTTGGTTTCAGTGACGTGACCGTTTTACACAGTCAGGCCAACAATATGGGTATCGAAACGCTTCATGCCATGATGGCCATCAGCGCAAAAACCGCAACGCCCGAAGCTATTGCATCGCTTCACAAAGCATTGTTTGGAGAGAAACTCGAATATCATCTTCCAAAACATCCATACAATAAAATCGGAAAGGCAAAAGGCGAAATCGTCGGCGGGAATTTATCGGTATTGTACAGCATTTTAGGGTCGAAATCCGCTGTGGATTACAGAGGGAAAATTCTTTTTATCGAAGACCTCGACGAATACCTGTATCACATTGACCGTATGATGATGAACCTCAAACGCAACGGTTATTTTGACGGACTCAAAGCTGTCGTAATCGGCGGTATGACCGAAATGAATGACAATGATATTCCGTGGGGCAAAGATGCGCTTCAGATTATTCAGGATGTACTCAAAGATTACAATTTTCCGATTATTTACAATTTTCCGGCGGGCCATATTAAAGACAATCGCGCATTGATCCTCGGAAAAACCGTATCGATCGATGTGAGCGATAAAGAATCGGTGATCAAATTCGAGTAACGCGAAATGGCAGCGCACAATGAATTGGGGAAATTGGGCGAAGCGCTTGCTGTAGAATTCCTGCAAAAAAATGGCTATACCATCCTTGAAACCAACTGGACTTGGCAAAAAGCAGAAATTGACATCATCGCTCAAAAAGAAAATACTCTTGCGATTGTTGAAGTAAAAACACGTTCAAGTATTGATTTCGGACTGCCGCAGGATTTCGTCAAACCTAAAAAAATCCAGCTGTTGGTAAAGGCCGTAAATGAATATGTCGTTTCAAATAACCTCGATATCGACGTGCGTTTTGACATTATTGCCATCCATAAAACGCAACCAAACTTTATAATCGAGCATCTCGAGAATGCGTTCTATCACTTCTAAATCAGAGTTTAACAATAAAATGCGTTGCCAAACAGATTATTGAATTATATTTGGAAACTTTTTACCTACACGCTATAAAAATGAAAAAAATTATTACAATCATTACGTTATTGGCAGGTTTGACCGGATTTGCCCAAAAGGAAATTTCTAAAAAGGTCAATGAACTCCTTGCTCAGAATATTATATTCAAGCCTTATACTGTTCTCGACGCAACGGCAGTATCGCCCGACAATCAAATCAAGGCTACAGTTGAAAATGCGAGTTTTGCAACCATTAACACGCAATCAGTAGCGGGTTTAGTAGCGAGTAAAGCGCCGTATATTGAAATTGCGGTTCCGTATCACGGGAGTTTCATTCCGGTTCAACTTTACAAAGTTGATATCCTTGCCGAAGGTTTCCATGTCGATACCGACAAAGCAAAATCTATTGCCTATACGCCTGGTGTCTTTTACAGGGGAATCGTAAAAAACGATCCGAATTCAGTAGCGGCATTCAGTTTTTTTAACAATGAATTGTATGGTTTGGTTTCGAGCGAATCCTATAATAACCTTGTTATCGGCAAGATAAATAAGGCAAATAATGCTTCGGATTATATCATTTATTCTGATGCCGAAATGAAGGTTTTGAACGACTTCAAATGCCATGTCAAAGAAGACAATATTGCTCCCGCCCCGGCAAACAAAAGCAATGCGGCTCCCGAAAGTACGCGTTGTGTAACGGTCTATTTTGAAATTGATAATAATTTGTACGTTCAAAACGGCAGTAATACGACCACAACCACAAACTGGATGACCGCGGTTTTTAACAATGTGAAAACTTTATTCAATAATGACGGAGTTACGGTGTCGTTAAAATCGCTTTATATCTGGACGGTTGACGATCCATACACCGGCGACAGTTCTTCTGACTATCTGTTTCAGTTTAATGATTTGCGTCCGGTCTTTGACGGCGACGTAGGACAATTGGTCGGTATCGACTCAGGTGGCCTCGGTGGTGTTGCGGTAACGATCAATGGTTTGTGTTCGCAAAATAATTTCAGCTATTCTGATGTCAACTTCCAGTATCAAACCGTGCCAACTTATTCCTGGACCGTAATGGTAATTACGCATGAACTCGGTCATTTGCTCGGTTCCCCGCATACGCATGCCTGTGCCTGGAACGGCAACAACACCGCAATTGATGGTTGCGGCCCCACATTCAGCAGTGAATATGCCGAAGGATCTTGCCCAACAGGCCCGATTCCGTCTGGTACAGTAAAAGGGACAATCATGAGCTATTGCCATTTGCTCGGAAGCGTCGGAATCAATTTATCAAACGGATTTGGTCCACAACCTGCAGCGAGAATATTAAGCAGCGTAAATAATGCAACTTGTTTAAGCACCGATTGCGTTCATACCTGCATCAACACGGTTGCAGACATTACCTTAAATAATGTTACCGATACTTCAGCAACATTGAGCTGGACAGAACTCGGCGGCGTCACAACGTGGCAAGTAGGCATCACTTCGTTTGAAGGCGGAACGCCGATTTGGGCGGATGCAAGCACCAATAGCTATACTTTTTCGGATTTGGATCCCAATACTTATTATCGTTTTAGTGTGCGGCCAATTTGCGGTTTCAGCCTTGTTGCGCCAAGCGAACAATATGTTTTTGTAACGAGCACTGCTTATTGCAATGGCGTCCAGATTACCGATACGGGTGGCGTAAATAATGATTATACGGATTCTGAAACGTACATCCGCACCATAATCCCAAATCTTCCGAACAAAAAGATCCGTTTGACTTTTACGCACTTTGATCTTGAAACCGATTATGATTATTTGTATGTATATGATGGGAATTCGACTTCTGCACCAGATTTGAGTGCTGGCGGATTTACAGGAACCACAATCCCCGGACCATTCGTTTCTACCGCTGCCGACGGATCACTAACGGTAAAATTTTATTCAGATGGCGGTGTGGTCGAGTCTGGTTATGTAGCCGACGTGGCTTGCGAATCGACTTTGGGAACCGCAGGTTTTGCACCGAATATCGATTTCACGTACTTCCCGAACCCAACAAATGGAAATGTAACCATTAGCTCCAAAACACAGATCAGTGAGATTTCTGTTTACAATCCCGAAGGAAGGCTGTTGTATAAAAAAGCAATTAATGGTCTTAACGCCAAGGTCGATCTGTCATCTTTTGCCACAGGAACTTATTTCTTCAAATTGAAGTTCAATGAAAAAGAAGCCAATTTCAAAATTTTGAAAGCGAACTAATTCAAATAAATTTTAAGAAGACCACTCAACCGAGTGGTTTTTTTATGGCTTTTCAGTAAGCAATTTGGTGATTTTTGAAACCACGGATTCCGGAGAAATGGTACGCATTGCATCTTCATAACCGGCGACTTTTTTATTCCCATAAACGGAAGTAGGCAATGCCGGAAATTTCTTTCTATCCGACACCAATGCATTCTCGAGGGGTTGTGCAAATGGCGAAAAACCTGTAAACGGATGCGTTGCGCCCCACAATGTGACGACTTTAATACCAAACATTGCAGCGATATGCGCATTTCCCGAATCCATTGAGAGCATAAGATCGAGGTTGCTGATGAGTTGCAATTCTTGTTCGAATTTGAGTTTTCCGGCGACGACGGTAATATTTGATTTGTTATGGGAAAATTTATTCAGTTTTTCGATTTCCTTTTTGCCACCACCGAATAAGAAAAGATGATATTGCGGATTTTCTGCCAGCGTATCAATAACATTTTGCATCAAATCGGCAGGATAAACTTTGGATTCGTATTGCGCAAATGGTGCAATACCAATCCATTTTCTGGATTTTTCGCCAGTGATTTGCAGCACTTCGCTCGTAAGTTCTAGTTTTGATGGAAAAACCGGATTCGATAAATCGACAGTAAAACCTAAAGTCCCAAAAACACCTGCATGCCTTTGAAACATCGTTGGAAGCGGCTCGAATATTTTGTCAGTAGGTTTGGTGAGTTTCCTTTTAGCACGCCGTGCTTTATCGACTGACGCCGTTTTTTTACCACTTAAATCGAAAAGCGTGCGTATTACTTTTGAACGCAAAACATTGTGCAAATCTGCAAATGCATCGATCTTTAAAGGTTGCAGGTCGTGATACAGGCGCGGCAATCCCCAGAAACCGTTGTGGCGTTTGGCATCGAAAGCGAAGAAATTGAGATTCGGTATTCCGGCAAACAGCGGTTTGAAGAACGGGCGTGAAATGACAGTGATTTTTATATCAGGATATTGAGCCGCAAACGCGCGTAAAACGGGAACCGTCATGGCGACATCTCCCATTGCGGAAAGCCTCATGACGGCGATATGTTTGATTTTTTTGGACACGCGTTAAGCGAAGATTAAAGCACTAGCCCCGGTTGCAGCGGCATCCTTTTATGGAGCCGCGGCGCAATAAAAGATATAGCGGAAAACGGGAAATAGCTCCTGAAAAAATTACTTCTTGTTTTGGTACAATACGGGATTGAGTTCGTCGTCGTTGTACATTTTCATCTGTTTGTACACTTTCATGAACTTGTCGCCGTTTTCGATATCGTGTAGCAAATCATCGATAGCGGTTGACAAATCGGTGCGCTGCTCCAAAAGTACGTTGAGTTTTGCCTGGCATTTGTCGCGGTGGTCTTGCGATGCTTCGGAGCGCGTGGCTTCTTCCTGCATGTGGTAAATTTTGAGCGCGAGGATTGAAAGGCGATCGAATGCCCATGCCGGACTTTCAGAATTTATTTTCGCGTTGTCTTTTACTTTCACATCGCTGTATTTCTGCAAAAAGTAACTGTCGATATACTCAACCATATCGGTACGTTCCTGGTTCGAAGCGTCGATGCGTCTTTTTAAAGTAAGCGCCGCAACGGGATCGATATTGGGGTCGCGGATGATGTCTTCAAAATGCCATTGCACGGTATCGATCCAGTTTTTCATGTACAGCAAATGCTCGAATTTCTCTTTCGGATACGGATTGCTAATGGGCTGGTCTACATTGTCATGCTTGTGATAATCGATAATACTTTGTTCGAAAACGGAGTAAGCTAAATTTGAAAACATATCTTTACTTTTTAAAACGCAAAGATACTTTTTATACTTTTATAATCTGAAACAAATTTCCCTTTATGCAAATCCATTACTTATCCGAAGCCAACAGCGTCCTGAACCATTTCCTGGGACAAATCAGAAACATTGCCGTGCAGCATGACAGCATGCGTTTTCGGAGAAATATTGAGCGTATCGGTGAAGTCATGGCGTATGAACTCAGCAAAGACCTGAAGTATAAAGATGTTGAAATCCAGACGCCGCTTGGCATCAAGAAAACGACCGAAATTGACGACCGCATCGTTTTGTGTTCGATCCTTCGTGCGGGATTGCCATTGCATTTGGGGTTTTTAAATTATTTTGACAGTGCCGAAAATGGTTTTGTTTCTGCTTACCGCCACCATCCAAACAACGATGATTTTTTCGACATCCTTGTCGAATACCAGGCGGTTCCGAATATCAACGAAAAGACTTTGTTGCTCATCGATCCGATGCTCGCCACAGGACAATCGATGGTCGCGGTTTTCAACAGGCTTATGGAAAAAGGAACGCCAAAGGAAATCCATATTGCTGTAATTATCGCCGCGCCGGTCGGTATTGAATACCTGCAAAAGCACTTGCCTGACAACTGCCATTTGTGGGTGGCGACGCTCGATGAAAAACTCAACGAAAAAAATTACATCGTTCCCGGACTTGGCGATGCGGGCGACTTGGCTTACGGTAACAAATTATAACTGTAAGAAAAACGCAAAAATACCACACAGAATCACCGCGGCAAGTGCGATTTCCTTTTGCCATTTGATTTGAGCAATTTCGATGTGGCTTGTAGCCATCATGGCCAAAGGGGCAAAGCTGAAAATCAGCAAGTCATTTGATTTATTGGTTGAAACCACGAGCACCGCAATTCCGATAAAAAATGCCGAAATGATTTTTTTGTACGAAGCATGCAGGATTAAAGGCCTGTTGGAAATCGTCAAAAGCAAAGAAGCTACGAAAAATAATCCGATCGTAGCATAAATCGACAGCGCGAGATTTTGGTAATTGTTCGTAAAATAATTGAAATTGACATCGGCGACTGCCTGATGCAACAAATTACCAATCCACGGTTTTTCGAATACAATCGCCGTCAGTGCAAAAATTACCGCCACGCCAAAAAAGGCAATGAACGGAAGGAACCAATTTCTATAGTCACGCGCCGCGTGGAAAAGGATTGAAATGAAAACGAGAATGATAAATAGAATACTCCAAAAGTGGAACAATGCCGCTAAAAAAACCCAAAGCGAAGCGTCGAAAATTTTTTCTTTAGTAGATTTTAGCGAATGCAATGAAAGAAGCCTCCGCATCGACATCAGAATAAAAAAGTTCGACAAAATTAAAGTTCCGTTGTTCCAGACCGAAGGAAAAAACAGCATGAAAATCAAATAGAATAAAACGGTGTAAGCACTGTCTTTACTGAGTCCGTTCTTTTTTACGATGAAGTTGACGAGAAAAAAGGAGCCAAAAATGATTCCAAGTAAAATCGCTTTTGAAGCCAGATGTAAAGTGGAATTATCGCCGCTAACGTGTTTGATTTCGTACACGAAAAAGAAAAAAACTACCGCAATGATGACGATCGAATAATTTAATGGCGTAGATTTCCTAAAAAGACTTGTAATCATAAGTATATTTTATACTTTTGTTTCTGTAAATATAAGACTGTTTAAAAAACACACTGCATATTATGAGAGCATTTTTTGAAGGCATCCAATGGTTATTTGAAAACGTATTGTTTCTTCCGCACAACTTCCTCAGAAAATTAGAGCTTACGAGCTGGTTTGGTGCCAATATCATCAACTGGATTTTCTTTATTATTTGTTGTGTAGCGACTGTTTACTGGTGTAAGCAACTCAAATTACACAAAGACAACAACGACGAATACCAGGATACGACTGCACATTCATTTTTGAAGTAAGTCGAAACCGATATCCTTTCTATAATACATCGTATCAAAATGTAACTTTCCTATATTTTGATACGATTTTTTTATGGCTTCATTAAAGTCATTCCCAAATGAAGTCACCGCGAGCACACGCCCGCCATTGCTGATGATTTTGCCGTTTTCGGTTTTGGTTCCGGCGTGGAAAACAATGGAATCGGTAACATTTTCAATTCCCGTAATAATCTTTCCTTTTTCGTACGCTTCTGGATAACCGCCTGAGACGACCATGACAGTTGTTGCGCTTCTTTGATCGATTTCAAGTTCAACAGAATCTAGTTTTCTATTAGCGACCGCAATAAATAATTCAACCAAATCAGTTTTTAATCTTGGAATCACGACTTCGGTTTCGGGATCGCCCATGCGGACATTATATTCGATTACAATCGGTTCTCCGTTGACATTTATGAGTCCGATAAAAATAAATCCCTTGTAATCTATCCCGTCTTTTTGAAGCCCGGAGATTGTTGGTTTCACAATGCGCGTTTCAATTTTTTCGAGCAACATGGCGTCTGCAAACGAAACCGGTGAAACCGCGCCCATTCCGCCGGTGTTGAGTCCGGTGTCGCCTTCGCCGATGCGTTTGTAATCTTTTGCAGTTGGTAAAATTTTATAATTTTCGCCATCGGTCAGCACGAAACAGCTTAGTTCGATACCGTCGAGAAATTCCTCGATTACAACTTTAGCGCTGGCTTCTCCAAACTTTTCATTGACGAGCATGTTGCGCAATTCGTCTTGCGCTTCCGAAAGATTTTGCATAATCAAAACACCTTTTCCTGCTGCCAATCCATCAGCTTTTAAAACGTATGGCGGCTGAAGCGTTTCGAGAAATTGGCAACCTTTTTCAACAGTTTCCTTGGTAAAACTATCGTATGCGGCGGTTGGAATTTTATGCCTGACGAGAAATTCCTTTGCGAACTCTTTGCTGCCTTCAAGTTGGGCGCCGATTTTTGACGGGCCGATTACGGGGATATCCGTGAGTTCCGGATCGTTTTTAAAAAAATCATAGATGCCGTGAACCAATGGATCTTCGGGCCCGACGACAACCATTTCAATCTTTTCTCGTAAAACAAGTTGTTTTATGGCTTCGAAATCGGTTGGAGGAAGCTCAACATTTGTTGCGATGGCGTCGGTTCCGGCGTTTCCCGGAGCGACGAAAAGTTTTGAGCAATGTGGCGATTGCAGCATTTTCCAAGCGAGCGCATGTTCCCTTCCGCCTGAGCCTAACAGTAAAATAGTCATAGTTGTGTTGTTGTTGTGATGCACAAAAATACTGGCTTTTGGATGTAAAAAATAATTAAATTTTAAAAAGTTACTGCTGTTTTACCGTTAGTGTATCGTAAGTCTTATTTTTGGTAAAAATTCAAAACCGTGCTCAATCTTTTCAATCTTACGCTCAAGTTAAACGGATTTCCGATTGCGCAAGCAAAGGAAGAATTGGCGGGCATTTTGTCGGTTCGCGAAGCGGATTACGCCGCGTTCTTAGAAAAGAAAAAGACGGAAATCGTTGATTTTCATTTAAAGCACAATCCGTTTTACAAAGAATTCATCGGCAATGACACGATACCAAAATGGGAAGATTTGCCCGTTATGCGGAAGATTGATTTTCAACGCCCATTAAAGGAACGACTGTCCGATGGATATACCCAAAACAAGGTTTACATCAACAAAACTTCGGGCTCGAGCGGCGATCCGTTTGTATTTGCTAAGGATAAATTTTGCCATGCATTGATTTGGGCCAATATTATGCGGCGGTTTAATTGGTATGGAATCGATTTCAACCATTCGTTGCAGGCGCGGTTTTACGGGATGCCGCTTGATTTCAAAGCAAACAAAGTACTTCGGATTAAAGACTTTCTGAGCAACCGCTATCGTTTCAATATTTCTGATTTTTCGGAAAAAGCGATGGACAGGATGGTGGAAAAATTTCGCACTACAAAGTTTGACTACATCAATGGTTACACAAATTCAATCGTACTGCTGGCGAAACATCTCGAAAAAAGAAATCTTCACCTCAACGAAATCTGCCCGACATTGAAAGTGTGTATTGTGACTTCCGAAATGCTTTTTGAAGCGGATAAAAAATTGCTTGAAGAACGTTTTAAAATTCCGATCATAAATGAATACGGGTCGGCGGAACTCGACATTATCGCGCTTGAAAATCCCGAAGGCGTTTGGAAGGTAAATGCCGAAAATCTGTTTGTTGAAATCCTTGATGAAAATAATAATGTACTGCCCTACGGATCAGAGGGAAAAATTGTCGTGACTTCGCTATACAACAAAGCGCACCCGATGATTCGGTATGAAGTGGGCGATATTGGGATACTTGATGAAAAAAGCACATTAAAAAATCCGATCCTAAAAAGCCTCATTGGTCGCACTAACGATGTTGCACTATTGCCGAGTGGGAAAAAATCGCCTGGAATGACGTTCTATTCAATTACCAAAAAACTATTTGGCGACGAAGGAAATGTAAAGGAATTTATAATCACGCAAACCAAAACCGACACTTTCGAAATCGATTATGTTAGCGATTCCGAATTCACGCCCGCGGAAATTGAGCGAATTCAAAAAGTGATTTCAGATTTCCTCGAGCCCGGATTGACGTATATTTTTACAAGAAAAGCAATGCTCGAAAGAGGGAAAAGCGGCAAACTCAAGCAGTTCAGATCGCTGTTGTAATATTTTTGGTGTAAAAAGGTTTGACAACCAATTGCACAAATAAAAATCCGACCATACACAATAACGACAATCCAACACTAAATTTATGGAACAAGCGGTAAACGGAGTAATTGTGTTTGAGCAAATCGATTTTTGAAGCAGAAATCGAATCTTTCCGGACACGATAATACGCAAGGCTTTCGGGTATCGGTTTGGCCTTCCGGATTTTTTTGAGCACACTGAGCCACACCATCCAATCCTGTCGTTTCCGAATTCCTGAAATCGGTATTTTCCCGAAATAATTCACATCGTAGATTCCAGTCAGGTTGCCTACGAAATTGCAGAAAAACAATTGAAAATAATAGAGGTTTTTGGGCGCTTCAATTCTTTTATGCAACGGATTTCCGGCTTCGTCAATGCATTCGTAAAATGAAAATGTAAACGGTGCCTGATTCGTGAGTAAATAATCGACCTGCTTTTCGAGCTTATCGGCTTTCCACAAGTCATCCGAATCGAGAAACGCGATAAATCTTCCGGCAGACAGCTCTATTGCAACGTTTCTCGCAACGCCGGCGCCAGCATTTTTTTCGAGTTGGTGAAAATTAATTCGCTTATCGTCATTGACAAAACGCGCGACAATTTGTTGCGTGTCGTCTGTGGAGCAATCATCAACGACAAGCAGTTCCCAATTCGTGTATGTTTGGCGCTGTACTGACCGAATGGTTTCAGCGATGAATTTCTCAGAATTGTAGGAAGGCGTGATGATTGATACGAGTGGCGTTTCCATCTTAATAGGCTTTGTCCTCGCCTTTAAAAATATTAATGACCGTTTGCACGATTATCTTGATGTCGAGGATGAGCGACCAGTTTTCGATATAAAAAACATCATATTTGATTCGGTTGATCATGTCCTCATCGGTTTCAATCTCGCCTCTGAATCCCCTCACCTGCGCCAAGCCGGTAATGCCTGGTTTGACATAATGACGCACCATGTACTTCTTGATTTTGCTCCCGTATGCTTTGTTTTGCGACCAAAGGTGCGGTCGTGGACCAACAACCGACATGTCTCCCATGAGCACGTTGAGAAATTGGGGCATTTCGTCGATACTTGTTTTTCGCATGAACCTTCCGATTTTGGTGACGCGCGGATCATTTTTGGAAGCTTCTTTTTCGGTGGTCTTATTGATTTGCATCGATCGGAATTTATAGCAGAAAAATTCCTTCTCATCTATTCCGGGTCTTCCCTGTTTGAAGAAAATCGGGCCAGGAGATTCCAATTTAATCAGAATGGCGAGCAACGGAACCAACCACGATAAGAGTCCGAAGATGATAATTAATGAAAAAACGACATCAAAGAAACGTTTGAACGCTTTTGTAATCGGATCGTGCAACATGGTTTTGCGCAAAGACAAAACCGGAAAAAACTCATAATATTCGACTTTTAAATTCTTCGAATAAATTTCCTTCGTATCGGGAATAAATTTAATTGTCTTGTTGTTCTCATCGGCAAAATCAACCAGGTCTTTAAGTTGTTCGTTCGAGATTTCGTTTAGCGAGCAATAGATTTCATCTACTTTGTTGCGGATGACAAAATCCTGGAGTGCTTCGAGGCGTCCGCTGATGTTGGCATTCGATTTCTTATCTGAAAAAAATCCCAGAAAGCGATATCCGTAATCATTTCTGGTTTCGAAAAGCTCCTTTAGCCGGATCGATTCAGGCGTATAACCGATAATCACGGCATTCCGGAAGTTACTTCCCGTAACGATTCGGTATTTCTTCAGATAGTAAAAAAGCAGGTATTTAAAAATTGTAACCAGGGCAAAGCTCGTGACCATAAAATAGGCAATGGCTTTTCCGCTAAAAATTACTTCTTTCGAAAAAGGGAAAAAAGCAATAATAACCAGTAGAAACAATACGCCCTGCTTGACAATTTTAGAAACAATTTCTACTGGTGTAGTAAATCGGTAAACTTCATAAAACTTGACAAAAAAAGCGATCAAACCCCACGCAACCGTTTGGTAAATCAGATAATACCAACTGTTAAGGTTCAATTCCTGAAAGAAAAAAAGCGACAGGGAACTGATCACCATTAAGTCTAAAACAATACTTATTGGCCGGATGTATTTAGAATATCGCCCTGTTTGTGCTGCAGTCATATTAATGAATATATCCTGTAAAATCTTTGTGTTCTTCTTTTAGAAGTTCTTCATTCGACAATGATTTGAAATATTCATAGGTAATTTTCATGCCTTCGCTGCGTGATACTTTTGCTTCCCAACCCAAGATTGCTTTTGCTTTGGTCGTATCGGGTTGTCTTTGCATCGGATCATTCATTGGCAGCGGATGATATACCACTTTTTGGTTGGTGCCTGTGAGCTTTATAATTTCTTCCGCAAAATCCCTGATCGTGATTTCATCTGGATTGCCAATATTAACCGGATACACATAATCGGAATGCAACAGCCTGAAAATTCCTTCAACCTGGTCGTCAACGTAGCAGAACGAACGTGTTTGCGAACCATCGCCAAAAATGGTAAGGTCTTCACCGCGTAATGCCTGCCCGATAAATGCCGGAATTACACGACCGTCGTTGAGGCGCATTCTTGGTCCGTATGTATTGAAAATCCTGACGATTCTGGTTTCTACGCCGTGAAAAGTGTGGTATGCCATCGTAATGGATTCCTGGAATCTTTTGGCTTCGTCATAAACCCCGCGCGGCCCTATTGTGTTGACATTCCCGTAATAATCCTCGGTTTGTGGATGTACAAGCGGGTCGCCATAAATTTCTGAAGTCGATGCAATCAGGATCCGTGCTTTTTTTACACGTGCCAACCCCAATAAATTATGCGTTCCCAAAGAGCCGACTTTTAATGTCTGGATTGGAATTTTGAGATAATCGATCGGACTGGCCGGTGAGGCAAAGTGCAATATATAATCGAGATTTCCCGGTACATAAACGAACTTGGTAACGTCATGATGGTAAAATTCGAAATGCTCGAGCTTGAAAAGATGTGCTATGTTTTTAAGATCGCCCGTGATTAGATTGTCCATTCCGATGACGTGGTAACCTTCTGCTATAAACCGGTCGCATAAATGTGATCCCAGAAAGCCAGCTGCTCCGGTAATGAGTATTCTTTTCATGTTTTGTTTTTTAGTGTTGGGGCATCCTCATTCCGTTTTTCGGTATTAAAAAGGCAGTAGAGAATTGTAAAAAACATAATTCCTCTTTGTCTTGATAAAAATGATTCTGTCAAAAATAAACTTATCATTAGAACTGCAAAAGAAATATGTACAAAATCTTTTGTTTTTAACGCTTTTAGTAGGTTGCGCAGCAGCATGAGCAACAAGATCAACAAACCAAAAATACCCAGCTCAGCGAAAAACTGAATGTACTGGTTGTGAAAATTTTTATCTTCATAACCTTTGTACAAACCATGCTCGACACGTTTTTCCGCAATTCTGAAGCCCGAAGCGTTGAGACCGTAGCCCGTAAAAAAGATCGGGTCTTCGCAAAGCATTTCCTTAAATATCCTGATTTGATAAACGCGGAAAGCGGTTCCGGGGAAATAATCGTTTTGTCTGAAATGTTGCTCGGTCCAGGCTCTTTTTACGCTAACGTTAAATACTTGTTCGGCGGGTGTTCCGATTTCGTAATTAAGACTGTTCTCTTCAACATTGGATTGGTATTCTATTCGGAACCGTTCTATTATTTTCCCGCTGAAAATAAGGAGCGACGCTACCAAAAGTATGGCTCCAATTTTCATGGTTTTATTCAATCGTTCCCTTTTTAATCGCCACAAAATGTAACCAAACAACATAGCGAAAAAGACGATGATAATATTTTTGGAAGACAATAATACGATCAGTCCGGTCAACACAAAGATAACCGCAACATCCCATTTGGTGCGCATAATCTTTGAAACAAGATAAAAAACTGCCGTTGCCGCATAGACCGAAACATGTATGGCATTAACATCTTCTGTAACGAGTTCATGGTAAAAAAACACATTCGCATTTTTCGTAAGTAAAAAACGGATTACGGCTTTAGCCAAGTAAAAAACAGCAAACGCGAACATGCCGTAACTGTAGTATTGAAAAAGTTTTTGGCGCGACACTTTTGATAATGGCGGTAAAGACAGAAAAATCAAAGGCAACACGAGCAGCGGTAACCCCTTAGACAATGCCCTCGACGACGACGCAAGATCATGTGTCCAGGTCAGCGAAAGCGCCATCAACAGGAATAACGCAATCGGCAGCAAAATAGCGGGCTGCAATTTGAAATTACTTTTTTTGAAGGTAATTAACGTGAAAAGAGCCAGAACGCCCAACGCGATATTGCTGAAAGCGTATGGCAACGGAATGCAAAAGAGAACCAGTAGAATTAAAACAAGCGGGAGGTTTGCCTTATTTTCCTGCTTTGGACCTTGAAAAACAGTCTTCAAATAAGCGTAGGTATTCTCCATTTATCTTTTCCCAGTTATACTCATTGATGATCGCATTGTAATTCGTTTCCACCATGGGCAAGTTATCACTTTTTTTAATCGATTTCAATATGTTTTTAACGTCTTCAGCGTTCGAAAAGTAATAGGCATTGTCATTGAGAATCCCTCGGTTGAAATCGTTGTTGTGCGCCGCAATCAAAGCTTTCGATGCCATCGCTTCGAGCAGTGACGGATTGGTGCCGCCAACTGAATGCCCGTGGAAATAAATGTTGGAAAAATACCTTAAATTATCCAAATGTTCGAGATTGTAGATTCCACCCACAAACCGGATATGCGGAAAATATCTGAATTTATTTTTGAGGTAGTCGCCATATTTTGTATTGTGGTTCCCGACAACAAGAATAGGCGTTTTGTCTTCGGTCAGCGATATGCCTTCGAGTACCATATCAAGGTTGTTTTCGGGCTCAAAACGCGCCATAATCATGTTGTAATTGCCTTTTTCAACGTGATATTCTGCGATGACGGACTCCATAGGGTTTTTAAACGCATGGGCGCCGTAGGCAATAAAAGTTGAATCTTTTTTATACTGTTTTTTTAAGAACGATTTGATTCCGAGTGAATCCGAAACCAAGTAATCGCTAGTGATTGCGGCGAGTCTTTCGGCAAATTTGAGGAATTGTTTTACGGGTGCTGAATATTTGGTGCGCTTCCATTCAAGACCGTCCATATTGGTAATGATCACCGGCTTTTTAGGGAGTAGGAAAAACCAGATAGAATTACTGGTATAACCCAATTGCAAGATGATATCGAAATTTCTTTTGCGCGAGTCCATAATGCAATTGTAGTCATAGATGAATTGCCCAAAGGTCCCCAATTTGTGTTCGGGATCATTCTGATGAATGATGTGCACGCCATGAAAAGTTTTTTCCTGGTAGGGATGGTTGTGCGAATTATACACATAGACTTCGTGGCCTTTTTCTACGAGGTACACCGAGAAAAATTCGGCAAATTGTTCAAATCCGCCATAATAATTAGGCACGCCGCGGGTTCCTAAAAGGGCTATTTTCATGTATAGTTGCTTTTTGCGTTGGCAAAAATAGCGAATTTTGGAAGTTTAACTAATTATTTGGACACAAATGCTGGAATGTGGTGCGAAAAATAAAGTAGCCGAATTTAGCGGCGGTTTCGGTCATTAAACACCGCGCTTTTAAAATTATCGGCTGCCGCGGCCCAATTGTATTCCTGAAGCATGGCGGTTCTTTTTTCGACAACGTTTTTATCGCTTAAGGCGTTGATGATCTTTGCATTCATGTCGCACAAGTCAAGCGGATTAAAATGGCAATTTCCCAAGAAACCGAAATCTGCCATTGCCGTGGTATTTGATGATGCGGTAGGAATACCTGCAGCGAGCGACTCCAAAGGCGGAATCCCGAACCCTTCCGCAATTGACGGATATACCGACAACGTAGCGCCTCGGATTAGAGACACCAGGTCTTCGAAATTAACTTTGGCCAAAGTGATGACGCGGTCCTTGATCTTTTGATCAAGTGCGTTGTAATATTCTGTGTAAAGCGGATCGCCAATAGCCATATCGCCAATGAATACGAGCTCGTAAATTTTGTAATGTTCATTTTCAACAAAACATTTTAATAGCGAAATATGGTTTTTTCTCGGCTCCCATCGGCTGGTAAAAACCCAATAATTTTCTATGTCGAATTTGTCTTTTACTTGTGCCTGGACGGTTGGCTTGTCATACGAGTCGACGAAAGCAGCATCGACAGCGTTTGGCGTTATGGTAACTTCGGGAATTTGAAAATGCTTTTGTATCTGCGTTTTTGAATAATTCGAAACCGTCAGTACGATATTCGAAGACTCCGCGCTTTTTTTAAAAAGAAATTTATTTTTGACGCGGTAAGAAAGCGGAAAATACTGTGTGTAATCAAGAAACAAAACATCATGGATCGTTACAATAAACCTGCAGTTTTTTATCGGCGGCACTACATATTGGAAATGGGCGTAATCAATCGCATTCTTTTTAATGAGTCGCGGAATTTCCCATAAAAGCCGGACAAATTTGTTGTGCGAATTATACTTAAGGTACGTGACATTCGTGTGCGAGCCGAAAATGGTTTCCAAATTGTCGGTGTCAAACGCCACAAGAAAAAAATGAATTGAACGGTCAGAAATTAATGCTGTATACAGCCCTTTCAGATAGGTTGTTGTTCCTTGAAGATTGCCGTCAAAAACGTGGCAGTCAACGAGGAGTCTTAGCGGTTTTTCAGTTACGTTATGCATTCTGAATGGTATTCGATCCATTTTTGACCAGGATTTCCTTATAGGCCAGCACCAAACCAATCAACAACGATTTGTTATCGATTTTAAGGTACAATCCCAATAATACCCAGGTTACCAATATCAGAAAGATTGCGGTTCCGGTCAGGAACAGGTTGATTTCCTTAACGAGCGCGATATTCGATGGAGATTGTTTGGCAAAAAGATACAAAAAGATCAGGTAAGCCATGATGCCGACAAGGCCCGACTTAAGGTAAATAGTCATAAATCCGTTGTGCAGCGTTGGAAGGTATCGGATAAACTCACCATCATTTGTCCATAACTGCCTGCCCAAATCTATCGTCGAACCCATTCCTTTTCCAAGAAGAAGCGTCGGATAACCCCTGTACGAAACCTGTTGTACCGTAATAATATTTTCGTAAGAACGGTAATTATCATTGAAATCCTTATAGTCCTCGGCGTTGATTTTCGTCTTAAAAGCTTCGATCGGGGCATTTTTTATTTTATACATAAGTCCCTCAAGCCCGGATCCATTGCGCGCGAAATTCATATTATAAATGATCGCATAACCGCCCCCCGTCGCCAGAATGATCAAAGAGACGACCGTAATTGCCCGCCTGTTGAGCCGAAAATAGCCTTTCATCGCGAGAAACATAATGATAAACTGTAAAAAGTCGGTGCGCGAAAGGTACAGGAATGTTGAGACGCCTATAACCGCTATGAACAATCGCTTTCGTTTCCTTGGCAAAAGCACGCCGAGCCTTTCACAAAAACACACGACAAGCAATGCATACACCTCAAATTCACTAAAATAACCCGTGAGCCTGCGAAGCTCATGGATATTAACCACGCGATAAACCAATACGTTATACACGACAAGTGAGAGGTGGATTACCGCAATGCCAAGTCCGACATACATGATGGTCTCGAATGGCTTCATTTCCTTGCGCCGGCACAACTGGTACCCAATGAGCAGACCCAATGCCGGCTTGACCATATAGGTTACATCCCTGAAAAAATTATACGATTTAAAGTCGTGGAAAGTAGAGGAGATCAACGCGATTACAAAGATTGCAACAAAACAGGCTACGAAGCCAATCATTTTTACCGAATAGCTTGGTCGTATTGTGATCAGGAAAGTAATGATCCAGATTGCAAACGTAAGTTCATAGATGTTGAGATAGGTTACGCCCACACAAATGGCAAACAGTATCTGGTGCAGTAAATCCCGGGTTTTAACAGTCATTTATTCCGTTTTTGGGGCGTGCAAAAATTTGCGTAAAATTAGCAGGTACAAAACTATAACAATAAGCTCAATAAAAATAATTGAAAATAACGAACCCTTGAGCCCTGACGCCGACGTTAAAAAGATTAAAAGTACGATATTGAGAATTGTCGCCAGAATTGTAATCGTGATGTAAATCCGGTTTTGATCGAAAGCAAACATAAGCTGGCGGAGTGGTTGTGAAATTGCAATCAGCGCCGGTATTGCAAGGCCGATTCTGAAATATAAAGAGATGTTTTCAATTTGGGCCGGATCGATTTTGAAATATCCAAAAATCATCTCGGCTTTCCAGAAGAAGATTCCGATGAGCGTTATTATAAACAGGAAATTGAGCCCATTGTATAATTTCCAGACCGCGATTCCACGCGCAACATTTTTATTAATTTCATAGCATACGTTCGCATACACAAAATAGAAGAAAATATTGAGATACGATTTAAAGATCGAAATGATCTGATCAATCACACGATATTGCCCCGCCATAAAGTCACCTCCGATGTAGCTAATAATCATAATCGGAAAAAACTGGTACATTGAAAGGAAAAACTGCGAGGTCGTAAAAGAAAACTCATCGCGCAATATCTCTAATGCCGGTGCCAGCGAAAAATCACCAAACGATAACGAATAGCGCCGGTAAATAAACAGAAATCCTATTCCGTTTGCGACTATTGCGCCTGCGCCAAAGAAAAAATTGGCGAGAATATAATCTTCTTTTTGTTTGACAAACAGAAAAATGCAACCGACATAAATTACCTTGGAAATGATATTAATGGCCGAAATCCATTTAAAGTTTTCAGTCGCCTGGAAAAACCACGCCGGATTCACAAACTGCCCCGCTACCATTATCAAACTAAAAAAAAACAGCGTTTTATCGCGCGAAAAGAACGGTACTGCCACGATCACCAATGCCATCACAGCGGCAACCGCTAGCAATAGCAAAAATTTTGAAAGGTAAATCGCTTTTAACTTATGCCGAATGAATTCCAAATCATCGCGGTGGATGGAAATTTCCTTTACGCCCTGAATGTAGGATCCGTAATCGACGATTCCGCACAGGATCAGTGCCATCGAAAATCCCACACCGATACGCCCCAGACCCTCCTCGCCACAAATCGAAATGAGGTAAGGCATTACTATCAGTGGACTCAGCAAATTGATCGCCTGGCCGAAACCATAAATCAATAAGTCGTATATCTTTTTTTTGTTAACTATCCCACTCCCGATTTTCATGTGCTGGTGGCGCCGGAAAAAACATTAAGCCTTAACTTCCTTGATGTAAAAGCTGTTCATGTCATCAACCGATTTTGATTTGATAAAAGGTGCTATTAAAAAGTAACCCCCGTAGAGAAGGTGTTTCGCATATTTGAATTTGAGCAGCATCGTACCCAACGCGCCAATCGGCTTTTTGGTCAGAATCTGAACATTCTGTGCGTTGTAATAATGCAAACCATATTTGCGCGCCATAACCTCGAAAGACTTTTTCGAATGGAAAGCGATATGCTGGCCGTGCTCTGCTGCAATGTACCACCAGTTTTTATCCATTGGTACTGTTGGAACCAGATCGGTGGTTATAATAATGGTATCGCTAAGCGCCAGGATTTTTTCAAGTTCTGCAAGCGGGTCAAGAAAATGTTCAAAACTTTCAAATGTTGTTACCGCTTCATATTTTCTGTCTAGACTGCCGTCAAATCCACGTGCGATCACATTTTTGGTATAAGGATCGGTCCAATAAAAGTCGAAACCGATATCGCGCATCGTTCGCGTAAATACGCCATAGCCGCCCGCATAATCAAGAAATGCCGCCTTTTTATCAAGGAATAAAGCGATCAACGTCGTACATATTTTCGACATTCGTTCGCTGCGCAGCATCACACCGGTATCAGAAAGATTCATCGAGTTGAGGTAGGCTTCATCGAGCCAATAAGGGTTCTCGGTTTGTCCGAAGTCGCAAACGGTGCATTGGTAGTAATCTACATCGTATTTGTATAATACACGCGCGTTGAAAACCTTTTTTGATTCGTTGCTGCAAATCTTACATTTCATTTCTATTTAGTTTAGGCCGATGATGACTGTAGCGTAATCGATTTATCGTAAAACACCAAAGAGCGCAAATATAACATTAATAGTCTTTTTGCGATAGGGTAATCCGTTAAAATACTGGTTATGGTTCGAGTAGTTTCTCGATCTGTTTTTTCTGTACGCCATCTTTGGGATATAGCGACGGAGACGTGTTCTGCCCATTTACGGTAATGCCCCTGATCACGCCGGTGGTCGCATCGAATGCCGTCTTCTTGACATCGGGCCTAAAATAGGAAAAAATCAGCGTGCCTGGAATTTCAAGCGCTTTGCCGCGGTAGGTCATTGTTACTTTTTTGAGTACGATTTCTTGCGGTTGGCTCCCGAAATCGATCCGTACCTGACTTGGGACTATTTTCGCCGGAAGCACAAAAACAATGTTCTGCTTTCCAGACTTTTGCTTTACTGGCACCCAAATTAGTTGTTCTTTGTTGAAATTGACGCTGCCGTCGGTAGTATAATAAAGCGCAAAGTTGTCGTCTTTTTGTACAATTGCATCCACGCTTACCTTGAATATATCGGTTTTGTCTGCGATATCAGAAATTTTCACGCCAGTGGAATTATCTTCCTTACAGCCATATAAAACCAGTGCCGACAGGAAAATCAAAAAAATTCTGGATTTCATATATTATCCTTTAGTTAATCAAAAATAGCGGAAATTCGGAATTATGCAAAAATAAAAAAGCCATAAACTAAATTATGGCTTTCCTGATATTGTATTTTGAATTATTTGGTAATTTTCTTGAGTTCATCAAGAATTGTTTGTTGCGGGTAGTAAAATCTTGTGAGTTTGCTTTTCGGATTCTTTTTGAAAAGGATTGTTCCTTTTGCATCATCAATTTCTGTGTTTACAGAATCGTTTTTGATAAAGTATTTGAGGAAATCCGACCCTTTAATTTCAAAATTTTTGCCGTAATAGCTCATTTTAAACTTGCTCAGCGTAACGTCGCCCTGCTCGTCTCCTTGCTTTACGCCAAAATCGATTCGGATGTTGGTTGGAATAATTTCTTCAGACAGTTCAAGCGGAATGGTTTGTGAACCCGCCTGGCCCTTAACATCATGCCATATTACGCGATCACTCGCAAAATTATTCGTTCCATCTTCAGTATAATACAATGGAAAATTATCTGGTTTTTCTGAAACTACTTCAACCTCAACATTGAAATTTTCTTTCTTTTCTGCTGATTCGGGAGTAGCGCCAGTTCCTTCTGTTTTTTTGTCGTCCTTACAAGAAACGAATAAAAATGCAGTAATGGCAACCAAAATATAAGTCTTTGTTCTCATTGATTTTCTAATTTTTGCACAAATATATAAATTTTCAAATGCAGGCACATTTTTAAAAACTTATTTTAATTATTTTTTTTTACGCTCACCGAATAAATAATGACATTGCGATCCTGGCCGTTTTCCTGAAAATCGTTGTCAAAAATTATCTGCACCCGAATCTTTTTGTCATTGTCAACTTCAAACGGCAGTACCTCCTCTTTTCCTGATGGATCTTCGCTCAAAAAGAAACTGCCAATTTCTTTTTCGTTGATTTTAACCTTAAGATGTGCATTTTCATTTTTGATGGGTTTTACCGGCAAGCTGCTGCCTTTAATCAGAAGATTGTAACTGCCCTTTTTTACAGCAAAAAACGGGGTCAATACGTTGCCTTGTGAAAACAACAACATATTGCCTTTATCATCAAAATCAGCATGCTTGAATGTCCGTAAGTCAATGTTTTCATTCAATGCAACCGACATTTCAGATCCTGATTGCAATTCGGTTTTGGAAACGTAATAGTTCGCCCAGGCATCAAAGAGTTCCAATTTTTGCCCAATATCAAAATTTTGTTCAAGATAAGCCTGGTCTTCTGGTTTCAATGCGTATGGACGCACATTGGCATCGGCATACCAAAAGGTTTTTTTGGGTATGGTATTGTTGCGCATTCCATTGATATAGTCCTCTAACGAATATTGTTCAACCTTTATATTCGGCGTATCGCTGAAAAAGTACGGAAATATCCAACCCCAATAGACAATGACCTTTGTTTCTCCTTTGCTTTTCTCCTTAATGGCATTGGTCAACTCCCTGTATTGCGATTTAGTAACGGTGTTATAGTAATTTTTTACGACCAATAAATTGAGTATGCTCAATATTAAAAAGCTTCCCAAAACCGTATATTTCATGAACCTGCTTTTGATGAGTTCAATCCCAATGGCAATGGCAAGTAATAATACCGGCAACACATTGATAAAGTACCTGATTAGGATAATCGATACGTCGAGATATGATTTTAAGATTGGAATTACAAGCGAAACCATAAACCAAACGGCAAGGATGATAAAGCTGAAAACCAAATTGTTTGATAATATCGCAGACCGCGTGCTTTGAGGCAAGCGTTGCCTAAAAAGACGCAAGAGATAATGAATGATAATAATATTGATGAGAAACAAAACCAATTCAGACTGCCCAAAGAATTCGCTAAACATTGCCGAAAAAGCATCGGGAGCGGGTTTCGGAATCCAAAATGCCTTGATTTCAGACACTTGTTTCAATGCCTCATACGTCGGCAAAACCAATATTCCAGTCACGATGCCTGAAATGAAAGAACAGGTAAAAAATCGCACCCTCGAATCGGCCGGGGTTTTAATGAGGAAAAACAACAAGATCAGGAATTGTGCAAAAACGGTAATCACTCCGAAAAAATGCGAGTTGATTATTAAGCCCGCGAAAATCCCGTAATATATTGCGTTTTTATATGTGGGATTCCGAATTAAAATGACCAACCTGTAAAACGCCAAAACAGTAAAGAGAAACAGCATACCATAAGGACGGACTTCCTGCGAATGCGAAATGTGAAAGATATTGACCGCCGTTATTGCCGCGGCGATGTATCCCACTCTTTTGCTGAATAATTCTTTGGCAAGCAGGTAAATTGCGTAAACACCGAAAATGCCAATTATTGCCGAGAACATGCGGGCCGCATTGCTTGTATATCCGAATATAAGGAGAAAATATTTTAGCAGCAGAAAGTATAGGTGCGGAAAAGCTTCCCAAAATAAGACACTGTCGTAAAACTGCTTGAAGTTGAGTTTCGGATTGGTGTCGTTCATTGTCAGGACTTCATCAAGCCATAAACTTTGGAAATCCAATTTATAAATTCGCAATCCTGCGGCAACACACAAAATGACTACGAGCCAGTAGTTTTCCTTTAACCAATTCCCTATTTTCATATCAATCAATTTATTTTGGGCTTTCGGGTTTCCGGTAAAAATCACCACGCGAAAAATATTTCTCTACGAAACAATACACAAGAATAAAGAAATACCGACTGCCCATTTCCTTTATTTTCAATTTTGATACACCGTATTTGCGATTCGTCCAAGAATTTGGAACCACTGTATAGGTATATCCCCTGATGATTGCCTTAAGCGGCAATTCGATAGTCAAATTAAAATGCGGTGACAAGATCGGCTTTACGCCATCGATCACTTCACGTTTGTAAAGCTTGAAGGCGTTTGTCGTATCGTTATATTTAATTCGCATCGTGTTCTTGATAATGAAATTGGCAACCCTGTTAATGACCTTTTTTACCGCAGGATAGTCGACAACTTTACCGCCTTTCATAAACCGGCTGCCAAAAACACAGTCGTAATTGCCTTCGATCATCGTGGTGTAATAGCGTATCAAATCGTATGGTGAATCAGAAAGATCGGCCATCATTACCGCCACGCAGTCGCCCGAAAAACGTTCCAATCCGTAACGCACGGCGTAGCCAAAACCATTCGGACCCAAATTCGTTTCATACTTCACTGCCGGATATTTGGCTGCCAAAGCTTCGAGAACCTGTAAAGTGCCATCTTTAGAATTATCGTTGACGATAAAAATCTCGTGATCGATGTTGACTTTCGAAAACGCTTCTTCAATCTGATCGACAGTTTCCGTAATCGATTCCTCCTCATTATAGGCAGGCATTACAATGCTTAATTTCATCCGTTCTTACTGCTTGTTGCGATATGTTGTCTTAATAGAATCGATTTAAAAACTTCGTTATTTTAAGATTTTCTCGAGTTGCACCTCGTTATCCTTAATCCAATGGTAAATGTCTGTAAAGACTGTTTCCACCGAACGTTTCGGCTTCCAGCCAATTTCGCTTTCAATTTTTGAGTTGTCAGTGATGTACATGCGCAAATCGGCCGGACGTGTTTCCGTCTCAGAACCGATTGTGATTTTGTTGCCTGTAATTCTTTCACAAATCGCGGTCATTTCGAGCAATGATGCGCTGTTTTCCAATCCGCCGCCTACATTATAAATCTTGCCGTTAAATTTTTCAATATTATGGATTTGAAAATCTGTCAGCTCAACGAGATCATCCACATGCAGGATATCACGGACCTGTTTGCCGGTTCCGCCGTATCCGATATATTTGAGTGACTGGTTCCAAAAGTGCTTCGCCATCCATAACGTTACGACACCCTGATCAGTTTTTCCCATCTGTCTTGGCCCGGCAATGACGCCAAATCGGGTAATCGCAGCTTGCAGTCCATAAAATTCAGCGTATTCCTGGATGAACATTTCAGATGATAGTTTTGTGGTGCCATAAAACGAGCGTGCGCCATCAAGTTTGAGGGTTTCGGCGATACCTTTTTCGGAAATGCCTTTTTCAGACTGGTTTCGATCAAAAGCAAAACGTGTTGCTTCTTCCTTAAAATTTGCTTTTTCAATAGCCTCAATCGGGTATACGCGGCTGGTGGAAAGAAAAATAAGTTTGGCTTTGTGTTTCAGGCACGCGTTGAAACAGTTGATTGAGCCATACAGATTATTATTGATGACATAGGTCGGATCAGAATCTAATCCGGCCGTTACAGAAGGTTCTGCCGACGCTTCGATCAATACATCGAATTGGTCAAGGGCTTCGATATCTTCAGCATTCCTGATATCGCCATGGTAAAACGGAATGTCATTTTTCTGGAAATCGGCGAGATTGAGTTCAGAGCCGCGGCGCTTGAGATTGTCAAAAGCAACAATAGAATAATGAGGATATTTTTCTTTGAGTTTCAGGCATAATGTTGAACCCACAAATCCGGCACCACCGGTGACAACAATTTTGAGCATATTTTCGTTTAAATAGAATTTTTAAGCCAGCGTTCACAAATTTTTACGGCTGTAAATCTATTTCATTTTTAGCAAACCGCACAATCTTTTTAAAAATTCTGGGTTCCGCATTGCATTTCATAGATGAATTTGGTTTTGCATCGATTAACCGCGCAGTTTGGCAATTCTTTAAACAACGTTTTCTAATTTCGCTAGCTACTAATCAATTACTTATCGACATGAAAAAAATTACCTACTGTTTTTTTTCTTTTTTAATGCTTCTTTTGACAAACGTTATGGTTGCTCAAAATGTCGTCATCAATGAGATTTTGACTTCAAATACGACCCTCAACGTAGATGAAGATGGTGACCATCAGGATTGGGTTGAGCTTTTCAATAAGGGCGCGGTGGCCGTAAACCTTTCTGGTTATGGACTTTCAGATGATCCCGCCATTCCGTTCAAGTGGACATTTCCTAATGTTTCTCTTGGCGCAGGACAATACTTATTAATATGGTGCTCTGATAAAAACAGGACCGATCCAGCAAACCCGTTGCACACGAATTTTAAAATCAGTTCTTCAGGCGAAATCATTACGCTGACCAATACTTCGGCAGTAGCTGTAGATATGGTTCCCGCCACGGCTATCCTTCCCAATATTTCTTATGGGAGGCTTCCAAACGGAACCGGCGCCTTTACATTTTTTGCTACCGCAACACCTGCAGCGGCAAATGCTACAACGGGATATTCCGAAGTTTTGAGTCCACCAACATTTTCGCAAAATTCTGCATTTCTCACCACGGGATTCAACCTCGCGCTTTCAACAACAACGCCGGGCGCTACGATTTTATATACACTTGACGGTTCAGAACCCAGCGCAGCGAATATTGGCGGACACACATACCAATATAAAAATCAATACAGTTACCTTCCTTCCGACCCAACCGGACCGCTTTTGACAAACAGCATCGCTACTTTTCAATACAGCGCGCCAATAGCAATTGCAAACCGTTCGGCGCTGCCAAACAAACTCGCGGCAATTTCAACGACATACGATCATGATCCGACTTACTTTCCAACAGGACCTGTTTTCAAAGGAACTGTCGTACGTGCAAAAGTGGTGAAACCCGGAGCGCTCGAAAGTGCAACGGCTACCGAAACCTATTATATTTCCCCATCAGGAACCTCACTTTACTCTTTGCCCGTTGTATCTTTAAGCGTTGATGAAAACAAACTTTTCGATTATAACGAAGGTATTTTGACCGCGGGCGTCGATTATGACAACTGGAGAATTGCAAATCCGACGTTACAGGATCCTTCTGAAGGAAACGTTGCAAATTTCTTCCGTCGCGGACGTGAAAACGAACGCCAGATTAACTTTACATACTTTGTGAACGGCGCCGAAGTGCTCAACCAGGATGTTGGACTTCGGGTGCATGGTGGGTCGTCAAGAGTCGCCGCAAATAAATCGCTAACGTTGTATGCGCGTTCCGATTATGGCGACGACAGCATGAGCTACAAATTTTTCAACGACCAAACTTTTGACAGCTTTACAGGACTGGTATTGCACAACTCCGGTAATGACTATGACCAGACTACGTTCAGGGATGCACTTTGCCATCAGATTTCAAAATCCTTGAACTTTACAACAAAAGGTTATCAGCCTACGGTTACATTTATAAATGGCGAATACAACGGTCTTTTGAGTTTCAGGGATAAAATTGACGATGAGTTTTTCAAACGCAGGTTCAACATTCCTACCACCCAGATTCAAGTACTCGAAAATGAGTATGAAATTGTTGAAGGCGACACCAATTCTGACTACCTCGACCTTGTAAACTATCTGAATAACAATTCACTTGTTTCTACCGCAAATTACAATTACATCCAGACGCGTATCGATCCGGAAAGTTTTAAGGACTATTACATTACAAATATATTCCTTGAAAATAACGACTGGCCCGTAAACAATATCGTTTATTGGAGGATGAACACACCTTATAATCCAACCGCGCCTTACGGACAGGACGGAAGATGGCGCTGGATGGCACACGATATGGACGATACCTTCGGGATCTCTAATGATAACATTTCACTAAATAGTCTAGCCGCTGCAACCGCACCTAATGGCCCAGAATGGCCGAATGCGCCGTTTTCAACATTGTTGTTGCGAAAAATGCTTGAAAATGCAAGTTTTAAAAACGATTTCATCAACAGGTTTGCCGATCTGATGAATACATCATTCTTATCTTCAAGGATGCTCGACGTCATGCTTAACATGAAAACGCAGAAGGAGCCGGAGATGGCTGACGAATATTTCCGTTGGGGTTCTCCTGAAAATTCGGGCGACTGGAATTACTGGCTCAACAGGCAAACCGATTTTATCAACCAAAGGCCTGCTTTCCAGAGATCGCATATCCGTTCGCAATTTAGCATTTCATCGGATATCAATGTGACACTCAATGTTTCCGATCCAAGCCATGGTTATGTAAAAATGAATACAATCAATGTGAAATCAGGAACCGACGGGATCGTTTCTAATCCATATCCATGGACCGGAATTTATTTCTCCGGAATTCCTGTGACCATGAAAGCGATTGCAAACCCCGGATTTACATTCAGCCACTGGACTGGCGCTTCAACAAGCACCAACCCAGAAATTACGATTACATCGGCAACCAATTTCAGCGTTACTGCCGTATTTGTTCCCGAAACCGTCGCTTCAAGCCAGCCGATTTATTACTGGTTTATGAATTCGGATATCGCGAACAACGTTCCATTGCAAACATTGAATACAACGTATGAAGCAGGAACGATTGATGGCGTGATCAACTACACTTCTTGCCTTGTCGGTTATCCTTTCACCTCAACCGATCCGAATTGGAGAAAAGCTTCGATGGAAAGAAGGAACAGCCCGACAGCAATCAATTATTTTCCCGAACTCAACAACAACCTGCCTTTCGCCACGAGCGATATGAAAGGGCTGCAAATCAAGGAGCCACTGCAAAATGGCAGCCTTGAAAATACGATGGTTTTTAATTTTTCGACAGCTGGGCAAAAAGACATCAAGTTTTCATTTGCTGCAATGAATGAGTTGACAAATGCAACTGCGATTGTTATTGATTACTCGGTAAATGCCGGTACGCCTGTGTGGAGCACTGCCGGATTGGCATCAAGCTCGTTGCCTTTGACTGCTGCATTCCAATTGTATAATGTTGACTTTTCTTCAATCACGGCAGCCAATAACAATGCAGATTTTAAAATCAGGGTTCGGTTTGCAGGAACCAATATGACAGCCGATACGGGTGCACGAATTACCTTCAACAATATAGCCGTACATGGAACCCAAATTCCATTGGCGGTGGTAGAAAATACAGGTCCGAAATTTACAGTGTTCCCAAATCCGTTTGAAGATTTGGTAAATGTAATCGGCGCCAATGAAACCGAAGTGACAAGCTACAGATTATTTTCTATCGATGGAAAACTTATTATGTCTGGATTAGCCAACAATACGCAAATAGAATTGAACGGACTCACAAAAGGAATGTACTTGCTCGAGCTAACAGCGTCAGGCAAAACGGAAATCAAAAAAATCATAAGACGATAGTTTCATAAATCGTAATCTATAACGGAGATACTGCAAATTATCTCCGTTTTTTTTTGATAATTTTATTTTGTTAATCCGACATTTAATCGAGTAAACAAGTTATGTATCGAAAAAAAAAAGGATTTGGCACCTATTAATATATTTTAGCCCCTAAAACCCCAAGTCGATGAAAAAAATTACTTTTCTGGTTCTGAGCTTGTTGGTATACTGCAATACCGTTTCAGCTCAAAATATCGTAATAAATGAAGTGCTTGCATCGAATACAACTTCCATACAGGATGAAGATGGCAGCAAGGAAGATTGGATTGAACTCTACAACAAAGGCGCCGCGTCAGTAAACCTCGCAGGTTATGGTCTCAGTGATGATGTTCTGATTCCGTACAAATGGACGTTTCCAAATGTTACATTGGCTCCTGGCCAATACCTCATCATATGGGCTTCTGATAAAAATCGGTCGGTCGCCGGAAATCCTTTGCACGCAAATTTTAAAATCAGTGCCAGCGGAGAAACAATCACGCTTACTAACACTTCTGCCGTTACTGTTGATACGGCGCCGCCTGCAAATTTACCATCAAATGTCTCGTACGGTCGCTCACCAAATGGCACGGGACCATTTGTTTATTTTGGAACGCCAACGCCAAACGCGGCGAATACTACAACTGGTTATGCCGGAACGCTCAATCCGCCGGTATTTTCACAGAACAGCGGTTTTTTTACAACCGCATTCAACCTTTCGCTTTCCTCGACAGATCCCGGAACCACCATTTTATACACCCTTGACGGCTCAGATCCCGACGAGAACAATCTTGGCGGTACCACATACACTTACAAAAATCAATATCCGCAAAATCCCGGGCAGGCATTTGGGCCGCTCTTAAATAACAGCTATTCTACGCAGCAATATACTGCGCCATTGGCTATTGTTGACCGCTCGTCGCAACCCAACGATGTTTCGGGGATGTCATCCACATTTGATTTTTCGCCCACTTATATTCCAACAAGCCCTGTATTTAAAGGAACAACAGTTCGCGTTAAAGTAATTAAGCCGGGGTATTTACCGAGCAAGACAATAACAAAAACCTATTTTGTGACGCCACAGGGAAGCAACAAATTTTCATTGCCGGTGGTTTCAATTAACCTCAATGAGGATCGTTTTTTTGATTACAATAATGGAATATTCGTAGCGGGGAAAGACTTCGACGACTGGCGTACAGCGAACCCTACCGGTTCGGCCAATGCAAGCGGAGCGGGTAATTATTACCGTGAAACCGATGACGAGCGCCCAGCCAATATGAGCTATTTTGTGAACGGCGTTGAAGTGATCAGCCAAGATATTGGTTTGAGAATTCGAGGCGGTAGTTCGCGCAGGTTCCAAAGCAAATCGCTTACCGTATATGCACGTTCCGATTATGGCGACAACACGCTCGATTATAAATTTTTTCCAACGCTGCCGTACACAAGTTATGAACGATTGACCTTATCAAATTCAGGTGGGGATTTCCAAAGCACGATGTTCCGTGATCCGTTAGATCATGAAATATGCAAGGAATTGCTGCCCGAAAAAGAAGCTTATCAGCCTACAATTACGTTTGTGAACGGAGAATATTGGGGTATCCTGAATCTGCGCGAACGTTATGATGACGAGTATTTTAAACGTGTTTATAATGCCGACGAAGTCGATTTCCTTGAAAATGACGGCCAGGTAAAAGACGGCGATCATGAGCATTATGAACAGATGATTGACTATCTCAATAGCCATTCGCTTAATACGCAGGCCAATTTCGATTATTTCAAAACTTTGGTTGATACCGAAAATGCAGCCGACTATTTTATCGCGAATATTTTCCTTCAAAATGAGGACTGGCCAAACAACAATGTCTATTTCTGGAGGAACAAAATCGCCGCATATGATCCTACCGCTCCTGCCGGACTCGATGGCAGGTGGCGTTACCTGTTTCACGACATGGACAATACATTTGCTTTTGGAACAGGCGACCCAAATGCCAATACGCTCGATATCGCGACTTCGGTGAATACTTCGTATTTAAATCCAGATTGGGCCACTATCGTTTTGCGAAAGTTGCTTGAAAACCCAACCTTTAAGAATGATTTTATCAATCGGTTTGCAGATTTGATGAATACATCATTTCTTTCTTCGCGTATTATTTCGAAAATAAACACGATGAGAGCGGTAATTTATCCGGAAATTCCTGGACATATTGCACGTTGGAAATCGCCGCCAGCGATTGGGGATTATGATTTTGACATCAGCTTCGAGAAAAGCTTTGCAAACCTTAGGCCGACAAATCAAAGAAACCACATTCGTGCGAAATTTGGTATTTCTTCGAATATCAATGCTACTTTAAACGTTTCCGATGCGACACAAGGTTACATAAAAATCAATACGATTAATATTATCGACGGCACGCCTGGAATATCAGGAAATCCATATCCGTGGACCGGAATTTATTTCAATGGCATTCCTGTCAAGCTGAAAGCCATTGCAAAACCTGGATTTATTTTCAGTCATTGGACTGGTGCATCAACAAGCACAAATGATGAAATTACGATTACGCCAACAGGCAATTTCTCAATTACGGCGGTATTTTCACCCGATTCAGCGGAGATTTCAGCACCGATTTATTTCTGGATGATGGACGGAGCAATTACAAACGGTGCGCAGTTAACAAGTTTAAATTCAACTTACGAATTCGGGTCAAACGGTGTCATCCAATACCAATCATGCCTGGCGGGCTATCCTTACGCATCGGGTAATCCAAATTTTGGAAAAGCTTCAATGGAAAGAAGAAATAATCCGACAACGATTAACTACCGCCCAGAAGTCAATAATAGTCTTGCTTACGCATCGAGCAACATGAGAGGACTTCAAATTAAACAACCTTTCCGAAATGGCTCCCTTGAAAACACGATGGTTTTTGATTTCTCCACAAGTGGTTATAAAAAAGTCAAGTTTTCTTTTGCTGCAACCGACGAAGGCGCCGCATCGGGAATTTTAATTGACTATTCGGTCAATGCAGGAAGCCCTGTTTGGATTACTACCGGACTTCCGGTAAGCACGCTGCCACTGACAAGTGCCTATCAATTATTCGAAAGCGATTTTTCGGCCATTAACACGGCTGACAATAATCCGAATTTTAAAATCAGGTTGCGCTTTACGGGCAGCAATATGACTGCCGATACAGGTGCCAGGGTGACGTTCAACAATATTGCGGTAGATGCTGTAAAAATGCCATTGGCATATCCAACACCAAACGTGTTTACAGTTGGAACTGCAATTGCAAACCTTACCCCGTCTTGCTCACACGTTACAAGCGGATATACTATTTCTCCGGCTTTACCATTGGGATTAAGCCTTAATCCGACATCGGGTGTGATTTCAGGAACGCCAACATCTGCGAGTCCGACAACAACTTATACCGTTTCTGCAAGCAGCGGTTCGACCGTTGTAACTTTTGACATTGTTATAACCGTCAATGACGTGGCGCCGTCTGCGTTGAGCTATAATTCGCCGAACATATTGACAAAAGATCTTACCAATGTTAATTTGAGTCCGACAGCTTCAGGCGGAAACGTAATTGGTTACAGTATCGCGCCTGAATTGCCATCGGGATTGTCGTTCAACACCACGACCGGTGTGATTTCAGGAACGGCAACGGTAATTTCACCAACGACAACTTATACCGTTACGGCGACAAATTCAGGTGGAAGCACCACTTTCGGCGTGGTAATTACGGTCAATGACATCGCGCCTTCTGCGTTGAGCTATAATTCGCCAAACGTGTTGACAAAAAATATTACCAGCATCAATTTGAGTCCGACTGTTTCAGGCGGAAATGTGATTGGTTACAGCATCGTCCCTTCCTTGCCTTCGGGATTGTCATTCAATACCATGACCGGCGTGATTTCAGGAACGGCAACGGTAATTTCACCAACAACAACTTATACCGTTACAGCGACAAATTCAGGTGGAAGCACCACTTTCGACGTGGTAATTACTGTCAATGACATCGCGCCTTCTGCTTTGAGCTATAATTCGCCAAACATATTGACAAAAGATGTTACCAATGTTAATTTGAGTCCGACAGTTTCTGGCGGAAATGTGATTGGCTACAGCATCGCTCCTGCATTGCCATCTGGATTGTCAATTAACACCACGACCGGTGTAATTTCTGGAACGGCAACGGTAATTTCACCAACCACAACTTATACCGTTACGGCGACAAATTCAGGTGGAAGCACCTCTTTCGGCGTGGTAATTACGGTCAATGACGTCGCTCCTTCTGCCTTGAGCTACATTTCGCCAAACGTATTGACAAAAGATGTTACCAATGTTAATTTGAGTCCAACAGTTTCAGGCGGAAACGTAATAGGTTACAGCATTGCGCCTGCATTGCCTTCGGGATTGTCATTCAATACCATGACCGGCGTGATTTCAGGAACGGCAACGGTAATTTCACCAACAACAACCTATACCGTTATAGCGACAAATTCAGGTGGAAGCACCACTTTCGGCGTGGTAATTACGGTCAATGACATCGCGCCTTCTGCATTGAGCTACAATTCGCCAAACATATTGACAAAAGATGTTACCAATGTTAATTTGAGTCCGACAGTTTCTGGTGGAAACGTGATTGGTTACAGCATCACGCCCGCATTGCCATCTGGATTGTCATTCAACACAACGACCGGTGTGATTTCTGGAACGGCAACGGTAATTTCACCAACAACAACTTATACCGTTACGGCGACAAATTCAGGTGGAAGCGCGACTTTCCCTGTTGTAATAACTGTTAATGATGTTGCTCCTTCGGCTTTGAGCTATAATTCGCCAAACATATTGACAAAAGATGTTACCAATGTTAATTTGAGTCCAACAGTTTCTGGCGGAAATGTGATTGGTTACAGCATCGTCCCTTCCTTGCCGTCTGGATTGTCATTCAATACCATGACCGGCGTGATTTCAGGAACGGCAACGGTAATTTCACCAACAACAACTTATACCGTTACGGCAACAAATTCAGGTGGAAGCACCACTTTCGACGTGGTAATTACTGTCAATGACGGCGCACCTTCTTCTTTGAGCTACAATTCGCCCAACGTGTTGACAAAAAATATTACCAGCATCAATTTAAATCCGACAGTTTCTGGCGGAAATGTGATTGGTTACAGCATCACGCCTGCATTGCCCTCGGGATTGTCATTCAACACAACGACCGGTGTGATTTCAGGAACGGCAACGGTAATTTCACCAACGACAACTTATACCGTTACGGCGACAAATTCAGGTGGAAGCGCGACTTTCGGCGTTATAATTACTGTCAATGACGTCGCGCCTTTTGCGTTGAGCTATAATTCGCCAAATGTATTTACCATTGGCAACACGATTTCAAATTTGGTTCCGAGCGTCACCGGAAACGTGATTTCATACAGCATTACACCGAGTTTACCGGCCAGCCTGTTATTTGATACGTCAACCGGGATTATTTCGGGTACACCAACCGCAGTTATCGCGGAGAGCACGTATGTTGTAACAGCTATGAATTCGGGTGGAAGTACTTCCTTTGCCATTACAATAACAATCAACGACGTAGCTCCAGGCGCGCTTTCTTATCCGAATCCGAACGTTTTTACAATTGGAAGTGCAATTGCCGACTTAATTCCGACCATTTCAGGTGATGTTACTTCTTACAGCGTATCGCCTCAATTGCCAGACGGACTCACGATTGATGTTAACACAGGAATCATTTCGGGAATTCCAACCGCTTTGTCGCCCACTGCAACCTATACCGTAACGTCCTTTAATTCTGGCGGAAGCACCTCTTTTGGTGTCGTTATTACTGTAAATGACGTGATGCCAAATTCGTTGGTTTATAACACGCCAAATGTATTTACAGTTGGTACAACGGCAACGCTCAATCCAACGGTTTCAGGCGGCGCAGTGACATCCTACAGCGTTTTCCCTGAACTGCCTCCAGGTTTGTCGATTAATGCTTCGACAGGAACTATTTCAGGAATACCAACTGCTGCAATTTCTGGTGCTTTTTATAAAGTTACTGCGGCAAATTCTGGTGGAGATACGTTTTTTGAAGTTTTTATAACGATTAACGAAGCGGCCCCAACCTCATTAATGTATCCGAATCCAAATGTATTTGCAGTAGGCAGTGCTATTGCTGACCTCATCCCAGCGGTTACGGGTAATAACCTTACTTACAGCATTTCTCCCGAATTGCCATCAGGACTTTTCTTTGACACCGCTACGGGAATTATTTCAGGAACTCCGGCAGTTTATACACCTGAAACCATTTATATCGTTACAGCGGCAAATTCAGGAGGAAGTATCGCTTTTGAAATTACGATCATGGTAAACTACGCAGCGCCAACAGGATTATCGTATCCGAATCCGAATGTGTTTACCATCGGAAATACAATTGCTGATCTTATCCCGACCGTTACAGGAAGCGCGATAACGTACAGTATTTCGCCAGGTTTGCCATCCGGACTTACATTCGATTCCGGTACAGGGATTATTTCGGGAACCCCGACAGTTTATACACCTGAAACAACTTATACCGTTACAGCTGTAAACGCAGGAGGAAGTACCACTTCTGAAATTACGATCATGGTAAACTACGCAGCGCCAACAGGATTATCGTATCCGAATCCGAATGTGTTTACCATCGGAAATACAATTACTGATCTCAATCCGACCGTTACGGGAAGCGCAATAACGTACAGCATTTCGCCTGAATTACCTGCGGGGCTCTCTTTTGATACCACCACAGGAATTATTTCAGGAACTCCGACAGTTTATGCACCTGAAGCAACTTATACCGTTATAGCTTCAAACTCCGGAGGAAGCGCCAATTTTGAAATTGCGATTGCGGTAAATTACACGGTGCCATCAGGATTATTTTATCCAAATCCCAATGTATTTTCCATTGGAAATCCAATAGCGAATCTTATTCCGACCGTTACAGGAAGCGCGATAACATACAGCATTTCACCAGGTTTGCCATCCGGCCTTACATTGGATCCCGTTACAGGAATTATTTCAGGTACACCAACAGCGATTTTGCCCGCAACAATTTATACCGTTACGGCGACCAATCCAGTGGGAAGTGTGACTTTTGAAATCACGATTACTATTAATGAACTCGCACCTATCGGGCTGGTGTATCCGAATCCGAATGTCTTTGAGATAAATACCGCTATTTTGCCGCTCATCCCATCGGTAATCGGCGCAGTGACGGGTTATTCTATTAATCCTGGATTGCCTGACGGACTCCTGTTTGATCCTGTGACTGGCGTAATTTCCGGAACACCATCAGTCGTTACACCTGCAACTGTTTACACAATCATAGCGTTTAATTCGGGCGGCAGCGTCAATTTCGATATCACCATAACTACTCAGGAACCATTGGATGTCACGAAATACAAAGGACAAAAATTCTTGGTTTCGCCGAATCCGTTTACCGATAAAATGACAGTTGGCGGAACGCGCAAAGTTACTTTTTATGAATTGTATTCAGAAGATGGCCGACTGATCAATAGTGGAAGCCTTTTGGAAAGAGACATAGAACCGGGTAACATATCTGCCGGAATGTACCTGTTGCGATTATTTAGCGATCAAGAATCAGAAACAATCAAAGTGATCAAAAAATAAAAAAAGGGAGCGTAATGGCTCCCTTTTTCTTATACTTGATGTTGCTGCAATGAGACTTCCCAAGATGCAATCGGTTTTTTAAATTCAGATTTGAATTTGGATTTGTCAAGGACACTGTATTCCGGGCGCTTCGCGGGCGTAGGGAATTGCGATGTCGGTATGGGTTTCAAATCGATGGTGACATTATTCACTTCAAAAATCTTTCGGGCGAAATCATACCAACTTGCCGTGCCTTCGTTACTAAAATTATAGACTCCATAATTTCGAGAGTTCGATAAAACTATTGTCACGATGGCTTCTGCAAGGTCGATCGCATGTGTAGGAGTTCCAATCTGATCATTAACAACACTTAGGCTATCGCGTTCCCCGGCTAATCTCAGCATTGTTTTCATGAAATTATTTCCGAACTGCGAATATACCCATGAGGTCCTGATGATAAAATAGGATTTCAAAACCTCGCGCACTTTGTCTTCGCCTTCAAGTTTTGTCCTTCCATAAACACCTTGTGGATTCGTGGGATCACTTTCGGTGTAAGGTGTTTGTTTCTTACCGTCGAAAACAAAATCGGTGGAAATATGGATCAGTGTGGTGCCGAAATCACGGCAAGCTTCGGCAAGATGCTGAACGCCTTTCACGTTGATTGCATAAGCATTTTCGCGATCATTTTCAGATTTATCAACAGCAGTATAAGCCGCCGCATTGACACAGAAATTGGGTTTTATCGCTTCAAATATAGTGTGGATGCTTTCCTGACTGCGGATATCGAGTTGGGAAGAACCATAGAAATGAAAAGTTATGCCAGAATGTTTTTGTGCAATATATTGCAACGCCTGCCCCAATTGCCCGCCGGCACCCGTAACCAAAACTACCATATCTTCCGTGCGTTTTCGAGGGTTGGCTGGATTTGGTCTTTTTCGGAAATGATTAAATCTTTCTCTGCAAAATTCCAATCGATTCGAAGTGCGGGGTCGTTATAGATAATACCGCCTTCAGATTCCTTATTGTAAAAATTATCGCATTTATAAAAAAAAGTGGCCGTTTCGCTGAGCACCAGAAAACCGTGTGCAAAACCGCGCGGAACGAAAAGTTGTTTTTGATTTTGCGCCGAAAGTACTATTGAAACGTGCTGCCCGTAGGTTGCCGATTCCGGACGAATATCAACGGCAACATCAAGCACCTCGCCCGATAGCACACGTACAAGCTTTGCCTGAGCATGGTTTCCGGTTTGATAATGCAGTCCGCGTAAAACACCTTTTGAAGAATAGGATTGGTTATCCTGTACAAAGTGAACGGTTTGGCCGATTCCTTTGGCAAAAGTCTGCTCATTAAAACTTTCCATGAAGTAGCCGCGGTCGTCTGTAAATACTTTTGGCTCAACAATGTAACAGCCTTCGAGTTTTGTAGCAACAAAGTTCATAATCAGATGATGCTTAGCAAATGTGTACCATAACCACTTTTCAATAATGGCTGTGCGAGTACTTTTAATTGATCTTTGTCGATAAATCCCATTTTGAAAGCAGCTTCTTCAATCGAACCGATTTTCAACCCTTGCCGTTCTTCGATAACCTGGACGAATTGTGATGCCTGCATAAGCGAATTGAACGTACCCGTGTCAAGCCACGCTGTTCCCCGGTCGAGGATGCTTACTTTAAGTTTCCCGCGTTTTAAGTATTCCTTATTAACATCGGTTATTTCAAGTTCGCCTCTATGGCTTGGTTTTATATTTGCCGCAATTTCCACAACGTCGTTGTCATAAAAATAAATTCCGGGAACCGCATAATTCGACTTCGGATTTTCAGGCTTTTCTTCGATAGAAAGCACTTTTCCGCTTTCATCAAAATCGACAACACCGTAACGTTCGGGGTCGTGAACATGGTAGGCGTAGATGATTCCGCCATCTGGATTGTTATTTGCAAGAAGCAAATCCGACAGCCCCGTTCCGTAGAAAATATTGTCGCCGAGTACAAGCGCAACTTTGTCATTTCCGATAAAATCCTTCCCAATAATAAATGCTTCGGCGAGTCCGTTAGGATTTTCCTGTACGGCATATTCAAATCGACAGCCCAGTTTCTTACCGTCTCCGAGCAGTTGTTCAAATAAAGGCAAATCGTGCGGTGTAGATATTATTAAAATTTCGCGTATTCCCGACCATATTAAAGTTGACAACGGATAGTAAATCATCGGTTTGTCGTAAATCGGCATTAATTGTTTGCTGACTGCAAGTGTTAACGGATGCAGACGCGTACCTGATCCACCTGCTAGTATAATTCCTTTCATCGAATTTTAAATTGCGGATAATTTCCTGTTTTGGTTCCTGTAAAAACTGACCAATAAATGAATACACAGATACATTAAAATGAATACAATCGGAAGGATAAATTTGAATTTTCCATTGATGCTCTCCGAATTCTCAATATTCAAAGTACTGCTGTTTTCAGTAACAATATGGTCAAGACCAACAAGATCGATCCTGATATTGCCCTGTTCTTTGATAAGCTTGTCTTTGGTAATGATAACATCATTGAGCTGTGTATTCTCGTTGTAATAAACGAGCTTGTCATTTTTTTCGTTGCCATTAACTTTATTCGAAAAGGTATTTAAGAAGCCATCGATTTGCGCAATCGTGAGCTCGTTGGCCTTCATTTTCAAAATTTGATTATTGATATATTCCTTCTGAATTTTTGAATAATAAGCACTGTTGTTCAAATATTTCAAAAGCGGCTCAACGATATTTTGCCTCGAAGTTTTGTCTTTTGTCTTAAAGGAAATCAAATGGTAACTGTAGTTTTTACTCGTAGCCTTCTCTTCGATTATTTTCTTGATGTCGCTGTCTTCTGCGAGCAATTTCAACAATTCATAATTTTGTTCGCTATTGTTAATGAACCTGTAAACATCCATAACCGGCTTGATTTCAATCTTGCCCAATTCATCAACGTGTTGCATTCCTAGTTTCTTGAGGAAAACGGTATCATTATCTTTAATTTTGGAGTCTAAAAGATCAATTTTAGCATACAAATAATCGATGCTTCCAAAATTGGGCTGAACAATAATCTGGTTATCATAAACCTTGCGTGTGGTATCGAGATAAACGCCCAGTGCCACCCCGATCGCGAATAAAATTACAATAACAATGATATTTTTGATAACAAACCGGATCGCCCTGAAAATTGTTGCGCTGATGTTGCCAAAGAAATCTCCGACGCCTTTTGAAATTGCGGATAAATCTACCTCTTCAACGTCTGGTTTGTTTTGTGTGTTTTTGTTCATTTTTGCAGGTTATTTTATATTGAAAATTTGTTCTAATATTTTAATCGTAATCAAATAAGTTGGTTTGACGCCGGTTGTTCCCAAACCGCCCGAAGCCAATGTGCTTCCGGTTTCGAGTGGATTATCCGAAGCATAATACGCATACCTTACTTTTACATCGGGGTTGATGCTTTTTCTGATTTTCGAAGCCGATTGTATCGCTTTCTGGTAGTAGGCGCCTTCCATTTCAAGTCCGATAACGCCCCAGGTAGAATCGTGGAAAAATTTAAGCAGGTCTTTATTTTGTAATGAAGTTCCCAAAACGGTAACCATCGGGCCTGCAAAAACAGGAATTCCGTTGCCTTCAAGCATTTCCAATGTGAGCTCGTTTTCAAACGGATAGTTGTCGCCTGTGCCCTCATTGATGTGCGCCGACGGGATCATGATATCGCCCTTGCCGCCTTGCAGGATTCCGGCTTTTCCCATGATCGAGACCGATACGACATTAAGTAAAATTTTCTTGCTTTTTGACTCTTGGTAGGGCTTTAGCAATTCGTCAATCGTTTCATAAGCTTGCTCACCAAAAGCATAATCCATGACAATAATTACGGGTTTTGCTTCGCCGAGTTCAGCTGACGGAAAAGCCGATTTTTTAAGATCGATTTTGGCCGTGTCGAAAATTTGAACATCGATATTCGTTCCCGAAGTATCAGGAAGTGAAATCATTCCGTGTTGTTTCGCGAAATCTTCAACTTTATTGCGAACGTCATGCGCGCCCGATTTGCTGAGTTCCTCGTAAATATTAAAATCCGATTGGTCTTTGAATTTGGTTTTCAGTACGTGCGTGGCAAAAATCGAATTCATAACGCTGTGCATATTGGCGCTGATAATGTGGATCGGACGGCCGAGCAAATCGTTTTCTTTTAAAACTTCCTTGATATTTGTGGCCCAGATCTCGCCGTGAATGTGATGGCCAAGGCGTTCCCTGAGTATCGGGCTGAACGTAATCGTTCTTTTATTGTTTTGGATCACTTCTTCCAAAGCCAATTTTCCAAGCCAGTAAATGACATGCAAAAAACGATCGGGTTTGTCTGCAGTTCCAAAAGCATCATAAATATCCAATACTTCGGCAAACGTACGACCGAGAATATTTGCGGTATGCGAAATGGTTTTTTCCTTGTCGATCTGCGACATTTTTTTGTTCTGCAAAACTGCCTGTTCCAATTTTTGCCAATCGCGCGTAACTTCGCCGCTTTCATCAATGAGGATGCGGTCTTTAATTTTGTGCGATTCGATAAAGATAAACGTCAGGTGTGTCAGGATATCATAAATGTCCGAACGGCCACGCGTGATTTCGACATTCATCTGCTCGTCATCTATTCGGTAACAATTTCGTCTTCTTTTTGGCGGCACAATCGCTTTAAAGTGCGATTTTGAATAACCTTCATCCGAAGTCAGGTTGATAAAACGGCATTCTTCAATTCCGACAGGAAGCCTTTCAATAACATACAGCAATCCGCTCAATTCGACTTTCTCTTCGGCAATCGTGCCATATATTTCGGGACGTAATGATAATAATGCTTCTCTTAATGTTTCTCCCGAAACGCCCATCGGTTTGTAAAAACCCCTATTGAAAAGGTGGCGCATCGTGATGTATAATTTTTCAACAGCGCTTGAAGATTCCTGGGCTCTTGAACGTACAATATTTTTAATTTCTTTCATTCTTTTTATTTTCTAACCCGCAAATGTAAGGTTTTTATCTTTTAGTTGGTAAGAATCAGATTTATTGCCGGAACGTTGATCGTCAACTGGCGTAGTGGATCGTTTACGTCTGTGGGCGTCGTTTTCACCCACTTCCCACCCGAAAAAGAAATCGCGGTATCGCTTTTTGCCACATTGTAAAGGAAGAACGGATAAAAGTTCGTTAGGGTCTGTTTCGTATTCGTATTGGCGTCTGTTACTGTTCTTTCGACTTTGTTTGCGGCAATCATCAATTTTTCGAAACCGACAAAAATCCCTTGTTTTGGCATGACCAGATTGAATTTGGTAACTTTGAAAGTCGTTCGTTTTACGCCTTTGTCAACCGAAACGATAAAATCTTTCTCGAGCAACTCATCACCGGGAAGACCATTCGCATCGATACCATAAAAGTGAAGCCGCAGCGTCGCATTATCGATTCTGCTGTCAGTATTGATCACTACCTGTTTGATGTATCGCGTTTTCTTATACGACGGTTTGTATGGAAAAAACTTCACGTCCATTCTTGGCCCGTTATCAAAAGCCTGGAAAATCTCATCCGATTTACCGATTTCAATCTGGCGCGTTTCGTGTCTTTTGACAATGGTTATTTCGTCAAGTGCGACGGCCGTGGGTTTTAAACGGACTTCGGCAGCGTTGGAAATGTTGACAATTTTCTTTTCATATCCGAGCGCCGAAAATATCAATCTGCGGCTTTTGTGCGGTTCATGAATTGAAAATTGGCCGTTTTCTTCCGAAGTGGTTCCAAAATTTTCATTTTCAACCCAAATGTTTACATATGAAACCGGATTTCCAGAAATGCTGTCTTTCACCACCCCTTTTATTTGGGCCGACATGGTAAAAGATGCCAAAAAAATGAATACTAAAATGCTATTTTTCATTCGGAACAGTGTTAAGGGAATCGGCAATTTTCCTATCGTTGCTGAGTCGCGGAATTTTATTCTGTCCGCCCAGTTTCCCAATCGATTTCATGTAATCCTGGAATCCATTGGCTGCAACTTTTGTAATGACCAATGGCCGCAAAACTTTTCCGGCAATCAAATCGTCGTAGTACGTATTCTGCTTTCGCATCGCACGTTCGATAGCATCCGCAAACATTTTTAAATCGGAAGGTTCATTTTCAAATTCGATAAGCCATTCATGGTATGGCAGCCCGTTCTGCGGTGTAATCTGTGGTGCGACGGTAAATTCGTTGATGCGGATTTCGGTGCCTTCCATCGCTTCTTTGATCGCGCTTTCAACTTCCTTCCCGATCACGTGTTCGCCAAATGCCGAAATAAAATGTTTGATTCTTCCTGAAACGATAATCCGATGTGGCGCAAGCGAAGTGAATTGAATGGTGTCGCCAATGTTATACGCCCATAAGCCTGCGTTAGTTGAAATAATCAAAACATAATTGACGCCGATTGCAACATCGCCAATCGTGTAACGCCGTGGGTTTTCGGCATAGAATTCGTCCGATTTTATAAATTCATAGAAAATTCCCGAATTGAGCAGCAGCAACATTCCTTTGTCTTGCTGAGAATCCTGGTAGGCAAAAAATCCTTCCGAAGCCGGAAACAATTCGATGCTGTCAACTTTCCGTCCAATCAGGTTCTCAAATTTCGCGCGGTACGGCTCATAATTAACGCCGCCGTAAATAAACAGGTTGAAGTTTTTAAAGATTTCGCCAACGGGTTTTCCACCTTTTTCATGAAGTTTCTCAAAATACATCTGTACCCATGACGGAATTCCGGAAATGACGGTCATGTCTTCATTGATGGTTTCAGAAACGATCGCATCAACTTTGGTTTCCCAATCCTCAATACAATTGGTTTCCCATGACGGAAGTCGGTTTTTCTGCAAATATTTTGGAACGAAGTGCGCAACAATTCCCGAAAGCCGCCCAAGCTTGATTCCGTTTTTTTCTTCCAACACCGGACTTCCCTGTAAAAAAATCATTTTTCCATTTACGAAATCGGCGTTCCCGGTTTCGTGTATGTAATGCAGGATCGCGTTGCGCGCCGCCTCGATATGATACGGCATCGATTCTTTGGTAAGCGGAATGTATTTTGCGCCCGAAGTGGTTCCTGAAGTTTTGGCGAAATACAAGGGTTTTCCTTTCCATAGGACATTAGATTCTCCTTTTACAACGCGGTCAACGTAGGTTTTCAGTGCTTCATAATCGCGAATGGGTACTTTTTTCGCAAAATCACCGGCGGTTTTGATTTCGCTGAATTGATGATCAATACCAAATTGCGTGTGTTGTGCATCCTTAATCAGATTTCGGAAAACCTGTTGTTGTGTCGCCACAGGATCCTTTGTCCACGCCTTGGTTTTATGGTAAATGACCCGGGCAAATACTTTCGCTGCAATCGATTTTACTGACATATTATTCGAATTCAATAAATTGTGTCGGATCAATCGGATAACCGTCTTTCCAGAGTTCGAAATGCAAATGGATGCCGGTCGATTCGGTTCCTGTAGAACCCGCAAGCGCAATCACTTCACCGGTTTTCACAACATCACCTTGCGATTTTGTCAGTGAAGCCGCGTGTTTGTAAACCGAAATAAAACCATTGTTGTGCCGCAGAATCAGGACGTTTCCTGTGGTTGGCGTCCAATCGGCAAAGATAACGGTACCATTAAGTACCGCTTTGATCGGTGTGTTTTTGGCAAGTGCTATATCGACGGCGAAATGTTTTTCGCGCGCGTTGAATTTTTCGGTGATCGGACCTTTGACAGGCGCAAATAACACGATGCTGACTTTGGACTGTGCCTTTTCAAAAAGATTATACTTGTCTTCTTCGGTGACTTCCTGGCGCAGTTTAAGATCGGCCTTTGAAGGTTTAATTTCCTCGGAGATTCCAGCCTCAGCTTTCGACGCCATAATCGAATCCTTATTGAGCTTGGCGTAATCAAGATCGCCTGTGAGCACTTTTCTAATCGAGGCGATGTAAGCTTCATTTTTCCGCAGTGCAAAAGCAAGCGAGTCGGATTTGAGCGCGAGTTCAGTGGCATCTTTTTTTAATTTATTCGATGCGTATCCCGGAATAAATTCACGTAGTGGCGTAAATGCAATAATGTAAGTGGTAATGGTAATAATCAAAACCGCGCCGATTGTTGCTACGACAAACACATTCATCAATGTCAGTTTGAGCGAAAAGATCTCTTCAAAAGAATCCTCATTCAGAATAACCAGTCGGTTTTTTGTGAAGAGTTTTTTCTTGATCTGTTTGCGTTTGTGTCTTTTTCCCGACATAGTGGTGGTTTGTGCAGCAAATATAGGAATTAATGCGGTTTGCGCCGACGGCTTTGACCGGACGCCTAAATTAGCGGATTGGATTTTGGTTACCAAAGTTTTAACGCTGGCGTATCATAAATATTTGCCAAGATTTGAAATCAATAACAATAATTTATATTTATCTTTGTCGCCAGTTTTATAAATACGCTTCGGCACAAATTATCGTATCATGGGAAGATTAGGTGTTACAGAAATCCTCGTTATATTGGCAGTAGTATTGTTGCTTTTTGGAGGTAAGAAAATTCCGGAGCTTATGAAAGGCTTAGGCAGCGGAATCAAAGAATTCAAGAACGCGGCCAAAGACGATCAGCCGGCCGACAAGAAAACAGACGAAACAAAATAAAAAATGTCCCACTTCAGGGACATTTTTTGTTTATAATACCATCGAAAGTTGGATGCGTTTTCGTTCTTCATCAACTTCAGTGACTTTTACCTGAACATGCTGGTGTAATTTTACGACTTCATTGACATCGCTTACAAACCCAGCTTTCAATTGCGAGATGTGCACAAGGCCACTTTCCTTGATGCCGATATCAACAAAACAACCGAAATTGGTAATGTTGTTGACAATTCCGGGGAGCACCATGCCCGATTTCAAATCCTTGATCGACTTAACATTGGCGTCAAACTCGAATACTTTTGCGGATTTTCGTGGATCGAGTCCGGGTTTCTCGAGTTCCTTGATAATATCTTTTAATCCGAGCAAACCTATTTCTGAAGTAACGTAATTTTCGGGTTTGATCAATGCCGTTTTCTCTTTATTCGCGATGAGCTCATTAACCGAAAGTTTCAGATCTTTCGCCATTTTTTCGACAACCGGATATGCTTCGGGATGCACAGCCGAATTGTCGAGCGGATTCTTTGCATTCGAAATCCGTATAAAGGCGACGCCTTGCTGGTAGGCTTTTTCACCCAATCGCGGCACTTTCTTTAGTTGCTTTCGGTCTTCAAACGGGCCGTTTTCTGAACGGTATTGTACAATATTTTCGGCAAGCTTCTCTCCTATTCCACTCACATAACTCAGCAGATGTTTGCTAGCGGTGTTGATGTTGATGCCAACAGAATTCACGCATCGGATTACGGTATTGTCAAGTTCTTCTTTTAATTTTGATTGGTCAACATCATGCTGGTATTGCCCGACACCGATTGCTTTCGGATCGATTTTTACGAGTTCAGCCAAAGGATCTGAAAGCCGCCTGCCAATAGAAACCGAACCACGCACGGTCACATCGAAATTGGGGAATTCCTCGCGTGCAATTTTAGAAGCCGAATATACCGAAGCGCCGGCTTCACTTACAATAAAAACCTGCACGGGCTTGTCGAACGCAATTTTTTTGATAAAGAATTCGGTTTCGCGCGAAGCGGTTCCGTTGCCAATTGAAATGGCGTCGATTTTATACGAATTGACCATCGATCGGATTTTCTTCATCGCCATCGCTTCTTCCTTTTGCGGCGCATGTGGATAAATTGTTTCATTGTAAAGCAAATCGCCCTTTTCGTCAAGACAAACCACTTTACAGCCGCTGCGGAATCCCGGATCGATTGCGAGAATGCGTTTTTCACCAAGCGGCGGCGCGAGTAAAAGCTGGCTCAGATTATTTGCAAAAACCTGGATTGAATTGGCGTCGGCTTTTGCTTTGGCTTCTTGTAATGTTTCGTTGGAAATTGCGGGCGCGAGCAGTCTTTTGTAACTGTCTTCGATTGCAAGCGCAATGTGTGGCGTTGTCTCGTTGTTTCTTTTGATAATGATTTGTGCGATCATTTCAATTGGATCTTCGCCTGAAGTTTCCGGATCGACTTCGACTTTTAATTTTACAAAACCTTCGTTTTCGGCACGCAGCATCGCGAGCAATCGGTGGGCCGGCGCTTTGGTTAATGGTTCCGACCAATCGAAATACTGGCTGAATTTCTGGGCGTCTTCGTCGTCTTTTTTTGCTTTGGCAACTTTGGTTGTGATCGTGGCTTTACGGTTGAAAATCCGCCGCAATTGTTTACGCACATAAATATTTTCATTGATCCATTCGGCGATAATGTCGCGTGCGCCTTGCAATGCTTCGTCTTCATTGATTACTTTATCATTTAGGTATTGCGTGGCGATGAAATCGATATCGGCATTGTTTTGTGCCATGATAATTTTGGCAAGCGGCTCGAGTCCGTTTTCACGCGCAACATCTGCACGCGTTTTTTTCTTCTTTTTGAACGGGAGGTAAAAATCTTCGAGTTCCTGCAAATCGAAACTTTGCTCGATTTTAGCTTTGAGCTCGGGCGTCAGCGCTTTTTGCTCGTCGATCGACTTGAGTATGGCTTCTTTGCGTTTGACGATCGCTTCGTAGTCTTTGTGCAGTTTGGCGATCTGTTCAATTACCACTTCGTCGAGATTTCCGGTTTGGTCTTTCCGATATCTCGAAATGAACGGGATTGTGCAATCGTCTTCGAGCAGTTTCACCGTGTTTTCAATATTTTTGGCCGCAGTATTGACGGTTTTGGCGATGTATTGGATGTTGGTCATTTTAACGAAAATGGTTTAATCGAACTTTGAGTACCTACCCCGGATAACAGCGTAAAGCCTTTTGAGAAAAAAGCCTTTCTTTTTGCCAACGGAAAACAGCGACGGAGGAGCTCGTTTTTTGTTGTGCCAAAAATAGGCTTTTTTGAAAAAGCTTGAGCGAATAGCCGGAACGGGTTCAAAAAAATTTAATGCTGTACGATAAAATCTTTTGCGCAGGCTTTTTCGAAATCGGGCTGTATCGTGCAATGGGTGACGTGAAAATCGTGCAGAAGCAACGTTTCGATTCGCGAAACGACTTGGTTAAACTCGACAATTGTTATGTTTTGTTTACAGTCGAGGTGGGCCTCAAAATGCAGTTCGCTGTCATTGAGGTGCCACAAATGGATATGATAAAGACGGTGTTCGCCCGTGATGGTGTGCAGTTTTTCAAGAATCTCGTTGACGTCGAGATTTTCGGGCGTAAAAAGCATCAGCATCTTTGTTGAGGATTTTAGCAAATCGAAACCCATTACAATAAGGTAAATCGAGACTCCGAAAGTGATGACGCTGTCAACCCAAAACCAGTGGTAGTAATACATCAGTACTCCGCCCACAAGTACAGCAATCGACGCGAGCATGTCAGTAAATAAATGCAAATAAGCCGATTTCATATTGAGGTTGTTCGCGGCGTCTTTTTTGAGCATGAGTGCCGAAATTCCGTTGAATACAATGCCAAACAGCGACAGCCAGATTACGAGATTTGACGTGATCACAACGGGATGCATGTAGCGAATAACGGCTTCATACATCAAAAATACGGCGACGATAATGAGTGTCGCCGAGTTGATAAAAGCGGCAATAATTTCGGCGCGTTTGTAGCCGAACGTAATTTTTTCGGAAGCTTTTTTCTTTGAAAAATTGTGCGCGACCAAACTTAAAACGAGCGAAAGCACATCGCTGAAATTATGCAGTGCATCAGAAATCAGCGAAAGGCTTCCTGACACAAATCCGCCGATAATCTGCGCCACGGTAATCCCGATATTGAGAATTATAGAAACCGAAAGATTTTTTCCGGTCACTTCGTGATGGTGGCTGTGATTGTGGTGGTGTGCCATTGATTAGCAATCGATTTTATCGACGCGGTTGGCGTGGCGTCCGCCTTCGAAGACAGCATTTATAAATGTTTCGGCCATTTCGACGGCTTGCGGAATTGATGTGAAACGCGCGGGAATACTCAAAATATTTGCATCATTGTGGTGCCGCGAGAGCAAAGCAATTTCTTTGGTCCAGCAAACTGCAGCGCGGATACCGTAGTGTTTGTTGGCCGCCATTGCGATTCCGTTTCCGGAGCCGCAGATGATGATGCCAAAATCGGCATTTTTGCTTTCGATGTCGTGCGCAACCGGATGTGCGAAATCGGGATAATCGACACTTGACGTTGAGTCGGTGCCGTGGTTGGTGACTTCATGTCCGTGAGCGCGCAGCATTTCAACAATTGCATCTTTATAATCGGGACCTGCGTGGTCATTTCCTATCGAAATTTTCATAGTGATTTATTTAGTTGTACAAATTTAGCGAAAGTAAGGTTTGATTTGAAATTTAGTTTCGGACACTCCTATTAGTAAACTTTAAAAATGGGAATTTTGAAACAATTGATTGGAATGTTAATATAATTTACAAAAGCCTGATTTTCAGTTAACATTAAATTAACAAGATTTGTTTATAAGTTTAAATAGAAAATCAGAACTATTTCTTGTTTGTATCGCAGAAAATCGTAATCAAAAATCGAAACTTGAAAACCAAATTTAGTTTGGTCGTTTTTTCGAAATTTTATCAGAAACAAAATTGCACTTATCAACAAAAACCAACAACTGAACTTATTTACAAAAAGATCTGCTTTTCGGTTGTCAACGATTGTTGATTCTTTTTAAGAGTTGCTTTGAAATGAAACCTTTAGGTTTTTATATCACTGTTGATAAGTCGGTATAAAAAACAATAACTACAAATCTGCCATTTAAAACCGAAAGTTATTGCAGCTATTAACACGCTATAATAACCATCAAAAAATAATTTAAATTTAAATTTTCTTTTTGTTGTTTTTAATAGATGTTGACAACTTCAGACAATATTGAGATGCGATCCTTTGAGTTCATCGAGAATGTTTTGTACGACTTCAAAATCGTTTGGATGTACCCAGAGCTTGATGCCACCGAGCGCATTGGTATAGAATGGTGCAATTGCCGACATCGTTTCGTTTTCGAAAAAATAACGAATGCCTTCGTGGTCGAGCCGGTGTTTGAGAATGACGATTTCGTGTGTATAATTGAATATGGCGATGGTTTCGAAATCTTCCATGGCAAATGTTTTTTATAAAGATAGGAAAGTTATTTTTTGCACAAATCTGAAATGTAAAATCTGAAGTATGGAATCTTCTTCGTAATTTTCAACATTATTAGAAAAAGCACATGAGTAAAAAACCAAAAAAGTTTGGAAAACACGAGAAAACATTCTCTGAAAAAATTTTAAAAATACTATCAAAAAACGCCAATAAGCCGTTTAACTACAAACAAATCGCTGCTATTTTAGAACTCGACGATACAAAAAGCAGGAATGAAATCATAAAAGATTTAAAGATTCTCGCCGCACAGAAAGTCATCGTAGAATCTGAACCCGGAAAATACCTCGTTAAAGGCGTCAGCCAGGATTACTACGAAGGAACAATCGATATGACTTCGCGCAGGACCGCCTATTTTATCTGTGAAGATTTTGAAGACGATGTCTTTATCCCAACCAACAACCTGAACCATGCGCTGGATAAGGATCGCGTTAAAGTGTACGTTTACAACAGAAGGCGCGGAAAAAAACCTGAAGGTGAAGTGATTGAGGTTCTTGAAAGAAAGAAATTAGAATTCGTTGGTGTTATCGACATCCAGAAGAATTTTGCTTTTGTGACGACGGCGAATGCGAAAATGTACACCGATATTTTCATTCCGAAAGACAAAATTGGCGATGCCGAACAGGGCGACGTCGTCATTGCCCGAATTGAGGATTGGCCGAAGAAAGCCGACAGCCCGTTTGGCTCGATCATAAAGGTGCTCGGAAAACCCGGAGAGCACAATACCGAAATCCATGCGATTTTGGCAGAATACGGATTGCCGTATGATTTCCCGATTGACGTGGAATTGTTTGCGCAGAAAATCGATACTTCGATCCAGGAAAGTGAAATCAAAAACCGGCGCGATATGCGCGACACGTTAACTTTTACGATCGATCCTAAAGATGCAAAAGATTTTGACGATGCGCTCTCGTTTAAAAAATTAGAAAACGGGAATTTTGAGATCGGAATCCACATTGCCGACGTTTCGTATTATCTCAAAGAAGGAACGATTCTCGACGATGAAGCTTACAAACGTGCTACTTCGGTCTATTTGGTTGACCGAGTGGTTCCGATGCTTCCCGAAGTACTGTCGAATTTCGCTTGTTCGCTGCGACCAAATGAGGAAAAGTACACATTTTCAGCAATCTTTGAAATCAATCCGAATGCACAGATTATAAACCAATGGTTTGGGCGTACCGTGATTTTCTCGGACCAGCGTTTTGCTTATGAGGAAGCACAGTATATTATAGAAACCAAAGACAATACGATTCCGCAAGACGTTTCAATTACCGGAAAAAGCTATGTTGTAAAAGACGAAATCGTCGAAGCGAATTTGAAACTCGATGAACTTGCCAAGATTTTGAGAAGAAACCGAATGAAAAACGGCGCCATTTCCTTTGATAAGGTTGAAGTAAAATTTAATTTAAATGAGCAAGGTGAACCTGAAGGCGTTTATTTCAAAGTTTCAAAAGATGCAAACCATCTGATTGAAGAGTTTATGCTTTTGGCCAATAAGAAAGTCGCCGAATATATCGGAAAGCAAAAGAAAACTTTTGTGTATCGTATTCACGATGAACCCAATGAAGACAAACTCATCAACCTGCAGACGATTATTTCTAAATTCGGGTATAGCATCAATTTTAAATCGAAAGCCGATATTTCAAAATCGCTCAACAATTTACTCAACGATGTTGTCGGAAAAAAAGAGCAAAACCTTGTCGATACACTTACGATAAGAAGTATGAGCAAGGCTAAATATTCGACTGAGAATATTGGACATTACGGACTCGCATTCGATTATTATTCGCATTTCACATCGCCAATCCGACGCTATCCAGACGTGATGGTGCACAGGTTGTTGCAGTATTATTTAGATGGCGGAAAATCGGCCGATGCAGAGTTGTATGAAGAAAAATGTGAGCATTCGTCGAATATGGAAAACCTTGCCACGAGTGCCGAGCGCGACAGCGTAAAATACATGCAGATCAAATACATGCAGGATCATAAAGACCAGGAATTCCTTGGTGTGATTTCAGGTGTTACAGAATGGGGCATTTATGTTGAAATCATTGAAAACAAATGCGAAGGCATGTGCCGAATCCGTGAAATAAAAGATGATTACTATACTTTCGATGAAAAACAATACGCATTGGTTGGAGAAATTTCGAAAAGCATCCTGCAATTGGGCGACGAGGTTTTTGTAAAGGTTAAAAACGCAGATCTTGTGAAGAAACAGCTTGATTTCCATTTCATCCGAAAAAATGATAGTGTATAGAATTGCTACGCACCGTAGGAAATAATTTCTTATTTTTGATTTTACACGACACCACAAGCACATGATGCAGGATATTTTAACAGCCATCCCACTCGGGTTCTTCCTTAGTTTTATGATTGGACCGGTTTTTTTCGTATTGCTCGAAACCAGTGTAGTAAAAGGATTTCGTGCGGCGTTGGTATTTGATCTTGGCGTTGTGCTGGCAGATGTGATCTTTATCCTGATTGCTTATTTCAGTAGTTACCGATTGATTGAAAGAATTAAGGACGATCCTGCGTTGTTTATATTTGGCGGACTAGTGATGCTTACTTACGGTATCATTTCGTTTGTAAAAATTAAGAAACCGAAAAAAAACATTGATCCCGAAGATCCTGAAGAATTAGCCAAAAACAATTATTTCAAATTGTTCATAAAAGGCTTTTTCCTTAATTTTATCAATATTGGTGTGCTGGGTTTCTGGCTCGCAATAATATTGACTGTAGGACCAAAATTAAATCTCGATGCAACACGGATGCTGATCTTTTTCACAACAGTCATCCTTGGTTATTTTGTTACTGATATTTTTAAAATACTGCTTGCCAAACAATTGCGAAACCAATTGAATCCGCATAATATCATGATTATAAAAAAGGTAATCAGCGTGGTGCTTATTATTTCCGGTGTCTTCTTATTGTCTCAGGGATGGTTTCCGAAAGAGCGAAAAATAATGGATAAGGCTTTTGATAAACTAGAGAAGAAACATTAAAACCTCAAAAAAAATAACTGTTGATTTTAATTCAATCATAAAACAAAAAAGTCCTGATAATTCAGGACTTTTTTTTGAGGCATCGAACATTCTTTAATTAATTTTTTCTAAAAATTAGACATAAAAAAACCTCTCGAAAGACAGGTTTGATTCAGAGGCATCGAGCATTCTGGTTTTAATTGATTTTTTCAAAAAATTAGCCATAAAAAAACCTCTCGAAGGAGAGGTTTGATTTCAGAAGCATCGAGCATTCTGTTTTTAATTAATTTTTTCTAAAAATCAGCCATAAAAAAACCTCTCGAAAGAGAGGTTTGATTTCAGAGGCATCGAGCGGATTCGAACCGCTGTAGGAGCTTTTGCAGAGCCCAGCCTAGCCGCTCGGCCACGACGCCATCATGTATGGACGGCAAACTTAATAAATAAATTTGAATTTAAAATTTTAAATAATGAAATTATTCAAAAAATAGAAGCGTTAGTTTCGGTATTCTTCCATCTCGATTGTAACCGATTCAACATCACCGCCAATTGGTGGATTTATTTTTGAAACGGCAAGGATTATTCTCGATACAGCCGGAATTTCTTTGAAAATCCTTGCGATAATGCGGTGTGCGACATGCTCCAGCAATTTCGATCTGATAGCCATTTCTTCAACAACAATCTTGTTAAGCAAGACATAATCAACGGTATCTCTGAGTTCATCAGAAATTGATGATTTGCGTAAATCGGTCTTAATCTCGAGGTCGACAGTATAATCAGAACCAATTTTCCCTTCCTCTTCAAGGCAGCCATGAAACGAAAAAGTCCTGATATTTTTTAATTTGATAGTTCCCATTTTGTGTAAATGCTGTTGAAATGTGTTTTGCGAATGTACGAAATATTATTTTTTACGATACTTTGCCAGAGCCAAATCGACCGAAAAATAACCAAACAATTTTAATAACTTTGCGGCTCAAAATTGAATTATGTCAACCGAAGAAAAATCACTGAATTTTATAGAGCAAATCATTGAGGACGATTTAAAAAACGAACTCTCAAATGATAAGCTACGTTTCCGTTTTCCACCCGAACCAAACGGTTATTTGCATATTGGGCACGCGAGCGCGATTGCTTTGAATTTCGGACTCGGGATCGATTACAATGCGCCGGTCAATCTGCGTTTTGATGATACGAATCCGGCCAAAGAAGAGCAGGAGTTTGTTGATGCTATCAAGCGAGATGTGCAGTGGCTTGGTTACCAATGGGCCGAGGAACGCTATGCTTCTGATTACTTCCAGCAATTGTATGACTGGGCGGTTGAATTTATTAAAAAGGGAAAAGCGTATGTTGACAGCCAGTCTTCGGAAGCCATGGCCGAACAAAAAGGAACACCGTCAACAGAAGGAACCGACAGTCCGTTCCGGAATCGTTCAGTGGCTGAAAACCTAGACCTTTTCGAGCGCATGAAGAACGGTGAATTTCCTGAAGGAACCCATATTTTACGCGCTAAAATAGATATGAAATCGACCAACATGCTCATGCGCGATCCTATTATGTACCGCATTTTGCACAAGCATCACCACAGAACCGGAGACGATTGGTGTATCTATCCGATGTATGATTGGGCGCATGGCGAAAGCGATTACCTTGAGCAGATTTCACATTCGTTTTGCACGCTTGAATTTCTGCCGCACCGCGAATTATACGACTGGTTCCTTGACCAGATTTATGACGATAAACTGACACGTCCGAAACAGCGCGAATTTGCAAGACGGAACTTATCACACACGGTTGTCAGTAAAAGAAAATTGCTGCAACTGGTACAGGAGAAACATGTTAATGGTTGGGACGATCCACGGATGTCAACGATTTCAGGGTTGCGAAGGAGAGGTTTTACGCCGACTTCATTGCGCAATTTTGCAAACACAATCGGAATTGCAAAACGCGACAACCTGATCGATGTATCGGTGCTCGAATTTTGCATCCGCGAAGATTTGAATAAAACAGCACCAAGGGTAATGGCGGTTTTAGATCCGGTAAAACTTGTAATCACCAACTATCCCGAAGAAAAAGAGGAGTGGCTTGAAGCAGAAAATAATCCCGAAGATGACAACGCTGGTTTCAGAAAAGTGCCATTTTCAAAAGAACTTTATATCGAACGCGAAGATTTTATGGAAGATGCACCGGCGAAGTTTTTCCGTCTGAGTATCGGAAAGGAAGTGCGTTTAAAAAATGCATATATCATCAAAGGGGAAAGCGTCGTAAAAGACACTAATGGAAATATTACAGAAATCCATGCGTCCTACGACACCGAAAGCCTCAGCGGCAGCGGTACAGAAGCAAGCATGCGAAAGGTTTCTGGAACCCTGCATTGGGTTTCGATTTCTCATGCTATCAAAGCTGAAGTGCGTTTGTATGATCGTTTGTTTGCCGATGAAGCGCCGGATTCGCATAAGGAGAAAGATTTCCTTGAATTTGTAAATCCGGAATCGTTAAAAGTGGTTACAGGATTTATTGAGCCAAGCCTTGCAACAGCGAAAAACGAAGATAAGTTTCAGTTTCAGAGATTGGGTTATTTTACCGTGGATAAAGATTCGACAGCGGCTAAATTGGTATTCAATAAAACTGTCGGACTTAAAGATGCATGGGAAGAGAAAGGTAAAAAAGAGGAAAATGCCATCAATAATTCGCTCAAGGAAATCAATAAATATTTTAAAGTTGAAGTTGCCGAGAGGAATGCCGTCGAAAAATTCATCGCTGAAAATGTTCAATCGATTTCTAATTTCAGCCTGTTACAAAATGCATTTCGCAAAAATGTAAATAACAACAAAAGTTCATTGCTGTTTGCAAATTTCCTTTTGAAATATTCCGCGAAAATTAAAACTAGTGATATTGATTCTGAAACATTGCATAAGTTTTATACAATGTCGATAAAAAGCGAATCGCCGTTTGTGAGATTGGAAGTTTTAAAAAATCTTAAAAGCGACAAGTCAAATTTCGCGCAGTTTGAATCTACTTTATCAGAACTGGCAAAAACCGAAAAAGATGAAAATGTTCTAAAAGAATTACAATCATAAAAATCGATTAAACTCCCTAATATTACGGGAGTTTTTTATTATATATAATATCGATTGAAATTTAAATTAATATAGTTCACGACAATTAAAAACGACCTCAATATATTCATTTTGACAGATCTTCATTTAGGTTAGAGGGCAAACGTCGATTTTTGATGTAAACGTTTCTTAAATCGCCCCATTTCGTTTTTAATTGAATTCAAATCATCTTTAACGCGTCATTAACACCGCATCGTTGATATAGTTGATACCTTTAGGAAAATAACTTTAAAATCTTAAAATATGTCACGATCAGGAAATACATTTTTAGCGTTGATTGCCGGTGGCGCAATTGGTGCGATTGCCGGAATTTTATATGCGCCCGAAAAAGGTTCGGTTACGCGCCAAAATTTGAAAGACGGAATAGACGAGGCGAAAAACAATCTCAAAAGTAAACTCGACAACGCAACAAGCGACATCAAAGGTAAATTTGCCGACGCCAGTTTCGATATTGAAGAAACGTATGAAAATTTACTTTCGAGCATGAGCCACAAAGCAGATGATATCATCTCATTTCTCGAAACAAAGTTGGCCGATTTGAAAGAACAAAATGCGAAGTTTCAAAAAGACAACCAACAAAAGAATCAATATTCAGAATAAGAAAAGAGGCGTGAGCCTCTTTTTTATTATTCCAATTCGGTAACGTCAGGATTGGTTGGCGGTTTCGGTTGTGGCTCCTCAAATCCGAGTCGGCGGCCGGTTTCATCTTTCGGGAGTTGCTTTTTGTTATTTTTTTTCATCATTTCACCCACTTGATTCGAAGCTGTAAACGAGGCGACCATGTTGTTGAGCATATCGCTTCCGGCTTGCGGTGAATTTGGAAGCAAAATCAGATTTGAATTCGCATCGGCACCGATTGCCTGTAACGTATCATAATGCTGTGTGACGACAATCAATGCCGACGCTTCCTGAGAATTGATTCCCACATTGTTCAGGACTTCAACGCTTTCTACGAGTCCACGTGCGATTTCGCGGCGCTGATCGGCAATTCCTTGGCCTTGCAGGCGTTTGCTTTCGGCTTCGGCTTTTGCTTTGGCAACGATTCGGATACGCGAACTTTCGGCTTCAAATTCGGCTGCGGTTTTTTCGCGATCGGCGGCATTGATTCGGTTCATTGCATTTTTAACCTGGATATCGGGATCGATATCGGTCACCAAAGTATTGATAATATCATAACCGTAAGTCGTCATCGCTTCGTTGAGTTCGCGTTTAACGGCAATAGCAATATCGTCTTTCCTTTCGAAAACATCGTCGAGTTTGAGTTTTGGCACTTCGGCGCGAACGACATCAAAAACATAAGCGGTAATCTGGTCATGCGGATATTCGAGTTTGTAAAAAGCATCGTAAACTTTTTCCTGGATCACTTTAAACTGAACCGAAACTTTCATTTTGATAAAAACGTTGTCTTTGGTTTTGGTTTCAATGATTACATCGAGTTGCTGGATTTTGAGATTTACACGTCCCGCGATCCTGTCAATCAATGGAATCTTGAGCTGTAAACCAGAGCTTCTGACGCTTAGAAATTTTCCGAAACGTTCAATAACGACAGCGGATTGCTGCTTCACAGTAAAGAATGAGGAAAAGAAAACAAATAGTCCGAAGACCAATAAAATGATTAAAGGAATGTTCATAATGCTACAAATTAGTTTTAAAAATTTCGTTAAATTACGAAAAATAATATAGGTTTGTGTCTAATCCCTTAAAGCCATGAAAAACAGATTTTTTATAATAGGATGTATTTTGAGCGCATTGACGGCATCGGCGCAATACGGATACCGCGACTCAAACAGAATTGGAATTTCCGTGGGACTCAATCAAATGGACCTTAACACGAGCAATTTCAAGACGAACCCTGAAATGGGGTGGAATGCCGGGCTTTCAATGCGTGGAAATTTCTATAATGATTTCGATATGGTTTTCGGAATGCAGTTCAGTGAAAACAGATTTTCGGTTCCGACACACAATAGCGTTTCATTCGCATCAGAAAAGGTCGAATATAAATTGCCGTCCGCGCAAATATCGTTGATGTTGAGCTATAAAATTGTTGAAAACCATTTGAGTGTTGAGCTCGGACCCATTTTTCAAATCAATGACAAGCTCGCCATGTCAAAAGAGGAAATGCTCAATACAATTGATGGTGCCGATTTGAAAACCGACGGAACACCGTTGCTAGCCGGAGACATTCGCAAAATTTCACGCTTTAATTTTTATCCCGCCATCGGAATTACGGCTGGTGTTCGCCACTTCAGGGCCAATATCCAATATCAGTTTGCGGTGACTAATATGCTGGATCGGCTAAATAGTTCGGAAACCGGAATTCAGGGTTTTAAAGGAAACCCCGGAATTTTGAGTGGCAATTTAATTATCTACTTATAGAAAAAGCTTCCAAATCGGAAGCTTTTCCTTTTTATAATGTCGCTATAGCACTTTGAATCCGATTGATGGTTTCTTCTTTGCCAATCAATTCGGCGATATCGAATAAATGCGGGCCTTTTAGCGCACCAACGAGACTGAGCCTGAAGGGTTGCATAATTTTCCCCATTCCGATTTCATTTTTCGTCATCCAATCTTTGACTGTATTTTCGATAGAAATCGACGTGAAATCTTCAGTTGATTCTAAAACTGAAACCAGTTGATTCATCAATCCCGGTGTTTCTTCTTTCCAGTTTTTGGAAGCTTTTTCATCGTAGGATCCCGGCGCGACGAAGAAAAAATCGCTGAGATCCCAGAATTCTGAAACAAAATGGGCACGCTCTTTAATCAGCGCAACAATTCTGACCAATGTCGTATAATCGACGTCAATGCCTTTGTCGTAAACGATGGGAGCAAAGGCTTTTGCAAGCGTCTCATTGTCTTGCTTGATCAGGTATTGATGGTTGAACCATTTGTTTTTTTCGGGATCGAATTTGGCTCCCGATTTGTGCACGCGGTTTAAATCGAAAGCATCTACGAGCTCTGCCAGCGAAAATAATTCTTTGTCGGTGCCGTCATTCCACCCCAATAGTGCCAGAAAATTTACGACTGCTTCAGGAAAATATCCTTTTTCACGATAGCCTGATGAAATCCCTTCTTCCGATTTCCACTCCAATGGGAAAACCGGGAACCCGAGTTTATCACCGTCGCGTTTTGATAATTTTCCATTTCCAACAGGTTTAAGAATCAATGGCAAGTGCGCAAATTCAGGCGCTTCCCAGCCAAAGGCACGATACAGCAACACATGCAACGGCATAGAGGGCAGCCATTCTTCGCCACGGATTACATGTGAAGTTTCCATCAAATGGTCATCGACGATATTCGCTAAGTGATAGGTTGGCATGCCGTCACTTTTAAACAGCACCTTGTCATCGAGCTGGTTGGTTTCAAATTTTATATCGCCGCGGATGATGTCATGCAGATGCAAAGTTTCATTTACGGGCGTTTTAAAACGAACGACAAAAGCTTCCCCGTTTGCAATCCGGCGTTGGGTTTCTTCTTCAGAAATTACAAGCGACGTGTCGAGTTTTTCGCGATTGTGGTGGTTGTAGATAAATGTCTTTCCTTGTTCTTCATGCTGTTTCCTGTGGAAATCGAGCGCTTCGTTTGTATCAAAAGCATAATACGCATTACCGGAATCAATCAATTGATCTACGTATTGCCGGTACAAATCTTTCCTTTCGCTTTGTCGGTAAGGCCCGAATTTTTCATTTTTCCCAACGGTTTCTTCGGGAGCAATGCCAAGCCATTCCAATGCTTCCATGATGTAGGTTTCGGCGCCGGGAACAAATCGATTTTGGTCGGTGTCCTCAACACGAAGATAGAACACGCCGTTATTTTTCTTGGCAAACAGGTAATTGAACAATGCGGTCCGGACGCCTCCGATGTGTAAAGGGCCGGTTGGACTTGGTGCAAAACGCACGCGGACTTGCTTCGACATTCGTGAAAATTTTGCGCAAAGATACGATTGATTTTTAGATTTGAATAACGCAACAAAGGCCTGAAAACTTTGCGTTTTTTTTAACCTTTTGCAATTCAGATAAAATCGTACTTTTAGCGGTTACAAAAACAGTTCAAATTTTGGAAACATCCAATGTAATTTACGCGAAATTAGAGGCTTTCATCAGGAAATATTATACCAATGAACTGATCCGAGGTTTGATTTTCTTTATTGGACTCGGATTGCTTTATTTCCTGTTTACGCTTTTTGTTGAGTATTTTCTTTGGCTTAAGCCCGTGGGAAGGACGATCTTGTTTTGGACTTTCATTGGTGTTGAAATATTTCTGTTGCTGCGGTTTATATTGTTTCCCATTTTTCGATTGTTCAAACTAAAGAAGGGAATTGATTATAAAGCAGCTTCAGCTATAATTGGCAACCACTTTGCCGAAGTGAGTGACAAACTCACGAATTTCCTGCAGCTTTCCGAAAATAAAAACCAATCGGAATTGCTGCTCGCATCGATAGAACAGAAAGCGAATTCACTGCAGCCGATTCCATTTGGCAATGCAATTAATTTCAACAGAAACAGGAAATATTTGCCGCTTGCCATTATTCCGATTTTGTTTTTTGCATTTTTCTACATTTCTGGAAACAGCGGCATGATTTCACAGAGTTTCAATCGTGTCGTACATTTCAAAGAGCAGTTTCTGCCACCGGCGCCGTTTAAATTTGTTATCCTGAACGACAATCTTCAAACCGAGCAGAATAAGGATTTTATTTTGAAAGTGAGGACAGAAGGTAAGGTCATGCCCGAAAATGCAATGATTTTCATCGACAATGAAAGTTATTTTATGGAAACTTCGAAACCAGGAGAATTTGAGTTTAAGCTCACGAAACCTGTTGCCAATGTTGCGTTTCACGTGGAAGCCAATGCGGTTTCTTCGGCGGAATATGAGTTGAACGTTGTAACGGTTCCCGCGATTGCAAATTTTGAAATGCTGCTAAATTTCCCATCTTATCTCAATAAAAAACCAGAGGTCGTGAAAGGAACCGGAAATGCAATAATTCCGGAAGGTACTAAAGTTACATGGAGGATGAATACGCAGGCCACCCAAAAAGTAGAATGGAATGACCAATCGGCGCGGTATGTTTTTGCGAAGGCTGAAAACGTATTTACATTATCGAAAAATATTTTGCAAAATACTGCTTACGAGATTCTTACCTCGAATGATAAAGTGCAGGACTATGAGAAACTCAATTATCAGCTTACGGTGATAAAAGACCAGTTTCCGACGATCAATGTCAATAATGCTCCTGACAGCCTTAAGGTTCAGAAGAACTATGTTTTGGGGCAAATTTCGGATGACTATGGGTTTTCAAAATTGCAGATTGTTTATTACGAAAAAGACCGGCCACAAACTGCCAAAAGGGGAACTATCCCTGTAAAAAAGGATGTTTACGACCAGTTTGTGTTTTCTTTCCCTGGATCGCTTCCGGTCGCTGAGGGTGTTTCATACGAATATTATTTTGAGGTTTTTGATAACGATGCAATCCATCATTTCAAAAGCATGAAATCTTCGGTATTTTCAAACCGCATCGCAACACAGGAGGAGAAAGAAGACAATATTTTGCAGCAGCAGAATGATAATATCAATAGTCTTTCGAAATCACTCAAAAACCAGGATAAGCAAATTTCTGAACTTGAAAAACTACAGAAATCCGGTAAGGAAAAGGAAAGCTTGGAGTTTAAAGACCAGCAGAAAGTCAATGATTTCATCAAGCGCCAAAAACAACAGGATGAAATGATGAAGGAATTTGCCGAGAAAATGAAGGATAACCTTGATCAGTTCAAAACCGATAAAAAGGACGAATTTAAAGAAGAACTTCAGAAGCGCTTGGAAAACGCCGATAAGGACCTTGAAAAGAACAAGAAATTGCTCGACGAGCTTAAAGAACTCAATGATAAAATCAAGAACGAAGAGTTACTCGATAAGCTTGATAAGTTTAAACAGAATAGTAAGAACCAGACCAAAAATCTTGAGCAATTGGTTGAACTCACAAAAAAATATTATGTAGAGAAAAAAGCTGAACAACTTGCCGATAAATTGGACAAATTATCGGAAAAACAAGATAAACTTGCCGAGAGTGAGAAAGAAAACAGCGCTGCCAAACAAGAAGAAATTAATAAGGAATTTGATAAGATACAGGAAGATCTGAAGGACCTTGAAAAGGAAAACAAAGAATTGAAGTCGCCTATGGACATTCCGAAAGATGCTGAAAAAGAAAAAAGCATCGATAATGATTTGAAAAAAGCATCGGAAGAATTGCAAAAGGACAAAAAGGATAAAGCCAAGCCAAAGCAAAAGAGCGCTGCGCAGAAAATGAAGGAGATGTCAGCGAAAATGCAGTCAAGTATGGAAGGCGGCGAAATGGAGCAGATGGAGGAAGATGTCAAAATGTTGCGGCAGATTCTCGATAATTTGCTTGCTTTTTCATTTTCACAGGAAGATTTGATGGGAGAATTCAAATCGCTGAAGCGTGTGTCGCCATCTTTCAATAAATATCTCAAACAACAGCAGGATTTGAAGCAACAATTCAAGCACGTCGATGACAGCTTGTTTGCGATGTCGTTGCGCAACCCTAAAATTTCGGAAAATATTACAAAGGAAATAGGAAACGTCCATTATAATATCGACAAATCCCTTGAAAGCCTTGTTGAGGCTCAGGTGTCAAAAGGTTTGTCGCACCAGCAATATACGATTTCGTCGGCCAATAAGTTGGCGGATTTTCTCAGCGACATTCTCAATAGCATGCAAATGTCGTTATCTGGAATGGGAGAAGGAATGCCAAAACCCGGGAAGGGCCAGGGATCTGGAATGCAGCTACCGGATATTATCAAAAAGCAGGAAGGTCTCGGCGAAAAAATGAAGGATGGCATGCAAAAAGGTAAAAAGCCCGGAAATGGGAAGAAACCTGGGGAAGGAAAAAAACCAGGAGAAGGAGACGGAAGCAAATCGGGCAAAGATGGGAAAAGGCCCGGAGGTCAAGGTCAAGGTAACGATGGTGATGGCGAGAACGGACAAGATGGAGAAGGGGATGCGAAAGCAATCATGGAGATCTACAAAGAGCAAAAACAATTGCGTGAGGCGCTTCAGAATGAACTCGAGAAGAAAGGGCTTGGCGGAAACGGACAAAACGCGCTAGACCAAATGAAGCAAATAGAAAAACAATTGCTTAATAAGGGCTTTAATAATGAGACCCTTCAAAGGGCTTTGAATTTAAAGTATGAGTTGTTAAAATTGGATAAAGCGATCCAGCAGCAAGGCGAAGAAAAGAAGCGCCAGTCTGAGACAAACAAAAAGGATTTTAACAATCAAAGTAAAGCACTTCCAGCGAATTTGCAGGATTATTTGAACAGCATAGAGATTTTAAATAGACAAAGCCTACCTTTGCGCTCCAATTTTAGCCAGAGGGTTCAAGAATATTTTAAAAACGATGATTAGTTTTAATTACGAGACCGATTTTGAACTGCAGAATGAAATTCGAATATCGGAATGGGTTTCAAATATTATTCTTTCGGAACAAAAGAAAGAAGGCGATATAAATTATATTTTTTGCGACGACGATTATTTATTGGAAATTAATGAACAATATCTTAAACACGACACGTTGACGGATATTATCAGCTTTGACTACTCTGTAGGAAATGAACTACATGGTGATATATTTATTTCTACCGAGCGCGTACAGGAGAATGCTGTTATTTTTGATGTTTCTTTTGAAAATGAATTGCTTCGGGTAATGGCACATGGTATTCTGCATTACTGTGGCTACAAAGACAAAACCGAGAGCGACACTGAAACAATGAGGATTAAGGAAAATGAAAAAATTCAATTGTTTCACGTGGAACAATAAAAAACTACATAAAGTGTTTCAAGATATATATGATGTGATAGTTGTTGGTGCGGGGCATGCTGGTTCCGAGGCGGCTGCCGCTGCGGCAAATATGGGAGCGCAAACACTCCTAGTGACAATGAGTCTTCAGAACATTGCGCAGATGTCATGCAATCCGGCTATGGGTGGTATTGCGAAAGGACAAATAGTGCGTGAGATTGATGCGCTCGGCGGGTATTCTGGAATCGTTTCGGATAGAACCGCGATACAATTCAAAATGCTCAACAAGTCTAAAGGTCCCGCAATGTGGTCGCCGCGCGTACAAAGTGACCGAATGCGGTTTGCGGAAGAATGGCGTATGATGCTTGAGAAAACCCCAAATCTTGATTTTTACCAGGAAATGGTAAAAGGACTTGTAATCGAAAACGGAAGAGTCTGCGGCGTTCGCACATCATTGGGTTTAGAAATTAAGAGCAGGTCGGTGGTTCTTACAAATGGAACTTTCTTAAACGGACTCATTCATATTGGCGAAAAGCAATTCGGCGGCGGCAGAGCGGGAGAGGGCGCTGCTTATGGTATAACCGAAGACCTTGTGAATGCGGGTTTCGAGTCGGGAAGGATGAAGACGGGTACACCTCCAAGAGTTGATGGAAGATCATTGGATTATTCAAAAATGAATGAAGAGAAAGGCGATGAAGTGCCACAGAAATTCTCTTATTCAAATCTTACGACACCATTGACGCACCAAAAGTCGTGTCACATGACCTACACATCTCCCGAGGTACACAATATTCTACGTGAGGGTTTCGATCGTTCGCCCATGTTTAATGGAAGAATTCAAAGTTTGGGGCCACGTTATTGTCCATCGATTGAAGATAAAATCAATCGCTTTGCCGACAAAGAGCGACACCAGCTTTTTGTGGAGCCCGAAGGATGGAACACTGTTGAGGTATATGTTAATGGGTTTTCAACCTCTTTGCCCGAAGACATACAGTTTAAAGCATTAAGTTCAGTTGCCGGATTTGAAAAAGTAAAGTTTTTTAGACCTGGTTATGCAATAGAATATGATTATTTTCCCCCTACCCAATTGAAGCATACTCTCGAAACTAAATTGGTTGAGGGTTTATATTTTGCAGGCCAGATTAATGGTACTACCGGATATGAAGAAGCTGCTTCGCAAGGATTAATGGCGGGGATAAATGCTGCTTTGAAGGTGTCGGAAAGAGATCCGTTAATATTGAAGCGAGATGACGCATATATAGGCGTACTCATAGACGACTTAATTACAAAAGGTACGGAAGAGCCCTATAGAATGTTCACCTCTCGAGCCGAATACAGAACACTCCTTCGTCAGGACAATGCGGATTTCCGCCTGACTCCATTGTCTTATAAAATTGGTTTAGCTTCTAAGGAAAGACTTCTTAGAATGGAATATAAGCTTTCAGAATCTGAGAAAATGGTTGCTTTTTTAAAGGATACAAGTGTTTCGGCCGAAGAGATAAATCCTATTTTGGTTAGAAAGGAAACTGCAACGGTCACCCAGTCCGATAAAATGTTCAAAGTTTTGACCCGACCACAAATCGATATGCCTGATTTAATCAACTTGGAAAAGGTCAAAGCCTATATTTTCGCAAATAACCCTGATCAAGAGATTTTGGAACAAGCTGAAATTCAAGTAAAGTATTCGGGTTACATTGAAAAGGAAAGGAATAATGCCGATAAATTGACTCGCCTTGAGGATGTGAAAATTCCCGAGTTTTTTGATTATACTAAAATTAAATCGATGTCAATAGAGGCAAAGCAAAAGCTCAATAAGATCCGTCCTGTTACAATTTCACAGGCTTCGCGAATCAGTGGCGTGTCACCCAGCGACATATCAGTGCTGTTAATTCACATGGGAAGATGATGTTTCACGTGGAACCAATTCGCTCAAGCCTCATGAACACTAGAAATTTGGCCGCTTTAGGGATTTTTTTTGTCTTATTTGGGTGTGGAATTTCGAAAGTATCGGAGTCCATTCCGGATTATATTGTACGTCCGAACGGCAAGGAAATTATAGGCAATAAAGGCTTATCAGCGTTTATATTTGAGAACAATCCGACAATTATTCCAATCGAGCAATATCTTTCAATAAAATTTAAAACCGACAACTATACTGCAAAAGAATTCTGGATCGTGATAGACAAAAGCAAGTATAAATTGTTTGTATATGACTATGATGAATTTGAGAAATATTTTGGCAGCTCAAATTATGCGGTTGTTAATGAATTTCCTGATGTTGTAAAGAAAGGCGATCAAAGAAAATTCATAGCTATTTCGATGGTGAATTTTTATAATGAAGATTGTCTGTCTGAAAATTCGTTATACCGAAATATTGCAGTGAATTACTTGAAAAAACTCAAAGACGAATACTACAACCAATAATGGATATTTCATCATTTAGACCGTTTCTTACCGTAAAAGACCATTCTGTTTCCCACGAAGAATTCGGCTTGTTTCACAATGTAGAGCTTGATATGCTCGCGACTTTTCCGCAACCGAAGGAAGATAAACTCGCTTCTTATTATGAAAGTGCCGATTATATTTCACATACTGACGGAAAGCGTTCGATGTTTGAAAAAGCGTACCACTTTATAAAATCTTTTGCGCTAAAAGGCAAACTAAAATTAATCAACCAGCAGCACATAAAAAAGGGAGCGTTGCTCGATATTGGTGCTGGAACTGGCGATTTTTTAAAAACGGCAAACTTAGACGGATGGAAAACAATTGGTGTCGAGCCCAGCGAAAAAGCGCGCGTTATTGCAGAAGCTAAGGGAATTTCATTTGCTCCAAATACAGCTCAACTTCCGAACGCTTCTTTTGATGTGATAACAATGTGGCACGTGCTTGAACATGTTCCCGATATCGAAAAGCAGATAGCCGAATTGAAACGATTGCTAAAGCCTGATGGAACAATTTTCATTGCGGTTCCAAATTTCAAATCCTATGACGCCCGGCATTATGGAAAATATTGGGCAGCATACGATGTGCCAAGACATTTATGGCATTTTTCGAAAACCGCTGTCAAAATTCTTTTTGAAAGGGAAAAACTACAATTAAAAAAAGTGATCCCCATGCCGTTTGATGCCTTTTATGTTTCGTTGCTTTCGGAAAAATACAAATCCGGAAAGATGAATTATTTCAATGCAATCAACACCGGTTTACGCTCCAATTTGTATGGAAGACGAAAAGGAGAATATTCTTCGCATATTTACGTGCTCAAAGCAGATCAAACTTAAAATAAAAGCCGCTGTTGAGTTATTTTCGACTGACTCAGACGCGAGGTTCGATAAAAAGCAAAACCTCGGTAAATTGCCTTATTCGATGCCGGTTTTAATAATCCAAAATTATAATAGTAATCAATTCGATAAAAACTAATTATTCTGGCTGCAACATAAAACTGTGTGAAACTTTCCCTCGCAAAAACTTCGTACTTAAAAAATTTTATACTTTTGGCACCAAATAAAAAACAGATACACAATATGAAAAAATCACTCTTGATTCTTGCCCTTGCATTCGCCGTTGCCTCTTGTAACAAGACCGCCGAACCCAAGGAATTAAAAACTGCTTATGTCGATACTTCAAAACTCCTCGAAGACTATACTGCCGCTAAAGATATCGAGGCAAAATACAAAGCCAAATCGGTAGAGATGGGACGCGAACTTGATGCTGAAGTTTCAAGGTTTAAATCGGAAGCCGCAAATTTTCAAAAGAACGCGCAGGCTAATGGCCAGGCATGGGCTCAGGAAAATGGTGCCAGATTGCAGAAAAAAGAGCAGGAACTAAGTTATGCACAACAGGCGATGTTGCAACAACTTCAACAAGAAAGCGGTGTTGAAATGGACACGTTGGTCAAAGACGTCAAAAAGTTTATCAAGAATTACGGGAAAGAAAAAGGATATGCCTACATCTATGGTACGGGCGAAGCTGTTTCGATCTTATATGCCGAAGACAAATACGATATCACAAAAGAAATCGTGAAGCTGCTCAACGACAAATACCAATCGGAACCTAAAAAAGACAATACCGATACAAAAGCCGATGCCAAAAAAGAAATCGAGGCATTAGAGAAAAAGAAATAAATTGTTTTTTACCAAAAAAGCCTTCAATCCATTGAGGGCTTTTTTGTTTTATACGATTGCTAAATTTTCCTATTCAATTTATTTTCAATAGTTTTATGCCTTAATTTATACGCCATGGAAAATTTATCAGACGCCGCAAAATACGCGCTGCAATTTATCAATCAGACCCAACGGTCAATCTTTCTTACCGGAAAAGCAGGAACCGGAAAAACTACGCTCCTCCGCGAAATCATGCGCTCGACATACAAAAATACAGTCGTCGTCGCACCTACGGGAATAGCCGCGCTCAATGCTTCAGGAGTTACGATTCACTCTATGTTCCAACTTCCTTTTGCCGCTTTTATTCCCGACAATATTGCCCCGCATTTTTCCGATTCGGTAAACTTTGAAAGCAAGACCACACTCGGCAGACACTTCAGAATGAGCGGATTGAAAAAATCCGTAATCAGGAACATGGAATTGCTCATCATCGATGAAGTCAGTATGGTTCGCGCCGATTTGCTTGATGCAGTCGATTTTATGATGCAATCCGTGCGCAAAAGAAAAGCGCCGTTCGGTGGCGTGCAGGTATTGTTTATCGGCGATTTATTGCAGCTTCCGCCCGTCATAAAAGACCAGGAATGGCACGTTTTAAAAAAATACTACTCCGGAAAATTTTTTTTCCATTCGCATGTCATCCGCCAGAATCCGCCATTGTATATAGAACTTTCTAAAATTTTCCGGCAATCTGATGATGCATTTATTTCTATTTTGAACAATCTTCGGAATAATCAGATTTCGCCTCAGGATATCGAGTATTTAAACAATTATGTAAAGCCCGATTTCGACTTTAAATCAAACGAAGGATACATCACTTTAACAACCCACAATAGCAAAGCCGACACGATCAATGCACAAGCACTTGCTGATCTGAATGGTAAATCGGTCACTTATTATCCCGAAATTGTTGGTGATTTTCCAGATAAAATATTTCCTGTAGATGAGCAATTGCAGCTTAAGGTCGGCGCCCAAATCATGTTTATCAAAAACGACCTTTCGATCGATAAGCAATATTACAATGGAAAGATGGGTACAATCCAATCGCTTTCCGAACAGGAAATTCTTGTCAACTTCCCGGAAGAGCACAAAACCATCGAAGTAGAAAAATACGAATGGCAGAATATCCGTTACAAAGTTGATAGCATGACCAAAGAAATACAAGAAGAAGTCCTTGGCACCTTCGTGCATTATCCGATCAAACTCGCCTGGGCAATCACCGTCCATAAAAGCCAGGGATTGACTTTCGACAAAGCTGCGCTCGATGTATCGCAGGTTTTCATGCCCGGACAAGCCTACGTCGCCTTGTCGCGTTTGCGCTCGTTAGAGGGCCTTGTTTTGCTTTCTCCGCTGCAGATGAATGGTATTTCGAATGATCGCGATGTGATGGATTATTCACTCAACAAAGCGTCAGAAGAAATCCTTGCCGATTCGCTCCACGTGGAAACTAAAAATTTCGTGCATCAATACCTCAAAAATTCATTCGATTGGGCCGACTTATCACAGGAATGGCGCAATCACGTGTACAGTTACAATGAAAAATCTGAAGCTTCGGAAAAATCAAAGCATGCCGCGTGGGCGAAAAAAAATGCCGATGTGATGTCAGAATTAATCCTTCCGTCTCGGAAATTTATCTCGCAACTCGACAAACTTTTTTCAGAAGAAAATTTCGACGCACAATTTATTTCCGACCGAATTCAGGCGGCTTATGATTATTTCTTCGTGCCGATGGACAATCTCGTAAATGAAATTCTATGGAAACTAGAAGAAATCAAACGCATTAAAAAAGTCAAAGCCTTTTTCGACGAATTGATGGTGCTTGAAGAATTCCAGACGAAAGCTGTGCTGCGGCTCATGAAAGCGAAATTATTGATCAAAACCATAGCCGCCGGACTCGAAATCTCGAAAGAAAACCTTAATTCACAAGAGATTCGGAATTATCGCATCAACAAATTCGAACACATCCAGCAGCAATTCAAAGCCGAAAATGTCACGCTTATTGAAACCGATGATGATGTTGATCGCTACACTAAAAAAGAAAAGAAATTCAAACAACCCAAAAAGAATACAGTTTTAGAAACATTCGAACTTTGGCAGCAGAAAAATTCGATAAAAGAAATCGCTCAAATTCGGAAGCTCACCCCTCAAACCATCAGCACGCACATCGCCAAACTGATAGAGTCTGAATCAGTAAAAATTACAGAAGTGCTGCCACAGGATAAAATCGAAGCGCTAGCCCTTGCTTTCAAAAATTATAACGAAGAGTCATTGAATCCGCTCAAGGAAAAGCATGGAAGCGAATTTACGTGGGACGAGCTCAAATTATTCAAAGCCGCACTCAATGTTGTGAAAGCGAAATTTAACTTAGCCAATACACAGCCATTACCGCAGGAATAAAGTAAATGACAATCGTTTTTGCGCCATCGTAATCTTTGGCAATGCGCTGCCCAAAAAGCAGCATGATCAGCGTGATGCACGAAAACACACCGCCGTAAAGTCCGAAACTGCGGCCATTGTTTACGACGAGCTGGATCGCGCCAACGATACATAAAACGCCCGAAACCAATTCCATCAACAAAATATGGAACAAAGCCAGTTTCACGTGGTTTTTTAGATCCGTTTGCGCAAAATGTTCGCGAAGGTATTCCACATTTCCTTTCCAGTCCATGACTTTATCATACGCCGACTGGATAAAAGTGACACCGAGCAGCACTAAAACTAAAATTGAAGCGGCATTAAACATAATGCGTTATTTTTTATGGATTAAACGCGTAAGCCTGATCGACAAATCCGTCAGGATGATTTTTGCATTTCCGTTGCGCTCGATATGATACATCGCATCGGAAAGTTGCTGAAAGATATCATTTATATTGTTCCCGTTAACGAACGGCGCAAAATTTTCAAGTTTGAATTTCTCAATCTTTGGTTCCATATAAACAAGGCTCGTCGTCTGGTAATTGAGCAGCAATGCCTGTCGGAACATATCAATGCAGTAACCCAGGAATTTCTTTTGTGTTTCGCGCCCGAGTCCTGCAATCTGATCGCTCCACGCAATCAAATCCTGAATTGCCGCAGCGTTTCCTTTGGCGCGGAAAGCAGCACGAACCCAATCGACAAAATATTTTTCGAAAACCGAATCTTCGCCATCATCCTGCAGCAAATGCAAAGCGCGATTGTAATTTCCCTGCGACTGGTGTGCAATTTTAGAAGCGGTCCTCGGATCAACATTTTCACGTGAAACGAGCGCTTCCGAAATTACTTTTTCTGGTAACGCCGCGAAATGCAACACCTGGCATCGCGAACGGATTGTTTGGATAATATCCTCTTCGTTTTCAGAAATCAGGATGAATAAGGTTTTGTCCGTGGGTTCTTCAAGCAGTTTGAGCAATTTGTTCGACGCCGCAATATTGAGTTTGTCGGCCATCCAGATAATCATGATCTTATAACCGCCTTCATACGACTTGAGCGCGAGCGACTTGAGGATTTCCTGCGCATCTTCCACACGGATCTCGCCCTGCTTGTTCTGCACGCCGAGTTTCTGGTACCAGTCGAATAAACTGCCATACGGATTTTCAATCAGAAATTCTCTCCAATCCGCAATGAAATCAATGCTTTTGGGCTTGGTTTTTACCTCTTCGGTGGTCACGGTCGGATAAATAAAATGCAAATCGGGATGCGAAATCGATTCGAATTTCAAATTACACGCTGCATTGTTTCCGGTATTTTCTGCTCCTTCATTTTCACATAAAATATACTGCGCATACGCAATTGCCATCGCCAATGTACCGCTGCCTTCGGGCCCGACAAACAATTGTGCATGCGGAATCCTGCCCGAAGCCGCACTTTTTGTGAGGTGGCTTTTAATATAATCTTGTCCTAAAATCTGCGAAAATTGCATGCGGCAAATATAACTTAAAGTTTTAAAATCAGGAGCAGCACCACCAGGCATTTATTCGCGTTTTGTCCCGCTTTCCGCAATATCTTTTGTGCCTTGCATAAAGCGCGGCACAAAAGGATAAGCGCTGCAATCGGGGCTACGAAAGAACGTCCGGATGTCCAATGGTTTGACCAAAAAATTTAAAAACGTATATTTGTGGCGTTTAATCCAATCCGAAAATTACATGAAAACGCTACAGGACTTCAATTTCAGAAACAAAAAAGCTTTAATCCGTGTCGACTTCAACGTTCCGCTTGACGAGAATTTTAAAGTCACTGATACCACGCGCATCGAGGCAGCAAAACCAACAATTGATAAAATCCTGTCCGACGGCGGAAGCGTCATCCTCATGTCACACCTAGGCCGTCCGAAAGGCGCCGAAGAAAAATATTCGCTCAAACACATTCTCAAAACGGCATCAGAAATTTTAGGAACCGAAGTAAAATTTGCAAAAGATTGCGTCGGCACTGAAGCAAAAACAGCGTCTGAAAATTTAAAACCCGGGGAAATCTTGCTGCTGGAAAACCTAAGGTTCCACAACGAAGAAGAAGCCGGAGACGTTAATTTTGCCAAGGAACTCGCTTCACTCGGCGATATCTATGTCAATGATGCTTTCGGAACCGCGCACCGCGCGCATGCCTCAACAACGATTATCGCGCAATTTTTTCCCAACGACAAATGTTTCGGAACCTTACTCGCTAAAGAAATCGAAAGCCTCAACCGTGTACTCAAAAACAGCGAAAAGCCTGTTACTGCAGTATTGGGAGGATCCAAAGTTTCATCAAAAATCACCGTTATCGAAAATATCCTAGACAAAGTCGATCACATGATTATCGGCGGCGGCATGACGTTTACTTTTGTAAAAGCCCAAGGCGGAAAAATCGGAGACTCAATCTGCGAGGATGACAAACAGGAACTTGCGCTTGAAATTCTGCGGCTAGCAAAAGAAAAAGGCGTACAGATTCATCTTCCCGTTGACGTTGTTGCTGCTGATGCATTTTCAAACGATGCAAAAACTCAAATCGTTGATGTAAATAAAATTCCAGAAGGCTGGCAAGGCCTTGACGCCGGACCAAAATCACTTGAAATCTTCAAAAAAGTAATACTGGAATCAAAAACCATTTTGTGGAACGGACCGCTTGGTGTTTTTGAGATGCCGACTTTCTCAAAAGGCACTATCGAACTCGGCAATTTTATTGACGAAGCAACCCGGAATGGTGCATTTTCGCTTGTTGGCGGCGGCGATTCAGTTGCCGCAGTAAAACAATTTGGCCTCGAAGAAAAAATGAGTTATGTTTCTACGGGAGGTGGTGCAATGCTTGAAATGCTTGAGGGAAAAACACTTCCTGGAATCGCCGCTATCATCGACGAAAATCACAATTAACACGTCAAAAAGCAAGAATTAACAATTTTTATACTAAATTTAAGTTATAACTTTTGTTATATTTGTTATAACATTCCTATTTTTGTCCCAATCCAAATGTTTGAAAAATAACAACTTGACAAAATCGGAATTGTCATATCGTGCAAATGCATGATAATAAAGCTGCCCAAATAACATTGTTTTCAATTGTTCGAAGACAGTAAAATAATACATATGAATTTTAAAAATCTAACATTAGCTGCGCTCTTTTTCATTGCAGGGAATGCTTTTTCGCAGGAAATCGCCACCATTTCCGCAAAGCCCGAAATAAAACTTTCTTACCTCGATTCAATTAAAAGGACTTTCATCAAAGACAACCTCGCCGCATGCGTTGATAGTTTGTGGATGAAGGAGCTGACAAGCCTTGATATTTATAATGATCTTGAAACCGATATCAAAACAATCAATCTTGACCAGAAAGTAGAATACGAATTGCCCACCGAATTGCTCAAGAAGCGTTTGAAAGAGATGGATGCAAAATCGCCATTCAACATCGAGTACAACCAAGGTTTGGAAAATATCATCAAATCGTTCTTAAAAAACAGAAAGAAAGCCTATGAAAGATTAATGGCCATTTCTGAATATTACTTCCCATTGTTCGAAGAGGCATTTGCCAAACAAAATGTGCCGCTCGAAATCAAATACCTCGCCGTTGTGGAGTCGGCTTTGAATCCGAAAGCAGTTTCAAGGGTTGGAGCTACAGGGCTTTGGCAGTTCATGTACCAGACCGGAAAGCAATACAACCTCGATATCGATTCATATGTTGACGACCGCAGCGATCCGCTCAAGGCGAGTGAAGCCGCAGCGCAATACATGACCAACATGTATAAAATTTTTGGCGATTGGGATTTGGTACTTGCATCGTACAACTCGGGTCCCGGAAATGTTGCAAAAGCCATCCGTAGATCGGGAGGACAGCAGAATTATTGGAACATCAGGAAATATCTTCCGCAGGAAACACAAGGATATGTTCCGGCTTTTCTAGCGACGATGTACATTTATGAATATCACAAAGAACACGGCATCCGTCCAGACCGTGCCATCGTTAAGCACTTTGCCACCGATACGGTGATGGTCAAAAAACAAATGACGTTTAAACAAATTGCCGATTTGCTCGACATGCCGGTTTCGCAATTGCAAGTGTTGAATCCGCAGTTTAAACTCAATGTGATTCCAGCGTATGTTGACAAAAAACATTATTTGCGATTGCCTTCTGACAAGATTGCCGTTTTCACGTCGAACGAAGACAAAATTTACGCCTATGCGCAGCACGAAATGGACCAAAGGGAGAAACCGTTTTCGCGCTACCAATTGTGGTCAAAAGATTCTTCTCGCGGCGAAACGATTGTGGTTGCAAGAACGAAGTTCCATAAAGTCAGACGAGGTGACAACCTAAGTGAAATTGCCGATCGTTACAATGTCACGATGTCTGAAATCAAAAAATGGAATAAACTCAAAGGCAATAAAGCACCACTTGGTAAAAACCTTAAAATCATTACGAGCGAACGAGTGGCAGTAAAAGCGAAGAAAATTAAATCTGATTCTACTGCAGTTGCTGTAAACAGCAAAAAAGACGATGCCGTAACAGCAACAACATCAACTTTGGTTGCACAGGTTCAGCCGAAAGAAATCAAAGAGCCGAAAGTTTACAAAGAGGAAAAAGTTGTTGCGTTTAAAGACGTAACCAAATTCCATAAAGTCAAAAAAGGCGATAACCTTAGCGAGATTTCTGATAAATACGGTGTGACAATGGCGGAAATCAAGAAATGGAACAAACTTAAAAGCAACAACGTCCCATTAGGAAAAAACCTTAAAATCATTACAAACGAAAGAGTGGTTACAACCGTTAAGAAATTGGTTAAGTCTGAAGCGATTGCGACGAATGACAGACCTAAAAACGACATTGCGACCGACAAGCCTTCAGATTATTATATTGTGCAGCAAGGCGATAATCTAAGTACGATTGCTAAAAAGTACAATGTTTCGATTGACGATTTGAAAGAATGGAATAACCTACACGACAACAACATCCAACTCGAAAGCAAATTAAAAGTTGCGGATATCAAGATCGACAAACAAGAAAAAGATGAAGTCACAGCTCCTAAAGCAGAAACCAAAAATGTTGAATATACTGTGCAACGCGGCGATAATCTCGGCAACATCGCGCGCAAAAACGGTGTCGCCATTTCAGATCTCAGATCATGGAACGACCTTTCGGACGATATTGTACAGGTTGGCGATAAATTAATCGTAGCTAAAAAGATCGTTGAATCGAATCAGGCAGTTGCTGAAAAATCAAGCAAAAGAGATTCGGCATCCAAAAATAAAAGCGAGGATCATTATTATGTCCAGAAAGGCGATTCGCTTTTCAGCATTGCCAAGAAATATCCGGGCGTGAGTGTTTCCGACATCAAAAAATGGAATGGCATCCGCGGAAATGAACTAAAACCCGGAATGAAACTCAAAATAAACGGATAATACAAAAAATCTCTATAAATTTAGGGCTTGTTTCATAACCGAACGAATTATGAAAAAAGCCCTTTTTTTATTGCTGTTTATTGCTCTAATCATTTCATCGTGCCACAAAAAGCACGACAGCAATACAGAGAAAACAGCAGGCAAAATCAACACCATTTCAGTAATCATCGACGATGCATTGTGGAATGGCGAAGTGGGCGACAGCATTCGAAATAAATTCGCATCACCTGTTATCGGGCTGCCGCAGGAAGAGCCGCTTTTTACAATCAATCAATATCCGGTCAGGTTGCTCGAAGGTTATGTGACCAATACGCGTAATATTATTGTCGTAAAAAAAGAAAGCCGAAATTATTTTGAAATCATCGAAAACGAATACGCTTCGCCGCAAAATGTTTTCCATATTTCAGGCCGGACCGCAGCCGGCATTTTAGACCAGCTCGAGGCGCACGCTCCGGAAATCATCGAAAAAATGCGCCGCACAGAAATAGCGGCAAACCAAAAAATCATCGATACGGCGACAATCGATTCCAGGAGAATAACACGAAAATTTAACATCGCGCTCAAAGTTCCGATTGGATATAAATATGTCCTGAGCCGCCGAAAATTCATTTGGCTGAAAAAAGAAATTACAAGCGGGAATGCGAGCTTACTCATTTATCAGGTCCCGCTCCACGCGCTGCATAAAACACAAAATGTAACCAACAATATCATTCGGATACGGGATTCAATAGGAAACCTCTACATTCGCGGAACTGCACCGCATACGCAAATGGTGACCGAAGATTCGTATGCACCATACCTATTTCACATCAATGTAAAAGGCAAAGAAGCTTTTGAAACAAAAGGAACGTGGGAATTACAAAACGATTTCATGTCGGGGCCGTTTATCAATTACGCGATCGTCGATAGGACAGGTAAGCGGGTGCTCGTGCTTGAAGGATTTTGTTATGATCCATCAAAGGAAAAGCGCGACCAGATGTTCGAGCTCGAAGCAATCATCAACTCAATTGAATTCTCAACTAAGACCTCAAAAAAATAGCAATGCAATTACGATTCAAAATAAAGCGATTTGAAGCACTTTCTCTAAGCGAAATGTATTTGGTATTGCAATTGCGCAGCGTAGTCTTTGTCGTTGAGCAAAATTGCGTTTACCAGGACATTGATGGTAAAGATTACAAAGCGCTGCACCTGATTGGCGAATACGAAGGTAAAATTATTGCCTATGCGCGATTGTTCAAATCAGGCGATTATTTCGATGAAGCATCAATCGGAAGGGTCGTGGTTGCAGCAAATTATCGCGACAAAAAATTTGGTCACGGCCTCATGCGACAAGCCATCGCGGCAATCGAAAGCCACTTTGGGGAAACTACAATCACGATTTCTGCGCAATTGTACTTGCAGCGTTTTTACGAAAGCCACGGATTTGTAGCAATTAGTGAAATGTATCTTGAAGATGACATTCCACACATCAGAATGAAAAAAAACTGATTAAATTTTTGTCACGACCAGTTCGACACGGCGGTCATATTCTGCGCCTTTTCCCAACGGAACCGTATTGCCATAACCTTTGAAAGTCATTCTTGTTTTGGCAATTTTTTTGAACACCAAATATTTATAAACCGATTCTGCACGGTTTTGCGAAAGATTCCTTTTGCGCGTTTCGAGGTCGATGGCTTCTTTTTGGTAAGGCGGCGTGCAACACACATGGCCTTGAATTTCAAACTCGAGTTTTTTGTATTTCATCAGCAACTTGGCGACTTTGTCGAGTTGCGTCTTTGCTTCGAAAGTCAGTTTACTGCTGCCGCGTTCGAATAAAAGGTTTTCAAGATAAATGTGGTCACCAACGACATGCTTTTTTTGGACGGAAAAGTAAAAACCCGGAAGCTCAATCTTCGGAAGCGGTTTGAGGTTTAGGACAATATCAACACGGCGATTTTTCGAGCGTTTTTCCGGAAGGTTTTCAACCACGTCATCATCAATGAGAATGCGCCCTTTGCCTTCGATGGTAACGATAATCTTATTTGTAATTCCGTTTTGTAGCAGTTTTTCCTTGATCGCGTTGGCGCGGTTTGTAGAAAGCTTGAAGTTATAGGCTTCCTTCCCAACATCATCCGTGTAACCGAAAATCTGGATCGATTCAATTCTTGTTGAATCGGTATTTTTAATAAAATCTACTGCTGCGTTCCCTTGTTTTTCGTCGAGCTGAAATTTATTTGAATCAAAATAAACCGACTGTACTACTTCTTCCTGGGCATAAACAATTCCGCATAAAAGCAACGGCAACAGTTTTAAAAATCGAACCATTATATCTTCAGTATCTTGTTATATTCGGGCGTATTATTGAGGATGGCCACCGCTTTTTTGATTTCGGGATTGCTTTTCAAGTAATACTGGTACAAGCCTTCTTTATACTGGTACCGTTTTATAATTTCGTCCAAAAGTAAATTTTTAATTTCTTTCTGATTCGTATTGAGCTGATTTTCTTCGCTTTTTTGTAAAGCGGTAAGCAGTTGCTGGTACTCGGCAGTTATTGAGGCATCAATTTTTTCTTTTTTCGCCGCAGCTAATGTATTTCGCAATGCAATTTCGGTTTCGGTGTCAAAATTGAAATTCTGCTTTTTGAGGTACGCTTTGAAATCGGCAAAATCGGCATCAGTAATCGTCGGAATCGTATTTCCAAGATTGGGGTTTTTGTAATAATAAGTTGTTGCGTAATTGAATATGCCATCGTTTTTAACCAACGCATCCGAAATCGTGCTCAATTTGGATTCGTCAAGAACAATATCAGGAAGAATACCACCGCCATCATAAACCGTACGGCCTTTCTTGGTTTTGAAAGCATTGTAATTTTCTGCAGCGGTACGAATCGCGTGCCCGTCTTTGTCTTTGTGCAGATAATCGAGCGCCTGGATGCATCTTCCCGAAGGCGTATAGTAGCGCGAAATCGTAATTTTTACCTGCGTGCCGTATGTAAGGTCAATTGGCCTTTGCACGAGTCCTTTCCCAAAACTTCTGCTGCCGACAATTACGGCGCGGTCGAGATCTTGCAGGGCTCCTGAAACAATTTCGGATGCCGATGCACTTTTTCCATCAACAAGAATCGCAAGCGGAATTTGGGTATCAATAGGTTCGCGTAAAGTTTTATAAGTATTGTTGTGTTTTTCGATTTTCGATTTGGTCGTAACAATTACTTCGTCTTTCGGTACAAATAAATTGCAGATGCTCACGGCTTCATTGAGCAATCCGCCGGGATTTCCACGCAAATCAAGAATAATTCTTTCGACGCCATCTCTTTTGAGCTGCTCTAATGCTTCTTTGGTTTCAAGTGCGGCTTTGGCATTGAATTTAGACAATACAATATAGCCGGTTTTATCGTCGATTTTCCCGAAAAAGGGCACCGACTTGATTTCGACTTCATCAAGCACAATCTGCGCAGTCATTGTTTTTCCCTGACGGATGTATTTGACATCGATTTTGGTGTTTTTGGCACCTTGCATCAATTGCGACGCATCATCTTTAAAATCACTGAGGTTTACGTCGCCAATCTGGATAATTTCGTCTCCGGCTTTGAGTCCCGCTTTATCAGCCGGGAAATTTTTATAAGGCTCGCGAACGATCAGTTTTCCTTCTTTACGCGTAATAAGCGCGCCAATCCCAGTATATTCACCCGTATTGTTGATTTTAAATTTGACAACATCCTGTTCATTGAAATAATTCGTGTACGGATCGAGATCGGCGAGCATGCTCTTGATGGCTTTGTCCATCAGGTCGCCCGGATTCGTATTATCGACATAATTGGCATTGACCGCTTTAAACAGCGTGGTAAAAATTTCGATTTGTTTGGCAACTTCAAAAAAGTCATCTTTAAAACTGGTGCCAACAAATAAAAATGCGGCAGCGATTGCAGGAAGTATAAATTTTCTTTTGAGTAAGGTTTTCATTTTCATTTTTCTTTAGTCATTTCGGAAGAATAAAGCGCGGGCACTAAAATAACAATAAATGCCCAGATTGTCTGTAACTTGTGAAGAAATTAAGGTTGCTGAATGGCGTTTTCCTTCTTGATTTCCGTCACGAATTTTTCAAACAATGCAATCGTTTTTAAATTGATTGCGGCGTAAGGTAATCTTTCTTTGCTTTGGTAGAAAAACATTAACGCATAAGGCTTATCGACATTATCGAGGATCAAATGTTTGTTGAGCCTGTAGGTTTCGCGAAGCACGCGTTTGAAATAGTTCCGGTCAACGGCGTGTTTGAAATATTTTTTCGAAACCGAAACGCCCATTTTGATTTTGCCATCCGTTTCTCCCGGCAAAGGAGCATAAACCAATCGCAACGGGTATTTCGATACCGACAAACCTTCCGAAAAAAGCAGATCAATCGTGTTTTTGCGCTTAAGTTTCTCCGATTTTGGATAGGTAAAAGTCATGTTCATTTTATGAATTTCAAAGATAGATTTTACTTTGCAAAACCCACCGTGTAAATTTTGTAAATTAATTTTAAAATACTGTAAAGCATTCTCATCCTCACCGAAGTAACTTTACAATGTAATGAAAAAGATATTTCAGATAGTCAAAGATAGAAGCACCATCCGCGGGTTGAAGAAACAACTGCTGGCATAAAGCGGATAAATTAAACTCAATTAAATTATACTAGGAAGCTTTGAAAATAGCTGAATAGAAGAAATCCTCAGGAATTTCATGTCCTGAGGATTTTTATTTGTGGTTATTTCTTCACTTCGGGTTTTGGCTCTGCCGGAAAAACATTGTTGTCTCTTTTTACATCAGCCATGAGTCCGCTGTCATCAATTGTGATTTTTTTAATCGTCGATTTCGCTTTCGGAATCTCAAAATTATACGTTGGATAGGCCCACGCCCAATCTTTTAAAGTGGTTCTTTTAATTGCGGGGTTCGGATTTTGCTTCTCGAAACTCATCATGCGCAGCGGAATATAGAAACTTTCTTTCGTTCCGTCGTTATAGTCAACTGTGATATCAATCGGCATCGGCATTCTTCCGATACGTTCCAAAATTATTGTGGTTGAATTGCCGTTTTCAGCGACCGTCTTGATTCCGTAATCGATCGTGTTCGTAGTTTCTGTCCAATCCGTTAAATACCAATCGAGATTTGCTCCTGAAACCCGCTCTGCAGTGCGTTTGATATCGTTTGGCGTCGGGTGCTTGAATTTAAAATCGGTATAATATTTTTTGACCGTTGCCTCAAGATTTTCTTTGCCGATTATATAAATCAATTGCGACAAAAACAGACAGCCTTTGTAATACGAAGCGATTGAATAGGGCCTGTTTTCATCGTAGCGGTCGCCGTGTGTCGTTTGTGGCTGCTCTTTGCCTGATGCGACAAGATTGTAATAGGCAGGGTATATCGATTTGAACGGATTGCTTTCTTTTTTAACAGCAAGCTCGTTGAGCGCGAGATATTCGATATAAGTTGCGAATCCTTCATCCATCCACGGATGTTTCGATTCGTTTGAGGCCAGAACATGCTGGAACCACGAATGCGCCAGTTCATGAGTAGCCGTCCCGAGCAAGCCGTCAAGCGTTCCGTTTCCGAGCATCAATGTGCACATCGCATATTCCATTCCGCCATCGCCGCCCTGTATGAACGAGTATTGTTTGTACGGATAATTACCGACATTTTTATTGTAAAAATCCATGACCGTCACCATCTTGGGCTCGAGCGCTTTCCAGTTCGGAATCACCTTCGGGTCGTTCTTGTAAAGAAAATGCAAATCGACACCATTGGGTCCGGAAACCACGTCGTGTATGTAATTTTTATCGGCAGCGAATGTGAAATCGTGCACTTTTGGGGCAATAAAGTGCCAGGTCAGTGTTTTTGTTTTCTTTGGATAGGTTACGGTTGTTCCCTTGTCTTCATAGCCGTGTCCGATTTCGTTTTTGTTCTGCAGATAACCGCTCCCGCCAAGTGTGTACTCTTTATCGATAGTGATTTTTACATCGAAATCGCCCCATACACCGTGAAATTCACGTGCGATATATGGATCGGCATGCCAGCCTTCAAAATCGAATTCGGCCATTTTTGGATACCATTGCGCCATTGAAAATTCGACACCTTCGATGTTGTTTCTGCCCGAGCGACGGATCTGCACCGGAACCTGTCCGTTGAAATCAAGCGTAAAAGTAGTTTTTGAATTGGGTAAAATTGGCTTTGCCAAATCCACTTCGAGGATCGTTCCAATTTCTTTAATATTTGCCACTGCGCCGTCCTGTTTGAAATTAGAAATGTGCAGGAAGCCGATTTCATTGGGTTTCAACTTTGCAATACGGCTTTGTTTGATGTCCTTTCCGTCAATTTTCACCTTGTCAACCATCCGTCCGTCGGGATCGGCAATCGCCTGCAGACGCGCATCCATTTCACTATTGGGTTGAAATGCATTATTGTACAAATGATAGAAGACGCGTTTGAGCGTATCGGAAGAATTGTTGGTGTACACCAGCTGTTGCGTGCCTTTGTACTGGTAATTTTTGGCATCGATTACGACATCCATTTTATAATCGACATGCTGTTGCCAATATGAAGCGCTTTGCGAAAATGAATGCATAGCGGTTAAGAGCAGAAATGGAATCAGGAGTTTTTTCATGGTTTGTTTTTGGAATCTTGTAATTAAAAAAGCTTGCCGAAAATACTAAAATTTCCGGCAAGCCTGTTTATTTTATAACGGAATTAACCTCTTACTTTTTTGCTTTTGGATTGTTTCGACATTTTTTCGGCAAGTACAAAGGCGTTGTAAGCATTGACCATTTTCCCTGATTTTGATAAGGTATCAAAAGGACGCATGTCTTTATCATCTCCGCCAACGACTACTTTATCTGAGATTGTATTTCCAGAATCCATGATGATGTGTTTCACCTGTTTGGCCGTAAGATTTGGATAGTAAGAACGGATCAAAGCTGCAACTCCGGCAACATTTGGCGAAGCCATCGAAGTACCCTGCTCATATCTGTAGGTGTTGTTTGGCGTCGTGGCGTAAATCTGCATTCCTGGCGCAAATACATCAACATTGAGTTTTCCGTAGTTTGAAAAACCTGCGACAAGTTGCGGACCGTACTCGAAATTCAAAGCGCCAACTGTAAGGACGTTATCTGCAAATTCTGTTTTTTTATCGTCAGAATCATTTGGGAAATTGCTTTCGATATCAATGTCTTTGGCATCGTTTCCGGCAGCATGCACGATCAACACGTCTTTGCTTTCGGCATATTTGATTGCATCATAAACCCATTGTTTGTGTGGTGAGAAATCTTTACCGAAACTTCCGTTGATTACTTTGGCGCCATTGTCAACGGCATACCGGATTCCGAGTGCGATATCCTTATCGTACTCATCACCGTTAGGCACGCAACGAACCGCCATAATTTCTACGTTATTTGCGATTCCGTCACCGCCAACTCCGTTGTTGCGTTGTTGCGCAATGATTCCGGCAACATGCGTTCCGTGAAGCGCTTCTTTTTTATCGGGTCCGTAAACCGTGTTGTTCCCGTAAAATTTGGTTTTCATGTCATCTGGATTATCGCCAAGTACTTTCCTTCCGTCGAAATCAACGTTGAGGTTGTAATCAAGCATATCATAAACCTGGTTTTTATAATCCTGCAATTCCTCTTTGAAATTTGGACCCGCCTGTGGAATGACCTGCATCATCACCATTTTGCTTTTTTTGAGTGCAGCATCATCGGTTTCGATGGTTTTTACGTCTTCAAGGGTATAATTTTCTTTTTTGAGGTATTCGCCAATTGATTTGTCAGCGTTGAGAAGAAAATCGACCTGTTGTTTGCTCTGCTGGTATTGCGCCAATCTTTTGTCGAGTTCGGCTTTTGCAGCTTTATAATCTGCTGACCCGTCATCGCCTTTTTTAACAATACGTGTCATTTCGAGTGTTTCATTATTCGAATCGCCGAGGAAATTCCAGCCATGGATATCATCTACATAACCGTTTTTATCGTCATCTTTTCCGTTACCTGCGATTTCTTTCGGATTCGTCCATATTACCGATTTTAAATCTTCGTGATCGATATCGACACCAGAATCGACAACGCCAACGATTACTTTTTTACCTGGTTTTCCTTTGATCAATTCGGCATAAACTCGATCGACGCTCATTCCGGGAACACTGTCCTTTGCCAGATCGAGATGGCTCCAGCGTTTGAGTTTGTCTTCTGGAAGCGGAATCTTTTTAGCTTGGAAAGCTGGGGTACTTTGCGCGCTCAGGTTTCCGTAAGCCGCGAATGCCAGTGATAAACAGGCGAATTTTATAATTTTCATGTTTTATAAATTTTTAAGTGAGTCAAAAATAGCGATGATTTGTTACAATTAACACAAATGTTAACAATACTTTATCGGCCTGATTAATGCCGGTTCCGTTTTCAATGTTTTAACCTCTCGCGTTTTGCGAAATGATTCCGGCACACCATAACATTTCTCAATCCGAACGGACTTTTCATATTCATTCAAATTAACCGTTTGAAGACCCTGCACGCTGTTTGATGTCTTCGGCGCCACCGGTTTTTCTTCGCGCTGCCGCGTTGCCGTTTCCAAAATTGTAAGTGTACGAAAGCACCACGACCCGTGAGTCTCTTTTCACTTTAAAATGTTCGGTGTAACTTGTAAATTGTGTTGTTGCCTGGATCTTGTTTGTATTAAAAACATCGTTAAACACGAGTTTGAGCGTGCTCTTGTTTTCGAATTTTTTCTGGATCGCGGTATTCACAAACCAAATCGGCCTGATTTTGTCGAAGGCATAGTTTTCACGAGCCTGGTAATTTCCGGTCAATTCAGCAAAGAAGCCGCTGCCAAGCTTGAAATTATTGGTCGAGTTGAAATTCCACGTAAAGTTTCCGGCGTTTTTAAGCTCGGTATTGGCCACGGTCCCAGAGTATGAACCCACGTAAAAGTTGAGATTATTGGTCGTGTCCCACCATTTGGTGACATTTACCGGAATCACGAATGCGAGGCTGTAAATATCGACGCTGTCAAGGTTTCTTGTCGTTTGAACGGTCACGTGCGTTTCGGTATCTGAAGGCGAAATCGTTTCGGTAATGTTTTTATCGGTGCGCGAGAAACTCAGTGTGGTATAAATTTTCTGGTTCAATACGTGCGTGAATTCTACTGAATGCGTCGTCTGCGGTTCGAGATACGGATTGCCAACTTTATATGTCGTTTCATCGAGATAGAACTTAAACGGATTGAGCTGATCGTAACCAGGGCGCTGGATTCTTCTGCTGTAATTGAATTCGAGGCTGTTCTTCGCATTTAAGATATAGGAAACGAGTGCGCTCGGAAATAACTGCGTATAATTGTCATCGAACGCCGAATAATTTCCCAAAAGCTGTTTGCCCGACACATTGGTGTTTTCTACACGCAACCCAAATTGCACATTCCATTTCCCGAAAGCTTTTGAAGCATTTGCATAAGCGGCGTTGATGTTTTCCTTGTAAATAAAATGATTGCTTTTTGATGTATCGAAAACATCCGAGCCTGAACTTCGGTTGTAATACGCAAGATTGTTATCGGCCTTAACATAACTTGATTTGATTCCGGTTTCGAGCTTGACTTTGTTGAAGTTGGTCACAAAATCACTTTTTATCGCGTAAATATTGAGGTTGCCGTTCAAATCGCCGTGAAGCCGATATTGTGGCGCTGACATAGATCCATCAAGATTGAAATAATTGGTGTCGAAATTCTGGTTTGTTTTGTTTCCGTAACTGGCATAATCGAAGTCGGTTGTAAATTCGGTTCCCGTCGTATCAATCACATATTTGTAATTGAGATTTACTGCGCCATTGCGCCAATTGTCATGCGAATGGTTTTGCGTTTCGAATCGCGAAATTTTGGTATTCGTTTCATCGTAAACATCTGAATAATTTTGTCCCGTTGGATTGAATCGGTTGCTCACACCGCTGACCACAAGCCCAAGCGTGTGTTTGTCGTTGATGAGATAATCCATTCCTGCCCGCGCTATATGATTCCGAAAAGTCATCTTGAGGTAATTGTCCTGATCGTATGCGCCATCAAAAATGCCGTTTTCATAAAAGCTGCGATCGAGTTTTAGCGAATTGAAACCTTCTCTGTACGCAAAACTGTAATTTCCGAAAACATTGATTTTCTTATTGCGGTGGTTGAGGTTCAGGTTGTTGTTGTTTTTCGGATACTTACCTTGCCCGTATGAAACTGAAACGCTGCCGTTTGTGCCTTTGCGTTTGTCTTTTTTCATCTTGATATTAATAATCGAGGTGCCAGCCGCATCGTATTTTGACGATGGATTGGTAATGAATTCTATTTTTTCAACAGACCCCGACGGAATTCCGCGCAGGTAATTGGCAAGGTTGGTTCCGCTCATTTGCATTGGTTTTCCGTCAATTTGCACAATAACGCCCGATTTCCCACGAAGGCTGATATTGTCATTCTGGTCAACGCGAACGCTGGGTGCTTTTTCAAGGACTTCAAATGCCGATGATCCTGTGGCCGAAATACTGCTTTCAATATTGAGAACAATTTTGCCTTCCTGCCGCTCAATATAAGGTTTTGCTTTTTGGACAACAACTTCTTTTAGCACATTGCTTTCCGATTTAATCGTAATGTTCTTAAGATCGGTGTTTTCGTTAGCATCGAAAGGTTGCCCTGTAAATTGCACTTTTGCATTATCGGAGATTTCGATGAGATACTCGCCTTTGGTTACATTTTCAAAGAGAAAAACCCCGTTTTCATTTGGAAATTCTGTTTTGACAACAGATTGATGTGAGGGATCCATAAGGTAAATGGTCGCATTTGTGGCAACTTCGGTTTTATCGGTGAGGACACGCCCTGTAATTGTGATTTTGTCGTTTTCAGATGACTGTGCATAAATGATTGAGGTAATGGCGGAAAGCAACATTGCCGTGACGAGATAGATGAATTTTAACATGTTCGATGATTTATGATTGACAATTTTCGATGATTTTGAGCAGGGCGGAATTTAGTACTTCGAGTTCGTTGACTGAGATTCCCGACAAGGTTACTTTCCTATTCTGAAGAATGAGCGATTGCACGTTTTCAATGATCAGTTTACCCGAATCAGTTACGTTCAAATGTGATTTGCGCCGGTCAGATTGATTCACTTCGCGTTCAAGATATTGCGATTTAACGAGCAACTCTATAATTCGGGTTACTGAAGCGTTGTCTTTGAAAATCTTTGCGCCAAGTTCCTGCTGCGAGATCCCCGGATTTTCGAGAATGGCTTTAATAGTCAGCCATTGGTCAATCGTAATTTTATATCCGTTTTCGCGCAGTTTTTTCTGGGCATAATTCCGGTACGTTCTAATTGCCTTGTCGATCATATAAAACGTAATGTTCTCGAGCTTTTCCATATTTAAAATTTGAGTCAAAAATATAAATGGCAAATCAATATTTGATATATCAAATAAATATTTAACAGCAATTTATTATTTACTGAATTCGATTAGTAGGGTTTTAGAAAATTTCGTTACACGAGAATATGTCTTTTAAACGGACGCCTTTTTCGGTATTTTCAACGGTGATGATTTCGTTATGCGCGTCGTGTTCAAGAAACAGATAATAATTGTTATCGGCAGCGACGGTAAGGAATTTCGCTTTTTCGGGAAGTGTTAAAAGTGGTCTTGTGTCATAACCCATTACATATGGCAACGGAATATGCCCCGCTGTTGGAAGCAAATCGGCCATAAAACAAATCGTTTTGTCATTGTATTGAATTTTCGGAAGCATCATTTTTTCGGTGTGGCCGTCGGCGAAAAATATCCCAAAGTCCAATTCAGATTTTTCGAGCAAATCGCTTTCGGGTCTTTTAATAAATTCGAGTTGGCCGCTTTCCTGCATGGGCAGAATATTCTCTGAAAGAAACGACGCTTTTTCGCGGGCATTGGGTTTAGTCGCCCATTCCCAATGGTTGTCGTTGCTCCAGAATTTGGCATTTTTAAATGCGGGTTCATAACCGGTTCTGTCTTTGTTCCATTGCACGCTTCCACCGCAGTGGTCAAAATGCAAATGTGTCATAAAAACGTCGGTAATGTCGTCACGGTGGAAACCGAAATTTGCCAAAGATGCGTCCATTGAGTGGTTTCCCCAAAGCGAATAATAGCTGAAAAATTTTTCCGATTGCTTATTTCCCAAACCGGTGTCAATCAAAATCAAACGGTTGCCATCTTCGATCAAAAGGCATCGCGCAGCAATTTCAATCATATTGTTTGCATCGGCTGGATTGGTTTTGTTCCATATTGTTTTCGGAACTACGCCAAACATAGCGCCGCCGTCGAGTTTAAAATTACCGGTTTCGATAGGATATAATTTCATTTTTTTGGTTTCAGTTATGACAGCGCAATTTAAGAAAAACGGTCCGCATTACCACCATAGCGAGATTCTATAAAAGCATTCGTTATAAAAATGTTACCTGATGCGGCAAAAACCTTTAATTGTAATATCTTTGCGGTTAATTTAGACAAAATCAATATAAGCTATGATTAAAGTATCTGATACAGCCAGCAAAAAAATCATTGATATGATGAAAGATGATGGTTTTGATGCTGCGAAAGATTATGTAAGGGTGGGCGTAAAAAGCGGCGGTTGTTCCGGTTTGTCTTATGAATTGAAATTCGACAAAACACTCGGCGAGAACGATAAAGTCTTTGAAGACAACAATGTAAAAATTGCCGTTGAGAAAAAAAGCTTTTTATACCTCGCGGGAACGGTCCTTGAATTTTCAGGCGGGCTCAACGGAAAAGGATTCGTGTTCAACAATCCAAATGCGAGCAGGACTTGCGGTTGCGGAGAGTCATTTTCGCTATAAACACATTAAAAATATTATGTCAAAATATACCGAAGACGATTTAAAAGTTGAACTCGAAAACAAAGAATACGAGTACGGATTTTATACGGATCTTGCATCTGAAACTTTTCCGACAGGCTTGAATGAGGATATCGTTCGTGCCATTTCGCATAAAAAAGAAGAACCAGAATGGATGACCGACTGGCGCATAGAAGCGTTTCGGGCATGGCAGGAAATGATCGAGCCCGAATGGGCGAATGTAAAATACGTCAAGCCCGATTTTCAGGCAATCTCATATTATTCAGCTCCTAAAAAAGCAGATCCCAGCAAAACCCTTGATGATGTAGATCCCGAGCTTTTGGCGATGTACAAGAAATTAGGCATCTCGATCGATGAGCAGAAAATGATGAACAATGTCGCTATGGATATTGTCGTCGATTCGGTTTCGGTGGCCACCACTTTCAAAAAAACACTGTCGGAAAAAGGCATTATTTTTTGCCCCATTTCTGAAGCAATCAAAGAACATCCTGAACTCGTAAAAAAATACCTTGGGACAGTTGTTCCGCAACGCGATAATTTTTATGCGGCATTGAATTCAGCCGTTTTTTCTGATGGCTCATTCTGTTATATCCCGAAAGGCGTTCGTTGTCCGATGGAACTATCAACGTATTTCCGAATCAATCAAGCCGGGACCGGGCAGTTCGAAAGAACCTTGGTGATTGCTGATGAAGGCAGTTATGTTTCGTATCTTGAAGGTTGTACTGCGCCAAGTCGCGATGAAAACCAGTTGCACGCGGCGGTTGTCGAATTGATTGCACTCGATGATGCCGAAATCAAATATTCTACCGTACAGAACTGGTATCCCGGAAACAAGGAAGGTCAGGGCGGGGTTTATAATTTTGTTACCAAACGTGGACTTTGCGAAAAAAACGCAAAAATTTCATGGACACAGGTTGAAACAGGCTCTGCAATTACATGGAAATATCCATCGTGTGTACTCAAAGGTGACAACGCCGTCGGAGAGTTTTATTCGATTGCCGTTACCAACAACCACCAGCAAGCCGATACGGGAACAAAAATGATTCACCTCGGGAAAAACACCAAGTCAACAATTATCTCCAAAGGAATTTCTGCCGGAAAGTCGCAAAACAGCTACCGCGGATTGGTTCAAATCTCTGCGCGTGCTGAAAATGCGAGAAACTTTTCACAATGTGACTCATTGCTAATGGGCAACAATTGCGGCGCGCATACTTTCCCATACATCGAAAGCAAAAATCCTTCTGCCAAAATTGAGCATGAGGCAACGACTTCAAAAATTGGTGAAGACCAGGTATTTTATTGCAACCAGCGCGGCATTCCAACGGAAAAAGCAATCGCGCTTATCGTAAACGGTTTCAGCAAAGATGTGTTGAATAAACTTCCGATGGAATTTGCCGTTGAAGCCCAAAAACTATTAGAAATTTCTCTCGAAGGCTCCGTAGGATAACCTTCCAACATACAAAACCGACATGTTACAAATCAAGAATTTACACGCAAAAGTAGAAGACAAGGATATTTTAAAAGGCATCAATCTGACCGTCAACGCCGGAGAAGTGCACGCAATTATGGGTCCGAACGGCTCCGGAAAAAGTACGCTTTCAGCAGTCATTGCGGGAAATGAAAATTACGAAGTTACCGAAGGTTCCGTCATCCTCGACGGCGAAGATTTAGCTGATCTTGCTCCCGAAGAACGCGCACATCGGGGCGTTTTCCTATCATTCCAATATCCGATTGAAATTCCCGGCGTTTCGGTGACCAATTTCATGAAAACGGCAATCAATGAAACGCGAAAAGCCAAAGGCCTTGATGAAATGCCTGCGAATGAAATGCTCAAACTCATCCGCGAAAAATCAGAATTGCTTGAAATCGACAGGAAATTCATGTCGAGATCACTCAACGAAGGATTTTCAGGCGGCGAAAAAAAACGCAATGAAATCTTCCAGATGGCGATGCTCGAACCCAAACTCGCTATCCTTGATGAAACCGATTCAGGTCTCGATATTGACGCGCTTCGGATCGTTGCCAACGGCGTCAATAAACTCAAAAGCGATAACAATGCAGTGGTCGTAATCACGCACTATCAGAGGCTTTTGGATTATATCGTTCCCGATTTCGTGCATGTTTTATACAATGGAAAAATTGTAAAATCAGGCGGAAAAGAACTCGCGTACGAACTCGAGGAAAAAGGATATGATTGGATCAAACAAGAACAAGAAGCATAAGCCACGATGGAATTAAAAGAAAAACTTATATCATCTTTTATGGCTTTCGAAGAACGCGTCGATGTTCACGCCGATCTTCACGGTGTTCGCACGCAAGCCATCAAAAACTTTGAAAATAAAGGCTTTCCGACCAAAAAAGAAGAAGCCTGGAAATATACTTCGCTCAATGCGCTCCTCAAAAATGACTTCAGCGTATTCCCGAAAAAGGAAAATGCAATCGAGTTTTCGGATGTCAAAAAATACTTCCTGCACGAAATAGATACCTACAAAGTGATTTTTGTCGATGGTGTTTTCAGCTCGTTTTTATCTTCAACAACGCATGACGGACTCGATGTTTGCCTCATGTCTTCGGCGCTTACGAAGCCAAAGTACAAAATGGTCATCGACGAGTATTTCAATAAAATTGCAAGCAAAGACGAAAGCCTGACCACGCTGAACACCGCTTTTGCATTCGAAGGCGCTTACATCAACATTCCGAAAAGCAAAGTCGTCGAAAAACCAATTGAAATCATCAACTTTTCGACCGGAACCGAATCGGCGCTTCTTGTGCAACCGCGGAACCTCATTATCGTTAATGAAAACGCACATGTGCAAATCATAGAACGACACCAAAGCCTAAACGACAATCCCGTCCTGACCAATTCTGTTACCGAAATCTTTGCACGCAAAAGAGCCATCGTCGATTACTATAAAATCCAGAACGACAACCTCGAAGCGTCGCTGATTGACAATACCTACATCGCCCAAAAAGAACAGACCAATGTTTCTGTGCATACATTTTCGTTTGGCGGAAATCTTACGAGAAACAACCTTAATTTTTATCACCAGGGCGAGCATATCGACAGTACTTTGAAAGGCATCACAATCATTGAAGGCAAGCAACACGTTGACCATTATACATTGGTAAACCATGCGACGCCAAACTGCGAAAGCCATCAAAATTACAAAGGCATTTATGGCGACCGCTCTACAGGCGTTTTCAACGGGAAGATTTTCGTGGAGAAGGAGGCCCAGAAAACTGACGCTTTTCAGCAAAACAATAATATTTTACTGAGCGATAAAGCGACAATTAATGCCAAACCGCAACTCGAGATTTTTGCCGATGACGTAAAATGTTCGCATGGCTGCACCATTGGCCAGCTCGATGACAAAGCGATGTTCTACATGCAATCGCGCGGCATCCCGAAAAAAGAAGCCAAAGCATTATTGATGTATGCGTTTTCAAACGAAGTCATTGAAAGCATCAAAATCCCTGAATTAAAGCAGCGGATTACCAAAATCATCGCGATGAAATTGGGTGTCAATATGGGATTTGATTTGTAGTTTTTTTCAGGAGCCGATCCCGCTTTCCGCTATAGCTTTTGCGCTAAAGAAGCATGCAAAAAACTGCCGCTGAAAATGCGCAGCATTCACTGAACACCTAACAATATAGAACGGTGAAGTAATCGGGGCTAGGCATACCCGACCTTTAAGCTTTTACGCTTCCGGTAATTTCCTTGAGCAACAAATTGAAATCGAAATCGGGATCTTCCTTTAATCCCATTCGTACGATCACCATATCCTTTGATGGAATGATGAACACCATCTGTCCCTGGAAACCGTTGCACGAATACAAATCTTTCGGTGCGTCAGGATAATAGCCGCCTGCGTTGAGCCAAAAATGCGCGCCGTATCGGCCATTTGAATCGTGGGTTGGGGTTGCGACATAATTTGCCCATTTTTCATCAAACAGTTGCTCGCCGTTCCAGTTGCCTTTGTGCAGGTATAACAAACCGAATTTCGCCCAGTCGCGCGTATTGGCCCAGCCATAAGAAGAGCCAACGTAATTTCCTGACATATCGGTTTCAATAAACATCGAATGCATGCCAATTTTATCTATGAGCGCCGAATACCAGAAATCAAGGTAGTCCTGATGGTTTTTGAATTGTTTTCGTAAAATTCCGGAGAGTAAATTGGTAGTTCCCGATGAATAATTCCAATGCGTGCCTGGTTCAAACCCCGAACGTTTGTCACGCTGCACCGTGGCCATATCTTTGGCAAGGAACAACATTTTGGTCGCATCGGAAATCCTTTCATAATTCTCATCCCATTCGAGGCCGCTATTCATATGCAGCAATTCATTAATTGTAATTTTAGACCGATTGTCGTTCGTCCACTCGGCAACCGGCGCGCGGTCAAGCACATTTATTTTGCCTTGGTGTTGCAGAATTCCGAACATTGTTGCGGTGATACTTTTCGTCATCGACCACCCCAGAATTTTTGATTTTTTACTAAACCCCGCATCATATTTTTCAGCGATTATTTTGTCTTTGTAAACCACAAGAACAGCGCGTGTGCGTTTTATTTTGCTGCCCGAATGGTCAAAAGCGTCGTCAAGCGCCTTTTGTAATTTTCCATAATTAATATTGCTGAAAAAAGTATCTTTGGGTTCTTCGTCGCCGTATGGGAAAGGTAAATTTTTTGCCGTTTTGGTGCGTTTCGGAATTTCGTAAGGCTTATTTGTATCAAAATCATCGTCGATTAAAACGGCACCGAGTCCTTCTCGGTAAAAAGCCTTTCTTTTTTTCAAGCCAAAAACTGATGCAGTCGCAAACTTCCCTTTTTCATCGATAGTATTCGAAGCAAGATTTACGAGCGGGATGTCATTGTCGCCCGTTTCGATCATCTGCAGAGTCCGCCCGTCTGCAAAGTGCGCCGAGGCAACACTCTTTGCTGAAAATCCCGAGATAAGATCAAGTTTCGGATAGTTTGACCAGACTGCATATATAATTCCGACCAAAAGTAAAATCCAAAGAAACCGCAAAAATTTTTTCATTTCAATCTGTTAAAATTTTAGGGGTGAAGGTAAAAAGAAATCCATTATTATTAACAGCGGTTTGGTAAAAACCGTTTTAACTTTTAGTACTTTTGTGCGTAGAAAAATTCTAAATAGCATGTTCGACATACAAAAGATCAGGGCCGATTTCCCGATTCTTTCGCAAAAAGTAAATGGCAAACCACTCGTCTATTTCGACAATGGCGCGACCTCCCAAAAACCACAGGTCGTCATTGATGCCATTTCAAGATATTACGAGGAAATCAACGCAAATATTCACCGCGGCGTGCACACCTTAAGCCAGCTTGCCACCGACGCTTATGAAGTTTCAAGAAAGAAAGTACAACAGCACGTCAATGCGCAATACTCGCATGAAATCATTTTCACATCGGGGACTACTCACGGAATCAACCTCGTTGCAAATGGATTTGCTTCTATTTTAAAACCAGGTGATGAGGTCATGGTTTCGGCGCTCGAACACCACAGCAATATTGTGCCGTGGCAAATGCTATGTGAAAGAGCCGGTGCGATTTTGAAAGTGATTCCGATGGATGAAAACGGGGAACTCATTATGCCGCAATTTATCAGGCTACTTTCTGAAAGAACCAAAATCGTAGCCGTAAATCACATTTCGAATGCGCTAGGAATTATCAATCCTATCAAATATATTATTGACAAGGCACATGAATTTGGTGCTGCGGTTTTAATTGATGGCGCGCAGGCAGTGCCGCATTTAAAACCCGATGTGCAGACCCTCGATTGCGATTTTTATGTTTTCTCCGGACATAAAATGTGCGGCCCTACGGGAACCGGAATTTTATATGGAAAGGAAAAATGGCTCAACGCTTTGCCTCCATATCAAGGCGGCGGAGAAATGATTAAAGAAGTTACTTTTGCCAAAACAACTTATGCTGAACTTCCGCATAAATTTGAAGCCGGGACACCCAATATTTCGGGTGGTATTGTACTCGGCACCGCGATCGATTATCTCAATGCCATTGGGTTCGATAACATTGCGGCGTATGAAAAAGAATTGCTTGATTATGCCAATGAAAAACTTGCGGCAATTGAGGGCGTTAAAATTTTTGGTGTTACCAAAGCTAAAACTTCCGTAATTTCGTTTGGAATTAAAGGATTGCATCCGTATGATATCGGGACGATAATTGATAAAAACGGGATTGCCGTGCGAACGGGACACCATTGCGCGCAACCGGTCATGGATTTTTTTGGTATTCCGGGAACCGTACGTGCTTCATTCGCATTCTACAATACAAAACAAGAAATCGACAGTATGATTGACGCCGTGCAGAAAGCGATCAGAATGCTGTCATAAAAAACAAATTATGAAAGTACTATCATTATTATTCCTTACGATTTTTCTCGGAAAAGGATGCGACGACCAGACCAAGCACGATGTGGAAACTGCAGTAATCGAATACACTGCCAATACGCGTGGTTTCTATCAAAAAATTATCGTGCAGAATCAGACCGTAAAAGTTTCTAGAGATCGCGATGGCAAAGACAATCCTGTTGCGCAAAAAATTTCTGACGCCGATTGGAAACAGCTTGTTACGGCATTCCAGAATTTGAAACTCGATGAGATTCCGAACTACAAAGCGCCAAGTGAAAAACGTTTTTATGATGGTGCCGCGATAGCCGGAATCAAAATCACTTACAAAGGCAAAACCTATGAATCACAAAATTTTGATCATGGCAATCCGCCCGCTGATATTGCAGCGTTTGTAAACAAAATAACTTCATTCGGAAAGAAAGAATAATGACAATTAAAGAAATACAAGACGAAATTGTCGATGAGTTTTCGATGTTTGACGATTGGGATGAGCGTTTTCAGTATGTGATCGATCTCGGGAAAAGCCTTCCATTGATTGATGAAAAATACAAAGTAGAAGAAAACACCATTAAAGGCTGCCAGTCGAAAGTGTGGCTTAATGGCGAAATGCATGACGGAAAAGTGGTTTTTACGGCCGACAGCGATGCGATTATTACAAAAGGAATTATTGCAATATTGATCCGCGCTTTTTCAAACCAAACACCTTCGGAAATACTCGCGGCCGATACCCAATTCATTGATGAAATCGGATTGAAAGACCAATTATCGCCCACGCGCGCAAACGGACTTGTTTCGATGATCAAGCAAATTAAAATGTACGCGCTGGCATTCAGCAACAAAAACTAAAAAGATGGAACAAATAATAGACACTAATTTACTCGGAGAAGAAATCGTAAAAAAACTCAAAACCATTTACGATCCCGAAATCCCGGTTGACATCTACGAACTTGGATTAATTTACGATGTGATGGTCAACACCGATTATGAAGTAAAAATTCTGATGACGTTGACTTCGCCCAATTGCCCTGTTGCAGAAAGCCTTCCGCGCGAAGTGGAAGAAAAAGTAAAAGGCATCGATAATGTAAAAGCCGCAGAGGTTGAAATTACTTTCGATCCGCCATGGAGTAAAGATTTGATGAGCGAGGAAGCAAAATTAGAGCTCGGTATGCTTTAATTACAGCATCATGGAACAGGAAATTATAAATCGCGTTGCCAATAGTGCGCTCGAAGTTTTCGACCTTGAAGACTATTATCCAAAAGGAATCCGGACTCAAATCGATATTGCCCAATGGCTTTTTGAAGGATTTTTGCTGAAGGAAAAAGATTTCCGCGAACATTTGAAAAATCACGATTGGACGCAATATCACGATCACTTTGTAGCGGTCTTTTGCAGCACCGATGCTATCGTGCCTGCCTGGGCTTCAATCCTGGTTACGCTTCATGTTGCGCCTTACGCAAAAAAGGTTGTAAACGGAACACTTGAAGACCTCGATACCGCTTTGTATCATGAAATCCTTCCAAAAATTGACTATTCTGCATACGCCGGAAAACCAGTAATTATCAAAGGCTGTTCAAGAAAGCCTGTGCCAATGAGCGCTTATATCATGGCTGCACAAAATCTGCAACCGTATGCCAAAAGCATTATGTACGGCGAAGCGTGTTCGGCGGTACCGCTCTATAAATCCGCAAATAAATAATAACAACTATTGGTTTTTCGTATCTTTGGCTTAACAAAATACAGACAAAATGAAAAAAATATTTCTCTTACTGTCTTTGCTGGTTGCCAATGTGACGATGCACGCCCAAGATGCTTCGGCGACTACCGCAGAAAATGCCATAAAAGTAAAAGATACTGTCAAAGAAGGCTGGAAAACCAAAGGAAACTTTTCATTACTGTTTAATCAGTCGAATTTCAACAACTGGATTGCGGGAGGTGAAAATAACCTTTCGGGCAATGTCAGCATCAATTACGATTTCAATTACAAGAAACAGGACTGGACATGGGATAATAAAGTACTGGCTTCGTATGGATTGATACAGTCTAAAAATGCCCCTTATGAGAAAAAGACCGACGATCGGTTTGAATTTAATTCGATTGTAGGGAAAAAAGCTTTCGGGCAGTGGTATTATTCGTTTTTCCTGAATTTTCGGACCCAGTTTACAAAAGGCTACATGTATGATAAGGATCTTAATGGCGTAGAATACAGAGTGCCTTACACCAATATCTTTTCGCCGGCGTATCTGACTTTTGGCCCAGGGATGTTGTGGGAAAAAAGCGAGAATTTTAAAATTAACATCTCTCCCGCGACCTCAAAACTTACCTTTGTTGATGCCGCGCTTACGTTGCCCGATGAAAAATATTTTGGTGTCAAACAAGGAAACAGCGTCAGGTACGAATTGGGATTTTACAGTTCAGTATATTACAAAGTTAACCTGATGACCAATGTTTCGGCCGAAAATACGCTTAATCTTTATTCTAATTATCTTGAAGATCCTCAAAATGTGGATATTGACTATTCACTTGCGGTAGTGATGAGAATTAACCGGTATCTATCGACAAATGTACTTTTTCAGGCAATTTATGATGACAATGCCTTTCGGGGATTACAAACACGTGAAATTTTTGGACTCGGCGTTAATTTTGGATTCTGACAGTTTGACAACGCAGCTACTCTTCGTTGTTATCGGTCGCTTCGTGGTAGTCCGGGTATAAAAATTTATTATACGGAAAACGCGTAATGTGGATTTGCCTCACCGCCTCATAAACAGTTTCGCGAAATTCTTCCAGATTTTCTTTGTTGGTCGCCGAGATAAAAAGGGCATTTTTTTCGCCAACAGTGCCCATCCAAGTCTGCTTCCATTCTTCGAGAGTATTGTGTCTTTTGGTTTTTTCGGTGATCAAATCGTCTTCTTCAATGGTCAGGTGTTTGAAAGCATCGATTTTATTAAAAACCATGATAGTCGGCTTATCGTTGCTTTTGATGTCCTGAAGAATCTGGTTAACCGACGTAATATGATCCTCAAAATCGGCATGTGAAATATCTACGACATGCAGCAATAAATCAGCCTCACGTACTTCGTCAAGCGTACTTTTAAAGGAGTCGATGAGCTGCGTTGGCAGTTTTCTTATAAAACCAACGGTGTCCGATAACAGGAACGGCAGGTTTTTGATGACGACCTTGCGAACTGTCGTGTCAAGCGTCGCAAAAAGCTTGTTTTCAACAAACACCTCGCTTTTACTGATTACATTCATCAATGTCGATTTGCCAACATTGGTATAACCAATTAGCGCTACACGAACCATGGCGCCGCGATTGCCCCTTTGCACCGACATCTGTTTGTCGATTACTTTAATTTTTTCTTTGAGCAAAGCGATTCGGTCGCGAACGATTCGACGGTCGGTTTCAATTTCTGTCTCTCCGGGGCCACGCATTCCGATTCCACCTTTTTGACGCTCGAGGTGCGTCCACATTCCCGAAAGTCGCGGTAGCAAATATTGGCATTGGGCCAGTTCTACCTGCGTCCGCGCATATGAAGTCTCTGCGCGCTGGGCAAAAATGTCAAGGATCAGATTGGTGCGGTCAAGTACTTTGCAATCTAAAATTTTGGTGATATTTTTTTGCTGTGAAGGCGACAATTCATCGTCAAAAATTACAGTAGAAATACTGTGTTGTTTGACATAGAGATTAATTTCCTCCATTTTCCCGGTTCCGAGAAATGTTTTAGGATTTGGCTTTTCCATTTTTTGCGAGAACCGCTTGATTACTTCGCCACCAGCCGTAAACGTGAGAAAATCAAGTTCATCAAGATATTCTGTTAATTTTTCTTCAGGTTGGTTTTGGGTTATGATACCCACTATGACGGTACGCTCGAACGTATTTTTTTCTTTTTCCAGCATTATAAAAATATTCAGCCGCTAAGTTAACTATTACCGTTGACAAAAGTGAAATGCAAATTGCAATTAATGCTGAAATTGTAGCGAAAACCGTTAAAAAAGAATTTTACGTTAATGGTTTCATAATTTTTGTTAAATTTGGAACTCAAAAATTACAAAACTATATTAAACCAACTAAATTTTCATTTTATGAAAAAAATTATTTTAATCATTTTGATGGCTTTCATATCGGTTTCGGGATTTTCCCAGATATTGTTTGAAGGCTTTGAAGGTGCGCCTGCTACTCCGGATGCAACCGGAGTGTGGACACTAACTTCAGGAAACTGGCTGGTAAGGGACAACCGCACCAACGCCAATCCGAACTGGAGGTCTACAATCGCATCATTTCCGGCTTATAATGGAGGGAATTGTGCTTATGTCGACCGTGAAAATGTCGGAATCGGCGTCACTTCGGAAGAGTGGCTGATTATGCCACAAGTAACACTTCCGGTAAACAGCCAATTGCGGTTTTTTACCAGACAAACTTTAGTTGGTGACAGCAATACCACAAGATATCAGATACGTATATCAAATTCTGCTACGCAAGGTGACCTCGCCTCGTACACAACTATAAAAGATTATTCGGAAAACGACTTGAGTACCTTAACATCGGACCAACTCGACTGGGAAGAAAAAGTTATTGACCTTACCGCTTCGGGAAGTAGATATATTGCATTCGTAAAAGTATTTACGCAGCCCGGTACCATTTTAACCGGTGACCGCTGGCTTGTCGATGATGTGAAGTTAGTTCAGAAATGTAATGACCCGATTGTGCCGCTTGGTGCAAATTCGATTTCGGCTACAGGGGCAACGATTACATGGAGTATGCCAACAGGATCGACGCAAACACAGTACGAAGTTGAATACGGTCCGCAGGGTTTTGTTCAGGGAAGCACTGACGGAACGCTGGTTCCCGTAACCACGTCAACGAGAAGCTATGTCATTCCTTCGGGATTGTCGCCTTCAACATGCTATCAATTTTATGTGCGTGCTATATGCCCCGATTCACCAAGTAATTGGGTCGGGCCTTTTAATTTCTGTACGGTTCCACTTGGTTCTACTTGTGCGGCACCAATTGTGGTTCCAAGCATTCCTTATTCTGACACAAGCAATACAAGTTTATATGGCAATGCTATAACGGCCGGATCTCCCGGTGCTACAGGTTGTGGAACGACAGGTGCATTTTTAGGCGGAAACGATGTTGTTTATAGCTATACCCCTACAGTTACAGGGAATTTATACATCTCAATGAATCCCGGAACGGCCACCAACACCGGGATGTTTATTTATAGCAGTTGTGCCAATATTGGTTCAAGCTGTATTGGCGGGGTTGCAAACGCGACAGCCAATATCAGGACGATTACTTCGCAACCTGTTACAGCGGGCGTTCCGATTTATATCGTTCTTTCTTCAACAACAGCAACAACAAGCTATCCTTATACCTTAACAATTCAGGAGGTAACTTGCCCTGCACCGACTTTCCTTCCTAATGGGCCATTTACTACCGACAGCGGAACAATAAATTGGGCTAACGGAACCGGAAGCACTTCGACAGCATGGCAGGTAGCTGTTCAACTAGCGGGTGCTGGAATTCCAACTGCGAGCTCACCTCTTTTAGATGCCACAGGAACGCCATCGCTTTTATTGACAAATGCGAATGCGGGCCTTGTTGCAGCAACTGCGTACCAATATTGGGTACGCGCCGATTGCGGAAACGGTACTTATAGCCTTTGGTCAGGACCATTCCTATTCAATACGACCATTTGTGATACTGCAGGTTGTAACTATACCTTTACAGTGCAGGATTCATTCGGTGACGGATGGAACGGCGCAACCATGCAGGTAAGACAGAACGGAATCGTAGTGGCCACGTTAACCGGTCCTACATCTGCTCAGGGGACTACGGCAGTCACTGTCACAGTTCCTTTGTGTAACAATATTCCATTTGATTTATTCTGGAATACAGCAGGAACTTTCCCTGGAGAAGTTCGGGTTTCGATAAAAAATAGTTTTAACCAGCCGCTTTATGCCATAACAACCGCGAGTGCCGCATTAGCAGGAACCGTATTGTACAGTGGCATGGTAGATTGTATCAACCCAATGTGTTTGGCGCCAACAGCGGTCACCGTTCCGGTTGCTACCATTTCAACAAATAGCGCCACAATTAACTGGACAAGTTCAGGCCCCCCGACAACGAGTTGGGGAATATATGTGGTGCCATTCGGATCGCCAGCACCCGACCTATCAACAGTGCCAACTTATACAGTTCCAGGTCCGACAAGCACATTTACCACGCCAACAACTGGACCAGGATACGTACTGTCGCCTGATACACAATATACAGTTTACGTTCAGTCTATCTGTTCAGTAAACAGTCCAAGTCCGTGGACTACGACCGGCGTTAGCTTTACCACATTGCCCACATGTCCGAAACCAACCGCGGTTACTATAACTTCGGGAACAATTTCTGACACGTCCTTCCAGGTAGGCTGGACACCTGTTGGCGGTACTACAGCATGGCAGGTTTTAGTCTTGCCATCGCCATCAACCGGGCCATTGCCAACTACAGGATGGATTGATGTTGCAACTACACCGTCAGTGCTAATTAATAGTGCTAATGCAGGAATTCCGATTGTAGCCGGAACCAAATATGACATCTATGTAAGGTCGATTTGCGCGGGTCCTGAAGTCGGACAACCAACAGCGCCGATCAGTGTTACAACGGCAATATGTCCGCTTGCAGATCAATGTGTTTACACTTTCTCGGTGCGGGATTCGTTCGGTGACGGATGGAACGGCGCTACTATGCAAGTACGCCAAAACGGCATTGTAGTGGCAACCCTAACCGGACCTACTGCCGCGCAAGGTACAACGGCGATAAATGTTTCGGTAGCCTTGTGTAACAATATACCATTTGATTTATTTTGGAACACAGCAGGAACTTTCCCTGGAGAGGTGAGGGTTTCAATATCCAATTCGTTCTCTCAGGTTTTATATAATATGTCGGTCGCAAGTGCCGCCTTGGCTGGAACTGTACTTTACAGTGGAACTGTAGATTGCGTGAATCCACTTTGCTTACCGCCAACAGCAGTGACGGTGCCAGTTGCTACGGTTACCACAAACAGCGCAACCATTAACTGGACGAGTTCGGGAGTTCCGACAACGAGCTGGGGAATATATGTGGTATCGTTTGGGTCACCAGCACCGGACCTATCAACAGTGCCAACTTATACTGTGCCAGGTCCGACAAGTACTTTTACGATTCCTACAACTCCAGGTCTTGCTGCCGATACACAATATACAGTGTATGTTCAGTCGATCTGTTCGGTAAACAGTCCGAGCCAGTGGACTGCCACAGGAGTTAACTTTACGACATTACCAACATGTCCGAAACCGACCGCTGTTACAATAGTCGCAGGTACGGTTGCCGATACTTCATTCCAAGTAAGCTGGACACCAGCGGGCAGTGCGACAGCCTGGCAGGTATTGGTATTGCCATCGCCGTCAACAGGCCCATTGCCAACTACAGGATGGATTGATGCATCGACAAACTCTTTGCTTGTTACCAATGCAAATGCAGGAATTGTTGCGGGAACCAAATATGATGTATATGTAAGATCTATATGTGCAGGTCCGGATATTGGCCAGCCTACAGCTCCGATAAGTGTCACAACGGCAATATGTCCGCTTGCTGATCAATGTTCTTATATTTTTACTGTAAGAGATTCCTTTGGCGACAGTTGGAATGGTGCGACTATGCAAGTACGCCAAAACGGTATTGTCGTTGCAACCATAACAGGACCAACCGCTGCACAAGGTACAAACCCGGTTCAGGTATTAGTGCCATTATGTACGGGAGTGCCTTTTGAATTGTTCTGGAATACTGCCGGAACTTTCCCTGGCGAAGTCAGGATTTCGATCACAAATACTTTTTCACAAGTCTTATATAATATGTCGGTAGCCAGCGCGAATTTAGCAGGCACTGTTCTTTACAGCGGAGTTGCAGATTGTCTGTTCCCTACATGTTTGTCATTGACCAATCCTACGGTTACAATGTCTACATATTCGGCAACATTAAACTGGACGCCCGATATTTCAAATAATTCGTTCGATGTTTATGTTGTTGAGTCTCCTGCTCCGGCACCAACTCCGACGACTACACCAACCTATACAGGTGTACCGGCTCCGCCATTTACAACTACGATCCCGTTGACGCCCAATACGGCTTACCAATTTTATGTGCGTTCAAATTGTGCTGTTGGAATTCCGGGCCCATGGGTTCCGGTCACGGGTACTACTTTGCCAACATGCCCGAAACCGACTAATTTAACGAATGTAAGCACACTTCCTGACCATGGCGAATTGACATGGACAGAAGTTGGAACAGCAACAAGCTGGACCATTGTAATTCAAGGCGTAGGTGGGCCTGTTCCAGGTGCCGGTGACGGATGCTTGGTAACTACATTGCCTACGAGCACATCACCATATAACACAACTGATTGTGTTGGAAGTTTGAATGCAGGCTTCTACGAATTCTATGTTAAAAGTAATTGTTCAGACGACGATATCAGTGATTGGGCTGGTCCGGTAACTTTCTACGTATCACCACCGCAAGTTCTATGTGCTGGTGTTGAAGTTCCAAATGTAACCGGCGACCTCACTTTCTGCCCAGGCGAACATTGTGTCGATTTGCAGGCGACGTTTACTGACGTGCACGATACAACGCAATATGCCATTTCACCGGTAGCGTTTGCACCTCCTTTCCCTTTCACAGGAGGAACCCAGCTTAATATCGGAGTTGATGATATTTGGGGTCCTGTATTTACATTGCCATTTAACTTCTGTTTCTTCGGAACGAATTATCCAGCAGTTCAGGTAGGGTCAAATGGTGTAATTTCTTTTACTACTACTTATCCACCGAATGTAGGCGGAGGTTGTCCATGGAATACAGATCCAGCGGTCAATGTACCGAACACAGCATTTCCAATCCGAAATGCGATTTACGGAGTTTACCAGGATATCAATCCGGCTACTGCAACACCGGTACCGCACTCTATTAATTATCAAGTTCTCGGACAAGCGCCTTGTAGGGTATTGGTAGTGAATTTCCTTAACGTAGCGCAATTTAGCTGTGGAGCAGACGTTGGTTTGCAGACAAGCCAAATTGTACTTTATGAAACATCGAATATTATCGACGTATATATTCAAGACCGAACTTCATGTACAACATGGAATGAAGGAAGTGGCGTTGTAGGTATTCAGAATGCAGCAGGAACTGTGGGCTATGTGCCGCCGGGACGAAATTTGGGTACTTGGGAAGCACATAATGAAGCCTGGAGGTTTACGCCAGACGGTCCTTCAAACGTAGTGTTTTCTTGGCTTAAAGATGGCCAGCCGTATAGTACTGATACCAATATAAATGTTTGTGTGACGCAAACAACGACTATGACAGCCCAGGCAGTTTACACGGGTTGCGGTGGTCAGCAGACTACGAAAACCAAAGATGTAACGTTAACTGTAGCCCCGATAGATATTGCGCCAATCAATGACGTTGTAAGCTGCGGTCCTTACACATTGCCTGCATTACCTCTAGGAAATTATTTCAACGATGCGGAGCATTTAAGCCCAATAGCTGATCTTGTTCTTACCGCAAGTCAGGATGTTTACGTGTATGCAGAAAGCACCACACCACCAGTTTGTTCAGATTTGGAGCAATTTCATGTAGAGATTGTCGAAAGTGTGACTCCGACTTTTGATCCTATTGCCAATGTATGCGTTGGTGCAGCTGCTCCTATCCTCCCGACTACTTCCTTGAATGGAGTTACCGGGACATGGTTGCCTCCTGTTGTAGACACGTCGGTTTCAGGAACTGCATGTTATGTATTTACTGCCGATGTTGACTGTGCAGGACTAGTGACGCTATGTGTAACTATTGATGAGCCGCTAGTTCCGACATTTGATGCGATTGCCGACATCTGTCTGAATTCGGCCGCGCCGGATTTCCCAACTACTTCAACCAACGGTATAACGGGAACTTGGGATCCTCCTACAATTGATACCTCGATGGAAGGAACTACTTGTTATGCCTTTACACCTGACGCATCGTTCACATGTGTCGCCCAAACGCAATTGTGTGTCACGATATCAAGTCAAATTATTCCAGGTTTTACACCAATTCCAGCGATATGCCAAAATACTCTCGCACCGGAATTGCCGGCTACATCAACAAACGGCATTACCGGAACCTGGTTGCCTGCAGTTATCGATACAGGAATATTGGGTGAAACATGTTATACATTTACTCCCGACGCATCTCAGTCATGTGCTGCGCCTACGACATTGTGTGTGACTGTCAATTCTCCAATTACGCCAGACTTTACCCCGATTCCAAACCAGTGTTTGGGTGCGGTGCCACCGTTGTTGCCTTTGACATCGCTTAATGGCATAACAGGAACCTGGTCTCCTGCTGTGATTGATACTTCAGTATCGGGACAAACATGTTACACGTTTACACCAGATGCGACATTCACTTGTGCGCTGACTGCAACTTTATGTGTAACTGTGGGCGCTCAGTTAGTGCCTACATTCGATCCTATTGGAGATGTCTGCCTGAACAGTATCGCTCCTTCGTTACCACTCGTTTCAACGAACGGAATTACAGGAACCTGGTCTCCTGCGACAGTTGATGTGTCGGTTATAGGAACTACATGTTATACCTTTACTCCGGATCCATCATTTGCATGTACAAGTACTGCTTCGCTGTGTGTGACTGTGAGTTCGCAAATAATTCCGATATTCACGCAAATTGCCGATATCTGTGAACATACCGTGGTTTCTGTTCCTACCTTACCAACTGTTTCCAATAATGGAATCACAGGTACTTGGGCGCCACCGACAATTGATACTTCTTCGGCAAATACAGGAATATATGTATTTACACCGGATGCGTCGCAGCTATGTGCAATCCCAACCACGATGACCATCGTTGTACTTCCGGAAATTACTCCAACGTTTGCTCCGATTGCGAACATTTGTAAAGATGGTGTCGCACCGGTCTTACCTTTAACTTCGATTAACGGAATAACGGGAACATGGTCGCCAGCAACTATTGATACTTCTGTTGCGGGAACTTTCAGCTATACATTTACGCCTGATGGTACTATAATGTGTGCAATCCCGGCAACAATTAACGTAACTATCGATGCGCCCATCCAACCTGATTTTACATCAGCGTACACCATTTGTTCAGGAGATACCGCGCCTGTGTTGTTATTGACGTCTCCAAATGGAGTTCCTGGAACGTGGTCCCCAACGGTTATAAGTAATACAGCAAGTAATTGTTATGTATTTACACCCAATGTTGGCCAATGCGCATTAACGCAAACGGTATGTGTTACTGTAAATACGGGCCAGACACCTGACTTTGCTCCGATCGCGAATATCTGTTCCGGAACAACGGCGCCGGTTTTGGCATCTAGCTCTCCAAATGGAATTTCAGGAACCTGGTCACCAAATGTCATAGATACCAATAATAATGGCTGCTATGTGTTTACGCCAAATCCGGGACAATGTGCTTCTACACAAACATTGTGTGTAACTATTGATTCGGCAATAACGCCAAGTTTGGCACCAATTGGGCCAATCTGCGATGGAGATCCTGCACCAACATTGCCGGCAACAGATCAAAACGGAGTTCCCGGAACCTGGTCGCCATCAACCGTGGATAACACGCAAACTGGCACGTATGTATTTACGCCAACAGGTTCTTGTGTGGCACCGGCTTCGATTACGATAACTGTGGGTGTTGCTCCTTCGTTTACGCTTGCTGACGGATGTTTCGGAAATGATTACCAGGTTTATGTTGTTCAGGAATTGACCGATGCACATTACAACTGGACATTAAACGGCACGGCGATAGGCGGCGATACAAGATTCCTTTCTATTGATCAACCGGGAACCTACGCGGTTACTGTTAATCAAGGAGGATGCCCTGACACGGTTAGCCGTGTTGTAAATGCTACAAACTGCGACATCCAAAAAGGTATTTCGCCAAAAGGAACTGGTCCTGGGGATAATAAAAATGACTTTTTCGACCTCACCGGACGTAACGTAAGACAGCTTGAGATATTCAACCGTTACGGAACCAAAGTATACTCAAAAGGCAATTATAGTAATGAATGGTACGGACAATCCGACAAAGGAGACGAATTGCCAGACGGAACCTATTATTACGTCATCGAGTACAACAATGGCACGAAGTCGAAAACAGGATGGATTTATATTAACCGAGAATAATAACAGTTTAAAAATGTTGATACGGAACTGCTGTTGAAAAGCAGCAGTTTCTCCAACACAAACCATATATCATGAAGAAAATATTTTTTACAGCATTAATCGTGTTTATCACATTTTTAGATGCGAGGGCCCAACAGGATCCCCAGTACACGCAATACATGTACAACATGAGCGTCATAAATCCAGCGTATGCGGGTTCTAAAGAGTCGTTGTCTGGAGGTTTGCTTTACAGAAAACAATGGGTTGAAATCGAAGATTCACCTTCAACCGGAACTTTCTTCCTTCATACGCCTCTAGGCGGGAATGTAGGAGTGGGTGTTTCTTTTATCAACGATAGGATCGGGCCTGTAGAAGAAAATAACCTTTACGCCGATTTCTCTTATACTTTGAACCTTGGCGGTGAGCACCGACTTGCATTTGGTATGAAAGGTGGGGTAACGATGCACAAAATCGATTTTAACACCATTTACCCAACACTTCCCGATGTCGGAGACGGCGTTTTTGGGCAGGGCAATCCAAGTGAAGCATTCCTTAATGTCGGAGCAGGATTTTTCTACTACACGGATAAATATTATTTGGCTTTCTCGGTTCCGAATATGCTAAAAGGAAAATATCTTGATTACAATGGCGTGAACTATGGTTCGGAGGAGATGCATTATTTCCTTACCGGAGGTTATGTTTTTGACTTGTCTCCAAACCTCAAATTCAAACCATTTGCCATGGTGAAGTCTTCTTTGAATGCGCCAACCTCTTTTGATGTTTCAACCAATTTCTTGTTTTCTGAACGTTTTGAAATTGGCGCGACATACCGTTACGAGGATTCATTCGGAGCAATGGTGAATTTTGCAATTACCCCATCGTTAAAAATCGGGTATGCTTACGACCATATCATTTCAGATCTTAAAACAACAACACCTTCTTCACACGAGTTTATGTTGCTGTTTGACCTGAACTTCCCGAAAAAAGTATCACGTTCACCAAGATATTTCTAACATATAAAGCAAACAAAAAAATGAAAAATTTATATATAGTATTGAGTTTTGTGGTAATGAGCGCTTCGCTTTGTGCCCAAAATAAGGATACCCAAAAGGCGGATAAGATGTTCACCAGGTTCGAATTCGTGAATGCCGCAGAGGAATATCTTAAGTTAGTCGAAAATGGAAAGGCTGATCCATATGTTTACAGACAATTGGCCGATGCTTATTACAATATGTTTAATCCTGTTGAAGCGGTGAAATGGTATGCCAAAGCGACCGAAACCCCACAGGATGGCGAGTTGTATTACCGTTATGCACAAATGTTGAAAGCCAATGGCAAATATGAAGAAGCAAACAAACAAATGCAAAAGTTTGCCAGTATGATGCCAGATGACCAGCGTGCAAAAACATTCAAAGAAAATCCTAATTATATTCCGAGGCTTTTGGATAAGGCCAAGTTATACGATGCTAAAGCTTCTGAAGTAAGTTCTGACAAGTCGGATTTCGGTGCCGTTTTATACGACAATGTGCTGTATTTTACAAGTGCAAGAAATACGACCCGAAAAGATTACGGCTGGACGAAAGAGCCGTTCCTCGATATTTATAAGGCTGATTACAATGCCGATGGAACAATTACAAATATTGAAACGGTTCCGGGAATCAATTCGAAATTTCACGATGGACCAATTTCAATAAGCGCAGATGGCAATACAGCATATTTTTCAAGTGAAAGCTTCAAGGAAAAAGTTTCTGAAAAAGATAAAAAAGCCAATGCAAAATTCAGCCAGGTTTATTTGTTCAAAGCTACAAAAGACGGTAATAAATGGGGCAACATCGAGGCACTGCCATTCAACGCAAAAACGTATTCTACGGGTAACCCAAGTCTGAGCCGCGATGGTAAAACATTATACTTTTCGTCTAACATGCCAGGCAGTATAGGCGGCGTGGATATTTGGAAAGTTGCTGTCAATGCAGATGGAAGCTACGGTACTCCTGAAAATCTTGGAAGAAACGTCAATACTGAGGGAGAAGAAAATTTCCCTTATATTTCTGATGACAATACCATTCTTTACTTTGCTTCGAGTGGCAGACAAGGACTAGGCGGACTTGACATCTTCCAGGCCGATCTGACCAAAGGAACACCTGCTACCAATTTGGGAAAACCTGTTAATACAGAGAAAGATGATTTCTCATTCAGCTTTAACAAAGCAAAAAATATCGGTTTCTTCGCAAGTAACAGAAATGGAAACGATGATATCTTTACTGCTGTGCCATTGTGTGCACTCGAAGCGCTTATCGTAGTCACCGACGCTAAAACCGGAAATATATTGGCTAATGCCAAGGTAGCGATCGTCGATGACAAGAAGAATGTGATTGCTACCGAAATGTCGAACGCAAAAGGAGAAGTATCTTACAGGGTTGAGTGCGATAAAGCATATAGCATCCAGGCATCCAAGGAAGGTTATGAAAGCGCAACCTTTGCCATAGCTAAAAACAGCAAAGGCGGCCAAACGAAAGTTGATGCTGCATTACAACCAATTGAAAACATCATCACTGAAAACGAGATCTTACTGAAACCAATTTATTTCGAATTTGATAAGAGCAACATTACGCAGGAAGGTGCTTTTGAGTTGGATAAAGTGGTTCAGGTAATGAAAGGCAATCCAGACATGGTTATCCTCGTTAAAGCGCACACCGATAATAGAGGAAGCGACGCATACAATATGAGCCTATCTGACAGAAGAGCGAAATCAACCGTTCAATACGTAATTTCAAGAGGCGTGAAAGCAGCAAGAATTACCGGAAAAGGAATGGGTGAAACCGAGCCGAAGGTAGATTGCAAAGAAAACTGTACTGAAGAGCAACATGCTCAAAACAGACGTTCAGAATTCTTAATCGTAAAGTAAGAAACAATATACTTTGAAAAGGCCGGGTTTTCCCCGGCTTTTTTATTTTATATTCTTTACAGGCAATCTTCCGCTATAAAGGGTTTTGCATCCCAAGTTAATCAGAAGCGCGTTAGCGATACGGAAACCTTTCTGAACAACTTTTGTTGTGCGCACCGAAATAGTGCTTTATTTTGGCTTTATTTGCCTGAAAACGGCGGTGTAAATTCATTCAGACCACGACGGTTTAATACGCATGCTGTTGTTGATGTTCTCTATCGGGTAAATTAATAAACTATAGCGCGACATGACGCAAGGGGTACGTAACAATTTCTATTGATTCTGTGTCCATGCAAATGCAATCAGACAATCGAATTGTTGTGCCCATCCAAATAGCTTTACAATTCGTTGCATCTTTCAAACTTCCAAAATCTTGCTGTCTATAGCATGCGCTTTTTTCTTGAAATTATTAAAGAAATCGAAAAGGATGCATAAGCCATTTTAAAAGAATCGTGTTCCACTAAAACTCGAGATAGAATTTTTAATTGGATGCTTAAAGAAATATCGTCTGACGTATTTCGAGACGACGGCGCAATTTGACGCGTTTATGTTGTGTTTTTCTATATTGTTCAACCCTTGTATTTGCTGCGCTGACCGGTATTAAAGGGCGACAGACGAAAAGATTTGATGCGACACAACGTCTAAATTAGATGCATAAAAAAAGGAGGCACTTGGCCTCCTTTTAAATACTTATTTATTTGATTATGGGTTTGGCGTAAGTTTTACGTTATCGATTTCCCATGTAGATGCTGCGGAGTTGCTTGAAGTATATTTGAAAGCCACATGCACATTGTTGTTTCCTGCACCTGTGAATGCGCTGATGTCAAGCAAACCTGAATTTACGTAAGCATAATTTCCTGCAGATAAAGCAGCCCCTGTCAACGGGGTCCAGGTTACGCCAGCTGCAGTCGGATCACCGCTTACATAATTGTTGGAAATTAATACGACAATCGGGTCACCTGTAAATTTGTAAGCGTTGTCAAATGAAAGTTTTGCGCCGCTTGCGAGTGTAGAAAGATCCTGTGAAGGTGAAATCAACCAATCCTCGTTTGCGTGGTTTGTTGTTGCAAAACCTGACATTTTAGCCATTCCTCCGGGATTTCCGAAAGTAGCGCTGTGCGTCCATACTTCAGCCCCAATAACGCTAAATGCAGTCCAGTCTCCTAAAGATGATGTAAAGCCTTCATTCAATAATGGTGTGAAACGTGCGTTTGTCAATTGAATATCATTGATTGATCTTACCATAAATTGGTAATCGGTGTTATATTTAGTTAACACTCCTCGGATTTTTCCGCTTCCTGATGCTACCGGTTTTGCTGAGAAGTTTGCAAAAGAACTGGTTCTGAAAATCAATGAATTTCCTTGAATATCGATGATGTTATAATTGGTTGCACCACCCAAATCATTGTTGGCATTGTAATAAGTAGAGTTGATTGCTGCTGGTTCGAATTCAACGTTGTCGAATTCGATCAATTTATTGATGTAGCTGTCGTTTACCTGCGCTAAAGTGATGTGCTGAACCAAATCATCTTCGCTTACAACCGTACATGATCTTTGTACAGAAGTTTTGAATTGTGATTCTGGCAAACGGCCAACTTCGGCACCACCAGATGAATTGGCAAACAATCCACCGATTCTCATGCCGCCATACTTGATGTCAGTATAAAGATCATCCATGTTGATCAATACTTTTCTTCCCGGCTCATAGTTAGTGAAAGTAGCAACCGCGTCAACTGGAACTGAAAACGCTTTGCTTCCATCCAATGTCTGGAATGAAATCGATTTAAAGAAATTTCCTCCGATATCGCTTGATGTAACATAGGCCTCAATTACATCAGAAACGCCTGGAGTAATATCCTGGTGTTGCGAAACGACTGCAGTTGCGGCAATTTCTGACACTTCACGGTTTTTTACCAATGAGGTTTCAGTACACGCAGAGTTGGCCAGTTGTGGCGTCTCGTAGTCGTCATCTTTAACGCAGCCCGACAATGTCCCGGCCAAAAGCGCTACTAAAAAAGCTGATTTTAAAATTGTTGTTTTCATATGTGAATTTTTTTTTATTTTAGAAATTAAGATAAAGATTTAAGAAATAGGTTCTTCCGTAACCATAAAAATATTTTGGTGCAAAGGCAGGCGTCCCGCTTGAAACATCTTGGTTCAACTGTCTGTAGTTAGCGTTTCTAGCCTGCTCATACCCGCCTGATTTGTACTCTGTGTCAAGCACGTTGTTGATGCTCGCGAAGAACCCGAAAGTTTGTCCTTTAATTTTCCATGATTTTCCTCCGGTTACATTCAACAAAGAGAAGTCATCAAATTTTTCTTGTTTCAAAAGGTAGTCACCTCTTTCCTGTGTGGCTTCAGGGAAAGCATTTCCGTCAATATCGGATGGGTTTCGATAGAATATATTGGTTCTTGTAATCGGTGCAATATCAATATAGTTGTTTGCAAGATAGTTGATGTTTGCTCCAATCCACCAGAAATGCGGATCTCTGTATTCCAATCCAAACGAAGCAGCTGTCTGGGGCATGCCTGGTTGTTTGTAATTTTTGATGTAAGCCGTTCCGTAATCGATTGTCGGGTTCGGATTGTCTTCAGCTTTATTATCTGCACTAAGGCTTATCGATGGGTTGTTTGCATAAACGTACTGGCCATACGCGGCAGTTGCTGTAGCTTTAATTGTTGAAGTAATCGCGTACTCTAAGCCAAGCTCAAGTCCCATATTTCTTTTGTTAAGTCCTGTGACGGTTTCTGCAACAAATTCGTTCGCGTCGCTAGTGCTTCCACCCAAATCGGCGATATCACCAACTCCTTCTCCAAAATAGAAAGAAGTTTCGGTAGAATTTTCAATATTAGAATAGAAAGCAGTCAAACGGCCTTTAAATTTCGGCGCATTAATGATATAACTCAAATCACCAGACGAAATTCTTTCCGATTCAAGGTCAGCTGCATTGTTGTTAACGCGTGCATTGGCGAAAACACTTCTCATGCTTGGTGCCTGTGTCATAAAGGCGCCGTTCAGATTGATAAACTGTCGTCCTGAAATCTTGTAGGTCAGCCCGCCTTTAAATCCGAAATTGTCAAAAGATTTCGTTTCGCTTTTGCCAAATGAATTGGTTGGGTAGTAACCATTTCTGTAAAGACCTTCTCTTTGGTAGTCTGAGTGTGAATAGCTTTGAGCGAGGTAGAAATCAACTTTTTTGTAAACAAATTTGAATTGCGTAAAGCCGTTGTATTTCGTAGCGAACAGGTTGTAGTTGTAGCCAAAAGTATCGCCTTCGCCAACTTGTCTGAATGGGTTATTCAAATCAGCTTGTTGTTGTGAACCTACACCAAACAAAGTAATGTCTTCGAAATAAGTGCCGCCCATTAAATCAAGTAAATTCTTAAAGTTGTGCGATTTTAATTTTGTAAATGTTCCCGAAGCATTGAATGCGATATGGTCAGCAAGCTGCGAGCTAATTACTGCATTAGCATTCCACTGTCTGTCATCCGTTCTGTCTTCATACATGATATAACGGCTTTGGCCATTTTGTGCATTGATTGCATAAAGTGCAGGCCAGTTTATTTGTTTCTGTCCGAGGAATTTTGCCATATCGGGATTCGAAGCGGCCTCATAATTTGGAGTCGGTGTTCCACCAAGTCCACCCGGCTCAAACGCAGCTGGGTTGTTCAGTAAATCAACATCAGCGTAAGGCTGGTATAAAGAAGTCCAGTAGCTTGGAAGATTTCTATAGTAAGTAGGATCAGGATTCGGAACACCCTGGTAATCCAATCTGCTGTTCCCAACTTTACCAAATTGATATGAAGCGTTAAGGATCAGGTTTGTTTTAGCAGTAAGTTTCCAGTAATCGCTTAACATGAAAATAGGCTCTTCAACGTCTTTGTAACGTGAATTTCTTTTTTGCCCATCAACGCCATTATTGTAACCCCAATAAGAGTTGTATTTTATTCCGGCAAGGTCAGTTACCTCTTGGGTATTGGGAGAATTTTTGCCTCTTCTGTTCTGCGCGTAAATCGTCGTAAAGTTAAGGGAGTTGTTATCTGTCAGCTTTTTTTCAACACTGGCAAAAAGCGAATTTGCGTTATAGGTAGTTCCTTCAAAATAACCTTCCTGAGCAAAACGTCTTGAAGCCGAAACCACATACGCCCAACCATCGTTACGCATACCTGAAGCTGTAGTTCCCATAAGTCTTCCCTGGTAATTTGTATTGGTACCAGCAATTGAAACTCGTGAACCTTTTCTGTAAATTGATGCCCTGGTATTGATTTCCTGTGTCCCAAGAATACCACCAAAAGTATAATCTGATGGTGCTGAACCCGAAGTAAATTCCTGATTGCGCGTTGCATCATTCAATCCGCCCCAGTTACTCCAGTTTGGACGTCCGTCATAAGCTTTGTTCATTGACACCCCATTGATCATCGTAACACCGTATTCATTGTCGAGACCACGAACGCGGAACCTCGCCTGTCCCCAGTTAAAGGCTGCCGATTGTTGAAAAGCGTCGCGCGATGCCTGTAACAATCCTGATGTGCTTTCCGAACCGCTGTTGTCGTCACCAAGGTCATTGTCAGTGATCGCGATCAGGCTTGTTTGTTGTTCTTCGGTGATGTCTTCTTCAAGGACAACAACGCCCAGATCAATCATTTTTCCGGCAACAATGTCCACCTGTAGCAGCTGGTCTTTATAGCCGTCAGTTCGAACCTGAAGCAATTGTTTTCCAGGCGAAATACCTTTAATGGTAAAGACTCCTGCAGCATCGGTCATTTGGGTTAAATTCGTGTTCTGGATGGATGTCACGACGTTTTGTAACGGTTTCTGCATTTTTGAATCCACCACTTTACCGGTAACCCCGGTTTGGGCAAAAGCAAAAAGCACCTGCATTACAAATAAGGTACTAATAACAAGTTTTCTCATAAATAAATTAATTAATTTTTTGATTTGCAAAGCTTAGTAAAAACTTAACAGCCGACAAATGTACATTTTTTAATTATATGTCATACTTTTGACCCAAATTTTATAAAGGTTGTCATTAAATTAATACCCCAATTATGAGAATTAGAAAAATTATCGCGCTGCTATTTGTAATATTCGCAATATCGAGCGCCAAGTCCCAACAAAAGAAATTTGTTGTCCATACCGTTGCTTTTTACAACTTCGAAAACCTTTTCGATACGATCAACCAGGCCAACAATGATGAGGAATGGCTTCCGAGCGGAGCACAAAACTGGACATCAAAAAAGTACCACCAGAAACTTCACAATCTGGCCCGGGTGATTTCTGAAATCGGTACCACCGAGAATCCCAACAATTCGCCAACGCTGATTGGAGGTTCTGAAATTGAAAACCGTGGCGTCCTTGAAGACCTCATTAAAGAGCCTGCACTAATCAACAAAGATTACGGCATCATTCACTTTGACTCACCCGATAAAAGGGGAATCGACGTTGCATTGCTCTACCAGAAAAAACATTTCAAGCCTACGAGTTATGTAAATATTCCGTTGCTGATTTACCGTGATGGCGCAAAGGAAAAAGATAAAGACAAAGACAAGGACACCGAAGATAAAACCGAATCCGACAAAAACACCGCTGCCGTTGGCGAACGTGTTTATACCAGAGATGTATTATTGGTAACGGGTTTCCTCGATGGCGACGAAGTCAACGTAATAGTAAACCACTGGCCGTCACGCTCAGGCGGTGAGAAGAAAAGCAGTCCGTTTCGTGAAGCTGCAGGAAGACTCGACCGCAAGATCATGGATTCAATCTTCAAAATTAATCCGAATGCGAAGATTATCAACATGGGCGACTTAAACGACGGGACTTACAACAAAAGCGTTAAAGAAGGTGTCGGCGCCAAACTCAAAAAATCAGAAGTTAAAGAATTTGGCATCTACAACCCTTTCGAGCAAATGGCAAAAGATGGCAATTGTTCATTATTTTACCGCGATGCCGGAGACATTTTCGACCAGATTATGGTTTCCGAGCCATTGATCAGAAATGATTATTCGTCCTTCCGATACTGGAAAGCCGGAATCTACAATAAACCCTACATGATTCAGACAACGGGCCAGTACAAAGGCTATCCGCTGCGGCATGGCGCAAATGAAGTTGGTTTTAGCGATCACTTCCCCGTTTACATCTACCTGATTAAGGAAGCAAAATAAATGAAAGGCCAGTGAAAGCTGGCTTTTTTATTTTACGTAAATTAGCGTTTAACTCTTGACGTCAGACTTTCAAATTTCAGCTATGATGAAACCGTTCAATCTCAACAAATGGATCGATGAAAACCGGCACCTGCTAAAACCGCCCGTCGGAAACAAAAGCATTTATCCTGATTCGGGCGATTATATCGTAATGGTCGTCGCGGGTCCCAATGCGCGCAAAGACTACCACTACAATGAAACCGAAGAATTGTTTTATCAGCTCGAAGGCACCATCAAAGTCATCGTCCAGCAAAACGGCGAACGCATAGAAATGGAACTCAACGCTGGCGACATGTACCTTCATCCCGCGAAAACACCACATTCTCCGGCGCGCTCCGAAAACTCCATTGGCCTTGTCATCGAACGCAAACGTGCCGGAAAAGGATTTACTGACGGCCTGCTGTGGTTCTGCGACAACTGCAACAACAAACTTCATGAAGTGTATTTCGAGCTCAACGATATCGAAGAAGATTTCTTGCCGCATTACGAGCATTTCTACAATTCGCTCGATTTGCGCACGTGCAAAAAATGCGGTACCGTCATGCCAACCGATTCACGTTATACCAAATAAATTTTCAGGAGCCGGGAACCTGCTGTTCGCTTTATCTTTTATTTCGTTGCACTCCATAAAAGGATGCCGCTGCCATCAGGGCTAAGCTATGGTCTTACCGAAACTCCCAATTATTAATTATTAATTATCAATTATTAATTACTTTTGCGCGATATAATTCACAACAATATGATCACAACAACCATAGCAGAACAATTCGGTATGACCGAAGCCCTCGCGCAGCTTGGCGTAAAAGCCATCAATGAAGGTGCTTCAACAGGACAAAATAATTTTTCTTCGGGAGAAATCCTCGAATCATATTCTCCCGTCGATGGGCAATTGATCGGAAAAGTAAAAATGTCAACGGCCGCCGATTACGAAAAAGTAATGCAGACCGCAACCGAAGCATTCAAAACATTCCGCCTCATGCCAGCCCCACAACGCGGCGAAATCGTACGCCAGTTCGGAGAAAAACTAAGAAAGAATAAAGAAGCTTTGGGAAAACTTGTTTCGTATGAAATGGGTAAATCGCTTCAGGAAGGTTACGGCGAGGTTCAGGAGATGATCGATATCTGCGATTTTGCTGTTGGTCTTTCGCGTCAGCTCCACGGACTTACCATGCACTCGGAGCGTCCGGGTCACCGGATGTATGAGCAATACCATCCGATGGGTGTGGTCGGAATCATTTCGGCGTTCAATTTCCCTGTCGCAGTTTGGTCATGGAATACGGCTTTGGCCTGGATTTGCGGTGACGTTTGTGTTTGGAAACCTTCTGAAAAAACGCCTTTGTGTGGAATTGCATGCCAGAATATCATTGCCGAAGTCATCAAAGAAAACAACCTTCCTGAAGGAATTTCATGTTTGATTAATGGTGACTATAAAATCGGCGAACTCATGACTGCCGATAAGAGAATTCCGCTTGTTTCGGCAACCGGCTCTACAAGAATGGGGAAAATCGTAGCACAGGCTGTGGCAGGACGCCTCGGGAAATCGTTACTGGAACTTGGCGGAAACAACGCCATTATCGTCACACCTGACGCCGACATCAAAATGACCGTAATCGGCGCTGTTTTTGGTGCCGTTGGTACAGCCGGGCAAAGATGTACCTCAACTCGTCGTTTGATTATCCACGAAAGTATTTACGATAAAGTTAAAGATGCGATCGTAGGCGCTTACCAGCAATTGCGCATCGGAAATCCGCTTGACCAAAACAATCATGTTGGTCCGCTGATCGACACACACGCAGTTGAAATGTACAACAAAGCGCTCGACAAAGTGGTTGCCGAAGGCGGTAAGATCCTCGTTCAAGGCGGCGTACTTTCAGGTGAAGGCTACGAAAGCGGCTGTTACGTAAAGCCCGCAATCGCAGAAGCCGAAGGACATTATGAAATCGTACAGCACGAAACTTTTGCACCAGTTTTATACTTGTTGAAATATTCGGGTGAAGTGGATAATGCAATCGAAATCCAAAATGGTGTAGCGCAAGGATTGTCTTCAGCGATTATGACAAACAATTTGCGCGAAGCAGAAAGATTCCTTTCCGTTGCAGGTTCTGATTGCGGAATTGCGAATGTAAACATCGGTACATCAGGAGCTGAAATAGGCGGCGCGTTTGGCGGTGAGAAAGAAACTGGTGGCGGACGCGAGTCAGGTTCAGATGCCTGGAAAATCTACATGAGAAGACAGACCAATACAATCAACTACACGACGAGCTTGCCTTTGGCGCAGGGAATCAAATTCGATTTGTAAGCTGAAAATCCAACAATTTATATAAAACCGACTTGAATGAGTCGGTTTTTTTTTGACCTTTAGCTAGAATTTACGATGATGAGAAAAGTCCTGTTCCTGCTGCTGTTTATCCCATTACTTCTGGCCAACACGTGTTCAGACGATGATAACCATGAAATACCATGCACTGCCGAAGCGCGCGCCGGGCTAAACGTTTCTGTAAGTTTGGGATCGATGAATTCCATTACGAGTGAAGGCGTAACGGTTATTGCGAACGATGGTGACTATTCAGAAACGCTGACCGCACCCATCGAAAGCGATCCGGTTTTTTCAGGTGCTTATGAAAGAAGCGGAAATTATACCATAACCGTTTCTAAAGAAGGCTACCATACGTATACTTCCGAAACTATTGCCATGTGATCCCCCAATTGATTCACGTTGCTTTGCAGCCATTATAAAAAAAAGAGCCGGATCGCGGCTCTTTTTCTTTTAAGATATAATTCGGTTTAATTGATATTGAACGAAGCGCCAATATTAAAAACAAATTGATTGTTGTATTCGTCAAATCCGTTTTTATTGTTCGGGGTTGTATCGTATTTCGCAATCGGTGCGCCAACTTCGCCATAAACACCAAATCCGTCGGTAAAGAAATAACGGAAACCGGCATGTGCGCCAAAATTACGCAATCCCAAATCAAGTCCGGGATAAACATCCATCTTAGGGTCAAGTTTAAAAACGTTTCCAAGATTTGCATTGAATCGCGCTTTTAAGTCAAAACGATCGATAAAATCCGGCTTTTCATCTACGGTAACCGGGATGAATCCGTAATAATCAACTCTCGAATAGTTGTCAACACCGAGCAGATAAGTTGCAGACAGCCCCAAGGAAATATTCTCCCCAAGACCAAAATCGGTCGAAACATTAATTCCGGTTCCGCCGCTCTGTACACTAAGTCCAACCTGGCCTTTCACATCGCCTTTCCCTTTAAAAGCCTGCGCGTTCAAAAACCCCACGGCAAACAATACTAAAACAGTAATAATTTTTTTCATGCGTTTTAAATTTTGGTTATCGCAGCAAAAATAACGTAATAATTTTAATTTCTTCCCCTTTCTTCAGGATAGATATCAGGCAGCGGATCGCTTTGCCAAAACGCTTTGGTGTCAACATCCATGATAGTCAGTGGCCCTTTGAACGCGGCTCCCGTATCTACATTCCATACATTTGCCATCTGCACCGGAACCGTTTTATTGATTCGTGTTACAGGCGTGTGGCCGATAAAAATTTCCTTATACTGCAAGAATCGCTTTGGATAAGCAATGTCGTTGATCTCGATGTTTTTATCGAGTGCAAGCGCTGTTTCCCAGAGTGTGCGTTCCCAATAAAACATCTTTGGGAAATGCTCAAACCGCACGCCATTCATATTGGTAAACCCGGCATGTACAAAAAGGCGATTTTGTTGGTCAATATAATAATTATGTAACGACTGCAGGAATTCGACATGTTTTTGTTTTGTGGCCCCATTGACCGTTTTATAGGCTATGACCGTTGCTTCGCCCCCGTGGTTATACCAAAGCAGGTTGTCCTTGCTGTCGTTTAGCCAATGGCACAGAAGTTCATCATGGTTTCCGCGCATAAACACACATCGATGGGTTTGCTGCAATCCGATCAGGAAATCTAAAACTTGGGGTGATTCACTCCAGCCATCCACATAATCGCCAAGGAAAATCAATTCATCCTCTGGAGTTACAGCCGCTCTTTCAAGGATTTGGTGCAGCGCACGAAGTCCGCCGTGTATATCGCCAATGACAAGTGTTCTCATATAAATTGAATTGCGGTAAAAATACGGCAAAATTGCGTTTAACACAAAGTGCAGAAAAACTACAAACCATATCGATTGATCAAAGCTAGTTTTACATAACAGATTTCTCGAGAAAAGTTTGTTATTATTTATTCACCATTAAAATTTTTATTCACCATGAAAAAATTAGTATTAAGTTTATTCGCCACATTGTTGTTTGGGTTTGCAGGAAATGCACAAACAAAATTATCCGCCCGTGAAAAAAGCGTAGTTGACGCGCAAATGGTTACACTCGCAAATCTTGCTACTGCGACAGTCTATCAGAAAGGGATGAGTCAGAACGAATTTATGAAATTGGCCGGACCAGAGAGCCCTACAAAAGATGAAGTGCTTTTGCTTCAAAAAATGTACAATTACGCCGCAAGCGGTGCTACAGATTGCGAGATAATGAAAGGCGACAACTCGGTGTTGTTGACAATCTCGCAGACTCATCAGGTCTCTCCGACATCGCCGGCGAACAAATGGCCTTGGAAAGAGATTTTAGAAATTCTTATCAAAGTCCTCACGGATATTTTACCATACGTTATCCCTTAGTGACAACATCAAGCACAATCACAATAGGTTGTGCTTGATCTTTCAACTTATTGCCAATATAAAATGCAATCGAATGAGAAATGGAATAGCCTTTTTCGTAATACTGTGTACCTCATGCACTACGATAAAATATATTAGAAATGAGAAAATAGTTTCTTATAATGCTTGCATGCCATTGCTAGGAAATAATTCCACGCTAGTTAAGGCAGCTGTCGAAGGAAAGCAACAAACGCTGTTATTTGACACGGGAGCTATGGTTTCAATGTTAGTCGATTCGTCTGTTGTCGAAAATCTTAATACAAAGAAATTCGGAACTTTCGGCTCGTTCCAAGGGGCAAATGGTGTCAAAAAAGCGAACCGAATTTTTACCACAGATTTAGGAACACCGCTGTTTACAAGTCTGAATAAGGTAATGCTGCTCGCTGATATGCCCATAAGTAAATGCCAAAAGCAAAATTATGCCGGAATTTTAGGGCTTGATGCATTCTTTAATCACCATGAAGTTTTGAAAATGGACTTTACAAGCAATGAAATCTGCAATATTAATTCCAAAGAATTGGAAACGACACTCCAATCTGCTCGGTTTGTACGAATTAAATCAAAATGTAAATCAAACCAGGTTTACGTTATAATGCAATTCGAAGGAAAAGATTATCAATTGTTGTTAGATACAGGTTTTTCAGGTACAATAATTTTTTCGGACGATAAAAAACTTAGATTTTCGAACCAAAACAAAATGGTACTCGAAGGACAGATGTACAAGACAATCTCGGGCGAAACAAAGGGATGTGAAACTTTTTATGAAAGAATGCCAACCGTTTTTGCGGATCAGTCGTTCGAAACAAAAATCAATGTGTCAACTTCAATCAAAGGGCAAAATGTTGGTTTTGGGTTTATTCGTTGCTATGACTGGCTCATTGATTATGAAAATAATAAGGTTTATGTACGACGTAATCAAAATCCGATGGCATCCAACTTCAATAGAAAAATATCTTATTATGCAAAGGCAGGAGAACGGTTAACGATTATGACCAAAGAGATTTCACAAGAAAAATACCAAATAGGCGACGAAATAACTACGGTAAACGGAACGAAAGTAACACCCGAAAACAGCTGCGAAATGCAAGACCTTCTCAATAAAACCGAAGACTGGAATACGCTTCAACTCGAAGTGATTCCCAAAGCCTGACGTGTCTTAAACATACAATGACAAATTCATTAAAGCGACCGCGTCATGAAAAAATATATCTGCGGCATCCTGCTTTGTTTGTCGTTTGTAAATGGTTTTGCAAAAACAAACGCGCCGGAAACCGATGAAATCATCAGGGCAATGTCGGAAGAGATTCGGGCAGTCAACCAAAAATATAGCATTAGATTGATTTTTAAGGAGCACCAGCTTGCATCAATTAATCGAATGATGGCCGTTTCAAATACAGATTCCGAAAAACTCGATTTGCTGATTGCCAAGGATAAAATCCGTGAAGAGATTGCAGCAATTCAAATCGAAAAAACGAATGAAATTTCGAAAATCCGTTACCTCAAAGGCCTGCAGATAATCAAAATTCTCTATGAAAAGGTTTTGAGCCTCGATCATCATTTTGCCTCGGTGCGCTCTTTTAGCGAAATCAGCAAAATTGCGAATCCAAACCAATATCCTGAATATGGCAAACTAAAGGAAATTGTTGCGGGGAAACGCGATAAAAAAAGCGGTTTCGACCTGACCGCAGTACTCGGGACAAATACCATCGTTTCAGTAGTGCAGACCTTTACAAGCATGATTGCTTCGTCACTCACAAAAGAGGAAAAGGAAAAAGAACTTGCAAACGTTGAATGTGTTCTCGATTTTACACTAAGAATGCAGAATGATTTGAACACAATCTATTTCGAAACTGCTTATCTGCAAACGAGCAACGATAAAATCAAGCAGGAAATAGAACTCCTTTTTAAGGATTATACCAAACCTATCGGCTATCTGGCAGCACTAGAAGACTGTCGCATCAATGATGACTGGGAATCGATAACGCAAAAAACAGAAGAATACCTGGCCAAAATGTGTATCGCCACCGGATCATCACAAAATAAAATGCAGGTTAATATTGAGTTTCCAATTGACAGGCTGCTGCAGTTCATCACGCAATACAATAATTTCATTGACCAGGGAGGAAAATTTTACGAGAAATTCCGCATTATCCTTAACAGTTACGAAAATGAAAAGCAATGCGAGACCAAATTGCCAATGGAATATAAAAAACTTAAAGCCGACATTGATGTGGCCATACAAAAATTCAATGTTGCCTACAAACCTGTTGAAATCAACGGTTCGAAAATGAAAGAAATATTGTATGGCCTTAACGAATTTGAATAATTACGTTCTTACTATAATTGTGTTTGGGTTATTTAACGGCGGTCTTCGGGTCGCCGTTATCTTTTAAAATTCTCCGCCATGAAAAAAACTTTTACCATCGTCACCGTACTAATACTAATTATGATTGGTTGTAGCAGCCACGAACAGCTCCCATCAACCGCAGATGCATTTGACCACTCGAGGCGTAACCTTCAAAATTATGCAACACCCGAACTTTTTACCATTATGGGCAATCTCGGGATGCGGTTCAATTATGGAAATTCGCCACCAAATATTGAAGGAACTTTTTTGGCGTCGCGGCTCAAATTACTCGCAAGCAATATTGCTGGAGATATTCCGAATTCATTTTTTTCGGACACCAATCTGAAGTTTGAAAATTTCGATCGCACGGGTTCGGGCATCGAATTGTCTTACGCGACAACCAACGGCTCGGAGTTTTCACGGCAAAATAACGGCATAATTTCAGGAAACGGTAACCGATTTACCATCGTTGCCAAACAAACGATAACCGAAGATGATCTCACTGCCGAAAGCATTATAGCAGTTTCGGGTAAATTAACGCCAAACGGAATTACAGATTTTCAATTCGGGTTATTTATGCTCGACAACCATGGCTCGACAGAATTTATCGGCAACAACCAAGGACGGATTTTTTACGACAGTGATAATCTTGCTCAAAGACAATAATCAAACGGTATCATATTTCATTTTTCGTAAAACGCGCATCGCTTCCTTAAATCCCAAATAAACTTGAGCAAACGGCTTGAGCAATGGCTTCGCATCAATAAGCTTCTGCTTGGCCTCGTCAAAACCGTTGAGGTAACAAATCATAAATGTCGATGGCAGATGCTCGAGATCTTTACCTTCTCTTGCCGTGAGCGCTATTTGCTTTTCAAGTTTGCGCAGCAAGGCAATATTTGAATTGTAAATGTGGTGCAGCATTTTTTTGTTGAATACGGGCGGTTCGAACAGGATTTCGCGGTCAATCTTATAATAGCCGTTTTCATAAAATCGTATGGTCTGCTTCTCTAGCGGATAGTAGCTGGTTAGGTCATTTAAGCCAAGCGGTATGTATTCGGTAATCGTAAATGTATTTTCATCGAAATTAATTGTAACGGCGTCCTGCGCCGAGTAAAACAATTTAATTTGTTCGTTGATGAGTTCGATATCGACACGCGAATAAAACGAAACGTCACGCACTTTTTTAGGAATGCCTGCCCAACAAATGACAAAAAGTTCCTTAAAAACTTTGTATTTAGAATCGAGGTCCTTATGGCGGTAATTCATAAAGTCAATCACACCATCAAGCGTATATTCAATGCTGTTGCGCGAAATATTCTCGATGCCAATTACCGTCTCGGTATTCTGGAAATTCTTTTCATAACCGCCCTCAATCGGAACCGTATTGCTGCCAATCCGTATAAAAACGGTATTCGGCAGAATGGTGTGGATGCCTTTTTTAAAAAACGACGTCTTGCTTTTTGGCCTGATCGTTACGAGTCCGACAACTTTATCTTTCGGCAAATTCGGAAACGGAACATTTTCATATTGTATTTTGGGCGGATTTTCAAGAAACGCATTGACAAGGTTCTGGATCCTGCTGTCATCAAAAAAATCATCACCCACGATTTCATTGTCGTGGTCCTCGACGCCAACGACAATATAGGAATTGTTGGTCGGATTCGAGTTCGACAATGCGCAAATGTGTTTAAGGAATTTTGCTTTCCCTTCGCGCGAATGCAGGTTGAGCTGCCGCTTCTTGTCATAAAAACTGTTCTCATCATTGTGAGCGAGCAGATTTTTAATAAGAAGGCGCTTATTGATCATGAATTTGAGGATAGGTGTTATGGAACCTTATTGCCCATGCTCTCCGTCCAAATCGCAAACCAATCCTCTGTTTCAAGTTGCAATTCAATGGCCTTGTTGAGCGATTGAATCCGACCTACGTTAACAGTTCCGGCAATCGGAATCACTTTCGCGGGATGTTGCAGGATCCACGACAGCAAAATGGTGTCAGCACCCAAATGATATTTGGAAACAAGTGTCGCCAGCAGCTTTTTTAATCGTCTTGTTTGATCGGAATCTTCCCTGAACACACTTCCGAGCGGGTTCCAGGACATTGGCCGGATAGTATGCATTTGCATATAATCAAAGCTGCCATCAACCATTGGCTCAAAATGCGTTGCAGAAAATTGAACCTGGTTGTAACTGATTGGTGTTTTCTGGCGGATGAGTTCGGTTTGTGAAGCAGTAAAATTGGATACGCCGAAATCAAGGATTTTGCCTTCCGATTTTAATTTTGAAACCGCCTCGGCAATTTGATCGGCCTGCATCAACGGACTTGGGCGGTGCAGTAAAAGCACATCAAGATAATCGGTTTGCAGGTTTTTAAGCGAATTTTCGACCGCCCAAATAATATAGTCTTTCGAATAATCGTAATGTTTAATTTTATGATCGCGGTTTTCAGAAATGTGCCGGATGCCACACTTTGAAATCAATTGCAGTTTTTCGCGATCGATTCCGCTTTGCGCAAATGCCTGTCCAAATTCGGCTTCAGTCGTATATGAACCGTAAATATCAGCATGGTCAAAAGTGGTTATCTTATTTTCGATGCAGATTTGGATCATGTTTTCCATTTCTTTTGTGCTGAGCTTTTTATCCCAGGCACCCCAATTCATCGTGCCGGCAATGATTTCTGATAAAGGTTTCATAAATTACTTTAAATAATATGTTAATTATGTAAGAAGCCGTTTTTAACGCCGTTATGAAAGTACTAACTTTTAAAATGGATGCCATGAAAAATCTAAAAAAAATTTTGCTGGGGTATTGCTCGGTATTTGCCCTGACAATTCTGACGGTCGGATGTAACAATAATGATGATGATAACAATAACCCGGTGAACGGAACTTCGCGCGTTAAAATCGCAATGACTGATGCGCCAGGTGATTATGATGCCGTCAATATTGAAGTTGTCGATGTAAAAGTAAAAGCATCGAATGACCCCAACGAAGACAATTGGATAAGCCTTGGAGCGATCGAGCCCGGTGTTTACAATCTACTCGACTTGACCGGCGGCGTAACGGTTGCATTGGCTGACCATCCGATTCCGTCGGGTTACCTGGGCCAAATCCGACTCATACTCGGCGACAATAATACCGTTGTTAAGGATGGCGTCACCTATCCGTTGCATACGCCAAGTGCCCAGCAATCTGGCTTGAAGGTACAGGTCAACCAAACCTTGCTGCCAAATGTAACTTATAATTTCCTGATTGACTTTGATGTTGACCAATCCGTTGTGGTACAAGCAGGAAATTCAGGAATGTATAACCTGCATCCTGTTTTAAGAGTCACTTCTGAAGCCGTGTCAGGTTCGATTCGAGGAACCGTGCCGCTGTTGGTTCCGGCAACCGCTTCTGTAATAGTTGACGGCGTGACGGTTAGCGCACATTCTGACGCTGAAGGCGTGTTCTATATCCACGGTCTTCCGGCAGGCACTTATGCCGTAACGCTGACTCCTGATATCGTATTAGGCATTCCTGCAATTACCGTCGAAAATGTAATCGTTACCAATGCACAAACAACCGATATGGGCAGTATTTCTTTCGGATAAGTTAAACTATCATAAATCTCCCTTAAAGACAGCCAAATCCCTTTGGCTGTCTTTGTTTTTTAACTAGTTATTAACAACAAGCCAATAAAAATTTTTTCAATTTGCACCGTTAAAATTTAATAACCAGCTTACAGAAATAAACAAAGAAATGGAAGAAACTACAGCAACCCTCGACATCAGGGCGATTAATGAAAAGATTGAACGCGAAAGTGCTTTTATCGATTTGCTTAATATGGAAATGAATAAAGTCATCGTTGGCCAAAAGCACATGACTGAAAGGTTGTTGATTGGGCTTCTCGGTCAGGGACACATCCTTCTCGAAGGCGTTCCCGGGCTTGCGAAAACGTTAGCGATCAATACCTTATCCCAAGCTGTTCACGGATCTTTCAGTAGAATCCAGTTTACGCCCGATTTATTGCCTGCCGATGTGGTTGGAACCATGATTTACAACATCAAACAAAATGAATTCTCGATAAAAAAAGGGCCAATCTTCGCCAATTTCGTCCTCGCCGACGAGATTAACCGCGCACCTGCTAAAGTACAGTCGGCGCTATTGGAAGCGATGCAGGAAAAACAGGTGACTATCGGCGACACTACTTTTAAATTAGACAAACCGTTCCTCGTTCTTGCAACACAAAACCCAATCGAGCAGGAAGGGACGTACCCATTGCCTGAAGCGCAAGTCGACCGGTTCATGCTCAAAACCGTCATCGATTATCCAAAGATGGATGAAGAGCGCCTCGTCATCCGACAAAATCTCAAAGGGAATTACGAAAAGGTAAATCCAGTAGTTACGGTTGAGCAAATCGTACGCGCGCAAGAAGCTGTTCGCGAAGTTTATATGGATGAAAAAATCGAGAAATACATCCTCGATATTGTTTTCGCCACACGTTTCCCTGAAAAATACAAACTCGAAAACTTAAAACCATTAATCAGTTTCGGTTCTTCGCCACGTGGAAGCATCAACCTCGCCAATGCCGCAAAATGTTACGCGTTTATCAAGCGCCGCGGTTATGTCATTCCCGAAGATGTGCGCGCTGTAGTGCATGACGTATTGCGCCACAGGATCGGTATTACCTACGAGGCAGAAGCCGAAAATATTACTTCGGTTGACATCATCAACAAAATCGTAAACGAAGTAGAAGTTCCTTAATCAGTAAGCAGATAACAGTAACAGTTGGCAAATAAGCACTGAACACCAAGCGCTGAACACTGAAAAAGATGGAAACGAAAGACCTTCTCAAAAAAGTACGCAAAATAGAAATCAAGACCCGAAGATTGAGCGATCATATCTTTTCGGGCGAATACCATACGTCTTTTAAGGGACGCGGCATGACGTTTTCGGAAGTGCGCCCTTATCAATATGGTGACGACATTCGCGCTATCGATTGGAACGTTACCGCGCGTTATAATGAAGCGCATGTTAAGGTTTTCGAGGAAGAACGCGAACTCACGATGATGCTGATGGTTGATATTTCGGGCTCTGAGAGTTTTGGGACCAAAAACCAGTTTAAGAAAGATATTGTTACTGAAATCGCTGCGACGATGGCGTTTTCGGCAACGCAGAATAATGACAAGATCGGACTCATATTATTTTCGGACCAAATTGAATTGTATATTCCGCCAAAGAAAGGCCGTTCGCACGTATTGCGCATCATCCGCGAACTGATTGAATTTGAACCCAAAAGCTACAGCACCGATATTGCCCAGGCACTCAAATTTTTATCGGGAACACAAAAGAAGAAAGCTATTGTTTTCTTGATTTCCGATTTCATGTCAGACGCATACGAGCAAACGTTGAAAATTGCATCCAAAAAACATGACATCACCGGAATCCGCGTTTATGACATCCGCGAAGAAAAAATGCCCAACCTCGGAATGGTGCCGATGCTCGATGCCGAAACCGGAATTACACGAGTGATCAACACCGGATCGAAATCGGTGCGCATGAATTATGAAAAATATTATCGCGATAAAGTGGGTTATTTCAGGGAAACTTTCAGCAAATCGGGCTCAGGCATCGTCAATACACGTGTCGACGAGAATTATGTAACCAAATTATTGGGCTATTTTAAATCGAGATAAGCAGATGAAAAACAAAATATATATGCTTTTGCTGCTGTTTTCGATTGTAGTTTCCGCGCAGCAGAAACCCATTGTGACGAGCATCGATAAAACGAAAAATAAAATTGGCGCCGAGTTTAAGCTCACGTTAAAAACATCTGTCGACACGTTGTCAAAAGTCATTTTTCCAAACCTTAAAAATATCGGGCCACTTGAAGTCATTCAATCATATCCCATTGATACTATAAAAAACAACGATCGGTACGAACTCGTAAAACGTTACGGACTCACGCAATTCGACAGCGGAAAATATTCGATTCCAGCCGTAAAAATTTTCATCAACAACAAACCTTTTTTTTCGGACAGCCTGCGCGTTGAGGTAGCCAATGTTGCCGTTGACACGCTCAAACAGAAGATGTACGACATCAAACCGATCACCGAAGTTTCGTCAAGCAAAAGCTGGATATGGACGTTGTTATTGATTTTATTGGGAATTGCAGCAATCGGAGCTTTGGCTTATTGGTGGAAGAAAAAACACCAGCAAAAGAAAATCGAAGAAGACATTTACAAAACGCCAATCGAAAAAGCGACAAACCTGCTCAACAGCCTCGAGAAAAAACAGCTTTGGCAAAAAGGCGAAGTCAAGGCTTATTATAGCGAACTGACTGATATTGCGCGCAATTACATCGAAGAAGCAATAGAAATTCCCGCCATGGAAAGCACGACTTCGGAACTCATTGAAGGACTGCGAACCGCTTCGCTCAAAAAGAAAATGGCGCTCTCACAGGAAACAATTGAAAACCTCGAACGTGTCCTCAAACAAGCCGATTTGGTGAAATTCGCAAAATCGAAACCGCTCGACTTTGAGATTACCGAAGACCGCAAAAAAATAGAACGCTCGATTATTACACTCGATAAGTCGATTCCTGCCGTTGTAGAAACCGAAGACGAAATGTTGCTCAATGAAATGCAGCGCCAGGAACAACTCAAAATACAATTGCGTAAAAAACGCCGCGCCAGAGTACTCACAGCCGCAGGTGTCGTAGTGGGTGCGCTGGTTGCAGTCTTTACTTTTTTCGTGACCACAAAAGGATTCGATTATGTAAAAGACAATCTGCTTGGCCATCCCACAAAAGAACTGCTCGAAGGCGAATGGATCTATAGCGAATACGGAAACCCGCAAGTCAAAATCGAAACTCCGAAAGTCCTCAAAAGATCAACCCAGAAATTCCCAAAAGAATTGCTCGCAATGTTTAAGGAGGCAAGTTCTTTCGAATACGGCAGCATGCTCGGCAGTTTTTACATTGCGGTGAGCACGGCAAAGACAAAACAGGAAACCGACTTCGATCTCAAAAAGGGATTGCAAGGCGCGGTGAACGGATTTGGCGGACAACAGCTTGCTTTGAGCGAGTCGGAGTTCCAGACCAAAGGCGGAATCGAAGGATTGCATGGTTATGGCACTTTCGTGAAAGTGGATCCGATTTTAAAGCAAAGCGTCAAGGCTTATTTTGATATTTTAATTTTTAAAGAAGACGGCGGTTTCCAACAAGTCATCATCTTGCATCAGGAAGGCGATAAATATGCAAACCAGGTCGCCGACCGCATCATCAGTTCGGTTGAACTTAAAAAAGCAAACGAATCATGAAAGAGGTCACTTTTTTAAACCCCGAGTTTTTCTGGCTGTTTCTGTTGCTTCCCATTGCAATCGTATGGTTCGTTTGGAAACGCAACCAACAATCGCCAACACTTCGAATAAGCTCCCTCAAAGGGTTTCAGGCCGGAAGTTCATTCCTTGCGAAACTCAAACCAATGCTTTTTGTACTCAGGTTGCTGGCGTTGAGTTCGCTTATCGTTGCCATGGCACGTCCGAGAACGGTTGACGTCAGCAATAAAACCAAAACAACCAAAGGAATCGATATCGTTATGGCAGTTGACGTTTCAGGAAGTATGCTCGCCAAAGATTTGCGTCCAAATAGGATGGAAGCGCTCAAAAGAGTGGCTTCAGATTTCGTAAAAGAACGCCCGAACGACAGAATAGGTCTCGTGGTTTATGCCGCGGAAGCTTACACGAAATCGCCCGTAACAAGTGACAAAGCCGTAGTGCTCGACGCGATCAATTCGATTAAATATGACAATGTTTTGCAGGATGGGACGGCGATTGGCATGGGACTCACAACTGCCATAAACCGACTCAAAGACAGCAAAGCCAAAAGTAAAGTGATTATTTTGCTGACAGATGGTGTCAACAATGCCGGATTCATCGAACCAGAAACCGCTTCGGATATCGCGCAACAATACGGAATCAAAGTTTATACAATTGGAATCGGGACAAATGGCATGGCCGAATTTCCTTATGCCATCGCACCAAACGGCCAATTCTTATTTCGCATGATGCAGGTCGAAATCGACTCGAAGTTGCTACAAAATATCGCAAGAAAAACAGGCGGCAAATATTTCAGGGCAACCGGAAACCAAAGACTCGCTGAGATTTACGCCGAAATCAATAAACTCGAAACCACAGAAATCGAAGAACTCCGGTTTTACGATTACGATGAAAAGTTCCGCCCGTTCGTTTGGATCGCAGGCATTTTGCTTTTAGCCGAAGTCACTTTAAGAAACACAATTTTCAGAAGTTTTATATAATATGTACGAGTTAGAAGAACAAGGTTATTTGTATCTGCTGTTTGTCATCCCAGTTTTGGTGCTGATTTTTCTGTACATCCAATTCTGGAAAAGAAAAAAACAACGCGAATTCGGTGATTTGGATTTGGTCAAAAAACTGACTCCGGACAAGTCGGTGTTCAAACCAATACTCAAATTCATTTTGATGATTCTGGCGCTCGCTGCTTTGATTGTCGGACTCGTGAATCCGAAAATTGGGACCAAGCTCGAAACCGTTAAACGTGAAGGAATCGATATTGTTTTTGCGATCGACGTTTCCAAAAGTATGCTCGCCGAAGACGTGGCGCCAAGCCGACTCGAAAAAACAAAACAACTCGTTTCGCAAATCATCAACCAGCTTGGCAATGACAGAATCGGGATTGTGGCTTATGCCGGAAGCGCTTTCCCCGTCTTGCCGATTACAACCGATTACGGTGTGGCGAAAATGTTTCTGCAAAGCACCAATACCACTATGGTTTCGTCGCAGGGAACATCACTTGATGAAGCAATCAAATTGTCTTCGACGTATTTCGACAAAGGCAATAAAACAAGCAAGCTCGTGATATTGATTTCGGATGGCGAAGATCATTCGGAAGGCGCAGAAGAAGCCGCAGCAGAGGCCAATAAAAATGGAATGAAGATTATTACGATTGGTGTCGGTACCGAAAAAGGCGGACCGATTCCGCTGCGTCGCAATGGTGTAGTGGAAAGTTTTAAAAGAGACAACAACAACGAAGTCGTAATCACAAAATTAAATCAGGAGAGCCTTATAGCGATTGCCAAAGCGACCAAAGGCGGTTATGTGAATGGTAATAATACAAAGGAAGTTTTGACCTATATCAAAAAAGCGCTCGAGAATATCGAAAAGACAGAATTTGAAGCGACGCAAATGGCCGATTTTCAATCGCAGTTCCAATGGTTTCTCGGAATGGCTTTTGCGCTTTTGTTTGTTGACATTTTCCTGCTCGAAAGAAGAACCGGCTGGATCAGGAAGTTGAACCTGTTTAATGAAAAGGAAGTATGAAGCAGATCACTTTAATTTGTTTACTATTGCTGGCGATGGCCGCATTTGCCCAGAAGAAAGATCCGAATCTTCCTGAAGGTAATGACGCATTTGCTGAAAAAAAATACGCTGATGCCGAAGCGGAATATAGGATTTCACAGTCACGGATTGCAAAAAATGCTGTCGCTTCGTACAATCTGGGTAATGCAATCTACAGGCAAAACCATGCGGAAGAAGCGAAAGCGGCGTATTTGAAATCAATCGGAAATACCAAAGATCGCGCACAAAAACACCAGGCGTATCACAATCTCGGGAATGCATTGATGAAAGCAAAAGATTATTCGAATGCCGTCGAAGCGTATAAGAATGCATTGCGCAACGACCCGACGGATGAACAATCGCGTTACAATTATGCGTTGGCGAAGAAGATGCTCAAGGACAATCCGCCGAAAGACGACAAAAAAGACAAGAAGAAAGATAAAAAGGACGATAAGAAAAACGACAAAAACAAAGATAAGGACAAGGATAAAAAAGATCCGAATAAAGACAAGGATAAGAAAGACGACAAAAAAGACGGCGATAAGGATAAAAAAGATCAGGGCAAAGACAAGCCCGATGAAAAGCCGCAGCCAAAGCCGGGCGGGATTTCAAAAGAACGCCTTCAGAATATGCTCGATGCGGTCAATAATGAAGAAAAGAAAATTCAGGATAAAGTGAATGCCAGAAAAATAAAGGGCAAACCGGTGCAAACCGAAAAAGATTGGTAATTTACAAACGATTACACGAACGATGAAAAGGTATATTTTTCTTTTATTTTTAAGTTTCCACGGACTTATTGCCCAGGTGCAATTTGAGGCAAAAGCAAGCAAAACCACACTTGGCCTCAACGAAAGGCTGCGTGTCGATTTTTCGATGAACGATGATGGCGATAATTTTACGCCACCATCTTTTGAAGGTTTCCGTATCGTCGGTGGACCGAGCCAACAGGTAAGCCAGTCATGGATCAACGGCAGGAGTTCGTTCAACAAATCGTATTCTTATTTTCTGCTGCCCACGCAAAAAGGAACGTTGACAATCCGGCAGGCTTCAGTTGAAATCAACGGACAGATTTACAAGACCAATCCGATTAAAATCACGGTCACCAACGCTGTCGAGCAACCGCGCGATCCGAACGATGTGCCACAGATTTCAAGCGATGATGCGATACATCTTGTTGCTGAAGTATCTAAGGGCAATCCATATGTTAACGAGCCGATAACGGTGGTTTACAAATTGTTTTTCAGTTACAATATCGGAATCACCAACTGGCGCGAACTCAACAAACCAAAATACAATGATTTCTGGAGCCAGAATATCGATATCAAACAACTCGTAGCAGAAGAGGGAAGATACAACGGTGAACGATATCGATATGTCGTTTTGAGAAAAACCGTGCTATATCCACAGAAATCAGGAAAACTCGAAATCGAACCACTTACACTAGACATCGATGTGCAATTGCCCACCAACCGCCGCAATATTTTCGGGCAGGTGCAAATTGTAGAAGACAACAAACGTGTGTCGGCAGGAAGCAAAACCATCACGGTAAAACCACTTCCCGAAGCAGGAAAGCCTGTGGATTTTTCAGGAGCTGTGGGTCGGTTTGGCTTTACGGTGACACCTTCCAAAACGAATCTGAAAAACGGCGAATCCCTCGATCTTAAAGTGGCGGTTTCGGGAACAGGAAACTTAAAATTGTTCAGTCTTCCAAAACCGGTGGTTCCGAATTCTTTCGAAATGTACGATCCGGTGCATACCGAAAAAGTCGATACGCCATTGTCTGGGATGAACGGGCAGATTTCTGATTTGTACACGATCATTCCACAGTTCAAAGGAAAATATCCCATCAAACCGATGTCATTTACGTATTTCGACCTCGGTTCCGGAAAATACAAAACGATTACCTCTCCCGAAATCATGGTCAATGTGCTCGACGGACCAACGAATGCGGGCGCAAATACCGTGGCTTCAAACACGGGCGGCGTCAATAAAATGAAAATCACTCCGGGAGAGCAATTTCGTTTCATTAAACTTAAAACCAGCCTTGCACCCATTCATAAAGACGATTTTCTGGGATCGGGAATTTTTTACACCTTACTTCTCGGGCCTTTCCTGATTATTCCGATTGTTGTCATGGCGCGAAGAAAAAAAGAAGCCATCGATAGCGATATTTATGGAAACCGGATCAAGATGAATAACAAGCTTGCCAAAAAATACCTTTCGGAAGCCAAACACCAAATCAACAACAAGGAAGCGTTCTATATCGCACTTGAAAAAGCGATGCACAATTTCCTCAAAGCAAAGCTGCATATCGAAACCTCAGAAATGAGCAAGGACAAAATCCGCGAGATTCTGCTGTCGCGCAACGCGAATCCTGAAACGGTGCAATCATTTATCAACCTGATGGAAAATTGTGAATTTGCAAGATATGCGCCTTCATCGTCGGGCGCGATCCAACAGGATTATGACAGGGCGGTTTCAATTATTTCCGATCTCGAAAAGCAGATATGACAATTAATAATTAACAATGGATAATTATAATTGAAGAAAAAAATGAAAAAATTAGTATATATATTTCTCCTTATCGCTCCGGTTTTATTTGCCCAAAGTGGCTTTGAAAGAGGCAACTCATTATACCAAAAAGGCAATTACGAGGAAGCAGTCACGGCTTATGAAAGCGTTTTGCAAACCAAAAAGCAATCGGCCGAATTGTATTACAACCTTGGTAACGCATACTACAAACTCAATAAAGTAGCGCCCGCAATTTACAATTATGAAAAGGCACTGGTGCTAAATCCGAATGATGACGAAATCAGGAACAACCTGCATTTTGCGCAGAAAATGACCATCGATGAAATCAAGGATGTCCCCAAAGTAGGTTTTGAAAAATTATTGCGTGATTTTACCGCTTCATTCCATTATAATGGCTGGGCGTGGATTTCGGTTGGGTTTTCAACATTGTTCCTGCTTTTTTTCTTGGGTTATTATTTTTCACAAACCACACTTTCAAAGCGCATATTTTTTATCGGAATGTTTGTGATTATCTTCTTCATCGCAATCAGTGTCCTTTCGGCAATTTTTGAAAAAAGCCACTACCAGAATGAGCGGCCGGCGATTGTATTTGCAGAGATGGCGCCCGTAAAAGCAGAACCAAAAACCGGCGGCCCTGATGTCTTCGTATTGCACGAGGGCACAAAAGTATTCGTAAAGGAAGTGCTTGACGACTGGACAAAAATCGAACTCACTGATGGGACCGAAGGCTGGATCGAAAACAGCGCAATAAAAGAAGTGAAATAATTATTCTTCGTGTTTGGGGTCGCGTAGCTTGAATCCCTCTGATTTAAATGCCGTAAACCACTCTTCTATCGATGGGTAAATCCTTTTCGAAATTTCGCGAACCGGATGATATAATTTTGATTGTTCCAACGTTTCGCGGTTCACGAGCGTAATCCCGGAGTTGACTTTCTGGAAAAGATTGAGTACAATGCTAATGATTAAAATCGTTTTCAAAATTCCGAAAACTCCACCCAGCAATTTATTGAAGATGCCAAGACTCGCAAAATTGGCGATGCTCGTAAAAATTTTTGCCAGCGCCGAAACAGCAACCACTACGAGGATAAACGTCAATGCAAAAGCCGTAACCTGAACCGTTTTTGGATTCCACGTGCCATAATTTTCAAGATAATCTTTAGTGAGGTATGAGAAATGAATCGCGATTAAAATGCCAAGCAGCATCGAAACAAGAGAAGCCAACTCGACAAAAAAACCATTTCTGATTCCTTTGATTAAGCCTGCCGCGAGGAGAATTCCCAAAACAATATCCAAAAAATTCATGTCAAGAAGTTAAATAGCGCCGCAAATATAAAGATTTACATCGCATCGGATTCGCGCGCTAGTGCTTATCTTTGTCGCTTCAAAAATTTACGCAATGTCAAGGGATATACAACTCAAAGAACGCTGGGAACAGCTTGTCAATATACTTTCGAACCAATTTTCACAAGGCGAAGATCTCGACCTCGATGCCATTATTTACCTTATTGGCGTTCAGGAACTCGGGAAAGTGCACCAGAAATTCAAAAAAGACGAAAAGCTCAACCTCATGCACATCGCCATCTGCAGGCTTCTCGAGCCTTATGGCTTTTATGAATTCGATTTTATCGACGAAGACGGCTGGCCACATTACACCGTAAAAGAAGAATTGCCGCCATTAAAAGCCGGCGAGCAATCGGTTTTAATGAAAGAGGCAATCGTCAATTATTTTATCGAAAAAGAACTCATCGATTAACACTTTTTACGCACAATTAATTCGCCGAATTCATGGATTTCGCCGCGAAAAAACTTAAATTTGCCCGACAATCACGCGATGGAAATGATAGACAAGATAAAAGAATACATACACGAAGCGCAAAATTTTTCGACGCAAAATACGGCTGAACTTGAAGCATTCCGAATCAAATTCCTGGGAAGCAAAGGCCTTTTGAAAGACTTTTTTGCCGAATTTAAAAACGTTCCAAACGAACAGAAAAAAGAGTTCGGGCAAGTCATCAACCTGCTAAAAACAACTGCAGAAGATAAAGTAAAATCGATTGCCGAAGCATTTGAAAGTAAAGAAGAATCTAAAGGAATCTACGGTGATTTAACACGTCCCGGAGAACCTGTAACAATTGGTTCGCGCCATCCGATTTCGCTCGTAAAAAATCAGATTACCGACATCTTTTCAAATATTGGCTTCAATGTTTCCGAAGGACCAGAAATCGAAGACGACTGGCACAATTTCACTGCGTTGAACCTGCCCGAATACCATCCGGCGCGCGACATGCAGGACACGTTTTTCATCCAGACCAATCCCGATATTTTATTGCGAACGCACACGTCATCGGTCCAGGTGCGCTACATGGAAAACAACAAACCGCCAATCCGTACGATTTCACCGGGACGCGTTTTTCGAAATGAAGCCGTTTCATCGCGCTCGCACTGTATTTTCCACCAGGTTGAAGGTTTGTATATCGACAAAGACGTTTCGTTTGCCGACTTAAAGCAAACGCTTTTATATTTCACCAAAGAAATGTTCGGAAAATCGAAAATTCGTCTCAGGCCGTCGTATTTTCCATTCACCGAACCTAGCGCGGAGGTTGATATTTACTGGGGACTTAAAACAGAAACCGATTACCGCATTACCAAAGGAACGGGCTGGCTCGAAATCATGGGCTGCGGAATGGTCGATCCCAACGTCCTCAAAAACTGTGGCATCAATCCGGACGAATTCAACGGATTCGCATTCGGAATGGGAATCGAGCGCATCGCAATGTTGCTTTATCAAATCAGCGACATCCGAATGTTTTACGAAAACGACGTGCGCTTCCTCGAGCAATTCAAGTCCAGTATCTAATTATCAATTACCCATTATTAATTATTAATTGAACTAGGAGCTATTTCCTGCTTTCGCCTTTATCTTTGTTCGTTCCTCACAAAGGATACCGGCTCTATCAGGGCTAGACCAGAACCATCAACGGACCATGAAAAAAGACATCACCATCCCAGAAGTAGAAAACGTTTTCCTCGCCGCAATCCAGGAATGGAATGACGATTTCATGGCCAAAGTCTGGTATGTTTACCTTATCAATGACAGCGACTTCGAGCTCAACAGCGTCATGGTCGTTTCTAAAGCTTTTGGGACTATCGATGGCGAAATGAAAAAAACGTCATTGCTTCGCCATGCATTTGTTGAAATTCCGCCGGTTTCAGTTGTAAAAGTCGAATTGATTGAAGACAGCGTGCTCGCGCTCAACAACGAATTCATGGTCACTTTCTTTATTGGCAATACGCTTTATGATAAAAAATATACTTTTAAGGCCAACTCCATTAACGATCAAGCCGTTGAAGAAGTGCCGATTTTGTTTACAGAGGGCGTGATTGTAAGATAATTTTTGAGTTTATTTTTACGCCTTCGAATGTGTACCATACACTTCAATTCAAAAGTCAATGACTTTGCAAAGAAACCGTTCTTGCTGCTTGTTTAATTCGGGCCATCTTTAAATTTTCACAATATCAATTTTATAAGGGATGATGCCGCATCGGCGTTGATGCTTTAGACGGTTATTAAGCTGAGTGGCTATTTGGATAATTTTTTAGCGAAGCTTTATAAAAAAAACTACTTTTATAACTTAAATGCAATCAATTCGTTATGAAAAAAATATACCTTTTTGGATTTATCATTTTTTCGGCCATATATACTCATTCGCAATGTTGGGAATCCGTTTCAATTGGTGATGGTTATACTTTCGGATTTAAAACTGATGGGTCACTTTTGGCTTGGGGTAGAAATGGGAACAATCAGATTGGAATAACCAATACAGCTACCATATTAAATCCGCAGCCTATTAATACCGGTCCATGGGAACAACTAACCGCAGGAAAATTATATTCATTAGGGATCAAGCCAGATGGGTCATTGTGGGGATGGGGCACCAACCGATACGGACAGTTGGGGATTGGAACCATCGTTAACAGTGCAACGCCAACGCAGGTGGGATCAGAATTTGATTGGCAGTTTGTCGCACAAGGACATCTTTTCGCTGTAGGAATAAAGACCAATGGAACCTTATGGAGGTGGGGTTACGGACCATGGGTTGATACGCAAACTTATCCCACCAGTCCCGTACAGGTTGGGAACGACAATCATTGGAAATCGGCAGCTGCCGGGATATGGCATGTCGTGGCGGTCAAAACCGATGGAACCTTATGGGGTTGGGGCGAGAATACTTCGGGCCAAATTGGCATGGGTTCGACAATTGGCGGATATGGCGTTGTACAAATCGGAACTGACAATGATTGGAAAACAGTCGCTTCAGGGGACAAGTATGTGGTGGCATTAAAAAATGATGGCACGCTTTGGGCTTGGGGCCAAAATATTCACGGGCAGCTTGGCAATGGAACTACGACTAATAGTTTGGTCCCGATTCAAATTGGAACGGACTCATGGCAATCGATAGCGTGCGGCGCGCACCATACTGTAGCCGTGAAAGCCAATGGAACATTATGGTCATGGGGTTATAATAATTACGGACAAATTGGTAATTCAACGACCGGAGATGTAACTTCGCCAATACAGTTGGGAACTGCCACAAATTGGCAAACCGCGTTTGCCAATACGTACAATAGTGCCGCGGTAACTTCAGGCAATGTGTTGAAAATTTGGGGCAACAATGTTGGCGGTGTTGATTCTACAGCCAATATGCTATTAATACCCACTGAAGTAATCTGTTCGCAAGAAGATAATTTAGCAAACACATGCTGGAAACAAATAAATATGGGTTTGGCACACGCTGCGGCTATAAAAAATGACGGCTCCCTCTGGACTTGGGGACATAATTACTATGGGGCGTTGGGAGACGGAACCACAATTGACCGATTGATGCCGTTGCAAATTGGTACAGATACAGATTGGAAACAGGTCGAAGCCACCTTTGACCGTACTTTTGCAATTAAAAACAATGGAACTTTATGGGCTTGGGGAAGAAACGAAACCAATCTTGGATTTGGAACGATTAATAGTGTTTACGTACCAACGCAATTGGGAACGGACACGAATTGGTCGTTTATCTCCACAGATGGGCGTGTGGCATTAAAAACTGATGGCACGATCTGGGGCTGGGGCAAACATTTTCCGGTAGTAGGATCTGACCTTCCACATCAAATCGGAACCGACAGTGATTGGACGTATATTAACTGGAACAATGAATTGCAAAATAACGTGAATGTTTATGCGCGCTATATGGCCATTAAAACTAACGGAACGTTGTGGAGCTGGGATTATACTTTAAACCCTATTCAAATTGGTACTGACACGAATTGGAAGTTAGCCAAATATGGAAATCAAGACAGTCTTCAATATCAATTCGCCATCGGTTTAAAAACCGACGGAACGCTTTGGAGTTGGGGTAAGAACGAAAACGGGCAACTGGGCGATGGCACCACAATAGACCATGCTCTTCCCGTGCAAATAGGTACGGATAATAATTGGATCAGTTTTTCGGCGGGGTACAAGTTGGCTCTGGGGGTAAAAAGCGATGGAACACTTTGGGCGTGGGGTTACAGCAGTTATGGACTTATGGGCGATGGCACCGCACCATTTTCGAGTACTTCTCCTGTTCAGGTCGGCAATGATACCAATTGGCTGTCTGTAGATGTTGATCGCTATAGCGTTATAGCCATGAAATCGAACCATGACGCTTATGGATGGGGTTATAATGGAAACGGGCAATTAGGAATAGACGTAGGCGCCAGGGGACTTTATATGCGCGAAGTTATTTGCTCTGAAGCACTTGCGGTTCCCGATGTCAAGGCTTCAACTACCCAATATGTTGTATATCCCAATCCGGTTAGTTCGTTTCTAAATGTTGACAGCGACCAAACAATCGATTGCGTTACGATTTTTGACATGATGGGTGCAAAAGTGCTTGAAGTTAAATCCAATTTTTCTGCTATTAATGTTGCTCAACTTAAAAGTGGACTTTATTTATTGCAAATTTCGGGTGGTGAAAAAACGTCAAGCAAAAAAATTATTAAACTTTAGTCTAACTTGTCAGTCAATTTTTTAAAAACCTTTTTCGCATCTTTTCCCTCATATAAAATGTCATGCACGGCATCGATAATGGGTGTTTTTGCACCGTATTTCTGGTTGAGCTCCCACGCGCTTTTACTCGCGTAATAACCTTCGGCAACCATACTCATTTCCATCATCGCGCTCTTTACCGTGTAGCCTTTTCCGATCATATTACCAAACATCCGGTTTCTCGAAAATACCGAATATCCGGTCACGAGTAAGTCGCCAAGATAAGCCGAGTTGTTGATGTTGCGTTTCATTTTATGGACTTTCCGGATGAACTTTTTCATCTCGCGAATGCCGTTACTCATCAAAACCGATTGGAAGTTGTCGCCATAACCAAGTCCATGTGCAATTCCGGCGGCAATCGCGTAAATATTTTTGAGCATCGCCGCATATTCGGTGCCAATGATGTCATCAGTGATCTTGGTTTTGATGTAATTTCCTGAGAGGCAGTTGGCCACCACTTTTGCCTTGTCAGAATCGCCGCAAGCAATCGTTAGGTAAGACAGACGCTCGAGCGCTACTTCTTCGGCGTGGCAAGGTCCTGTGATGACGCCAATATTATCAAATGGTATGTCGTAAACTTTGTTGAAGTGTTCGCCTACAATAAGGCTTGTTTCGGGAACAATTCCTTTAATGGCCGAAAAAATTACTTTGCTTTCAAGACTTACCGTCATTTTCGAAAGTTCTCCACTCAGGAACGCTGATGGAATCGCGAAAATCACATAATCGGCGTAGGCAATCGCCTCGTTGATGTCGCTTGTAAGCTTTAATTTATTGATCTGGAATTCAACCGAACTTAGGTAATTCGGATTGTGGTGCTGTGTCCGGATGTGGTTTATCGCATCTTCGTTACGCATGTACCACGCGATTTCGGGAAGGTTAACGCACAACATTTTGGCAATCGCGGTGGCCCAGCTTCCGCCTCCGATGACGGCAAATTTAGGATAGTTGGTCATTTTGGTTTTATTTTTTAGCCCCGATGGCAGCGGAAATCCTTTTATTGCGGATGTACGAATTTCTTGTTTTGCAGAGTAGAAAAAAGCAATAAAAGATTGCAGCGCACAGCGGGAAAAGCTCCTTAATAATTACCCAAAAGTACTTAAATTTAGAGGAAGATTAAAATTTTGCCACAGGTCCTGTGACATGTTAAAGAAAATATTAACGTAAAATTATGATTTTGAGAATAATACGCGCCGAAATTTGCCGTTGTTAAAATATATGAGAAACTGAATGTTGGTTTATTTGATTCTCGTACATTAAATTAGTTAAGTTTTGTTTTGGGGTTATTTGATGAAGACGTTCAGGAAATTTTTTTCTGAACGTCTTCTGTTTTTGGCCGAAGCTATTTTTTGTAAAAGTTATTGTGGTCGATGTATTGCCATACTTTCTCGGGCAGCAATGGCCGGACATTTTTCTTGCTTTTGATGTTTTCGCGAATAAAGGTCGAAGAAATTTCAACCACGGGAGCAGCGATGGTGTGTATTTTAGGATGATTCTTAAACTCCGCATTTTCGATTTCAGATGAAATTCTTGGATAAACATAAACGTCATAATTCGCAAGAATCACGTCGTAATTTTTCCATTTGTGGAAAGTTTTGAGATTGTCTTCGCCCATGATCAAAGCAAATTCATGCTGCGGAAATTTATCCTTTAAATGCGCGAGCGTATTGACCGTATAATTGGGCTGCGGCAGTTTAAACTCGAAGTCGGAAGGTTTAATTTTCGGATAATCTTCAGTCGCCAGAAACACGAGTTGCAAACGTTGGTAATCGTCAAGTAGCGTGTCTTTTTTCTTGAGTGGATTATGCGGCGTGACCATCATCCAGATTTGATCGAGATCGGCGTATTCGGCCATATGATTGGCGATGATGAGGTGCCCGACATGGACAGGGTTGAATGTTCCGAAATATAAACCGACTTTCAAAATATAAGATTTAAGTTATTGCACAAACGCGATTCCGTGTTTCTGCGCCATTTGTTTTATGCGGTTTTTCATTTCTTCGCTGGCATTTTCTGCCTCCGAATAACTGCGGTCGAAACAATTTTCATCACTCATTTTCAATTTTTCCTGTGCGATATAAGCATCAGTAGCCATGATGTATTTTGCGGGATTTCCGGCATATACGCTGTTATCGGGAATGCTTGCGGTAACCACCGATCCCGCGCCGACAATCACGTTATCGCCAATGGTTACGCCTGGCAGGATAATACTGCCGGCTCCAATAAAAACGCGATTGCCAATCTTTACATTTTTGACTTTGCTATAGCCCAGAAACTCCCAGGTGCTTGCATCGTGCGCAATAATGTGGACACTCGGCGCCAGCGTAACATTATCGCCAATTTCAATATGCCACGAATGTGAAAAGTCGATGATACAGCCGTCGCGCATGTTGAAGTTTTCCCCGGTTTTAAAACCTTTCTTTCGGAGCATCGCGAGATAATCGGGTTCTTTGAGTCCGAGGATGCGCTTAATGAAATTTTTTAACCGCTGGTTCATGGGTATTAATCTTTGAGAAAATCCTTTACCAAGTTGTAGGCTTCTTCCTTTGCGATTTCAAGGTCGTAATTCTTGATGATTTTGTCGAATTGCGGCGCAGTTGCGAGTTCAACTGATGCTTTGGCAATCCGCATGTTGATTTTATCATCGCTTTCGGTCGAGCGCTTTTTGAGTCGGATTTTGAGTTCATCAATGCTTGGCGGCTTTACAAAAACAGCAAGGGTTTCTTCAGGGAATTTCGATTTGATGCGCAATCCTCCTGCAACGTCAATATCGAAAATCACATTCTTGCCGAGCGCCCAGATGCGTTCGATTTCGCTTTTGAGCGTACCGTAAAAATTGTCGCGGTACACCTCTTCCCATTCGAGGAAATCCTCGGCTTTGATATGCTGTTTGAAATCGTGCAGTGAAATAAAATAATAATCTTTTCCATCAACTTCCTGGCCGCGTGGCTCACGTGACGTTGCGGATATCGAAAACTCGAGATTGAGTTCTGGAATGCCTAACAAATGCCTGACAATAGTAGTTTTTCCTGAACCTGAAGGCGCCGAAAAGACGATCAATTTTCCTTTTTTCATATTATAAAACGTTCAGGACCTGTTCTTTGATTTTTTCGAGTTCGTCTTTCATCATCACGACGAGTTTCTGCATCTGCGCATGATTTGCTTTTGAACCCATTGTGTTGATTTCACGTCCCATTTCCTGCGTGATAAATCCAAGTTTGCGACCATTGGCTTCTGTGCCTTTAATGGTTTCGAGGAAATAATCGAGGTGGTTTGTGAGGCGGACTTTCTCCTCGGTGATGTCGAGCTTTTCGAGGTAATAAATCAGTTCCTGCTCAAAACGGTTTTCATCTACATTGACCTGCAATTCAGAAATCGCGGTGTGCAAACGATCTTTGATTGCTTGTACGCGTTCGCCATCCAAGGCTAATGCATCATCCATATGCTGGCGGATGTTTCCGATTCGCAGTTTGAATTCTTTTTCAAGTGCCGCGCCTTCATCTATACGGAACTGCGCGATATTTTCAAGCGCTTCTTTGATTACTTTTTGGATTTCAGCCCAATCGCTTTCGTCAATTTCGTCGCGTTCGGTTTTTAGCGCGTCTGGCATCCTGACGGCCATTTTCATGAGCTCGGTTTGATCGGCGTCGGCAATCACTTCGCGCATTTGTGCAATATAGGCTTTTACAATCGGGACGTTGACTTTTGTTGAAGTTTGTTCCCCGGTCATTTCAATATACACCGAAAAATCGACTTTCCCGCGTTCGAGCTGTTGCGCGATTTCGTTTCGCATGGCAAGTTCCATTTCGCGGTAAACCGAAGGCATCCGCACATTGAGGTCGAGGCCTTTGCTGTTGAGGGATTTCACTTCCACCGTAATCTTTTTCGTTGGCAATTGCAGCGTGGCTTTACCAAAACCGGTCATCGATTGTATCATAATATCTTATAAGAGCTCAAAGATATGAAAAAGTGTTCAGTGCGCATTAGGCAGTTGAATGTTCCTCAGGCATTGCTATTGTGTATCGATTGCTTTTTTCTGAGTTACGAGGTACACGCCAAGGAAAATCAAAGCCGCAGATATCAATTTTACGGCGCTTAAAGAATCCTTTCCCAAACCAATTGCGAAAATTGTCGCAAACAAAGGCTGCAGGTAAATAAAAACGGCGACCGTTGTTGGCGGCAGCTCGCGCATCGAAAGCAAATTAAGCAGGTACGTAAAAAACGTTGAGAATACAATTACAAAACCAATCTTCCAATACAAAGCATGCGGAATCACGCTCCAGTTCACCGCTTGAAATTCATTCCATCCAAAAGGCAAAACCATTACAAATCCGAAAAGGTAAATCCATTTTACAAAAGTGAAAGCATTGTACTTGTCCATGAGTTTTTTGACGATGATGAGGTAGAGTCCGTATGAAGCCGCATTGATAAAAACGAGCAAATTCCCCAAACTGGCATTGGTTGCGCTGCCAATTGATCTGCCATAAAGAATCAAAAATGCAGTGCCGATAAGTCCCAATACAATTCCAAATACCTTTCGTTTCGCCATGCGTTCTTTCATGATAATTGCCGAAAGCACCAAAACAATAATCGGCGTTGTCACCATAATTACAGCTGCAGAGATGGGCGATGTAAAACTCAATCCTTTGAAGAACGTCAGCATATTGATCGCCACGCCAAACAATGCTGCCGCGGCCACCCTTGGAAAGTCTTCAAGCGCAATCTTTTCTTTCGGACCCAAAAATGACACAAGCCAGAATAAAACCACCGAACCGCCAACACGCATCAGAATGAAACCAAAGGGCAGAATGTATTGCGGCATCACATCTTTGGCAATCGTAAATGTCATTCCGTAGATGATTGAAACCATTGTCGCCGCGGCCAGCGCGAGATTGCGTTGCGACATCACGACAAGGCGCGAATCACTTCGGCAATATTTTTTTGGCTGTTGCCGACGTAGATTTTATTGTCGATGACAAAAACCGGACGGCTCAAGAACGTATAGTGTTCAAGAATGTATTTTTTAAAATCGGCTTCCGTGAGCGCTTTGTTTTTGAGGTCGAGCGTTTTGTAAAGCTGCGCTTTGCGGCTGAACAACGCTTCGTAGCTTCCCGCAAGTCGATGCATTTCGTCAAGTTCTTTTTCCGTAATCGGACTTTGCCTGATGTCGTGAAAAACAAGGTCGTTTTTTGGGAGCGATTTGATAATTTTTCGGCACGTATCGCATGACGCGAGATAATAAATAGTGTTCATCAATTGAATTTCTTTATACAAAGAAAGTCCATTTCAAGAGTAAAATTGTTTAATTTTAGCGAAAATTTTAAAAGATGGGCGACACTTTCGCAATTACCAGGACGAGTCGGGATATCCTCTCGAAATTTCTTGAAAACCTAACTTTGGAACAGCTCAATAAAGTTCCGGCCGGATTCAACAATAACATTTTCTGGAACATCGCACACATCGTTGTCGTACAGCAGATGCTGGTTTACAACCTTTCGGGATTGCCAATGGTGGTTTCAAAAGAAATGGTTGATTCCTATAAACGCGGTACAAAACCCGAGCACAATGCGACACAGGATGATGTCGATGCAATAAAAGCGTTGCTAACGTCAACCATCGACCAGACCGAAAAAGATTTCGCCGCAGGCATTTTTAAAAACTATAATGAGTTTACGACAATGACAGGCTTCAACCTCAAATCTGCCGAAGAAGCGATGGCTTTCAACTATTATCATGAAGCGGTCCATACGGGCATGATCATGAGCTTGCGTAAGTTTGTTTAGAAGCTATTCCCGCTTTCCACTGCAATCTTTTCCTTTTTAAAGAAAAAAGCAAAAGGATTTCCGTTGCAATCGGGGCTAAAAACGAGGTCAGAAACACCGTCGAAGAATTAATAAAATTTACCTTTGCATAAAATTCAACAGCAATGAAATTCAATACCAAAACCATACACGGCGGACAACACCACGATCCGTCAACAGGAGCGGTGATGCCGCCAGTTTACCAGACATCGACATTTGTACAAAACAGTCCCGGACAACCCGTAAACCCAGATTACGAATACAGCCGCGCTGCGAATCCAACACGGACAGCCTTAGAAAATGCGCTTGCAAGTATCGAAAACGGCACGCGCGGCCTTGCCTTTTCATCCGGGCTCGCCGCAACCGACTGCCTTTTGCGCTCGTTCAAAGCAGGTGATGAAGTGATTGCCATGGACGATTTATATGGCGGAACATATAGAATGTTTACGAGGATTTATAAGGATTCGGGAATCAAATTCCACTTTGTCGATATGAACGACATCGCGAAGTTTCAATCGTTGATCAATGACAATACGAAATTAGTTTGGGTAGAAACGCCAACAAACCCTTTGATGAAACTCGCTGACATTGCTGCAATCGCAAAAATCACGAAAGAAAAGAAAATCCTTTTTGCCGTTGACAACACCTTTGCAACGCCATACCTGCAAAAACCGCTTGACCTTGGCGCGGATGTCGTCATGCATTCGGCGACAAAATACCTTGGCGGCCATTCTGATGTCATCGCCGGAGCTTTGATTATAAAAGATGAGGCACTTGGCGAACAGTTGCATTTCCAGCAATTTGCAACTGGTGCCACGTTAGGTCCGATGGACAGCTTTCTCGTGCTTCGCGGAATCAAAACCCTGCACCTGCGTATGCAGCGCCATTGTGAAAACGGTGAAAAAGTAGTTGAATTCCTCAACAGCCATCCGAAAATAAATACGGTTTACTATCCAGGATTGCCTTCACATCCATACCATGAAATTGCCAAAAAGCAAATGAGCGGTTTTGGCGGAATGGTTTCTTTTACTTTTAAATCAGGTGCTAAACAAGATGCCATTTCGTTTCTTGAAAAACTTCAGGTCTTTACGTTGGCAGAATCGCTTGGCGGCGTTGAATCGCTTGCAAACCATCCTGCATTGATGACACACGCTTCGATTCCGGAAGACAAACGAAAAGAAATCGGGATCACAGACGATTTGGTAAGATTAAGTGTTGGAATTGAAGATGCTGAGGATTTGATTGCAGATTTGAGACAAGCGCTCGCGTAGCTAAAAATAGATAAAAAGAAAAAGCCTTTCCGTAAAGAAAGGCTTTTTTTATGCTATGAAAAATATCCTATTGCAAATAGTAAATATAACCCACATTGAACCAAACGAGCCAGTCGTTGGCTTTATTCTCAGGATAGACTGAAGGGTTTGGATTGAGTCCGTCAACCCAGTTCGAAAAATAATATTGCCATCTTAAGTCGACCATTAAGTCGGATAACGGCGCCAATTTATAACGGGTTCCAACGCTTCCAACAACCGACCAAACGGTGCCGCCTTCGTTTTGCGTTGCATGGTAATATTTAACAGGAGTGGTTGCCGGAGTATCTAACTTTCCTAAAGTCGATGACGCTTTCGGATCGTAAAAGCTGAACTGTCCGCCCAAGCTGACAAAAGGCGCAAATTTTCCTATTGTAGAAGTAAAATCGCGGATGCTCAAAGGAAAATATTCCAATTGCGTTCCGATATTGGTAACCGCAGTACTTCCACGCATGGCGCGCAACTGGCGGTTGAAAAGTTTTTTTCGATCGCCATCAACCCATTCCCCAAAATGCCTGAGATTTGTTTTGTTATACGACAATTCGTTGCGAAGCTTAAAGTGGTCGTTAAAATATGTTTCGGGTGTGTAGCAGTTACATTCTGCTTTATAAGAAAAGTTGAGGTAATGAATGAGTCCAATTCCAAATCCGGTGTTTCCCGCATTGGTGTTAAAATCATGCCTTTCACCATAATCCGACTGGAATGCCACAGGTCCGACAATTACACCTACTTCATGAGAAAATCCATATTGGGCAAGTGCTTTATTAGAGTAACCAAATAGAAGCAAGAAGGTTATGATAAAGTATTTGGGCATTGGATTTTAGATTAATTCATTTCCCGACAAATATATAAAAACATCATTCACTAATAAAAATAAAATAATAAAATACTTATTTATGGTACGTTAAATATCCGAAACGGCCGCAACTTAATAATTTTCACAAGCCTTTCTGTGATTTAATAGTTAAAAAATAAAACGCTCATAAAACCTCAAAAAGTTGTCGTCATATTTCTTATAAAATGTATATTTGTCGCCAATTAACGAAAACGTTTTCATAACGCTACTAATCTAATAATCATGTCGCAAAGTATTAACACTTTTATTGAAGCAGTTTCTAAAAGAAACCCCAACGAACCTGAGTTTATGCAGGCAGTAAAGGAAGTTGCAGAAACTGTAATCCCATTTATCGAAGAAAATAAAAAATACCAAAACAAAATGCTTTTGGAAAGAATGGTCGAGGCCGAACGCGTAATTATGTTTCGCGTTGTATGGGTTGATGACGCCGGAATGACACGTGTAAACAGAGGATACCGAATCCAGATGAATTCGGCAATCGGACCTTATAAAGGCGGAATCCGTTTTCACCCATCAGTAAACCTGAGCATTTTGAAATTCCTCGCTTTTGAACAAACTTTCAAAAACAGCTTGACTACATTGCCAATGGGCGGTGGAAAAGGTGGTGCCGATTTCGATCCAAAAGGAAAGTCCGACAACGAAATCATGAAATTCTGCCAGGCATTTATGACCGAATTGTCGAAACACATCGGTGCCGACACTGACGTTCCTGCGGGAGATATTGGTGTGGGCGGAAGAGAAGTTGGATACATGTTCGGACAATATAAAAGATTGAGAAATGAATTCACCGGTGTTTTGACAGGAAAAGGAATTTCTTTTGGAGGTTCGCTAATCCGTCCGGAAGCAACAGGTTATGGCGATGTATATTTCGCACAAAGCATGCTTCAGACCAAAGGCCAAAGTTTTACAGGAAAAACCGTAGTGATCTCTGGTTCTGGAAATGTGGCGCAATATGCTGCTCAAAAAGCAACACAATTGGGTGGAAAGGTGGTAACGTTGTCTGATTCTGCAGGATATATTTATGATGCTGACGGAATCGATGCCGAAAAACTGGCTTACGTAATGGAAATCAAAAACGTAAACTACGGAAGAATCAGCGATTATCTTAACAAATATCCAAATGCCAAATACGTAGCAGGAAAACGTCCTTGGGAAGTGAAATGTGATATCGCTTTGCCTTGCGCAACGCAAAACGAATTGAACGAGGCAGAAGCAAAAATGCTTGTTGACAATGGCTGTATCTGTGTGGCCGAAGGTGCTAACATGCCTTCAACACCTGAAGCGGTTGAAGTTTTCCAACATGCGAAAATTCTATTCGCCCCAGGAAAAGCATCAAACGCTGGTGGTGTAGCAACATCAGGTCTTGAAATGTCTCAAAATTCATTGCGTTTGAGCTGGACAACCGAAGAAGTTGACGAAAGACTCAAAAGAATTATGCTTGACATCCACGCTTCATGCGTAAAATACGGTTCCGATGCAAACGGATACGTAGATTATGTAAAAGGCGCAAACATCGCGGGCTTCGTAAAAGTCGCTGATGCGATGTTGGGTCAGGGAGTGGTATAAATTCCGCCTCAAATAATTTAAAATGCCTTCCGATTATTTCAAACGGGAGGCATTTTTTGTTGGCGATATTAAAAATCAAATAATTTCGTTTTGTACTATATTTGTCTTTCAATCCGACGCACTGCAATGAAAAAATGTTTCCTCTCCATTTTAATGTTATTTGTCATCCAGGCCAATTTCGCCCAATACAGCAAATTGTGGAAAGGCTATTTTTCATACAATGAAATCAAAGATTTGTCGGTTTCTTCAGATAAAGTCGTCGCCGCTGCAGAAAACGCATTGTTCTCGCAGGATTTGGTTACGGGATCGGTCGTAACCACAAATACCGTTGACGGGCTTTCGGGGCAGACGATCACTGCGATATACCGGAGTCCGGGCTTTAAGAAGACGCTTGTAGGCTACGATAACGGTCTTATGATTGTCATTAATGATACCGATGGCAGCATGCTCAATATCGTAGATATTATCAATAAAGCTTTGCCGCCAACCATCAAAAGAATCAACCATTTTATGGAGCATAACGGAATCGTGTATGTCTCATGTGATTTCGGGATCGTACAATTCAACCTTGCCACTTTACTGTTCGGCGATACCTATTTCATCGGAAATGGAGGCTCGCAGATATCCGTCAGGCAAACGGCCATTTTTCAAGACAGGATTTACGCCGCAACATTCACTAACGGAATGAGAAGCGCCTCAACTACCAATCCGAATCTCAACGATTTTAACCAATGGACGACACTCGATAGCAACGGATGGACTGGCGTTGAAACTTTTGGCACCAATTTAATGGCAGTTTCAAATACAGGATATTTATACAATTGGTCGGGAACCACTTTCGGCAACCCAATTTCACTGCTCGAGCCATCGAAAGATTTACGTGCCGGTACCGATTATCTGGTAGTGACAACAGAAAATCACGTGTATGTTTACAATATGGCTTTAAGTCAGGTACGCAATCTCAGCAACAGCGAAATCACAGATGCATCGGTAAAGTTTTCTTGCGCCGCAATAGTAAATGATAAACTGTATATCGGGACGCAGCAACACGGCCTCTATACGACTTCGTTGTTACCATCGCCGTTTAAAAATGTCAGCCCCGGCGGCACCTTAATCAACAAAGTTTTTGCGATCAGCTCGGTCAATAAAAGCCTGTGGGCGGTTTACGGTGGTTATGATAAAGATTATAATCCATACACGTATTATATTAACGGAATTGCGCCGGCACAAATGGGCATCAGCAAATTTTCTGACACTGGCTGGCTCCACATTCCGTATGACGATGTCTTGGGGGCCAAATCCCTTTCGCACATCACCATCAATCCCGTGAATGAAAATCAGGTTTATATCAGTTCTTTTTTCTCGGGAATGTTAAAAGTGGAAAACAATATTCCGACAATACTTTATAATACTTCAAATACCGGAACTGATGGTTTAAAACCTGTCGGCGGCGGAACCGGGACCGACAACATTCTTGTAAATGGTGCGGCATTCGACAAAGACGGAAACCTTTGGATGAACAGTTCGATCCAATCAAAAGCATTGGTTGAACTGCAAGCAAACGGCCAATGGAAATCATACGACCTGTCAAGTGTCGCATTGAATGTCGGACGATTCCGATTTGGCCGCATGGCAATCGATAAAAACGGAACCAAGTGGATGGCTACGTGGCGTGATGGTGTTGTAGGATTTAACGAAAAATACAACAACCGTGTAAAGAAAATAAACGATAACCTCGATGAAGGGAATCTTCCGTCATTTGAAAGCAAAGCGGTCGCCATAGACCACAACAACCAATTGTGGATCGGAACGATCAGCGGATTACGCATCATGAATGTTGACAGTTTCCTTGCCGATGCGCCGCTAAAAACAGAAGCCATTATCTTTAAGGAATTCATCGATGGCCAGCTTGTCGATCAGGAGCTCCTTTACCAGCTTTCCATTTCCGATATTGTCGTTGACGGCGCTAACAACAAATGGATTGGTACGGTCGATTCTGGCGTTTACCTCGTTTCTCCAAACGGACAGCAGACTTTTTACCATTTTACCACCGACAACTCACCCTTGCCCAGCAACAATGTCCTCGATGTTGAGGTCAATACCACAACGGGCGAGGTTTTTTTCGCAACCGAAAAAGGAATGGTTTCGTTCAAAGGAACTGCCACCGGCGGCAGCGGCAACCTGAACAACGTGTATGTATATCCAAATCCGGTGCGTCCTGATTTTCTGGGCACTGTAAAGGTCAGCGGACTCATGGATAAAGCGCATGTAAAAATTGCTGACATCACCGGAAATCTCGTCTATGAAGCGATTTCCGAAGGCGGTACCATCGAATGGGATACCACGGCATTTAGCAAATATAAAGTAGCCTCGGGTGTTTACATGGTTTTCGTATCTTCTGAAGATGGCGCCGAAACCAAAGTCAAAAAAATCATGATTATCCGATAACTCATAGCGGATTTCATTCCCAAATCTGAGCTTGACCATGCAGGTAAAAACCAAAGCCATCGTAATTTCTGCATTGAAATACCAGGAAAAAAGCCTGATTGTAAAATGCTTTACATTGTCTGACGGACTCAAATCTTACTTCGTACGCGATGCATTTTCTTCGCGCAAATCGGGACAAAAAATCGCGTATTTCCAGCCACTGACCATCCTCGAAATCGAAGCCGTACACAAAAATAAAGGCACGCTCGAGCATTTTAGGGAAATTAAAGTCGCAGCGCCGTTCCATTCGATCCATTCCGACGTCGTTAAAAGTACGATTGTGATGTTCATATCCGAAATCCTGCACCATTCGATCCGGGAGGAAGAAACAAATGAAGCACTGTTTACGTTCCTCGAGACTGCTTTGCACTGGCTCGACAACCATAACGAAATGGCCAATTTCCATCTAATCCTGCTGCTCGAAACGACAAAATTTCTCGGGTTCTATCCCGATATTTCTGAAACAGAAGGCAAGCATTTTGAAATGACGGAAGGCGTTTTCTCCGAATTCAACGCGATCAGCTCGCTTTCTGAACACGAAACGCAATTGTTCCGCAAACTCATCGGATTGCGTTTCGACAACGACCAGAAAACCTTCCATATTGCCGAGCGCCAACAATTGCTCAAAATCCTGATCGATTATTACAGCCACCACCTCGACGGATTCAAACGCCCCAAATCACTCGAAGTTTTAAAGGAAGTGTTTTCGTAAGACGATGTATTTATGGGCGTGCCCTTCGGTCGCGCTCTCGGCTCTATCTTTTTTTCGCGCCTCAAAAAAGGATACCGCCTCCATCGCTCACGCAATCGGGATTCCCAAACAACTTGTGCTCAAAACTTTGCGCATGCAGGCTTTGTGGCAAAACCATTGAAAAACCATAAAATCTGCGCCGCATATTCCAAAATTCCTTACTTTCGCAAATCCATTTTAGAAAAAGGCCATAATGAGCACAAATTTTAAGGAATACAAAGGGCTCGACTTGCCAAAAGTCGCATCAGATGTCCTTGATTTCTGGAAACAAGAAAACATATTCGAAAAAAGCATCACCACGCGCGAAGGCAACCAGCCGTTCGTGTTTTTTGAAGGTCCGCCATCAGCAAACGGACTGCCCGGGATTCACCACGTGATGGCGCGCGCGATAAAAGATATTTTTTGCAGGTACAAAACCCAGAAAGGCTTCCAGGTCAAACGAAAGGCCGGCTGGGATACGCATGGACTTCCGGTAGAGCTTGGCACCGAAAAAGAACTCGGAATCACGAAGGAAGACATCGGCAAAACCATTTCGATCGAAGAATACAATGAGGCGTGCAAAAAAACGGTTATGCGCTACACCGATGTGTGGAATGACCTTACCGAAAAAATGGGTTATTGGGTTGATATGGAGGATCCATACGTGACTTACAAATCCAAATATATCGAAAGTGTCTGGTGGCTTTTAAAACAGATTTACAACAAAGATTTACTATACAAAGGCTACACGATCCAACCGTATTCGCCAAAATCCGGAACAGGATTGTCTTCGCATGAAGTCAACCAACCCGGGAGTTACCGCGATGTGACCGATACGACGGTTGTGGCGCAATTCAAAGCAAAATCTGAATCGTTGCCTGCATTTTTAAAAGGCTTCGGAGACATCCACATTTTAGCTTGGACGACCACGCCGTGGACATTGCCCTCAAATACCGCATTGACAGTCGGACCCAAAATCGAATACGTTTTGGTAAAGACTTTCAACCAATATACTTTTGAACCCGTCAATGTAATCCTCGCTAAAAATCTGGTAGCGAAACAATTCAGCAAAGGCTTTTTTGCAAGCGATGAAACCGCGGATTTTGAAAACTTTAAAGCAAGCGACAAACAGATTCCATATCAGATCCTAAAGGAATGCAAAGGCTCTGAACTTGTTGGAATCCGTTACGAACAATTGCTGCCATTTGCACTTCCATACCAAAATCCTGAAAATGCGTTCCGCATAATTTCAGGCGATTTCGTTACTACCGAAGACGGGACCGGAATCGTGCATACCGCGCCAACATTCGGTGCCGATGATGCTAAAGTTGCAAAGGAAGCTGTTCCTGAAGTACCGCCAATGCTTGTACTCGACGAGAATAACAATCCGATGCCTCTCGTAGATTTGCAGGGAAAATTCACATCGCATGTTGGTGAATATGCCGGAAAATTTGTAAAGAACGAATATTACGACGCCGGAACCGCGCCCGAGAAATCGGTTGACGTTGAAATTGCAATCCGACTCAAGGAAGAAAATAAAGCTTTTAAAGTCGAAAAATACGTCCACAGTTATCCGCATTCCTGGAGAACTGATGAGCCTTTATTGTATTACCCGCTCGACTCTTGGTTTATTAAAGTCACGGATGTGCGCGACCGCATGTTCGAACTCAATGAAACGATCAACTGGAAACCAAAAGCAACGGGTGAAGGCCGTTTTGGGAACTGGCTCAAAAATGCGAACGACTGGAATCTTTCGCGTTCGCGCTATTGGGGAATTCCGTTGCCAATCTGGAGAACAGAAGAAGGCAGCGAAGTAAAAGTCATGGGTTCGGTTGAAGAATTGTACAACGAAATCGAAAAATCAATCGCACTAGGCTTTCAAACCGAAAATCCGTTCAAAGGTTTTTCAATCGGCAACATGTCGGATGAAAATTACGACTGGATCGACCTTCATAAAAATGTCGTTGACCAAATCATTTTGGTTTCCGAATCAGGCAAACCGATGAAACGCGAATCGGATCTTATAGACGTTTGGTTCGATTCGGGCGCTATGCCTTATGCACAATGGCATTATCCATTCGAAAATAAAGACAAGATCGACGAGAATAAAGATTTCCCGGCGGATTTCATCGCGGAAGGCGTCGACCAAACACGCGGCTGGTTTTATACTTTACATGCGATCGCGACGTTGGTTTTTGATAAAGTGGCATATAAAAATGTCGTTTCAAACGGATTGGTGCTCGACAAAAATGGCCATAAAATGTCGAAACGCCTCGGTAATGCTACAGATCCGTTCGATACAATAAAGGAATTTGGACCAGATGCAACGCGCTGGTATATGATTTCAAATGCGAATCCGTGGGACAACCTCAAATTTGATATCGAGGGAATCGCCGAAGTGCGCCGTAAGTTTTTCGGTACTTTATACAATACCTATTCGTTCTTTGCTTTGTATGCAAACATCGATAACTTCCAATACGCCGAAACGGAGATTCCGCTTCACCAACGACCTGAAATCGACCAATGGATTATCTCTGAACTGCATACGCTCATCAAGGATGTCGACAGCTATTATGCCGATTATGAACCGACGAAAGCTGCGCGCGCGATTTCTGACTTCGTTCAGGAAAACCTGAGCAACTGGTACGTGCGTTTGTGCCGCCGCCGCTTCTGGAAAGGTGAGTACGCTCAGGATAAAATTGCCGCATACCAAACACTATATACATGTTTACTGACGATCAGCAAATTAGGTGCGCCAATCGCTCCTTTCTTTATGGACGCGCTTTACCGCGATTTGACGAGAGCCACAAAATCAGAAAAATATGACAGCGTTCACCTTGCTGAATTTCCTGTTCACGTTGAAAACTTTGTTAATAAAACGTTAGAGAGCAAAATGCAGAAAGCCCAGACGATTTCGTCACTGGTTTTATCATTGCGCAAAAAGGAAATGATTAAGGTGCGCCAACCGTTGCAAAAGGTAATGATTCCGGTACTTGACGCAAATCAAAAGGCTGAAATAGAAGCCATTTCCGACCTCATAAAAGCCGAAGTAAATGTTAAGGAAGTGGAACTTTTAGACGATGCATCGGGCATTTTGGTGAAACAAATCAAACCGAATTTCAAGACTTTAGGACCGCGTTTCGGTAAGGATATGGGGTTGATTTCCAAGCAAATACAAGGTTTTTCGCAGGAGCAGATCAACGCCATCGACACACAAGGTTTCCTCGTTATTGAAATTTCAGGAAATAATATAACTTTATCACAGGACGATGTCGAGATTTCGTCGCAGGATATTGAAGGCTGGCTTGTTGCGAATTCGAACGGCATAACTGTTGCACTCGATATCACGATTTCGGAAGCACTCAAAAAGGAAGGAATCGCACGCGAGCTCGTCAACAGGATCCAAAACATCCGAAAAGATTCTGGTTTTGAAGTGACCGACAAAATAAATGTCCATTTGCAGAAAAACGCCGAACTTGAAAAAGCCGTCAACGCCAATGTAACGTATATCAAATCCGAAACATTAACCGACACGCTGGTTTTCGAGGAAAGCATAAATAACGGAACTGAAATAGAATTCGATAATATCAAAACTCAAATAACAATTACAAAATAAAACGAATATGGTAGATGAAATTGCAAGATACTCAGATGCTGACTTAGCAGAGTTCAAAGAACTGATCCTAAAAAAAATCGCAAAGGCACAGGCCGATCTGGATTTGATTAAAAGTGCCTACATGAATGACCTTAACAACGGAACCGACGATACTTCGCCTACCTTCAAAGCTTTTGAAGAAGGCAGCGAAACCATGTCGAAAGAAGCAAACTCGCAATTGGCGATCCGTCAGGAAAAATTCATCCGCGATTTGAAGAATGCGCTTTTCCGCGTAGAAAACAAAACCTATGGCGTTTGCAAAGTTACAGGCAAACTGATCAGCAAAGAAAGGCTCATGATCGTGCCGCACGCTACGATGAGCATCGAGGCCAAAAACCTACAACGCTAAAATCCTTAAATTACATTAATTAACGCTCCAACCGGAGCGTTTTTTTTAATAAAAAAGTTTACTTTTGCGCACCCATAAGACACAATTTACAAGCATTAAAATTTCAAAAATGTCATTACGAAAAGCGTACCTCCTGATCTTCATTATCCTTTTGGTCGATCAGGTTTCCAAAATTTACATCAAGACCAATTTTATTCTCGGAGAAGAAGTCAACGTTTTCAGCTGGTTCAAAATCCTGTTTATTGAAAATGAAGGTATGGCTTGGGGAACAGAAATTCCGGGCACATATGGCAAATTATTCCTGACGCTTTTCAGGCTTGTCGCCGTTACCGCGATTGGCTACTGGCTTTGGGATGCGGTGAAAAAACACAGCTCGAACTATCTGATTGTTGCAATTGCACTCATTCTTGCGGGCGCTTTCGGGAACATCATCGACTCGGTTTTTTACGGAATCATTTTCGATGACAGCCACCACCATTTGGCAACGCTGTTTTCAGACCGGCCTTACGGAAAAGTATTGTATGGAAAAGTTGTCGATATGTTGTATTTCCCTATTTTCGATGGCACATTGCCGCATTGGTTTCCAATCTGGGGCGGTAAAAATTTTAAATTCTTCAACGCGATTTTCAACGTGGCCGATATGGCGATTTCCACCGGTGTCGGAATCCTCATTGTATTCAACAAGAAAGCTTTCCATAAGCAGCATTAGAAGCATAATCCTGCTCTCGCCTTTATCTTTGTTCGTTCCTCTCAAAGGATACCGGCTCCATCAGGGCTAGGCTCCAAACGTATAAATGACATCCGGCGTTACACAATAATCAAGTTTCACATCACCATCGTGAACATCGTCAATCGTTTCCTCGGCATCAAATAACGACAATCCTATTTTGAGCGTTTCGGGTTTGCATTCGGATAAGAAAGCATCATAGAATCCCTTTCCGTATCCCACGCGATGGCCCTTCGAATCAAATGCAAGCAACGGCACAAATACAACGTCGATTTTATTTACAGGCACTTCTATACCCTCAACAGGCTCAGAAATGTTGTAATTGTTCTTTATGAATTTGATGTTTTCGGTGAGTAAGAAATGCGTCATTTTCATCGTATCGAAATCGCTTCTCGAGACCACCATCTCCTTGTCTTTTCCCGAAAGCACATGCATGATAAACTGTGTATCAATTTCGTGATGCTCCACAATCGGCATGAAAATATGGAAATACGTCTTTTCCCAAACAGGAAGCTTGAGCAACTGGTTGGCGATCAACAGGCTTTTGTCTCCGATTGCTTCAGGAGTCAGTTCGTTTCTTAACGATTTGTATTTGGTGCGGAGTTCTCTTTTGGTCATGAAGTAAAAGTAATTTTTTTACCGCAAAGGCGCAATGGAAAGCCCGAAGTTCGCAAAGTGGCGCACGAACTTTGCAATTTAATTAACGGTTTTGATATGAACTAATGTAGTATTTTTGTGTCCATAAATGCCGCTTTAAAATGACAAATCCATCGCTTGAATTACAGATACAGACGCTTCCGGACAATCCCGGTGTGTACCAGTATTATGACAAGGATGGTAAAATACTATATGTTGGTAAAGCCAAAAATTTAAAGAAGCGCGTTTCTTCTTATTTCAATAAAGTGCATGATACGGCGCGGACGAATGTGATGGTTCGCAAAATCATTACAATAAAACACATTGTCGTTCCCACAGAAAGCGATGCGTTGCTGCTCGAGAACAACCTCATAAAAAAACTACAGCCGCGATACAATGTGCTGTTGCGCGACGATAAAACCTATCCGTGGCTTTGCATTAAGAAAGAACCGTTTTCCCGAATATTTTCGACGCGCCGGATGATCAAGGACGGCTCTGAATATTTCGGTCCGTACACGAGTTTTAAAACCGTGCATACCATTTTAGACCTGATCAAGGAATTGTATCCGCTGCGCACGTGCAATTACGATCTCAATGAAAAAAACATTGAAAGCGGCAAGTTTAAAGTTTGCCTCGAATTCCATATAGGCAATTGCAAAGGGCCATGTGAAGGCCATGAATCACTCGAAAATTACCAGCAGCAGGTTGATGCGATCCGTGAAATCCTTAAAGGAAATTTTAAAGCAAGTCTTCGCGATTTTAAAAAGAAAATGAACGAATATGCGGCAAACATGCAATTTGAAAAAGCGCACCTGATCAAGCAAAAAATTGAAGTGCTCGAGAATTACCAGTCGCGTTCAACAATTATCAATGCGAAAAACTCCAATCTTGATGTATTTTCGATCGTTTCTGATGAAAGCGCTGCCTATGTCAATTTCCTGCAAATCGCGCACGGCTCAATCATTCGTTCACATACAATGGAAATCAAGAAGAAACTCGACGAGCCTGACCAGGAACTCCTCGAATTGGCGATTGTAGAGCTCAGGGAACGTTTTAATTTATTGTCAAAAGAAGTTATTGTTCCGTTTCCCGTCGCGTTGGGAGATAATATAAAAGTTACCGTGCCGCAATTCGGTGATAAAAAAGAAATCCTTGACTTATCCATACGAAATTCAAAATTCTTCCGTATCGAACAGCTCAAGCAGCTTCAGATTGTAGATCCCGATCGCCACACGAACCGCATTATGGCGCAGATGCAAAAGGATTTGCGTCTGACTACCGAACCGCGCCACATCGAATGTTTTGATAACTCGAATATTCAGGGATCAAATCCAGTCGCGGCCTGCGTGGTTTTCAAAGACGGCAAACCGAGTAAAAAAGATTACCGTCATTTCAATATCAAAAGCGTTGAAGGACCGAACGACTTTGCCTCGATGGAAGAAGTCGTTTACCGTCGTTACAAGCGCATGCTCGAAGAAGAACATCCATTGCCGCAACTCATTATTATCGATGGTGGTAAAGGCCAATTGTCTTCGGCATTGAAAAGCATCGATGCGCTCGGATTGCGCGGAAAAATAGCGATTATCGGTATCGCTAAAAGGCTCGAGGAATTGTTTTATCCCGGGGACTCTGTTCCATTATACCTCGACAAAAAATCGGAAACGCTTAAAGTAATTCAGATGCTGCGAAATGAGGCACACCGTTTCGGAATCACTTTCCATCGTGACAAGCGCAGCAAATCGGCACTTAATTCTTCTATCGAAGCCATTCCGGGAATCGGGGAAAAAACGATGCTTGCGCTGATCAAGCATTTTAAAAGTGTCAAAAGATTAAAACTTGCGACAGAAAAAGAGATTTCGGCGGTAGTTGGTGTGTCAAAAGCCAAAAAAATTACCGACTTTTACAAGACTAATTCTTAAACGCCAAATGAAAAGAACTGCTTTTCTGGTTATTGCCTTACTTACATTTGTAATATCAAATGCCCAAGAGCAGGAAACACACAGGCCTAAAATTGGGTTGGTGCTCAGTGGTGGTGGCGCGAAAGGATTTGCGCATATTGGCGTGCTCAAAGTCCTTGAGGCTGCAGGTGTTAAAGTCGATTATATCGGCGGAACGAGTATGGGAGCGGTCGTTGGCGGATTGTATGCTTCGGGATATTCGGCTACCCAGATTGATTCGATTTTTCGCCAGACCGATTTTGATGCATTGCTGAGTGACTTCATTCCGAGATCTTCCAAAAACTTTTATGAAAAGCGCAACGACGAACTTTATGCGTTTACGTTGCCGTTCAACAAGCTCAGGATTGGCATTCCGACCGCGTTGTCAAAAGGGATGTATAATTACAATCTTCTCAATAAATTGACTTATAAAGTACGTCATGTGCGCGATTTCAACAAGCTCCCGATTCCGTTTCTATGCATAGCGACCAATATTGAGACCGGAGAGGAAGTGTTGCTCAACAAAGGATACCTCGCACAGGCAATGCTCGCCAGCGGCGCTTTCCCCACCTTATTTTCTCCAGTAGAAATCGATGGGAAACTGTTGGTTGATGGCGGTGTCACGAACAATTATCCGATTGATGAAATCAGGAAACTTGGTGCTGATATTGTTATCGGCGTAGATGTCCAGGATGATTTGAAAGACCGTAAATCCCTTCGCGATGCCACACGGATTCTAGTGCAGATTTCGAATCTTCAGATGATCGAGAAAATGAAGCAGAAAATTAAAGAAACCGACATTTATATAAAACCTGACATCACGAATTACGGCGTTATTTCTTTCGACGAAGGTCAGGAAATCATCAGGCGTGGCGAGGAAGCGGCCTTTACCGTGTATGAGAAACTCAAAGCGCTCGGCGATCCGCAATTAGCGAACTCAAACAAGCGTTCGAAAGTGTTTGTTGACAGCCTTCGAATCAAAAAAATCAACATCAATAAACTTGACAATTATACTAAATCTTATGTGATCGGAAAGTTGCGTTTCAAGCCCGATTCTGAAATCTGCTATGATGACCTGACCAACGGAATCAACAATATTACAGCGACACAAAATTTTAGTGCCATTAACTATACGCTCGAAAAAAATGGCACCGGTGACAACCTTGAACTTAGGTTGCAGGAAAATCCAACCACGACATATTTGCGTTTCGGACTGCATTATGATGGCTTGTATAAAAGTGGCATTTTGATCAATCTGACCCAGAAAAAAACGTTCTTCAAGAATGACATTACGTCGTTCGATTTAATTCTTGGCGATAATTTGCGGTACAACCTCGATTATTATATAGACAATGGGTTTTATTGGAGTTTTGGCTTCAAGTCGCGATACAATAAGTTCAACCGCAATATCGAAACCGATTTCAACCACGGTGCATTGCTCAATCAACTTGGGTTGCGCAATATTAATTTCGACTTCTCCGATTTTACAAACCAGGCGTATCTTCAAACGATTTTCGTGCAGAAGTTCTTGCTCGGCGCCGGATTGGAATTGAAACATCTCAAAATCAAATCAAAAACCGTCAGCAATTCTGACCCAATTTTCGAAAACAGCGATTATGCAAGTGTGTTTGCGTATCTGAAATATGATTCGTTCGACAATAAATATTTTCCAAAACGGGGCTGGTATTTCGCGGGCGATTTTAATTCTTATATTTTCTCGTCAGACTACAATAACAATTTCAACCGGTTTTCGATTGCAAAAAGCGATATCGGATTTGCAAGAACGCTTTATAAAAAGCTGACGTTTCGGTTTGAGGCCGAGGCCGGATTTGCGATTGGTGGCGAGAGCAGCGAATATTTTGATTTTGTCCTCGGCGGTTATGGTTACAATACCATCAACAACTTCAGGCATTTTTACGGGTATGATTTTTTGAGCCTTTCAGGTGACAGTTATATCAAATCGACTGTGACGTTCGATTATGAAATCTTCAAGAAGAACCACCTTAATCTTTCGGCAAATTTCGCCAACATCAAAGACAATCTTTTCGAATCGACCGATTGGTTTTCAAAAGTGAAATATACCGGTTATGCCGTTGGCTACGGACTTGAAACAATTGTCGGTCCGATTGAGTTCAAATACAGCCTGTCGCCCGAATTGGGTAAAGGTTTCGCATGGTTCAATGTCGGATTTTGGTTCTGAGCAACTTTCATTTTGTTGTTTGATGTTGTTGAAAAATGAATATATTTGGCCCACTAACCAATTAAGTAGAAATTTATGTCTATTTGGAACAAAAAACCACTATCTCAATTATTAAGCGAAGCATCTGAATCTGAACGGGGAATGAAAAGAACCCTGACGGCCTGGTCGTTGATTGCACTTGGCATCGGAGCAATTATCGGTGCAGGTCTTTTCGTACGGACAGCGACGGCAGCGGCCCAAAACGCAGGACCGTCGGTAACAATCGCATTTATTATTGCAGCGATCGGTTGCGCCTTAGCCGGATTGTGTTACGCTGAATTGTCATCTTCCATTCCGATTTCAGGAAGCGCATATACATACACCTACGCAACAATGGGCGAATTGCTGGCGTGGATTATTGGCTGGGATTTGATTCTCGAATATGCTGTTGGTGCGGCAACTGTTGGGATTGCCTGGAGCGAATACCTCAATAACCTGCTCATAAATGTATTGCATACGAGTCCCATACCGTATTCGCTGTGCCATTCGCCATTTCAGGTTTCGGCAACCGGAGAGCACGGAATGATTAATTTGCCTGCGTTTTTTATCGTTGCCGCAATCAGTCTGCTGTTGATTAAAGGAACACGCGAATCGGCATTTGTAAACGGATTAATCGTCGTGGTCAAAGTCGCTATCGTAGTGTTAATTATCGTTTTTGGATGGAGTTTTATCAATCCGGCGAACCATACGCCATACATCCCACAAGATTCTGTGTTTACTGACGATCAGGGAATCGGCCATCATTTTGGCGGCATCATGGGAATCCTTGGCGCTGCGGGAACGGTGTTTTTCGCCTTTATCGGCTTTGATGCGGTAAGTACAGCGGCACAGGAAACCAAAAACCCGAAGCGCGATATGCCGATTGGGATTTTAGGATCTTTGGCCATTTGCACGATATTATACATTCTATTTGCGCACGTTTTGACGGGACTTGAAGATGTGGAGTTTTTCAGAACCAGCGGAAAAGAAGCCTCGGTTGCCAATGCAATTACATCATCAATGGGACAAGGTTATCAGTGGTTGGCGCAGTTTGTAACTGTGGCTATCTTATTCGGATTCACATCTGTAATTTTAGTAATGCTCTTAGGTCAGTCGCGGGTTTTTTACTCGATGGGTAAAGACGGCCTTTTGCCGAAAGCTTTTGGCGACTTGCATCCAAAATACAAAACGCCTTATAAAGCAAACCTTGTAATTTTGGTAATCGTAGGATTATTTGCCGCGTTTATTCCCGGAGATATCGTGGGCGACATGACAAGTATTGGAACTTTATTTGCCTTTATCCTCGTATGTATTTCAGTAATAGTTCTTAGGAAAACACAACCCGATATGAAAAGGGAATTTAAAACACCATTTGTTCCTGTTGTGCCAATTTTAGGCGTTTTGGTTTGCCTTGCCATGATTTACGGATTGGGTTGGACAAATTGGCTCAGGTTGATTGCATGGCTTGTTATAGGCCTAGTGATTTACTTTGCCTACAGCAGGAAAAACAGTAGGCTAAACAATCCGGAGAAATAAGCCCACATAAAAAATCAAAACGGTATTAAGAATCAACTTTCTTGATACCGTTTCTCTTTATAAATATTTTAAAGGAAAAGAATTCAAAAGTGATTTTTTTCCGATATTTGTTAGATGATTGCAACCTGGCAAAATTTACTCGACCACCTCAAATTTCTCATTAAGAGAAATCCGGAATGACTCGTTTTTAATTACTAAATATCACTTATTAATTATTAATTGAAACGCTATGCCAATATATCATAAACTTGGAAACTTTCCCCAGAAACGCCACGTGCAGTTCGAAAAACCTAACGGAGGTTTGTATTACGAACAGTTGTTCGGGACCGAAGGTTTTCACGGTCATTCTTCACTGCTTTATCATGTCCATCGTCCGACGCAAGTCAAGGAAATTTTAAATTCCTATTCGATTGAGCCAAAAATTGCAATCGGCAAAAACATAAAATCTTTGCTTTTAAAAGGATTCGAAGTCCAGCCCCAAGCCGATTTTCTCGACAGCCGTAAACCCATGCTCGTCAACCGCGATTGTACCATCGGACTTGCAGCGCCTCAGCAATCATTGACCCAGTATTTCTACAAAAACGCCGATGCCGACGAAATGCTTTTCATCCACAAAGGCAAAGGAAAACTGCGAACAATGATGGGCAATATTCCTTTCGAATACGGCGATTACTTGATTATTCCACGTGGAATGATCTATCAAATCGAATTTGAATCTTCTGAAAACCGGTTGTTCTACGTCGAATCCCATTCGCCGTTTTACACGCCAAAACGGTATAAAAACAGTTCAGGCCAACACCTTGAACACGCGCCTTTCTGTGAACGTGATTTTAAGTTGCCAACCGAACTCGAAACCCATGACGAAAAAGGCGATTTCCTGATCAAGGTCAAAAAGGAAGGCATGATCCACGAAATGGTTTACGCCACGCATCCTTTTGATGTTATCGGTTGGGACGGTTACAACTTTCCCTACGGATTCAGCATCCATAATTTTGAACCGATCACTGGGCGTGTGCATCAACCGCCGCCGGTGCACCAGACATTTGAGACTGCTACATTTGTCGTTTGCTCGTTCTGCCCGAGATTGTATGATTATCATCCGAGAGCGATTCCGGCGCCGTACAACCACAGCAACATTGACAGTGATGAGGTTTTGTATTATGTCGATGGCGATTTCATGAGCCGAAATAATATCGAGCAAGGACACATTACCTTGCACCCAAAAGGAATTCCACACGGACCCGCGCCAGGCGCAATGGAACGCAGTATCGGACACACCGAAACCAAGGAACTTGCCGTGATGGTAGATACTTTTCATCCGCTTATGGTTACCGAAGACGCAATGCGCATCGACGACGGAAAGTATTATAAATCCTGGCTTGAATAATTACGAGGAGCACTTCCCGCTTTCCGCTGCAATCATTTCCTCGGTTACGAACCTCACAAAAGGATTTCCGCTGCAATCGGGGCTAGGTCGTTAAACTAATAACAACATTTCGAAAAAATTTAAAATATGTCACAAGAAATAAAATCCGTAGAATACGGACTCGAAAAAATATTTGAAGGTGCACAGGACTTCCTTCCATTAATGGGAACCGATTATGTCGAATTCTATGTCGGTAACGCCAAACAAGCCGCACACTTCTACAAAACCGCATTCGGATTCCAGTCTTTGGCCTACGCCGGACTCGAAACCGGTGTCAGAGACCGCGCATCATATGTTCTGAAACAAGACAAAATCCGGCTTGTGTTAACTACTGCGCTAACCAGTGATTCTGTCATTGGTGAACATGTTAAAAAGCACGGAGATGGTGTAAAAATTGTTGCACTTTGGGTTGAAGATGCGCGCAAATCGTTTGAAGAAACAACCAAACGCGGTGCGAAAACTTTTATGGAACCAACCGTTGAAAAAGATGAATTTGGTGAAGTTGTCCGCGCCGGAATTTACACTTATGGCGAAACCGTCCATATGTTTGTAGAGCGCAAGAATTATAAAGGAACTTTCCTGCCAGGCTACAAAGAATACAAATCCGATTACAATCCTACGACTGTTGGTCTGAAATACATCGACCATATGGTTGGAAATGTCGGCTGGAACCAAATGAATACTTGGGTTAAATGGTATGAAGACGTGATGGGATTTGTGAATTTCCTTTCATTTGACGACAAGCAAATCACGACAGAATATTCAGCATTGATGTCAAAAGTAATGTCAAACGGGAATGGTCGAATAAAATTTCCAATCAACGAACCGGCAGAAGGCAAGAAAAAATCGCAGATCGAAGAATACCTCGATTTCTATGAAAGTGCCGGCGTGCAGCATATTGCTGTAGCTACAGATGACATCATTAAGACTGTATCAGATATGCGCTCGCGCGGTGTTGAATTTCTATCGACGCCACCACAGACCTATTATGATGCAATTCCTGAGCGGCTTAAAGATCATATGGATAAATTTAAGGAAGATATCAGCGAGTTGCAAAAATTGGGGATTATGATTGATGCTGATGAAGAAGGTTATTTACTGCAAATTTTCACCAAGCCAGTAGAGGATCGGCCAACGTTATTCTTTGAAATTATCCAAAGAATGGGTGCGAGAGGGTTTGGTGCGGGCAATTTTAAAGCGTTATTCGAATCAATTGAGCGCGAACAGGAAAAACGAGGTACACTTTAACGAATAGAGATATTTATTAACTATTTCGCAAAATACAACGTTGTAGTTCGGCGTCTGTTAAATAAAAAATGTTAAAGTCTGTTTTTTGATAGGAATATTGTAAAATAGCATTGTATCTTTGTGCCAACAAAAATAAAAGGAGTGGTTTCCCGATATTTTTATGTAAATTTTTCATAATTTATAGTTTTTTGGTTGGTTAATAGCATAAAAACCCGGTCATTAATTTGACTGGGTTTTTTTGTTTTGGTACCTTTGGAATGAAAATTGCAATTTGGGCCGCACTTCAGAAAAAAATATGAAAAAAGCAATTATTTTACTATTGGTCGTTTCAACACTGGGCTTCAGTTCACAGAAAGAAAGGGCATTTGATGTGGGGGAGTGGTTTAAATTCAGAATCCATTACGGACTGATAAATGCCGGATATGCTACCCTTGAGGTTCAGGAAGCCGTCAGAAACAACAAGAAAGTATACCATGCCGTTGGTAAAGGATATACAACAGGGATGTCTCGATTTTTCTTTAAAGTGGAAGATCTTTATGAAAGTTATTTTGATAAGGAAACCGGAAGTCCATACCAATTCGTCAGAAAAATTGATGAAGGAGGCTATAAAAAAAACCAGGAAGGTTTCTTTAACCAAACTACGAAAAAAGTATTGGTGAAAGATTACAAAGCATACACTGAAAATACTTTTTCTTTTCCCGAGAATACACAGGACATTATGTCGACTTTCTATTATCTACGCAATCATCCCACCATTGACAAACTAAAGATTGGACAATCGATCGCAATTGATATGTTTTTCGATAACGAAACGACAAAATTTAAGTTAAAATATATTGGTGCAGAAGATTTAGAAACTAAATTTGGCGTCGTTCCAACAATGGTTTTTCGCCCCTTGGTCCAATCTGGCAGGGTGTTCAAAGAGCAGGAAAGCGTAACGGTTTGGATTTCAGATGATGACAATAAGTTGCCCATCAGAATTAAGGCTGATTTGGCAGTAGGTTCCATCAAAGCCGATCTTGATGGATTTAAAGGACTAAAATACCCATTCAGGGTAAAAGCAAAACCATAATGGAGATTACACAAAATACAAAGGAAATCCTTGACAATTTAGAAGAAAAGTTTCACGCTATAAATCAAAAAACCGATACGCATCTCGAAGGTTTGCTGTGGTCTAAACCCATAACTTACTGGGATTACATACAGACCGATGCATTGCTCAATCTTCAAACCCAACGCACAACGCTTCCCGATGAAATGGTTTTCATCATGTACCATCAGGTTAATGAGCTTTTGTTTAAAATGATTTTGTGGGAAATTCGTCAGATTTCACATGCCGAAAAGCCTGAAACTGCTTTTTTTACCGAAAGATTAATGCGTATCAGCCGCTATTTCGACATGCTCACAACTTCTTTTGATATTATGGGCGACGGGATGGAAGTCGAGCAATACATGAAATTCCGCAACACCCTCACGCCGGCAAGCGGTTTTCAAAGCGCCCAATACCGCCTTATCGAATTTGCCTCAACCGACCTTATTAATCTTATAGATTATCGTTTTCGCGCCACTATCGATCGCAATACGCCATACGAACATGCATTTGAGCATTTGTATTGGCAGGCAGCGGGTAAAGATCACACCACTGGCGAAAAATCGTTTCTAATCCTTGAATTCGAACGCAAATACAAAGCGCATTTCTTAAGAGAAATGGAAGACTATAATACAATCAATCTTTGGCAAAAATTCAAGCAGCTTCCCGAAGAAGACCAAAAAAATCCCGAACTAGTCAAAGCAATGCGTCATTATGACCACACAGTAAACATCACTTGGGTAATGGGTCACTTAAATGCTGCGCGTAAGTATATCGAAAGCGGACATGGAACCGGCGAGGCAACTGGCGGAAGCGATTGGAAGAAATACATGCATCCTCAATACCAACGCAGGATTTTTTTCCCCGAGTTATGGACAGCTGAAGAACTTCGGCACTGGGGTGAAGAAAATCGATAATGACAAAACATCATACATTGAAACAAATTTCCATACTTGGCATTGTCTTGCTATTGTTACTTTCGTGCAATCGAAATGAGCAGCCAATTGTGGTAGAAAAAAAAGCAGTGCATGAGACAGAACAATTCGGGTTTAAATTTGCCAATTTTAACGTGCTTCATGACACAATTCGCAAAGGCGACACATTTGGTAGTATCATGCAGCGTCAAAATCTCGATAATACGCAGGTTTACGATATCGTTGAAAAAGTAAAAGACAGTTTTGATGTGCGTTCAATGCACGTCGGAAATCCATTTACACTTCTAAGGTCAAAAGGACGTTTCAAAAAAGTCCGGGCTTTTATTTATCAACCTGATCGCGGCTCGTATTATGTGATCGATCTTCGCGATTCAATAAAGGTTTTCAAAAAAATCCGGCCGGTTTCAGTAAGGCAGAGAACCATTGCTGGAAGCCTTGACGGTTCACTGTCAGATGCACTGGCCAAGAAAAATGTCGATATTGCACTCGCCGATAAATTGGTTAAAGTTTATGCGTGGTCGATCGACTTCTTTAAGCTCAAAAAAGGAGACAAATTCGGAATTACATTCACCGAGCGCTATATCGATGACACGATTTACGACGGCGTTGATAGTCTTAAAGCTGCATTTTTTGAGTACAAAGGAAAAACAATCTATGCATTTCCGTTTGCGCAGAACGAATCGTCTAAAAAGCTCGATTATTACGACGAAGAAGGAAAAGCACTCAAGAATTTTTTCCTAAAAGCACCGTTAAAATATGTCAACATCACTTCGCACTTTACCAAAAACCGCTTTCATCCCGTACAGCTGATCTGGAAAGCGCATAAAGGAACTGATTATGCGGCGCCAACAGGAACCCCAATCATGACAACGGCTTCCGGTATTGTTGAGCAAACCGGATTTACCGCAGGAAACGGCAATTTCGTCAAAGTTAAGCACGACCGAACTTATTCGACACAATACCTTCACATGTCGAAAATTCTCGCGAGAAAAGGACAGCATGTCAATCAAGGCGATATCATCGGAAGGGTTGGTAGCACCGGACTCGCGACGGGACCACACGTTTGTTACCGTTTCTGGAAAAATGGCGTGCAAGTCGATGCGCTCAAACTCAAGCTCCCCAATTCGGAACCCATGGATAAAAGAAATCTTCCAAGATTCCTGACTATGATGAAACCGTTAAAAAAAGAACTAGACAGCGTCGCGCAAGCCAATTTTAAAAACTAATCAGGAGCTGATCCGGCTATACGCTGTAATCTTTTTGTTGCATAACCTCAATCTATACAAGACGGTTTGCTTCGCAACAAAAAGGATTTCCGCTGCTATCCGGGCTAGGTTTCCGAACTAAGTAACAAACTCATAAATTTGCATTTAAATCAATAGTAAATGGCCTTACCAAATATAAATCCGACAATAACAAATGCCTGGCAGCAATTGCAACGGCATTATGAAAAAATGCAAAACGCACAAATGAAAACCCTGTTTGCCGAAGATCCGTCGAGGGCGCAAAAATTTCATGTGCAATGGAATGATTTCCTCGTCGATTATTCCAAAAACATCATTACTCCTGAAACGATTGGATTGCTGCTGGAACTTGCTAATGAGGTGCAGTTAAAGGATGCCATCGTTAAATATTTTTCGGGCGATATTATCAACCAGACCGAAGACCGCGCGGTACTCCATACGGCATTGAGATCGCCGCAAAATGACAATGTACAAGTTGATGGAAAGAATGTAATTGATGAAATCTACGAGGTAAAAAACCGCATACAAAATTTTACTGACGAAGTCATTAACGGAGATCGAAAAGGATTTACGGGAAAACCTTTTACCGATGTTGTCAATATCGGCATTGGCGGATCTGATCTCGGTCCGGCCATGGTTGTTGAAGCATTGCAATTCTATCAAAATCACCTCAATGTGCATTTTGTTTCAAATGTCGATGGCGACCACGTCAACGAAATAATTAAAAAATTAAATCCTGAAACCACGCTTTTTGTAATCGTTTCGAAAACATTTACGACGCAGGAAACACTAACCAATTCTGAAACAATCCGCAAATGGTTTCTCCAATCGGCAAAGCAGGAAGATGTCGCCAAACATTTCGTCGCTGTTTCTACCAATATTAAAAACGTTACCGCTTTCGGAATCGACGCTGCGAATGTTTTCCCGATGTGGGATTGGGTAGGCGGAAGATTTTCATTATGGAGTGCGGTCGGTCTGACAATAAGCCTCGCGGTCGGTTTCAAGAACTTCGATAGTTTATTGCTTGGCGCACACGAAACGGACGCACATTTCCAAACAGAAGCTTTCGATAAAAATATCCCCGTTCTATTGGCATTATTAAGCGTTTGGTACAACAACTTTTTTGAAGCAGAAACCGAAGCGCTGATTCCATATTCACAGTATTTGCAAAAACTAGCGCCATACTTGCAACAAGGCATTATGGAAAGCAATGGAAAAAGCGTCGGGCGTGATGGAAAACCTGTGAATTACCAGACCGGGACGATAATATGGGGCGAACCCGGAACCAATTCCCAGCATGCCTTTTTTCAATTGATTCACCAGGGAACCAAATTGATTCCCGCTGATTTTATCGGTTTTGTACAACCTTTACATGGAAATAAAGACCACCATGACAAACTCATGTCAAACTTTTTTGCACAGACTGAGGCATTATTAAACGGTAAAACAGCGGATCAGGTTCGTGACGAATTTAAAAAACGAGCGATTGAAGGAAACAACGCGGATTTTCTTGAACCCTTCAAAATTTTTGCAGGAAACAAACCCACAAACACCTTGCTTGTGGAAAAGTTAACACCAAAAACACTGGGTTCATTGATAGCTTTATACGAACACAAAATTTTTGTTCAAGGCGTAATCTGGAATATTTTCAGTTATGACCAATGGGGCGTAGAGTTGGGAAAACAATTGGCCAATTCAATCCTAAAAGAAATCGACACGCAAAAAATTGAAAAACACGACAGCTCGACAACTTTATTACTTTCACATTTTTTGAAAAACAGGTAAGCTTCGTCCGACTGTCTTTTTAATCGTTTTTTTCTTATATTTGATTTTCCAAAAAACAAAAATATGTACAATTTCATCCAACAGCTCCATTCAGGATGGGCTTATTTAGCATTACTTCTCTTATTGGTCGCATTCGTGAATGCACTAATTGGCATGTCGTCTAAAAAAGAATTTCTGCCAAAAGACCGAAAAATTTCACTATTCGGCTTGGTTGGCGTCCACATCCAATTGGTTATCGGTTTATTGCTGTATTTTGTTTCGCCAATGGGTCTTAATTCATTGGGACAAATGAGTGACAAGATGTTGCGATTAACATCATTGGAACATCCGCTTGTTAATATTATTGCTATCGTCCTGATTACTGTCGGATGGTCAAAACATAAGAAAGCTTCTGACGGCGTTTCGAAATTCAAAGCAATTGTGATTTTCTATGGTTTGGGATTATTATTGATCCTGAGCAGGATTCCATGGTCGTTGTGGTTCGGAAAATAAATCCACTTTTTTTCAGAAGTACGGTACAACTGCCGTTAAAAAACACATATGAAAAAAGCAATAACATTATTCTTTTTCCTGACTTTTATTGTTGCGGCCAACAGCCAGATTGTAACCAAAGACAAAGCAAAAACAACAACAATCAAGGATACGGTTAAATTTGTAAAACCTGCCGTGGTTGAGCCGGAGCTTGTTTTCAACGATTCGGTCATTGTGGTTAAAGGAAAGTTTCATACGTATAAAAAGAGCGTCCACGCTTCATATTATGCCAATAAATTTAATGGCAAACGCACTTCAAGCGGACGCAAATTTGACAATAACAAATACACGGCGGCACACCGTAAACTTCCATTCGGAACCATATTGCGTGTTACAAATCCACAAAATGGCAAATCTGTTCTTGTCGAAGTCACTGACCGCGGCCCTTTTTCGCGCGGCAGGGAAATCGATTTGTCTCGCAAAGCGTTTATGGAAATTGTAGGAAATAAAAACAGCGGCAGTATGCAGGTCAATATTGAAGTCGCGAATTAATTACCAGGATTTAAAAGGGTTTCGGCTCAAAAAAGCGTTGTAATACCGTTCGTCATTTGTGACTTCTACACCGAGCCATTGCGGTTTTTCGAACGGCTCATTTTCTGACGATAGCTCGATTTCAGCTACAATCAATCCTTCATTATCACCTGAAAAAACGTCGACTTCAAAAACATGGTTTCCGACATTGACTTCGTAACGTATTTTTTCGATAACTCCAGGTTCGCAAAGTTGTAACAATGGTTTTGCCTCTATAAGCGCCATTTCAGTTTCCCATTCGAAACGCGTGGTGCCCGATTCATTACTTTTTCCTTTGATGGTCAGGAATCCGCTTTCGCCCATTATCCTGATGCGAACAGTCCGCTCAGGATGCGAATTGAGGTAACCTTGCGCAATTGTGTGTTTGGTATGCGCCAGGGCTTTGAATTCTTCCGAAGTAACGAGGAATTTGCGTTCGATTTCAAACATGGCAAATGATTTATTTATACGGCAAGTTACTAAAATTTGCGGCTCCAATTTGTATTTTTACACAGCACCTTTTTAATCAAATTTTTGCGTAATATGGACGAGGCACGGCCCAACAGAAAAATTATCCACGTTGATATGGATGCATTCTATGCTTCTGTTGAGCAAATGGATAATCCTGAACTGCGTGGCAAACCAATTGCCGTTGGTGGCGGCGAAAATCGAGGGGTCGTCGCTGCTGCAAGCTATGAAGCGCGGAAGTTTGGCGTAAGAAGCGCAATCAGTGGCTATTTGGCCAAGAAGAATTGTCCCGAACTGATTTTTGTAAAGCCGCGTTTCGATCGCTATAAAGAAATATCACAGAAAATCAGGAAAATCTTTTATGATTACACCGATTTGGTTGAGCCACTTTCACTCGATGAAGCTTACCTTGATGTGACGCAAAACAAAAAGGGAAATCCGAGCGCCACTTTGATTGCACAGGAAATACGGAAACGCATTTTTGACGAAGTAGGACTGACCGCTTCTGCAGGCATTTCAATCAATAAATTTGTCGCCAAAATTGCTTCGGATTATAACAAGCCAAACGGACAAAAAACCGTAAACCCTGACGAGGTCATCGCTTTTCTGGAAACCCTGCCCATCCGAAAATTCTATGGTGTAGGAAAGGTTACTACAGAAAAGATGTACCAACTTGGAATATTTACGGGTTTGGATCTCAAAAGCAAACCATTAGAATTTCTAGAGCATCACTTCGGAAAATCGGGCCGTTTTTATTATTACGTCGTGCGCGGCATCCACAACAGTGAAGTCAAATCGAACCGCATCGCCAAATCGGTCGCCGCCGAGCATACCTTCAACGAGAATTTATCCTCAGAAATTTTTATGCAGGAAAAGCTCGAAATGATTGCCGAAGAATTGCAAAGAAGGCTTCAAAAGCACAATATCGCAGGCAAGACAGTCACGCTCAAAATTAAATACAGCGATTTTACGATACAAACCCGCAGCAAAACATTGCCGTATTTCATTTCTGACAAAGCGCTGCTCTCCGACACGGTCAAGCAATTGCTGTATCAGGAAAAGATGAAAGATTCTGTACGCCTTTTAGGAATTTCCTTAAGCAATCTCAACACCGAAATCAAAAAAACCGTTGTGGTGCAATTGAAATTTGATTTCTGACCACTATTCTATTTCAGAAACACGAAGCGTATTGACCATTCCTTTATCTGCGACAGGCATTGCAGCCAAATTGATCAGGAAGTCGCCTTTGTTGACAAACCCTTTATCGCGCGCAATTTCATTGATGTCGGTAACGGTATCATCGGTGCTCACGAATTTGTCGTAATAAAACGATTTAACGCCCCAAAGTAAATTCAGTTGTGTCAATATCCGTTTGTTGGAAGTAAATACGAGAATATGCGCCTGTGGACGCCATGCCGATATCTGAAATGCGGTATATCCGCTATTGGTCAATGTACAGATTGCTTTGGCTTTGATTACATTGGCCATCATGGCAGCGTGATGACAAATCGATTTGGTAATGAACCGTTTCGTACGGACTTGCGGCGTGTTTTGCGGCACCTGGATTAATGGCGAATCCTCAACGGCTTCAATGATCTGCGTCATTTTTTCGATGACCTGCACCGGATAGTTCCCAACCGAAGTTTCTCCCGAAAGCATTACGGCATCGGCGCCATCCATTACAGAATTTGCGACGTCATTGACTTCTGCGCGTGTTGGCGTAAGACTTGTAATCATCGTTTCCATCATTTGTGTGGCGATAATCACCGGAATCCTTGCGGTCTTAGCGCGGTTTACCAATTTTTTCTGGATCAGCGGAACTTCATGCGCAGGAACTTCCACGCCCAAATCGCCACGCGCCACCATCAAGCCGTCGCAGAAAGCAACAATCTTATCGATGTTGGCAACACCTTCAGGTTTTTCGATTTTGGCGATGATTGGAATTTTATGGTCAGAATTCTTAGCAATTAAATCCTGGAGTTCCATTAAGTCTTCGGCAGTTCTTACAAAAGAAAGCGCTATCCAGTCGACTTTTTGCTGAATGGCGAATAGAGCATCCTTGATGTCTTTTTTTGTCAACGCAGGCAATGAAACTTTGGTGTTCGGAAGGTTTACTCCTTTTTTAGATTTCAATGGTCCACCTTGCACGACGCGGCATACGACTTCCGATTCGCCGTTGGTTTCTACGGCTTCAAAGATAAGTTTTCCGTCATCTAGCAAAATGCGTTCACCGGGATTGACATCTTTTGGGAACTCTTTGTAATTCATATAAACGCGTTGTGCGGTACCGGGAATATCCTCGGCTGTCTGAAAAGTAATCAAATCGCCATCGTGAACCACCACATCTTCTTTCATGACGCCAACACGCAATTTAGGACCTTGCAAATCGCCAAGAATTGCGGTTGTATATCCAAACTCCTCATTGAGGCTTCGTATTATTTCGATTTTCGCCTTCACATCATCATAGTCTGCATGCGAAAAATTGACCCTGAAAACGTTTACGCCAGCATCAATCATTTTCTTCATTACTTCTCTCGTGCTGCAGGCAGGACCGAGCGTGGCGACGATTTTTGTCTTCTTGTTTGTTGACATTACTAAAAAATTAAATTGTTTTTTGATTTTATTTTATCCGGATCAACAGTATATACCGTCGAAATCCGGTCGATTGATTTTAAATTTTTGACAATAGTATCAAGACTATACGTGTCGATGTTGTTTTCGACCTTGAGAAAATAATCTATCTTTTTGAGTTCGGGAAGCAGGTACACTTTTGTAGCAATTTCGACATCGGTGTTCAAAAACAGGTTCTGCCCTGTACTTTTTTTCCGCACCGTAATCTCGTTCTTATTCTCAATGAGTGTCCAAATGACACCATGATTTAAGTCGTCGAAAGCAAATTTTGAAAAAAAAGCTTCCCCTTCTTTTACGGTGACACCCACGTGTTCGCTACTTTTCCACAAATTGACGCGTAGTTGTTGGTTGATAAAGTATGCAAGGCGATAATCTTCTAAAGTCGAATGAATGGCGATGAGGTCGTAATCCACTTCGTCAAATTCATCAAGATGTAACTTTAATACCGCCATATTTTTTGCTTCAAGGAAGCTGTAAATATAACCATTATATGCCAAAAATCAGATTGGGCGTGCAGAAGTTAACCATTATTTGGCAACGAAATCGTTATAGTTTTGCGGATAAAAAGTTATTTTGTGTTTATTTTTTCCTGAAACGCAAAATAGGCTCTTTTCGAGGCAATTTCTTCGGCTTTCTTTTTAGAGGCGGCGCGCGATTTTGCCACGACTTTGTTATCGATACTCAGTTTTACGCCGAAGAGTCGTTCGCCCTGAATACTGTTGTCGTCAAAAACGTCGTAATGAAAAGATTTTTTTTCTTTTTGGCACCATTCGATGAGCAGACTTTTGTAACTGATTACTTTGCCTTCGAGCCTTGCGATATCAACATAGGGAACAACAACTCTTTTCTGGATAAATTTTTCGCAATACTCATATCCGCGATCGAGATAAATGGCGCCGATAAGAGCTTCAAACACATTGCCATGAATGTTTTCGCCGAAATGTGTTGTGGGGACTTTACTTTCAATTATGTCAATCAGATTAAGGTCGCGGCCCAATTCGTTAAGGTGTTCCCGGCTCACGATTTTAGAACGCATTTTGGTGAGATATCCCTCATCACCCGCGGGTGCTTTGTTGAATAAATGTGCGGCGATTACGGCGCTCAGCATTGCGTCGCCAAGGAACTCGAGCCGTTCGTAATTGATCGGGTTGCCCTTTACATCAAGCTTGTTCGAAGATCGGTGCGTAAAGGCTTTTTTATAGTAGTCAATATTGAGCGGCTTAAAATCAAGGATATTTTCAATAGTAGTAAAAAAAATCCCGTCCTCATTTGAACGGGATGATTTTGACAATATTTTTTTAATAAAGCGCATTGGAATTTAAGCCTCTAATTTTTTAAACAGAACGCACGCATTATGTCCGCCAAAGCCAAAAGTATTGCTCATCGCCACTTTTATATCCCTTTTTTGCGGTTTGTTTAATGTCAGATTCAACGATGGATCAATATTTTCGTCAACAACGACGTGATTGATTGTCGGAGGAACAATCCCGTGTTCCATGGCCAATATCGAAGCAATTGCCTCAATGGCTCCCGCGGCACCAAGCAAATGCCCGGTCATTGATTTTGTTGAATTGATGTTAATCGTTTTGGCATGATCTCCAAAAACGGCACTGATCGCCTTGAGTTCGGCAACATCGCCGAGCGGCGTCGAAGTTCCATGCGTGTTGATGTGGTCAACTTGCTCGGGCTTCATTCCGGCATCGCGCAAAGTATTATTCATAACGGCAATTACGCCAATTCCTTCGGGATGCGGAGCAGTTAAATGATACGCATCTGACGACATTCCGCCTCCGCCGATTTCACAGTATATTTTAGCACCACGGGCTTTCGCGTGTTCATAATCTTCAAGAACTAAAGCACCAGCTCCTTCACCTAAAACGAATCCATCGCGCGTTGCATCAAAAGGGCGCGAAGCAGTTTCCGGACTTTCATTTCTTGTTGACAAAGCGTGCATCGAATTGAATCCGCCCATTCCCGCAATCGTAATTGCTGCTTCAGAACCGCCGGAGATAATGACATCGCACATTCCGAGACGGATGTAATTGAAAGCATCAATCAGCGCATTCGCAGAAGAAGCACATGCGGAAACTGTGGTATAATTCGGACCCATATAACCATTGCGCATCGAGATGTGTGCAGGGGCAATATCGGCAATCATTTTTGGGATGAAGAAAGGATTGAATTTTGGTGTTCCGTCACCTTTCCCATAGTAAAGCACTTCTTCCTGGAAAGTTTCGAGTCCGCCGATTCCGGCGCCCCAAATAACGCCAACGCGATACTTATCGACATTGTCATTGGTGAGTCCGGCATCTTTGATCGCTTCGTCGCTTGCGGCAATCGCGTATTGGGCGAATTTATCAAGTCTGCGGGATTCCTTGCGGTCCATATAATCTTCGATGTTGAAGCCTTTGACTTCACAGGCAAATTTTGTTTTGTGTTTTTCTGTATCGTAATACGTGATCGGAGCGGCTCCACTGACGCCATTGATAAGGTTGTTCCAATATTCCTCGATATTGTTTCCTATCGGTGTAAGTGCACCCAAACCTGTTACAACAACCCGCCTTAATTCCATACGTATATTTTTAGTTAGCAATCTAAACAAATAATACCCATGCTTTCTTCTATGTTTATCATAAAAAAGACACAGGTATTACATAATATTATATCTAAATGATTGAAATTCAATCAGTGATTTAACGTTTAAAAATAATAACACCCGTTGACAGTAAAGTAAACGGGTGCATTTTTATTATTTTTTAGCTTCTTCGATGTAAGAAATAGCTTGACCAACAGTAGCGATATTTTCTGCCTGGTCGTCTGGAATTTGGATATCAAATTCTTTTTCGAACTCCATGATAAGCTCAACAGTGTCTAATGAATCAGCTCCCAAGTCATTGGTAAAGCTTGCTTCTGTTACAACTTCGTTTTCGTCAACGCCTAATTTGTCTACGATAATCGCTTTAACTCTTGATGCAATGTCTGACATAATCTTTAATTTTAGAATTTAATTTGTTGGCAAAAATAAAAAACTTTATTTTAAAACCACGCTTTAGTTGATAAATGTGCTTACGAATTTAAAAAATTAATTTCACAAAGCGCCCGCATTTCTATTTATTATCGTTTATTATTCTTTTTTTTGTACTGTAGAAAATCGGCACAAATGAAAAAGATTGTTTTGTTTGCTTCGGGCTCGGGAACCAATGCCGAAAACATCATATTGCACTTCAAAAAAGGCCGGTTTGCTGAGGTTACTGCCGTTTTTTCGAATAATGAAAAAGCAGGTGTACTTGACCGCTGTAGCCGATTAAATGTTGCGTCAATTGTTTTTTCCAAAGACCAACTCGACTCAGGTTTTGTATTGGATAAGCTAAAAGAGCTCAAGCCTGATTTGATCGTACTGGCCGGTTTCCTGCTCAAATTTCCTGAAGATATTATAGCTGCTTTTCCTCGAAAAATTATCAACATTCATCCTGCATTGCTTCCCAAATACGGCGGCAAAGGTATGTATGGTATGCACGTGCATAAGGCTGTTTTAGAAAATAAGGAATCTGAAACGGGAATTTCAATCCACTATGTCGATGCGCATTACGATGAGGGCGATATTATTTTCCAAAAAAATGTTTCCATTATCGAGTGCATGTCGCATGAAGAAATCGCTGCAAAAATTCATTCGCTTGAACACGAATATTTCCCGAAAGTCATTGAACAGCTTTTAAAACAAACCCACTAGTTGAATCAGCACGAAGTCCATATTTATACTGACGGCGCCGCCAAAGGAAATCCCGGGAACGGCGGCTATGGCGTGGTGATGGAATGGGTCGGCAAACCGTACCAAAAGGAATTTTTTGAAGGATTCAGGTTGACAACGAATAACAGGATGGAACTGCTTGCAGTAATTGTCGGACTCGAAAAACTCAAAAATTCGAATACCAAAGTGCTCGTTGTTTCCGATTCGAAATATGTCGTCGATGCCGTCGAGAAGAAGTGGGTTTTTGGATGGGAAAAGAAAGGGTTTGTCGGAAAAAAAAATCCCGATTTGTGGAAGCGTTTTTTGCAGGTTTACCGCAAACATCAGGTCGATTTTAAATGGATCAAAGGACACAACAATCATGTTCAAAATGAGCGTTGCGATGTACTCGCAGTAATGGCGTCGGCACTTCCAAAACTTTCTGTTGACGAATTTTACGAAAAACAGGAACAGAAACTTTTGTGAAAACTTTGCGGTCGTTCAATTTTGCAACTCTGCAACTTATAAACTATCTTTGCGCCTTAATTTCAAAACCAGAAGATGAATAAATTGTTGATTGTCGGAACCGTTGCTTTCGACGCCATCGAAACCCCATTCGGAAAAACAGATAAGATTTTAGGCGGCGCCGGAACCTATATCGGACTTTCCGCTTCTTATTTTAATCTGCAATCTGCAATCGTTTCGGTTGTTGGCGATGATTTTCCACAGGAATATATTGATTTGCTTACTTCAAGAAATATTGATGTTTCAGGATTGGAAGTTGTAAAAGGAGGAAAAACGTTTTTCTGGAGCGGTAAATACCACAATGATCTCAATTCACGCGATACTTTGGTTACGGAACTCAATACTTTAGCTGATTTCAATCCCGTCGTTCCCCAAAATTTTAAGGATGCCGACGTAGTAATGCTTGGAAACCTGCATCCGATTGTGCAAAGCAGCGTTCTCAATCAGATGACAAAGAAACCAAAACTCGTTGTGCTTGATACAATGAATTTCTGGATGGATTGCGCATTGCCCGAATTGCTTGATGTAATGAAGCGCATCGACGTAATTACGATCAACGATGAAGAAGCCCGCCAATTGTCAGGAGAATACTCACTTGTGAAAGCAGCGGCAAAAATCCATACTATGGGGCCAAAATATGTCGTAATCAAAAAAGGAGAACACGGTGCGTTGTTATTCCACGACAAACAAGTGTTTTTTGCGCCCGCATTGCCACTCGAAGAAGTTTTCGACCCAACTGGTGCCGGTGATACTTTTGCAGGCGGATTTGCCGGTTATATCACGCAGAGCGAAAACGTATCATTTGAGAATATGAAAAATGCGATTATTTACGGATCGAATCTCGCTTCATTCTGTGTAGAAAAATTTGGGACCGAAAGAATGGTCGCCCTCGACAAACAAGAAGTCGTCGAACGATTGAAACAGTTCAAATCATTGACACAATTTGATATTACATTATAAAAATGCGCCTCGGAAACGGGGCGTTTTTATTTTACGATTACAACACAACAATTACAACAATGAGTGACGCTATTAAACACGAATGCGGGATTGCGCTTTTACGATTGAAAAAGCCATTGGAATTCTACAAAGAAAAATACGGATCGGCTTTTTACGGAATCCAGAAAATGTACCTGCTTATGGAAAAGCAGCACAACCGCGGTCAAGATGGTGCAGGTTTCGCTTCGATCAAGTTTGATGTTGAGCCAGGCGAGCGTTACATTAGCCGTGTACGTTCGAATGATGCGCAACCCATACAACATGTTTTCGCCCAAATCAATGAAAGGATTAATGATGAAATGCGATTGCATCCCGAATATACCGACAACGTAGCGCTGCAGAAAAAAAACATTCCATACATCGGAGAATTATTCCTGGGCCATGTGAGGTACGGAACCTTTGGTAAAAACAGCCTTGAAAATGTTCATCCGTTTCTGCGCCAGAACAATTGGATGCACCGAAACCTGATTGTCGCGGGGAATTTCAACATGACGAATGTAACCGAACTTTTTAACAGCCTCGTCGAATTGGGACAACATCCGAAAGAAATGGCCGATACGGTTACTGTAATGGAAAAAATCGGGCATTTTCTAGATGACGAAGTAACCGACCTGTATCTCGAATGCAAAAATAACGGTTTGTCAAAACGAGAAGCTTCACCGGTAATTGCGCAAAAACTCGATGTTGCCAAAATACTTAAAAAAGCATCCAAAGGTTGGGACGGCGGCTATGCGATGGCAGGGCTCTTCGGGCATGGTGATGCATTTGTGTTCCGCGATCCCGCCGGAATTCGCCCTGCATATTTTTATGAAGATGACGAAATTGTAGTCGTTGCTTCTGAAAGGCCTGTCATTCAAACCGTTTTCAATGTAGAATTTGAAAAAGTAGAAGAACTCCAACCCGGAAATGCGTTGATTATCAAAAAAGACGGTCGGCTTACGCAACATGAAATCATACCGCCAACAATCAAAAAGGCGTGTTCTTTCGAGCGCATTTATTTTTCGAGAGGAAGTGATGCCGAAATTTATCAGGAACGAAAAGAACTCGGCAAACTAATCCTGCCCGATGTGCTAAAAGCAATTGGCAATGATACGGACAACACTGTTTTTTCTTATATACCAAATACGGCCGAAACCTCGTTTTACGGAATGGTTGAAGCGGCCCAGGATTTCCTGAACCAAAGGAAGAACAAATACATTCTCGACAATCGAAAAACATTAACAGCGGAGAAGCTCGAAGAAATACTTTCGGTAAAAATACGTACCGAGAAAATTGCGATCAAGGATGCGAAACTCAGAACCTTTATTACCGAAGACAGCAGCCGTGATGATCTTGTAGCGCACGTTTACGACGTGACCTATGGCGTAATCAAACCAACTGACAACCTCGTGATTATCGACGACAGCATTGTTCGTGGCACAACGCTAAAAATGAGTATCCTAAAGATGATGGACCGACTCAAACCAAAAAGTATTGTTGTGGTTTCCTCGGCGCCACAGATACGGTTTCCCGATTGTTATGGTATTGATATGGCAAAACTTGAAGGATTAGTCGCCTTTCGTGCCGCACTGGCATTATTGGAAGAACGCAAGCAATACCATATCGTGGATGAGGTCTATAAAAAATGCAAAGCGCAAGAAAATTTTAAAGACACCGAAATGCAAAACTATGTAACCGAAATTTATGCGCCTTTCCAAGCCCAAGAAATTTCAGATAAAATTGCACAGATGTTGAGCTCGCCCGAAATTAACGCAAATGTTAAAATCATTTTCCAGACGGTTGAAAATCTTCATAAAGCTTGTCCGAAAAATTTGGGCGATTGGTACTTCACAGGCGACTATCCGACAGCAGGTGGAAACCGCGTGGTGAGTAGGGCTTTCATGAATTTTTATGAAGGTAAAGATGCCCGGGCATACTGAAAATTAACAAATTAGGCATTTTATCGATTTTTGGTGTATTTCATCTAATTTATTTGTTAAAAGAATAGGACTGCAATACATTTGGTGAACCATAGCATTAGTAGGTTAAGTTTATGGTAGATTTGGGGCAAAAAGGGTGAAAGCAATTTCACCTTTTTTATTTTTATAACCTTTCAAAATCGCCCAGATAAATGCCGATTACTCGTATTTGCCCATCATTCCAATATATTTCTATTAAAAAAATTCTCTGACCAAGAATGTTCTTAATTTTAATGCACCATAATTTTGCAGATTTAAGTTTATGGTAGATTTGGGGCAAATAAGCGGAAGTGATTCCGCTTATTTAATTTATAAAAAAACCCAATCATAAAGATCGGGTTTCTGATTTTAATCTTGCAAGGTTTATTTCTCAGAAGCATATCTTCTTGCCACTTCCGTCCAGTTGATTACATTAAAGAACGCTTCGATATAATCGGGGCGACGGTTTTGGTAATTCAGGTAATACGCATGTTCCCAAACATCCATTCCCAAAATCGGCGTTCCGCCACATCCAGTTTCTGGCATCAAAGGATTGTCCTGATTTGGTGTTCCGCAAATCGCAAGTTTTCCGCCTTTTTCTACACAAAGCCATGCCCATCCCGAACCGAACTGCGTGGCGCCTGCTTTTGAAAAGCGTGCCTTAAATTCTTCAAACGTACCGAAATCTTTTTCAATCGCCGCCCTCAAATCACCCGTAGGTTGACCGCCACCATTAGGAGACATCACTGTCCAGAACAAGTTGTGATTGTAATATCCGCCGCCATTGTTTCTGACTGCAGCGTTTTTCATATCCAGATTGATCAGGATGTTTTCGATGGTTTTTCCTTCCATCTCAGTACCGGCAATTGCAGTATTGAGGTTGGTCGTATAAGCGTTGTGGTGCTTGGTGTGATGGATTTCCATCGTGCGCGCATCAATATGGGGTTCTAACGCATCGTAAGCGTAAGCTAATTTCGGTAATTCAAAAGCCATAATATTTGTTTTTATAATTGATAAAATATTTTATTCAAATTTAAACATTTAACTTTGGAATTGGAAATACTATTTGTTTATAATTCCATCGTCATTCTTGTTAGAAGCTGTTTCCCGCTTTCCGCTGCAATCTTTTTATTATGCTGTTGAAATTATTCAAGCACTGCAATCAAAAAGGATTTTCGCTGCAATCGGGGCTAGGCATCCCTCTAACATTTAACTTCGAAACGCGGCGTGCCCATGCAAAAACCTTCCTTTTCCATTTACGACGCTTCGGCAGGTTCGGGAAAAACATATGCGCTCGTCAAAGAATATTTAAAAATTATTCTTACGGCAAAGAAAGATGACGCCTATCGCAATATCCTCGCAATTACATTCACCAACAAAGCAGTGCATGAAATGAAAAGCCGGATCATTGGCAACCTTTCCCAATTTGCCAGCGATACGCCAGATTCGAAAGCAATGGAACTTATGCAGAGACTTTCGGCAGAAACCGGACTTTCAAATGAGGCCATCCATACCAAAGCCAAAAATATCATCCGCCACATCATCCACAACTATGCTGCGTTCGATATATCAACGATTGATAAATTTACGCATAAAGTCATCCGTGCCTTTGCGCACGATCTCAATCTACCGATGACTTTCGAAGTGACCCTTGATACAGAAAATTTGCTTACTGAAGCGGTTGACGCATTGATTGCGCAGGCAGGGGAAGATGAAACGCTTACGAAATTGCTTATCGATTTTACGATGGAAAAAACCGATGATGACAAAAGTTGGGATATTTCGCGTGAAATCCTTGAGACCGGGCGGCTGATACTCAACGAAAACAACCGTAGTGAAATCACGCACTTCCAACAGAAAACCATAGCAGAATTTATTGCAATAAAAAACAAACTTAACGAAGCTTCGAAACAATTGGAAGCTAAAAGTACCGAACTGGCTTTGCTGACGCTTGCATTAATTGAAAAAAACGGAATTAACCTGCAATCGTTCTCCGCAGGCCATTTTCCGAATCACCTGCGCAGCATTGCCGAAGAGAAATACAATCCAAAAAACAAGCGTTATTTTTCTGCCGAGGATATAAAAATAAATAAAACCGCTGCTGACCGTGCAATCATTGAAAGCATCACTGATGAAATGCTCGAGTTGCTCGCGTCGATTTATAAGAATTACGAGAAGCGCGATTTTTATCGGGCGTTTCTCAAGAACATTACCCCGCTTTCGCTGCTTAATACCGTAAACAACGAATTGACAAAGATACAAAGCGAGCAAAACATCCTTTCGATATCCGAATTCAACGCAATTATCCATCGTGAAATACAAAACCAGCCCGCGCCATTTATTTATGAAAGGCTTGGTGAACGATACCGGCATTTTTTTATTGATGAATTCCAGGACACTTCTGAAATGCAATGGCAAAATCTGATTCCGCTGATCGACAATGCTACTTCGGCAGAAATTGATGGGGAAAAAGGAACACTGATGATTGTTGGCGACCCGAAACAATCCGTTTACCGTTGGCGTGGCGGGAAAGCAGAGCAATTCATCGCCTTGTCAAAAGACCACAATCCTTTTAATAACCCTGAAAAAATACGGGAGTCTTTAGACACGAATTATCGGAGTTATTCAGAGATTATTGACTTTAACAATAAATTCTTCAAGTACCTTTCGGCTGAATTTACACATTCCGATTACAAAGACCTGTACGAAAACCACAGCCACCAGAAATCGAATGACAAAACGGGTGGTTATGTAAATCTGTTTTTTCTTCCCGAACCCACTAACGCTACATTGTCAGATGGGGAAGAGGAAGTTCTTGATAAAACTGAGCAGCATGTGCTTGCGACATTAAACACGATCCAGAAGGTGCTTGCGCAGGGATTTCAATACAAAGATATTGTGGTGCTCACGCGTAAACGGAGCCAGGGAATTGCTGTGGCCAACTATCTTACGGAACAAAATGTTCCTATTCTATCTTCGGAAACGCTGATGATCGCGAATGCTGCCGAAGTGCGCCTGCTCATCCATATTTTAAAGTATCTTAAAAACAATGGTGATCTTGAGGCGAAAGCACATTTTCTGCAATATCTCGGACAGTATCGCCAGAGCATGATGCCAACGCACGATTTCATTGCTGCGGGAATGGCATTGACTTGTGAAAATGAATTTGAAAAGTGGCTGTATGATATTGGAATTTGCCTATCATTTTCTGACATCCGCAGAAAGTCGCTTTATGAAACCGTGGAAATTCTGATTTTAAAAGTTTTAGTTCCGAAAGTAAGCAATGCCTACTTGCAGTATTTTCTTGATATTGTTTTGGAACGCGATGTGAGAAACCAATCCGGAATTATAGATTTCCTGAACTATTGGGATAAAAACGCCGAAAAGTTCAGCATTCCTTCGCCGGAGGGAAAGGACGCCGTAAGGATTATGACGATCCATAAATCAAAGGGACTCGAATTCCCAGTGGTTATAATGCCATTTTCAGAAGAAGATTACACCAAAAAACCCAAAGACCGATTATGGGTAGATGCGGAAGAAGAAACTTTCGGGCTGCCAGTTGTATTGATTGACAACACTAGCGCCGTTGAAGGGTTTGGCGTGGCGGCAGCCGAGATTTACAATCAGAAAAAGCAGGAAGAATTACTAGACAACATCAATGTACTCTATGTGGCATTAACACGTGCCGAGGAACAGCTCTACATCATATCTTCCATGGCATTGGATAAAAATTTAGAAGCAAAGAAAAATTCGATGGCTGGCTTCTTCATAAATTATCTCCTGCATATCGAGAAATTTGACACGGACATCCTCGAGTATGAATTTGGTTCTCCGGGCAGATTATCATATGAAAAAAAATACAATGATACTTCACAGACGATCAAGTTGGTCACCGAAACACTAGACCACGAAAACATAAAAATTGCGCAGCGCGAGTCACTTATGTGGGGAACCGTCCAGCAAGAAGCGATTGAATATGGCAATGTCATTCATGAAATTTTGTCGTTTATAAAAACCCAAAAAGACATTGATTCGGCCATCTTTAAAGCTATCGATGCCGGGCTGATTAGTGCGTTGCAGCGCGAACAAGTCGAGAAAACCATTACAGAAATCATAACGCATCCAGACCTTGGGGATTATTTTTCCGACGACAGCCATATCTTAAACGAGCAAGCTATAATTCAGAAAGAAGGCGGCATTCTAAAACCAGACAGGATGGTCCTAAAGGCAAATAATGAAATTTTGCTGCTTGATTATAAGACAGGGCTCTATCTTTCAAAACACGAAAGCCAATTGCAGAGCTATCAGGATTCAATAGAAAAAATGGGATTTAAAGTCACAAAAAAAGCACTTTTGTATATAGGCGAAGTCATCAATATTGTAAATTTGTAAACCAATTTATTTAATCAAAACCAGTGTACGGAAAAATACAACAGCACTTAAAATCAGAGCTTCAGTCGATAGAAGACAACGGCATTTTTAAAAAGGAACGCATCATTACTTCGCCGCAGGGCGCCGAGATCACGATTTCAACCGGAGAAACGGTGCTTAATTTTTGTGCGAACAACTATTTGGGACTTTCATCGCATCCTGAAGTGATTCAAGCCGCTAAAGATACGTTGGATTCACATGGCTTTGGCATGTCGTCGGTGCGGTTCATCTGCGGCACCCAGGATATCCACAAAACCCTTGAAAAAAAGATCGCTGAATTTTATGGAACTGAAGACACCATTTTGTATGCGGCCGCATTTGACGCTAATGGTGGTGTATTTGAACCATTGCTCGGCGAAGAGGACGCAATCATTTCGGATAGCTTGAACCATGCTTCAATAATTGATGGCGTACGTTTATGTAAAGCAGCAAGATATCGATACGAGAACAGCAACATGGATGACCTCGAGCAGCAGCTTATTAAAGCAAACGAAGCCGGGACGCGATTTAAATTGATTGTAACTGATGGTGTTTTTTCGATGGATGGGATTGTTGCCCCGCTCGATAAAATTTGCGATTTGGCCGACAAATATGATGCCATGGTGATGGTAGATGAATGCCATGCTGCGGGATTTATAGGGCCTACAGGTAAAGGCACACTTGAAGCCAAAAACGTTATGGGAAGAGTTGATATTGTAACCGGAACACTTGGTAAAGCATTAGGCGGCGCAATGGGTGGCTACACCACTGGAAAAAAGGAAATTATAGAGTTGTTACGACAACGTTCGCGACCGTATTTATTTTCGAATTCGCTTGCTCCGGCGATTGTTGGCGCATCAATAAAAGTGTTCGAGTTGCTGGAAACCGATACCACACTTCGCGACAAGCTCGAGTGGAATACGAACTACTTTAAAGCTGGTATAAAAGCTGCCGGGTTTGATATTATAGATGGCGATTCGGCGATTGTACCGGTAATGTTATATGATGCTAAATTATCGCAGACCATGGCAAACGAACTACTTAAAGTTGGAATTTATGTAATAGGGTTCTTTTTCCCCGTAGTTCCTAAAGATAAAGCGCGTATCAGGGTGCAATTATCCGCTGCCCACACTAAGGAACACTTAGACAAAGCGATAGCAGCATTCACGCTTGTAGGTAAAACTTTAAATGTTATATAATTCCCATTTAGGCGGGTTTTTTTTAACATTTAGTTTTGTAGTTAAAAAATTACTTATTACTTTTGTTTCATAAAATATTGTAATCTAACAAAATTTAAGTATGAAACATCTTAACAAAATTTTTGCTGCCGTCTTTATGTTTATTGGACTGAGTTCCCAAGCACAAGACAGTAACAATCCATGGGCAATAACCTTTGGTACAAACGCGGTAGACACTAGAGTAAGTGCTGCTACAAAATTTGAAGATCAAATTTCTCAGTATTTTAATGTAAGGGATAACTGGAATATTCTTCCATCTGTTTCTTATATTAATGTTTCCAGAAATGTGGGAGGAAGTTTTTCATTCGGAATAACAGGATCCATCAACAAAATCAAGAGATTTGTTCAGCCACGTGTTTTCGTAGGCGGTCAGCAAATAGCTGATTATACTGTGGTAAATCCTGGTGATTTGGCATACTATGCTGCTGATGGTACTATTAAGTACAGCTTCATGAACATGTTAGGTTCTAAAGTAATCGATCCATCAATCCACCTTGGTGGAGGTTATGTTTGGTTGGAAGATGCAAACTCAGGAATTGTTGAAGGAGGATTGGGATTAACATTCTGGTTCACTGAAATGGTTGGTTTGTCATTACAATCGACTTACAAACAATCTTTTGACGAAAGACTTGAAAGAGGTATGGCAAACAACGTGCCTTCTCATATGCAACATTTTGCAGGTTTAACATTTAAATTTGGCGGAAAAGATACAGATAACGACGGAATTTATGACAAAGATGATGCTTGTCCTTTGGTTCCAGGTCTTAAACAATTTAAAGGTTGTCCTGATACAGATGGAGATGGAATCATTGATTCAGCTGACTCTTGCCCGGATGTTGCAGGTTTAGCAGAATTCCAAGGATGTCCTGATACTGACGGAGATGGTATTGCTGATAAAGATGATGCTTGTCCAGATGTTGCGGGTCCAAAATCTTTGAATGGTTGTCCTGATGCCGATGGTGACGGAGTAGCTGACAAAGATGATAAATGTCCACAAGTTAAAGGTCCAAGAGAAAATGCTGGTTGTCCATGGCCAGATACCGATGGTGACGGTGTGTTAGATAAAGATGACAGATGTCCGGATGTTAAAGGTACAGTTGCTAATAATGGTTGCCCTGAAATTACTGAGGAACAAATCATGAAATTGAATGCTTATGCTAAAACAATTTTGTTCAACAGTGGTAAAGCTACTTTCCAACAGCAAACTTACCCAGTATTGCAATCAATTGCTGCAATCCTAAAAGAATATCCTTCTGCTAGATTTAGCATCGAAGGTCATACAGATAGCGATGGTAAAGATGCAATGAACCAAAAATTATCTGAAGACAGAGCTGCTGCCGTTAAAAACTACCTTATCGAAAATGGAATTGATTCAGGAAGATTATCTTCTGTAGGTTATGGTGAAACCAAACCAATTGATACCAACAAAACGAAAAAAGGTAAAGCTAACAACAGAAGAGTAGAAGTGAAATTAATCAAATAATTTCCTTTAAAATAAAATTCTAAAACGCCCCGATTATCGGGGCGTTTTTTTATTTTTATAAAATGGCAGATATTTATTTTCTTCAAAAATTAGCGCGCGTAATTGTTGAGAATTATTCCAACGCACTTACTGAGACTGTGATAATATTGCCAAACAAAAGGGCGAAAGTCTTTCTTATCGATGCGCTTAAATATAATATTTCGAACAACGTTTTTGCACCCGAAATTGTTAGCATCGAAGATTTTGTTCAAAACATATCCGGCATCTCAACCCTAGATCCCATTGAGTTATTGTTCGAATTTTATGAAGTCTATCGGTCTCAAACCAACCCCACATCAACACAACCATTCGAAACGTTTGCCAATTGGGCCAAAACACTTTTACAGGATTTTAATGAAATCGATCGGTACCTCCTCGATCCCAAATACATACTATCTTACCTTAAAGATATTGAAGACATAAAACGATGGGGAATCGAAGTGGAAGAAAAAACACAGCTTCTCGAAAACTACATTGACTTTTGGAAGCTGTTGCCAAAGTATTATGAATCATTATACAGCCATTTACTTCAGAAGGGCTTAGGCTATCAAGGACTTGTATATCGGGAAGCCGTAAAAAACCTAAATTATTTTACAGAGATTGCGCAGCAAAAGCAATATATTTTTGCTGGCTTCAATGCGCTCAATGCAGCCGAAGAAACAATTATTCAGCATCTGCTTGATGTTACTGACGCGAAGGTTTATTGGGATGCTGATCAAACGTTTATTGAAGATGATTTTCATGACGCGGGGTTGTTTGTGCGCCGATTCAAGGAAAAATGGAAATACTACAAATCCAACCCTTTTGAATGGATTGTAAATGACTATTCGCAAGCCAAAAACATTCACGTAATCGGCACACCAAAAATGATTGGCCAGGCTAAAATTGCCGGAAATATAATTGAAAAGCTCGCCTCAACCACGACAGGACTTGATAAAGTTGCAATCGTTTTGGGCGAAGAAAGTTTACTTACGCCGTTATTGTATGCATTGCCATCCAATGTCGGGGCGTTGAATATTACAATGGGCTATTCTGCAAAGAATAATCCCGTACAAGTGCTTATTGCCAAGCTTTTCAAGATGCATACAAATGCGTTAACCAGGAAAAATTCCGGTTATGTGTTTTATTATAAAGATATCATAGATGTGCTGACCCATCCATTGGTAGAACCTTTTGCCAAAACAAATGAACTTGTAAAAATCATCAATCGTAATAATTATACATTCATTCCACATAAAAAAATTGCCGAATTTCAGGCCGTTCGAACACCTCTGTTCCTGCTCCTCTTTGAAAAATGGGAGGGTGGCTCGGTAGGTATTCTAGAAAGGATCGTCACACTGCTGCAAACAATCAAATCAAATCTAAACAACGATAACAAAGAAGAGAAAATTACCAAGGCATTCGTTTATGCAATTTATAAAACGATAAATAAATTAATCAGTTTCTACGCCAGGCACAGTCATATAGATGGTATTGAAACACTGCAATCGATTTACAAACAGATAATTGATCTTGCGGAAGTTTCTTTTGAAGGTGAACCCCTTAGCGGCCTTCAGATTATTGGTGTATTGGAAAGCCGCGTTCTCGATTTCGAAACCGTAATCATAACCTCTATGAATGAGGGAAATTTCCCTGCCGGAAAGTCCATGAATTCATTTATTCCGTATGATGTCAAGCGTGAACTGGGCCTTCCTACTTTCAAAGAAAAAGATGCTATTTACACGTATCACTTTTACCATTTGCTGCAACGTGCGAAAAATATTTATTTGCTTTATAATACCGAAAGTGAAGGCCTGGACGCGGGCGAGAGAAGTCGATTCATCACACAGATCGAAGTTGAAAAACAGCCCAACCACATTGTAACGCATGAAATTTACAATGCCGTTTTGCCAATTTCAGCTTACCAACCCATGGTAATTCCCAAATCGAAATCGGTGATGGAACGGCTTCAGGAGATTGCAAAGGCAGGATTTTCACCGTCTGCATTAACCAGCTATATTCGAAATCCAATTGCCTTCTACTTCCAAAAAATACTTCGCATCCGTGAAACCGATGAAGTCGAGGAAAACATTGCACTCAATACGCTGGGTACTATAATCCACGAAACATTAAGGTCATTATATACACCATTTATCGGTAAATTTTTAACCGAATCCGACATCGTTTCATGCTTTTCACTTTTAGACGATGAAGTGCTCACGCAATTCAAAGAAATTTACAAGGAAGGTGAAATCAAAAAAGGCCGCAATCTGCTTGCTTTTGAAGTCGCCAAACGCCATGTGTCCAATTTTCTAAAGGCCGAACTCGAATGCATTAGAAATGGCGATGCAATTAAAATCCTGGAACTCGAGCAGACTTTCGAGCGTGAGTTGGTGCATCCATCGCTGCCGTTTCCAGTGCTTATAAAAGGGAATGTCGATCGGATTGAAATCCGTAACAATAAAATCCGGATCGTCGATTATAAGACCGGAAAAGTTGAAAAGGGCAATATGGTTTTGAAATCATGGAAAGGATTGACCGAAGACATTAAAAACGATAAAATCATCCAGGTATTGGCATATGCGTTTGTCTTTGAAAGTCTGCCTTATGAGCTGCCTGTTGAGGCTGGCATTATATCTTTTAAAAACCTTAAAGCCGGATTTCTGCCATTTGTTTTTAAGGAAGAAAAAGAAGTTATGCTTACTATTGAGGATGTGGTGTTAAATGAATATACCGAACAACTTGCATTGCTGCTCAAGCAGATTCTGGATCCGGAGATTCCATTTGAAGAGAAAATTTAAAGCGATTTGAGGAATTCCAAAAGCAAGGCCTGGAGTGCTTCACGATTTTCAATATAACTCATATGACCATCGGGGAATGATCTCAGTTTGACCGCTGTATTTTCTACCTGGTCAATATTCTCCTCATAATTAAGCACCTGGTCTTTCTGGCCCAGCACCAGCAATATCGGATATGGGGCAAAATGCAGCAGGACTTCACGGTCTTTGCGCACCTTCATCCCTTCAAGCGCTGCAACAATGCCCTGTAAAGGCGTTTTAAGCGCTTCGATTTTTACCTTTTCAATTTCTGCCGTAAGTCTTTCCCTGTTTTCTTCACTAAACAAATTTGCAATCGAAAGCCGCACAAACGACGTATAATCTTTTTTTACCGCTTTAATAGCGCGGTCTCTGTTCAATTTCCTTTCTTCACTATCGGCGCGCGAAGTTGAATTCAACAATACCAATCCTTTCATCATATCGGGATACAATTCGGCGAAAGCCAACGCGACGTAACCGCCCATTGAGTGTCCGATCATCACCGCTTTTCTGATGCGCAATTCCGAAAGTACTTCGTGCACAACATCGGCATTGTCCTCCATAGTATGCATATATCCCATGCACTCGGTTTGGCCGTGGCCGAGCAAATCAATGGTAATTATCCGGTGTTTTTTGCTGAGTTCGGGAATCAGTTCATTCCACATGCCCTGGTTTTCGAGATAACCGTGAAGCAGAACTACTGCAGTTCCTTTCCCGTATTCGGAGTAGGCAATTTTGGTGTTTTTGTAGGTTGTAATTTTCAAAGCGGTAGGTTTTACACAAAATTAAATTTTATAAATTAAAAAAACCAGCCAGATTATTTCTTTGTAAGTTTTTGAATGTATATCGTAAAAAAAAAGCCTGCCAAAGCAAGCCTTTTAAATTTGGGTTTTAAAATATCAATTGTTCATCAATGTTTCTATTTCGTCAATTTCGATCGGAATATTACGCATGAGATTAAATGGTTCGCCGCTTTCCTGAACAACAACATTGTCTTCTAGACGGATTCCGAAACCTTCGGCCGGTATATAAATTCCAGGCTCGACCGTAAAAACCATATTCGCCTTCATGGGTTCGTGCAGCAATCCGTAGTCGTGTGTATCGAGACCTAAGTGATGCGAAGTTCCGTGCATGAAATACTTTTTGTAAGCTGGCCATTCCGGATTTTCATTCTGTACATCGGCTTTGTCAATTAAGCCCAGCCCAAGTAATTCCGAAGTCATGAGTTTGCCAACTTCCACATGATATTGTTTCCATAAAGTGCCAGGCGTAAGCATCTTTGTCGCTTCGTTTTTGACACGCAAAACAGCATTGTAAACAGCTTTTTGTCGCTCGGTATATTTTCCCGAAACCGGAATCGTACGTGACAAATCGCTTGAATAATTTGCATATTCGGCCGCGACATCCAGCAAAATAAGATCGCCTGCTTTGCACTGTTGGTTATTTTCGATGTAATGCAGCACATTGGCATTGTTACCAGAAGCGATAATCGGCGTGTAAGCGAAACCTTTTGAACGGTTGCGGATAAATTCGTGGATCAGTTCAGCCTCAATTTCGTATTCAGCTACATTTGGTTTTACAAACGACAGTAAACGGCGAAATCCCTTTTCGGTAATATTACACGCCGTCTGGATTAGATCAAGCTCTTCCGTTTCTTTTACCGAGCGCAATCTTTGCAGGATCGGGTTACTTTTTGCAACCTGATGCGCCGGATATTTGGCTTTCCACCATTTCACGAACCGGTCTTCGCGTGTTTCTGTTTCTACTGCGGCACGGTAATGCTCGTTGGTATTGATGTAAATGGTATCGCAATACGTCATCATTTCGTTTAAAATCTTGTGAAAATCGGTCAACCAATAAACGGTTTTGATTCCCGATACTTCAAACGCGCGCTCTTTCGTGAGTTTTTCACCTTCCCAAACGGCTATATGTTCGCTGGTTTCTTTCAGGAAAAGCATTTCGCGCTGGTTTTCATATGGCGCATCAGGAAATAAAAGCAAAATACTTTCCTCCTGATCAACGCCCGACAAATAGAAGATATCGCGGTGTTGCGCAAAAGGAAGTGTGCTGTCGGCAGATACGGGATAAATGTCATTGGAATTAAAAACGGCAACGCTATTGGGCTTCATTTGGGCCGTAAATTTGGCGCGGTTTTTTATAAATAAATTGCGATCGATCTGATGGTATTTCATTAGAATAGATTTTAGAATTGAATGACACCAAAATTACGCAAAGTAATCGCTCACGAATCAGCCAAATGGCGTTATTTTATATTTTTGCGGATGCGGCACATGTGTCTTGTCGAAATTCCGAGGAATGAAGAAAGGTAATGCAGCGGAACTTCCTGTAACAGCGTCGGATCATTTGAAAGCAACTTTTTATAACGCGCTTCGGGAGTCATCGTAAGCAGGTCAATCCGATAATCGTCGATAAGGCAGATCTGGCGCTCTATAAGGTTGTAATAAAACCGACGGAATGGTTCATTGTGCGCAATCAATTCTTTAAAAGCAAAAATGTCAATAACCCACAATTTACAATCGGCAATTGCTTTAATACTTTTGCGTGACGGCGTTTGTACCAGAAAACTTTTGAGTGAAGCTGTTGCGGTATTTCGCAGGGCGAGGTAAGTTGTTTTTTCTTCCCCCGAAATTTCAACAGCATGTTGCAGTATGCCGCTTTCGATAAAACAGAAATACTTACAGATTTCGCCTTCCCTTACCAGGAATTCGTTTTTTCGAAGCAGGCGCATTTCAAACGAATCTTTTAACGCTGTAAGCTGCGATTCTGAGAGACCATCGCCCGCGATTTGCTGAAGATAATCCATAAATGCCATATCGGTTTTTTTTACTTCCATCAGTCCATACAAAAATATATTTTTAAAAGTATCGAAAGGCAAAAGCGGCGAATTCTGTTTTATATTTATTTTAGCACGCAAAATCTTACTACTGCCAAATAATAAACTTTGGATTTTAATCGTTATACCAAAACCTAACAAACCATCAAATGAAAATCAGACTGCTTTCTTTACTGTTTTTTGCATTATGCATCGGATTTATTTCATGCGATAAAGATGACGACAGCAATGCTATACCAGATCAGCCTATGCTTTTGGTAAAGTTTAAATTCGATAAAAACCAGGAACGTCTCAATAATTTAGGACAGCCTTCCACTGTTCCTGCGGGAAATGCGGCGCTGTCTCCCGACTTCAACACCATTTCTGCACATTATTTTGAATTGGCTCCCAACGAAACTACGCGACTTGGCGATGGCGCGATAATTTACCATGCAGCAGAAACCAATGTTGGCGGGGAAACGGCTATCGACTTTGACCAATCTAAAATAGTTGCCGAGGGAGAAACTTTCCTCGCGATTCCGTTGAGCCAGATAGCGGCCGGAAGTTACGAGTGGGTTCGGGTATCTTTGGCTTACCAAAATTATGATATTTCTGTACGGAGCGCGGGCAATGATTATGTTGGAACGCTCGCAAGTTTTGTAGGGTTTCGCACATACATTTCATCATTTGATATTGACAATGCCATTTTTCCTGTCAACGCCAATAAATTACAGGGTTATTGGGCTTTTAAACTTAAAGATGTTGCTTACCAGACTACCGGACAGGCTCCGGCTGGCGCGACTACGGTTCCAAATCCGATTGCATCTACGTCGCCAATTCCTGCGGGATCATGCGTAGTGACCGGAAAATTTGCAAATAAGTTGGTCATTACCGGTAAAGAAACTAAGGATGTTATTGTCACACTTTCCTTATCAATCAACAAGAGTTTTGAATGGCATGAAGAAACTGCTGACGGTAAATATGAGCCCGGTATTGGTGAAAATGTGGTCGATATGGGTTTACGCGGATTGATCCCGTCTTATCAGGTTGTCGATTGATTATTTGGAAAATTCAAACTTCAAAAACTGAGATTTTAAAATCATTATAAATTACACCGAAAAGGTTGTAGTTAAAATCAAATAGCCGTATTTTTGTGTGATTTTTTAAGAACCACAAACAATTATCATGGCAAAATCTGCTTTATTAAAGTCCTCCATCGCAAAAAAAGTGGCGATGGCACTTTCAGGGCTTTTTCTAATTCTTTTTTTAGCACAACACTTTTTTATAAACTTCACTTCGGTCTTCGGTCCTGAAAATTTTAATTCAATTTCCAATTTCATGGGCTACAATCCGCTGGTGCAGTACATTATTCAGCCCATTTTGATTTTTGGAGTTGTATTTCATTTTATCATGGGATTGTATCTCGATTATGAAAACAAAAAAGCAAGACCGATTGCATACAACAGGAACAACGGTGCGGCGAATTCTTCATGGGCATCACGAAATATGGTGTTGACCGGTTTGGTTGTCCTAGCATTCATGGGATTGCATTTTTATGATTTTTGGGTTCCGGAAATTGCCTATAAATATGTTTCGGTAAATCCGGTTGTGGCCGACAGGTATTATGATGAGCTCGTTCATAAATTTCATAGCCCGGTAAGGACTGCATTGTATTGTGTGTCTTTTTTGCTGTTGTCGGCGCACCTCTGGCATGGTTTCAATTCGTCGTTTCAATCTGTCGGATTCAATAATAAATATTCGCGTTCCCTGCACAAACTGGGATACGCTTTTGCGATCATTGTGCCGTTCGGTTTCATCTTTATCGCATTGTTTCATCATTTTAATCAATAAGCTATTATGGCATTAGATTCAAAAATACCGGAAGGCCCGATTTCAGAAAAATGGACCAACTACAAAGACCATATCAATTTAGTAAACCCTGCCAATAAAAGAAATCTTGACATCATTATCGTCGGGACCGGACTTGCGGGAGGCTCTGCAGCCGCTACGCTCGCTGAACTCGGGTATAACGTAAAAGCATTTTGTTTCCAGGATTCACCACGACGCGCACACTCGATTGCTGCGCAGGGCGGAATCAACGCAGCAAAGAATTATCAGGGAGATGGGGATTCTACTTTCCGTCTTTTTTACGACACCGTAAAAGGAGGCGATTACCGTGCACGTGAAGCCAATGTGCATCGTCTCGCAGAAGTTTCTGCGAACATTATCGATCAATGTGTCGCGCAAGGTGTTCCATTAGCGCGTGAATACGGCGGATTGCTCGATAACCGTTCATTTGGAGGCACGCTTGTTTCGAGAACGTTTTACGCTAAAGGACAAACCGGACAGCAATTGTTGCTCGGCGCTTATTCGGCAATGAACCGCCAGATTGGTCGTGGAAAAATTAAAATGTACAACCGCCACGAAATGCTCGATTTGGTGATTGTAAATGGAAAAGCAAGGGGAATCATCGCGCGAAATTTAATTACGGGCGAAATCGAAAGGCATTCGGCACATGCCGTAGTGATCGGCTCGGGAGGTTACGGAAACGTATTCTTCCTTTCGACAAACGCTATGGGAAGCAACGCTACTGCAGCATGGAAAATCCATAAAAGAGGCGCCTTTTTCGCCAACCCTTGTTATACGCAGATTCACCCAACCTGTATTCCCGTTTCGGGTGACCATCAGTCGAAATTGACATTGATGTCGGAATCGCTGCGTAATGACGGGCGTATTTGGGTGCCAAAAAACCTTGAAGATGCGAAAGCAATCCGTGAAGGGCGCAAAAAACCGACAGATCTTTCAGAAGCTGAAAGGGATTACTACCTCGAAAGAAGGTATCCGTCATTCGGAAATCTAGTGCCACGAGATGTCGCTTCGCGTGCAGCAAAAGAAAGATGTGATGCAGGTTTTGGTGTTAATAAAACCGGTGAAGCTGTTTATCTCGATTTTGCATCGGCAATCAACAGGTACGGAAAAGAACAGGCTTATATCAAAGGACTTGATGCCAATGATGATAAACTCGTTTACCAATTAGGGAAAGAGGTCGTCGAAAATAAATACGGGAATTTATTCCAGATGTACGAGAAAATCGTTGACGAAAATCCATATAAAACGCCGATGATGATCTATCCTGCCGTGCATTACACCATGGGCGGAACCTGGGTTGATTATAATCTAATGACGACAATTCCGGGTTGTTTCTCGATCGGTGAATCCAATTTCTCGGATCACGGCGCGAATCGATTGGGTGCTTCGGCATTGATGCAGGGATTGGCCGACGGCTATTTCGTATTGCCCTACACAATTGGAGATTATTTGGCTCCGGATATTAAGGTCGGGCCCATTTCTACCGATCTTCCCGAATTTGTCGAAGCAGAAAAAAATGTGCGCGACCAACTCGAAAAATTTATCAATAACAACGGGACACATTCGGTGGATTATTTCCATAAAAAACTTGGAAAAATCATGTGGGATAAAGTCGGAATGGCGAGAAATGCAAAAGGACTCACCGAAGCAATTTCAGAAATCGCCGCTTTGCGCGAAGAATTCCACCGCGATGTAAAAGTGCCTGGTTCGCTCGACAATTTCAATCAGGAACTCGAAAAAGCCATGCGTGTGGCTGATTTTCTTGAACTCGGAGAGTTGTTTGCCAAAGATGCTTTGCACCGCAATGAATCTTGTGGTGGTCACTTCCGGGAGGAATACCAATCTGAAGACGGCGAGGCACAGCGCGACGACGAGAATTTCGCCTATGTTGCTGCCTGGGAATATAAGGGAAAGCCAAGTGAGGCCGTACTTCACAAAGAGCCGCTCGTATTTGACAATGTAAAATTGGTAACGCGCAGTTACAAATAAGAAAAGTTATGAAATTAACACTCAAAATATGGCGCCAGAAAAACGCCAAAGAAACCGGAAAAATTGTTGATTATCCAATAGATGGTGTTGAACCCGATATGTCTTTCCTCGAAATGCTCGACGTTTTAAATGAGCAGTTGATCAGCCGTGGCGAAGATCCAGTAGCATTCGACCATGATTGCCGCGAAGGGATTTGCGGAATGTGTTCGCTTTACATCAATGGAGAGGCTCACGGGCCCGATCGTGCGATTACCACGTGCCAGTTGCACATGCGTATGTTTAAGGATGGCGATACCATTTTTATAGAGCCCTTCCGTGCTAAAGCTTTTCCGGTGATTAAAGATTTGGTGGTGGATAGGAGTTCTTTTGACAGAATTCAGCAAGCGGGCGGATTTATCTCTGTGAATACTTCAGGAAATACAATAGATGCCAATACAATTCCGATTACGAAGCACGATGCGGATCGCTCGTTTGATGCGGCAACCTGTATCGGGTGCGGTGCGTGCGTGGCGTCTTGTAAGAACGCTTCGGCGATGTTGTTCGTCGCGGCTAAAGTTTCGCAATTTGCATTGCTTCCGCAGGGAAGAGTTGAGGCGACCGATCGTGTTCTCAATATGGTCAAACAAATGGATCATGAAGGTTTTGGAAACTGTACCAATACCGGAGCATGTGAAATCGAATGTCCGAAAGGAATTTCACTTGAAAATATTGCGCGCATGAACAGGGAATACCTGCTTGCAAGCAGCAAAGGTTAACCAATACAATCCCAATCTTACGGTTGGGATTTTTTATTTCTGAACAAATGAGAGTCGCCCTAATCCAGACCGCCTTAGAATGGGAAAATCCGTATAAGAACCGGAATCATTTCGAAAGCAAAATACACAATATTAATGAAGCGATTGATTTGATTGTGTTGCCCGAAATGTTTACCACTGGTTTCTCAATGCATCCCGAAGCCATTGCCGAAACCATGGAGGGCGAAACGGTGCAGTGGATGAAAAAGCTTTCGGAATTTAAAGATTGCGCCATTACCGGAAGTGTAATCATCAGAGAAAATGACACATTTTTCAATCGGTTGCTTTTCGTTTTTCCTTCTGGAGAAGTCGCACACTACGACAAGCGCCATTTGTTTACATTGGCAGGCGAAGATCAAATCTATACCGCTGGAACTTCGCGATTGGTAGTGGAATATAAAGGCTACAAAATTTGCCCGCTGATCTGTTATGATTTGCGTTTTCCTGTTTTTTCGCGAAATACTGAGAATTACGATGTGCTCATCTATGTTGCCAATTGGCCGAAACCGAGAATCAATGCGTGGGATGCGTTGTTAAAGGCGCGTTCGATTGAAAATATGTGCTATACGATTGGCGTAAACAGAACTGGCAGCGACGCGAATAAACAAGAGTATGTCGGACATTCGCAGGTGTTGGATTGCCTTGGAAATTATCTTTTAGAGCCTGAATTATACGAAGGAGTATATATTGTTACGCTCGACAAAGCCAAAATCTTAGAGACACGAAGTAAATTCGGTTTCCTAGAAGATCGCGATCGTTTTACCGTTTTAAATTAAATGGCTGCACAACATCCCAATTGGCACGTACGTCAATTTCTTTTGGAAAATAGATGACCTCTTCTGACTGCCGTTTTTCGAGAAAATTTCCTGGATCCCATTCGCCGTTTTTATTGTCGTCATAGATGATGCGAAGGGTGTATGGCTGCGGCTTTATCAGATTAAAGTCGATTGTAGTGTCGCCTGTTGAATACGCCGTATATTGCACCACACCCGTTTTATCAGTGAGTTCAACAATGACCGGAAATTGCTTGACATTTTCAAGCGTGAGTCGAAGATTTCCATAATCGGCAGCACTGCTTGTTTCTACGCCGAATGTAAGGGTGTCATTGGTTTGTTCGAAAAAGTCGGTCACAGCGCCCGGAAACAGCCTTAAACTGTATTTTTCCATCGGTTCCTTTGTAAAGTCGAATGACAACTCCTGGTCCATATCCTTATATTCGGTTTTGAATGCTACTGCCGTTGAATCTTTCCGCACCAACTTCATTTTTGAAAGATCGAATTTTGCCAGCGGAACACTCGAAGCGATAGTCAGTTTTTCGGCTAGCGGCAATATACCATTTTGCTTTGCAGTCAGGCTTAACGTATCGTTTTTTTGATTTTTGAGTTTAAAAGTGAAATTCTCATTGTATTGGCCGCGTGAAACGGAAAGCCGCAACGAATCGGTTTTGCCTGCGGCTACTTTAATCGGCGGAAACCAAAGTTGCAATGAATCCTTTTTTGGAAATTTAGCCAGCGCAAAAGGCACATTTTCTGTTGCATGCCGGAGTTGTACTTTTAATCCTTTCGGATCTCCCTCATATCCTATAAATGCTCGATTTCCTGAAGCCTGGACAGGTTTAAAGGCTTTAAACGGAACAGATTCCTTGAACAAAGCGACATCGAATAAGGTGTCGTTCGGAATTGTGATATAGGTCTTATGGAAGCCGATTTTTTCGTTGCGCGAATCGAATTTAAAATTATTATTAGCGTCTTTCAGGGCGACCAGCAAGTATTTTCCGGCTTTAAGATTTTCCAGCTTAAATGTCTTGGCGCTATCGAGCGTATTGGTGATGTAACGCGGATTTTCTTTATATACGACAGAGTCGTTGTATTTCTCATTGATTTCATAAAGCATTACCGACACAAATGCATCCGTTTTCGCGTCATGTGCATCTTTGATTGTTCCGCTCAGCGCAAGTGAATCGATATAAGGGCCTGTTGAGAAAACGTACTTAAATTGCCGGTACGGATTGCCTTCATTGTTATCTTCAATGCTCTGTCCGAAATTGAAGCTATACGTCGTATTGGGTTGCAGCGTATCGTTAATTTTAATGGTAATTGTCTTGCTGGCAACCAAAGGCATTACATCGGCAGCCTTTGCCATCGGAGGGGAAACAATCAACTGCTTATCGATATTTTTAAGCTTAACATATTCATCAAATGTAAGCTTGATTGTATTGCCTTTGAAACCTGTAGTATAATTTTTTGGAACGCTCATTTTAAGAACCGGTGCGAGTGTATCCTTTAATCCGCCATTTATCGTTCCCCTTTTGGCGCAACTTACCGTAACGACAGCTAATAACAGGCAAAAATATCGAAGTTGCATTTTAGACATATCCTTTTTTTGAAAACACAAAATAACAATTATATTTTCGCTATTTGAAATATTTTACTGTTTTATTACATGCCTGGTAGCAGATGTGAAATTCTTGCGGTTAGGGTTTTTTGCTGCTAAATTTAAATTTCAAAACACTAATAACTAGCAAAATATAATTTAAATAGAAGTTATTTACATCAAAAAATTTATGAATGCGACATTGCGATACACACAATACTTACTTTCGCATTCGGTATTTTTAACAATGCGCAGGCACAGGCTTCCAAAGTCGAACCTGTCGTAAGCACATCATCGATTAAAAGAAAATGTTTGTTGTGGTCATGTTCGTTGTACACGACATCGAATACAGACAAATTCCCAACCTCCGTTCTTTTCGATAAATTTTTCTTCGTCTGCGTTTTAGAATAAATGTTTCTGATTAATAAATTATCCCTATAAAATATGCAGAGGCTTTCCGATAGTGCTTTCGCAAATCCGGTAACCTGATTATAGCCACGCTCTCGTAATCGTTTTTTGTGCAGCGGTACCGGAATAATTTCATTGATTGTTTTGAGTTGGGGAAGGTATTTGAGTTCTTCTGCATACCAATATCCGATGACAGTTCCGATCTCCTCGTGCCCGCGGTATTTGAGATTGTGAATCATCTGCTGGACAATCCCTTTTTTGTGATAGTAAACAAATGTCGAAACGAATTCAACGGGAACCTTTCCATAAAACTTCTTAAAAGCTTCGTTGTTGGGAACAAGATGATGGTTGGTAAGTGGAATTTCGTGCCGGCAATGTGTGCAAATAACATTTTCGCCGGATTGAAGAAGCGAATCGCAGCCTGAGCAGACCTTCGGAAAGAAGAGGTTGATAAGATGGTAAAACATTTGAATGGCGTATATGGTATAAAAATAATAAAAAGTCTGATTCGATGCGCATTTGTGTTCATTTTTAAATTCACTTTTATATTTTTGCAGCACTATGGCAAAACAAGACGATTTATTTAAGAATGTAGTTTCGCATGCTAAGGAATACGGATTTATTTTTCCGTCAAGCGAAATTTACGACGGACTCAGCGCAGTCTATGATTACGCGCAGAACGGCGTGGAATTGAAGAAAAACATCCGCGAATACTGGTGGAAATCGATGGTGCAGATGCATGAAAATATCGTCGGCCTTGACGCCGCAATTTTGATGCACCCGACAACGTGGAAGGCTTCAGGCCATGTTGATGCATTCAACGATCCGCTTATTGACAATAAAGATTCGAAAAAAAGATATAGGGCCGATGTATTGGTGGAGGATTTTGCTGAAAAAATCAATCTTAAGGCTAAGAAAGAAATTGAAAAAGCAAAAGACCGTTTTGGCGATGCTTTTAACGAGCAGGAATTTATTACTACCAATACACGTGTAGTTGAATATCTGGCAAAAGAGAAAGAAATCCGCGAAAGACTTGGCCGTTCGTTAGGTTCTGGTGATTTGGAAGATGTAAAAGCTTTGATAGAAGAGCTTGAAATTGCCGATCCCGAAACAGGTTCACGCAATTGGACCGAGGTGAAGCAGTTCAACCTCATGTTCGGTACGAAACTCGGTGCTTCCGCAGAAAATGCAATGGATTTATACCTGCGTCCTGAAACGGCACAGGGAATTTTTGTCAATTTCCTCAATGTCCAGAAATCGGGACGAATGAAAATTCCGTTTGGTATTGCGCAGACCGGCAAAGCGTTCCGGAATGAAATCGTTGCACGCCAGTTTATTTTCCGCATGCGCGAATTCGAACAAATGGAAATGCAGTTTTTCATCAAACCCGGTGAGGAGATGAAATGGTACGACTACTGGAAGACGACACGTTTAAATTGGCACTTGTCACTAGGATTGGGCAAAGACAATTACCGTTTCCACGATCACGAAAAATTGGCGCATTATGCAAATGCCGCTGCCGATATCGAGTTCAATTTTCCGTTCGGTTTCAAAGAACTCGAAGGAATTCATTCCCGCACAGATTTCGACCTTAAGGCGCATGAAGAATATTCTGGCAAAAAGATGCAATATTTTGATGCAGAAACCAATGCGAATTATACGCCATATGTCGTTGAAACTTCTGTAGGGCTTGATAGGATGTTTCTTGCCGTTTTTTCGAGCGCACTCAAAGAAGAAACGCTTGAAGACGGATCCATACGAACCGTTTTACAGTTGCCGTCGGTATTGGCGCCAACGAAAGCTGCGGTTTTGCCTTTGGTAAAGAAAGACGGGCTGCCTGAGCTGGCACGAAAAATTATTGATGAACTTAAGTGGGACTTCAATGTCGCTTATGACGAAAAAGATGCCGTGGGAAGACGATACAGAAGACAGGATGCGCTGGGAACGCCTTTTTGTATCACGGTTGATCATCAGACGATTGAAGACAATACTGTAACCATTCGCCACCGTGATTCGATGAAACAGGATCGGGTTTCAATCCCTGAATTAAGCGGAATCATTGAGCGCGAAGTTTCAATGAGGAATTGGCTCATGAAAACCACAATTTAAATGTAAGGCTTCGTAAGAAGCCTTTTTTATTTTGTCACGCCTAGCAAACGTTGGTTGAATAGCGACAACTCTGTTTTCTTTGGTGTTGAAATTATCGGAAATTTAACTGTAAAAGCTGGATTCTTAGGAAAGCGTCGGTCTATAAGTCGCAAAAATATATTCCAGTTGTTTCCCGAAGTTTCAAGAAGGGATGCGATAAGGTTCAAATATTCCCTTAAATCTGGATCGACTAATTCCTGCGCAACGTAATTCTTTCTTTTATAAGTCCTTTTGGGAGGCGTATTGCGTAATTTTACGATTAATTCCTGAGGCATTCTACTGTAAACAATGTCGAAGATAATTTTGCCAATTGCATGCGGTTCCTCCTTCAGTATTTGCCAGTTTCTTTGGTGAGCTTCGAGTATCATTTTATAAAATGAGTCGGGAAAAGTTTTTACCCATGCCAAGGAAGCGTCATCAAATGAATTGTCGAAAAAGTGCTGTAGCATGGTTTTACATTGCGTTTTATGAAAAAGAAAACCTGTAGCTTCTTCAATCGAAAGTGAAATTGTTTTATCATTAACAGCACCAAGAACCTTCTCTGCAGCTTTGGCAAACTTGAGTTGTGAGATATTCAGATAACCTTCATTTTTCGCATCCACCAGAAGTTTGCAAATTTCAATAAATGCTTCCGGACCAATTCCTTCATGGATTTTTAGCGCAGTAGTGGAGCGAATTTCAAATAGCACAATAAATGTTCTTTCGGACAATATTTCTGGCAAACTTCGAAATTTTCCAATACTCTCTAACAAATCAATTATCCAGGAATTTGATTTTCCGTCATAGCCGAGTGCCTTGGTAATTCCTTTTTTAGAAAGAAGGTGTTGACCGTTATTGAGTATAAAGCAAGGAATTTTGTCTGCGCCAAGTGTCACCAACGTGCTTTCTGAACCAAAGATGGTATAAAGTAAAACAGCTGTCATTTCTTTAATGATTGGAGCCAGTCAAGCATGGATAGCGCATTTTCTTCTATAACCGCTACATCATTTGAGGTTTTGGCTTTTGATTTCCGCTTTTTTGGCTGGTTTTCAAGATTAAAATACACTTTGATACGTTGTAGCATAAACCACGCGGTCTTTTGCGTAATCTCTAGCTCTTGGCCTAAAGCTATCGAGCTAATGTTTCGATTTTGAACGGTAACGATCCAAATGGCAATGAACCATTTTTGGAGTTCAACTTTTGAATTATAAAAAAGAGTTCCGGTTTTTACATTAAAATACTTTCCTGTTGCACTACACCGATAATTTCCACCACTACATTTATAGACTTTTGAAAAAGGATTAAATGGACTTACCACATGGTTTGCCCATCGTAATTTTTCAAGATGCATGAGGCAGGATTGTTCATCTGGAAACGCCTTTAGTATGTCGGCACTGCTTTTAAAATTCTCATTGACCATGGTAAATTAATTAGTTTCGGAGGATCAAAAGTATAAAAATTGTGTAACATTATATATAATATTTAATTTTTTGAACAAACATAACTATGGATTAAACCTTGTGTGCAGTTGGGCGAATTTTTTTACCGTTCACAAAATAATGTTAACAATCTCATCGAACATATTAACATTTCAAGCAACGGCATTGCAAAAAATGTAAATTAGCAATCGGATTTTCGCCCCAAAATCTATCCCAGACAACTAACCCATTAGTGCTTCCCTAAACCACCCAAGGAAAGTAATTAATGAAGCATTCTTATATCATTATCGATGATGACCCTGACAGCGTTGTTAGAACGCAGGCTATTGCAGCAGGTTTTCAGAATCTCCATTTTGTGGCCTCTGCGGGTACCTACGAAGAAGGGTTAAATTTAATTCTAGAACACAATCCTAAGATTGTCTTCCTGGAAATCGATCCGGAGGACAAGTCGAGTAACCTTTCGTTACTGATTATAAACGAGTTGTATCGGTATTTGAAGGAAGTTCCAAAAATTATCATAACTACAAAAAATAGGGAACTTGCATACGAAGCTTTAAAATATGAAGTATTTGATTACTTTATGAAACCGTTGCAGCAACATGAGTTGCGCCGGTCGATTTTAAAATTTGAAAAGACATTAAGCAATATTCCACAGTTTTTTAACGAACAGCAGTTAAGCACTAATATTCCATTAGTTGTTCCCGAGATGGGAAACGTTTCGTCTGTTAACGACATTTTGTCTGTTAACGAAATCCCTGAAACTCACGATACCGAACAAAAAGAAGTCATTGAATCATCAGAGTCGAGAATACCGGAAAACCTTATCACTGAAATACTTCATAAAGACGAAAAGCCACTGATAATTTGCGTGAAGTCTTACGGGGATTACCGTTTTATAGAAGCTAAGGATATTTGCTATTTGCAAGCCGATAATAATTCAACAGATATACATTTATACAACGGTGAGATGATCACGGCTTTTAAAACTTTAAAGCACTTTGAAAGCGTTCTTTCATCACCATTTGTCAGGATACACAATAGCTATATTGTAAATATTGATTATGTATCGCGTATCCACACTGGAAATGCGGTTTGTTATATCAAAAATACTACAACCAAATTGCCGTTCTCAAAATCTTATAAAGAGAATGTTGATTCTATCATAAATAGCATCACAAACGGCAATTATCTCGAAATTTAAAAAATCCATCTACACGGATTTCGTATTCATCCACTATCAAACGGCGTCATTCTACCACAAACGCCCGAAAACACTATATACTTAGAGACTTGCTGTGTAGTTTTACCCCGTGAATCAGAAAGATTTACGCCAAACAAGTAACCTATACATAACAAAAATAAAAGTCTCAAATTATGAAAAAAGCAATCTTAACATTCGGATTATTTTCCCTAATGATGGTTTTAACCTCTTTTACGAGCCCTGAAATTGGAGGAGGACAAACTGCTCCGAGAGAAATTGGAGGGGGTCAAACTGCTCCCAGAGAGATTGGTGGTGGACAAACAGCTCCTAGGGAAATAGAAATTGGTGGTGGCCAAACTGCCCCACGAGAAGTATCCATTGGCGGAGGTCAAACTGCACCTAGAGAAATCGGAGGAGGTCAAACTGCTCCCAGAGAATAATATATACTCATATAAATATAAGCTCCCAATTTGGGGGCTTTTTTTTTACCTTTACTTTTTATACATTCGTAAAATTGCAACAGACTCTTTTGAAGAAAATCCGATTCATAGTCCTTCTTGTCATTATAACAATAGGTTGTAAAGATCGAAACGTCAATAGACAAGTGTCCGGCATGACAGACAGTATCTCTAGATATATTTCGTTAGCAACCGATAAATCTTTACTTCCTGAAAGGCGAAATATTTATAACAAAAAGGCTCTTATTCTTTTAAATGGTCAGAAAAATGATATTCACTATAGGCAAAATCTTTATAAAATCGCGCAACAATTTTATTCATTGCGTGATAACCGTCAGTTGAAGGAAGTCCTAAAAACTCTAATAAAGAAATCTGTTGAGAACAATGATTCTTTACACATTGCAAAAGCTTTTAATGTATACGGTAACCAATATATAAACCAAGGACAAAACGATAGCGCCTACTATTACCTTTTAAAATCTGAAAAACTATTTACTAAGCTTCATGATAGTTTAAGCCTAGGAAAGAATTATATAGATAAGGCGTTCGTTCAATTATATGAAAGTGACTATTCTGGCACGGAACTGTCCGCCATCCAAGCGCTAAGTTATTATAAGAACTTCAACGAAAAGCAAAAGGAATATGATGCATTTAATTTAATTGGAATAAGTTCAAACGAATTGAAAAATTATGAAAATGCGTTAATTTACCATAGAAAAGCCCTAGATTACGCCAATAGATACGAACAGATCTCAAGTTCAAAAAACCATTATCGCGCAAGTACATACAATAATATAGGATATGTTTATCTAAATTTAAATAACTATCAAGAAGCGGTAAATAATTTCCAAAAAGGTCTTGCTGAGAAGAATTTGCTGATAGACAATCCAGATGTGTATTCAGCAATTGTCGATAATCTAGCCTACTCAAAATCGAAATTGAAGGATTATTCAAACTTGCCCGACTTGTTTTTTGAATCATTGAGAATAAGAGAAAAAAATGGGAACAGTTCAGGTGTAATTGCCAATAAGATTCATTTATCTGAATATTTTGCAAATAGAAAGGACACCGTTAATTCTCAAAAGTTCGCAAATGAAGCATTGCAGTTAGCAACAAAGACCCAAGTATCGGGAGATTTATTAGGGGCACTAAAACAATTGGCACTTGTCGAACATAAAAAAGCGTCGCAATATTCAAAGGAGTACATTAAAATCAGCGATAGTCTACAGTTGGAGGAACGAAAAGCAAAAGACAAATTTGCAAGAATCGCTTTTGAAACTGATGAAATTATTTCTGAAAAGGACAAGCTCGCAGAGCAGAACAGAAGCCTGTTGTATTTTTTTATTGGTTCTTTATTCGTTGGATTATTGCTTTTTGTAATTCGGACGCAACGCGCGAAAAACAGGGAGCTCTTACTCAAACAACAACAGCAAGAGGCAAATGAAGAGATTTACAACCTCATGATTTCGCAGCAGGCCACCATTGAGGAAAATAGGGTAAAAGAAAAAAAGCGCATTGCACAGGAACTTCACGACGGCGTGTTGGGTCGTTTGTTCGGCGCCAGGCTCAATTTAGACAGTTTAAACAAATTTACCGATGAAGAGTCGATTAATAACAGATTTAATTATTTATCTGAACTAAAAAATATTGAACAAGACATCCGCGAAATATCGCACGATTTGAATCGGGAAAAATATGTTTTGATCAATAATTTCGTCGCAATTGTAACCAATCTTTTGGAAGAACAACGCAATTCGTTTGATCCTGACATACAGTATTTTATTGATGAAAAGATTAAATGGGACCTCGTTTCAAATGCTGTCAAAATTAATTTATTCAGAATTTTGCAGGAATCATTGCAAAACATTAACAAATATGCGGAAGCAAAACATATAACGGTCGAGTTAAAACGAGAAAATAATTCGATTATATTGAGTATATCCGATGATGGAAAAGGATTCGAAGTAAGCGCGAAAAGAAAAGGAATAGGATTGCAAAACATGCTTTCAAGAGCCAATGAATGTGATGGAGTATTCGATATTAAGTCTAAAAAAGAAAAAGGCACTTCAATCACCATATCAATTCCAGTTGAAATTCACTCCTTAAATACTTTAGCATGAAAGAGACGTTAACTATACTTATTGTTGATGATCATCCTACCATGATTGAAGGATATAAAAGTATCCTTTTTTCAAAGTATGATGAAAACAAATTAAATATATTTTCAGCATTTGATTGCCGAAGTGGTTATAAATCGGTTAACGAACGATTACAGCCTTTCGATGTTGTGCTGCTCGACATCAATTTGCCACCTTGTGAAAATTTAAAGTTGGATTCTGGAGAAGACCTCGCCTTTTTCATCAGCAAGAAATTCCCACAAACCAAAATAATGATGCTTACGTCGCATACGGAGACTTTCCTGTTATATAATTTAATCAAAAAATTAAACCCTGATGGTGTCCTTATCAAAAGTGATTTCAATGCAATGGAAATGCTCAACGCCTTTAACGCCGTTTTGAATGGTGAAACATATTACACTACAACAGCAAAACAAAGCCTTAAGAGCATTTACACTGAAAACAACTACCTTGACGCCTACAACAGGCGGATTATTTCATTGCTTGCAAAAGGCATTGCTACGAAGAACTTGCCTTCACATTTAAACATTACCATAAGTGCTATTGATAAGAGAAAGGCGTATATAAAAGATTTTTTTAATATAGACAAAGGTAATGACGAAGATATTATCAGGGAAGCCCGAAAGCGGGGGTTTATTTGATTTAACAATAATTGCTGAAAAACTGCCGTGTTGGTTCTGCGTTAATCATTATATTTAAAAGAATTTAGATATTTTCATTTTGAGATACTTCGCAATATTCTTTTTTATACTTTCTGTTAGTTGTAACGAGGATAATACTTGCGATCCAAATATTCAGCAAGAGCTCAACTTGTTATTGAAGAAAGCTCATGATTTGGAATTACCATACGCTGAACGTAATACTTACAACGAAGAGGCTTTAAAAATTCTTTTAAAACGAAAGATCGATTCGACCACTAATGATAACTTGCTTAAAGTTAGTTGGAATTTTATATGTACAAATTATTGGGAGGAGGCAAAATCGACAACAAAAATCGTTTTTGAAAGGGTTAAGAATACAAAAGACTTAAATCGAAAAGCCAAGTGTTATCGGTATTTCGGATTTTATTTTGAAAATAAAAGCATTAATGATAGCGCTTTTTATTATTATTTAAAATCTGAAAAATTGTATCGTCAATTAAATAACAAAGAACAGTTATGCAAAGTTCTGCAAGACAAAGCAGTTGTATTACGGTATGTGAATGATTGCTTTGGAAGTAATCAATTGCTTGTAAATTCGTTAAGAATAGCCAAAAAGATGAATTTACCATTACAGCAATACAATATCTATTATTTATTGGGATTAAATACTGACGATTTACAAGATTATGTTGGTGCAATTGAGTATTATCAAAAAGCACAAAGTATTCAAAAGAGTAAACTTAATCAAATTACAGCGAAAGGAGCCTGTATAGGTGCCATCGCAAATTCTTATTTAAAGCTAAAGGATACAGTTAAAGCCATTCATTTATTTCGAGAAGCACTCAAAGATAAGGAATTAAGAATTAAAGACCCTGGACTATATTGTTTTACAATGGACAACCTTGCCTACGCCAAACTTAAGTCAAATGATTTAAAAATATATTGTCTTCTTGATAAGTCGGCTAAAATCCGTAATGACCTTAATATTGAGCATGGTAAAAACTTAAACAAGCTTTATTTCTCGGAATATTACTATGCTATAAAAGACACAATAAAAGCCAAACAATTTGCCCACGAAGCATTCAACTTATCTAAAAGTTTTCGTGCTCCCAAAGACATGCTCATCTGTTTAAAACAACTTTCTAAAGTAGAACCACAAAACGCTTTAAAATACGCCAACCAGTACATTACAATTAGTGACAGCATGCAGCGCCTCGAGCGTGAAACCAGAAATAAATTTGCCAAGATAGCTTATGAAACAGAAGAAATAACAAATGAAAAGGAAGCCGCAGTCAAGCAAAAGTGGATTTTTCTAGGCATCACAATTCTAGTTGTCCTTATAGGCGGATTATTATTCGTAGTCATTTATCAGCGTTCCAGACAAAAGCAAATGCAATTCATTCAGGAACAACAAAAAAGTAATGAAGAAATATTCCAATTAATCCAATCACAACAAACTAAAATAAATGAAGGACGCCTCATAGAAAAACGACGCATTGCCCAGGACCTTCATGATGGCATCATGAATAAATTGTCGTCGACAAGGCTTAATCTTCACATTTTAAGCGACAAATCTGATCGCGAAACTATAATAAAATGTCTTCCATATATTGATGATATTCAGAAAATCGAAAAAGAAATTCGTAATATTGCCCACGGGCTGCATCAGGAAATTTTTAAAAACGCCGACAGTTTCACTGCTGTAATAGAATCGCTTTTCGAGAAGCAAAAGACAATTACAACTACCAAATGCCATTTAGAAATAGCGCACAGCATTGCATGGGACACGATAGAAAGCACCACTAAGATCCACATATATAGGATTCTCCAGGAAGCACTAAACAATATTAATAAACATGCCCATGCAAAAAATGTAGTTGTAAGTTTTATAAGCCGTGAAGAAGATATTCTTTTTGAAATTTATGACGACGGAATCGGATTTTCGTTAAACGGAAAGAAAAAAGGTATAGGTTTGCAAAACATATATTCAAGAACAGCTGCGTTTAATGGTTCAATCGAAATCAAATCAGAGAAAGCAACAGGGACATTAATACGAATCGTTATTCCAAATAAACCAAAAATAAAGACTGCCTAATTATGTCGGTACTCATAAACATCCTGATAGTTGACGATCACCCTTTTATCATCGAAGCTTATAAAAATGCTATAAAAGGCTACAATTCAAAAGGCGCATACGAATTTACAATTACTCAGGCAAAAGATTGCCAAACCGGTTACGAAGCAATAATTGAAGCTAAAAGTCCTTTCGAAATCGCGTTTTTCGATTTAAGTATGCCAATATATGAAGAAAAGGGAATTTTTTCAGGTGAAGACCTCGCGCTACTGATAAAAAAAGAAATGCCCGATTGCAAGGTCATTCTTCTTACCATGCACACCGAGTTGCTTAAAATCAACACCATCATTAAAAACATAAACCCAAATGGGCTGGTCATAAAAAATGATCTTACTTTCGATGAACTGCTTTTGGCATTCGATAAGATTCTCAAAAATGAAAATTACTACAGCCAGACGGTAGTGAAACTCGTAAGCCAAATTCAATACGACAATATCGAAATTGACGCGTTCGACAAGCAAATTCTTTTTCATCTTTCTAAAGGAATTAAAACCAAAGACATCCCTCAATATGTGCCTTTGTCCTTGAGTGCCGTTGAAAAAAGAAAATTAAACTTAAAAGAAACCCTCGATATTAAAGGTGGCAGCGACATCGACTTAATTCGGGAGGCCAAAAACAAAGGGCTTTTATAACTCAATTACGGTTTCCCGCATCAAAAATTGCGGGAAACCGTAATGTGTTTTGTGGGAAACCTCACTCATCTATTGAAACCGTTGCATTAATTTAGCACTATGTTATGAGTTAGTAGTCGTAACAGGATGGGAAATAAGGTAAGTAGTCGATAAAACAAAAACTCTTTTTGACCCAAATCAAAGTATTTTTTTGATCTGCATACCTTTATTGAAAAGCGGCATTTTAGGGAGTGCCGCTTTTTTGTCGTATGACAATAAAAATTTAAGCTTCGCTGATTGCATCCCAACCCCGCGCCTTCAACGGAATTTTTGTATCGGCACGCGTAATCAGGTGTATGCCCTCGCTCTCCGCGACCATATGCCCAATGATCGAAAAATTGGGATTGCCCTTAATTTTGTTAAAGTCATCAATCTTAATAGTGAACAACAATTCATAATCCTCCCCGCCATTGATTGCAACAGTGGTACTGTCAATATCAAATTCCTCGCAAACACTGATAAATTGCGGATCAAGCGGCAGCTTGTCTTCATATAAATTACAACCAACTTTCGATTGCTTGCACAAATGCATGATTTCCGAAGATAGCCCATCAGATATGTCAATCATCGAAGTCGGCTTAACTTCAAGTGCATGCAACAAGGTGCGCACATCTTTGCGCGCTTCGGGCTTGAGCTGGCGTTCAATCAGGTAGGTGTAAGCTTCAAGATCAGGCTGCGAATTTGGGTTGACTTGAAACACCTGCTTTTCGCGTTCAAGCACCTGTAACCCCATATAAGCTGCACCGATATCGCCCGTAACTACCAAAAGATCTGTTGCCGATGCGCCATCGCGGTAAACAAGTTCCGATTCTTCCGCTTCGCCAATCGCAGTAATGCAGATGATCAATCCTTTTTGCGAAGAGGTGGTGTCGCCACCCACAACATCTACTTTATATTCGTACGCCGCGAGCGCAATACCGGCAAACAACTCCTCGAGCGCTTCTAACGGAAAGCGATTTGAAACGGCTACCGAAACTGTTATCTGTGTCGCCTTGGCATTCATTGCACAGATGTCCGAAACATTGACAACCACTGCTTTATAACCCAAATGTTTTAACGGCATGTAGGCGAGATCAAAATGGACACCTTCAATAAGCAAGTCTGTTGACACCACAACTTTTTTCTCCTTAAAATCCAAAACGGCAGCATCATCTCCAATCCCTTTCAAGGTTGAGGCCTGGCTGACACCAAAATTTTTCGTCAAGTGATTGATTAGCCCAAATTCTCCAAGTTGTGCAATATTGGTACGCTGCGGATTTTTATCTTCGATCATCTTATTTAATTTATGGAATGACCGCAAAGTTACAAACAACCTATGGCAAACCCTAGATTTTCAGCGCAAAAAGAGATTCAAATTTTTTGTTTTCAATTCCCCAATCTCACACCACGCTTCTTTTCACTTTTATCATTAACTTTAAAATAAAAATATGGATTTCCCAATCATAACCATAACGCTCAATCCCTCGCTCGATAAAAGCACACACTTTCCAAACCTCGTTGCTGAACAAAAGATTCGATGCGAAGCCCCGCATTACGACGCGGGTGGTGGTGGCATCAATGTATCCAAAGCGATCGCGAGATTGGGCGGGCATTCAATGGCGATATACACTTCTGGCGGACCCATAGGAAAAATGCTCGAAACCTTAATGGATCAGGAGAAAATCGATTCCAAAGTTGTTCATACCGATAAATGGACGCGCGAAAATTTTATTGCGTTTGATAATGAAAGCAAAGCGCAATACCGTTTTGGTTTCCCGGGACCAGAATTGTCAGTCGAAGAGCAGCAAAAGCTGGAAGCCGCTATCGCCAACACGAAGCCCCAATTTGTCGTGTTAAGCGGCAGCCTCAACGAAGGACTTCCGACCGATTTCTATGCAAAACTATCCGATATTGCAAAAGCTTCGGGCGCCAAAGTCGTTGTAGATACCTCGGGCGATGCGTTACAAAAAGTACTCGAGTCAGGCGTTTGGCTTGTCAAACCAAATCTTGGAGAACTTGCCAAATTAACAGGTGTTGAAAGAATCGAAAAAAATGATGTTGAAACCGCTGCCAAAAAACTTATCGAAAATGGCAATGCCGAAATTGTCGTCGTTTCACTTGGTCCCGAAGGTGCCGTGTTGATGACAAAACACGAAACGCATTTCGTTGCCGCGCCAAAAGTCGATAAAAAAAGTACCGTAGGCGCCGGAGACAGCATGGTCGGCGGTATGGTTTGGGCGCTTTCCGAGGGTAAAAGCCTTAAAGAAGCCGTGCAGTGGGGTGTCGCGTGTGGTTCGGCCGCAACAATGAATGAAGGCACGAAATTATTTACGCTTGAAGACGCCAAAACACTTTTTAAAGAAATTAACAAAAAAGAAGCCCGATAAAGTAATTCGGGCTTAACTATCATTCTGATTTTTTAATCATTCAATTTCAACACCGCCATAAATGCTTCCTGCGGAATTTCAACGTTCCCAACCTGGCGCATACGTTTTTTACCTTTCTTCTGTTTTTCCAAAAGTTTACGCTTACGCGATATATCCCCACCGTAACATTTGGCCGTAACATCTTTTCGCAGCGCCTTTACAGTTTCACGCGCGATGATTTTTGCACCGATTGCAGCTTGAATCGGAATATCAAATTGTTGCCTCGGAATCAGTTCTTTCAATTTCTCGGTCATTTTCTTTCCAATATGGTATGCATTGTCAGCATGGATCAACGCCGAAAGCGCATCAACCGGATTCGCATTCAATAAAACATCCACTTTTACAAGGTTTGATGTGCGCATCCCAATAGGATGGTAATCAAACGAGGCATAACCTTTAGATACCGTTTTCAAACGGTCATAAAAGTCAAATACGATTTCGGCAAGCGGCATATCAAAATTGAGCTCGACACGTTCAGTCGTCAAGTATGTTTGATTGGTGATTTGTCCACGTTTTTCAATACATAGCGACATTACATTTCCAACATAATCCGACTTCGTAATGATCGTTGCGTTGATGTAAGGTTCTTCTACTCGGTCCAATCTTGATGGCTCAGGAAGGTCAGAAGGGTTGTTGACGATAACCGCTTTTTCAGGTTCTTTTTTGGTGTAAGCGAAATATGAAACGTTCGGAACGGTCGTAATTACAGTCATGTCAAACTCGCGTTCGAGCCTTTCCTGGATAATTTCCATATGCAACATACCAAGAAAACCGCAACGGAAACCAAACCCGAGCGCCGCTGAACTCTCCGCCTGGAAAACGAGTGAAGCGTCATTCAATTGCAATTTCTCCATCGAGTTGCGCAGTTCCTCGTAATCCTCGGTGTCAACAGGATAAATTCCGGCGAAAACCATCGGCTTTACATCTTCAAATCCCGTGATCATATTTGTTGTTGGCGTTTTGGCATCGGTGAGTGTGTCACCAACCTTAACCTCTTTTGCTTCCTTGATTCCCGAAATCAGATAACCAACATCGCCCGCAGAAATGACCTGCTTCGGAACCTGGTTGAGTTTGAGCGTTCCGATCTCATCGGCAAAATATTCATTGCCTGTCGCCATGAATTTAATCTTCTGGCCTTTTTTAATTTCGCCGTTTTTGACACGGAAAATAACTTCAATACCGCGGAACGGGTTGTAAACCGAATCAAAGATCAAAGCCTGCAAAGGTTCCTCAGGATTGCCCTTGGGCGCTGGAATTTTTTCGATAATTGCGGCCAAAATGTTTTCTACGCCAAAACCGGTTTTCCCTGACGCGTGGATAATGTCTTCTAGTTTACAGCCAAGCAAATCAATGATGTCATCGCTTACTTCTTCAGGATTCGCGCTCGGCAAATCAACTTTATTAAGCACCGGAATAATCTCAAGATCGTTCTCGAGCGCGAGGTACAAATTCGAAATTGTCTGCGCCTGAATACTCTGCGCTGCGTCAACAATAAGCAATGCGCCTTCGCACGCCGCGATCGAACGCGAAACTTCGTACGAGAAATCTACGTGTCCCGGCGTATCGATAAGGTTCAGGATATAATCTTCCCCTTTATATTTATATTCCATCTGGATCGCGTGGCTTTTTATCGTAATGCCACGCTCGCGCTCAAGGTCCATATTGTCGAGCAACTGCGCCTTTTCTTCACGTGCGGTGACGGTTTGTGTCGCGCCAAGCAATCGGTCGGCCAGCGTACTTTTTCCGTGGTCGATATGCGCAATAATGCAAAAATTCCTGATCTTTTTCATGTATTTTTCTTGTTGTGAGCGCTGCTTTCTCTGTCCTTATTGCGGCAGTTGAATCAGGGCGTTCCCTTCGGGCGGGCTTTCCGCTCTATCTTTTCCATCTTGCATCGTACCTCGCAATATTGCAAAAGGATGCCGCTGCAATCCCTAACGCGGCCTCAACGGTTAGTTGGCACTTCCAATCGGCAAATATAATCCAAAGTTGGTCAGTCGCAAAGGGATTGACAGATAAATGAAATTTCGGATTGTTAATTAATTTGCTTCTTTTAAAAAAGGGTAACAAAAATTTTGTTTCTTGCATTTTAAATAATCAAACAAACTTAAACAATCTAAAACATGAAAAAAATTCTCTTAGCTGCCGTGCTTTTCGTGGCCGCAAACATCTCGGCGCAGGATATGAACCTTACTAAAGGTGACCTGACATTTCTGAAAGACCAAAAAGAAGTTAATGTTGTTTTCGACTACAGCAAACTAACATTGATGAAAGAAAAAAAATCTGAAGCGACGTATATCGCCGAGCGCGCCGAAGACCTTAATAAAAAAGCCAAAGGCAATGGCGAAGTCTGGAAAAAGAAATGGGAAGGTGCAAAAGACGGAATCTGGCAACCTAAATTTCTTGAACTCATTAATACCGTATTGACCAAAGAAAAGAAAGACCTTTCATTTCAGGAAGGACTTACAAGCGCAAAATACACCTTGATTGTTGAAGCTGTTTGGATTTTCCCGGGTTGGGACGTGGCAATGATGAAGCAGGCTGCCAAGGTGACAACGACGCTCAAATTCGTAGAAACCGCCAATAAAGCGAATGTACTTGCCGAAATCACAAGCGAGGAAGCTCCCGGAGATCAATACGGCAGCCAATTCAGCAATGAATCGAGAATCGGCGAAGGATTTGCAAAGACCGGAAAGTCATTTGCAAAGTTCCTCATCAAGAAAGCATTGAAATAAAAGAAAGTCCAAAATAAAAAAACCTTAGCTTCTGCTAAGGTTTTTTTCTTCATTGATCATATAAGCCATATTCTTAATGACATTGTCATGTTTCTTCACAAACGGATTGGTTTCATCCCAAACATACCCCGCAAGTACTGCACAAATCTTTCGTTTAACATCATGGTTTTCTGGCTGGTGGAAAAACAATGTTTGCAAATTCCCTGTATACCATTCTTTTACATAAGTGGTAAATACGCCGATCCCGCGACGCATATAACCTGTAAATTCTTCTTCCCAATTTACATTGATTCCTTGTTGCTCCTTTATAAAAAGCTTTGCTGCGAGCATTCCCGATTCGGTGGCAAATGCAACACCCGAAGAAAATACAGGATCCAGGAATTCAGAACTGTTTCCTGTCAATGCAAATCCATCGCCATACATGCTCTTTACCGAACGCGAGTAGTTTTCAAGTTTTACAGGCTCGAACAAAAAGTCAACCCCCGCAAAACGCTTCACATAGTAATCTGATAATTTAATCGCATTCTGCAATGCCTCGCGGTTGTCTTTATTTTCAGAAAGCGAATTGATGAAATGTGTCGGGCCCACAACGCCCAGGCTTGTATTGCCGTTCGAAAATGGAATCACCCACAACCACACCTCGGTTTCAAGGATGTCGAAAGAAATTAAAGTTCCTTCTTCGCCTTCGGGACGATTTACATCAAGTACATGCGTAAAAATAGAGGAGTGCGGGTCTAGTTTTGAAGGCGTATCCAAATCGAGAAGCCTTGGCAAAACCCTGCCATAGCCGCTTGAATCGATGATGAACTTCGCGTTTATTTCTTTTAAATTTCCGTCTCTATCTTTGACAACCGTTTTTGAGTTTTTGCCTTCAAATGTTACTGAAAGGACTTCCGATTCAAATTCAAGATCAATTCCCTTACGGATAATTTCCTGTGCCATCGTATTATCAAAATCGGCACGCGGCACCTGCCATGTCCAATCCCAACCCTCGCCATATTTATCGCTGAAATCAAAAATGCATATTTCCTCACCGCGAATGAAGCGCGCGCCAAGCTTCTTTTCAAAATTCATCGCATCAAGGCTTTCGAACAAGCCTGCTTCGGCAAAATGATCCATGACACGCGGAATGAGGCTTTCTCCCACGACGAGTCTCGGAAATTTAGTCTTCTCAACTACTTTCACATTGATATTGTTATTGTGGAGATGGGCCGCAGAAACACAACCCGAAGGGCCGGCGCCAATCACCAGAACATCAACAAACTCCTTCAGCATATTTTTATAGTATTTATTGATTAATATATTACATTTGCCACCAAATTAACTACAATTATTTTAATAAAACTAATTTTAGCAGAATCAAAAAAGTTGCATGAAAACGATAAATGAATATTTGACTTTAGCCGAATTTGAAGCCGTAATTTTTGGCAATCAAAAAATTGAAATCAGTGAGGCGGTTCTGAGAAGGGTAAAGAGAAGTTTTAATTTCTTAAATGAATTTTCACGCAACAAAGTTATATACGGCGTCAATACGGGTTTTGGCCCAATGGCGCAATACCGCATCAAGGATGCGGACCGACTGCAACTTCAATACAACCTGATCCGAAGCCACTCGTCGGGCACAGGAAAACCAATGGAACCACTGGCTGTCAAGGCTGCGATTCTCGCGCGATTGAACACACTTTCCTTAGGTTATTCAGGCGTGCACCCGTCGTTGATTCACCTGATGAAAGAACTCATCAACCGCGATATTACACCGCTTATTTTTGAACACGGAGGCGTGGGTGCAAGTGGCGATTTGGTGCAACTTGCGCACTTGGCATTAGTGCTTATCGGAGAAGGGGAAGTTTTCTATAAAGGTGAAAGGAAATCAACTAAAGAAGTATTTGAAATCGAAGGCTTGCAGCCCATCAATGTTGAAATCCGTGAAGGCCTGGCGCTGATGAACGGTACCTCGGTGATGACGGGAATTGGTGTTGTCAATGTCCACAAAGCAAACAAGCTAGCCGATTGGTCGATCAAGCTTTCGTGCGCGATCAATGAAATCGTGCAGGCTTACGATGATCACATGTCGGCAGAACTCAACAACAAGAAATTACATAAAGGCCAACGCGAAGTAGCCGAAAGAATGCGTGCCAATCTTGCCGACAGCAAACTGATCCGCAAACGAGAAGATCATTTGTACTCAGGAGAAAATACCGAAGATATATTTAAGGAAAAAGTGCAGGAATATTATTCATTGCGTTGTGTTCCTCAGATTTTGGGACCAATTGTCGAGACGATTGACAATACGGCGTCGATTCTCGAAGACGAATTCAACTCAGCGAATGACAACCCGATTATCGATGTAGAAAACCGACATGTTTATCACGGCGGTAATTTCCATGGCGATTACATTTCGCTCGAAATGGACAAACTGAAAATTGCGGTGACCAAACTCACGATGCTTGCCGAACGACAGCTCAATTACCTGCTCAATTCGAAAATCAACGAAATCCTGCCGCCATTTGTAAACCTCGGTACTTTGGGATTTAATTTCGGAATGCAGGGCGTACAGTTTACAGCGACTTCAACTACTGCCGAAAGTCAAATGCTGTCAAATCCGATGTACATTCACAGTATTCCGAATAACAACGATAATCAGGATATCGTGAGCATGGGAACCAATGCCGCGGTAATCACTTCCAAAGTGATCGAAAATGCTTTTGAGGTCCTGGCAATTGAGCTAATCACCATCGTACAGGCCATTGAATACCTCGGACAACAAAACCAAGTTTCGGTGATCACAAAAAAACTCTATGACGAAATCAGGGCCATCGTCCCCGCTTTCAAAGAAGATCAGGTGATGTATCCCTTCGTTCAGGAAGTCAAAAATTATTTGATAAATAATTAGTACTTTCGCTCCAATCAAAATTTTTAAAACTACATAATCATGAGAAAACTCTTCTTCTTTTTATTGTTATCGATTCAATTTGTAAACGCCCAGGAACTTGCGCTGGTAAGAAAAGGCGACAAATTTGGCTACCTTAATAAAAGTGGCGAATTTGCCATCCAGCCGCGTTATAAAGTTGCGAAAAACTTCTCTGATGGTCTCGCTGCCTTTGAAGACCAAGGCAAATGGGGATTCATCAATCCGAAAGGCGAAGTGGTCATTCCTGCAACTTTTGACGAAGCCAAATATTTTGACAGCGGATTGTGTGTGGTTGCAAAAGACAAGCGATGGTTTTACATCAATAAAAAAGGCGAAACGGTAACAGCCCCGCCATCCGACAAAGTTTTTGACTTTGAAGATGGAATAGCGTTTATCAAACGTGGCGATAAGACCGGATTGATCAATACAAAAATGACTGAAATTCTTGAGCCTAAATACGACATTATCAGAGGATTTGAAAATGGTTACGCGCGTGTAAAAAACAATGACCGTTGGGGAATTATCGATAAATCGGGGAAAGTCGTGGTTGAGGTTATTTACGACGAAATCGGAAGCTACTTCAAAAACACGACATGGGCAAAAAATGGCGCGTCGTTCGGACTCGTGTCAGCAGGTAAATTTACGGCGCTTGACGGCGTTGACAAGATTTGGGATTTCGGCCCGCAGGATTTAACATATGCACGAAAAAAGGATAAAGTTGGTTTTATTGACCTCAAAGGAAATTGGGTTATAGAACCAAAATTCGACAAAGCGCGATCATTCGTCAAAAATTTAGCGCCTGTTCTTGTCGGAAAAAAATGGGGCTACATCAACACCAAAGGTGCTTTGGTTATCGATCCTGTTTATGATGATGCAGAAGTTTTCAGCGCAGATGGATTGGCTCCCGTAAAAGAAAAAAACTGGGGATTCATCAACGAAAGCGGAAAGCTGGTTGTGCCAACACAATACGGAATTTCAGCCGGAGGGCTACTCGCAATGTTTAAAGATGACGAGAAAGGCTTCATTGACGGCATTGCAAGAGTAAAGAATGAAAAAAAATGGGGATTCATCAAAACCGACGGAACCGTCTTAGGGAACCAATGGTTTGAAAACGCGGAACTTTTTAAAAAATAATCCCGTTCGGGAAACAAAAATCTAAAATATGAAATGTGCTTTAGTAACGGGTGGTTCCAGAGGAATTGGCAGCGCCATATGTCAGAAATTGGCTGAAGACAGCGATTATCATATTTTAATCAATTACCAGTCGAATAAAGCAGCCGCAGAAAAAACCCTCGAAGAGGTCACGAAGCGCGGCGCAACGGGCGAAATCATCGCGTTCAACGTTTCCGATTTTGCCGAAGTGAGCGCAGTGCTAACTACATGGCAGGAAGCCAATCCAAATGCAATCGTCGAAGTAATCGTCAACAACGCTGGCATCACCAAAGACGGTTTGTTTATGTGGATGACGCCAGAAGATTGGAGCAGCGTAGTCAACACAAGCCTCAACGGATTTTTCAACGTGACGAATTTTTTCATCCAAAAAATGCTGCGCAATAAATATGGGCGCATCGTCAATATGGTTTCTGTTTCAGGCGTAAAAGGTACTGCAGGCCAAACGAATTATTCGGCCGCAAAAGGCGCTGTCGTAGCGGCAACCAAAGCGCTCGCGCAAGAGGTGGCTAAAAGAAACATCACTGTAAATGCTGTGGCTCCGGGCTTCATACGCACCGATATGACTGGTGATCTCGATGAAAAAGAATTGGCGCGGCTTATTCCCGTCAATCGTTTTGGCGAAGCCGATGAGGTCGCTGATCTTGTAAGTTTCCTTGTTTCGAAAAAAGCAAGCTACATCACTGGCGAGATTATTAATATCAATGGCGGAATTTATTCCTAACATATACATATAAAGAATGAACAGGAGAGTAGTGATCACGGGGATGGGAATTTATTCATGTATTGGAACTTCGTTGGAAGAAGTAAAAGAATCATTATATCACGGAAAATCCGGAATTGTTCTCGATCCGGAACGAAAGGATTTTGGCTTCCGTTCAACTTTAACCGGAATGGTGCCGAAACCCGAACTCAAGGAAATGCTTTCGAGAAGACAGCGCATCAGCGTTGGTGAAGAAACCGAATATGCTTACCTCGCAACTGTAGATGCCCTCAAAAATGCGGGGATCGATGAAGCTTATCTTGAATCGCATGAAGTCGGAATCATGTATGGCAACGACAGTGTTTCAAAAGGAATCATTGAATCTACGGATATCATACGCGAAAAAAAAGATACTGCATTAATCGGTTCCGGTGCAATTTTCAAATCGATGAATTCCACCGTGACGATGAATCTTTCAACGATTTTTAAATTACGCGGAATCAACCTTACCGTCAGTGCAGCATGTGCCAGCGGCTCACATTCATTGGGATTGGCTTACCTGTTGATCAAAAGCGGACTCCAGGAAATGGTGGTTTGCGGCGGTGCACAGGAAATCAATAAATATGCGATGAGCAGTTTCGACGGATTGGGGGTTTTTTCGCCACGTGAATCTGATCCTGCAAAAGCATCAAGGCCTTTCGATTCGGGCCGCGACGGACTTGTGCCGAGCGGTGGCGGCGCAACCTTGATTGTTGAAAGCTACGAATCGGCAATAGAACGCGGTGCGACAATACTAGCGGAAATTTGTGGCTACGGATTCTCATCGAATGGCGGTCATATTTCTACGCCAAACGTTGACGGACCCGCAACCGCAATGCAACGTGCCTTGGATGGGGCAGGAATGGCACCATCAGATATTGCCTATATTAATGCACACGCAACATCCACACCGGTTGGTGATGCGAATGAAGCCAATGCGATTCATAGAATTTTTGGCGATAGCAATCCTTATGTAAGTTCAACGAAATCGATGACCGGCCATGAATGCTGGATGGCAGGGGCCAGTGAAGTTATATATTCGATATTGATGATGCAGCATGATTTCATTGCGCCAAATATCAATCTTGAAAACCCTGATGAGGACTCGAAAAAATTAAATCTTGTTAAAACAACGTTAAATAAAAAATTTGATATATTTTTGTCGAATTCTTTTGGCTTCGGCGGAACGAATTCAGCCCTAATTGTCAAAAAGTTTAAAACAAGTGATGAATAAAGAAGAAATTATAAGCAGGATCAATACATTTTTAGTGGATGAATTTGAGGTAGATGGGGATGAAATCCAACCCGAAGCCAATCTTAAAGATACTTTAGGACTCGACAGCCTCGATTATGTTGATCTGGTAGTTTCTGTTGAATCCAATTTCGGGGTAAAACTTGTCGAAGCGGATTTTGTTGGAATTGCTTCATTCCAAAGTTTCTACGACCTTATAGAAAACAAGCTAAAAGCAAAAGGCAATTAATGAGCGAATGGGATGGTAAATCCAAAGGCACCGTTCTTGGATACCGGATATTTGTTTTTTTTATCAGCAAAGTCGGAATCCAATCGGCTTATTTCATTCTTTATTTTGTTGCTGCTTACTACTTCATTTTCCTGACCAAAAGCAACCGCGCGATTTATTATTATTTCCGTAAAAGGCTTGGTTATTCTGTATTGAACTCTAAAAAAATGGTTTTCAAAAGTTATTACACTTTTGGCCAGACCATCATTGATAAGGTTTCGATTACTGCCGGCATGCGCAACAAGTTTACCTATGAATTTGATGGCGTCGAAATTCTTACTGACCTTCTCAAAAAAAAGCAAGGCGCCGTATTGATCAGCGCGCATATCGGAAATTTTGAAATCGCTGAACATTTCTTCTCTGAAATTGATCTCGATTTCCAGATCAATCTCGTAACCACTGATCTCGAACACTCGGCAATCAAGAATTACCTAGAGAGCCTCTCCAAAGGATCTACAATAAAATTCATTATCATTCGCGACGATCTTTCGCATATTTTCGAAATCAATGCTGCATTGGCGCGAAATGAACTCGTTTGTTTTACGGGTGACCGGTATTTTGAAGGCGTCAAAGCACTGTCGGAAAAGTTATTGGGAGAAGAAGCCAATTTTCCCGCAGGCCCTTTCCTTATTGCGTCAAGACTTAAAGTTCCGGTTGTATTTGTTTATGTGATGAAAGAACCAAAATTGCATTACCATTTGTATGCGCGCGAAGCCCAGGTAAAACACCGCGATGAAAAAGCATTGCTTCATGCCTATGTTGAAAGCGTCGAATCAATGCTCAAGAAGTACCCGCTGCAATGGTTCAATTATTTCAACTTCTGGAAAAAATCCTAAAACTGGCTCCAAAATAAAGTTTAACGACTGTTAAATCCCGATTCTTCTTTCGTTTCGTATTTTTAACAAAATTCAAAAATAAAAATGGAAGAATTGGATACCATAATTATTGGTTCGGGCGTTGGCGGACTTGCGGCTGCAATATGCCTCGCGCGGGAGGGACAAAAGATTCTCGTTCTCGAACAACATTATGTTCCCGGTGGCTGGAGCCACAGTTTTACCTTAAACGGACAGCGTTTCAGTCCGGGCGTGCATTATGTCGGGCTCATCGGCGAAGGCCAATCCACAAACGAAATGTATCGCGGTTTGGGTGTTGCCAATGATATGGTATTTTTCCGAATGAATCCGAAAGCATACGAGCACTGTCTGATCGCCAACGAAAAAATCGATTTTCCTTCGGGTATCGAAAATTTAAAGAATGCATTATCGGCCCGTTTTCCCAAAGAAGAAAAAAACATACGCGAATATTTATCGCTCGTTGACAAAGTAAATTACGAACTTCAGTTGATGCCCAAATTAAAAGGGTTTTGGCAGAAAATTACGGTTCCATTCCGAACCAAGAATTTCGGAAAATTTGCACTTTTTCCATTGAAAAGAGTTGTGGGTTGGCATGTCAAAGACGATTTGCTCAAGGCAGCGCTTAATATTCAATGCGGCGACCACGGACTTCCGGCCAATCTCGCATGTTTTCCGGTGCATTGTTCGGTGATGAGCCATTATTTTGAAGGTGGTTATTATCCAATGGGCGGCGGCGGCGGAATTGTAAAAGCCATGACCAATGCCGTGAAAAGGTACGGTGGCGAAGTCAGGGTGAAGCAAAATGTTACCAAAATTATTGTTGAAAACCATAAGGCAGTTGGCGTTGCGCTTGCTGATGGACAAGTTTTAAAAGCAAAAAATATTCTTTCAAACGCTGATCCATCAATAACGTATCTTGATCTCGTTGGCAAAGAATTCCTGAGTAAAGGCTTGGCGAAAAAGCTGTCGAAAACGAAATATTCGGTTACGTCACTGATTCTTTTCCTGACACTTGAAATGGATGTGACGAAATTCGGCATCGATTCAGGAAACATCTGGATGATGAAAGACGAAAACGGAGACGAGAATTTTAAAGATCTTATGACTTCCGACATTGCTTCGGGCGAAAGTTTCCCTGCGGTTTTCATCAGCTGCACGACACTAAAGGATCCCGTAAGTTTCAACGGCAAATACCACAATTTTGAAGTAGTAACTTATGTCGATTATGATAACCTGCCTGACTTCGGAAAAGAAGATTATCATAATGACCGTTATACCGACTTCAAAGAAAAAGTCATCAATAAATTTATGAATAATATCGAGAAGGTGATTCCCGGAGCCAAAAAGCATATTGTTCAGGTTGAACTCGGAACACCTAAAACAAACGAGTTTTATATCAATTCAACCCGAGGCAATGTGTATGGTACCGAAAAAACACTCAGTCAGGTCGGACCCTTTTCGTATAAAAACAAATCAGAAATTGAAAACCTTTACCTGTGCGGTGCCAGTACGCTTTCACATGGCGTGGGCGGCGCAACACATTCGGGAATCATGGCCGCATCCGTAATCCTCGGACGCGCTGTTGAAGAATTGCTAAAAGATGACCCAAACCAAAAATTACGGATTTACGATGCCGAGGATGCATCAACATGGCCCGAATGGATTCACACCAAAAGATCAGACAAAGTCAGAACGTTTAAAAGTGCTAAAGTGTAGCATAATTTGTTATTTCGACTAAATTTGCGCAGAAAACCAAACGAAATGAAAAACGTTCTCATAATCTATTACTCCCAATCCGGCCAACTTGAAAGCATCGCACGAAATATTGCGAAACCTTTGCTGGAATCGGATGAAATCAATGTGACGTTTCATGTAATCAAACCCGTAAAGCCATTTCCTTTCCCGTGGAATAAAGCGGCTTTTTTCGACGCTTTTCCCGAATCATTTCTGCAAATTCCAACCGCGTTGCAGCCTGTTCCCGCAGAAATCCTCAACCGTAAATACGATTTGATATTGCTCAATTACCAGGTTTGGTATTTGTCACCTTCGATTCCCGTAAATTCATTCCTCAAAAGCCCGGAAGCCAAAGCGCTTTTAAAGGATACGCCAATTGTCACGATCAGTGGCTCGAGGAATATGTGGGCAATGGCTCAGGAAAAAGTGAAAGTCTTGTTGCGCGAAAATGAGGCACAACTCAAAGGGAATATTGCACTTGTTGACCGTGTGGGAAATCTGATCAGCGTAATTACAATTGTGGAGTGGATGTTTTCTGGTGTCAAGAAGAAATATCTGGGGATTTTTCCATTGCCTGGCGTTTCGGAAAAAGACATAAACGAATCGACAAAATTCGGACACGTTTTGCGCGCAAATCTGCTTTCAGGAAATCTCGACACGCTTCAGCCAAAACTGCTTGACAAAGGCGCGGTGAAAATCAGTTCATATCTTATTACAGTGGATAAAACAGCGAATAAAATCTTTAACAAATGGTCAAATTTCATCAGCAAGAAAAAAAGTTCGAGAAAAATCTGGCTAAAAGTGTTTAATATTTATTTGTTACTTGCAATTTGGTTAATCTCACCAATTGTCTATATATTGCATGTTTTTACATATCCCCTTAAGAGTCAAAAAATAAAGAAAGAAACTCAGTATTATCAAGGGGTTTAGCAGAATTAAATTCAACTATGTTCGAAGTATATATTACAAAATCAGGGAAATATTTGCCAAATGAACCTGTTTCTAATGATGAAATGGAAAATTATTTGGGACTTATAAATGATACGGCCTCCAAAGCGAGAAGAATTATTCTCCGAAACAACAGAATTATTAACCGTCATTACGCACTCGATAAAGAGGGCAAAGCCACGCACAATAATGCTCAACTGACTGCAAACGCAATCCAACAACTGTTTGATGCCGATTTCACTGCGCAGGATATGGAATTGCTTTCATGCGGAACCTCTACACCTGACAACTTCCTGCCGTCGCACGCTGCAATGGTCCACGGCCTTTTGAAAAATAGGTCGGTTGAACTTAATTCCTCTACAGGAGTTTGCTGCGCCGGAATGAATTCACTTAAATTCGGTTACCTTTCCGTTAAATCTGGGAACACCAATAATGCAGTTTGTACGGGCTCTGAACGCGTTTCAACCTGGACAAAAGCAGATAAATACGAACACGAAATTGTCAACCTAAAAAATCTTGAAGAACAGCCCATCATTGGTTTTAAGAAGGATTTTTTACGGTGGATGTTATCCGATGGCGCAGGGGCTTTATTGCTTCAAAACAAACCAAATGCGAACGGGATTTCACTCAAAATCGAGTGGATGGAAGCGTTTTCTTATGCCTACGAACTCGAAGCCTGCATGTACGCGGGTGGCGACAAGCTCGAAAATGGCGATATCAAACCTTGGAGCGATTATCATCCGGACCAATGGCTCAAAGAATCTATATTTTCGATTAAACAGGACGTGAAATTGCTCGATGAGCACATTCTCGGTAAAGGCGCTGAAAGTATGAGCGAGGCCATGACAAAACACGGAATCACCCCTGATGATATCGATTATTTCCTGCCACACGTTTCCTCGCATTATTTTGTTGCCGGACTCAAAGAATCATTAAAGGAAAAAGGTGTTGGCATTGCTGATGAAAAGTGGTTTATGAATCTTGGAAGAGTTGGAAACGTAGGGTCTGCATCAATTTACCTTGCTTTGGAAGAATTAATGAATTCGGGAAAATTGAAAAAAGGCGATAAAATCTTATTGTCGGTTCCTGAAAGTGGGCGGTTTTCTTTTGCCTACGCTTATCTTACGGTCAGCTAAATGGGCACTGCAGTCGGACCTTTCGAAAAAGATTTTGTGCAGCAATTGCTGCCACAGAAATTTCCGTTTGTAATGGTTGATACCCTTTTTGAATACAGCGAAACCATGCTCGTTTCGGGCCTTAAAGTTGAATCGGATAATATTTTGGTTACCGATGGAAATTTAACCGAATCAGGACTTATCGAACACATGGCACAATCTGTAGCATTGCACACCGGTTATCAGTTTTTCCTTCGAAAAGAGCCAGCGCCAACAGGTTACATCGGATCGATAAAGGAAATAGAAATTACTGCGTTGCCGCAGCTAAATGAGAAAATAAAAACCGCTGTCAATATTTTGCATGAATTTGCCGGCATTACACTCGTTGATATTTCGACAAGTGTTAACGATAAAGAAATTGCAAGGGGACAAATGAAAACGATTCTCGCGAAGTAAATGAGTACGCCAATCGACATAAAAAATTATCTTCCGCACCGCAAGCCAATGCTTATGGTCGATATGATTCTGGCTATGGACGACGAGAAAGTCGAAACATTTTTTGAAATTACCGCCGATAACATCTTTATCGAAGGCAATACTTTCAGCGAATCGGGATTGATCGAAAATGCTGCGCAAACCTGCTCTTCGATCGTGGCGAAAGATTATTTTGTCGACGAAAACAACGAAGACAAGGAAGGCGTTGATGTCATTGGATTTATCAGTGCCTTAAAAACGCTGAAGGTGCACAAGCTACCGAAAGTAGGCGATACCATTACTACCAAAGCAACGTTGGCTTCAAAATTTGTTACCGAAACCTATACGCTGTGCACGATGAGTTGCCATACGTACCATCATGACACTGTGCTTCTGGAAGGTGAAATTAACCTGTTCATACAAGAAAACCCCAAGGCGGTAACATAAAAATACCGTAAGATTACTACAAACTGCTAAAATCGGGAAAATGAAAAAAGAGGAAGTACCACAGGATGAAGGCAACCTTTCCAAAAGCAATATGAAGGAATTGATTTATGCCACCGATGAAAAAGGAAATTATACTACAGCGTTAAGTTCAGGCTGGGAACCAAAAACCATCGCGCTTACAAATTCCATTGAAGAAATAAATGAACGCATTGAAACGGCACGTGTCCAAGTGAAAAATGGCGTGTCGAGCCCGATTGTTTATTATATGGAATTAAACAAAATGGACCCCACCATTCTCGCCAGCTATGTCGGATTGTGGAAATGGCGCGTCAAACGACACTTCAGGCCACGGGTTTTCACAAGATTAAGCGCCAAGATTTTACAAAAATACGCCGATGCCTTTTCAATAACAGTTGGCGAACTGCAAAATTTTAAAGGCTGATGGAAACCAATTTCACACACCACCAATCGGCGCACTGCGAAAATGGCGTCGCTTCAAATCTGTTGAAACATAACGGACTCAATATCAGCGAACCCATGGTTTTCGGGATTGGGTCGGGATTATTTTTTGTTTACCTGCCTTTTATCAAAGTCAATTATGCGCCCGCAATCAGCTACAGGCCTTTGCCCGGACTGATTTTCAACAGGCTCGCAAAAAGACTCGGGTTAAAAATTAAAAGGCAGAAATTTTCGAACCCCACAAATGCCACCAAAGCACTAGACGAAAATCTTAAAAATAACATTCCGACAGGATTGCAGGTTGGCGTTTACAATCTAACCTATTTTCCTGACGAATACCGATTTCATTTCAATGCGCACAACCTTGTAGTGTATGGAAAAACCGAAACCGATTACCTGATCAGCGATCCTGTAATGGAAACCGTCACCACATTGACGCACGCAGAACTCGATAAAGTTCGTTTTGCCAAAGGCGCTTTCGCACCGCGGGGCCAAATGTATTATCCGATACAGCTTCCGAAAGATATCGATATTAAAAACGCAATTGTCAAAGGAATAAAAAATACGTGCCGCGACATGCTGGCACCTGTACCGATTATCGGTGTCAAAGGCATCCGTTTCGTAGCAAAGCAAATCCAAAAATGGCCATTGAAACACGGCACAAAAAAGGCCAACCATTATCTTGCGCAATTGGTCAGGATGCAGGAAGAAATTGGTACCGGCGGCGGTGGATTCCGTTTCATTTATGCTGCTTTTTTGCAGGAAGCTTCGACCATTCTTGAAAACGAAGCGCTTCGTGAACTTTCAGCGGAAATGACTGTCATAGGCGATTTATGGCGCGATTTTGCTGTCAATGCTTCGCGCGTTTACAAGAATAGAAGTACGCAAAAAGACGTGTATAATACGCTTTCAAACGAACTTTTGGCCATCGCCGACAAAGAAGAAATATTTTTTAAAAAATTGCGCAACGTCATCAAATCCTATTGATCATTGCAACCAATAATCGAAATAACAGCGCTTTCAAAAAAATACCTCGATGCCGAAACGTATTCGCTGAGCGACTTTACGCTGTCGGTTTATGAAGGGCAGATTTTTGGTCTGTTGGGCCCCAATGGTGCTGGAAAAACGACATTGATTTCGATATTGTGCGGACTTATAAAACCTACGTCGGGACACTTTACAATCAATGGGCTGACGTACACAAAAAACGCCAACGATATAAAAAAAATAATCGGGGTCGTACCACAAGAATATGCATTGTATCCCACGTTAACCGCGCGTGAAAATCTGATGTATTTTGGGAGTATGTACGGGCTCAGGGGCAAAAACCTAAAAGCAAAAATCGACGAAAACCTGCACCTTCTGGGATTGTTTAAATTTGCCGATAAACGCATCGAAACCTTTTCGGGCGGGATGAAACGGCGCGTCAATCTGATTGCGGGCATTATGCACAATCCGAAAGTTCTTTTTCTTGATGAACCCACCGTTGGCGTTGACGTACAATCTCGAAATGCCATCATTACTTACCTGCGCGACCTTAATAAGCTCGGAACCACGATTATTTACACGTCGCATCATTTGTCTGAAGCGGAAGATTTTTGTTCCGATATCGCAATTGTTGACCGAGGAAAAATGTTTGCCCATGCAACACCCGCAGAACTGATCGCCAAAACAAACGATGCGCGCAATCTCGAAGATGTTTTCATCGCGTTAACCGGAAAAGAACTCAGGGATGATATATAAACTATACATGTCGGTTTACAAGGAAATCCTGCTGCTCAGGCGCGATCTTGGCGGTGTGATCATCTTGTTCATTATGCCTTTGGTATTGATTATTGCCGTAACATTGATTCAGGACAGCACATTTAAGACGGTGAGCAATGCCAAAATCCCGATTCTTCTCGTGAATCACGACAACGGAAAAGTATCGCAGGATGTTTATACCAATCTTGAAAAAAGCGAAGTTTTCAGTGTCATCTCGAAAATTGACGGCAAACTTCTGACGGAAACCGAAGCGCGAGAGGCAGTGTTTAAAGGAAAATACCAACTAGCTATTGTAATTCCACAAAATCTGAGTGCTGATCTTCAATCCAAAATTGACCAGAACGTCGGGAAAATTTTAAGTAATTACGGACTTTCAGATTCACTTAAAAATAAAACAGTCGGGAAGAAAATTACGCAAAAGGAAGTTAAATTATATTTCGATCCCGCGGTACAGACGAGCTTTAAAAATGCGGTGATGAGTTCGGTCGATAAGATGATTTCACAAATTGAAACGCGTTCCATTTATGCCGCATTCCAAAGCCAGCTCGGCGAAGATGCCGCGGGATTTGAGCAGAAAAGTTTCATCTCGTTCAAAGAAATAATGCCAAAAGTCGGTAACAAAGAAATTATCCCAAATTCTGTGCAGCACAACGTTCCGGCGTGGACGCTTTTTGCAATATTTTTTATTGTGATTCCGCTTTCAATTAATATGGTCAAGGAGAAATCACAAGGAACTTTCGTGAGGCTGCATACCAACCCGGTTCCAAATGCGGTTATAATGGCTGGAAAAACGGTTACCTACTTGATCATTTGCATGATTCAATTCTACATGATGGTGGCTGTTGCGGTATTCGTATTTCCCCACATGGGATTGCCGGCACTAAATGTCAGCGGGAATTTAATTTTGATGAGTATTGTCGCATTGTTCTCTGGATTTGCTGCTATCGGACTCGGAATATTAATTGGAACTGTTGCCAAAACGCAGGAACAGTCGGCGCCGTTTGGTTCGACATTCACGATCATCCTCGCAGCGATTGGCGGTGTTTGGGTTCCGGTTTTTGCAATGCCAGAATTTATGCAGCACATTGCCAAATCGTCACCGATGAATTGGGGTCTCAACGCGTTTTATGACGTACTTTTGCGCCACGCTTCGATAGTTGATATTTTTCCTGAAATCGGGCTGTCATTTTTATTTTTCATCATCACCATCACAATCGCTTTATTTTATGATAAGAAAAAAAGAACAGTATAGCGAAGCCAAAGAGCTCACCGTTTCTGAACCGATTCGCGTGCGCTTTAACGAAACCGATCCACTCGGAATTGTATGGCACGGCTACTATATTACCTATTTTGAAGACGGGCGTGAGGCATTTGGTCGGAAACATGGCATTTCTTATCTCGACGTAAATGAACATGGTTTCACAACGCCAATCGTAAAGTCGACATGTGAACACAAACTATCGTTGCGCTATGGTGATGTGGCGCGGATCGAAACAACAATCATTGATACGCCAGCCGCAAAAATGATTTTTCGTTATGCGATTTATGATCAAAATGAAATGGTCGTTTGTACAGGTGAAACCGTCCAGGTTTTTTTAGATAGGAATGGCGATTTAATGTTGACCAACCCGCCTTTTTATGCCGAATGGAAACGCAAAGTAGGATTATTGAGATAATGGTAAAGGAAGTTTACATAGGCGCAACAAACTGTATTACACCGCTCGGATTTGATGTGGCTACGAATGTGGAAAATATCATAAATGGGAATTCAGGGATTCGGCTGCAAACTAATCCTGATCTCATGGCGATTCCATTTTACGCTTCGATTATCGAGGACACGGCTTTGAATTTGGCATTCGCGAAAATTTGCGCGAAGGGCGATTACACGCGGCTCGAAAAGATGATGATCCTCGCTTTACATCCTGTAATTGATATATCAAATATTAACGAACGGACCGCATTTATTCTCTCGACGACCAAAGGCAATATTACCGCTTTGGAAACCCAAAAAGACAACATTCACAAGGCAGAGTTGCATAATTTTGCTCAAACAATTGTTGATTTTTTCAGGTTTAAAACACAGCCCATTGTAGTTTCTAACGCATGTGTTTCAGGAATTTTGGCAATTTCTATTGCCAAACGATTGATTCAATCGGGAATGTATGACAATGCGTATGTCATTGCGGGCGATGAAGTTTCTGAATTTGTTTTATCAGGATTCAACTCTTTCCAGGCCATGAGCGATGCGCCTTGTAAACCCTATTCGGCAAATCGCAGTGGCGTATCACTCGGTGAAGCGGCAGCAGCGGTTTTCGTGACTTCCGATCCGGCAAAAGCCAAAGTAAAAATATTGGGCGATGGTTCTATAAATGATGCCAACCATATTTCGGGACCGTCGCGAACTGGTGAAGGTCTTTTCCAAAGTATTAAAAGCGCCCTGAACGAAGCAAAAATCGATGTTTCGCAAATCGATTACATTTCCGCACACGGTACAGCGACTCCTTTCAATGACGAAATGGAAGCCATTGCACTCAACCGACTAGCGCTGCAAGATGTTCCCATGAACAGCCTCAAAGGCTATTACGGGCATACATTAGGCGCCTCGGGATTGCTTGAAACGGTTATTGGAATTGCCTCGATGGAAAAAAATCAACTTTTCCCGTCGCTCGGTTTTGACGAGTTGGGCGTGAGCCAGCCAATCAATATCATTGAAAAAGCAGCGTCGAAAAACATACATTATTTCCTCAAAACGGCGTCTGGTTTTGGCGGTTGCAATACAGCCGTAATTTTTGAAAAACAATCTTGATTTTGGAAAACCATAACCACATACAGTCGCTTTGTACCATCCAAAATAATAGTATTGTTCGGGATGGAAAAACGATTTTTGATATTAAAGCCGTGGACTTTGCGGATTTTTCGAAAAAAGCCTACCAACATCTCGGCATCAGCTATCCCAAATTTTTCAAGATGGACAACCTGAGTAAACTTGCGTTTCTCGCTGCCGAAATCATTTTGAAGGATGAAACCCAAGGAAGCAACATCGCACTTTTATTGGCCAATAAATCCTCAAGCCTTGACACTGATGTTAAATACCAGAAATCAATTGCCGACCGTGACAATTTTTTTCCGAGCCCGGCGGTTTTTGTATATACGCTGCCCAACATCTGCCTTGGCGAAATTAGTATCAGGCATCAATTGAAAAGTGAGAATTCTTTCTTTATATTTGACGCGTTCAATGCAGAATTCATGATCAATTACGCCAATATTCTGCTCGATACGCGAAAAGCGGATAAAGTGCTCTGCGGATGGGTGGAATATTTCAACGAAGAATACAAGGCGTTTGTTTACCTGGTTTCAGAAGAGGGCACAACCGCGCATGATATACAAACATTAAAAACTGAATACACAAAATAATTATGGAAGCATTAAAACAGGAATTGAAAGGGAAAATTATTGAAGTTCTGAATCTGGAAGACATCGCAGTTGCCGATATCAACGACGATGATGCGCTATTTGGAGACGGTTTGGGACTCGATTCTATCGATGCGCTGGAACTGATTGTAATGCTTGACAAAGACTACGGTATTAAATTGACCGATCCAAAAGAAGGCAAAAACATCTTCCGTTCAATCGACACTATGGCCGAATACATCACGGCACACAGGACAAAGTAATTTTTTACAATCGCGCAATCCAATAAAATGAAAGTAGCTATTACGGGAATGGGAATAATTTCTGCCATCGGCAATTCGGTGGAAGAAAATTACCATGCGCTGATTAATAGTGAAAAAGCGATTACGCGAATTGAGAATATTCGGACCGTACATGCCGATGTGATCAAAGTCGGTGAAATCAAAAAAACCAACGCCGAACTTATTGAAGCGCTCGGATTGCCTGCCGACAACAACTTTACGCGAACTGCGTTGCTTGGTGCTTTTGCAGCGAAACAGGCAGTAAAAGATGCGGGAATTTCGGATATCAACGAATATAAAACCGGACTCATTTCTGCCACAAGCGTTGGCGGAATGGATACCACCGAAAAACATTATTACGATTATTTTACGGATGAAAGTCTGGTCAAATACATCAGCGCGCATGATGGCGGCGATGTCGCACAGAAAATTGCAGAGCAAATTGGTTTGAAAGGATTGGTGACAACGATCAGCACCGCGTGTTCTTCGGCAGCCAACGCGATTATGCTCGGAGCCCGACTTATCAATGCCGGAAAACTTGACCGTGTAATTGTGGGCGGCACCGATGGATTGGCAAAATTTACAATCAACGGATTCAAGACGTTAATGATCCTGACAGATTCCTATAACACGCCTTTCGACAACAACAGAAAAGGATTGAATCTCGGGGAAGCTGCAGCTTTTTTGGTGCTGGAATCGGATGCGATGGTCAAAAAAGCGAACAAAAAAGTGTTGGCGTACGTTTCGGGTTTTGGCAATGCCAATGATGCTTTTCACCAAACTGCTTCTTCCGAAAATGGCGAAGGCGCTTATCTCGCGATGCAAAAGGCGTTTAAATTGGCGAACCTCAAACCGTCTGATATCGATTACATCAACATGCATGGAACTGCGACGCCAAACAATGATTTGTCAGAAGGACGCGCCGTGATTCGGGTGTTTGGCGAAGAAAACGTGCCTGATTTCAGTTCAACGAAAGCGTTTACCGGACATACGTTGGCGGCAGCTGCAGCCATTGAGGCAGTTTACAGTGTATTGGCTTTGCAAAACGGCGTCGTTTACCCAAATCTCAATTTTGAAACGCCGATGGAGGAATTCAATTTGATTCCGCAAACCACAATTAAATACAAGAACATTGAACACGTATTATCGAATTCGTTTGGATTTGGCGGTAACTGTTCGACCGTAATATTTTCAAAAAGCTGATGAAGACATATATCAACGGGATTGGTTGTGTTTCGGCACAAAAAACTTTCGAAGGTGATTTCGCTTCGGCTTTTGAAACGCATGAAAATCTAAATGTACTTTCTGTTGAAGCACCGCCATATAAAGATTATTTTTCCCCAATAGCCGCCCGAAGAATGGCCAAAGGCGTCAAAAACGGCATAGTGGCTTCGACGATTGCAATGAAAGAATCGGGGCTTGAAATGCCTGATGCAATTATCACGGGAACCGGAATGGGCTGCATCGAGGATTCGGATAAATTTCTCAAGGCGATTATCGACAACAACGAAGAATTCCTGACACCAACGTCTTTCATCCAATCGACACATAATACGGTGGCTGCGCAGATTGCGTTGGGTTTGCAATGCAAGGCGTATAATTTCACGTATGTAAATGCGGCGGTTTCATTTGAATCGGCGTTGCTTGATGCCAAACTGCAAATAGATGAGGGCGAGGCAAATTCGACGTTAATCGGCGCAATTGACGAAATGACCGATTATACGGTTTCGCTTTTCAAGCTTGCAGGATTTATCAAAAAGGATTCGGAAGCGGTTTTTCCTGTTTTAGATTCAAAAACTTCGGGAACGGTTTTCGGCGAAGGCGCAACTTTTTTCGTCTTGGAGAATACCAGAAAAAGTTCGACTTATGCTGAGGTGAAAGATGTTGAAATTATCAATGAAATAGCACTCGATCTTTTGGCTGAAAAAGCCGAACAGTTTTTAAAAACCAACGGGCTCTCGGTTTCGGATATTGACTTATTAATTACCGGTATCAATGGTGACGCAGCTTTTAACGATTATTATGAAGCGTTGACCAGCCAATTCGCAGGAACTTCGCAGGCTTATTACAAACATTTGAGCGGAGAGTACAACACGGCTTCGGCATTTGGACTGTACGTTGGTGCCAATATAATTAGATCGCAACAGGTTCCTCAAATTCTAAAATCAAATAACCTTTCGAAACCTCAATACAAGCACATTCTTTTGTACAACCAATATCGCGGTATTGATCATAGTTTTACGTTGATTTCCCATGTCGAAACACCATAAGACAGCGCTGTTTTTTATTGCTGTATTGCTGATTCTGACTTGTTTGAGTTTTTATACAGCAATCGGATTCGGATATTTTGCGGCGGTAGGCTTGGTTTGGTTTCTCACCGTTCTGTACGGATCTTCATTTATTGGTTCGGGTTGGCATGTTGAAACATACTGCAGCAACCCTTCCGAAAAAAACAGACATATCGCACTCACTTTCGACGACGGTCCGCACCCGATGACCTTGAAAATTCTGGATGTGTTGCGAAAACATAATGCCAAAGCCACTTTTTTTTGTATCGGTAAAAATGTGGAAAAGCACCCCGAAATTGTTCGCCAAATTGTAAACGAAGGACATCTGATCGGTAACCATTCGTTCAGCCATTCGCCTTTTTTCGATTTTTATGGCAAAGATGCTATTGTTGATGAACTGCGCAAAACTGATGCATTAATTGAAAAGAGCACAGGAAAGAAACCAGCATTTTTTCGTCCGCCTTACGGAGTGACCACGCCATCGATGGGCAGGGCTTTGAAAGTCACGCAACATAAGGCAATCGGCTGGAACGTCCGCTCACTCGACGGTATAATAAAAAACGAAAAGATTATCTTTAACAGGATTGTGAAGTGTATTGCTCCAGGTGGAATCGTACTTTTGCACGACACTTCAATACATACCCTTCGGGTTTTGGAACAATTCTTGGAAGTGGCGGCCGCGCAAAATTACAACGTGGTTTCGTTGGAAGAACTTTTGAACATCAAGGCTTATGAAAATTAGAATATTTGTATTGTTTTTTATTGTCGGAACCTTTGGCGCCAAAGCCCAGGAACAAAAAATGGCTACTTCTGAAATCGCAGCTTTTAAGCAAAGCGTGAATGAGGTTTCAAAAAAAATAAAAACGTTGAGCACCGATTTCGTTCAATACAAACACATGGATTTTTTGTCGAAAGACATCGAAACATCGGGAAAAATGCTTTTTAAGGAGCCGAACCTGTTGCTGTGGCAGTATCAAAAACCTTACAGTTACTCGATTGCTTTTAAAAACGGTAAAATTCTCATTAATGACGAAGGCAAGAAAAGCGCCGTTGATATCGGGAACAGCAAGATATTCGCAAAAATCAACAAATTAATCGTGGGAAGCGTCAGTGGAAACCTGTTTGATGATAAAGAATTTGACATTTCTTACTTTCAAACAAAAACAAATAAAATCACAAGACTACTTCCCAAAGACGCAGCGCTAAAAAAATACATCAGGCAAATCGAATTGACTTTTGACCCTAAAGATTTTACCGTTGTTCAGGTAAAACTTATTGAATCGTCGGAAGATTTTACGCGGATTGTGATGAAAAATAAGACACTCAATGCAAAGATCGACGACGCCGTTTTTACTAATTAGTTTTTTATTCCTGTTTGTTTCGTGCGCTACAAATCCGGTAAATAAAGGCCTTGTGGCTAAAACTTTGCAAAAAGCAACATTCGAAAATCCCTATTTTTCAAGTTCAGCTACCGACTACGTTTACAAGGCAAACATTACAGTCTATGGCAATGAGCTTTCGGGAATTTTTATCGCAAAGAAGCTCAACGAAACCACGCATCGTATCGTTTTCACGACTGAATTTGGCAATAAACTGATGGATTTTGAAATCTCAGAAACCGATTTCAAAATCAATTCAATCGTTCCTGAACTCAATCGTAAAATGCTGATCAATACTTTACAGGCCGATTTCAGGATGCTTTTCAGAAAGCAATACCCCATCCAGAAACAATTTGAAGACGCGCAACAGGATGTTTATAAATCGGAAATCGGAAATAAAAACTACTACCTTTTCACTCCAAAAGGCGCTGAAACACTTCTTAAAATTGTCGAAACAACCAAAAGAAAAGAAAAAATAAACATTAGTTTTACTTCAGAAAACGATATTTTTGCCAACAAGATTGTCATTCAGCACTATAACATCAAACTAAAAATAGAATTTAATTATTTTAAACCATAATCTAACAAACTATGAAGAACGTTTTCGATTACCTTAAAAACCAGATAGGGATTGCTTGTATTGTCCTGACGCTTTTTGCTTTTTCACACGCAACAGCGCAGGTTTCATTTAAACCCGGATTGAGGGCCGGAGCCAATTTTTCACATTTTACAAAAGGAGATTACGGGTACAACAATACATATTATTACGACGTTAATGGGAATTATGTTCCGTATAACAACGGAAACACGGAATTTGGAACAAAAACAGATTTCTACATCGGTTTTTATGGTGCATTGAAACTCACAAAATATTATACGCTCCAACCCGAAATTACATATTCAAACCAAGGGGCAACATATACGCCTCGGTATGTTCCGGCTGCCTATCCCAACGATCCATATTATTTCAATTTTCCAAAACGATTGAACGTTTCCTATTTGTCGGTTGCGATGATCAATAAGTTCAATTTTAACAGGCAATTCAATATGCATGTCGGACCTGCAATCGACTTTGTAGTCGACAAAAATTATCCTGTAGAAAATGATATCGATTTGGCGTTCGTACTTGGAGCGGGATATGATATTACGCCAAACTTTGGCATCGAAGCCCGTGTCAAAAAAGGAATTGTTCCTACCGTCAATGACAATTATTCAGGAGATGATCATACCAACGTGGTGTTCAGCGTCGGTGCAACTTATACATTTAACGTAAAATAATGCTTTTAAAAGATTTTTACAAAGTACTGTCGTTGGAGAAGAAAGAGCATCAGCATGAGGCCGTAATTCTCGTAAATGAAAAACATGAGGTGTTCAACGGCCATTTTCCGGGCAATCCGATCATGCCGGGCGTTTGCATGATGCAGATTATTAAGGAGCTTGCCGAAGAAATTACGGGAAGCAAACTTGTAATGCAAAGCCTTTCCAATGTTAAGTTTATGGCTCTGATCAATCCCGAAGTAACACCCGAACTGCGTCTCGAATTAGACATCACGACAACGGAAGATGGATTGGTAAAACTAAAAAATGCTTCTTATTTTAATGATACTACGGCATTAAAGCTCAGTAGTATTTACCGAAAAATAACATTATGAAATTACTTTGCGCCTTTTTTGTACTGTTTATGCTGGTTGCACAACCGGACGTGGCTGAAATCAGGAAAGTATATCCAGAGGCAGCCAAAACCGAAAGTGCGGCTAAGGATTTTGCTGCAAAAATGGCAACGGTTTCAAATGACAATAATAAAACGCTGTGGGCGTATAAAGGCGCAGCGCTGACACTTTTGGCAAAATTTGCCAATAAAATTTCTGATAAAATAAGCAATTTAAAAGAGGGCTCAAAATATATCGACGATGCCGCCGCAGCCGAACCCACTAATATTGAAATCCGACTTATCAGGCTCAGCGTGCAGGAAAGCGTGCCACTCATCGTTAATTACAGAAAAAACAAAGACGAAGATAAAGCATTTATCATGGCACATTATAAAGAGCAAAATAGCGCGCTCAAAGAATATGTCAGAAACTTTATCCAGGGATCTAAAAGTTTTTCAGACGCCGAAAAAAAAGCATATAAATAATTCAGCGCATTATGGTAGAGGGCACTGAAAGAGAACGGATGAACCGGTCGAAAGTTTGCGTTATAGTACCAACCTATAACAACTGCAAAACCCTACGCCGCGTTTTAGATTCGGTGCTCGCTTATACTTCCGACATCATTATTGTCAATGACGGTTCGACCGATGACACGGATGAAATCCTAAAAAATTACGCACACCTTACGCAAATCCATTTTCAAAAGAATTCAGGAAAAGGAATGGCGCTGCGTATCGGATTTAAAAAAGCGATTGACCTTCACTACAATTACGCTATTACCATTGATTCTGACGGGCAGCATTTTGCTTCCGATATTCCCAAATTTCTCGATTTGCTTGAAGTCGAAACCAACGCGCTGATCATTGGAAGCCGCAACATGACGCAGGAAGGCGTTCCGGGAAAAAGCAGTTTTGGCAACAATTTCTCGAATTTCTGGTTTTGGGTTGAAACAGGTATTCGGCTTCAGGATACGCAATCGGGTTATCGCCTTTATCCATTAAAGTACATTCCCCGGAAATATTTCACGGCTAAATTCGAATTTGAAATCGAGGTCATCGTTCGTTCGGCATGGAAAGGCATTCCGGTCAAGAACGTACCGATTGAAGTGCTTTACGATCCCAATGAACGCGTTTCCCATTTCAGGCCGTTCAAAGATTTTACACGCATCAGCATCCTCAATACGGTTTTGGTTGTTATTACGATTTTCTATATCAAGCCGCGTGACTTTTTTAGAAGCCTAAAAAAAAAAGGGTTCAGGAAATTTCTGCTTGAGAACATATTGCACAGCGGCGAATCCAATGCGCGCAAGTCAAGTGCCATTGCACTTGGCGTTTTTGTAGGGATTGCTCCCTTTTGGGGTTTCCAAACCGTTTTGGTACTATTTCTCGCAGCTTTTTTAAGGTTGAATAAGATCATCGCGTTTGCGTTTTCAAACGTCAGTTTCCCGCCTTTTATTCCGTTCATCATTTATGGTTCGCTTAAAATTGGCGCGCTGTTCATTCAAACAAATTCGCCGCTGTCCTTCAGCAAAGACCTTACTTTTTCGGATGTTCAGCAAAATATTACCCAATATCTCGCGGGAAGTTTTATTTTAGCCACCGGAATGTCGCTGATTTTTGGGTTGGCGGCCTATCTGATCCTGACCATTTTTAGTACTTTAAGAAATAAATAGCCATAATGCAGCAATTCTTTTACACCGTTCATTCGTTCATGAACAGGAGGAAATTCCTATCGGTTGCATTGTTGCTTTGCCTTTTTCTGGGGTTGGGATTCTTTGCCACGCGCATCCAATTCAATGAAGATATTACGAATCTTATTCCAGCCAACACCGAATCGGATGTTACGGCGAAAGTACTCAAGCAGGTAAATTTTGCAGATAAGATTGCCATCGTGGTTGCCGCCAAAGACAATCAAAATCCAAACGATTTAACACAGTTTGCTGAAACGTTTCTTGACACGCTCAACCAAGAGTGTGCGCCATACATCGGGAAGATCCAAGGTAAAATTGATGAAAAAAACATTGAGGAAACTTTCAATTTCGTTTATGACAATCTTCCGGTTTTTCTTGACGAGAAAGATTATGAGGCGATTGATAATAAACTCAGCAATGATAGCATCTCGAAAATTGTCGCGCAGGATTATAAATCGCTGATCGCGCCCACCGGAATCGTTTCACGCGATTTTATATTGAAAGATCCGCTTGGGATTTCGTTCATTGCGCTTAAAAAACTGCAGCAACTGAGTGCCGGAGACGATTTCAATTTGCAAAATGGGTTTATTGTTACCAAAGACCGGAAGAATTTATTGCTTTTCATTACGCCAAAACTTCCGCCCAACGAAACCGATAAGAATACACTTTTTATCGAAAAACTCCATGCGATTAAAACCGCACTCAATGCGCAATATCGAGGAAAAGTCAGCATGAGCTATTTTGGTGCGACACCGGTAGCAGTTGCAAATGCCACACAAATCAAAGCCGATGTCCACAATACCACGCTTTTTGCAGCCATTACACTAATTCTGATCCTGATATTTTTCTACCGCAATATTTCGACACCAATTCTGATTTTCCTTCCATCGTTGTTCGGAGCCGTATTCGCACTCGCGATTTTGTATTTTACCAAAGGAACGATTTCTGCCATTTCACTCGGAATCAGTTCAATTCTCCTGGGCGAAACTACTGACTATTCGATTTATGTGTTGACGCATTTGCGCAACAATAAGAACATCAAATTGCTGTACCGCGACATTTCGAAGCCACTGATTTTATGTGGGACGACGACCGCCATTTCTTTTTTATGCCTTTATTTTGTAAAATCGGAAGCGTTGAAAGACCTCGGGCTATTCGCTTCGCTCAGCGTGATTTCGACATCGGTTTTTTCACTTGTGCTGATTCCGCTATTGTACAAAACCAAAAGCAAAAGTATTGTCCCGAAAGCCAATGTCATTGATAAAATGGCAGCTTATCCGTATCATAAAAGCAGGATTCTTTCAGTTGGACTGCTCGTTATTTTGGTTGCGTCTTTTTTTACGTATTCCAAAGTGACATTCAACAACAATCTTTCGGCGCTCAATTATATCCCGGCCGAATTGCAAAAAGCAGAGCACGACCTGGAACGCATTTCGGATATTTCATCAAAGTCGATCTATCTTGTTTCCCATGGCAAAAGTTATGAAGAAGGACTTGCCAAAAACGAGTTGCTTTTCCACAGTCTCCAGGCGCAGAAAGCATCGCATCAAATAGCAAGTTTTAGTTCTATTGGCGGGATGGTGTTGTCGCAAAAACAACAACAGCTAAAAATACGGCAATGGCAGTCGTTCTGGAATGACAGAAAGCAACAACTTCGCGCAGGTTTGGTTTCCGAAGGAAGCAAATACGGATTTAAAGCGACCTCTTTCGCAATATTTTACGAAACGCTCGACAAGGATTTCAAACCGGTTTCTGTTTCGGAATATGCGAAAATTCCGGCGTTTTTCGTTGATGAATTCGTTTCGGCAAAAAATGGTTTTTATACGGTGTCAACCCTCGTAAAAATTCCCGAAGCAAAACGCGATGCATTCGTAAATGCGATAAAAAAACAATCGGATGTCGTGGTTATCGACCGCCAGCAAACCAACGAAACGTTTTTGGGTGGCCTAAAAGAAAACTTTGAAAAACTCATTGATTATTCGTTCATCGCGATTTTTATCATCTTGCTTGTCGCTTTCAGGGGAATTGAACTCGTACTGATAACGATACTGCCCGTTGTCATCAGTTGGTTGTTGACGTTGGGAATCATGGGCATGTTCGGATTGCAATTCAATATTATCAATATTATCGTTTGCACATTGGTTTTCGGTATTGGCGTGGATTACTGCATTTTTATGACGGCCGCACTGCAGAAAGAAGCCACTTTCGGCAAAACCGAGTTACCAACATACAAAGCATCGATTATGTTATCGGTCGCGACAACAATCCTTGGTATCGGCGTGTTGATTTTCGCGCACCATCCGGCTTTAAAGTCGATTGCATTGATTGCGATTATCGGAATCTTATCGGCAATGCTTGTTGGTTTTGTAGTACAGCCCATAGCATTCAATTTTATGCTCACCAACAGGGTTGCAAAAGGCAAAGCGCCTTATGAAATCAAACGATTCCTGCATTCGGCGTTGTCTTTTACGTATTATGGCCTCGGCGGTTTTTTGATTTCCATCATCAGTGCAATCGGCATGAAAATTATTCCGATACCCAAAATAATGAAGCTTCGCGCGTTTCATTATGTGTTCTCTAAATTTTCACATTCGGTTCTTTTGTCTTACCCGTCTGCGAAAAGAAAAATCATAAATAAAAGCAACGAAAAGTTTGAAAAGCCAGCAATAATTATTGCCAATCATACGTCCTTTTTAGACATTCTGGCTGTGGCGATGTTGAGTCCCAAAATCGTATTTCTCGTGAGCGATTGGGTTTACAATTCACCAATTTTCGGAAAAGGCGTTCGTCTTGCCGGATTTTATCCCGTGTCGAACGGCATTGATAACGGCGTGGAGCATTTGCGCGAAAAAGTCGGACAAGGATTTTCGCTGATGGTTTTTCCTGAAGGCACGCGGTCGGAGGACAATACAATCAAACGTTTTCATAAAGGCGCATTTTATCTGGCCGAAAAGCTCAATCTCGATATCGTGCCCGTAATTATCCACGGGTATTCAGAAGTTCTGCCCAAAGGAGATTTTGTAATCAATGGCGGCAGCACAACTGTTGAAATTTTAGAACGTATCGCCCCAGATGACAACCGTTTTGGCGAAGACTACGCGGCGCGCACCAAAAAACTAAGCAGTTTCTTTAAAGCGCAATACCAACGAATCCGTTTTGAGTCGGAAGGTCCAAATTATTTTAAACGGCTAATTGTAAACAGTTTCGATTATAAAGAAGTTAAAGTGATCGAGGCGGTTAAAGCCGATTTAAATAGGAATCTGGAAACCTATCATAAATTCCACAAACTCATTTCGCCAAAAGCAAAAGTTCTACATTTCGCAAATGATTATGGCCAACTGGATGCGCTGCTCGTATTACAGGAACCACAGCGAAAAATCATGTCATTTATTGAAAATGAAGAACAACGCGCGGTTGCATCGTTAAATTACATTGCACGCAAACGCAACATCACGTACTTAGGCAGCTTTGACGAGGCATTACAATATTCGGGAGATGTTGTCTTGATTTCGGCGCCAATTGACGAAGCCCGACTCAACGATATTGTCTCAATAACTGATGCGATAATTTTGTGCGGAACTTCACGTTACACAGATGCAATAGTTACCTTTGGATTCGACGTACAAATCGAAGAAGGCAATATAATTTTGCTAAGGAAAAAGAAATGAAAGAACACTATGACGTAGTGATTATCGGAAGTGGTCTCGGTGGCCTCGTTTCTGCCATCATCCTGGCCAAGGAAGGTTACAGCGTTTGTGTGCTTGAAAAAAACAACCAGTTTGGCGGCAATCTTCAAACGTTTGTCAGGGAAAAAACCATTTTCGATACCGGGATCCATTACATCGGCGGACTTGGCGAAGGGGAAAATCTTTACCAATATTTCAAATATCTGGGTATTATGGATCATCTGAAACTCCATAAAATGGATGAGGATGGCTTTGATATCATTTCTTTTGAAGAAGAGAATGAGGAATATCCGCATGCGCAGGGTTATGACAATTTTGTAAACCAACTTGCCAGGTATTTTCCTGAAGAAAGAGCGGCGATTGAAACGTATTGTAGAAATATTCGGTCCACGTGCGACTCGTTTCCGCTTTACAATCTTGAGGCCGAGGGAAAATATGACAGTGAAATATTGGCCATCAATGCCAAGCAGGCAATAGATGAAGTGACGCAGAACGAGAAGCTTCGCGCTGTTTTGGCGGGATCCAATTTCCTATATGCGGGAATTGCAGATAAGTCGCCATTTTATGTTCACGCGCTCTCGGTAAATTCCTATATTCAAAGTGCCTGGCGTTGTGTCAACGGCGGAAGCCAGATTACCAAACAACTCATTAAACAACTTCGCAAACACAACGGCGACATTTTTAAATATAAAGAAGTTGTCGCTTTTGAAACTGTTGAAAATAGGGTTACTGCCGCTAAATTTAAAGATGGTGGTTCGGTTTCGGCAGATTTTTTTATTTCCAATATAGATCCAAAGACGACTTTGAAAATGGTGGGCGAAGAGAAATTCAGGAAATCATTTTACAATCGAATTGAAAGCCTGGAAGGTGTAATTTCGGCATTTAGCCTTTACATCGTCTTCAAACCTGAAACTTTCCGCTACCTCAATTACAATTATTATCATTTCAAGAGCAATAAGATTGTATGGAATGCCTTTGAATACGATGAAGAAACCTGGCCGATGGCCTACATGGCATCGATGAACGTTTCAGGGAAGTCGGATGTCTGGGCAGACGGGATGACTTTCATCACGTATATGAAATATGAAGAGCTCAAGGCTTGGGAGCACACTTTCAATACCACAGCCGAGAAAAACGATCGCGGTGAAACCTACGAAGAATTTAAAAATCGAAAAGCCGAGAGATTCCTCGAGGAAATTGAGATCAAATTTCCCGGAATCCGTGACTGCATCCAGTCGGTTTATACGTCAACACCGTTGTCCTACCGCGATTACATTGGCGGTTACAACGGAAATATGTATGGGTATGTTAAAGATTCGAACAATCCGATGAAGTCTTTTATCGCTCCGAAAACCAAACTCGACAATTTATACCTGACGGGTCAAAGCATCAACATGCACGGGGTTTTAGGCGTGACGATTGGTGCGGTTGTCACGTGTTCGGAAATTGTCGGTAAAGAATACCTCGTCAATAAAATCAACCAGGGCGGATAAATTGCAGAAAATGAAACGGAGCCGAATCATTGCGTTGCTGTTTTTGGTTTTGATGCTGGCCTCGTGCGGTATCTCCAAATCGTTGCACCACAAACCGCAGCTCGCGGGGTTCAATGCGACGATTCCGGTTACCATAAAGCAGTCGCCAACGTCTTTCATCTCCGGGCACAATACGCTTTTTCGAAACAAGCAAAACCTCTGGGAATTGTATGTTGAAGGTGATCCGCTCGAGCGTGGTCTAGTCATTGGGAGCCTCAGCGACTCATTAATGAAAAAGCAGGAGCGCTTTTTTTTCTCCAAAATACGCGATATCGTTCCGTCGGAATCAAAACAGCGATTGCTGCGCAACATTCTAAAATGGTACAACCGCAAATTATACCTCAATGTTCCCGAAGAATATAAAGCCGAAATTTATGGTATGTCGCAATATTCGTCACATGATTTTGATGACATCGCACCGCCCTATCTGAGAAGTTTGTATTTGCATGGCGCGCATGATATCGGACATGCTTTGCAAGATGTAGCTTTGGTTGGATGTTCGTCATTTGCGGCATGGGGCGATAAATCGGAAGACGGAAGTTTGATTCTGGGACGCAATTTTGATTTTTACGCAGGCGATGATTTTGCCAAAGACAAGATGGTCGCATTTATGAAACCAACGCAAGGGTATCCGTTTATGATGGTGACCTGGGCCGGAATGATTGGCGCGGTTTCGGGAATGAACAATGAAGGTTTGACAGTGACAATCAACGCAGGGAAATCCAAAATTCCGCTGATTGCGAAAACGCCGATTTCGATCCTTACGCGCGAAATCTTACAGTACGCCAAAAATACCGACGAAGCCATCGCCATCGCAAAAAAACGAAAGGTGTTTGTTTCAGAATCGATCATGGTGGGTAGTGCCAACGATAACAAGGCAATCCTGATTGAAGTTTCGCCCAATAATTTTGGTGTTTATGATGTGCCAAACAGTAACGACCAGTTGATCTGCACAAATCATTTCCAGAGCGAAGCACTTAAAAATGACAATCGCAACAAATACCAGATTGCAAACAGCCATTCGAAATACCGCTACGACCGTTTGGTGCAATTGTTCGATCAAAGCCCGAAAATTAATCCCCAAATCGCCGCAACAATTTTGCGCGACAAAGACGGAATCGACAATCTTCATTTGGGCTATGGAAATGAAAAAGCGCTGAATCAATTATTGGCGCATCATGGCGTGATTTTTAAACCTGAGCAAAGATTGGTTTGGGTTTCTGCTAATCCGTATCAGTTGGGTGAATTTGTTTGTTACGACCTCAATAAGATTTTTGGAAACCGGGTTTTCAGTCCTGCGGCGATGAGCCTGCAGACAACCGAACGCAACATTGCCAAAGATCCTTTTGTTGATTCTGAAGCATATAAAAACTATGAAAAGTTCCGTGTCGAAGATCGTAAAATGGACGTTTTCATTAAAAATAAAATCGGAATGCCAATAGACTTCGACAAAAATTACCAATCTTTGAATCCCGATTACTGGCTCGTCTATTACAAGACAGGCTTGTATTATTATAGCCGTAAGGAATATGCGCGGGCAAAACAACCTTTCGAAAAAGCGCTGACAAAAGAAATTACAACACTGCCCGCGAAACAGGAAATCGAAAAATACCTGAAGAAAATCAAAAGAAAACTGCAATGATCCCGAAAATAGAACGCGCATCGACCGCCGAAATCAAGAAATTTCAGGAACAAAAACTCCCGGAGCTGCTTTCGTACATCAATACCCATTCGCCCTTTTACAAAAGATTGTTTGCAGTTAATAACATTGATGTCGCTTCTATAAAAACACTCGAAGACCTTTCGCTTCTGCCCGTTACGACAAAGGAAGACCTGCAAAAATATAATGATGATTTTATGTGCGTTCCCGTCAATAAAATTATAGATTTTGCGACTACATCGGGAACGCTTGGCGAACCGGTTACTTTCGGTCTTACCGATGCCGACCTCGACAGATTGGCTTATAATGAAGCCATTTCTTTTGATTGCGCCGGAATAAAAGAAGGCGATATCGTGCAATTAATGACCACGATAGACCGCAGATTTATGGCGGGACTCGCTTATTTTTTAGGCTTACGGAAAATGAACGTTGGTGTCATTCGCGTTGGCGCCGGAATTCCCGAACTGCAATGGGATTCGATTTTAAAATACAAGCCCACTTACCTGATTACCGTTCCTTCATTTTTATTGAAGATGATCGAATACGCCGAAGCACATGGAATCGATTACAACAATTGTGGAATCAAAGGTGCGGTGTGCATTGGTGAATCACTGCGCAATCAGGATTTTTCAATGAATGTGCTCTCAAAGAAAATCACAGACAAATGGAACATCCAATTGTTTTCAACGTACGCCTCAACCGAAATGAGTACAGCGTTTACCGAATGCCAATATGCCGTCGGCGGACACCACCATCCCGAGTTGATCATCGTTGAAGTTCTTGATGAAAATAATGAACCAGTTAAAAATGGCGAGGCAGGTGAACTCGCATTCACGACCCTTGGTATTGAGGCGATGCCACTCGTGCGTTTTAAAACCGGCGATATTGTACAACTGCATACCGAGCCTTGCCAATGCGGGCGAAATACGTTGCGTGTCGGACCTATTATCGGTCGGAAACAGCAAATGATCAAATACAAAGGCACGACTTTATATCCGCCTGCAATGAACGATGTGCTGAATGGTTTTGAAAATATTGAGACACATGTTATTGAGATTTCGACCAATGATTTCGGTACCGATGAAATCCTCATAAAGCTTGCCGTCAAACAAGAAAGCGATGAATTCCTGCAGGAAATCAAAGACCATTTCAGAGCAAAATTGCGTGTAACACCTAAAATCGAATTCACTTCAAAAGAAATTTTAAACGCGATCGTCTTCAACCCGATGAGCCGCAAACCAATCCACTTTTTTGACAATCGGAAAAATATTGTCTAGTAAGTTTTTAGTCTATTAGTGGCGTTCTTTGTGCAAAACCTTGCGAACCTAGTGGTAAAAAACTAATTTTGCGCCATGATTAAGATTGGCAACATAGAATTACCAGATTTCCCGTTATTGCTCGCGCCGATGGAAGACGTCAGCGACCCGCCGTTTCGCAGGTTGTGTAAATTGCATGGCGCCGATTTGATGTTCAGTGAATTTATTTCTTCGGAAGGATTGATTCGCGATGCGATTAAAAGCAGGCAAAAGCTTGATATTTTCGATTATGAACGGCCTGTCGGAATACAGATTTTTGGCGGCGATGAGGAAGCAATGGCGCTGTCGTCGAAAATTGTTTCTGCGGTAAATCCGGATTTGATCGATATCAATTTTGGATGCCCCGTAAAAAAAGTTGTCTGCAAAGGCGCAGGCGCTGCGGTTTTGAAAGATGTTAATTTGATGGTGCGATTGACCAAAGCGGTAATCAACGGAACCAATTTACCCGTAACCGTCAAAACGCGACTCGGTTGGGACGACAATTCGATCAATATCGATGAGGTAGCCGAACGTTTGCAGGATATTGGCGTTCAGGCGTTGTCGATTCACGGACGCACACGCGCACAGTTGTATAAAGGCGATGCTGATTGGGCGCCGATTGCGAGGGTTAAAAACAATCCGCGCATTACAATTCCGATTTTCGGGAATGGTGATATTACTTCGGTAGAGAAAGCGCTCGAATATAAAAACCGCTACGATGTTGACGGAATCATGGTCGGACGTGCAGCGATTGGGCATCCATGGATTTTCAACGAAATCAAGCATTACTTCAAAACGGGCGAACATTTGCCAAAACCAACAATAGAAGATCGCGTGGAAGCCGCAAAAAATCATTTGCAATGGGCGATGGATTGGAAAGGCGAGCATCTTGGCATCATCGAAACGCGGCGCCATTATACCAATTACTTTAAAGGACTTCCGAACTTCAAAGAATACCGCACGAGGATGGTGACTTCGGAAGATCCCGAGTACATTTTTGAGACTTTCAACGATGTGCTTGAAAAGTTCAGCGGAATCGAAATGACCTGAAAATTTCTTAGGAGGCGCGTTAGGGATTGAGCAATTGTATGAGCTCTTTGTTATTGCGTCCTGAGCTTCGGACGAAATAATAAAAGCGAGTGCGAAAGCCCGGCCCTTGGGCAACGCCATTACTCCAATAATTTTTTTGAAACCCGGCTCGAAGCAATTAATGACGCTGTGAACCCGAGCAGCACAATCGTTGACATCACAATCACGATATTTTGCACGAGGAAAACCACGGGATAGGCGAGCGTTGGAGTAATCATGATAAGCTTGAAATGCTGCTGCAATAAAACCAAAACGATGCCGAGTATGAGTCCGATAACGCCGCCGGCAACGCTCAGCAACGTCCCTTGCAATAAAAATATCTTGCGCAAATCGCCGATTTCAGATCCGAGGTTGTAAAGCGTTTTGAGGTTTTTTTTCTTGTCGAGGATCATCATTATAAGTGCACCCACAAGATTGAAAAGCGCAATTACAATCACAAGCGTAAAAATAAGATACACCGCAATATTTTCGGTATTGAGCATCTTATAGAGACTGTCATTGAGTTGCGCGCGCGTCTTAACGGTGACTTTATTTTTAAAAATATGCTCGAGTTGGACCGATATTTCTTTCGGATCAGCGTTAGGCGCGGTCTTAAATTCGATTGCGGAAACCTGGTTGGGCTTGAATTCCAACAGGCTCTGAACAACGCCAAGTTCGGCAAAAACATATTTAGAATCGAGGTCTTCGCTGATTGCATAAATGCCTACGGGCGCCAGATTCAGTTTGTTGAAAGCCTGTTCGGGCGTTTCAATAAGTCCTTTTCCGGGTTTTGGAACGAATACCTCAAACGGATTGTTGAAATCGAAAAGCCCGAGCGAAAGTTTTTGTGAAATGCCATAGCCAATCACTACCTGCGTTGTGTTGGGCTGCAGCCATTCGCCCTGAAAAAGGATTTTCTTTACATTGTTTACATTAGGAAAAAGCGAGTCAACGCCTTTGAGATACGTCACTTGTTCTTTGCTGTCGAACAAAAAAAGCACACGTTCCTCGATGACTTTGGATGAGGCGCTGATTCCCGAAATTTTGCGGATTTGCTGTTCCTGCTGCGGCGAAACAAAAAACGATTTTCCTAATGTACTTGTAATTTTTAAATCAGGATCGAAGCTGTTGCTGAATGAAAGGCTGAAATCGCGGAGTCCGCTAAATACTGAAAGCACCACGAAAAGCGCCATGGTTCCTACAATAATCCCGACCGATGCAATGCCGTTGATAATGTTGATTGCATTATTTTTACTGGCGCTGCGGAGATAGCGCTTGGCTATGTAAAGCGGGAAATTCAAATTACGATTTTCTGCGGCGTTCGAGCAAGTCGCGGTTTTCGATGGGGTTTTCCTTTGCCGAAAGCGCATTGTCTATTTTTTCTATGTAGTCAAGCGAATCGTCGATAAAAAAAGTAAGGTTCGGCACTTTGCGCAATTGCAGGCGCACCCGTTGCGACAGGTCGTGCTTGATCAACGGTGCGTTCGACTTTATCGCCGCGAGGGTTTCAGCAGCTTTGTCCTGCGGGAAAATGCTCAGGTGCACTGTAGCCACTGACAAATCGGTCGTCACAGTCACTTTAGACACGGAAATGATAAGATTTGAAATTCCGTTTTTTCGCACTTCGCCCTGAAGGATATCCACCAAATCTTTCTGGATTACTCCGCCAATTTTTTTCTGTCTGTTCGTTTCCATGCGGCAAAGTTAATCGATAATTGAGAATTAAAATAATAATTAAATGTTTTTCAGGAGCCGGAAACCTCCTTTCGCCTAACCCGAGCGACGCGAATTGACTGAACTCAAAGCAAAATCTCATCTTGTGATGTAATCTTACTCGCTCCCTAAATAAAAAATATCGGCTCCCCAAGCACGCAGAACTAGTGAAGCAATCATGACTAGGCACTTTCATAGTGATTGTTCTTTGTGAAAACTTTGCGACCTTTGCGACCAAATGAATTTCAGATGAGAAAAATTGAACATATCGGAATCGCCGTAAAAGACCTCGAAGTGTCGAATGCAGTTTTTGAAAAACTTTTCGGAGCACCGCCATACAAATCGGAAACCGTAGAAACCGAAGGTGTAAAGACGTCGTTCTTCATGAATGGCCCAAACAAAATTGAATTGCTTGAGGCGACCAATCCCGAAAGCCCGATCGCCAAATTCCTCGAAAAGAAAGGCGAAGGAATTCACCACATCGCATTTGATGTTGAAGACATTGTGGCTGAGATCGCCCGACTCAAGGCGGAAGGTTTTGTTGTGCTCAATGAAACGCCAAAACCGGGCGCCGACAATAAATTGGTGGCGTTCCTGCATCCAAAAAGTACAAACGGCGTGCTCATCGAATTGTGCCAGGAACGAATTTGATGCGTTTCGTTCAGAAAAACATTATTAAATAGGGGAAACCCTATTTCGGGTTTAAAATAGTTGCAGAAAATTAAAATTAGTAGTAATATTGCAACCTCGCAAAAGGTCCTATAGCTCATTCGGTTAGAGCAACTGACTCATAATCAGTAGGTGCTTGGTTCGATTCCAAGTGGGACCACGACAAAGGCTTTCTCAATTTGAAAGTCTTTTTTTTTCTTTGGAAAAGGATAATTGAAGAACAATTTTAAATGTTAAAAAAACTAAACTTTTAAAAGTTACGTTAATATAACACTTGAATTTACTATTTTCGTGTCCCGGATTGTAATTTTGCGTTCGTTTCGAAAGGAATTCAAATTATTAAAACAAAAAAAACTTTGCAAAAAGATTTTTTATTTACTTTTACGACCTATGAAAATTGTCCCAAATAAAACATTATGTGCTTTGGTAGCGGTGTTTTCTGGTGTTTCGGTGGTTTTCGCCCGTTCGCCTCATGCGCCACCACAGCCCGGTTTGCCACCACCACCTGGGCTTCCGATTGATGACAGCGTCATCATGTTATTTGTGGCAGCAGTTGCTTTTGGACTTTATAAAATATATCACCTTAGACTCAATAAAAAAACTCCGGCATAACCGGAGTTTTTTATTTTATTTTTTTAGGTCATATAATCGGGAGACATATTTCCCGATGACGTCAAATTCGAGATTGACTTTCGTCCCGATCTGGAAATCATTAAAATTTGTATGGCCATAAGTATATGGAATAATCGCGACGCTAAACTCATTGATTTTAGAATCCACTACCGTCAGGCTTACACCATTTACCGTAATCGAACCCTTTTCTATAGTAAGATTGTTGAGGGCTGCATCGTATTCAAAAGTAAAATACCAGCTTCCATTCGCTTCGCTTATTGATTTGCAGACGGCAGTTTGGTCAACGTGTCCCTGAACGATGTGACCGTCGAGTCGGTCGCCGAGTTTCATCGCGCGTTCAAGATTAATTTTGTCGCCCGTTTGCCATTCACCCAGATTAGTCTTTTCAAGCGTTTCACGGATGGCGGTGACCGTATAAGAATTGTCTTTTATAGAAACAACAGTCAGGCAAACTCCGTTATGCGAAACACTTTGGTCGATTTTTAGCTCGTTTGTAATCGACGACTCGACGGTAATGTGGATGTTGTCGCCGTCTTTTTTGATTTCCTGAATAGTGCCAAGCGTTTCGATAATTCCTGTGAACATTCTTGTTTTATTTTAGTAGATTTGCACTTCAAAATTAGCAATAAATAACTTGTAGTACAGATGAAAAAAGCAGAAAATATCATCGTTGGAATTTCAATCGGCGATCTCAACGGGATTGGAAGCGAAGTGGTATTGAAGACTTTCGAAGATTCGCGCATGCTTGAATTGTGTACGCCTGTTATTTTTGCGAACGTCAAAATTTTGTCATTTGTAAAAAAGACATTTGAATCGACGTCAATGCTGCACGGGATTGACCATATCGACCAGTTGATTCCCGGAAAAATTAATGTGCTCAATGTTTGGAAAGAAGGTGTTGATCTTAATTTCGGCGTAAATGACGAGAATGTTGGAAAATATGCCATTAAATCTTTTACCGAAGCCACACAGGCGCTGAAAAATGGGCATGTCGATGTGCTTGTTACAGCACCCATCAATAAATTCAACATTCAATCTGAGGAGTTTAAATTCCCGGGCCATACCGATTATCTCGATCAGCAACTCGAGGGTAATGCGCTGATGTTGATGGTTCAGGACAATTTGCGCGTTGGCTTGTTAACAGACCACATTCCGGTTAATGAAGTGGCAAAGCACCTGACGCCTGAACTGATAACGCAAAAAATAGAAACAATCAAGAAAACGCTTGTTCAGGATTTCGGCATCAGCAAGCCAAAAATTGCATTGCTCGGACTCAATCCGCACAGTGGCGACAATGGCGTCATCGGAAAAGAAGAAGAAGAAATCATGAAGCCTGTAATCAAAAAGCTGTTTGATTCCGGTACGCTGGTTTTCGGACCTTATCCTGCAGATGGATTTTTCGGCAGCGGCCAATATGAACATTACGATGCGATCATTGCGACCTATCACGATCAGGGATTGATTCCGTTTAAAACACTTTCGTTTGGAAAAGGCGTGAACTATACAGCAGGCCTTAATAAAATAAGAACTTCTCCCGACCACGGAACCGCTTTTGATATCGCAGGGAAAGGAATTGCCGATCACAACTCATTCAAAGAAGCAGTTTACCTTGCAATTGACATCTATAATTGCCGTCATGAATACCTCGAAATCAGCAAAAACCCTATGAAAATAAAGGAAAAACAAGAAGAACGAAATATTCGGTAAAAAAAATCGGGCAACAGTTTTGATTGTACAATAATTTTATATCTTTGCGCTCCCGAATCATTCGGACAAATTGTTGTTGAGATGAAGCAGTTAAATGAATTTTTAATTCCTTTTATAGGATTAAAGTTAGGAAAACATCAGTTTGAATATCAAATAAATAAAGCGTTCTTTGACGACTTTGACTATGATGAATTTGAAAGTTCTGATATCAAAGTTAATGTAGTTCTCGAAAAGAAAAGCACCATGCTCGAGCTGGCTTTCAAACACAAAGGCACGGTTCATGTCCCATGCGATTTGACCGGTGAAATGTTTGATTTGCCCGTAAAAGGAAAAATAAAATTGGTGGTGCAATTCGGGGAGGAATTCAACAATGACAACGAAGAGTTGCTGATCCTTCCGCATGGCGAGCACCAGATTGATGTGAAGCAATATATCTATGAAATGATCGCGCTTTCAATTCCGCTCAAGAAAGTGCATCCCGGAATAAAAGACGGTACATTAAAGACGCCGGCGCTTGATAAATTAAAGGAACTATCGGTCAAAGACCACAAAAAAGAAGATACAAAAGAAGAAGACACTGACCCGCGTTGGGACAAATTAAAAAAACTATTAACGGATAAATAATATAGTAAAATGGCACATCCTAAAAGAAAAGTCTCGAAAACCAGAAGAGATAAAAGAAGAACACATTATAAAGCTACCGTTGCACAAATCGCTACATGTCCTGTAACAGGAGAAGCGCATTTATACCACAGGGCTTACTGGCACGAAGGGAAAATGTATTACAGAGGACAAGTGGTTATTGACAAAGCACCAGTTGCCCTTGCCTAATATTTTCCGATAGAAAAAACTGAAACTCTCACCAATGTGGGAGTTTTTTGTTGTTGGCAATTTTAATGTTAAATAAGCCGTTCTAAAACAAATTTGGTTTAGAATTTTTTTGTAATTTCCACCTCTTTATCAAATCGTGGATTTGAGAAGAAAATAATAGAAACATATGAATACAATCTCGGCCGCAATCACAGCTGTTGGCGCTTATGTCCCTGACTTTGTACTTTCCAATAAGATTCTGGAAACTATGGTCGACACCAATGACGAGTGGATAACCTCACGCACCGGAATTAAAGAAAGACGAATACTCAAAGGCGATAAGCTCGGAACTTCTTACCTCGCCATCAAAGCAGCCGAAGATTTAATCCGCAAAAGCGGTGTCAATCCTGCCGAAATCGATATGGTTATCGTTGCTACGACCACTGCTGATATGCCCGTAGCTGCAACTGCTGTGTATGTTGCGACACAAATCGGTGCTGTCAACGCGTTTGCCTATGATTTACAGGCAGCATGTTCTGGATTTTTGTACGGAATGTCAACTGCGTCCGCCTATATTCAATCGGGAAAATACAAGAAAGTCCTTTTGATCGGTGCCGATAAAATGTCCTCAATCATTGATTATACCGACCGTGCCACGTGCATTATATTTGGTGACGGAGCCGGCGCAATATTGTTCGAACCAAATTTCGAAGGCCTCGGACTCCAGGATGAGTACTTGCGAAGTGATGGTATCGGACGGGAATACCTTAAGATTGACGCGGGTGGATCTATCCTTCCAGCTTCAAAAGAAACTGTTGAAAACCGCCAGCACTATGTGTTTCAGGACGGTAAAACAGTATTCAAATACGCCGTTACCGGAATGGCCGATGTGAGCGAGAAAATCATGGAACGCAACAACCTTACAAAAGACGATGTCGATTGGCTCATCGCACATCAGGCAAACCGCCGTATTATTGACGCGACTGCGAACCGAATGGAACTTGATGAGGCCAAAGTTCTGGTCAATATTGAAAAATATGGAAACACCACTTCGGCAACGTTGCCATTGTTGCTAAGTGATTTCGAAGATAAATTTAAAAAAGGAGATAACCTTATTTTTGCTGCTTTCGGCGGTGGATTCACGTGGGGCGCCATTTATTTGAAATGGGCCTACGACAAAAAATAAAACTAAACTAAAAAACAAATCATTATGGATTTAAAAGAAATTCAAAATCTAATCAAATTTGTAGCGAATTCAGGAGTAGCTGAAGTGAAGTTAGAAACAGGTGATGTAAAAATCACAATCAGAACCACACTTGAAGGCAATTCGCCAGATGTGACTTACGTTCAGCAAATGCCCGCGCAAAATATGCTTCAGCAAGCCGCCGCGCCACAGCAGATTGCGCCGGCTGGAACATCTGCAGCGCCAGCTCCGGCCGCTGATGACAATTCAAAATACATTACCGTAAAATCGCCGATTATCGGAACTTTCTATAGAAAACCTGCGCCAGACAAACCTGTTTTCACGGAAGTTGGGAGCACAATTTCAAAAGGCGACGTGCTTTGCGTAATTGAGGCAATGAAGTTGTTCAACGAAATCGAGTCGGAAGTTTCCGGGAAAATTGTCAAGATTTTGGTTGATGATATGTCACCAGTTGAATTCGACCAGCCGTTATTTTTAGTAGATCCATCATAAATTTTAGATTTTTCGATTGTAGATTTTCTTCGATTTTCTTTCCAACAACCAACTTGTTTAGAATCATCTTGTAATCTATAAATCAATCATCTAACAATCTAATTATAAAAGATGTTTAAAAAAATACTAATTGCAAACAGGGGAGAAATTGCACTTCGCGTGATCCGTACCTGTAGAGAAATGGGGATCAAAACGGTTGCCGTGTATTCGACTGCCGATGCCGAAAGCCTGCACGTTAAGTTTGCAGACGAAGCAGTTTGTATCGGTCCGCCGCCAAGCAATCTTTCTTACCTCAAAATGTCAAATATTATCGCTGCCGCAGAGATTACCAATGCCGATGCAATCCACCCGGGATATGGTTTTCTCTCTGAAAACGCCAAATTTTCTAAAATCTGCCAGGAACACGGAATCAAATTCATCGGTGCAACACCAGAAATGATTGACCGTATGGGCGATAAGGCTTCCGCCAAAGCAACGATGAAAGCTGCCGGTGTACCTTGCGTTCCGGGTTCTGAAGGAATTTTGGAATCCTACGAACAAGCCAAGAAAATTTCCAAAGAAATGGGCTATCCCGTGATGCTCAAAGCCACTGCTGGTGGAGGGGGAAAAGGGATGCGCGCCGTGTGGAAAGAAGAAGATCTTCTAAAGGCATGGGAAAGCGCCCGCCAGGAATCGGCTGCAGCTTTTGGAAATGATGGCATGTACCTCGAAAAATTAATCGAAGAGCCGCGACACATCGAAATTCAGGTTGTCGGGGATGCCTACGGAAAAGCCTGTCACCTTTCAGAGAGGGACTGTTCTGTACAACGCCGCCACCAAAAATTAACCGAAGAAACGCCATCGCCATTTATGACTGATGAGCTTCGCGATAAAATGGGACTTGCTGCTGTTAAAGCCGCTGAGTTCATTAAATATGAAGGAGCAGGAACGGTTGAATTCCTTGTGGACAAGCACCGAAATTTCTATTTCATGGAAATGAACACGCGAATTCAGGTTGAACACCCGATCACCGAACAGGTTATCGATTATGATCTGATCCGCGAGCAGATTATGGTGGCTGCCGGAATTCCAATTTCAGGAAAAAATTACCTTCCGCAATTGCACGCAATTGAATGCCGTATCAATGCAGAAGATCCTTATAATGATTTCAGACCTTCACCTGGAAAAATCACGACGCTGCATGCGCCGGGCGGACATGGTGTGCGTTTAGATACCCATGTTTACGCGGGTTACACGATTCCGCCAAATTACGATTCGATGATTGCCAAACTGATTACCACTGCGCAGACGCGCGAGGAAGCAATCAGCAAAATGAAAAGGGCTTTGGACGAATTCGTTATTGAAGGCGTGAAAACCACGATTCCTTTCCACAGGCAACTTATGGACGATCCAAGGTACATCGAAGGAAATTACACCACAGCGTTCATGGATGATTTCAAAATGGAAGAACCGCAATAAAAAAATATTTATCGATAAAGAAGCCTCAATAACATGAGGCTTTTTTTATTCACTTCTATTTTTAAAACGTTCGATAAAGTCATTGATTTCATTGACCTCATTGCTAAATGAAAACACAAAACGCGCTTCTTCGCTTTGGCTATCCCACATATAAAATTGCGCGAAGGGCTTTAATTTTTCGAAATCCGACAAAGCAATTTTCATAAAAACCATGTTTGTCTCCACTGGAGCAGCAATAAGTGACGGTCCGATTTGGCACAAGGCACTTTCAAATGCTTTGGCAAGGCCATTGGTATGGGCAGCGATTTCTTTCCATAATCCATTGCGTAACAACTCGTGAAATTGTGCTGCTATATATCGGTTTTTTGAAGCGAGTTGCATGCTGCGTTTATGTTCATATTTTAGATTTTCGAATCTATGCGGATTGAAAAAAATTACCGCTTCGCCAAACATCATTCCCGATTTTGTTCCTCCTAAAGTCAACACATCGACGCCGCTCGCTTCAACAAATTCTAATGGCGTGCAATCCAAAGAAGCCAAAGCATTAAACAACCGGGCGCCATCTATGTGAAGCAACATGTTATTTTTTTTGCAAAATTCCGAAATCGCCTTCAACTCCGGAATGCTGTAAACCGTTCCATATTCTGTAGGCTGCGTAATCGATAAAACTCCCGGTTGCGGATGGTGCACATCGCCAAGCCTTATCATCTTCGACATCAAATCGTCAAGTATAATTTTGCCATTTTCGGCTCTCACCGAATAAAGGCGACAGCCCGTAAATGTTTCGGGAGCGGTAGATTCGGCCATGTACAAATGCGAAACTTCGGAACAAAAAACAGAATGATGGCGCGACGTAATTGCGCCCAATGCGAAGTTGTTTGCTCCCGTTCCATTAAAGCAGAAATACACGTCGGTATTAGCTTTTCCGAAAAATGTTTTAAAAAGCCCAATGGTTTCAAGTGTCAAATTATCTTTGCCGTAAGAGGGCGCGAAACCGTTGTTGCATTTTAGCAATGCTTCCATAATTCGCGGATGCGTTCCGTCAAAATTCTCGCTTGAAAAATACATGTTATTGGGTTTTGAAATATTGGAGCGCTTTGGTTACAAAAATATCTCCGTTGGCTGGTTTTTCGTTCTGCAAATCAACAAAAATTCCCGGAATATATTGCTCTCTGGGCTTGCCGTCGATATGATATAACCTTTCTGCGGGAAATGAGAACCGTATTTTGGTATTGGGCATTTCATAGCTGTAAACCGCGCCCATGAGCCGCGCCATCGTGGTTCCGACGATTGCGGTATGCGGTCTTTTTAATGCATCAAAACCGATCACGATTCCTTCGCTGATACTGCCTGTCCAATGATCGGCAAGAACTGCTAATGGTTTGTCATAGTATTTGCCGGTTCTCGGCGATACGATTTCTTCCCAGCTGCGTTTGATTCCGGTTTCCTTTTCGTCGCCATAATATTCGTGCTTTTGATAGAATTTCTCCTTGTCGGTAAACCAACCGAGAATTGCGCGCGCAACATTCGTATTGCCTCCGCTTGGCGTTTCTCGAAGATCAAGAATCAATGCTTTTGTACCTTTCATCTGTGCCATCGCGTTATCAAATTCGCCAATAAGTGCGTTGTCATACAGACAGTTGTTGATTTTAATATAGCCAATGTTATCCTTTATTGAATAATCGAGTTTCGACGGATAGTGAATATTATTGAGTAACAACCCCGATTTGTCCGGGAAATAATCTTGGATTTTTCCGTTAATTTTGAGGGTCAATTTCCGTGCATCGGTGTGGTTTCCCGCAAGCAACAGGCGAAGGGCATAACTGTCGGCTTCCGCATCGCGCAATTTTAAAGTCTTTCCTAAAAATGGTTTTATTGCGTCGCGCACCGCAATTCCGTTGACAGCGACCACTTCCATTCGGGCTGTAATTCCAGCGGCTGCGGCGCCTGAGTTCTTCTTTACTTCGGTAATGATGGCTTTATCACCAAACTCGGCCCAGATATCCGTTGACGACGGAACCAATCTTTGCGAATGGTCGGTGTTTGTATTAAGCGAGGCATGATGATCGTAGATTTCATAGAATGCCTTTTCGAGAATTGAAACGAATTGATCTCGTGATTTAATCGTATCAACAATTGGCGCGTACATTTCCTTGACTTTCGTCCAATCGCATTGTTTTTTATTGAAGTAACAATATTCCTGATCAATGCTCATCCAGAAGAAATTGAAATCTTCACTGAATTGTGATGAAGTAAACTTTTGGCTTTGCCCGAATGCCGTTCCCGACAGGAAAAGCACGATGATAAATTTTTTCATGATGCAGTTTTTAAATTAATCTGTGATTATAACTACAAAATTAATACGCACTTTTGCGAATCAATGGTATGATATTGCACTAGGCGTTGCGACACGAAATTGGCGTGATAGCATGGACTTCCTAGGATTTGTGATTACGATTGTTTCGGTTGGCGCCTGTAACAATCTGTTGGAAAGCCGTATTGAGAAAACCTGATCTAAAATTAAAGTGATGTTGAATGTGCTGTGCGAATGAAATGGAAAAGCAGCAGTGTGATTTTTGGCGTGTAAAAACTCCAATCGGTATAAAATAGGAAGTCTGTAATACGAATTGTTGACTTTAATCGCCATTGTGTCAATATAAAAAGAGCAGCATTTTACTACTGCTCTCTAGTTTATAATGTTTCTTTAAGCCATTTGAAAAACTCATGTTGCCAAACCTGTGCGTTTTGTGGTTTGAGGACCCAGTGGTTTTCTTCGGGGAAATATAACAACCGACTTTTGAGTCCAAGCAATTGTGCGGCCTGAAACGCCTGTTGTCCTTGCCCGATCGGAACGCGAAAATCTTTGCCACCCTGGATAATCATAATTGGACGATTCCATTTCGAAACGTTATTTATCGGGTTGAATTCGTTGTAGGCTTTTTGTGCATCGGCATTGTCTTTTTCCCAATAGGCACCGCCGTGTTCCCAGTTGTTGAAGAATACTTCCTCCGTCGTGCCATGCATGCTCCTCAAATCGAAAACGCCGTCGTGCGAGATAAAAGTTTTAAAACGGTTATTGTGTATTCCGGCAAGGTAAAAAACAGAATAGCCGCCAAAACTCGGACCCACGCAAGCCAACCGCGTATTATCAACATATTTTTCTTTAGCTACATCGTCGATCGCGGAAAGGTAATCCTGCATGACTTGTCCGCCCCAGTCTTTGCTGATTTTTTCGTTCCACTCGACTCCGTATCCCGCCATACCACGGCGATTTGGCGCGACTACGACATAACCGTTAGCCGCAATCAATTGAAAATTCCAACGGTACGAATACATCTGTGTGAGTGGCGATTGTGGTCCGCCCTGGCAATATAAAATCGTAGGATATTTTTTTGAAGCGTCAAAGTTGGGTGGCAAAATTACCCAAACGAGCATTTTTTTGCCATCGGTTGTAGTTACATACCGGCGTTCGGTTTTACTTAATGCGAGCGATTTGTATGTTTCGGTGTTGATGTTTGTAATTTGTTTCCAAGTACCGTTTTTGAGATTGTATGTAAAAATTTCGGCAGCATGGTTCATGTCGTTCCGCGTCACGATTGCGTTGTCTCCCGAAAAACCAAAAACTTCGTTGACATCAAAGTCGCCTTTTGTAATCTGGCGCACCGTTACGGCAATTTTGGTGAGGCCGGGAAAATTAACTTCAAACAACTGTTTGGTCCCGTCAATGGCAGCGGTAAAATAGATTTTCTTGCCATCTGGGCTCCATTTGTAATGCTCGACTGTTCCGTCCCAATTCGCGGTCAGATTTATTTTGGTGCCTTTGAATTCGACGATAATATCGTTTTTGTCGGCTTCGTATCCATCGCGTTTCATTTGAAGCCATGTCAGATTTCCGCTTGGAGAAAATTGCGGATCCACATCATAACCCATGTTTGGAGCTGTTCGGTTGGTAGTTTTACCGGTTTCAATATTGTATTCGTATATATCGGTGTTGGTAGAAATGGCATATTGAGTTCCCGATTTTTTCTTGCACACGTACAATATGCTTTTGCTTTCAGGCGACCAGATGTAATCTTTATCGTCACCAAAAGGTTTTTGCGGCGTATCGAAGTTTTCGCCTTTCATAATATCTATTGCTGCTGCACCAGGCTTATTTTCACGGTAGAAAACATGGTTGTTTTTGCCTTCATTCCATGTATCCCAATGGCGGTAATCGAGTCCGTTGTAGATTTGCACTTCCGACTTTTGTAAATCAGGATAGAAGTCCTTTCCAAGTACAGGTGTCGTTTTTACTTCGTCGTGGTAAACAAGATATTTTCCGTCGGGCGAAATGTTTTTATCGATAGCAAAGCCTTTACTGTCTTTCACTTCTGTAGCGTTTCCGCCAGAAACAGGAATGGTGTAATATTTTGTGTTGGTTTTGTTTTCCTCAACCGATGGCGTACCCACTTTATACACGATATTTTGGCCATCGCGGGAGAGCCCGATAACGGTAACCCTTCCCAGTTTCCAAAGCAATTCTGGAGTCATAACATTTTGCGCCATAGCATTCATACCCATTAAGATTAAGGTCAATAGCAAAAACTTCTTATTCATGATTTAAATTTTGCCGCTAAAAGTAATCATTTTAGCAAAAAAAAGCTACCTCATTGAGATAGCTTTCTGGTTTTTTGATTTAAAAAATTACTGTTTTATAAAACGTTTTGCAATGGTTTGGCCATCCAAAATGACTTCGAGTAAATACGTTCCCGATTTGATGCTTTCGACGTGAATTGTACCGTCGGCAACATTTCCGTTGGTAACTTCTTGTCCCAACATATTGAAAATACGGTAGGGTGCATTGTCATTCGAAGCGATATGCAACACTCCATCTTGCACAGGATTTGGATAAATATTGAGTACTGGTATTCCGCGGGCTGCCGATTTTGCAGAAGAAGTGATGTTAACGGTATAATCTTCAACTTGTCCCGAAGAAAACGTTTCGCAAGCCGTTGGAATCGCATTGTATTTCATCGAAACACGCATTCTTGTTGACCCCAATGTGGCGCCGGGCGGAATCGTAAAACTTCCTGTAACCGGAGTGGTTTTAGCAGGAGATTTTGTGAAAACGGTTTCACCTGCGTCGCTGAAATCACCGTCACCATTATAATCGATAAAAACACTATAGCCTTCATTTGATTTTCCTCTTGTCCACGACGGCGTTATTGTAATGGTGTAGGTAGTTCCGCGCGCTACATTTGTAGATAACGATGTGAAATCCTCATATCCTGCGGTGCCTGATGATGCATTGGAGATACTTCCCAAAACCACTTTGGCGATTTTCTCATTTGTAGCACTATTGCTCTGTGAATTGCAATAAGGAGAAACTACGATTGAAGATGTTGTTACATTAACCGTATTGCTTGCTCCGGAGTTATTTCCGGCTGCATCTTTGGCGATAACATAAAAACCATACACGGTTGCCGTTGACAATCCTGTAGCAGCGTATGCAGTTGTAGTTACCGATGCTTTGAAAACATTGTCCTGATAAACATCGTAACCTGTTACGCCGACATTATCGGTTGACGCGGTCCACGACAAATTAGTTGACGAAGCAGTAGTCCCTGATGCTGTTAAGTTGGTCGGAGCAGACGGAGCTTGTGTGTCGGCCACCGGGTTTAAAGTCGTTGCATTTGCGGTGTTGCTCGCGGCTGAAACATTGCCCGCTGCATCTTTGGCTTTTACGGTAAATGAATACGTTGTTGATGGCGACAATCCGCTTATGGCGAAATTTGTCGAAGCTGTCGATCCTTTTAAAGTAGCGCCCTGATACACATCGTAACCGGTAACGCCGACATTGTCAGTTGACGCCGTCCACGATAAATTCGTCGTGGTTTGCGTGGTTCCTGAAGCAATGAGATTGGTTGGTGCTGATGGCGCAATATTGTCGGTTGATCCTGTGGTGATCGTGAAATTCGCATTCGAGATATCAAAGAAAATATGATTGCTTCCTTTAACCATAATCCTGTTTTGTGTTCCCGGTGTATTCGGAATTGTAACCGCTTCCGATCCGTCATTCGGTGTGCCGGCAAGCAAGGTTACAGGAAAAGTATTTCCGCCATCTGTCGATAAAAAGATATCAACATTAGCAGCATTTACGCTGTTTGCTGTTGTCCCTGCCACGTTCCATGTGATGGTTTGAGTGGAACCGCCAACGTACGAAACCGCGGTATTAGGTGAACTTACCGTAAATGGCCCGGCAGTACCGTTAACAGTCACAATCACATCATCGCTATTGTTTGCAGGACCGCCAGCCCTGTTGTCGCGAACGGTTAAGCGGAAATTTAATGTTCGCGCCACATTGGGAACTGCTTCCCATGTCCACGAGGTAGCGCCTGCCTGCACCGTTGAAAGTCTTGGAAAATAACGCGTGCCGCTCGTTGTTGGATTAAAAGATCGGAAGGCTGGGCCACTTGTTGCCGTTACTTTTGGATAAGTGGTTGTTGAAGTCCCTTTGTCCATTTGCTCCCAATCGTAAGTGAGCGCATCGCCATTGGCATCGGTTGCCGAGCCCGTGAGCATGAAAGGTGTTCCCTTCGGAATGGTATAATCTAGTCCGGCGTTCGCTGTTGGAATCGCATTACCCGTCACTGCAGTGGTCTGGCACGTCGTTGTTTTGACATAATTGGTTACTTGTTGAATGCTGATCGCGTGGAAAAAAGGATCACTGTGCGCCTGGACGTCGGTCGCACCGGTAATTCCGGCATAACCCATAATCGTCGTTCCGCTTCCAGGTTCAACTTGTGCAATCGTTCCTTCATTGCTAAAAGTAAAAGTGTGGTTTCCGCCAAATTGATGGCCCATTTCGTGGGCGACATAATCGATATCGAAATTATCACCTTGCGGAATTCCATCAGCAGGCGAAGTAAATCCGCTTCCTTTTGCCAGAGGTGAAGATGACGTTGGGTTTTTACAGACACAGGCGATACAACCTGCATTTCCACCGCCTCCAGATGCGCCAAATAAATGGCCGACATCGTAGTTCGCGCTTCCAATGACATTTGTCAGATTGTTTTGCAACTCGCTGTTCCAGGCACCGTTTGCACCTGTTGAAGCTGCCGAATATGGGTCGGTTGAAGCAGAAGTGTAAATAATGAGATCCTCGTTGGCTATTAAATTCATATGCACGCCAAAGTCTTTTTCAAAAACGCCGTTGACACGTGTCATCGAATTATTCATAGCGGCGAGCGCGAGTGCTTTCGTCCCGCCAAAATAAGCGGTATATTCTCCGGTGCAAGATAATGCAAGTCGGAAATTTCTAAGATTTCCATCATCAGCATTGGGTCTTGCAGCAACAGCGTTGAGGTCATTGTGCGCGGTTTCAATCACGCGGCATTCGAAACGGTTCAATGACGCTGCTTTGTCGGTTTTACGGTAAACGACATAAGCGTTTAAATCGGTTGTATAAGGTTCAATAAATTCAGCAGATTGATCGGCTTTGATGACCATGCTTTGCAAACCGAGCGGGGAAATACTGAAGTAAATGGTGGAGCCAGGATTTTCTAAGCCTTGTCCGACATAAGATTTGATTTCGGGATACCGCGCGGCGAGTTCCGGATCCATGTTAGAAGATTCGAATATTTTAAAACGCTCAATCTGCCCCGAAGCATTAGGAAATGTTACGATTACAGTTGAACGCGTGTTGGCGAATCTTTTTGGAGCGGCAGCCAAGCTTTGCTTGAGTGCGGCGATGTCTAATTGAAATAATCGGGGATTGTTGATTGATAATTTATTTTCAAATGCTACTGCGTCCGAATTTTTGACTGTAGGCTTCCAAGGCGATTTTCCGCTTTGCGCCAAAGAAATGCCCGTAATTGCAATACATGCAATCGTTAGTAATTTATTTTTCATGACTTGTTTTTTGAATTAAGTACTTAAAGATAAAACTTTTACGCGGCCGTTCGACGCGTATAAAGAAAATTAAGCAAATCAAAAGCGAATCGCCCGCCTGAATCAGAAATCCCTTTTGCATAAAAAAAGCTACCCCTTTCGGGATAGCCTTTCCATTTTAAATTCAAGAGTTATTTTTTTACTGTTTAATAAAGCGTTTTACGACTGTTTCTCCTTTTGAAGTTACTTCCAGAAGGTAAGTTCCGGCAGTCATTGATCCAACGGAAATCATTCCATTCGTTAGCGTTCCTTTTGAAACTTCCTGACCCAAAGTATTGACAATCCTGTAAGTGCCTTCTTCAATTGAAGTATTAAGGGTTTCGCCTTTTACAGGATTTGGATAGATTTTGAACGCCAATGCGGGAACTTGAGCCTCAACGCCTTTAGCAGTTGAAGTAATATTTACCGTATAATCCTCGACCTGGCCGTAGGAGAAAGCCTCGCAAGCCGTCGGAACGCCATTGTATTTCATAGAAACACGCATTCTGGTTGCTCCTAAAGTTGCTGTTGCAGGAATGGTAAATGTTCCTGTTACAGGCGTCGTTGTAGATGCGGCTTTGCTCCACACCAATTCACCTGCATCAGTAAATGAACCGTTTTGATTGTAATCGATGAACACTGCATAACCTTCGGAATACACGGTGGATGTCCATGCTGGCGTAACTGTAATTGTATAGGCGGTTCCGCGTCCGGCATTCGTTGACTGGGCCGTAAAGTTTTCGTATCCTGCAGTTCCCGTTGATGCATTACTGATTGTTCCGAAAACAACTTTACCAATTTTTTCGTCGGCGGTGTTGTTTCCTTGCGAAGTGCAGTAAGTAACCGAAGCGGTCAGTGTAGTGACATTTACGGTATTGCTTGCAGCTGAGGCGTTACCGGCAGCATCTTTAGCGATTACATAGAATGCGTATGCAGTTGCGGCAGATAATCCGGTTACCGCATAAGATGTTGCAGCTACACTTGCTTTAAATGTTCCATTTTGATATACATCATATCCTGTTACGCCAACATTGTCGGTTGAAGCTGTCCATGATAAATTTGTTGCAGACGTTGTAGTTCCAGAAGCGGTGAGGCTCGCAGGAGCAGAAGGCGCGGTGGTATCGGCAACACCTGCCTGAATGTTTACAGTGTAATCTTCAACTTGTCCGTAAGAGAAAGCTTCACAAGCTGTTGGTATGCCGTTGTATTTCATAGAAACCCGCATTCTGGTTGCGCCTAATGTTGCCGTGGCAGGAACAGTAAATGATCCTGAAACGGGAGTGGTTGTAGAAGCGGCTTTTGTCCAAACGGTTTCACCCGCGTCGGTAAATACGCCATTTTGGTTGTAATCAATGAACACGGCATAACCTTCCGCGTATGCTGTAGATGTCCATGTTGGGGTAACGGTAATTGTATTTACCGCACTTCGCGTAAGGTTAGCTGATTGCGCTGTGAAATTTTCATAACCAGCTGTCCCTGTCGAAGTATTGCTAATGCTTCCCAAAACAACTTTTCCAATCCTTTCGTCAGCAGTATTGTTTCCTTGCGATGCACAGTAAGAAATTGAAACTGCCGAAGTGGTAACATTTACGGTATTGCTTGCCGCAGATGCATTCCCAGCTGCGTCTTTAGCAATAACGTAGAAAGAATAAGCGGTTGAAGCTGTCAAACCGGCAACTGCATAATTAGTTGCAGCAACATTCGCTTTAAACACGCCATTTTGATATACATCATATCCTGTCACGCCAACATTGTCTGTTGAAGCGGTCCATGATAGATTGGTCGATGAAGATGTCGTTCCAGCCGCAGCAAGATTGGTCGGTGCCGAAGGTGCTGTAGTATCCACTACAGGTGCGGAAGTCGTAACGTTTACGGTATTGCTCGCTGCCGATGCATTTCCTGCTGCGTCTTTGGCGATAACATAAAATGTATAAGCTGTTGAAGCCGTCAAACCAGTAACAGCATACGAAGTGGTAGTAACATTCGCTTTGAATATGCCATTTTGATATACGTCATATCCTGTCACGCCAACATTGTCTGTTGATGCAGTCCATGACAAATCGGTAGAGGTTTGGGTCGTATTTGCAGTAGCGAGGCTGGTTGGAGCCGATGGGGCAACTGTGTCCGTGCTTCCCGCAGTAATCGTGAAATTGGTATTTGAAACGTCGAAGAATATGTGGTTGGTTCCTTTTACCATGATCCTGTTTGTCGTTCCCGGAGTATTCGGAATCGTTACGGCTTGTGTGCCGTCATTTGGCGTGGCAGCCAATAAAGTTGTGAACGTAGTACCTCCATTTGTTGAAAGCAAGATATCAACATTCGCACAGTTTACACCGTTTGCGGTTGTTCCACCAACCACCCAGGTGATTGTTTGTGTTGATCCGCCGACATACGATACTGCCGTGTTCGGGGAACTGACGCTGAATGGACCTGCCGTAGCGTTAACGGTTACAATCATATCGTCACTGTTGTTTGCTGATCCGCCAGCCCTGTTATCGCGAACGGTCATTCTGAAATTCATCGTACGCGCTACCGAAGGCAAAGCTTCAACCGTAAGTTCAGTTCCTGCGGTTGTTGTTGCTCCTGTCAAAACGGAAGACATTTTCGGGAAATAACGTGTCGGCGAAGTTGTTGGATTGTAAGACCTGAAGTTCACGCCGCTGGTTTTCGTAGCGCTTGGCGCTGTAGAAGTGGTTTGCGAATCCATTTGTTCCCAGTCATAGGTCAAGGTATCGCCGTTCGCATCCGTTGAAGTTCCTGTCAGCATAAAAGGCGTGCTTTTCGGAATCGTATAATCCAAACCAGCACTTGCTGTCGGAATCGAATTTCCTGTCGCAGTATTTGTCGAACACGTTTTGGCTTTGATATTATTGGTGACCTGCTGAATGCTTATCGCGTGAAAGTATGGGTCAGAATGCGGCTGCACATCCAAAGAAGTAATGCCCGCATATCCCATGATTGTTGATCCACTTCCAGGTTCCATTTGAACTCCGGTTCCCTCGTTGCTGTGCGTAAAGGTATGGTTGGCGCCAAATTGGTGTCCCATTTCGTGTGCAACATAATCGATATCAAAATTGTCTCCAGACGGAATTCCGTCAGCCGGAGAAGTGAATCCGCTTCCTTTTCCCAACGGAACAGAGCTTGTCGGATTCGTACATACGCAACCGATACAACCTGCATTTCCGCCGCCGCCCGACGCGCCAAATAAATGCCCGATGTCATAATTCGCGTTTCCGATATTATTGGTTAAAGTCGTTTGCAATTCCTGGTTCCATGCGCCACCTGCTCCGGCAGTAGCTGCAGAATAAGGATCGGTTGACGCGCTCGTATAAATTACCGTATCAGTATTGGCGATCAATACCATCCTGGCCGAGAAGTCTTTTTCGAAAACACCATTAACGCGCGTCATGGTGTTGTTGATTGCAGCAAGCGCCAAAGCTTTGGTTCCGCCAAAATACGCGGTATATTCTCCAGTAACCGACATCGCCAAACGGAAAGTACGCAACACCGCATCATCAGCATTAGGACGTGCAGCGTTTACACCCACTTCGTTATGGACCGCATCGATAACTTTGCAAGCAAAACGATCAAGTGAAGCAGCTTTATCCGATTTTTTGTAAACTGCATACGCACTTAAGTCCGTAGTATAAGGCTCAATAAATTCAGCCGATTGATCTGCTTTTACAACCATACTCTGTAAACCCAATGGAGAAAGGCTGAAATAAATTGTCGAAGCCGGATTTTCAATTCCCTGTCCGATGTACGATTTGATGTCCGGATATCTGGCCGCAAGTTCGGGCGCCATGTTCGAAGACTCTTTTACCCTGAAACTTTCCATTTGTCCATTGGCATTCGGGAACGTCACAACCACGCCTTCCCCGCGTGAAGCTGTAAATCGGTCCGGCGTATGCGCAAGATTTTGCCGCAATTGCGCGACGTCAAGCTGAAAAAGTCGGGGATTTCTTATTGATTCTTTGTTTGCATAAGTCACTGCTTCTGGATTCTTTACAGTCGACTTCCATAGGGCTTTTCCCGTTTGGGCAAAAGAAAAGCCAGTGATTGCAATGCATGCAATCGAAAGTAGTTTAATTTTCATAATTTAAATTCGGGTTTTAGATTAATTTTAGCGCTCAAAGATAAAATTATTTCAAAACGGATAATTAAAAAATTAAAGAAATTAATTAACAAATCGACACACTACATTCTGTAAACGTATAGCATCCTCAACATTTGACAGAAAATTATGCGATAAATCAAATTTGAAGTTGCGTCTGTCAGGTATGTGGTTCGCCAAAAAAAAGTATTTTTATAAAAATTTTGAAATGGAACTGAGTTACTGGGAGCTTAAAAACTGGTTCACCGACATCGATTTTACCATCGTCGGCAGCGGTATCGTCGGACTGCAGGCCGCACTGCGCTTACGCGAACGCTTTCCCGAAAGTAAAATTCTCGTGCTCGAAAAAGGAATGCTGCCACAAGGCGCAAGTACCAAAAACGCCGGATTTGCGTGCTTCGGCAGCCTTTCAGAAATTATCGACGATTTAAAATCGCATACCGAAGAAGAAGTGATCGCGCTTATTCGCAAAAGATGGGCAGGCTTGCAATTGCTGCGAAAAAGACTCGGCGATAACGCCATAGATTTCAGACCTTACGGCGGATACGAGTTGTTTTTGAAAGAAGATAACAACACTTATGAAGAGTGTCTTTCGAGACTTCCGTTTGTGAATGAAGTACTCAAACCGCTGTTTAAAGCAGATGTTTTTGCAAAGGAAGTCGATCGTTTTGGGTTTAACGGAATCCACGAATATTTGATTTTTAATCCGTTCGAGGCACAAATCGATACGGGAAATATGATGCAGGCTTTGCTCAGACAGGCGGTTTCCGAAAATATTTTAATCCTAAACCAACAAAACGTCACGGGCTATAATGAGTTTGCAGAACATGTTGAAGTAGCGCTCGGCGATTTCAACTTTAAAACCAAAAAGCTTCTTTTCGCAACCAATGGTTTCGCCGGACAGTTAACAAGCGAAAGCGTCAAACCGGCGCGCGCCCAGGTTTTGATTACCGAGCCAATACACAATCTCGATATCAAAGGGACGTTTCATCTTGATAAAGGCTATTATTATTTCAGGAATATTGGAAACAGAATTCTATTTGGCGGCGGACGCAATCTCGATTTCGAAGGTGAGAGAACGACTGAATTTGGTCTTACGCAAACGATTCAAAACCGACTTGAATTATTATTACGTGAAGTGATTTTACCTCAAACCGATTTTAAAATAGAACACCGATGGAGCGGAATTATGGGACTCGGATCAAGCAAGAATCCGATTGTCTCGCAATTGTCGGATCACGTTTATTGCGGCGTTCGGTTAGGCGGAATGGGTGTAGCAATAGGGAGTTTGGTGGGAACTGAATTAGCCGATTTAATTTAAAATTATGGGGAAGAAAATACTGCGCTGCTTGTGGAAAGCGTTACTATGGTTTTTTGCTATTTCAATTTTTTTGGTAGTCGTATTCAAATGGGTCCCGATTCCATGGACGCCACTTATGGCTACACGCGCGATCGAAAATTTATTTGATGGCGAGGATATGATTTGCTCACACGATTGGGAGCCAATAGAAAATATTTCGCCAAATCTCCAAAGGGCGGTAATTGCAAGCGAAGACGCCAATTTTCTAAAACACCATGGATTCGATTTCAATGCAATCGAGAAAGCAATGAAAAACAATGAAAAAGGAAGAAAACTTAAAGGAGGCAGTACCATTTCACAGCAAACCGCAAAGAATGTTTTTCTCTGGCAAGGCCGAAGCTACATCAGGAAAGGGCTTGAAGCCTATTTCACAGTGCTCATAGAAGTTTTTTGGGGCAAGGAGCGCATCATGGAAGTTTATCTCAACAGCATTGAAATGGGCGATGGCGTTTATGGCGCGCAGGCTGCTTCGGAGTATTGGTATCGAAAGGATGCATTGTATCTTTCGCGACAGGAAGCTGCCGGAATTGCGGCAATCCTCCCGAACCCACGAAAATTCACCGCGACCAATTCCTCTTCGTACATCGTCAGGAAAAAGGCAAGGATTGTACGCGATATGGCAGCCATCCGAAAACTGCCCGATTAAATTCGAGTCGAAAAAGTGCTGTGATTTGACCCATTTGCAATCGCTAAATTGAAAAGTTTAAACCCACTACAAGATTTCTTCCAATGTTTGGAATACCATCTGTTTTGAGTCGGGATAAATGCGCAATGTAGGTCTCATTGAAAATATTGTTGCCATTGAGATTTACCTGAAATGACGATTTCCCCAATTTAATTTTACCGCCAAGGCTTAGATTAACCAATGTATATCCATCGGAAGCGGTTTCGAATGCACTCAAATTGTGCTGTGCAAAAGTTCGTGTCACATTTATTGAGGCAAATCCGTCCGAAAGCCACTGTTTGATGTCAAATTCCGCGCGTACGGAATTGCTCCAGTTATTCGCCGGAATCAGCGGCAGGTAATTGCCATTTTGCTTTTTCCCCGTAACGGTTTCAAAGTTGCTTTCGAGATGGAGCCAATCCAATGGGTGTGGATGAACGTGGATTCCGGCTTCCCCGCCATACAATTGCGCATTATCCTGAATGTAATTGAAAACATCATTTCCGTCGCGCACGAATCCTGTGGGTGCAGTGTAAATATAATTGTTGACATGGTTGTAAAAGCCGTTGGCAAAAAATTCGAAATGGGAATTCTTGTATTCAAAATTGACATCAGCCTGCACATTCTGCTCGGTGTTGAGGTTGCCGTTTCCGATTTCGTAGCGATTGGTTCCTTCGTGCACACCGTTAGACGTCAACTCAGCAAGATTGGGCGCCCTGAAACCTGATGCCAGATTCAGGCGCATGGTGAACGCCTCGGCGATATTCGTTTTATAACCCAGAGAAGCATTAAAACTGTTGAATGATTTGTCGAGTGCTTCAAAACTTCCTTCTTGGCCAACATTCCCATGTTGTTCGCTTTTGATCTTTCTGTTATCGAATCGAAGTCCGGCCTCGATAACGTTCGATTTCCATTCATAATTTACGGTTCCGAATATTCCGAAATCATCCGTGGCAGCGTTGGGAATCAAATATTCCTCACCCGAATTTTTATTCGTCTGGTGCATGCCTTGAATTCCTAAAATGCTCTCGATTTTCCCGAATGTTGGAAAATGAAACTTCGCATCATAATTGAAGGTATTGAGTTTCATGTGCAACGCCGGATCGCTGCTTTCCTCAAATTCACTGCGGTCATTTGCAATATAGCCCAGATCGACATCGAGCTTTGAACCTTTAAAAAACACGACATTATTAAAGCTGATCAAATTATTGAAAACCGCCTGCCGCGGAAGCGCTGTTTTCTTTGAAGTGGTTTGTTCGGCAATGCCATTTTCAGGAATCCCCAAATCAAGCCTGTTGAAGTTATAACGCAAAACACTTGAGAATTTCGCATTGCTGTAACCAACACCTGTTTTCAAGTCAGTCTCAGAATAACGCGTATTCGTGACGCGATCGCTGTTTGGAATGATATAGTCGGAATGTGTATCGTAACCGCTGCGTACGAGGAATTTCCAATTTTCAGATGAAGTTTTGAGTCCGACAGAGGTGTTACTTCCCAATGTATTCGAAAAAAACTTTTCACTCACATTGGCTTTGAATGAGTTCGCATCGGCAAATTTTTCAGGGTTGAAATACAAGACGCCGCCGAGCGCATCCGAACCATACAGTAAGGAAGCCGGGCCTTTGATCACTTCGACGCTTTCAATTCCCGAATCGTTGAGTCCCAACCCGTGTTCATCGCCAAATTGCTGGTTCTCGAGCCTGACGCCTTGCGAATATACCAAAACCCGATTGCCGCTCAACCCTCTGATTACTGGTTTTCCGATAGAAGTTCCCGTAGAAACTTGTGAGACACCCGGAATGGTCGCGAGTCCTTCGACTAACGTGGATGTTCCTTTTTGCTGTAAGGATTTCATGCTTTCATGTTCTACTTTCATCACATTTTGTGATTGGAGTTTGTTGAAAGCGGTCGATACAATGACTTCGTCCATCTCGAAAGCCGCCGGTTCTAATATGATATCGAGTGTTGTCTCCCGCGGAATGTCAATTGTTTTGTTCTGGGTTGTAAATCCAACGAAGACGAAAGACAATTTCACTTTCCCATTGTGCAAATCGCTTAATTTATATTTTCCGTTTTCATCGGTCGACGTGCCTTTGTGGAATTCCGGCGCATAGACTGAAACGCCTTTTACAGGTTGGTTTTCGTTATCGGTAACGGTGCCCGAAAGCGTATTTTGCGCGCTAAGCACAGCAGAAATCCCTAACAATAAGGGAAGGATTATTTTTTTCATGGATATTTATTGGATAAGTTTTTCTTCGGAGCGATTCCGAAATAGATCAACTAAACAATAAATGTTGGCGGCCCGCGCAGGGAACAAACGCTTCCTGAAAAGGTTTCAGCTGTTGCAGAAATGTTGTTGAAATATGGAATTGTGCGCAGGGCAATGTGCAATTGGTAGCTAAAAGTCTGCGCCGAAAGGAGATTGCCCAATGTAAAATCGCAAACCATACAATGGTCGAAATTATGATGCTGGTGCGTAATTTCGACTGCAGAATTGAATTTGTGATGACATTGTTTTTCCGAAAATTGCCTGGCAAGGTGCCCTAATGAATCAACCGATTGCAACAATATCGAAAACAATATCGCAATGGCAAATCCCAACGGAAATATGGCAATTCTTTTTTTCACTGCCCAAATGTAAAAAACAAAGGCCAAAGCCCCATGGTTTTAACAAAATTGAAAGAATATTCGCGTCAAGACCTATATTATTTTGTTTCGCAGCAAGATAAGGTTATGTTTGCTGCAACAAACTAAAACCAACATTATGAAAAAATTATTTTTATTACTTGCCGCAGCTACATTATTTTCATGCAGCAGCAGCAGCGACGATGCGCCGGTAATTCCAACCACCCCTACTGCGATTGCCTACATCAAAGGAAACTTTGGCGGCACTCCGTTAGATTACACGATGACGAGTTATCTGGTATCAAACTATTATATGGGTTTTGAGAGCGGTTTCCAGGGAGATGGTTTTACAAGATCCTATTATTACGGATGTTCGATGCGTCCGGCGGGAAGCGCGGGTACCGAAAAATATGTTTCGATTGATTTCGAAAACATGTATATATCGAACGACGAAAGTTCGGAAGATGCCGCTTTTTACGGTGCATTTACGCCAGTACCAACCAATTACATCACATCGGTGCAGAACGATTTGCGTACAAAGGGAATCAGTGTGACTTACCAAACACCTACCGCTTATTACGCTACTTTATCAGGAAGCCAGTCGGGCAGCAATATGACTATTGCAAGCGCGGTTGAAGGCATTGAACCGGGAGGTTCGGCAAAAATCATTACGATTACCGGGACATTCAATTGCAAGCTTTACAACGATTCCGATTCGTCAGACGTTATTAATGTGACGGGCGGACAGTTTAAGATCATGGTTAAAGAATATGAATAAAAAAAAGAGGACTTAGGTCCTCTTTTTTATTTGTGGCATTTGGTTAAACCAACTGGTTTGCGACTAAATATTCGGCAATCTGAACCGTGTTTGTCGCGGCGCCCTTTCGCAAGTTGTCAGAGACAATCCACATGTTTAAAGTGTTGGGTTGACTTTCATCGCGTCGAATCCTTCCAACGAAAACATCGTCCTTGCCGTGTGCATATAGCGGCATCGGATACGTATAGGTGTCGGTATTGTCCTGAACAACAACACCCGGAGTGTCATGCAAAATTTTACGGATTTCACTAACCTCGAAATCGTTCGAAAATTGCACATTGACCGCCTCGCTGTGTCCACCGACAATTGGAACACGGACCGCTGTCGCTGTTACCTTGATCGAATCGTCGCCTATAATTTTCTGTGTTTCGCGTACAAGCTTCATCTCCTCTTTGGTGTAGCCATTTTCCTCGAACACATCACATTGCGGAATCGCATTGCGGTGAATCGGATATTTGTAAGCCATATCTCCTGAAATTCCGGCATATTCGTTTTCTAATTGTTTTACCGCTTTGACGCCTGTTCCTGTAATTGATTGGTACGTGGAAACAATCACGCGCTTGATGTTGTATTTTTTATGCAATGGTGCAAGAACCATCACCATTTGGATTGTCGAGCAGTTCGGGTTTGCTATGATCTTGTCTTCCTTGGTCAAAGCCAAAGCATTGATTTCAGGAACCACTAATTTTTTGGTGGGATCCATACGCCACGCCGACGAATTGTCGATGACGGTCGTTCCGGCGGCAGCAAATTTCGGTGCCCATTGTAAAGAAGTTTCGCCTCCGGCAGAAAACAATGCAATATCGGCTTTCATGTCAACTGCAGTTTGCATTCCAACAACCTTATACGCTTTTCCTTTAAATGTGATTTCCTTTCCAACCGATTTCTCGGAAGCAACCGGAATCAATTCGGTTACAGGAAAATTTCTTTGAGCGAGTACCTCAAGCATTACTTCTCCAACCATTCCGGTAGCACCAACGACAGCGACTTTCATATTATGAGTTTTGAATTATCTGCGTACAAAAATAGCCAGAAATTAATTTACAGCACCACTTTTAAAAGAAAAACCGTCCAAGGGTGCGGACGGTTTGATTAGACAATGAATATATAGTGTAGCGTACTATCTGGTTTTGAGTGCGTCGCGGATTTCCATGAGCAGCTTTTCTTCGTTTGTAGGCCCTGGAGGCGCCGCCGGTACTGCTGCTTCTTCTTTTCGCATGCTGTTGACTGCCTTGACCAATAAGAAGATTACAAAAGCAATAACAAGAAATCCGAGCAGCGCAGAAAGGAAGTTTCCATATAAGATTCCGCCGTCAGTCTTGAGCTGTTTAATGTCCTCGAGATGTGCCGCCTTTAAAGCCGGCGTAAGTATGGCCGGCGTTATCACATCCTCCACGAGAGACGTTACGATTTTTCCAAATGCGGCGCCGATAATTACTCCGACCGCTAAATCCATCACATTGCCTTTCGCAATAAACTCTTTAAATTCTGAAGCCATCCCCATAATAAATAGTTTTTCGTTAAAAATTGGTTTGTTCGTCAACGAATTTAGTTAAAAAATGGTGATGTCGGAAAGATAGTTGCAAATTTATTCTATTCGCGATAAAATACCCGCTTTACGCGTTGCGAAATCCCGGTCAGGATTTCATACGGAATTGTGTGCAGTTTCTCGGCAATTTCAATTACTGTCGGGCTTTGGCCAAATATGATTACCTGTTCGCCTTCCTTACAAGTGATTCCCGAAACATCAGCCATGAGCATGTCCATACAAATACTGCCAACGATAGGCGCTTGCTGGTTATTGATGGTCACAAACCCAATGCCGTTGCCCCAGTGCCTCGAAATGCCATCGGCATAACCAATCGGAATGGTGGCAATGGTTGTCGTTTTTTGCGCTATAAACCGCCTGCCATAACCCACACTTTCGCCTGGGTCGATTGTTCGGAGTTGCGAAATAACCGATTTCAGTGTGCCGACATTTTCAAGGTATTGCTGTTCATCAGGATCGTTCGAAATCCCATAAATACCGATGCCCAACCTGACCATATCGTATTGTGCTTTGGGAAAGTTACTAATTCCCGACGTGTTTAAAATGTGCCGAATCGGTTTAATTTGCAATTCCCGCATCATTTTCGAAGACAGTTTTTCAAATAGTTCGATCTGGGCCAAAGCAAATTCATGGTGCTGCAGATCATCGCTCGTCGCCATGTGCGAAAGGATGCTTTTTACCAAGACAGTTTTGCTGCCTTTTAATACTGAAATCAATTCATCGAGCTGTTCCTCTTCGAAACCGAGTCGGTGCATGCCGGTATCAATTTTTATATGGATCGGGAAATTCCGCAATTTTTTCTGCTCTGCAATTTTTAAAAATGCATGAAGTCCTTTCAGGCTGTATATTTCTGGTTCTAGTTCGTGCTGAATGATCGCCGCAAAACTTGTATTCTCAGGATTCAGTACCATTATTGGTAGTTTGATGCCGTCATTTTTCAGTGAAATTCCTTCATCGGCGAAAGCCACGCCAAGGTAATCAACATTGTGGTGTTCGAGTAATTTCGCGATTTCGAAGCCGCCATTCCCATAACCAAAAGCTTTGACCATCACCATCATTTTGGTCTTCTTTTTCAACTTCGATTTAAAGAAGTTAAGGTTGTGGCTTATGGCGTTAAGATTGATTTCGAGTACGGTTTCATGTGTTTTTTCCTCGAGTGCCGCAACGATTTTTTCAAAGTTGAAAGTCCGCGCGCCCTTGATCAGTATCGTTTCCGAACCAAATTGCAATTCATCGAAATGCTGCAGAAAAGCATCAGTATTTTTAAAAGTGACGCAGTTCGCAAACTTATTTTTAAATTTCGCCACAGTTTCGCCAATGCCGATTACGCGCGCAATCTTATTCGAAATAACGAGCTGCGAAACATTCGAGTATAATTCCTCATCCGACAATCCGCTTTGGAAAATATCAGAAAGAATCAACGTCTTTTTCTTGTACTGTTTCTGGCTTTCGAGAAAATCAAGCGCAATTTTTAGCGATTGGAAATCAGAACTGTAACTGTCATCAATGAGCGTCGTGTTGTTGATGCCATTTTTGACTTTGAGCCGCATTTCTACAGGAAACAAAAGCTCCATGCGGCTTTCAATCGTTTTATGGTCGTAGCCAAAATGCAGCAAAACCATCATGCATTGAATCGCATTTTCTATCGAAGCATCGTCCTGGAACGGAATTTTGATTTCAAATGTGTCATTTTCCGTTCTTATTTTCAATATTGTTTTGTCTAATATTGATTTTTTCGAAATGAACACATTTGCACTTTCATCTTTAAAACTCCACGAAAAACGCGTGACTTTCGGATTTAAAAAAGCTTCAACTGTTTTGTTTTTGTTGTAAATAAGCACTTTCGCATGCTGAAAAAGCTGTACTTTCTGCTTGATTTTTTCGCCAATATTTGAAAATCCTTCGTCATGCGCCGATCCGATATTCGTCAAAATGCCAATCGTCGGGCGAATGATTTTCTCCAATTTCTCCATTTCATCAACAGTAGAAATTCCCGCTTCGAAAATCCCGAGGTTATGCTGTTCATTGATCGCTATGACCGATAGCGGAACGCCAACCTGAGAATTGTAACTTTTTGGACTTCGGATAATGTTGTAATCCGGACTTAACAGAAAATTGAGCCATTCCTTGACGATCGTTTTTCCGTTGCTTCCCGTAATGCCAATAACAGGAAAATCGAAAAGACAACGGTGATAGGTCGCAAATTTTTGGAGGCTTTCGAGCGTGTCAGGTACGACAAGAAAATTGGCTTGGTCGGCTAACGGTTCTATCATATGCGCAACAACAAAATTTCTGACGCCTTTGCCAATAAGTTCTTCGATGTATGTATGCGCGTCATTGTTTGGTCCGACAATCGCAAAAAACAAAGTCTGCGGACCATTTTGCAACGATCGGCTGTCAATTGAAATGTTTTCGATCAGTACATTCGGCTGTGTGCCAACCCATGTGGTGTTTAAAATCTGGGCTATATTTTTAAGCGATAACAGCAAGATCAGTCTTTTTTTTCTCTGCTTACTTCGATTTCGTGCGCCGACTGTGTCCACATTGCGTTGAAGTACGCCGCGCGGCTCAATGGCTCATATTCTTCGGTTTCGCCGAGCAACACAAGACTGTCGCTGTCGGCTTTGCGGAAACTGTAATTGGCAAGGTTTCCGGTTCTGGTGCATACGGCGTGTACTTTGGTCACATATTCTGCCGTGGCCATAAGCGCCGGCATCGGTCCGAAAGGATTTCCCTTGAAGTCCATATCGAGTCCCGCGACAATCACGCGGATTCCCGAGTTGGCCAAGTCATTACAGATTTTCACGATTTCATCATCAAAGAATTGCGCCTCGTCAATTCCCACCACATCGCAGCCTTGCGCAAGGATAGCAATATTGGCAGCAGCAGGAACGGGTGTCGATCGGATTTCATTGCTGTCGTGCGATACGACCATTTCATCATGGTAACGCGTATCGATGGCGGGTTTGAAAATTTCCACCTTTTGTTTGGCGAACTGCGCGCGTTTGAGTCGGCGGATCAGCTCTTCGGTTTTTCCCGAAAACATAGAACCGCAAATGACTTCTATCCAGCCAAATTGTTCTTTATGATTTACTGTATTTTCGAGAAACATTTCGTAATTTTCAGACTTAAAAAGGATTCGTTTTTTTCCGTTGCGCGAATGCAAACCGATGTGAAAATTTTTCTACTTTTACACCGAGGTCAAAAGTAGAAAAATTTTATTTAAGGTTCCTGATTCGTTTGGTTAAATAAAAATCTGCATCGAAAATAGTTTTAAAACGCCCTTACTCACTATAATTTAACAGTTATGAAAAAAAAGTTAGAAGCCGAATTGATCAGCATTGCCCATCGGATTTTAAAGCTTAAAAACAAATCGGAACTGATCCAGTTGCACCAGGAAACCCAAAAATTATATGAAAAACTGTCGGTGCTGCGATTTGTTGAAGAAAATTTAGCGGATGTAAAACCAACGATCGGGCGTTCGGCCATAGAAGATAAAATAGAAGCCGCCTTTGAAGCCGCTCCTGAACCTGAAATGCCAGCTGAAGAGCCCGCAGCGGAGGCAATGGAACCGGCTACCGAAATGCCTTCCGAAGAAATAAAAACCGAAATTATTGCCGAGGAAGAAACCGCAGAAGAGCAACAACAGGAAGACATAACGGAAGTTTCGGAAATACCGGCCGAAGAAAATGAAGAAATTCCCGCAGAAATAACTGCTGAAACGACCCAATCAGAACCAGAACCGGTTGAAGAAAATGTTGAAGAAAATCCGCAATCAGAAGTTGTAGCAGAAAAACAAAACGAAGAATCCCCAGCCGCGGCGGAATCGTTTTTCAGACCGGCTTTCGAATTATCGTTTGAAGCCAAAGAAGAACATAAAGAAGAAGTAAAAGAAGATGCCAAAGACGAATTTAAAAACGCCAATGCGCAAATTACTTTTGAAGACATTCTCGGTTCAACTTATGTCGATCCCGTTTTCGTAAAACCCGAAGATCTCGAACGCGAACGCGAAACTGCACAAGCCGATAAAGTGATTCCGATTGGAAGGAACTTTTCTGATTCTCCCGTAATTTCTCTTAATAAAGACGATTCGCGTTCGGTGACTTTAAATGACCGACTCTCGAAAGGCATCACCATCGGACTCAACGACCGCGTGGCTTTCATGAAACACCTTTTTGCCAACAGCAGCGAGGATTACAACCGCGTTTTGTCGCAATTGATGACGTTCGACACTTTCGAAGATGCCAAAAATTTTATCGACAGTATGGTGAAACCCGATTACAACAATTGGGAAGGCAAAGACGAATACGCGAACCGCTTTATGGAAATCGTAGAGAAAAAATTCTCTTAAATCCAAATGTCAAAATTATACATCGTACCCACGCCGATCGGGAATCTCGAGGACATGACTTTTCGCGCCATCCGGATCTTAAAGGAAGTCGATTTGATTTTGGCTGAAGACACGCGCACGAGCGGCAAACTCCTCAAGCATTTCGAGATTGGTACGCACATGCACAGCCACCATATGCACAACGAGCATAAAACGATTGAGAATCTGATTTCAAGGCTCAAAAACGGCGAAAACATTGCGCTGATTTCAGATGCGGGAACGCCCGCGATTTCCGATCCCGGATTTCTACTCACACGCGCCTGTGTTGAAAATAATATAGAGGTTGAGTGCCTTCCGGGTGCAACAGCTTTTGTTCCAGCACTTGTCAATAGCGGACTCCCAAATGACCGTTTCGTCTTTGAAGGATTCCTTCCCGAAAAGAAAGGCCGGCAAACCCGATATTTAGCCTTGGCCGAAGAAACGCGCACGATGATTTTGTACGTTTCACCGCATAAACTCGTCAAGACCTTAGCAGAATTCATTACCTATTTTGGCGACGATCGCCAGATTTGCGTGTCGCGCGAACTCTCAAAACTGCACGAGGAAAATGTGCGCGGAACCGCGAAAGAAGTACTTACCCATTTCGAAAACAAACCGCCAAAAGGTGAAATTGTGGTTGTTGTTGCGGGGAAAACTATAACCAAAGAAAAGAAAAGCGCTGAATAATATTGGGGCGTTTCCCTTCGGGCAGTCGGCTTACAGCCTCGTGTCCCTTCGGGCCGCGCTTTTCGCTGCAATCTTTTTAAATTGTTTCGTGCCTCACCATTCAAAAAGGATTTTCGCTTCAATCGCTAACGCGGCCAAACCGGAACTACTCTACTTCTAAATCAACAAACGAAAAAGAATTCCCGCTAAACAATCCTTTGTCCGATAATTTCAAATCGGGAATTACGAGCAACGCCATAAACGAAAGCGTCATAAACGGCGCCTTCAAAGTACTGCCGAGTTGTTTGGCCATCGCATCGATTTCCTGATATAATTTTCCGGTTTCCCAGCCGTCTTTATCGCTCATGATTCCGGCCACAGGCAACGCAAGTGATTTTTCTTCGGAACCATCGACCGCACAAATCCCACCTGTGTTTTTGATGATGAGGTTGACGGCCTTGCAAATCTCTTCGTCCGAAGTCCCAACCACGACAATATTGTGGCAATCGTGCGCGACAGAACTCGCAATCGCGCCGCGTTTCAATCCGAAGTTTTTAATAAAAGCAACTGCTGGTTTTGTATTTTGGTACCGATTGACAACGGCCATTTTGAGGATGTCGTTTGCGATATCTGAAACGACTTTCCCATCAACAATCAATGGTTTTTGATGAATTTCATTTGTAATGAGCTGGCCTTCCAAAGCCTCGATTACCCGAATTTTCGAAGCATTGCTTTCAATTGCAAAATCCGCTACAGTTTTGGGTTGAACATTAAAGTTGTTGGGCGTGTCAAATTCAATGTTTTTTATAAATGACTTTCCGTTTTCGGCGACTAACTCTCCATTGATATACGTTTGCAACACTTTAAACTCGACGAGATCTTCTACAATGATAAAGTCGGCATTGTCATTTTTACGCAACAAACCCACGTCAATTTTATAATGCTTCACCGGATTAATACATGCGGCTTGTAAGACTTTAAACACATCAACACCTTTGGCAACCGCACGCGCGCACAACGCATTGATATGGCTTACGATGAGGTCATCGGGATGTTTGTCGTCAGAACAGAACATCATATTTGAGAAATGCTCGGGCATCAAATCGATCAATGCTTCAAAATTCTTGGCGGCACTGCCTTCGCGAATGAGGACTTTCATTCCGAGTCCCAATTTTTCTTGAGCTTCGTCATAAGTAAAACACTCATGGTCGGTAGAAATTCCCGCAGCAATGTATTTTTTTATCGGTTCGCCGCGCAGCCCCGGAGCATGACCATCAACGGGTTTGTTGAAATGTTTGGCCCATTCGATTTTTTTCGTGACTTCGGGATCATCAAACAAGACACCCGGGTAATTCATCATTTCAGCAAGATAATAGATGTCTGGAGAAGCCATGAGTTCTTTAATTCCGTCTGAATCAATCACCGCACCCGCCGTTTCGAACGAAGTTGCCGGCACACACGAAGGCGCACCGAAATGAAATTTCAGTGGTACTTTTTTACTGTTTTCGATCATGTAATACACGCCGTCTTTTCCGAGGACATTCGCAATTTCGTGCGGATCCGAGATCGTCGCAACAGTTCCGTGAAGCACCGCGAGTTTTGCAAATTCAGAAGGCACAAGCATCGAGCTTTCGATATGGATGTGCGAATCGATGAATCCGGGAAGGATAAAAGTTTTTACGTTATGCTCCTTTTCTGCAATCGAAATGATTTTGCCGTTTTCAACCGTAATTTCGCCCGAAAAGATGCGGCGGTTTTCAATATCTGTAATTTGTCCCTGGATGATCATTGCTAAAATTTTATACTGACAAGAAACGATTTTTTTCGCGATTGCGCACGTCTAACTTCAAAAAAATATGCTACTTTTGAGATTCAATAAATCATTTATGCACCATACAAAATTAATTTATGCGCTGGAATCTCAAACCCTCTCCCGAACCTCAAAAGGTACAGCAACTCGCTGAAGCCATTAATGTTGACCTTTTTGTTGCGCAACTCCTTGTGCAACGCGGCATCGAAACTTTTGAACAGGCACGCCAATTTTTTCGACCCAATTTAAACGACCTCCACGATCCGTTTTTGATGAAAGATATGGATAAGGCTGTCACGCGGATTGAATCGGCGGTTGCCAACGAAGAAAATATACTCGTATTCGGCGATTATGATGTCGATGGCACGACGGCGGTTTCGCTCGTTGCATCGTACTTAAAAAGCTATTATCCCAATGTTGCGACTTATATTCCGGACCGATACGGGGAAGGTTACGGCATTTCGTATAAAGGAATCGACTTTGCTGACGACAATGGATTTTCACTTATTATCGCGCTCGATTGTGGCATCAAATCGATCGCGCATATCGCATACGCGAAAGAAAAAAACATCGATTTCATTATTTGCGACCACCACCGTCCCGGTGACTCCTTACCAGAAGCCGTTGCTGTCCTCGACCCAAAAAGAGCCGATTGTGACTATCCGTATAATGAGTTGTGTGGCTGCGGCATCGGATTCAAACTTATCCAGGCACTTGGCAAAAATCGCAATGAAACTATTGACGATCTCGTTTCCTATTTCGATTTGGTAGCCACTGCCATTGCTGCCGATATTGTTCCGATGACAGGTGAAAACCGAATTCTCGCGCATTTTGGATTGCAGGTAATCAATAGCAATCCGCGGCCCGGAATCAAAGCACTAATTCACCAAATCAAAAAACAAACGCTCGATATCACTGATGTCGTTTTTATCATTGCACCGCGCATCAACGCCGCGGGAAGAATTCGCCACGGAAATCATGCGGTAGAATTATTAAGCGAATTTGACTTCGAACAGGCCCAGGTTTTTGCTTCCGAAATCGAGCAGTACAACACCGATCGCAAAGACCTCGACAAACAGATTACAAAGGAAGCGCTGCGTCAGATTGAAGAAAACGAAGAACAAGAACGTTTTACGACAGTGGTTTTCCAGGAAACGTGGCATAAAGGTGTTATCGGAATAGTAGCGTCGCGGTTGATTGAAACGTATTATCGCCCGACGTTGGTTTTCACCAAAAGCGGTGATAAATATGCGGCTTCGGCGCGTTCGGTAAAGGATTTCGACGTGTATAATGCGCTTGAAGCATGCTCGGAGCATCTCGAGCAATTTGGCGGACACATGTATGCGGCGGGAATGACACTCAATGCCGAAAATTATTTTTTGTTTAAAGAAGCATTCGAAAAAGTCGTGCGCGAAACGATCCATCCCGATTTACTGACACCTGAAATCACAGTCGATGCCGAGATCAAATTTTCGGACATTACGCCCAAACTGATTCGGATTTTAAAGCAGTTCGAACCTTTCGGTCCGCAGAATATGACGCCGGTTTTCCTCACGCGAGATGTGCAGGATACGGGATATGCAAAACCCATTGGTGAGGACGATTGCCATTTAAAAGCTTTTGTAAAACAGGGAAATTCGGAAGGATTTTCAGCAATTGGTTTTGGGATTGGCAAAAAAATCGATTTGGTCACCGCTCGAAAATCATTTGAGGCTGTGTACTGTATTGAAGAAAATGAGTGGAACGGCAATGTCTCTGTACAGCTGCGATTAAAAGATATTCGTTAATTTGTTGGGATGCGCGTGAAGGAGTGAAGCGAAAATCCTTTTGCGACTTTTTCAGCCGTAAAAGATTGCAGCGGAAAGCCTGACCCGCAGGGACACGCCCAAATTCAATTATTTTTCAAACGTTTTGAGTTCAAACGTATCACCGTCGAAAACGCCATAGGTAAAATAGCCGATCCAGTCGCCGAGGTTTACATATTCAGAGTTTTCACCAACCTTGATGATCATTGGCAAATGCCGGTGGCCAAAAATCAGGTAATCGTAATGCTTGGTTTCGAGTTTTCGTTTGGAATATTGGACAAGCCATTCGTTGTCTTCGCCCAGAAACTTTACATCAGCATCACCCGAAATGAGCTTGTTTTTGACCGAAAGATATTGTGCGAGTTTTACGCCAATATCGGGATGCAGCCAGCGGAATAATGTTTTTGAAAAAGGATTCGTAAAAACTTTTTTCATGCGTTTGTAGCCTTTGTCGCCCGGACCTTTTCCGTCGCCATGACCGATGAGGAAAGTCTTGTTGCCAAAAATATATTCCTGGTTGTCGTGGTAAACGGGAATATTGAGTTCCTTTTCGAAATAATCATTCATCCACAAATCGTGGTTTCCGACAAAGAAATAAATAGGAATGCCGCTGTCACGGATTTCTGCAAGTTTTCCTAAAACCCTCACAAACCCTTTTGGGACAACCATTTTATATTCGAACCAAAAATCAAAAAGATCGCCGAGAAGAAAAATAGCTTCCGCATCATGCTTGATTTCATCGAGCCATGCGACAAATTTTTGCTCGCGCGGAAAGCTTAATTCCGCCGTGGGTGCACCAAAATGCTGGTCGGATGCAAAATAAATCTTTTTGTTGTTGGGTAGTGCCATCGGGCTAATTTAGGAATTTTGGATTACAAATTGTCGCTCGCATACCATTCGGCAAACGACGTTTCTGTTTCCTGTAGCTTGAGGGAGTGCAATTTGATTTCTTTTGGTAACCGGTTTTTTATTTTTTCGGCAAAATCGGTCACCATATTTTCGCTCGTTGGCTGGTAATCGACAAGGATCACGTGGTGTCCGCGTTGTTTGAGTTCGTTGGCGAGTTCAACATGCGGCGTCGTCTTATTGAAAACGGTGGCATGATCGAAGTGATCAACGATTTCCTCTTTCACGATTTTTTTGAGGTCGGAAAAATCGATCACCATCCCGAACTTCACATTGTCCTTGTCTGCTATCGGCGTTCCAATAACGGTTACCGACAGCTTGTAACTGTGTCCGTGGACGTTTTTACATTTGCCGTCATAACCATATAAGGCGTGGCCGGTTTCGAAACTGAACTGCTTGGTAATCCTGATATTGCTCATTGCGTTATTTTGATTGCAAATTTAGTAAATAAAGCATCGGCAACGGAAATTTGCGATTTGCTTTTTTTGAATTGAAAAAAATGTATATTTGCAACCGAATGGGGGATTAGCTCACTTGGCTAGAGCGCTTGCCTGGCAGGCAAGAGGTAACCGGTTCGATTCCGGTATTCTCCACAAACTCCCGAATTTAGGTTCGGGAGTTTTTTATTTCCTTCAATATTTTCTTTTGTTTTCACAATCTGATCCTTTTTCACTTCTTTTCTCTTGATGGGAATAGTATAAATCTAGTTGTTTTAAGTATAACTTTTTTGAGTTTTTAACCAGTAGATTAGGTCTCCCGTATTTTGAGAGCAATCTGTTGCGATTTCTCGCCCTAGCCATTTATTACCGAGATCAATAATGATTAGATACGCATAGCATTCTAGTCAAAAAAAACAAACATATGAAGACCACAAATGTCAAGTCACCACCAAAACCCAAGCCAAACCCAGCCGCTGATCGCGCGGCACACAACGGTAAAGAAATCCTGGTTGCAGGAGATTCAGTTTTGACAGACGCAGAATTCCTTAAAATCCTGCTCAAGGTCAAAAACGGAAATTTTTCCCAACGTTTCCCAACAGATCAAAATGGAATCAAACGTTCCATTTGCGATACTTTAAATGAAATCATCGACTTGAACGAACGTATGGTTTTCGAATTCCAGAAAGTTGGGAAAAGTATTGGTAAGCAAGGAAAACTTACGAATCGTGTCGCGCTCGATGGTGCACGTGGCTCGTGGAGTTCGTGCGTTGACTCTGTTAACACACTCATATCGGATCTTGTACACCCAACCATAGAAATTGCACACGTAATCACCTCGGTGGCAAAAGGAAACCTGACCCAGGAAATGCCTTTATCGATCGAAGGGAACCCATTGCAGGGAGAGTTTTTGCGAATCGCGAAAGAGGTAAACGGAATGGTGAAGCAGCTCAACCTTTTCTCGATGGAGGTGACGCGTGTGGCGCGTGAAGTTGGTACTGAAGGAAAGTTGGGCGGACAGGCCAAAGTGCGCGGAGTAGGTGGTGTATGGAAAGATTTGACCGATTCGGTAAATAAAATGGCGAGCAACCTTACGGGGCAAGTTCGAAATATTGCAGATGTAACAACGGCGGTGGCAAAAGGCGACTTGTCTAAAAAGATTACGGTTGACGTAAAAGGAGAAATCCAGGAGCTTAAGAATACCATCAATACGATGGTGGATCAGCTCAACTCATTCTCTTCGGAGGTGACGCGTGTGGCGAGAGAGGTTGGTACCGAAGGTAAACTCGGTGGCCAGGCGCAAGTAAAAGGTGTCGGTGGAACGTGGAAAGATTTGACCGATTCGGTAAACCAAATGGCATCGAACTTAACCGGTCAGGTTCGTAACATCGCCGATGTAACAACAGCGGTGGCGAAAGGTGATCTTTCCAAAAAAATTACGGTTGACGTTAAAGGTGAAATCCTCGAGCTCAAAGATACGATCAATACGATGGTGGATCAGCTCAACTCGTTCTCTTCGGAGGTAACGCGTGTGGCTCGTGAGGTTGGTTCCGAAGGAAAACTCGGAGGACAGGCGCGTGTGCGTGGTGTCGGTGGGGTTTGGAAAGATTTGACCGATTCGGTAAACCAAATGGCATCCAACTTAACGGGCCAGGTGCGAAACATCGCGGAGGTAACGACTGCGGTGGCAAAGGGTGACCTTTCCAAAAAAATTACGGTAAACGTAGCGGGGGAAATCCTCGAATTAAAGAATACGATCAACACGATGGTGGATCAGCTGAATTCGTTTGGTGCCGAGGTAACACGTGTGGCGCGAGAGGTAGGTTCTGAAGGGAAACTCGGCGGACAGGCGAAAGTAAAAGGTGTGGGTGGAACCTGGAAAGATTTAACCGACTCGGTAAACCAAATGGCATCGAACTTAACAGGGCAGGTACGTAACATTGCCGAGGTAACAACGGCAGTGGCAAATGGTGACCTTTCCAAAAAAATTACTGCAGTTGCCGAAGGAGAAATCCTCGAGCTCAAGAAAACGATCAATACGATGGTGGATCAGCTCAACTCATTCTCTTCCGAGGTAACGCGTGTAGCGAGGGAAGTTGGTACCGAAGGAAAACTCGGCGGACAGGCGCAGGTAAAAGGTGTCGGTGGAACCTGGAAAGATTTGACCGATTCGGTAAACCAGATGGCATCAAACTTAACCGGTCAGGTGCGTAACATTGCTGAGGTAACAACAGCGGTTGCTAAAGGTGACCTTTCACGACAGATTACGGTAGATACAAAAGGAGAGATCCTAGAGCTTAAAAATACAATCAACACAATGGTGGGCCAGCTCAACTCATTCGCTTCCGAGGTAACGCGTGTGGCGAGAGAGGTGGGTACCGAAGGGAAACTCGGAGGGCAGGCACAGGTAAAAGGTGTCGGCGGAACCTGGAAAGATTTGACCGACTCGGTAAACCAAATGGCATCGAACTTAACCGGACAGGTGCGTAACATTGCAGAGGTAACCACTGCTGTGGCAAAAGGCGACTTGTCGTTACAAATTACAGTTGACGTAAAAGGAGAAATCCTCGAGCTCAAAAATACAATCAACACGATGGTGGATCAGCTGCGAAGTTTCGCTTCTGAGGTAACGCGTGTATCGAGAGAGGTTGGAACCGAAGGAAAGCTCGGCGGCCAGGCAAACGTGCCCGGTGTCGCGGGAACCTGGAAGGATTTGACCGACTCGGTAAACCAAATGGCGGGTAACTTAACGGCACAGGTTCGTAACATTGCCGACGTGGCGATTGCGGTGGCCAATGGTGATATGTCGCAAAAAATTACGGTTGACGTCCGCGGGGAAATTCTCCAGCTTAAAGAAACATTGAACACGATGGTTGACCAGCTTCGGGAATTTGCATCTGAGGTAACGCGTGTGGCGCGTGAGGTTGGTACCGAAGGAAAACTTGGCGGCCAGGCGAATGTGCCCGGTGTCGCAGGAACCTGGAAAGATTTGACCGACTCAGTAAACCAGATGGCGGGTAACTTAACTGCACAGGTTCGTAACATTGCCGAGGTAACGATAGCAGTGGCGAACGGCGATATGTCGAAGAAAATTACTGCTGACGTTCGTGGGGAAATCCTGCAATTGAAAGAAACGGTAAACACAATGGTGGATCAGCTTCGTGCCTTTGCTTCAGAGGTAACGCGTGTGGCGCGGGAGGTTGGTACTGATGGAAAACTGGGCGGACAAGCATTCGTGCCTGGTGTTGCGGGAACGTGGAAAGATTTGACCGACTCGGTAAACCAGATGGCGGGTAACTTGACAGCCCAGGTTCGTAACATCGCAGAAGTAACTAAAGCGGTGGCCAATGGCGACCTTTCCAAACCAATTACGGTTGACGTAAAAGGGGAAATCCTCGATCTTAAGAACACGATCAATACGATGGTGGAGCAGCTCAACTCGTTCGCGTCTGAGGTTACACGTGTGGCGCGTGAGGTGGGTACCGAAGGAAAACTCGGTGGGCAATCGGAAGTGAAAGGTGTTGCGGGAACCTGGAAAGATTTGACCGACTCTGTAAATCTTATGGCTTCGAACTTAACAGGCCAGGTACGTGGTATTGCGAAAGTTGTAACATCGGTAGCAAAAGGAAACCTCAAGCAAAAACTGTCCATCGATGCGAAAGGCGAGGTGGCACAATTGACTGATACGATTAACGAAATGATTGATACGCTCGCAACCTTCTCCGATCAGGTAACTACGGTGGCGCGCGAAGTGGGTGTCGAAGGAAAACTCGGTGGCCAGGCAAACGTACCGGGCGCTTCTGGAACGTGGAAAAACTTGACAGAAAACGTAAACCAGCTTGCGGCAAACTTAACGACGCAAGTGCGTGCGATTTCCGAGGTAGCATCGGCGGTAACGCAGGGTGACCTTACGCGTACGATTGGTGTGGAGGCCAAAGGTGAGGTGGAAGCATTGAAAGATACGATCAACCAGATGATCTTCAACCTTAAAGCTACGACGTTAAGAAATCAGGAGCAAGACTGGCTTAAATCGAATCTTGCGAAATTTACGCAGATGCTTCAGGGACAAAAAGAGCTCAACTCGGTTACCAAAAAAATCCTTTCCGAACTTGCAACGGTGGTTACAGCGCAACACGGATTGTTCTATGTTTTACAGGAAGACGAGCGATTCATGGATTCTAAACTACAGCTCATCGCATCGTATGCGTATGTGAGAAGGAAAAATTCACCGACGCAATATTCTATGGGCGAAGGGCTTATCGGGCAAGTTGCCGTTGAAAAAGAACGCATGCTGCTGTCGAATGTCCCTAAAGATTACATTCGCATTACGTCAGGTTTGGGCGACGCAAGACCGCAAAATGTGATTATCCTTCCGGTGCTTTTTGAGGACCGACTCAAAGCGGTTATCGAGTTGGCTTCGCTCGATACATTTAGCCAGACACACCTCGATTTCCTTGAAGGTTTGACCGAATCGATCGGTATTGTATTGAATACCATCGAATCGAACTCAAGAACTGAGGAACTGCTTGTGCAATCGCAGTCGTTGGCAAGCGAGCTCAAAAGCCAGCAGGAAGTACTCAAAAACACGAATGAGGAGCTCGAGGAAAAAGCAATTCTTCTCGCCAACCAAAAAGAGGAAGTGGAGCTTAAAAATCAAGAGGTTGAGGTCGCGAGAAAAGCTTTGGAAGAAAAAGCCGATCAGCTTACGCTCACATCAAAATACAAATCGGAATTCCTCGCCAACATGTCGCACGAGTTGCGTACGCCGCTCAACAGTTTGCAGATTCTCGCAAATGAACTGATTTCAAACCGGGATGGCAATCTTTCTGAAAAACAAATCCAGTTTGCGAAGACGATCAATTCGTGCGGGGACGACCTTATCCAGCTTATCAACGACATTCTTGACTTGTCGAAAATTGAGTCGGGATACATTTCTGTCGATTACAATCCGATCAGTTTCGAAGAAATCAGCCGTTTTGTGGCTTCTACATTCAATCCGATTTCGGAGGCAAAACACCTCAAGTTTACGATTGAAATGGATGAAAACCTTCCGGAACTTATTGAAACCGATTCGCAAAGGCTCAACCAAATCCTTAAAAACCTGCTTTCGAATTCATTCAAATTTACGGAAAAAGGAAAAGTCGATTTGAAAATTTACAAAGCCAACAACAATTGGAAAACCAAAAACCTGAGCCTTGATTCGGCCGAAACGGTCATCGCATTCGAGATTTCAGACACGGGAATCGGAATATCGAAAGAAAAACAAAACATCATTTTTGAGGCATTCCAGCAAGCCGAAGGATCTACAAGCCGCAAATATGGCGGAACCGGACTCGGATTATCGATCAGCCGCGGACTCTCGGATTTGCTCGGAGGAAGTATCGAGCTTGAAAGCGAAGTGAATTCGGGCAGTAAGTTTACGCTGTTCCTTCCGCTCAAATTCATGCACATTTCGGATGCCGAATATATTGAGGTAGAGGCGGAGAATATTCCGGTGAAAGACGGCCTCAAATCGCTGCCAGCCGCTAAATTCAACCGCTCTGACATCGACCTTTTCTTCATGGACGAAATTGGCGATGATCGAACCGACATCAAGCCGGAAGATAAAATTTTACTGATCGCCGAGGACAATCTTACGTTCGCTAAAATCATGCTCGATCAGGCGCATGAAAATGGAATCAAGGCAATCGTGACGACGCGCGGCAATGATGTGATCGATTTTATCAACCAGTTTCATCCCGATGCCATTACGATGGATATCAACATGCCCGATACGAGCGGCTGGAAAATACTCGACAGGCTTAAAACCGATTTTAATTTCAGACATATTCCGGTATATATTATTTCGGGCGAAGATGAAAGAAACAACGGACTTAAACGTGGTGCGCGCAATTTCCTTGTGAAACCGGTCAAGAATGAATCGCTGACGAATCTGTTCAACGACATCCACGATTTTAAAAGCAAAAAAATTAAAAAACTGCTCGTCATTGATGATAACGAAATGGAACTCAATATGGTTGTTGACGCGATAAAAGGAAGTGATGTCGAAATCTCTACCGCCCAGACATACCAGAGCGCCGTGGAGAAAGTCCGCAAGGAAACCTTTGATTGCATCATCCTTGATTTGGTGCTTCCCGATGCGCACGGCCTCGACATCATCAGTGAATTGGAAAATAATATCGCGGGGCAGGAAACGGCCATTATTGTCCATTCGGCAAAAGATGTCAATAAAAAACAACGCACGAGATTAAACCGATTTGCACACCGCATCATTACCAAAAGCGCCAGTTCGTTAGACCAGCTCGTTGACCAGACCGCGTTATTCCTGCACCGCGTCCATAAAGAACTGCCAGTGGAAATGCGCGACAGGATCGAGTCGTATTATATGAAAGAAGATGTGCTTATTGGCAAAAAAGTGCTGATTGTTGATGATGATGTACGAAATCTGTTTGCACTCACGACGGCGCTCGAACGGTTCGGACTCAACGTGCTAAGTGCCGAAAGTGGTAAGGAAGCAATTGACATCCTCGACTCCAGTAAAGACATCGATGTGGTGCTTATGGATATCATGATGCCTGAAATGGACGGTTATGAAACAATGAAAAATATCCGTAAAAACAGCAAACATAAAAATCTAACCATTATTGCGGTGACTGCAAAAGCGATGAAAGGCGACAGGCAACGATGCATCGAATCGGGCGCGTCAGATTATACTACCAAACCGGTAAACGTTGACCAATTGTCATCGCTGATGCGCGTCTGGTTGAAACAATAAGTGTTAACTTAGAAAATATGACAGAAGCACCGCCTGTAAAAATACTAATCGTCGACGATAAGAAAGAAAACCTGCTGTCGCTGCAAGTAATTCTTGCAAATGAAGGTTTTGAGTTCGTCGAAGCTTCGTCGGGCAAAGAGGCGCTGCGGATACTTTTAAAAAACCAGGACTTTGCCATCATTTTGATGGATGTGCAGATGCCGCTCATGGACGGTTTCGAAACGGCCGAATTAATCAGGCAAAGCGAAAAACTAAAACATGTCCCGATCATTTTTTTGACGGCCAACATGAATACCTCGGAGTATATTTTTAAAGGTTATCAGGCCGGTGCAGTCGATTATATGATTAAACCGCTTTCACCTGAAATATTAAAAGCAAAGGTGATGGTATTTGCAGATTTGTATCGCAAAAATCACGAATTACGAATTAAAGAAGAAGAAACCAAAGCGCTTAATGAAGCAGTCACCATTGCCAATAAAGAACTCGCGTGGCAATACGCAAAAATTGAAAAGCATGTCGATAATTTGCGCATAGCAAACAGGGAGCTTGAGGCGTTTACATATATATCAAGCCACGATCTGCAGGAGCCGCTGCGTAAAATTCAAACTTTCGTAAGGATGATTCTTGAAAGTGAACACGAGAATTTATCAGAAAATGGCAAACAGCGTTTTGAGCGTGTATTGTATTCGGCTAACAGGATGCGGCAGCTGATTCAAAGCCTGCTTAATTTTTCACGCATCAATGTAAACGAGCGACGTTTTGAGCGCATCGAGCTCATAAAAATAATCGATGAGGTCAAAGAGGATTTAAGGGAACGCATTGAAGAAAAGCAAGCGGTCATCGAGACGTCGGGTTTGGGCTCCGCAAAAATTATTTCTTTTCAGTTTACACAATTAATGCAAAACCTGATCAGCAACTCGATAAAGTTTTCACGGCCCGACGTTCCTACGCATATCATTATAAAAAACAGCATAATTAAAGGTGCCGAGGCAAAAAATGACCGCCTGAAGCCGGAGCAGAATTACTGTCATATCACTTTTGAAGACAACGGAATCGGTTTTGATCCCGGAATGAGCGAACGGATTTTTGAAGTTTTCCAGAAATTGCACCACCGCGATGTTTACGAAGGAACCGGTATCGGGTTAGCGATCGTAAAGAAAATTGTCGAAAACCATAACGGAATAATCATGGCCACGGGCAAACCCATGAACGGTTCAAAGTTCGATATTTACATTCCAGACGAAAATTAGAAATTCGCTGTATCACGCAATTTCTACTTATCGCCCGAAATTTTATTGGCTGCTTTATGAAGTCCGCGGCTTACCGCATTACCCGCTTTTTTCAATCCTGTTGCGGTTTTGTCGGCGCCTTTGTCAACGCCTTTTTCAACTTTTCGAACCACTTTGTTCGTTCCTTTTTCGGTTTTGTCTGCTACTTTGTGTGTGGTAGATTTAATTTTCGAATCCTGTGCGCTTGCCACAACAACAACAAAAAACAATAGTAAGGTCAATATCTTTTTCATGGTTACACGATTTATTGTTTAAAAATAAGAAATAAAATTTAGGATTTAGAAAAATGCCCTGAGCTGGATACTGCCTGTATGGATTGTTTTACTCGTTTCGCTTTTCCGTCCCTGATAATTGAGATTTACGTCAAGGTACTGCGTAAGGTTTTTTTGTACGAGCAGACGCCATGTCATATTTTCGCCCGGCTGTAATCCTTCGAGCATCTGAAAAGCTACAGGAGAAACCGAATTGCCCGCGAATTTATTTTCATACAAAGAAAATTCCCCATTCATCGTAAGCTTTTTCTGTGTTGCATAATTGAAAGAAGTTCCAACACGCGTTTGCCGCAACCGTTCGCGATCGAGAATTGTATTTCGTTTATCCTGAAATTCATAAAATAAATCCCAACTTGCATTGGCCGAAAACAAATATGAAATCTTTGGCGCGATTTGCCAAGCATTTATGACATAATTCCGCGACGCAAAATTTTCAATAATTGCTTCCGACTTTACCGTTTTTCCTGCCATGCTGAAGAGCCAATTTTTTTGGTACAAATGTGCAAACTGCAATTGATGTGAACTGTTTTTATTCTCCTGCGAACCCACAGAAAGTAAATTTTTAGCGCGGCTGTCGAGATAAGTATATGTGACGGAATGTTCCTGTTTGCCGCGGTTATAAAACAAGCTGTTGCGAATGCTTGTGTTGAGTCCGAGCAGGTTTTTATCCGAAATCGAAAACGGATTCAGATCGAAATTGTCCCCATCGCGCTCAATCTTCCGGTCGATCAGATATGATGTCTGGTTGTAAAAATAAGAAAGCAATTTTTTAAATCCGCTAGCATTTTGCCATTGTGCAGGATTTAAAGTAAGCGATTCCGAAAACTTATTTTGATGCGTTTTGATGAAGACCTGGTTCGGCAAAAACACGCGTACGTATTTGGCAAGGTCTGGAAATGGCGCGACTTCAAATTCCTGCAACTCCTGCGTTCCGTTGTGGTTGTAATCGTTCCACATGTAAACGCCCTGCCCTGCATCGACTTCGAGATAAGTGAACTCCTGCTGTGCAATAGTGCCCGAAGTGGTTTCATACGCCGTTGTTGTCTGTATGAGCTGGTCGAAAAAACGATCGTTATATAAAATCCGCGAATTTAATGAAGGCTCATTGCCACGTGCGGGATCGGTAAAATTTAAAGTTCTATAATTTACAAATACCGATAAGTCGCTTTTTTCAGTTTGTATTAATTTTGATTTGAGATAATACGACTGCGATGCATTGACGCGTTGCAGTTTTCCGCTTTGCAAACTGTCATTCGTGCGGTGCAGATAGCCCAACTCGACAAATACTTTCGTGCTGTCACCACGTCCCGTAAAAGCGCCGTATTCGAGGAAACGTTGGCTCAATGAAGACAACAAATCGAGCGGTTTCATTTTTTCCTGATTGTCTTCGAACCTTACAGAACCGCCAACCCAATTTTTTCCAAAATGGTATTTTGCCTGCGATTGGCTGCGGATGAATTTCGATTCAGCGACGGTGCCATCGCTTTTCATGACGCTGCTTTGGTTTTGAATATTCCAGTTGTCGAGTTTGAATTGCGCATTGACGGTGTGTCGGTTTCCTGAAAAACTGCTGCTGAAATCGAGGTTTTCGTATTGATAGGTGAAGTTTCCTTTTTCCGGAAGTTTAAAATTAAGTCCCGAAATCAAATAACTCTGGTTTCCGGCAATAATCGATGACAAATTCCAATCGCGATCAAACTCGATGTTGAAAAGACGCTCAATCGTTCGAAATTCCTTTTGGATAAACTGGTAATTTGCAAATGCATCAACCTGCCATTTACCGGTGAAAAGCCGCTGTTTGATATTTAGCTTTCCGGCAAGGCCCTGGTTGTCATTGTCATTTTTTTGGGAAAATAAATTGAGGTCGTTGTTGCTGATACCGAGTTCAAAATCGACCGCCGTTTTTTCCGAAGGGTTGTATTTTCCCAATACCGTTGCGATCTGCAATTTGGTTGGCGGAATCAATCGCGTGATCGGCTCGTAACTTCCCATTTTAACGCCATCAACAGGCGGCACATATTTATAGATTTTCCCCACAGCATCCGCATCGTCGAGGTTGTAATTTCCCTGTTTGTCTCCAACGAGTGCAAATTTTACATTGTAAAGAATGTCGGCGGGATTTGTTGAATGTTCAAAATATTCCACCCCATCAACAACAACTTTCCGATACAGCACTTTGTTTTCAGAATAACTGTCAACATACGCCGAAGGTGCGGTCATCAACGTTGGATCGTCGCCGGCGTTCGAAAGAATCTGCGCCTGTTCTGACGAAAGGTTTTGCTGTAATGGCTGGTTTTTGACATCATTTTCCGAATACAAAAAAGCGCCCAAACTCCACTTTTCACGCTCATGCATAGCGCCGAAATACGTCACAAACCGCGTATAATTGCGATCTGAGAATTGGTATTCGATGTTGATCCGCATCTCAGAAGTAATCGGGAAAAGCGAGGTGAAAATAATTTCTCCGGCGTTGTAATCAATCGTATAATCATTGTTTTCACCACGCTTGAGCAAAATGCCATTGACATACACACGCTCGGAACCCGAAATTACGAGGATAAACAATTCGCCATTCGCGCCACGCAATTTATACGGACCCTGATTGCCTTCCTGCCCGATGAATGCACTGCGCGCATACTGTCCACGAACCAACGCCGCCGAAGCAAATACACTTGTTTTATTTCCTTCTTCGCCGAAATTAAAAGCAGCGGACAATCCCTGTACTTTTTTATTGAAATTGAGAAATCGTGACTTTCGATTTTCGAGGAAAAGGTCGCCGGCGCGAATGTTCCATTTATCGGTAAAGAGTTCGATGAAGATTTGGTCAAATTCGTCGAGTTTTTGCGAATAACCGCCTTCCTGTAACGGAATATTGCTGTCCTGTATGGAGGCACGCAGGCTGACTTTGTCCGAAATTTTTCCGGTTATCTGTAAGTCGAGGTTCGAATTGACCACGGCGTTTTGATTGTTTCCAATGGTAATTCCACGTGTAATACTCCCTGAAGTATTGAGCCCTTCAAAAGGCACAAACTTCTTCAAGGGATCTCGCGATACTTTATACAAATTTGGGTTTCCCCCACTTTCTACAACACGCCGGTCATCGTAAATGCTATATTGTTTGGTAAGGTGTTTTGGGAATTTTAAAAACCGGATTGTCAACGTATCGGGCGTAATGGTATAGTTTTCCTTAAAAACTATCACTCCTTTGGCGAAATCAACTTTGTAAAATGAGGTGTCAATCGGCTCGGCTTTGGCGTCGAGCAATTTGAAGAACGCCGAATTCACACTAACCGAATCAATCCGGATTGTGTCGCGCGTAGCCACAATTTTTTTGGTTTTGTATGGCGTATCAATTTCCTGGGCGTGGAGTCCCGAAAAACAACTGATGGCCACCCAAAAAAGTAATCTTTTCAACATACCCGAATATAACGCCGCGACTTCAAATGTAGTGTGTTTGACCGAGAATGAAGCTTTTTAAGAAATGGCGTCTTTTGTTACGATCTGCATGGTTTCGCGGCTGACTTGTTTGAGAAGCACCACTTTGTCCTGCTCTACCATCTGCGCAGCTTTTTCGTTGAAATGTCGAATGGTGTATAACGACACATTTTCGTTATACGAAACTTTGAATTTCTTCGATAGGATATTCTTGAGCTCGTTAAAGTTTCCAAACTTATCTTCAATGCAAACCGAAAAACTGATCGCCGAATTCTGTATAAGGCTCACTTTCATCTTGTGTTGGTGCAGCAAAGCAAAAATTTCACTGATGTGCTGCTCCATGATAAACGAAAAATCGATTGACGAAAGCGAAATCAGCAATTGGTTTTTCTTGACAATGAAACAAGGCAGATTGGGTTCAAGGTCTTTGCCTTTCGAAACGCTGGTTCCCGGCAATAGCGGATTCAGGAAGGATTTTACAAATAACGGAATTTCCTTTTTCTGCAACGGTTGCAAGGTTTTCGGATGGATCACACTCGCGCCGTAAAACGCTAATTCGATTGCTTCGCGGTATGAAATCTGATTGAGCAGGCTTGCATTTTCGAAATATCTCGGATCGGCATTCATCACGCCCGGAACGTCTTTCCAGATTGTGACGCTTTCGGCGCCAAGGCAATACGCAAAAATTGCCGCCGTATAATCGGAACCTTCGCGTCCTAAAGTTGTGGTGAAATTATTATCGTCCGAACCCAGAAATCCTTGCGTGATATTGAGGTTTTTTTTCTTTATATTTTTAGTGATGTTCTTTTGCGTCAACTCCCAATCCACTTCGGCATCGCGATATGTCGCATCGGTTTTGATAAAATTGCGCACATCAATCCACGTGTTTTTCATGCCTGCATGGTTCATGAAATGTGATAAGATCGTCGAAGAAATCAATTCACCGTAACTCACGATCTGGTCGTAAACGAAATTGTAATTTGGTGATTTATTATTTTTGAGGAAATACTCCAAATCCGAAAAAAGTGTTTTTACAGCTTCAAAAACAGGATGTTTGTCTTCTTCAAACAAATCGAGCAATATTTGGTTGTGGTATTTTTTGACTTCCTGCACCGAAGACTGCAGCGCCGCTGATTTTTCGAAATAGTCTTTGATTACGACTTCAAGCGCATTTGTCGTTTTGCCCATCGCCGAAACCACGAGCAACACATCTTCATAGCCCACTTTGCGCAGTACGTCGCAAACATTTTTAATTCCCGCGGCATCTTTTACCGATGCGCCTCCAAATTTGAAAATCTTCATAAGTTTACTGTTGTGCTATTAGTTGTCAGCATTTAGATTTAAAAAGCGGTCAATCCCGTTTTCATCCATATTGACCACACGCCAATCGGGCAAAATATACGCACCCGATTTTTCATAAAAATCAATCGCGGGCGTATTCCAGCCGAGGACATTCCATTCGATGCGGCGCACGCCATCCCTTTTGCCTTGTGCGATTATTTCGGCATACAATGCAGATCCCAATCCCGAACCACGCATTTTTTCTTTGACAATGAGGTCTTCGAGATGGATGGTTTTGCCTTTCCACGTCGAATAACGGTAATAATACAGCGCCATGCCAACAATTTCGTTGTCAACTTCAGCGATAAATGTATAAAACAATGGATCTGCGCCAAACCCATCGCGTTGGAGATCGGCAACCGTAACAACGACTGCATCGGGCTCGCGTTCAAATATTGCAAGTTCCCTGATGAGGTCGAGCACCGCGGGCATATCTTCTTTTGTTCCTTTTCTAATGTTCATTTTTTGAAGCTTTTTCCGGCTTTCCGCTGCAATATTTTTGAGTTGCTTCGTGCCTCGCAATACTCAAAAATGATTTCCGCTTCAATCCGGGCTAAGGTCTTAGGTATAGTTGAACGACAAATATACAAATCCGAAAAACTATCGCGCAGGTTTCCTTTCTTTTTCATAAAAAAACCGATATTTTTGTGCAACTAACTACAACGATGTCGCAATGGAAGAACGCAATAAAACCTTAGGGGAATTTATTATTGAAAAACAAAAGGCCCACCAGTATTCCTCAGGGGAATTATCCAAAATCATCAACTCGATCCGCCTCGCTGCAAAAGTCGTCAATTACAAGGTCAACAAAGCCGGGCTTGTTGATATCGTAGGCGCTGCAGGTGAACAAAATATTCAGGGTGAAGACCAGCAGAAACTCGACGTCTATGCCAACGAGGTTTTCATCCAGACATTGATCAACCGCGAAATCGTTTGTGGAATCGCGTCGGAAGAAAATGATGATTTTATTACCGTTTGCGGACTCGACAACGGCCACAACAACAAATACGTCGTACTCATGGATCCGCTTGACGGCTCTTCAAATATAGATGTCAATGTTTCCGTCGGGACCATTTTTTCGGTTTTCAGAAGAATTACGCCTATTGGAACACCTGTTCAACTCGAAGATTTCCTGCAACCCGGAATCAACCAGGTTGCCGCGGGATATGTGACTTACGGAACTTCTACAATGCTGGTTTATACAACAGGACATGGTGTCAATGGATTTACGTTAAACCCTGCCATCGGAACTTTTTACCTGTCGCATCCCAACATGGAATTTTCGAAAGACGGGAATATTTATTCGATCAACGAAGGAAATTATGTCCATTTTCCGCAAGGGGTCAAAGATTATATCAAATATTGCCAGACCGAAGAAGGCGATCGTCCTTATACTTCGCGTTACATTGGCAGCTTGGTTTCGGACATCCACCGCAACATGATCAAAGGCGGAATTTATATTTACCCAACGAGCTCAAAAGCACCGAAAGGAAAACTGCGATTGCTTTACGAATGCAACCCGATCGCTTTCATCGCAGAACAGGCTGGCGGTAAAGCTTCGGACGGTTTCAACAGGATTATGGAAATTCAGCCGACCGAACTGCACGAAAGGGTGCCTTTTTTCTGCGGCAGCTATAATATGGTTGAGAAAGCCGAAGAATTTATGCGGCTCGCTAAATTGAGTAAGTACTAATAAAAAAAGCTCCGTTATGGAGCTTTTTTTTATCGTGAACTGGGTGTTTATTTATTCATGTGTTCCATTTCATAAAAGAACGTTTCCGAATCGACTTTCTTGTCAATAAGCGAAAGTGCTTTATCTACAATGTAATTGGCATTCCCGGGCGTAAAGCCGAGCGCGATCGCAAATTTCCGAAGCAAAAGATCTTGTTTGTCGCCAAGGTGGTGGTCAATATGAACCATTCGGCCAAGATCATAAAGACGCTCGATTCTTTGTGAATATAGATAAGGCGGGTTGATTGGATATTTCAAAGGATTTTCAAGAATCTCCTCGTATTCTGACGGCGTGATTTCAAGTTTTGTCGCGAGCTTGTCTAAAAATGTTTTTTCTTCAGGCTCCACTTTTCCGTCGGCAAGCGCGACACGAACGATTGCTGAAAAATGACCCTTATTTCTGTTTTTGAATTCGCTGTCGAATAAGTCTGAAAATGACATAGGATTACTTTTTTATGATTGCAAATATAACGGTATTTCAAATTTTTAGAAACTATTTGCAAAGATTATTTTCGCGCTGTTTTATGATTTGTAAAGGATTGTTTTTCAAAATAAATCGTAAGTTTACAATCCCAAATCTATAATACCCACGCATATGCCTGCCTCTTGGATGTTTACAGAATCCGGATTCAACCACGTGCTCAATTTCGAAAACTATCACCTGATGCTGTTTTTGATTGCGCTGATAATCCCATATTCGTTTAAGGAATGGAAAAAAGTTGCGCTTTTAATTGCAATTTTCACTGTCGGACATTTGCTCGCGCTGCTGCTTTCGGCTTATGGCGTCGTAATCATAAAAAGAACGCTCATCGATTTTCTGGTTCCAATAACACTGATTATTGCCGCATTGCTTAATCTCGTAATGATGCGGAAATCTGTTAAAGGGTTACATATCAACGTCATTGGTTTTCTAACGCTTTTTTTCGGGATTATCCACGGATTGGCATTTTCCGACTATTATGAATCGGTATTGACAGGAAAGCAAGCCGATAAAATTATTTCATTGCTACAATTTGCGCTCGGAATAGAGGCAGCGTTGATTCTCATTGTATTATTAATCCTGATTATCACGTACGGAATTTATACTTTTGTGCGATCTTCACGGCGTGATGTGATTTTAGTGCTGTCGGCATTTATCATCGGCATGGCGCTCCCCGAAGTTATGGTCAATCCAATTTGGAAATAAAAAATAAATGGAAGAAGTTAAACTCAATAAATACGACAAGGCCTATCTCAAAATTGCTAAAGAGTGGAGCCTTTTGTCATACTGCAAACGCAAGCAAGTTGGCGCGATTATCGTTCGCGACCGCATGATCATTTCAGATGGTTATAATGGCACGCCATCGGGTTTTGAAAACTGCTGTGAAGACGAAACCGGACTTACAAATTGGTACGTACTCCATGCTGAAGCCAATGCAATCCTGAAAGTCGCGCGCTCCACACAAAGCTGCGAAGGTGCTACATTGTATATTACGCTTTCGCCGTGCAAAGAATGTAGCAAGCTTATTCACCAATCCGGAATCAAGCGGGTCGTTTACCAACTCGGTTACCGCGATACATCGGGGATCGATTTTCTTAAGAAAGCGGGTGTGCAGGTAGAACAAATAGAAGTGCTCGACTAAATGAACAAGAAGTATATCTATATTACAATTCTTTTTTTCTTTACACTTGCCTTGGGTGTTTTGCTGGGGGGATTTTTGAATTTTCCCGTTGAAAAACCGATACTTGCCAAAACCGCTTCCAAAAATAAACTCAATAAATTGATTGACTTCATCGACAGTGAATATGTTGATAAAGTAAATACCGATTCAATTGTAGATATTGCCGTCAATAACATCCTGGCCAAACTCGATCCGCATTCGGTTTACGTACCACCGAGCGAACAGCAAGATGTTGCCGAAAGCATGAAAGGCGATTTTGTAGGCATTGGCGTTAATTTCTATATGTATAACGATACGGTTGCCGTGATCAAGCCGTTGGAAAATGGGCCTTCTGCCAAAGCTGGTGTGAAGCCCGGAGACCGGATTTTGTATGCCGATAATTATAAACTATTCGGAAGAAAGCTGCCGACAGACAGTTTGTTTTCAAAGCTTAAAGGTGCAGAAGGCTCGCCGATTGAACTTACGATTTACAGAAAAAGCGAACATAAAAAACTCAAAATCAAACTCAATCGCGATGTCGTCCCTATCAAAAGTGTCGACGTTGCTGTGATGGTAAACCCAACAACAGGGTATATAAAGATTAACCGGTTTGCGGAAACAACTTACAGGGAATTTGTATCGGGACTTCAAAAAGTAAAAAAGCTTGGAGCCAACTCGATCATTATCGATGTGCGCGAAAACGGTGGCGGTTATATGGAAATGGCTGCGCAAATTGCCGATGAATTTTTGAAAGACAAACAATTGATCGTTTTCCTCAAAAACAAAAAAGGCCGCATCGATCGTACATTTGCTACGGGAAAAGGCATTTTTAAAACCGGAAAAGTTGCCGTATTAATTGATGAAAACTCGGCTTCGGCAAGTGAAATTCTGGCGGGCGCCATTCAGGATAACGACCGCGGAATCATTGTTGGGCGCCGCTCTTTCGGGAAAGGACTGGTGCAGCGCGAAATGAATTTTGATGATGGCTCGGCAGTACGCTTAACGGTAGCGCGTTATTATACGCCAACAGGACGTTCAATTCAAAAGCCATATGTAAAAGGTGATGAAGCGGGTTATTACAGCGAATTCGGAAAGCGTTTCGAAAGCGGTGAATTGTATGAAAAAGACAGCATCAAAATTGCCGACACATTGAAATTCAAAACACCTAAAGGCAATATTGTTTACGGCGGCGGCGGAATCGTTCCAGATGTTTTCGTGCCGCTCGAAGGCAAACACGGCGAAGAAAGTATTATTTATATTATGGAACAGTCGGGAATTGCGGGGCATTTCGCTTTTGAGCAACTCGATAAAAAAAGACAGACATTGAGCGCATTATCATATGCACAATTCCTTAAGAAGATGGAAAGCAATGACGACTATTTTGTTAATTTCCAAAATTACTTGCTTAGAAACGGTGTAAACTTAAAGTTGGAAGGCAATAAAGCGCTTGTCAAACGATACCTGACTGCCGAGTTTGCTAGACAGCTTTTTGATGAGCAAAAATATTATGAGATTGTCCTGAAAGATGATCCGATGGTAAAAGCAGCCTTAGAAGCTAAATGATTCAATACGGTTTTTTGATGCTGTCGTGGCTCTGGGAATCAATTCCGTTATTCCATAAAGTAAGGATATCAGTGGCAACTGCGGCACCACTTCCGGCCGCAATCGATAGCTGGCTTCTCCATCCGGCGAGCGTTCCGGCAACATAAATCCCTTCGGTGACTTTATGGTCTTGATTTTTCAGCCAGATCCGTTGTTTTTCGGCGACCGCTTTTGGGTGCGCGGCGACAAAATCCGTTAATCCTTCGATTGCGAATGTATTGGAATAGCCAACGGCGACGACAATAATTTTTGCCGTGTAGGTATTTTTGTTGGTAATGACTGTAAAGTTTGGATGAGTGCCCTCGATTTTCATCACTTTTTCGTCTGAAATCTGCATTACATGCGGATACAAATCGGAAAGTTGCGTGATGCTCTCTTTTAATAAGTCGGAACCCAGTTTTCCCGGAGCAACTCCGTATGCATTGTTGAATAAGGCTTCCTGAAGCGAGGAGGATTTTTGATGCGTTACAATAGCAATTTTTTTATCGGCTGCAAACGTTTTTTTATAGGCTGAACCTAAAATCAGTGCACATGACATTCCGGAAACGCCACCGCCAATAATGAGCACATCAAGCATCGATTTATTGATTTTTGGTTTTTTCCTCGATCAATTTCGACATCCTAAAGATCAGTAGGATAAATACCGCGCAAAATGACGCTGCGATTCCGATTAATGCTACAATGCTGTTGCCTTCAAGCAAATGGTCAAAATCAAGAAGAGTGATATTGAATACAATCAGGGCCAACGCAATTACCACTAATGTAGATGTAAAAATTTTCATTTGTAGAAATTATTAGGGGATGAAATTAGTAAAAAACGGATTAAACAAACAGACCTTTAACATTCGCAGCAAATAATTTAACAGCGATGGCAAGCAGCACTACGCCAAAGGTTTTCCGTACGACGCCAAGCCCTGTTTGGCCTAGCATTTTTTCGATTTTAGAGGATGATTTCAGGACGAAATATACCAATATAATATTGACGCCAATTGCAATCATGATATTTTCTGTGTGAAATTGTGAACGAAGCGAAAGCAGTGTCGTCATTGTTCCTGCGCCGGCGATCAATGGAAATGCTAAAGGAACAATCGAAGCGGAACTCGGGTCTTCATCACGATAAATGCGGATTCCCAAAATCATTTCGAGGGCGAGAAAAAACAACACGAACGAACCCGCCACGGCAAAAGAATGCACGTCAATTCCGATAAGCTTCAAAAGTTCTTCACCAATGAAAAGAAATACAATCATAATAATCCCCGCGACAATCGACGCTTTACCCGATTCTATGTGTCCATGCTTCGCACGAAGGTCAACAACAATGGGGATTGTACCGACGATATCGATGACGGCAAAAAGAACCATGCCAACGGTGAGTATTTCTTTGAAATTGAAATTCATAGCTGTGATTTTGTAGCGCAAAAGTATTGAATACAACGTAGGGAAATAGCTAAGACAGCGTTAATTTTAAGGAAATAGGCAAATTGGAAATAAATTAACATCAATATTTAAAATTGAGATTATCTTTGCCGCATGTTTCAACTTGGCAAAACCATCGTTTCTGAAGACATCCTCGAAAAGGAATTTGTCTGTAACCTTTCAGCATGCAGCGGCGCGTGTTGCGTTGATGGCGATGCCGGAGCGCCTTTATCAGCTGATGAAACGGAAATTTTAGAAGATATCTACCCAAAAGTAAAACCTTTTTTACGTGCCGAAGGAATCGCCGCAATTGAAGCGCAAGGCACCTGGCGAATCGGTTCTGATGGCGATATGGAAACCCCACTCATAGACGAGAAGGATTGCGCGTATGTTATATATGACGGAAAAACAGCGCTCTGCGGAATCGAGCAAGCGTATAACCAAGGAATCATCGACTGGAAAAAACCGGTGTCCTGCCATCTTTATCCGATACGCGTAAAAGACTTCACTGAATTTGCCGCGGTGAACTATGATAAGTGGGAAATTTGCGACGATGCGTGTTCGCTTGGGAAAGAACTTGAAGTCCCTGTTTACAAATTTGTAAAGGAGGCACTGGTCCGAAGATTTGGCTCGGATTGGTATGCCGAACTCGAAAAAGTGGCCGAAGAATTAAAGGCTTCAAAACCCCACAGATAAATTTCTTTAATTTCTTTTTTCCGGAATTTTTGTTATAGCATTTTAATCCCATTTTGGATGCAAAATCCAAATTCTACAATCCTTATTTTACAGTAGCTCAGCAAATTTTATGTTTTTTAACATATTAATTTTCAGTAATTTACGTTTTATTGAAAAGCCGTATTGCGTGCGTGCTGTTGTTAAAAACTAGAGCCGATTGTGAATAAGTTTGGCTTTCAATTCCCGTTGCAAATCCTAATCTTTGTAGTCAGGATAAAAACAAAATTTTTTGTTAAAATTCCCCAAACACACTCCAATTTTATGTCAGCAATCGAACCTATATTAAAAGAAAACAAAAACCGTTTTGTTATTTTTCCGATCAAACACCATGACATCTGGGAATGGTATAAAAAGATGGAAGCCAGTTTCTGGACAGCAGAGGAAATCGACCTTTCGCAGGACTTGAATGACTGGAATAACAAGTTGAATAACGACGAAAAGTATTTTATCAAACACATTCTTGCATTCTTCGCCGCTTCCGACGGAATCGTAAATGAAAATCTTGCTGAAAATTTCGTTAATGAAGTGCAATACCCCGAAGCGAAATTCTTTTACGGCTTCCAGATCATGATGGAGAATATTCATAGTGAAACCTATTCGCTTTTGATTGATACTTATGTAAAGGATGAAGCGGAAAAAGCCGAACTTTTTAATGCACTTGAAGTATTTCCGGCAATTAAAAAGAAAGCCGATTGGGCTTTAAAATGGATCAAGTCGGATTCGTTTGCCGAGCGATTGATTGCTTTTGCTGCAGTTGAAGGTATCTTTTTCTCGGGCGCGTTTTGCTCAATTTATTGGTTGAAGAAACGCGGATTGATGCCCGGACTTACGTTTTCGAACGAATTGATTTCGCGCGACGAAGGTGTGCATTGCGATTTTGCGGTGCATTTGCACAACCACCATTTGAAACACAAAGTTTCCAAAGCAAGAATTCATGAAATAATCGTTGAAGCTTTAAATATCGAACGTGAATTTATCACCGAATCGCTTCCTGTTAGCTTAATAGGTATGAACGCCGGACTCATGACGCAATACCTTGAATTCGTTGCCGACAGATTACTCGTTGAATTGGGTTGCAAACGCGAATACAACACCGCGAACCCGTTCGATTTTATGGACATGATTTCGCTTCAAGGAAAAACCAATTTCTTTGAGAAAAAAGTAGCCGAATACCAGAAAGCGGGTGTGATGAATACCGACAGCGATTCACAGAAAATATCGTTCGACGCCGATTTTTAGCCAGATTACCGACGACGAAGCATAGCATTAATTTAGAGGACGATGCCTAGCCCCGATGGCAGCGGTATCCTTTTGCGAGTTTACGAAGCGAAAGATAAAGCGGACAGCGGGAATGTGCTCCTGAAAAACAATAAACAAATCAATTACAAATAATCCGAAGCAGTGAAGGGATTTGCTGTTTCATAAAACACGAAGCTTATGTATGTAGTAAAAAGAGATGGCCACAAAGAGCCTGTAATGTTCGACAAGATTACCGACAGGATTAAAAAACTGTGTTACGGACTCAACGATTTGGTTGATTCGGTCAAAGTTGCGATGCGCGTCATCGAAGGCCTTTATGATGGCGTGACCACGTCGGAACTCGATAATCTGGCAGCCGAAACTGCGGCATCAATGACGATTGCACACCCTGATTATGCGCAATTGGCGGCACGTATCGCGATATCTAACCTGCATAAGAATACCAAAAAGTCATTTTCGGAAACAATGGACGAAATGTTCCATTATGTCAATCCGAGAACCAACCAGCAATCACCATTGCTTTCGGAAGAAGTCCACGCTGTAATCCAGGCAAACGCCGAATTTTTGGATTCACACATTATATACAACCGCGATTTTAATTATGACTATTTCGGTTTCAAGACTTTAGAGCGTTCGTATTTACTCAAAATCAACGGCAAAATCGTTGAGCGTCCGCAGCATATGCTCATGCGTGTTTCTGTCGGAATTCACCTTGACGATCTTAAAGCGGTAATCGAAACGTACGATTTGATGTCGAAGAAATTTTTTACGCATGCAACGCCAACGCTTTTCAACGCCGGAACGCCGAAACCGCAAATGTCTTCGTGTTTCCTTTTAGCGATGGAAGACGACAGCATTGACGGGATTTACGACACTTTAAAAAACACGGCGAAAATTTCGCAGTCTGCTGGCGGAATCGGGTTGTCAATCCACAACGTGCGTGCAACAGGTTCTTATATTCGCGGTACAAACGGAACTTCTAACGGAATCGTGCCAATGCTTCGCGTTTTTAATGACACCGCGCGTTATGTTGACCAGGGCGGCGGAAAAAGAAAAGGAAGTTTTGCGATTTACCTCGAAACATGGCATGCCGATATTTTTGAATTCCTTGATTTGAAGAAAAACACCGGAAAAGAAGAAATGCGTGCGCGTGACTTGTTCTTTGCCATGTGGACATCGGATTTGTTCATGAAACGCGTGCAGGAAGATAGCCATTGGACATTGATGTGCCCGAATGAATGTCCGGGACTATACGATGTTTACGGTGAAGAATTCGAAACACTTTATACCTCTTACGAAGAGCGCGGCAAAGGACGAAAAACGATCAAAGCGCGTGAATTGTGGGAAAAGATCCTTGAGTCGCAAATCGAAACCGGAACGCCTTACATGCTTTATAAAGACGCGGCAAACCGTAAGTCGAACCAGAAAAATCTCGGGACGATCCGTTCCTCGAATTTGTGTACCGAAATTATGGAATACACCTCTAAAGATGAAATCGCGGTTTGTAACCTCGCGTCGATTTCATTGCCGATGTTCATCGAGAATGGCGCTTTCAACCACGAGTTGCTGTTCAATGTAACGAAACGCGTCACAAGAAATTTGAATAAAGTCATCGACAGGAATTACTATCCCGTCAAAGAAGCTGAAAACTCGAACATGCGCCACCGTCCGGTAGGATTGGGTGTACAGGGATTGGCCGATGCGTTTATTTTATTGCGCATGCCATTTACGAGCGACGAAGCTAAAAAACTAAACCAGGAAATCTTCGAAACGTTATACTTTGCAGCCGTTACCGCTTCGATGGAAATGGCAAAAGAAGAAGGCGCGTATTCAAGCTTCAAAGGATCGCCGATTTCACAAGGGGAATTTCAGCACAACCTTTGGGGATTAAAAGACGAAGAATTGTCAGGAAGATGGGATTGGGCATCGCTCAGAAAAGAAGTAATGGAACACGGTGTCAGAAATTCGCTTTTGGTAGCGCCGATGCCAACCGCTTCAACTTCACAAATCCTTGGCAACAACGAGGCTTTCGAGCCATACACTTCAAACATTTATACCAGACGTGTTTTGTCGGGCGAATTTATCGTTGTCAACAAACACTTGCTCGAAGACCTTGTAAAAAGAGGATTGTGGAATGAAGACCTCAAACAGGAAATCATGCGCCACAACGGATCGGTACAAAATATCGAGTCGATTCCGCAAGACCTTAAAGAATTGTATAAAACAGTTTGGGAAATGTCAATGAAAGACATCATTGACATGTCGCGCCAACGTGGTTATTTCATTGACCAATCGCAATCGTTGAATCTGTTCATGCAGGACGCCAATTACTCAAAACTCACATCGATGCATTTTTATGCCTGGCAATCGGGATTGAAAACGGGAATGTATTACTTGAGGACAAAATCAGCCGTTGATGCAATCAAATTCACGCTCAACAATGACAAAAAAGCCGAGCCAATGGCGGTTGAGGCCGCTGTAGTTGCAGAAGAATCGATGTCGGTTGATGATTTCAAAGCGATGATTGAGCGCTCCAGAAATGCGGAGCCCGACGATTGTGAGATGTGCGGATCGTAAATTGAGGTCGAAAATTTTTTTTGAACAGCTGTCATTTGACGGCTGTTTTTTTATATTAGCCAAAATAAAAATCATGGAAAACAAGAATTTTTTGATTACCGGAGACCTTTTGGCATCGCAATCACAACGTTTTGGAAACTATCTTATCGATCTTGCGGTACAATATATTATTGCGATCGTCATCGGCGTGGGGGTGGTATTGGTGGCGCAACTTTCAGGATTTTTTGATGTTGCAGAATGGTTCAAGTCGATGAACAAGCTGCAAGAGTATGCATTGGGAATTGTCATCTCCATCGTTTATTATGGCCTGATGGAAACCCTTTTCGCGCGAAGCATTGGCAAATACATTACCAAAACCGTGGTCGTACGCGAAGACGGTTCCAAACCTGATGCAACTACAATCTTAAAGAGAACATTATGCAGGCTTATCCCGTTTGACGCGCTGAGCTTTCTCGGCAACGGCAACGGCTGGCATGATTCGATTTCAGATACTTACGTGGTTAAAAAAAATGAACTTGAACGCGCGAAAGAAATGTTTGATGCTTTCGACCAAATCGGCGTAGTGGAATAAAACCTTTATATTATATTTGAAGCAGCTATCATTTTTGGTAGCTGTTTTATTTTGGTAGCTTTTTCCCGCTTTCGGCTATATCTTTTTCGTGCCTCAAAAGGATGCCGCCTCTATCGGGGCTAGGTTTTCGAACAGACCGGTAAATCTCTCGATCAAGGTAATTTTAAACCAAACGTTACGTGGAGCTTAAACGAACAACATCTGAAAATTCTGATTTCGAAAAGCTGGTAACGGCGCTCGATAAAGTGCTTGCGATTCTTGACGGCGATGACCATGCATTTTACGCGCAGTTCAACAAGACAGCGAATATCGACACGGTTGTGGTTTGCTATGAAGACGGAAGAGCGATCGGTTGCGGTGCGTTTCGACCTTACGATACGGAAACTGTTGAAATCAAAAGGATGTACACCGAACCGGAAGCGCGTGGCAAAGGCGTAGCGACCGCAATACTTCGTGAACTCGAACGGTGGTCGTTCGAATTGGGTTATTCACAAGCGATTCTCGAAACGGGCTACAAACAAGTTGAGGCGATTGCGCTTTATCAAAAATTGGGTTACGTAATAATTCCAAACTACGGGCAATATGAAAATGTTGACAATAGTGTATGTATGAAAAAAGCGATTATCTAGCGAATTTTATAATAATTGACATATCAAATAAATATTTCAAATGAACTGGGAACAACTGCTATCATTGCGACGCCAAGGCGACACGGGCAAGCGCTTAAGAAAAGAACAGGACGATACGCGTCTCGGTTTTGAAGTCGATTACGACCGTATTATTTTTTCTGCCGCTTTCCGGAGCCTGCAGGACAAAACCCAGGTAATTCCGCTTTCAAAAACCGATTTTGTGCATACGCGGCTTACACATAGTCTCGAAGTGTCGGTGGTAGGCCGTTCGATCGGACGTCTCGTTGGAAAGCAAATCATCGAAAAATATCCGTATCTCAAGGAAGTCCATGGTTATCAAATGAATGATTTTGGTGCTATTGTGGCAGCTGCTTCGCTTGCGCACGATATTGGCAATCCGCCATTTGGTCATTCTGGAGAAAAGGCTATCGGCGAGTACTTTTCGATAGGCAAAGGACTGCGTTTCAAGGATCAGATGACCGAGAAAGAATGGCAGGACCTTATTGATTTTGAAGGAAATGCCAACGGATTTTCGGTACTTACGGCAACGCGCCCGGGAATTGAAGGCGGTTTGCGGATTTCTTATGCGACGTTGGGGGCTTTCATCAAATATCCAAAAGAAAGCCTTCCCAAAAAACCCACAAAGAATATTGCCGATAAAAAATACGGTTTTTTCCAGGCTGATAGAACTTTTTTTACGGAAGTTGCGTCGGAATTGGGGTTGATTTCAAACAAATCCGGAAATGATATCGGTTTTGAAAGACATCCGCTTGCATATCTTGTTGAAGCTGCCGATGATATCTGCTATACGATCATTGATTTTGAAGATGGCATTAACCTCGGACTCGTTTCTGAAGATTATGCGCTCGAATATTTGATTAAGCTTGTCAAAGACACCATCGATACTTCAAAATACAAAACGTTGACGACACGCGAGGACCGGATTAGTTACCTTCGGGCGCTCGCGATTGGAAATCTGATTAATGACGCGGTAAAGGTATTTGTTGAAAATGAAGAACTCATTTTGCAGGGAAAATTCCCATATGCCTTAACAGACAAAAGCAAATACAAAGCGCAAATCGACGATATTATCCAAATCAGTGTCAAAAACATTTATCAAAGCCGCGAAGTCATCCAGAAAGAAATTACGGGTTACCAGATTATCAATACTTTGCTCGATAAATTTATCACTGCCTACAGCAACAACATTGAAGGCAAAGCGACCAATTACGATAAATTGCTGCTCAAGACATTGCCTGAAAAACACTTGCATGAAAAAGAAACCGTGTATGAACGTTTGCTGCACATCTGTCACTTTGTTTCGTTGCTGACAGACGGAAATGCGTTGCTTTATTACCGCAATATTTTGGGTTATAAGGATTAGATTGTTAATGTTTTAACGTTTTTTTGTAATAACCAAAAAATGGTTTAAGTTTGTTTCTCAAAATTTTAAAAAAAACATGAAAAAAATTACACTATTAACCGCTTTTCTGTTTTCACTTGCAGGCTTCTCGCAAACCAACAAACAGAATATTCAGTCCTATCTTGACGCCAATCGCGAGAAATTGGGATTGACTGCAGACGATGTATCCGACTGGATGATTGAAAGCGAAGGAAGCTCTAAGACCACCAAAATCACAAATTATCGCGTGGTGCAACGATATCAGGGCATCGAAATTTTTGACGCACAGTCGAATGTTTGGGTAAAAGACGATAAAGTGATTAATATGGGTAACCGTTTTAAAAGCAATATTGCGCGTAAAGTCAATACGACAACACCATCATTGACGATGTTTCAGGCTTTGGCAAGTGCTTATTCGCAACTTGGTATTACAGCGCCGGGAACGTTTTCTGTTTCCGAGCCATTGGCAAACAAAAGATTTTTACTCAGCGACGGGAAACAGGACCAGATTACTGCAAAACTTGCCTATCAACAAACCGCTGATGATCAATTAAAATTATCTTGGGCATTGCAATTTTATTCTCCCGATGGGCAACACTATTGGGATATCAGAATCGATGCGCTCAACGGGACGATCCTTGAAAAAAGAGATTTGACCTTAAGCTGTAATTTTGATAAAAAAGAGCATTCTCACTATGATTACAAGAAAAATTTTAGTTTCGAAAATACTATTTTCGGCAACTCAAATGCTTCAATGTTAGTTGTGAACCCTGGCACGTACCGCGTAATTCCATTTAACTACGAAAGTCCAAATCACCATTCTTTCGAATTGATTACAACCGCAGGAAATACACTAGCGTCGCCACAAGGCTGGCATGATGCGAATGCTTTGGGTGGAACAAATGCGGCGCTTAAATTTACTTATACACGAGGAAATAACGTTTTGGCTCAGGAAGATGCCAATGGCGACAACGGTACCGGAGTCCGTGCTGATGGCGGTGCTGGACTAACTTTCGACTTTCCTTATGGCGGTCCGGATGCGTTGCCAACGACATACACTTCTGCTGCGACAACCAACTTGTTCTACATGAATAATATCATGCATGACGTTTGGTATCAATACGGATTTGATGAAGCTAACGGAAATTACCAACAAAACAATTACGGACGTGGCGGTACAACATCGGTAACCGGTGATTATGTGCAAGCTGATTCGCAAGATGGCTATTCACAAACGACAGCAACATTAAACAACGCAAACTTTTCGCCCACGAATGATGGTGTAAGACCGAGAATCCAAATGTTTATGTGGACACTTGGTGCGCCTCCAACGAATTACATTACCGTAAATTCGCCTGCTTCAATTGCAGGGCAGTTTGCTGCTACCACAAATGTTTTCGAAGGAACAGATCGTATTCCGGTGCCTGCGGCTCCAAATGGAATCACCACTGATTTGGCATTGTATGAAAATGCGCCAAATCCTAATACCAACACAGTAAGTATACACAATGCTTGCGTGGCACCAACGAATCCATTTGATGTTTCTGGTAAAATCGTATTGATCAGAAGAGGAAATTGTAATTTTTCGAATAAAGTCAAAAATGCACAAGATGCCGGGGCTTTAGCTGCTATCGTTTATGATACCGTGCCAAATAACCCTGTGAGGCTGTCAATGAGTTCGACAGGATTGTTGGGAATTACTATCCCGGCGGTTTTTGTTACCAAAGAAATTGGCGAGCAATTGATCGCGGAAATGGCAAATGGTCCAGTGAATCTTAAGCTTGAAGTTCCTGCAGGATTGTATCTATATGCTGACGGCGATTTCGACAATGTGGTTATTGGGCACGAATACGGGCATGGTATTTCAAACCGTCTTGTTGGCGGTGGGTCTTCAGGATGTATGACCAACTATGAGCAAATGGGCGAAGGATGGTCTGACTGGTTTGGTTTAATGAACCAAATAAAAGCAGGTGATACAGGCGCTGATCCAAAAGAAATTGGTACTTATGTAATTAACCAGCCTACTACCGGATTCGGTCTTCGTGATTTCCCTTATTCAACTGATATGACTATCAATCCACGAACTTTGGTTGATTCAAATGCTCCAAATCCAGATCCTACCGATCCTACCGATACTGCGTATCGTTATGTTGTGGGTGAGTATTGGGCTTCATGTCTATGGGACTTAACTTGGGCCTACATCGACCAATATGGTTTTGATCCGGATATTTATAACGGAACTGGTGGTAACAATAAAGTAATGCAATTGGTTGCTGATGCTTTAAAATTGGAAACCTGCAACCAAACTTCTATTATTAATGGTAGAAACAACCTTATCGCAGCTGACCAGGCCGCAACGGGTGGCGCAAATTATGCGCTTATCGCAAATGTTTTCAGTAGAAGAGGTGCGGGTCTGAATGCGTCTTCGGGAAGTGTAAACGACAGTAATGATCAAACAGAAGATTTTACTCCTTTAGCTACCCAGGATTTCAAACCAAATGCAAATGCAAATGTCAGGGTATATCCTAACCCTACTAGCGGAGCAGTTACGATTCGCGTTAATAAATTTGCCGGTAAACTCAATATTCAAATTGTTGATACCAACGGACGTACAGTTTACAATCAGGCTGATGATAATTTCAATACTGAGAAAACAATTAACATCAGCGGTTTACAGTCGGGTGTTTACATCTTGAAAATCGTTGGCGACCAATTAAATTATTCTCAAAAAGTGATCAGAAACTAATCGGAAACTCTGAATTACAAAAAGCCCAAGTCGGAAGATTTGGGCTTTTTTATTTTTTCTAAACGCCCGAAATGCGTTTAGAAATTAACTAAAATATTAAATAAATCAATTATGTTTGTGCATCAAAAATTTAACCTATGAAAAGAATTACTGTTTTAATTGCATTTTTGGTTTCCATCGCGAGTTTTTCGCAAACCGATAGGCACCAAATCCAAAACTATCTTGAAGCAAATCGCGTCAAATATGCATTATCAGCCAACGATATTGCCGACTGGGAAATCGAAAGTGAAGTATTTGCACAAGGAACAAAAATTACCAGCTGCTATATCGTACAGCGTTATCAGGGAATATGCATTTTTAATGCTCAATCAAATGTTTCATTAAAAGACGGAAAAATTCTCGCTATCGGCAATAACTTCAAAAGCGATATTTCGCAAAAAATTAACGCAACTATCCCAACGTTATCTGTCGTTCAGGCAATAGCAAAAGCTTATTCGGATTTGGGTATTACAAGCGCCGCTTTCACCATCGCGGAAACCGTTAATAACAAAACATTTAAAATAAGCGACGGTGTTCAGGAAGACCTCATTAGCGCCAAGTTGGTTTATCAATCAACGGCAGATGATAAACTGAAATTGGCATGGGCTTTTCAATTTTATTCCCCAGACGCAAAACACCTTTGGGATTTAAGAATCGATGCCACAAACGGACAGATACTTGAAAAAAATGACCTAAACCTGAATTGTTCATTTGGACATGCCAAGCCAGCGACTACAAATAATTTCAGCTTTGAGCAAAAAGTGTTCAATAGCACCAGTATGCTTGTGGCGTCGGGTTCTTACAGAGTAATACCGTTTAACTACGAAAGCCCAAATCATCATAATTTTGAATTAATTACCACAGCCGGAAATACGCTCGCCTCTCCACAAGGATGGCATGATGCCAACGCTTTAGGAGGAACTAATGCCGCGCTCAAATTTACCTATACCAGAGGAAATAATGCGTTGGCACAAGAAGATGCCAATGGCGATAATGGAAACGGAATCAGGGCAGACGGCGGTGTCGATTTAAATTTTGATTTTGCTTACGGCGGGCAGACATTTGCGCCAACAGCATATACACCCGCGTCAACCACGAATCTTTTTTACATGATGAATACCATACATGACATTTGGTACCAATATGGATTTAATGAAGCGTCGGGAAATTTTCAGCAAAACAATTATGGAAGGGGTGGAACAACAACGGTAACGGGAGACTATGTTCTTGCAGACGCACAGGATGGGTATTCACAAACTACAGCCACACTAAACAATGCCAATTTTTCAACCCCGAATGATGGAGCAAGACCACGTGTCCAGATGTATATGTGGACGGCGGGCGCGCCACCAACAAATTATTTGATGGTAAATTCCCCTGCGTCAATTTCAGGGCCACGGGTAGCGACAACGAATGTTTTTGAAGGAACTGACAGGATTCCGGTTCCTGCTGCGCCAAACGGAATCACATCCGACCTTGTTTTATATAATAACAATCCTGCTCCGGGTTTTCACTCGGCATGCCAGGCTCCTACAAACGCATTCGATATCGCGGGGAAAATTGCGTTGATTAAAAGGGGAAGTTGCTTTTTCAGCAATAAGGTTAAAAATGCTCAGGATGCAGGCGCCAGCGCCGTAATTGTAATGGACAGTATTCCGGATAATCCGCAGGGGTTGAATATGAGTTCGACGGGATTATTGGGAATTACCATTCCTGCAGTTTTCATCACGAAAGAGAGCGGTGATCAACTACTCGCGCAAATGGCGAACGGACCCGTGAATGTAAAATTGGAAGCGCCTGCCGATTTATATTTATATGCCGACGGTGACTTCGACAACGGAATCATCGCTCATGAATACGGACACGGAATCTCAAATCGTCTTATTGGTGGTCCGGTAAACGCCTCGTGTATGACAAATGCCGAACAAATGGGCGAAGGCTGGTCAGATTGGTTCGCGTTAATGCTTCAGATCAAACCAGGCGATACAGGCGCAGAATCAAGAGGGATCGGAACCTACGCGATCAATGAACCTATCACAGGCGGAGGAATTAGAGAATATCCTTATTCGACCGATTTTGGAATCAATCCACACACACTTGCAGATTCTAATGATACTGAATCGCACAACCGCGGAGAGACCTGGACGGCTGTTTTGTGGGATCTGACTTGGGCATATATCGACAAATACGGATTTGATCCTGATATTTACAATGGAACGGGCGGTAACAATAAAGTAATGCAATTGGTTATTGATGCGTTGAAATTACAGGCTTGTAATACAGCGTCTTTTATCAGCGCGAGAGATAACTTGTTTGCGGCAGACCAGGCCACTACAGGCGGACAGGATTATTGTTTGATTGCAAACGTATTTCAAAAGCGGGGTATGGGATTAAATGCTTCTTCCGGAAGTGCTACCAATGCAACTGATCAGGTTGAGGATTTTACCGCGTTCCCGGCAGGTCCGAATTGCGTGCTGGCCGTAAATTATTTTAAAAATAACGATATGTTCCGCATTTACCCTAATCCCGCTAACGGTTTAGTCAATGTGAGAATCAACAACTATGTCGGAAAAATTAATTTTCAGATCGTCGACATCAATGGGCGTGTAGTTTTGAGCCAGACAGCGACCGATTTCAATATAGAAAAGTCAATTAACATCAGCGCATTACAATCCGGCGTATATGTTTTGAAGGTGACCGGTAATGATTTGAATTATTCGCAGAAGCTGATTAAAAATTAAACCCAGAGGAACATGAAAATAAAAGTCCGGATCGAAAGGTCCGGATTTTTTATGCAGTAAATTTTGAAATGAGGCTGTCGATGTCAATTCCGCAATAATTCTGAAGCTGTGTCACTGTGCCATGTTCAATGAATTCATCGGGAATTCCGAGATTCTCCATCGGTATACAGTAACGATGCGTCGTTGCAAATTCTGCGATGGCGCTACCAAAACCGCCTTTTATCACGCCATCTTCTATCGTAATGACCTTTTCGAATTTTTTAAAAATTTCGTGCAATAATTGTTCGTCAAGCGGCTTTACAAAAGCAAAATCATAATGTGCAAAAGAATCGGAATTTCCTATTTTTTCGAGAGCTGTAATAACATTGTTTCCAATATTTCCATTGGACAGGATTGCGGTGTGCGTTCCGTTTTTTAAACAAGTGGCTTTTCCGACTTCAACTTCTGAATAAGCTTGTTGCCAATCAACGATTACGCCGCGTCCACGCGGATATCGGATTGCAATCGGACGATTTAACCCGAGTTGGGCGGTATATAAAATGTTGCGCAAAGCAATCTCATTCAAAGGAGAGTAAACAATCATATTCGGGACGCACCGCAAATAGGCTAAATCAAAAACGCCATGGTGCGTCGCGCCATCCTCGCCAACCAATCCGGCACGATCGAGGCAAAAGATGACAGGCAGATTCTGCAACGCCACATCATGAATTACCTGATCGTATGCCCGCTGCAGAAATGTCGAATAGATGTTGCAATAGACCACCATTCCCTGTGTTGCCATTCCGGCTGCCAAAGTAACGGCGTGCTGTTCGGCAATACCAACGTCGAAAGCCCGATCAGGAAAAACATCCATCATGAATTTGAGGGAACTTCCCGAGGGCATAGCGGGTGTGATGCCGATGATTTTTTCGTTCTTTTTAGCGAGATCCAAAATCGTCAAACCGAAGACATCCTGGTATTTTGGAGGTAAATTTTCTTCCGATTTGCTATGGATCAGCCCGGTAATCTTGTCGAATTTTCCAGGTGCATGATATTGCACCTGATTTTCCTCTGCCTGGAGCAAGCCTTTTCCTTTTGTAGTCAGGATATGTAGAAATTTGGGGCCTTTGACTTCCTGAAGGCGTTTCAGCTCGCGAATCAGGGCAAAAATATCGTGCCCGTCAATTGGTCCCGAATAATCAAAATTCAAAGATTTGATCATGTTATTCTGTTTCGGGTTTTTGCCTTCCTTGACCGCCGTAAAATAATTTTTTAAAGCGCCAACGCTCGGGTCGATTCCGATGGCATTGTCATTTAATATTACAAGCAGGTTCGCATCCGTAACTCCCGCATGGTTTAATCCTTCAAATGCCATCCCTGAAGCTATCGAAGCATCGCCGACGACCGCAATGTGCTGTTTAGTGGAATCGCCTTTTAAAAGCGATGCGATTGCCATTCCGAGGGCTGCCGAAATTGCGGTCGAAGAATGACCAACACCAAACGTATCGTAAACACTTTCGCTTCTTCGCGGAAATCCTGAAATGCCGCCTAGTTGTCTGTTTGTATGAAAATTTTCACGCCTTCCCGTCAGGATTTTATGTCCGTAAGCCTGATGTCCAACATCCCAAACGAGTAAATCTTCGGGTGTGTTGAATACATAATGCAAGGCAATCGTAAGTTCAACAACACCGAGGCTGGCACCGAGATGACCTTCCTTGACCGAGACAATATCAATGATAAAATCACGAAGTTCCTGTGCCAGTTGCGGAAGCTGGTTTTGTTGGAGCAACCGTAAATCTTTTGGATCGTTGATTCGTGCAAGCAAATTTTCAGGCATGAAGCAAATGTACAAATTTGAATGCCTATTTTTGTTTCATGGAAAATATTTTCACTGACGAATACTTTATGAAAAAGGCGCTTCAAGAAGCCGAATTGGCTTTTGAAAAAGGCGAAATCCCGATCGGCGCTGTCGTGGTGATCGACAACAAAGTAATTGCGCGCAGTCATAATCTTACCGAAATGCTCAACGATGTAACGGCACATGCCGAAATGCAATCGATTACTGCGGCTGCAAATTTCCTTGGTGGAAAATACCTGATAGACTGCACACTTTATGTTACGATTGAACCATGTCAAATGTGCGCGGGCGCGTTGTATTGGAGCCAGATTACGAAAATCGTTTTTGGCGCGCGCGACGAGCAACGCGGTTATGTTTCGATGGGAACCAAGTTACATCCAAAGACTGTTGTCAAATCTGGCGTGATGGCAGAGGAAGCCTCACAATTAATGTTGCGCTTTTTTAGTGCAAGAAGAAAAAATTAGTTTTAAAAACAAGTTATGATCGATACTTTAAAAATGCTTTTCGAAAGAGACTTACGGAAGTTAAAGTCGGAAATTGAGTCTTATAAAAATGACAAAAACCTTTGGCAAGTTGACACCGGTATCGATAATTCCGGCGGAAACCTTTGCCTGCATTTAATAGGAAACCTAAATACTTATATCGGTGCGGAATTGGGAAAAACCGGTTATGTCAGAAACCGTGAACTCGAATTTTCGCAAAAGAATATGGACAAAGAAGCGTTGCTGGAGATGATTGAAAATACAATTTCGGTAGTAATCGCTTCGCTTGATAAGGTTGACAAAGCGGAACTACAAAATGAGTATCCAATTGTTGTGTTTGAGCATAAAACCAGTATAGAATACTTTTTAATACACCTTTCGATGCATTTAGCATATCATCTCGGGCAAATCAATTACCATCGCCGCCTGATCGATAAGTGAGGCTTCGCAACTTTAGCCGATAGAACAATAAATGTTTTATTTCTTTCGGAACACGTCAATATGAAACCAACACACTAGCCCTGATTGCAGCGGAAATCCTTTTATGTAACGCAGTGAAGTAAAAGATTGCAGCGGAAAGCAGGAAACAGCTCCTCAAAAAACACATTACAAAACCGCATAAAAAAACCGCCAGTCTTTCGAAAGGCGGTTTGGTTTATTTAATCTTGAGCATCTTTCCTTCGTTGTCGTAGAAATGATATTCAAGGAACGTGTAAGCGTCACGCGGTATGATTTTCACCCATTTTTTGTGTTCCAGAAACCATTTGGAACGCAATGATGGAAACCCTTTACTGAGGTAAGCAGCCACAAACGGATGTACGTTGAGTACGACTTTCTTGTGGGTTTTAACGATTCTTTCCAAGTCGAGGTTGATCTTGTCAATGATTTGGATTGGCGCTTCAATCTCGCCGTTTCCATTGTTTGGATCCTCTTCGCTGGTTTTAATATTTACTTCCGGCCTTACGCGTTGGCGTGTAATCTGGACGAGTCCAAATTTACTTGGCGGCAGTATTTTGTGTTTGGCTTTATCATCGCTCATTTCGTCGCGGAGGAAGTCGAACAGCACTTTTCGGTTATCGGGATTTTGCATGTCGATAAAATCGATGACGATGATTCCGCCCATATCCCTCAGACGCAATTGTCTGGCGATTTCTGCGGCGGCGATCATGTTGACTTCAAGGGCAGTATCTTCCTGATTGGCGGCCTTGTTAGAGCGGTTTCCAGAGTTGACGTCGATGACGTGCAACGCTTCGGTATGCTCAATAATAAGGTAGGCGCCTTTACTCATCGATACGGTTTTGCCGAATGAGGTCTTGATTTGTCTCTCTATGTTATATTTCTCGAAGATTGGTGTGTCCCTTGATTGATAAAACTTTACTATTGATTGTTTTGAAGGTGCAATTTCCTGCAGATAATCCTTCGTTTCGTTGAACAACTCCTCGTCATCAATATGAATCCCGCTAAAGGAGTCATTGAAAACGTCGCGCAATATCGAAGATGCCCTGTTGAGCTCTCCCAATACTTTGGACGGATGATGAGCGGTTGGTAATTTTTTACACATTGCATTCCATCTGCTGAGCAGGTTATGCAAATCTTTTTCTATTTCGGCTGTTTTTTTGCCTTCGGCTACTGTGCGGACAATAATGCCGAATCCTTTAGGTCTGATGGCTTGCACGAGTTTTTTGAGTCGGTCCTTTTCGCTTTTTTCCTCTATTTTCTGAGAAACGGAGACGCGATCGGAAAACGGAACAAGTACGATAAAACGTCCAGCCAATGACAGCTCTGAGCTGATTCGTGGGCCTTTGGTAGATATCGGTTCCTTGACTACTTGTACAAGAATGGATTGGTTGGGACTCAGCACTTCTGCAATGGTCCCGTCTTTGTCAATCTCTTTTTCAAACTGAAAGTTTTTTAGGGAGAAATCTTTTATTTTACCTGCGCTTACAAGTTTTATGAACTTCAGTTGGGAAGCAAGGTTCGGACCAAGATCATGATAATGTAAAAAGGCATCTTTTTCGAAGCCTACATTTACAAAAGCAGCATTGAGTCCGGCGACTGGCTTTCTGATTTTGGCAATAAAAATATCGCCAACCTGAAAGTTGCTCGCTTCTTGTTCTTTGTGCAGTTCAATTAGTTTTCCATCTTTTAATAAGGCAAAATCTACAGCGTCAGAACTAGATCGGATGATTAATTCTTTATTCATCAGTAAATTTTTATCCGTACGGAAAGCTTCCCAATGTAGCGTTATGCTATCAGGGATCGCTTGGAGTAAGGATGGATTAAACAATAATTTAAACAGGTATTGGTTACCCGGTGAATTTAAGCCGACAGCCTAAATTCTATTTCAATGAACGTTAAAAAGAAAAAAGTAGTTTTGAGACTACTTTTTCTTTTTGTGACGGTTAGCTCTCGCACGTTTTTTACGTTTGTGCGTCGCTACCTTATGTCTTTTTCTTTTTTTACCACTTGGCATAGCTGGTGAATTTGTTGATTAATATTTCTTTATTTTGCTTCGTTATTCGTTTTAACGCCTTCAACAAAAACTTTCGCAGGTTTGAAAGCCGGAATGTTGTGGGCTGGGATTTTAATTGTGGTGTTTTTCGAAATATTTCTACCGGTTTTTTCAGCTCTGGTTTTGATAATAAAGCTACCAAATCCTCGTAGGTAAACATTGTCTCCGGTTTCTAGCGAAGTTTTCACTTCATCCATAAAAGATTCTACAGTTGCCTGAACATCGCCTTTTTCAAGGCCTAATTTTTCTGAAATTTTCGCTACGATGTCTGCTTTCGTCATTTTCTTTCGTATTTTAATATTTATGAGTAAATTTTTGAGGTTGCAAATATATGAATTTAAAAAACAATTAATCAACCTAAATCATTAAAATTTAATCACATAAACTTTTAATTTTGCGAGCCAAATATTTAACATGATTTTTACTAAGTCGCTTACTGTGTGGTATTTAGAAAACCAAAGGGATTTGCCCTGGCGCCATACCAAAAATCCGTATTGCATTTGGTTGTCTGAAATTATGCTCCAACAAACGCGTGTAGCGCAGGGAATGCCTTACTATTTTGCATTTATTGAAGCCTTTCCAACGATCTTCGACTTGGCAAATGCGTCAGAAGAACACGTCCTTAAGTTATGGCAGGGACTCGGCTACTATTCGCGTGCAAGGAACCTTCATAAAACCGCGCAAACCGTGGCGCTTGAGTTGAAAGGCGTCTTTCCCGATAATTATGCCGATTTGCTGAAACTAAAAGGTGTTGGGGAATATACCGCTGCGGCCATTGCGTCATTCGCCTATGGTGAAAAGGTTCCGGTGGTTGACGGCAATGTTTTTCGTGTTCTAGCGCGTTATTTTGACATTGAAACCGATATTGCAAACGCCTCGGCAAAAAGGGAATTTGGCGCGTTGGCGTTAACGCTAATAGGCAGATCGGATCCGGCATTATTCAATCAGGCAATAATGGAATTCGGCGCGCTCCAGTGTGTTCCGAAAAATCCTGATTGTTCGGTTTGTGTGCTCCAATCGGGATGCCTTGCGCGGCAAAAAAATAAGGTAAGTAGCCTTCCGGTGAAATCAAAAAAGGCGCCCGTCAAAAACAGATTTTTCAATTACTTTATTTTTTCGGATGAAAATGCGCACACAATCATATTTAAGCGCTCTGGCAAAGGGATCTGGCACAACCTTTATGAGTTTCCGCTCGTTGAAACGGATGCAGAGGTGAATTTTGAATTTATTTTAAATCAGATTCAGCAACAACATTTCACATCCAACGAGGTCCTTTCGATAAGCGAACTCAACACCAATAGTCAAATACATAAACTCACACACCAGCATCTCCATATTAAATTCTGGAAAATAAATGTCAAAGGAAAACTCAAAAATGCCGTTGATTACGAAACGTTGCGGACTTATCCTTTCCCGATTGTCCTGTATAATTTTATAGAAAAGGATTGGGCGTAGTTTTCAAAAATCATTATATTTGCTTACACCCGTTCCCTATGCTCGGGTGCCTGAAATACAACCCAATAAAGATGAGCGGAACGTTAAATAAAGTGATGTTAATCGGCCACCTCGGCGAAGATGTAAAAATGCATTATTTCGATGGCGGAAATTGCATCGGAAGATTTCCTTTGGCAACCAACGAAACTTACATCAACAAATCGACCAACGAAAAAATAACGTCAACCGAATGGCACAATCTTGTCGTACGCAACAAAGCCGCTGAAATTTGCGAAAAGTATTTGTCGAAAGGCGATAAAATATATGTTGAAGGACGCATTAAATCACGACAATGGCAAACCGATGAAGGCGTGACAAAATACACGACCGAAATCCAGGTAACCGAATTTACTTTCCTTACCGTCAAAAAAGAAATAGAATCGAGCGGACGCGAAACCAGGACGCCGAATTTCGACCCAAACAATAACCCGATGCCGGAGAACGATATGCCGTTCTGATTGTTTAACTAACTTATTTTAATTTGGACCCAGAGCCCAATTTATCCTTCTTTTCAGCCATCGACACGAATTTGCTCTTTGGTTTTCTGGCTATCTTTATTTTGCTTTTTTGTGTCGCACTGGTTTCTGGTGCCGAAGTTGCTTTTTTTTCACTCACGCAAAAAGAGATCGATGAAAGCTTGCAATCCCATCCCACCAAAACACAAATCATCATCAAACTTCTGAAGAAACCGAAAAAGTTGCTGGCGACACTGCTCGTAGCCAATAATTTTATCAATATCGGTGTGGTTATTTTATTTTCGTTTATCGGCAGGACTTTGTTCGAAGCCATTGCCTCGCCTTTATTGAAGTTTATAATCGAGGTAATATTGGTTACGTTTCTCATTTTGCTTTTTGGCGAAGTGTTGCCAAAGGTTTACGCGAGCCGCAACAATCTTAAATTTGCCCGCTTCCTTGCTTATCCGCTTTCCATTTTAGACAATCTGCTCTCGCCGATAAGCTTGCCAATGCGATCACTGACCATCTTTCTACACGACAAACTCGGCAAACAAAAATCTAATTTTTCTGTCGATCAGTTATCGCAGGCGCTCGAGCTGACATCTTCGGAAGATACTTCGCACGAGGAACAAAAGATTCTGGAAGGAATTGTTTCTTTTGGCAATACCGACACCAAACAAGTCATGAGTCCGCGAATTGATATTTTCGGATTGGAAATCGAAGAAACATTTTCTGAAATCTATCCGAAAATAGTGGAAAAAGGATATTCACGCATTCCCGTTTATCGCGATAACATTGACCAGATTGAGGGCGTTTTGTTTGTCAAAGACCTGATTCCACACATCCATAAAAAAGATTTTGAATGGACAGCATTGATCCGCGAGCCTTTTTTTGTTCCTGAAAATAAAAAGCTCGACAACCTGCTCAAGGATTTTCAAAGCATGAAAAGCCATCTTGCTATCGTGGTTGATGAATATGGAGGTACTTCGGGATTGGTTTCGCTCGAAGACGTTATCGAGGAAATTGTTGGCGATATCAGTGATGAATTTGACGACGAGAATATCAACTATTCGCAAATTGATGAAAAGAATTTTCTTTTTGAAGGCAAGATCAATCTCAAGGATTTTTATCGGATTATAACAGTCGATGAAGAATTGTTCGAAGCCACAAAAGGTGAAGCCGAAACACTCGCCGGATTTATTCTTGAAATCCTAGGAAACTTTCCGAAGAAAGGGCAAAAAATAAATTTCGATAAATGCCGTTTTACGATTGAAACCGTCGATAAAAAACGCATCAAACAAATAAAAGTAACTATTGAATAAACCGCCAATGCTAAAAAAAATCATTTCAATTGCTTTTATTCCAACCCTGCTTTTTTGCGTTGCAAGCTGTAAAAATGACGTGCTTCCAAAACCGACCAGCCAGTTGCGGCTCGATTATCCTGAAGCCAAGTATGTGCATTTTGAAAATGAATGCCCTTTTACTTTCGACCTGAATTCGGATGCCATCATAAAAAAGAAAGCCGATTGCAACCTTACCATTGATTATCCGAAAATGAAAGCCACAATCTACGTAAGTTATAAGCCTGTCAACAATGATATCAATACGCTCTTGCGCGATGCGCAGAAACTAACGTATGAGCATGTGATTAAAGCCGATGACATTTTAGAGCAGCCTTTTGTCAATCGCGAAAGCAAAGTTTACGGGATGTTTTACGAGGTCAATGGAAACGCGGCGACAAACGCACAATTTTATGTTACAGACAGCATTAAACACTTTATAGATTGTTCTGTTTATTTTTATGCAAAACCCAATTTCGACTCAGTAATGCCGGCAGCGAGTTATATAAAAAACGATATGCGGGCAATTATGGAAAGCTTGAAGTGGAAATAATCTGAATTACGATAAGAGCGAAAATAAAAAAGCCGGGAAGAATATTCTTTCCGGCTTTTGTTTTGTAAAAAAAATTATGCTTTTTTCTCGTCCATTGCGCAATGTTTTTTACCTGCGCAACAGCCTTTTCCTTCTTTGCTTTTCTTTTTCGATTTGGCATCTGCTTTATCGTTTTGCTTTTCTTTTTCTTGCTCCTGTGGCAAAAGCATCGCATGATCTTTTGAAGCTTTCATGTCCGAAACTTTATACGTTTTTCCGTCAGCCGTAGCTTCAACGATTTTAGTTAACGTTTCAGGTGTTTGTTTGGAATTGTCAAATTCAACTGTTGCTGTTTTTTTGTCGAAATCAACGCTGGCTTTCTGCACGCCTTCGGTTTCGGCCAGTTCTTTTTCGATGGTTTTAGCACATCCTATCGCGCATGTCATTCCTTCAATGGTAAAGCTCGCGGTTTCTAGTTTTGCTGGATCAACAGACGTTTTTGTAGCAGCAGAAGCAGTGGCTCCGTCGGTTTCAGCTTTTGGTTCGCTGGCGGTTTGCTTGCAGCCGATAATCATCAATCCGATGAAAGCGGACATCAAAATGGTTTTGGTAAATTTCATGATATTGGGTTTAGTTATGAAAAATTGTAAGTGATTGTATCGAAATCGTTTACAAAAATAACCAAAAAAGAATGCGGTAATTCATAAAATTATTACAAATTTGAGCTGTTAAAAATTGCTGATGAATCCAAGACAACTTAAATGGTTTTTGCTTATAATCCTTGCGCTGATCTGGGGAAGTTCTTTCATTTTAATCAAGAAAGGACTCGTGGCATTGACGCCTTATCAACTGGGTTCGCTGCGGATGATTTTTGCAAGCCTGTTCCTGCTCGTTATTGGTTTTCGGAAGCTACCCGAAATTCCGCTTGACAAATGGAAATTCATGGCGCTCACGGCGTTGCTTGGGATTTTTATTCCGGCTTATCTTTTTGCCATTGCGGAAACTAAAATCGGGAGTTCGATTACGGGCGTGCTCAATGCGTTGACACCGTTGAATTCGCTGATATTGGGTGGACTTTTATTTGGACTGAACTTCAGGCGTACCCAGATTCTTGGTGTTGCAATTGGTTTTTTCGGAAGTTTGTTACTTGTTTTTACCGGAAATGATGCGCAGACTACAACCCATTTTGGCTATGTTTTCATTGTTTTTATTGCAACGCTTTGTTACGGACTCAACGTCAACATTCTTAAGAAGTACCTGTCTGATATGAGTTCACTTACAATCGCCACCGGAAATTCTGCCACGATGATCCTGCCGGCATTTGCAATATTGCGTTGTACGGGCTTCTTTGGCGCAGTGCATATTCCGGCAGTGCAGCATTCAATGTTATTCATTATGGTGCTCGGTGTTTTCGGAACGGGCGTGGCCAACCTGCTTTTTTTCAGGCTCATTCAAATATCTTCGACCGTATTCGCAACGTCAGTAACCTATTTGATTCCGATTGTAGCCTTCTTTTGGGGTTTGGTCGACAACGAAATGCTATCGGCAATGCAATTTGTCGGAGCCTGCATCATTCTTTTTGGGATTTACCTTTCGAGCAAAAAATAATTATTCGAAATCAGTATCCGAAACCCCTTCGTTTATCTTTACTTCGGTAGTCGTAAGGTCGATTTCAACGCCAAAATTGAGCACGGAATGGAATGGAATCTTAACTCCTTTTACGTCACGATAATCATCAAAAGTTACGGTTTGCGTCATCTTTTTATCGCCAATATCAGCAATGCGCGCTTCACCGATTTTGAGGCCTGATTTCACATCATAATAAAAACTGAGATCGCCGTCCTTAATAAGATAAGCATCGATTCCGTTGAATTTTTCAATCCCTTCGAGTTTCGCGGTTTCTTTTTTGACGCGCGCCAATTCAGGAAATGGAACGGCTTCTAATTTTACGCTTTCAAGATCAGCGCCTTTAAGTTCCGTTTTTTGGCCTTGAATGGTAACGTATCCGATTTTATCAGTAATCAATTGTTTCATCATCGGCATTCCCATCGCTTTGATTTCGCGCAGCTGCTTGGCTTTCGAAGTAGTTTTGGAAACCAATTCAACAGGAGCGCCCATCACGGTTCCCGATGAAAGTGTATAGATTGATTTTACTTCTGACAAAGCTTTTTCGCCCCCAATGATTTTGATGTAGTTGTCTAAAATGGTTTTAGCAGTTACTCCGGTTGGGATTGAAGCTTTGTATTTTGGTTTTTCAATCGGGTTTCCGAACTTATCGAAATAGAAGACCGGAATTTTTAGTTTTTCAAGCGCGGGCACGATTTCCGAGCCTTTTCCCACGAGCGTGATCCGAAGTTTATCAACGAGAAAATATTTATTGGCCACACGAATAATGTCATCGGCTGTGACGGCATTGATGTTTTTGATGTAATTCTCATAAAAATCTTCGGGAAGCCCTTGCGTTTTGATGCGCAGTGCATATCCCGCGACAGTTTGCGGCTTTTCAATCTGCATGACGAAATTCCCCACATAACCCGCTTTTACGTTGGCAAGCACTTCATCTGAAACTTTTTCGGTGCGGATTCTTTTGATTTCATTGATGAATTCAACTATCGCGCTATCGGCAACAGAGTTCCGAACCTGCGAATACGCAATAAACCGCCCGGTGTATTTGTTTCCGCGGATAACCGATTCGGCGCCGTACGTCCATGCATGTTTTTCGCGCAAATTCATATTGAGGTAGCTGTTAAAATCGCCGCCGAGTACCTGATTTGCGACAATCGCAGCAAAGTAATCAGGATCGGTCATTTTAAGTTTGCTGATGTTCATCACCGAGATTTCAGACTGCACTGCATTGGGCATGTCAACAAAGTTGATTTGTGTGTATTGCACATCTTTAGGATCGGTGAACGAAAGACTTGGCGCGGTAGCTTTCTGCCATGGGTCAAACAAATTTTCAACCTGCGTTTTGACGGCATCAAATTTTACATCGCCCATAATAATAAGGTAGGCATTTTGGGGAACGAAATAGGTCTGGTAATTCGATTTGACATCATCGAGCGTCACATTATTGATTGTCGTTTCGCTCAGATATTCGCCCGAGGGATGATTTTTTCCGTAAGCCAATACATTTTCAACACGCCTGGCAACTGCGGGGACACTTTTCTCTTCCGCTTTAAGTCCCTCAAGAAGTTTGGCTTTTTCCTTGTCGAATTCAGTTTGTGTAAAGACCGTATTCAACGCGCCATCAGCCATGAGTTCAAGAATCCGCGGTCCGTACTTTGAAAGTCCCGAAGCATAGGCGCCGCTGTCGTTAAAACTGATTGAGGCGCCGAGAAAATCGACTTCTTCATTAAAGGCTTCTTTGGTCATTGACGTTGTGCCGCTGCCTAAGAGTCTTCCTGTCAAAACCGAAACGCCTTTTTTATTTCCTTCAAGATGCGGTGTGTTATCGAGTGTAAGCGAATACGAAACGCGAGGCAATTTATGGTTTTCAACGACCATGACTTTTAATCCGTTTTGCAATTCAAAATATTGCGGTTTGCCAATATTAATTGATGGCGCGGGTCCCGGTTTGGGTTGCGGACGATCCTGGGCATTGGCGAAGATGGTTAAAAATAAACTCGAAAGCATGTATATCGTTTTTTTCATGGTGGATAAATCTTAGTGCTGCGGCTTGTCTTTAGACGGAATGTAATCGAGTAATACACGCTGGTTTGAATTGAGGTATTTTCGCGCTACGTCGCGGATTTCCTCGCGCGTGATCGTGCGGTACGATTCGATATCGGTGTTGACAAGGTTTACATCGCCAAACAATAAATAGTATGTTGCGAGGCTTTCAGCGATTCCTTCGATCGTTGAATTTTTATTGACGTATTCGTTTTCGATTTTGTTTTGTAGTTTTTGAAGATCTCGTTCCGACACAAGTTCGGTTTGTAGTTTGAGAATTTCGTCGTCCATTTCTTTTAGGATGCTTTGTGTGGAATTTTCACCTAGCGGCAATGCGTATAACGCATAAATCCCGTAATCTTCGAGGCTGTAGCTCATCGAGCCCACCTGCAGCGCCATTTTTTTATCGTCGACAATTTTTTTGTAGAGACGGGAGCTTTTGCCATCGCTGAGCAATGCCGAGATCACTTCAAGAACCCTTGCATCGCGTGCTTTCATCGAAGGTGTTCTGTAAGCTGCGACAATAGCCGGAATCTGAATGTTGGCGTCTTCATATTGCGCTTTGATCGGTTGCGTGATTGGCGTTTCGGCAAATGTTTTTTTGACGACAGGCGCTCCTTTTTTGATTGGGTCGAAATATGTGTGGATCCATTTGAGCGCTTGTGCCATTTCGAAATTTCCGGCAACGACAAGGACGGCATTGTTTGGTACGTAAAATTTTTTGTTGAAAGCCTGGAAATCTTCAAGCTTTGCGGCATTGAGATGCTCGATCGAGCCGATGGTTTCCCAGCGGTACGGATGGTTGACGAAAAGATTCTTTTTGACTTGCGTGATCAGATTTCCGTATGGCTTGTTGTCCATTACAAGGCTTTTCTCTTCCTTGATGACTTCCTTTTGCGTATCGACACCGATCTGGTTGATGACTGGATGCATCATGCGCTCGGATTCCATCCAGAGTCCGAGTTCAAGGTTATTGGAAGGGAAAACTTCGTAATAATACGTGCGGTCGTCAGACGTATTCGCGTTGTTGTTGCCGCCATTTCCGGTTACGATTTTCATCCATTCGCCGCGTTTGATGTTGGCAGTACCTTCAAAAAGCAGGTGTTCGAAGAAATGCGCAAAACCGGTTTTGTCCGGGTCTTCATCTTTGGTACCCACATGATACATAACCGATGTAATGACGACGGGCGCCGATTTGTCCTGGTGCAAAATTACATGCAGACCGTTTTCGAGCGTATATTCTTCGAAAGCCACTTGCTGGGCAGCGGCCGAAAATCCGAGCGAAAGTGAAGCGCTTAAAGCCATTATCGATTTTTTCATAAAGTTAGTAATTGTCTTTGGGATTGGTCGGCAATACTGTGTTAAGTTACGCCAAAAGTATGTTTTTTGGTTGAAAGGCGAAAGTTTTAATGCAGCGAGCTACGTTTGAAATTGGCCGCTGTTGCGTGAGCGATGGCAGCGGCATCCTTTTGTAAAATGCAATGGAACAAAAGATATAGCGGACAGCGCGACGGCGTGGATAAATGTTCAATTCAGAACGAAAGTTAAACGCCGGCACGCCATAAAAACCATTGAATTTATATATTCGGAAAATTTTTTTACTAAGCAGTTGCGTGGATGGGATTTAGTTGTATATTTGCATCCATTTTATAAACAAATAAACAATCATTGTTATGTACGCAATCGTAGAGATAGCAGGGCAACAATTCAAAGTAAGCAAAGACTTAAAGGTTTATGTTCACCGATTGGCTGACAAAGAAGGCGATGCAATTTCATTTGCAAAAGTCCTTTTGTTAGACGACAACGGAACAATCACTTTAGGCGCCCCGGCTGTAGAAGGTGCTTCAGTAGAAGCCAAAGTGTTACAACACTTAAAAGGAGACAAAGTAATCGTTTTCAAAAAGAAAAGAAGAAAAGGTTACAAAAAGAGAAACGGTCACAGACAATATCTTACTCAAATTCAGATTTCGGGAATTACTTTGCCTGGTGCGGCTCCAAAAAAGAAAGCAGCAGCCAAAAAAGAAACTGAGGAAGTAACAGAAGAAAACAATTAACATTTAAAACTTATACGTCATGGCTCACAAGAAAGGTGTCGGTAGTTCCAAGAATGGTAGAGAATCAGAATCGAAACGTTTAGGTGTTAAGATTTTTGGTGGACAAGCTGCTATTGCAGGGAACATCATCGTAAGACAAAGAGGTTCTAAACACAATCCGGGAGAAAACGTTTACATCAGCAAGGATCACACTTTGCATGCAAAAGTTGACGGGATTGTAAAGTTCCAAAAGAAAGGTGATAACAAATCATTTGTTTCTATTCTTCCGTTCGAAGCATAATAATAAAGATTTTACCATATTAAAAAACCCGGTTCGTTTGAATCGGGTTTTTTGTTTTTTTGGAATTTATCGGATGATGATTTTTTTGGTTTCGGAAAGGTTTTTACTGTCGGTGAACTTTATCATATATGTTCCGGATGTGAGTCCGTTGGTGTCTAAAGGATAGTTGGTGGTTCCGTTCAATTCAATTGAATTTGACTTTACAATCTTGCCTTGCAGGTCATAGATCGTGTAATTGATTTTCCGCATATTGGGCCAATTGATCGTGAATAATATTTCTTTTTCGATATGGGGCGGATAACTGATGCTAACAAGAGCACTTGTATTTATTGGGCTTGTTAGACCTAAAACTACGTTGTCAATCGATAACTCGCCGAGATTAACAGTGTAACCTGAAATTGGAGTATCCGATTCGAATCGAAATCCAACCATTGCGATTTCGCGTGTGGCATACTCAGGCGGAAGCATCGTTTCGCCCCACGTCCAACTGTTAATAAGGGCGCCGTCCGTTATGGCAAATTCATATTTTTGTGAAGGTTCGTCGGCGAAAACCAGCAACAATTTCATTTTGGGGTCGTTGTTATCTGGACTTTTATAGAGAACATTAAAATTAAAGTAACCTTCAGGGATGGTAAGTTTCGTTTTGTAAAGCATTAGATCAATGGGATGATTTGCGCCTAGGTTTCCCGTTACTTTTAGAGAATTTCCGTTTGAATAGGCGTTGTCAAAATCCCAATTGACAGTCAAGCTTGGTTCTGAAAAGGCCCATTGCCATGTCGGGAGAATGGCTTGCTTGTTCATATTGTGCCAGCTCTGTGTACTTGTTTGTGCACCTAAACTAAAATTTTTGGTTCCATGCCCCGTACTGAAATCACTGTCGAACGGAATCGCCGTAATCACAGAAGCTTCCGGAATCCAATTCGCCAGCCCTTTAAAACCAACCGCATCAACCGTTGCCGGATTGTTGTCGTCTCCCGAAAACAAATGATTTTCGGCGTTGTAAAAAGTTGCGTAATCGGTCGGATCGTTATTGAAATTCGTATAAATTGAATTGTTGAAAACGCAGTTCGGTGCAAACAATCCCAACGAAGTTATTGGTGTGGTCGCGTTTTCGTGAAGGCTTGTCATAAACGCGTTCCCGTCCGTTTCAAAATTGCCCTGGTTTCTTCCTGGCCAGATGTCGGCACCCGTGAAAACATCAAATTGCGAACGTCCGATTGCAATCGCTTTGGCTCGTGACACGTTTGGCAAAGTGCTGCCGCTCCAGAAGAAATTGATAAAAATATTGCTGCTGACACGCGTTTCGAAAGTTCCGTTTACATCTTCATCACGCTGCACAAACGGACTGTTGCTCGAATTGAGTCGGTTTTGCCACCCTACGCTTCCGCTCAAAATCATTGCGTCATACCACATGATTTCTTTTCCTACGGCTTCGGCCTGCGCAGTCAGTTCCTTTACAAAAGAATACATCAAGGCCGCTGTCGCCGAATTTGTTGCTGTTTCTTCATTGATAAACCAACCGTCGAAATTATAATATTGCATGATGGCAATCATCTTCGGAATCGCTAAAAAATTTCCGTTGGCATCCTGCTCCAGAAAATTATTGAGCGTCGTGGTAGATCCGCCGAAAGCCGTTGGCGAAAAGAACACGTTGCCAAATATCTTTACGCCGTTTCTATGCGCTGCGTTTGCCCATGGAGAAGACGGAATTTGTACGGTTTGCGACGCCGTTCCGCCAAACCAGACCAATTTGTCAATATAGGCCCAATGCGTAAAATTGAACAGGTTGAACTGGCTTTGCTCGCCATAATAATTTCCAAAATTGTTCATCCCGTCAGGCAAATAAGCGATTTTCATATCGTTTGAAAGTGCCGGATCGGCTTGGGTTGCCGTGTTGATAAACCGCGTTGTCAAAGGGACTGTTGAAATCAAATCGGTCGATGCCGTGGGTCCGTTTTGCGTCCACGCTTTGAGTTCGTCAACGGTCAGAATATAAGGCGCAGTATTGACAATCTGAGCAAATGAGGGGCTGCCCAATAACAAATAGGCAAAAAGTGTAATTTTTTTCAAGATGTGTGGTTTAGGTTAACAAATGTTGGCGTAAAATAAAAAACCGTTTCGGCTGAAACGGTCGTTGTTTATTTTGCTTTGGCGTTTTCCAAAGTCTCGTTGTATTTCTCTTTTGTATTTTCCCGGGCTTCTTCGAGCGCATCTTTTGTTTTATCAGCGCTTTCTCTTACATCCGACTTGAGTTTGTTCCAGGCCGCTTCGGCTTCGTCTGCTGTCTTCTGCGCAGACTCGGTGGCTTTTTTGTCGCCTTTGGCAATTGCTGCCCTTAAGTTTTCTCTGGCGCGTTCCCACCTCGCTTTCGCAGAGTCGGTCTCCACGTCAGGTTTGATTTCATTTGTGGTTGTCGTGACCACAGTTGTGGTGTCTCCGTTGACATTAGTGCTAGTGGATTCGGTAGTTACTTCTTTGCAGGAAGCCAATCCCAGCAATACAAACAATGATAATGCAATATTTTTCATGGTATGGATTTTAGAGTCCTAAATATACTAAAAAATCCAAATAAAAAAGCCCTACTTTACGGTAGGGCTTTTTTAATAATTGTTAATTATCAATTATTAATTAACTAGTATCTGTAATATTCCGGTTTAAACGGACCTTGAACATCCACACCGATATAAGCAGCCTGGTCGTCTCTCAAAGTTTCGAGTTCAACGCCCAATTTCTCAAGGTGCAAAGCCGCTACTTTTTCATCGAGGTGTTTTGGCAACATATATACTTCATTGTTATAGTTCGCGCTGTTTTTCCACAACTCGATTTGCGCCAAAGTCTGGTTTGTAAATGAATTACTCATTACAAAACTCGGGTGACCTGTTGCACAACCCAAATTCACCAAACGGCCTTCAGCCAAAATGATGATGTCTTTCCCGCCAATCGTATATTTGTCAACCTGTGGCTTAATTTCGATTTTTGAAGCGCCATGGTTTTTATTGAGCCACGCCATATCAATTTCGTTGTCGAAGTGTCCGATGTTGCAAACAATCGTTTTGTCTTTCATCTGCTCGAAATGGCTTCCCAAAACGATATCCTTGTTTCCTGTTGTCGTGATAATGATATCAGCATTCGCCACAACGGTGTTTAATTTTTTCACTTCAAAACCGTCCATAGCAGCCTGCAAAGCACAGATCGGGTCGATTTCAGTAACCGTTACGATTGAACCCGCACCTCTGAACGAAGCCGCAGTTCCTTTTCCAACATCGCCATAACCGCAAACAACTACGCGTTTTCCGGCAAGCATTACATCAGTTGCACGACGGATCGCATCAACAGCCGATTCTTTACAACCGTATTTGTTGTCGAATTTAGATTTGGTAACCGAGTCGTTTACATTGATCGCCGGCATCACCAAAGTTCCGTTTTTCATTCTTTCATATAATCTGTGAACGCCAGTTGTAGTTTCCTCTGACAAGCCTTTGATCCCCGCAACAAGTTCCGGATAACGATCAAAAACCATATTCGTCAAATCGCCACCATCATCAAGGATCATGTTCAATGGCTTTCTGTCTTCGCCAAAGAATAAAGTCTGCTCAATACACCAGTCGAAATCTTCCTCATTCAATCCTTTCCACGCATAAACCTGAATTCCCGCAGCAGCAATCGCAGCAGCAGCCTGGTCTTGTGTAGAGAAAATATTGCAAGATGACCACGTAACTTCAGCGCCCAAAGCGATCAAAGTCTCAATCAAAACCGCAGTCTGGATCGTCATGTGAAGACAACCTGCAATACGTGCTCCTTTCAAAGGTTGCTCGTCTTTATATTCCCTGCGAAGCGCCATTAAACCCGGCATTTCAGCTTCTGCAAGCTCAATTTCTTTTCTTCCCCAAGCCGCAAGGGAAATGTCTTTTACTTTGTAAGCCACATAAGGCATCGTTGTCGTATCCATTTATAGTATATTTGTATATGATAAAATTTTGGCAAATTTAGGCAATAACTTACGATTTAAAAAACGTTTTCGCGGATTTGTGAATTGTCTAAAGTTGTAAGATTTTAAAAATCAGTAAAATAATTTTTTCTAGAAGCCATTTCCCGCTTTCGCCTTTATCTTTTCCGCTTCGTGCCTCATCGCAAAAGGATATCGGCTCTATCGGGGCTAAAATACGAAACCGGAATGCCACGCTACCAAACGATCCAAATCAATCCGACCACACAAATCCTGCTTTGGAAAATCACCGAATCTTACGATCAATTGCGCGCTGAAGTGCAGCTCAAGGAAAAAAGCGCGTTGCGGCTAAACGGCATGAAGTCAGAATTGCACCGCCGCGGTTTTCTGAGCGTGCGTAAATTGCTCAACGAAAAAGGCTATTCGGATATCGATTTGCATTATGATGAATTCGGTAAGCCACATCTTGAAGACGGCAAACACATCTCGATTTCGCACTCGCACGAATTCTCAGCAATCATCATCAGCGATTGCATTGTGGGCATCGATCTTGAGCTGCGCCGCGACAAAATTGCTGTAATCGCAGATAAATTTCTCAATGATGCCGAAGCCGCTTATCTCGATCCGAACGCCGTCGATTACATCAACAAGCTTACGGTATTGTGGGGAATCAAGGAAGTTATTTTTAAAATCCGCAACGAACCCGGAATCAGTTTCAAAGACCATATCGAAGCGGACCCCTTTGAAATGTCGGTACGCAAAACCATTGCGCACCTTACCATGGAACACATCAGCCAATCGTTTACAATCTATTTTGATGAAATCGAAAATTTTACTTTAGTTTACGCTTTTGAAAACCATTAATATGCCCGCAATCTACGACAGCATCGTCAAGGCAAAATCCGAAAACCAGAAGCTGCTTGCAATTTTACTCGACCCAGACAAGATCGATTGGAAAAATATGGACTTGCTGATTTTCAAAATAAACGAATCGCCGGCAACCCATATTTTTGTCGGCGGAAGTCTGGTGCTTACTGATACCATTGATCAATTGATTGCGGAGGTGAAGCAAAAGTGCGGCTTGCCGGTAATTCTTTTCCCTGGCAATCCGTCGCAGATTTCTGATAAAGCCGATGGCATTTTATTTCTATCGCTCATTTCGGGCAGAAATCCAGATTACCTCATCGACCATCACGTCAATGCGGTTCCAATGTTGAAAAAATCCGGACTTGAAGTAATTCCGACAGGTTATATCCTCATCGAAAGCGGCAATAAAACTGCGGTTTCGAGTGTCAGTAAAACCGAGCCACTGTCTCCCGAGAATATCGATTATATTGTCCATACGGCACAAGCTGGCGAAATGCTTGGTAAAAAACTGATTTACCTCGAAGCGGGAAGCGGTGCTAAAAATCCCGTGGCTTTGCCAATCATCAAACACGTTTCAGAAAATATCGAAATTCCGCTGATTGTAGGTGGTGGCATCACCTGCAGAGAAGGCATACAGAACGCGTTCGACTCCGGTGCCGACCTGGTCGTTATCGGAACAGCCTTTGAAAATGACCTCAATTTTTTTGATAATGTTTGATTTTTTCCTCGACGCTTATAAGGACGTTTCCACAATGCATATTGTATTGGAATTTTTTGCTTTTGTATTCGGAATCTTAAGCGTCTGGTATGCGAAAAAGGAAAATATATGGGTGTATCCGACGGGTTTGATTGCGACAGTCATCACGACATATCTTCTATATATTGCGGGTTATCTTGGCGATATGATGATCAACGCTTACTTTTCAATCATGAGCATTTACGGATGGTACAAATGGGCAAAAGGTAAAAGCGAGGATAATCTTCCTATTTCAAGAACGAATACGAAACAGAAATTTTTTGGGATATTGTTATTTGTCATCACGCTTTTTGTAGTTTTCGGAATTTATAAATACTTTGATTATACCATCAAAAAAGACAATTATATTGATATTTTTGCATCCGGTATATTTTTCACCGGCATGTGGTATATGGCGCTCAAGAAAATTGAGAACTGGACACTGTGGATAGTCGGTGATATAATTGTAACGCCTTTATATGCTTACCGTGGACTCGGGATGCTGTCGCTGCAATACCTAATTTTTACAATTTTAGCCATCTTGGCTTACCTGCAATGGAAGAAAATCTTAAACAGCAATACACAGACATCATAAAGATTGCCCTTTACGGTCCGGAAAGCACCGGAAAGACAACCTTGGCAAAGCAACTTGCGACGTATTTCGATACTGTGTGGGTGGCTGAGTTTGCACGCGATTATCTGCAGCAAAAATGGGACAAATCCAAATTGATTTGCGAGCCTGCTGACATGTTGCCAATTGCCTACAGACAAGTAAAATTGGAAAATGAAGCTTTGCTCCAGGCGAATAAATTTTTGTTTAGCGATACAAACTTATTGGTCACCAAAGTGTTTTCTGAAATATATTACAATTTTTGCGATCCTATTCTCGACAAGGCCGCACGCAAGCACAAATATGACCTGTTCTTTCTTACTGACATTGATGTGCCGTGGGAAAAAGACGATTTGCGTGATGCCCCTGATAAAAGGATTGCCTCTTTCGCAGCTTTTAAAACTGCATTGGTCGAAAACAAGAAACCCTTTATCATATTGTCGGGAGATGAAACCGCGAGGTTTGAAACTGCCAAAATCATACTGCACGATTTGGCGAAAGCAAAAGAATTGGGACTGACTTCGCATGATTTTATCCAGATTTATGAAAAGGGAATTTCAGTAGAAACCATTGCAAACCATCTTGCCATTTTTCGTAACGGAATTGCAAAATCGGTTCTCGTCCGTCCGGCCGCTAAAGGCGATGGAATTATCAGCTTGGAATCGGAACAGTTTTCAGAATACGCCACATTCTTCGACCATAAAAAAGGCGCATTTAAGCTTAAAAAATTTGTGCCCGCTTCTGGCGCCGCGAGCAGGATGTTTAAGTTTTTGAGCGAATTTCTCAATGAATTTGACATCGAAAACGAAACAATTAACGCTTACATTAATAGAAAGGACGCGACACAGTTGACGGTTTTCCTCGCGGGACTTGAAAAATTTCCTTTTTTCGAAGCCATTGACGCCAGGCTCAGGGAACTTTATGCGGATTTTGAAACATGGGAACGCGACAAAAAAAATTATACGTTCATCAAATTGATGCTTGAACCTGAATTTTTTGACTTTTGCAACAAACCCAAGGGGATTCTTCCATTTCACAAATATAAAAGCCATATTGCCACACCGGTCGAGGAGCATCTTAACGAAAGCGCGTTCTATGCAAGTTCAAATGGGGTTTCGCAACTGCACTTTACAATTTCGGATACACACTGCGAACAGTTTGAAAAAATTATCGATCGCGTCAAAAGCAAAATTGAAATGGAGTCGGGCAATAAAATCGAAATCAAATTTTCGTTCCAGAACGGCGCGACAGACACCATTGCTGTTGATCCGGAAAACGTACCGTTCCGCAATGAATCTGGCAATTTGACCTTTCGTCCGGCCGGACATGGCGCCTTGCTCGATAACCTAAATCGGCTCGACGGCGACATTATTTTTATCAAAAACATTGATAATGTAATCCAGAATCACATCCAGAGTATTGCTTTATATAAGAAAGCACTTGCAGGAATTCTGGTCGAAATCCGCGAGCAGGTATTTGCATTTCTAAATGAAATTGAAAATGAAACCTTGCGCGCCGCAGATATCGATGGCATCGTTTATTTTATCGAACGCCAGCTCAATATTTCAATTATCGAAGATTTCGAGAAATATACGTTTGAAAATAAAATCATCCATATCAAAGATATACTGAACCGCCCGATACGCGTTTGCGGCATGGTGAAAAATGAAGGCGAACCCGGCGGCGGGCCATTTTGGGTGCGTGATGAAAAAGGCGGCGTTTCGCTGCAGATTGTTGAAACGTCACAGATCGATATGCACAATCCGCAGCAGATGCAAATATTAAAGAGCGCAACGCATTTCAATCCCGTTGACCTCGTTTGCAGCATCAAAGATCACCGCGGCAACGTTTTTAACCTTAATAATTTCGTGGATCACAATAGCGGCTTTATTGTCGAAAAAAACAAAAACGGCAAGGAAATCAAAGCATATGAGCTTCCCGGTTTATGGAACGGCGCCATGGCAAAATGGATTACCTTATTCGTTGAAGTGCCGTTATCGACATTCAATCCGGTAAAAACTGTCAATGACTTATTAAAATCGGCGCACCAGCCACAGTAATGGAAAGGGAAAAAGCGATAGCCGAATTGCAGTTCAAAGCCGTCCGCAGCTCTGGAGCAGGAGGGCAGAACGTAAATAAAGTTTCCTCGAAAGTTGTGCTTACTTTCGACCTTCAAAATTCGAAGGCTTTAAATAAGGAAGAAAAATTGGTGCTTGAAGACAAAATCGCAACAAAACTCACTGCAGAAGGAAAACTGATTCTTACTTGCGATGAAGACCGCAGCCAAATCAGAAATAAAGAAATTGTTACGCGACGCTTTTTGGCACTGCTCGATAAAAACCTCATTCCCAAAAAAGCCAGAAAGGCAACGAAGGTTCCGAAATCGGTTATCAAGCAAAGATTAAAAGAGAAACAACGACTTTCCGATATCAAAGAATCCCGCAGAAAGCCAAATATTGACTAAATCAACGGGTGTTAAACGCCAATAACAATACTTTTCCTGTAAGAACCTCCCAAAAGTAGTATTAAAAGTCTTAAAATGTTTTTTACTGGGATTTTCACGGTGTAATTTTACATCAGAAAATCGATTGTAATTACCATGCATTAGAGAGAGAAGTGCATTTAATTTCCGATTTTCAGGTGTGAAGGCGGTGCCAGCCGTCGCAGAAATGTACCTGAGCAATCAGGAGGTTTGATTGTGATGAAAACTCGGCTTTTTATCATTTTTTGAATATTCTGTAAAACACAAACGGCTAATTTAAGCCAATTTCGAAATACCGTACCTGGTGTTTTTCCAGATTTATTCTGTGCAATCATCGTTTAGAGATCGCAAAAAAAAAATTAACTTAAAAAAGAATATCATGTATACAAAATCAACAACGAGAATGGTTATTGCTGCCATGCTGTTTGCGGCGACTGGTTTTTATTCATGCAGCAATGATAACACGGATCCTGTAGCCGAAGCCAAATTGGCCGAAGCACAAATTAACGCTAAACAGGCACCTGTCGAAATGGGACACAGCCTTACAATCACCAATAACAGTGATTATCGTTACGCAATCATGGCGCTTGGCGCTCAAGGCGACTACAATCTTTATAGCAATCTAGAGATTTACCATAAAATTTCAAAACCAATATTCATAGAACCCGGGCAAACGGTTACCTACTATGATTACCAAAGGGTAAGTGATGATAAATTTGCAATTGATTCGTGGACTGTAGTAGATTATGCATCAGGCACAAGGGAAGGAATGAATCAATTGGGTGACATTAGCTCTGATAAAATGGTCCATTTGTATGGTATGCTTTCCGATCCAAATAATCCGGCGTCTGACCGTTTTCCGGTTTGGAAATGGGTAATTTCCGGACTTATAGATCAGGCCGGTAAAACATTGGTGCCATTGGGAGGAAACAATCCAGCGGCTTCACTCGAATATTTGGGAAATTCAGATCAGAAATACAATTCGAAAATCAAATATGGTATTGCGCATTCGGATGCAGAAGCACGTAATGCATCGCAATCGCTCGTTAAACCCATTACGGGAACCCCGCTTGCAATAGTCGAGTGGACGAGAAGCAATAGTGCCGGAGTAAGAGGAACGGGAAACATCAATGTTACCATAGAGAACTATATCAACAGAATTTAAATTTCATAAAACTAAATTTGAAGCCACCTTTCGCAGAAAGGTGGTTTTTTTTTGAAGCAATATTTACAGTGCGTCGATATTTCAACAATTTTATTTACTTTTGACGCGTCTCAAAGGGGTGCTCTATAACAACGGGCTGAGATTATACCCAACGAACCTGGGCAAGTAATGTTGCTAAGGGAAGGCCGAGCGAAATATAACCGACAGGCGCCGTCGGCAATTATTAAGCAAAGCAGAACAATCATATTAACAAAGAATAATTCCCCCTTTTATTCGTAAACTTTTTACGGATGAATATTTCATTTTATCAAAACAAGCCGAAAGCTACGGTTGGCTTTACATTTTCCGCGCTATTTTTCGCTTTGGCAATATCCGCACAAAATAAGGAACTGCCACAAAAAACTCCGGCCGATTCGGTCAGAACCATTCAACTCGATGAAGTCCTGCTGAACGCCACAAGGGTAAAAGACAATTCGCCTTTCCCGTACACGAATATTTCTAAAGAAAAACTCGAATCGACAAATCTTGGTCAGGATTTACCCATTTTGCTCGATCAGTTGCCATCGGTAGTCACTACTTCGGATGCAGGCGCCGGTGTAGGTTATACCGGAATCCGTGTGCGCGGGAGCGACGCAACGCGGGTCAACGTCACGATCAACGGAATCCCATATAATGATGCCGAAAGCCAGGGCACTTATTTCGTCGATCTTCCCGATTTCGTTTCGTCGACCGAAGATGTGCAGTTGCAGCGCGGCGCAGGAACTTCAACAAACGGGTCGGGCGCTTTCGGGGCAAGCCTGAATCTGAGAACGCTCAAACCATCAACAGAAGGTTATGCAACAACAAGCCATTCGGTGGGTTCTTTCGGAACGAGAAAACACAATATCAGTATTGGATCGGGAGTAAAAAACGGATTTTACGCCGAGGGCAGGCTTTCAAAAATTGCGAGTGACGGTTATATCGACCGGGCATTTTCCGATTTAAAATCTTTTTATACCGAAGCAGGCTTTGTCAATGATAAGACTTCAATCAAAGCCATTGTATTCGGCGGAAAAGAAATCACGTATCAATCCTGGTACGGGACGCCTGAATCCGTTGTTAATGGCGATGTTAACGGCATCATGGCTTTTATCACTCGTAATTATGTATCAGACGCAGAAGCATTGAATTTACTCACCGCGGGAAGAACTTACAATTTTTATACGTATGACAATCAGGTTGATAATTATGAGCAAAATCATTTCCAGATGCATCTTTCGCATAAATTCAGCGACAGCTTCTCGGCAAATATCTCCGCGAATTTCACACCGGGAAAAGGGTATTATGAAGAATACAAATCCGGGGAATCCAATGGCGATTATTTCCCACTAAGTTCAAATGCGGCTGAATCGGGAGATGTCATCAGGAGAAAATGGGCGGCAAGCGATTTTTATGCGTTGGTTTATTCACTCAATTACAAAAAGGATAAACTCGACTTATATTTCGGTGGAGGTTACAACCGATATGATGGCAGCCATTTTGGCGAAATTATTTGGAGTTCGTTTCCAACGGCAATTGCAATTCGGTCTAAATATTACGACGCTGACAGCGACAAACGCGATTTCACTACTTATGTCAAAGCCGAGTACAAAATTACCACCAAACTTATTGGCTTTGCCGATTTGCAGTTCAGGAACGTAAGTTATAAAGCTGATGGCATGAGTTCCGATTTAAAGCCAATTTTGGTATCTGAAGATTATTCGTTCTTTAATCCGAAAGCGGGATTGACATATTTGCTAAACGATAAAAGTTCATTGTATGGTTCGGTTGCCGTGGCAAATAGAGAGCCGAATGGTGATGATCTCACGAAGAATCCAAGCCGTCCTGTTGCGGAACAATTGGTAGATTTTGAACTCGGATACAAACGAAACGCAAAAAAATATTTGCTCAATGCAAACCTGTATCTGATGCATTACAACAATCAATTGGTGTTGACGGGAGCGCTCGATGATGTCGGGAGTCCGATTCGCCAAAATGTTTCAAAAAGTTACCGCGCCGGAATCGAATTGCAGGCAGGGTATCAATTCATTCCGCAATTGCGATGGGATATCAATGCGACTTTCAGCATGAACAAAATAAAAAAATATGACGATTTGGTGTATGATACGCAATATGATCCCGATACTTTTGAAACGGTTTTATATGCGCCGGTTTCCACGACTTATAAGGATACCGATATTTCATTTTCGCCAGATGTTATTGTGGGAAGCACCTTGCTATTTACGCCGACTGCTAATTTTTCTGTCGGCTTTATCTCGAAATACGTCGGCAAACAATATCTCGACAATACCGGATCGGAAAGTAAAAGCATGCGCGATTATTTCGTCAACTCCCTAAACGCTTCGTTCAAATGGAAACCAAAATGGATCGATGAAATTGTACTCAATGCGCTTGTGAACAACGTTTTCGATAAAAAATACGTTTCAAACGGTTACACATACAGCTATTTCTATCGCCCGCAAAGTTCGAATGACAAGGCCATAACCGAAAACTTTTATTATCCGCAAGCGGGAATAAATTTCCTAGCCGGAATTACTTTAAAATTCTAATTAAAACCCTGATGTTAGTCGCATCAGGGTTTTTTTCATGAGATTAGTTGTAGATTCTGATGATGTTGCCTTGCGCCTGCACGCGATATGGTTTCATCGTGTAACCGGCACCGCCAACTCCGGTAAATAAGCTATAAGTAAAATTTTCGCACGAGCACTTTGCGTTTAGCCCGTCAATTGCCATTTTAGAACACGCCACAGGATATTGGTTCGGGCAGCTCGCTTCCCAGGCGCGGTAATCACCATCTGAAATTTTCATCGCAATAATGCCGCTGATTCCCGCATTGGGTTCGTTGATAAAGACCGGATTGATCGCCGTCGTGAGTCCGTTATAAAGCGGAAGGTTCGTGTCAAGCGAAATTGAAAATGAATAATCAGGCAGGTACGGATTCCTATTTCGTGGCGAATCTTTCGAACAGGAGGCCAGCAAACCCAAAAACAACAACCCAATAATAGATTTTCTCATTTCAAAAAAGTGTAAAAGTATGACGCAAACAAATTTAATTTAATTAACTTTGGAAAGGATATGATTAACATATAATTTTAGACCAAAACAAAAATATTATCTTTGCGATAACAAATCCCGTCCCGATGGGATTTTTTCTATTTATATAAAAGACCGAATTATGAGCGCAGTATCTTATTACACAGCAGAAGGATTAAAAAAATTACGGGAAGAACTCGATTATTTAAAAAGTGTTGCACGCCCTAAAGCATCACAAGATATAGCAGATGCAAGGGATAAAGGGGACTTGTCTGAGAATGCCGAATACGATGCAGCCAAAGAAGCGCAGGGACTGCTTGAAATGCGCATTGCCAAATTGGAGGAGGTTCATGCTAATGCACGTCTCATCGATGAATCACAACTCGATGTTTCCAAAGCGCTTGTTTTATCGAATGTAAAAATCAAGAACAAGGCCAACAACGCCGAAATGAAATACACGCTTGTTGCCGAAAGCGAAGCCGATCTTAAGAGCGGAAAAATATCCGTAACCTCACCAATCGGTAAAGGGCTGCTTGGCAAATCGGTTGGCGAAGTCGCGGAAATCACCGTGCCCAACGGCGTATTGCAATTCGAAATCCTAGAAATTTCAAGAGACTAAATATGTCAACGATTTTCAAAAAAATAATCGACGGCGAAATTCCAAGCTATAAAGTTGCAGAAGACGAAAACTTTCTTGCGTTTCTCGATGTTAATCCCAATGCAAAAGGACACACTTTATGCATCCCGAAGAAAGAAGTCAATAAATTGTTTGACCTTGATGATGATTCATACCTCAAACTCATGGCTTTTTCTAAAAAAGTTGCGACCGCATTGGAGAAAACAGTGCCTTGTAAACGAATCGGGATGGCCGTGATCGGACTCGAAGTCCCGCACGCGCATGTTCACCTGATTCCGCTCAATGAAATGGATGAAATGCGTTTCCAGGACAAAGTGAAAATGGAAAAAGAAGAATTTGAAGCGTTGGCAAAAGCAATTGCGGCAAATATTTAAAGGCCATTAAAATCATTGAATTAGCTACCGAGTTAATCGCTTTTTATCTCCAAAGTTAGTGGTCTTCCAGTGCTTTTTTAAACGAAATCTGCATCGTAGTTCCTTTATTGACCTCGGAACTTAATACTTTGATTTTGCCTTTGTGGTATTCCTCGACGATTCTTTTGGTAAGTGAAAGCCCAAGTCCCCAACCGCGTTTTTTCGTCGTAAAGCCCGGCTCGAAAACACTTTTAAACTGGTTCTTCGAAATTCCTTTCCCCGAATCCGAGACTTTTATCTTCACGAATTTACCGTCGTCGTCAATTACAACGGAAAGTTTTCCGCGTCCTTTCATCGCATCGATCGAATTTTTTACAAGGTTCTCGATCGTCCAGCTATGCAGCGCCGGATTGATCGATACGAGAATGGGTTTCTTGGGCGCCTTAAACGAAAATACGACCTGTTGTGAAAAACGCGACATAAGGTAATCGCATGATTCCTGCGTTTCTGCTATGATATCGCGCACTTCGAGCACGGGCTCCGAACCAATTTTAGAAAATCGGTCGGTAATCGTCTGCAACCTCGTAATGTCTTTTTCAATCTCCGAAACCGTCGTCTCATCAACATTGTCGGCTTTCATGATTTCGAGCCAACCAATCAGCGAAGACAATGGCGTTCCGATTTGGTGCGCGGTTTCCTTTGCCATTCCGGCCCACAGCTTATTTTGCGTCGCCATTCTGGTGCTTTTATAGAAATTATATACCAAGGCACCAAACAGCACTATAATCAATACGAGGGCAATCGGATAATATTTAAGTTTATTGAGCAGCGACGAATTCCCGTAGTACAAGTATTGAAATTTTCCGGGAACATATTCAATCACAATCGGCTCATTCTGGTTTTTGAGTTTTTGCAGATATTCTGCAGCAAGTATTTTGTCCTTTACAATATCTTCGTCGATATTCGTGGTATTGATAATCGCGCCGTTTTCGGTCAGGATAATCGGGATGCTTGCGTTCTGGATGATTTTCAAAGGCAGTTCGATATCAGTATCGACGCCCGCGTTTTTGAGCGTTTTCTGGGCTTCGGCCCAATGTTCCATCTTGACGCGCTCTTCATTTTTGAAGATCTGAAAAAAATTATACGTGTTCCAAAGAATCGCAATGATGATGATGAATGAGGCAGCAATCAAAATCCAGCGCGTGGTATTCTTTCGGTTCGAAAAATCCATAGCAATTAATTTGTGGCAATAAATATAACGAAATATTGGAACTCTGATTGTAATTGTCAGGAGCTATTCCCGCTATGCACTATTATTTGCGGCAACAAAGACTAAGGCTGAAGCCTTGTTTTTCTAAACCGCGGCATCCGCTGCAAATGCTTTAGCATTCACTGAACTCCAATTAAAATAAAAGTCAGACGAAGTAATCGGGGCTAGGGCTCCCGAACTTACCAGAATGTTTTCAACACCAATAAAAAATTCTTTTCTGATTTACTACTTTTACAAAAAGCATCGCATGATCAGTATCGAACCCAAAGACGTATCGCCGGCACAGTTGCAATCGTACCTTCAAAGCGCTGTTGCGCCGCGCCCAATCGCATTTGCAAGCACTTTAAGCAAATCGGGAAAACCCAATCTGTCACCGTTCAGTTTTTTCAATTTGTTCAGTTCGAATCCGCCGATATTGATTTTTTCGCCCGCACGACGCGTCCGCGACAACACGACGAAACATACACTTGAAAATGTGCACGCGACCAAAGAGGTGGTGATCAATGTCGTCAATTATGATATTGTGCAGCAGACGTCGCTATCGAGTACAGAATATGCCGAAGGGGTGAATGAATTTCTCAAATCGGGCCTCACGCAAATTCCATCAGATATTGTAAAACCATACCGCGTCAAGGAATCTCCCGTGCAATTCGAATGCAAAGTCAACCAGATCGTTCCGCTCGGCACTGAAGGCGGCGCAGGAAATCTTGTCATTTGCGAAGTCCTCAAAATGCACATCGACGAAAAAATCCTCGACGCCAACGGAATGATCGACCAGCATAAAATTGACTTGGTGTCACGTCTCGGAGGCAATTGGTATTCACGCGCCAATGCGGGACTTTTCGAAGTTCCGAAACCGCTAGTGACATTGGGGATCGGTGTCGATGCCATTCCAGAAGACATACGTCAAAGCGCCGTTTTTAACGGAAATGATTTGGGTATGCTCGGAAATATAGAAGCCTTGCCTACGAGTGAGGAAGTTACTATATTTGTAAACGAAAATTTTGCGGTTAAAGGCGTTTTAAGCGCCGACGATGTATCGAAAGTGCACCAGAAAGCAAAAGAATATCTGAATGAAAATGACGTGCTTTCGGCATGGAAAGTATTACTAGCCGCGAAAATTTCAGCAAAATAATAATTATAAATACACGAAGATGGAAGTTACAGGAAGAATCAAAGCAATTAACGCTGAGCAGCAGGTAAGCGCCAGCTTTAAAAAGAGAGAGTTGGTCGTTACGACAGAAGAGCAGTATCCGCAGCACATCATGATTGAATTCACGCAGGACAAATGCGATTTGCTCAACAACTATAGACCCGGAGATGCCGTAAAAGTATCGATTAACTTAAGAGGTCGCGAATGGGTAAACCCGCAAGGCGAAACTAAATATTTCAACAGCATCCAAGGCTGGAGAATTGAGAAGCAACAAGCCGAAGCGCCACAAATGCAAGCGCCGCCAATGCCGTCAGCACAAACTTTTGAGCCTGCAGCGACGTTTACAGAAGAAGAGCATGACGATTTGCCTTTCTAAACAAATAAGAAAGAATCAAATGAGGCCAGGAATGAATAAATTTCTGGCTTTTTTCTTTATATAAATATGCTGCTGTACCACGTCACCGAAGAATTGTATTTCCCACCAGTCGAAAATGCGATCGAAGAAGGGTTGCTTGCTTATGGCGGCGACTTATCGCCCGAACGTTTAATGCTGGCTTACCGCAGCGGTATTTTTCCGTGGTTTGAAGATAACCAGCCCATTTTATGGTGGTCACCGAATCCACGAATGGTTTTGTTTCCCGATGAGCTGGTTGTTTCGAAAAGCATGCGCAATATACTGAACAGGAAAATTTTTACCGTAACGTTCAATATGCGTTTTAAAGAAGTCATTTCCAATTGCAGTGAAATCAAGCGCGACGGGCAACACGGCACTTGGATCACCGACGCCATGCGCGATGCGTATTGTAAACTCCATGAACTTGGCTTTGCTAAATCGGTTGAAGTGTGGCAAGACAATATGCTTGTCGGCGGATTGTATGGTGTTGATCTTGGCCATGTCTTTTGCGGCGAAAGCATGTTTTCTAAAGTTTCGAATGCGTCAAAAGTTGGATTTATTGCTTTGGTGAATGACCTCAAAATCAAGAATTATAAACTGCTCGACTGCCAGGTTTACAACGAGCATCTTGAAAGCCTCGGATGCCGCGAAATTGAACGCACAGCATTTTTGGAAATCCTCCGGGAATATTAGTTTTTGGAAGTTCGTTTCCAGCAATCTGCCATGTGATCATCGACCATTCCGGTGGCCTGCATGTGCGCATAGACAACTGTTGAGCCTACGAATTTGAATCCGCGTTTTTTTAAATCTTTACTGATTTCGTCTGAAAGCGGTGTGGTTGCCTGAACGTCTTTCGGCGTCCGGTGTTTATTTATGATGGGTTTTCCGTTTACAAATCCCCAGATGTATTTTGAAAAGCTGCCGAATTCTTTTTGCACTTCCATAAACGCAATCGCATTTGAAATTGTTCCTCGGATTTTTAATTGATTCCTGATAATTCCGGCGTCGAGCAGCAATTCCTGAACTTTATCTTCTTCATATTTTGCGACTTTTTTATAATCGAAATTATCGAAAGCTTTGCGGAAATTTTCGCGTTTGCTCAGGATCGTGTACCAACTGAGTCCGGCCTGAAAGGTTTCGAGCACGAGGAATTCAAATAACGTGTCATCATCATAAACAGGATTGCCCCACTCGTTATCATGATAATTGCGGTAGAGATCATCTTTTTCGCACCAGGCGCAGCGAATTTTTGTTTCCATCATTCTTTAATGTATTTATCGATGAGTGAATGTGCAAGGTAGATTACGGGTGTCAGGACAACCGCTATGCAAAGCTTGACGAGGTAACCTGCAAATCCCGATTGGATGTATTGCGTGGTTGTCATTTTTCCGGTCATATAAAAAGCGATGCCGAGCACGATGAAACTGTCGAACAATTGCGAAATTACGGTTGATCCGGTGCTGCGGAGCCATAGCAGCCTGTGCCCGGTTTTACTTTTCACAAAATGGAAAATGGTGACATCGATTAATTGCGACACGAGAAAAGCGACAATACTGCCCACGATAATCCATTGGCTTTGCCCGAAAACGGCTGAGAACTGTTGATCGGTGACACCTGGAATATCAGGATGCGCCGGAATGCGTAAAGCAAAGAACAGTACAAAAAAGCAATACGCGATCAGGCAAGCGGTGATATACGACAATTTTCGGACGCCGTTTTGCCCAAAATATTCATTGATCAAATCGGTTGAAATGAAAACCACGGGCCAGGGCAATATGCCTATGCTCATTGGAATGCCAAATACGTTGATGAGTTTGCCGCCGATGAGTTCGGCCACGACAGCGTTTGTGATAAAAATTCCGGCGAGGACAACGTAAACGGTGTCTTTCTTGGATTGGAACATAAGATTGATTTTCCCAAATTTAGTTTTTTATTTTGAGATTTTTATGACAATCCGATCGCCACTTTTCAATATCGAAAGTTATTGGTAGCACGTGCCCGCGTTAGAGATAGAGGCAGGCACCGCGTGCAGCCGAAAGCCCGGGCCGAAGGCAACGCCAAATAACAAAAAACCCAACCGTTTCCGATTGGGTTTTGTATAAAAGGGAAAGGAAATTTATCCTAACGCTACTCTTTTGAATCCTGTAACGGTCAGGTTAGCATCTACAGATTTGATGTAGTTTGCAACGCTCATAGAACCGTCTTTGATATAATCCTGGTTTACCAAAGTGTTGTCTTTGAAGAAACGACCCAATTTGCCTTTCGCGATGTTTTCGATCATGGCTTCTGGTTTTCCTTCCTGACGCAACAAATCTTTAGCGATTTCGATTTCTTTGGCAACAGTGTCAGCATCAACGCCAGCCTCGTCAAGAGCGATTGGGTTCATTGCTGCAGCCTGCATCGCCACGTTTCTTGCCGCTTCTTCCGATCCTGCAACATTAGCAGAAAGTGCTGTCAAAACGGCAATTTTGTTTCCGGCGTGGATGTAAGAGCCGATAAATGCACCGCTTAGTTTTTCGAAAGAACCGATTTCGATTTTCTCGCCGATAACACCGGTTTGCTCGATCAGTTTTTCAGAAACTGAGATTCCGTTGAAATCTGCAGCCAGAAATTCTTCTTTGTTATTGTATTTCAATGCAAGGTTAGCAAGGTCGGTTGCCAATTTTACGAAACCTTCATTTTTACCTACGAAGTCGGTCTCACAGTTCAAAGTGATTACAACACCTTCAGTTTTGTCAGCGTTTACAACAGCGATTGCAGCACCTTCGGTTGACTCACGGTCAGAACGGTTAGCGGCTACTTTTTGACCTTTTTTACGAAGGTTTTCAATTGCCAATTCGAAATCACCATCAGCTTCAACAAGCGCTTTTTTACAGTCCATCATTCCTGCGCCTGTAGCTGTTCTTAATTTATTTACGTCTGCAGCAGTAATTGTTGCCATCATTTATATTGTTTTTTATTGTTAAAAAAATAAGCCGTTTTGTTGAGAATGGCTACGAAAGTAAACATGCATCAGCAAAACGACTTTAACTAAATGTTATTTTTACTCTTCTGTTTTAGCTTCAGCTTCTGGAGCGGCTTCTGCCACTACTTCTTCTGCAACAGGTGCTTCTGCAACTTCTGCAGTTGGTTCAGCGTCGTCGGCCATTTCTTCTGAAGTACCATCGGCATTTCTGTTAGAAAGTCCGTCAATAACGGCAGCAGTAACTAAAGATAAAATTTTATCGATTGATTTAGAAGCATCATCATTTGCTGGGATTACGTATTCTACCTCACGCGGGTCAGAATTGGTATCAACCATTGCAAAAACCGGAATGTTTAATTTTTGAGCTTCTTTTATAGCGATGTGTTCTGCTTTGATGTCAACTACGAACAAAGCCGCAGGCAATCTAGACATGTCAGCGATAGAACCTAAGTTTTTCTCTAATTTCGCACGAAGACGATCAACTTGCAAACGCTCTTTTTTAGAAAGGGTCATGAATGTTCCGTCTTTCTTCATTTTATCGATAGAAGCCATTTTCTTAACGGCTTTACGGATGGTTACGAAGTTAGTCAGCATTCCACCTGGCCATCTTTCAGTGATGTACGGCATGTTTGCAGCTTTTGCTTTTTCAGCAACGATGTCTTTTGCTTGTTTTTTGGTAGCTACGAATAAGATTTTTCTACCAGATGCAGCGATTTTTTTCAAAGCTTCGTTAGCTTCTTCGATTTTCGCAGCGGTTTTATACAGGTTGATAATGTGGATTCCATTACGCTCCATATAAATGTAAGGAGCCATGTTTGGGTCCCATTTTCTCGTCATGTGTCCGAAGTGAACACCTGCTTCGAGTAATTCTTTTACTTCTACTTTTTGTGACATTTTTTTCTTAGTTTACGTTCTGTTGAATTAGCAATTTTCAAGTAGCTCTTGCGATGGTCTTAAAAATTTAGATGCTAAACTAATTTCCTGACGGATCAGGACAACAACAACATTGTTTTTAATTTTACTAATCTGATGTCTTGCCGATAAGACAAGACGGGCAATATTAACGTTTAGAGAACTGGAATCTCTTACGGGCTTTTTTCTGACCGAATTTTTTACGTTCAACCATTCTTGGATCCCTTGTCAATAAGCCTTCTGGTTTCAGGATCGCACGGTTTCCTTCGCCAACTTCGCACATTGCGCGTGACAAAGCCATACGTACCGCTTCTGCCTGACCTGTTGAACCACCTCCATAAACATTTACTTTTACGTCAAAGTTGTTTACGTTCTCTGTCATAGACATTGGTTGTAAAACTTTGTACTGTAAAGTAGCTGTTGGGAAATACGTTGCAAACTCTTTTTTGTTTACCGTGATTTTTCCTGTTCCTTCCGAAACATAAACACGTGCCACAGCAGTTTTTCTTCTGCCGATTTTGTGAATTACTGCCATTACTTAAGGTCGTTTAGGTTAATTGTTTTTGGTTTTTGAGCGCCTTGTTTGTGCTCTGAACCTACAACAACGTTTAAATTTCTGAAAAGCTCAGCACCCAATTTGTTTTTAGGCAACATCCCTTTTACAGCTTTTTCTACTAATGTAGCAGGGTTTTTTGATTGCAATACTTTTGCAGTCAAGGTTCTTTGTCCTCCTGGATACCCTGTATGACGCATGTAAATTTTGTCATCCATTTTAGTACCTGTAAGGTTGATTTTCTCTGAGTTGATAACAATAACGTTATCGCCACAGTCTACGTGCGGTGTATAACTTGGTTTGTACTTCCCTCTCAAGATCATAGCGACTTTTGAAGCAAGACGACCCAGGTTATGACCTTCAGCATCTACAACAACCCATTCCTTCGTGATGGTGGTTTTGTTGGCTGAAATTGTCTTGTAACTTAATGCGTCCACAATTATTTATTTAAAATTAAACATTCCGTTCCAAATCCGATGTGTCGAATTTTGGACTGCAAAAGTACACTAATTTATTTTAAATGCAAACACCTGTAAAAGATTATTTTAAAGGTTTGTTTATACGTGATTTAGAAAAAAACGGCGGCATTGATTTTCGACTGTTAATTATAGGTTTTGTTTTATTATTTTTACGCCTCAATCATCTCATCATGAAATCGAAAGCCACGCTCAAGCAAATTGCCAAAGAACTCCACGTTTCGGTGTCAACCGTTTCCAAAGCGCTCAATGACAGCCCCGAAATCAGCGAGCAAACCAAAACCAAGGTCCAGGAATATGCAAAGCTCAAGAATTACAAACCCAATGTAATCGGACTCAACCTCAAAAACCGCAAAACCAAAACCATTGGCGTGATCATTCCCAACATCCTCAATTCTTTCTTCGCGAAAGTTTTTACCGGAATCGAAAAAGTCGCCGATGAAAAAGGATACAATGTCATCACATGCATCTCAAACGAGTCGCTCGATAAAGAAATGCACACGCTCGATATGCTCAGCAACGGTACAATCGACGGATTTATCCTTTCGATTTCAGAAGAAGCGCAAAAACGCCAGGAGTTTTCCCATTTCACCGAAATCATCAACGACGGAACGCCAATCGTGATGTTCGACCGAATTTCTGATGAAGTCGAATGCGACAAAGTAATTGTCGATGACTTCGATTCGGCGATCAATGCCACGCAGCACCTGATCAATCTGGGTTGTAAAAAAATTGCCTTGTTTTCTGCAATTGACAATCTCAGCGTCGGGAAACTGCGTGCCGAAGGATATTTCAACGCCTTGAAAGCAAACAAAATGGAAGTCGATCAAAACCTGATTGTGCGCACCGATTCAGAAGAAGATTTCAACACCAAAGCCAAAACGCTATTCCAAAACCAAAAAATCGATGGCATTTTCGCGCTCGACGAACACGCTTCGGTTGCTGCGATCAAAATGGGACTCGCGAATGGTTATACAATTCCGGAACAGCTTTCAATCATCGGTTTTGCCGACGGTGTATGGTCTAGAAGGCTTACACCAAGCTTGTCAACCGTAAGCCAGCACGGACCAGAAATTGGTGAAGCCGCAGCCAGATTATTAATCGAACGGCTAGAAAACAACGAAGAAGACTCCGGAAATTACAAGACGACAGTCGTAAAAACCGAATTGCGTCAGCGCGATTCCACACGAAAAATATAATTTTTTTCTGTGGCGACTTTACGCACGGCAACCGATTTCAAAACGATCTTATTTTTTAACGCAATCGCTTTTATAACATCGATCTCGCAATCTTCGGAAAGGATCATATACGTTTCATTTCCTGCAACCGCAAAAGCCGGAAGCTGCGCAAAAAGGCTTTCAAAGTATTCAAAATTTTCACCGCAAAACCACGCGTTTTCAGCCATTGAAGTGGCTTTTTTGGGATAGTACGGCGGATTGATCACAATAAAATCAAATCGTTTTCCATGCAGATTTTTAAACAAATCCGATTGTATAATATCAATCGAAACACCATTATCGGAGGCGTTTTGGCGCAGCGCGTTCAAAGCAATTTCATTGATGTCGGTTGCCGTAACATCAGCGCCTTTTTTTGCCGCCAGTATCGAAATGATCCCGCAGCCGCAACCCAGTTCGAGGAAAGTTTTTTTCGAAAGTTTTAAGTCCTCAACAAATTCAAGCAACAGCTTCGTGCTGATCGTGATGAATGGCGGAAAAACCGTCGGCTCAACCCACACCGAAATGTTTTTATAGGTGTATTTGCGGCGTTTGGCCAGGTAAATCGAGCTGGCTTTTTTGAGAAACGGACTGATGATTCTTTTGATAATTGTTTTCATTTCTTTTTTTAGGAGCTTTTCCCGTCATGCGCTCTATCTTTTCCGCGCTAAAGAAGCGCTAAAAAGGATGCCGCTGCTACCGGGGCTAAACTACTCTGAATAAAATCCCTCGATTTCGGGTTGGCGGTATTTCCATAATTTGTGCAGCGCTTTTATTTCATACGGAAATTTATAAAATCCGGTTTTATAACGAACGCCTGAAACCAGTTGCAACAAACGCTTTTTATACCCGCGAATCCTGAAATCGGAAACCGTGGGATAATAACCGTTGAGCACCGTTTCAAAATTCTTTATCGTATCGATCATGTAAGGTTTGAGCCACGGCGTCAATGGATTTTTGCGCAAATCGAAATTTTCCCAACTTGGCGAAATCCAATCCTCGAGATGTTCAGGAAACGAAAATCCGGCATCGAGAATTTGGTTATACAATTCAGAACCTTCTGTCGGAACCGGACTAAACAAATAAATGATGATTTCGGCTTTGGGATTGATCACCTTGATTTCCTTTATAAAATTGATGTCCCACAAAATCTGGTCATAAACTTCCTTTTCTGTTTTCGCGGGCATTCCCAAAACAAACGACAATTCCGGAATAATATCGGCATTTTTCAGGCGCAGGACAAAATCCTTGATCATCTGCCCGCTTTGGGTTCCGCCTTTGTTCATTTGCTTCAATACCGCATCGTTACCGGTTTCGGCGCCAAGGAAAATCATTTTGCATCCCGCTTTGCGCATCAATTTTAAATCTTCATCCGAGTACATATTGATCGTATCGATCCGGCCCTCGCCCCAATAACTGATGTTGTCATTCATGATGAGTTCCGAAAATTCGAGCACGCGCTTTTTTGCGGTGAAGAAATTATTATCGTGGAATTCAACCGCATCAATATTGTATTTGTCCTTGAAATATTTGACATCTTCGTAAATGCGCGCCGCCGACATGCCTTTCCACTTCGCATTGTAAATAGGAACCACTGCGCAAAACGAACACGAGAACGGGCATCCCATACTCGAGTGGTACGACAGCGTTTTATTGCCCATAAAAGTTTTGGCAAGATAGTTCCGCACCGGATAAAATGAATCGAGATGATCATAAGGAAATTTTGGTAACGCATCCTGGTCGAGCAGTGCTTCGACAGCGGTTTTGACGATTTCGCCCGTGTCGGTTTTGTAAATCAGATTTTTGATCAACGGCAATTTTTCTTTGGCATTGGTTTCCAAAGCCGCGATCAATTCCGGAAAAGTATTGTCGCCCGGACCATTGATTACATAATCGACATAACCCGAATGAAGCGCGACCTTATATTGATTCGACGCAAAATAACCACCCCAAATCGTAACAACATCGCGGTATTTTTCCTTGATTTTTTTGGTAAACGGAATCGCCTGGCGCAATTGTGGGCCGGGCATCACCGTTGAACCGAAGTATTTGAATTCGCCCGTGCTCAGATAATTTTCAATGGTTTGCCACGGATTTTTTTCCAGATTGCCATCAACGAATACATATTCAAATCTTCCATGAATGGATGCCCCGACCTGCAGAATCGAATTCGGAATCCGATGCTTGCCGTTCGCGCTGCGCGGATTGAATATGATGACTTTATTTTTCAAAATCGGTGAAATAAAATAGTATTAAAACAAATAGCTGGGCGATCGCGCTTCCAAACAAAGCACCTGTAATGCCAAAACCAAAATACAAAAACGCGGCAGATAATACGCTATTGATGATAGTGCCGGCCAACAGGTAAAGAACGACTGTTTTTTCGCGATGTTGTTTGAATAAACCTACAACCTTAATTCCATACACAAATGAAGGATACACATACAGAAATGCCGCGAGATAGAACAAAATCGAAAGTCGCAAATTGAGGTAAAAGCCGAGTATCGCATATATGATAAGCAACGAAACCGGAACAATTCCCAAACCGGCAAGCGCTACAAGGCGTTGTGTTTTTTGAATTACTGGTTGGCTGTTCCTGTAAATGTTTTTGGTAAACGGCGCATACAAAAATGCCGACAGCGACATCGTGAAAACCAACAGGCTGTTGATGACCTGGTAATCGGAAGTCACAATTTTATCGCCGAGATGGTCAATTATATAAACATCAATTTTTGAAGCCAGGAAGCCAAATATTGACAACATAAAAAACGGAAAGGTGAGGCTGAAATATTTCAAATCGATGCTCAGATTATGGTAAGAAAGGAAATTCTGAAACACCAAGAAATAAAGCATCCCCTTTACAAATTGATAGCAACTGTAAATTACGAGCAGCAGCAACAGATCAAGTTTCGGAATCAGAGAATACAAAACCGCACAAAAAATGATGAAACTTCCCACTTCGATTGCCATGGCGCGGTTGAATTTTTTCTCGTAGATGATCAATGCTTCGACAGAATGGGTGAGGAATCTTCCAAAAATCCACAACAAAATAAAAACACAAAACGAAAAAGGGAAACAGAAGGCAGCTGCGATTGAAAACACAAAAACCAATGGCAGCCGCGTGAAAAGAATCCGCGAATAATCGGCTTTGATTTTATTTGGAAACTGGCTGAATTGTCGCAGCAGGTATTCCTTATTTCCCCAATTGATGATTTGTAACGCCACCAATGAAAACAGTAATAACGATACAAACGAGCCCCACAATTCTTTCGAAGAGAATTTAATGACAATCAATGGGATCACCATGTTGAACACCGAAACGAGTATTTGCCGAAACGCATTGTTCGATATGAACCCGATTCTATGTAGGTTTTTAGATTTCAATGCAATGCTATTTTTCGGATGGTGTAAAAGCCAATTCCGCGATCTAAATCGGAAAGATAAAGCAACGTTTTGCCGTCAATCAAAAATGGTTTTCGCTTGTTGCTTTTGTCGAACGTAAGCTGTCGGTTGTTGTAAAAAATCTGATTGTTTTTAGTTTCGACTGCTTTTAAGCTGTAATTTTCAAACGGAATCGATTGGGAGTTTTTTCCGGCTTGATCCCAATAATTATACGTCAATTGATTTTTGGAAATATTGTAATCGTAAATCAGTATGGGCGCGTCTTTCCCAAGAAGATAAGAACTGTTTTGAAGTTTGTTTTTTTCAAATACCAATACGATTATGAGGCTTGCAGCCGAAACCACTGACACAATCTTGGCATCAATTGTATAAAAAAGCCATGAAAGAAAAAGTATCAAAAATAGAATCAAAGCAAACAAGCGCAGATAGGAAAACGGCAAATCATTATCAATAAAAGCTTTTAGCGGAATATTTGCAACGCCGAATAACAATGCGTAGCCAATTGCTTTTTTTACATTCGAAAGCGGACTTTTCACCAAAGAAAAATAAGGCAATAACAACAACACAAAAGTATAGGTGCTGCCGTATGGCGATAGCAAAATCATCGCAAGGATCCAATATGAAATGACGAAAAGCGAATTGTTTGCTTTCCTTGTTATGTAAAATCCAATCGCAATGATCGTCATTTTAAAAGCGAAAAGCAACGCTTTGAATAAAATGGGCGCATTTACAACCGCAGCCGGATTCGCCACACCGTCAAAAACAAACAATTGTTTCAAGAACATCAAAACCGATTGGTAATTTGTGACGAACGCTTCCGAAATTTCGCCACTCATCGCTTTCGGAAGCACATTTTGGAAATAGAAAATCCATACATCAACTCCGCCGGAGAGGATTGAAATGAACAATAAAATGGCACATGATGCCAAAGTAAATACTAAAGGACGCACTTGTTTTCTAAATATAAAAACCAAAAGCAGCAGCGCAGGAAATATTTTCAGCAGTAGCGCGATGGCCAACAATACCGACATTTTCAGCCATTGGCTTTTCTCATAGGCAAGCCAGCTTTCGGCAATCAGGAAAAAAAGCACAAAATAAACCTGGCCAAAAAGCAGCTCGTTTTTTATCTGGACAAAAAACAAAAATGGAATTAGTATCAGAAACCGGGAATCAATTTTATAATGCGAGGCCAATCGACTGACGCTATAAATCAACAGTCCGACACTAATCGCATTAAAAAGCAACTTCGCTACTGCCAAAGGCAAAAAAGAGAATGGCAAAAACAGCAAAGCCAGAAACGGTGTGTTTGGCGCATAGCTTGCAAAAATGTGGCGGTATTCCAAATCAGTAATGGTTTGATTGAATTCAAACGGGAAATATATTGTAGAATTGAAATTTCCATCCATCAACAATTTTCCACCGAAATAATAGTTTGCAAAGTCATGCACGGGGAAATCGATTGCCCGAATCCCGTAAAAAATACAAAGCAGCAACAGCGGCAGCAATCGGTAATATTGGTGGAATTGCATTTTCATATTTTCGCAATTTCAAAGATGTAAAAACCCGAATTTCTGAGGATAATGTCGCGGTCGAATTTTTTTAAGAACCGAATTTTTATTGTCTCGTTAATACGGATCCATTGCGCGGTTTTCATATCGGTTAATGGATACGTGGAAACATAAACCGCATTTTTAAGGCCGTGCATGTGTGCCGAAATTTTTTCGAGGATTGCTTGTTTCGAAATATTCATTGAACAGATGAAGTCCCAATGACAGTAACTTTGGTAACTTTCATCGCACAAAAACCACACTTTTTTTCTCAGATATGGACTGATTAGTGTGCCGTCACAAGTAACCGAAATTACTTCGAGCCGATCCAAACGATTTTTCTGCAAGTACTCGGCCGTCTCTTTTGCAGATGTAAAAGGGTAACGATAATCGAGGATGTAAGCGTAAATTCCGGTGCAAAATTGAATTGCAAGAATACTATATACGATGGGGTTTTTAAGAAACGTAATTTTGGAAAGAATGGTTTCCTGATGCTGTTTTCGCTTTTGAAAATTGTCGATCCACAACCCCATAATTACAAGTATAAACGCCATTCCGTGGTAGCGCGAAGCACTCATTTGGGTCAAGAAAAAGAATAATTGCGAGCCTGCTAAACCAAAATAGACGAAGAAAATGGTTCGTCGGCTTTTGTATAAAAACAACGGGATGAAATAGCACAAAAGTCCAAATACCGCGGCAACGGACTTGCTCCAATTGACCAACAGGTTCGAATTCCAGAAATGCAATGTTGAAAAATCAGGAATTGTAATCAACCCTTTGAGCAAGGAAATAAACCCCTTTGTGAATTTTTCCGCCAGCGGAATATCTTTGACGCGTTCAAAAAACTGGGTGTCATGTGGCGGAATAATTTGGAGAATCGCAACTACTATTGCCACACCAAAAATAGAACTTCCGATAAGATACGACGGACGTCGGAAAAGTTGTTTGGTTTGTATAAGTTCCACTAACAACATTAGAAACATGGCGAATGCCGCAACGCAAAATATGAGATGGGTATTTGCCGCTACAGACAAATAGCACGACAGCAGAACGAATTTTTTTGTGCGCTTTTTAAAAACCGAACACGCAAGAATTAAAAACAGCACGCCCAAAATATAATTCCGGCTGATGATATTATATTCAAAAATCATAAAATACCCGAAGACAAAAAGGATTTTAAATAGCCACGAGAAAGGTGCATTTCGCATAAAGATGTGTGCCGTTGCTGTAGCCAGTATGATATGAAAGACCTGCATCCACAGCGGATCGAGGCTCACTCGTGTGATCAGATACAGTAGCAGGTTCCACAAAATGGGATGGCCTTCGTAACGGGTGTTCTGCAGTAATTCCGTAAACGACGCACTATCGCGTGAAAGCAGCCAATGATGCGACTCATCAAGCCACAATTCATGGTGCAAAATACCAACGAGGCTCACAATGAAGTACAGTAATGTCAGTAAATAAAGATACCTTTTCTCTGTTTTCAATTATTTATGGATTTGCATCAACGCGCCCGCAAGCAACGATTTAGTTTTGCGCTTTAACGCAGTAAATTTGTTTCCTTTTAAAAATGCTTTATGAAATTCGACTTCGTTAACCACTTTTGAAACCGCATAATCGTAATATTTGCGCGAATAGTTTCTTTCAAAATCAATTTGGCGGTCGGTTGCTGTTTCCCAATCGGGCTGGCTCGTAATATCTTTCTCAATCTCCGAATACAGCGAAGTGCCTTTGATCGGATAGGCAACCGTAATCGTGTAATGTGTTGGATTCGCTTCTTTGAGGTATGCAATCGTTTCAAAGATATCGCGTTCTTCTTCGCCGGGATAACCCACCATAATAAAAGTTCCGGTTTCTATTCCAAGTGCATTGGTCCCCTGAATCATCTTTTTGACATGGTTAACATCCACACGTCGGTCCATGAGGTCAATTACTTTTTGGGAACCGCTTTCGGCACCGATCCAGATGCGGAAACAGCCCGCTTCTTTTAGCAATTTGAGGATTTCATCGTTCAAACGTTCCGCTCTCGTAATGCATTCAAAACGAATCTGTGCTTGCTGTTTTACCACTTCTTCATGAAAAGCCATAAGCCATTTGTGGCTGATCGTAAACACATCATCCACAAACCAGATTGCATCGGGATTGTATTTTTCCTTGAGCATTTTCATTTCCTGCGCCACGAGATGCGCGGGCCTTCTGCGATAACTTTGTCCATACACTGCGGTACTGCACCATTTGCATGTATAAGGACAACCACGTTGCGTAGAAATCGTCATCGAACTTTCGCCATGGTTGTTTTTCCAGGTTTCAAGGTATTTGTGATTTGGGATTGCGTCGCGATTCGGTAACGGCAATTCATCAAGCTCGCGGAATTTCGATCTCGCCGGAGTTTTTGTAACGCTATTTTCTTTTAAGTATGCGATTCCGTTTACGCTTGAAACATCAGAATTGTTCATGATCGCCTGATACAATTCGAAAGTCGTTTCTTCGCCTTCGCCAATCACTAAAAAGTCCGCGCCTGTTTTGAGATAATTTTCCAAATTGTATGTAATATCGGGTCCGCCGAGGATAATTTTCGGAAATCCGAAGCGCTCCGTTTTTAAAATTTTAATCAATTTGACGACCTCGATCTTTGTCATCAGGTTTGTATAAATGGCGATAACTTTTGGTTTCTTACTTAGAATAAAATTGAGTTGTTCTTTTTGCGAATAGAATGTGCTGTCGAAAACATCATTGGCAACATTTCGTGTAAGCAGATATGCCGAGACATACAGCAAACCCAACGGCGGATAGGGTTTCATTATCTTCTGCTCTTTTGGATCGTCAGATAAATAATACGCATGTGTCAGCAGGATGCTCATTTTTTCTGGAATACGATTAAGTAATGGTCGGCATATTTCGCAAGCGATTTTCGTCGTTGTATTTTCGATTCTAAGGTATTTAAAAGAGAAGTGAGGCGGTATTTATTTTTCAAAATGGGTTCGAAATAACTTGGCGGAATAAAAAATCCAATCGGGTAGCTTTTCTGGTAATCAAAATAGTATTCAGCCAACTGCGCGGTTTCTTTGGGATTGTAGTAATACGTAATCACATTTTCTCCATTGACGTTGGCGATCAGGCTGCCTTTTTTTCTTCTGAAAACTTTTTTAAAATCGGCTTTTGATAAAAAATAAATATGCTCCCAAACTGTGTTTTTGGGCATGATCACCAAAACCAGTTGTCCTTTTGGCGTGAGTAATTGCGACGTGTTTTTAAAAAATAGTTCAAGTTGTATTTCCGACAGGCAATTGAGACCGCCGAAATTGGAAAAAATCAAATCAAATTTTTCATTTTTAAAATGATGTGGCAACTCATTGATATCGACTTCGAGAAAGGTGGGACTCCCTGAATCGCTTTTGCGCTGTGCTATTTCGATCATTTTGGGCGAAATATCAGTTGCCGTTACTTGATAGCCATGTTTTGCCATCCAAACAGCATCGGCGCCTGTGCCGCAATTGATCTCAAGGATATTTTGCGGCTTAGCGTCTTCAAGAATTTTAATCAAATGGCTATAGACATAGCCGCGCTGCAATTTGCCAATGACTGAATGGGTAAAAGTCATGTCATATGCGGCTGCGGCTTTGTCAAAACTAGTAGCCATTTTGCAGTTTTTTTAATAAAACGGTATCGACAAATGCACTCGGAAAGTAATAACCCAGCTTCATGACCGAAATGATTTTTGAAAATGAAACCGCTAACGGATTCCTCGCAATCGATTTAAGGTTTGAAAGTCCCTGGCTTTTTCGGTATTCTTTGTGCACAAAGCGCTGCAGTTTTCTGTAATAACCCGAATCATACGTACCCTTGAACATCATTTCGAAATCATCAGAGTCTTTCCAGTTCGATTTTAATTTGAGGTCGTCTTTGACCTTTTCATAAAATGGCGTTCCGGGCAATGGATACGAAACCGAAATTCCGAGATTGTCGGGCATCAACTCCTTTACCATTTTGATGGTCTTGCGGATATCTTCCTGTTTTTCGGACAGATAACCAAACTGAAGAAAAAAGGCGACCCTGATGTTTTTTTTCTTTAATAAATGCGTGGCTTCGTAAATCTGTTCGACTTTCGTGCCTTTGTCCATGGCATCCAATATTTTCTGCGAAGCGCTTTCGGCCCCCACCCAAACTTCTTCGAGGCCCGAAGCCGCAAGCGCATCGATTGTATCTTCTTTGAGCAGTAAATCCACGCGGCTTTGGATATAATAACTGATAGCGAGGCCGCGCTGCTGCAGTTCCTTGCTAAATTCCTGCACCCAATTAGGCTTGAGGCCGAAAATATCGTCGCACATCCAAAATCGCCGGACGCCAAATGAACTTCGCAGAAAGCCTATATGTTCGGCAATATATTGGGGCGAATGCGAATTGTAACGATTTCCATAAATCGGTTTTGCGCACCAGTTGCATTTATACGGACAGCCGCGCGTCGTGGCAATATTGAGCGTGAATTGTTGGCCGCTGCCTGCCCAAATTACTTTGTACGCATTCATATCGACTAAATCCCAAGCAGGCAAAGGCAATTCATCGAGGTTTTGAAGTACGGGTCTTTTGGGATTGACCGTAATTGTATTATGGTTACGAAAAGCAATTCCGCGAACCGTTTCGCAAGTTTCTTTTTTTTCGAGGGTATTGACCAATTCGAGCAATGTCATTTCGCCTTCACCCTGAATGATAAAGTCGGCGCCTTTTTCAATGTATTTTGAATAATGGTCCGTGGCGTCGGAGCTCGAAACGATTACTGTACAGCCGTATTCTTTGCCGATAGCAATCATTTCGAAACACGCTTCACGCATGATCGTCAGGCACATTTTTGTCAGATAATTAAAGCCATCATCATAAATGACGAGGTATTTGGGCTCTTGATTTTGAAGTGCGGTTTCGACAGCGTATGGATTTTCTAATAAATTGGTATCAAAAAGCTGCACATCATACCCGTTTTCACGCATTAGTGATGCCGCGTATAAAGTTCCCAAAGGCGGGAAAGGCGTTTTATTTTTCCACTGCTTCGGGTCGAGCTTGTAGTAGTACGAATGCGAGAAAAGAATGTCAGACATATTCTTTTGGTAATTCTATATTGTGATTTCTTTTGATCTCTTCATATTTCTCATTGAGCGCAGTGATCACTTTTTGCTGGAAGTTCAAAGGATGGTGTTTCGAAACACTTTTGGTTGACTTCAATGCGATCTTAAATTCTTCATGAGGCATGTGGTTGAATTTTATTTTCCAGAAATGCACCGTGATGTTTTTAAAAGAGTTATCGAGTGCCGACCCAAATCGGGTATCGAAAACACGTTCAAAAAGCGAAATGAATTTGGGTTTTTGGATGCGTTCAACGTTTTCAAGTTTGGGAACGAACTCGGCAAAAATTGCGGAAACCCACTCGTTTTGGCGGTAAAAATCATTAAAGACATTTTTGCCATGCAGCGGAATCAAAGTCTTGATTTCAGTGGCCGTGAACCGGTTTTGTTCCTGAACTTCAAGATTGGCAGAAGACATAAAATAATTGATACAGAAATATTTCCGTGAGTTGAGCAGGAAAATCTTTTTATACAGCATCAAAAATGTGCGGCAAAGCCATACTTTATTTGGTTTTGTAATTACAAAAAAATCAATGTCACTGTCTTTGTCATAATATCCCTTAGATAGAGAACCAGAAACACCTACGCCTTCAACAAACGGAAATTTTGAAATCAATGCAGCGCGTTCGCGGGCTTTTACCAATGCACTAACAGCCATTTGATTGCCGCGAATTCTTTTTTCGATATGATTGATATTATTTCCGGCGAGGTAGTAATCGTTGACTTTGATAATGATGTTTTTCTGAACGAGGTCATCAAGGTCATTTTGGATACGCTCTTTGTTTTTTGACCTGGAAAAATTACATATTTCGTCTAACTTTAAAGGATAGTTGAAGATCGAAAAATACAATATGGTCTTTAAGGCATCCAAGGTCATCAGGTTTTCGGTGAGTCTTTATTTGATGTGGCAATAAAAGATTGGTTGCGTTGGATTTTATGATTTTTATAAAATTTTCAAAAACAGTTTTGCTAAAATGCTGATCCGCTACTGTTTAATTTTTTAATCGGGCTAAATATAATGCTAAATCAAAAGAGAAAACGCCTTTTTACTGAAATTAACCATGGGCATATTTTTAATTTCAAAAATTAGCGTCCAAATCTGTAACATAACAAATAGGATGCTGTCTATTTCAGGATAAAAACAAAGCCATGAAGATTAAGCCGGGATTTTTTTTCGTATTTTTTATTTTTCACCACTGCCTGGCGCAGGAAAAGCCAATTGTTGAAAAAAGATCTTACACCACCAAAGCGCTCGAGAGTGTTCCTTCACCGGTGATTGACGGCATCATAAACGAAGCAGCCTGGGATATCGTTGATTGGACCGGCGATTATGTCGAGAACCAACCCGACGAAAATACACCTCCCTCAGAACAAACCAAATTCAAGATCGTTTACGATAAAAAGTTTCTTTATTTTGCCTTTAAATGCTATGATAAAGATCCGAAAGGCATTGTAAAGCGACTCTCACGCCGCGACGGATTTGAAGGCGACTGGGTAGAAATCAACATCGACAGCCATAATGACAAACGTACCGGCTTTTCTTTTACAATTTCGGTTTCGGGCGTAAAAGGCGACGAAGCCATTTCCGAAAATGGCAACAGTTGGGACGGAAGCTGGAATCCGATCTGGTATATGAAAACCAATATCGATGATGAAGGCTGGACCGCCGAAGTTAAAATTCCATTCTCGCAATTGAAGTTCGGCGACCGTAAAGACCAGGTCTGGGGTTTGCAATCGACACGGCGTTATTTCAGGGCCGAAGAGCGCTCTGTATGGCAACGCGTTCCGCCCGATGCGCCGGGATGGGTGAGTGAATTTGGTGAACTGCGCGGTTTAATCGGCCTTGAACCACAAAAGCAACTCGAAATCCAGCCGTTTGTTGTATCGCAATTGGAGTCGTATCCGAAAGAAGACAACAATCCGTTTCGCGACGGACAGGATGCGAAAATCAATGGCGGACTCGACGCAAAAATCGGTGTTACAAATGACCTGACACTCGATTTGACCATCAATCCCGATTTCGGGCAGGTCGAGGCGGATCCTGCAGCGATTTCACTTGACGGATTCCAGATATTTTTTGAGGAAAAGCGCCCTTTCTTCGTAGAGAACAAGAACATTTTCAATTTCAGGTTTGCCGACGGACAAGACAATTTATTTTACTCGCGGCGCATTGGAAGGAATCCGCAAGGCTATCCTGATGCCGGAAACGCTTTTGTTGACATCCCAGACAATACAACGATTCTGGGCGCGGCTAAGTTCAGCGGAAAAACCCAAAGCGGTTGGTCAATTGGAATCCTCGAAAGCGTAACCGATAAGGAATACGCACGCATCGATGACGGAATAACAAGACAAAAGGCGCTCGTAGAGCCGATGACGAATTATTTTGTCGGGCGATTGCAGAAGGATTTCAACAATAAAAACAGTTATATCGGTGGAATGTTTACATCGACAAATCGGAAACTTGAGGACGATGAGCTCGATTTTCTACACCAATCGGCTTATTCGGGCGGACTCGATTTCAAGCACAATTGGAATAATCGTAAATATTATGTCACCGGCGATGTCGTCCTGAGCCATGTCGCAGGAAGTAAAGCTGCAATCACGGCAACGCAACAAAAGCTAACACATTTGTTCCAACGTTCGGATGCGGGCCATGTTGAAGTCGACCCAAACCGTACCTCGCTGACAGGAACCGGCGGCCGATTCGAGGCAGGAAAAGCCAGCGTAGGCAATTGGCGGTATTATGGACTTCTGATGTGGCGTTCGCCTGAACTCGAACTCAACGATGTCGGATTTTTACGCCAGGCCGATGAGGTTCGTCAGTATGCAATCCTTACGCACCAGACTTTGAAGCCGTTTGGACAGTTCCGTAAAATAAACAACAGGTTTGAACAATTTTCGAGTTATGATTTCGACGGAAATTACAACCGAATGCAGTATTCGCTGACCACAAACGCGAATCTCAAAAGTAATTGGAATGTCAATACACAAGTTGTTTACAAACCGCGAATTTATACGAATACGGTTTTGCAGGGCGGCCCGCGCTTCCGGTATTCGAATGAAGTTTTTGAATCGATCAATTTCAACTCAGACTCCCGGAAGAAATTCAGGTTTTACGGTGGGATTTACGCTTCGCAAGGCAAAGACAAATCATTTACATACACTGAATACGATGGTGGCGTAACGTACCAGCCCGTTAATGCGTTCACGATTTCTGTAAGCCCGAATTATTCTAAAAATACAAGCAAAACCCAGTATGTAACGCAAACGAATTTTAACGGTGATCCGAGATTTATCACAGCTGAACTCGATCAAAGAACATTGAGTACTTCGATTCGTCTCGATTATAATATCAACCCGAATCTGACGATCCAGTATTACGGACAACCGTTCATTTCGCGTGGCAATTACCGGTCTTTCAACAAAGTTACGAATCCAACCGCCGATTATTATCGCAACAGGATTTCCGTTTTTGATCCGGCGCAAATTGCGTACAATCCGTTGGCAAATGCCTATAATATAGATGAAAATACCGATGGAATTTCGGATTACGCCATTGAAAATCCCGATTTTTCCTATGTACAATTCCGCTCGAATCTTGTGGTACGCTGGGAATATATTCCGGGTTCCGAAATTTTCCTCGTTTGGTCACAAGGCATTACCGGCGATGCCAACACGCGTGATGATCTGATTGGCGGACTCGATTCACAGATTCTAGGCAGAAAGCCTGAAAATATTTTTCTCATTAAAGCAACGTACCGCTTTTTGTTTTAAAAATAAAAAAATCCGCGTCATCTCTGGCGCGGATTTTTAAAAAATAAAACGAAACTATTTTTTTCGGGTCATGGTCATTTCCATCGACTTGAATTCTTTTCCGTCAGCGGTGTCAAACATTTCCATTTTACGGGTGTTGTCGTCAACCATTGTAAATGTCTCGCGGATTGGTTTTACCTTTCCCGTCATCGGATCGGTACACTCGCCTTTGAGTTCCATCGTTTTTGAAGTGCCGTCATAACTTCCGGTCAGGTACATGATTCCGGTTCCCATATTATCGACCCAGGTTGAGACGATTTTCTTAGATGCATTGTCATAGCCTACCGTGCTTTTTCCTTCAAATTGCTGGCCCATCATCATTCCAGAATAGGTAGCTTCCTGGTATCGTCCGCCAAGGATCATTTTACTTGTAGCAGTCATTGTTGTTTTTGTTGGTTTCGGATCGTCGGGTCGCATCCACATTGTCGATTCGGCGGTCCAGTTTCCGTTGTCCGTTGCAAGCATTTTGTGCGTTTCGCCCGGTGTTGCGTAATCCATCCATGCTTTCATCATGGCGGCAGAGTCCATTGGTTTTTCAGCTTCGGCCGTTTCTGTTTTTACTGCTGTCGTATCCGAAATGGTGGTGGTCACTTCAGTTTTAACCTCTTTTTTGCACGAAACCATTACAATGGCGAGCGCGGCTAATGATAGGATTGTTTTTTTCATATTAATGATTTGTTAGATTGCTTGCGTAAATTTAAAAATTATCTTCAATCTTTCAAATGATTAGTTGATTAATGCGCTTCTAACCAGTCTTTTCCGATGCCCAATTCCACTTCAAGCGGCACATCCATTTTAAAAGCATTCTCCATTTCGTACTTGATCATGGGCTGTATTTTTTCGAGTTCAGAATTGTGCACATCGAAGACAAGCTCATCATGTACCTGCAACAACATTTTGCTTTTCCAGTTTTCCGAAGTCAGTTTTCCATGGATATTGACCATCGCAATTTTGATAATATCGGCGGCACTGCCCTGAATCGGCGCGTTTACTGCATTTCGTTCGGCGGCACCGCGAACCACGGCGTTTGCAGAATTGATGTCCTTCAAATAACGGCGGCGACCCAAAATCGTTTGAACATAACCTTGCTCTCTTGCCACTTGGATCTGGTCGTTTATATAGGCACGCAATTGCGGATAGGTTTCATAATACGCATCGATAAGATCCTTTGATTCGTTTCGGCTCAATGAAGTTTGGTTACTGAGCCCAAACGCTGAAACACCATAAATGATTCCGAAATTAACTGTTTTGGCATGGCTTCTCTGCTCGCGGGTTACTTCTTCCAAAACCACATTGAAAACTTTCGAAGCGGTCGAACGGTGGATGTCCTCTTTTTCCTTGAATGCACGGATCATATTTTCTTCACCGCTCAATGCAGCGATGATGCGCAGTTCGATTTGCGAGTAATCGGCTGAAAGCAATGTATAGTTTTCATCGCGTGCAATAAACGCTTTCCGGATTTGGCGGCCACGTTCGGTGCGGATCGGGATATTCTGCAAATTCGGATTATTCGAACTGAGCCTTCCCGTTGCGGCGACGGTCTGCATGTAATCAGTATGGACACGGCCAGTGAGGTTGCAAACCTGCTCGGGAAGCGCCATGACATAGGTATTCTGCAATTTTACAAGTTGACGCCAATCGAGAATGTCCTGCACAAACGGACTCGACAAAGCGAGATACGAAAGGACTTCCTCACCAGTCGCATATTGGCCGGTTTTGGTTTTTTTCTGTTTTGCTCCGCCAATCTGAAGTTTATCAAACAATATTTCGCCGAGTTGTTTTGGAGAAGCGAGATTGAATTGTTCTCCTGCTGCTTCATAAATTTTTCCTTCGAGCGTTTTGATGTCGTTGTTGAGTTCTGCTGCGAGCGATTTGAGGAAAGGCACATCAAGATTGATGCCTTCCATTTCCATGTCGGCAAGCACGGGAACAAGTGGGATTTCGAGTTCGTCGAAAAGTTTCTTGGTTTCGGTTTGTTCCAAAATCGGCTCGAAATGCTGCTTGAGCTGGAAAGTTACATCGGCATCTTCGGCGGCATATTCTTTAATTTCTTCGAGCGGCACCTGACGCATCGTTTTTTGGTTTTTGCCTTTTTTTCCGATGAGGTCTTCGATCGCTTTTGGCGAATATTGCAGATAGGTTTCCGATAGAATGTCCATATTATGGCGCATGTCGGGATTGATGAGGTAATGCGCGATCATGGTATCAAACAATTTGCCTTTAACGGTAATGCCGTAATTGGAAAGCACTTTGAGGTCGTATTTTAAGTTCTGTCCGACTTTTTCAATGTTTTCGGTTTCGAAAAACGGAATGAATTTGTGAACCAACGCCGTCGCTTCCTGGCGGTTTTCAGGAACCGGAACATAGAATCCTTCACCTGTTTTCCACGAGAATGAAAGTCCGACGAGCTCTGCAGTCAACGGATCAATGCTTGTTGTTTCTGTATCGAAACTCACGGAAGTTTGCTTTAGTAAATTCTGCAATAACAATTTAATGGCAAAATCACCTTCGACCGATTGGTAAACGTGGTTTGTATTTTCGAGCGTTTTATAAAAACTGTTTGAAATCTGTTCGCCTGGCTGTGAAGCATTCTCCCAAAAAAGATCGAATTGCTGCTCGTTTTTGACAATCGTTTTCGTCGGAGAAAGTCCTTGTGTTTCGATGGTGGTGAACGTTTCTTTTCCGGTGTAGAAAAGACTGTTGAACTGCTCGGCCATTCGTCTGAATTCGAGTTCGCGGAACAATTCTTCGACTTTCTCGGCATCAGGTTTTGTGAGTTCGTAATCGTCTTCATTGAACTGTACATCGCAATCGCAAATGATTGTTGCGAGTTGTTTGGAGAGTAATCCAAGCGCTTTATTGGCTTCGATGTTTTCCTTCATCTTGCCTTTGAGCTTATCGGTATTTTCGAGCAGGTTTTCCATCGAGCCAAATTCCTTAAGCAGCTTTTTGGCGGTCACTTCGCCGACACCCGGCAATCCCGGAATATTATCAACAGCGTCACCCATCATTCCGAGGAAATCAATGACTTGTTCCGGACGTTCGATTTCAAAACGGTCGAGCACTTCCGGAACGCCCCAGATTTCAATTCCGTTGCCCATTCTTGCCGGTTTGTACATGAAAATATTGTCGGAAACCAATTGTGCAAAATCCTTATCGGGCGTAACCATGAAAACCTGGTAGTTTTGTTTTTCGGCCTGCTTGGCAATGGTTCCGATGAGGTCGTCGGCTTCGCAACCTGCCGATTCGATAATCGGAATGTGCATCGCCTTGAGCAAATCCTGGATGTATGGAATCGCAATTTTGATCGCTTCTGGTGTTTCGTCGCGATGTGCTTTGTATGCTGCATACATTTCGGTGCGCACGACGCTGCCTTCTTTATCGAAAGCTACGGCGAGATGGTCGGGTTTTTCGCGTTTGATCACGTCGAGCAGCGAGTTCATAAAACCCATAATTGCCGAAGTATCCATTCCTTTTGAATTGATGCGCGGATTTTTGATAAAAGCATAATACCCGCGGAAAATAAGCGCATAGGCGTCGAGCAGGAACAGGCGTTTTTGTGTGGACATAACTTTTTGATTAAGCTGTAAAAATAAACAATTGGGTGCGAAATCCGGCATTGGGATTTTATTAAATTCCGCAAAACAGTTAACGTCGCGTTAAACTTCCCGAAGCGGCAGTTTCTTCATTTTGACTTCATTTTGCCAAGGTACATTTGATATAGAAAAGGTTATTTATTAATTCAAAACTTTAGAAATCATGAGAAAATTAATGTTGTTGGCCGTGCTCGTCCTCGGAACAAGTTTTATCGCGAATGCCGAAACGCTTTCGTTGAAAAAAACACATTCAAAAGAAATCCGCGTCAAACATCCGAGAAAAAGAAAAGCCAGAAAAGCTAAAATGGCAGCTGCCGAAAATCAAAAAGCCACAAGCGAAACCGCGAAGTGATTGATCGCTTTGCATTGAAGCCGGGAAGCAATTGTCGGCTTTTTTTATGCCGTTAAAATTTTAATAATTACATGCGATCGTAAAAGGTAAACCTGTTACTTTGAAATGTTAAAAATCGTAAGATGAACATCCTGATTGTAGAAGATAACGCAGAACTCGCGCTGGAAGTAAAAGATTACCTTACTACAGCAGGATATGTTTGCAAAATTGCGAAAGACTGCAGCACCGCCCTTGACGAATTGAGCGGTAACGATTATGATGTGATGCTGCTCGACCTTGGACTCCCTGACGGAAGCGGTTTCGATATTTTAAAATCGGCGCGCAAAACGCAATCGAAAATGGCTGTCATCATTATCACGGCGCGTGGCGAACTCGACGACCGGATCAACGGGTTGCAACTGGGCGCCGATGACTATCTCACCAAACCTTTTGCATTAACAGAACTCGGAGCAAGGTTGTTTGCCATCATTAGAAGAATCCACGGATTTACGGTGAACGAACTCGATATTCACGGATTCACACTGCGGTTGCAGGATTATAAAGTCACGTATAAAGAGAATCCGGTGAACCTCACGAAAAAAGAATTTGATATTTTTCAATACCTTGTGCTCAATAAAAACCGCGTGATTACACGTTTGCAGCTGACCGAACACATTTGGGGCGATATACTGGAAGTCAATTCGGACTCGAATTTTATCGACGTTCATGTTAGAAATCTCCGGAAGAAACTCGACAAACATACAACGCTAGAATGGTTTGAAACCGTCCGAAATGTTGGTTACCGCATAAATCTTTAGATGTGAAAATCAAACACCAGCTTGCCATTTTCAATGCACTGACGCGATTGCTGGTGATTCTGGTGTTGTGGCTGATGTTGCCCGTGCTTGTTGAACGCGTGGTGTACAAGCATATCAATCGGAGCCTGATTGAGAAAAAGCAAAAATTTATCGACCATCTTGACAAAGAGGAAATCAACGATTTTCTTATTCGGAAAGATTCGATGGAAACGTATGCGAGTTTTTCGACATTGCATAGTGAATTCCTCCAGTTGTCGAGGCTCCCAGAAAGTAAGGCGTTGGGTAAAACCATTTTCATTACCGAACCGCGTATTATTGAAGAGGAAGAAAACGACTACCGCATCCTGCAATACCAATTTCCGTATGAAAAAGAAGTTTATCTGCTTGAAATTGGCAGCAGCCTCAGTGAAATAAAAGATTTGACATTTACAATCCGCCTTTTCATCCTTGTGGTTCTCGTTGCTATCCTGATAGTGACTTTCCTTATGGATACGTTTTATATCGAGCGATTGCTCACGCCGCTATACAAAATTATCGACACGAAAATACGTCGTGTCAATGAGCCCGAAACGTTCGACCATACGCCCATCAAGACGCATTCGTCAGATTTCCAGGAACTCGATATGGGACTCAACCAGATGATGGACCGGATCAGTGATCTTTTTAAGAAAGAAAAGCAGTTCATCGCCAATGTGTCGCACGAATTGCTGACGCCGATTGCGCTTCTGAAAAATAAATTCGAGAACCTGCTGCAGAATGAGTCGCTCGATGACCATGCCGTGGATAAAATTTCGGGCGCATTGAGGACGCTTGATATGCTCAAAAAAATAATCAGCAACCTGCTTTTGATTTCGAGAATTGAGAACAATCAGTATGAAGCCGACGAATACATTGATTTTAATGTATTGGTGACAAACCTTTCAGAAGAACTCGAAGACCGTATTGAAGATAAGGAACTAACATTCATCAAAGAGATCCGACATCGCTTTCGGTTTATCGGCAACACAACACTCATGCATATCTTGTTGTACAATTTGATTGTCAACGCCATAAAATATAATCGTCGCAAAGGAAGCATCACGATAACAGACGGTTTTGATCATGACCATTACTATCTTTCGATTGCCGACAATGGCATAGGCATGAACGAACAGCAGCTTTCAAATATATTCAAACGGTTTGCAAGGATTAGTGCCGACCAGGACGGACAAGGTTTGGGATTGGCGATTGCGAACAGTATTGCATATTTTCACCACATTAAAATCGACGTGACTTCGGAACCCGGGCTGGGGTCGAAATTCAAATTGATTTTCCCAAACTTCTAATTAAAAGTTAATTTTTTATAACACCCGCGAAACTTCATTCAATCTTCATTTTACGGCTTTACTTTTGAACCGTTAAAAAAATCAATTATTAATTTATAAAGTTCAAATCATGAAAAAAGCATTGTTGTTAGTTGCAGTAATTTTAGGAACATCGGTAATGGTTAATGCCCAAACAGAGCCTGCAAAAGCTGCGCCTGCAAAAGAAGTAAAAGCGACCAAACACGCGAAAAAAGCTAAAGCTGAGAAAAAAGCAGACATGCCAAAAGCTGATGCTGCTGCGACTAAGCCGGAAGCCGCAAAAGCTAAAAAATAATTAATTGCTTTTATTTTGCCGGTATAAAATAGCATACCATTTTTTAAGAGGAAGCCGGCAAAATGATGGTTTTTAGTTGTGCTGAAAAGGATAAAGCAATTTATCCTTTTTTTTTGTTTTTGTACCCTTTAAAAGCCGCGGTGCAGCCGAGTTAAATTTATGATAATAACAAACCCTTGCGTTGTCATAATTTGTTATTTTGCCTAAAATTTTCAAAATGGTCTTTCGCCTTTTAATTCTGTGTGCAATTCTATTTGTTATTGAGCTTTATGCGTTTCAGGCGTTGAAGACAGTCGTAAGGCTGAGATGGATTCTGGTTTCGTATCAGATTGTAAGTTTGCTGCTCTTTATTTTCATTATTTATTCCTTTACACAATTCGACCGTTCGGTAGGACAAACCAGCCAGACGCTGTTTACTATGGGTTTGCTGCTGCTGGTTTATTTGCCAAAAATTGTAATTACGATCATCCTTCTTGGGGAAGATATTTACCGCGTTATTTTTGGTGGAATCAATTATCTGATCGAATCGGATAGTACGGCCGATTTCCTTCCATCGCGGCGAAAATTTGTGAGTCAATTGGCTATTGGATTGGCGGCTGTTCCTTTTTTATCATTGATTTACGGGATGACGATTGGAAAGTACAATTACAAGGTAATCAAGCAACGCATCTTTTTTCCTGATCTTCCCGATGCTTTTGATGGATTTACAATCACGCAGATTTCGGATGTGCATAGCGGAAGTTTTGACAATCCCGAGAAAATCAATTATGCGATCGATCTGGTTAACGAACAAAATTCGGACATGATCCTTTTTACTGGCGATATCGTAAATACGCATGCAACGGAAATGCATCCGTGGCTTGAAACATTCAATCGCATCAAGCCCCATGCATACGGGAAATATTCGGTTTTGGGAAATCATGATTATGGCGAATATGTCGATTGGCCATCGCTTGCCGCAAAAGAGAAAAACTTTAAGGAGATCAAAGATCTTTACGGACAAATCGGATTTAAGTTGCTATTGAATGAGCATACTTTTATTCAAAAAGGAGAAGATCGAATAGCCCTTGTGGGTGTGGAAAATTGGGGCAAGAACTTTAAACAGGCAGGCGACCTTAATAAGGCTTCGCAACAACTCAATGATACGGAATTTAAAATTCTGATGAGTCATGATCCAAGCCATTGGGAATATGAAGTCAAACGCCATAAAAAACATTTTCACCTGACGCTTGCCGGACATACGCACGGGATGCAGTTCGGGATAGAAATCCCGGGTTTCATCAAATGGAGCCTGGCGCAATACGTGTATAAACAATGGGCGGGTCTTTACGAGGAATTCGGACGCTACGTATATGTCAACCGGGGTTTTGGATTCCATGCCTACCCAGGTCGCGTGGGTATTATGCCCGAAATTACCGTGATTCAACTAAAAAAAGGCGAAAAAGTAGCTTAATTGGTTTAAAATATTACATTTGTAATACAATATCTTAATTTCGAAGCTGTAAAAATTAAATTTTTTGGTTTTATGTCAAAATTTGGAGAACTTATAAATGCCCAGGTTCCTGTGTTGATCGATTTCTACACAGACTGGAATGAATCATCGGTATCGATGCATCCCGTTATCCGCGATGTGGCTGCAGCGCTTGGCGACAAGGCTAAAGTAATCAAGATTGATGTAGATAAAAATCAGGAGCTCGCTGACGCCTTAAGAATTAAGGGATTGCCGACCTTGATGATTTATAAGGAAGGGCAAATGATCTGGAGACAATCGGGCGAGCTTGACGCCAATACGATTATAGGTTTGGTCCAGGAACAAATTTAAGCAATCACTTTACATTCATATCCGTTTTCGTGCAGGAACTGCAGCGTTTTCGGCAGCGCATATTGAAGATTTTTAAAACTCTTGACGCTGTCGTGAAAAACGATTATGCTTCCGGGCTTTACGTTCGACGTCACATTTCGCAAACATTTCTCCGCTGAAGTCATCTGGTCGAAATCGGCACTCAGCACATCCCACATGATTATTTTGTAGCCCATATTCAATAACATCCGGGCTTGTTTCTTTTTAATTTTTCCGTAAGGCGGGCGAAACAACTTATCCCTGACCGTAGTATGTTTTTCGATAGCAGCATTACAGTTTTTCACTTCTTCAAGATAAACTTCGAATCCAGTTTCCCAACCATTTTTGTGATTGTAAGTATGGTTACCGATCGCATGTCCGTCGTCAATTAGTTTTCTGAAAATCTCAGGATGGTTTTCGATATTGTTGCCAATGCAGAAAAAGGTCCCTTTCGCATTGAATTTTGTGAGTTGATTCAGCGTCCATGAGGTAATTTCGGGCGTCGGACCGTCATCAAATGTCAGATATACAACCTTCTCGCTGGCAGGAATGTCCCATATATATTTTGGAAAAATCCATTTAATCAGCCGGTTTGTTTTTACCCAGTAGAAACTCATAAATCCTATTAAAAAAGCAGCGGCATTTTTCAACGGCGCTGCTTCAGTTTTGTTAGCTTAATTTATTCATTGTCCCTGCCGAATCGGTGGAACATATTATTGAAAGAATTAAATATTGGTTTGTTTTTATTGTAATAGTCAATATCGCCTCGGTCTTTCATTACTTGCAATAAGCCTCTGTAGCGTTCGATATCTGTAATGATATCAATTGCTATGTGACTTTGCTCGCCGGCGCTTAACCCATGATAAAAGGTTAAGTTTTCCTTGTATTTTGTCATAAGATCGTCAAGTAATTTACGCGCTTTTGCCTTTTCGCCAACTTCGTAATAACCGCCCGCAAAAGGATCTACTAACGAATAATAGCCATAATATTGTAGCGGCATTTTCTCCATTGCCAAATCGATGACTTTTTTGGCTTTGTCGATCTTTCCTTCATTGATCTGTTGTTCCATCAGACGCGCGAGGTTGGTGCGGTAGGAGATGCTGTTCTTTCTGGTTTCAGGATCATGGTAAATTGTGGTCAGGTTACCGTTGCCCCAATCCCATTTCATTGCGATATTATACATTTTATCTGAATCGATGCGTCCCATGTCAAGTGGACTGCCATCTTTAGGGATTGGTGTGCGTAAAGGAACAAGTTTATATACCATCCCGTCGAGCTGCAGATAATCTTTCATCCATAAATAATCGTCATCGCCGAAGCTTCCTCCTGTAAAATAAATCGGGCGTTTCCAATTGTTGTTCGCCAAAACATCGAGCATCATCAGGCGGTTTTTGTATAATGCCTGGCCTTTGATTTCGATGTCTATAAATGGAACAATCGAATCATAATCTTTTGGTGAAACCACTTTATTCTGGATGATCGCATTTTTATCGATCGGAATCCGGACTTTATTGGTTGGATAGAAATGGATTTTCTGGCCGTTTTGCAATTCAACAATCGTTCTCGGGTCGTCGCTTGCAATAAAATTGAGCAAATCTTTAAGATTCCATCGCGCCTCGGTTTTCGGATTGTGGATCGCATAATCGAGTTTGTCACCGACATATTGGTCGTGCGTAAATGAAATTGGCACACCATCGGATTTATACGATTTCATTTTCATCTGGTCGATATACCAATCGGTCATGAACAGGCTTGTGTTGACGATTTTGACATCGGTCCTGATCTGCTCAATTTCCTGGGCATACCAAAGAGGGAATGTATCATTGTCGCCAATCGTAAACAAGATTGCATTGGGTTCGCACGAATTCAGATAATTCTTCGCCATAGCAATTGCAGTATAGCGGTTTGAACGGTCGTGATCATCCCAATTCTGTGATGCCATTAAAACCGGCGCGGCTAATAAGCTCAGTCCGATAATAACAGGTCCCGCGATTTTCGGTTGGATGTAATTCCGGATCGTATCGTAAATCGCATAAACGCCGAACCCAATCCAAATCGCAAAAACATAAAACGAACCCACTAACGCATAATCCCTTTCGCGCGGTTCAAAAGGCCGTTCGTTGAGGTAAATTTTCAATGCAATCCCAGTGAATAAGAATAAAGCAAGCAAGACATAAAAACTTTTCAGGTCTTTATTTGCATGATAAATCAATCCGATGAGCCCGAGTATAAACGGAAGAAAGAAATACACATTGCGTCCTTTATTGTGCAATACATCCGTTGGTAGATTTTCCTGCGACCCCAGATGCAATTCATCTACAAACGGAATTCCACTAAGCCAATTGCCATCGAGGTTGTCGTATTTTCCCTGGATGTCGTTTTGCCTTCCGGTGAAATTCCACATCAGGTAACGCCAATACATATAGCCAAATTGATATTCGACCATAAAACTTAAATTGTCCCACGTTGACGGCTTTTCAATATCGAGATATTCGCCATAACTTTTAAGGAAAGAAATGTATCCCTCTGTGTCAATCTGTTTTTGCGCATACGCTTTTCTGAATTCAGCCACGACATTGATAAGTTCTTTTTCTTCGGCGTATTCGGGCTTGATTTTGAATTCGGCAACATGTGTAAAATTCATGTAATTTTCGATGTGTTCCGTGCTCCACATCCTGGGCAGAATGGCTTTTTGTTTGTCATCGCTGTTCTGCTCTGCGTTTTTCCAATTGTTGGTGATGACATATTTCCCGGTTTTGTAGTCGCGTTCGTAATTCGGCGCTTTATCAAGATAAGGCGTTTCTTCATCAAGTCCCGCAAATGAGTCGGTATATTGCGGCCCGTAAAATAAAGGATTGACGCCATATTGTTCACGGTTATAATATGCGAGTACTTCGGCGGCATCTGACGGTTTGTTCTCATTGATAACCGTATTGGCGTTGGCACGAATCGGGAGCATCATCCACGTGGAAAAACCGATCAGGATAAATAAAACGCAAAGAATAATCGTATTGTAAAAAACGAGGCCTTTTTCGCGCGTATATTTCAATCCGAAATAGAAGAAAGCAATAAATAAAAGTGTAACGAAAACAGTTCCTGAATCAAAAGGCAATCCGAGGCTGTTCACCATAAAGATTTCGGTTTTCCCGAAGAAAGCCATCGTCCACGGCAATAACAATTTAAAGATGAAAAGCAGGATCGCAACCACGACAATATTGGCAATGATAAAATTCTTTACCGTTATGGTTTTATAGTGCTTGAAATAATACAAAAATCCAATGGAAGGAATCGTCAGCAACGCCATGAAGTGAACGCCGAATGAGAGTCCGATAAGCAAACTGATAATCAACAGCCATTTATTACCGCGCGGCGTGTCCATATCCTGTTCCCATCGCAATCCGAGCCAAAACAACAATGAAATAAACAATGTCGCCATCGCGTAAACTTCGGCCTCGACAGCGTTGAACCAAAAACTATCTGAAAAGGTGTAAGCGAGCGCGCCAACAAAAGAAGCGCCGATAATTACAATGGAATTGTTGCGGTCAATTTCGGTAAATTGTGCAATAAGCTTGCGCAAAATCATCGTTGAAGACCAAAATAAAAATAGTATTGTAAACGCGCTTGAAAAAACCGACATCATATTTACCATCAGCGCGATATGGCTTTTGTCCATTGCAAACATTGCAAAAAAGGCACCTATCATTTGAAAAAGTGGCGCTCCGGGCGGATGTCCGACTTCCAGTTTGGCCGCTGTGGCGATGTATTCCCCACAGTCCCAAAAACTCATTGTAGGTTCTACGGTGAGGGTGTAGGTTACCAATGCAATTGCAAATGCGAGCCAGCCTGTAATGGTATTCCACTTATTGAAATTGAATGTCGTCATACGAAGTCAGAGGTTGATTTTTTTGTGATACAAAGAAACTATTTTTTTACAGAAAGAGCCACCGATTAACAAAAAAATCTAAGTACTGTTTTGTTTTTAAAGGCGTTGCTATTGCAAGTCAATGACTCCATTTACCATGCGTTGTTGCGCAAAAAAGAATTTTGATAAAAAAGCACCAAATATTTGCTAAAAATAAAATTTGTTTTAAATTTGCACTCGCTTAACAGCAATGGAATTGGTCCATGGTGTAATGGTAACACTACGGTTTTTGGTGCCGTCTTTCTAGGTTCGAGTCCTAGTGGACCAACAAAAAACTCCTCAGGCAACTGAGGAGTTTTTTTATTTATGGCAGTAGTGTAATTATATTTTAAAAGTAATTACTGGTCTTACGGCATGGTTTACAAGGTCTTCACTGACACTTCCGTTGAAGAAATGTGAAAAACCGGTTCGTCCGTGCGTACACATTCCGATTAAATCAGCAGACACTTTGTTGGCAAAATTAAGAACGCCTTTTTCGATATTGACATCGTTATAAATGTGCATTGAATAATTTGGATAATCGAAATCCTTCATAAAATCGGACATCATTCTCTCTGCAACATGTGTTGGTTTGAAACTGTTCGGCGTGTTGATCATTACGAGGCTCAAATTCGATTTGAAAGCTTTGGCAAACTCGAGCATTTGTGCAAACGGCTGCGTAATTTCTTTCGAAAAGTCAGACGCAAAAACAAAATTTCCGGCTTTAAAGTCAGTATGTTCATTTTTAATTACAAGTACGGGCGCTTCCGAAAAACGCACTACTTTTTCGGTATTGGACCCGATCAGCATTTCCTGAAAACCACTGGTTCCGTGCGATCCCATTACGACAAGGTCAACATTATTTTTTTTGCTAACAGCGAGGATTCCGTCAAAAGCTTTTTCAAACTGGATGATTTGCGATACATTTATTCCGTCAAGATAACTTACCTCCATTAAGTTTTCGAGATTGCTGATTGCTTTGTCTTTGTAAAACATGATTTCGGGAATCTGGTGTCCGCTTCCGATGGCGTCACCTGCCTGATGGGGTAATTCAAGCATGTGCAAAAGGATAATCTCGCTGTCATTCTCCCGTGCTATCTGTGCAGCAACTTTTAGGGCATATTCTGCGTGGGCAGAAAAGTCCGTGGGGACTAAAATTCTTTTCATAATCGATAGTGTAAGAATTGTTCTAAATTTTGTTGTTTGATTTATTCAATAAAGGTAGTATTTTTTTTTCACCATACAAATCATTTTTGATTTAATAAAAAACACTATATTTGCGCGATTATTTATTAAACATTAGATAATGAGGGAAGCAATGCTTCCCTCTTTTCATAGAAAACATGACATTTAAAGAAAAGGTAAATCAGCTACTGGCGGACGGACTTGAAGGCAAACCCGATATTTTCCTCATTGATTTAACGATTACTGATAGTTTCAAAATTATTGTAACTTTAGATGGCGATAACGGCGTGGCATTGCAGGACTGTATTGATGTGAGCCGTGCAATCGAGCACAACCTTGACCGCGAGGAACAGGACTTTTCACTCGAAGTCGCATCAGTCGGAGTTGGGTCGCCGCTCAAAATGAAAAGACAGTACAAAAAAAATATCGGACGCACGCTTATCGTAAAGCTCGCAACCGAAACCATAGAAGCCCAATTGGTTGACGCAAATGATGATTTCATCACGTTGGCCTGGGAAGCAAGAGAACCAAAAAAAGTTGGAAAGGGAAAGGAAACGGTTCAGAAGAGACAGGAAATTCCTTATTCCGAAATAAAAGAAGCAATTGTTACAGTAACATTTTAATTAAAAGTTTGGCATGGAAAATTTAGCATTAATCGATTCATTTTCAGAGTTTAAAGACGATAAGCTCATTGATCGTGTAACGCTTATGGCGATTTTGGAGGATGTGTTCCGAAATGCATTAAAGAAGAAATTCGGATCTGATGATAATTTCGATATCATTATCAATCCTGATAAAGGCGATATGGAAATCTGGAGAAGAAGGGTTATCGTTGCCGATGACGATCTTGATCTTGAAAATGAGGAAATTACTCTTACCGAAGCGCGTAAAATCGAGCCCGATTTCGAAATCGGAGAGGAGGTTTCCGAAGAAGTTAAATTGATTGACCTTGGAAGAAGAGCAATTTTGGCCTTGCGCCAGAACCTGATTTCGAAAATCCACGAGCATGACAATACCAACCTTTACAAACAATTTAAGGATTTAATTGGTGAAATTTATACTGCAGAAGTGCATCATGTTCGCCCAAGAGTTGTAATTTTGGTTGACGACGAAGGAAACGAGATTGTATTGCCAAAAGAAAAACAAATTCCATCTGATTTTTTCCGCAAGGGCGATAACGTCCGCGGAATCATTGAAAGTGTTGAACTGAAAGGCAATAAGCCACAAATTATCATGTCGCGCACGTCTGAGAAATTCCTTGAGAAGTTGTTCGAACAGGAAATTCCGGAAGTTTTCGACGGATTGATCATGGTGAAAAATGTTGTGCGCATTCCTGGTGAAAAAGCGAAAGTTGCCGTTGATTCATATGATGACCGTATAGATCCCGTTGGTGCTTGCGTCGGAATGAAAGGGTCGCGTATCCATGGAATCGTTCGTGAATTAGGAAATGAAAACATTGATGTGATCAATTACACGAACAACATCCAGTTGTATATTACCAGAGCGTTAAGCCCGGCAAAAGTTTCTTCGATCAAAATCAACGAAGAGACCAAAAGAGCTGAAGTGTTCTTGAAATTGGAAGAGGTTTCGAAAGCGATCGGACGCGGCGGGCACAATATCAAACTTGCCGGACTTTTAACTGGTTATGAACTTGATGTGATCCGCGAAGGAAATATCGCTGAAGAAGAAGATGATGTTGAGTTGACTGAGTTCTCAGATGAGATCGAAGCCTGGGTAATTGAGGAATTTGCGAAAATCGGACTCGACACTGCGCGAAGCATCCTCAAACAAGATGTCAACGATTTGGTACGCAGAACCGACCTTGAAGAAGAAACCATCCTTGATGTGATGCGAATCTTAAAAGAAGAATTTAACAGCTAGATTATATTTTCTAACACAAACACACAACACAACACAATGACCCGAGGCGTAGCCGAATTGTTTGGAGCGCGGCGGAATAAAAATTTAAAAAGATTTTATGTCTGAAGAGAGAATAATAAGAATAAACAGGGTTTTAAGGGAATTGAATATTTCGTTAGAAAGAGCCGTCGATTATCTGAAAGATAAGGGAATTGCAATCGATGCAAATCCGAACGCCAAGATTTCTGAGAAAGAATTCAATATCCTACAGAATCAATTTGCGGGCGATAAGGGAAATAAGGAAGCTTCGAAAGAAGTGAGCGAGGAGAAAAGAAAAGAGAAGGAAGCATTGCGCATTGAAAGGGAAAAAGAAATCGAAGACAAACGCAAACTCGATGAGGAACGCCAGCGTCAGGAGGTAATCAAGGCGCGTGCTACCGTTACCGGCCCGAAGCAAGTTGGCACAATCGATCTCAATGCCTCGAAACCTGCCGCTAAACCGGCAGAGCCAGTTCCTGCACCACCAGCGCAAACCGAATCTCCGAAGGAAAAGGCAGCTTCAGACACTGTCACACCTGCGGCCGTCGCAAAACCTGTGGTAGGAGAAGCGCCCGTTGATGAGGCCATTACAACGCAATATCAGAAACTTTCAGGAGCGACTCTAACAGGACAAACAATCGACCTTTCTCAATTCGAAAAACCGAAAAAGAAAAAAGAAGATCCTAAAATTACACCAAATAAACCAGGTGCAAACGCTGCGGCAAACGCCAATGCGAACAAAAACAAAAGAAAACGTATTCCGCTAAAACCAGGCGAGGTGCGTCCGGGAGGCACAGGCGCTCCTGGCGCTCCGGGTTCAAATCCAAACAGGATTTCTCCAAATGCTGCCGGAGCACGTGGTGCAAGGCCAGGTTTCGTTAAAGGGAACCGCCCCGCAATCATCGCCAAAGTGGAGCCTACCGAAGAGGAAGTTAAAAATCAGATCCGCGAAACGCTTGAAAAACTTCAGGGAAAAGGCGGGAAATCGAAAGCAGCGAAATACCGTAGGGACAAAAGAGATACGCACCGCCAGAAATCAGAAGACGAACAGCGTTCGCTCGAGGAAGGCAGCAAAACCATCAAGGTAACCGAATTTGTTACGGTAGGTGAAATCGCTACGATGATGGATGTTCCGATCACTAAAGTTATCGGAACGTGTATGTCACTTGGAATCATGGTTACCATGAACCAGCGTCTTGATGCTGAAACACTCAGTATTGTGGCCGACGAATTTGGATATGAGGTTGAATTTATTACTACCGAACTTGAAGATTCAATCCAGGTGGTTGAAGATAAAGAAGAAGATTTGGTTTACCGCGCGCCGATTGTTACCGTAATGGGTCACGTTGACCACGGTAAAACCTCGTTGCTCGATTATATTCGTAAAGAGAATGTGATTGCAGGGGAATCAGGTGGAATCACGCAGCACATCGGAGCGTATGGTGTGACTTTGGATAACGGACAAAAAATCGCGTTCCTCGATACTCCGGGTCACGAAGCCTTTACGGCGATGCGTGCCCGTGGTGCACAAGTTACCGATATCGCTATTATTGTGATTGCTGCCGATGATGATATCATGCCACAAACGAAAGAGGCGATCAGCCATGCGCAAGCGGCAAATGTTCCGATTATTTTTGCAATCAATAAAATAGATAAGCCGAATGCCAATCCGGAAAAAATTAAGGAAAGGCTTGCGGGAATGAATTTACTCGTTGAAGATTGGGGTGGAAAAATCCAATCGCACGATATTTCTGCAAAATCAGGATTGGGCGTTAAAGAATTGCTCGAAAAAGTATTGCTTGAAGCAGAACTTCTCGACTTGAAATCAAATCCAAACAAACCCGCTTCAGGAACTGTTGTTGAGGCTTTCCTCGACAAAGGAAAAGGTTACGTTTCGACGATATTGGTACAAAACGGAACGTTGAAAGTCGGAGATTATATGCTGGCAGGCAAACACCACGGCAAGATTAAAGCGATGCATGATGAGCGCGGCCATATTGTTAAAGAAGCAGGACCTTCGACGCCAGTATCAGTACTTGGTCTTGACGGCGCGGCAACAGCAGGTGACAAGTTCAATGTGTTTGAAGATGAAAGGGAAGCAAAAGCAATCGCTGCAAAACGTACACAATTGATGCGTGAACAATCGGTTCGTACGCAACGACATATTACGTTGGCTGAAATCGGAAGAAGGATTGCACTTGGTCAATTTAAAGAACTCAACATTATCCTTAAAGGTGACGTTGATGGATCGGTTGAAGCATTGTCTGACTCTTTCTCGAAGCTTTCCACCGAAGAAATTCAAATCAATATCATCCATAAAGGTGTTGGCGCGATTACTGAAACTGATGTAATGTTGGCTTCGGCTTCCGATGCGATTATTATCGGATTCAACGTTCGTCCTGCAGGAAATGCAAGACAATTGGCCGACAAAGAAGAAATCGACATCAGGAATTACTCGATCATTTACGATGCGATCGACGATTTGAAAGATGCGATGGAAGGTATGCTTTCTCCGGAAATGAAGGAGGAAATTACAGGAACTGCCGAAATCAGGGAGATTTTCAAAATTTCGAAAGTGGGGTCAATTGCCGGATGTATGGTTACCGATGGGAAAATCACGAGGAATTCAAAAATCCGAATCATTCGAGAAGGCGTAGTTGTTTTCACAGGCGAATTGCTCGCGTTGAAACGTTTCAAAGACGATGTCAAGGAGGTTTCAAAAGGGTATGATTGCGGTATTCAAATCAAGAATTACAACGATATTGAAGAACGCGATCTTATCGAGGCTTTCCAGGAAGTGGCGGTCAAGAAAAAATTGAAATAACAAAAAAAACGTCTCCGGGAATGGAGACGTTTTTTTTTTTGGTTTGGTTTTCGAAATTTATTTATTTGGTTTGATCAGCAAGGCGTTCGGATATCTTTTTTTGAATTCCAACAGGTTCCGCTCTGCTTCAATACGCGTTTTAAAATTCCCGACCCATACTTTATACATCGGTGTGCTGAATACGATCGTGCCGTCGAAGTTTTTGTAATCCCTGCGGAAATCACTTAAAGTCTTTTTTGAGGTTTCGCTATCGCCGTTGTAAATCTGGATTTTATAACGATCGTTTACAGTTATGGAGGAATTTATTTTTCGTTTTTCGTTGAGTAACTGCTCAAACTTTGGGTCTTGAGATACCGTGACTACCGACTCCTGTGCCGACAAATTTATGCTTATAAAGCATATTGGAATAAAGGCGTAAAACGTACTTTTCAATGTTAATATTTTCATAACGCGGTGATTTTTATACAAATGTAATATTTCCTGATTTAAACAGGGGTAGAATAATTATTTAGAATTAATATAAATTGAGTTTTAAGACTATTTTAAGGTTTTGAGAATAGTTCATAAGTCGTATTTTTGTGCAAGTTTTTAATAAAGTAGGTTATTTTGCTGCTACTGCCATCAGGAAAACCATACAAATTTAGTCGATAATCATTACATAATATGAAAAAAGTGGGTAACCATAATTCGATTTCAAGGACCTTCATTTTTAGTTTAGCTTTAATGCTGACTTTCTCCTTAACTTCAATTGCTCAGACCGCTGCTCCGGCAGCCGATGCTCCTGCCGCTGCTGCCGCTCCTGCTGCTGCCGGTGGAGATCCCGTCAAAGGAAAAGAACTTTTCAATGCCAATTGCGCTGCGTGTCATAAGCTTGATGCGAAGATGACCGGGCCTGCTTTACGAGGTGTTGCAGGACGTCACGATATGGCGTGGATTTACAAGTGGGTCCACAATAGTTCTGCCATGATCAAATCGGGTGACGCTGCGGCTGTAAAGCTTAGCACTGAATATAATGGTGCGGTCATGACGCCATTCCCGCAATTGTCAGAAGGTGATATCGATAATATTATTGCATATACTTCGGAACCAAAGACAGAAGCTCCAAAGGTCGCTGCAGGAAGCGCTGCTCCTCCGGGAACTGAAGCCAATACAAGTGGCATTTCAAACAACGTAATACTTGGCGCGTTGTCACTTGTAATGCTGATTTTGATCGTGATGCTCGTAATGGTCAATAAGGTACTTACCAAAGTTGCCAAAGCAAACGGGATTGAGATTGAAGCAAGAGAGACACGCGTTCCGATCTGGAAAGCTTTTGCGAGAAACCAGTTTTTAGTATTTGTCACTTCTGTTTTTCTTCTCCTTGCAAGTGGTTATTTCGTTTATGGCTACCTCATGCAAATTGGTGTCGATCAAAACTATGAGCCAATCCAGCCAATTCATTATTCGCACAGGATTCACGCCGGAAGTAACGGTATCAACTGTAAATATTGCCACTCTGCGGCACGTGTTAGTAAAAATGCGGGAATTCCTTCTTTGAATGTGTGTATGAATTGTCACAAAAATATCAGCGAGGTTTCCGATACTACGGCAACTCCGGATCATTCTAAAGCTTTTTACGATGGAGAAATCCAGAAGTTGTATGCTGCAGTTGGCTGGGATCCTTCAACTCAGAAATACACCGGAAAAACGCAGCCTGTTAAATGGGTTCGTATCCACAATCTTCCTGATTTTGTTTACTTCAATCACTCACAGCACGTTACGGTTGCAGGTGTAGAATGTCAGACTTGTCACGGTCCTGTTCAGACATTTGAGGTAATGAAACAATTCTCACCGCTTACAATGGGATGGTGTGTTGACTGCCACCGCAAAACCGATGTGAAGATGGAGGGCAATGAATACTACACGAAAATCCATGAAGAACTTTCTAAGAAATACGGTGTAGACAAATTGACCGCTGCGCAAATGGGAGGTCTTGAATGTGGTAAATGCCACTACTAATAAATTATTAAGAAGCTAATATTTATATATAATATGTCATCAAACAAAAAATACTGGAAAAGTGTTGAAGAACTAAACGAAAATAGTTCTATTGTTGAGGCACTTAGAAATAACGAGTTTGTGGAAGAAATTCCAACTGATGAATTTTTATCCGACAAAAATGCTTTGTCAGGTTCATCAACAACACGTCGTGATTTCTTAAAGTACGTCGGTTTTAGTACGGCCGCTGCATCGCTCGCTGCGTGCGAAGGTCCGGTCCACAAATCGATTCCTTATGTGATTCAGCCCGATAATATCATTCCGGGGGTTGCTGATTTTTATGCAACTTCAGTTTTTGATGGTTTTGATTTTGCCAATATCTTAGTCAAAACACGAGAAGGACGTCCGATTAAGATTGAAAATAATACTTTGCCAGGCGCTAAGTTTGCTGCCAACGCGAGAATCCACGCTTCGGTTTTGTCTTTGTATGACAGTATGCGTCTCAAACAGCCGAAAATTGCCGGAAAACCTTTAGCATGGGGTGAAGTAGACTCAAAAATAAAAGCCAGTATTGCCGATGCGAAAGCCAATGGCAAACAAGTGGTGCTTCTTACCAATACGCTTGCAAGTCCATCAACTGAAAAGCTTATTGCGCAGTTCATATCGCAAAACCCCAACGCAAAACATGTAATTTATGATGCAGTTTCGTCGTCGGAAGCTTTGGATGCATTTGAAATGGCATACGGTGAAAGAGCATTGGTGGATTATGATTTTTCTAAAGCATCACTCATTGTTTCTGTCGGTGCCGATTTCTTAGGAGACTGGCAAGGTGGAGGTTATGATGCGGGATATGCAAAGGGCAGGATTCCAAGAAATGGAAAAATGTCGCGCCACTTCCAGATCGAATCAAACATGACTTTATCAGGCGCTGCGGCCGACAAACGTATTGCGATGACAGTTGCCGACCAAAAGCAAGCTCTTGTAAAAATATACAATGCCATTACCAATGGTGCTGTAGGAACTTCAAAAATTCAGAATGAAGATGCTGTTTTAAAAGCTGCGCAGCAATTGAAAGCTGCGGGAAGCAAAGGTGTGCTCGTTTCAGGAATCCAGGACAAAAATGCACAGTTGTTGGTTTTAGCCATCAACCAGGCACTTGGAAGCGAGGCATTTTCGACAGCAGGAACCAGACAAATCAGAAAAGGGTCGAATCAGCAGGTTGCCCAATTCTTAAATGATATGAAAGCAGGAAATGTACACACACTTATCATGAGCGGTGTTAATCCTGTTTATACAATGCCCGCCAATGCAGGTTTTGCCAATGCACTTAAAAAGGTATCTCTGTCAGTAGCATTTTCTTTGAAAGAAGATGAAACGGCTTCAATGACTACGATTGCTGCTGCTGCTCCACATTACCTTGAATCATGGAATGACGTTGTGATAACCAAAGGAACTTATGGTTTGACGCAGCCGACAATCCGTCCGCTTTTCGATACGAAACAATTCCAGGATGCTTTGATGTCATGGAATGGTAATGGCGGAACGTACTACGATTACTTAAAAGCAAATGCCGGTACTAATATGCCGGGTGCTTCCTGGAATAAAGTACTTCATGACGGAATTTACGTTGGAACTGCTTCGGGTTCAACCGGTGGAGGTGCTGCAAATTTTGCAGGTGCTGCCGCTGCCTTGGCACAATCAAAAGCTTCCGGAATCGAATTGGCGCTTTACACCAAAACAGGTCTTGGCGACGGACAACAGGCAAACAATCCATGGCTTCAGGAATTTCCAGATCCGATTACACGCGTTTCATGGGATAACTATGTAACTGTTGCGAGAGCCGATGCTGAAAAATGGGGATTGGAAAATCACAATGTTGCCAATGGCGGACTCAACGGAAGCTATGCAACGCTTACTGTTGGTAACACGACTTTAGATAACGTTCCTGTGATTATCCAGCCCGGACAAGCCATCGGAACTGTTGGTCTTGCTTTTGGTTATGGTAAAAAAGCCGCATTAAAAGAAGAAATGCAGGTAGGAGTAAACGCCTACTCTTTATATAAAGATTTTAATGATGTTCAAACGGTAAGCATTAAGAAAGCTGCTGGCGAACATGAATTCGCATGTGTGCAATCGCAAAAAACCCTTATGGGAAGAGGCGATATCATCAAAGAAACGACTTTAGAGATTTTCAATACCAAAGATGCCGAAGTGTGGAATCCTGCGCCAATGGTGTCATTGGATCACAAAGAAACAGAAGCTACCAAAGTAGATCTTTGGACACCGTTTGACCGATCTGTTGGACACCATTTCAACATGTCGATCGACCTTAATGCATGTACCGGCTGTGGCGCCTGTGTTATTGCGTGCCATGCTGAGAACAACGTTCCTGTTGTTGGTAAATCAGAGGTAAGAAGAAGCCGTGACATGCACTGGTTGCGTATTGACAGGTATTATTCTTCTGAAGATACTTTTGCACACGACGATGAAAAGAAGGAAAATTTCAACGGATTATTTGGTGATAAAGGTTCACTTGGCGGATTCGGCCAAATGGAGCATCCAAACGACAACCCGCAGGTTGCATTCCAGCCTGTAATGTGCCAGCACTGTAACCACGCACCATGCGAAACGGTTTGTCCTGTTGCTGCAACTTCACACAGCCGTCAGGGCCAGAATCACATGGCTTACAACAGATGTGTCGGAACAAGATATTGTGCAAACAACTGTCCTTATAAAGTGCGTCGTTTCAACTGGTTCCTTTACAACAAGAACAGCGAATTTGATTATCATATGAATGATGATTTGGGACGTATGGTTCTGAATCCTGATGTCAATGTTCGTTCGCGCGGGGTTATGGAGAAATGTTCGATGTGTATCCAGAAAACACAATTGACCATTTTAACTGCCAAACGTGAAGGTCGTGAAGTAAAAGTAAATGAATTTGAAACAGCGTGTTCGGCTGCTTGTGCTTCAGGATCGATTGTATTTGGTGACGTAAACCATAAAGAAGATACTGTTGCGGCATTGGCGGAAGACGAAAGGATGTATCATTTGCTCGAGCATGTCGGTACGAAACCAAATGTTTTCTACCACGTGAAAGTCAGAAATACTTAAGAAAATTTAAAATCAATATAAAGGAATATGTCTCATATATACGACTCAAGTATTAGAAAACCTTTAGTTATAGGCGATAAAACCTATCACGATGTCACAGTCGATGTTGCCGCTCCTATTGAAGGAAAAGCCAACAAACAATGGTGGATTGTATTTTCAATCGCATTAGCCGCGTTCCTTTGGGGAATAGGTTGCATTCTATATACCATTTCTACGGGTATCGGAACTTGGGGATTAAATAAAACTGTTGGTTGGGCCTGGGATATTACCAACTTCGTTTGGTGGGTAGGTATCGGGCACGCGGGAACTTTGATTTCAGCCGTATTGCTTTTGTTCCGCCAAAGATGGAGAATGGCAATTAACCGTTCTGCGGAGGCGATGACAATCTTCTCTGTAATCCAGGCCGGTTTGTTTCCGATTATCCACATGGGTCGTCCATGGTTAGGATATTGGGTTTTGCCTATCCCGAACCAATTCGGATCGCTTTGGGTTAACTTCAACTCGCCCTTGCTTTGGGACGTATTTGCGATTTCAACGTATCTTTCGGTTTCATTGGTTTTCTGGTGGACAGGTTTATTGCCTGATTTCGCAATGATCAGGGACCGCGCGGTGAATCCATTCCAAAAAAGAATATACACCATATTAAGCTTTGGATGGAGTGGACGAGTGAAAGACTGGCAGCGTTTCGAAGAAGTGTCGCTTGTTCTTGCAGGTCTTGCCACGCCACTGGTACTTTCGGTACACACTATTGTATCGATGGACTTTGCCACGTCGGTGATTCCTGGATGGCATACTACGATCTTTCCTCCGTACTTTGTTGCCGGAGCCGTTTTCTCAGGATTTGCGATGGTAAACACGCTTTTGATTATCATGAGAAAAGTTTCCAATCTTGAAGCTTACATCACCATACAGCATATCGAATTGATGAACATTGTAATCATGATTACCGGTTCTATCGTTGGGGTTGCCTATATCACGGAGCTGTTTATCGCCTGGTATTCTGGAGTAGAGTATGAACAATACGCTTTCCTTAACAGGGCTACCGGACCTTACTGGTGGGCATACTGGTCGATGATGACTTGTAACGTTTTCTCTCCACAATTCATGTGGTTCAAAAAATTGAGAACGAGCATTATGTTTTCGTTTATTATTTCGATTGTCGTAAACATCGGAATGTGGTTTGAGCGTTTCGTAATCATCGTAACATCATTGCACAGGGATTACCTTCCGTCTTCCTGGACGATGTTCTCGCCGACATTTGTGGATATCGGAATCTTTATCGGAACGATCGGATTCTTCTTTGTATTATTCTTATTATACGCCAGAACATTCCCCGTAATTGCACAGGCAGAGGTGAAAACCATCCTTAAAGCGACCGGCGAAAAATACATCAGAGAAAGAGCAAATAATAAACATTCACACCATGAGTAGTAATAAAGTTATTTACGCCATTTATAATGACGATGATATATTGATGGATGCGGTTAAGAAAACGCGTGCCGCACATCATCATATTGAAGAAGTTTTCACGCCTTTTCCCGTGCACGGACTCGATAAGGCTATGGGTGTTGCCCCGACAAGAATTGCTATATGTTCTTTTATCTATGGATTGATCGGATTGTCGTTCGGAACCTGGATGATGAATTATGTGATGATTCAGGATTGGCCACAGGACATTGGAGGCAAGCCGAGTTTCAGCTATATCCAGAACATGCCGGCATTTGTTCCAATTATGTTTGAGGAAACTGTATTTTTTGCTGCCCACTTAATGGTAATCACTTTTTACATGAGAAGTAAATTGTGGCCATTCAAAAAGGCTGAAAATCCTGACTTACGAACAACGGATGACCATTTCCTTATGGAAGTTTCGGTAAATAATAATGAGGATGAACTTGTTTCTTTTTTCCAGAATACAGGAGCATTAGAAGTTAAAGTAATTGAAAAGCATGATTAGTACTATGAAAAGCGTATATAAAATATCACTTTTGGCCTGCATTGCTGTTTTTGTTTCGTCTTGTCACAACAATTCGCAACCAAATTACCAGTACATGCCCAATATGTATGAAGCGGTAAGTTACGAAACTTACTCTCAATCGACTGCTTTCAAGAATGGCAAAGAAGGCCAGCTTCCTGCTCCGGGAACCATTAACAGGGGTTACGAAGTTTACGAATATCCAAACACGACTGCCGGCCTCGAAGCTGCGCGCGCCGGATTAAAATCACCGCTCGATTCAACTGCAGTGGACATGAACAAAGCGAAAGAACTTTTCGAAATTTACTGCGCTATTTGCCATGGAAATGCCGGTGACGGAAAAGGAAAATTGGTGACGCAAGGTAAATTCCTTGGTGTTCCGAATTACAAAGACAGGCCTATCACTGAAGGAAGTGTCTTTCACGTTCAAACATATGGCTTAAATGCTATGGGGTCTTATGCGAACCAACTCAATTCGCACGAACGCTGGTTGGTTTCGGCTTATGTCATGAAACTGAAAAACGGTAATTAATTGTAGAACAAACTGATCGTAATAGATATGTACACATTTTCAAGTAAATTAAAAACATTTTCCTTTATCCTGATGATCCTTGGCGTTCTTGGGATTGGATATGGTTTTTTAACTGCACCAAAAAATATTCAGGAAGTGGAGCAAATCCTCGCTGCAAACGAGCATGGCCATGAAGGTGGTCATGAGGCAGCCGGACATGAAGCCGGACCAGTTGCTGAAAGCCATAAGTCGACCGAAGCACCCAAAGCGGTAGAACATGAGGTGGCTGCGCCGTTGGCTGCCGATACGACAAAAGCTGCACACGATTCCCTTTCAGTTGCCGCCGCGTCGAATATAGCGCCTGTTGCTGAAGCTCCTGAAGTTATCGTAAACAAAAAAGAAGTACACCACGAAGATGCTGCTGCCGAACACGAAGCACACCTCCAACATGTGCTTCACCAATTGCAGAATAAACCTTGGTCAGCATTATATGTGGCGTGTATTTTCTTTATGCTTTTAACAATGGGCGTACTTGCATTTTATGCGATCCAACAAGTGTCACAGGCAGGTTGGTCGCCGGTTCTATTCCGCGTCATGCAAGGAATTACTGCGTATTTACCAGTAGGATCAGTTATTTTCTTTATATTATTGCTGCTGTGTGGTATGCACATGAACCATCTTTTCCCTTGGTTGCAGGAAGGCGTTACCCAAGCCGGACATCCTAATTATGATCACATCATTGCGAACAAATCAGGCTATTTGAACTTTCCGTTCTGGATCATCAGAGCCGCTGTATTTTTGTTGGGCTGGAATCTTTACCGATATTTTTCAAGAAAAAATTGCCTCGCTTTAGATGAATCTAATGACAACACCTACCACAAAAAGAACTTTAATATCTCTGCAGGATTTTTGGTTTTCTTTATCGTAACCGAGTCGATCATGTCATGGGACTGGATTATGTCGCTCGATCCTCACTGGTTCAGCACATTGTTTGGATGGTATGTTTTCGCAAGTTTTATTGTGAGTGGCATTACCGTGATTTGTCTTGTATCGATTTATATGAAATCAAAAGGATATTTAGAATTTGTTAATTCCAGCCACATCCATGACTTGGCGAAATATATGTTTGGTTTCAGTATTTTCTGGACGTACTTATGGTTCTCCCAATTTATGTTGATTTGGTACGCAAACATTCCGGAAGAGGTGACTTACTTTGTCTCAAGAATCGATTTGTATAATTTGCCTTTCTTCGGTGCCGTGGTAATGAATTTTGTGTTCCCGATTCTTATCCTCATGAACACTGATTTCAAGAGAATTACGTGGGTGCTTGTTATGGCTGGTACCGTCATTTTATTAGGACACTATATTGACTTCTTTAACATGATCATGCCGTCAACTGTTGGCGACCAATGGTTTATTGGAGCTGCCGAAATCGGATCCGTATTTTTCTTCCTCGGACTGTTTATTTTTGTCGTCTTTACTGCGTTGACAAAGGCACCGCTGTTGGCAAAAAGAAACCCATATATCGAAGAAAGTAAACATTTTCATTATTAATATTTAAAGTAAAAACAGATGACAAGTTTGTTGGTAATTATAGTTTTAGTTTTATTGGCAATTGCATTGTGGCAATTAACTAAAATATTCGACTTAACGCAGGTTGGCGCCAACGCGAATAATTCGCAGGTAGCTGACGATCGCGATAACAATTTCCAAGGGTATTTAATGTTTGGCTTTTTGGCTTTCATCTATATTTTTACCATATATGGATTGATTAAATGGGGCGGACTTGTGTTGCACACGTCGGCATCCGCGCATGGACCACAACTTGACAATCTGATGAATATTACCTGGGTGCTGATTTTCATCGTTCAGACCATTACACAGGCATTGTTGTATTATTTTGCTTTTAAATACAGAGGAAGACACGATCAAAAGGCATTGTATTTTGCAGATAACAACCGATTGGAATTTATCTGGAGTGTAATCCCTGCCATTGTACTTGCTGGATTAATCCTTTACGGATTGTATGCCTGGACAAACATCATGTTCATTGACGAAGATGAAGATACCATTATGGTCGAGGTATATGCGCAACAGTTTAAATGGACAGCGCGTTATTCGGGAGAAGATAATGTATTGGGGAAAGCCAATGTGAGATATATCGACGGCGTAAATTCACTCGGTGTTGATATGGGAGACCAATATGCACAGGATGATAAAGTTGTAACTGAATTGCATTTGCCTAAAGGGAAAAAGATTCACTTTAAATTCCGTTCGCAGGATGTATTGCACTCTGCTTTCATGCCACATTTCCGTGCACAGATGAACTGTGTTCCCGGTATGGTTACTGAGTTTGCCTTTGTGCCGACATATACAACGCAAGAAATGCGTGACATGACGTTTATGCAGGAGAAAGTAGCTAACATTAATGCGATCCGTACAAAGAAAAGTGCCGAACTTGTTGCGAAAGGTGAACCTGCACTCGATCCTTACACGTTCGATTATTTATTGCTTTGTAATAAAATCTGTGGTGCGTCGCATTACAACATGCAAATGAAAATTGTTGTGGACACCCCCGAAGATTATAAAAAATGGCTTGCCGGCAAACCAACATTGGCCGAGGAAGTTAAAAATGCTGCGGCTGCCCCTGCAGCAACACCCAATGCAAACGGCAAACCGAGTGACACAGCGAAAGCCGCTGCACCTCAAATGGCCGCACCGGTTGCAGTAAAATAAAGTAAATTAAAGTAAACACATAAAGTAAACATATTATGTCATCAGAAGCTCACGATCACGTTCACGACCACGCCCATGATCACGATCACGAACACCACCATAAAGATACTTTCATCACCAAATATATCTTTTCTATAGATCATAAAATGATCTCCAAACAATACCTTATTACAGGTATTATAATGGGGGTTATTGGTGTCGGGATGTCGATGCTTTTCAGAATGCAATTGGCCTGGCCGGAAGAATCATTTAAGGTATTCAATTTCCTGCTTGGCGATAAATTTGCGCCAAATGGGGTAATGACCAATGATATTTACCTTGCTCTTGTTACGATTCACGGTACAATCATGGTATTCTTTGTATTGACGGCCGCACTGAGTGGAACATTCAGTAACCTGCTGATACCGCTCCAGATTGGCGCCCGTGATATGGCGTCAGGATTCCTCAACATGGTTTCTTACTGGTTATTTTTCACCTCGAGTGTGGTGATGATTTGCTCCCTTTTTGTGGAGTCGGGTCCCGCTTCTGCAGGTTGGACGATTTATCCCCCACTAAGTGCATTGCCACAAGCAATTGGAGGATCTGGCGCAGGGATGACACTATGGTTGACATCGATGGCAATTTTCATCGCTTCGTCATTATTGGGATCACTAAACTATGTCGTAACAGTAATTAACCTAAGGACAAAAGGTATGTCGATGACCAGATTGCCACTTACGGTTTGGGCTTTCTTTATCACCGCAATTATCGGTATCGTTTCATTCCCTGTTTTGTTGTCTGCTGCCTTGATGTTAATTATGGACAGAAGTTTCGGAACATCATTCTTCCTTTCAGACATCTATATTGCTGGCGAAGTATTGCACTACCAAGGCGGTTCTCCGGTACTATTCGAACACCTGTTTTGGTTTCTTGGCCACCCTGAAGTATACATCGTTATTTTGCCTGCAATGGGACTCGTTTCCGAAATTATGGCAACAAACTCAAGAAAGCCTATTTTCGGATACCGTGCGATGATCATGTCGATCCTTGCAATCGCATTCTTATCGACAATCGTTTGGGGACACCATATGTTTATCTCGGGAATGAATCCATTTCTTGGTTCGGTATTTACCTTTACCACATTGCTGATTGCAATTCCATCGGCGGTAAAAGCGTTTAACTGGATTACAACCTTATGGAAAGGTAACCTGCAGCTCAATCCTGCAATGCTTTATGCAATTGGTTTCGTTTCGACATTCATCACAGGAGGTCTCACCGGAATTATCCTTGGAGACAGCACGCTTGACATCAACGTTCACGATACATACTTCGTAGTAGCGCACTTCCACCTTGTAATGGGTATCTCAGCACTTTACGGAATGTTTGCCGGAATCTACCACTGGTTCCCTAAAATGTTCGGTAGGATGCTCAACAAAAATATGGGTTATGTACACTTTTGGGTAACTACTGTTTGTGCGTATGGCGTATTTTTCCCGATGCACTTTATCGGGTTAGCCGGGCTTCCTCGTCGTTATTACACCAATACCAACTTCCCATTGTTCGACGATTTGCAAAACGTAAACGTGTTGATGACAACATTCGCATTGGTTGGAGGCGCGTTCCAATTGGTATTCCTTTACAACTTCTTCAGCAGCATTTTCTACGGAAAAAGAACAGTGCAAAATCCATGGAAATCGACAACTTTAGAATGGACAGCGCCAATCAAACACATCCATGGAAACTGGGAAGGTGAAATTCCCCATGTTCACAGATGGCCTTACGATTACAGCAAGCCTGGACATGATGAAGATTTCGTTCCGCAAAATATTCCAATGAAAGAAGGTGAAGAACAACTCCACCACTAGAAAATAAATTATAAAATGCCTTTCCGAAACGAAAGGCATTTTTATTTGCAGCATACATTTTCGCTATATTTGTAGCATGAATGAGAATTTAGACCCGACCAATTATAACTTCAATCCAGAGGAAATCGACCTCGAAAAGAAACTGCGGCCACTGTCATTTGACGATTTTGCCGGACAGGATCAAATCCTCGAGAATTTGAAAGTTTTTGTTGAAGCCGCCAACCAAAGGAACGAAGCACTCGACCATACGCTTTTTCATGGCCCGCCCGGATTGGGTAAGACAACCTTGGCAAACATCCTTTCCAATGAACTCGGCGTCGGAATCAAAATCACTTCGGGCCCCGTACTCGACAAACCGGGCGATCTTGCCGGACTCCTCACAAATCTCGACGATCGCGACGTGCTTTTCATTGACGAAATCCACCGCCTGAGTCCCATTGTAGAAGAATACCTGTATTCGGCGATGGAAGACTTTAAAATCGATATCATGATTGAGTCAGGCCCAAATGCGCGAACCGTTCAGCTCAACCTCAATCCGTTTACGCTGATCGGCGCCACCACACGCTCGGGGTTGCTGACCGCACCGATGCGCGCCCGATTCGGAATACAGAGCCGACTCCAATATTACACTACCGAACTCCTTACGACAATCATCCAACGCAGTGCTTTGATTTTGCGCATGCCCATTACAATGGAGGCCGCGATAGAAATTGCCGGAAGAAGCCGAGGCACACCAAGAATAGCCAACTCGCTTTTGCGACGCGTACGGGATTTCGCGCAAATCAAAGGCAATGGGAAAATTGATATCGAAATCGCGCGGTATGCTTTGAGGGCACTCAATGTAGATGCGCACGGACTTGACGAAATGGACAATAAAATTCTCTCAACGATCATCGACAAATACAAAGGCGGACCTGTCGGAATTTCTACATTGGCAACAGCAGTTTCCGAAAATGCCGAAACCATCGAGGAAGTATATGAACCATTTTTAATCCAGGAAGGTTTTATCATGCGAACGCCTCGTGGCCGCGAAGTCACCGAAAAAGCTTACAAGCATTTGGGTAAAATCAATACGAACATTCAAGGCGGATTATTTTAAAGCGTATGAACCTTACAGCACAAACAGCAAAAAATTTGCGTGATGTGTATCATGGAGGCAACTGGGCGGGTTCAAACCTCAAAGACAATCTAAAGGATATCACGTGGCAGCAGGCGACGACATCGGTTTTCAATTTTAACACGATTGCCGCACTCATTTTCCATACAAATTATTACGTCGAGGCGCTGATCAAAGTTTTGCAGGGCGGTCCGCTCGATGCAAGCGATAAATTGAGCTTTAACTGTCCGGCGATTGCATCGAACGAAGACTGGCAAAACCTGCTTGACAAAACCTGGAAAGATGCCGAAACACTCGCGCGCCTCATCGAACAAATGCCCGATTCAGCGCTTGCCGATAGTTTCTCTGACGGGAAATACGGCACCAATTTTCGCAACCTCATCGGGAACATCGAGCACATCCATTACCATCTGGGCCAAATCGCGCTCATCAGGAAAATGCTCCTTGAAACGAATATTGAATAATAAAATGCTGTTTTGGGCGTTACCCTCGGGCAGTCGGCTAAGCATCCTCTTGCCCTCCGGTCGGGCTTTCGGCTCTATCTTTTTCGTTCCTCAAAAGGATGCCGCCTCAATCCCTAACGCAAGATCACAACCCACAATTGAATAACAACAAAGCAAAATACACGCAATTTATAAAAGCTGAAGCAAAACGCCTCGGTTTTTTGTCGTGCGGTATTTCGCCGTCGGGATTTCTTGAAGAAGAAGCGCCGCGGCTTGAAAACTGGCTCAGCAACCAAATGCACGGTCAGATGTCGTACATGGAAAATCATTTTGATAAGCGCCTGAATCCGAACCTGCTTGTTGATGATGCCAAAAGTGTCATTTCGCTGCTGCTCAACTATTATCCTTCCGAAACACAAAATGAGGAAAGCTATCGCGTTTCGAAATATGCGTATGGCCAGGATTATCATTTTGTGATCAAAGAAAAACTCAATGAATTGTTGCACGCGATCAGGGAAAATATTGGCGAAGTTTCTGGTCGGGCGTTTGTTGATTCGGCTCCGGTATTAGACAAAGCATGGGCAGCAAAAAGCGGATTGGGATGGATCGGGAAAAACTCGAATTTGATTACCAAATCCACAGGCTCTTTTTATTTTATCGCTGAACTTGTCATCGACCTCGACCTCGAGTACGATTATGCGACAACCGATCACTGCGGGTCGTGTACTGCCTGTCTCGACGCGTGTCCGACGGAAGCGATCGTTGCGCCATACGTTGTTGACGGCAGCAAATGCATTTCATATTTTACAATCGAACTCAAAGAAAACATTCCTGCTGAAGTCAAAGGGAAATTTAATGATTGGGCATTCGGATGCGATATTTGCCAGGATGTTTGCCCATGGAACAGGTTTTCAAAAGCGCATAGCGAGCCGTTGTTCAATCCGCATCCCGAATTGCTTTCGATGACTAAAAAAGACTGGCTCGAAATAACAGAAGAAACCTTCAGGACCGTATTTAAAAATTCGGCTGTAAAGCGCACCAAATTTGACGGACTCAAACGCAACATCGATTTCCTGCAATAATCAAATAAGGATTTTGGTCAGCCCGGATTGTATGCTTCTCCAAAGAAAATTGAAAAACGACCGGTCGGGCTTACGCTCTAGTTGCACTTTGGTCGATTTTACCTTGTTGTTAGTGTCGTTCTTCACCAATAAATTCGCAACAAAAGTGACCAGTTTATTTTTTTTCTCAGGATTGTTTTTTTTGTAAACCGTAAACTTAAGGTCGTCGTATTTAATTGCAAAATCGCCGTAATCCTGCTTGTCGTTTCCGGTAAAATTAAAATAAACTTCATTGAGGATGCCCTTTGTTGTGACATTCATGTACGGTTTTGTAAAAGCGCTGATTTTTTCGGCATCGAAATTTAGCACGGTTCCCTTGATGTTGAACCCGTCGGTTTTATCGAGCACGTTAAAGCGCCAATCGACAACCAGTGGTGAAGCATTCATGAACCGGCAGCGGATTTTTATCTTCACATCATTCATGTGTTTTTGCTCGAACCCGCTTCGGATATGTGTCGCCAAAAGGTTGAATTTGTTGAATGACAATTTGCCCGGACCTTTGTCGAAAGACTTTTCTTCCTCATATTCGATTATTGAATTGCGCATAATCAGCGTGTCAACTTTGAGGTCGATTTTGAGGTCACGCAACATTTTGTTGTACATTTTGCGTTTTACAGGATCGTCAGGCGGCACTTTTGAACGGTAGATATTGGCCGCGACATTCTCAAGGGAAACCACAGGAGAATGGAAAAAAAAGATGCCTGTTGTTTTAAAGCCCCATTCCATTTTTTTGATCGTAATATTTTTCGAACGCAACGTGTAGAGGTCTTTTTCTTTTGGAATTTGTTTGACAAAATTAAGGCGCGAGCAATTCGGAATCATCGTAAAACCGGCCACATTTAAATTTGTTTTCGAAGTCCTGATTTTTTTCGTCCTTACATTGTAAAAGTCCCCCGCCTTATAATAGACGCTGTCGCAGGTCAGGTTGTAATCTTTAAAATGAAACGGAATCTTCTCTTCAAGTATCGCATCGGTAATAATGAGTCCGTTGAGCTGCAGGTTTACGTTCTGCACACTCAAAAGCGGTTTGTTGTTTTGTACGCGAATGACTTTGAAATTGCCGCGTAATAACGAAATGTCAGGAACAGAAATTATTTTCTCGAACGGTGCAACTACATCTGAACGGATGCTTTTGGAATGGCTGATTGCTTTGTCGCCCGATTTGAACAGCGTCACTTCGGGCTCGGTAATGGTAATGCTTCGTGCTTTTAATTTGTCACCAAAGACAAGCGGCCAGATCTTAAAGCCATTGACTTCAAGCGAGTGGACTTTGGCGTAAATTCCCGCCTTGGTTTTTGTATTTTTTAAAGCCGATTTCGGAATGATAATGATATCTTTTGCAAGAATATTGCTGTTGAGCAGTGAAACCGAAAGATCTTTATAGGTAATGGCGTAAGCCGAATCATTCTCGCGGTTGATGACTTTTGGCAAAGTGTATTTAATCCAAAAATTCAGGGCAATATTGATTATCAGGATGAGCACGATTAAACCCAATAATGCAATTGCTGTTTTCCAATACCACTTCATATCACAGTTTTATGGATTCTCCTAATAAAATTAAGGATTTAAAATGCCACCCCTCGTGAATTTGTGATTTCTTTAAAACAAAAAACCCGAATATTGCTATTCGGGTTTTTCTGTGGTACCTCCAGGGATCGAACCAGGGACACATGGATTTTCAGTCCATTGCTCTACCATCTGAGCTAAGGTACCTTTTTTTCGCTTCATTTTTCAGCATTTCTGCCTTGGATGATGCGGGTGCAAATATAGGATGATTTTTAATTTATCCAAAACAAATATTAAAAAAAATCAATTCGTAACTTCGCGGTTCAAACCATTGTCCATGCTGCTCGCGATAGATGTCGGAAATACCAGAATTAAAGGCGCTGTCTTTGAACAGGATACCCTTTTGGAGGCATTTGTTCTGACCGGCAAAACTGTGCAGGAAGCAGCGCTTTTAATTTTAAACCAATATCCCGATTGTACAGATGTGATTGTTTCCTCTGTGCGGAATGCCGCAGCAGATGATTTGTCACTGCCCGCAGCAGTCAAAATCCATTTTGTTAGCCGTAAGGACAGCTTTCCTTTTCGGAATTTATACGCCACGCCTGAAACACTTGGGATTGACAGAATGATATTGGCGGCGGGAGCGGTACTTCAATTTCCGGGACAGAACCGGTTGGTCATAGACGCCGGTACATGCGTCACTTACGATTTTATAGATGCCGAGAACAATTATCACGGTGGGGCCATTTCGCCCGGAATACGCCTTCGCTATGAATCGCTGCACAATTATACCGCAAAACTGCCGTTGCTTTCAAGGGAATATCCACACGACTTTATCGCGAATTCGACCGCGCAGTCAATACACTCCGGAATAGTTGTGGGCATCACTCATGAAATCGAAGGTTTTATCGCGCAATACCAGCAGCGTTATCCAAACTTTATAATAATTTTAACTGGCGGGGATGGCGATTTTTTGGCTAAACGATTAAAAAATACCATATTTGCCACGTCAAATTTTCTACTCGAAAGTCTGAACCGAATTTCTCAATATAAAAATCAACAATGATTAAGAAAATCCTGATTCCTGTTTTTTTGCTTTTTTCCCTATTTTCTATAGCCCAGCAAGCAACTTCTTCCCCTTACTCTTTTTTCGGAATCGGCGATATTCGTTTTAAAGGTGCCGCAGAAAACCGGCTGATGGGAAGTGTCAGTGTTTTTCCGGACAGCATCCACATGAATTTGCAAAATCCCGCTTCTTATTCGAGCCTTAAACTGGCAACATTTACACTCGGAAGCGCATTTAATTCGTCTCGAATCAATTCATACCAAGGCAAAGACAAAGCCCAGCGCACCACAGTTGATTATATGGCGCTTGGTATTCCCGTAAGCGCGCACTCAGGCGCTGTTTTGGCTTTGGTGCCTTATTCGGCAGTGGGTTACAGGCTTATTAATATTGACGATTTTGGCGTAAAAAGAAGGTATGAGGGAAAAGGTGGTCTTAATAAAGTTTCGTTGGGTTATGGGTATCAGATTACAAAGAACTTCAGTGTCGGAGCTGACCTGAGTTATAATTTCGGAAACATCGAAACCACCAATATTCAGAACAATCTTGAGATCCAATATGGTTCGCAGGAAAAAAACACTTCGGATCTTACGGGACTCAATTTTAACCTCGGTGGAATGTATCATAGAAAAATTAAGAAATACGACTTTTACGGAAGCCTTAGTTATGCAAGCGAAGGCAGGTTGAAAGCCAATAATACGAGGACGATTTCTACTGTGGTTTATTCTGATGACTACACACCTTCTATTGTTGATAGCAGGGATACCACCACTACGCGGCATATCAAAATTCCGGGTCACATTGCTGTTGGCGTTGGATTTGGGCAAGCGAAAAAATGGCTTATCGGAAGTGAAGTGGTTTTCAAGCAAACCGGAAGTCTGCAAAACCGATTCAGTGACGTTAACGAAGCGCAATTCGAAGATGGAATTCAATATAGTTTAGGAGGGTATTATGTCCCGAACTATAATTCGTTTTCCAATTATTTTAAAAAAATAACCTACCGCGCAGGCTTGCGTTATGAAAGAACCGGAATGGTCATTCGCAATGAATCGATTAAAGATTACGCGGTAACTGCAGGTTTCGGATTGCCGCTTGGAAGTGCTTTCTCAAATATCAATATTGGTGTCGAATATGGTAAGAGAGGCACCGCAAAAGCAAATCTTATCGAGGAAAATTACACCAATGTCATCCTGAGCCTTTCTCTTAATGACAAATGGTTTGTAAAACGAAAATTTGACTAACAGCAATATATGAACATATTACGGCAAAACATTCTCCGCCCGCTTATTGCGACCATTGCAGTTGTTTTGTTTTGCAGTTGCGAAAGCAATTTTAAAGATGTTCAGAAAATCAACTACTCTGAGTTTATCCCTACGGGTGAAGCTGAGAATTTTAATCTAAAATATACCGATTCGGGAAGGATTACGTCGGTGCTTGTGAGTCCGAAGATGCTTGATTATGCCAGCATTGAATTCCCATTTACCGAATTCCCGAAAGGCGTACACGTTACGATGTATGATAAAAAGGGCAAACGCACATTTATTCAGGCCGACTATGGTGTGACTTTTAAAGGAACTGACATCATCGACCTGCAGCGCCATGTTAAAATCACCACCGAAACCGGTCAGATGCTTGAAACAGAACAATTGTATTTCGACCAGAAAAACGAATGGTTTTTTACCGAAAAAAAGTTTAAATTTACGGATCCCAAAGGCGTTTCTTACGGCGAAGGAATCGATTTCAGCAGGGATTTCAAAATCGTCAATTCGCAACGCATCAATGGCCAGATCGATGAGGCCGAATAACCAAATCAGATGAATTATTTAAAATACACACAATACGTTTACCTCGTTTTCGGACTCTATTTTATTTACGATGGCATTGCAAAATGGGGCGACCAGGACAAACCGTGGATCAGCTTCGGCATTGCCGCACTTGCGATTTTTATGTTCTTCTTCAGAAGGCGCTTCGCCAGGAAATTTGAAAACCAGAACAAGCAGCCGTAAATATGGAAATCAGCATTATCATCCTGTGCCTCATATTGGCAGCTTTTTTTTCAGGGATGGAAATCGCTTTTATTTCTTCGAATAAAATCTATCTTGAGATAGAAAAAAAACAGGATAATTTCCTGTCGAAAGTCCTGACACGACTTACTGAAAAACCATCGAAGTTCATTGCCTCAATGCTCATCGGCAATACGATAGTGGTTGTCGTTTACGGTTTTTTCATGGGCGAAATGCTTATGAAATGGTTCGGGATTCTTGGCTTTAATATCTCGGGTTTGTGGGGTGTTTTGCTTCAAACGACCATTTCCACTCTTGTGGTTTTGATTACTTCAGAATTTGTCCCCAAGGTATTCTTTCAGATTTATGCCAACAGACTGATCAAATTTTTTGCAGTTCCGGCATACCTCTTTTATTTGCTTTTTTACTTTATATCGTCATTTGTGCTGTGGATTTCCGATTTTATCCTAAGAAGTTTTTTTCGTACCGAAGGCGACCAGGTGCAGCTTTTCTTTACAAAAGTCGAACTCGGGAATTATATTTCCGAACAAATGAGCACCGTTGAAGACCACGAGAATGTCGATTCGGAAATTCAGATTTTCCAGAATGCACTCGAATTTTCAGGTGTAAAGGCGCGCGACATCATGACGCCACGAACTGAAATTTCGGCCGTAGAAATTTACGATTCGGTAGCAGAATTGCGCGATATGTTTATCGAAACGGGTTATTCCAAAATCCTTGTCTGTCAGGGATCGCTTGACGATATCATCGGCTATGTGCATTCATTTGAACTTTTCAAAAAACCAAAAACCATTAAATCAGTCGTCATTCCGGTTGAATTTGTTCCCGAAACCATTTTCATCAAGGATGTCCTCAACTTACTGACCAAAAAGCGCAAGAGCGTTGCAATCGTTTTGGACGAATATGGCGGCACATCGGGCATGGTTACTGTCGAGGATATTGTTGAGGAACTTTTTGGCGAAATCGAAGACGAACACGATTCGGAAGAAGAGCTTATTGAAAAAGAACTCGAAAACGGCAATTATCTTTTTTCAACAAGGCTCGATGTTGAATACCTGAACCAAAGCTACAAACTCAATATTCCTGAAAGCGATTCCTACGGAACACTCGGCGGATTCATAGTCGATTTTACAAAAGAAATCCCTCAAAAAGGGGAGGAAATTGTCATCGATAAATTCCATTTTACCATTGAAGCAGCCACGAACAAGAAGATAGAACTTGTCATTATGAAGGTCATCGCTTAAAATTTCAAAAAAAAATAAAATTTCCTGCAAATTATAACCGCACATCTATGGTTATTAAATAGATAATTGTATTTTCGCAAACTGAATCAAAAATTAACAATAATAAAAATGGCAGTTTTACAAAAAATCAGACAACGTTCATTACTTCTCATACTGGTTATCGGGTTCTCTTTATTGGCCTTCATAGTGCAGGATTTATACAGAAAAGGCGGATTTAACCAGAATTCGAAATACGTTGGAAGCGTTAACGGAAAGGATATCACTTTTGAAGATTTCAGGGTAAAAGTTAGCAATCTTGAAAAAAGCGGACAGCAGGGCATGACGCCAACACAGGCTGTAAACCGCATCTGGGACCAGGAAGTTTCTATCGCTTTATTGTCTGCCGAATTTGACAAATTGGGAATCCGTGCTGGTGAAAAACACATCATGGAAGTTTTTAAAAATGACCCGAATATCGGACAACAGAAGATGTTCCAAAATGCAGCGGGCCAATTTGATATTGCCAAATTCAAAGAATTTTTCAAATCGAATCCGGAGCAGGCACAATACGTAAAAGACCGTGAGAAAGATGCCGAACTCAATGCCAAATACCAAATCTATAACACTTTGCTTAAAGCCGGTATGTACACAACCGAAACCGAAGGAAAGCTTAAGTATGAGATGGAAAACAACAAAGTAAATTTTGATTATGTTGCCGTATTGTTCTCGTCGATTAAAGACAGTGATGTAAAAGTGACTGACGCCGAAATCACCGAATACATGAAAGGCCATGAAAAGAAATACAAAGCTGACGAAACACGCGACGTGCAGTATGTTCTCATCGAAGACAAAGCATCTCCTGAAGATGAAAATGAAGTGAAAACAAATGTCAACGCTTTGCTCAACGGAAAAGTACAATACAACGCTGCGACGGGTAAAAATGATACATTGCCTGGCTTTAAAGCGGCCCCGAATGTAATGGAGTTCGTTAACGAGAATTCTGATATTCCTTACGATTCTACGTATGTTGCCAAAAAAGATCTTCCTGCAGAGCACGCCGAGGCGTTGTTTAATTTGCCTGCCGGTGAAATCTACGGACCTTACATGAGAGGACAATATTATTGTATTTCAAAATCGATGGGAAGAAAAGCCGGTGCCAATGCAAAAGCCAGCCACATCCTGATCAGTTGGGAAGGCACACAGGTTCCGAACAAAAAAGAGAAAAGAACCAAAGAACAGGCTAAAGCCAAAGCTGAAATGTTATTGGCTCAAGTAAAAGCAAATCCTTCAAGTTTTATGATGCTGGCTTTGACGAATTCGGATGATTCATCTGCGCAACAGGGCGGTGACCTCGGGTATTTCGGGCAGGGACAAATGGTAAAGCCGTTTAATGATTTCGTTTTCAACAACCCAATCGGAACCATCGGAATGGTGGAAACCGATTTCGGATACCATATCATTAACATTACTGACAAACAGGATGCCGTTCGTCTGGCAACAATTGCACAAAAAATCGAACCATCTGAAGCTACTACTGACAAGTTGTATACTAGAGCGGTAAAGTTTGAAATGGATGCGAACAGCAAAGACTTTGAGAAATCTGCCAAAGAATCGGGATTAACCGTAAATCCTTCGGTAAAGGTAAAAGCGATGGATGAGATGTTTGGCGCATTAGGCGCACAACGAACAGTCGTTCGTTGGGCTTTCGACAAGGAAACGAAAGTTGGTGACGTAAAAAGATTTGAGATCGCTAACGTTGGAAACGTAATTGCCAAACTCAAAAAGATAAATGAAAAAGGATTAATGTCGGTTGAGGAAGCGCGCCCTTCTGTAGAGTATGTGCTCAAAAACAAGAAGAAAGCCGAAATGATCAAAGCCAAAATGAAAGGCTCGTCTTTAGAGACAATTGCTGCCGCTTCAGGAACTACCGTTCAGCAGGCAATCGACCAGACAGTTGAAAATTCGAACATCCCAAATGCTGGCCCGGAACGAAAAGTGGTCGGAACTGCATTTGCTATCGGAATGAACAAAGTTTCGGCACCGATCGAAGGCAATTCTGGAGTGTATGTCATCAAGCCAACAGCAATCACCAAAGCGCCGGCACTTAAAAACCACGCCGATTATGTAGCCAAAGTAAAAGCACAGGTTGCCGGATATTCAGGCCGTGTAATCCCTGCGCTCAAAGAAAATGCAGATATCGAAGACAACAGGGCAAGCTTTAATTACTAAGTTTCCTTTTACAAATAAAAAATCCCGGCATAGTCGGGATTTTTTTTTATAAGATCATTTCTGAAAAAGGAATGACGGTTTCGAATCCTTTTCGCTTAAAATATTGTTGCGGATTTTCGTTTGATACGACCAGCACAAAATCGCCGCCCCATGCGCCAAGGCTTTTAATAGTCCCTTTAAAGTCAGGAAAGAGCTTTTGTTTGACGGTTGGAATTTGCAGCACGCGACTCATTATTTCCTCATGTTTTTCAATTGCCGAAGCGAAAGCGGCGACATCGTTTGATTTTATGATTTGCGCTGTGATGACGCTAATTTCGTTAACTGCATTATCATCCTTTTGGTTTTCTTTATAGGCGGTGATCGCCTCACTGCTGTTCTGCTTTTTGTTGAGATAAACAAAATACAATTGCGCTGCAAAATCAGGATGAAAGGCTACGCAAGCAACATTTGGTTTTCCGTCAGTAAGCTTATAAGTTATGGGTTGGTCGTATTGCGCACACGCGATATCATAGCCACTGCCGCCAAAACTATTTTGAAGCAGTTTGAACGCGTCAACAGAAAGCCACTGGGCAATGTTGTTGATTAAGGTTGAAGAAGTGCCGAGTCCCCAGAATCGCGGAAATGAGAGGTGTGTAGCAACCGAATATCCATCGCTTTTGGTAAACGCCGGGTTCAAAAGATAAGCCTCGTGTAAAATCGAAATGAGCTTTTTTTTAATGGAATTATTTGCGGGTTGGTTCCCAATGATTTCATCGAAGGTGATGCTGTCTGCAAACCAAATCGTTCCATCGTAATCAAAACTTTTCCAGTCGATTTTTTTTTCGGAACCTGTTTCAACTACAAGATCTTGTCCGAATTTTGTTGGCAAAGCCAAAGCCAAAGCGCCATCAAGCACCACATATTCGCCCGTGAGCAGAAGCTTTCCGTTACTGTAAAATGTTTGTTTCAAGTTCTGATTTTTGGCCCCGATGGCTCCTGATTATTTCCTTAAACTCTCAATAAAATTAACGGCGGCCGAGTGCGAAACAGCGTGCGCCTTGAAATGTTTTTTAATCATCGCGCGTTCCTCATCGGTCGCGTTAAATTGGTTCATGATATTATTGAGGTGCATTTTCATATGGCCTTCCTGGATTCCGGTCGTCGTCAGCGAGCGCAACGCAGCAAAATTCTGCGCAAGACCAACAACGGCGACGATTTGCATAAGCTCAGAAGCTGACGGTTTTTCGAGCATCTGCAAAGCGAATTTAACAAGCGGATGCAAAGTTGTGAGTCCGCCCACAGTTCCCAAAGCCAGTGGAATTTCCATCCAAAATGAAAAAGTACCGTCCTCTATTTTAGCATGCGACAGACTAGAATATTGACCCGATCTTGACGCATAGGCATGGATTCCGGCTTCAACCGCGCGAAAATCATTTCCCGTTGCGAGCACCACGGCGTCGATACCGTTCATGATTCCTTTGTTGTGTGTGACAGCGCGAAAAGGCTCAACTTCGGCGATGCGGACTGCCTGTAAAAACTTTTGCGCAAACTCCTGCGGATTGGTGATGTTTTTATCGGTGAGTTCTGCAACGGCGCACGATACCTCGGCACGGACGATGCAATTGGGGACATAATTCGAGAGAATGCTCATCACAACGAAGATATTCTTTTCGGTTTCAGAAAACGGAGTGTATGATTGCGCTTCTTCTTTGAGTGTATTGGCAAACTGCTCGAGGCATGAATTGATGAAATTGGCGCCCATCGAATCTTTGGTTTCAAATGTGGCGTGGAGCTGGAAATAATTATCAATCAGATTGGTTTTGTCGCGCAGTTCGATGTCAAGAATTCCGCCGCCACGCTGCTGCATATTTTTGGTGATGCTTTCGGTAGCGTTAAAAAATTTCGGTTTCATTTCGGTGAAAAACCGCTCCAGTTTTGAAACATCGCCGTCATATATAAAATGAACTTGGCCAATTTTTTCGGTATTGATTACGGTTGCTTTGAAGCCGCCACGCACTGCCCAGAATTTTGCGGATTTTGATGCTGCGGCAACAACCGAACTCTCTTCGATGGCCATCGGAACGGTGTAATATTTTCCGTTGATGAGGAAGTTCGGCGCTATTCCGAGTGGGACGTAGAAATTGGTGATCGTGTTTTCGATAAAATCATCATGCAGCTGCTGGAGGCTGGAGTCTGCATTCCAATACCCTTTTAGCAATGCCAGAGCCTCGGCAGGATTTGAAAAATACCGGTTTGCAATCCAGTTTATCTTTTCGTCTTTTGACAATTTTGAAAATCCTGAAACAGCGTCATTCATTTTTTTAAAACTTTTATTGCAAAGATAGTTTTTCAGCCGATATCAGCATACAAATACGTTGGCAACGTAAAAATTTGAAGTGGGTTTTCTCTGATGTTAAAGTTTGATGTTGCGTTGAACTTTTAACAACAATGATTTTCATTTCACTGCCTGAACCTGTAACTTTCAAAACACGACCATGGAAGAAAAAAACCAATATATTAAAGGAAGAGGCGCACAAATCAATGTGCAGAATCGCTTTTTTGCGGAGTCGCAGGAGATGCTTGACGACTTTCTGAATTATTGTGCCATTGAGGGCGATGCGCCCGATGACAACAAAACGAGCTTCCTCGAAGTTTTTCCGAAAAGTATTGTGAACCGTGTCGATAGCCAGGACATCAGCATGGGCTATTCGATGAATGCGTATCAGGGTTGCGAGCACGGCTGTATTTATTGCTTTGCCCGGAATACGCATGAATATTGGGGATACAGTGCGGGACTTGATTTTGAGCGCAAGATAATGGTCAAAAAGAACGCGCCGCAACTGCTCGAGGAAAAACTCAAAAGCAAGAACTGGAAAGCTGCTGTGATCGTCATGTCGGGCAACACCGATTGTTATCAGCCGGCCGAACGTAAATTCGGGATCACGCGCAAATGCCTCGAGATTTTCCTTAAATACAAACATCCGGTGGGCATCATCACAAAGAATGCGTTGATTTCACGCGATCTCGACATTCTTTCAAAACTTGCCAAAGACAATTTGATTGGCGTCAATGTTTCGATTACGTCGATGTCTGAAAAAACCAGGCTGCTGCTCGAGCCGCGCACAGCCACGATCCAAAAAAGATTTGAGACCGTAAAAACACTTTCTGAAAACGGAGTTCCAGTAAACGTCATGCTCGCGCCAATAATTCCCGGAATCAACAGCCACGAAATTCTTCCGTTGGCCAAAGCGGCTTCGGAGGCTGGTGCCACTTCAATTTCTTATACCGTGGTAAGGCTCAATGGCGCCATCGGCGAGATATTTACCGATTGGATCCGCAAAGCCATGCCCGATCGCGCCGACAAAGTACTGCATCAAATTGAACAATGCCACGGCGGAACGCTCAACGACAGCCGTTGGGGAACGCGTATGCGCGGTGAAGGCGAGTTTGCGCAGATGATCCGTTCGCAGGTGATGCTCGCGCGCCGCAAATATTTCCTCGACAAACGATACCCTGAGCTAAACACTTCACTTTACGAACAATACAAAGGCGGGCAACTCAACCTCTTTGGGTGAAAAGTTTTCCGTAACAAATTCGGGTTTGCGCGTCTAACAAAACTGTTATCCAAAAAATTGCATTTAACAGACAAAAGTGCAGTTATATCCAAAATTTTCACTAAAATTGACAGTTTTTATCTTATGAAAAAAATTATGAATCCAAACAAACTCGCCGCTTTGCTCTTTTTTGTATGCTTTTCGGCGTTGGCACAACAAAAAATTACGGTTGAGGATATTTATTCGGGTGCTTTTCGCGCCAAAGGAATGGATGAGTTGCAATCGATGGAAAACACAAACCAATACACGGTTTTGAATTCCGATCGCGCGACGCGCAGCATGCAGATTGACCTTTATGATTTTGCGACGCTCAAAAAGGTTTCCACACTCATTGATACCAAATATTTTCCGGAACTCGAAGCCGGAATCGACAGTTATACGTTCAGCGCCGATGAAAAAATGATACTCATCGCAAACAATTCGAACCCAATTTTCCGGCATTCATTTACTGCTGACTATTTCCTGTATGACACCGGAACCAAAAAATTGACAAAGTTATTCGAGCAGGTACAGGAACCCGCATTTTCGCCTGACGGAACCAAAATTGCTTTTGCCAAAGAAAATAATCTTTACCTCTATGACCGCGCTTCTGGGAAATCGAAGCAAATTACCACCGATGGAAAGAAAAACGCAATCATAAACGGAATCACCGACTGGGTTTACGAAGAGGAATTCGCGTTTGTAAGGGCTTTTGACTGGAGCGCCGACAGCAAGAAACTTGCATATATCCGTTTTGATGAGACTGAAGTTCCTGAGTTTTCGATGTCGATTTTCCATAAGGACCTGTATCCAAAAATCGAAACTTTTAAATACCCGAAAGCGGGCGAAAAAAACTCAATCGTTTCATTGCATATCTATGATGTGAGTTCAGCGGCGACAAAAAAAGTCAACCTTAGCAATTACAACGATTTTTACATTGTGAGGATGAAATGGACAAAAGATGCAAATGTATTGTCAGCGCAAGTTTTAAACCGCCACCAGGACAATCTTGATTTGTTGTTTGTCGATGGCAATTCGGCTGCAGCCAAAGTGGTGTTGAACGAGAAAGACAAAGCATATGTTGACGTCACTGACAATCTTACTTTTCTCAAAGACAACAGTTTTATCTGGACAAGTGAAAAAGACGGTTTCAACCACATTTACCTTTACGATAAAACAGGTAAACTTAAAAATCAGGTAACCAAAGGCAATTGGGAAGTTGTTGAATATTACGGATTTGATGAAAAAACAAGCAGCGTATTTTACCAATCGACGGAAAATGGGTCGATTAACCGCGATGTGTATCGCATCGGAATCAACGGTAAAAATAAAGTACGCCTGACGAATCAGATCGGAACCAACGCCGCAACGTTTAGTCCGAACTTTCAATATTTCATCAACACCTATTCAAGCGCCACACAGCCAACCATTTATTCGCTTAACGATGCAAAAACCGGGAAGCAGCTGCAAGTCATTGAAAACAATGAAGCATTGTCGAACAAACTCAAGGCGTACAACCTGCCGGCAAAAGAGTTCTTTGTGTTGAAAACAGCGAAAGGAAACGAACTCAATGCGTGGATATTGAAACCAAAAGATTTTGACGCCTCAAAAAAATATCCGGTTTTGATGTACCAATATTCAGGTCCGGGATCGCAACAAGTCAATAACGATTGGAACAATGCAGATGATTATTGGTTCCAGATGCTGGCACAACAAGGCTACATCGTAGCGTGTGTGGATGGTCGCGGAACCGGTTTTAAAGGTGCCGATTTCAAGAAGGTAACTCAGAAGCAACTCGGCAAATACGAAGTGGAAGACCAGATCGATGCCGCAAAAGTCATCGGAAGCTATCCATATGTTGACAAATCAAAAATCGGGATCTGGGGTTGGTCTTATGGTGGCTTTATGGCTGCGAACTGCATCCTCAAAGGCAACGATGTTTTCAAAATGGCCGTTGCGGTGGCTCCGGTGACGAACTGGCGTTTTTATGACAGCATCTATACCGAAAGATACATGCAGACGCCGCAGGAAAATGCGAGCGGCTACGACGACAATTCGCCAATTAATTTTGTTGATAAGCTCAAAGGTAAATTGCTGTTGATTCACGGTTCCGGCGATGATAATGTACATGTGCAGAATTCGATGCAGATGATCGAAGCTTTGGTCCAGGCAAATAAACAGTTCGATTCGCAGATTTATCCCGATAAGAACCATGGGATTTACGGTGGGAAGACCAGAATCCAGTTGTTCAACAAAATCACGAATTTCATCAAAGAAAATTTATAACCAAACGAAAACTAAAACCAATTAAAATGACAGAAACTCAAGTAAAAACAGGACATCCAAAAGGACTTTGGGTACTATTCGGAACAGAAATGTGGGAACGTTTCAACTTCTACGGAATGCGCGCGATTCTGACGTTGTTCCTTGTGAATTCGCTGATGATGAAGGAAGAAGACGCTTCTTTGATTTATGGTGGGTTTCTTGGGCTTTGTTATTTGACGCCAATGTTGGGCGGTTTTATCGCCGACCGTTTTTTTGGAAACCGCAACTGTATTTTACTTGGCGGATTGATGATGGCTGCAGGGCAAATGCTTTTATTCGCAAGTGCGAGTGTTTTCGGAACTAATCTTGGATTGGCCAATACTTTAATGTGGTCGGCACTCGGCATCATTATCTTCGGAAACGGTTTTTTCAAACCCAATATTTCGAGTATGGTGGGAAGCCTTTATCCGAAACAGGAAAAAAGCAAACTCGACACTGCCTTTACCATTTTCTATATGGGAATCAACCTTGGTGCTTTCCTTGGGCAGTTGATTTGTCCAATCATCGGTGATGTAAAAGATGCAAACGGAATCCGCGACATCCATGCTTTCAAATGGGGATTTTTAGCCGCTTCGATTGCAATGTTGCTCGGAACGGCGTTGTTCTTTATGCTGAAAAATAAATATGTCGTAACTCCCGAAGGAAGGCCTTTGGGTGGATTGCCATCCAAAAACGAAGCTTCTGATTTTGAAGAAGGTGAGTCGCAGAAAGCGGTCTTCTCCACAACCGCTTTGATTGCTGCAGGTATTGCTTTCTTGGTTTTGGGCGCGATTATCCATTTTGTTTTCGACCAGAATTTAATTTACACATTGATTTATTCGAGTGGATTGACTTTGGCCGGATTGATTGTTTCGGATTCGTCATTGACGAAAGTTGAACGCGATCGTATTTTCGTAATCTACATTGTTGCATTTTTTATCATTTTCTTCTGGGCAGCATTCGAGCAGGCTGGATCTTCACTAACATTTATTGCGGATAATCAAACCGACAGAAATTTCTTTGGATGGAATATGCCCCCTTCGATGGTGCAGATTTTCAACGGTCTTTTCGTGGTTGCTTTTGCCGTTCCGTTTAGTATGCTTTGGGATTATTTGAGAAGCAAGGGAAGCGAGCCGATTTCGCCGATGAAACAAGCTTTCGGACTTGCATTGATCGCATTGAGTTATTTCATTATCGCGCATAACGTAAAAGATTTAGGGAATAGCGGACTTCTGGCCATCAAATGGCTCATCATTTTATATTTGATCCAGACTTGTGCTGAGTTGTGCTTGTCGCCAATCGGATTGTCGTTGGTAGGGAAGTTGTCACCAAAACGTTTTTCGTCACTTCTATACGGCGTATTTTTCTTGTCGAATGCATCAGGTTATGCTCTGGCAGGAACTTTAGGTTCGATTATGCCCGCAACCGGGGATAAATTTATTAAGGCTAAAGAACTCGGAATTGACTTGCAGGCCGTCCTTGACAAAAAAGTTACACTGACTGCTGAACAGGCAGCATTGCTTTCCAAAAATCAGATCACCGATCACAATCCGGTTTTTGCCGGTTTTGAAATCCACAACCTGTTCGAATTCTTTATGGTGTTCGTGGTGTTAACCGGACTTGCCGCAGTGATATTATTCCTGCTTACACCAGTACTCAAAAAATTAATGCACGGCGTTCGATAATTATGGAACAAATCCCTGTAGCCGATATAGAGCTTATCCAGAATTTTAAAGGCAAGTATCCCAAGCAATTGTGGTACTTGTTTTTCAGTGAAATGTGGGAGCGTTTCTGCTTCTACGGTATGCGCGGCATGCTCGTCATATTCATGGTCAGCCAATTGATGATGAATGATGAAGTAGCGAATCTGCAGTATGGTGCGACACAGGCTTTCGTGTATGCATTCACTTTTATCGGCGGTTTGTTTGCCGATAAAATCCTGGGTTATCGCAAATCGCTTTTCTGGGGCGGAATACTCATGATTGTCGGAAGCATAATCCTTTCAATCGATCCCAAACATTTTTTCTTCTTCGGAATCAGTTTTACGATCATCGGAACGGGATTTTTTAAGCCCAACATTTCAACGATGGTAGGCCGACTTTACAAAGATGACGACAATCGCAGGGATGCAGGATTTTCGCTGTTTTATGCAGGAGTGAACCTGGGCGCATTAATCGGAGGTTATTTGTGTATCGCGGTTGCCGACGGTAGCTTACTTGGCGGCGTGGTCCCCGAACATTTACGATGGAATGTCGCGTTCGGGTTTGCAGCAGTAGTAATGGTTATCAGTTTATTGACTTTTGTGCAAACGCAAAAATCTTTGGGAAAAATCGGGCTTTCACCTTTGTCGGAACTCAAAGATTCGAAGCGTAAAACGTACGAATACCTTACTTACGCGGGTTCGTTGATTGTAATTCCGGTAATTATGTTACTGGTTTCCAATTCGGGTTATACGGACTTATTCATGTACATCATCGGTCCATGCTCGCTGTTGTACTTGTTCTATGAAATGAAGAATTTCTCAGTAAAGGAAAACAAAAAGCTAATTGCGGCATTGGTATTCATCCTTTTTTCTATTGTTTTCTGGGCATTCTTCGAACAAAGCGGAGGATCATTGAATTTGTTCGCAGTACATAATCTTAACAATTCATTGTTGGGAATTAAGGTAAGTCCACCCGGAGTCAACAATGCGGCCAATTCATTGTTTGTAATCATTTTTGCAGCATTGGTTGGAATTGTATGGCTTGGTATGGCGAAAAGAAAAATAGAGCCCAATACGCTGATTAAATTCGGTCTCGGATTTTTATTCCTTGCCGGAGGTTTTTACGTATTCTATTACACTAAATTTTTTGCAGATGTCAATGGAATAACCTCGCTTAATTTATTTACTTTTGGGTGGTTCATTATTACTTTTGGTGAATTGTGCCTATCGCCAATCGGAATGTCAATCATGACCAAACTTTCGCCGGCAAAATTGCAGGCCGTTATGATGGGAATGTGGTTCCTGGCCAGCGCTTACGGACAGTACTTCGCAGGTTTGCTCGGTGCCAATATCGCAAGCGCTTCCGAAAATGCTTCCAACATTGACAAACTGATGGTGTATGCCGATGGTTACAGACAGCTTTCAATCTATGCGTTGATTGCAGGGATAGTATTAATAGCGATCTCGCCGTTTGTACGAAAGTTAATGCAGGATGTGAAATAGTGAAACGCTTCGGCATTGTTTTTGAAAAAAGGCGACAATTTTAAATTATATAGAATGAAAAAGATACTGATTACCTTATTACTTGTTGTAGGATCAATGGCCGTTCAGGCACAGGAATTAACCTGGGAAACCAATCTTGAAAAAGCATCGCAGGTATCAATGAAAACGAAAAAGCCATTGTTGCTTTTCTTCACCGGAAGTGATTGGTGCGGTTGGTGCATCCGCTTGCAGAATGAAGTTTTGAAAACACCCGAATTCGCTGCCTGGGCCAAAGAAAATGTGGTATTGGTCGAACTTGATTTTCCAAGAAGATCGCCGCAATTGCCCGAAACCCAAAAACAAAACATGGAGCTGCAGCAAATTTTTGAAGTGCGCGGTTATCCCACCGTCTGGTTTGCAAACCCAACAAAGAAAGATGGAAAAATCAACCTCGATAAATTGGGCAGCACAGGTTATGTTGCCGGCGGGCCGTCGAAGTGGCTCGAAGGTGCCAACCAGATCCTGGCACAGAAAAAATAATATTATTGCAACCTATAAAATCCCTTTTCGGCAGTAGCATGGAAAGGGATTTTTTCTTTATGGCAAGTTTCTTTCCACCGTTTTACGTATGATTTATAATTGGTTGCATCTGCGACAATGGTTTTGGGTCTGAAATCCTGCAGCATCCTGTCGAGATTGATTTTCGGAGATCTGCATAATACAACCACGTCGGGCTTCACTTTGGCTGGATATTGCGGAAAGCTATCGAGAATCAATATCCTTCTTGAACCAAAAAAAGCCGTATTTCGAAGCGGTTCCGTCGTTTTGAGATGGCAAAAGTTTGCTATGAGGAATGATTTCAACGTTGCATTCTCATCCATGTCATTACTAAAGACCGTTACTTCTTCGCCATTTCTTTCGACAATCAGCGTCGATTTTCTAGAATTAAACACCAGCCATTCCCTCGCGTTGCGGCTGCGCCATTTCGATCCAAAATAACTTGCCTGAAAGAGAATCAAAGCCAATAACACAGCGTACATTTTTTTATAATTCGGATTTAGAAACCAGATTCCGATCGCGATAATAAGCACATACAAACTCCAAAGCATATAATAATTGAATGGAATGTCGCGGAAAATAAATTGCTCAAACGAAGCGATACTACCGATGATTTTATCAAGCAGCCAGACGGTCCATTCAAGCGCATCCGACAGGAATTGCGGCACCAAATCAATCGCGGCCAATAGCATTACAAAAACGCCTAGAGCCATAATTACGCTGAGGAAAGGTATTATGATAAGGTTTGTAACAAAGAAAAGCCCCGGAAATTGATGGAAATAAAACACACTTAAAGGGAAAGTGCCAATCTGTGCGGCGAAAGAAACCGTAAGGATTTCCCAAAGGTATTTACTGATCTTGTTCTTTGGCTGTATAATTTCTGAGAGCTTCGGCTGCAGCCAAAGAATAAAAAACAATGCCGTGTAACTTAGCTGAAAGCCTACATCAAACAAAAAAGAAGGTTCGAATAAAAGGATTAAAAACAGGGAAACCAGTAATGTGTGGAAAATATTGGTTTTTCTTTTAAGATGAATGCCCAGCGCCACAAAGCTGAACATTGTTACCGAACGAATTACAGAAGGCGAAAGTCCGGCGAGAATTGCAAAGCCCCAAAGCAGCAGGAACGTTAAAGCAACTTTTATGTAGGATGTAATACTGTTTTTTGGCAGAAAATTGAGCAAGTAATTGATGAAGAGCAGCAAAAAACCAACATGCAAACCCGAAACTGATAAAATATGAATCGCTCCTGCAAATTGGTAATCGTGTAATATTTCAGGTGCTATTTCCTGCTGTTGCCCCAAAATCAGTGCGCCAATTACGGCAAGTTCGTTTTTGTGGAAATGGTGCTTTGTAAGGTTGTTCAAAATTCGCGTCCGCAGCAAATCCGAATAATAAAAAGCATCGCGATCAATGTGTTTTCCGATTGTTGCGTTGTCTTTTGTCACATACATCTGTGCTAGTACCGACTTGTTCCGGAGGTATTCTGAATAATCAAATTGGTCCGGATTAACAGGAGGTTTTAGCTTGGAAATCTTCCCACTAACTCGAAGGTTTGTCCCAATGATAAGCTTGCGAAATTGACTTTTATGAAAATTCACGAGAATTTTTCCACTGGCCGGTGTTCGATCAATACTTTTTACCAATGCGAAAAACCGGTCGCTGCTGGCGCTGCTTTTTAATCGCTCCCGCAAAACAATACTTACCGAATGTACCGTTTCGGCGCGTCCGACTTCATGGATATAACTGCGGTTTTTAAAAAAGCCATCGTGTGTACTCAAGGTTACAACGCCAACACAAAAAGAAAGCACTAAGGCTGCAACGCCAAAGAATATTTTCGCCGTTTCCTTACGTTGGAGAAAATAGGCAATGCAAAAGATCAAAGCCGACACAAACAACATCGAAAAAGAAAGGTAGGGAACGATATTTCCGTAATGTGCGGCAATTATGCCGGCAATAAAACAAAGCGTAATGCGCGTCAAAGGAAATTCCAATACTTTCATGTCCCGAAAGTACCAAATCACTGAAATGGTTTGCTGCAGTTATTCTAGAATTCTGTTGGCTTGGGCAAAAGTCCTTTCGTAATAAGGCTCTTTCGTAGAGGAAATAATGACGCCTTTTTGCGTAGAAGAGTGAATGAATTTAATCTCGTCAGGATTGATTTCGGTAACCATCCCTACGTGGTTAATTACACTTTTTCCATTCGTTTTAAAGAAAATCAAATCGCCAACCTTTATATCGCTGCCGCGTAGTTTGCGTCCAATTTTGGCCATATCGTTCGAAGACCGTGGCAAAGTAATATCGAATTTCTTAAATGTCGAGTACATCAAACCTGAACAGTCGAAACCTTCGCTTGGCGTGATGCCGCCGCCGTGATAACCAACCCCAAGGTTTTCAGCCGCAGCATTTATAAGTTGCTTCACCATGTAAGAAGGATCATCATTGCTCACGATGTAGTCATCTTCATTTCTATCGACGATTCGGCGTTTCGAACTTGCCCTTCTGCTTTCTGTTGCTCGTGTGACACTTTTTGCAGGCGTGGTAGTTGAAGTAGATCGTGCCGCGATTTTTTTATTTTCTGGCGCTTTGTAGATTCCCTTTTTCAGGGCTTCGTCTTTAGAGGTAATGATACTCGATGTAGGCTTACAGCTTACACAGAAAATCAACAGCAATAAAAAGGGTAGTTGTCTCAAAAGTTGAAGTTTTGTGGCAAATTTAAAACATTTGGAAGTTAAAACGAAATTATTGTAAACTTCGTATAATTAATTTTGCAGTTTTTTTGCTTGCGCCGATTCCGCCCAACTTTTCTTCGAGTGTATTGTATTGATCAAGCAGTTTTTGTCGATAATCGGGCTCAAGTAATTTTTTCAATTCTTTTTTGATATTATCGGCATTGCATCTTTCCTGAATCAATTCTGTGACCACTTCCTTGTCCATAATCAAATTAACAAGCGAAATGTATTTGAGTGTGATAATCCGTTTTGCAATCTGATACGATGCCCAGCTCCCTTTATAACAAACTACTTCTGGAACTTTAAACAGCGCCGTTTCCAACGTGGCAGTTCCCGAAGTCACCAACGCTGCCGTCGCATGTTCGAGAAGGTCATAGGTTTTGTTGGAAATGAAGTGGACGTTTTTGTTTTTTAAGAAAGGCGCATAAAAATCATATTCCTGGCTTGGCGCTCCGGCAATCACAAATTGGTAAGCAGGAAAGTCATCAACCACACTCAGCATCACTGAAAGCATTTTGGTAATTTCCTGCTTGCGGCTTCCGGGCAATAGCGCAATGATCGGTTTGTTGTCGAGGTTGTTCTCGGCGAGAAAAGTTTTTTCGTCCATTACTTTGCGGCTGCGGATCGCGTCGATCAGCGGATGCCCTACAAACTCCACCGCAAAACCATGTTTTTTTTCATAGAAATCCTTCTCAAAAGGCAATATTACATACAGCTTATCGAAGTCGCGCTTTACTGCTGCAATCCGATTTTCCTTCCATGCCCAGATTTGTGGTGAGATGTAATAATGTGTCGGAATTCCGCGCTGTTTCGCCCATTTGGCTATGCGCATATTAAAACCCGGATAATCAATAAAGATCAACGCGTCGGGCGCAAAGGCTTCAATGTCTTTTTTACAGAAATCTATATTTTTAAAAATGGTCCTGAGGTTAAAAACCACCTCAATAAAACCCATAAATGCGAGTTCGCGATAGTGTTTTACCAACGTTCCGCCAACGGATTGCATTAAATCGCCGCCCCAAAAACGGATTTCGGCATTCGGGTCTTCATCATACAAGGCTTTCATGAGATTGGATCCGTGTAAGTCGCCCGAAGCTTCCCCCGCAATAATGTAATACTTCATATCAGAGAAATAAGGTTACTACCGTCATTATAATCGTCGCCAGGATAATCCCGCGCGCCATCATTTCTTTATTAAATTTCAATAAAACAAAGAACAGCACTACATTCAAAATCGCACCGAGTGTAACGACTTTTCCCAATACGCCCTGCTCATGCATGGTTCGCAAACCATTCATGAATTCGTAACCTGTAAACGCTTTAATAAAGATAAAACTGCCGACGACAGTTGCGACAATCCCAATTATAATTCCGACTAAAAAATCAATTTTTTTCATTGAAGTCCCACGTGTTAAGTTGTTGTATGGCATGATGCGCCGTCATGTCATAATGCACCGGAACGACCGAAACATAGCCGTGTTCGAGCGCCCATTCATCGGTGTCTTCGCCATGATCCTGATTTACGAATTCGCCTGTCAGCCAATAATAATCCTTTCCTTGCGGTGTTTGTCGTTTATCGAATTTTTCTTTCCAATAGGCTTTCGCCTGACGGCAGATTTTAATGCCCTTGATATCTTTTTCTTTTAATTTCGGAAAATTGACATTGAGAATGGTTCCGTCTGGCAATCCGTTTTGAAGCGTTTGCAATGCAATCTGTTTTACAAAATTTTTTACCTGGCTGAAATCGGCGTTCCAGTCATAATCAAGCAACGAAAAACCAATGGCAGGAATGCCTTCTATTCCCGCTTCAACCGCCGCGCTCATCGTTCCCGAATAAATTACATTGATCGAAGAATTGGCACCATGGTTAATTCCGGAAACACACAAATCCGGCTTTTGATGCATGATTTCACTGATGGCCATTTTGACGCAATCAACGGGAGTGCCTGAACAATTATACTCAGTAATTGCCGCGTTTTCGGGCGTTACCTTATTCAAGTATAGCATATTGTTCATCGTAATGGCGTGTCCCATCGCACTCTGCGGTTTATCGGGTGCGACAACGATCACTTTACCAATCTCCGACATTACGGCGATCAGCGCACGGATGCCCGGAGCCGTTATGCCATCGTCGTTGGTAACAAGTATAAGAGGTTTTTTTTTCATTTTTTTTCTGAAGCTATTCCTGCTGTCCGCTATATTCCCGCTAACAAAAACTACGGCTCGCGCCTTGTTTTTCTAACCGGGAGATGCCGCTTCCATCAGGGCTAGGCGGCGGAGGTGATAATTAACGCAAAAATAAGCATTTTTGTTACGAACTGCCTATATTAGCATCTTTAACAAAAAATTAGCCCGTCCAAAAGAACGTCGCATGGTTTTTTGTGTAATTTAGTTTAAAAAATTTAATGAATGTTTTAATTGAACATATGAAAAGGAATTATAAGTTACTGCTCGTTATTGTCGCATTATGCATCGGACTTTTTAGCTTCATCCCTAAAAAGGAAGGCGATCCCGAAAAAGACAAACTGCTGTTGGAATTGCTTACGTTTGTTATCGAGCGCGGACACTACGATCCTGCTGCTATCGACGACAAATTCTCGAAAGGCATTTACAAAGATTATATCGAAGCGCTCGATCCTTCAAAAAGGTTCTTCCTGCAATCGGACATCGATGAATTTGCAAAGTATGAAACCGAACTAGACGACCAGATCAAGAATAAAGATTTGTCGTTTTTTAACCTTACTTACGACCGTTTGATGCAACGCATTGCGCAAAGCAAAAATTTCTATAAAGAAGTACTTGCGCAGCCATTCGATTATTCGATAAAAGAAGAATTCAATACCGATTACGAGAAACAGCCTTATGCAAAAACGGTTGCGGAACTCAAAGACAAATGGCGGAAACAAATCAAATTGTCGACGCTATCCTCGCTGACCGACAAACTCAAAATGCAGGAAGACCTCAAAAACGGTGTGGTCAGCGACAAGGCAAAAAAAGCTGCGGATCTTAAAAATGCAAAAACTGCGTTGACCGATAAAACCGATGCACATGCCGAAAAGCCAAAGACTTTTGAGGAACTCGAAAAAGAAACACGTGAAAGCTCGCTCAAATCGCTCAACGAATATTTTGATTTCATCAACGACCTCGACCAGAATGACTGGTTCTCGGTTTACGTAAATGCAATTGCGACGCGGTTTGACCCGCATACCAATTATTTTCCGCCCGATGAAAAAGACCGTTTCGACGTGAGCATGAGCGGTAAACTAGAAGGTATCGGCGCGCGGCTCCAAAAGAAAAACGATTACACCGAAATCTCCGAGCTCATTTCAGGAGGTCCGGCATGGCGAGGCAAAGAACTCGAAACCGGCGATATCATTATGAAAGTAGCGCAAGGAAATGCTGAAGCCGTTGATGTTGTTGGAATGCATCTCGATGACGTGGTCAAAAAAATCAAAGGTCCAAAAGGCACCGAGGTAAAATTGACCGTCAAAAAAGTAGATGGAACCATCAAAGTGATTTCAATCATCCGCGATATTGTAGAAATTGAAGAAACCTACGCCAAATCGAGTGTCGTTGAGAAAAACGGTGTCAAATATGGTGTGATTTACCTCCCAAAATTCTATATCGATTTTGAGGACAACAACAGCCGCGATGCCGGAAAAGATATGGCAATAGAAGTGGAGCGCCTCAAAAAAGCGGGTGTTCAAGGCATCGTGCTTGACCTTCGTGACAATGGCGGCGGTTCTTTGAAAACGGTTGTTGACATTGCCGGATTGTTTATAGAAGAAGGCCCGGTAGTACAGGTCAAATCAGCAGGCAAGAAAAAAGAAGTATTGTACGACCGTGATAAAAAAATACAGTGGGATGGGCCTTTGGTCATCATGCAGAACAGTTTTTCGGCTTCGGCTTCTGAAATCTTGGCCGCTGCGATACAGGATTACCGTCGTGGAATCATCATTGGAAGCAAGCAATCTTACGGTAAAGGAACGGTGCAGAACGTAATCGATTTGAATCAGTTTGTACGCGGTAACGACGTTGGTGATCTGGGTGCACTTAAAACGACAACACAGAAGTTTTATAGAATCAACGGCGGCTCGACGCAACTCGAAGGCGTAAGCAGCGATGTCGCAATCCCGGATCGTTATGCGTACCTAAAAATGGGCGAACGCGATATCGACAATGCGATGCCATGGGACAAGATTGATCCGGCCGAATTTAAATTCTGGGACAAACAGCGCAATTTTGATGCGGCGATTGACAACAGCAAAAAGCGTATTGCCGCAAATCCTAAATTCAAGCTCATTGACGAAAATGCGAAATGGATTGACGAGCGCAACAAAGAAAATGTGTACAGCCTCAATATCGATCAGTTCAAGTTGGAGCAGGCTGCAATAGAGGAAAAAGCTAAAAAATACAAATCGATTGCCGATTATGAGAATTCGTTGAAATTTAATTCGCTCCCGTATGAAGAAGAAGCGATGAAGACGGATCCGTCGCTCAAAGAGAAAAGGGAAAGATGGCATGAGAATTTATCAAAAGACATTTATGTTGAGGAAGCGCTTAATGTCCTTGGTGACCTACAGCCCAAAACAATGCCTGCGATTAAAAAGGGAGACGTTGCCAAACTCAAAAAAGACAAGCTTGTTAAGTCATAAAAATCTATTTCAATAAGAAAGCGCCTCGGGATTCCGGGGCGTTTTTATTTTACGATGGTTTAAATGCTAAAAGATGCCTAGCCCTGATGGAAGCGAAAATCCTTTTGCCAGGTATCAACGCCAATTACAACGAAGGGTTTTGATGGCAAAAGATTGCAACGGACAGCAGGACCCGAGCTTCTTAGAAGCGAACTGACGAAGCAAATTGCTCCTGAAAAAAAGTAAATTATAATGCGGAAACTACCACTCATTCACCTTATTTGCATCCATCTTTAAAAAGATAAACAGCAAAATTGTAAAGCCCCAGAGTCCGGAGCCGCCATATGAGAAAAAGGGTAACGGTACACCAATGGTTGGGAAGATTCCGGCGACCATTGCGATATTGACAAAGAAGTGAATGAATAAGATCCCCGCGACGCAATAGCCATAAACGCGGCTAAACTTAGTCTTCTGCCGCTCGGCAAGATAGATGATGCGAAATATGAGTCCGACGAACAAAGCAATAACGACCAGCGACCCTAAAAATCCCCATTCTTCACCAACGGTCGTAAATATATAATCGGTATGTTGCTCGGGTACGAAGCCTCCTTTGGTTTGCGTACCTTCTAGAAACCCTTTACCAAACCAACCTCCGGAACCAATCGCAATTTCAGATTGGTTTGTGTTGTAACCGATGCCTTTCATATCAACCTGTTTGCCGAGCAGGATATTGAAACGATCACGGTGGTGTTGTTTGAACACATTGTCAAATACATAATCAACCGAGAATACAAATCCTGAAATCAGTACAAATACAATCGCGCTGGCAACAATATTGCGATCGGCCAAGCGGCTTCTGAAATAAACAAGGCAGATGACGGCCAATGCCATCAACGCGACCGCCCAAGGCTCGAAAACGAGTGAGAGTACGAAAAGTACAATCGCGATGAATCCAGTCCAGAGATACCATGCAGGAAGCCCTTCGCGATACAATACCAAAACAAACATCGTATAAATAAGTGCGCTTCCCGGATCATGCGGTACGATCAATATGATTGGGAGGAAAATAATTCCCAATGCCTGAATCTGGCGGTTGACATCTTTAAGATTGACCTGAACATCACTCAGGTATTTCGCGAGGGCCAATGCCGTGGCGGCTTTTGCAAACTCGGCAGGCTGGAGTCCGAATGAACCAAAAGAATACCAGTTGGCTTGCCCTTTAACGGTTTTTCCGAAAACGAAAAGACCTGCGAGTGAAAGCAATCCAATGATAAAAATGACGCCTGCAAATTTTTCGTAGAATTTTCCATCGACCGACAACACAATAAAGATGAGCGGAATCGTGAGACCGATACTCAACAACTGCTTTCCATAGAACTGCGAAAGGTCAAGAATGGAAGTGTCTTCGGCCAGTGAAAGCGAGGAAGAATAGATATTGAGCCATCCCATAACCACCAAAATGATAAAGATGAAAACGCTGATCCAATCTAAGTTGTTTGTGACACTTTGGTTTTTCATCTCAATTAATTTTCGGTTTCGGCATCGGAGTCTTCGACTTTTGGCTTTGCCTTCAACAGCAGGCTGTCGGTTTCTTTTTTACCGGTATATTTGGCATATTCGCCCTGAAGGCTTCCTTCGAGCATTCGTTTCTCAAGATCGGTACGTGTGATTTTATGGCGCAGGTATTTCTCGATCATCAAACTTGTAATCGGACCGGCCCAACGCGCGCCCCAATACCCATTTTCGACAAGTACTGCAATTGCAATTTTCGGATTGTTGCGCGGCGCAAAGGCAACAAATATCGAGTGATCCTGCAGTTTGACACGCTTGCCATTGATTTTTGCAAAGTTTTCGGCAGTTCCGGTTTTTCCACAAATTTCAATGCCTTCAACCTGTAAACCGTGCGCAGTACCCATGTTATAAACGTCGAAAAGTCCGTCGATAACAGGCTGGAAATATTTTCTGTTGACAGTGGTTACGTGTTTGGTGCGGAACTTTTTATCGATTGTTTCACCTTCAATACTCTTGATGATGTGGGGCGTATAGTAAAATCCATGGTTTGCAACGGCTGCCATCATATTCGCCAGTTGGATTGGCGTCATCAGTACTTCTCCCTGCCCAATCGCATTCGATACAATAGCCGTGCTGCGCCATCCGCCATTGGGATAAATTCTTTTGTAGGTTTTGGATGTCGGCGCTTTTCCACGTCGGCCGGTTGGTAAATCATAACCCATAAATTGCCCGAGTCCGAAACTTTTGAGGTGTCCGCTCCATACATCTACTCCGTCAGCAGGCTTTACAAATTTATTGATGGTTTTCATGTAAACACTTCCGAAATAGGTATTACAAGATTCATAAATTCCGCGATGGAGCTGCATCACACCGCCATGGCAGTGACATTTCATAAATCGGCCCCGTGCATAACTGAATCCATGATGACAAACGAAAGAAGTCTGCTCATCAATCACACCTTCTTGAAGGGCGATCAATCCCGTAAGAATTTTGAAAGGCGATCCCGGCGGATATTCGGCCAAAAGTCCACGATCATATAATGGTTTTGCAATCGAATCGCGAAAAAGCATTGTGTAATTCCTCGAACGTTGGCGTCCGACCAGAATCGCGGGATCGTACGATGGCGCGGTTACAAGTGCGAGAATTTCGCCGGTTTTTGGTTCGATGGCCACAATTCCGCCACGTTTATTGACCATGAGTTCCTCTCCGTACTTCTGCAATTCGGCGTCAATCGTAAGATGGATATCTTCGCCCTGAACTGCGATCGTATCGAACTCACCGCCTTTGTACGAGCCAATTTCGCGGTTAAATTTGTCTTTTTGGATGTACTTTACGCCTTTGATTCCGCGTAATGTAGTTTCGTAACTTTCCTCCACGCCTTGTTTTCCCAACAAATCACCACTGTTGTAATACGGATTTTTCTTAACCGTGGCTTCACTCGCCTGGGTGATGAATCCGAAAACGTTAGCGCCAAACGAAACCTGGTAATCGCGCAAAGATCTTTTCTGAATGTAAAAACCTTCGAACTTGCGGATCTTTTCCTGGAACGCGGCAAACTCGGCTTTGTTTAGTTGCGGCAAAAAAACCGAGGGTAGGCGCGGACTATAGACTTTTGCCTTATTGATAATCCTAATATAATCTTCTTTTTTGATATTGAGCAATCGGCAGAATTCGGTCGTATCGATATTTTTAAGGTCTTTTGGAATGACCATGATATCGTATGACGGCTGGTTGGCAACGAGCAATTTGCCGTGACGATCATAAATGTAGCCGCGCTCCGGATAATCATATTCGATTTTGATGGCGTTGTTGTCCGATTTCAGCTTGAAAGTATCATTGATCACCTGCAGGTAAAAAAGCCTTAATACCAGCAAGATTGTCGCAATGATGATGATGGTAGGCAATAATACTTTTCTCATCGTTTGTTGGGCTTAATAATATAGATGATGATGATGCAGAGCAGTATCGTGAATAGCGTGCTTAACAGTGTTTTCAGAAATATTTCCCAGAGGAAATTCAAACGGAACACTTCAAGTAAAAACAAGGTGAAATGGTGGATGACCACAGCAATCAGGATAAACGAAAACCGCTCTGGCGTCAGTACATCATTGAGTTTTACGGTCTGGTATTCATAGCTGAGCCCGAATGAAAACTTAAATATGAGCGGTCTGTAGTAGGCCAACAATACACATGCCGCGGCATGTACGCCACCCGAATTGCAGAACATGTCCATGATGATTCCGAGGACAAAGCTTGACAACAGCAGCGCCGTTTTGTTTCCGTTTACGGGATATAAAATTATAAACAATATGTAAGGATACGGATTGATGTATCCGAGAAAATTCATATTATTAAAAATGAGAATTTGTGCCGCGAGCAGCAGGATGAAACGGGCGATATTATACAATAACGTACTATTCATTTGGCTTCTTCTCCAGATTTAAAATTTCCTCGCGGTCTTTGCTTTTGATGATATAAACGTGACCGAGGTTGGTCATATCATTGAATAGTTTTATGTTGAGCGTATAATAGTTCGTTTTGTTGTCGGTGTAAATTTTGTCGATGGTTCCGATTCCGATATTTTCGGGAAAAATTACCGACTGCCCGCCCGTTACAATCGTATCGCCTTTTCGTACCGAAGCCAATCTGGGCACATCGATTAATTGAACGAAACCGGTGCTTTTGCCATCCCACACCAACGAGCCGAAGTGGTTTGATTTTTTGATCTTCGCATTGATTTGCGATTTCACATTGAGAATGCTTATTACTGTTGCATAATTTTTTGAAGTCTTGTCCACGATTCCGATTATACCCGCACTGTTGACAACGCCCATATCGGGTTTGACGCCAGCAGCCGAACCGCTATTTATCGTAAGATAATTTTCAAAAACGTTATAAGAGTTGTGGATGACTTTGGAAACGATGATATTGACTTTATCCACACCCTTTATACTATCGTATTTTGGAATTGAAGTCGTGTCTTTGATATTGAACAAAATACTTTTGAGCCTTGCATTTTCTTTGGCCAACTCCTCGTTTTGACCCCGCAGGCTCAGGTATTCATCAAACGAATTGATTTGCTCGTAAACGCCGCCACTGAGGAAATTTGCAGAACTGATTACCTTGCTTCTGTGGTAGGAATGTGACTGGATTGTGAGCGATAACGACACAACCAAAAGCAGCAAAAACAGCAATCGATAGCTGTTTTTAAATATAAAATTAAATATTTGCTGCATTTTCTTTTCAGGTATTCAGTGTACGGTTTCCAGAGCCAATTCGTGAGTAATGTATGAAATTAGTCTGAAACCAAATTCGATGTTGAAAAATAGTTATCCGCTATTTTATTAAGATGCTCCTGAACTTTGGAATGTTTTTTAGCGCCATCCCCGTTCCGCGTACAACGGCGCGCAATGGGTCTTCAGCGATGTAAACGGGAAGGTCGGTTTTCTGCGAAATACGTTTGTCGAGTCCGCGCAACATCGATCCACCTCCCGCAAGGTAAATTCCGGTATTGTAGATATCTGCTGCCAACTCGGGTGGTGTCTGCGATAGTGTTTCCATTACAGCATCTTCAATTCGCTGAATCGATTTGTCGAGTGCCTTTGCGATTTCGCGGTACGAAACATCTACCTGTTTTGGTTTACCCGTCAACAAGTCACGCCCTTGAACCGACATGTCGTCTGGTGGGGTTTCGAGTTCTTCCAATGCAGCCCCGATGGTGATTTTTATTTTTTCTGCGGTACTTTCACCCACAAATAAGTTGTGTTGTGTACGCATGTAATAAACGATGTCATTCGTGAAAACGTCTCCTGCAATCTTAACAGATTTGTCGCAAACGATTCCGCCCAAAGCAATTACCGCAATTTCCGTAGTCCCGCCGCCAATATCGACAATCATATTTCCTTTTGGCTGCATAATATCAATACCGATACCGATTGCCGCTGCCATTGGCTCATGAATCAAATAGACTTCCTTCCCATTTACGCGTTCGCAGGATTCTTTTACCGCGCGCATTTCCACTTCTGTAATTCCTGACGGGATACAAACAACCATGCGGAGTGCAGGTGTGAACATTCTTTTCTTTAATGCGGGAATGCTTTTGATGAACATGCTGATCATTTTCTCCGAAGCATCGAAGTCAGCAATGACCCCGTCTTTCAAAGGCCTGATGGTTTTTATGTTTTCATGTGTTTTCCCCTGCATCATATTTGCCTCTTTTCCGACGGCAATTATCTTACCGGATACTCTGTCGCGTGCAACGATCGACGGGCTGTCAATCACAACTTTATCATTGTGGATGATTAGCGTATTGGCGGTACCAAGGTCTATCGCGATATCCTCGGTCATGAAATCAAAAAATCCCATAAGTCTGTTAAGGGTTTATATAGTTTATAATTTTAAAGCACCAAAGTTAAACAAATTAATGTTTGAAATGACGTGTCCCGGTAAATACCATCGCAACTTTATTTTCGTTGCAAAAATTGATACTGAGTTCATCTTTTATCGAGCCACCAGGTTGAATAACAGCGGTGATCCCTGCTCCCGCCGCGATTTCCACACAGTCGGGAAAAGGGAAAAAAGCATCGCTCGCCATGACGGCTCCGTGCAAATCGAATCCAAAAGTGTTTGCTTTTTCAATGGCTTGTTTTAAAGCATCGACTCTTGAAGTCTGGCCCGTTCCGGAAGCAATTAACGTTTTGTTTTTTGCAAAGACAATCGTATTTGATTTGGTGTTCTTGCAGATTTTGGAAGCAAATAACAAGTCTTCAATTTCAGGTTCAGTCGGAGCTGTCAGCGTAACGGTTTTTAAGTCGGCTTTATTGTCTGTGATGTTGTTTTTATCCTGAATTAACAGTCCGTTGAGCGCAGTTCTGACCTGGCGCTGGGGCAATTCAATGTCATGCAGCACTAAAATGATGCGGTTTTTCTTTTCAGAAAGGATGTCAATCGCGCTCTTTTCATAGTTTGGCGCAATGACCACTTCGCAAAAAAGCTTGTTGATTTCAGAAGCGGTTTCGGCGTCAATCGCTGAGTTGGCAATCAAAACGCCGCCAAAAGCTGAAGTCGGATCGCACGCCAAAGCATCGAGATACGCTTCTTTCATTGTGTTTCTTGTCGCCAGGCCACACGCATTGTTGTGTTTGAGGATCGCAAAAGTTGGCGCTTCGTTTTTAAATTCAAGAATCAAATTGACCGCCGCATCAACGTCGAGCAAATTGTTGTATGACAGTTCCTTGCCGTGTAATTTGTCGAACATCGCGTCGAAATCGCCAAAGAACCAGCCTTTCTGATGCGGATTTTCGCCATAGCGCAAAACCTGTCCGTTGGCGATGCTTTGTTTATAAATGGTTTCGTCGGTATTGAAATAATTAAAGATGGCTGTGTCGTAATGCGATGAAACGTGAAATGCCTTGGCCGCAAATGATTTGCGATTTTCAAGCGTTGTTGCGCCATTTTGGTTTTGTAATAAATCGAGCAGTTCCGAATATTGGTCCATCGAAGCAACAATCACAGTATCCTTAAAGTTTTTTGCAGCCGCGCGAATCAGTGAAATCCCGCCGATGTCGATTTTCTCAATAATATCTGATTCTGAAGCGCCAGAAGAAACCGTTTTCTCAAATGGATACAAATCGACAATCACGAGGTCAATTTGGGGAATTTTGAATTCTTCCATCTGCTGTACATCGCTTTCATTATCCTGGCGATTTAAAATACCGCCAAAAATTTTGGGATGCAATGTTTTCACACGTCCGCCCAGAATCGATGGATAGGATGTAACGTCTTCAACTGCAACAACCGGAATGCCCAGATTTTTGATGAAATCTTCAGTGCCGCCCGTTGAATAAAGTGTAACATTTTGTTCGTGTAGTTTGCGAACGATTGGTTCGAGCCCGTCTTTTGAAAAGACCGAAATCAACGCCGAATGAATGAGTTTGGCTCCGTTCGGCCCTTGGCCTTGTGTTGTTTTTGTAGTAGTCATTGTAGTAGTTGTGTTTTAAAGTGCAAAAGTAGTTTTTCGATACTAATAATTCGTTCAAAATGCTGATTTTTTCGATACGGTGAAGCACTTAAAATGCTATGCAATCTTTAGTGTTAGCGTTGCAGTTTGAAAATTAATTTGTTCAAAGCGACTGGAGAAAGTTCGGCAGTATCGATTGACGTTTAACGGCGTGTTGTATTTCGCTGAAAAGATTTGTAAAGTAGAAGACGAATCTAATCCTGTACAATACAACAACAATGTCATATTTTTTGGTAACGCATTGGCGCTATTGCAGTCTAATGTCTTAAATTTGGTCAGCAAAAGATACGCTAATGATCGTTTACCTCCGGTTGCTCACAGAGAGTTTTAGTTTTGCAATGAATGCGCTTCGCAACAACAAACTGCGTACGATTTTATCGCTGCTTGGCGTAACCATCGGGATTTTTTCGATTATTGCGGTGCTTGCTGCTGTCGATTCGCTCGACAGGAAAATCAAGAAAGACCTGAGCAGCCTCGATAAAAACACGATTTATCTGACAAGCGTTTCTTTCGGTCCTTCCAATATTCCGCAATGGAAACGGGAACAATTTCCGAAAGTAAGTTACGAGGAATACCAGTTTCTCAAGGAAAACCTGAACCATGCCAATTATTTTTGTTTCCAGTTTTTCACAAACCGTGAATCGATAAAGTACGAAGGCCGCAATGTCGGGAATGTAAATGTGGTTCCCGTGACATTTGAATTTGCCGATATACAACGACTTGAATTTGGCGAAGGCCGATTTTTTAACGAATCCGAATCGAATTCAGGAGCGCCCGTTGTCGTTTTGGGATATGACATTGCAAAAAGCCTTTTTGATGATTATGACCCGATTGGAAAAACCATCAGGCTATACGGACAGCGATTTACTGTAATCGGCGTTTTACAAAAGAAAGGTGGCGGCGGACTAGGTGGTGACAGTGATGATACTTCGGCATTTATTCCTTCAAACTTTATCCGAAAATTATATGGCGACAATAATGAGATGACGCTTCCCGTGATTATCATAAAACCTGAAAAAGGCGCTGACATTCCGGCCCTGAAAGGGGAAATTGCGCAAAAGCTGCGGAATTTCCGTGGTGTAAAATCAGATCAGATTGACAATTTCTTCATCAATATTTTATCCGGGCTTACCGATATGATCGACAGGATTGTCGGGCAAATGAATCTCGTGGGATGGATTATCAGCGGCTTTTCGCTGCTTGTGGGCGGATTCGGGATTGCAAACATCATGTTCGTTTCGGTAAAAGAACGTACGAACCTGATTGGAATCCAGAAATCGCTTGGCGCCAAAAACAAATTTATTCTGTTTCAGTTTTTGTTCGAAGCGATCATACTTTCGGTAATTGGAGGGATTATTGGATTGCTGCTGGTTTGGTTAATCTCAATGGTGCTGACGAATGTATTCGAATTTGAGTTCGTGCTGGGCTTTTGGAATATTGTTTTAGGAACCGGACTTTCCGCATTTATCGGATTGATTTCGGGAATATTACCAGCCATCAATGCGTCAAAACTCGACCCTGTGGAAGCAATTCGCACCGGGATGTAAATAAAAAAGCACAACCTAAATTGTGCTTTTGACTTTATCTGATTTCGTTGTTCTCAATCAAATCGAGGAACAAATTAATCTTATCTTTCAATTCCTTTCTCGGCGTAATGAAATCGAGGAAACCATGTTCAAGTACAAATTCTGCAGTTTGAAATCCTTCAGGCAAATCCTTTCCCGTAGTATCTTTTACCACACGAGGTCCCGCGAAACCAATCAGAGCTCCTGGTTCAGAAATATTCACATCGCCAAGCATTGCATAAGAAGCCGTTGTTCCTCCGGTTGTCGGATCGGTACATAAAGAAATGTATGGAATTTTCGCTTCGGCCAATTGCGCCAATTTTGCAGAAGTTTTGGCGAGCTGCATTAACGAATAAGCTGCCTCCATCATCCTGGCGCCTCCCGATTTGGAAATCATTAAAAATGGAATTTTGTTTTTTATAGAATAGTCGATTCCACGAGCGATCTTTTCTCCTACAACAGCACCCATCGATCCGCCAATGAATGCAAAATCCATACAGCAAACCACAAGGTCTTTTCCTTTTGATTTTCCAACGCCTGTTCGCACAGCATCTTTAAGGTTTGTTTTGGCCATCACATCTTTGAGTCGGTCCGAATATTTTTTGGTATCGACAAAATTCAAAGGATCTTTCGAAGTCATATTGGCATCGAGTTCCTTAAATTCATTGTTGTCAAAAAGGATTTCAAAATATTCAGCGCTTCCAATCCGAACGTGAAAACCATCTTCAGGGCTCACCCAAAGGTTGCGTTCGAGTTCGTCGGCATCGATAATTTTTCCCGTTGGTGATTTGTACCAAAGTCCTTTTGGGACGTCTTTTTTATCTTCGGTTGCAGTGGTAATTCCTTTTTCTGTTCTTTTAAACCAGGCCATATTTTCAATTGATAATTGATAATTGACAATTGATACTTTTAAATTATCCATTGTCAATTATTCATTGTTAATTACAAAGTATTTACGTTATTTAAATCGGCAAAAGCCTGTTCGAGCCTTTTGTTAAAAGTAATTTCGCCCTCACGCACCCATTTTCTCGGATCGTAATGTTTTTTGTTTGGCGCTTCAGGGCCTTCGGGATTCCCGATTTGCGTTTTAAGATATTCGAGGTTGTTCACCATATAATCGCGTATTCCCTCTGTAAAAGCAAACTGTAAATCAGTATCGATATTCATCTTGATGACACCATAACTGATTGCTTCACGGATTTCCTCATGGCTTGATCCGGATCCGCCGTGGAAAACAAAATCGACAGGGTTTTTTCCGGTATTGTGCTTTTTCTGGATGTAATCTTGCGAATCCCTGAGGATGGTTGGCGTGAGCTTCACGTTTCCGGGTTTGTAAACACCGTGAACATTTCCAAATGCAGCAGCAATCGTAAAACGCGGACTGATTTTTAAAAGTTCGGTATAGGCATAATCGACATCTTCTGGTTTTGAATACAATTCCGAATGGTCAACATCTGAATTGTCAACGCCATCTTCTTCACCACCGGTAATTCCAAGTTCGATTTCCAGTGTCATTCCCATTTTACTCATTCGCGTCAGGTACTGTTTGCAGATTTCGATGTTCTCATGAAGGGGTTCCTCCGATAAATCAATCATGTGTGAACTGTACAAAGGTTTTCCGGTCTCGTCAAAATGTTTTTCACTGGCATCGAGCAAACCATCAAGCCATGGCAATAGTTTTTTTGCACAATGGTCGGTATGAAGAATAACGGTAGCGCCATAAGCTTCCGCTAAAGTATGGATGTGTTTGGCGCCGGCAATACCACCGGCAATAGCTGCTTTTTCATTCGCGTTCGACAAACCTTTTCCCGCATTGAAAGCTGCGCCTCCATTGGAAAACTGAATGATAACAGGCGATTTTAATTTCGCAGCAGTCTCAAGGACGCCATTGATCGTGCTTGATCCGGTAACGTTTACAGCCGGAAGGGCGAATCCTTTTTCCTTGGCATAACGGAATATTTCCTGCACCTGGTCACCAGTTGCAACACCCGGTTTTATATTGTGTGACATGCTGTTTTGATTTAAAATTAAAGACTACAAAAATAATAATTTAATACTTTAGAACGGATAATTTATCCCAATATTTAAAATAGCGTTGCTGAAATTATAATCCCTAAACCATTTTTTGTGCGATATCTCAGAAGGGTTGTAAGTTTTAAAACCGAGGTCGATTCGCGCAACAAAGAAGTTAAAATCATAACGGAACCCAAAGCCAGAGCCCACTGCGATATCCTCGAGCGACTTGATGCCGCTGAAAACCGCTTTTTCATCCTCGATATTGTCCAGTACATTCCAAATATTACCCGCGTCTATAAACAAAGCGCCATTAAACTGTCCGAAAAAGTTAAAACGATATTCGGTGTTGAGGGATATTTTCAAATTCGCCTCGTTGAAATCATTAATCGCAGCAGTCCGTCCGGGCCCAAGCGAATAAGCCTGCCACCCTCTGTTGTCGTTACTTCCCCCGGCAAAATAACTTCGCGAAAACGGAACGCTGTTAGAATTGCCATACGGAATCGCAATTCCGCCAAAACTTCGAAACGCAAGCACGCGTTTTCTGCCCAGGTCCCAATGCTTGATATATTCTAATTCGCCTTTGATGTATTGCGAATATTCAAGATCAAAAACACTGCGGTTGCCATTGGCATTTTTGGGTTGGTTCGTGGCTCTTGAAAGCAATGAAAGAAAATTGCCCGCCGATTCGATTTTTGTTTTGAGTCCGTAATAAGTCTCATCGTTGATGTCGGTCTTTGTAGTCTTCGAAAAGCTGTAATTGGTTGCAAAGATCAGGTTGTTTTCGGTAAGCCGGATGCGCCTTTCATTGATACTGTTGATCGTTTTCTTGTGCGCTTCTGTCGTAGTAATTGTTGGATTTGGTCCGATTACATCATTGATAAACGCGTTTGTTCCGCTATCTATAATCAGTTCCGTAGGATGCTCGGGATCAAAGTAGGACGGATTGGCGTGATAGGCATTTGCCAAGGTATTCAGCGTCCGATACGAAGAGCTATACACTTTATAGTAATTGCCCACATTGATATTTTTGACATACTGGATGTTGAACAAATCAAACCGCGCACTATGGTTTCTTTTGGGAGACCAATTGTATGACAACACGCTTGTAAAATTTTCTTTGTCGAGTCCGATATTTTGTTGTTTGGCGACACCAAGACTCAACGCCGTTGAAGGAATCATGCTCTTGGGAATAATTTTTTCGGTATTGAAAAACATCAGGATCCTTGGGAAATTGAGCTTCATGTCAAGTCCGTATTCGAGTACGTTAAAAAAACTGTCATCGGGATTGGCAAGGTCTTTCGAAGATCCGATATTTCCGCGTGCCGCAATTTCCAGTGTTTCGGCGCCATTGAAAACATTTCTGATTGATAGCGTTGTCGTGCCTGAAATTCCAAAATCCTGAATATTCGAATGGGTAAAATCGAGCGTTGCGCCAAAGCTGAATTTTTTTCGCGGCGTCAGGAATATGTTGGCGATAAGCGAATTCGAAATCGTATCGCGCAAGTCAGGAACATATTGGATTGTCGGATAATTGAAAATTTTGAGGTTGTTGAGATAACGCGTGGTGAGCGTTGTGCGGAAATCTGCAAAAAGATTTCCTTTATTGATAAATACCGCATCAGTAATGGCTTTGGGCCGGTACTTTAATTTTTCCGAACTCAACAGATTGAAGTTTTGATAAGTAGTCTTCAACGTGTCGGCGGAAACCGACTTGGTTTTGTTCGGCGCATAATCGGTATAAATATTTACCTCGCTGATTCTGTAGAGTTTAAAAGGAACTGTTTTCGTAGAATCGCCCTCGCGGTACGAATAGTTGCTGATTTTTAGATTGACATTCGCCTTGTACTTTGCACCAATTGTATCAATATCAAAATTGATGTTCGTTGGCTGGAAATTGTAAACCCCATTGTTCCTGAAGTGCGACGTGATTCGGTTGCGCTCGTCTTCGAAGTCTGCGGTTTTATATTGTTTTCCGCTCTTTATAAAGGAACTTGCCTTGCGCGATTGATACATCGAATCGAGAACGGGTGTCATTATACTTGTTTTAAGCGTATCTATAAAAAAAGGATAATCGGTCGTGACGAAATATTTGATCTTTGCTTTTTTGGGTTTAAGCGAATCGATCTCATAACGCGTTGCCACTTTAAAAAAGCCATTGTTGAAATAATAAGACCGCAATCGCGCTGCTGATTTGGCAGTGCTTTTCGGGTCGATAATCACCGGAGGCTCTCCATTGTCGCGTAAAAAATTATGAATTCCGGCATACCAAAAAGACTGTCCCAATCGATTGACCTGTTTTGCAGAAAGCAGTTTCGACATGCGTCGGTATTTATCCGGGTTATTTACGAACTTGGCATTGTAAACCGAATCGTGCTTGAGATTTGCCAGATTGTACAGGTTGAGCCGCAAATGATAGCCGAGTATTGAAGTATTTTGTTTTTGGTACAATAAACTTTGAATGGCCTCCGAATTTTCTTTTTTGCCGTTAACCTGAATTTCATTTTTGGTCAGCAATTTTTTTCCATCGGGAACGCGCTTGACGGTATTACAGGCTGATATAAATAATCCAATTAGGATAAATAATGATATTTTTGTACCGGCGTTTCTCAAGTCTTGTGAAATTTAATCAAAAGTACATTATTTCTATGGTTAGTAAAAACCAAATAAAGCGAATAACAGCGTTGCAGCAAAAAAAGTATCGCTACGAACAGCAATTATTTTTTGCCGAAGGGGTCAAAGTTATTGGCGAACTGCTGCAATCCGATTTTGAGCTCGAACATTTGTATGCCACCGAAGATTTGTTTCCCGAAATTGCATCCCCATCCAAAACGATTATCAGCGAAGCCGACCTTAAGAAAATCAGCGCTCTTGCAACACCTAATAATTGTTTGGCTCTTTTTAAAATTCCACAGCCGCAACCAATTACAAATAACGGACTGATTGTCGCGCTCGATAATATCCGCGATCCGGGAAACCTCGGTACGATTATGCGTTTGTGTGATTGGTTTGGTGTCGAACAGCTCGTTTGTTCGCATGAAACCGTCGATATCTACAACCCAAAAGTAGTTCAAGCAACCATGGGCTCGCTTTCGCGTGTTGCGATACATTATGTCGATCTCGCGGCATTTTTATCCGAAACCAAACTGCCGGTTTTCGGGACATTTATGGACGGCAAAAACATCTATTGCGAAAAACTGCCTGATACCGGAATTGTCGTTTTTGGAAATGAAGCCAATGGTATTTCGGAACGTATCGCCAAAAAGGTGCATAAGAAGATTGCCATTCCGCGATTCGGAAGTTTGCAGCAAACCGAAAGCCTCAATGTCGCAACGGCAACCGCGATAATTCTAAGCGAATTCAGAAGATCTGCTAGTGGAAAGTAAAATTGATTAAAACCGCGCGCGTCTTCATCGATTGGATATTGCCGGTCCACGGACTGTTAGGATCATTGTCAGGAATGATTTCATTTTCAAGTCCGAAAACCCCACGAATCGACGGTGAAAATTTGAAATACTCAAGATACAGGTCGATCCCAAATCCCAGCTCATAATTTTTCGTCCATTGTTTCACCCTGAATTTTTCCTGTGCGTTGTCATCGGTTGATTTGGAATTGCTCGACAGGTTCATCGTCGTAGAAAATCCACCTTCGATATACGGACGCACATTTCCCGTACGCAATGCCGAAAATTTAAGTAAAAACGGAAAGTGGATGTAAGTGGCGCCCACTTGTCTTTTGATATCAGATTCTTTTGTAAAACCCGGGAATTCAAGGTTTCGCTGTGTGTAATAAAGACCAGGCTCAAAACGCAGGTTGAGATATTCGTGCAGTCGCAGATCGCCGACAAGTCCGACATTGAATCCTGTCGTTCGGTTTACAACAATATCTTTCCCTAAATTCTTATATTCAAATTTATAATCATAGAAATTCAATCCAAGGAAATAACCCCAATGGACGCGCCGCTTATCAAAATTTTCATGGTTGATAATCGGATCCTTGCTGAACAATCCTTTCGCGCCCTGGGCATGCAAACCCAAAGCAAATAGTATTAAAATTGTTGCTAATATATTTTTCATGCTATTTTTTCGATGCGCTGTAAATGGTGGCCACGCCAAATGTTTGAGGCATTGCTGTCACATCTATAAACCCGATTTTTCTCAAAATATTGTTTAGCGCCTCGCCAAAAGGGAAAACAGAAGCCGATTCAGACAGGTATCCATAGGCCGCATTATCTTTCGAAAACAGTTTTCCAATCAGTGGAAGGATGTATTTGGTGTAAAAGAAATAACCTTGTTTGAAAGGTGTTTTCGTCGGATTGGAAGTTTCAAGGATCACAAAAATGCCATTGGGCTTTAAGACCCGAAGGATTTCGGCAAGCCCTTTTTCCAGATGTTCGAAATTTCGCACTCCGAAAGCTACGGTAATCGCATCGAAAGTATTGTCATCAAATGGCATGTTTTCAGAATCGGCAAGCATCATTTCGATTTTATCGGAAAGGTGCAATGCAGCGATTTTTTTTGTTCCAACTTCTAACATTCCGGCAGAAATGTCAAGGCCAATGATTTTTTTGGCGTTCGTTTGCGCCATTAGAATTGCAAGATCTCCCGTTCCGGTTGCGATATCCAAAATCGTTTCGGGTTTTTTTGACTTGACGAGCCGGAGGACTTTTTTTCGCCACTTTACATCAATACCAAATGAAATGACGCGGTTGAGGTTGTCGTAATTTCCGGAAATGTTGTCGAACATCTGAGCCACCTGCTCTTTTTTGGGCAGCGTTGAACTTTTGTATGGCGTGACGGGTCCTGGCATTTTTTATTTTTGGACAAATATAGGATAACTAAGGGTTTTTTTAACGCTTTGCGCGGCACATATTTTACCTCCGAATATACGTTTCAAAAGTAAAATCGAATGCGTGTTTCTCGTCGGCAGCGTGATATTCGGTTTCGAGAAGCTGCCATTGCATTACATCAATTTCGGGAAAGAAAGTATCGGCTACAAAATTATGATGGACGCGCGTGAGTTCAATTTTATCGGTAAACGGAAGCGCTAATTCGTAAATTTCACCGCCGCCAATGATGTAAACGTCTTCGTTTTCTGGAACAGCAGCAACTGCTTTTTCGATACTGTCAACTACAATGCAGCCTTCAGGATGATAGTTTTCCTGACGTGTGATGACGACATGGGTTCGGTTGGGGAGCGGCTTTGGGAAAGATTCAAAAGTTTTTCTTCCCATGGCGATATAATGTCCCGTGGTAAGTTGCTTGAACCTCTTGAAATCGTCGGGCAAATGCCATAGCAATTGATTGTTTTTTCCAAGCGCGTTGTTTTCGGATGCTGCTGCAATTATAATAACCATCGGTATGTTTTAATGTGGATGAGTGCCGCCGTTGGCGTTTCTCACAAATTTACGTTTTAATATTCAGATTTGTACCAGTGTTTTTTGTAATTTTAAGCCACAAAACAAGCGGTATGAAATTTCTCTTCAGTGCATTCTTAGCATTTTTCACTTTCAATATTTTTGCACAGGAAACAAAATTGCCGCCTCCCATGATCGAACGCGACTCGCTCTACCGCGAAGACCAATTTTATGTTGGATTCTCCTATAATCTGCTCGTCAATCGCCCAACCGGAATATCACAAAATAAATTTTCTTCGGGCTTTACCGGAGGTTTTCTGCGTGACATGCCAATCAATTTAAAAAGAAACCGCGCGTTTGCTGTAGGCTTGGGCGTTTCCTACAACAAATATTTTCAAAACCTAATCGTCTATAAAATAAACGAGGAACCTGCTTACAAACCCGTGACGCCCGGTGCCAATTACAGCAAAAACAAAATCGACCAAATTTTTGTTGATGTGCCGATTGAATACCGCTGGCGTACGTCAACACCCGACAGCCATAAGTTCTGGAGGATTTACACGGGGGTCAAATTGAGTTATCTCGTCGCAAGTAAATCGCGGTATGTGGATGCGAATTACAACATCAAGGTGACGAAAAATCCCGATTTCAACAAAATCCAGGCAGGCGTCTATCTCGCTTGTGGTTACAATACTTGGAATGTCTTTACTTATTATGGCGTGACACCGCTGTTCAAATCGGCAGCGAAGGTAAACAACGAAAATGTCGGACTCAATACACTCAATTTCGGTCTGATGTTCTACATCTTATAACCAGAAATACCACGTCAATACCTGGGGAATAATTCCGACGAAAAGACCAATGCTGACTTCATTAATCGTATGCGCCTGCATTTGAAGACGGGAACCTGCTACAATTCCGTTGATCAAAATCAAAAAGGAAATGGTGTAAAGCATATTGGTCTGGTCGTGAATGCTGAGTCCGATCAGAAAAACCGTAAGCGCACTGATTCCGAGCATATGTAGGCTTGCTTTGATGTGCACAAAAAGCAGCAGTAAAGCCAGCAATGTACTTAAGAGACCGCCCGCAAAAAAGAAAAAAAGCTCAGGCACATATTCTATCGGAAGGCCTTTGCGCAAAAGAATAATAAACAATATTGCCTGGATCAACAGCGGAATTTTGCGTTGCGAAACCTTAGAAAGCATTACCGAATCAACTTTCCCAAACATTTTTAAAAGATAAAAAAAAGAAATCGGAATCAATATCGTGATAATGACAACCTCAACAAATATCAGGTAACGCTGTTCGTCGGCGAAATAATGCCGCGTATAAAAAAGGTACAGCAACGTGGCAAAAACCGGGATGAATATCGGATGGAACAGATATGAAAACAGCGGTAAAATTTTTCTCAAAGTTTCATTTTTTGAAGTATGGCTACATCTTCTTTCTCATCCGCGCCACCGGAATATCAAGCTGTTCGCGGTATTTTGCAATCGTCCGCCTTGCAATTGGATAGCCTTTGTCCTTGAGCATATCGGCAAGCTGATCATCTGGAAGGGGCTTGTGTTTGTCTTCTTCTGCAATAATATCTTTGAGGATTTTTTTGATTTCGAGTGTCGAAACTTCCTCGCCCTGGTCGTTTGTCATCGCTTCCGAAAAGAATTCCTTGATGAGTTTGGTTCCATACGGCGTTTCAACAAATTTACTGTTGGCCACACGCGAAATCGTCGAAATATCAAGGCCAACCATATCGGCAATGTCTTTTAAAATCATCGGACGTAATTTCGTTTCGTCGCCTTCAAGAAAATATTCTTTCTGATAATGCATAATCGCATTCATCGTCACCATCAGCGTTTCCTGGCGCTGCTGGATCGCTTCGATAAACCATTTGGCGGAGTCGAGTTTCTGCTTGATAAACTGCACGGCATCTTTCTGGTCGCGCGATTTATCCTTCGAATCCTTATAGGTCTGCATCATTTCTTTATAGTCTCTTGAAACGTGCAATGTTGGTGCATTCCTGCCGTTGAGCGTGAGTTCAAGTTCACCTTCGACGATACGAATCGTAAAATCGGGAACCACATTTTCGGTGATTTTATTGTTTCCGGTAAACGAACCGCCGGGTTTGGGGTTGAGTTTTTCTATTTCGTGTACCGCTTTTTTGAGTTGCTCGTTTGAAACACCATATTTCTGCTGCAACTTATCGTAGTGTTTTTTAGTGAACGCGTCAAATTGGTTTTCGATGATGTCAGTCGCCAATTCCACGTACTCTGTCGGTGTCTTGTGCTTTAACTGTAGCAACAGGCATTCCTGCAAATCACGCGCGCCCACACCCGAAGGCTCCAATTCATGGATGATGTGCAGGATGCGTTCAACCGTTTTCTCATCGGTATAAATTCCTTGCGTAAAAGCCATGTCGTCAACAATATCGGGAATGCTGCGGCGAATGTAGCCCATATCGTCAATGCTTCCGACAAGGAATTCGGCGATTTCGCGCTCGTCTTCGGTAATCATAAAAGTATTGAGCTGGTTGATGAGGTCCTGGTGGAAACTTATCGGCGAAGCCAAAGGCGATTCGCGCTGTTCCTCATCGCTGTAGTTGTTGCTTTGCAGTTTATAATCGGGCGTTTCGTCGTTGCTCAGATATTCGTCAATGTTGATTTCATCGGCCTCGATGGTTTCATTGTCATCAAAGTCGTCAAATTCCTCTTCGTTTTCAAACTCATCTTTTTCATAATCTTCCTCTTCCGTTCCGCCTTCGAGCGCAGGGTTTTCGTTCATTTCTTCCTTCAAACGCTGCTCAAAAGCCTGCGTCGGCAACTGGATTAGCTTCATGAGCTGGATTTGCTGCGGCGAGAGTTTTTGCGAAAGTTTAAGGTTTAGGAACTGCTTGAGCATAGTATCTTATTTGTTTTTCAAATTTAAGAAAAAGATTTTTTTCAGGAGCGCTTTCCCGCTTTTCGTTGCAATCTTTTTACGGCTTCACTGCGTTGCGCCATAAAAAGGATTTCCACTGCAATCGGGGCTAGGCCGCTGAGGTTTTTTGCCGCCCGAAGGAGAAAAAGAAAAGTCCAGTGAAAACCGGACTCATATAAAAACGTTTTTTTAAAATTCTGCGTTCTGCGGCGTTCTCGGAAACGGAATCACATCGCGGATATTCGTCATTCCTGTTACAAACAAAACGAGCCTTTCAAATCCGAGTCCGAAACCAGAGTGCACCGCCGAACCAAAGCGTCGCGTATCGAGGTACCACCACAGTTCTTCTTCGTCGATGCCAAGTGCGCGCATTTTTTCAACCAAAACATCAAAACGCTCTTCCCTTTGCGAACCACCAACGATCTCACCGATTCCCGGAAATAAAATATCCATCGCGCGAACTGTTTTTCCATCTTCGTTGAGTCGCATATAAAACGCCTTGATGTTCGCAGGATAATCAAACAAAATCACGGGGCATTTGAAATGTTTTTCAACAAGGAAACGCTCGTGTTCGCTCTGTAAATCGGCGCCCCATTCGTTGATGAGGTATTGGAATTTCTTCTTTTTATTCGGTGTCGAATCGCGCAATATATCAACCGCTTCAGTATAAGAAACACGTTTGAAATCGTTATCCAAAACGAACTTCAATTTGTCCTGCAACGCCATTTCGCTGCGCTGGTCCTGCGGTTTCGTTTTTTCCTCGTCGATCAATCGGCCTTCGAGGAATTTTAAATCATCCCCACAATGATCAACCGCATATTTCACTACGTATTTGATGAAATCCTCCGCCAAATCCATGTTGTCATCCAAATCGTTGAATGCCACTTCGGGCTCAATCATCCAGAATTCCGCCAAGTGGCGCGACGTGTTCGAGTTCTCTGCACGGAATGTTGGTCCGAACGTATAAATCTGTCCCAAAGCCATTGCAAAAGTCTCACCTTCCAATTGTCCTGAAACCGTTAAATTCGTATGTTTTCCAAAAAAATCTTCTTTGTAATTGATGTCTCCGTTTTCGTCTTTGGGCAAATTGTCGAGTGGGAGCGAAGTTACCTGGAACATTTCTCCAGCACCTTCTGCATCGGCACCCGTAATCACGGGCGTGTTCACATACACAAAACCTTTTTGCTGAAAATATTGGTGCACCGCAAACGCCAACACCGAACGCACGCGCATGATCGCGCCAAAAGCATTCGTGCGAACACGCAAATGGGCATTTTCACGAAGGAATTCGAGTGAGTGTTTTTTGGGCTGCATCGGGAATTTCTCGGCATCAGAATCGCCAAGGATTTCCAGAGTCTTCACCTGGATTTCATATTTCTGTCCCGCGCCCTGGCTTTCCGACAACGAACCCGTTACCGAAACAGCAGCGCCAGTCGTGATACGCTTTAAAGTCTCCGCCGGTGTATTTTCAAAATCAACGACACACTGGATATTATTGATCGTCGAACCGTCATTCAAAGCAATAAACTGGTTATTTCGGAAGGTCCGAACCCAGCCTTTTGCGTTTACTTCTGCAATTGTCGTCGTACTGTTCAACAGGTCTTTAACTTTCGTATGTCTCATTTCTTTCGATTTTTATGACTGCAAATATAATTGAATTTGTTAATTTTTTTTGGGAAGCTATTCCTGCCATCCGCTATATCTTTTGCAATGCTTCGTGCCGCGCAATTGCAAAAGGATGCCGCTGCTGTCAGGGCTAGGCACTATCTACTCATTGATGATTCCGTCATCATGAATTTCTTCAACCTTTAGGCGTTTCTTTTCAAAGGTGAGCACCAGAGCCGGAAGCACGAGTAAGTTGGCAAACATCGCAAACAACAATGTGCACGAAATCAATCCGCCCAACGCAATCGTTCCGCTGAAACTCGACAACGTGAAAATCGCAAACCCGAAAATCAACACCACCGAAGTATAAAATGTACTGATGCCGGTTTCGCGCAAGGCACTCATTACCGATTTCTTCACTTTGCCGTTGTTCAGAATTAAATCGTGGCGGTATTTTGCCATGAATTGAATCGCATTATCAACCGAAATTCCAAATGCAATGCTAAAAACCAAAATCGTCGAAGGTTTCAGCGGAATCCCGAAATAGCCCATGAGTCCAGACGTAATGCACAGCGGCAAAACGTTCGTGATCACCGACGCCATCACCATTTTGACCGATCGGAACAAATAAGCCATAAGTCCAGCAATCAGGAAAATCGCAAAAATCAGTGATTCGATGAGGTTGTCAACGAGATATGTTGTGCCTTTCTGGAACACGAGCGCTTTTCCGGTTAGCGTCACCGTATATTTTTCTTTCGGGAAAACTTCTTCGATTTTCTTATGGAGTTTTGCTTCCACTTTCGCCATTTCGCCGGTGCCGATGTCTTTCATGAATGTCGTGATGCGCGCGTATTGCCCAGTCGAATCAACATAACTTTTCATGAGATTTTCCTTGGTGTTTTTTGTGGCGTTCTTGGCATACGATAAAATAAAAGCCTGTTCCTGGGATGTCGGCAGCGTATAATATTCGGGGTTTCCGTTATAAAATGCCTGCTTCGAATATTTGACAAGGTTTGCAACAGAAACAGGTTTTGACAATTCTGGAATCTGCGCAATGGTTTCCTGCAATTCGTCCATCTTTTTCATCGTCGAAAGTTTCATTACGCCTTTTTTGTGCTTTGTATCGATCATGATTTCGAGCGGCATCACGCCATGGAATTCCTTTTCATAAAAAACAATGTCCTTGAAAAACGAAGCGCTTTTAGGCATTTCACCAATTAGGCTTCCAGAAACTTTCATCCGAGATACACCGACAATACTGAAAATCAGCAACAATCCGTAAATCGTATAAATGTACGTTCGGCGCGTTTTGACGATGCTTTCGACCCAGTCAAGCAATGATGAGATATAATTTTTACTTAAGTGATACAAATGCTTTTCTTTCGGCAATGGCATAAAGCTGTAAACAATCGGTACGATGAGCAACGTGAGCAGGTAAACGGTGATTACGTTGATTGAAGTGACAAGACCGAACTCAAACAATAAATCATTTCCAGTAATCATAAATGTTGCAAAACCGGCCGCCGTGGTCAGATTCGTCATCAACGTAGAGACGCCGATTTTGGAAATGACGCGCTGCAATGCTTTCGCCTGGTTGCTGTGTAACTTAATTTCCTGCTGGTATTTGTTGATCAGGAAAATGCAATTTGTAATTCCGATTACAATGATCAATGGCGGAATCACCGCTGTCAGGATTGTAATTTTATAATGGAAAAGTCCCAATGTGCCGAACGACCAGATTACGCCGCAAAGCAAAATGCAGATCGAGATAAATGTCGCGCGGTGTGAGCGGAAAAACAAAAAGAAAATCAATGAAGTGATAAACAATGCGGCACCTATGAAAAGTCCGATTTCACCTTTCATGTTTTCGGCATTGATTGTCCTGATGTATGGCATTCCCGACACGCGAAGGTCGATTCCCGTTGTCTTTTCGAACTTGTCGATTTTCGGAATCAACTGTTCGATAATAAAAGTTTTCCGTTCTTCGGTATTGACGATCTTCTTATTGAGATACACCGCCGAACGGATACTTCCCGATTCTTTATTAAACAGCAACCCTTCGTAAAATGGGAGATTGTGAAACAGCTCGAATTTAATTTGTTTTAAATATTCGGCATTTCCTGTTTTGCTTTGGTCGATAAGCGGCGCCAGTTGAAATTTTTGGGCAATCGTGTCCTTCTCGAGCTTTTTGAGGTCATTAAGCGAAACGACCAATTCAACATCGTGCGACTTTTTCAATCCAGTCATCATTTCATTCCACGCCGCGTAAGCCTTTGGTGTAAAAAATGAATCATCTTTAAATCCGATGACAATAAGGTTGCCTTCCTCACCGAACTTATCTAGAAAGTCCTGGTATTGCCTATTGACGATATGTTTCTTGGGCAGCAAATTGGCTTCGGTGTACGTCATGCCAAGGTTTGTCCATTGCCATCCCAAAAACAGGGTCATAGCGACAATACCGCTTAGTATGATGATACGGTTTTTAAGGATAAGCCTGGCAAGGCGCTCCCAGAAACCAACCTTGATGGTGTTTTTCATGTTTCTGCAAAAATGGTTGCAAAGGTAAAATAAAACAAGCGATATTTCTGCAAATAACCAACGAGAATTATTGTTAAGTTTCTCGTCAGAAGCCGTGCTGTATTATATTTTTGTTACTATTTTTCCTGTGGTAATAATTTATATATTTGGGTTCGCATCTTTGCATCGAATTTACAAAGAACCGGTAGTCCGTTTGCTATGAAAAATATCAAGAATTCCCTTTTTTACATCGTTGTTACCGGAGGTTTTTCCATATTGATTTACTGGATATTATCGCAGGGCAAGCTTTTGGAAAACGGTCGAAACGTAATTCCCGTTAACTCTACCAACACACAATGGACGGAATTTCTCGCTTCGATGGAGCACAACCTCAAGCACCCATTGGCAATTCTTCTGGCGCAGATTATCACCATCATTATCGTTGCGCGTTTCTTTGGATGGATGTTCCGCAAAATCGGGCAGCCATCGGTAATTGGAGAAATCATTGCGGGGATTGTGCTCGGGCCTTCGCTGCTTGGCATGTATTTTCCTGAATTTTCAACAATGTTGTTTCCGAAGGAATCCTTGGGAAACCTGCAGTTTCTGAGCCAGATCGGACTGATATTGTTCATGTTTGTAATCGGTATGGAACTCGACCTCAAAGTCCTGAAAAACAAAGCGCGTGAAGCCGTTGTGATCAGTCATGCGAGCATCGTGATTCCGTTTGCACTCGGAATCGGACTTGCGTATTTTGTGTATTATCGTTTTGCTCCCAACGGAATCGAGTTTTTATCGTTCAGCCTTTTTATGGGTATCGCGATGAGCATTACAGCTTTTCCGGTATTGGCGCGTATCGTCCAGGAGCGTGGCATCCATAAAACAAAACTCGGAACCATTGTCATTACTTGCGCCGCTGCCGATGACATCACCGCATGGTGCATTTTGGCTGCCGTAATCGCGATTGTGAAAGCGGGTTCTTTTGTGAGTTCATTATACATTATCGGACTCGCAATGGTCTATGTATTGATCATGATTTTTATTGTCAAGCCTTTCCTCAAAAGGATCGGCGAGTTATACGGTAGCAAAAGCAAACTCAATAAACCCGTTGTTGCTATTTTCTTCCTGACCTTGATTTTGTCGTCTTACACCACTGAAGTCATTGGAATTCACGCGCTGTTCGGGGCTTTTATGACCGGTGCAATCATGCCTGATATTGCGAAGTTCCGATCCATTTTTATCAATAAGGTCGAAGATGTTTCGGTGATTTTGTTATTGCCGCTTTTCTTTGTATTCACCGGACTTCGTACCGAAATTGGCCTGATCAACGATCCGTACTTATGGAAAGTAACAGGTTTTATTATTCTCGTTGCCGTTGTTGGTAAATTCTTTGGAAGCGCATTAGCCGCGAAATTCGTCGGACAAAGCTGGCGCGACAGCCTTACCATTGGTGCGTTGATGAACACGCGCGGTCTTATGGAACTCGTGGTATTGAATATTGGTTACGATCTTGGCGTACTGACTTCAGAAATTTTTACGATGATGGTGATCATGGCGCTCATCACGACCTTTATGACAGGCCCGGCACTCGATATCATCAACAGGATTTTCAGGACAAAGGATGTGTATATTCCCGAATCGGTTGAAGATGGCAACAAGTATAAAATCCTGATTTCTTTCGGAAACAATGAAAGAGGGAAATCCCTTTTGCGGCTTGCAAACAGCCTCGTTAAAAGGCAGGCCGATAAATCGAGCGTGACCGCTATGCACCTAGCACTCAGCGATGAAATGCATTTGTACAACCCCGAAGAACTTGAACGCAAACGCTTTTCACCGATTTTGGAAGAATCGAATATTCTACAACAGGAAATTACGACAATCTTTAAAGCGACAATTGATATTGAAACTGATATTGCCGACATCGCGAACCAAGGCGATTACGATTTGCTTTTAGTTGGCCTCGGAAAATCTATTTTCGAAGGAACTTTACTTGGCAAAGTGCTCGGTTTCACGACGCGAATCATCAATCCGGATCGCCTCATCGACAAGTTTATCGGCAAGGAAGGCCTTTTTGAAAATTCGCCATTCGATGAGCGTACGCGCCAGATTGTATCGAAAAGCAAAATGCCGCTCGGAATCCTCATCGACAAAGAGTTACAAGATGTGAAGCGCGTTTTTATCCCGATGTTTACACCTGAAGATTCTTTTTTGATGGATTACGCTCAAAAATTAATATACAACAGCGACTCCAATATTTCGATAGTCGACAGCAACAACCTAGCACATAATAATTTTATTATTGAAAGCGCCATCAGTTCACTCGAGCAGAAATTCCCGGAACACATCACCATCATGCAGGAACGGATTATGAAAAAAGATTTTCTTGATCGTCAGGACCTTATGATCATCAGCCTTGAAAGCTGGAAGAAACTCGTCGATTCACAAAGCATCTGGCTCTCTAATGTGCCTTCAGTTTTAATTCTCAAACCGTAATGAATTGGCTATTGCTCATAATTGCAGGATTTTTCGAAGTGGGTTTCGCTACGTGTCTCGGCAAAGCCAAAGAAACTTCGGGTTCAATTGCGGTTCTGTGGTTGACGGGCTTTTTCATATGCCTTTCAATCAGCATGGTGTTGCTGTATAAAGTCACCCAAACGCTTCCCATTGGAACAGCCTACGCGGTATGGACGGGAATTGGCGCTGCAGGAACAGTACTCGTAGGCATTTTTGTGTTTAAAGAACCGGCGACATTTTGGAGGATTTTCTTTTTGAGTACGTTGATCGCATCGGTTGTCGGACTTAAATTTGTTTCCGTTGAATAGTTAAAGACCAAGATCCAAAACAAAGGATAATTTTATCGCGAGGTTGTCTTCAAACTTCGGCAATTGGTTCGGGCCGTACCGATAGAATGCGGATAAACCGAAGCCGCTGTAAATCTGATTGAGTTCAAAGCCCGATTCGAAATACCCTTTTTCAAGCGTTTTGTAAGTCAGCCCCGCATGCTGTTCAGGATGTTTCAACGTACCCCAAACGGCGCGTGAGGCTAAAACAAAAGCGGGCTTAACCTTTCGCATCAGCTTTACTCTTTTAAAACCATGTTTGGCCTGCAGCATGATATATTGGCTCGAAAAAAACTCATTGAAATACATCGTTTCAAAACTGTTTTTGCCCGCGAAAGTGATGCGTTGGATCACATGCTCTTTGGTGAGATTGTTTGGTGACGTATTGTATAAATGCGTGAGCGGCACATTGCCAAAAGCATATCCGGCTTCAAGTAACAGCGCTGTTTTTTGTCCGTTGATGTATTTCTTTTCATATATCGTCCTGAAGTCGATTTTCCCAAAGGCAAAGTCGTTCTGTAGCAGTTTCGGAATTGATTGTGTGTATTGGAATGTGAATTTTGGAAACCTTTTTTCGGTTTCAAAGCGTTCTCCGGGGGTTTGCATATAATCGCTGAACGGATTCCACTGCAGTGAAACCATCGCGGTCGTCATCGTAAAGCTTGAATAGAGTCGGTCGTCGTAATTAAAAACATACGAAAATAATGGTTCAATTTTACTATAGTTGAGCTGCCAGAGGCTTTCGGTTTTTGGAAAAATTTTCGTTTCAAAATACAAACGCCAGGTTTGGTAGGCGTAGAAAGTACTCACGTTTATTGGACGCGGATCGTACAATTTAAAAATCCGCTTGTCGATGGCAAAAGAGGTGCTTCCGATCTCGCGTATATCATCGGTATAGGAAGCGCCAATCCACGAGTTCGAGGCTTTCTCGACACGTGTAGCAAAACCAAGGCTGTATTTAAACGCATCGTCTTTGGTTCCGTAAGTTGTGTAGCCGTCGATGCGGAATTTCGTCGAAAACGATTCATTTGTTTTTCCGCCAAAACCCAGACGAAATCCCTCGTAATTATTATAACTCAGAAGGTATCGCAAATCAATATCGATTACGCCGAAAGGCAGGTAACCGTTGAGGATTTTTCGGCTCGACAGCAAACGCTTTTCGAATTTTTCTTTGCGGGCAAGGCTGTCAAGCGCAATGTAAGTTTGTTTGCTGCGCGTATCAAGCGTATCTCTGCGGAATGATTCCCAAAAAGACTCGGGCCTTTTTTCGGCTTCCGGAATCACTTCTACTGCGGCAGAATGATTTTTTATGGTCACGGGAATGTCGTACGCAAAATCAAAATAATTGCTTTGCGAATCGATATATGTAAAATCGGATGCCACTTTTTTACGTGAACTTTTGGTATCGTCATCGGCATCAAACTGCAGCGTTTCGCCCAGTATTCGGATGTTTCGTTCTTTCTTCCCTTTGGCTACTTTAAACTTTTTTGTGATTGGAAACCAAAGGTCTTTTTCGGGCAGGTAATCAAATTCATGTGTTCCGGTGATGTCAAGAACGCCTCTTATGCGCATAATGGCTTTAGCAATTCCATACGAATCGCTGTCGATGTAGAGCACGCCCTCGAGCCCGGCAGCTTTTCGTTTTTTCTTATTCTTGAAATAAATCATGTAGGTTTTGCGCCCTTTTATTGCGACACTGTCGAGTAGTTTAAAATGATATCCGTTGACGAAACTGGCTGAAAGCGGACTTTGGTATTTTGTCTCGAACAATTCATAGCGCTCATCATACACCGAAAACGACTGCAGGTTTACCGCCATAATCTCGTAAATTGGTTCGCGGAATCCGGACATTTTCGTGCCGAGTATGGTTTCCTTAAATTTATTTTCGCTGTATTGGAATAAAGAAACCGTCTCTGTCTGGAACAAATGCTGTTTCGCAATGACCTTTTTGAATTTATAATCAGAGGAATCGAGTTTTACGGACTTGGATTTTTTCAGGAAAACGGTATCAATGCGGCCATCGATAGAATCAGGATTGGCAGTGATTACAAGTTTGTTATAGGCTTTGAACTCGAAACTGCTGAGTTTTTTTTGTGGATTGTTGCGGTCTTTTTCGCGAATGGCTTTGCGGATAATGGCGAGCGCCGGGTTTTCATTTGAAATCGTAACTTCGTCAAGATTGTTCGATGTTGGGGTTAAATTGACTGTATAGAAATTTTTACCATCAATTATAGTGAGCGTTTTTTTTTCAAAACCAACGTAAGAAATATCGATGAACGCAATCTTTTCTTTTGACGATAACGAGAATTTTCCATCGACATCGCTAATGGTATGGTTGCCGTGATCAGAACTTATCGATGCGAATGGAAGCGGTTTGCCATTGGATTGATCCTTTACAATCCCGTTTAAGTGGAACTGCGCCTGAGAAACAAACGAGACGAGCAATAAAAGCCAAAAGGATTTCCGCATTAAAATAGATTCAGAAAGTTTTTTAAAGATAGGCAAAATAAAAAAACCGTCTCAGTTTGTGATGACGGTTTTTGAATTTATACTTTCATGATTTCGGCTTCTTTCAATGCCAGATGCTCATCTACTTTTTTGATGTACATATTGGTGAGGTTCTGGACTTCATCTTCGGCAGTTTTGCAGATGTCTTCGGAAGTGCCTTCTTTCTCAAGTTTCTTGATTTCGGTATTGGCGTCTTTTCGGGCATTCCGGATTCCGATTTTTGCATCTTCGGCTTCAGCTTTCGCTTGCTTGGTGAGGTCGCGGCGGCGTTCTTCGGTCAAAGGCGGAACACTGATGATGATAACATCGCCGTTATTCATCGGGTTAAAACCAATGTTAGCCACCATGATGGCTTTTTCAATCGGCTGCAACATACTTTTTTCATATGGCTGGATCGTAATCGTGCGCGCGTCTGGAACATTCACATTAGAAACCTGCGAAAGTGGGGTTTGCGCACCGTAATAATCTACGAATACGCTTCCGAGCATTTGTGGTGATGCTTTTCCGGCACGGATGTTCAAAAATTCCTTTTCGAGGTGTGCAATAGAACCGGCCATCGATTCTTTGGTGCTGTCTAGTATGAATTCTATTTCTTCAGTCATCGCTTTAAATATTCTGTGTCCAATTATCATAGTGAAAAGTTCTTCGAACCGTTACCATTGTACGAACTATATATTAACTACTGTTCCTATATTTTTTCCTTCACAAATTTTGACGAGATTTCCTTTTTGGTTCATGTCAAAAACAAGTATTGGCAATTTGTTTTCCTGGCTCAACGTAAAGGCAGTTGTGTCCATTACATTTAATCCTTTTTTGATCACATCTTCAAACGAAATATAATCGAATTTTGTTGCCGACGGGTCTTTTTCAGGATCCGATGTGTATATTCCGTCAACGCGTGTGCCTTTGAGGATTACATCGGCATGGATTTCAACACCACGCAAAACGGCTGCTGTATCGGTTGTAAAGTATGGATTTCCGGTTCCGGCGCCAAAGATTACAATGCGGCCTTTTTCTAAATGGCGTACTGCTCTTCTTTTGATATATGGCTCTGCAATAGCCTCGATTTTCAACGCAGTCTGCAACCTGGTCAGCATGCCTTTGTCTTCGAGCGCGCCCTGAAGTGCCATGCCGTTGATGACCGTTGCGAGCATTCCCATATAATCGCCCTGAACGCGGTCCATGCCATTGCTGGCTCCCGCAATGCCGCGAAAAATATTTCCTCCGCCAATCACGATTGCAATCTGTACGCCTTTGTCATGGATCTGCTTAATTTCTTCGGCATATTCAGCCAATCTTGCGGGATCAATGCCATATTGACGATCTCCCATTAATGCTTCGCCGCTTAATTTAAGTAAGATTCTTTTGTACTTCATGTTTGGTTTTCGTTGCGTTGTGCAAATATAGTTATATTCTTATTTTTTGAAATACTTTTTAAAAAATATAAGAACTTTTGATGTTATGAATATGATAAATGTCATATGTCTGAGCTTTTTTATATGGTAACTTTGTACAAAACCGTAACTTATGAAAATGGCTGTCGCAGAAGGGTTGCTCAAAGGCCACTCTTATACTAAATATCGTGAAATCGTTTCTGATCTGCTCGCCAACGGAAAATCTTCGGGTAAGGAGCAGTCGGCCGACTTGACCCATTATAGCTCGCTCAATCAGGTGCGGATGGACCGGCTCGATAAAAAAATGGTAATTCCTGAAGAAAATATCCAGAAATTGCTTTCGCTGAACAAACGTTATATCTGGCTGGTTTTGTCGGAGGGTTGGTGTGGTGATGCCGCGCAATTGCTGCCGATTTTTAATAAGATGGCAGTACTTTCACATAATGTTGAGCTTAAAATTGCTTTTCGGGATGAAAATGAAAAGCTCATGAAATTGTTCCTGACCAACGGTGCGCGGTCAATTCCGATACTCATCATTATCGATAAGCAATCGGGTGAAGTTTTGGGGCATTGGGGTGCACGGCCAAAAGGCGCTTCAACGCTGATTCAAAGCTACAAACAGCAATATGGCGTTATCGATGAAACGGCTAAAACCGAGCTGCAATTGTGGTATCTTCATGACAAAGGCCTTACCACGCAAAATGAGATTATTGAGAAAATGCTCCAACTTGACAAACAGCTATGACCTTGCAATAACACTCGCCTCGAACAACGTCACATCGATCGCATCGTTCACATCATAATTCCCGATTTTCGTACGGCGCAAAACTGTGAGGTGCGAGCCGCTCTGCATCGCTTTTCCAAAATCAAAAGCGAGTGAGCGAATGTAAGTGCCTTTGCTGCAAACCACTCTGAAATCAACTTCTGGCAAAGCAATGCGCGTGATTTCGAATTCATGAATTGTAGTTTTTCGTGATGCGATTTCGACCGTTTCCCCGGCGCGCGCATGTTCATAAAGTCGGACGCCTTCTTTTTTTATCGCGGAAAAAATCGGTGGCTTCTGGTCGATTTCGCCTAAAAACTGTTTGACAGTTTCATAAATCATCTCGGCAGTAATATGATCTGTCGGGAAAACTTGGTCGATTTGAGTTTCAAGATCGTAGGAAGGTGTGGTGGCACCAAGGTAAAACGTACCTGTATATTCTTTGGCTTGTCCCTGAAGTTCGGTAATTTTTTTGGTAAATTTCCCGGTACAAACGAGCAGCAATCCCGTAGCCAAGGGATCAAGCGTCCCTGCATGTCCAATCTTTATTTTCTTGAGTCCGAGTTTGCTTTTGAGCACCCATTTCATTTTGTTGACCGCCTGGAAAGACGTCCAATGCAAAGGCTTATCAATCAATAAAACCTGCCCGTTTTGAAAATCTTCGGCAGTCATTAAATTACCGTTAGCGGATGAAACCAAATGTGGATAATCAATAATGCCGCTCCGACAATGATTCGATAATAACCAAAAACCTTGAATCCGTTCTTGCTTAAAAATCCAATAAAGCTTTTGATCGCGAGAAGTGCCACAACAAAGGCGACCACATTTCCAATCATGAGCAGATTGATCTGGTCGTGCGTCAATACAAATCCGTCCTTATAATAATCGTAGCATTTTTTTACGGTCGCGCCCAGCATAGTTGGAACTGCGAGAAAAAACGAAAACTCCGCTGCCGATGTGCGCGTAAGTCCCTGCGACATTCCGCCAACGATACTGGCACCGCTTCGTGAAACGCCCGGAATCATGGCGAGGCATTGGAATAATCCGATTTTGAGTGCTTTGGCATAAGTGATTTCGGTGTTGGTTGATTTTCCAAACCAGTCATCGACTTTGAGCAATATGATTCCGCCGAGTAAAAGCGAAACCGCAACGGTGACCGGATTCTCAAGCAAGGCATCGATTTTTTTGCTGAATATAAGTCCGAAAACTACTGCCGGTATAAACGCCACAAGTAGTTTGAAGTAAAAATCCAAAGTTTGAAAAAAACGTTTGAAATACAAGACGAGCACTGAAAGTATTGCGCCCAATTGAATTACGATTGTAAAAAGTTTGGTGAAATCGTCATGCGCAATTCCAAAATAAGAACTTGCGAGAATCATGTGTCCGGTAGAAGAAATGGGTAAAAATTCGGTAATCCCTTCTATAATGGCAAGCACAATTGCCTGAAATGTATCCATTATTTTTTAGGGTTTTTAAGGATAGAATAAATTGTAATTCCGAACCCGATCAACACCATTGTTGGCGCAAGACGGATTCTTCTGAAATTAAATATTTCGTCATTAAATACTTTCGGATCGTTGCTTCCGCCGCCCGACATCAAGATAAAACCCAATGCGATTACTGCTATCCCGATCAAAAGTATTTTGTAATTGATTTTGTCAAAAAGAAATTCGGGCTTTTGGTCTTTATTTTCCATGATTTTAGTATAAATCGTCAGTTCGTAAATTGAGGTAACGCTGCGTGGCAAAGAAGGTACTGAGCCATGTAATCAAGATTCCAACAACAAGAACGCCAAGCAACACAAGGCCGATCATCGGTTGGTTGTCAACAATCTTAAGGTTTGGATAGGTGTCGTCAAGGTAAACCAACGTCCCGAGCAAAGCAAGTATCGCAAGTACAGACCCGATAAGTCCCAAACGAATGCTTTTCCATATAAAAGGTTTGCGAATGAACGATTTCGTCGCGCCGACCATCTGCATCGTTTTGATAATAAAACGATTTGAATAGATCGACAAACGCATCGAACTGTTGATGAGCAAGACCGCAACCAGCGCAAGAAATCCGCTCACAATTAAAATCCACATACTGACTTTCTGGATATTATCGTTGACAAGGCTCACAAGTTGTTTGTCATACACCACATCCGAAACCATTTCATTGGCACGGAAACGGCTTTCAATTTTGCTGATGTTGGCCGCATCGATATAATCGGCTTTTAGGTGAATGTCGTAAGAGTTCTGCAAAGGGTTCGCGCCAAGGAACGTCATAAAATCTTCTCCGATAATATCAGTATGGGTTTTTGCAGCTTGTTCTTTGGTCACATAAACGCTCGATTTTACAAAAGGCGCCGTCTTTAATTCTTCTCCAAAAGCGGTCATCGTACTGTCGGAAGCCTCGTTTTTGAAGAAAACCGTCATCGCAATTTCTTCCTTGAAATTATCGGACAATTGTTTCGAATTGATCACAAACAAGCCCAAAATTCCCAACAGGAACAACACAAGGAAAATACTCAAAACAACGGAAAAATAAGAGGAAATCAGCCTGCGCTTTTGAAACTTTTCGAAAGAAGAACTCATAGGTGTAGAATTATTGGCGTAAAAATAATAAAGAAATTCTTTAATCACAGTTTATAACGCCCAAAGTTTTGACTTTCGTACAATAAACGTAAATTTGCGACCGCAGTTAAAGACAGGGACTTCGCGGCTTTGTTACTGTGCAACTTTTGAATCTGACATCCATGAAATACAATCCGAACGAAATCGAAGCCCGCTGGCAAAAATACTGGGCACAAAACCAGACATTTGCCGCAAGCAACCATTCTGATAAGCCAAAATATTACGTACTTGACATGTTTCCTTATCCGTCGGGCGCCGGTTTGCACGTCGGGCATCCACTTGGTTATATCGCTTCCGATATTTATGCGCGGTTCAAACGCCACAAAGGTTTCAATGTTTTGCATCCTCAAGGATATGACAGTTTCGGATTGCCCGCCGAGCAATACGCAATTCAGACAGGCCAGCATCCAGATAAAACGACAAAGGAAAACATAGCAAGATATCGCGAACAGCTCGATAAGATTGGGTTTTCATTCGACTGGAGTCGCGAAGTGCGCACGTCTTCGCCCGATTATTATAAATTCACGCAATGGATTTTCATCGCACTTTTCAATTCCTGGTATTGCAAACATTCAGATAAAGCCTTCGATATTTCAGAACTTGTAAAGGTTTTTGAAGCCGAGGGAAATGCAAATGTCGATGTCGTGTGTGATGACAATGTCGAAATTTTTTCCGCACAACAATGGAATTCCTTTTCATCTGAAAAACAACAAAAAATCCTTCTAAAATATCGCCTGACGTACCTTGCCGAAACCGAAGTCAATTGGTGTCCGGCGCTTGGAACCGTTTTAGCGAATGATGAAATCGTCAATGGCGTTTCCGAACGCGGCGGCCATCCTGTTATCCGCAAAAAAATGACACAATGGAGCATGCGGATTTCTGCATATGCAGAAAGACTGTTGCAAGGTCTCGATACGATCGACTGGAGCGAAAGCATTAAGGAAAGCCAGCGCAACTGGATCGGAAAATCGGTGGGCGCGATGGTGACTTTTGATTTAAAAGATCATGACGAGGCAATCGAAGTTTTTACGACGCGTCCCGATACAATCTTCGGCGTTACTTTTATGACGTTGGCACCCGAACATGAATTGGTTTCCAAAATCACGACGCCAGCACAAAAAGCGGCCGTTGATGCCTACATCGAAAAAACCGCCAAACGTTCTGAGCGCGAAAGAATGGCCGATGTCAAAACCATTTCAGGAGTGTTTACAGGCGCGTATGCCGAGCATCCGTTTACGAAAGAACCAATTCCGGTGTGGATTGGCGATTATGTTCTTGCAGGTTACGGAACCGGAGCTGTAATGGCTGTTCCATGCGGTGATGAACGTGATTATGCGTTTGCGAATTTCTTCAAAGGACAAAACGGAATGCCGGAAATCAAAAATATTTTTGCGAACGTTGATATTTCGAAAGAAGCCTATGGCTCGAAAGACAATGTGGTGATTGCGAATTCTGATTTCCTCAACGGACTCAATTATAAAGAAGCGACAAAAAAAGTTATTGCCGAACTCGAAAAAACAAACCACGGCAAAGGCAAGACAAATTATAGATTGCGTGATGCAGTATTTTCAAGGCAGCGCTATTGGGGCGAGCCGTTTCCTGTATATTACGTAAACGGACTGCCGCAGATGATCGATGCCAAATATTTACCAATCGTACTTCCCGAAGTCGAAAAATATTTGCCAACCGAAGACGGCCAGCCACCGCTTGGAAATTCAAAAGAATGGGCATGGTCGGTAACAGAAAATAAAGTGGTTGCGAATGACAAAATCGACAACCAAACCGTTTTTCCATTGGAATTAAATACGATGCCAGGCTGGGCGGGAAGCTCGTGGTACTGGATGCGTTATATGGATGCGCACAATGAAACGGAATTTGCAAGCAAAGAAGCGCTCGATTACTGGCAGAATGTCGATTTATACATTGGCGGAAGCGAGCATGCGACAGGACATTTATTGTATTCGCGTTTTTGGAACAAGTTTTTAAAGGATAAAGGTTTCGCGCCAACAGAAGAACCGTTTAAGAAATTGATCAACCAAGGGATGATTTTGGGGATGAGCGCTTTTGTCCATAGAATTGAAGGGACAAATACTTTCGTTTCAAAAAATAAGATTGGCGAAAACAAAGTACAGCCGATTCATGCTGATGTCGCTTTTATAAACGCTTCCGATGAACTCGATGTTGATAAATTCCGAAATTGGCGTGAAGATTATAAAGACGCAAAATTCATTACTGAAGACAATGGCAAATTCGTCGTTTCGCGCGAAGTCGAAAAAATGTCCAAATCAAAATACAACGTCGTCACACCCGATGATATCTGTGCCGAATATGGCGCCGACACGTTACGATTATACGAAATGTTCTTGGGTCCGCTCGAACAGGCCAAGCCGTGGAATACCGCCGGAATCACCGGTGTTTTCGGATTCCTCAAAAAGCTATGGCGTTTGTATTTTGACGAAAGCGGAATGATTGTCAACGATAACGCGCCAAGCAAAGACGCGCTCAAATCATTGCACAAAACCATCAAAAAAGTACAGGAAGATATCGAAGGTTTCTCGTTCAATACTTCAGTAAGCCAGTTTATGATCTGCGTCAACGAACTCAGTGCAATGAACTGCCACGAACGCGAAATTCTCGAGCCGTTGGCGATTCTAATTTCACCTTACGCGCCGCATATCGCCGAAGAATTATGGTCGAAACTCGGACATGCAGGCAGCATTGCCACGGTTCCGTTTCCACAATTCAATCCCGCGCACCTTGTAGAAAGCAGCAAAGAATATCCGGTTTCATTTAATGGAAAAATGCGTTTCACGCTCGAATTGCCTTTGGATTTAACTGCAGCGCAAATCGAAGAAATCATTATGAAAGACGAGCGCACGATCAAACAACTTGAAGGAAGAACACCAAACAAAGTCATTATCGTTCCCGGGAAAATCATTAATCTTGTAGGATAATGACAAAATAGCAGTAAAAAGTTTTGGCGCACATTTTGACAAACGCCAAGACCAAACCTTAAAAAACAAAAAGATGTACTGGATACTTTTTATAGGCATCATGCTCGCGAGCTGGCTCGTCAGCAACCGTTTGCAAAGTAAATTCGATAAATACTCAAAAGTCCAATTGCAGAATGGCATGTCGGGCGCCGAGATCGCCGAGAAAATGCTTGCCGACCACGGCATTCGCGACGTACGCGTAATTTCAACACCCGGAAAACTTACCGACCACTACAATCCTGCCGACAAAACCGTCAACCTCAGTGAAGCGGTTTACAACCAGAGAAATGCCGCCGCCGCCGCGGTTGCCGCTCACGAATGCGGACACGCCGTACAACATGCAACCGCTTACAGCATGCTGCAATTGCGTTCGACATTGGTTCCTGTGGTAAGCGTTGCATCGAATTTTATGCAGTGGATTTTGCTCGCAGGAATCCTGATGATCCGGACTTTCCCGCAATTGCTGCTGATTGGTATCGTGATTTTTGCCGCAACAACCTTGTTCTCGATAATTACATTACCTGTTGAATATGACGCGAGCAAACGCGCACTCGCCTGGCTCGACAACAAAAGGATGCTGACACGCGAAGAACATGCGGGCGCTAAAGATGCGCTCACGTGGGCCGCCCGGACTTATGTTGTTGCTGCCATCGGCTCGATTGCCACTTTACTATATTATGTGATGATTTATACGAATCGTAGATAATCCCCTGAAAAACAAAAAACCGTTTCGAAAGAAGCGGTTTTTTTTTATTATATATTCGACTTGTGGGGATTTTTATTTGCGGCTCAATTTCTCAATTTGTGCCATAACGTTTTCCACAATTGCATCGCAATAGATCAGGTTAAATTCGAAAATCTCATCCTTGGAATATGACTTTTCGATTGCCGCACGCAGCATCGCCTTGGCACGATTGAGTCGTACTTTTACGTTGCCTTCGGAAATTTCGAGCATTTCCGCTGTTTCGGCAACATTGAATCCGCTGACTTCACGCATTGAAAAAACAAGGCGATAATCTTCGGGTAATTGTGTGAGCGCATTTTCAATTATACCGCGCAATTCGCAGTTGACGACGGTTCTTTGGGTATCGGAATTGTAATCGGAAAACATAGGCGTTGCTTTTTCGGTAATTTCGTTCGAAGACGCGTTCTTAAAACTAAGTTTCTGTTTTTTCTGATAGCAATTGTGAAGCATGATTCTGACGATCCATGTCCTGAAAGACGCGCGGTTTTCAAATTGCGCCAGGTTCACAAAAGCCTGTACAAAACTTTCCTGCATCAAATCCTGCGTGTCTTCGTGATTGTAATTGTAGGAACGACCGGTTTTGTACAAGTACGGATTGTGCCTGCGGATCAGGATTTCAAACAAAGCCGTCTCGCCTCCGATTATCTTGTCAATGACCTGCTGATCGGTATATTGTTCGCTCATTGTGTTTTCCATGTCATAAAGTTACGCGACTTTTGCCAATCGCGCCATCGAAAACGCACCAACGGCCATTACGAGATCCCGGACCGCAATATCGAGGAAAATACCATTCCCGAGTAAACTCAATGCAATTAGTGTCAACCATGCGGCGACAACAAGCCCACCGATTGCCGGACGCACGAGAACCAGGATTCCCGCAACAATTTCGATAACGCCAACAATCATCATAAAAGCAGTCGGTGAAATAGGCAGCATATGCGCAAGCGACGGCGCGATGTATTGCTCCCAGTTGGTCAGCAAGTTTAAAAATTTGTCAAGGCCCGCCGCAATCGGAAGAATCACATACGTGTATTGCAACAGCTTAAAAATAGAGTGGGTGTTTTGGTTGGTTTCCATGATCTTTAATTGAACGTTACAATCCTATAGAGTGGATGCAAAACGAAAAGGTTACACGGAAATAGATTTTATTTTTTTGAAGCTGTTTCCCGCCTTCGCCTTTATCTCTACGCTGCGCTGCGAGGATACCGGCTCTGTCGGGGCTAGGACATTGGTAGAAATTTTAACCTTCAGGGTCAGTTTTAAATATGCATTTTGAAAATAACCAACTTATATCTGAATCTGCCGGTCGATTTGCTGGTCGAGCGAAATGAACGTTTCTGTTCTCGAAACGCCTTCGATTGCTTGGATTTTGGTATTGAGCAGACTCATCAAATGCTCGTTGTCGCGGCAGATCACTTTGATAAGAATCGACCAGTTTCCCGTGGTATAATGACATTCGAGCACTTCTGGGATTTTTTTAAGTTCGCGTACGGCTTCTGAATTCCGCGCCGCCTTATCGAGATAAACGCCTACAAACGCCATCGTGCTGTAACCCAAAACCTTAATGTTTACCACGAATTTCGATCCCGCGATAACACCCGATTGTTCCAGTTTTCGCAGCCGCTGGTGGATGGCCGCGCCCGAAATCCCGATTTTATGAGCGATCTGTAAAATGGGTTTGCGCGCATCTTCCATGAGGAAACGCAGGATTTCCTTGTCGATGCCGTCAATTTCTATTTGAAGCGAATTGATTTTCATCATTATAAATTTGAATCAAAAATACGTTTTTCATTTTATAATGAAAGCAGGTTTCTCGGTTATTACGATTTTCTCAATTTGAAGAAAGGCAGGAGCAACGTTCATACAAAAGCTGCAACTTTTTATAATTAGCCAATCAATTTATCAGGATTGTAGCCGATATACGGCATTTCAGTTTCATTGAAATTAATCCCAAAAGTTTCAAGCTCCTTCAATATCGGAAGGTAAACCTCTTTCTTTATGGGCAATTGCACGCCAGGAGTCGTGATTTTTCCGTTGAGGATTTGCAACGCCGCAATCGCAACAGGCAGCCCTACAGTTTTGGCCATTGCGGTGTACGTCTGGTCGTCGCCGATACAAACCATTTTCGAATCGATTTGCTTTTGCTGCCCATTGATTTCATAACCGAATTTGTGATACATTACGATCATGTCTTTATCATCGGGCGCGAGTGTCCAGCTGTCGCTTAGTATTTTTTCAAGAATCTGTGCGGGCGTCGCATTTTTGAGTCCGGCAATTTTCTTCGGGTTGAACAAATCCAGTTCGAGCAATTTGTCCCAAAGTATGTCATCCTGGTCAATCCCAAGCTGCAAACGCAGTTTGATTTCAACCGAATCCGTCGGATGGTAAGGCAAAAAAAGGTTTATAAATTCGCGGTTGCTGATGGTTTCAGAGTCGTCGATAATATAACTGTCGTCGGTCATGCCGAGTTGCACGAAAATATTCCAGGCGCGCGAATAGCCCACACGTCGGATCGTTCCGCGGTATAAAGTAAGCGCATCGTCGAGGCCATAAACACTGCGGTATTTCAAAGAGTCGCGATTGGCATAGGCCTCAAACCTGCCATAACCTTCAACTTCGAGGAATTCGGTGCGACGGAAAACTTTATGATACGGAATGTATTTATAAGTGCCTTCCTGAATGAATTTGGCCGCGCCACCTTGTCCGGCGAGGACAACATTTCGCGGTGCCCACGTAAATTTGTAATTCCATAAATTGTTATCCGATTCAGGTGCTACGAGTCCGCCGCAAAACGATTCAAACAAAATCATTTTCCCGCCTTTCTCCCGTATCTCATCAATGACTTTCATCGCGCTCATGTGGTCAATTCCGGGATCAAGCCCGATTTCGTTCATGAACACAAGATTGTTTGCTTTCGCATCCGCATCGAGTTTCTGCATGGCATCACTAATATAGGAAGCAGTGACCATGTGCTTTTTAAACCTGATGCAATCCTGCGCCACTTCGATATGCATTTGCGCTGGAAGCATCGAAATTACAAGATCGGCTTCGCTGATTTCGATTTCGCGCTGTTCCTTATTAAAAACATCAAAAGCAAGTGCTGTAGCATTTTTATGGCTGTTGGTTTTGCGCTTTGCGAGTTCAAGCGACAAATCGCCAATGGTAAGGTGTAGGTTTTCTGCATCGGAACGCTCCAAAAGATATTGGATAAGCGATGAAGCCGAGCGTCCGGCGCCAATAATCAGGATATTTCTCATGTTTCAGTATTCATCAGGGGTCAGCGTTGAGCAGATAGTTATCTGTCACTAAGCGCTGCGGATTTATTCCAAGTTTTCGAGGTCTTCGAGGTCTTTGATATCTTCTTTTTTGGATTCGATTTTCTTTTGTTCGAATTGTTTGTCTTTTTCGACTTCATCGGGAACGAAACTTCTTCCGATGACAATGAGCAAGGTAATTCCCGCAACTATCAAAAGCCATTTTGGGACATTTTTTTGTTCAGGACTTGATTTTACAAGCGCAATGATGCCAAATAGTAAAGACAGAACCACGGGAAGCACACCGAGTGTTCCCATTGGCAAAATGGCAAATGCAATTCCGATCACTGCAAATATAAAGGCTAAGACGATACAGATTTTTCTCATGGTTATATTCCTGAAGCGTTAGTTAATGTCATTTGTCCAGTGCCGACCGGAATACTAAACCGGATCAATGCCGGAACGCGTGCGTTGTCGGCTGTGAGCCAGATAATATTTTTATCGGTTCCCTTGAGTGCCTGGGTTTTGGCGGCAATAGAAATTTTATAGCACGTTTTGGTTCCCAGGTTACCGGCAGAAACGGTTTCTTTTCCCATATATTTGGCAGAAACGGTCATTTCTTTTTCATCAAAAACAATCGTGAAATTTTTGGTCTGGCCCGGTTTGAATTTGCTGAAATCGACATTTCGCAATTGGTATAAGGTCGAAATTACATCTTGCGTAGCGCCGCCAACGCTGAACGTTTTCTTAACCGTGCCCGTTTTCTTTTTGGTCACTGTGCTTTCTATCGTACGACCGTCGTTTTTAAAAATGTATTTTTCTTTTTTGGTATAGCCTCCTTCAAGAATGTCCCTTTTGTAAAGGCTTGGCTTTAGCGTTTGCGGATTTACATACGATTCGTAAATATCGCGAATCTTAAAAAACGAATCCCATTTGCTAAACGTCGAAGCCTCGCAGCTTAAATGCAGTAATGTGTTTTTCGAAGTTTTCACGGTTTCGGTTTCCATGGTCACCTGCGCGAGTTGCGTCATGAGTCCGCTCATATTATACGACGCGGCATACACAAATTTTTCACCCGACTTTACCGCCTTATTCTGCGAAAACCCACAGACCGCAACCAGCAATAAAATAAAAGATAATTTTCTCATAAATGTTTTTTCTTTTAACAGCGCAAATGTACTATTTTTTTGTCAGGAGCAAATCCGGCTGTACGCTATATTCCCGGTTAACAAAAACTACGGTGCACCTTGTTTTTCTAAACCGCGCGATGCCGCTGCCATCCGGGCTAAAAAATCACAAATTTCTTTTTACTTCGGGGAATAACAGATAATTTTACGGCACATATAAATACGATGAAAGACACGAAAATAATTTCAACCGCTGCGTTTTTAGGGATGACAGCAATTATTTTGGGCGCATTTGGAGCCCACGCGCTTAAAAAAGTTTTAAATATCGAGCAGTTGGACACTTTTGAAACCGGCGTCAAATACCAGATGTATCACGCGCTGTTGCTGTTGTTTGTGGGAATGGCTGCAAACATCAGCGCCAAAATGAAGCAATATATTTACTGGCTTACAGTGGTTGGCGTTTTGTTTTTCTCGGGATCGATTTACTTGTTGGCTACCAATAATTTAACTGCGTTCGATTTTCGGACTATCGGTTTCATCACGCCAATCGGTGGCTTTTTGCTGATTGTGGCATGGTTGTGCATTTTCATAAATTTTACGCGCAGGCAGTCATAAATCTTTGGAAATTTAAAACTTTCTGAAATTTAATTTTTACTTTTGCTCATTATCAAAAGCAACTCAACTCAAAATTTTATGGATAATTACGCTCAAATCACGAAATCGATTTCGTTGGAAAAATACGGAATTAAGAATGCGGAAGAAATCATCTACAATCCATCTTACGACTTATTATTTGAAGAAGAATTAAAGCCCACTTTACAAGGCTTTGAAAAAGGACAACTGACGGAACTTGGCGCAGTCAATGTGATGACCGGCGTTTTCACGGGCCGTTCACCCAAAGATAAATATATTGTCAGGGACGCGGTTACCGAAAATACAATCTGGTGGCCTTCTGAAAAAGCGCCAAACGACAACAAACCCATTTCGCAACAAACCTGGGATGCGCTTAAAGCCAATACAATCAACCAGCTTTCTAATCAGAAAAAATTATTCGTCGTCGATACCTTTTGTGGTGCCAATGAAAATACACGACTTAAAGTACGGTTTATTGTTGAAGTGGCGTGGCAGGCACATTTTGTGAAAAACATGTTCATTCGCCCAACCGAAGAAGAACTTGATGCCTACGGCGAGCCTGATTTCGTGGTCATGAACGCATCAAAAAGCGGATTTAAGGATTACGCTGCCCACGGCCTCAATTCTGAAGTTTATATCGCTTTTAATCTTACCGAGAAAATCCAATTGATTGGCGGAACGTGGTACGGAGGCGAAATGAAAAAAGGCTTGTTCTCTATGATGAACTATTATTTGCCTTTGCAAGGTATCGCTTCGATGCACTGTTCGGCAAACAAAGGGGCTGATGGTGACGTTGCTGTTTTCTTCGGATTGTCGGGAACAGGAAAAACGACATTGTCCACAGATCCAAAGCGTGAATTGATTGGTGACGACGAGCACGGTTGGGACAATGACGGCGTTTTCAACTTTGAAGGTGGCTGTTATGCCAAAACCATCGATCTTAGCAAAGAGAATGAGCCCGATATTTACCAAGCCATCAAACGCGATGCATTGCTTGAAAACGTAACGGTTGACGCCAATGGTAAAATTGATTTTAAAGACGGCTCTGTAACACAAAATACTAGGGTTTCTTATCCGATTTACCACATTCACAATATCGTTAAACCTGTCTCAAAAGCAGGGCATGCGACTAAAGTTATTTTCCTTACCGCCGATGCGTTTGGTGTGATGCCGCCGGTTTCAAAACTGACGCCGGAGCAAACCAAATACTATTTCCTTTCGGGATTCACAGCAAAATTGGCGGGTACCGAGCGCGGTGTGACCAAACCGGAACCAACTTTTTCAGCGTGTTTCGGAAAAGCGTTTCTTTCATTGCACCCAACCAAGTATGGTCAGGAACTTGTAAAAAAAATGGAAGAACACCATGCTGAAGCCTATATGGTAAACACGGGTTGGAACGGAACAGGTAAACGAATTTCTATAAAAGATACGCGTGCGATTATCGACAGGATTCTTGACGGTTCGATTGAAGACGCAGAAATGACGACCATTCCGGTTTTCAATTTCAGCGTGCCAACAGCGCTTGAAGGCGTCGATACAGGAATTCTCGATCCAAGAAAAACCTATGAAAATTCAGCCGATTGGGATGCGAAGGCCAAAGATCTTGCGGCACTGTTTATCAAAAACTTTATGCAGTACACCGACAATGAGGAAGGCGAACGCCTCGTCAATGCAGGTCCGAAACTATAGCAAATCGATTTCCATATATCTATCCCGGATTTTTAATAGAAATTCGGGATTTTTTATTTGCAGTATCTTTTATGGAAACCTTTTTCTTTTTCCGGACTCAAAAATTGCGTATTGAGCTATAACTTTACGCATGAACCAAAAACACAAACTCTGGGCGGCTTTTATAATTTTCCAAGAAAACTAAGATCACTACCGGTTTCGAACTCTTGAGCGACCATATTTGCACGAAATAGCCGTGCAGCTAAATTACCTTTAAGAATTATTTTTTCACCTTTTACGTCCAGCCAGCTTCCTTCGCGCAAGCCTAAAACGGGAATGGTGTTAAATTGGTGAAATTCTTTGATTCGGGTTTCGCGCGTTTCGCCCATATGTCTTGAATTGGGTTCGGGATCGAGGTAGTGCGGGTTCAAATTAAAAGGAAGCAAACCCAATGTCTGAAAACTTGGCGGATAAATAATTGGCATATCATTCGTCGTCTGCATCGTCAATCCTGCGATATTGCTGCCTGCACTCGTGCCGAGATATGGTGTCCCGGCTTTTACAACATCTGCCAAGGCTGTCATTGTATTATTTTTGTAAAGCTGCGACACGAGCAAGAATGTATTTCCGCCACCTGTAAATATGCCTTGTGCTTTTGTAATAGCATCAGCCGGCGAATCAAATTCGTGCAAACCATCCACTTTAATATTGATTTTTGCGAAAACCGAACGCACATTGTCTGTGTATGCCTCATGTGAAAGTCCGCCGGGACGCGCATACGGAATGAACAATACCGAGTCACAATTTTTAAAATGGTTTGACAGTTCGTATAGAAGGTAATCAAGATACGATCCGCCATGAATTGTGGAAGTGCTGGCAATTATGAGGTTTTTCATTTGGACGAATTATTGGTGTAAAGGTAAAAAACCGTTTTTTAAATTAACATAATATTACCAACGCATTAGCAATTTATTGGGAACGCTGTCAGATACATTTACACAAATTATAAAGAGCTCATTTGCATTTCAATGAATAAAATTCTCCTGACATTTCTCATTATAAATTTGCTTCCGAAAACGCTCCAGGCGCAACAAACAGCATGCAAATCATTAAACGGAAAAGTTACGGCAGATGCAAACGACCTCGCTGAAATTTATGTCCTGAATCTCAAAACACAAATTGCCACAAAAACACAGGATGGTGGTTATTTTTCGATTAATGCGCAGGTTGGCGACACCATAATGCTGTCATCCATACATTTCAAAGCAAAGCGAATTGGCGTCAGCAAAGAAGATCTCGATAAAGAATTACTATTCATAAAATTGCAGCCGATAATGCATCAACTTGAAGAAGTAACCGTTTTTCAATATAAAAACATCAATGCTGTTGCTTTGGGAATCATCCCGAAAGGTACTAAAAGCTATACACCAGCCGAACGGAAATTGCGAACGGCGACGGGTCTTGATGCCCAAATCGGACTCAATACGTCGGTAACCCTTGATCCATTATTCAACATGCTTTCAGGCCGGACAGCGATGCTCAAAAAAGAATTGATCGTCGAAACAAAGGAAACCAATATGCAGCGTATCGAAAATATGTTTGAGAAGGAATATTTCATTGAGAAACTCAAAATCCCAGAAGAGTATGTCAAAGGATTCCGGTTTTATCTCGTCGAAAATGATAGATTTGTATCGGTATTAAACTCCAAAAACAAAGCGATGGCTACTTTTATGATGGGCGAGCTTGCTGTTAAATACCTTGATATCATTGCCTGTGAAAAGAACTGATGTTTTCCTGTTTGTGCTTTTTTTCCTTACCCAGTTCGCTTTTGGGCAATCGGGCGACAAGCTGCTTGTGGGCAAAATTATAGCCGATTCCACTTCGGTCGAAAAAGTCAATGTTGTCAACACACGCAATGAAAAGGGAGTGATGACCGACAAAGAAGGAAATTTTAAAATCGGCGTATGGATCGGCGACGTATTGGTCATCTCGGCCGTAAATCTTGAAACGCGGCGCAAAGCCATCACCGAAGACGATATCAAGCAAGAACCTTTGCTTATCAAAGTAAGTGCGAAAATGACACAACTTAAAGAAGTTGATGTCAATGAATATTCCACTATCAATTCCGAGAACCTCGGCATCACACCGCACGGACAAAAAACCTATACGCCTGCTGAAAAAAAACTCTACACGGCACAGACCGGACTTCTTGACCCGTTGCTCAATAAAATGTCAGGTCGCACTTCGATGCTTAAAAAAGAAGTTGCCGTTGAGCGCAATGAAAAATTGCTTCAGAAACTCGACGGTTTATACGAAGAGAAATATTATACCGATGTGCTTAAAATCCCACAAGAGCACATTCGGGGATTTCAATATTATCTGATACAAGATCCTGATTATGCACGCGCTTTACGTGACAAAAATAAAACGATGACGATGTTCCTGATCAAAAGACTCGCGCTGAACTACAATGAAATCCTTCGCCTCGAGCAAGGAACAACAACCGATTAACAATTAATTATAAATGTTTTTGAAAATTTGATTCTCAAAAACCTATAACTTTGCAGCAAAATAAATTATTATGTTTGGAATTGGCGGCGGCGAGTTAGTATTTATCCTGTTTGTTATCCTGATGCTTTTCGGATCGGATAAAATTCCCGAAATCGCTCGAACGATGGGAAAAGCCATGGCACAACTCAAGAATGCCACCAACGATATCAAAAGCGAAATCCAAAAAGGAGCCGAAGCCAACGGGCTTGACCAGACTTTCCGCGAAATACACGGCAATTTTTCCGATGTGACTGCCAATGTCAATGCAGAAATTCACAAGGCCAAAACAAATTTGCTCGCTGAACCGACTGCCCACATCGAAAGCGCAAAAGGTGAAATCGACGACCTTACCGGCCCAATAAAACGACAAAACTAATGTGGGAAATTGTTAGGGAATGGGACAGGGAACTGTTTGTTTTTTTAAATAGCCTGGGCTCTGAACGATTCGATTGGCTTTGGCTGCAAATTACCAAACAAACAAGCTGGATCCCACTTTTTATTTTGCTGTTTTACATTATCCATAAAAAAATCGGAACCAAACAATCGATATACCTGCTTTTTTTTGTGGCATTATTGATTGCTTTTACCGACCAGGTCGCCAACTTGTTCAAGAACAATTTTGTAAGATTGCGTCCGTGCAATAATCCTGAAATCGTTACGATGCGAAGGGTGCTTGTTCGAAATTCATTCAGCTTCTTTTCAGGACACGCTGCTAACACGATGGCCGTAGCAGTATTTCTTTATACGCTTTTGAAACGCTACTTCACACACTTCTGGCTGTTGTTTTTATGGCCGTTAATCTTTGCTTACAGCCGTATTTACCTGGGCTTGCATTATCCTTCCGACATTCTTTTTGGTTATTTCGTCGGCGGACTCAATGGCTATTTATTTTTTAGGTTTCACCAATTGGCGCAGCGAAAATATTTTCCTGTATAATTTCAGGAGCTATTCCTGCTCTCGCCTTTATCTTTGTTCGTGCCTCACAAAGGATACCGGCTCCATCAGGGCTATATAACCCTGCTAATGGTGAGGCCATCTCGAATCGGAAGTAATACGGTCTCTACACGTGGGTCATCGCGCAAAATCCGATTATATTCAATCAACACTTTTGTACTAATATCGTTCGGCTGCAACGGTTCGAGTACTTTTCCGCTCCAGAGCACATTATCCGAAAGTATAATTCCGCCTTTATTCATTTTCGGCACAATCAGATCAAAATAGTTGAGGTAGTTTTCCTTATCGGCATCAATAAAAACCAAATCGAATTTCATTTCAATCGTCGGAATAATTTGAAGCGCGTCACCCAAATGCTGCACAATCTGCTTTCCCCACGGCGACCGGTCGAAATATTTGCGCTGGAAATCGATTAGCTCTTCCTTGATATCGATAGTGTGAAGCGTTCCGTTTTCCTGCATTCCCTCACAAAGACATAAAGCTGAATAACCGGTATAAGTTCCAATCTCCAAAATATTGACAGGACGCACCAATTTCGAAAGCATACTCAAGACCCTGCCCTGAAAATGCCCGCTTAACATTCTTGGTAATAAGATTTTCTGGTAGGTTTCTTTGTTCAACGCTGCGAGTAATTCGGGTTCTCGTTCTGAATGTTGTTCGATATAATCTTCGAGTTCGGGCGAAATGAAGTGCATACTTTCTGATTTGATTTGGCTCAAAGTTATCAATTATCAAGCAAATAGTCGTTAAATTTGCACCATGCAAACCGAAAAAAAGGACATCCGCGCGTTATCTAAAGACCAGCTTCGCGATTTTTTTACAGCGAATGGCGACAAACCCTTTCGGGGAAACCAGGTTTATGAATGGCTTTGGAGCAAAGGCGCGCACCGTTTCGAGGACATGACAAACGTTTCGAAAGAAACCCGTGCGATGCTTGAGCAAAACTTTGTCATCAACCATATTCAGGTCGATACGATGCAGCGCAGCGCCGACGGAACGGTAAAGAATGCCGTGCGTTTGCACGATGGACTCGTAGTTGAATCGGTATTGATTCCGACAGAAACACGAACCACAGCGTGCGTTTCGAGCCAGGTTGGCTGCAGTCTCGATTGTAATTTCTGTGCCACTGCAAGGTTGAAAAGAATGCGCAACCTCAATGCGGATGAAATTTATGACCAGATTGTTGCCATTGATAAAGAAAGCCGTTTGTACCACAACCATCCGCTTTCGAATATCGTTTTCATGGGGATGGGCGAACCGCTTATGAATTACAATAACGTCCTTAAAGCGATCGACATGATCACGTCGGAAGAAGGGCTCGGCATGTCGCCAAAGCGGATTACCGTTTCGACTTCAGGTGTTCCGAAAATGATCAAAAAACTTGCGGATGATGAGGTAAAATTCAGGTTGGCGGTTTCATTGCATTCGGCCATCGACTCAATCCGGTCGCGCATTATGCCATTCAGCGCCAATTTTCCGCTAGCTGATCTGCGCGAATCACTCGAATATTGGTATGCCAAAACGCGCAGCAAAGTCACTTATGAATATGTGGTTTGGAAAGACATCAATGACAACAAAGAATCGATTGACGCATTGGTGCGATTTTGTAAATACGTTCCTTGCAAGGTTAATCTGATTGAGTATAATCCTATTGACGATGGCGAATTCCAGCAAGCGTCCGAAGAATCTATAAACGCTTACATCAAAGCGCTTGAAGCCAGTGGCATTGTGGCTAAAGTGCGCCGCAGCCGTGGAAAAGATATTGATGCAGCGTGCGGGCAGCTTGCCAATAAAGAAGGATAAAAAAAGCCTCTCACGTTAATGAGAGGCTTTTTTTGTTTTTGGATGATTTAATTTCCACCTAATGTTATGTTGTGGAGAACGCCATTAATTGTTACGGTTGCCTGATTGTCGCAGGTGCCGTCGCCATAATCCAGAATCGCCGAATTGGTATTCCTGGTAAAAGAGATGGTGCCGCTGAGAATGTGCGCGCAATTCCATTGGATAATCAATGGTGAGGTAATCGTTGCGCTGCTCGTGGTTCCGTTCGGGAACGTGGTAGTCCAGTTTCCTGTTATTGAAAACGCATTGTCTGATAAATTAAACGGCGTGTCATAACCCTGTGTAAACTCGCGTACCCTTTGGCCGGTTCTGTGAAAAACCGCGCCTGCGGGAGTAGTCACCGTCATATCGAGTGTGATTGTGGCTTGTGGATGATTATTGGCCGAGCGTGTTTTTACAACGGTACGATTGCCTTCAACATGCCGATCGTTGTGATAGAAGTTGTCGAATGCATAAGCGATTGTTCTTGTTGCAGCATCAAAATCATTGTTGAAAGTGATGATAATTTTTCCCCTGACCGTATTGCCATTCAATAGCATGCAATTGGTGTCGCCAAAATCGATGGTTCTTATCCACGTGTCTCCTGATTGTGTAGTGGTTACAGTTGCGCATTGTGACATGAAATTCTGTGCGCTGCCTGAAAGTCGGTTCGCAGGCTCCGAATCGGATTGTGATTCTACGATTTGAAGAACATCATCAGAAATATCGTCCATTTGCGCATTTGCAGCAACCTCTTGCTGGTTTATCGGAACAACCGGCTGCGTATTGTCGTCATCTTTGTTACAGCTTATGATTGCCAACGACAAAAGCAATCCAACTATTAATTTTTGTGTTTTCATAATTTAAAGATTTTAAGTTTTCGTTAAGACCGGAAGCTGTTCTGAAGGTTTAAGCATGCGATTAAAATTACAAAATTTAACGTTTGCAACTCGCGAACTTATAAGTATCTTTGAAAAGCAAATGAACATCACTTCGCAAATAAAACAGCCGATTCAGGCAGAAATGGAGCTTTTTGAAAAAAAGTTCTACGAGTCAATGACTTCAAAGGTCGCGCTGCTCAACCGAATCACTTATTACATTGTAAACCGTAAAGGCAAGCAAATGCGTCCGATGTTTGTTTTTCTTACAGCCAAAATGCTTTCCGAAGGTTTCGTAAACGAGCGTACTTATCGCGGCGCATCCGTAATTGAACTCATCCACACCGCAACACTTGTTCACGATGACGTGGTTGATGACAGTAACCAACGACGTGGCTTTTTCTCAATAAACGCACTTTGGAAAAATAAAATTGCAGTGCTTGTCGGCGATTATTTGCTGTCGAAAGGTTTGCTGCTTTCGATAGACCACGGCGACTTTGATTTGCTTCGGATTATTTCGGTGGCTGTACGCGAAATGAGTGAAGGCGAATTACTGCAGATCGAGAAAGCAAGAAGGCTTGACATTATAGAAGACGTTTACTACGACATCATTCGCAAAAAAACCGCAACCCTCATTGCCGCTTGTTGTGCACTTGGAGCCAAGTCAGTGATGGATAACGAAGTGGAAGTTGAAAACATGCGGAAATTCGGTGAACTGATCGGAATGGCCTTTCAGATCAAAGACGATTTATTCGATTATACCGAAGATGCGATCGGAAAACCTACAGGCATTGACATCAAAGAACAAAAAATGACGCTGCCATTAATATACGTGCTCAACAATTGTTCTTCAAAAGAAAAATCCTGGCTTATCAATTCGATCAAAAACCATAATAAAGATAAGAAAAGGGTGAAGGAAGTCATTGATTTTGTCAAAAACCATAACGGACTCTCTTACGCCGAAAAAAAAATGCTTGAATTCCAAAAAGAAGCGCTTCAATTGTTGCAACATTATCCCGATTCTACTTATAAAGAAGCCCTCACGCTGATGGTGAATTATGTAATCGAAAGAAAAATTTAATTTTTTTTCTTTTGTCAAGTCCCAGTTTTAAAGGGATTTGAAAAATACATTCATTTTTTTTATTCTGCCATGCAACTATTTTTCAACCATTTCTGTCTATGTCAATAGTAACGCTTTAAAAAAGGTTTTGAAAGTAATCAGCTTACATCAGGAAGAACATGAAATCATCGCGATGGCCGTCGCGAACAATCGCCAGGCACAGCAGATGATTTACAGCAAATTCGCCCCGAAAATGCTCGGTGTCTGCCGCCAATACATTAAAGATTTGCATCATGCCGAAGACCTTATGATTTCGGCTTTTATGAAAGTGTTCATCAATCTTAAAAAATTTGAACACAAAGGCAGTTTTGAAGGCTGGATTCGAAGAATTATGATCAACGAATGCATTTCATACATCAGGGCGCAGAAAAAAGTAAGTTTCCTTGAAGACGAATACTATCAGGAGGACAGTTTCAATAACATCGAAAGCAATCTAAGCGTAGATGATATCCAATTCGTGATCGATGCCCTGCCCGAAGGTTACAAAATGATTTTCAATTTATATGCAATCGAAGGCTATAAACATCAGGAAATCGCAGAAATGTTGGGAATCAGCGAAGGAACTTCAAAATCACAATTGAGCCACGCTAGGAAAATGTTGCAGGAGAATATCTTAAAATTAAAAAATTACAGTAATGGGACAGCATAAAGCAGAAAAGGATTTCAGGAATAAACTGAACCGCCGAGAAATCACGCCAAGCGAAAATGCCTGGGACCGTCTCGACGCAATGCTCACCTTGGCCGAAGAAGAAAAACCGAAACGCAGTTATGGATGGATGTATATCGCCGCAAGCATTGTAGGTTTTTTGCTGATTGGCACCGTTTTTTTGAGCCAAACCGAAGAGATGGTTGATGTAAGAAGAAATGATGTCGTGATTCAAAATAAACCTGAAGCGCTACCTTCCCAAAATCCGACTGATACGCCGGCAATCAATTATTCAAAAACCGATTCGCCCGCCGTAGCGGTTGCAACAACAAACCACCAAATTTTAAAGCCGCACACGCCAGCCGTTACTCAAATTCATCAGAAAACCGATCAAAACCCAGATATAATCGCCGCCACAGAAAATCAAAATCAATCAATCATCAATCAAAAAACGGAACAGCAAATTACGCCTGCCAAAGTTGACGAACTTTTAACCGTAGCGCAGATTCCACAAAATGAAACGCCTTCAATTAAAGTCAATGCCAAAAACCTGCTTTCCGAAGTCGAAGGTGAAGTCAATATTTCCTTTCGCGAAAAAATGCTGCGCAAAGTAGGCAAAAACTACCACGAAGTAGCTGAAGCCGTTTCCAACAGAAACAATCAATAATCATTCATCATTAAATCAAAAAACATGAGAAATTTTACCTTTTACCTGACAACATTCCTATGCCTGTTTATCACAAACATTTTTGCACAGGAAACCTTTGAAGACCGCGCCAAAGCGATCGCGACTAAAATCGAAACCATCACCAAAGACGAAAAAGAAGCGCTCAAAAACGAAGTCGAAGCCGTCAACCAACAACTCGAAAAAGGAACAATCACTTCAGCGCAAGCTGAGGAAAAGAAAAACCAACTTGCTGAAACCCATGCAAAAAACATTGAGTTCCGCGTCGCGCAAGCCCAAAACGAACTCAAAGAACTCGTTCAGCAAAAAGTTGATGGAAAGATTACTGAAAAAGACACCACCAGAAAGTTCACTTTCCATTTCGACAAGAAAAAAGACGAAAATAAAAACGGAGAGCAAAGAAATACATCGCAGTTTGTATTTGCCTTCGGACTCAACAATCTTGTCACCGATGGCGCCGTAGCAAATTCAGATTTCGGCTACCTCAGATCGCATTTTTTTGAATGGGGAGTTACCGAAAATTACAGGGTTTTAAAGAATAGTAATTTGTTGCACTTTAAGTACGGACTCACATTCGTTTACAATACTTTGCACGCCACTGACAACCGCATGTTTGTTGATGCCGGCGACCAAACGGTTCTGGCAACAGCTCCCGTCGCGCTGCGCAACAAGGACACTTATTTTAAAAACGTATTCCTGACACTGCCTGTTCACGTCGAATTTGATTTCAGCAAAACCGAAAACAAAGACGGCAAAAATATCTTCCGCTCACACGAAGGTTTCCGCGTTGGACTTGGCGGATTCGTTGGCTACAACACCAATTCGAAACAATTTATTTCGTATCGCGACAATGGTTATAAGATAAAACAGGTGCAAAAAGGAAACTGGAATGTGGATGACTGGAACTATGGCGTCAGCGCATACGTAGGTTATAAAGAGACAAGCCTTTATGTGAAATACGACATCAATCCCATGTTCAAAAACAATGCAATCGACCAGAATAATATTTCTGCGGGAATCCGTTTCGACTTCAATTAAATTTTGTTTAGTTAGTTTATACTTTGAAAAGTGCTTCGCGAGAGGCACTTTTTTTATTTTATCAGGAGCTGTCTCCGGCTTTCCGCTGCAATCTTTTCGGCATTGCTCGTGCCTCGCAAACGCCAAAAAGGATTTTCGCTGCAATCCGCTAGGCACCAAACTTTAATTGAAATTCATCTTTCGGGTACAGAAAATGTCCCATCTTTGTATCTTTGTCGCTTTCCATTGCAATGATTTCCAAAGCCACCATAGATACCGTTTTTGAAACCGCCCGCGTCGAGGAGGTGATTGGCGATTTTGTACAACTCAAACGCGCCGGAAGTAATTTCAAAGGATTAAGTCCATTTTCCGATGAACGCTCGCCATCATTTATGGTTTCACCGGTAAAGCAAATCTGGAAAGATTTCAGTTCCGGAAAAGGTGGCAACGCAGTTGCGTTTCTGATGGAACACGAACATTTCACGTATCCTGAAGCCATCCGCTACCTCGCCAAGAAATACAATATAGAAATCGAGGAAACCGAGCAGACACAAGAGGAAAAGGCAAATACCGATGTTCGCGAAAGCATGTATTTGGTTTCTGAATTCGCCAAGGATTATTTCCACGATACGCTTCTCAATTCCGAGGAAGGCAAAGCAATCGGTTATTCTTATTTCAAGGAACGCGGCTTTTCAAATGACACAATCAAAAAATTTGCGCTTGGCTATTCGCCCGAACAATGGGATGCGTTTTCAAAAGAAGCGCTCGGCAAAGGATACAAACTCGAATTTCTTGAAAGCACCGGACTCACAATCGCTAAAGATGAAAGGCTCATCGATCGTTTTCGTGGCCGTGTGATGTTTCCGATTCAAAGCATGTCGGGACGCATCTTAGGCTTCGGCGGACGTATCCTGGGCAATGATAAAAAAGCAGCAAAATATCTTAATTCGCCCGAAAGCGATATTTACCATAAAAGTAAAGTGCTGTATGGAATTTTTCAGGCGAAACAAGCAATCGCCAAACAAAACAATTGTTATCTCGTAGAAGGTTATACCGATGTGATCCAATTTAACCAGGCGGGAATAGAAAATGTTGTCGCGTCGTCAGGAACAGCGTTGACTCCAGATCAAATCCGGCTCATCAACAGGCTTACCAAAAATATTACAGTATTGTATGATGGTGATGCGGCGGGACTGCGCGCTTCGATCCGCGGAATCGATTTGATTCTTGAAGAAGGCATGAATGTGCGTGTCTGTACATTTCCTGAAGGCGAAGATCCCGATAGTTTTGCGAAAAAAACGCCTTATGAAGACATTATCGCTTATCTCGAAAACAACGCCAAGGATTTTATCCAGTTCAAGGCGTCATTACTTATGGATGAAGCCCAAAACGATCCGGTCAAAAAAGCCGATTTGATTCGCGATATGGTCACGAGTATATCCAAAATTCCGGACCGCATCAAAAGGGAAATCTACATCCAGGAATGCTCGCGCATTATGGATATTTCAGAACAGGTGCTCGTAAATACGCTGGCGCAGCTCGTACAGAAAGACATTACCGAAACTGGCAAGAAATTGAAACAGGAGCAAAAAGCATTTGAAGTGGTTCGCGATGAAAGTCAGGTAACCGCTGAAAAAATCGATATCTTATTCGAACTCGAACGAAAAATAATCGAAATACTACTGCTTTACGGGAACAAAACTGAAGAATTTGAAGATGTTTTGCTCAAAGCAAACGAGGAAGGCGAAATCGAAAACATCATCGAGAAGAAAGAATATAAAGTCTATCAACGCATATATCTGAGTCTTCAGGAAGACGAAGTTGAACTTGCTAATCCGTTATTTCGAGGGATTTACAATAACCTGATCGACTATTTTCATCAAAACGAAACCTTTCAGCTTGAGCAATATCTGATTCATCTCGAACCTGAATTTGCACAGGAAGTCACAAACATACTCATGCTCGAGGAACAGCAACAACTGCACAACTGGGAAGGGCAGCAAATTATCGTAAAACTAAAAGATCAGTCGATAGCGCAATACGTTTCGGAAACAATCCTCACGTTGCGCTGGTACCTGGTGAGCCGGATTATTGAAGAGCTTAAAGGTTCGATTTCCTCTGAACCAGATTCAGACAATACAGAACCATTGTCAATGACGATGGACTATTCCAGACTGATCAACTCTTTTTCTAAAAAACTTGGAAGGGTAATGTCGCGCTATAGTTAGACGATTTCAAGGGTTTTAGCCTTATTGACCAAATCAACCAGATTTGTGACATTGAGTTTCGTTAGCAAACGAAGTTTATAAGTGCTGATTGTTTTTTCATTTAGTCCCAAAATCGAAGAAATCTCATTGTTTTTCTTACCATTGCTTAAATAACGAAGCACCTCGATTTCGCGGTTTGACAATTTGCGGTACAAACGCTCGCTTTTATTCTGTTTTGCAATCAGCGCTAAATTTTTCTTGATGACATCATTAAGAATAATTTGTCCCTGGTTCACTTTCATGATCGCAATACCCAGGCTTTCGAGCTTGGCTGTTTTATGAACATAACCTGCAACACCCGCCTTGATCGCATTCGGCGCATAGATTTGCTCGGAGTAACTGCTGAAAACAATAATTTTTGTCTTCGTATAATTCTTTATGATGGCCTTTAATTCATAAATACTCGACAATCCGTCAAGATCAAGATCCAAAACCAAAACATCAATCTCTTTCGTATAAAGTACATCCTTAACCATCGAAAAATTACCCACGTTGGCTACTATACTAATGTCTATATGATCCTTGAAATACGATTTTACCCCGAAATGTACTACTGGGTAATTATCTGCTAAACAAACTTTAATCATAATTTTTATTTTTTAAGAGTTGTTTCATTCTGAAATAGCTTACTAATTTACTTAAAAAAAAATTAGCAACTCAAATTTTTTAGATAAAAGAACATTTAATCCCGACGAACTAAACAAACCGGTATTGTGTTCATTTTGTGCTGGTTAGTTTTATGAAGCCGTTTGTAAATGTTAAAAACTTCCATTTGGCGACCCGAAAAATCGTTTGAACTTTTTCCTGCTTCGGCCTCGAGCATCGCCCATTCCAATTCATCATAACTAGCGCCCAATTGATCTTCGTCGCTGCGGTCATCGCCAAATAAACCATCGGTCGGCGCCGCTTCAAGAATCGACTTAGGGATGTTGAGGTATTCGCCAAGCGCATATACATCTGACTTCATTAAATCGGCAATCGGACTCAAATCAACGCCGCCATCACCGTATTTGGTATAAAAACCAACACCAAAATCCTCGACTTTGTTTCCCGTTCCGGCAACCAAAAGGCTATGAATTCCAGCAAAATAATATAAAGTCGTCATGCGAAGCCGCGCACGCGTATTGGCCAGCGATAAATTAAGCTTGTCGCTGTCATTGCTTTGAGGAACTTGCTGCTTGAAGCTTTCAAATACTGAAGTCAAGTCGGCTTCTATACTTTCGACATTCGTGAATCTATCTTTAAGCTGCGCGATATGCTCCCGACCGCGGCTGACTTGCGTAGCGGCTTGGTGAATCGGCATTTCCACACACAACACCTTCATTCCCGTTTGGGCGCAAAGCGTTGAGGTAACGGCCGAATCGACGCCACCCGAAATTCCGATAACAAAACCTTTTACTTTGGCTCCCTCGGCGTAATCCTTGAGCCAATTGACAATCTGGGCGTTTACACTTTCGGCGTTAATCGTACTTTTTTTAGGCATATTTTCTGAAAATTTAAAAAACCAAAAGGTATCTTTGCTCGCGATATTTTTATTTGAAGCTATTCCTGCTGTCCGCTGTATTTTTTCCGCGTTAAAGAAACGCGAAAAAAGATGCCGCTTCCATCAGGGCTAATTTACGAAACCGTTTATGAAAAACTATTTCTTTTTAACATTCTTGTGTTGCTGTATTCTCACTTCTTGTTATAAAAAGAGCAAGGTTGAAAAAGCCGTTGAGGAAATTCCGGTTCAGTTGCATGTTGATCGTTTTGACAAAGCTTTTTTTGAAACGCCGCCGCAGGACTTGCCGAAATTGAAAACGCAATATCCGTTTTTCTTTCCGCCTGGAAATGATGACAAAGTGTGGACCGACAAAATGCAAAATCCACAATGGCGCGAACTGTATTCGGAAGTGGAAAAAAAATATAGCGATTTTTCTGCCGAAACCACCAAGATTGAAACGCTTTTCAAACACATCAAATATTATTTTCCCGAAACCAAAATCCCCAAAGTCTATACGGTAATTTCCGAAATGGATTATCAGAATAAAGTGATTTACGCACATAACACGCTCATCATTTCATTGGAATTATATCTTGGGAAAGACCATCGTTTTTATGAATTCCCCGCATACCTGAGGCAAAATTTCGAGCAAAGCCAGATTTTACCAGATATAGCCTCGGCATTTGCGGTTCAAAAACTGCAGCCACCGAGCGACGCCACTTTTCTAGCGCAAATGGTTTACGCAGGAAAAGAATTGTATCTAAAGGATTTACTCCTTCCAGAATATAATGACGCAGATAAAATTGGTTATAAACCCGAACAAATTCAATGGTGTCAGGAAAACGAAGCGTATATGTGGCGGTACTTTATCGAAAAAAGTTTGCTTTATGACACCGACCAGAAACTGATTCCGAGATTTATCAATCCGGCGCCTTTTTCAAAATTCTATCTCGAAATCGACAACGAATCTCCGGGACGCGTTGGTGCCTGGGTTGGCTGGCAAATGGTTCGTTCGTTTATGGAGAACAATGACGTATCCGTACAACAAATGTTGAAGATGGATGCCAAAGAATTATTCGAAAAATCAAAATACAAACCCAAAAAATAATGGCAGATACAATCACTTCTGAAATAAAATTCTTGGTAGAACTCGACCAAAACCGTGTTCCCGAAAAATTAACATGGACCGCACAGGACGGCGGGGTTGATGCAGAGGAAGCCAAAGCGATGATGCTTTCGATCTGGGACAGCAAAGCAAAAGAAACGTTGCGGATTGATTTGTGGACCAAAGACATGCCCGTTGACGAGATGAAGCAGTTCTTCCATCAAACGCTTGTTGCGATGGCAGATACTTTTGAACGTGCGACAAATGATGAGAAAATGACGGCAACGATGAAGGATTTTTGCGATTATTTCGCAGAAAAACTCGACCTTACAAAGTAATTTAAAAAGCGTTATCGGTTTTAAAAAACTCCTGATTGATATCCTCAATGTAGGTCAGTAATTCTTCTTTCCCCATTGACTCAGTTGAAGACGTTACAAAATACGGTGGCATCTCGGCCCAGTTGTTGGCGAGCATCTGTTTTTTGTAAGCGGCAACGTGCGAATCAATTTTGACTTTCGAAATCTTATCGGCTTTGGTAAAAATGATACAGAAGGGAATTTCACTTTCACCCATGTATTCCATGAATTCAAGGTCGATGTTTTGCGCTTCGTGACGGATATCAATGAGCACAAACGCACAGACTAATTGCTCGCGTTTTTCAAAATAATCGGTGATAAATTGCTGGAATACCGATTTGGTTTTTTTGGAAACCTTGGCGTAACCATAACCGGGTAAATCGACCAGAAACCAGTTGCTATTGATTTTAAAATGATTGATAAGCTGCGTCTTTCCAGGTTTTCCGGAGGTTTTAGCAAGGTTTTTATGATTGGTCAGCATATTGATCAATGAAGATTTCCCTACATTCGACCGACCGATAAACGCATATTCGGGTAGAATTTCTTTGGGACATTTATCGACTTCGGAATTGCTGATGATAAATTCGGCAGTAGTGATTTTCATATCAAAAATTTCGACAAAGATAGGCAAAAAAGAACCGCTGATTTTGGAAGGACTTCTTAAATCAGCGGTTCGAAATATTATTTAAAAAACTATAAATGTTTTTCTTTGAGCCATTCGTGCATGAGTTTATTAAATTCGTCGGGATGCTCCATCATCGCAGCGTGGCCGCATTTATCGATCCAATACAAAGACGAATTTGGCATCAGTGCATGAAACTCTTCGGCGACTTCGGGTGGTGTAACTTTGTCGTTTTTCCCCCAAATGATACACGTTGGGACATGCATTTTTGGCAAATCTTTCGCCATATTGTGACGGATTGCACTTTTTGCTATTGTTAGGGTTTTGATCAACTTTATTCGGTCATTCGCCATGCCGTAAACTTCATCGACGATTTCTTTCGTGGCTATTTTCGGATCATAAAAAACATCTTCGGCTTTTTTCTGGATATAGTCGTAATCGCCGCGTCGCGGATAACTGTCACCCATCGCGCTTTCATACAAACCAGAACTCCCTGTAATTATAAGTCCCGACATTTTCTCTGGATACATTTTCGTGTGGTACAAAGCAATATGGCCGCCAAGCGAGTTTCCAAGAAGGATTACCCTGTCAAAACCCTTATAGGTAATGAAATCTTTTACATAACGCGCAAAAGCCTTGACATTCGTTTTGAGAATATTCTGCGTATAGATTGGCAGTTCGGGGATGACAACTTTGTAGCCTTCTTTAGGGAAATATTGGGCAACGCCGTCAAAATTACTCAATCCGCCCATAAGGCCGTGCAAAATGATGATCGGTGTTCCTTCACCAGCTTCAAAATATTTATATTTTCCTTCTTTTTTTAAATTGTGTTCCATTGATTGTCTTGCTTCGTTCCCTTTTAAGGCGGCACAAATATATGATTTTAAGATTGAATTCTTAAAAATTCAAAATCCCAAAATAATAGACGGTTTCAGGGCAAAATTATTTGTTGTCAAATGCACAGCAATTCTCGCTATTTAAAATTCTTTTTAGAAGATGTTTTCCGTTTCGCTTAATTTCCTAACAATTTGTTAAAGAAACGATTAAACGCCTTTGATAGATGGCGTGGGATTGTACGGCAAAAGTGGTAAAACTTATCAACAAAGTGGAATAAAGTGGTAAATTGTGGTATTTATTTTTATATTTTTGCTCCAAATCAGTTAAAACCATTTTTTTGGATTCAATAATCGGAACATATGAATGTAAGGCGGATGCTAAAGGAAGGCTGCTGTTGCCGGCGCCTCTCAAGAAGCAATTGTCGGCTTCGCTTCAGGACGGATTCGTTTTGAAGCGTTCTGTTTTTCAGCCGTGCCTTGAATTGTACCCAATGCAGGAATGGAACCTGATGATGCAGAAAATCAATAAACTCAATCGATTTGTCAAAAAGAACAATGATTTCATTCGCCGTTTTACCGCCGGTGTAAAAGTTGTCGAAATCGATGCACTCGGACGTTTGTTGATTCCAAAAGACCTCGTAACGTTTGCCAATATTTCCAAAGACATGGTGCTGTCGTCGGCCGTGAACATTGTGGAGATATGGGACAAGGATTTATATGAAAAGGCAATTGATGATTCGGTGGTAGATTTTGCTGATCTCGCCGAAGATGTAATGGGAAATGTAAATGATGATGATAATGGAATATCATAGTCCGGTTTTGCTGCACGCTTCCGTTGATGGTCTCGATATTAAGCCTGACGGAATTTATGTGGACGTGACTTTTGGAGGCGGAGGCCATTCGAAAGAGATTTTGCGACGCCTCGGCCCTGCCGGAAAATTATTTGCTTTCGACCAGGATGAAGATGCTTTGGCAAATGCGATTCAAGATGACCGTTTTACTTTGATCAATGAAAATTTTAGGTTTCTCAAAAGGTTTTTAAGATTCCATGGTGTAAAAACCGTCGATGGAATTTTAGCTGATCTTGGCGTTTCATCGCATCAGTTTGATGTAGCAGAACGCGGATTCTCCACACGTTTCGATGCCGAACTCGATATGAGGATGAGCCAGAAAAACCAGATCAGCGCCTATACTGTGGTAAATGATTACGATAATGCGAATTTGACTCGTGTTTTTCTCGATTATGGTGAACTCAAAAACGCTCCTGCAATCGCAAGGGTGATCATCGAAGCGAGAGAACATCGTCCAATCAAAAACACCGAAGAACTCAAGCATGTTTTGGCGCGTTTTCTTCCCGCGCATAAAAGCAATAAGATACTTGCCCAAATGTATCAGGCAATTCGAATTGAGGTCAATCAGGAAATGGAAGTGCTCAAGGAATTTCTCGAGCAATCGCTTGAAATATTGAATCCCGGCGGGAGATTAAGCGTGATTTCATATCACTCGCTAGAAGACCGGCTCGTAAAACGATACATCAAAAACGGCATGTTTGAAGGGGAACCAGAACGCGATTTCTTTGGAAATTTTTCAGTTCCATTCAAGACAATCGGGAAATTAATTGTTCCTGACGCCGCAGAAATTAAAATAAACAACCGTGCCCGAAGCGCCAAACTGCGCATCGCAGAAAAGATTTAATGATGAAAAACGGAGTGTACAGCATATTAAAAGCAAGATTTCTGATCAACGAAGACGCAAACGCGGCCAAAAATTGGCGGTTCATTGTTTTCTTGATCATTCTCGCGATTATCATGATTGCCAACACGCAGCGCTACGAGCAGAAAGTTTTTAAAATAATTGCGTTGACGAATGAAGTCAAAGAGTTGCGGTCGGAATTTGTGGACCGCCGTTCGGAGCTCATGAAATTAAAAATGGAATCAACGGTTTCCGAAAAAATGGTTGAAAAGGAAATTTTCCCATCATCCGTTCCGCCAACGAAAATTAAAGTAAGACAAGAAGAAGAAAAAAGTTTCCTCAAAAAGTTATGGCAGTAGAAGACAAACATATTTCATACCGTATGTTCCTTGTGGCGTTCATGATGCTGCTGATGGGAATTGCCGTTGCCGTAAAACTCACCAATATCCAATGGGTTGAAGGAGATTATTATCGCAAACTGGCGAAGGAACGCACGGTGAGAAACTTTGTTATTCCCGCAAATAAAGGCAATATTTATTCGGCTGACGGAAGCCTGCTCGCCACATCAATTCCGAATTACGTAATCCGTTTTGATGCCGTTGCACCAAAGGCTGAAGCTTTCGAAAAAAATGTCAATGCTTTAGCCGATTCGCTTTCAATCTTGTTGGGAAAACCAGCTTCAAACCTGCAATCCGAATTGAGAAAAGCACGTGCCGATAAAAGCCGCTATTATCTTGTAGCGCGTGACCTGAGTTTCACACAATACATGAAAATTAAAAGCCTTCCGCTATTCAATCTTGGCGCTTATAAAGGCGGAATCATCGTCGAGCAGAAAACGGTTCGCGAGCATCCAATTGGTAAAATCGCCGAAAGGACCATCGGTTACGAAAGGCTGACACCACAAGGATCGCCTGACGGAAAAGGAATCGAATGGGCATATCGCAAGTACCTGAATGGCAAAGACGGTAAAATCTTAAAGCAGAAAATCGCCAAAGGACAATGGAAGCCTATCCGCGATGTCAATGAAGTTGATCCGCAGGACGGTTATGACGTAATCTCAACCATCGATGTGTATATTCAGGATATTGCGCACCATGCGTTGCTCAAACAGCTTGAATTGTATCAGGCCGATCACGGTTGTGTCGTTGTGATGGAAACGAAAACCGGACGCATCAAAGCAATTTCGAATCTTGGAAAAGATGCCGATGGCTCATACTATGAAACCACAAACTACGCTATTGCCGAAGCGCACGAACCTGGTTCTACATACAAATTGGCTGATTTGATGACCTTGCTTGAAGACAAAAAAGTTGATACCAGCGCCGTATATGACAGTAATGGCGGAACGGTTGTGTATTTCGGGAAGAAAGTTCGCGATTCGCATGAAGGCGGCTATGGAAAAATTTCACTTGCGCGGGGATTTGAAGTTTCGTCAAATACGGTGATGGTACAGGCCGTGTACAACAATTACAAAAATAATCCAGAGGAATTCGTAAATCATCTTAACGCTTACGGACTCAACAAACCTTTGGGATTGCCGATTCAAGGTGAAGGAAAACCATACATTCCACAACCTTCCGACAAACATTGGAGTTCGCTTTCGCTGCCATGGATGGCATTCGGATACGGCGTTTTGATTACGCCACTACAGACTTTGACTTTCTACAATGCAGTTGCCAACAATGGTGAAATGGTGAAACCGCAATTCGTTTCTGAAATCAAAGAATGGAACAAAACCATCAAAAAATACGATAAGGAAGTTATCAATCCGAAAGTGTGCTCGCAGGAAACCATCAAAAAACTTAAAGCCGTATTGCAAAATGTGGTTAAGAAAGGAACGGGCTCCAAACTGTACTCGAAAGACTTTTCAATGGCAGGAAAAACCGGAACTGCACAGGCAAACTACAATCGCAAAGACGGAACGGAAAAGCATTACATTTCATCTTTCGTAGGTTATTTCCCTGCCGAAGAGCCAAAATATTCCTGTATCGTGGTGGTTCACGAACCCAATACTTCGGGCAATAATTATTATGGTGCCGATGTCGCCGGGCCGGTTTTCAAAAGAATCGCACAGAAGATATTTACCGATGCACCGTCAACAAACGAAATCAAAAACCTCGATAAAAAAGACAAGCGCCAGGAAACGGAATACGCCGATTACTACGCAAAAGCACAGCATAAAGCCAATGTGTTTCCAAACCTCAAAGGAATGTCGGGAATGGACGCCGTAGCATTGCTCGGAAATCTTGGCGTGAAAGTAAAAGTAATCGGGATCGGAAAAGTCAAAAACCAATCGATCCAACCCGGACAAAACATCGATAAAAACGCCATTGTAATACTTGAATTATCGTGATCGTATTAAAAGACATATTATACAAAGTCGCCATCGAAGCCGTAAAAGGTTCGACAGACATCGCTATTAACCAGCTCGATTTCGATTCGAGGAAAATAGTGGCGAACGACGTTTTTATTGCGATCCGAGGTATGGTTTCAGACGGGCACGAATTTATCGAAAAAGCAATTGCTTCGGGTGCAACAGCCGTGGTTTGTGATACCTTTCCTGAAAATATTGCTGCCGGAATTACGTACATCCAGGTAAAAGATACGAATAAAGCACTCGCATTCCTGGCTGCTAATTTCTATGGGAATCCGTCACAGAACCTACAATTGATTGGAATCACCGGAACAAACGGTAAAACAACGATCGCCTCATTACTGTATCAATTATTCAAAAAAGCCGGATTCAAAGTCGGACTCCTTTCAACAGTAAAAATACTCGTTGACGAAACCGAATACAAAGCGACGCATACCACGCCCGACTCGATAACGATCAATCGCTATCTCGCCGAAATGAGTGAAGTTGGTGTTGAGTATTGTTTTATGGAAGTCAGCTCCCACGGCGTGCACCAAAAGAGAACCGAAGGCCTTCATTTCGCAGGAGGCGTTTTTTCAAACCTCTCGCACGATCACCTCGATTACCATCCGACTTTTGCCGAATACCGCGATGTAAAGAAATCGTTTTTTGACAACCTGCCAAAAACCGCTTTCGCATTGTCGAATATCGATGATAAAAACGGACTTGTCATGTTGCAGAACACCTACGCGCGCAAAGTGACATATGCTTTAAAAACTTACGCCGATTACAAAGCGCAGATTCTCGAAAACCAATTGTCGGGTTTGCTTTTAAAAATCAATGACCATGAAGTTTGGGTGCGGCTTATCGGAACGTTTAATGCATATAACCTGCTTGCGATTTATGCGACTGCCGTTGAATTGGGTCTCGATAACCTCGAAGTATTGCGATTGCTTTCGGAACTCGAGAGCGTATCAGGACGTTTCCAATTCATCGTTTCAAATGATAAAATCACCGCGATTGTCGATTATGCACACACGCCCGACGCTTTAGACAATGTGCTCAAAACCATCAATGACATCCGTACCAAAAACGAACAACTTATCACTGTTGTTGGATGTGGTGGCGACCGCGACAAAACCAAGCGTCCGATCATGGCCAATATTGCTTCATCGTCGAGCAACATTACGATTTTGACTTCCGACAATCCGCGCAGCGAAGATCCCGACGACATTATTGCCGAAATGGAAAGCGGCGTAGAGCCACAGAATTATAAAAAAACTATCGCGATTTCCGATCGGCGACAAGCGATTAAAACCGCATGCCAGCTCGCGAAACCAAACGATATTATCCTCATCGCAGGAAAAGGCCACGAAACCTATCAGGAAATCAAGGGCGTACGTTACGACTTTGACGATATGGCCATTGTCAAGGAACTATTACATCAACTCAATAAATAGAAACCTATGCTGTACTATCTATTTGAATACCTATACAAAACGATGAACGTTCCGGGCACGGGAGTGTTCCAGTACATTACGTTTCGTTCGGCATTGGCGGTTATTTTGTCGTTGATGATTTCCACAATTTATGGAAAGAAAATTATCGCCTTCCTGCGCAACCAGCAGGTAGGTGAGACAGTAAGAGAATTGGGTTTGCAAGGTCAGAACGAAAAAGCCGGAACTCCTACAATGGGTGGATTAATCATCATAGTCGCCACATTGATTCCGGTTTTTTTGCTGACCAAGTTAAACAACATCTATATTATCCTGCTTGTCGTTACCACTTTGTGGATGGGCACCATTGGCTTCATTGACGATTATATCAAGATTTTCAAAAAAGACAAGCAAGGTTTAAAAGGCATTTTTAAAGTAATCGGTCAAGTTGGGCTCGGACTCATCGTAGGTTCGGTTTTGTACCTGCATCCGGGAGTAACTTTAAGAAAAGAACATCCAAAAACCATTGAAATCGTAAAAACGCAAAACACGATTTCACAAGTGCCAATTGAGGAAAAATCGACCGCAACAACAATCCCGTTTCTCAAAAACAACGAGTTTGATTATGCACAATTGTTATCATGGGCGGGCGATGGCTACGAAGATTGGGCTTGGGTCATTTTCATCCCGATTGTGATTTTTATAATCACCGCGGTTTCAAACGGTGCAAATTTAACTGATGGAATCGATGGACTAGCAGCCGGAACTTCCGCCATATCAGTACTTGCACTCGGCATATTCACATTCGTTTCGGGTAACATTATCTTTTCGAGCTACCTCAATATCATGTACATCCCCAATTCAGGAGAGATGACGGTTTTCATTGCCTCATTTGTTGGTGCATTGATCGGATTTCTTTGGTACAATTCCTATCCGGCATCAGTGTTCATGGGTGATACGGGAAGTTTGACGATTGGCGGCGTTATCGCGGTTCTGGCTATTTCGGTGCGCAAGGAATTATTGATTCCACTGCTATGCGGAATTTTCCTGGTAGAAAATTTTTCGGTTGTGCTCCAGGTGAGCTATTTCAAATTCACCAAAAAAAGGTTTGGCGAAGGCCGCAGGATTTTCCTCATGTCGCCATTGCACCACCATTACCAGAAGAAGGGTTACCATGAAAGCAAAATCGTAACGCGTTTCTGGATCGTCGGGATACTGCTCGCCATATTATCAATTGTGACTTTAAAACTGAGATAATGCAGCGACTCGTAATTCTTGGCGGAGGCGAAAGCGGCGTAGGCACGGCAATCCTTGGAAAGCACAAAGGCTATGATGTTTTTGTTTCCGATTTCGGAAAGATCAAAGACAATTATAAAGAAGTTCTTACCATTAACGGAATCAAGTGGGAGGAGGAAACCCATACCGAAAAAAAGGTGCTCAATGCCGATATCGTCATGAAAAGCCCTGGCATTCCTGATAAATCGCCGATTGTCAAAAAGCTCCACGAACGAAAAATTCCGGTGATTTCTGAAATCGAATTTGCCGCGCAATTCACAAAGGCTTCAATTATCGGAATCACAGGAAGCAACGGCAAAACGACAACGACGATGCTCACGTACCACCTGCTTAAATCGGCAGGCGTCAATGTCGGACTCGGAGGCAATATCGGAAAAAGCTTTGCGTGGCAGGTTGCCGAAGACAAATACGATTTCTATGTGCTTGAGCTCAGTAGTTTTCAGCTCGACGGAATCATAAAATTCAGTCCGCACATTGCCATCATCACCAACATCAGCCCCGATCATTTAGACCGGTACGATTACAAATATGAAAAATACATCGATTCGAAATTTCGCATCACAATGAACCAGACCAAGAAAGATTTCCTCATCTACGACGCCGATGACGAAGCAATCGCAGGATGGTTAAGCAAAAACAAAACAAAAGCCCAACTCATTCCTTTTTCATTAACCAAAACCTTTGAAAAAGGCGCCTATTTAAAACAAAACAAAATGGAAGTAAACATCAACGAAGAAGAGTTCATCATGGAAACCGAACACATTGCGCTCGAAGGAAAGCACAATATGAAAAATGCAATGGCAGCAACTTCGGTGGCAAAACTCATGCAGATCCGGAAGGAAACCATTCGCGAAAGCCTCTCGAATTTTCAGGGCGTTGAACACCGTCTGGAGAAAGTGTTGAAAATCCAGAATGTGCAGTACATCAACGACTCGAAAGCGACGAATGTCAATGCGACGTTTTTTGCGCTCGACAGCATGAATGTGCCAACGGTTTGGATTGTCGGTGGTGTCGATAAAGGAAATGATTATGCCGAACTCATGCCGTTGGTACGCGAAAAAGTCAAAGCCATCATCTGCCTCGGTGTCGACAACAAGAAAATCATCGATGCGTTCGGAAGCGTTGTCGATATGATGATCGAAGTCGGAAGTATGAGCGATGCCGTCAAAATGGCGTCACGTATGGCAGAAAAAGGCGATGCGGTTTTGTTGTCGCCAGCGTGCGCGAGTTTCGATTTGTTCGAAAATTACGAAGACCGAGGCAGGCAGTTTAAACACGCGGTGCAGAATTTATAGCAGCCGGGAACCTGCTGTGCGCTCTATCTTTCACTGGCTAAAGAAGCCAGCAAAAGGATGCCGCTGCCATCAGGGCTAGGCTTTAGCAAAATAATAAACAATTGAACTAATACAATGATCAAACTAATCAGCAACTTAAAAGGAGATAAAGTCATTTGGACCTTCGTGGCCCTGCTGGCACTGTTTTCTTTTATGCCTGTTTTTAGCGCGAGCAGCAATCTGGCGTATATGGGCCATGGCACCGGAAATACATTGGGTTATCTCGTAAAACACTTTGCGCACATCTGCATCGGATTTATGATCATTTACTGGGTGCATAAAGTACCGTACCATTATTTCCGCGCGATTTCAAAAGTGGCTTTGCCGATCGTATGGCTTTTGCTTGCTTATACAATGGTCAAAGGAACAGTCATCGCGGGAGCCAATGCGAGCCGATGGATTCAGGTGCCGTTTATCGGAATTACGTTCCAGACTTCGACACTTGCCATTATTGTTTTGATGATTTTCGTGGCGCGCTACCTTTCCAAAAAACGCGAAACGCCTGTCACTTTCAAGAACTCATTGTGGGAACTCTGGCTTCCGGTTTTCATCACGCTGATGTTTATCCTGCCTTCGAATTTCTCGACCGCAGCGTTGATGTTCTCGATGGTTTTAATGCTTGTTTTTATTGGCAAATACCCACTTAAATATATCGGTGTAATTATCGGATCAGGAGTAGCAGCGTTAGCGATGTTCGTTATATTGAGCAAAGCTTTTCCCGATGCGAAATTTTTCAGTCGTGTACACACGTGGGAAAGCCGTCTTGAAAACTTTACGACCGACAAACCCGACGAAGACGATTACCAGATCGAAAAAGCAAAAATCGCAATTGCGTCTGGCGGAATCCAGGGATTGGGTCCGGGGAAAAGCGTCCAGAAAAACTTTCTTCCACAATCTTCATCCGATTTTATCTATGCGATTATCGTGGAAGAATACGGGCTCATCGGCGGAATCACCGTGTTGGCGCTTTACATGTTGTTGTTTTTCCGTTTCATCGTAGCAGCCCATAAAGCCAATTCGCTTTTCGGCAAACTCGTCGTGGTCGGTCTCGGATTTCCCATCGTCTTTCAGGCATTGATTAATATGGCGGTCGCCGTAGAATTGCTTCCCGTAACCGGACAAACGCTGCCGCTGATCAGTAGTGGCGGAAGCTCAATCTGGATGACCTGTATCGCACTCGGCATCATCATAGGCGTCACCAAAAAAGAAGAAGAAGTCGCGGCCGAAAAACAAGAAAAAGAACAACGCGAAGAAACTTTAAAAAGAATGATCGACGCCCAGATTGCGCGCGAAGAAGCCGCAGAAGCGGAACTGCGTGAAATCGAGCTCGCAAAAGTACATGGTTATTCGATAGAAGATAAAACCAATCCGATGCAAGCGGTATTCGGGAAAAAATAAAACAAATGGCGAATTTAAAATTCATATTGAGCGGCGGCGGAACAGGAGGACATATCTATCCTGCAATCGCCATTGCAAATGAATTGAAATTACGTTTTCCTGATGCCGAGTTTCTGTTTGTCGGTGCCAAAGACAAAATGGAAATGCAGAAAGTCCCACAGGCCGGATATAAAATCAAAGGACTCTGGATTGCGGGTTTGCAACGCCGAATCACAATAGACAATACCATGTTTCCCGTAAAACTGATCACGAGTCTGCTCAAAGCACGAAGCATCATCCGCGACTTTAAACCCAACGTAGTCATCGGGACAGGTGGTTTTGCGAGCGGACCGTTGTTGCAGGTTGCAGCAATTGCGGGAATTCCGTCAGTAATCCAGGAACAGAATTCATTTCCGGGCATTACGAATAAAATGCTCGCGAGACGCGCCGACAAAATTTGTGTGGCGTATGAAAATCTTGAACGGTTTTTTCCAAAGCAGAAGATAGTTTTGACCGGAAATCCGGTAAGACAAGACCTTATTGGAATTGATGACAAAAGAGAAGAAGCCATAAAATATTTCAATCTCGACTCAAATAAAAAAACATTATTAGTACTTGGCGGTAGTCTTGGCGCAAGAAGGATCAACCAGCTTATCGCAAAGGAGATGGTCGATTTCGCCTCACAGAATGTGCAGGTAATCTGGCAGTGTGGAAAATTTTATTACGAAGAATACAAACATTTCGGCGACAACGAAAATGTGCAGGTCATGGCTTTTATCGACCGTATGGACTTGGTTTACGCCGCAGCTGATGTCGTGATTTCGCGTGCCGGAGCGTCGTCGGTTTCAGAATTGTGCATCGTTGGGAAACCGGTGATCTTTATTCCGTCGCCAAACGTTGCCGAAGACCATCAGACAAAAAATGCGCAGGCAATTGTTGATAGGGAAGGCGCTATTTTATTGAAAGAGGTTGAACTCGATACAAAATTCGCGGAAACCTTCAATAATTTGCTTGCAGATGAAAACCTGCAACAAAAATTATCGGAAAATATAAAGCAATTGGCAAAACCAGACGCTACAAAAGACATTGTCGAAGAAATTGTGAAGCTCATAAAATGAACCTGAACCAGATACATAACGTTTATTTCATCGGAATCGGCGGCATCGGAATGAGTGCTTTGGCGCGTTATTTCAAAACCCTCGGTAAAAATGTGGCTGGTTATGACAAGACGGCGACAGAACTCACGCATGAACTTGAAGCGGCCGGAATTCCAATTCATTACGAAGACAATATCAGCCTGATTCCGCCTGATTATAATATTCAAAACACGCTTGTTGTAATAACGCCGGCGGTTCCGAAAGCCCATTTGGAGTGGAATTACTTTCTCGAAAGACAACATACCGTAAAAAAACGCGCGGAAGTTCTCGGAATCATCACAAACGGTACTTTTTGCTTTGCCGTTGCCGGGACGCATGGCAAGACCACAACGTCAAGCATACTCGGACATATTTTATTTCAAAGCGGCGCAGATGTCACGGCTTTTGTCGGCGGAATTGTTGAAAATTACGATTCAAACCTGATTGGTAACGGAAAAACAATTACAGTTGTTGAAGCCGATGAATTCGACAGATCGTTCCTGCACCTGCATCCCAATATTGCCTGCGTCACATCGACCGATGCAGACCACCTTGATATTTATGGAGACAGCACCGCAATTGAAGCATCTTTCGGAGAATTTGCCGACAAGATTGAAGATAAAACAAAGAATTTATTCGTAGCCAAAGGACTGAAACTTGATGGAATCACCGTCGCGGTCAACGAAGAAGCCCAATACAAAGCTTTCAATATCCGCATCGAAAATGGATATTATGTTTTTGATGTGCAGACACCAACGGAAACGATTCGCGATTTGCGTTTCGGGCTTCCGGGGAAACACAATTTAATGAATGGATTAATGGCATTGGCGATGGCAAAAACCTTCGGCATCCCAAACGATGACATTGCTAATGCCTTATCCACTTTCAAAGGAATAAAACGCAGGTTTTCATATCAGATCAAAACCGACGCACTCGTTTTTATCGACGATTATGCACACCATCCGACAGAGATAAACGCAGTGCATCAAGCCGTTCGTGAATTGTATCCGAATGATAAAGTGCTTGCAATTTTCCAGCCGCATTTGTTTAGCCGCACAAAAGATTTTGCCGATGGATTTGCGCAGGCGTTATCGGCTTTTGACGAAGTGCTGCTGCTTGATATTTATCCTGCGCGTGAATTGCCGATGGAGGGAATTACATCGCAATGGCTTATGGAGAAAATGACAAATCCGAACCGAAAACTGGTTTCCAAAACCGATTTAATTCCAGCAATAAAAGCCAGTGACGCACGCATAATCGTTACGATTGGCGCGGGAGACATCGGAGAATTGGTACAACCTATAAAAAATGCATTGTCATGAAAATATTTAACTGGACAAATATCCGATTGGTACTCATGTTCGCGTTAATAGTGTTTCTATATTCGTTCACTTCGATACGAAACGAACACCGAAAATTGTCAAAATCGGAAGTCGTTTTTCTCGACGATAACAACCCGTTTATCAGGCACGAAACGGTTAATAAATTGTTAATAGAAAATAAAACCGACGCACAAGCCATTGAAAAAGATGAAGTAGATTTGAACAAGTTGGAAAAATCAATCGATAGAAATCCGATGATTGAAAAATCAGAAGTTTTTGTTAGCATCGATGGTGTCCTGAAGGCTGTGGTAAAACAAAAAACACCCATTGCGAGAGTGTTTGACGAGTCTGGTTCATTTTATATTGACTATCAGGGAAGTATAATGCCGTTATCAGACGAATATACTGCACGTGTTCCAATTGTTTCGGGGGAAATTAACAAAGAAAATAAGGAAGATTTAAACAAATTATTGCGATTTGTTTACGACGATGGGTTTTTGAAAAAAAACATCATTGGTATACAGATTTTGCCGAATGGAAGCTTAAAAATGCTGAGCAGAAATTTCAATTACGAAATCGAATTCGGGAAAACTATCAATGTCGAGCGTAAATTCAATAATTATAAAGCTTTTTATCAAAAGGCGGTTTCAGACAGTTCATTGTTCCGTTACAAAAAGATCAATCTGAAGTTTACGCAGCAGATAGTTTGCACTAAATAAGAGATTATGGAAAAAGAAAATATTGCAGTCGGTTTAGACATCGGGACAACCAAAATTGTCGCCATGATCGGCAAGAAGAATGAGTATGGAAAACTCGAGATTTTAGGCGTTGGAAAATCCAAAAGCCTTGGTGTAGCAAGAGGTGTGGTGAATAATATCACGCAAACCATCCATTCTATCCAGCAAGCAATCGTTGAAGCCGAGAACAATTCAGGTTATAAAATCAAAGATGTCGTTGTTGGTATTGCCGGGCAGCACATTCGCAGCATACAGCACAGCGATTACATCAGCAGGAGCAATGCAGAGGAAGTCATTGGTGGAAAAGACATCGATTTATTAATCAACCAGGTGCACAAACTGGCCATGCTTCCGGGTGAGGAAATCATCCATGTATTGCCGCAGGAATTTAAGATCGACGGTCAATCCGATATCAAAGAACCAATCGGAATGTACGGCGGACGTTTGGAAAGCAGTTTTCACGTGGTTGTCGGACAAGCGTCTTCGATCAGAAACGTGGGCAGATGCATCCAGAGTTCGGGAATCGAATTGTCTGGACTTACATTAGAACCATTGGCTTCGGCAGATGCGGTTTTAAGCCAGGAAGAAAAAGAAGCCGGAGTCGCATTGATCGATATCGGTGGCGGAACGACAGATTTAGCGATTTTCAAAGATGGAATCATTCGTCATACAGCCGTAATCCCATTCGGAGGAAATGTGATTACCGATGATATCAAAGAAGGCTGTTCAATCATAGAAAAACAAGCCGAATTGCTTAAAGTGAAATTCGGGTCGGCATGGCCGGGAGAAAATAAAGACAATGAAATCGTTTCGATTCCGGGATTGCGCGGCAGGGAACCAAAGGAAATCTCATTGAAAAACCTTTCGAAAATTATCCACGCTCGTGTGGTTGAAATCATCGAACAGGTTTTTGCTGAAATCAAAGCTTACGGACACGAAGATCCGCGCAAAAAATTGATTGCGGGAATTGTATTGACGGGTGGCGGTGCAAACCTCAAACATATCAAACAACTTGTCGAGTACATCACGGGAATGGATACGAGAATCGGTTATCCAAATGAGCATCTCGCGGGCAATTCGGATGAGGAAATTTCGAGTCCACTTTATGCTACGGCTGTCGGACTCGTAATGAACAGCATCGAAAACAAAACGCAGAGCGCCGTTAAATTCGAGACCACAGTGGTTCCTGAAAAAGTAACTTTCAAACCAGAGCGCACTTTCGAGCCTGTTGCAATTCCACAAGCAATCGAAGAAAAAGAGGGGAAAGAAGAAATGCCGATGGAAGTTGAATTACAAACGACATTAAGTTCGAAACAAGAATCGACAGAAACCAAAATCAGAAGATCGTTTTTCGACAAATACGTCGATAAGATCAAAGAATTTTTAGACAACGCAGAATAAGGCGGGGGCCTTCAAAATATAGAATAAGAATATCAAAAACCAAAAGATTATGACAAGCAACTCAGATTTTGGAAGTATTTCATTTGATTTACCAAAAAACCAATCCAATGTGATCAAAGTAATTGGAGTTGGCGGGGGCGGGAGCAATGCCATTAACCACATGTTCAAACAAGGCATCAAAGGTGTCGATTTTATCGTTTGCAACACGGATGCGCAAGCCTTGCAAAACAGCGCGGTTCCTAACAAGATTCAGTTGGGAATGCATTTAACGGAAGGACTCGGCGCGGGTGCCAACCCTGAAGTCGGACAGCAATCGGCTATCGAAAGCATTTCAGAAATTGAAAAGATGCTTGATACCAATACCAAGATGGTTTTCATCACCGCAGGAATGGGTGGCGGAACCGGAACTGGGGCTGCTCCAGTAATTGCACAACTGGCCAAAGAAAGAGATATTCTTACCGTTGGTATCGTAACGATTCCGTTCCAGTTTGAAGGAAAAGTACGTTCTGATCAGGCGTTGCTTGGCGTCGAAAGACTGCGCAAACAGGTCGATTCGTTAATCGTAATCAACAACAATAAACTGCGTGAGGTTTACGGAAATCTGGGTTTCAAAGCCGGTTTTTCGAAAGCAGATGAAGTGTTGGCGACCGCTTCTCGTGGAATCGCTGAAGTCATTACACACCACTATACGCAGAACATCGACTTAAAAGATGCAAAAACCGTACTGTCAAACAGCGGAACGGCAATCATGGGATCGGCGACCGCAATTGGCGACAACCGCGCAAAAGAGGCAATCATTGCCGCTTTGGATTCGCCATTATTGAATGACAACAAAATTTCAGGAGCCAAAAACGTATTGTTGCTTATCGTTTCTGGAACCAACGAAATCACGATTGATGAGATCGGTGAAATCAACGACCACATCCAGACCGAAGCGGGCTTTAACGCCAATATCATTATGGGAGTTGGTGAAGATGAGTCTTTGGGCGATTCGATTGCAGTGACCATCATTGCGACCGGTTTTAATGTAGAGCAGCAAAACGAAATCGTCAACACCGAGCCAAAAAAAATTATCCACTCGCTTGACGGTGAGCAAAAACTGGAGCGTGATTTAACCAATAAACCGGTTGCTACTTTCCAGATTGACGCTGAAACACCGGTAACAGAAAAAGACGAAAAAATTGTGTTTGAACTCATCGAGGATGAAGCGCCTGCTATCCAGGAGCCGGTTTTAGATGCAAATGAACTCATTGTAATTTCTGAATTCATCAAAAATCTTGATGTGACTTTTGAAATTGTTTCGCCTGAGAAACCTGCTGATTTCACGTTCACCACGCCGGTTAACGATGTAAGGGAAATCAAAGTGAAAGACCACGTGGTCGTGAAAGAAGAGCAAGTGACTTTTTCATTCGATCTTCCCATTGCAAGGCCAGAAACAGAACCTTATATTGACGAAAGCAAAATCTTGTTCGAGTTGACCAATGAAACCAAAAACATCATTGTAAACCAGCCCGTACAAGTAGTTCCGATGACCGAGCTTAATGAAAGCGGCGTAATCAAATATTCGCTCGAAGAATATATGGAAGTTGAGAATGAGCTACTCAATTCAAAGCCTGTCGAAAACATCGCGGCCGAGCCAATCCAGGAAGAACTCAACATCACGATGAAGAAAGTAGAGCCTGCGCCAAACCATTTCTCTCCGGCTTTCGAGGAAGTTTCGCCAATGGAAATGTCAATCGAAGACACATTGAAATTCCGCGCCGATGAAAGAAGAAGAAAGCTTAAAGAATTCAACTATAAATTCCACAACAATCCGTCAAGGCTTGAAGAGATGGAAAAAGAACCGGCATACAAAAGATCAGGCATCGATATTTCGCACGAGCCGATCAACAATAACCAGTCACGCACCTCACTAGGAATCGATAGCAACGACGACATTCAGTTGCGTTCAAACAATTCGTTCCTGCACGATAATGTTGATTAACTAACTCCAATCAATTGCTGATAACCCGAAAATTTAGTTTAGTTTTCGGGTTATTTTTTTATATTTGCACCAGAATTTTTGGGGCCTGTTCCGGCTGTCCGCTACAAGCTTTCCCTCAAAATGCTTTTTTGCCCCCAACCGCAAACAGCTTCCGTTGGTCGCTTTTGCACTTGCGCAAAATAAATGCATTTTTTCGGCAAAGGCTTCCGCTCCCATCCGGGGCATGATGTCCGGACCGATTTTCAGGTAATTGTCAATTGTTCATTATTAATATTAATTGAATCAATGAGTTTATCAACACAAATCATGGAGGAAATCAAAACCGCCATGCGAGCCAAAGACACTGTCGCGCTCGAGTCATTACGTGCCATCAAATCGGAATTGCTTTTGGCGCAAACCGCTTCGGGTTCAAAAGAAGAAATCAGCGCCGATGAGGAAATCAAATTATTGCAGCGTCTCGTAAAAACGCGTAAGGAAAGCGCACGCATCTATACCGAACAAAACCGTCCTGATTTAGCCGAGCCTGAATTGGCACAGGTTGCAGTGATCGAAAAATTTCTTCCCGCGCAACTAAGCGAAACTGAAGTGGAAGCCGTGATTGCTAAAATCATTGCTGATACCGGTGCTTCGGGAATCGCGTCTATGGGAAAAGTGATGGGATTGGCTACCGCACAACTAGGCGGATCTGCAGAAGGAAAGACCATTTCCACAATCGTAAAGAAATTATTAGCTTAAAATAATTGGCCTCGTAGTTCAACTGGATAGAATATCAGATTTCGGCTCTGATGGTTGGGGGTTCGAACCCCTCCGAGGTCACAATGAATACTTAAAAAGAAAAACGCCAAGTTCGCTTGAGCGTTTTTTGTTTTTTAAGTATTCTCAAAGCGGAGTTTTCCGAGGTCAAAAATAGGATAGCACATAAGAGAAATTCTTTTATTTGCTGTTTTTATTTTAAATTATAGCTTTGGCAAATGGAAGTTGCCGTTTTAATCTTGATTATAATTGTCTCGCTGACACTTCGACTTATTCTGATCGTTGCATTTACGGTATTGGAAGAAATGTATATGCATGTTTTCAAAAAACCGCTTTTCATTCACTTTTATCCAAACAAGAAAACGCTCACTGATCTGCAGGAATCGATTTTGCGGCGTGAGTTTCCATTCTACAATTCACTTTCAGGTAAACGTCAGGTTTATTTCAGGCATAGAATTGCCCGATTTATCGACCGTCATGAGTTTATCGGAAAAGAAGGTTTTGTAGTTACAGACGACGTTAAGATATTAGTGGCGGCGACTTCGAGCATGCTGACATTTGGTATGCGGAAATATTTGTTTCCGGTGGTCAATAAGGTTATTATATATCCGCAGGCTTATCTTTCGTCGGTTTCGAACGAATATCATAAAGGTGAGTTCAATCCGCGCGTAAAAGCTATCGTTTTTTCGTGGGAAGATTTTCTTAAAGGTTACGAAATCGGGAACGACAATTTAAATTTGGGAATTCATGAATTTTCTCATGTCGTTCATTATCATGGATCCAAATACGAAGACAGTAGTGCCATTCTCTTCAGTCGCATGTATAAAAATATTACTGCTTGGTTTGAAATGCCCGGGAAACGCGAACAGCTTGTTAATTCTGATTATTTTAGGGTCTATGCCTATACTAATCAATACGAATTCATCGCCGTGTTAATCGAGCATTACTTCGAAACACCGCAAACTTTTCAAAAGGAATTTCCTGAATTGTATAAGAAAGTCAGCCTGATGCTTACCCACCAACATGTGCAAAATTTTCAAAAAACTTAATGAGACCTATATAACGGTTAATTCTTTTAACTCTGAAATGGTTTGGATCGGATTTTCGGCTTTGAAAATATAATTTCCGGCAACTAAAACATCGGCTCCCGCTTCGGCGAGTTGTTTTGCATTTCTATCGGTGACACCGCCATCGACTTCAATCAGCGTTTGCGCATTTTTAGACGTTATAAGCGCTTTTAACTTCTTGATCTTGTCGTAGCTGTTTTCGATGAACGATTGGCCACCAAAACCGGGATTTACGCTCATAATGCAAACAAGATCGATGTCATTTATAATATCTTCGAGAAGATTGACATTTGTATGTGGATTCAATACGACTCCTGCTTTCATTCCCTCTGATCTGATCGCCTGAAGTGTACGGTGCAAGTGCGTGCACGCTTCGTAATGTACCGAAAGAATATCGGCACCTAATTCGGCAAATGTCTTGATATACCGATCAGGATCAACTATCATTAAATGCACGTCCACAGTTTTTTCAGTATGCTTTGTAATGGCTTCGAGGACGGGCATTCCAAAAGAGATATTCGGAACGAAAACACCATCCATAATATCGATGTGAAACCAGTCGGCATCACTGTTGTTGATCATTTCAATGTCGCGCTGCAAGTTCGCAAAATCGGCGGCGAGAATCGATGGAGCGATTAAAGTCTCTTTCATGTTGTGTTGGCGTGGTTTAATTCTGCAAAGTTAATGATTCAATCCTTTAAAAAATGAATGTTGGAATTTAAATGAAATTAAAGAAGTTCTTGAAATCCGCGTTAGGGATAGAGGCAGGCACCGCGTGCAGCCGAAAGCCCGGCCGAAGGCAACGCCCAATAAAAACACAAGTTTATAAAAAGCAAAACTCCGGTAATCAGCCGGAGTTTCAATCATCAATCAAAAAACGAACAGTTAATCAGACTGTTGTTGCGGTTTTTGGGATTAACCCAAATATGTTTTTAATATCTTACTTCTAGAAGTGTGCTTCAATCTTCGGATCGCTTTTTCCTTGATCTGACGAACACGCTCACGCGTTAAATCAAAAGTCTCGCCAATTTCTTCGAGTGTCATCGGATGTTGGTCACCCAATCCAAAATAAAGGCGGACAACGTCAGCTTCCCTAGGTGTTAAAGTCTCTAAAGAACGTTCGATTTCTGTGCGCAAAGATTCATGGATTAACTCCCTGTCAGGATTTGGCGATTCACCAGAACGCAATACATCGTACAGGTTAGAATCTTCACCTTCAACAAGCGGCGCATCCATTGATAAGTGGCGGCCGGAGTTTTTCATGCTTTCTTTTACGTCATTGACGGTCATGTCGAGCTCTTTTGCGATTTCCTCAGCAGAAGGCGGGCGCTCGTTTGATTGCTCGAGCAAAGCATACATTTTGTTGATTTTATTTATTGAACCGATTTTATTGAGCGGCAAACGAACGATTCTTGATTGTTCGGCCAAAGCTTGTAAAATAGATTGGCGGATCCACCAAACGGCGTAAGAAATGAATTTGAAACCACGGGTTTCATCAAAACGTTGTGCGGCTTTGATCAAACCTAAATTTCCTTCATTAATTAAATCGGGAAGTGTTAATCCTTGATTTTGGTATTGTTTGGCAACGGAAACGACGAAACGAAGATTTGCTTTTGTCAGTTTTTCCAATGCCCTTTGATCACCTGCTTTAATCTTTTGCGCCAACTCTACTTCTTCGTCGGCTGTGATTAAATCTACTTTTCCAATTTCCTGTAAGTACTTGTCTAATGACGCGGTTTCACGATTGGTAACCTGCTTGGTGATTTTAAGTTGTCTCATGTTTTTTGTCTCCTTTTTTTTAAAGCGTACTGGGGTTGTACGTAAGGGTAGATGATAAAGTTACAAAATACAATAATTTTTTCCAAAAACAAAGAAATGTTCAAAAATGGATGGCGGACCTTTGCAAAAAGAAATCTTAAACATTGTTGACTAAAATAAAAAAACCCGGTCTGAAACAAACCGGGTTTTCTATTCTTGATGAAAGGTTACTCTTGTGAAGTTTCGTTACTTTCATTCTTGTTTTCTTGGCGGGGCGCGCTATCGTCATCACGCCTTTCAGGACGAGGGCCTCTGTTGTCGCGTCGGTCATCACGTCTGTCATCGCGTCTCGGGCCTCTGTCATCCCTTCTTTCAGGACGCGGACCGCGATCTTCTCTCGGTGCGTTTTCGTTCCTTGGCGGTCTTGGCATCAATGCTTTTCGCGATACTTTCTCTTTTCGGGTTTTTGGATCGATTCCGAGGTATTTTACGTTGAACACATCGCCCATGTTGACTACATCAGTTACATTTTCGGTACGTGCCCAATCGAGTTCTGAAACGTGAAGCAATACTTCGTTGCCCGGAGCTTCGGTATATTCTACCACCGCACCAAAATCGAGTAATTTGATCACTTTCACTTCGTAGGTTTCCCCAACAGTTGGTTTGAAAATAATAGAATCGATTTTCGCAAGAACTGCTGCGATTCCCGCAGGATCGGTTCCGAGGATTTCCACAACGCCTTCTTCGTTTACTTCGTTGATCACGATAGTTGTTCCGGTAGCTTTCTGTAATTCTTGGATCACTTTTCCGCCAGGTCCGATCAATGCACCAATGTAAGCACCAGGAATGGTACGCATGATGATTTTCGGAGCGTGTTCTTTTACATCTGCTCTTGGTTTTTCTAAAGTTTCGATGAGTTTTCCAAGAATGTGCAAACGACCGTCGCGGGCTTGGGCCAAAGCCTGCTCCATGATCTCGTATTTCAATCCGTCGATTTTGATGTCCATCTGGCAAGCGGTGATTCCTTTTTCGGTACCGGTTACTTTGAAGTCCATATCACCCAGGTGATCTTCGTCTCCCAAGATATCAGACAAAACCGCGAAACGGTCGCCGTCTGTAATTAATCCCATCGCAATTCCTGAAACCGGACGGATCATCTGCACACCAGCATCCATCAATGCCAATGTACCTGCGCAAACTGTTGCCATCGAAGACGAACCGTTTGATTCCAATACTTCAGATACCACGCGGATTGTATATGGATTTTCAGCAGGAATCATGTTTTTCAATGCACGCTGCGCTAAGTTTCCGTGACCAACTTCACGTCTGGAAGTACCTCGCAACGGACGTGCTTCTCCTGTAGAAAATGGTGGGAAATTATAGTGTAGGTAGAATTTTTCTTCTCCTTGTTCTGATGGCGAATCAATTTGGTTGGCTTCTCTCGATGTTCCCAAAGTAGCAGTTGCCAATGCCTGTGTTTCACCACGCGTAAACAATGCAGAACCGTGAACCGATGGCAAATAATCTACTTCGCACCAGATCGGACGGATTTCTGTTGTTTTTCTTCCGTCGAGACGTGTGCCTAAATCGAGGGTTACATTACGAACGGCTTCTTTGTTGACTTTGTAGAAATATTTTCCCACCAAGTCTCCGTTTTCTGCCAATTCTTCTTCTGTAAACAAAGCTTTCACTTCTTCTTTTACGGCGTCGAATGCAGCAGAACGTTCTTGTTTTGCAGAACCTTTGCTTGCAATCGCGTAAATTTTATCGTAAGCATACGCTTTTACTTTAGCGTGGATGTCCTCGTCAGTTCTGTCCTGATCGTAGCTGCGCACTTCTTTTTTACCAAAAGCTGCTTGCAAACGCTCTTGTGCTGCAATTTGGTTTTTGATGTGTTCGTGTGCAAATTTGATGGCTTCGATCATTTCTTTCTCTGAAATTTCTTTCATTTCGCCTTCTACCATCGCGATAGAATCACGTGAAGCACCAATCATCATGTCGATGTCAGATTCTTCTAATTGCGCACGACTTGGATTGATGATGAATTCGCCATTGATTCTTCCCACTCTCGCTTCAGAAATCAATGTTTCAAAAGGAATGTCAGACAATGCCAATGCTGCCGACGCGGCCAAACCTGCCAATGCATCAGGCATCACTTCGTCGTCATGCGACATCAACTGGATCATCACCTGAACTTCAGCGTGGTAATCACTTGGGAAAAGCGGACGCAAAACGCGGTCGACCAATCGCATCGTCAATACCTCGTTGTCGCTCGGACGAGCTTCTCTTTTGAAGAAACCGCCTGGAAAACGTCCTGCCGCGGCAAATTTCTCACGGTAATCTACCGTTAAAGGTAAAAAGTCGATGCCCGGGCTTGCTTTTCTTGCGGATACTACTGTTCCTAAAATGACAGTTTTTCCAATTCTTACTACTACGGAACCGTCGGCTTGTTTTGCCAAACGTCCTGTTTCGATTGAGATGCTTCTTCCATCTCCCAAATCGATTTTTTCTACAAACAATTGTGGAATCATAAATTTTTCGTTCTGTTAATTAAACAATGGGCGTTGTGTTGTTGTTGTAGTTGTGAACCCAATGAAAAACCAAACTTTTTCCTTTAATATTTGTAAAAAAAAAGAGGCGCGTGGGCACCTCTTTTCGTATTGATTATTTTCTGATATTCAATTCTTTGATAATCTCACGGTATCTGTTGATCTCCGTTTTCTTGAGGTAGTCGAGAAGGCTTCTTCTTTTACCTACCAGTTTCACAAGTGAACGCTCGGTGTTGTAATCGTGACGATTTTTTTTCAAGTGCTCAGTCAAGTGGTTAATTCTAAATGTGAACAAAGCGATCTGGCTTTCTGATTTTCCAGTGTTTGTTGCGTTTCCTCCGTGTTTAGCGAAGATTTCAGCTTTTACTTCTGATGTTAAGTACATGCTAATATTATTTAAATGATTATTATGTATGAATTAAGTTCCTCCCAATTCGTGCGCAAAGGTAACTTTATTTTTTTGATGTGCAAATGTTTTTGGCGTTGCCGCAATGAAACTTTTTTTGTCCGACTCGAATTTTTGTTGCGGCCCGGGCTTTTCGCTGCAATCTTTTCCGGCCTCCACTTCGTTGCGGCCGCAAAAGGATTTTCACTCCAATCCCTAACGCATTTTTAGACTTCTTTGATCAATTAGAACAACTTCGAAATCTCCGAATTCACAAATTCCAAAAATCGTTCATCGGCTTCAGTGAAAGGATCCGGCACATTCGAATCGATGTCGATTTGCCCGATATTTTCACCATTGACAAAAAGCGGCACGACAATCTCCGATTTTACCGTAAAGCTGCACGCGATGTAATTGTCCTGCGCAGCAACATCGGGAACGACGAAGTTTTGATTTGAAACCGCGACTTGCCCGCAGATGCCTTTCCCGAATGGAATAACGGTATGGTCGGTAGGCGCTCCGACATACGGACCCAAATGCAGTGTTTGTGTTTGATGGTTGGCAAAGTAAAAGCCGACCCATGTATAATAAGGAATGTTTTTTTCGAGCAGTTCGCAGATTTGCAGCAGTTTCTCATCTCTTGAAAAATTTTGCTGTGAAACGATATTGGTAACCTGCGGTTTTAAAGAATCGAATGTCATGTTGGTTTGGGTTTGCGTCAGGGATAAAGGCGGTATCCTCGCAGCGCAGCGAGAGATAAAGCCGAAAGCCCGACCTGAAAGGTGACGCCATTATTTTTGCAAAAGTAATCGTTGCAAACCGTTTTAAATTATATAAATTTGTTAAAATGAATGCATTGAAAACCTACTACGGGCAATACCGTCCGTTTTTTATTTTCCTTTTTAAATTTTTCGGTGTGTATGCCGTGTTGACCGTTATTTATAAATGGTATCTGTCGCGGTTTGACAGCCTGCTGGTTTTTGAGGTTGACGATTTTACGCAAGTGGTCGGGGGCCAGGTGAAGCAGTTGCTTTTGTTTTCCGGCTATCAATGTACGACGGTTTTGCACGACAGCCAGGCTTCGGTAAAGTTGTATCTCGATAATCATTATGTGGCGCGTGTCGTTGAAGGATGCAATGCGCTAAGCGTGATCATTCTTTTTGCGGCGTTTGTCGTTGCGTTCTCTGGAAAATGGAAACAAACCGTTCTTTTTATACTAGCTGGAAGCGTGCTGATTCATGTACTCAATGTAATCCGGATCGCGCTCTTAAGCATTGCGTTGCTGCATTATCCGCAATATGAAGATTTGCTGCACGGTGTAATTTTCCCGTTGTTTATTTATGGTGTCGTGTTCGGATTGTGGGTTATATGGGTCAATAAATTTTCAAACTATGCCGCTTCTCCAAAATAGAAACCTCCGGATCTTTTTGATTGCCATTTTGGTGCTGCTGCTCGTTTCGGTTCGTGCGTTTGAAAGCGTGCTGTTTTATGATCCGTTTTATAATTATTTTCAAAGTGATTATCTCCATGGTGAATTTCCGAAATACGATGGGGTCGCATTATTTTTTGGACTTACATTTCGGTATCTTCTCAATACGGCGATTTCGCTCGCAATCATTCAGTTGATTTTTTTAGACCGGTCGCTGACAAAATTCGCCGGTTTGCTTTACCTTTTCCTGTTTGTATTTCTTATAGCGGTGTTTTTTCTGATTGTCCGTTTTTCCGACAGCAACAATTTTGTGCTGTTTTACGTGCGCCGTTTCCTGATCCAGCCCATATTGCTGCTGGTTTTTATTCCGGCGTTTTATTTCCAGAAGCAACAATCGAAAAAATAACGTTTTCTTGGCACCGCCAATCGTGTTTTTAAATAATTTTGCAGCATGAAAGTGACTCAGCAGATAAGCCTTTTCCTTGCATTTGTATTGCTGGTATCCAACACCGGTTTTGCATTTAATGTACATTATTGCGGTAAGGCAATCTCATCGGTTTCTTTACACACCAATCTGACTTCCGAAAATCCTCAAGAGAATTGTTGTGGTATTACGGAAAAAAAATCGCGTTGCTGCTCTGACAAAGTATTTCATTTTCAGAAAAAATCCGACAATGCGGTAGTTAAAGTGTTTTCAATGCATTCACCGTTTATTTCGGTTTTCGATTGGCAGCCGGCAAACTATCACGCGACTTCTAATTTTGAAAGCAACTCCATCACGGAATATTCGTGCGATTCGCATGCACCGCCGCTTTTCAAATTGTTTTCACAATATATTTTCTACGACAGTTTTAATGTTTAAGCAATCGCAACCGCGCATTTTTAAACATTAAACTATTCTTATGCAAAAAATACAATCATTGCATTTATTGCTTTGGTTTCCCGCTTTGATCTGGGCACAAGAGCCTGTCAGGACGGATTCGCTTCAGGAAATTAAAGTCGAAGCCGGCCGTAAAAGCCTCAAAAAATCCTATACCATTACAGCCAATACAACCACGATGACGGGCAAGGAACTGCTCAAGGCGGCGTGTTGTAACCTTGCAGAAAGTTTCGAAACAAATCCGACAATCGACGTAAATTTCGCGGATGCGCTCACCGGAACCAAACAAATCAAAATGCTCGGACTCACGAGTCCGTACCTGATGATCACAGAAGAAAATATTCCGTCAGTCCGTGGCGCGTCGCAGGCTTATGGACTCTCATTTACACCGGGAACATGGGTCGAAAGCATTCAGGTTACGAAAGGTGCGGGTTCGGTCATTAACGGATTTGAAAGCATTTCGGGGCAAATCAATTCGGAACTCATCAAACCGATCAATGATATTCCGTTTTTCCTCAATGTCTATGGTTCGACCGATTCGCGCTTCGAAGTCAACACGCATTTCAACAAAAAACTGTCCGATAAGTGGAGCAGCAGCCTTTTCCTTCACGGCAATACGCGCGCGTCAAAAAATGACATGAATGACGATGGTTTCCTTGACAATCCTTTGGCGAAACAAGTCAATGTTTTGAATCGTTACGAATATTATGATGCCGAAAGCGGACTTGTCAGTTTTATCAATCTGCGGTATATGAATGATGAAAAGCAGACGGGCCAAATCAATTTCGAGCCCAAACGCGATCGTGGCACAACCAACTCATGGGGTTCCGAAATCAATACGCAGCGCATTGACGTGGCGACGAAAATCGGTTATGTTTTTAAGGACATGCCGTATCAGAGCATTGGTTTCCAGAATGCTTATACAAATCACAACCAGGATTCTTACTTCGGGCTCAACCAATATGACATCAGGCAAAGCAGTTACTATTCGAACCTGATTTTCAGTTCGATTATCAGCAATACGATGCACAAGTTTTCTACGGGACTCAATTTTACGTATGATGCATACCGCGAGTTTGTCAATGTTACTGATGTAAGCCGGATCGATAATTCAATCGGTGCTTTTTTCGAATATACCTACGATAACAATGATAATTTCAGCGCCATCCTCGGCGGAAGGGTTGATAACCACAACCGGCTTGGTTTTTTCGTGACGCCGCGTTTGCATTTGCGTTATAATCCGTGGGAGAAAGGCGTGATTCGTTTTTCTGCGGGAAGAGGAAAACGCGCTGCCAGCATTTTTGCCGAAAACCAACAGCTTTTTGCAAGTTCGCGATCCTTTGATATTTTGGATAATGGCGGAAAAATTTATGGACTCGATCCTGAAATTGCATGGAATTATGGTATAAGCTTTTCGCAAAAATTTACCATCTTCGGAAAGAATGCTGATATCGGAATTGATTTTTACAGAACCGATTTCGAAAACCAGGCGGTAGTCGATTTGTATGAAAGTCCACAACAAGTCCTTTTTTACAACGGAAAGTCATTCGCCAACAGTTTGCAGATCGATTTCAACTACGAATTCTTTAAGCATTTCGATTTGCGCACGGCGTATAAATATTATGACATTCCGACAGAATATATTTCGGGTAATTTCCAAAGACCGTTGCAGGCAAAGCACCGTTTCTTTGGCAATCTTGCTTACGAGACGCATATCGTTGAAAAGGGAAGGCAGTGGAAATTCGATTACACCTGGAATTGGCTTGGCAAACAAAACCTCCCGAACACATCAACCAATGCGCCTGAAGACCGGCTTGGAAAATATTCGCCGTCATTTTCTGTAATGAATGCACAAGTTACGCGCACTTTTTCATCGACATTTGAAATGTACATTGGTGCAGAAAATATTGGAAATTATAAGCAAGATAAAGCAATTACGGGCAGTGAAAATCCGTTTGGGAATTCGTTCGACACCTCAATCGTGTATGCACCCGTTTTCGGAAGGATGTTTTATGCGGGCCTTCGATTTAAAATTAAATAACAATTTAAAATAAACAAAATGAAAAAGTTCACCATTATTCTGCTGCTGACATTCATCGGATTTTCGGTACAGGCACAGCAAAAAAAGAATAAAAATGCCCGCTATGATGTTGAAGTCAATGGCAATTGCGAGCAATGCAAAAAACGAATTGAAAAAGCTGCTTTTTCGGTACCCGGCGTCAAATCGGCCGAGTGGCATATTGATGATCACGTGCTGCATCTTATCCTGAATGAGGAAAAATCTTCATTGGCAGAGGTCAAAAAGGCGATTGCCAAAGCAGGTCACGATACCGATGATGTAAAGGCCACGGCTGAAGATTATGACCGATTGCATTCGTGCTGCAAATATGAAAGAAAATAGCTATTGTTGCGTTCTCATTTTTACAGTTAATAAATTTCTAAAGTGAACCAATAAAATTGCGGGTACGCTAAATTATTCTTACTTTCACAGACTCAAAAATTAACAATACGCCGTATTATGAATAACTTTGAATGGACCCAATTACTGAACCCCGAATTTTATATTACACTAGAAGTTGGCGGGATCCGTTTGGGATTATATATTGTTATTTTCATCGTTTTTGCCGAAACCGGTTTGTTTGCCGGTTTTTTTCTGCCCGGTGACAGCCTGTTGTTTTTAGCAGGTATTTACAGCCGCGATCTTGTCGAGAATGTCATTAGTATCCCGAGTGATCTGGTGAATGTAACGCTGTTGTCAACGCTTATCGCCATTGCGGGAATCTTCGGCAACATGACAGGTTATTGGTTTGGTGAACGAAGCGGATACTATCTGTTCAAAAAAGAAGACTCGTTTTGGTTTAAGAAAAAGTATTTGCTGCAATCAAAGGATTTCTTCGAAAAGTATGGTGGCAAAGCAATCATATTTGCCAGGTTCCTTCCGATTTTCAGGACGTTTGCGCCAATTGTGGCTGGGATCGTATCAATGGACAAAAGGAAGTTTATGTTTTACAACATTGTAAGTTCATTTCTTTGGTCATTTCTACTCATTTTTTCGGGGCATTACTTATACGGAATGTTTCTGCAGAAATTCGGCATCGACCTCAAACACCACATTGAATATATTGTGATTGGGATCATACTGCTTTCGACCTTTCCGGTTTTTATGAAATTGGTCAAAAAGCAGAAACCAGCAATTAAATGATATAAAAAAAATCCGAAGCGCTAACTTCGGATTTTTTATTTCATATTTTTTGGGATTACATCATTCCCGGCATACCGCCACCCATTGGGTTTCCGCCGGCATTTTCTTCCTTGATGTCAACCAAAGCACATTCGGTAGTAAGGATCATTCCCGCAACCGATGCCGCGTTTTCCAATGCCACACGCGTTACTTTTTTAGGATCAATGATTCCTGCTGTGAGCATATCGACATATTCGTCGGTTTTGGCATTGTATCCGAAATCGCCTTTGCCCTCGCCAACTTTTGCAACAACTACAGAACCTTCAAGCCCTGCATTTTCTACAATCGTTCTTAATGGAGATTCAACTGCGCGCGATACAATTTGGATCCCGGTTGCCTCATCGGCATTGTCTGCTTTTAGGGATGCCAAAACAGCTTTGGCGCGCAATAGTGCCACACCACCACCGGCTACAATTCCTTCTTCAACGGCTGCACGGGTTGCGTGGAGCGCATCATCAACGCGGTCTTTTTTCTCTTTCATTTCCACTTCGGAAGCAGCACCAACATACAATACAGCTACACCACCAGCCAATTTGGCAAGACGTTCCTGCAATTTTTCGCGGTCGTAATCAGAAGTTGTAGCTTCCATTTGTCCTTTGATCTGGTTGACGCGGTTTTTAATCACATCGGCTTCACCGGCACCGCTTACAACGGTCGTATTGTCTTTGTCGATTGTTACGCGTTTGGCGGTTCCGAGCATTTCAATTGTCGCATTTTCCAAAGTAAAACCTCTTTCTTCCGAAATAACGGTTCCACCCGTTAGGATTGCAATATCTTCGAGCATCGCTTTTCTTCTGTCGCCAAATCCTGGCGCTTTTACGGCGGCAATTTTCAATGCGCCACGCAATTTATTTACAACGAGTGTCGATAACGCTTCGCCGTCAACATCCTCTGCAATGATCAACAATGGTTTCCCTGATTGCGCGACTGGTTCTAATACCGGAAGCAATTCTTTTAAAGAAGAAACTTTTTTATCATATAAAAGGATGTATGGGTTTTCAAGTTCCGCTTCCATTTTTTCGGGATTGGTCACGAAGTACGGAGAAAGATATCCGCGGTCGAATTGCATTCCTTCAACAACATCAACATACGTGTCGGTTCCTTTTGCCTCTTCAACAGTGATTACGCCTTCTTTACCTACTTTTTCAAAAGCTTTGGAAATCAGCTCGCCAATTACTTCATCATTGTTGGCCGAGATCGAAGCGATTTGTTTGATTTTTTCAGAATCGCTGCCTACGACTTTTGCCTGTGAAGCAAGGTCGGCAACGATCGCTTCAACCGCTTTGTCAATCCCACGCTTTAAATCCATTGGATTCGCGCCTGCTGCCACGTTTTTCAAGCCTTCTTTAACGATTGCCTGTGCCAATACGGTAGCAGTTGTTGTTCCGTCACCCGCGAGGTCGTTGGTTTTTGAAGCCACTTCCTTCACCATTTGTGCACCCATGTTTTCGAGAGCATCCTGTAATTCGATTTCTTTTGCAACGGTCACACCATCTTTGGTAACCGTCGGTCCACCAAATGCTTTCCCGATAATCACATTGCGGCCTTTTGGGCCAAGCGTAACTTTTACTGCATTTGCCAATGCGTCAACGCCACGTTTGAGTCCGTCGCGTGCTTCAATATCAAATTTTATCTCTTTTGCCATTGTATTTAAAATGTTTTAGTGTTTGTTTAGATGATTGCTAAGATGTCGTCTTCGCGCATCATGAGGTAATCTTTTCCGTCAAGTTTCAATTCGGTTCCGGCATACTTTCCGTAAAGCACGGTATCGCCAATTTTAACGGTCATTGCGTGGTCTTTGGTACCATTTCCTACTGCGACGACTGTTCCTTTTTGTGGTTTTTCCTTGGCTGTATCGGGAATAAAAATGCCCGAAGCCGTTTGCGTTTCAGCTGCGACCGGTTCGATAAGAACCCTGTCAGAAAGCGGTTTGATGTTTAAAGCCATAATATATTATTTTGTTAGAATTTTTTGACTATGCGCGGTTTGTCAGAAATTGTGCCACGGGTTTTCGACTGACATTTTTGCGTAAAAAAAATGCCAGCATTGACAAGCTGGCATTTATTGAATTGTATATGGAAATTATTTCTTTACCGGTTCTGTTGTCGCAGGTGCCGCAGGTGTTTCGGCTTCTGGTTTCGCAGGCGTTGTAGCGGCCGGAGTTGCGGCAGCAGGAGCAGCAGTTTTAGGAGCGCCGGTTTCGGTTTTGTCAATGATTTTCGAATCGTTGTCGCTTAATGTTCCAGTAAAGCTTAAGCTCGACAATAATATCAATACGATAAGGATTGTTGCAAGTGTCCACGTGCTTTTGTCAAGGAAATCAGTTGTTTTCTGAACGCCTCCCATCATTTGAGACCCGCCCAATGATGAAGATAAACCGCCGCCTTTAGGTTCCTGTACCATAACCACGATGATTAGCAGAAAACAGACAATTGTAATTAAAACCAAAAAAATCGAAAATGTGCTCATTGTTATGTATTATTTTGTTGTAAATTCTTTATATCTAAAATTCGGTCTGCAAAGAAACTACTTTTTTCCGGATATTTCAAAATTAATATTTCATAGGCCTGAATTGCCTTTTGATATTTTTTTTGTTCGAGGTAAACACGCGCCAAAGTCTCTGTCATGAGGAAAGAACTGTCGGCTTTGCTCGGCTCATAAAAAGTTCCCGGAAGCGGCGCATCTTTTTTTACGGGCGAAATTTTCGGGCTCGCTTCGATAAATTTATCAATCAGTTCATTTTTTTTTTGCTTCTCGAAATTTACTTCTGAAGGTGTTTGCGTGTCGGGTTCATCGGAAATGGCTTGAGGGTCAGTGCTAACTTCTTCCCGCACAATGGGTTTGAATTTCGACAATTGCAGCCATTCCTGAAAAGAATGTTTCTCACCAAGCGAAAAGGGAAGTGGCTTGCCGATTTCGAGTTTATCTGCTACAGTTTCGTTGTTTTCAGACGGCGTTTCAGCCAATTCAGTTTTAATTTCAGTCGGACTTTCAATAACGTTCTCAACGACAATCTCTGTTTCTGTTACTTCAGCGTTTTCCGAGGTAGCTTCTTTAATCGAGGCTGCGATTGATTGCTCGACCGTATTTTCTCGTGGCTCCAATTTCGGCGCTTCTTCGATGACTTCACTTTCCTTTACCGTAATATCGAGGATCTCTGCCGTTTTCTGGTCATACAACGCTTTTTGTACCGAGGTAAAACTGTCAGAAGTGATAAAATCAAACAACACGCTGCGATCGGTAGTATGTGCCGCGGTAATTTTTAGCGCGTAATTGTACTTGAAGCTGTTTTGGTTGTACAATCCTTTAAGATACAACGCGCGGGCACTTTGAAAATATGGAAATTCCTGCACGATTTTCTCCAATACCTCTGTCTGCTGGTTGTGGACAGCATCGGGTTTGTTGATCAGGTGGGTGTATTCGCTTACGTTCAAAGTTGTTGGTTTAGGATTTTCGACGGCTTCAAATATAACAATTTTAGATTACCATTTTGCCAATGATTCATTGAAAACATCTTGCGTGATGCGTTCGAATATTGCATCAAGTGCTTCAGATAGTCGCGCCCCAACAAGCTGTTCATTTGCCGGATAGTCGAAAAAGAATGAAAACCTTTTTTCAAAATTATCCGATTCTTTCTTCTTATTGATAAAGCGCACGTTGACCACAATCGTTAATTTGGTCTGTGCAGCCCTGATATCGGCAGTTGCAGTCGTCGGCATGTTCCGGAAATCAACAATTTCACCTTCATAAACAAGATCGCCGCCTGAGTTCACAAGGTTCAGGTTTGTTTGGTTTTGAATCAAATTCTGAAGACGCTGCGTAAAGATCCGTTCAATTCCGGGCTGTACCAACGGCGCGTTATTCTGGAAATAATTGACCTGAAAGGTATTCGCATCAATTTTTCCCGTGCCCGTAAAGTTATAGACCGAGCAGCCGTTGATTCCGACTGCTACAATCACCAACAGTATATATTTGACGTATTTCATCCGTATTGTAAAAGATGCGAATGTACTCCATTATTTTTAAATATGGAAGTTTGCTTTTGGCCAAATAGGTCTCGAAAATTTAATTAGCGGTAATTGATTCACCCTGATAATAGTATTTGATTTCCAATGAAGTATTTTCCAAAGTATTGAAATAATAGGACTTTCGAATTCTGGTTTTTGGAAGGTTGAGCGAATTGAAGGTGTATTCAAATCGATCATTTTCGGGATCCTCGATATCGTAGTAGCGCCGTGCAATATTATTTTGCGAATTGTATTCCCCTTCCAAAAATTTTAAGCGTGATTGGCCAAAAAACACCACGCCCATTGCCCGGCAAATCGGTAACATGGCGGCCCGTAGCGGATTCGGATGGGAGTCATGCTGATAATGGGTCGCTGAAGGGCTGTCATACTCCCAATGGTAGGTTTGATTTCCATTTGAATATCCCACACCGACACCATGAATGGTATATTGTACTGGTGGTTCGCCCGGTTCTTCAACCTCTTCATAGGAATAGGATTCGCCGGTCATCAATAAATCGGCATTCAACGTTACGGTGGCCGGTTCGTTCAGATAAGTGTTATTTGCAGCGTTGTAAACTAACGGAAAACCATTCCACGATGTAAGATGATTGCTTGAGTCATAGGTGAAAGTAATAGAATAAGGGCTTCCAACGAAATACGGGTCGCCGTAAAAATGCGTTGTCGCCAGATTGCCATGTCCATCATATGAGAAGTCCTGAATCAATGCGCCCGCCGAAGTCACAATCTTGCGTAGCAAGCCATTGGGATAAAAAAACCAGGAACGCTCATGGTCGGTACCCGGATAGTAAACCACGCGCGACAATTTTGTCGGATCGGATACGGGCGCATGGGGTTTGGGCCTCGACGCATTATCTGATGGCGATTGCGTCAGTACGGTTTCTGGATCGCTACACGAAAAAAGGAATAGGAATATCGGAAGGATAAGTATAATTTTCTTCATAATGGCTCATTTAATGCGGATTAAATGTAACCAATATAATTTCAAAAAAAAATTATCAGGCTGATTTATTGCAAATTACAAATCGAACTGCTTGATTTTTCTGTACAATGTCCGTTCTGAAATTCCGAGTTCGTCAGCCGCGGCTTTTCGTTTGCCTTTATTCTTTTCGAGTGATTTCTTGATCATTTCGATTTCCTTTTGTTCGAGTTTGAGGACTTCTTCTTCCTCAACGGTTTCTGCGAAAAGGTAATTGTCATCGTTATCATCTTCGTCCTGATTGTTTTCCTGGGTTGAAATAACCGCCGTTCTTGGCTGCTCCTCAAACGCTATCTCACTCTCGCCATCTTTCGAACCGTAAATTTTCTGGATCAGGTGCGGATTGATTTCCTGAACTTTCGAACCATTTTTCATCAGTTCGAGCGTCAGTTTCTTAAGGTCGTTGAGGTCGCTTTTCATGTCAAAAAGTACCTTATATAATATGTCGCGTTCGGTGCTGAAATCGCTTTCCGATTTTTTGTCGCGAATCACCGAAGGCAGGTTGGTTCCTTCCTGTGGCAAATAAGATATTAATGTTTGCGCGTTGATTTCGCGGTTCGTTTCGAGTACCGAAATCTGTTCGGCGACGTTGCGCAGCTGGCGGATGTTACCGCTCCATCGGAATTTCTGTAAAACCTGCACCGCAGAATCGTCGAGTCTCAAGGGTGGCATTTTATATTTATGCGCAAAGTCGGAGGCGAATTTTCTGAAAAGCAAATGAATGTCGTCTTTCCGGTCGCGCAATGGCGGCAGCACAATATCGACGGTGCTCAATCGGTAATACAAATCTTCGCGAAATTTTCCTTTTTCAATCGCATCAAACAGGTTGACGTTTGTAGCGGCAACAATCCTTACATTGGTTTTCTGGACTTGAGAGGAACCTACTTTTATAAATTCGCCATTCTCCAACACACGAAGCAAACGCACTTGTGTGGTTAATGGCAGTTCACCCACTTCATCAAGGAAAATGGTTCCGCCGTCGGCAACTTCAAAATAGCCTTCGCGTGTTCCGGTGGCGCCTGTAAACGAACCTTTTTCATGTCCGAAAAGCTCACTGTCTATCGTTCCTTCGGGGATTGCGCCACAGTTTACGGCAATATATTTGCCGTGTTTGCGGTGCGAAAGTGAATGGATTATCCTTGGGATGCTTTCTTTTCCGACACCGCTTTCCCCAACCACGAGTACAGTTATGTCTGTTGGGGCTACCTGAATTGCTTTTTCTATTGCGCGATTGAGTTTCGGGTCGTTGCCGATGATTTCGAATCGCTGTTTGATGGCTTGTACGTTTTCCATAAAGTTAATTAATAAGGTATAATTAATAATGAATAATGTAAAGCGGTCGCATTATCCATAATTCTGTTGTCAGTTGTGTCCGCGTTAGGGATTGAGGCTTTGTTTGAGCTCTTTTGCAGTAAGACGGAAAAAAAGCGAGTGCCGAAAGCCCGGCGGCGCCTTCGCGTTGGTTGTTTTTGAACTGTACTTGCAGCCGACGCAACGCCCAAATTATTTTTATATTAATTATTCATTTCAGAATATCCGATTGCTTTGCCAATCAGCGTTCCGCTCGTGCAGTCGGTGACTTTTACGTTTACGAAATCGCCGACTTTATAACTGCCTTTCGGAAAAACAACGGTAAGGCTCTGCGAGTTGCGGCCAGACCAGTCGTTTTCTGATTTTTTCGACGTTTTTTCGATGAGTACTTCGACCGTTTGCCCTAAGAATTCGCTCGTGCGGATGGCGCTGTGTTTGCGCTGCAAATCGACAATTTCCTGGAGCCTGCGCAATTTTGTTTCTTCGGGAACGTCGTCTTCCATTTTTCTGCCTGCTAAAGTTCCGGGACGTTCAGAGTATGCATACATATAACCGAACATGTATTTGACGTGCTCCATTAAACTCAAGGTGTCCTGATGGTCTTGCTCGGTTTCTGTTGGGAATCCCGCGATCATGTCCTGAGTGATGCCGCAATTTGGAATAATCGTGTTGATTTTATCTATGAGCGCCATGTATTCTTCGCGTGTATGCAGTCGGTTCATTTCTTTCAATATCCTGTCGCTTCCCGATTGTACAGGCAGGTGGATGTGGTTGCAGATGTTCGGATATTTTGCAATCACATGCAAAACCGGCTCATGCATGTCCTGCGGGTTTGAAGTGGAGAAACGGATGCGCATTTTTGGAAAAGCAAGTGCAACCATCTCGAGCAACTGGTCGAAACCAACGGCTGTAGCGCGTTGCATATCGGAAGCTTTCTCGAAATCTTTCTTGAGTCCGCCGCCATACCATAAATAACTGTCAACGTTTTGCCCAAGCAACGTAATTTCCCTAAATCCTTTGTCCCACAAATCTTGTATTTCGGCCATGATGCTTTGCGGTTCGCGGCTGCGTTCGCGGCCACGCGTAAAAGGAACGACACAAAACGTACACATATTGTCGCATCCGCGCGTGATCGAAACGAGTGCTGTGATGCCGTTGCTCATGAGTCGAACGGGTGAAATATCGCCATAAGTTTCGTCTTTGGATAAAATAACGTTGATTGCATCACGGCCTTCTTCGACTTCGAGCAGCAGGTTTGGCAGGTCTTTATAAGCATCGGGCCCTACAACGAGATCGACGATTTTTTCTTCTTCGAGGAATTTGTTTTTGAGGCGCTCGGCCATGCAGCCCAGGACACCGACTTTCATTTTTGGGTTGACACGCTTTTTCACAGCATTGTATTTCTCGAGGCGTTTGCGAACGGTTTGTTCGGCTTTGTCGCGGATGGAGCAGGTATTGACGAGCACCAGATCGGCTTCTTCAAGAATTTGGGTGGTGTTGAAGCCATTTTCGGATAATATGGAAGCGACGATCTCGCTGTCCGAAAAGTTCATCGCACAACCGTAGCTTTCTATAAAGAGTTTCTTTTTGTTTTCGGGTTTGTATTCGAGCACCAGGCTTTCACCTTGCTTGTTTTCTTCAATCACCTTTTCCATTGCCTGTTTTTGAGACGACAAATATAGCGCAATTTCACAATAGGTGACAAGATGGCAGATGAAGTTTTAACAATGTTTTGCCGATTGCACCATTTTTCCGTTCGTGTTTCTACCGATTATATTGTGGCAAACTTTTCGAAAATAAAAAATTTGCCACAGATTTGTGGCAAAAAAAAATAATGAAAAAGAAATTGCCACAGATTTGTGACAAAAAAAATAATTTTAAAAAAATTGCCACAGAATATATTGCAAAAAATAGAAATGAAAGAATTGCCAGCAATGGCTGGGGAAAATGAAGATGCAATTACAATAAAAAGATGTGGTTCTCGAATAGCGCTTCCCGCATTGAAGACATTGTGTTGGCCACCACTTATATGTTGCCACGAATTAGCGTAAGAATCTCAATTTGTCGTCTTAGCGGAACTGCTAATTAACTGCTACTTTAATTTTAACCCCATCCATCTCCAAAATATAAACCCCATAAGCGATGCCGTCAAGACTGATGCACTCATTAACAGCCGTCCCCTGCCTAACGATTGCCCCGCGCATGTCGTAAAGCACATATTTTGAGCTCGCAAAACCACTAACATGCAGCAATCCCTTTGCAGGGTTTGGGTAAATTTGCGGCATGGTCTTGGTATTCTCATCAACCGCAAGCGCACAATTATTGCTGACAAACTTTGCGATGAAGAAGTCAGTCTGCAAACCGTCATTAACCATCGGCGTGGCGCTGTTGACATACAGCAGATGCTCAAAATGCCCGCCCACATAAAAGTTGCCGACAGGGTCCTTGGTTATCGCTGTGCCAGCATCATTATATCCATCATCATCAGTCAGCGTTTCCAATGCAAGTATTTCGCCTGTATCGGGGTTAAACCGCGTCATATACACATCATAAAAGGTGTTGGGGGGCGTATTAATCGTAAAATTGTCCCACGTGGTTGTCCCACCGAAACTTCCGGTAGATGCTCCCTCAGTGATACCATAACTAAAGCCCTGGGCCGTTGTTGACGAATTTGTAGCCCAGATAACGTCACCGCTTGCGTTGGTCTTAAGAATAAAATTAAAAGTCCCTGGAGTAGGTGCAGTAAAGGTATGCGTCCCAAAGCCCATTCCGGGGCCGGTACATCCGGTCAGGTAAAGATCGCCATTCTGGTTGACGTAAAATATCCTGGAACCCATCGCCCCTGCCTTGATTTTGTGTACTCTCTTTCTTCCATAAAAATTGCCCGGCATTGTCATATGCTGCAAGATACATGTCATGCGTGACGCTCTGTCCATTAAAACTTATAACACCTTGAGAATCAGGTATAATAAATCCGGTAAAATACGTGTTGCCAGTTTGATGGTTAACGGCCATCTTAATTTGATTTATGGCAAAATTGTCTCCTGTTATGCTGATTGGAATACCTCCTGTAAAATTCCCCCCGCTGTCGTATTTTAGCAGATGAAAAGTATCTGCTGTAGGAACGTTATATGCCCCACCGTACAATCCTGATTTTAATCTTAAGAACCAGAAACTGTTACCTTCCGGGCTGACAGAAAAAGCAAGCGAAAAACTTTGGTAAGTGTTGATAGCGGGAATATCTTCGGCTTGAGGCCATGTTGTCCATTGTAATACACCATTCGAATTGTATTTGATGATAAAAAGCCCTCTTTTAAACGTATTGGTCGCAAAAGGAGATTGTTGTAAGGCAAAATCGGTGTCAAAATGAACAGTGGTTACGCCGGGATCTGTGGGAATCACGTGTCCCGCAACATAAACATTATCCTGCTCATCTACACCAAGGCCGTTAACAAAATCGGTTTGCCATCCGCCTATAATTTTTGACCAGCGATAGCTGCCGTCACATGCAAAACTCACTATGGCATAATCAACGCTATTGGCTTGGCTATAACCCGTTTTCGGATTCCCGTCAATATCGAGATTAGATGACGTGACCGAACACAATGCATACATATTGCCATGGCTGTCGGTCACTATTCGTTTGACGCGCTCGGTAGAATAACTGTCATTGATTATACCATCTCCTCCGCCGCGCTTTCCCCACTGCCAGGTTTGCGCACTGCACGCCGAAATTCCAAGCCATGCTACAACAATAAAAGCAGTTAACAATGTAATTTTTTTCATCAATAGTCAGCCATTGGAAATTAATACTGATGCAATGTCGGAATAATTATTAAAACAAGGTATAGGGTTTTCCCTACCCTAATAATTTATTTGAGAAAATATTTCAAAAACCCGACGAATAACCCAAAATTTCGCCAACGAACATGTTATTTAAAAAAAACACCTACTTTTGCGCGAGAACACGAGGCCATCTTGGCCGACTGAACGAAGTAAACAACTGCAACATGGCAAAGAATTTAGTGATAGTGGAGTCGCCCGCGAAGGCAAAAACAATTGAAAAATTTCTCGGCAGCGATTACCAGGTCGAATCCAGTTACGGGCACATCGCCGACCTTCCCTCGAAAGAAATTGGCGTTGATGTCGACAACGGATTCAAGCCGCGTTATGAAGTTTCGCCCGACAAGAAAGCGCTCGTTGCCAAGTTAAAGACACTTTCTAAAAAAGCCGAAATGGTGTGGCTCGCTTCCGATGAGGACCGTGAAGGAGAAGCCATCTCGTGGCACCTTGCAGAAGAATTGAAACTCGACAAAAGCCGGACGAAAAGAATCGTTTTCCACGAAATCACAAAAACTGCCATCCTCAAAGCCATCGACAACCCACGCGAAATTGACTACAATCTTGTCAATGCCCAGCAGGCAAGAAGGGTGCTCGACCGTTTGGTAGGCTATGAATTGTCTCCGGTTTTGTGGCGCAAGGTCAAAGGCGGATTGTCGGCCGGACGCGTGCAATCGGTTGCCGTACGGTTGATTGTGGAGCGCGAGCGTGAAATCCAGCAATTCAAGCCTGTCGCGAGTTATTCGGTTACCGCCGAATTTACGAACGAAGCGGGCAAGTCGTTCAAAGCAAAACTGCCGAAAAACTTCAATACAAAAAAAGAAGCCGAGGATTTCCTCAACAAAAATATCGGCTCTTCTTATAAAGTATCCGATCTAGAGACGAAACCCGCAAGGAAATCGCCAACAGCGCCGTTTACTACATCAACTTTGCAGCAAGAAGCCGCACGGAAATTATACCTTCCGGTAGGAATTACGATGCAGCTCGCCCAAAGGCTTTACGAAGCAGGACTTATCACCTATATGAGAACCGACAGCGTAAACCTTTCGAAAGAAGCGATGGACGCGGCGCAGGCTGAAATCATCCGATCGTATGGAAAGGAATTCAGCAAACCGCGCACTTTCGCCAACAAAAGCAAAGGCGCACAGGAAGCACACGAGGCCATCCGTCCAACCAATATGTCGCAGCATACTGTCAACATCGACAGGGATCAGGCGCGTTTGTATGATTTGATCTGGAAACGGACGCTCGCTTCACAAATGAGCGACGCCGAACTCGAAAGGACCAATGTAAAAATAGAAGCTGGCAACCACAGTGAAATTTTTACCGCTTCAGGTGAAGTGTTGCTTTTCGAAGGATTTCTCAAAGTGTATCTTGAAGGCAATGATGAGGACGATGAGGAACAGGAAGGCATGCTTCCGGCTTTGAAAGTCAATGAAAAATTAGAGAACAATTCGATTACCGCAACCGAGCGCTACACAAGAGCAGCGGCAAGATATACGGAAGCTTCGTTGGTAAAGAAATTGGAAGAGCTCGGAATCGGTAGGCCTTCGACTTACGCACCGACGATTTCAACCATTATCAACAGGACATATGTTGAAAAAGGAAATCTCGAAGGACAGGAAAGAAATTACACACAATTGACCCTGCAATCAGGCAAAGTTGGCGAGCAAATTCTGAAAGAAAATACGGGATCGGATAAGGGGAAGCTTGTTCCTACCGACATAGGGATTATCGTAACCGATTTTCTTGTGAAGAACTTCGGGAATATCCTCGATTATAATTTCACGGCAAAAGTTGAACAAGATTTTGATGAAATTGCCGAAGGAAATGTCAATTGGGCAAAGATGATGCAGGAGTTTTATGATAAATTCCACCCCAATGTCAAAGAAGTCGAAGCCAATGCCGAAAGGGAAAGTGGCGAAAGAATTTTAGGAAAAGACCCGAAAACAGGCAGACAGGTGAGTGTGCGCCTTGGTAAGTTTGGGCCCATGGTACAAATTGGTGAGGCCGAAGAAGAAGACAAAAAATTTGCAAGCCTGATGGCCGATCAGAATATTGGAAGCATTACGCTTGAAGAAGCGCTCAATTTATTTTTGCTTCCCAAAAATCTCGGAACTTATAAAGGTGAAGAAGTAGAAGTAAACAATGGTCGTTTCGGACCTTATGTGCGTCACGGAAGTATATTTATTTCATTGCCAAAAGGCGAGGATCCGTTAGATGTGACCATCGCACGTGCCCAGGAACTGATCGATGAAAAACTCAAGGCAGATGCGCCGATTGCAACTTACAAAGGCGAAGGCGTGCAGAAAGGCGTTGGCCGTTTCGGACCGTTTATCAAATGGAATGGTTTGTTTATCAACGTAAGCCGAAAATACAATTTTGATAATCTTTCGCAGGCCGACGTGGCAGAACTCATAGAGGACAAACTCCAGAAGAACATCGATAAAGTTATCCATAATTGGGAGGAAGAGGGAATTGTGGTGGAAAAGGCGCGTTGGGGAAGATCGGTTATCATGAAAGGCAAGATCAAAATTGAGCTTAGTAAAGATGTTGATGCAACCAAGCTCACTTTGGCCCAGGTGCAGGAACTTATAGAAAAGAAGGCGCCTGCAAAGAAAACAGCAGCTAAGAAAGCGGTCGCGAAGAAAGCCCCGGCAAAAAAGACAGTTTCGAAAAAAACAGCAATTACAAAAAAGAAATAAGCAGTGGAATTTACCTTTCTGGCACCTTTAGATAATGAAGTTATTGGGTTTATTGGAGGATTAACCTCGCAGCATCTCGGCGCAAAAGTCGTTTTTCACAGCGAAACCGATTTTCCAGATCTTGATAAGGTGAAAATTGCTATTGTCGGCGTACTTGAAAATCGTGGGGCCAATGATTCGGAAAATTTTGGTCTTACTTTTTTCCGAAAAGAGTTGTACTCGCTCTTTCCCGGCAACTGGAATACATCAATTGCAGATCTTGGGAATATCCTCGCCGGCAATTCGGTAGAAGACACATACTTCGCCGTTCAGAAAATCATCGCGATGCTGGTCAAAAAAAGGATTATTCCGATTGTTATTGGCGGATCGCAAGATCTTACTTATCCGTTATACCGCGCTTACGATGCGCTCGAGCAAATGGTCAACCTTGTGGCGATCGATAGTAAATTCGACTTCGGAAAGGAGAGCGAAAGCTTGTCGGCAACATCCTATCTCACGAAGATCATCCTTGATGAACCCAACAATTTATTTAATTACAGCAACATAGGATATCAGACCTATTACAATTCGCAGGAAGAGATCGACCTTATTGAAAAGCTGTTTTTCGATGCTTATCGTTTGGGTGATATTTCGAATAATATTTCAATTTCGGAGCCTGTTTTTCGTGATGCTGATTTCGTTAGCATTGATTTAACATCCGTAAAATCTTGTGATTCAGGAAATTTCAGTACATTTACTCCTAATGGCTTTAACGGGAAAGAAATCTGTGCACTATCAAGATATGCCGGAATAAGTGATAAAGTCTCATTATTAGGGATTTTTAACCATGCCGGTACAAGACAGGAATCTGTCTTAATTGCGCAAGTTGTTTGGTATTTTATTGAAGGTTTTCACTATCGGTCGAATGAATATCCGTTTGGCAGTAGGGAACAATACCTTAAATATATTATACCGTTTGAAGAAGAGGAATTGGTGTTTTATAAAAGCAATAGGACAGAACGATGGTGGATAGAAATTCCATTTCTTTCAAATGCTAATAATAAATTAAAAAAAGCAACGTTATTACCATGTTCATACGAAGAATATCTGGCCGCTTGTCACCAGGAGATACCAGAAAGATGGTGGAAAGCGCAGCGTAAGAATATAGTATAATTTCCGTCGGAGATCGGTAGCTTATTTTAAATCCAATTTTAACTTATGCTATGGGTTTTTGGTAAGACAAATATTATAAAAGACATATAAAAATGCATTTAATCGATGTTTTATGCATTTAATCGATAAATTATTTTTTTTATATTTTTATAAATTCTATTTTTGAAAAGCGTTTCAAATTTTACAATATTTTAATTGCTTTTTTAAAAAATAATAAATAGGTTTACGCCCTTAAAATTATGAATACATACATAACCCAAGTTTATATGAAGAAATTCATTGCAATTACAGTAATTTCAGCTTTGTTGGTCGGCTGTGGCGGATCTAGCGACAAAGGTGAATTGGTAGGAGTGAAAGGTAAAAAATGGCATCCTGAGAAACCATACGGAATGACATTGGTACCTGGAGGTTCATTCATTATGGGTAAATCAGACGATGATTTGGCTAACGTGCAAGATGCGCCTACTAAAACGGTAACAGTCCGTTCATTTTATATGGACGAAACGGAGATAACAAATAGCGAGTACCGCGAATTTGTAGAATGGGTTAAAGATTCAACGATCAGAGTACGTCTTGCTATCCTTGCGGATGAAGTAGGTGGCGGTGGTACTGCGGGAGCTGCAGGCGGAAAAGGTGGTAAAGGCGGAAAAGGCGGCAGCATCGGTGATTTTGCGTTTAATGATGCAGATCCCGCGAAGATGACACCATACGATAAATATATGTATGAGAACTATTACAGTGTGGGTACCGAAGACGATCCGTATGCTGGGCGAAAGCTCAATCGAAAAGTAAAGCTTATAAAAGACACTTCTAAGTATCCAGACGAATATTATACCGAAGTGATGGATACGATGTATCTTCCGGTTGCTGAGTCTTTTAATGGGTTGCGTACGATAGATGTGAATAAATTGAAATTCCGTTATTCGTGGATGGATATTCAGGCGGCTGCCAAGGCAAAAACCGGAAAACGAAAAGACTTTATCCGTACTGAACAAATCAAAGTTTATCCTGATACAACTGTTTGGATTAAAGATTTTGCCTATTCCTACAATGAACCAATGCACAATGATTATTTATGGCACCAGGCTTATTCGGAATATCCGGTCGTGGGTGTTAACTGGAAACAGGCTAAAGCTTTTTGCGCTTGGAGAACGTTAAAGAAAAACACTTATATTAAGTCAAAAAAGAAAGGGAGAGATCTGATCAATTCATTCAGATTGCCTACTGAAGCTGAATGGGAATATTCGGCGAGAGGAGGTCTTCAGTCAGGGGCATACCCATGGGGAGGTCCTTATACTAAAAATGACCGGGGTTGTTTCCTTGCCAATTTTAAACCAAACCGTGGAGATTATGCGGCAGACCAGTCTTTATACACTGTTGAAGCCAAATCTTTTGAGCCCAACGGATATAATTTATACAATATGGCAGGAAACGTGGCTGAATGGACTGATTCATCGTATGACGCGGGTGCCTATGAATATGTTTCTACAATGAACCCGAACGTGCCTGATTCTAAAAATATGCGTAAAGTTGTGCGTGGGGGATCGTGGAAAGATGTTGCGTATTTCTTACAGGTAAGCACACGTGATTTCGAATATGCGGACACCGCTAGGAGTTACATTGGATTCCGAACTGTTCAAGATTACATGGGGACTGTCACAACAGGGAAAGCCCCCAAAAGATAAATAAATTAACCAACTATTATATTTTAACTTAACTAACAAAAAATTATTTTTATTATGGCAATTTTAAGCAAAAAAGCAATGAACTTCGCTTACGGTATGGGAGCGGCAATTGTAATCATCGGAGCACTATTCAAAATTACACACATAGAATTCGGGCCTATTACTGGTAACTTAATGTTGACAATCGGACTTGTAACTGAGGCGTTAATTTTTGGTCTTTCTGCTTTTGAGCCAGTTGATGATGAATTAGACTGGTCTTTAGTTTATCCTGAATTGGCAAATGGAGAAGCTAAAAAGAGAGAGCCTAAAAAAGAGGATCCAAAAGAAGCTCAGGGAATGCTTTCACAAAAATTAGACAACTTGTTAAAAGAAGCCAAAATCGATGGAGAATTAATGGCAAGTTTAGGAAACAGTATCAAAAATTTCGAATCTGCTGCTAAAGGAATTGCTCCTGCTGCCGATGGAATCGCTGCTACTAAAAAATACAGCGAAGAATTGACTTTGGCTGCTGCGCAAATGGAGTCGTTAAACAGCTTGTACAAAATTCAATTGGATAGCGCTTCAAGAAATGCACAAATCAACAACGAAGTTGCTGAAAACAATCTTAAATTAAAAGACCAAATGCAGTCTTTGACTTCGAACTTGTCTTCATTGAACAATGTTTATGGAGGTATGTTGTCTGCAATGAGTAACAATAGAGGGAACTAAGCCACTACATTTTTAATATAAACAAAACAAACTAATTAGAAAAAATGGCAGGAGGAAAATTAACCCCTAGGCAGAAGATGATTAACCTGATGTACTTGGTTTTCATCGCGATGTTAGCTTTAAATATGTCCAAAGAAGTATTATCTGCTTTTGGAATTTTGAATACAAAAATTGTTGATTCCAATGCAATCACCGATACCAGAAATGAATCGTCTTTCCAACAACTAGCTCAGAAAGCCCAGGACCAACCAGGTCAGTTTGGTGATAAAAAAGCTAAGGTTGACAAGATCAGAGCTATTTCTAAAGAATTTAGCGATTATATTGAAAGTATCAAAACCAAAGTAACAGCTAAATTCCCTAAAGATAAAGAAGGAAATTACCCATGTGAGCAAATGGACAAGAGTGACGAAATCGACAACTTGTTCTACATTGGAGACCGCGAATCCCCTGAAGCAAAAAAATTCTTAGGCTACATTCAAGGTTATGCAAGTAAGATTAAGGCTATCGGAGGCAGTTCGATTGCAGAATCTGAAATGAAGAAAATCGAGAAAAGATTTGCTACAGAAAAAGTATATTCTGAAAAGGCTGGTGCCAAATTGGAATGGCTTGATTACAACTACCACCACTTTCCATTAATTGCCTCTGTTACTAAGTTAACACAACTTCAGGCAGATATCAAAGCAACTGAAAGCGATGTAATGACCGGAATGTTCCAGTCAGATCTTGTGGCTGCTGCTTCACTTACAGCATATCAGCCGATTGTAGTTCCTGAAAAAACTGCATTTTTCCAAGGCGAGGCTGTAAAAGGAAAAATTATCCTTGGAAAGTTTGACCCTACTTTGGTTGCAAAATCAGTAATCGTTAACGGTTCTGCAGTTAAAGCTACTGCGGGCCAGGCTGAATTTTCTTTCGGTGCTGGAGCAGTAGGTGAGCATGATATCACAGGTTCGTTCAACTTTGATGAAAATGGTAAGGTAATCAGTCTTCCGATCAAAGGAAATTATGTTGTTGTCCCAAGACCAAATTCAGCTACAATTTCTGCTGATAAAATGAACGTAGTATATCGTGGTGTTGTCAATCCAATGACCATTTCGTTTGCCGGTGTATCTGATAACAATGTTACAGCAAGCGCTCCCGGTATGACCAGAGGAAGCAAACCTGGTAAATATGAAATCAGACCTGGTCAGGGAACAGAGTTAACAATTAATGTTACCGCCAAGTTGCCTGATGGTAAACCGGTTTCTGATAAAAAGACATTCCGTATCAAAGGTATTCCTGGTCCAACAGGTACGATTCGTGGGGAAATGGGTGTAGTAAAAGGACCAAAATCAAGCTTACAGGTATCTACCGTTGGTGCTAAATTGGTTGATTTCGATTTTGAAGTAGGTCTTGATGTAGTCGGTTTTAATCTTAAAGTTGCCGGACAGCCAACCGTTGTAGTACAAGGTAACAAAATGACGCCGCAATGTGTTGCTGTGCTTGCAAAAGCAGGAAGAGGAGATCAGGTAACCATTTCTGAAATCAAGACTAAATTGGTAGGTGCAGGAAACTATATGCTTCCTAGAACTGCGCCAGTTATCTACGAAATACAATAATAATTTAAGTTAGACCGTTATCCTACTTAAACAACTTATAATTATACATGAACATGAAGTATAGTAATTTTTTAACCGTTGCAGCATTTGTTGTTGGAAGTTTCTCCTCCGTTGCGCAGTCAAATTTGCTGAATGCAAAGACGCCTGATGAAATTGGTAAGAAAACCCCAGCCCAATTGATTTCTGATAATGACAAACCGCTACCGTACGGATATGTTCACGATAGGGATGTACTGATGGGGAAAACCACATGGGAAATTATCGACCTCGATGAGAGGATTAATTTTCCGCTGTACTACCCAATTGACACCGCTAATATCGGAAAAGACAGAAGATCATTATACGATGTGCTTACTAAGGCAATGGTCGATAGTACTTTGACAGAGGTTTATACTGATAGTTATTTCAATACAAAGAAAACAATGAAGGATATTCAGGCTTCTTTGACACGTATCGATACAACTGACCCGGGAAGAGAACAATTTAATGCTGGAATTCCAATCGATCCTCAGTATATTGTGCGAACTGACCTTGGGGCTATTGATGTCTCTGATTATAAGATTAAAGGATATTGGTATTTTGACAAACGCCAGAGTGAATTGAAATATCGTTTGCTCGGACTTTGTCCTGTCACCCCCGACGTATATACCGTTGGAAAGGAAGAGCAGGATTATATCGAGTTGTTCTGGGTGTATTTCCCTGCAGCGCGAGATATTCTTCACGCAGCTAAGGCTTTCAACGACCGAAACTCAGCGATGCCAATTACTTTCGACCACCTCCTTAATTCGCGGCGTTTCAATGGTGTGATTTACAAAGAGGAAAATGTTTACGGCGACCGTGAAATTGCCGAGTACATGAAAGAAAATGCGCAGATGCAATTACTTGAATCAGAACGCGTGAAAGATAAAATCCGCGACTTTGAACAAGATATGTGGAATTACTAATAGTTCCAAAAACAATTTTTAAAACTCTTACCATTTGGTAAGAGTTTTTTATTTTTGAGTTATGATAGATTACCTAATTGTTGGCGCAGGTCTGGCAGGAATTTCATTCGCTGAAACAGCATCCCAACATCAAAAGTCATTTCTTGTTTTTGACGGCAACCTCCAAAGTTCGTCCAGCGTAGCGGGCGGGCTGTATAATCCTGTTATTCTAAAACGTTACACTGCATTGGCAAACGCACCGGAGCAGCTTCAAACAATGAAGGAGTTTTATCATGGTGTCGAATTGAAACTGCAGCAACAATTCAATTTTGATTTGCCGGTACTTAGGAAATTTGCTTCTCCCGAGGAACAGAACAATTGGTTTATTGCTGCTGACAAACCCGCACTAGCCCCTTTTCTTGCTACTGATCTCGTATCAAAAAAATATAACGGACTCGATTCACCTTTTGATTATGGAAAAGTAAACGCTTCGGGATACGTTAACGTGGCATTATTCCTCAAAAATTATAGAAGTGATATGTCATCAAACAATTTGCTTGTGACAGAAGTATTTGACTATAACCAACTCGAGGTTGACTCTATTAGTATCAAATATAAGGACATTCAATCCAGGCACATTATTTTCGCCGAAGGGTTTGGCATGCATCAAAATCCGTATTTCAAAGACTTGCCACTCGATGGCGCCAAAGGCGAACTGCTGATCATCAAAGCGCCCGGATTGAATCTAGATGTTATATTAAATACGAATGTGTTCATCCTTCCGCTGGGCAACGACCTTTTTAAAGTCGGCGCAACATACAACTGGACAGACAAAACGGACATTCCGACTCAAGAAGCCAAAGCGGAGCTCATTGGAAGATTGCGTGAAATCCTAACCTGTGATTTCGAAATTATCGACCATTATGCCGGCGTGCGGCCCACGGTAAAAGATCGAAAGGCATTGATCGGGACGCATGACGATTTTCCATCAGTACATATTCTCAATGGTCTGGGAACGCGCGGCGTAATGCTCGGGCCATCCATGGCAAAAACGCTTTTTGATCATATAGAATACGGAACCGCCATTCCACGAGAACTCGATATGAAAAGATTTGATAAAAGAAGGTAATTATTTCCGGTAGTGCGGATCGTAAGACACAAACATATTAATATAGATGTTTCGCGACAACCGCAATACCAAAGGGTACAACAGGATCAGCGTAGCGATAATGGCGATAAAAGATACCTTTATATTTTGCCCCAATATCAAAAAAGAGACAATAAACGCAGCAATTCCTAACGCGACATTGACCGCATAACTAACATACATCGCTCCATAAAAAAACGAGGGTTCAATTTGATATTTGAAGCCGCAGTGCCCGCAATGCTCGTTCATTTTGAGCACGTTCTGCAAACGATACGGGTTTGGATCAACATACATATTTTCATTGTGGCATTTCGGACAAGTTCCTGTTAAAATGCTATAGAGTTTGGATCCTTTTTTTAACATTTGCAAAAAAAAATTAGGTTGGTGTCGATTTTCGATTGAACACGCAAACTTACAAATACAATCAGATAAAAAATCGCATAAATGCTTAATATTCATAATTTGTCCGTTTCGTTTGGCGGAACCTATTTGTTCGAAGAAGTAACTTTTAGAATGGGCGCCGGAGATCGTGTCGGCCTTGTCGGAAAGAATGGTGCGGGAAAATCGACAATGCTCAAAATTTTAGCAAAGGATATAGCGCCGGATTCAGGAAGCATTGCCACCGAAAAGGAAGTCCGCATAGGATTTTTACGCCAGGACATCGACTTTGAACACGGGCGAACGGTCCTCGAAGAAGCCTATCAGGCATTTACCGAAATCAAGGAAGTAGAAAAAAAACTCGAGGAGATCAACCACCAACTCGTGACGCGCACCGATTACGAAAGCGAAGCCTATTCGCAAATTATCGAAGATTTATCCGATTACACGCATCGTTTTGAGCTATTGGGTGGTTACAATTATGTTGGAGATACCGAAAAAATCTTGCTTGGGCTCGGTTTCAAGCGTGAAGTATTTAATAATCTTACAGAAACCTTTTCCGGCGGGTGGCGCATGCGTATCGAGCTTGCAAAACTGCTGTTACAAAACAACGACATTCTATTGCTCGATGAGCCTACAAACCACCTCGATATCGAAAGTATCATCTGGCTTGAAAATTTCCTTCGAAGCTATCCCGGCGTCGTTGTCATTGTTTCGCACGATAAAATGTTCCTCGATAATGTGACCAACCGTACAATTGAAATTTCACTCGGTAAAGCCTACGACTTCAACAAACCGTATTCGCAATATCTCGAGTTGCGACACGAAATCCGCGAAAAACAACTCGCGACGCAAAAGAACCAACAAAAGAAAATAGAAGAAACCGAAAAGCTTATCGAAAAATTCCGTGCAAAAGCCTCTAAAGCTTCGATGGCGCAATCGCTGATCAAAAAACTCGATAAGGTCGAACGCATTGAAGTTGATGAAGACGACAACTCCGTGATGAACATTTCTTTTCCCGTTTCAAAAGTTCCGGGAAAAGTAGTTATAGAAGCCGAACATGTCACGAAAAAATATGGCGATAAAACGATTCTCAAAGACATTTCTCTACTGGTAGAACGCGGAAGCAAAATTGCTTTTGTTGGGCAAAACGGACAAGGGAAATCAACCTTTATCAAAGCCATCGTACACGAATTTGAATTCGAAGGCACGATCAAACTTGGCCACAATGTACAAGTTGGTTATTTTGCGCAAAACCAGGCCGAATACCTCGATGGCGAAATCACATTGCTTCAAACCATGGAAGATGCCGCAAACGATACGAATCGCTCCAAAGTGCGCGACATGCTCGGATCGTTCCTGTTCCGTGGCGACGATGTCGAGAAGAAAGTAAAAGTGCTTTCCGGAGGCGAAAGAAACCGATTGGCGCTTTGCAAATTACTGCTCCAACCCATAAACGTGCTGGTGATGGATGAGCCCACAAACCACCTCGATATCAAATCCAAAAACGTACTCAAGGCGGCGCTCCAGAAATACGAGGGAACGCTATTGCTTGTTTCGCACGACAGGGATTTCCTGCAAGGCATGTCGAACATCGTGTACGAATTCAAAGACCAGAAAATCAAGGAATATCTTGGCGACATCAACTACTTCTTAGAAATGCGCAACCTCGAAAACATGCGCGAAGTCGAAAAAAAAGACATTGCTAAAAAAGAGGCACCTATTTCAAATGCTAAAGTTTCGTATGAAGACCAAAAGAAAAACAAAGCGCTCCAAAACCGTTTGAGTAAAGTTGAAAGCCAAATCAAGCAACTCGAAAAGGACATCCAGCAAGACGATAAAATGCTTGCGTCTAATTACGACAAACACATCGAGGATGCCAGTTTTTTCATGGCCTACAACAAGAAAAAAAAGGAACTCGATCAATTGCTGCTAGACTGGGAAATGGTACAGGAAGAAATCGATAACGCATAGTCAGGAGCTATTCCGGCTGTCCGTTGCAATCTTTTGCTTTCTAAAGAATAAAGCAAAAGGATTTCCACTGCCATCCGGGCTATTGCATTGGCTTTATAATGCGATTACAAAATCAGCCCAATGCGTTTCGAATGCGCAATCGCCTCACTGCTGTCGCGGAAATAACAGGTTGCGACATTCATGGTTTCCATATTCTGCAGTGCAGCTACGGTTTTTGGCTTCTTTTCCGAACTAGTCTGCCGGATGTAAACCGCTTTCACATTTACGGGAAAAATTTTGCAGATGTTTTCATACAACACTGGATCATGCTGCGAGTCATCACCAAGCAAAGTATAATTGAGATGTGGATAGAATTCAAGAATGTGTTTTATTTTCTCAAACTTATGGTTGTGGTCGCCACGGCCCGTTACGAAAAAATCCAAAAGACTCGTCTTGATATCTTTGAGCAATAGAACCGCGCGCGGCAGTTCGTGTAATTCGGTAAAGTCAATGATAAAGCGATACAGGTTCCACTCACTGCTCGACACATAGAAAAAAGCATTCTGTTCGTCCTTTTTGTTGCGTCCTGCGGTACTCAATGCCTGATAGTGCGGAACTACACCTTCAAAAATTTTGCGGTCATTTACATTGCGGAACAATAGGATATACAGTTTCTTAAACGGATTCCGCGTATGCGACACAAGAAAAGTATCATCGATATCTGAAATGAATCCCAGGTTGCCTTCGTAAGGCCTGATGAAAGTGCCTTTGGCGATTATCTCTTGTTTATTGTGATAAATGCTGACCTGATAATCCATCCAGCCATACGAGAATTCTTTGTCGAGCGGAATCGAGAATTTAAAATAACCGTCGTCAAGCGTTTTGGTATAAATGCGTTTTCCGTTAAGCAGCAAATAAACATCGGCATTCGGCTGCGTCTTGATTCGGAACATGCGGATTACCGATCTGGCGTTTCTGAAATTCTTTTTCTGAAAGTCATATTCCTCTCGCGTTGTCGGCCTGAAAACATGGCCCATTACAATGAGTTCTGCTTCATTGGCATAACCGCGATACAATTTTAGAATGGGCTTCATTAACTTTATGTTTTCGCTAAGATTTTGGCTACTGGAAATTACTTATTTTTAATCAGAAAATAAAGCAAAATGGACAAGAATGTAATACTCGTTGTAAATCCCGTTTCCGGCGGCCTCGATAAAACCGAGTTGATCGCATCGGTGAAGAGCTACACTTCGAAGAAAGATTTTCATTTTGAACTTTATGAAACTTCCGGCAATGATGACATTGGTAAAATAAGGGAATTATACAACCAACAGCTCCCACAGCGTATTATTGTAGCCGGCGGCGATGGTACAGTTAAAATGGTGGCCGAAGCAATGGAGCAGAAAGATGTCATTCTCGGAATTATTCCTGCGGGATCGGCAAACGGACTTGCTGTTGACCTTAACTTGCCCAAAAACATTGCTGAAAGCCTTGAAGTAGCTTTCGCAAATAATATCGCGGCGCTTGATATGATTGCAATCAACGGAAAGAAAAGCCTGCACCTGAGCGATATCGGACTCAATGCTGAACTCATCAAAAACTATGAAAACAGCGATACGCGTGGCATGTGGGGTTATGCGTTGCAGGCATTTACAACGTTAAAGGAACAGGAAGCACCATTCAATGTAACGATCAAAACTGCCGAAAAAAATGTAGAGTGTGTGGCGCGAATGGTTGTTATTGCGAATTCCCAAAAATACGGAACCGGCGTTACCATCAACCCCGATGGAAAAATGGATGACGGGAAATTTGAGCTCGTTATCCTCAAAAATCTCGATATGGTTATTTTCGGTCAATTCATCAGCGGCAACATGCCAACCAATACCGATGATGTTGAAGTGATCTCGACGGATAAAGCGGCAATAAAAACGAATATTCCCGTGAGTTTTCAGATTGATGGGGAGTATATCGGGCCCGAAAGTGAATTGCAGGTTGAAATTCTGCACGGGCAGATGAAAGTCGCTATTCCGTAAGCTTGAACGGATGGCGCTGTTGCCAGGCCGTTTTGGGTTCGAGATAGCCAAAGATACGTTCCATAAATTGATTGATGAACGGACGGCTGTGTTCTATGAAGCCGTACATCTCGATAGGTTCGGCGCCGACAGAACTTTTAATTTCAAGCGCCGTCCGCGCAAAAATAATTTCCTTAAAGCCATTATTGACCGAGTACGCAATCATATCATACAACATATTGAGGTAAAGCATCTTTTCGCGCTGCTCATTTTCATCATAACCAAGAAAATAAGTTTCCATCGTGCTGCCGTTTTTGATGAGCGTATTAAAGCCGATTAATTCTTTGTCGAGAAAGTAGCCATAAAAACAGAAAGCTTCTCCCAAATGTTTCTTGAGCGTTCGAAAATGATTTTTTGCCAAATAAAAACTATTGAAGGGTGCGTGATGTGCCACATGCAGGTATAGCTCGTAAATCCGCTCTTCATAAAATATAATATCTTCCAGCGTCATTTTCCTTTTCGAAATACCTAATGACTTTTTTCGCGCGCGCTTGTATTGGTCGCGGTATTTTTTTGAAAAGGCATCGATGTAATCCTGTTCGTTTTTCCACGAATTCCTGATGTTCAAAATCATATTGGGCTGCGTCGAGAAGCGGTATGCTTTTTTAAAGTCAGGTCCGAATTCCCCGATTTCACGACTGTCAAAATCTTTGTAAGTGGTGATGTGTACGCGTTTTCCTTTGTTTTCCAAAATTGAATGCATTTGGGTAACCGCGCACTTCAATGTTGAAAGCGCTTGTAGTTTGTCAATTTTATCGGAAAAAATAAATGCATTTTGTCCCGTCAACATATTATTGCCGATAAACAACACATGAGAGGCGAAGTTGCGGAAAGTAAAATTGCGCAGCATTGTTTTCAGGCATTTGTCGCGATTGCCAAATGAATCGAGCTTATTTAAATTGAGGAATTGGGCGATCGCTATTCCTTCAAGTTTTTCGGCACTGAAAATCCCTATGAAATAACAAGTCATATTGTCTGGCGCCGATTTTTCAAGGACTGAAAGGTAATTTGCAGATAAAAAAATATTTCCGACAGCTATCTGATCCCAATTTTCAGGAAGTGAAATAACAGAATCATAAATTTTAAACGAAAGGGAATTAGCCAAGCCTGCGGTATGTTTGTTCAAATTTAAACAATTATGTCGGAGTTCGAATAAAAAAAATCCGGCTCTAGACGAACCGGATTTCAATTAATATATTATCGGTTATTTTGGCCAACCGCAAACGATTCCGCCCATGATCATAAAGCAAACGATCCAGAACCCCGCCGTTACCAGTACATATTTAAAACTTCGGCGCTCGTACAGTGCGTTCGTTCCAATGACAGGCAGCACAAGAAACAAGCCGGTCATAAATCCGTGAAGCGCACCATGCTTGAAAGTGCGATAAGCCGTTCCGTAATCAGCCATAAAGGCAGCGTAGGAAGGTTTTGCAACCGTTGGATCGCCACCCACCATTCCTAAGGCGCCAAATTGATGGATCGTGACCGTCTGAAGCACGAAACTAATGAAGAACGCGTAAACAAATGACAGTCCGAAAGTCAAAGCCATATTGGCGCCCTGCATCTTATCTTCGGTCATTCCTGACTCGCGCATCCAGATTCCTCCAAAAACTTTGGGATTATACCAAATAAATCCAACGACCAAGGTAGATGCCGCGGCCGCAAGCAGCGCTAAAAAGTTAATGTCCATAATTATTTTTGTTAATTGGTTAGTAGTCAAATGTACTTTTTTTTGGTTTCCATACCAAATTTTATCTTTTCGAGCCCATCTCGTTTGGAATTTAGGACGCGTATCTCGTTGTTTTTGTAAGAAAAATATAGTCTTATTTTTGAAAAAAGTGCAGTTCATCGATTTTATTTGCACATAATCGATATTGCGTATACATTTACATCGTAATACTAACGTAACCCTAAAACGTCATGAAAAGAATAACTACCTTAATTTTGTTTTTTGTTGCAACTGCATCAACAATGGCAAACGTTTCTGCTTCGGAAAAAGAAGCATTGGTAAAATTATACAAAGCGACAAATGGAAGTCAGTGGACAAACAAATGGGATCTTAACGCGCCTGTTGCCTCTTGGTACGGTATTAAATTGCAAAACGATAAAGTAATTTCAATCGATCTTTCCAACAATAATTTAACTGGTACTTTACCGGCCGAAATCACAACCTTAACTTACCTGCAGCAATTGAACCTGTTCAAAAATGCAATTTCAGGTAATATTCCGACAACGATCGGGAACCTTAAGCAATTAAAGACTTTGAATTTGTCATTCAATAAATTGTCAGGAAGTATTCCAGCCTCTATTGGCGAAGCTATATTATTGCAATCGGTAGAAATCTTTATGAATCAGCTTTCAGGTTCGCTTCCTGCAGAGATCGGAAATTTGAAACAACTGCAAACGCTGTCGCTGTTCAACAACGAATTAACAGGACAAATTCCGACTTCTGTTTACGGAATGAAGTCGCTTAAGGTGTTGCTTTTGAGCAGCAATAAGCTAACAGGGAAATTGGATAAAGAAGTAGCCAACTTAACGTCTCTTGAAAATTTAAGCTTATTCGAAAATAACATGGAAGGCCAGGTGCCATTCGATCTTGAAAAATTGAACAACCTTAAAGAAATGAACATCTCTTATAATATGTTCAGCGGATTGGTTTCTAAAAACCTTGCGCAGCTTGACACGCTTAATATGACAATGATAAATGATAAAGGCCTTGCAGTTGCCCTTCCGGTGAAAACCGATAAAAGTTCTGCCCTTGCTTCTGAAGATTAAACTTTCATAATAAATTTTGGTGATTACTTAAAAAACCTTGCTTCCCCCAGGCAAGGTTTTTTTATTTGTATTTTATAACATCGCCAAATAAAATTATAAGGATGTTAAAAAACAGAAAGCTATCTTTGGTTAACCACGGCTTTGAAACATCCTTACAATGACTGCAAAACAAAACTACAAACTGATTAAATGGGTTTTTTTTGTTTTCTTATTGCAGTCTTGTGCCACGAATCATTCGCAATACGGCAACGTTAAAGCGTTGTCAGCTAATGATAATTTTAAAAAACCACAACCCATTTCTCATACTTTTTTTCTTATTGGCGATGTCGGAATGGCCGACGAAACAACTCCGAGTCCAATATTTACGGTATTGAAAGACCGACTCATAAAAGCGGATTCAAGCAGCACATTATTATTTTTGGGAGACAACATTTATCCCGATGGCATGCCTTTAAAAAATCGCGCCGACCGGAAATCTGCAGAAGCAAGGCTCAATGCGCAACTGACCCTTTCCAGAAAATTCAAAGGACAAACTATTTTTATTCCGGGAAACCACGATTGGCATAACGGAATAGAAGGCCTTCACGAAGAGGAACAATTTGTCAACAATTATTTCAAAAATAAAGATGCGTTCCTGCCTCACAAAGGCTGTGCACTCGATTGTGTCAATGTCAACGAGAATGTTGCTTTAATAACAATCGATACCCAATGGTATTTAGAGAACTGGGATAAGCATCCCGCAATTAATGAAGATTGCGATATCAAAACGCGCGAGCAGTTTTTTGAGGAATTGGCAACGCTCATTAATAAAAACCAAAAGAAAACCACGATAATTGCGATGCACCACCCACTGGCTTCAAACGGTGTGCATGGCGGAAAGTTCTCACTTCACAAGCAATTATATCCGTTTGATTCAAAAATTCCGTTGCCAATGCTGGGAACGGCGATAAACTTTTTCAGGAAGATTTCGGGTGTCGATCCTCAGGATTTGCAAAGCCGGAATTACAATAATTTCATCAAACGCTTTCGCACGCTCATCGGAAATAAAACCAATGTTGTTGTTGTGTCTGGCCATGAACACAATTTGCAATACCTCGGCAGCGACAACGTTAAGCAGGTAATCAGCGGTTCGGGTTCAAAAAAAGAGGCTGCCCGAGTCATCGGTAAAAATGATTTTTCATTCGGAGGAACTGGTTATGCGGTACTTCAGGTACTCAAAAACGGGGCGTCTGAAGTGTCATTTTACGGCATTGATTCGAAAGGAAGAGAAAAGTTATTATTCTCTCAACAGCCTGTTGCACCGCGTCAGAAACCTAACCTGAAAGCATTTCGGAATCGTTTTGAGCCAATAATCGATACGGCAGTATATAGCACGAAAATGACTACCAAGGGTCGCGCTTATCGGTTTTTATGGGGAAACCATTACCGCCAATATTACAGTATGCCGATTCGGGCGAGGGTGGCGACATTGGATACGCTTTATGGCGGAATTAAATCGGCAATAGAAGACGACGGCGACCATTACAGATCGCTATTGCTCACCGATAAAACCGGCGATGAATATACGATGCGCGCCGTGAAAAAAAATGCCACCCGATTTCTACAAACTGTGGCTTTTAAAGATCAGGCTGTGGAGAAAGATTTCAGGGACACATACACAGAAGATTTCATTATGGATTTTTATACAACCGCGCATCCATATACACCGCTTGTCATCGGAAAACTTGCAGACAAAATTGGCGTCAACCATACCAATCCGGTTTTATATTTCATTCCGAAGCAAAACCCACTCGGACTATTTAATGAAGATTTTGGTAATGAACTGTATTTCATCGAAGAACGCCCAATGAACGGATTTACGAACTTACGCAGCTTTGGCAAACCGCCAAAAATTGTGAGCACCGAGGAAATGCTGGGCAATCTCCACGATAGTGAAAAGTACAGCATTGATGAAAAAGCGTATATCCGGGCCAGGCTTTTCGATATGCTGATTGGCGACTGGGACAGGCAAAAAGACCATTGCCGCTGGGGTGCTTACAATGAAAACGGACGAGTTGTCTATCGGCCAATCCCTTTCAACCGCGACCAGGCATTTACGAAGTTCGATGGTAAATTACTTTCAATTTTGATGAACATTCCCGCTTTCCGGAACATGAAGAGCTTTGGCCAAAATCTAAAAAATGTCAAATGGTTCAATCGCGAAAGTTACCCGTTGGATATTGCACTGGTTTCTGGCAGCGACCAAAAAACCTGGATAACGGAAGCCCGCTACATCAAAAATAATTTATCCGATGACGCAATTGAAAAGGCGTTTAATAACCTGCCAAAGGAAACACGTGATGCTGCGATAAATAAAATCAAAGCGCAATTAAGAATCCGCAAAACCCATTTGGAAAGTTACGCAAAGCAATATTATCTGATACTTCAGAAAACGATTTTGCTGACAGGAACAGAAAGGAAAGACAAATTTGTTATCACCCGAAGCCATAACAAAACGACGGTGCAGACCTATAACGTTACAGGTGACAAAAGCGTATTAGTCAACGAGAAAACCTATCATTGTCCGCAAACAAAAGAATTGTGGATTTATGGATTGGGCGGTGAAGATACTTTCGAGGCGAAAGGAAAAGGAAATAAAAAAATTAAAATAAGACTTCTCGGCGGTCCTGACAACGACACTTATAACATTGCGAACGGCCACAAAATAAGGATTTACGACTTCAAATCGAAGCCTAACTCGATTATAAATCCGAGTAAAGGACGCATTCTGCTTTCCGACAATTACGAAACCAATACTTACGATTACAACAAGCCCGCATACAATATTTTTGCAGGTTATCCGACAATTGGCTTTAATCCGGATGATGGAATAAAAATGGGCGCGGTACTGAATTACACGGTTAATGGTTTCAACCGTTTTCCATATACGCAACGGCACAGTGTCAAAGGCAATTATTATTTTGCGACAAATGGCTATGAATTGTCATACAAAGGAATGTTTCCGCACTTTCTTGGCGACTGGAATTTTACATTTGATGCGCTTTTTACAAGTCCGAATTTCACGACCAACTTTTTCGGATTCGGAAATGAAACGCCAAATGATGATAACCGTGTCGGACTCAATTACAACAGGGTTAAAATCAGAACAATTAAGGCGGCTCCAGCGCTGCAATGGTCAGGACAGCATGGTGCTTCAGTAATCGTTGCAACCGCGTTTGAACGAAATGCAGTGGAATATACTGGAAGGCGCTTTGTTGCACAACCTGGTGCCGTGAACCCCGATGTGTTTCATTATATGAATTTTGCGGATGTAAGCCTTAAATACCTTTATGAAAATTACGACAACAATTCGAATCCGACGCTTGGAATGACATTTTCATTGTTGGGTGGTCTGAAAATGAATATCGATAATGCTGATAGGAAGTATCCGTATGCCGAAAGTGCGTTTGGGTTTACCTGCAGACTTGTCCCCAATGGAAAATTGGTGTTTGCAACCATCCTTAAAGGCAAAGCACTATTTGAAGAAAAGTATGAATTTTATCAGGCCGCTACAGTCGGCGGTGATTTTGATCTTCGCGGTTTCAGGAATCAGCGGTTTTCAGGAAGGCAGTCTTTTTATCACAGTACCGATGTCCGTTGGAATATAGGCAAATTTCGAAACAGCTTTGCACCAATCCATTATGGAATTTTCAGCGGATTCGATTACGGAAGGGTATGGCTCCGCAATGATGCTTCAGACAAATGGCATCCCGCTGTCGGCGGCGGAATATTTCTCAATGGCGTGAACCTGCTGACGGCGAAAGGCTCCTTTTTTTATTCGGGTGACGGCGGAAGGTTTTCCTTCGGCTTAGGATTTGGGTTTTAGCTTTCGCAAATTTACCTCATAAAGATTGCCTCCGACACCTTTATTGCGTTCATCGACCACAAAAAGCTTGTGATTTCCGACAAAGCAAATTCCTTCCTTATCTGACATGTCTGGCAAGTCGATTTGCTGCACTTTTCCACTGAAGAAATCTGTCCCCTTAAAGTTTGTAAACAGCCAGATGTGACCATAGCTGAGCAGTACCATTTTTTTTCCATTCGGACTGATATCGGCGCCCGTAATGGCACAACTGTGGAAATCGGTACAGGACTTAAACGAACCGACTAATTTTGCTGCATGATTTCCGGGGATATTCGGTACCGTATATAAAAACGTCGAACCGTCAGAAGTTGAGCTTCTGTTCTTGGTAAAAAGATAAAAGTTATCGCCCAAAAGGAAAAAGGCTTCGAGATCATAATAACGCTGTGCTTTTGGTGGTGGGAATTCGGCTTGCTCGGGATAATAAAACGTAATTTTTGCGGCAGTGCGCGTTTCGGTTTTTTTTAGATCTTTGGCATCGATTTTATAAATATATAGTTCCTTGCGTGCGTTTTTGTTGTTTCCGAAGTCACCAATATACAAATTTCCTTCAGGGTCAGCGGTAAGTTCCTCCCAATCATAGTTTAAAACATCGGTAATAAAAAGCGTGTTGACCAATTCACCTTTCTCGTTCAAAGCATAAAGCTCCGATTTGTTCCCACTGTCCTGTAAAGTCCATATCCATTTCGATTTCCGGGTGACTTCGACTGCAGAAAGTTCTTTTAACTCTCTTGGGAAAGAAAATATTTTTTTGAGAATCTCAGTATTGTACGCGAACGAAAGACACAGTATTGCAATCGCTGGTAAGAAAATTTTCTTATACATGTTTGAATAGCTTTTTTATAAAAATACGAACATTGAAGCAGCCTGATTTACCGAATTACATTTTAGTTTTATAAATTAACTTTTAGAGAGAAAATTATGGTTCTTTAAGGCGGTGCGCTGCAAATTTTATGTTCCATCGACGAAAGATTTCTTACGCATTTGCATCAAATCGAATTACAGCGAACTAAACGTTATTTAGACAAAATCTTTCTGTAAAATTCTTTTACCGCTTCCCAGAAAAACGTAATGTTACCTCAATTATTTTATGGTGTAAAATCCTAAAAATAAAATGTTAATAAAATGATGATTACTGCAAAGCGGTTGCGGTATCAAGTACTAAAATTGCTCCGTGGATATACGTATTATAATAAGATTACACAAGCTCGTGGAGAAAGAGCGAACGGGAAATCCGAAGAAGCTTGCTTCTAAATTGGGAATTTCCGAACGCAGCGTTTACAATTATATCGCATTTATGAAAAAAGAGATGAACGCGCCAATCGTTTACGACTTTCAAAAAGGCAATTACTGCTACAATCGCGCCTGCGAATTTATCTTCGTTGGATAATTCACTTTTCATGAACTTTGTCGTGAATGGTTTTTAAAACTTTCCGTGTGGTCAATTTTAAAAACAATACCATGGCACAAATCAAAGCAGAAATCCCATTCGCGGCGATCAATGGCCAGTCTTCACGCAAAATGCCATAAACCACCCAAAGTACAAGTCCGGTTAAAAGAAAAAGATACGTACGCGTGGAGACGTCGTTCGTTTCCCTGGTTTTTATAATTTTTATAACCTGCGGAATGTTTGAAATGGTTGTCATGAGCGCTGCTGCATAACCCAATATTTCTGTTATATCCATAATAAGATGCTTGTTGTATAAAAATACGCATTTCACTTCAATGTGACTTACAATTATTGTTATTGGCATTCTATAATTTCGACGACAATTATTAACGGCCTAAACCGCAAGTGCTAAGTAACATATCGCAAAATCACAACTTTTTTATAAAATTAACTTGCGTTTCCCGATTTCTATTGTATATTTGCACCCGAACAGCGCGGGATAGAGCAGTAGGCAGCTCGTCGGGCTCATAACCCGAAGGTCACAGGTTCGAGTCCTGTTCCCGCTACCAAGTCAAAAGCTCCAAAGTAATTTGGGGCTTTTTTTATGCAATGATTTTTCATTCCTTTTCTATAACTTTAAACCTTAAATAACTTAAACCCTTAACTATGAAAAAAATGATGTTGCTTTTGTGCATGACGCCTTTTCTGGCCGTGGCACAACAAAAACCCAATTTACCTTGCGCTATCAATCTTAGCGGCTCCGTGTCTGAACAAAATCTGATTGGTTTCAGCCTTGAACGCGCCGTGGCCAATTCCAAGAAAGATTCCCTCGGATTCAAAAGTTCGAAAATTGCGCAGTTCAGCTATGCGATGAGCAGTTTAGACCGTCCGTTTTCAAATTCGATCGACGGACAAGGCGCGCAGATTGATTTGGGAAACCGAACTTACTTTAACCGCAAGGATTGGAATGGTGTTTACATGCAAAATACGGCAAGCATCGGTGCCGTTTGGTTTAAAGAAACGTTTTTCAGCGGACGTTATGCGTATTGGAGTTTATTCAATCCCGATTTCGGATACAAACTGCAATTCGGACATTTCTTAGTCGATCCTTCGGTTGGGTTTATTTGGAAATGGGAAATCAAAGGCAGCGCCACCAATGCGGTTGATAATAGGATGTTTGACAATTTTAACCTGCGCGCCGGACTCAAAATTGGATATACGCTTTAATGACAGTGAAAATTTCATAAAGAAGCCTTTCCACATGAAAGGCTTTTTTATTTGGCAGCTACAAAATGACGTACTTTAGAAGAAGTAGCGAAAAACCAACTTATATTTGCATTTGCGAGGCGAATGCCGAATAACACAAATTAAAATACGCAGCATGACTCATAAAGCCGGATTCGTAAATATTATCGGAAACCCAAATGTTGGAAAATCGACGCTGATGAACGCCTTCGTCGGCGAGCGTTTGTCAATTATCACGTCCAAAGCCCAAACCACGCGCCACCGCATCCTGGGCATTGTCAATGGCGAAGATTTTCAGCTCATTCTCTCCGATACGCCCGGAATCATTAAGCCGGCTTATGAAATGCAGGAATCGATGATGAATTTCGTCAAGTCAGCGTTTGAAGATGCCGACGTGCTTATTTATATGGTTGAAATCGGCGAACAAGAGCTCAAAGACGAAGCATTTTTCAACAAAATCATCCATGCGAAAATCCCGGTTTTGTTGCTGCTGAATAAAATCGACAATTCAAATCAGGAACAGCTCGAACAACAGGTTGCTTTCTGGAGCGAAAAAGTGCCAAACGCCGAAATATTCCCGATATCAGCACTCAAAAATTTCAACGTTCCCGAAGTTTTCGCGCGCATCATTTCGCTGCTTCCCGAATCGCCTGCCTATTATCCTAAAGACCAACTTACCGACAAGCCTGAACGTTTTTTTGTAAATGAAACCATTCGCGAAAAAATTCTCTTACACTATAGCAAAGAAATTCCATATGCCGTCGAAATCGTCACGGAAGAATTTTTAGAAGACGACAACATCATCCGCATCCGTTCGCTGATTATGGTTGAACGCGAAACCCAAAAAGGAATCATTATCGGACACAAAGGTGCCGCATTAAAGAAAGTAGGCGTAGAGGCACGTGCCGATCTCGAAAAATTCTTTGGCAAGCAAATCCACATCGAATTATACGTGAAGGTCAACAAAGACTGGCGCAGCAACGCAAACCAACTCAAACGTTTCGGTTACAATAATTAGAAAATACCGTAAATAAAAATCCCACATTCCTACTGATTTTTCAGCTTGGAATGTGGAATTTTTTATTCTTGGGCGTTGCCTGCGGCCGGGCTTTCGGCTTTATCTCTGCGTTGCACTGCGAGGATACCGCCTCCATCCCTAACGCAACCGTTTGCTTACGCGGCAGCGATATAGTCAACAAAGTCGTGAAGTTCCTCAATTTGTCTAGCGCCTTTGCGTTTGTACCGTTCCGAAACAAGGTATAATGCAAACCATACCGAAACCATTCCGAACATGACAAACAGCTCCGGATTAAAATTCCATTGCGCATTGTATTTGAAATAAGCAGCGACAAGGCAAATGAAAAATATGACGATGCTGACCAGTTGTATTGCGCGAAGTGTTAACCATAATCCCGGATTTTCTGCAAACTCGCCTTTAATTCGGGTTTGGTTTTCTGATTTTTCCAATCGAAGGTGCAGCATCGGCGACCAAAATTCTTGTTTCTTTTCGCCAACTTCCACCCAAATATGGTTTCCGTTACTGCGGATATCGTACTCTTTTTTTTCGGCTGACTGCATTTGGTCGCATACCGCTTTGATCTGCTCGGTCGTTCGCGGCGACGCTTTTTCGAAGTGGGTATGGAATTTCTTTCCGGTTTTCATGATGTAGAGATTTGGTGACAACACCCTAACGAAAACGGTCGTTTTTTTATTTGTTAAAATAGGTTAAACTATGAGTATCGAAAAAAAGATGGAATTTCCCTTTTGAAACCTTACCTTTGCGCAATATTTCAAAAAGCATTATGAGCAATATTGTCGCCATTGTCGGAAGACCAAACGTAGGAAAATCAACGCTGTTCAACCGGCTGATTCAGAGAAGGGAAGCTATTGTCGATTCGGTTTCAGGCGTAACGCGCGACCGGAATTACGGCAAAAGCGAATGGAACGGAAAAGAGTTTTCTGTAATCGATACGGGCGGTTATGTTCGCGGATCCGACGATGTGTTTGAGGGAGAAATCCGCAAACAGGTCGAACTCGCCATTGACGAAGCCGATGTTATTATCTTCGTCGTTGATGTCGAAGAAGGCATTACGCCAATGGACGAAGCAGTCGCAAAAATGCTTCGGAAAGTGACCAAACCCGTATTGCTAGCCGTCAATAAAGTCGATAACGCGATGCGTGAAAAGGATGCGGTTGAATTTTACAACCTCGGACTAGGAGAATATTACACGTTTGCAAGTATTTCAGGGAGTGGAACCGGTGATTTACTCGATGCGTTAATTGATGCTTTCCCTGTAAAGCCCGAGCCGGTTCAGGAAGAAGTTGCATTGCCGCGCTTTGCCGTGGTCGGAAGGCCAAATGCGGGAAAATCAAGTTTTATCAATGCGCTTATCGGTAAAGACCGTTTCATGGTCACCGATATTGCGGGAACGACACGCGATGCAATCGATACCAAGTTTGACCGTTTTGGTTTCGAATTCAATCTTGTTGATACAGCTGGAATCCGCAGAAAGGCAAAAGTTAAGGAAGATCTTGAATTCTATTCCGTGATGCGTTCGGTACGCGCGATCGAACATGCCGACATTTGTATTTTAATTATTGACGCCACACGCGGATTTGAAGGGCAGGACCAAAGTATTTTCTGGCTCGCCGAAAAAAACAGAAAAGGTATTGTGATACTTGTAAACAAATGGGACCTCGTTGAAAAGGAAACGATGTCAACCCGCGACTACGAAGAAAAAATCAGGAAAGAACTTATGCCGTTTACTGATGTGCCGATTCTTTTTGTATCCGCACATACCAAACAACGGTTGCTCAAAGCGCTCGAAGCAACAGTTAAAGTTTTTGAAAATAGACAACAGCGCATTCCTACTTCAAAATTCAACGACTACATGCTCAAAGTGATCGAAGGTTACCCGCCGCCGGCACTCAAAGGTAAATATGTGAAGATCAAATATTGCATGCAATTGCCAACGCCAACGCCGCAGTTCGTATTTTTTGCAAACCTGCCGCAATATGTAAAAGAGCCTTACAAGCGTTTCCTCGAAAACAAAATACGCGAAAACTGGGATTTTTCGGGAGTGCCTATTGATATTTATATCAGGGAAAAATAATTTCACGCTTCTTTTTCTGATGCATACTGATATGTGGCCGTTTGTCAATTGACCATATCTTGCGTCGGTTTATTTGTTTTCGTACCAATCATCAAAGGTTTTTTTCGATAGATTCTGATCGTCTTTGAGTACTGTATAAACCATATAAAGTATCTCCAATTGACCCATTACAAGCAAAATCGGAAGCAAATTGACCAGCGTATTGGTGTAGCACAAGAACGCAAAAACGAAAACGAATATCGTCGTAAGCCAAACCATGGCGAGTGTATGTGTTTTCATGATATTTTTCTATTAAAGTTACATCTCGAAAACCCAATTACCAGTTAATTTTCAGATAATTAATTCTTAAAAGAAGCAGTCTCGCGCATCCTGGTGTAGGAAATTTTTTCTTATCGTATTAAATGCGTTACTTAGTGTCTATAAAACCAAATAGATTACATGATTTTAAAAAGATGTCTATTTCTTGCCTTTTTTTGTTTTACTGTTTCCGCAATTTCCCAAAATATCGCGCTCCAAGGAAAAATTCTTGATGGTAGAACGCAGGTTCCGCTTGAAGCTGCAACGGTTTATCTGTCAACAGTTTCCGACTCCACTGTAATCGACTACACGATTACCGACAAAAACGGCTCGTTTGTTATCAATACGAGAAAAATTACAAAACCTGTTTTTTTTAAAGTTTCTTACCTCGGTTATCGCTTATACAAACAACAATATAGAGAATTGGCCGAAAACCAGAATTTCGGCACATTGCGACTCGAAGAAAACAATAATACACTTGGGGAAGTGGTTGTAAAAAATGAGGCACCACCGATTCGTGTAAAAAAAGACACACTCGAATTCAACGTTTCTTCTTTTAAAGTGCGACCCGATTCAAATGTAGAAACTTTGCTCAAGCAATTGCCAGGTGTTGAAATTGATGCCTATGGAAAAATTACGGTAAACGGCAAAGAAGTCAACCAGGTGCTCGTCAACGGCAAAGCCTTTTTTGATAAGGACGGAAAAATTGCATTGCAAAGCCTGCCTTCGGAAATTATTAATAAAGTGCAGATCACAGATACAAAAACCAAAAAAGAAGAATTGACCAAAGCTGCCGCAAGTTCTAATAATGCAAGCATCAATCTTACCATTGATGAAAATAAAAACAAAGGGCTGTTTGGAAAATTCATGGGCGGATATGGAACCGACGACCGATATGAAAGCAGCGTACTGATTAATTATTTTAAAAACAAAAGGAAAATAAGCGTGCTCGCATCTTCAAACAATATCAATTCGACAGGTTTTTCTATGGATGAGATTTTTGATAACATGGGTGGCGGCAGAAATCTTTCCTATAGTTTCAACCAGGAAGATCATTCGCTCACCGTTGGCAGTCTACGCATTCGTGGGGGAAAAGGAATTATCCGCTCGAATATGGTCGGCATTAATTACGATGACGAACTTGTCAAGGATTTACAATCGAACAGCAGCTATTTTTATTCCGCTTCAAGCGCGAGAAATGTAAATCATACACGCCTTGTCAATTTATTGCCAACGGGAAATCTGACGACAGTTTCCGATGCATCGGCAAACGACGATCGTTCTGGACATAATTTTACTTTAAATCTCGAATATAAAATCGACTCAACTTCCACATTAGTCATCAATCCCAAGTTCAATACAGCCCACGGGAAAAACTGGGGCAATTCAAGCCAGTCCTCGTACGGCAGCACAAACCAACTGCTCAACGACAACACTCAGGAGCTTTCCGATGATACAAACAACAATACATTTAGCAATACACTCAATTTTTCCAAAGCATTTAAGCGGAAAGGCAGATTTTTAAGCCTCATGCTTGAAAACATTAACACAAAGGAAACTGTAGCAGCCTTTAATAAGTCGCAGACCCGTTTTTATCAGGATGCGACACCCGATGATATCCGCGACCAGAGCCGCAAAAACAGAAACATCAAAGACTCTTATGCATGCGAAGTTGAATTTCTCGAACCGGTAACAGATTCATTAAAAGTGAAACTTGGCGCTTATGCGCGTTGGGAGCAATCATCCGAAGACAAACGTGTTTTTGACTATGATGCCGCATCCGGGACTTATACTGATATCAATAAACCGCTGTCAAATTTCTTTTCTTCGGCAATGTTCATCGTAACTCCAAAATCGGGATTCGCGATCCAGAAGAAGAAGTTGGAATTCGACGTTTCGATTGGGACGACCGTGACGACAATGCAAAACAATTCGTTATATCTTGCGAATAAAACCGATTTGGACCGGATCTACATTTTTCCGTATGTCACAACTTATGGAAGCTATCGTTTCGACAAATCGAAGTCGATTTGGTTCGCGTATGAATATTTGGCAAAATTTCCAACTGCGACCCAACTGTTGCCGGTAGAAAATCTTGGCGATCCGCTAAATACTTATATTGGCAACCCCGATTTAAAACTCGATGACGGCCACAGCGTAAACGTGAATTTTAGCGACTATGATTATGCCACACGGTCTGGTTATAATATTTACGGAGGCGGTGAGTATTACAACAGCCAAATGGTCTCGACAACGGTTTATAACAGCAGTGGAAAAAGAACGACCTCATACGATAATGTTTCCGGAACTTACGGAACTTACATTGGCGCGCATTGGAACAAATCGATAAAAAGAGAAGCAAATACTTTCAAATTCGGATTGGGAATCGGTGGAAATATCAACAAGTCCAAGGGATTTACGGATGGTGAAATGTTTACGGCAAATTCAGTTCAGTTATCACCACGTGCCAATTTTACGTATGAATATGGTGAATTGCTCACGATCAATCCAACATACAACATGAGTTATAATGAAACGAAATACACCAATTACCTTGTGCGTGCAGCGTCAACGGTCGTCCATCGTTTAAATCTGCAGATTACAACCTACTGGCCAAAGAACTGGGTTTTTGGGAATGATTTCGGATATACCTACAGTTCCAATATCGCCGATGGTTTCAAGAAAGATTTCTACCTGTGGAATTCAAGTCTTGCCTATAATTTTTACCAAAAGAAGTTCACTTTCAAAGTCAAAGTCTATGATATACTAAACCAAAACCAAAGCGCCACAAGAACAATTACGCCCACAACCATCCGCGACGAGGAGAATATTGTCCTGAAACGCTACGCCATGTTTTCGCTGACTTATAAAATTGAGAAATTTGCCGGAAAAGAAAAGCCGACACGCGAACGTTATAACTATTAAAAAAGTCCTGAACAATCAGGACTTTTTATAGGCAAACCGAAAATTGTCTGCTAAATATTTTCTACCAGCCTCCACTGCTCCCGCCACCGCTGAATCCGCCGCCGCCAAAGCCACCGCCAAATCCGCCTCCACCGCCGGAAGAACCGCCGAAACCGCCAAATCCACCGCCGCTGCTTCTGCCGAGGCTGCTTAGCAAAATGATATCCATGAGGCTCGGACCACCACCTGAATTTCCCGAGTTGCCGCCATTATTTCTGCGTTTTGAAATCAGTATGAGTATGATAATAATTATTATAACTATGGGAACAATGGGAATGTCTTTTTGCTTATTTGATTTCCTTTCCCCTTTGTATTTGCCGTTAAACACATCAAAAATCGCATCGGCACCTTTGTCTAGTCCGTTGTAATAACTTCCGGCTTTAAACTCAGGAATCATAATGTTGCGGATAATCTCACCGCCTTGTCCGGCTGTCAATCGGTCTTCAAGTCCATAACCGGGAGCAATCGCTACTTTTCGTTCTGCTTTTGCTATGAGAACAATGACCCCATTGTCTTCTTTGGCCTGACCAAAACCCCAAGCTTGTCCCCATTTGGTTGCGAGATTGAGTACTTCTTCGTTTTTGAGGGTTTCTATGGTAATCACAACAATCTGCGTTGAGGTCGAATCAGAATAACGAATAAGTTTTTCCTCGAGTTGCGACTTTTCGCTCGCGCTTAACAAATTGGCATAATCATAAACCGAAGTTTGGAAATCGGGTTTTTTGGGAATGTCAAATTGCGCAAAACCAATTTGGGTAAACGCGATGCAAACGAGCAATGTCATCCAAACGCGGGCATTCTTTATAATTGAAATCATTATCCGTTTGATATTTCGTTAGATAATTCGTCAGTGTCATCATCGCCGCATGGGAAATAACGCTGCAATTCGGTTCCCGCTTTATTGATTCCATCAATCAATCCCTGCTTAAAATTCCCGTTTTTAAAATGTGTTTCCATGACAAGTTTTGTACTGTTCCAGAAATCATCGGCAACAACATCATCGATCCCTTTGTCTCCAATGATGGCAAACGCTTTATCTTCCGATGCGATATAAATCAGCACACCGTTTTTAAGCGCAGTCGCATCCATTTTCAACAATTCGAAAACTTCACGCGCGCGATCGATTGCTGAAAGCGGATTGGTTTTTTCAATATGAACCCTGATTTCGCCCGAAGTTTCCTTTTCGGCAAGGCGAATCGCTTCGACGACTTCGAGTTCTTCTGCAGGCGTTAATAATTTTTCTGTTGCCATAGAAGTATTTTTTAAACACAGAACACAGATTGCCCGATTAAAATCAGCGCAAACTGTGTCCCGATGTCATTAATTTTAGAATTTAACTTCAACCGGCTTGTCAGCGCCCGCCACGGCTTCGAAATACGCTTTTTTGTGGAAGCCGAACATTCCCGCGAAAAGCGAATTTGGGAACGTGCTGATGTGGTTGTTATACGGTTTGACCGCTTCGTTAAATCTTGTTCTTGCAGTCAGGATCTGGTTTTCAGTGCTTGCGAGTTCATCTTGCAGTTTCAAAAAGCTTTGATCTGCCTTTAGGTTCGGATATTGCTCAACGCTTACCAAAAGTCGTGACAATGAAGATGAAACACCACTTTGTGCCTGGTTAAATGCTGCCAATTGTTCGGGTGTGATGTTTGTCGGATCTACTCTGACAGCGGTCGCTTTGGCGCGCGCTTCAATGACTGCGGTTAACGTGCTTTTTTCGTGTTCGGCATAGCCTTTCACAGTATTGACGAGGTTTCCGATGAGGTCATTTCTTCGTTGGTACGAAGTCTGCACATTTCCCCAGGATTCTTCAATGTTCTGGTTCAAAGTCACCGCGGTGTTGTTGATTCCCCTAATCCAGCCGAAAAGTATTAATACTACGGCTCCAACGATAATCCAAGGCAAAAATCTTCTCATGTTGTTTGATTTTAAATTTATAGTGTTTGTTAGATTGATATTACATTTCGTTTTTAATGTTCTGCAACTGTACCTTGATGCCTTCCAGTTTGCTGATGATCTCAAATTTATCAAGCGTTTTTTTCTGGCCTTCCTTCAAATGCGTTTTCGCGCCTTCGAGTGTAAATCCGCGCTCCTTGACCAGATGGTAAATCAATTGCAGGTTCTTTACGTCTTCAGGCGTAAACATCCTGTTTCCTTTGGCATTTTTCTTTGGTTTGAGGATATCGAACTCCTTGTCCCAAAACCGTATTAACGACGCATTTACGTTGAAAGCCCTGGCGAGTTCGCCAATACTGAAATACCTTTTGTCTGGTGATAACTCTATATGCATTAGTCTAAAGATTGATTTTCCTGATTTGCTAGTTTGGATATGACGACATACTCAGCAGCCGAAATATTTCCGTAATAAAAATTCAATGGGTTCACCACTTCGCCGCCTTTATGCACTTCATAATGCAAATGCGGCCCTTCCGATCTTCCCGTGCTGCCCACATATCCGATTATATCGCCACGTTTCACGTGTTGTCCCGGACGGCAATTGTATTTGCTCAAATGCCCGTAAAGTGTTTCATAGCCAAATCCGTGGTTGATCACAATATGATTTCCATAACCCGAAACGCCGTTATCGGCACGCGCTACAACACCATCACCGGTAGCGAAAATCGGTGTTCCGATTTTGGCTGAAAAGTCCATCCCTTCATGAAACTTGCGCACTTTGGTAAATGGATCACTGCGGTAACCAAAACCCGAAGCCATTTGCTTGAGGTTTTCGTTTCGAACGGGCTGAATTGCCGGAATCGCTGCCAATAAATTGTTCTTCTCCTTCGCGAGTTTAAAGATTTCATCAAGCGATTTCGACTGGATCACGAGTTCTTTCGAAATCACATCAACGCGTTTTGAAGTATTGATCACAAGCTCCGAATTGTCATAACCTTCAAGCTCTTTGTATCGATTGATTCCGCCAAAACCAGCCTTTCGCTGCTCATCAGGAATCGCCGAAGTATTAAAATAAACACGGTACAGATTGTTGTCACGGTCCTCGATATTGGCAAGCACCTCGTCAATCTCATCCATTTTTTTATTGAGGATCGCATAACGCAATTTGTAGTTCTCGATCTCGCGCGTGAGGAGCCTGTCCTTTGGTGTTTCAAAAAATGGCGTGTTGAGCAGCACGATAAAAGCGAGTACGCCAAACAGTCCAGAAGACAATAAAAACAGGGCAGCATAACCGAACTTTGTCGATTTTTTGGTCTTAATTTTCCGATACGCCAGATTTTCCGAATCGTAATAATATTTTACCTTCGCCATGTTTTAAAATATGCTATTTTTGCACCTCACCAAAGGGTAAGTCGAACAAATTTAAATAAATGTTTCATTTGTTTCGCTCTTTTTTGACAATATTAATATTATGTGCCTGATCCGGCTATACGGTCCAATCTTTTTTGTTTTTTGTTACCCTCAGCCGAATCATGGGCGACTACCTACAAAAAACATAAAAGGATTTTCGCTGCTATCCGGGGCAACCATCCAACAGACAGTACAGTTACCATGAAATCACAAGACGTCAGAAAACAATTTCTCGATTTTTTCCAAAGCAAAGGCCACCTTATCGTGCCATCGGCGCCCATCGTTCTTAAAGACGACCCAACGCTGATGTTCAACAATTCGGGCATGGCGCAGTTCAAGGAATATTTCCTCGGCAACGGAACGCCAAAAAGCAAACGCATCGCCGATACACAGAAATGCCTGCGCGTGTCAGGAAAGCACAACGATTTGGAGGAAGTCGGAATTGACACGTACCACCACACGATGTTCGAAATGCTGGGCAACTGGTCTTTTGGCGACTATTTCAAAAAAGAAGCGATCCATTGGGCGTGGGAACTGCTGACAGAAGTCTATAAGATCGATAAAGATATTCTCTACGTGACCGTTTTTGAAGGCAGCGAAGAAGAAAATGTGCCATTCGACCAGGAAGCTTACGGCATCTGGAAAACCTTAATCGCCGAAGACAGAATTCTGCTCGGGAATAAAAAAGACAACTTTTGGGAAATGGGCGACCAGGGCCCGTGCGGACCTTGTTCTGAAATCCACGTTGATATCCGATCTGCCGAAGAAAAAGCGCAGAAATCCGGAAAGGAACTCGTCAACGCCGACCATCCGCATGTTGTTGAAATCTGGAATAATGTATTCATGGAATTCAACCGCAAAGCCGACGGATCGCTCGAAAAATTGCCTGCACAACACGTTGATACGGGAATGGGTTTCGAAAGGTTGTGTATGGTGTTGCAAGGCGTTCAATCGAATTACGATACCGATGTGTTTACCCCGCTGATCCAGAAAATCGAAAGCGTCACAGGCACAAAATATACGATGAAAGCTTCGAACGAAGCCGAAGACAAAACCAATATCGCAATCCGCGTGATTGCTGACCACGTTCGTGCCGTTGCGTTCGCAATCGCCGACGGACAATTGCCATCGAACACTGGAGCGGGTTATGTAATCCGTAGAATTTTACGTCGTGCGATTCGTTACGGATTTACGTTTTTGAATACAAAGGAAGCGTTCATTTACCAGCTAGTTGAAACCTTGAGCAATCAAATGGGAAGCGCTTTTCCCGAAATCACAAACCAGAAAAATTTGGTGATGAATGTGATTCGCGAAGAGGAAAACTCTTTTTTACGCACACTCGATCAGGGGTTGCAATTGCTCGAAAACGTAATTGGCGATGCCGAAGATAAAACTGTTTCTGGAAAAAAAGCCTTTGAACTGTATGATACGTTCGGTTTTCCAATAGACTTGACGGCGCTCATTTTGCGCGAGCGAAACCTCAACCTTGATGAGGAAGGTTTTGACAAAGCGATGTTCGAACAAAAAACGCGTTCGCGCGCCGCTTCCGAAGTGTCAACCGACGACTGGACGATTTTGGTAGAAGGCAATACCGAGACTTTTGTCGGTTATGATTTGCTTGTCAATGAAGTAAAAATTACGCGTTACCGTTCGATCGATTCAAAGAAAGATGGCAGATTATACCAAATCGTTTTAGATCACACACCGTTTTATCCCGAAGGCGGCGGCCAGGTTGGCGACAAAGGCATTTTGTCAACCGCAAACCAGGACATTGAAATCATTGATACCAAAAAGGAAAATAACCTGATTCTGCATTTTACAAGAGAACTGCCTGAGAATGTTCATGGCACTTTCCTCGCAAAAGTAGATAAGGATCTAAGGCTGAGTACTTCGAAAAACCACTCCGCAACACACCTCATGCACCAGGCGCTGCGAACCATTTTAGGAACACATGTAGAACAAAAAGGGTCGCTTGTGGCGCCGAATTACCTGCGTTTCGATTTTTCGCACTTTTCAAAAATGACTGATGCGCAAATCGAACAGGTTGAAAATTTTGTAAACGCAAGAATCCGCGAGCATTTGCCATTGGAGGAACGACGCAATATTCCGTTCCAGCAAGCCGTCGATGAAGGCGCAATGGCGTTGTTTGGTGAAAAATATGGCGATGATGTTCGCGCAATTAAATTTGGCAACAGCATGGAATTGTGCGGCGGGATCCACGTTGAAAACACCGCCGATATCTGGTATTTTAAAATTATCGCCGAAAGCGCCGTTGCAGCAGGAATCCGTCGTATTGAAGCCATTACCGGTGATGCAGTTGCCGAATATTTTGCTTCGCATGAAACCATGCTGAATGACATAAAATCAGCGCTCAAAAATCCGCAAGACACATTGAAAGCAGTCGTCGCCTTGCAGGAAGAAAATGCCAAACTGACAAAGCAACTCGAAGCATTGACGAAAGATAAAGTGAAGAATATGGCTGCCGAATTGGTGGCTCAACTGCGCGATGTCAATGGCGTATTGTTTCTTTCGAAGTTGGTCGACCTTGATGCGGCGGGCGCGAAAGATCTTGCTTACGAAATCGGCCACAGCGCTAAAAATATATTTTTGTTGCTCGCGACTGCCGAAGATGAAAAGCCAATGCTGACCTGTTATATTTCAAAAGAACTTGCTGCTTCGCGAAATCTCAATGCGGGGCAGGTGGTTCGGGAACTCGGAAAGTACATTCTCGGCGGTGGCGGTGGACAGCCATTCTTTGCTACAGCGGGAGGGAAGGATGTTCTTGGAATTCCCGAGGCGTTGGAAAAAGCAGTCGATTTTGTCAAGTAACCAACTGTAACGTCAGTTGTGACAGGTAGTTTGGTTAAATCGCACGAAATATTTTTTATTTGATTCTTTTTTAAGTTTATTTGTCAAAAATTATAAAATTATAACAATGAAGAAGTTACTTTTTTTGATGGGCGTTTCTATACTGTTTTTCACTTCGTGTATCCCGAATCCTGAAGAAAACCCGGATCCGTTTATTCCCCCAACCGCTGCATTGTTAAGAAAAACTGTTGACACTTATGACAATGGTGACGTTATAACGAGTTTATATAATTATAATGGAAACAAAATTGTCAGCATTATTACCGATTTTGATGAAGAAAATTTATTCTTTACTTACAGCGGTGATTTGATCACGAAGTTGGAATTTAAAGACGTTGATGGGGTCGTGACGGAATTCAACAACTATGAATATGACGATACGCATCGGCTGGTAACTTTTAAAAGGATTGATCCGACGAATGATCTGGGTGATAAAGAAACGTATGTCTATAACACCGACGGCACTATTACAGTGACTTATTTTTCGGGCGACGCTACTACACAAAATTTGGTAAGTGGCACCGGAACAATATCTTTTGCTAATGGTGAAGTGAGCAACATTACTTCTGATAGTGGAACCTATTCCTATACTTACGACAATAAAAGCAACCCTTTGAAAAATGTAACCGGTTGGAGCAAGATTGCTTTCACCGATGGCGAGGCCGACGCGGTTCTTCATAATATCACGTCTCAAATTAGAGAAGATGGTGGTTCTTCACCAGTTACATTCACATACACCTATACCTATTCGAACGATTTCCCTGTGACTGGCAGGACCGATGACAATGACGGGAATTACAATACCGCGTACTTCTACTAACTTATTATAATTACCTTTAAAACCTCAAAGCAATTTGAGGTTTTTTTATTTTTATGCTATGCAATTTACAACGCCCGTACCGATTCTCAATACCCAAAACCCGATCAGTTACAACTCAAAAATCGTTTCATTGGGGTCGTGTTTCGCAGTCAATATTGCAGCGAAATTAGAATATTTTAAATTTCGGCATTTGTGCAATCCGTTCGGTATTTTATTTCATCCAATTGCAATTCACGAGATTGTCAGGAAATCTCTGGCTGGAGAAATGTTTGCAGCTGCGGATGTTTTCGAACACAACGAACTGTGGAATTGTTTCGATGTCCATTCCGAATTAAGTAATCCCAACAAGGATGAATTGCTTTTAAACCTAAATCGGCTGCTGGAGTTTACACGATTGCAAATACGAAATGCAACACATATTATTATCACTTACGGAACTTCTTGGGTTTACCGGAGCAACACCGAGGCAAAGGTCGTTGCCAATTGCCATAAATTACCGCAATCGCATTTTACAAAAAAATTGCTTTCGGTTGAAACAATCCAGGCGGCGATAACCGACACAATAGCTCTGATTAGCAAGGCCAACCCCAATTGTTCCATTGTATTTACGGTGTCGCCCGTGCGTCATATTAAGGACGGATTTGTCGGAAACCAACACAGTAAAGCCAATCTGATAGCCGCTTTGCACAACGTTTTGCAAGCAGAGGGCAACATCGCGCTATCCTATTTTCCGTCGTATGAGATTATGATGGATGAGCTCCGCGATTACCGTTTTTATGCCGAAGACATGCTTCATCCCAATACAACAGCCATCGATTATATTTGGGAACGCTTTTCCGAAACCCATATTTGCGCCGAAGCGAAAACAGCGATGCATGACGTAAACGCGGTTCAAAGAGCGCTTTTGCATAAGCCATTTCATGCTGATTCGGAAAGCCACAAGCAGTTTGTTTCCAAAGTCAATCAGGCGATTGCAAAACTTCAGGAGAACTTCCCGTTCATGCAATTTTGAGAATACGTATTTCTTCGTATTGTCACGAATGCGGACTTGCTTTAGATTTGTAAAAATTAATAACAACAAATCGAACAATTTATGAAAACATTTAAAACTTTTGGGAAAACCCTTTGTATGGCCGCTGTGCTTTTTATTTTAAACTCATGCAATAAAGATGATGACAATACGCCTGCGCCTTATGTACCTGCAGCAAACACATCATTTGTAAAAGGAACGGTTGAAGGAACGGCTTTCTCTTCGCTTACGGCATCATGTTCAAAAGCAGGGTCAGGTGCTGACGCCGTAGTGACAATCCTGGGTGCTGACCTCGCAGCCAACTCAATCAGCCTTGTGCTTGTTGGAATCACGGCTACGGGAACCTATGACGTAAACAACGCAACCAATTCAGTTCTGAATTATTCACCCGGCAGCGGTGGTGTGGCTTATTCGACAGGCGAGTGTTCAGCAGCATCGGGAACCATAACAGTAACCGCGATTGATGCTACCCATGTTGAAGGAACATTTTCTTTCACTGGAAAAGACACAGACAATTGCGATACAGGAGCAACGAAAACGGTTACAAACGGAACTTTCAAAGGCGTTTTTTAAGACAATCCTACACACAAAAGAAAATACGGTTCACGCCGTATTTTTTTTACCCATCAGGTTTGAAATATACTGCATTTGACGTATTTCAGAACCTGCGCGAAATCTCGTTATTTGCTTATCACCACATAAATTTACTGCGATGGTTTTTATCCTCATGTCAATAATTGTGTTTTTGCTTTGCGTAATCGTTTACCTCAATGTCGTATTTTATCAGCAAAAGGAAATTTTCAGGATGCGACTCCAGGCCCTGCGCAAAATCATTGCAGAAATTGATAAAAAACACACCGATCAGCAAGGCCAGATCCGCCTTTCCGACGAGCTGCAGCAAACTTTAAAAGAAAGCCGTGCGGTTTTGAGCAATGATATTTTCGATCTTAACTATGAATTGTTTGACCTGCTGTCAAAAAATAATCTGTTAAAAAAATAAATGATTTGTTTGAAATTCTTGTCTTAGGTTTTCTATTTTTATTCGATAAAACTGCGGCATGAAAAAAAGCGTCCTCTTATCACTTTTTATTTTAATGTCTTTTTACGCTCCGGCACAAAATGCCGAACAGATCATCGATACTTTAAAAGCGCAACTGCGAAAAAAGCCTGACGCCAAAAAAACAGCCGCAATTTATTCGGACCTGACATGGTATTACGCCAATGTGTCGATCGATTCGGCTTTGCACTATGGGTTGAAGGCGGCGGCAGAGTCAAAGCGGCTTGGCGATTCTGTATTGCTTGCCCAGGTTTACAGTGATGTTGGCGCGGTTTATTTCAGGAAAGGCGATTTTCAAAATGCCAGGACAAATTACCTGACCGCGTACAAAATCCGTAAAATCAAGAAGGACTTTAACGGTGCCAATAAAGCCAATGCCAATCTCGCGAATGTTTACATGAACACCAACGATTATAATGCGGCAATGAAATCCTTTTTTGAATCGCTGCGTTACTTCGAACAGACAAATGATGCAGCGAACGTAAGTGTCACCAAAAGCAACATTGGTCAGCTTTTTCGCAAAATGAAAAATTATCCGAAGGCAATCCAATACCTCAAAGAAGCCGTTGCGTACGCAGAGCAAAACAAGCAAAATGACCGACTGTGTGAATATTTTCTCAATCTTGGAAATGTTTACAAAGACACCAATGATTCGATCAACGCGATAAAATATTACAACAAAAGCCTGCGAAATTGCGGGTTGTCGGCCAATAAAAAAGCCGAATCGATTGTTTACCAGAATATCGGGCTTCTCAAAGCAAAAGCCGGAAATGACAAAGCTTCGATCGCATTATACGATAAATCTAAAACCATAAAGGAACAGGTCAATTCTGATCTCGACAAGGCAAACCTCAATTTGAGTATTGCGCGTTCGCACATCAAAGCGGGCGAATATGCAAAAGCCAAAAAACTGCTTGTTGATGCACAATCTTTTTTCGAAAGCAGGGATTCCAAAGACGATTTGCTCATCACCTACCAGTTGTTGGTTCCGGTTTATGCGCATCTGAATATTCCTGATAGTGTCGATTATTATTCTGAAAAATACACGTCATTGAATGAAGCCCTTACGCAGGCTGCAATCAACAGGCAAACCGCTGACCTCGAAGCGCGCTATCAAACGGCAAAAAAGGGAAAGCTTTTGGTTGAAAAGGAAGCCGAAGCCCAACAAAAGAATTATCTGTTGCTGGCAATTTCGGCCCTGGCATTCTTCATTGCGCTAATTGGTTTTCTGATTTACCGCCAGCAGCGATTTAAAAACATTCAGCAGGAACAGGAATTCCAGCTTAAAACCGCGATTGCCCATATCGAAACGCAAAACCAATTGCAGGACCAACGGCTCAGTATTTCGCGCGACCTGCATGATAACATCGGCGCACAGCTCACGTTTATCATTTCTGCGGTTGACAATATCAGGCACGCGTTTGATATCGGCAATGACAAGCTCGGCAACAAACTGCAAAACATCAGCAATTTTACCAAAAATACCATAATCGAATTGCGCGATACTATTTGGGCGATGAATAACGACGAAATTACTTTCGAAGATTTGCGCGCGCGAATCCTCAATTTTATTGAAAAAGCAAAAGATGCACGTGATGAAATCGATTTCCGATTTACTATTGATGAAAGCCTTGATGGGACCAAACTCACGTCGATTGTCGGAATGAACATTTACCGATCAGTGCAGGAAGCCGTCAACAATGCGATGAAGTATGCCGAAGCTTCCGAAATCACGGTTGAGGTAAAAAAGATAGAAGGTAAAATTGCCATCTATATTTCCGATAACGGAATCGGTTTTAATCCTGCAACTGTAGAAAAAGGCAATGGGCTTCTCAATATCGAAAAACGCATTGAAGATATTGGCGGAATTCTCAAGCTCACTTCCGAAGACAAAAAAGGAACTAGAATTTCATTATTGCTCAATTGATATGATACGAATTGCCATTGTTGATGATAACGCATTTCTGGTCAGATCGGCCAAAGAGAAGCTGTCTTTTTTTGACGACTTTTCGATTAAATTTACGGCCGTAAACGGAAAGGAAGCGATTGATAATCTCGAACAAAACCGCAACATCGATCTGATTTTGATGGATATCGAGATGCCCAAAATGAACGGTATCGAAGCCACGCAAATCATCAAGCAAAAGTATCCGCAGATCAAAATTATTATGCTCACGGTATTCGATAATGATGAAAACATATTCCGTTCGATAAAAGCCGGAGCCGATGGTTATCTTTTAAAGGAAGTCAGTCCCAACGATTTGCGACAGGGCATTCTCGACACGATGAATGGCGGCGCGACCATGACGCCTTCGATCGCACTAAAAACGCTAAAGCTTTTCAGGAATCCGATTGTTTTCGACGCGGTTGCCAATCCCGATGACATCAAACTTTCACCGCGCGAAATCGAAGTGCTGGAACAACTCAGCAAGGGATTGAAATATAACCTGATCGCTGATAACTTGTTTCTTTCCACAGGCACCGTGCGCAAACACATCGAAAACATCTACACAAAATTGCAGGTACACAACAAGCTCGAGGCAATACAAAAAGCCAAAGACAACAACCTTATTTAAGGATTTGATGAAATAGGGCAATTGACCTATTGATTCGATTGGGTCAGATGTGCAATTTTGGATTATTAAATAATTCAAAAACAACTACCATGAAATCACTACAAACAATCAGTAAAATGCTTTTGGCAGCGGCCGTATTATTAACCGTATCGTGCAATAAAGACGATGATGACAACAATACGCCGATCGTTCCTGTGGCAAGCCAATATTTTGTAAAAGCAAAAGTTGACGATGCCAATTATGCGAATTCAGCGTATGCTGCTCCGGCCGCAACCCTGAGCGGATCGACACTGAATATTCAGAGCAGCGATGCAAGCGGAAATGCAATGCAGATTCAAATCCCCAATTACCATGGCGAAGGAACATACCTGTCGGGAAGCAACAACCTGGCTTACGGGTACATCAATTTTTCAAAAATGGGACCCGGATTCACCTACCATACCTACACTTCGGTGCGAGGTGCAGGTGAAGTTGTAGTTACTTCGGTTGGCGATACTGAGATCGAAGGAACTTTTCATGCCATTGCGCCTGAGAATGACGAGTCTTCAACACTTGAAGTGCATATTACCGAGGGCACGTTCAAATTGAAAAAGCCTTAAAGAGAAAAAAAATCCTTGTTAAAGATACGGTTTCGGCCGTATTTTTTTCATTTGTTAAGTTTGGGAAATGTTTATATATTGACCGCTATAATTTGATTTTCAATGCCTAAAAAAATATTTTGGTTGCTATTCTTCGCGTTGTCAGCAATTTTCAGCCGCTCGCAAACGCCTGTCCAACTCATCGACAGCCTGAAGAACGAATTGCGTAAAAATCCCGACGACCAGAAAAAAGTGGGTATCTATTCGGATCTGACATGGTATTATTCGAATGTCGCCACCGATTCGGCTTTGGCTTACGGCAACAAGGCTTTGGCGCTTGGCATGCAGTTGAAGCAACCGAAAATAACGGGACAGGTTTACAGCGATATTGGTTCGGTTTATCTGGCAAAAGGCGATATGAATCGGGCGAAAAACAGCTATTTTAAATCGCTTGCCATACGAACGCAATTAAAAGACAAAGAAGGAATGGCATCGAATTGGTCGAACATCGGCGGAGTTTACCAGCGACAGCACATCCTCGATACTGCAATGGTTTATTACCTCAAGGCATTGCGGCATTACGAAAGCACGAAAAACGATAAGTATATCGATTTTGTAAAAAATAACATTGCGGTGCTCTATGAGGACATGCATAATTTCCCGAAGGCAATCCAAATGTATCAGGAAGTGGCTGATTACCGTCGGAAAACCAATCAAAATTTGCAGCTTGCCATGGTTTACAGCAATATGGGAAACGTCTATAAAAAAATGAAAGCATTTCCCGATTCCGAAAAAAGTTTTAAAGAATCAATTGCACTGAGCGCGAAAGAAGGCGATTCGTTGATTTTGGGAAATACTTACAACAATCTCGGAGCGCTTTACAATTATATGAAGCAATCCGACAAGGCGATTCCGGTTTTGGAACAAGGCAAAAGAATCCTCGAAAATGTGAATTCTGCTTACGATCTTGCCCTCATAGAAAACAGTTTAGCGACAGCTTATGCAAATAAAAAGGAATTTCTAAAGTCAAAAAATCTCTACCTTAAAAGCATCAAAGCCTTGCTTCCGCTGCAGGCAAACGAATATGTCGGTTCGATGTATTTGAATCTGATTCCGGTTTACGCGAATCTCAATATGCCCGACAGCGCATCGTTTTATACCGAAAAATACAAGGAATTCCAGGAACGTGAAATCGAAAACCAGGTATCGCTCGAAACCGCCGAGCTCGAAACAAAATACCAAACAGAGAAGAAAGAAAAACTGCTGTTGCTCAATCAGGCCGAAGTCAGGAAGAAAAACGTCATTGTGGTCTTACTTTCGGTATTCGCATTATTTATTGCATTGACCGCTTATCTGATTTATCGCCAGCAAAAACTCAAAAATCGCCAGCTCGAACAGGAAAATGAATTGAAATTGGCCATTTCAAAAATCGAAACCCAAAATAAACTGCAGGAACAACGGCTCAGTATTTCGCGCGATTTGCATGATAACATCGGTGCGCAACTGACTTTTATTATTTCATCGGTTGACAACATCAAATACGCCTTTGAAGTAGGAAATGCAACACTGACCTCGAAACTCGACCGCATCAGCAACTTTACGCGCGCCACTATTGTCGAACTTCGCGATACGATCTGGGCAATGAACAGCAACGATATTTCGTTCGAGGATTTGAAGCTGCGCATCATGAATTTCATTGAAAAAGCAAAAAAAGCGCAGGAAAATATTGAACTCCAATTTCATATCGATAAGGATTTAAGTGCAATAAAATTGACTTCGATTATCGGAATGAATATCTACCGAACCATCCAGGAATCGGTCAATAATGCAATAAAATATGCCCAAGCAAACAAAATTGTTGTCGAAATCAAAAGCCTTCCCAATCACATCAATATTGCGATTTCTGACGACGGCGTCGGGTTTGATATCGAAAATACGCCACCGGGAAATGGTCTTTCCAATATGAAAAAACGCATCAAAGATATCGGCGGAACGTTCGAAATAAAATCGGCGCCCGCAATCGGAACGGCTATAAACGCCAACATTGATAAACCAAAATCTTCACAGTAAAATGAAAAAACTTATCATCGTTGACGACAATATTTTCCTCCAGAAAACAATCCTTGAAAAGCTTGCTCTATTTGAGGACATTTCATGCAAATACACGGCGAACGACGGGAAAGAACTGCTTGAAAAACTCGAATCCAATCACAACATCGACCTGATTCTGATGGATATTGAAATGCCCGAAATGAACGGCATCGAAGCCACACGAAAAATCAAGGCGCGCTATCCGCACATCAAAGTCATCATGCTGACTGTCTTCGACAACGATGAAAATATCTTCAACACCATAAAAGCCGGCGCCGACGGTTACCTGCTCAAAGACGTCACACCAAAAGAATTGTATGACGGCATTATCGACACATTAAAAGGCGGCGCGGCAATGAATCCGTCAATCGCTTTCCGGACCTTGAAATTACTGCGCGACCCGATCGATTTTGAAAATCGCAGCGAACAAGAAGACATCCGACTCACACCACGCGAAATCGACGTGCTCGAGCAATTGAGCAAAGGACTGACTTACACCGTAATCGCCGATAACCTCATTTTGTCACCCAGCACAATCAGGCGCCACATCGAAAACATTTACGCCAAACTTCAGGTCCACAGCAAACTCGAAGCAATAGAGAAAGCACGCAATAACAACTTGATTTGACAATAATTTTCTAATTTTAGCCGAGCAATTCCACACGCCGTGAGTAAACCAACCGACCGCAAAACCGAAATCATCAGCGTCTCTGCCAAACTTTTCAAAGAAAAAGGGTACAGCGCCGTCACCATGCGCGACATCGCTCAAGCCATGGACATCAAAGCGGCGAGCCTTTACAACCACATCAAGTCAAAGCAGGAAATTCTCGTGCTCATCGTCATCGAAATCGCCGAAGAATTCACAAACACGATTCTCGAAATCGTAAGCTCAAACCAAACCACGATCGAGAAAATCGAAAAAGTAATCCAACTGCACATCGACATCACCGTGCGGAATCCCGATGCGCTTGCCTGCCTTAACAACGACTGGATGCACCTTGCCGATGATAAATTGCCCTATTTCGTAAGCATGCGCGAAGAATACGAAGCGCATTTCCGCACAATCATCAAAAACGGTATCGCAAACGGCGAAATCAAAAACCTTAATATCGAAGTCATCATTTTTTCGACGCTCTCAACCTTGCGCACGCTCTACATCTGGTACGGCAGGAAAAAAAGTCCGAACGCCGCAATCCTCAAAGCACACATGACCGAAGTATTGCTCAACGGCATCATATAAATCAGGAGCTTTTCCGGCTGTACGTTGCAATCTTTTTGTTTTTAAAGAAAAAACAAAAAGGATTTCCACTGCCATCCGGGCTAGGGCAACAGTCTAAATGTTAACCTTTTACAATTTTTCAAACGTTATCGTAACATTAAGGAAATAATGTTTAAATTTGCATAGTAAACTAACAATTGTTAGTTTTAATCAAATCTATTGCAATGGCGAAGTTTCACAGCCTCAAAGTGGGCGATATTTATAAAGAAACCAAAGATTGCTCGGTGGTCTCATTTGAGATTCCCGACGAACTCAAGTCCGATTTCCAATACCGTCAGGGCCAGCATTTGACACTCAAGGCAACCATTGACGGCAAGGAAGAACGCCGCTCGTATTCGCTTTGCTCGAGCCCGACAGAAAACAAATGGCAGGTCGCGATCAAGAAAATCAACGGCGGACTCTTTTCTTCGTACGTCAATGACAACCTCAAAAAAGGCGATACGCTCGAAGTCATGGCACCCAGCGGAAAATTTTTTCGTGATGCCGATAAGACCCAAGCGAAAAACTATATCATGTTTGCCGCCGGAAGCGGAATCACGCCAATTCTTTCGATCATCAAAACGCATTTGGCTCTCGAACCCAAAAGCACGTTCCAGCTGTTTTACCTCAATCGCAGCGTAAAATCGATTATCTTCAAAGAACAAATTGAACAGCTCAAAAACAAATATTTCGGACGGTTCGAAATCTTCCATTTTCTGACCAAAGAGCACCGCAGCAGCGAATTGTTCAACGGCCGCTTCACCAAAGAAAAACTCGAAATTCTTACCGAAAAAATTATTGATATCGCATCGGTCGACGAATGTTTTATCTGCGGTCCCGAGGAGATGATTTTCTTAATCCGTGATGAACTCGCAGCAGCCGGACTATCAAGAGATAAAATCCATTTCGAATTGTTCAACACCGGAACTTCAGAAGCCGACAAACAACGCGTCAACCGCGTGCTCGAATCAAAAGTGCAGGGAACCGATGTCACGATCATTGATGGCGGAAAGGAATTCCATTTTATCATGGATGATGATTACGATAACATTCTCGATGGCGCATTAGCCGCCGGTGCCGATTTGCCGTTCGCATGCAAAGGTGGCGTTTGCAGCACCTGTAAGTGTCGCGTCACAGAAGGAACCGTCGAAATGAAAATCAATTACGCACTCGATGAAAATGAAGTTGCCAAAGGTTTGGTATTAAGTTGCCAGGCCGTTCCGACATCAGAAAAAGTCGTAGTCGATTTCGGCGTTTAAAACTATTAATTGTTAATTTTTAATTATTAATTAAAATATTATGTCAGAGTCAGAAGTAAAAAACCTCGAGGAAATATTCGACCGCCGCATCGCCAACGATGAGAAAATCGAACCCAAAGACTGGATGCCCGAGAAATACCGTAAGACGCACATCCGCCAGATCTCACAGCATGCGCATTCCGAAATTGTCGGCATGCTTCCTGAAGGAAACTGGATCACGCGCGCGCCTTCACTACGAAGAAAAGTCGCGCTGCTCGCAAAAGTACAGGATGAGGCCGGCCACGGATTGTACCTGTACAGCGCCTGTGAAACGCTCGGTGTTTCGCGAGAAGAATTATACGAACAACTCCACTCCGGAGAAGCAAAATATTCAAGCATTTTCAACTATCCAACAATCACGTGGGCTGATATGGGCGCCATCGGTTGGCTCGTCGACGGTGCTGCGATCATCAACCAGGTGCCGCTGACGACAACGTCATTCGGACCGTATGCACGCGCGATGGGTCGCGTCTGCAAGGAAGAAAGTTTCCACCAACGACAAGGTTTTGAAATCATGATGACTTTGGCAAACGGAACGCCCGAACAAAAAGCGATGGCACAAGATGCGCTCAACCGCTGGTGGTGGCCGTCTTTGATGATGCTCGGACCTACAGATGCCGAATCGGTGCACACCGAGCAATCGATGAAATGGAAACTCAAACGCAAAACCAATGACGAATTGCGCCAGCAGTTTGTGGACCAGACAGTTCCGCAGGCAGATCTCATCGGACTCACGATTCCCGATCCCGACCTCAAATGGAACGAAGAAACCAAACGCTATGATTTCGGCGCGCTCGATTGGGATGAATTTTGGCAAGTTGTCAAAGGTCACGGACCTTGCAATAAAATCCGCATGAAAGCAAGAAAAGATGCGTGGGACAACGGAAAATGGGTGCGCGATGCCGCAATGGCCTACGCCGAAAAACAAGAATCGAAATTAGAACAAGCCGTTTAAAATATACTATATGAAAAATTGGCCACTTTGGGAAGTATTTATAAGAAGTAAAAACGGACTCGAGCACCGCCACTGCGGAAGCATTCATGCAAGCGATGCTACGATGGCACTCGAAAATGCGCGCGACGTTTACACAAGAAGAATGGAAGGCGTCAGTATTTGGGTGGTTCCTTCAAAGGAAATCACTGCGTCGAATCCTGATGACAGCGCAGAATTATTCGATCCTGCAAAAGACAAAGCCTACCGCCATCCGACCTTTTATGAATTGCCCGACGAACTAAAACACATGTAATGGAGCAGCATCTCGTTCAATACATTTACGGAATTGCCGACAATGCGCTGATTTTAGGGCAGCGTCTTGGTGAACTTTGCGGCCACGGTCCCAATCTCGAAACCGATATCGCGATGACGAATATCGCGCTCGACCTATTGGGGCAAACGCGCAGCTATTACCAATATGCCGCTAAACTTCAAGGAGAGAATGCCACCGAAGACACAATCGCTTTTTTAAGAAGCGAACGCGAATACAAAAACGTATTGTTGGTCGAACAACCCAACACCGATTTTGCTTATTCAATCGGCAGACAATTTTTATTCGATGTTTTTCATTTACTGTTGCTCGAGGAACTCGCTGCAAGCGCAGATGAAACACTTGCTGCAATCGCCAAAAAAAGTGTCAAGGAAGTGCGTTACCATGTCAGGTTTTCATCCGATTGGATCAAACGCCTCGGCGATGGAACCGATGAAAGTCACATAAAAATGCAAAATGCCATCAATGATTTGTGGGCATATACCGATGAACTATTCCACCAAACCGATGCCGATAAAGCAATGGTTTCACAAAATATCGGCGTCGATGTGACCAAATTGAAAGAAGCCTTTTACGTAAAAGTAAGCGAAGTCCTCGAAGAAGCAACATTGCAGGTTCCCGATCTCAAATACTTTCAAAAAGGCGGAAAAAATGGTGTCCACAGCGAACACATGGGCTATTTACTCGCCGATTTACAATACATGCAACGCACGTTTCCAAATATGAACTGGTAAAATCAGGAGCTGATTCCCGCTTTCCGCAGTATCTCTACGAGGATACTTGCTGCAATCGGGGCTAGGCATCCGCAATACGATGACAGTAACGAAACCACATATCGACCCAAACCTCGCACTGATTCTCGAAACGGTCTCCGATCCCGAGATTCCGGTGCTGTCAATAATGGAAATGGGTGTCGTACGCGCTGCAGAAATGAATAACAATATTGCTGAAATCGCCATCACGCCAACCTACAGTGGTTGCCCCGCGATGGATGTGATTGGTGACGATATCAAAAAAGCGTTTCGCGAAAAAGGCATCGAAGCCAAAGTTGAACTCGTGCTTTCGCCAGCCTGGACAACCGATTGGATCACGCCAAAAGGCAGAAAAGCGCTCGAAGATTACGGAATCGCCGCGCCGCTCGAACCCGATGCTGATGTTGAAGCATTGCTCGGAAACAAAAAAATAGTAAAATGTCCGCAATGCGGCTCAACAAATACAAAAATTATCAGCCAGTTTGGCTCAACGGCATGCAAAGCATTATTTCAATGTGGAGATTGCCACGAGCCATTCGACTATTTCAAATGCCTTAAATAATTATCAATCATTAATCATCAATTATCAATTGTAAAAATGAGTTCGATACTTTTAAAAATAGAAGACAGCATCGGTTACATTACGTTAAACCGCCCCGAAGTATTCAACAGCTTCAACCGCGAGATGGCATTGTTGCTGCAGGATACACTTGACCAATGTGCCAAAGACGAAAGCGTCCGCGCGATAATTATCACAGGTGCCGGAAAAGCATTTTGCGCCGGTCAGGATTTAAAGGAAGTCACCACGCCCGAGCTCATGCCGGGTTTCAGGAAGATTCTCGAAGAACATTATAACCCGATTATCGAACGCATACGTACCATCGATAAACCGATTGTCGCCGCTGTAAACGGTGTCGCCGCAGGAGCGGGAGCTAATATAGCGCTTGCTTGTGATATCGTCGTAGCTTCCGAAGCAGCCGCATTTATCCAGGCATTCAGCAAAATCGGATTGGTGCCAGACAGCGCAGGCACGTTCTTCTTGCCAAGGCTCATCGGTTTCCAGAAAGCGTCGGCTTTGATGATGCTCGGCGATAAAGTTTCTGCACAGGAAGCTTTCAATATCGGAATGATCTATAAATTTTATCCAGTCGCGTTTTTCGAGGAAGAAGTACGCAAACTTGCAATCACATTATCTCAAATGCCGACACACGCTTTGGCTTTGACAAAGAAATTGCTCAACAAATCGATGATCCACAACCTGCAGGAACAGCTTGCAATGGAATCGGATTATCAAATTGACGCAAGCGCTTCGTATGACTATCAGGAAGGTGTCAATGCTTTCATGGAAAAACGAACGCCTGAATTTAAAGGAATTTAATCATACAATAAATGAACGTAGCGGTAATCGGATCGGGTACAATGGGAAGCGGAATAGCGCAAGTGGCAGCTACAGCTGGGTGCGCCGTTAAAATTTACGACGCCAATCCAGATGCGGTTGCAAAAAGCAAATCGGCATTTGAAAAAACGCTGCAAATGCTTCTCGATAAAGGTAAAATTGACGATGCGGAAAAGAACAGAATTTCAAATGCGATTTCTTACGTGAATTCAGTTTCAGATTTGTCAGATGCCGATTTAGTCATCGAAGCCATCATAGAAAACCTCGAAATCAAAAGAAGATTATTTGCCGAATTGGAATCGGTAGTGTCACCAGAAGCAATTTTAGCATCGAATACTTCATCATTGTCAATTGCTTCAATCGCGGCTTCGTGCCAAAAATCCGATCGCGTTATCGGGATCCATTTTTTCAATCCGGCACCTTTGATGCAACTCGTAGAAGTCATTCCAGCGATACAAACAAGCGATTCCGTGTTGCAGCAAACTCTGAAAATTATTTCCGACTGGAAGAAAACTGTCGCCGTTGCCAAAGATACTCCGGGATTCATTGTCAACCGTGTCGCACGTCCGTTTTACGGAGAAGCATTACGCATTTACGAAGAAGGAAAAGCCGGTTTCGCGACAATCGACTGGGCGATGAAAACATTTGGCGGATTTCGCATGGGACCGTTCGAGCTAATGGATTTCATAGGTCATGATGTCAATTACACGGTGACCGAAACGGTATTCACGTCCTTCTATTTCGATCCAAGATACAAGCCCTCATTCACACAAAAGCGACTGACAGAAGCAGGATTTTTCGGCAAAAAATCGGGCCGCGGATTTTACAATTATGCTACAGCAAAGCCATCCCCAAATGAAGACAATGATTTAGGGAAATATATCTGTGAGAGGATTTTGGTAATGCTCATCAACGAAGCCGCCGATGCGTTATTTTTAAATATTGCTTCGGCAAAAGACATCGACAACGCAATGACCAAAGGGGTCAACTATCCCAAAGGTTTGCTCGCATGGGCTGACGAAAAAGGAATTGGCTGGTGTGTTTCGATGTTGGATAATTTATACAACGAATATCACGAAGACCGCTACCGTTGCAGTCCGATACTGCGCAAAATGAATAAGGAAAACAAAACTTTTTTCTAATGGAAGGCGCAAAAATTCCATATAAAATGTTATCACTCGATCCGTTCAGCACGTGGCTCGGCATCGAAATATTGGAATGTGAAATCGGTCGCTGCAAAATCGGCATGACCATTCGCCCCGAAATGCTCAACAGCATGAACAAAGCGCACGGCGGAATTGCCTATTCGCTCGCCGACACCGCGTTCGGATTTTCAGCAAATACAAATGGAAGGCACGCGGTTTCAATCGATACGTCGATCAATCACATCGAAGCGCTCGAAGAAGGCGATTACATAACAGCAGAAGCGACGCTTGAAAGCTTAAAAAATAAAGTCGGTTTTTACATTATCGAAATCAAAAGGGAAAATACACTTGTGGCGCTATTCAAAGGCGTAACATACAGAACGGCAAAAGAATGGGAAGACAATTAATAATGGATAATTAAGAAATAATAATAAGCAATTGAGCCAATTATTAATTATTCTCTATTAATTTTTTAATTAAAAAAAATGGAAGCATACATCGTAGACGGCGTCCGCACGCCAATCGGGAATTATCAAGGAACTCTAGCAGCAGTGCGTGCCGACGACCTCGGTGCCATCGTCATTAAAGCCATTGCCGAAAAGCATCCTGAAATTCCGCAAGACGCTTACGACGATGTCATCATGGGTTGCGCGAACCAGGCCGGCGAAGACAATCGGAACGTCGCACGAATGTCATTGTTACTTGCAGGATTGCCACAAACCGTGCCCGGAGAAACAGTAAATCGCTTGTGCAGTTCTGGATTATCAGCAATCATTCATGCAAACCGCGCCATTAAAGCTGGCGACGGCGACGTGTTTATTGCTGGCGGCGTTGAAAATATGACGCGCGGACCGTTGGTCGTTTCCAAACCATCAGCGGCATACGGAACCGATTCGAAAATGTATGATTCAAGTTTTGGTTGGCGTTTCGTCAATCCAAAAATGAAAGAAATGTACGGAGTCGATGCGATGGGTGAAACTGCCGAAAATTTAGTCGATCAATATCAGATTTCACGCGAAGACCAGGATAAATTTGCAATGAACAGCCAAATGAAAGCAGCAAAAGCTACCGAATCCGGACGACTGGCAAAAGAAATAGTAGCAGTTGAAATTCCGCAACGCAAAGGTGATCCGCTTGTTTTCTCGAAAGACGAATTTATAAAACCCAATACTTCAACTGAAGGATTGTCAAAACTGCGTGGTGCATTTAGAAATGGCGGAAGCGTAACGGCAGGAAATTCTTCAGGACTGAACGACGGCGCAGCAGCAACGATTATCGCTTCTGGCGCAGCCGTTGAAAAATACGGCTTAAAACCGCTTGCCAGAATTGTAAGTTCGGCGGTTGTCGGCGTTGAACCCAGAATCATGGGAATCGGACCGGTTGAAGCAACCAAAAAAGCGTTGGCAAAAGCGGGATTGACATTAGATCAAATCGATATCATCGAACTCAATGAAGCCTTCGCGGCACAAAGCATCGCGTGCATTCGCGCGTTGGGACTCAAAGACGATGACGAAAGGATCAATCCGAATGGAGGGGCAATTGCTATCGGACATCCGCTCGGCGTTACAGGCGCAAGAATAGCATATTCAGCCGCATTGGAATTACAATTGACCCAAAAAAAATACGCACTCATTACGATGTGCATCGGTGTCGGCCAAGGCTACGCCATGATAATAGAAAGAGTATAAAACTTTGCGGCTTTCGCGAAAACCTTCGCGCACTTCGCGGTTAAAAATAAACGCATGAACAAACTACAAAATTACGTCAACGGACACTGGACGGAAGGAACTGGAGAAGGGAAACCATTATTCGATTCAGTGACGGGCGAAATCATTGCAAACGTCTCTACCGAAGGATTGAACTTCGAAGAAATTCTACATTACGGAAGAACAAAAGGCGGTGAAAAACTGCGTAAAATGACGTTTCAGGAACGCGGCAACATGATCAAAAAACTGGCGCTGTATCTGACGAAAAGGAAGGAACAATTCTATGAAATCAGTTATAGAACCGGAGCTACGCGCGTCGATTCATGGATTGACATTGAAGGCGGATTCGGAAATCTGTTCGCCAACGCGTCTTTGAGAAAATTATTTCCAAACCAACCGTATGATGTAGAAGGCGACCCGATTGATTTGTCACGTGGCGGGCGTTTCATGGCGCACCACATCCTCGTTCCGAAAACAGGAGTCGCCGTCCATATCAATGCATTCAACTTTCCGATTTGGGGCATGCTCGAAAAATGTGCGGTCAACTGGATGGCCGGAATGCCTGCGGTTGTCAAACCAGCAACTTCTACTTCATATTTAACCGAAGCCGTTGTCAAGGAAATCATCGCTTCCAATATTTTACCAGAAGGTGCACTGCAACTAATCTGTGGATCCGCTAATAAAATCCTTGATTTTGTAGAATCGCAAGATGTTGTAACGTTTACAGGATCTGCATCAACCGGTAGAATGCTTAAATCACACACGAGAATTATCAACGAATCCGTTCCGTTTAATATGGAAGCCGATTCGCTCAACTGTTCGATACTCGGTGAAGATGCCGTTTCGGGAACACCCGAATTCGATTTATTTGTGAGTCAGGTGCGATCCGAAATGACTGTAAAATGCGGCCAGAAATGTACCGCAATCCGACGCATTATCGTTCCCGAAAAACTGATGGAAGATGTTCAGATCGCGCTCGGAAAAGCACTCGATAAAGTCACCATCGGTGATCCGCGATTAAAAGAAGTCCGCATGGGATCGCTCGTCAGCAACGATCAGGTTCAGGAAGTCAAAATGCGCACACGCGAAATTGCCCAGACCGCAGCAATCGTTTACGGCGATTACGATAAAATCACGACTGTTGGCGCCGATGCATCAAAAGGTGCTTTCATCAGTCCGATGCTGTTGCGCGAAGACCACCCATTCAAAAACACGCTTGTGCACGAAACCGAAGCGTTCGGACCGATCGCAACACTTATGCCGTACAAAAATATCGAAGAAGCCGTCGATTTGGCCAAAATGGGCAAAGGATCGCTCGTTTCTTCGATCGTCACGAATTCCGATAAAATCGCCAAAGATTACGTCATCAATGCCGCCTCGCATCACGGAAGAATTCTCGTGCTGAATCGCGAAAATGCCAAACAAAGCACCGGACATGGTTCGCCATTGCCGCAACTCGTTCACGGAGGCCCGGGAAGGGCAGGCGGAGGCGAGGAAATGGGAGGCGTTCGCGGCATCAAGCATTATATGCAGCGCTGCGCCATACAAGGGTCGCCGACAACGCTCACAGAGATCACTGGCATTTACCAACCCAATTCGGCTTACAAAGAATCGCCGCAACATCCGTTTCAATATTATTGGGACGACATTGAGCCCGGTATGTCGATCAAAACGCACAAACGCACCGTCACCGATACCGATATCATCAACTTTGCAAATCTCACGTGGGATCATTTCTACGCGCACACCGATATTACGTCGCTCAAAGGCAGTATTTTCGAAAAACGCACGGCACACGGCTATTTCATTTTGGCTGCTGCCGCGGGACTTTTCGTATGGCCCAATAAAGGTCCGGTCGCCGCGAATTACGGTCTCGAAGAATGCCGCTTCCTGCGTCCGATTTACCACAACGATACGATGTATGTGCGTTTGACATGCAAGCAAAAAATTGAGCGCGACCATGCCGGCGAGCAATTGCCAAGCGGAATTGTCAAATGGTTTGTTGAGGTTTTCGACGCGAATGACGAATTGACCGCGCTTGCCACAATTCTCACAATGGTTCAAAAACGCTCACCGTTCAAAGAAATCAACAGGAATAACATTGATGAATATCTGACCAAACTCACCGTCAACCATAAAGCAAACTGGGGTACGATGACGCCGCAGCACATGATTGAGCATATGGAGCAGCAATACCGAATAGCGGCCGGGGAAATTCAGGATTTCGAAATCTTTACACCCGCTGAGCATCTCGACAAATACCGCGAAACGATTTTCAACCACCGCGATATGCCCAAAGAGCACAAGCATCCGCTGATGAAAAAAGAAGGGAACGAAGATTTGGCGCATCCTGATCTCGAAACCGCGAAGCAAAAACTAATCGAAGCCTATGATGCTTTCGAAGAATATTTTAAGGAAAATCCGGATGTCCGAACCAAAAACGCCGTGTTCGGCATGATGGATAAATTCGAATGGGATTTATTGGGAACCAAGCATTTTAACCACCATTTCAAACAATTTGGAATTTTGGATTAGGAGCCGGGAACCTGCTTTCCGCTATATCTTTCACGGCCTCCGCTGCGCTGCGGCCGCAAAAGGATACCGCTGCAATCAGGGCTAAGGCATTCAACACATAACAAAACCTTGCGAACTTCGCATATAACCTTGCGAACTTTGCGGTAAAAAAATAAAAATGGACGCATACGTAAAACAAAATATACAAGACAACATCGCCACAATCGAGTTTTTCCATCCCGAGCAAAATTCGCTACCTGGAACAATTCTTTCACAACTGGCGCAAACGATCACCGAAGCAGGCAACAATGATGAAGTAAAAGTTATTATTTTAAAAAGCGGTGGTGACCGTACCTTTTGCGCCGGAGCGAGTTTTAAAGAACTCATCACGATCAATGACGCCGAAACAGGCAAGGTATTCTTTTCTGGATTCGCGAATGTGATCAACGCGATGCGCAAATGCCCGAAATTCATCATCGGAAGAATACAAGGCAAAACCGTCGGCGGTGGTGTCGGAATTGCGGCATCAACCGATTATTGCATGGCGACCAAGTTCGCGGCAATCAAGTTAAGCGAACTCAATGTCGGCATCGGGCCATTCGTGGTTTCGCCAGCAATCGAACGCAAAATGGGCGTTTCTGCAATGTCGCAGATCGCCATCGATGCCAATAATTTCTATGAAGCAGAGTGGGCCAGAAGCAAAGGATTGTTTGCCAACGTTTACGAATCGATCGAGGAAATGGATGCAGCGGTCGAAGCTTTTGCAAAACATTTGTGTACCTACAATCCCGACGCCATGAGCGAAATGAAAAAGATCTTCTGGAAAGGCACCGATGATTGGGATAATTTACTCGCAGAACGCGCGGCGATTTCAGGAAGATTGGTATTGTCCGATTTTACGAAGAAAACACTGGAAAAATTTAAATAATTATCATTATACGAGCACCTGCCTTCTAAGCAGACGGTCAATATTTAATAACATGGTTTACGAATTCAAAGGTTTTATTCCTGTCATCCACGAAAGCAGCTTTATCCATCCGCAAGCCGCAGTTACAGGCAATGTGATTATCGGTAAAGATGTTTACGTAGGGCCTGGTGCGGCGATTCGGGGCGATTGGGGTGAAATTATTATTGAAGACGGCTGTAATATCCAGGAAAACTGCACAATACACATGTTTCCCGGGAAAAGCATTACGCTCAAAGCCGGCGCGCACATTGGTCATGGTGCAATTATCCACGGCGCCAATATCGGCAAGAATTGTTTGGTTGGTATGAACGCTGTGATCATGGACGATTGCGAAATTGGTGATGAATGCATCATCGGAGCGTTGTCATTTGTCAAAGCCGAAACGCATATTCCGGCAAGAAGAATGGTAGTTGGAAATCCGGCTGTAATTGTCAAAACCGTTTCCGACGAAATGATCGAATGGAAAACCAAAGGAACAGCGTTATATCAAAAGTTACCCAAAGAATTATACGAAACGCTGAAGGCGGTTGAACCACTGAGAGAAATTCCAAAAAATCGCCCGACACAAGAAGCATTTTACAAAACATTAGAAGAATTCAGGAAAAAATAACCCATGCCGATAACCGAATTTAAAATGCCCAAAATGGGCGAAAGCATCACCGAAGCAACAATCATCAGCTGGCTCAAAAATGTCGGTGATACGGTCGATGCCGAGGAAACACTGCTCGAAGTCGCTACAGATAAAGTCGATAGCGATGTGCCGTCGCCGGTGCATGGCGTCATTACTGAAATTCTTTTTGGTAAAGACGATGTGGTGAAAGTTGGTGCAGTATTGGCGTTGATCGATTCAGATGAAAATGTAAAGCCGAAGGCAAAAGTCGCTTCTGAAAAATCTGAAACTAAACCTGCTATAAATTCTGAATTGGTGAAACAGGTTGTATTAAAATCCAATCCCGACGCATTTCTTTCCCCGTTGATTATCAGCATCGCGCAAAAGGAAAATGTATCAATTGAAGAGTTGCAAAGCATTTCGGGTTCAGGAGCCGACGGTCGCATCCAGAAAAGCGATGTTTTTAATTATCTCAAAGAGAGGAAATATCCGCTTAAAAGTATTCCGAAAGCAAATAACCAACCGCAATCAACCTATCCAAAACCAATCATCCAATATACCGAAGGCAAAGACAGCATCGTCGAAATGGACCGTATGCGCAAGATGATCGCCGACCACATGGTCTATTCCAAACAAACGTCGCCTCACGTCACTTCCTACATAGAAGTCGATGTGACGAATCTTGTGGATTGGAGAAATGAAAATAAGGATAAGTTCTTTGCAAAATACGACGAGAAGCTCACTTTTACACCGATTTTTGTTGACGCCGTGGCCAAAGCGATTGTCGATTTTCCTATGATCAATGTGTCGGTCGATGGCAAAAACATTATCGTCCACAAAGACATCAACATCGGAATGGCGACTGCATTACCAAATGGCAACCTTATTGTTCCCGTTGTAAAAAACGCGAACGAAAAAAGTCTTTTGGAACTTGCTTCGACGGTCAATCATCTCGCCGAAAGTTCGAGAAACAACAAGCTAAAACCCGATGAGGTGCAAGGCAGTACATTTACGATTTCAAACGTAGGAACATTTGGCAGTTTAATGGGAACGCCAATCATCAACCAGCCAGAAGTAGCCATTCTTGCTTTGGGAATTATTAAAAAAAGAGCTGAAGTGATCACTACGCAGAAAGGCGATGAAATCGCAATTCGCAGCATGATGTACCTTTCGCTTTCGTTTGACCACCGCGTCGTCGATGGATTTTTGGGAGGTTCGTTCCTGCGGAAAGTCGGCGATAATTTAGAACAATTCGATTACAACACCACTTTATAAATACCATCATGATTTACAATATCAAAGAAACCATTCGCCACACCAGCCGTTCCAAAGGCATCGACATCAACACGATCCCAATGGGAATTGCATTTACCGACCACATGTTTGTTTGCGATTACGAAAACGGGCAATGGCACAATCCGCGCGTTGAGCCGCTTGAAACCATTCCGACACATCCTGCGGCCATGGCTTTGCATTACGGGCAGGCGATTTTCGAAGGACTCAAAGCAACTTTGGGCAAAGACGACGCACCGTTGTTATTTCGTCCCGATGAAAATGCGAAACGACTTAATTTTAGCGCCGATCGTATGGGAATGCCTGCGTTTCCGGAAGATTTGTTCGTAGAAGCGCTGAAGCGTTTTGTTGCGATTGAAAAAGAATGGATTCCCTCAAATGAAGGAAGCGCCCTTTATTTGCGTCCGTTTATGTATGCCGATGAAGCGTTTATCGGAATGCGCGCGGCGACCAAATATAAGTTTATCATTTTCGCTTCACCAAGCGGGCCGTTTTTTTCTAAACCAATCAAGCTCTGGGCAGAAACGCAATACATCCGCGCGGCAAACGGCGGAACCGGCGAAGCGAAAGCGGCCGGGAATTACGCAGCAGCCATTCGCCCGACAGAAATTGCAAAAGCAAAAGGTTACGATCAGGTGTTGTGGCTCGATGCAAAAGAGTTTGAGTATGTGCAGGAAGTGGGAACGATGAATATCTTTTTTAAAATTGCGGGGAAATTTGTGACGCCAAACTTAAACGGTTCGGTACTGTCAGGAATCACGCGATTGAGTGTCATTGATCTGCTGCGTGACAAAGGATTTGAAGTTACGGAAAGGCCGATTTCGATGAGTGAACTAGTAGAAGCTTTTAAAAACGGAACGTTGGAAGAAGCTTTCGGAGCTGGAACTGCGGTTTCGATTGCCCCGGTTGAAGAAATTGGGTATAAGGATATGAAGATTACTTTTCCGGCGGAAGCTCCGGTTGGGAAGGATGTCAAAAAGACACTCGATGCGATTAAGACGCAACAGATCGAAGATAAATTTGGATGGATAGTGCCTGCGGAACAATTAATAAATAATAATTGATAATTAATAATTAATAATTGCGAGAGCAGTTAATAGGAAGATAATGTGCAGCCCGGATTGCAGTGAAAATCCTTTTGTGAAAGCAATGAAACAAAAGATTGTAACGGAAAGCCGGAATTGTCTGCCATAAAAATAATGACGATGGAAATTGCCGAACAAACATTGAATAAAATTATTTTAGAGCGCGCTTTCACGACGATGGCGACGGCCAAAGCGATGGCGGAATTGTATGAGGAAAACTTTAAAACAGTTTCCAAATATGTGCATGCGACATCACGCGGACATGAGGCGATCCAGATTGCTGTGGCGATGCAGCTGCTGCAGCAGGATTATGCGTTTCCGTATTATCGTGACGATGCGATGCTGCTCGGAATCGGGATGCAGCCGTATGATTTGATGCTGCAATTGATGGCCAAACGCGACGATCCGTTTTCGGGCGGGCGAACGTATTACTGCCATCCGAGTTTGCGCGATGCCGATAAGCCTAAGATTCCGCACCAAAGTTCGGCTACAGGCATGCAGGCGATTCCTGCAACGGGCGCTGCGATGGGATTTTGGTATAAGGAAAATGTTGGAATCCAGGACAAGTTGAACGATTTGCCCGTTGTGGTTTGTTCGCTCGGCGATGCTTCGGTGACTGAAGGCGAAATTGCAGAAGCGTTCCAAATGGCGGCACTAAAGCAATTGCCGATTTTATACCTTGTTCAGGACAATGGCTGGGATATTTCGGCGAATGCAGCCGAAACGCGCGCGCAGAATGCATTTGAATACATCAAGGGTTTTCATGGCATTGAAGCGGTTACGATTGATGGCGCCGATTTTACTGAAAGTTATTTGACGATACAGCAGGTTTTGCATACCATCAGAACTGAAAGACGGCCATTTTTGGTGCATGCCAAAGTGCCGCTGCTCAACCACCACACCTCAGGAGTTCGTATGGAATGGTACCGCGATGATCTTGAAGAAGCGCAATCACGCGATCCGTATCCGGTTTTGAAACAGCAATTGCTTGATGCTGGATTCACGTCAAACGAAATAGAAAAACTAAACGATTCGGCCATTGCAAAAGTAAAAGCCGATTACGATAAAGCCGTAAAAGCGGAAGATCCGAAGCCTGAAGATTTATTTACGCACGATTTTGCACCCACGCCGATTACTGAAGAAAAAGGCGACCGCAATCCGCAGCGCGAAGACAAAGTCGTCATGGTCGATTGTGCTTTGTTTGCTGTAGAGGAACTCATGCGAGAAAATAAAGAATGTTTGCTGTACGGTCAGGACGTTGGCGGCAGGCTTGGCGGCGTATTTCGCGAAGCGGCGACGTTGGCGCAGAAATTCGGGGACAACCGCGTTTTTAATACGCCGATACAGGAAGCGTTTATCGTGGGTTCAACTGTTGGAATGTCGGCTGTAGGTTTAAAGCCGATTGTTGAGGTGCAATTCGCCGACTACATCTGGCCAGGGCTCAACCAACTGTTTACCGAAGTGAGCCGCTCGTGTTATTTGTCGAATGGCAAATGGCCCGTGAGTATGATCTTGCGTGTGCCGATAGGGGCATATGGTAGCGGCGGCCCGTACCATTCGTCATCGGTGGAAAGTGTTTTGACGAATATCCGTGGCATTAAGATCGCGTATCCAAGCAATGGTGCCGATTTAAAAGGGCTGCTCAAAGCCGCATATTACGATCCGAATCCCGTTGTGATTTTAGAACACAAAGGTTTGTATTGGTCGAAAGTCAAAGGCACCGAAATGGCGCGCATGAATGAACCGAGTGAAGATTATGTATTGCCGTTTGGGAAAGCGAATACGGTCCAGGAAATCTGGCCGCAGGATGAAGAAGAAACGATTACCGTGATTACGTATGGCATGGGCGTGCATTGGGCGCTCAACGCTTCTGCCGAAATGCGTGACCAGGTTGAAATCATCGATTTAAGGACATTATACCCGCTCGATGAGGAAACGATTATCAAATCGGTAAACAAAGCTAAAAAATGCCTTGTTGTGACTGAGGAGCCCGTTAACAATTCGTTTGCAAGAAGTATCGCCGGAATGATACAGGAAAAATGTTTCCGTTACCTCGATGCGCCTGTGATGGTCATTGGTTCGGAGAACATGCCTGCGATTCCGCTCAACTCGACATTAGAGCAAACCATGATTCCATCAACGGAAAAAGTAAAGGCAAAAATCGAGGAACTTTTAAAGTATTAAATTATTAGGGCGTTGCCTGCGGCCAGGCTATCCGCTGCAAGTCCTCGCTGCGCTGCGGGCTTTCCGCTGCTATCCTTAACGCATTGTGATTCAATATCCGATAACCATAAAAAAAACCGTAGCATCATTGTTACGGTTTTTTTATTCATGACTTTTTATTTCTTAGTCTGCGGTGGGTATTGCTCGAGTATTTTAACGACAAAGTTTTTAATCACTTCATCTTTTTTATCGACATCCTGTGTGAGGTAACCTTCTCCGGTCCCTTGCCAGATCAATTCTTTTTTCTTCGCATCGATGAGGTCAATTGTAAGGATACCGTCAGTTGACGTGTTCACCGAATAGTTACCGCCCCAGTACGGGTTCCACCCGAATCCCCAGCCATAACCGTACCCAGCATAGAACTGGTTGACATTTACATTTTTCTCTGCTTTGGTGTTGATGTTTACCCACATGTCAGGGGTTTCGCTTTTAGTAAAGCCTTTCGAAGCCATCACTTCGTCAATTGAGCGCAGGATGCGTTTTTTGTCGAGGTCTGATATTTCAACTTTGTCAATTCCGTTTTTATAAAAGGCATACGTTTTATAAGCTGCGAAATTGGCCGATTTGTCATAATCAGAATTGACCCTTACCGAGCAGCAGGAAGATACTACAAACAACAGAAGTAATGGGATTAATTTTACGGTTTTCATAGTTTTTTATATTAAAGATTTAAATTTCAAAAGAACTTGTAAAAATAACATTTGGCGTTTCAAATCCCTTACAATCTGGAAACCAAATCATCTAATTTTCCAACAACGCATCGTCAACATTATTAGGGATGGTGACTTTGAGTAAAGGCTGCGTCTCCATAGCCCTTTTTATCGCGAACACGGCGCCTTCATTTCTGGCCCAGTTTCGTCTTGCGATTCCGTTGTTTACATCCCAGAAAAGCATCGATTCAAGGCGGCGTGAAGCGGCTTCCGACCCATCAAGAACCATACCGAATCCGCCATTGATTACCTCACCCCAACCCACGCCGCCGCCATTGTGAATGCTCACCCAGGTAGCGCCGCGGAAGCTATCGCCGATGACATTTTGTATAGCCATATCAGCCGTAAAACGCGAACCGTCGTAAATGTTTGAAGTCTCGCGATACGGGGAATCTGTTCCCGAAACATCATGGTGGTCACGCCCTAGAATGACATAGCCGATTTCGCCATTTGCAATTGCGCGGTTGAAAGCCGAAGCAATTTTGATACGGCCTTCGGCGTCAGCGTATAAAATCCTGGCCTGCGAACCCACAACGAGTTTATTCTGCTGCGCGCCCTTGATCCATTGGATGTTGTCCTGCATTTGCTGTTGAATTGCGGGTGGAGCGCTCTTTGCCATTTCTTCAAGTACCGAACATGCAATATTGTCTGTTTTTTGTAAGTCTTCGGGATTTCCTGACGCGCAAACCCAGCGGAACGGTCCGAACCCGTAATCAAAGCACATCGGTCCCATAATGTCCTGCACATAACTTGGATAGCGGAAATCGATGCCGTTTGGCGCCATGATATCGGCACCGGCGCGTGAAGCTTCGAGCAAGAAAGCATTTCCATAATCGAAGAAATAGGTTCCCTTCTCGGTGTGTTTGTTGATTGCCGCGGTTTGCCTGCGCAAAGATTCCTGCACTTTTTCTTTGAACAACTCGGGATGGTCAGCCATCATTTTGTTTGAATCATCGAATGATTGTCCGGCAGGATAATAGCCGCCAGCCCACGGATTGTGGAGCGAAGTCTGGTCGGAACCCAGATCAATGTAAAGATTTTCCTGATCAAAACGTTCCCAGACGTCAACCACATTGCCGAGGTATGCGATTGAGACCGTTTCTTTGTTTGCTTTCGCTGTGGCTACTCGTTTAACGAGCGCGTCGATATCTTCGACAACTTCATTGATCCAGCCTTGCGAATGGCGAATGTGCGTGATTTTCGGATTGACTTCGGCGCAAACGGTGATGCAGCCCGCGATGTTTCCCGCTTTTGGCTGCGCCCCGCTCATTCCGCCCAGTCCCGAGGTGACGAAAAGTCCGCCTGTGGGATTGGTTTTTATTTTCCTGAAACCGTTGAGTACTGTGATCGTTGTTCCGTGTACAATGCCTTGGGGACCGATATACATATAACTTCCCGCGGTCATCTGGCCGTATTGTGTCACGCCGAGTGCGTTGAACTTTTCCCAGTCATCGGGTTTTGAATAATTGGGAATCATCATGCCGTTTGTCACGACGACGCGTGGTGCCTCTTTATGCGACGGGAATAAACCCATAGGATGCCCTGAATACATCGCGAGCGTTTGCTCATCAGTCATTTCGGAAAGGTATTGCATCGTTAAAAGATACTGCGCCCAATTGGAGAATACCGCTCCGTTTCCGCCATACGTAATGAGTTCGTGCGGGTGTTGCGCCACGGCATAATCGAGGTTATTCTGGATCATGAGCATGATGGCTTTGGCCTGTTCGCATTTTCCGGGATATTCGGAAATCGGGCGCGCTTTCATTTCGTAATCGGGGCGAAAGCGATACATGTAGATGCGGCCGTAGGTTTCGAGTTCGTTTGAGAATTCTGGAATTAGTTCGGCATGGTGTTTTGGGTCGAAGTAGCGCAAAGCATTTCGGAGCGCGAGTTTTTTTTCTTCGGGCGAAAGGATTTCCTTGCGTTTGGGTGCGTGGTTGATGTTGGGCTCGTAAGGTTTGGGTTGTGGGAGTGTACTTGGAATACCTTGTTGGATTTGCTCTTTGAAAGTCATATTGTCAATGGTAGTTTATAGTTTGTTTGATGTGCGTTAGGGATTAAAGTGGAAATCCTTTTTATTTGCCCTTCGACTCCGCCCAGGGTGACAACGGGTGGTTGTAAGCAAATAAAAAGATTGTAACGGAAAGCCCGCCGCCTGCGGAACGCCCAACTTCGACTCGCTCAGCTTACATTATTTTTTAATTGTCCCTGTTTTTTTATCGAATCCGTAAGGACAGTGCCTGCAACCGCTTCGGCAGCAATAGCCGCGCTTTAGGTGGTATTTTTCGGTGAAACATTTGTAACCTTCGGGCGTGTAATAAAAATCTTCGCCTTCGATTGGTTTATTTTCATTATTTTTCTCTTGCATAGGCACAAACCGGAATAAAACTTCTTTAATTTTAATTTTTCCAAAATTAAAGAATTTTATCAGAGGTTACTTCTACCTGCAAAATAAAAATTAAGAAGAAATTTAAAACTTTAAGCCAAATGATTCTTATCGTTTCGCGTTTTTTAATTCCGAAAGGCTACCGAGGGATGACGCTGTTTCCGTTTGTGATTTTGCGCGATGCTTCGGACAGCAAAAATGCAATGTTGGTGAATCATGAGAAAATTCATCTCATGCAGCAAATTGAACTTTTGATCCTGCCTTTTTACATTTTTTATGTGTTTGGTTATCTCGTAAACCTTATTAAATACCGCGACAAAAATAAAGCATATCGCAATATTGTTTTTGAACGTGAAGCGTATGCCAATGAAACTGATTTGGAGTATTTAAAAACACGGCCGCTATTTGGATTTTTTAAATATGTCAAAATGAAATGATCCGATGTAAAATTTCTTTGAATATTTTTGCTATTTTTATTGCCTAAAATTTTGAGGATGAAAAGGTTGGTGATTTTCACGGTTTTGTTGGCGTTATCTTTTTGCTGGAATTGCGCCGCGCAGCTGTATGTCGGCAACAATTACATGTATGTTGCCGATAAATACCTGTTTGTGAAACAGGACATCAACCTGCAGTCGGGGGGGAATATTTTTCTCAGAAATGAATCACAATTGCTTCAGGGAACGGCGGGGATTTCTTCGAATCAAGGAATTGGAGAACTGTCGGTTTTTCAGGAAGGAACCTCGAACAATTATACGTACAATTACTGGTGTTCGCCAGTAGGCGCTGCGTCGGCATCGGTAGGAAACGGCAATTTCGGAATTGCGCAACTGAATCGGCCGACTGGCGTTACAACAATTGCAAGTACGCCTGCGACGATTTTAGCGTCAAACGTTTTGGATGGCACTTCGTCATCTTCTGATTTGTCGATTGCGCAGCGTTGGATCTTTAAATTCCTTTCAGCGTCAACGTATTCACAATGGTTTTACGTGGGTTCGGCCCCGTCGATTGGTGCAGGCGAAGGATTTACGATGAAAGGAACCAGCGGCACCGATGCGACGACTGTACTCGGCGTGCAAAATAATCCGGGCAGTAAACAACGCTATGATTTCAGGGGCAAACCCAATGATGGCAATATTGATGTTTCGACGGGTGCTGCAGGAACAATGACTTTGACAGGAAATCCGTATCCGAGTGCTATTGACTTAAATATGTTCCTAACCGATGCTGCAAATACGCCATACATTGATGGAACTGCATTGTTTTGGGAGCACAATCCAGCGGTTGCGTCGCATTATGTGGCGAATTACCAGGGCGGTTATGGTGTTTATAATGGAACGACCGGGATTTATACGCCTGCGACTTTTGACACGTATGACGCTGCAGGAAATATGACTGGAGTCGGAAGTATGGGCAATTATTACGAGCGCAGATTTTGTCCGGTGGGACAGGGATTTATGGTTCGCGCAATTGCGAGCGGTTCGGTGCAGTTTAAAAATTCACACCGTGTGTTCAAAAAAGAAGGCGTAGCAAACAATTCGGAATTTCACAGAAATGCATTGGATACAGAAAGTGTTTATGGAAATTATGAAGCGATTCCCAATGTCGCAGGAACAGATTATACATTAGTGAGCAAAGCGCCAACACCGCATATTGAAATCAATACAATCCTAAATAATATGGCGGTACGCCAGGTTGCTTTATGCTTTTTGCCTGATGCTGTTGATGGCGTTGATCGTTCCGATTCACTGTCACCAGATGTGGGTTCGAATTTGCCTTACGATGTGTATTTTTATCTGGGCGGAACCGAATATGTCAATTCGGCTACAAGTTTTGATGTCAATAAGAGATTTCCTTTGGGATTTAAGTGCGCGAATGGTGGCGTTTTCAGGATTCAGGTTTCAAATTTCGTAAATTTTTCGGACACTGAAAATGTATATCTGCACGACAAGGCAACCGATACTTATTATGACATCAAAAACAATTATTACGAGGTGATCCTTCCTGCAGGAGTTAACAATACAAGATATGAGATTACTTTTCTCAATAACGTTTTGCACTTAGATACTTTTGCTGCGAATGGTTTTAATGTTGTTCAAAATAATTCAAGGCAAACGCTGACAATATCCAATCTTAAATCAGTAGGTTTACAGTCGATAACGCTTTACGATATTACCGGAAAGTTGATTTTCGATAACGAGAAGCCGGAATTGAAAAGTACATATTTATTTTCTACTGCTGGAATCAGCGACGCAGTATATGTGGTAAAAATTATGACAACTGACAACGCGGTTTTTGCCCAGAAAATTACCGTTTCAAACACAAAATAAGCTGCTGGAATTAGCGATATCAGCAGTCGAAAGGCTGCTTTTTTTATGCAATTATGGATGATATTCTAAAAACGGAGAACCAGCAGGTAAAGTGTCCTTCCTCAAAAGTATCAGTATATATCAAGCGCGAGGATTTAATCCATCCGTTTGTATCGGGCAACAAATACCGAAAATTGAAATACAACCTGCGCCAGGCAAAATTGGAAGGCCAAACGAAGTTGCTCACTTTTGGTGGCGCTTTTTCAAATCATATTGCTGCAGTTGCTGCCGCCGGAAAAGAATGTGGGTTTGACACCATCGGAATTATCCGTGGTGAGGAACTTGCTGATAAAATTGAGGAGAATCCTACTTTGAAATTTGCGCGTGATTGCGGAATGACATTCGAATTTGTTTCAAGAGAAAATTATCGTCAAAAAGGGGATTTTTTAGAAAACCTAAAAGGTCGATTGGGCGCTTTTTATATGCTGCCTGAAGGCGGTACCAATGATTTGGCGATTTTGGGTTGTGAAGAAATTCTCGGGGATGATGATGCTGATTTTGATTATATCTGTTGTGCTGTGGGAACTGGGGGAACAATTTCAGGACTCATCAATAGCGCGGCACCGCATCAGAAAATTTTAGGATTTCCGGCTTTGAAAGGCGCGTTTTTGAGCGAAGAAATTTGTAAATTTGCCCGAAATGATAACTGGGAATTGATTCCGGACTATAATTTTGGTGGGTACGGTAAAGTAAATTCTGAGTTAATCAGTTTTCTAAATGGGTTTTACAAAGAAAATGGAATTCCGCTCGACCCCGTTTATACTGGAAAGATGGTTTTTGGCGTTATGGACTTAATCAGATCTGGTTATTTTGCAGAAGGATCAAAGATTTTGATGATCCATACAGGAGGAATCCAGGGAATTCTGGGCATGAACCAAAAATTAAACAAACAGAAGTCACCAATAATCGAATACTAAATGATAAAGAAATTCATCTTTTTTATTATTGCATTATGCATTTTAAGCTGCCATTCTACGCAGCCTGTTGCGCGAACCAGCAAACCGGTTTATAGAAAACCCGCCGCAAGAGTAGCTACAACAACCAGAAAACCCACAACATCCAGGCCTGTCGTTAGAAAGCCAATCGTTACTAAAAAGCAGGACGCAAAATCTACCACAGCAAAAGATGTCGAGCAAACTTATGAGCAGGCTAAAGAAGAAACTAAATCTTCAGGCAACGAAACCGTTTATTCCAAATCTGAAATCCTTGAAGCAACAACCCGTGTCAAAGTAACAACCGCGATGGTACTGGATTATATTGCACAGTACAAAGACATCGCTAAGAATAATATGGTTCAATATGGCATTCCAGCTAGTATCATATTGGGGCAGGGGATCCTCGAATCCGGTGCTGGTACAGGGCCTTTGAGTATTTTGGCGAACAACCATTTTGGTATCAAATGCCACAAGGAATGGACGGGTCCGAGCGTTAAATATGACGATGATGCAGAACAGGAATGTTTTAGAAAATATAACGTGCCGAGCGAATCTTATCAGGACCATTCGTTGTTTTTGACGAGTCGTTCGAGGTATCTGCCTTTATTTCAATTGGGAAAAGATGATTACAAGGCTTGGGCCGGCGGACTTAAAAACGCGGGTTATGCTACTGACCCGAAATATCCCGAGAAATTAATCGGAATTATTGAGCGCTATCAGCTCAATAAATATGACGCAGAGGTACTGGGCAATCCTTTCATGCCAATTAACAATACTTTTCCTGCGTCCGTAAATTTGACCGCAAAATCCGATTTGTATCAAGTGACGCAAGGAGATACATTATACTCTATTTCCAAGAAATTCAACATTGCAGTTGACGATCTGAGAAGGAAAAACAATATTCAGGATAATGCCATTTCAATCGGGCAAAGTCTTATAATAAAATAATCTATGCTATACCAAAGAAGCAGCCGTCTTTTTGAAGAGGCTGAAAAAGTAATTCCCGGCGGCGTCAATTCGCCTGTCCGCGCTTTTAAAGCTGTCGGCGGAACACCGATATTTGTCAAAAGTGCAAAAGGGGCTTATCTCTACGATGAAGATGGCAACCGGTTAATTGATTATATCAATTCCTGGGGACCAATGATTCTGGGGCACGCATACGAGCCGGTTGTTGCTTCCGTAACTGAACGGGCCAAACTCGGAACTTCTTTCGGAATGCCTACAGCACTTGAAACTGAAATCGCTGCTTTGGCCGTTGCAATGGTTCCGAACATTGAGAAAATAAGATTTGTAAATTCCGGGACCGAAGCCTGTATGAGTGCCATTCGCCTTGCGAGAGGATACACCAAAAAAGATAAAATCATCAAATTTGCAGGATGTTATCACGGTCATTCTGATTCTTTTTTGATTCAGGCAGGAAGCGGCGCAAGCACCTTTGGAACACCAAACAGCCCGGGCGTGACTACGGGAACTGCCAAGGATACTTTACTGGCACGTTATAATGATTTGCAGAACGTTTCTGAATTGATTGAGGCAAACAAAGGTGAAATCGCGGCTATAATTGTTGAACCCGTACCAGGAAACATGGGTTGTATTGTCCCAAAGGAAGGTTTTCTTGAAGGATTGCGAAAGCTGTGTACCGATAATAACATTTTGCTGATTTTTGATGAAGTAATGACCGGCTTCCGTCTTGCAAAAGGTGGCGTGCAGGAATTATACAACATAGAGGCTGATATTGTAACTTTCGGAAAAGTAATCGGAGGCGGGCTCCCCGTTGGCGCTTTTGCAGCCAAAGCCGAGATAATGAATTATCTGGCACCATTGGGTCCGGTGTATCAAGCAGGAACATTATCCGGAAATCCGCTTGCCATGGCCGCAGGTTTGGCAATGCTTGAGGCGTTAAACAATGACGCCGGAATTTTTGTCAGACTTGAAGAAAAAACGGCTTATCTCGAAAGAGGAATGCGTGAAGTGCTTACACAGAACAATGTAGAATTTACGATCAATAGGGTAGGCTCTATGATTTCAGTACATTTCGACGCAAACCCGGTAACCGATTTCCAAAGTGCTGCGAAAGGCGACAATGAACGGTTCAGGAAATTTTTTCATGGCTTACTTCAGGAAGGCGTTTATATCGCTCCTTCGGCTTATGAAACGTGGTTCATAACGGATGCGCTGACTTACGAAGACCTCGACTTTACGATTGCAGCAGTCCAAAAAGTTTCCAAAACACTATAAAAAACAAAAAGCTCCCGGAATGGGAGCTTTTTAATTTATAAACTAAATTTTAGTGAGAAAGTCTGTGCAGTAAGGCCGGGTCTGATATCACTTGCTTTCTTTGTTCGTCGTTCAATCCGCCTAATATTTTACGCTCGTAACGTGTCGAAATTTCGTCTTTTTGCGCAGCGGTCAATTTAGGAGTTGATAACTCATCATACTTCATCAGCATCAAAGTGTACATATCATTTTTAAGGCTTTCGTCAATAGAAACTTTTTCAAGCAAGGCCATTACATCTTTTTTCGCTGCTTCCTGGTTTGATATTTTTTCTTTTTCAGGAGCTGCAGCTGCTTTTTTATTCTGTGCATTAGCGCTTAAAGTGAAAGCCAAAGCTAATGTTACGACAGCAATTAATTTTTTCATCAGAAGTGTTTTTTAAATTAGGAAACCAAATCTAACGGATTTTTGCGAAATCACAAAATTAATTCGATTATTCTTTTGTATCTTGCTTTTTATCCCCGCGGCGTCTGCTATGCTCACGCATTTTCTCTTTTCTGTCGTTTCGCATCTCATCCCATTTCTTATATTGGTCTGGGGTCAGGATTTTTCTAAGCTTGTCCTGCATAGCTTTTTCCTCATCAAGTTTTTTGCTTTCTCTCGCAAAACGTTCATCGGCTGAAGGTTTTATTCCTTTTTCTTTGTTTGCTTTCCTTTCTGCTAGCATGGCTTCCCTTTTTGCAGATTGTTCGGCGATGATTTTACCAATTTCTTTTTGCTGATTGTCATTAAGGTTCAATTCCATCGTCAGTTTTTTGAGTCGGAGTTCATTGCGCTGTTCGGGAGAAAGCTTTTCCATTTCCCCCCTGTTAACGCTCGGGTTCTTTTCTTGTGCAACAGCTGTGAGTCCGACAGCCAATAGCATCATCACAAATACTTTTTTCATTTTTGTAAGTTTTTAAAATTGTTCCTTTTGGACGCATTCGATTTCAGAAAGTTTAAAGCTACGATAAAATTGGGTTGTATTTAACATATTAACATCGCAATTTGTTTTGTAAATTTGTCCAGGTGAATAAGATCTGCTTCATAATAACACTTGTTATACTACTCCGTCCGGTGCTTCCGGTAATCGATTACACAGTCAATTATGAATATGTATCAAAGGTGCTTTGTATCAATAAGGACAAACCGGCGATGCATTGCAACGGAAAGTGCCACCTGATGAAACAGCTTGCCAACGCTTCCGAAAACGAAAAGCCCATTTCATCGAATAAGAAAATCACAGCGCAGGAGAATGACTTTCTATTTTACGAACTTCTAAAATCTGTTAGCTTCAAGATCGGTCATTTTCCTTGTAAAAGAGAAATCAACGGCGCCTATTCCAATCTATACATTGCCCCTGATTGTAACGTTTTTTGGCATCCACCGACCCAATTTTCTTAAATCGCTTTTAATGTAAAACATCGTGACGCGTGTTAACGCTATTGTTTTACAATTTATTTAAACCATTTAAGAAAACATATGAAAAATATAACAAAATCGGCTGCCGTTCTGGTTGCCATATTCCTTTTTGTTTCGTGTAATAATGACGATTCAACAATCAATAATTTATCTGGCACGGGAAATCTTGGAATTGAGTTCGATAACAGTTTTGCCGGAAACGAACTCACTTTAAATTTGCCAAACATACCAACTTCGAATGATGAGGTGTTAAAGATCTCAACGGTCAAATACATCATCAGCAACATTGTTTTGTATGATGAAAGCGGCGCATCGTACACCTATCCGAAAAGCCAAAGTTATTTTATCGTTGACGAATCTGATGAGACAACCCATGTAATAGATCTCAATAATATTCCGGCTGGAAACTATACTAAAATCAAATTCGGAATCGGTGTTGATCAACCACAATACGATCTCGGCCAAAGCAATCAGGGCAGTTTTTATGATAAAGCGCAAAGTGCCGGGCTGATGGCAAACTGGGACTCTGGTTACAGCTTTATAGCTTTTGATGGCACGTTCACATCGCAAAGTGTAACTTCTGAAAGTAATTTCTCGGTCCGCGCCCGGAAAACCGATTCCGACTACAACTATAAAGAAGTAATTCTTGATTTGCCCGCGCGTGCGCTTGTCCGTACCACTATAACGCCCGAAATCCATATCGTTGCCGATGTCGCAATAATCATCGATGGCGTAAATAAAATCCGCCTTTCCGACGACGCGACGGTCGATTCTGGTGCGAAAGTCGCATTGGTCGCCGATAATGTGAAAACAATGTTTTCAGTAGCACATGTACACAATGATTAAATATTTTAAAATCATTTTGGTACTGTGTCTTTTTGCGGTAACGCTTTGCAATGCAAATCCCGTCAGGGACAGTATTTCGAGATTTACGTTTCAAAAAATGTCTTTGCTCGAAGAATGTGACGCTTGCGGCTGCTCGGCAAATGGCGGTAGCATGGGATTTAGTTCGGTGTTTAGCAATAACTTTATCGGCGTTCGTTATTTCAACCAGAAATACCGCAGCAAAGATGGAATTTTCAATAATTCGCCGTGGGTGACGGAAAATTTCAATACGATTCAACTTTGGGCGCGCATTCCGATTACCGAAAGAATCCAGGTTTCTGCGCTTATACCTTATCATTTTCATGATCGCGAACGTGCCGTTGGTGATGAAAAAATACAAGGTCTTGGGGATCTCACAGTACTTGCAATGTATGTCGTTTACCAAACCCATAAAGACAGCGCTGTGTACTCACATAAACTATTAGCGGGCGGCGGAATCAAGGCGCCGACGGGGAAATTCGATTTGAAGAACAATGAAGGAAGTGTCAATCCGGGTTTTCAGATTGGTACCGGGAGTTGGGATTACCTGCTTTCAGCCGAATATGTTGTGAAAAGAAACAAACTCGGACTCAACACCATGTTGAATTATACTTTCAAGACAGAAAATAAAAAGTTTTACGAATTCGGAAATCAATTCAACTATGCGGGGACTTTCTTTTATCTGATAGATTGGCAGAAGTTACAAATCGTTCCGCAACTTGGCGTCGCCGGGGAGCAATATGAATCCAATTCGCAGTACCGTCAGGAAGTTGCCGATTCAGCGGGACATATTGTATTTTCGAAGTTCGGAATTGAAGCCGGGAGGAATAATTTTTCACTTGGTTTGAACTTTATGCTGCCGTTACAACAGGACCTGTCAAATGCAAAAGTCGAATCGAAATACCGATGGGCTGTTAACCTCAATTATACTTTATAAATAAAAAGGGAACTTATAGCGTTCCCTTTTTATTTATGCAATCAGTTCAACAGTTTTTGAATCGCCATCAACAGCAACTTTTACCATTCCGTACTTTGACAAGCCTTTCATAGCGGTATCCCATTTTTTTCCGCTGAGTTCGGTTTTGGTTTTGAGTGTGCCGAGTTCCATTTTATTGTCGTTGGTTTTCAAAAGCGCGACAATTAATTTTTCTTCATCTTCGAGTTCAATTTGCACCTGTTTTTTTTCAGGTCGCATCTGTGGAAAAAATAACACTTCCTGAATCGACGCATTATTTGTCAAGAACATAATCAAGCGGTCCATCCCAATTCCGAGTCCCGACGTTGGCGGCATTCCGTATTCAAGCGCCCGAAGAAAATCCTCGTCGATGAATTCAGTTGCCTCATCGTCGCCTTTTTGCGACAATTCCATTTGATGTTCGAAACGCTGCCTTTGGTCGATCGGATCGTTGAGTTCCGAATACGCATTTGCAACTTCTTTGCCGCAAACCATCAACTCGAAACGTTCGGTTAGTTCTGGATTCGTGCGGTGTTGTTTGCACAAAGGCGACATTTCCTTCGGATAGTCGGTTATAAATGTTGGCTGTATGAAATTGCCTTCGCATTTTGCACCGAAAATTTCATCGATGAGTTTTCCTTTCCCCATCGTCGCATCGACGTCAATTCCCATCCCGCGCGCGGCATCGAACAATTCAGCTTCACTTTTTCCCGAAATATCAAATCCCGTATATTTTATTATCGCGTCTGTCATGGTCACGCGTGCATAAGGCGCTTTAAAATCAACTTTATGTTCGCCGAAAACCGCTTCTGAAGTTCCGTTGACCGCAATCGCGCAATGCTCGAGCAGTTTTTCGGTAAAAGCCATCATCCAGTTGTAATCTTTATACGCAACATAGATTTCCATTGCTGTAAATTCTGGGTTGTGCGTACGGTCCATGCCTTCGTTTCGGAAATTTTTCGAAAACTCATACACGCCTTCAAAGCCGCCCACAATTAATCTTTTCAGATACAATTCATTGGCGATACGCATATATAATGGAACGTCGAGCGCATTATGGTGCGTTACAAACGGACGCGCCGCTGCACCTCCCGGAATCGGCTGGAGCACAGGTGTTTCTACTTCCAGATATCCTTTATCGTTGAAAAACGAGCGCATTGCATTGAAAAGTTTGGTCCTCTTGATAAAAGTTTCCTTTACATGGTCGTTCACGGTCAAGTCAACGTAACGGCGGCGGTAACGTTGCTCTGCATCTGCGAATGCGTCGTGTGTTTTACCATCGGCATCGGTTTTAACAACAGGAAGCGGTTTTAAGGCTTTCGATAAAACGGTCAATCCGTAGATATGCACTGAGATTTCACCCACCTGCGTTTTAAAAACAGTGCCGCGCACACCAATGAAATCACCAATGTCAAGCAATTTTTTGAAAACCACATTGTACATGGTTTTCTCCTCATCATCCGAAATGTCATCGCGCGAAACATACACCTGGATGCGTCCCTGCGAGTCCTTCAATTCCGCGAACGACGCTTTTCCCATGATGCGCTTTCCCATCAAACGACCGGCAAGCACCACTTCCTTGCCTTCGAACTTCGCGAAATTTTCGAGAATCTCGTTGGAATAAGCGGTAGTTGTAAATTCGTTGGCAGGATAAGGCTCAATGCCTAATTGGCGCAATTCGGTGAGCGCTTCCCTGCGGAGTATTTCCTGTTCGGATAATGCCATGGTATTCTGATTTTAAGAGCGCAAAGATACTTGATAACTCGCAAAGTTGCAAAGTTAGGAGCGGCAAAGTTTTAAGGAGCATCTTCCGGCTTTTGCCTTTATCTTTTTAAATGATTGATCCTTTCACTGCGTTTCAGGCCAATCCTTTAAAAAGGATGCCGGCTCAATCCGGGCTAGGCAACCGTGATTGATTTTCAACATTTCGGAGCCAAAAAATAAGCGTACTTTTTTGTAACTTTGGCGCATGAACAAGAACATTCGCGTTGCCGATTTGGGGCTCAGGGACTACAAGCAAACCTGGGAATATCAGGAAAAACTGTTTGATGAAATCGTCAACCTCAAAATCCAAAACCGGCGCGAAGAAACCCATCTTGAAACCGGAAACCACTTTCTGTTTGTTGAGCATCCACATGTATATACTTTGGGAAAAAGCGGTGATCCCTCAAATTTGCTTTTATCAGAAAAGCAGTTGGAATCCAAAGGAGCAACGTTTTACAAAATTAACCGTGGCGGTGATATCACATATCATGGTCCCGGACAAATTGTAGGTTATCCAATCCTCGACCTTGAAAATTTCTTTACCGACATCCACAAATATTTGCGGTTTCTTGAGGAAGCGATTATTCTGACCTTAGCCGAATACGGTTTGGAATGCTCGCGAAGTGAAGGCGAGACCGGAGTCTGGCTTGGAGTGGGAACTCCATTTGCAAGAAAAATTTGCGCGATGGGCGTTCGTGCCTCGCGTTGGGTAACGATGCATGGATTTGCCTTAAATGTCAATGTTGACCTCGGTTATTTTGATAATATCATTCCGTGTGGAATAAAAGGAAAAGCGGTGACCTCATTAAACGTAGAGCTTGGCGTTGAAAAAGTTGACGAGGCGGAAGTCAAGCAAAAAATCCTTAAACACCTTTCGCGGCTATTTGAATGTACTTTTATATAGCTTTGACAAACTTCACGCTGTAATCTGAAAACTGTTCCTCTTCTTCAAATTCGAGTTCGAGCTGATCGGGCAGCAATTTAAACGACATCCGGTGGTATTTAGTTGTGCCGTATTTGCGTATGGCGTCGCGATGCTCGGGTGTAGGATAACCTTTATTTTGTTTCCAGTTATACATTGGGAATTCCTCATGGATCATGCACATATATTCGTCGCGGTAGGTTTTCGCCAAGATTGACGCGGCGGCGATACTCATATATTCTGCGTCGCCTTTGATAATGCAGGTATGTGGAATGTTTTGTATGGGCTTGAAGCGGTTTCCGTCTACTATAATATATAAAGGTGCAGGGGCTAACTTGGTGATTGATTCCTGCATGGCTTTTATCGAGGCATTAAGAATGTTGATTTCATCGATTACAAGTGAATCCAAGTGGGTAACGCTAAAGGAAATCGCCTTTTCCTCGATGATAAATCTCAATTCGTTGCGATGCTTTTCAGTGAGTTGCTTAGAATCATTGAGTAAATTATGTTTAAAGTCGTCTGGCAATATCACAGCCGCGGCCGTTACCGGACCGGCCAGACAACCGCGGCCGGCTTCATCGGTGCCGGTTTCGATGGCATGTGACGAAAACTTTAACTTTAACATTCTTTTTTTTTGACAAAAATATAAAATATTGGACAACCTATCGGCTTTTGTTGCATCATTTGAATAGAGTGTCAAGATATGCCTCACTATCTGCAACAATATTTAACTTTTTTATTTAAATATTAGGAAGTTTAATATTTGGTTATTTAAGAAATAATTAAGATGTTTGCGGAATAACTAACTCAAACAAAAATTTATATGAGATCGAAGTTCAAATGGATTTTTACGCTTCTATTAGCGTTATCAATGCAGTTTTCGTTTGCACAGGAGAAAACTGTTACCGGAGTTGTTTCAGATGAAACAGGTCCATTGCCGGGTGCAAATATTGTTGTTAAAGGGACAAAAAGAGGAACTCAGACAGATGTTGACGGTAAATACTCCCTCAAAGCCAAAACAGGCGAAGTTTTAGTTTTTTCATTTATAGGAATGAATGATACTTCAATTACCGTTGGCGCCTCGAGTGTGATCAACATGGTTATGAAATCTGGAGGTGTCGAATTGGGAGAGGTTGTTGTAACGAGCCAGGGTATAAAGAAAGAGAAAAAAGCCCTAGGATATGCGGTTACGACAATAAAGTCAGAGGAGTTTGCATCCAAGCCTTCTACAGATGTCGTTAGGGCATTAACTGGAAAAGCACCAGGGGTCAACATTCAGCAAACCAGTGGATTATCAGGATCTGGAACCAATATTATCATCAGGGGATATTCTTCTATTACAGGAAGTAACCAGCCATTGTTCGTGGTGGATGGTATTCCTTTCAATTCAGATACAAACAGTGATGGGAACTTTGTTGAAGGGGCTACCAATGCTTCGAGCCGTTTCCTTGACCTTGATCCAAATAATATTGAGTCGGTGAGCATCCTTAAAGGATTAAGCGCAACAACATTATACGGGTCTGCAGGAAGTAAAGGGGTGGTGTTGATTACTACCAAAGGCGGTAATACCAAAGAGGTTAATAAAAAGATGGAGATCTCGTTGTCACAATCCTTATATATGACAGAGATTTCAAATCTTCCTGATTTCCAAAATAAATGGGGAGTTGGTAATGACAATGAATACAGGACTACATTTGGTAACTGGGGACCGGCTTTCGGAACCGTTGGCGAGGGTGGTATAGATGCAAACGGAACCGTACCACATCCTTTGGCTTATTACGGATCTTCAGTTTTTCCTGAATTCTTTGATGAAACAGGGAATCCGATAAGAGTAAAATGGCAGGCTTATCCAGACAATGTTAAGCCGTTTTTTCATACAGGTTATGTAAGCACGACGTCTGTTAACATTAGTGGACGTGACGCAAATACCAGTTATAATGTAAGTGTCGGTAATACAGATGATAGTGGTTTTATTGACAACAATGAGTACCGACGTCTTAATTTGCAAACTGGTGGATCGGCGAAACTTGCCAATGGTTTTACGATAAGTTCGGTATTGAATTATGTTCGAACAGATAAGAGCGCGCCTTTGACCGGTTATGGTTATGGTTCAGGTGCTGTTACGCCATCAATTTTCTCGACGATTTTGTATACTCCCAGAAGTTACGATTTGTTCGGATTGCCTTATGAAAATCCGAAAACACATGAATCTGTTTATTACAGAAATGACATTACAAATCCACGCTGGTTGTTGAAAAATGCAAGTGATGACGAATCTGTTCGTCGTTTCTATGGAAATTTTACGGCAATGTATGAGTTTAATTCTTGGTCGAATATTTCTTACAGAATGACGCTTGATAACTATACACAAAACAAATTGTATTATATCAACAAAGGTGGCGTTCAGACACCGCGCGGGTATATGAGAACCACTAACAACGAAAATACGATTTTCGACCATACCTTTAGTTATAATTTCAACAAAGATTTGGGTAAAAGTGGCAAATTTGTGCTTGATGGGACATTAGGACTTAACTCAAGATTAGAGGCTTACAAATACGACGCGCTTGAAAGTTTTAACCAGTTTGTTTATGACTTCCAGGAGCATCAAAACTTCCAGGATCATTTGGGTTATTCACAACACCAAAGCTTCAATAAAGTAGGTATTTATGGAAGTACAACTTTAGCATATGACAAATATCTTTATTTGAACTTGCAAGGTAGAAATGACTATTTCTCGTCTTTGACCAGAAAAAACAGATCGTTGTTTTATCCTTCTGCATCGTTGTCATTTGTACCAACAGATGCATTCGGCGCGTTGAAAAACAACAAATACATCAACTACGCAAAACTCCGCGTTGGATATGGTTCATCGGCTAATTTCCCTGATCCTTACCAAACAAACATTGGATTGTTCCAACGTACAAGTGCTTTTACACCAACCAACGGTGAGACTGTAAACATTATTTCGCCTAGCAACCAACTTGGTAATCCTGATTTGAAGCCTGAGCTCTACAAAGAAATAGAGTTTGGTTTGGAAGCCAAATTTTTTGACAACCGCGTCGGAATCGATTTGTCTTTGTATGATAAAAGGTCTAAAGATTTGATCATCAATGCTGACCTTGCGCCTGAAAGCGGTTACAATACGCAAACGCAAAACGTTTCTAAAATCAGCAACAAAGGAATTGAGTTAGGGGTGAGTCTTGGTATTATCAAATCGGATAATGACGGTTTCGAATGGAACCTTTCAGGAACATTTACCAAAAACCGAAACATTGTTGATGAATTGGGTCCTGGTGTAGACATGATCGGGATTGCCGGTTTCACAAATCGAGGAAACTTTGCTGTTCCTGGTAGACCTTATGGGGTAATCATGGGAAGCACCATTAAGAGAGATGGAAACGGGAACTATATCGTAGGTACAGACGGTAATTATGTTGTTGATGACGATTTGAAAGAAATCGGTGATCCTAATGCAGATTGGAAATCGACAGTAATCAATGAAATTTCATATAAAAACTTGACATTTGGCTTCCAGTTGGAATTCCAAAAAGGTGGCGACATCTATTCCAATACTGCGAATGCATTATTGTCAAGAGGTGTTGTTGACAACGGAATCGATATCAATGGAACTTATGTTTTGCCAGGGGTGAACGCGAATGGAAACATTAATAACATCCAAATCGGTGCAACAGAATACGGCTTCAACAATTCAGGTTTCTTTATCGACGAGCAGTCGGTTTACGATGCTACGAATTTAAGATTAAGAGAAGTTTCATTGTCATACAAAGTGCCAAAGAGAATCATCGAAAGAACACCATTTGGAAACATGTCTATCTCTATTGTTGGACAGAACCTATGGTACAAAGCATTTAATTTCCCAGACGTGTTGAATTTTGACCCTGAAGTAATGAGTTTAGGTGTAGGTAACGGTCAAGGTTTCGATTACTTAACAGGTCCGACAAACAAGCGTTATGGGTTTAATATTAACTTAACATTTTAGAACAAAAATGAAAATTACAAATAATCTATTTAAATTATTTCTGTTTGTAGGCGTTCTATCCTTGAGCAGTTGCGAGACGCTTGATTTGAACCAGACAGATGACCCGAGCCAGTTGCCAGCGAGCCAGCTTGATCCGGTATATGTTTTTAATAATGTTCAATTGACATTACCTGATTTTGTTAATTCGGCCAATTCATTTACGCAGCGTGTCACCAGACAGTTTGCAATGACAAATGGAACTTCGTATGATAATGCTTTTGCTCCTGTTGATTTTGATGATAACTGGACAACGGGTTATCTCATGCTAAATGCGATTAAAAGCATTGAACCAAAGGCTACCGAAAACAATCAGACTTTCATTCTTGGTGCGTCTAAAGTAATCAGATGTTATGTTTTGATGACAATGGTTGACATGTACGGAAATATTCCTTACTCTGAAGCATTGCAGGGGAATGCCAATCTGACTCCTAAGTACGATGACAGCGAATCTGTTTATGCAGGAATTTACCATGAGTTGGATGACGCAATCAATTATTTGAATATTGTCGATGGTTCTCAGGGATCTCTTGTGGCTCGCGATTTATACTACGGAAGTGGTAATGAAGGTTCGCCAAGCGCCTCTAAATGGATCGTTCTTGCCAATACTCTTAAGTTTAAAATGCTGAACAACGCGCGTCTTGCCGGTAGTTTTGGCGATGTAAACGTAGTTTCAGAAATGAATAACCTTCTTTCTGCCGACCTTATTGATTCAGAAGCTGAAGATTTTGCTTTCCGATATGGTACAGAGCGTGATTTGCCTAACTCCAGACATCCGCAATACAACGACCACTATGAATTTGGTGCAGGTGCTTACATAGCAAATTATTTCTTTTGGACGGTTGCCGAAGAAAAAGGTTTTACAGGCAGTAATGCCGATCCTCGAGAAGCTTATTATTTTTTCAAGCAAGTGAACCTAACCACCAATAATGCGACAGCACAGACTGTTCCATGTAGATTCTTGACCAGACCAGCTTACTATGGAAATGACGAATATGCCTCTTTCTATGATCCATCAATTCGTTCTGCTTATTGTCTTTCCGACATTAGTTCTTTAGGAAACGCTTACCTTGGAAGAGACCACGGTGATGCCTCTGGAATTCCATTGGATTCGGATCTTAGAACTGTGGTTGGTGTCTATCCTGCTGGTGGCTTAATTGGTCCTCCTGAGAATGTCAACAGCGGAACGAATGCAGGGTTAAAAGGTGGTTTGGGAGAAGGTATTATGCCAATTGTTTTGTCTTCATATGTACACTTCATGAAAGCTGAGGCTATTCTTACCCTAGGTTTACCTGGTGATGCGAGAACGGAACTTGAAACTGCAATTACACAATCCATCCACAAAACAACAAACCTGTTGCCGCAGTATGCGCCGGGACAACCTAAAGCACCGACTGCATCAACTGTAGCAACGCAAACGACAAATTATCTGAATTTTGTTTTGGGAAGATATGATGTGTCAAGCCCGGCAGATAAATTGCAAATAATTATCAAGGAATTCTATATCGCTTCATGGGGTAACGGAATCGAGCCTTATAACAATTACAGAAGAACAGGATATCCTTCAAACTTTCAGCCAACATTGGAAGAAAATCCAGGGGAATACTATAGAACGGCCTATTATGCGGGCGCTAGTGTAAACAACAATCCAAAAGCTCCGAGCAACGTAAGAACCAAACGCGTGTTTTGGGACTTAGGAACAACGGAATTACATTAATAAATAATATAATATTATGAAAAAACTTTTTTTTCTACCTGTCCTTTTAGTCGCTTTCTTTAGCTTTATTTCTTGCGAAGATGACGCTTTGAGTCCGCTTCCAACAAAGGTCAGTGGACAGTATATGAAGCTCGATATAAAGAACCGACAAATGGATTTTACCGATATCGCCAATGCCGCTTTCACAGGAACGCTTTCGGATACTTCCGGAAAAGTGGTTAAGTATGAATTGTTCGTGCGTCGTCGCGATGCCAGCGGTTTTCTTACCGGCGATTATACATTGATGCAGACCATTACGTCATTCCCGTATGAGCTTAGAATTACACCACAAATGGTAGCCGATGCTTTGGGTCTTGCAGTTTCCGATTTGGAGGATGGAGATGTTTACACATTCTATGCTTACTCTTATGATGCGGCAGGAAACAAGGTAGGTTATTCTAACCTTGCCCGAATTTTGCAAGTAACCGGAACGATGGAACAAGGGTATAAGTTCAATACGAATCTTACTAGTACACCGTTCCCTGCAGATGCGCCGGTTCCTTATGATAACCATCAGGCTGCGCCTTAATTGTGGTGTCTTTAATTGATAATAATAGAAACATATAAATTATATGAAAAATTTTAAAAAAATATTGTTGCTTCTGGGTATGGTTACCATACTGGTAAGTTGTAACGAAGAAGATAAGTACTCTGGCACGCCTGTAGGAAATCAGGCTATTGAGACGATACATGCTACGGTTGAATTAATTGATCCGAGCCAAACTTCGTACCTAACCAATCAAAAAATTCCTTTTAGAGTAATATTGCCAAGAACGTTTGCCGATACTGTTACTGTAGAAGCTACGACTTTGAATAAATCTGGAGGAAGAACCCGGGTTTCTGTAGATATCATGCCTGGCCAAACAACATCCAATGCTGAAAACATTGCAGGAAAAGATCCTCAAATTCCTGCCGCTGGAGGTGCTATATTCAATACTGAAATGGAACTTTTCCTCAGCGGGATCGCGTTGAAAACTGTAGAGCCTGGCAAACACTATCTGCTTGATTCAAACAGAATAACACTATATACCGGCAATACAACAGTTCCTACTGATGATATCAACCGGTTACAGATTAAGTTTTCATGGTACAATCCATCGGCAACGCGAAATAATCTGAGAGTCTTTGTTGATCGTCCGAATGCAAATACCTATGAGTCGCCGGTAAACAGCGTAAGCGTTACTGGTAGCGGCGCGAGCCAGGTGGTAACTGTATTTGTAAATAGTACGGCAGGGTTACAAAAAGGGATGGCCGTTCAAGTTTCTTCGGGTGTTGGTGCTTTCCCAAATGGTACAATTGTAACATCAGTTGGCGTAAATTCTTTCACCGTTAGTCAGGCACCCACAGCTGCAAACGCCTTAGGCGCTACCGCCGTAGTAACTGCTGGCGGAATTGAATACTCATCGCAGTATGTTTCCAATACAACGACAACAATAAATGTAACATCAACCACAGGATTGTATCCTGGAATGGTTTTGTCTGTAATCAGCGGTTCGGGATCATTCCCGAGAGGTGCAGTTGTTTCTTCTGTAGATCCAAACGGCACTACATTTAAGTCAAGCGGGTCTCCAACAGGATTAAACGCGACATCAGTTATCGGTGCTTCGTATCCGGATGTATTTCCAATATTTAGTGGAGGTAGCATTTTGCATGACATCACCAATTTACCTGGACAAATCGCAGGAGGTGTTTCATCTGCGTCGGGTGAGTACATTTTTAAACTTTTGCCGCAAAATGTTATTCAGGATGGTCTTGATATTCCATACAGGATTGTTTGGAAGCAGCCTGACGGAACGGCCCGTTCATACGATGGAGTGTTCACTGCCGCGAGTCTGACTAGTCCGGCGCTACCGGTTCTCAAAGTTGTAAAAGCCGGCAGCGGAACAACTGCAACTTATACAGTCACGCCACTTTAAATATAGAGAAACCCTTCAAATTTGAAGGGTTTTCTTTTTTTTGGTAGAACTGTTAAAGTTATTTATTGCGGTTTTTTTTACATTTTTATTTTTTGCCATTAAAACTATTATTTTATATATTTGTTGCTATCTCTAATTATTAAATTAATTTATTATGAAAAAATTATTACTATTATCTTTCCTGGCTCTAGGGTTTACTTCTCAGGCTCAATACTGGGAAGCCAAAGCGACAGGATTTTCAACTGCCTCTACGGGTGTGAACGAGATTCGTTGGGTTGACGCAAATAATGTTTGGATTACTGGTTATGATGGTTCAGGCGGTGGGGCTCAATTCCAAGTGTTTTCAAAGTCAACCGACGGAGGTAACACCTGGACTGCAGGGCCGATTAACTTAGGTAATACAAACCTTGGTATTGGTGGTCTTTTCCCATTGTCTTCAACTGTTGCCTATGTCGCGGCTTTCCCAAACACTACAACTGTTCAAGGTGGTATCTGGAAAACGGTAAACGGTGGTTCAACCTGGACAAAACAGCCAAGTGCTTCTTACAACACCGGTACTGATTCTTTTACGAACATGGTATATTTCTGGGATGCAAATAATGGTGTAACTGCAGGAGATCCAGCAGGAGGTTATTTTGAAATTTACACGACTACAAATGGCGGAACAAACTGGGTGCGCGTGCCTTCAAGCAACATTCCTGCGCCGTTGGATGGCGAATATGGCTATACAAGAATTTTTGAAACTGCCGGCACTAGAATCTGGTTGGGAACAAACAAAGGAAGATTGTTAAGATCTGATGATATGGGATTGCACTGGGTTGTATTTCAAACACCAAATACTGATTTCGGTGACGCTGACCTAGGCGCGAATTTCACATTCCAGGACAATAACACAGGTCTTATGATCTTTAATGACTTCTCTCAATACAGCACTACAGATGGTGGCGCGACTTGGACTTTAGATGCTCCAGAAGGTGCTATCAGAAGTGGAGATGTAACTTATGTTCCTGGTTTCCCCAACACATTGGTAAGTATTGGCGAAGACCCAGTAGAAGGTGTTCGTGGAACTTCTTACAGCCTTGACAACGGTGCTACATGGACAGACCTTGGACAAGCGGTTGACGCCGTTAGCGCAGTTGAATTCTATGATGGAACACACGGTCTTGCTTCAGGTTTTACCGCGTCAACTACAGTAGGCGGTATCTACAAATGGATTGATGATGTTGCTAACTTGGCAAGCGTTAACTTCGCTTCTGCGAAAACAATCAGCGCAACACCAAACCCAACAACTGGTATTTTAAACGTTGTAGGTAAAAGTATAAACAACATCGCTGTTTATGACCTTCTTGGTAAACAAGTTTCAAATACAAACTACAGCACTTTGAGCAACGTAGCATTAAACTTGTCTTCATTAAACGCTGGTGTTTACATGGTTCAAGTAACTAATGATTTGGGAGCTTCTTCTACAATCAAAGTTGTAAAACAATAATAGAAATTTATTTTTCTTTCTAAACCGCTCCGTTTTCGGGGCGGTTTTTTTATGTCCCATATTTATTAAATCATAACTTTTAAATCCTTTATATTCTATTTCCAAACAATTGGCTATTTTTGCGCTTATATCCTTGATTTATGAGAATCGCCTTTTCCGTTATCTGTTTATTGTTCACCTTCCTTGCTTTTTCCCAGGAACCCCTAAAAGAACAGCCAAAGAAAAGCCTCGTCAAATCGGCCGAACAAAAAGCGAAAGAAGCCTCCCAGAAAGCACCCATTACTTCATATCAAATTTATACCATTGATCACGATACGACATTGGTAGATACTTCGCTTACGATAAAAAAAGAATACGATTATAATTATTTGCGCAGGGACAACTTCGGGTTGCTGCCGTTTGTCAACGAAGGGCAAACCTACAACACCTTGCAGTACAGCTTAAACCGTTTTACCGCTTATCCCGAATTTGGTTACAAAGCCAAACACATCGCTTATATTGAGGCCGACCAGGTCAAATATTATTCGGTCGCCACACCATTAACCGAGCTCTATTTCAAAACTGTAATGGAACAAGGCCAGAGCCTCGATGCTTTCATCACAATGAATACTTCAAAACAATTTAATTTTTCTGTAGCATACAAAGGACTGCGTTCACTCGGAAAATATGTCAACCAATTATCAAGCACCGGAAATTTCAGGTTTACGAGCAGTTACAATACCCAAAACAAAAGATACATCGCCAATTTTCATTTCACGAGCCAGGACTTCCTTAACGGCGAAAATGGCGGCATCACCACACCGGAAGATTTTGAAAGCAAAAACGATGATTTCAAAGAACGCCCGCGCCTCGAAGTATTTCTCACAAATGCCAAATCATTTATGAAAGGCAAACGAATCTTCATTGACCACGCATTCAGGATCAACACGGCCGCCAAAACCAATAATCTTTACGTAACGCACCAATTCAACTACGAAAACAAATTTTTCGAATACAACCAGGCAACGCTGCTTTCCGATGTTGGCGGAAAAGCCATTTCGCGATTCGGAGATGCCTATACTTCGGGCGGCATCAACGATCAGGTACATTACAATAAAATGTACAATAGAGTTGGCGCCATTTATGAAAATACCACACTTGGAAAGTTCCAGTTTTTTGCCGACGACTTCCGATACAACTACTATTACAACACCGCGTATTTCGAATCTGGTTTTCTGGTTCCGAACCTACTCAGCGACAAAATCAATTCCGTCGGCGGGCAATACGATTACGAAAGAAAAAAATGGACCGCGCGTTTGTTGTACTCCAATTCGCTCACCAATCAGTCGCTCACAAATATCGAAGCGAAAATTTCATACGCCTACAACGACAAAAACAAACTGACTTTCGGTTACCAGAAAATGAACAAATTGCCCGATCATCTTTACAACCTGCACCAAAGTTCATTTGTCAATTACAACTGGTATCACAATTTCAAAAATGAAAAGATAAATTCATTTTTCGTCAACGCGCAAACCCAATGGGCCAGCGCCGAGCTCCAGGTTTCAAACTTCAACGACTTCCTCTATTACAGCGACGACAGTACAAACGATTCGATCCAGCTTGTCTCGCCAAAACAATACGGCAAAAGCATCCAATACCTGTCACTCAAAGTCAACAAGGAAATCCGCTTCTGGCGGTTGGCTCTCGACAATACCATACTGTACCAGCAAACCGCACAGGACAATCCCGTTCTCAACGTCCCCAAAATCGTTACGCGAAACACGCTTTATTACTCAGGTTACTTTTTCGAGCGTGCACTTTTCCTGCAAACGGGCGTTACGTTCAACTATTTTACAAAATATTACGCCAACGGTTACAATCCCGTTATAACCGAGTTTTTCGTACAACATAAAAAGGAAATCGGCGAATTTGCCAACTGCGATTTCTTTGTCAATATGCGCATACGTCAAACACGTATTTTCGTCAAAGCCGAACATTTTAACTCGGCATGGGCTGCTACAAATAATTTCTATTCGGCGCCAGGCTATCCATACCGCGACTTTTTGATCCGTTTCGGGCTGGTGTGGAATTTCTTCAAATAATTTTTTGGGCGTGACCGCAAGGGTCGGGCTATACGCTGCAATCTTTTGACAAAAAGAGATTTCCCTTCGCTGCGCTTCGGGCAATCCTTTTGCAAAAGGATTTCCGCTGCTATCCCTCACGCCGACATTTCTTCGTAAATTAACGTTTCGGTTTTATTTCTAATCCCTATATTTGTCGCTAAAAATTAAAACGCGCAAACGCGCCTTGCCAAAATGAAATACGCTGAAAATATCCTCGGGACCATCGGTAACACACCGCTTGTCCGCCTCAATAAAGTAACCGCCGAAGTCGATGCACTCGTCCTCGCAAAAGTCGAAACTTTCAATCCAGGGAATTCCGTAAAAGACCGTATGGCCGTTAAAATGGTTGAAGACGCCGAAGCCGATGGCCGCCTCAAACCAGGGGGTACAATCATCGAGGGAACATCAGGAAACACCGGAATGGGACTCGCGCTTGCCGCCATCGTCAAAGGTTATAAACTCATCTGCGTGATCACCGACAAACAATCGAAAGAGAAAATGGATATTCTGCGTGCAGTCGGTGCAAAAGTTGTCGTTTGCCCTACTGATGTAGAACCAACCGATCCGCGTTCGTATTACTCGGTTTCAAAAAAGCTTGGCCAAGAAACGCCAAATTCCTGGTACGTCAACCAATACGACAACCTATCCAATTCTCAGGCGCACTATGAACAAACTGGTCCGGAAATCTGGGAACAGACTGATGGAAAAATTACGCATTTTGTTGTTGGTGTCGGAACCGGCGGAACCATTTCGGGGGTTGCCAGATACCTCAAAGAGAAAAATCCAAACATCAAAATCTGGGGTGTCGATACGTATGGCTCTGTTTTCAAAAAATACCATGAAACCGGTATCTTCGACGAGAACGAAATCTATTCGTATATCACCGAAGGCATCGGCGAAGACATCCTTCCAAAAAACGTTGATTTTTCACTCATCGATGGATTCACCAAAGTCACTGATAAAGACGCTGCCGTTTACACACGAAAAATTGCACTCGAAGAAGGCATATTTGTCGGCAACTCTGCGGGCTCTGCGATTAAAGGATTGTTGCAGCTCAAAGACCACTTCACCAAAGACGATGTCGTTGTGGTTTTATTCCACGATTCAGGAAGCCGTTATGTAGGCAAAATGTTCAACGACGATTGGATGCGCGAACGCGGTTTCCTCGACGAAGAAATCACCAAAGCCGAAGATGTCATCAAAGACCATATCGATAAACCATTGGTCATCGTGCGTACCGAAGAACTTGTATCCCATGCCATCGAGCGCATGCGTAAACACAAAATATCACAAATTCCGGTCATTGATATTACAGGATTTGTTGGTTCTGTCGATGAATCGGATCTGTTTCAAAGCTATGTCACCGATAAAGATGTTGCCGACAAACCGATTCGCGAAGTGATGGGAAAACCTTATCCAATCGTGAAAGTGGGGACTTCAATCGAAGAGGTATCCAAACTCTTTACAAAAGAAAACCAGGCAGTGCTCATCGATCTTGGCAATGGCAAACACCATATCATTACGAAATACGATATTATCGGCTCAATAAAATAATTGATAACTGATAGTGGATAGTTAATAATTCACTATTAATTGTCCATTGTCCATTGTCAATTATCAATTAAAAATGACTTTCACCGCCATAGATTTCGAAACGGCTACACATCATCCCGAAAGTGCATGCGCTGTCGGGATCGTGACGGTCAATGACGGAATCATTACCGATGAATATTACACGCTGATCCAGCCGCCATTCAACCATTATTCTTATCACAACATCCTCGTGCATGGCATCAAACCCGCGCACACACAAAATGAGAAGACTTTCCACGGCCATTTCCCCGAAATATACAAACGGCTGTTCGGAAGGAAAATCGTCGCGCACAATGAATCTTTCGATCGCAAAGTATTGATGCAGACGATGACGCATTATGGCCTTTATTACGATGAACTCGAAATCGATGCGCGTTGGGAATGTACGTGCAAAATCTATCGCGCCAAAGGGTATAAACCCGCGAACCTCAAATATTGCAGCGAACGCAACAATATTGCACTAGACCATCATGAGGCGTTATCGGATGCGCGAGCCTGCGCAAAATTGTATTTGCTCAGATAATTCCATTGATTTTTAGAGGATTGGTTTTAAGTTTCGAATTTTTTCGTTACTTTAGTCACACTTATACGCCATCTAAAATTATATCATGAAAGAAGATTTCCTTCACTATCTATGGAGATATAAGAAGTTTGATATTTCGAATCTTCAATCCGTAAACAACGAATCGATTACGATTTTGCATTCGGGCATTTACCTCCAACTCGCCGGTCCCGATTTTTTCAATGCACAGATTATCATTGGCGCGCAGAAATGGGCGGGCAATATCGAAATTCACGTAAAATCATCTGATTGGTATTTGCATCGTCACGAACAAGACGACGCTTATGGCAATGTAATCCTGCATGTGGTTTGGGAGCATGATGGCGAAATCTTCCGTAAAGACAATACTGAAATTCCGACACTCGAACTCCGGCATTATGTTTCGCCTGAAGCCGTTGCCAATTATGAATCGCTGATGAAACCCAAATCGTGGATTTACTGCGAGAAGCAATTGGCGTCTATCGACAGTTTTGTTCTGAGAAACTGGCAGGAACGCCTTTTCATCGAACGGCTCGAAAAAAAATCAAGGATTATCGAGAACTTGCTAGACGAAACAAAAGGCGATTGGGAAGCGGTTTTGTTTTGCCTGCTCGCTAAAAATTTCGGGCTCAATACCAATGGCGAAATTTTTCTCAAAGTGGCAGCGGCAATTCCGTTTGCAGCCATTCGTAAAGAAAGTGGTGATTATGAAAATTTAGAAGCGCTTCTATTTGGAAACGCGAATTTATTGAATGAAAGAAAAGAAGACCGATATTTCGTCGAACTCAAATCGCGTTATGATTATCTTGCCCAAAAGTATCGGTTGCCTAAAACCATTATTGAGCCCGTTCAGTTTTTTAAGCATCGCCCTGATAATTTTCCGACCATCCGATTGTCACAGCTCGCGTCACTTTATTCGATAAGAAGAAATCTTTTTACCACGCTCATTGACGCGGTTTCGGTAATCATGCTGTATGAAATTTTTTCGGTGTCGGTTTCACCGTATTGGGAAACGCATTACCGATTCGACCGTGAAAGTCCCAGGAAAACAAAGGCGTTGTCAAAACCCTTTGTCGATTTGATTATCATGAATACCGTCATTCCGCTGCAGTTTGCCTATGCACGCTCGCAAGGCAAGGAAATTACCGAACAGATCATTGCGCTTGTTACCCAGCTTTCTGCTGAAACCAATGCTGTTATTGACAAATTTCGGTCGTTAAGCATTTCGGTGAAAAATGCGTTTGAAAGCCAGTCCTTGCTGCAGCTCAAAAATGATTACTGCATCAAAAGCCGCTGCATGGAATGTGCTGTTGGTTCTGAATTATTGAAAACCAATTGCATAAAGTTTAATTTTGTAATCAAATCAACCAGCAATGCGCGTCGTCATCAGGCTTAAATATTTCCTCGAAAAATATGGTTTCCATGTTTCATCGCGTCTTGCCGACAAACTAGGGATGCGCGCGAGTAACGTGCGGCTGTTTTTTATTTATATATCGTTTGTCACAGCAGGGCTTTGGTTTGGTGTTTACCTCACGCTCGCGTTTTGGATCAGACTCAAGGATCTGGTCCGCGCCAAGCGAAGTTCTGTCTTCGACCTTTAGATTATTTTTTACACGCCATTTAATTTTATCCACGCCATTATGAAACCATTATCCACTTCCTCGTATTTTAAATTTTCGAAATCACAACGCATCGGCTTGTTTGCATTGTTGGTGCTCATTGTTGTTTTCCAGGCATTTTATTTTTTTGTCGATTTTTCAAAACCCGAAGCCGACACTACGGCCAAAGGAAAGCAATGGCTTTCGATGCAAGTGCCGGTTGATTCGCTTCACAAATCAGCGAAAGAGAACGCGCCGAAGATTTATCCCTTCAATCCGAATTTCATTAGCGACTTCAAAGGATACAAACTCGGTATGTCGGTCGCCGAAATTGACCGGCTGCTCGATTTTAGAAAAACCAACAGGTATGTCAATTCGGCAAAAGAATTTCAGGACGTGACGTTGGTTTCCGATTCACTTTTGAACGCCATTTCTCCATATTTTAAATTTCCGGATTGGGTTAAAAATAAAAAACAGTATTGGCAACATAAAACATTTGAAAAGCCGGAAACGAAAGTACCGCTCGACATTAATAAAGCAACGGCTGAAGATCTTAAAAAAGTGTACGGGATTGGTGATGGGCTTTCTGCACGGATTTTAAAAGAAAAAGAAAAACTAGGCGGCTTTGTAAACATGAGCCAGATGAATGACATTTGGGGATTGTCGCCCGAAGTTATTGATAAGCTCAATAAAGAATTTAACGTGGTTGAAACCGCTGAGATTCGGAAAATTGACATCAATAATGCGACCTTAAAAGAACTTATGCAATTTCCGTATTTCAGGTACGCGTTGGCCAAATCGATTATAACTTACAGAAGTATGAATGGGCCGATCAAAGGCGCTGAGGATTTAATAAAAATTTCGGGCTTTCCGATTGATAAAGTAGAAATAATTGCGCTATATTTGGAATTCTAAAAAAATAAGCACTAAAAATGAACTTCGAACAGAATGAAACGCAATCGATGATTGCACAATCAATACGGGATTTTGCAGAACAACATATTCGTCCGAACATTATGGAATGGGACGAAACCCAAACTTTCCCGGTTCCTTTATTCAAGAAATTGGGCGAGATGGGATTTATGGGTGTATTGGTTCCGGAAGAGCTCGGCGGTTCAGGTTTAGGCTATCACGAATACATTACGATTGTCGAGGAAATTTCAAAAGTTGACCCCTCAATAGGTCTGTCGGTTGCAGCGCACAATTCGCTTTGCACAAACCACATCCTGACATTCGGAAGTGAAGAACAGAAAAAAAGATGGATTCCAAAATTGGCTACCGCAGAACATATCGGCGCATGGGGTCTCACCGAGCACAATACCGGTTCTGATGCAGGCGGAATGAATACTACTGCAGTCAAAGATGGCGATCACTGGATTGTAAATGGAGCAAAGAACTTTATTACACACGCAATCTCAGGTGATATTGCCGTTGTCATTGTGCGTACGGGAGACAAAGGCGACTCGAAAGGAATGACCGCTTTTGTTTTTGAAAAAGGAATGCCGGGGTTCAGTTCGGGTAAAAAAGAAAATAAGCTTGGTATGCGCGCGAGCGAAACCGCAGAATTGGTTTTTGACAATTGCCGCGTTCCCGACGCAAACCGTTTGGGTGAAGTGGGACAAGGATTCGTGCAGGCAATGAAAATACTTGACGGTGGCAGGATTTCTATTGGAGCCTTGTCATTAGGAATTGCAAAAGGCGCCTATGAAGCCGCATTAAAATATTCAAAGGAAAGATACCAGTTCGGCCAGCCAATCAGCAACTTCCAGGGCATCGCATTTAAACTTGCCGATATGGCCACGGAAATCGAAGCGTCAGAATTGTTATTACACAAAGCAGCATTTTTGAAACAAACGCATAAACCGGTAACTACTTTGGGCGCGATGGCTAAAATGTATTCTTCGGAAGTGTGTGTAAAGGTTTCGAATGAAGCGGTGCAGATTCACGGTGGCTATGGTTATACAAAGGATTTTCCGGTTGAGAAATTTTACAGGGATTCTAAATTGTGTACGATTGGCGAAGGAACCACCGAGATTCAAAAGCTTGTGATCTCAAGAAATTTGCTAAAGGAATAAGCAAATTTTATTCTTAACATTTATTACTGGCCACCCAAAAACTTTAAGATAACATTTACGTTACAGTTCGTAAATTGTATCAATGGATACAAATTTTAAACAACGCCCATTTACGGGCAAAGTGGCGCTTGTTACGGGAGCGGATTCGGGCATCGGTCGCGCGATTGCAGAAGAATTCAGCGCAAAAGGTGCTGATATTGCAATTATTTATCACTCTGATCGAAAAGGTGCCCAAACGACTCTAAATACCGTCATTGCAAATCGATGTCGTGGCATTATCCTTCAAGCCGACGTCTCAGATTTTAAACGCGTAACAGAAATTTTCGAAGAAACCCAAAACCAACTCGGTACGCCTTACATTTTAGTCAATGATGCTGGAATCAATTCGCACGGACAGTATGTTTGCGATATGGATATTGGAATCTTCGACCTTACACTCAAAACAAACCTGTACGGAACATTTTACTGTTGCAAAGTTTTCGTCAATCAGCGTAAAGCTGCGGGAGGATCAGGGAAAATTATCAATATAACTTCTGTTCATGAAGACATCGCCCATGCCGGCGGTGCAGAGTATTGTGCCAGTAAAGGCGGTATCCGCAACCTTACCCGCTGCCTGGCTTTAGAAGTGGCGGGGATGAATATCAATGTGAACAACATCGCTCCCGGAATGATTTTAACGCCTATGAATCAGAAAGCTATCGATTCGGCCGAGGTGCGCCATGAGGCAGAAAAAAATATTCCGTTGGGACGTGCAGGGGAACCCTCAGAAGTGGCAAAGCTAGCATGCTATCTTGTGTCAGAAGATTCAAAATATATCACAGGACAATCTTTTTTTATTGACGGCGGTTTAATGATTAATTTAGGACAAGGCGCATGAGTTACAAACTAATCGAATCTGAACCATTGGTATTGGAATGCAGTATTCCGCTTAGCGGAATGTTTAAGTTGAGTCCGTACGTATGGGAAGAAAATGGTTTATACCGTATGCTGATACGCGCAGTGAATCCGTCACAGGATATTACGCAGCAGGTTGCTCGTATTTTCTATGGTGAATCGAACGACGGAATGCATTTTAAGATGGATGATGGACCCGTAATCGCACCAGGTATATATCCCGAAAGCAAAGATGGCGTTGAAGACCCTACAGTCGTGTGTTTAGATGACGGCTATCTGATTTACTATACCGGTTGGAACCTGACCAAAATGGAAGGACAACTTCTCTTTTCGAAGGGTATGGAAATCCATAAACTGGAATATTATGGCAAGGCTATGGAGTCACATGGGAAGTATCTTAATCCAAAAGAAGCAACCGTATCTCAACTAAAAGACGGGCAATGGGTTTTGTTTTTTGAATATGCCGATGGATCGCGTTCGCGGATAGGAAAGGCAACGAGTGAAAGACCACACGGTCCATGGAAAGTAAGCGGCGAATATCTTAAGTCGCGCGAAGGCATGTGGGATTCCTGGCATATGAGCGCCGGCCCGATGATTACTGATGCGCAAAACGAAAGTGTAATGTTTTACAACGGATCGAACGAGCAGGCGCACTGGCGCGTTGGATGGGTCACGATGGACAGCGCCGGAAAAATCAAGAAGCGCAGCGAGGAGCCGCTGATTGTGCCAAAGCCCAACGTTAATGGAGAAGTTGATATTGCTTTTGCTGCATCGGCAATTGCCAAGGAGAAAGAAATATGGCTGTATTATGCCACGGAAGACCAACATCCATTTCGGGCGCGCATACAAATGCAGCAGTGACGCATTTGCGTGAAGGATTGCAGCGGAAAGCCCACAATCAATTGAGAATTGACAATGAATAATTAACAATGAATAATTAACAATGAATAATTAATAATTAGTGAGGAAGATTTTTTTTTAAAATTATCCATTGCTAATTATCAATTATTACTTACCTTCGCGGCCTTAACGAGAGGAGGTGTCTATATTATGTTAATTATACCAATTAAAGACGGAGAAAATATCGATAGAGCATTGAAGCGCTATAAAAGAAAGTTCGACAAAACCGGAACTGTTCGTCAGTTGCGTGCACGTCAGGCGTTCATTAAACCATCTGTAACGCACAGGATGAAAATCCAGAAAGCGGCTTACATCCAGAACATGCGAGACAATTTGGAAAGTTAGTAACTGACTTTTCACAAACTATAGAACCGTTGGCCACAAAAGTTTAATACCTTTGAGCCAACGGTTTTTTTATGGAAGAAAATAAACGTGCTTTTCGGGAGTATTTGCAGCTTGAGAAAAATTACTCGGCGCATACGGTCAAGGCTTATCTTGATGATCTCGGTTTTTTTGAAGCATTCCTGGCGTCTGAATTGGGTCAGGAGAACTTAGCGGAAGTCAATTACAGCCAGATCAGAAATTGGATTGTTTCATTGGTTGATGCGGGGATTTCAAATACTTCGGTCAACCGAAAAATTTCTTCGTTGAAGTCGTTTTATAAATTTTTGCTCAAGACAAAGCAGATTTCGGTGAGTCCGCTACTCAAACACAAAGCCTTAAAAACGCCGAAAAAAATCCAGATTCCGTTTTCCGAAAAAGAGCTCGACAATGTGCTCAATCACATTCAGTATCCTGACGGATTTGAAGGTATGCGTGACAAGTTGATCATCGATTTGTTTTATACTACCGGAATCCGGCGAACAGAACTGATCCATCTCAAAGTTTCTAATATTGCCGAAACTACATTAAAGGTTTTGGGAAAACGCAATAAGGAACGCCTACTTCCGCTCTTGCCAATTGTTTCCAAACAAATTAAATGCTATCTTTCTGAAAGGGCTGGGCTCAAAGTGATTAAAGACAATGATATTTTTTTCCTTACATCGAAAGGCGTTAAATTGAACGATTCGTTTGTTTATCGTTTAATTAATAACTACTTTAGTAACGTCTCCGAGAAGGTAAAAAAGAGTCCGCATATCTTACGCCATTCATTTGCGACTCATCTACTTAACAACGGGGCAGACATCAATTCAGTGAAAGAATTATTGGGACATTCGAGTCTGGCATCGACGCAGGTTTACACTCACAGCAGTTTATCGGAGTTGAAAAAAGTGTATGGCAATGCACATCCGCGGAATCAGCAATAATTCACTTGTTTAACCATTAAAAATTTGATTATGAAGGTAAATGTTCACGCAGTTAACTTTGCTGTTGACAGAAAACTCGTAGATTTTATTCAGGAACGTATGGATAAATTGGAAAAGTATTATGATAAGATTGTTTCTTCAGATGTTTTTCTGAAGTTGGATAATACCAGTGAGAAGGAAAATAAAATTGCCGAAATCAGGATGCACGTCCCGGGAGATGAATTCCTGATCAAGAAGCAATGTAAAAGTTTCGAAGAAGCGATAGAGCAATGTGCGGAATCTGCGGAGAGATTATTGGTGAAAAGAAAGGAAAAAATTCGAACCCATATATAATAAAAATTTTTGATAAAAATGTTTTGATTAAAAAACAAAAAGATATACATTTGCAGTCCGTTAGAAATAGCGGACTTTTTTTATTGTATATGCCAGCGTAGCTCAGTTGGCTAGAGCAGCTGATTTGTAATCAGCAGGTCGTGGGTTCGAGTCCCTCCGCCGGCTCTGAAAAGCATATAAAAACAATAAGGAAAGTTGGGGAGATACTCAAGCGGCCAACGAGGGCAGACTGTAAATCTGCTGTGTGAACTTCGCAGGTTCGAATCCTGCTCTCCCCACAAAATTTTTGATCGAGTGCATGTCGAAAGCTCGCTTTCGTAAATGCGGGAGATCAAAAATTTTAGTAAAGGTTCATCTTTACGGATCACCGAGTGTAACGAGGTAATCCTTAATTGATTCAGATGGTTTTGAAAGCTTGCTTTCTTGGATCTGGAAGAATCAAAAACTTAGTAAGGTTCATCCTTACGGATCACCGACTGCAACGAAATAGTGCTTATGCTTTCCTTGAATGGTTTGTTAAAGATTATACTAGCATCGATGATAAAGAAGGATTTTAAACAGTTAAGCTGTTTAAAATAGTCAAGGAAAACTGCCGACTTAGCTCAGGGGTAGAGTGCTTCCTTGGTAAGGAAGAGGTCACGGGTTCAATTCCCGTAGTTGGCTCAAAATAAAATTGTGAACACTAAATAGATTATATAACTAAGATTAAAAATTAAGTAAAATGGCAAAAGAAAATTTTAACCGGAACAAACCCCACTTGAATATCGGTACTATCGGACACGTGGATCACGGTAAAACTACGTTGACTGCTGCAATCTCTAAAGTTTTGGCAGAAGCTGGTTTTTCTAAAACTGGTGCAAAATCATTCGACCAGATTGACAACGCTCCTGAAGAAAAAGAAAGAGGTATTACTATCAATACTTCACACGTTGAGTATGAAACAGCTAACCGTCACTACGCACACGTTGACTGTCCAGGTCACGCGGATTACGTAAAAAACATGGTTACAGGTGCTGCTCAGATGGACGGTGCAATCCTTGTAGTTGCTGCTACTGATGGACCGATGCCACAAACACGTGAGCACATCCTTTTGGGTCGCCAGGTAGGTATTCCAAGAATGGTTGTTTTCATGAACAAAGTGGATATGGTTGATGATGCTGAGCTTTTAGAGCTAGTTGAAATGGAAATCAGAGACTTATTGTCTTTCTACGAATATGATGGTGATAACGGACCAGTTATCCAAGGTTCTGCTTTGGGTGGATTGAATGCTGATCCAACTTGGGTTCCTAAAATCCTTGAATTGATGGAAGCTGTTGACAGCTGGATCGAAGAGCCGGTACGTGACGTAGCGAAACCTTTCTTGATGCCTGTTGAAGACGTATTTACAATCACAGGTCGTGGAACTGTTGCTACAGGTCGTATCGAAACTGGTGTTGCTAATACAGGAGATGCTGTTGAAATCATCGGTATGGGTGCTGACAAATTGACTTCTACTATTACTGGAGTTGAAATGTTCCGTAAAATCCTTGACCGTGGAGAAGCTGGAGATAACGTTGGTCTTCTTTTAAGGGGTATCGACAAAGCGGATATTAAAAGAGGTATGGTTATCATTAAGCCAGGTTCAGTAAAACCACACGCTAAATTCCAGGCTGAGGTTTACATCTTGAAAAAAGAAGAAGGTGGTCGTCACACACCATTCCACAATAACTACCGTCCACAGTTCTACGTACGTACAACTGACGTAACCGGAGTTATCACATTGCCAGCAGGTGTTGAAATGGTTATGCCAGGAGACAACTTGACTATCGATGTAGCCTTGTTGAGCCCTATCGCAATGAGCGAAGGTCTTCGTTTTGCTATCCGTGAAGGTGGTAGAACTGTAGGTGCTGGTCAGGTGACCAAGATTGTTGAGTAATTAATAGTCTAATTATATACAGAACCAGCAGCACTTTAAGTGTTGCTGGTTTTTAATAAACGGGCGTAGTTCAAGGGTAGAATAGCGGTCTCCAAAACCGTTGATGGGGGTTCGAATCCCTCCGCCCGTGCAAGCTAAAAAAACACAATATAATGAAAGTTGTAAATTATATATCAGAAGCGTTCGAGGAATTAAAGTCCAATACTACCTGGCCTGAATGGGCTGAAGTGCAGCGTTTGACAATTGTAGTTGCTCTTTTCTCAGTTTTGTTCGCCCTCGCTACATGGGGAGTGGATGAACTGTTCGCGAAAGCATTAGCGGGATTCTTTACCTGGATAAAAGCATAATGGTCATGGCAGACAATAATGTGAAGAAATGGTATGTTGTCAGGGCGGTAAGCGGTCAGGAGAATAAAGTGAAAGCTTATATCGAAACTGAAATCAACCGATTGGGAATGGGCGATTATATCTCTCAGGTTCTTGTGCCGACCGAAAAAGTGGTACAGGTTCGTGATGGGAAAAAGATCACCAAAGACAAAGTTTACTTTCCCGGTTACGTCATGATCGAAGCCAACCTCGCGGGTGAAATACCTCACATTATAAAGTCTATAACTAGCGTTATCGGGTTTTTGGGTGAAGTAAAAGGCGGCGATCCTGTGCCTTTGAGAATGTCAGAAGTAAACCGCATGTTAGGAAAAGTAGATGAGCTTGCCGTGAAAACGGATACTCACGCGATTCCATTCAACATCGGCGAAACCATTAAGGTTATTGACGGTCCTTTCAACGGGTTCAACGGAACAGTTGAGAAAATCAATGAAGAAAAGCGTAAGCTCGAAGTCATGGTGAAAATTTTCGGAAGAAAAACACCTTTGGAACTGAGCTTTATGCAAGTTGAAAAAGTATAATTTGTTACACTATTATAATTAACCGCAAACGCCTGCTTCCACAGGCCGATGCAAATTTTAAAAACAATGGCTAAAGAGATTAGTAAAGTAGTTAAACTACAAGTAAAGGGAGGCGCCGCGAATCCATCGCCGCCGGTTGGACCTGCTCTTGGAGCTGCCGGAGTTAACATCATGGAATTTTGCAAGCAATTCAATGCAAGAACCCAGGATAAAGCCGGCAAAGTATGCCCTGTGCAAATCACGGTATACAAAGACAAATCATTCGATTTCGTCGTAAAAACTCCACCAGCTGCCGTTCAATTGATGGATGCTGCAAAGCTGAAATCAGGTTCAGGTGAACCAAACCGTAAGAAAGTAGCGAGCGTAACCTGGGAACAGATCCGCACGATTGCTGACGACAAAATGGTCGATTTAAATGCATTCACTATTGAGTCTGCTATGAGTATGATTGCTGGTACAGCAAGATCTATGGGTATAACTGTATCGGGAGAATCTCCTCTAAAACAAGCTTAAGACATGGCAAAATTGACAAAAAAACAGAAAGAGGCTGCATCTAAAATCGAGAAAAACAAATTGTATTCTCTTAAAGATGCATCGGCTTTGATCAAAACTGTTGCTTCGGCAAAATTTGACGAGTCGGTTGATATCGCAGTTCGTCTTGGAGTTGATCCTAGAAAAGCAAACCAAATGGTACGTGGCGTAGTAACTTTGCCACACGGAACAGGAAAAGACGTTCGCGTTCTTGCCCTTGTAACTCCAGACAAAGAAGCGGAAGCTAAAGCTGCTGGGGCTGACCACGTAGGTTTAGACGATTATTTGCAAAAAATTAAAGACGGTTGGACAGACATCGATGTAATCATCACCATGCCTGCCGTAATGGGTAAACTCGGACCTTTAGGACGTGTACTCGGACCAAGAGGATTGATGCCAAACCCTAAAACCGGAACTGTTACTATGGATGTAGCGAAAGCTGTAGCTGAAGTAAAAGCTGGTAAAATCGACTTTAAAGTTGATAAAACAGGTATTGTTCACGCTGGTATCGGAAGAATCTCTTTCGGCGCTGACCAAATCGTTGACAATGCTCACGAAATCATTCAAACATTATTAAAACTGAAACCAACTGCCGCTAAAGGTACTTACATCAAAAGCATTCACTTGTCTAGCACAATGAGTCCTGCGATTCCTTTAGATTCCAAAGCAGTATAATTAGAAATCATGACTAGAGAAGAAAAATCAAAAGTAATTGAGGACTTAACTGCACAATTGGCCGGAACGAATGTTGTTTACCTAGCAGACATTTCAGGTTTAAATGCAGAAACGACTTCAAACTTAAGAAGAGCTTGCTTTAAAGCAGGTATCCAATTAGAAGTGGTTAAGAATACCTTGCTTGGAAAAGCAATGGAAGCTTCAGACAACGACTATGGCGATTTGGCTACAGTATTGGCTGGAAACACTTCAATCCTGATCGCTGAGAACGGAAACGCTCCTGCGAAAATCATCAAAGAATTCCGCAAGAAATCGGATAAGCCGCTTTTAAAAGGCGCTTTCATCCACCATGCCGTTTTTATCGGTGACAACCAGCTTGATGCTTTGATCGCATTGAAATCGAAAGAAGAAATGATCGGTGAAGTTATCGGACTGTTGCAGTCACCTGCTAAAAATGTTGTTTCTGCCCTTAAATCAGGCGGTGGCATTATTGCAGGACTTGTTAAAACGCTGTCTGAGCGTTAAAAGTTTGATACGTCAAACTTTAAACGTCACAGACAACCCAGCCTACGCGCGCACTTAATAAATTATATTTTTTACAAACTATTTAAAAACGATAGAAAAAATGGCAGATTTGAAACAATTCGCAGAACAATTAGTTAACTTGACAGTAAAAGAAGTTAATGAATTAGCTACAATTTTGAAAGATGAATATGGTATCGAGCCTGCAGCTGCTGCTGTAGTTGCTGGTCCAGCTGCTGGTGGTGCAGGCGGAGACGCTGCTGCTGCAGAAGAGCAAACTGAATTTACAGTTGTATTGAAAGAAGCTGGTGCTTCTAAATTAGCTGTAGTTAAAGCTGTAAAAGAACTAACAGGTTTAGGTCTTAAAGAAGCTAAAGATTTAGTTGATGCTGCTCCATCAAATGTTAAAGAAGGCGTAACTAAAGATGAGGCTGAAGGTCTTAAAAAATCTTTGGAAGAAGCTGGAGCTGTAGTTGAGCTTAAATAAGTTAAACTAGGTTTCAAAAACTAGGTTTAGGCCTTGGACAGAGACGTCCAAAGGCCTAAACCATTTTTCGTATAATGAAATTTTAGTCTAAATTTTATCACAAAATACGAAAAGTTCTTAGATCAATACGAAGAAAGAGTGAGTCCCGAATGATACCGGTTCATTTTAAAGAGGTGTTGGTCATCAAAAGAAAAGTATCAAATAAATAGTGTTCTACAACACAAAAACTACTTTTTTTAAATCAAAATTTTGTCCATTGATGATAACAAATCAGACTGAAAGATTGAATTTTGCCTCCACTAAAAATATTCCTGACTATCCGGATTTTCTTGATGTTCAGGTTAAGTCTTTTAAAGATTTCTTCCAACTGGAAACCAAATCTGACGAAAGAGGCAACGAAGGGTTATACAACACCTTCATGGAAAACTTTCCAATCACAGATACGAGAAACAACTTCGTATTGGAATTCCTCGATTACTTTGTAGACCCGCCGCGTTACACTATTCAAGAATGTATTGAAAGAGGACTAACTTACAGTGTGCCTTTGAAAGCACGTCTAAAACTGTATTGTACGGATCCCGAGCACGAAGACTTCGAAACCATCGTACAGGATGTTTACCTCGGTACGATTCCTTACATGACACCAAGCGGAACTTTTGTAATCAATGGCGCAGAGCGTGTCGTTGTATCACAATTGCACCGTTCTCCAGGTGTTTTCTTTGGTCAGTCTTTCCACGCAAACGGAACCAAATTATACTCGGCCCGTGTAATCCCGTTTAAAGGATCTTGGATCGAATTTGCAACCGATATCAACAGCGTCATGTACGCGTATATCGACCGTAAGAAAAAATTACCTGTAACTACTTTATTCCGCGCTATCGGGTTCGAAAGAGACAAGGATATCCTTGAAATCTTCGACCTTGCCGAGGAAATCAAAGTTTCTAAAACAGGACTTAAGAAATATATCGGTAGAAAACTGGCTGCGCGTGTATTGAACACATGGCATGAGGATTTCGTTGACGAGGACACCGGAGAGGTTGTTTCTATCGAACGTAACGAGATCATCCTTGATCGTGACACGATTATCGACAAAGATAACGTGGAAGAGATCATTGACTCGAACGTAAAATCGATTCTATTGCACAAAGAGAGCAGCAACCAGGCTGATTACTCTATCATCCATAATACTTTGCAGAAAGACCCTACCAACTCTGAAAAAGAAGCGGTAGAGCACATCTACAGACAACTTAGAAATGCTGAACCGCCTGATGAAGAAACGGCGCGTGGCATCATCGATAAATTGTTCTTCTCTGACCAACGTTACAACTTAGGTGAAGTAGGTCGTTACAGAATGAACAAAAAACTGAACCTCGATATCCCGATGGAAAAGCAAGTCTTGACCAAAGAAGATATCATCACCATCGTGAAATACCTGATCGAATTGATCAACTCTAAAGCAGAGATTGATGATATCGACCACTTATCAAACCGTCGTGTAAGAACTGTTGGCGAGCAATTGTCACAGCAATTCGGTGTCGGTCTTGCACGTATGGCAAGAACAATCCGTGAAAGAATGAACGTTCGTGACAACGAGGTGTTCACGCCTATCGATTTGATCAATGCAAAAACATTGTCATCGGTAATCAACTCTTTCTTCGGAACAAACCAGTTGTCTCAGTTTATGGATCAAACGAATCCATTAGCGGAGATCACACACAAAAGAAGATTATCAGCACTTGGGCCAGGCGGACTTTCACGTGAGAGAGCAGGGTTTGAGGTACGTGACGTTCACTATACGCACTACGGACGTTTGTGTCCGATTGAAACGCCTGAGGGTCCGAACATCGGTTTGATTTCTTCGCTTGGGGTTTACGCGAAAGTAAACGGAATGGGTTTCATTGAAACACCTTACCGTAAAGTAACTGCCGGAAAAGTTGACCTTACTTCTACGCCTGTGTATTTAAGTGCAGAGGAAGAAGAAGGAAAAATGATCGCGCAAGCCAACATCGAAATGGACAATTCGGGAAAAATCACTGCCGATAAAGTTATTGCCCGTGAAGAAGGCGATTTCCCGGTTGTTGATCCGTCAGAAATCCATTATACCGATGTTGCACCGAACCAGATCGCTTCGATTTCTGCATCTTTGATTCCGTTCTTGGAGCATGATGATGCGAACCGCGCATTGATGGGATCCAACATGATGCGTCAGGCTGTACCATTGTTACGTCCTGAAGCGCCAATCGTCGGAACAGGTTTAGAGCGTCAGGTAGCTTCTGATTCAAGGGTACTGATCAATGCCGAAGGGCATGGTGTTGTTGAATACGTTGATGCAAACATCATCACCATCAAATACGACCGTTCTGAAGAAGAAAGAATGGTAAGTTTTGAATCGGATGACAAAACATACAACCTGATCAAATTCAGAAAAACAAACCAGAGCACATCGATCAACCTAAAACCTATCGTAAGAAAAGGTGACAGGGTTATTCCGGGCCAGGTTCTTTCTGAAGGATATGCGACACAAAACGGAGAGCTTGCACTAGGAAGAAACCTTAAAGTAGCATTTATGCCATGGAAAGGTTACAACTTTGAGGATGCAATCGTAATCTCTGAAAAAGTGGTTCGTGACGACATCTTTACTTCAATCCACGTTGACGATTATTCACTCGAAGTTCGTGATACGAAATTGGGTAACGAAGAGTTGACGAACGATATTCCGAACGTTTCCGAAGAGGCTACAAAAGACCTTGACGAAAACGGAATGATCAGAATCGGAGCCGAAGTAAAACCTGGTGATATCCTGATCGGGAAAATTACACCAAAAGGAGAATCAGATCCGACTCCTGAAGAGAAATTGCTTCGTGCAATCTTCGGGGACAAAGCCGGTGATGTGAAAGATGCTTCATTGAAAGCGTCACCTTCTTTGCACGGTGTGGTTTTAGACAAAAAATTATTCGCGAGAGCGGTAAAAGATAAACGCAAACGTACACAGGACAAAGATTCTTTGGGCGCTTTGGAAATGGAATTCGAAACCAAATTTGTTGAATTGAAAGACAAATTAGTGGAGAAATTATTCCTGATCGTAAACGGAAAAACATCGCAAGGTGTCATGAACGATTTGGGCGAGGAAGTTTTGCCAAAAGGTAAAAAATACACGCAGAAAATGTTGCATGCCGTTGAAGATTTCGCACACTTGAGCAAAGGCCAGTGGGTTGCCGACGACGCTACCAATAAAATGGTAAACGACCTGATCCACAACTACAAGATCAAGCTAAACGATTTGCAGGGTGCATTGCGTAGAGAGAAATTCACGATTACTGTTGGAGATGAATTGCCAGCCGGAATCCTGAAACTCGCTAAAGTGTACATCGCTAAAAAACGTAAATTGAAAGTGGGTGATAAAATGGCGGGACGCCACGGTAACAAAGGTATTGTTGCACGTATCGTTCGTCATGAAGACATGCCTTTCCTTGAAGACGGAACACCGGTTGATATCGTGTTGAACCCACTTGGAGTACCATCGCGTATGAACATCGGGCAGATCTACGAAACGGTATTGGGTTGGGCCGGACAGAATTTAGGACGCAAATTCGCGACGCCAATTTTCGACGGAGCCACACTTGACCAGATCAACGAACTGACTGACGAAGCGGGAATCCCAAGATTCGGACATACCTATTTGTATGACGGAGGAACAGGAGAACGTTTCCACCAGGCAGCAACTGTTGGAGTAATCTACATGCTGAAACTTGGGCACATGGTTGACGATAAGATGCACGCGCGTTCTATCGGACCATACTCGCTTATTACGCAACAGCCTCTTGGAGGTAAAGCGCAATTCGGAGGCCAGCGTTTCGGAGAGATGGAGGTTTGGGCACTTGAAGCTTATGGCGCATCGAGCACACTAAGGGAAATCCTTACCGTGAAATCGGATGACGTAATCGGAAGAGCCAAAACTTACGAAGCCATCGTAAAAGGAGAATCAATGCCAGAACCAGGATTGCCTGAATCATTCAACGTATTGATGCACGAATTGAAAGGACTTGGTCTCGACATCCGTTTAGAAGAATAAATGCAATTAACAATTGACGATTGACAAGGTAATGCCCTGTCAATTGTCAATTATCCATTATCAATTGTCAATTACAACTGTACGACTATGATGAATAATAGAAATAATAACAATAACAGAGATAAAAACCCGGTAAAAAGGTTTAACAAAATCTCTATCGGTCTGGCATCACCTGAATCGATTCTTGCAGAATCAAGAGGCGAGGTGCTTAAACCGGAAACCATTAATTACAGAACCCACAAACCGGAACGTGACGGTCTTTTCTGCGAGCGTATCTTCGGACCTGTAAAGGATTTCGAATGTGCCTGCGGTAAATACAAAAGAATCCGATACAAAGGCATTATCTGCGACCGTTGTGGTGTAGAAGTGACTGAGAAAAAAGTACGTAGGGACAGAGTTGGTCACATCAATTTGGTGGTGCCAATCGCACACATCTGGTATTTCCGTTCGCTTCCGAATAAAATCGGTTACATACTAGGCCTTCCGTCTAAGAAATTAGACATGATTATCTACTACGAAAGATACGTGGTAATCCAACCTGGAATCGCTCAGACTGCCGAAGGTGAACCTGTAAACAGGCTCGACTTCCTTACAGAAGAAGAATACCTGAACATTTTAGATACTTTGCCACAGGATAACCAATATCTTGACGATTTTGATCCTAATAAATTCATCGCCAAAATGGGTGCTGAGTGTATCATGGATTTGCTCGCGCGTATCGACCTTGATGCTTTGTCTTACGACTTGCGTCACTCGGCAAACAACGAAACATCGAAACAACGTAAAACCGAAGCCCTCAAAAGACTTCAGGTTGTGGAATCGTTCCGTGAATCAAACCTCAATCGTGAGAACCGTCCAGAGTGGATGATCATGAAAGTGGTTCCTGTGATCCCGCCAGAATTGCGTCCGTTAGTGCCTCTTGATGGTGGCCGTTTCGCGACTTCCGATTTGAACGATCTTTACCGTCGTGTCATCATCCGCAACAACCGTCTCAAAAGATTGATGGAGATCAAAGCTCCTGAGGTAATCTTGAGAAATGAAAAACGTATGTTGCAGGAATCGGTAGATTCATTGTTCGATAATACAAGAAAAGCTTCTGCGGTTAAAACCGAATCAAACCGTCCGCTTAAATCGCTTTCGGATTCCCTCAAAGGAAAACAAGGCCGTTTCCGTCAGAACTTGCTCGGAAAACGTGTTGACTATTCAGCGCGTTCGGTAATTGTCGTTGGGCCGGAATTGAAATTGTTCGAATGCGGTTTGCCAAAAGACATGGCGGCCGAGTTATACAAACCTTTCGTCATTCGTAAATTAATCGAAAGAGGAATCGTTAAAACTGTAAAATCGGCGAAGAAAATCATCGATAAAAAAGAGCCTGTAGTTTGGGACATCCTTGAAAATGTAATCAAAGGACACCCCGTATTGCTCAATCGTGCGCCTACGCTTCACCGACTCGGAATCCAGGCATTCCAGCCAAAACTTATCGAAGGAAAAGCAATCCAATTGCACCCACTCGTTTGTACGGCGTTCAACGCGGATTTTGATGGTGACCAGATGGCGGTTCACTTGCCTCTAGGTCCAGAAGCGATCCTTGAAGCGCAATTGTTGATGCTTGCTTCGCACAACATCCTGAATCCTGCAAATGGAGCTCCGATCACTGTACCTTCTCAGGACATGGTTTTGGGTCTGTATTACATGACCAAGGAAAGAACTTCAACTCCTGAATACAAAGTTTTAGGTGAAGGCCTGACTTTCTATTCTGCCGAAGAAGTCAATATCGCTTTGAACGAAGGAAGATTGGAATTGAACGCACCGGTGAAAATCCGCGCCAGAGATTTCAATGAAGAAGGCGAACTCGTTTACAAAATTATTAAAACTACTGCAGGGCGTGTCATCTTCAACGAAGTGGTGCCGGAAGCAGCAGGATATATCAATGATGTATTGACGAAGAAAAACCTTCGTGATATTATCGGAAGAATTTTAAGCGTAACCGACGTGCCTACAACCGCTGCCTTTTTGGACAGCATGAAAGACATGGGTTATAAATTTGCTTTCAAAGGCGGATTGTCATTCTCATTGGGTGATATTATCGTACCGGAAAGAAAAGAAGAATTGATTGCTGACGCACGTGAGCAGGTTGATGGAATTTCTATGAACTACAACATGGGACTCATCACAAACAACGAGCGTTACAACCAGGTAATTGACGTTTGGACATCAACCAACGCAATGCTTACCGAGTTGGCCATGAAGAATATCCGTGAAGACCAGCAAGGTTTCAACTCGGTTTACATGATGCTTGACTCGGGAGCGCGTGGTTCGAAAGAGCAAATCCGTCAGTTGACCGGTATGCGTGGATTGATGGCGAAACCTAAAAAATCGACAGCAGGTGGTGGCGAGATTATCGAGAACCCGATCCTTTCGAACTTTAAGGAAGGGCTGTCGATCCTTGAGTACTTCATCTCTACGCACGGTGCACGTAAAGGACTAGCCGATACGGCTTTGAAAACGGCCGATGCTGGTTACTTAACAAGAAGGCTTCACGACGTTTCACAGGATGTTATCGTAAACATTGACGATTGCGGTACATTGCGTGGAATTGAAGTTTCTGCGTTGAAGAAAAACGAAGAGGTTGTTGAAACACTTGGTGAAAGAATCTTAGGTCGTGTGGCATTACAGGATGTAATCAACCCATTGACTTCTGAAACGCTTGTGTATTCAGGACAGCAAATTACTGAAGCGATCATGCGCGACATCGAAGCGTCTCCATTGGAGAAAGTCGAAGTGCGTTCGCCATTGACTTGCGAGGCTTTGAAAGGTATCTGCGCGAAATGCTACGGAAGAAACCTTGCGACAGGAAAAATGACGCAAAGAGGAGAAGCTGTTGGTGTAATCGCTGCACAGTCGATCGGTGAGCCTGGAACACAGTTGACGCTTCGTACTTTCCACGTGGGAGGTACTGCGGGTAACATTTCTGAAGAGTCAAGCATCATTACACGTTTCGACGGTAAGCTTGAAATCGAAGATTTGAAAACCGTTAAAGGTGAAGATTCTGAAGGCAACACAACCGATATCGTCGTGTCGCGTTCAACTGAATTGAAACTCGTTGACGTCAAAACCGGAATCGTTTTAAATACACACAATATTCCTTACGGATCGAGCATTTTTGTAAAAGACGGCGACGTCGTTTCAAAAGGAACCGTAATCTGTAAATGGGATCCATATAACGGGGTTATCGTTTCTGAATTTACCGGAAAAATCGCTTATGAAGATCTTGAGCAAGGACAGTCGTTCCAGGTTGAGATTGATGAGCAGACTGGTTTCCAGGAGAAAGTAATCTCTGAATCGAGAAACAAAAAATTAATTCCGACTTTATTGGTTTACGGTAAAGGAGACGAATTGATCCGTTCTTACAACTTACCGGTTGGTGCACACCTTATGGTAGAGAATGGCGAGAAGATCAAAGCCGGTAAGGTCTTGGTTAAAATTCCGCGTCGTTCATCTAAAGCAGGTGATATCACGGGAGGTCTTCCAAGAATTACCGAGCTTCTAGAGGCACGTAATCCTTCGAATCCTGCAGTGGTTTCAGAAATCGACGGTGTTGTTACTTTCGGAAAAATCAAACGTGGAAACCGCGAAATCATCATCGAGTCGAAATTCGGCGAAGTGAAGAAATACCTTGTGAAGTTGTCGAGCCAGATCCTGGTTCAGGAAAACGACTTCGTAAGAGCGGGAGTTCCATTGTCTGATGGTGCAATCACACCAGATGATATTCTCAGAATCCAGGGACCTGCTGCTGTTCAGCAATACCTTGTGAATGAAATCCAGGAAGTTTACCGTCTGCAAGGGGTTAAGATCAATGACAAACACTTCGAGGTCGTGATCCGTCAGATGATGCGTAAAGTACGCGTTGAAGATCCGGGAGATACATTGTTCCTTGAAGAGCAATTGATCCATACCAAAGATTTCATCGTTGAAAATGACAAGCTTTACGGAATGAAAGTCGTGGAAGATGCCGGTGATTCTGCAACCCTTAAACCGGGCCAGATCATTTCGCCGCGTGAATTGCGTGACGAAAATTCACTCTTGAAACGTACCGACTTGAATCTTGTAACCGCACGTGACGTGATTACCGCTACCGCTACGCCGGTATTGCAAGGGATTACAAGAGCTTCGCTTCAAACCAAATCGTTTATTTCTGCGGCATCGTTCCAGGAAACTACGAAAGTGTTGAATGAGGCTGCCGTTGCAGGTAAACTTGATTTGCTCGAAGGACTTAAAGAAAATGTAATCGTTGGTCACAGAATCCCTGCCGGAACCGGTATGAGAGAATATGACAACACGATTGTAGGTTCGAAAGAGGATTACAACGAGATGATGGCAAACAAAGAAGAATATATTTACTAAGCTATGAGCGATTCTAAACAGCCACAAGGGCAAATTAATATCGAACTGGAAGAAAGTATCGCCGAGGGAATCTATTCGAACCTCGCGATTATAAATCACTCCGCTTCAGAATTCGTGCTCGACTTTGTATGTATTATGCCTGGAGCGCCAAAAGCAAAAGTAAAATCGAGAATCGTATTGACGCCACAACATGCCAAAAGGCTTGTGAAAGCATTGGCTGAAAACGTGCACCGCTTTGAAGTTGCCCACGGCGAAATCAAGGATTCAGAACAACCGCCGATACCGTTGAATTTCGGTCCGGCCGGGCAGGCTTAAAAATATAAGCATTGAAAAAAAAAGCAGTTACTTCGGTAGCTGCTTTTTTTTTGTTTTCGTTTGAGGAGATTTTTTTTGCGTTTCTAAATCTTTATCGTAATTTAATACTCCACATTTATAAACACTACACACCATATTCACGCAATTAATGTTAAACCAACTATTTATCAACACGAAAACGTTATAGTTCGGGCTGGTTTAAAATTTACTTGATGTATATTTTAAAATGAAGTATGTTTATCTTGTCAAAACTGACTTTTATATTTTCTGATGCCCCTCAGGAGTAGAATAGTAAGTTCAAAAAATTAATTTAAACTCATTAATTATGAAGAAACTTTTATTTTTATTTCTGTTGGTTCCGCTATTAGCGACGTCGCAGGCCTCAACAGATTACAAGAACTGGACTGGCTCAGGGAACTGGAGCAACAACGCAAACTGGACAAACGGCTACGGCTATGGCCAATTGGAATTTAAAGGCAGCGGCAGTGCTACAAGTAACAACGACAACAATCCCGCAAGCCAGTGGCGGTTGTATTTTTCAGGGGCGCAATCTTACACGCTGACCGGAAACCTTGTTAACCTGTTTGACTTTTCGACAAATCCAAGCTGGATTCTATCCGATGCGACGGCAAATCAAAATCTAGACCTTCCCATTTCTTTCGCTGATGGAGGGTCTCGTTACGGATGGATTACAACACGTAATTCCGGACCTTTAACCTTTGGAGGGAACGTGAGTGTTACAGGGTCGAATATTTTAGCCCTGCGACTCGCGGGAAGCAATACAGCAGGCACAATTACTATCAATGGCACTTTTACATCTGCAAAACCATTGGACATCGGTAAAGATAATGCGGACGCTACACAAACCAACACACGGGTTTTTTTAAATGGCAATAATGGCAGCAGCTTTACAGGAGTGACTACAATATATGGCGGTACGCTCACCGTGCCTTCAAATGCGGCTTTAGGAACAAATACTGTAACTTTAGGAAATGGAACTACAACGACAACTTTAGCATTTTCAGGCGATGCCACGCGTTCGCAGGGAACGACTGTAGCTGATGGATCTACTGCAGGGGTTGTTGATATCGCTTCGGGAAAAACACTTGAGTTGACCGGTGTGCTTTCGCAAACAGGCAGCAACCAGACAACCAAAATAGGAAAATCAGGAGCCGGAACATTAAAGATGACAGGAAGTGCAACTTACCAGGGCCAGTTTCAAATTGGGCAAGGTACCCTCGTGGTTAACAACAATAACGGTCTCGGATTGAACACTTCAACTTCCAACAGAGGTGTTGATCTTGGATTGAATGTAGGTGATGTTTCAGAACCGAATAATGTTTACCTTTTGGCAAATAGCGGCATCACAGTCCCTCAATCAGTTTACGTGGCACCGAATACTTTAGGAGCCATTCGCACGATAGGTTTAAACGGATCTGGCGCGGCCGGGTTTTCAAACGAAATTTTCCTTGGTGGTGAATTGACCCTCGACGGTGGAAACGGAACATTGACCATGGGCGGCCCGATTGTAAATACTTCAGGGATTAAAATCGTTGGTGGAACAGTAGTGCTTTCGGGAAACAATACCTATACGGGATCGACGACAATAGCTGGTGGTGTTCTTCGCTTAGGTGCAGATAACAGAATATCGACCGCATCGCAAATAGTATTTGCAGGCGGAACATTCAGCACTGGCCTTTCAACGGGCTTTACAGATGTTTTGGGGACATTGAATGCAACTGGAAATACTACTTTTGCGCTCGCCACTGGAAACCATACAATTACATTTGCCAATAGCAGTGGAGTTACATGGGGTGCGGGTGCAAACATTGCTATAACAGGTTGGGGCGGAACTGCCGGACAAAGTAATACCACAGGCGGAAAGATTTTTGTGGGTGTTGGCGGATTGACCCCGGCGCAATTGTCAAAAATTTTCTTTATTGGATATGCCGGAACGCCAATCATCCTGTCCTCTGGAGAACTCGTTCCGCCAGGGCCAAGTTTAGCCATCACTTCCGGATCATTAGCACATGGAACTTCTTGTGTAGGAATTGCTAACGCGCCCATAACTTATACTATTACTAATACCGGGGGAAATGCTGCAGGAATCAATGTTGTTTCTAACAACCCCGAATTTGCTGTAAGCAATCTATCTTCTACTACTATTGCAGGCGCAGGAGGGACAGCGACTTATCAGGTGACTTTTACGCCAAGCGCCTCGGGAACGAGAAATGCAACAATCACTATCAATACGACTACGCCAAATAGCAATTCACCTGTTACAAGTTCTTTGTCTGGTACAGGAAACTCGTTGCCAACCGCCACAATTTCAGGAACAAGCACCGTTTGTCGCAACTCGGCTTCACCGTTGATTACTTTCAGCGGAGCTGGCGGAACTGCTCCTTACATTTTTACCTACCAAATCAATGGCGGAACTAATCAAACTGTTACAACTGTGTCCGGAAGCAGCGCAACCGTAGTGGTGTCTACAGCTACGGCCGGAATATATGTGTATAACCTTATCAGCGTGCAAGACGCTTCAAGCACCGCGTGTTCAAATCCGCAATCGGGAAGCGCAACAGTCACTGTGGACAACGGCACCACTTATTATACCGATACAGATACCGACGGCTTTGGTGATGCCTCAAGTCCGGTTGTGAGCTGTTCTGGCCAACCTGTGGGCTATGTGGCCAACAACACCGACTGTGCGCCAAGCGACGCCACAAAATGGAGAACAGGCTCGTTCTATGTTGATGCCGACAATGACGGATACTACAACGGCAACCCTGAGACCACTGCGGTTTGCTACGGCGCTACGGTTCCTGCAGGATATGTGAGCGAGATCATCGGTACTGACTGTGATGACAGCAACGCCAATGCAAACCCTAACCATGTTGAGATCCCTGCAAACGGGATCGATGACAACTGTGACGGATCTGTCGATGAGGCGGCACCGACCACAAGCCTTATCGCTGCCCAGTGTGGCTTCACGATGAACAACATGGCCAACACGATCTACGCAAGCGCCGTCCCAAGTGCGACAGCCTACCGTTTTGAGATCGTCAATGGAAGCAATGTAAGGACCTATGATTCCCCAACCAACAGCTTCTCGTTTGCCAATGTTCCCG